>Ga0308165_1000004_pt1 | contig 934216 bp, 782 predicted proteins | sample PhyWR2_FD_201032 | JGI IMG/M metagenome (GOLD analysis project Ga0308165, IMG submission 201032) | Phyllosphere microbial communities from UC Gill Tract Community Farm, Albany, California, United States - DLSLW.R2 | ecosystem: Host-associated > Plants > Phyllosphere > Unclassified | place... | reverse complement strand
GTACTGCGGTAACACGTGGGAGAGTAGGTCGGTGCCAAATCTTAAAGAAAGCCTGTAGTGAAAACTACAGGCTTTTCTTGTTTATAACAATTCAATAAACCTAAAGCAAGGCTCAAAACGTTTATAATAATTCAATAAACCTAAAGCCAGGCCCTACATCCCGGTTCGAGGGAGCTAAAGCTAAAGCCGGAATGACTTCTGCTTTTATTCATGTGTAATGGTTCTTTTTTAGCAATGATCGGATCGGGGCTTGACTTCAATCTCACCGGAATAAGCAACTGTTAAAAAATGCTAAAACTTGAGTCTAAAGGCAATAAAACCGTATAATTGTATTTTACGTTATTCTATAAAAAGAAATAGTGATGAGATTCAAGTATATATTACCTTTTTTATTTTCTTTGCTTGTAAGTTTTTCCGCCTCTGCGCAGAATAAGGACGTAAAGTTACCGCCTAATTGGTACAATCTGGATTTGTTGAAGGATGGATATTTTGGTATCAGTACAGAGAAGGCGTATAAGGAATTGCTCAATGGCAAGCAGGCCAAGCAAAAGGTCATCGTTGCCGTAATTGACGGAGGTGTGGACACCAAGCATGAAGATCTGAAGGATGTACTGTGGGTAAATCAAAAAGAGATCGCCGGAAACGGGATTGACGATGATGGCAACGGTTATGTTGATGACATTCATGGCTGGAACTTCATCGGTTCGAAAGCAGGTGATGTGGCTTATGATAACCTGGAATTGACCAGGATCAGAAGGACCTTGATGCCTAAATTCATCTCAACGACCAGAATGACTGTTTTAGATAGTGCAGATAAAGAAGAATTTGCACTCTATCAAAAGGTAACCAAAGAATTTGGCGAAAAGTATAACGATGCACACGCATCGTTTGCTGCGATCAGCACGATCAACAAAATATTGGATTCTGTAGCACTCATTGTCGGCAAGAAAATTCCAGCTTTAACAGATATGGATAAGTATAGCCCGAATGGTGAAGAAGAAGAGTATTATGTGAAATACATTACAAAGGGTGCAAAGAAGGATGGGATGGATAAGTTTTATGAAGAGATGAAAGATGCCTATAAGCAGTACGATGTGATGCTGAACTATAATCTCAATATGGATTATGATCCAAGGGCTAAGTTGGTGGGGGATAACTATGCAGATTCTAAAGAAAGGATTTATGGGAATTCAGATGTAACAGGACCTAATGCGGATCATGGTTCACACGTTTCGGGTATCATTGCCGCAAAAAGAGACAATGGGATAGGAATCAATGGCATAGCCGATAATGTGAGCATTATGGCGATAAGAGTGGTTCCTGAGGGTGATGAGCGCGATAAGGATGTGGCTAACGGCATCAGGTATGCTGTTGATAATGGCGCGAAGGTAATCAACATGAGTTTTGGGAAAGGCTTCAAATGGGATAAGAAGATCGTAGACGAAGCAGTAAAGTATGCAGAGCAAAAAGGTGTTTTGCTTGTTCATGCGGCAGGGAATGACAACGAGAACAATGATGTGAAGGACAATTTTCCAAATAAATATTACGAGACGCCTGAAGCAATAGCTTACGAAAAGCAAAAAAAGGCAAGTGATCTAAAGGCCTTACTTGATAAGGCGAAAGAAGCTCAGCAGCGCAACAACAATTCCATGTACGGATCGATGGGTAGGGGACCGATGAGTTCAACAATAAAACCTAAACCGATAGATACTACCAAGTTTAGTTTTCCGCATGCAACAAACTGGATTGAAGTTGGTGCCAGTGCTTATAAAAATGACGGGGACCTTAAGGCCTCTTTTTCTAATTATGGAAAGTATACTGTAGATGTATATGCGCCCGGATTTATGATCAATTCCACCATACCGGGATCCAAATACAAAGAATTTGACGGTACGAGTATGGCTGCACCTGTGGTGTCTGGTTTAGCTGCTATGATCCTGAGTTATTATCCGGATTTGAAGCCAAATGAAGTCAGAGAGATCATTATGAAGTCAGTTGTAAAAGTTGTTCAGAAAGTAAAATATAAAAATGAACGCGGTGAGACCATCAAAGTTCCTTTTTCTGAACTCTGCAGGAGTGGTGGTATCGTAAATGCCTTCCAGGCCATAAAACTTGCCGCGACCTACGCGAAATAGTTCAATTTGTCATCCTAAACTATAATTGTTTCTATTCGGAACGATTGTTCCGTTATCCGCTATATCGTTGCGGAACGATTATTCCAAAATAAAAATAATCGTTCTGAACATGGAAAAATTAGCAAATAAAGTAGCGGTAGTTACAGGAGCATCAAAAGGAATAGGCGCAGGTATAGCCAAAAGTTTGGCAGCGGCAGGTGCCTCAGTCGTGGTCAATTATGCCTCAGCAAAAGCTGGAGCAGATCAGGTTGTAGAAGAGATCATTGCGGCAGGAGGAAAGGCCATTGCTGTACAGGGCAGTGTTCGTAAGACGGCCGACATCAGCCGGTTATTTGAGACCGCTCAGACTTCTTTCGGTGCGGTGGACATTTTAGTAAATAACGCCGGCGTTTACAAGTTTGGCGCTATCGATGAGATTACTGAAGAAGATTTTCACAGTCAGTTTGATACAAATGTATTGGGCTTATTGCTGACCACCCAGGGCGCTTTAAAACACTTTAATGAAGAGGGCGGCAGTATCATTAACATTGGTTCTGTAGTGAGCAGCATAGCGCCGGTAGGCAGTTCCGTGTATACGGCTACAAAAGCGGCAGTAGATTCCATTACACATGTATTGTCTAAAGAACTGGGTCCCAGGAAAATCAGAGTCAATTCTATCAACCCGGGAATGGTAGAAACAGAGGGAACCCATACCGCAGGGTTAATAGGCAGCGATTTTCATGCAGAGGCAGAGCGCAGCACACCGCTTGGACGTATCGGCCAACCTGAAGACATTGCCTTGGTGGCTGTATTCCTGGCTTCGGAAGACTCACGCTGGTTGACCGGGGAAACATTGCTTGCAGGCGGTGGGGTAAGATAAGCCTTTGTCTTATTGGAAAAAATTCGTTAAATTGAATAGCTTTGCCGCTGAGCGGTAAAGCTATTCGCAATTATGGCAAGAACAAAAGATTTTGATGAGCAGGAAGTGCTGAATAAAGCAGTGGATCTTTTTTGGTTAAAGGGCTACAATGGAACATCTATGCAGGATCTGGTAGAAGGATTGGGCATTAGCCGTTCCAGTTTGTATGATACTTATGGTGACAAACACAGTCTTTTTATCAAGGCACTGGAGCGTTATCAAGGGACCGCCTCGGTTAAGGTCTGTGAGATCATCAATGAGAAATCTTCAGCGAAAGCATCGATCCGTCAGATATTGGAATTTATTACCAGCGAATTGCTGAATGATCAAAATCATAAAGGTTGCTTTATGGTGAATGCAGAAGTGGAGGTAGCGCCGCATGACCAGCAGGTAAGCCAGATGATCTGTGAGAATGACCAGCAGATTGAGGATGCTTTTTATCTGGTGATCAAAAAAGGGCAGGAGAGTGGAGAAATCGGCAACAAACAGGATGCACGTGCACTTGCCCGGTTTACTTTCAATACGGTAAAAGGAATTCGCGTAACGGCAAAGACTACTAAGGATCGTTCCGTTTTCGATGACATCATCAAATTGGCAATGTCCGTCTTAGATTAATTGTAATAACTGGACCTTAAGTCCGTGGGATCTTCAATAGCTAGTTAAACAAAAAGCGTGTGCTGCATGGAGCGGTACATGCTTTTTTTGTTTGCCGCAGGTGAATTTTCTTGCTGCTGTACAAAAGCAAACCATTTCCGTACAAAAACGAACCCTAATAAGGGCGATTGGTATTTAGTTTTGGGAACACCAAATGTAAAACTGAACCCATGAGATACCTCTTTATAGTCCTGCTATTTTTCCTGACCAGTGTTTGTTCGTATGCGAAAAAGAACTATAGCATTAGCTCTCCCGATGGAAAACTGACGGTGTCGGTGTCCCTCGACAAAAATATCAGCTATAGCCTGTCGCATCAAAACGAAGTGGTTTTGGCCCCTTGTTCTCTTTATGTAGATATTTTGGATGGCAAGGATTTTGGACTCAACTCCACTTTGAAAAAAGCAAGCACTCAGCTGGTGGATCAAATTATAGCATCCCCTTTTTACAAAAGAAAGCAGATCAGAGACCATTACCGTGAACTGACCATTGAATTTAAGGAGGGTTTCAACCTGATTTGTCGCGTCTACAATGAGGGGATGGCCTACCGCTTCGTATCTACCGGGAGCAAGGATTTTGTCGTTCAGCATGAAGAGGCTTCTTTTAATTTTCAGAGAGACCATCTGTCTTACGTTCCTTATGTAAAAAGTAAGACTACGGATTTTGAAGCTCAGTACTTCAATTCATTTGAAAATACTTATACCCATGGTTTACTGAGTCAGCTCAGTAAGGATAAGCTGGCTTTTAGTCCATTGGTGGTAGACCTGGGGCAGGGTAAGAAGGTTTGTATTGCTGAATCGGACCTGGAAAATTACCCGGGTATGTACCTCATCAATAAGGAAGGTAAGACTTCCCTGAAATCGCAGTTTGCCCCCTATCCTGTGTCTACTGAGCAGGGCGGACACAATAAACTGCAGCAGCTGGTGACCAGTCGTGCCCCTTACATTGCAAAAGGCCGGGCGGGGATGAAATTTCCCTGGCGCATTGTGATCGTTTCCACAGAAGACAAGCAGTTGTCGGACAACGACCTCGTGTATAAACTGGCCGCTCCTTCAAGAATTAAAGATCACTCCTGGATCAAGCCGGGTAAAGTGGCCTGGGAATGGTGGAACCATTGGGGCTTGTCGGGGGTAGACTTCGTTGCAGGAGTAAACAATGAAACCTATATGGCTTACATTGATTTTGCTTCAAAAAACGGGATTGAGTACATCATTCTTGATGAGGGCTGGGCAGTCAATTTACAAGCCGATCTGTTCCAGGTAGTGCCGGAGATTGACCTGAAAAAATTAATCGCCTATGGCAAATCGAAAAATGTGGGGATCATCCTCTGGGCAGGATATTATGCTTTCGACCGTGATCTGGAGCGTGTGTGTAAGCACTATGCTGAGCTGGGGGTGAAGGGCTTCAAGATCGACTTTATGGACCGGGATGATCAGCAGATGGTTGCGTTTCATTACCGGGCAGCCGAGACCGCAGCGAAATACAAGCTGATGGTCGACTTTCATGGTACCTATAAACCTACCGGCCTCAACCGAACCTATCCCAATGTGATCAATTATGAAGCAGTGAATGGTATGGAGCAGATGAAATGGACCGGACCGGAAATGGATATGGTAACTTATGATGTGACTATGCCCTTTATCCGGATGGTTGCAGGCCCGATTGACTATACGCAGGGTGCCATGAGGAATGCAACCAAAAGAACTCACCGTGGCATCAATGATGAGCCGATGAGCCAGGGCACCAGATGCCGTCAGTTGGGTGAATACATTGTGTTTGAGTCGCCACTGAACATGCTTTGCGACAATCCTGTAAATTATGCAAAAGAACAGGAATGTACGGATTTCATAGCACAGGTGCCAACGGTATGGGACAATACAGTAGCGGTAGATGGGCAGATGGGTAAATACATAGTGATGGCCAGGCAAAAAGGCGATACCTGGTATGTGGGAGGGCTCAGTAACTGGGATAAACGTACGCTGGAGCTGGATTTGTCATTTTTAGGAGCAGGAAGTTTTGAAGCTGAGATTTTTAAGGACGGTATAAATGCAGACCGCATTGCATCAGATTATAGAAAAGAAATCATTACCCTTCCGGCCAGTAAAAAATTGAGCCTGTCGATGGCGCAGGGAGGGGGATTTGCCATGAGAATTTATAAGTCTTCCGCTGAAAACCTGAAAGCTGTTGTGGACAGGGCGTTGCAGTTTTCTGCACAGCAGTACTTACTGTTGGCCAAAAAATATGCAGATCAGGAAGGCCAGTTGCCCCGTTCTTTTGAAAAAGGAAAGGATATTTCTTCTGATTCCCGTTGGTGGTGCAGCGGGTTTTTTCCGGGAGCGTTATGGTATCTCTATGAAAATAACAAAAATCCGGAGCTGCTGAACTATGCAAAAATGTATACAGACCGCGTGGAACGTGAGAAATATACGATCGATAACCATGATGTGGGTTTCATGCTGTATTGCAGTTTTGGCAATGGATTGAGGCTTACTGGTGATCCGCGTTACAAAGATGTTTTGCTGACCGGCGCCCGGTCGCTGGCTACCCGTTACCGCCCGGAGGTCGGACTGATCCGCTCCTGGGACCACAATCAGAAAGTATGGCAGTATCCTGTAATCATAGACAACATCATGAACCTGGAACTGTTGCTCTGGGCCGCGAAAAACTCAGGAGATGAAAAATTCATGAAGATGGCATTGTCGCATGCCGATAAAACCATGCAAAACCATTTTCGGAAAGACTATTCCTCTTACCATGTTGTATCCTACGATACCCTGACTGCAGTGCCACATTTGAAACAAACCCACCAGGGCTATTCCGATGAATCTGCCTGGAGCAGGGGACAAGGCTGGGGACTGTACGGATATACCTATCTGTACCGGGAGACCGGCGACAAACGTTACCTGGACCAGGCGATACACATTGCCAATTTTATCATACATCATCCACAGATGCCAAAGGATTTTATTCCCTATTGGGATTTTGATGCGCCAAAGACCAGCAGTACACCACGAGATGCCTCTGCGGCAAGCATTATCGCTTCAGCTTTAATAGAACTGAGTGGTTTTGTAGATGCAGGCTTAGCTAAAGAATACATGAAAGTGGCGGAAATTCAGCTGCGTACATTGGCCTCGCCGGCGTATACAGCGACTCTGGGAGATAATGGTAATTTCATTTTGAAACACAGCACAGGGGCTTTCCCTTTAAAATCAGAGGTCGACGTGCCACTCAGCTATGCAGATTATTATTACCTCGAAGCCCTGACCCGTTTGAAAAAAAGTTTAACTCCAAAATAGTGATGCCTATTGAAAAATGACGACACGAGCCCGGGATCTTTTCATTCCCATGCGGTATGAGAACACGAAACGCAAATATTTTACTAATAACCATATATAAATCTAGATGATAAAAGAAATACACTACAGGCTGAAAAGCTGTTTAATGCTTGTCGCGCTGCTCCTGATGGCGACAAGCCCTATTTACGCACAACAAGAGCTCATCCAAGTGAAGGGAAAGGTGACCGATGAGAAAGGGGAAACCCTCATAGGCGTGTCTGTCCTTGTCAAAGGCAGCACAACAGGAACGGCGACCGATAAAGACGGAAACTATACCTTGCAGGTGCCACGAGGCTCGATATTGGTATTTTCCTATATCGGTTTTGCGAAGCAGGAGCTCAATGCAGACCCTTCCGGGCTGATGAACGTGACCTTGAAAGATGATAAAGCGCTGGATGAGGTTGTGGTGGTGGGTTACGGTACAGCTAAGAAAAAGGATGTGACCGGAGGTCTGGCAGTTGTGGGCAAGGAACAATTGAACATGGTTTCTACGCCCAACCTGATGGACCGTTTGGTGGGACAAGTTGCGGGTTTCAGTATCACGACCTCCAATGCTGCCCCTGGCCAGGATCAGTCGTTGCTGATCCGTGGCGAAAACTCCCTGTCTGCGAACAACTCCCCGCTGATTGTGCTGGACGGTATTCCATACAGCGGATCTCTAACCGATATAGATCCCAATAACGTAGAAAACCTGACCATATTGAAAGATGCCTCTGCCGTTGCCATTTATGGATCGCGGGGTTCCAATGGCGTCATACTGATCCAAACGAAAAGAGGTATGCTGGGCAAAGCACAGGTTGCCTATAAAGGGCAGCTGGGTGTGGCCGAACCCATGCAGTGGATCGATGTGATGGGACCTAATGAATACATTCGGTTCCAACAGGACATCGGCCGTTTGAAAGAAGGCTATACCGGTGATCTGCTGGATCCTATCGCAGGAAATATCATCAGTGTAACTGAACGTGAAAACTTCGCTAAGGGAATCACAAACGACTGGCAGGATTATATTTTTAGAAAAGGAATCACAATGGACCACCAATTGAGCATTTCAGGAGGTACTGCAAACACGAAATATATGGCTGCAGTGGCTGCCTTGGATCAGGAAGGTGTAGTTTATAATTCCAGGCTGTCACGCATCAACGTCACGGCAAATATTGATCAGACCTTCAACAACTGGCTGACCATAGGCATAGGTAGCCAGTTTACCCAAAGGGGTGATGGTGGAGTGACGCCCAACATTGAGCATGCCATCAAACAGAGTCCATACGGAAAGTACAAAGACGCAGCAGGTTACTACGTCGCCGAGCCAATGGAGTACTCATTGATTGCCAATCCAATGCGAAATGTGAATGCCGATCAGGACAGGATAAACCGCAACTTTTTTCTTTCCGGTTACGCAAATATCCTCTTGCCTGTCAAGGGCTTGTCCCTACGCTCCAATTATGGCTACAACTACCGGAGTAATTTTACAGGTACCTACTATGGCCGGAATACTTTTGATGGCCGGGAGCAAGCCGGACTTGTTGGCGGAAAAGCGAGCATCAGCAATGGGCATTACAACGACTACACCTGGGAAAATGTGCTGAGGTATGAACGTGCATTTGGCGATCATCGCTTAGATGCAACCGGCCTATTCAGTATGCAGAAGACCAGAAGCGTAGGCTCTTCGCAAAGCGGAGAGGGATTTGTGACGGACAATACCAGCTATTTCATGATGAATACCGCAGCGCGTAACATCGTAAACAATTCCAGTTTATCAGAAACCGCATTGCTGTCCTATATGGGGCGTGTAAACTATGCTTACAAAGGGAAATACATGCTGACATTGACGGGGCGTACAGACGGCGCTTCAGTTTTTGGCGTAAATAATAAATATGCATTTTTCCCATCTGCGGCAGTGGCCTGGCAGATTGGGGAAGAAAGTTTTTTAAAAGACAATGTCAGCTGGGTGGACATGTTGAAACTTAGGGTGTCCTATGGTGCCAATGGAAACCAGGCCATTACACCTTATCGAACACTCGACCGTCTGTATTCCAATGTGAAATACATTTGGGGAGATGCAGGTGTAGCTGCAAATACTGCTTACCTGGCCGGCGACGGCATAGGCAATCCCAATCTGAAATGGGAAACGACCTATTCTGCAAATATTGCCTTCGATTTCCAGCTGTTTAAAAACCGCTTAAGCGGAACGGTGGATATGTACCGTTCCAGGACAAAAGACCTGCTGATGACTCGTACCGTGCCCATTATGAACGGCTATAACCGGATCTGGGACAACATTGGCGAAACCGAAAATAAAGGCATAGAAATCACGCTGAACTCACTTAACGTAGCTGCTAAAGATTTCAAATGGAATTCAACCGCAGTGTTTTCGCTGGACCGGGACAAGATTGTGGAGCTGAGGGGCGATGGTCTGGATGACATTAGTAACAACTGGTTTATCGGCAAGCCATTGCGTGTTTTCTACGACTACAATATGCTGGGCATCTGGAAAACCGGCGAACAATTCTTTACCACTGATGCCAATGGGGCGCAACGCGAAATTCAAACCGGCGCCGCTCCGGGATCGGCAAAACTGCAGGATGTAGACGGCAATGGTTTCATCAATGCCAGCGACAGGACCATTATTGGCTCCCGAATGCCACGTTATAACGCATCGCTGGCAAACAGACTTAGCTATAAGGATTTTTACTTATCGGCATTGCTGACCGGAACATTTGGTGTATGGCGTGAAGACAATCTGGCCAATATTGGCTCCTGGACATTCGGAATCACGAATTATGTACATGGTGCAAACTATTGGACTCCCGAAAATCAAAATGCGGAGATCGTTTCTCCGGGTTACATCAATAGCCTTGGTCATGGTTATTACAAAAAGACATCCTATGTACAGGTCAAGAACATCACCTTTGGTTACAGGATTACCCAGAATCTGGTCAAAAAACTTGGTGTAGGGGCGGTCGATGTCAACCTGAGTGTGAACAATGCCTATACATTTTCCAACATCAGACAGGTACTCAACTACGACAACGGATGGATGGCATCTTATCCCACTGCGCGTTCTTACATGTTTGGGTTAAACGTAAACTTCTAAATAAATACGACACGAAATGAAAAATCTCATCAAAATAAGCGTGGCGCTGATCCTATTGATCTCCTTAGGAGGATGTAAAAAGTTTCTCCAGGAAGAGCTGAAAACAGAGCTGGCACCCACCAATACCTTTACCAGTACCTATGGTTTCGAAGTGGGCAGTGCAGGGCTTTATGCACTGACCCGTTCTGAATACAATACCTTTGGCGAGGGTGGAGCCTATATCCACAATGCGGCATGTCCATACGAAGCCCTGCAGGCCGCCACTGATATTGCAGATGTCATCAACAGTGATGCATCGCTGACTGCATTTGCCAATCTCACCCTGACATCTTCGGAACGTTTTGTAGGCTCCTATTGGAACTGGGCATATAGCCTGATTTCCTCTGCCAATCTGATGCTGGTGTATTCTGAGAAGAATACCAATTGGGATTCACCTGCAGATAAGGAGCGATTCCAGGCCGAGGCCCGTTTTTTCCGCGCTTATGCTTACCGCACACTCGTTTACCTGTATGGAGACGTGCCCTATGTGGAGACCATCCTGTATGATTTTAAACTTAATTTTACGCGGACACCAAAGGCCGAAGTATTGGGCCATATTGTGGATGACCTGAAGTTTGCGACGCAGCACCTGCCTGTAAATCCCGATCAGGTAAAGGACGGAAAACTCACAAAATGGGCTGCATATCATTTGCTCAGCGAGATGAGCCTGGCACAGGGCGATTATACGCTGGCAGAGCAATCGGCACTGGCGGTCATCAATAGCGGATATTACCAGTTGATGAAATCGCGTTTTGGCGTCAGTAAGGATAAAGCCGGCGATGTATTTAGTGATCTGTTTGTAGAAAACAACCAAAACAGGTTGAAAAATGGCAATAAAGAGAGCATCTGGGTGCTGCAGTTTGAATTCAATACAATTGGCGGGGGTACCAATTCTGATGACTGGACACGCCGTGCATGGATTCCTAAATATACCGATATCTCCGGTTTCGTGCTGGCCGATACCCTAGGCGGAAGGGGGCTCGCCCAACTGGTGCCGATGAAGTGGTGGGTAGGAACAGCAGGAACCAATGCGTCAGGAAATGTGACGGGGATTTTTGATGCAACGGATATCCGCAATTCCAACTACAACATCAAGCGCAACTGGTATTATAACAATGCAGGAGACGCATCTTTATATGGTAAGAAAGCGAATGTTACTGAACAAACCTGGTTTTCTACCAAGAGCCTTTTTCCGGCAATTACCAAGTTTTTCTATGGACGTGCGGAGAACCTGAGCTTGACAGGAAGTTACAAGGATCGTATGAAATTCCGTTTGGCCGAGACCTATTTGTTGCTCGCCGAGGCCTACCTTGGACAAAATAACCCATCGAAGGCCGCTGAGGCGGTCAACGAAGTACGCAGACGCTCCGGAGCACAAAGTATAAGTGCTGCACAGATGACCATGGATTTTCTGCTGGATGAGCGGATCCGGGAATTAGTAGGTGAAGAAAGCCGTCGCTTTACGCTGGTGCGTACCCATAAACTCGTAGAGCGTGTGAAAGCCTATAACACAGCCATCAAGGACAAGGTGAATGACAACCACCTCCTGTGGCCGATCCCGCAGGCCATCATAGATGCCAACCGGGATGCGCCCTTCCCTCAAAACCCAGGGTATATTAAATAATTGATGGTAATCTAAAACAACATTATGAAAAGACTAGCATATTTATATCAAACGCTGTTGTCATTGTGCTTCATCCTTTGTGTCTGTGCCTGTAAAAGGGAGGTAAGCGACATTGAAAAGGTTCAGGAACAATTGGAACTCCAGGCATCGGCACCAAATATTGTACTGGATGAAAACAACCTCAGCAAAGCTATCGTCACGTTCAGCTGGGCGCCGGCAAGGCCGCAGTCGGACGATCACATGGTTTCCTATACCACTAAGCTTGATTTGGTAGGTAATAATTTTGGTTCCTCTACAGCAATCATGAACTATGAAGACGATGGGGTATTGAGCAGGAGCTTTACCTCTGAGCAATTGCAAAATTGGGCCAATCAAAAATGGGGCATTCCTGCCAATAAGGCCTTTACCCTGGAATACCGGGTTGTGGCCCAGTGGGAGGGCGGAGCTACCTTCGAGGCACCGGAAGTCCGGACAGTGAGGATCAACGTACAACCGATCAAAACTGTGGTTTTTGATGCAGATAAGGTTTTCCTGGATGGTACAGCTGTACCGGGAATCACTAAAGTAGAAATGCCTAAAACTTTGGAAAACCTCAATCAGTATGCATTTGTACTTAACCTGGAACCGGGTGAATTGCAGATTCCGGTGGAATTTGAGGGTGCAACCAATTACATCGCAGCTTCAGATGCCAATAGTGCATTGAAGGATGGAGCACCGGTGCCGATAAAAACGCGTGAAAGCGCTTTTGCCTGGAAGATCGAAACAGCCGGGAGGTATCGTATAGTCGTTAATATGCAGAAAGCTACTGCTACGATCTATTCTGCTGCGCAGGACCTGACAGCCAAAAGTGTGGTCTGGACCAATAGCGGTGTGCTGACTACCTCAGAAATTACAGATTTGTGGTTACATGGAGTCGTCAATGGTTATGGAACACCGATTAAAATGAACTGTACCGTCAGCTTAGCCGATCCTCAGGTACTCGTGTACACAGGTGGCAGGACGGGTAAAAGTAAATTTATACTTTTTGGCGGGGCGATTACCAATAAAGATCTTGCATACGCATTTAGTTGCCCGCCTACCGCTGCAGGGGCACTACAGGAACTTACGCTTACACTCGGTAAAGTAGCAGATTTGTCGGGGGGGACATCCAGTGCGCAACGGAATTCCTATTATACCATTCCGGGCGGAACCAATGTGCTGGTGATCGATCTGCGGAACATGACGGTCCTGGCCGAGAAACGCTAACCAGATGCATCTATAAAATGATGAATTTAAAATCCAAACAGATGAAAAAATTGAACTGTAAAATAATGATTTCACAGGTGTTGATGGCATTCTTATGTGTCATGGCTTTTGCCTGCAAAAAGAATGATACCGAAGCCACAAAAAAAGCTGAGGGAACTTTGGTAAAGCCCAAATACAACAGAAGTTCGGTATTCCGCAATCCATTAAATGGTTGGGTCATGTACGCCGGAGCCGATAACCCAAGCTATTGGGATACGGAATATTATGTTCCGGATCTGGGTACACGGGTAAAGGCGATAGACTACGCCTCTTCATGTTACATCCGTACCAGCTGGGCAAAGCTGAACCCTTCCGCCGGGGTATATGCCTGGAGAGACCCCAATTCGGCACTCGGTAAATTGATCAAAGGCGTGGAAGCACGCGGCCTGCCCATCGCCTTTCGTATCGTAGTAGACGGACGCGACCAGGGTTTGAATACCCCACAGTTCGTGTTTGATGCGGGAGCAAAATATTACCTGGAGAACAGCTCTTTCCCTACCCGCAGGACCCCTTATCCCCAGGATCCCGTATTTAAACAACACTATGCCAAATTTATCGAAGAACTGGCCAAGGATTTCAATGACCCAAAACGTACTGCTTTCATTGATGCTTATGGACTGGGTAAATGGGGAGAGGCCCACAATGTCATTTATGAAGATCCAAACACCTCTACCGGTGCAAACACGGAAAAGCTGAAGGAAGAAGTTTTTGACTGGGTGACAGATCTCTACACCCAGCAGTTTACCAAGGTGCCCCTGGTGATCAACTATCATCGTCTGATCGGACATCCGCTTAGCTGGGGCGCAGCCAATGTAAACAGTGATAAACTGCTGGTTAAAGCGATCAATAAAGGATACAGCCTCAGGCAGGATGCTTTTGGCATGACCGAGTACTACCAAAGCTGGGAAAAGACTTTTGCCAAAACCTGGAATTTCAAGCGGCCGATCCTCATGGAAGGAGGCTGGATCACTACCGGTACACACCGTTACTGGACGGACCCAAGTGGGAAATACAGGGAAGGGCATCCTGAAGACGTGCGCCAGGGAGAGTTTGATGCCTCTGCAGAAGCCTGTGTAAATACGATGGACTTCCGGGCCGGGGATATCGAATCCTGGTTTGCCAAATCCTTCGGATTGGTGCAGCGTTTTGTGTCTGAAGGTGGTTACCGCCTATACCCGGATCAGATCTATCTGCCAGAGAAAATCAATAGTGGTGCGGAGGTGACCATTACCCATCGCTGGAGAAATATGGGCTGGGGTTATTTTCCAAACAACCTGCCGCAATGGAATTATAAATATAAGGTCGCTTTTGCACTGCTGGACGCCTCCAACCAGGTGAAGAAAGTTTTTGTAGATTCGAACAGTGAACCGTCAAACTGGCTGAAGAACAAGCCGGTATCCTACGAACTGAAAACCAAGCTAGACCTGCCAGCGGGCAGCTATTCCTGGGCTGTAGCGATTGTGGATACCAAAAATGAAAACAAACCGGATATCAAGCTCGCTGTAAATGGAGACATCACGAGCGAGGGCTGGCTGAAACTCTTAGATTTGCAGGTACAGTAATGAACGTTTTTAACAAATATATTGCAGTATTATGTTTCCTCAGTTTCTGCGGGGCAGCCCATGCACAGAAGACGGATGTCTTTATGGGAGAGCTGGTGAATTATGACGAAACAAAGGTTCCTCAGTACATCTTACCGGATGTACTGAGGACAACCAATGGCCGGACCGTAAAAACAAAAACCAGATGGGAAAAGGACAGAAGACCCGAAATCATCTCCTTATTTAAACAACATGTTTACGGGCAAATGCCAGGAAAGTTTGACAGCATACGCTTTGAACTCAACAGGGAAGTAGCTAATGCCATGGAAGGGCGTGCCCGTTTAAAAGAAGTTACGGTGCACATCTGGAACAAAGGAAAGCAGTTGGGTATTCCCCTGGTATTGTTCATCCCCAATTCGGCTAAGCAGCCTGCCCCTGTTTTTCTGTTGATCAACAACCGCAGTAAGCGAAATACCGATCCGGACAGGGCGATGAAAAGTACCTTTTGGCCGGCGGAGATGCTCATAGAGAAAGGTTATGCGATTGCCAGTTTCCATGTGGGCGATGCAGCACCGGACAAGAAAGACAGCTATCAACATGGCGTACTGGATCAGCTTTATCCAGAAATGCTGGATAAAGCGGATGGCATGAAAGCCATAGGTGCCTGGGCATGGGCGGCCAGCCGGATGATGGATTACTTCGAAACAGATCAGGCGATTGACGCGAAGAAAGTTGCGCTCGTAGGTCATTCCCGCGGAGGGAAAACATCGCTCTGGGCGGGAGCCCTGGATCAGCGTTTTGCAATGGTATTTAGCAGTTGCTCCGGCAGTACGGGAGCTTCACTGGCCCGAAGGCAATATGGAGAAACGGTAAGCCTCATCAACAAACAGTTTGGCTATTGGTTTGCTGGCAATTACAAGCAATATAGCAATCGGGTTAATGATCTGCCTGTTGATCAGCACATGCTGATCGCCCTGATGGCGCCAAGGCCGGTATACACCACTAATGCGGCTGAAGACCGTTGGGCGGATCCCCGGGGATCTTACCTTTCGCTGTTGAATGCCCTGCCGGTATACCGTTTGTACCATCCGGGGACAGTGCTGGCAGCAGAGCCACCGGCATTGAATGTTCCAATTTTAAACCCGCCGATTGGATATCATTTTCGTAAAGGCATTCACGACCTGAACGTTTACGATTGGGAGAATTTTGTCCGTTTTGCAGATTACCATTACCGGTTGAAATGATGAAAAACGAATAATAATCGTAAATTGAGAAGGAAATATGGGGAAATGCAAATTCAACTTCTTGCTTTTTTGCTGTTGTATTTTGGCTTTTCAAGGTGCTTTTGCAATAGACATCTCGCGGTACCGCTTTCATGTGATGTCCGACACTTACTACTATGGTGGCATACAGAGTATTACAAAAGATAAGTTAGGGCGGATCTGGTATACAGGTCCTGATGCCATCTTTATGTATGATGGCAATAATTCTTATCAATTGAACGAGCTGGTATCTGCGAGTCAGCCCAAATTAAAGTGGGGTTATGGCACCATCATTACCGATAAGGCCGGCAGATTGTTTTTGGCCACCAACCATGGCCTGTTGAAATTCAATTATGAACTTTTTTCTTTTGAATTGATCGTCCCCGGGGGAATCCGCTCCTTAAGTGTTCATGATGATGGAAAACTCTATATGTTATCGGCAGAGCGTTTCTTGTGTTACGATCAGCAAACCGGGAAGTTGCGTGGATTTTCCTTGCCTAAAGAAAAGTTCTTCAGCAAGATCATCAGTTTAAAAGGAGCGCTTTACGTTTTTCAGCAAGGCTTCGTATACAAAGTAGCGCAGCAAAAGCGGCAACTGGTTCTTTTTGCCAATTTAGGCGGCGCAGGAAACCTGATCAACGATGTGCTGGAGTACAGAGGAGCTTATTATTACCTCAGTCAGCACTCCGGAATATACCAAACCGATGCCAGTGGAAATGTTCAGCAACGAATCCCCGTATCGGCTAATGGTCAGTCTGTGATGGCAAAAAAAATGTATCTGGATCCGGAGGGTATTATCTGGGTGGCTACGCAAGCGGGTCTTTTTCAGTATGATCCTGTTACGGGAAGCAGCAATTTGCTGAAAATGAATCTGAACGATGCCTTTTCCTTACCCGCTAATTCCATTTGGACCATCTACCCTGATCCCGATCAGGGTGCCTGGATCGGAACCTTTGGTGGTAAGATCGCTTATTGTTCTTTGTATGATGCCCGCGTGCGTTATTTCTATCCCAGTCCTGGCGGTCTGAATAACCCGGTGGTGAGTTGTTTCCAGGAAGATGACCTGGGCAATATGTGGATCGGAACAGAGGGTGGGGGACTCAATTATTGGAATAAGGAAAGCGATGCGTTCAGCCATTTTCTGAAATCCAGGACCCATGCGCTAAACTCCAATCTGATCAAGCGGCTGCGTTTTGATCCGGAACGGAAGCATTTGCTGATCTCCGCTTTCAACGGGGGAATTGTCGCTTATGACCTGGCTAAAAAAAGCTTTCAGGATCTGGGGATTCATAAGCCCCTTGCCGGCCAGCCCATGAGTATTTACGAATTTGTAAGAGATGAGGACGGTACCCTGTGGATGTCGGACCCTGATCAAAACTATTTCTACAAAAGAAAGCAGGGTTCAGGTACATCGGTGGTCAGGGCCGTTGGGCCCAATCATCAGCCGATCAATACAGAGGTAGAAGACCTCTATATCGACCGGCAAAGCAATCTCCGCCTGGTCACCCATCAGGGCTTATTTGTGGTGGATAGAAATACGCATCAGGTATTGAAGCATCATTACATTAAAGACGGGCCTTATGCAGTCAACCACCTGGGGTGTTATTACGAGGCTTCCAACGGAGATCTATGGTTAGGGACTTCCGGCAGGGGAGTCAATGTATTGAAGAAAGACGGCAGGTACCTGAACTTTAGCAGCAGTAATGGCTTTCCTCCCAAAATGGTGTTCGGCATTTTGGAAGATGAGGCCTCTGGTAATATTTGGATGAGTACCAGTGAAGGGATCTATTATTACGACTATCGATTACAGAAATTCGAGAAGGCAAGATTTTACAAGGACAACAGTTGCGGGTCTTTTTACCTGCGCGCTGCTTATAAAACAAAAAAGGGGGAGCTGCTTTTTGGCGGGACGAATGGCTTCGTGCTTTTCGATCCCGGATATCTGAACAGGAATCCGCAGAAACCCCGTGTGTTTTTTACCGGATTGCTGGTCAACAATACCTCTGCGACTGTCCAGAGCAAGGACTCGCCTTTATCAAAGGACATCTCCAGCCTAAAGAACCGGAAGGAGGAAAGGATACGGCTTTCGAATAAACAATCCAATATAGAGATCCGGTTTTCATCCAACAGTTATCTATCGGCAGATAAAAATCAGTTTGTTTACAGGATGCTGGGCTTGAACAATCAATGGTTGACGGTCAGCGCCAAACAGAAATCTATCGCCTTTTTTAACCTTCCCAGTGGCGACTATACCTTTGAAATGAAGTCCGCCAATAATGATGGACTGTGGGGAGAGGAGGTCTCGAGACTTTACTTCCACGTAGATCCCCCATTTTTTCTTTCCTGGTGGGCTTATCTTTTTTATGGCTCAGCAGGACTGGCATTGTTGTTTTTCATCACGCGTTATTACACCAATAAAAAGGTATTTAAAGAAAGATTGGCATTGGAAGTTCAAAAGGAGCAGAACATGCGGGATCTGAACCAGGCACGGACAGATTTTTTCACCCACATTTCCCATGATCTGAAAACACCCCTCACACTGGTATTGGAGCCTTTGAAACAGCTCAAAGAAGCTTTGGGGCCTAAGGAAGAGGCTGTCGGTTACATGCAACTGATTGAAAAAAATGTCGTCCGCATACAGCGTATGATCAGCCAGTTGCTTCGCTTCAGGGAAATAGAGAGTCAGAAAATCACTTTGAACCCCCAGGTGGGTGATTTCATCGGCTTTGTGCGCGACGTCTTTGGCCTGTTTGAACTGTACGCAAACAAGCAGGAGATAGAAACGAACATTACAGCCCATGAAGATCATTTATACCTTGCCTTTGATTACGACAGCATTGAGAAGATCCTGACCAACCTTTTTTCCAATGCATTGAAGTATACCTCAAATAAAGGTTATGTGGGGGTACGCATTTATGAGTCGACAGTAGCGGAAAGGGAAAAGCTGAGCTACGATCCGGAGAGCAGTTACATCTCTATAGAAGTGCTCAACACGGGTAATGGATTTTCCGAGCAGCAGATCGCCAATCTTTTCAGTTCTTTTAACCGTTTGTCTTCCGCCAGGCCAACTTTTGAAGAAAGTTCAGGACTTGGCCTTGCCATCGTGAAGGAACTGGTGGAAGTACTGAAAGGGAAAATCTGGATGGTCAATAAGACCGATAAAATTTCTTTTACGATTATGCTACCTTTCAAAAAGGAGGCAGTTTCCGGTGACATGCAGTGGAATGTTTATGATTATACCATCTCGGAAATTGACGACATCATGCTGGAACCTGCTGAAACAGATGGCGCGATTAAGAATGCACGCAAATCGAACAGTCTTTTGCTGATTGAAGATGATCCGAATTTACGTGGCTATTTAGAACGCCGTCTTTCGGAAAAATACAATGTCTATACAGCCAGCGATGGGATAGAAGGGGTTATTAAGGCAGAAAAGATCTATCCACAACTGATCATCACTGATCTCATGATGCCAAATAGCAATGGCTTTGAGGTTTGCAGCAGGCTGCGCCAGAATTTCAAGACCAGTCATATTCCGATTGTCATGATATCAGGCATGGGAGATGAGGATCAAAATAAAATAAAGGCACTGGAATACGGTGCTACCGTTTTCATCGACAAACCCTTTGAAGTGGAATACCTGATGCAACAGATTGACACCATTCTCAAGAACCAGCAGGAAATGAGGGAACTGTACAGCAAGCGCCTGGTCGTAGATCCTGCAAAGGTGACGATCACTTCTATGGATGAAGAACTGCTGATCAAGGCCATGAAGTTTATCGAGCTTAATATCTCAAACCCGAATTATTCAGTGGATGCTTTTGTTTCTGATATGAATATAGGGCGTACCATCTTATATCAGAAGATTAACGATATAGTGGGCATGTCCATCAAGGAGTTTATCTTGAATATCAGGTTGAAACGCAGTGCTGATTTATTGGAGCATTCTGATCTGACAATAGCCGAGGTGGCTTACCAGACCGGATTTAACAACGCCAAGTATTTCAGTGTATGTTTCAAAAAGCAGCTGGAGATCAGTCCTTCCGAGTTTAAGAAAAGATTTAGTGCAGGTGGCGGCTAAGAACAGTTAACAGTCTTGTTGTTAAATATTTGATCGGGTTTTAAATAATATGTAATTGAAATTCAGTTTGTTGCATAAAAAAAGCCTCTAGAGTAATCTAAAGGCTTTTTTAGTAGCGGGGAGCAGGATCGAACTGCCGACCTCAGGGTTATGAATCCTGCGCTCTAACCATCTGAGCTACCCCGCCGGGTGGTCTTTTTTCTAAAGAGTTGCAAATATAGAATAATTTACTTTTCTTTAGAAACAAATATTAAAAAATTGTCTAATAATTGAAGAAATAAGTGTCTAACGATGTCAGAGAAGAAAAAATTTACGCTGGAATATGAGTTGAGGTCTTCTCCACGTATTTTGTTTAGTTTTATTAGTGAGCCCAATGGCCTGTCTCAGTGGTTTGCCGATGATGTAGTTTTCCGGGATCAGGTTTACACTTTCACATGGGACGATGAAGTGCAAAAAGCAAAACTACTGAGTGTAAAAGAAAACAAATCAGTCAAGTTCAAATGGGTGGATGATGATCCACATTGCTATTTTGAAATGGAGATCGTTCAGGATGAACTGACCAATGACGTGGCATTGTCAATTACCGATTTCGCTACGGATGAAACCAAAGCTGAGCGTACGCTGATCTGGGATAATCAGATAAACTACCTGCACAGCGTAATTGGTGCATAGTTTTTCGGGAGCTTTGCCTACATTTGCATATTGAAAAAGATCCATTTACTTCTGCTCAAAGCATTCATAAGGCCATTTTTCGTCACATTCTTTATTGTGATGTTTATCCTGTTGATGCTGTTCCTGTTCAAATATGTTGATGATTTGATCGGGAAGGGCTTTGAATGGTACATCATTTTGGAATTGATGTATTATGCCTCGGCGGCGAATGTTTCTATGGCGCTGCCACTTTCCATCCTGCTTTCTTCTATTATGACCTTCGGGACGCTGGGAGAGAATTACGAGCTTGTGGCCATCAAATCCGCAGGCGTATCCCTGCAAAAGGCCATGATGCCTTTATTGGTACTCATCGTTTTCCTGGCCATCAGTTCCTTTATTTTTTCTGATTACATGCTTCCCAAGGCCAACCTGAAATACGGTTCCTTATTATGGGACATTACCAATAAAAAACTTTCCTTCCTGATCAAACCGGGCGTGTTCAATAACAGTATCCCTGGGTATTCCATCAGGGTAAATGAGAAGGGGGAAGATGGCGTTTCTTTATATGATGTCATGATCTATGACCATACCAATTCTAGCGGTAGTCCAAAAATCATCCTGGCGAAGGAAGGTAAGATGTCCAGCGATGACCAGTACCTGTTGCTAAAGCTTAAAAATGGGGTACGCTATGAGGAATCAAATGGACGCAATACCTACAATAACCCCAGGCAGGAGCTGACCAGGATGCGCTTTGAAGAGACAGACCAGAAATTTGACATCTCCAGTTTCAAAATGAACAGGACCAATGAACAGCTCTTCAAGGGCAACACACAGATGTTGAACCTGAAAGGTCTTACTAAAAAGGAAGATTCCCTGCATAAAGAACTGGATAGCGTCAATCGATTTGCGGTAGTGAACATGGCCAGTTACTATAAGCAAAACAACGTCACAAAAGGCTATACAAAGATTAATGCGCCTGTTAAGGAGATCAAAGGCGATGTGTTGAAAACCATAGAGCCAATGCAGCGTCTGTCTGTTGTGCAGGCAGCCCTCGATCAGGCTGGATCCGTGAAGCAGAGTACCCTGAGCCGTCTGCCTGATTTTGAAGATAGAATAAAAAGCATCATCAAAGTACAGATTGAATACCAGCGTAAGTTTACCTTGGCTGCCTCCTGCCTTTTACTGTTTTTTATTGGTGCACCTTTGGGAGCAATCATTAGAAAGGGTGGTTTAGGGCTTCCTGTAGTCATGGCCATTGTATTCTTTTTGTTGTACCACATCATCGCCACTGTATCTGAGAAATCCGCTACGACGGGCTCCCTCAGGCCATTTTTTGGGATGTGGCTGGCTATATTTATCCTGTCGCCCCTTGGCGCCTTCCTTACTTATAAGGCTACTGTAGATTCGGCACTCTTTGATATCGACTATTTCAAGCAGCTGATCCTGGGCTTCTTCAAGAAGAAAAAGAAATCCGTGGTGCCGCAGAAGTAGTACTTTTGTCTATTGTTGCAAAAGCATATTCCTTACTTATTTATGATATTTGTAGGCAGATATTGCTCACGAAGGTTGTAACTTTGTCTTACTGATATATTCATAAAATGGAAATTAAACTCGATGCAATAGAAGATGCTATTGCGGATATAAAAGCTGGAAAGGTCATCATTGTTGTAGATGATGAAGACCGTGAAAATGAAGGTGATTTCTTGACTGCAGCTGCCAACGCTACTCCCGAGGTAATTAATTTCATGGCCACTTATGGCAGAGGGCTGATCTGTGCTCCGCTGACCGAAGAGCGTTGCGATGAACTTGGCCTGGAGTCAATGGTTGGAAAAAACACAGCAGTCTATGAGACCAACTTTACCGTTTCGGTAGATCTTCAGGGCTACGGTTGTACAACGGGTATTTCTGCTTCAGACCGTTCTAAAACCATTCTGGCGCTGATCAATCCCAATATAGACCCAGCTGAACTGGGGCGTCCAGGACACATTTTCCCGCTGAGGGCAAAAGATGGTGGCGTAATCCGCCGTGCCGGACATACAGAAGCGGCGGTTGACCTGGCCAGACTGGCGGGAATGGAGCCTGCAGGTGTACTGGTGGAGATTTTAAAGGACGACGGGGAAATGGCGAGGTTGCCGGACCTGATCAAAATTGCAGCACAGCATCAGCTAAAGATCATTTCAATTAAAGATCTGATCGCTTACAGATTGAGCATAGAGAGTCTCATCAAAGAAGAGGTTACGGTTAACCTGCCTACTGAATGGGGCGATTTCAAAATGACTGCTTATACGCAGCTGGACACCGGTGCGACACACCTGGCAATCAGCAAAGGCGAATGGACTGCAGATGAGCCGGTACTTACCAGGGTTCATAGCTCTTGTGTAACCGGGGATATTTTCGGTTCCTGCAGATGCGATTGCGGACCGCAATTGCATAAAGCAATGGAGATGATCGACAAAGAAGGTAAAGGCGTCATTGTTTACATGAATCAGGAAGGGCGTGGTATTGGCCTGGTCAATAAACTTCGCTCTTACAACCTTCAGGATGCAGGATTCGATACAGTAGAGGCTAATATTAAACTGGGTTTTAAAGGGGATGAGCGTGACTACGGTGTAGGTGCTCAAATCCTGAGGGCGCAGGGAATCACTAAAATGAGGTTATTGTCCAATAATCCTACTAAACGTGCTGGTTTGATCGGATACGGATTGGAGATTGTGGAGAACCTGCCTATTGAAATTGAAAGCAATGTACATAATGAGACCTATCTGAAGACCAAAAGGGATAAGATGGGCCATCAGATCATGAAAGGATAGCCGGGATTTATCTCCTTTTTGTTTTTTTATCGGAAAGGATAGCTTCTTTCACAGGAACTGGTTTAGCGGATTTGGATTTTTCCTCATCCGCTTTCTTTTTTTGAGCCCTTTTGTATTCGCCGGTAATCCGCTTCAGAAACTCACTGAAACTGTCAAACTGCTGAGTGTAGATCAATCCAAGGGAAGTTACATTGGTATTCTGACTGAAACCTGTATTGAAAATATTTTGCTGAGTAGGCGGCTTGTTGGCCAGCTTACCTACTAAAGTACCGTCTTTCTTAATGAGCGTCAGTACCTCTACTTCACTACCCACATTATTCCTCGTAAAACCAATGGGCGATAGGTCATTGGTACTGCGTCTGTCCACAATACCTGCATTTAAGATCACGCGTTCGTTGAAGAACCTGAAGGATGCATTGGCTTCGCTGAGCGAGCGGATATTGATGTCAACAAAGTTGAGGTTCAGTGTAGACAATACGTTGTTGAACTGGTTGAACAGAAGTTCCGTAGCCGTTGCGGCGACACCCGAGGTAAGCTGTTTTCCAAGGGCTTCTTTTCCAGTGCCAGGTGCAAAACTTCTCCTGAGGATCAAACTTAGCGCCTGCAGATTCCGGTTGTTCTCATCATTGAAATAAGACTGCATTTCTTCTTTGATCGCCGGGTTTGAGGGGAAGAAAATGTCCAGTCTCGGATCTGGTTTCATTAGGGACCCCGTCAGGCTCATTTCCACCTCGGTCAGTACCCTTTCATCTGCATTAGAACCGTCCCTGTTGGCCGCAGTGTACAAATCGCTAAGGCTGGCCCTTAGCGAATATATGGCTTTCAGGTTGATCTGAGCAGCTGTGGGGTTTCCAGTCCACCGGATGGTTCCGCCCTGCCTGATGTTGAATTTCTTATTGATCACCTCCTGAGCAGTGAAGTCGAAACTTCCGGATTCAATGATGTAATCTCCCGACATCTCGAAATCGCCAAGACTATTGATGTTCAGGTCGAGGTTTTTAGAGTATCCGCGTCCGCTCAGTTTACCCAGGCTGGTATAGATGTTGGCCGTACTATTGGCGTCTACATTTAATTTCAGGCTCATGGTCAATCCGTCGAAACTGGTTTTTCGGTCGACGACTACAGCCGTATCCTTGCTTACAAAATTGATGAAATCTTTACTGGATACTGTTTCTGAGCTGTTTAGGGGAAGGTTAAATACAGTACCTTTTTCGGTCTTGGCATCAATATCGATAGACATCTTGTTGGTAGGTCCTTTGAATTTGAATGTCCCGGTTCCATACGCCCTTCCGAAGTAGATGGGATTGTCTTTTTCTGTGGTATTTAGCGCCATGAAATCCTTTGCTTCCACGATGACATCAAGCGTAGGCGTGTTGATGTTGTTCAGGTCTACAGTTCCATTGGCTATGGCTTCATTTCCTTCTGTATCCAGCAGTTTGAGGTCAGCGATGTTGATGACGCTGTTGTTTACGGTGACTTCATCATTTAAGGTATAGGTCGTCTTCAGGTAATTGATCGTCATTTTTCCCTGATCGAAGGAGAGGTCCCCATTGATCAGTGGCTGACTAAAGGGCCCTTTCACGGAAAGGTCTGTGGAAATTTTGCCTTTGAGGTCGGATACCAGTTCATTTACAAAAGGTTCCAGAACTGCCAGTTCACTGTCATCCAGTTTTACATTCAGATCGATCTCCTTTTGTTCCATATTCAGATTACCGGTGAGCTTCAAGGTTTCCTTGTCTCCTGCCATAATGTTGGTGTAAATGTTGGCCAGATTGCTGTTTCGGTCATAGGAAGAGGTGTCTGTCAGGGTACCGATGTAGATTTTGTTAAAGCCCAGGGAATCTATTCGTAAACTATCAGAAATGCGGGGCGATTTCAATACATTGTACAGCTTGGTTTTTCCATTCGCTTCTCCCGACAGCTGCACGCCCAGTGTTTTGACAAAAGGGTTTATCGTCTTGAGGTTGAACTTTTTGAAGCCTACAGCCAGGAGGTCCTTAGGATCATCAGAAAGTGTTCCGTCAATGGTGAGCAACTGCTCTCCGTTGCTCAGGTCGAAATTGCTGATTTCTGTTTTGCCCTGGTGAAAGTTAATCCGAACCTTCTCCTGGATTTTCCAGTCCTCACTATTGATCTTCAATATGGAAGGAAGTATGCTGACTCTCGCAGTGGTATCATTCGCAAATTCTACCAGGCCGTTTAAATCCAGTTGGTTGGCGTCGTCGGCGTTGGAAAGCTTGACGTTGAGCGAGAGGCTGTCATTTCGCAGAATGTTTGAAATGTTGACATTCTTCATGTATAGGGAGTCGTTCAGATCCACCCTATCGGAAGTTACAATAGCCTGCAGCTGGTTGGTAGAGGTGTTTTCATCGACGATGATATTGTTGACGATAATGCCCTTGTATTTCAGCTTTTTCACAAAGCCGTTGACAGTAGCAATATTGTTTGGTGAATCAAAATTGCCAATGAACACAGCCTGGTCTTCTATTTCCAGTCCAGGTACCACTAATTCTGCAATGGGTTCAAACCGTTTGATCCTGAGGTCGAACTGAAAGATCTGGTCGCCGAAAGGTACCATGTCCATTTTTAGTGATGGGATATACCGTTTTGCCAGGGCTTTATAATAGGAAGGAATGGTATTTAAATCATACTGTCCGGTGATGCTTGCATCCAGGATATCTGAATTGATGGTCAGACTCCGTTCTTTTCCCAGTCCATTTGCTTTCAGGTGTACAGAATCTATATTGTAGATGCCTTTAACATTGTCCAGCCGAATCTGTTGTATCAGCAGGCTACCCTGTATGTTGTTGAGGTTATTGCCTGAAAAATTCGTGCTGAAACGGGCATCCACCTTTAGTGAGTCTTTATAAAGGTTAAGTGCTTTTAGTTTTGCATTGGCAATGGTCGCTTTAAAATTGAAAACGGGAAGTTCCGGATTGAGGTTTACGCCACCATCGAAGAAAAGTTGTACGTTTTTGTCGTTGATCTTCAGGTTGCCGTCAAAGTATTTCTTTTCAAAGGTTCCGGCAATTTTAACATTTCGATAACGGTACTTATTAAAATCTATATAAGTAATGTCCCCGTTGAGGTCTTCAGAAAGATTTTTCAATTCAGTTCCCCTTCCTTTTACATAAAGCGAGGCGCTAAGGCGGCCCAGGCTTTTTTCATTGATTAGGGTTCCGAGGTTGAAATCATAAGTCTTGACATTTCCACTATAGGAAGGCGTTCCCTGCTTGTCGATTTTCATGTTGACATCAGAAACCAGTCGGCCAAGTTTGGTTTTAAACTCTCCGTAGGCGATAAAGTCATTCTGAAAACCTGTAAAAGAACCGTTGAAATTGATGTTCCCGAATTTGTCAATGATGCCGGGAACCATTTTCTTTTTTCTGCCTGTCACGTCAGTGAGCAGGGCATCGAGGTCTTTTTTGTTGGTGCCAGCCATCTCGATCTTGAGGTCCATAAAAGTCTCTTTGATATAGGGTAGACCTTTGAGGCTAAAATCGCCTTTGATGTAGGTGGCTTTTCCTGCTTTCAGCGATAGTTTTTTAGCTTTAAGGTTATTCACCAGGCCGGTGATCTGACCATCTATATCAAGGTTCAGGTTCATTTGATCCAGTTCAGATGTGAAATAGGAAACGTCTTTTGATGAAATGAAGCTATTTTCAAACACAGCCTTCATCCGTACCTTATTGACATAGTCGTTGAAATCCTTAAAATTATTAAAGCGCATCTGGAAGTAATTGGACAGACGGCTTTTGTTGGTGACCAGCATTAAGTTCTTCAGTTCGATCTGGTTGGTGTCTACTGTAGTAAATGCACTCAGGTTTTTGAGGTAGAAGCCACTTTTTTCTCTGAATGTAAGGTTTTTGATGTCTGTCTGGATGATGTGGTCGGTGGTATTCAATTTTTCAAAAATACCATTCAGACTGGTCAGGTGTACATCTTCAAAATTTACTCCTTTGATTACCGTATCCACTTTAAAGTTTTTATACCTGAAAGCAAAGTTGTTCAGGATTACCCGGTCGAAAGAAACTTTATAGGGCTTCTTTTTTTTCTTGACCGTCGGTGCACCGGAATCGAAATAATCAATGATGAAGTCGATGTTCGTTGATTCGTCTTTATAGGATTTCAGGTAAAAGGAGCCGTTATTGATCTGTACGGTATTGATGTCTACGATCCGCTGGTCCAGGGAGAGCAGGTTGATGTCTACAATGAATTTTGGCGTGTTGAGCAGGGTATCTTTTTGGAGGTCCAAAACCAGCAGGTTTTCCAGTACTACAGATTTAAAAGGTTTGATGTATAAGCCGGTCAGGGAAATGGTGGTGTTGAGTTCCTTTGATAAGTAAGCCGCGGCTTTTTTTGCTACAAATGTTTGTACTGGTTTGAACTGGATTGAAAACAGAATGACAGCAAAGAGTAATAAAATCGATGCAACAGTCCAAAGAAGTATTTTTAATAGTTTTTTAATAGTTTTGTAGCTTAAATAATTATAAACGTGTCAGTAATACTTGCTATAGAATCTTCTTGTGATGAAACCTCTGTTGCCATATGTAACAACGGCAAAATTACTGCCAATGTTATTGCAAACCAAACAATTCATCAAAATTATGGGGGTGTTATTCCCGAATTGGCTTCGAGGGTGCACCAACAAAATATAGTTCCGGTAATTCAGCAGGCGCTTAATGATGCTAAAGTTACGAAAAAGGAATTGAATGCTGTGGCTTTTACCCGGGGACCTGGTCTTTTAGGTTCTTTACTGGTAGGTGTTTCATTCGCAAAATCTTTTGCGCTTGCCTTGGACTTGCCCTTGATCGCGGTAAACCATATGCATGCACATATCCTGGCCCATTTTATTGATGAGCCCAGACCGGAATTTCCCTTTCTTTGTCTTACGGTTTCAGGCGGACATACGCAGATTGTGTTGGTGAAAGATTATTTTGATATGGAAATTGTGGGAGAAACACTGGATGATGCTGCAGGAGAGGCTTTTGATAAGACGGCAAAGCTATTGAATCTTCCTTATCCGGGTGGACCGCTCATTGATAAATATGCTAAAGAAGGAAATCCTTTAGCCTATAAATTTGGAGAGCCGCAGATCAAGGACCTGAACTACAGCTTTAGTGGTTTAAAGACTTCTATATTGTATTTCATTCGGGATCAGGAAAAGCAAAATCCGGATTTTATAGCCACGCACCTGAACGACATCTGTGCCTCGGTGCAGCACAGCATTGTGACGATCTTACTGAACAAGGTAAAGAAAGCAGCGAAGCAATTCAGCGTCAAACAAATTGCCATAGCGGGAGGGGTGTCGGCAAACAGCGGACTCCGTTTGGCTTTGCAAACGATGGCCCTTGAGCAGGGTTGGTCAGTTTATATTCCGGCATTCGAATACTGCACGGACAATGCGGCCATGATTGCTATAGCAGGCTACCATAAATATTTAAAGGGAGAATTTGTCGGTCAGGACGTAGCTCCTTTATCAAGAATGGAATTTTAATCAGATAAAATAAGTAATTATGACAACGATGAGTTTTGTGTTTTTTGGGTTGATGTTGATCCCTTTGGTCATTTTTCTGGTTTGGATCATCAGAAAGGATAAGAATAAGAATTATCTGGGCCTGGTTATCCTGGTGGTCATGGCTATTGTCGCCCTTGTGACCATCGTGAAGTTTGATGCGAAGTTTTTGCAGTCGCAGACAGGTGTGCCGAATAAAGCGGCTGCACCGAGTTACAGATAAGCTGAGCTTTAAAAAAAAAGGGCTTGCTCAGCATTTGCCGGACAAGCCCTTTTTTTATGGTGTAAACCGATTGCTTATGCTTCTTCCAGTTTCTCACCGGTTACTTCGGCACGGATCTTTGCTTCCATTTCATCAGCAAGTTCTGGATTGTCTAAAAGCAGTTGTTTTACTGCATCTCTTCCCTGTCCAAGTTTGGTATCTCCATAAGAGAACCATGAACCTGCTTTTTTAATGACGTTGAAATCTACGCCAAGGTCGATGATTTCACCGATCTTGGAAATACCTTCTCCGAACATGATGTCAAATTCCGCAATACGGAAAGGAGGTGCCACTTTATTTTTTACGATCTTTACTTTAACCCTGTTACCTGAAACTTCATCAGAATCTTTGATCTGGGAAGTTCTGCGGATATCTAAACGCACAGAAGCATAGAATTTTAAGGCATTACCACCGGTGGTAGTTTCAGGATTTCCAAACATAACGCCGATCTTTTCACGCAACTGGTTGATGAAGATACAGCAGCATCCGGTCTTGGAAATGGTACCTGTAAGTTTACGCAATGCCTGAGACATTAGACGTGCATGAAGACCCATCTTAGAGTCTCCCATCTCACCTTCGATCTCTGCTTTAGGAACCAGTGCTGCAACAGAGTCAATTACAATGACATCAATTGCACCCGATCTGATCAGGTTGTCTGCAATCTCCAGTGCCTGCTCACCGTTATCCGGTTGAGAGATCAGGAGGTTGTCTACATCAACACCTAATTTCTTTGCATAACCCTTGTCGAAAGCATGCTCCGCATCCACAATTGCCGCAATACCACCCTTTTTCTGAGCTTCTGCAATGATGTGTGTGGCCAGTGTTGTTTTACCGGAAGATTCAGGACCGTAGATCTCGATGATCCTTCCCTTTGGAACGCCGCCAATGCCGAGGGCAATATCCAAACTGATGGATCCCGTAGAAATGGATTCAATAGGCTCTACAGCATTATCGCCCAGTTTCATTACCGTACCTTTACCGTATGATTTTTCTAACTTATCCAGTGTAAGTTGTAGTGCTTTTAATTTATCTGCGCTTGTACTCATATGTTGTGCTATATTGAAATCGTATTGTCTGTGCTAATTATGTTAGCAAATGTATTGATATTTAATCCTAAAAAACAAATTTTTATCAAAATATTTTATTTTTCCTGCGGGATTTCACTAAATTTTTTAGTTGTTTTCTTAGAAGTTTGAAAATATTTACAAAAATCTGTAATCTCACAGATGCTGCATTTTGGTGATCTGGCTACGCACACATAGCGTCCATGCAGGATCAGCCAATGGTGGGCTACGTGAATCACTTCTTGCGGCAGGTGCTTTACCAGGTCTTTCTCAACGGCGAGCGGTGTTTTTCCTGATGACAGGCCAATTCTATTGGCTACCCTAAAGACGTGGGTGTCGACAGCCATGGCGGGTGCGTTATAGATGACAGATGCGATCACATTTGCCGTTTTTCTGCCTACACCCGGCATTTTCTGCAATTGATCTATATCTGAGGGCACTTCATTATTGAAATCGTTCAGCAGCATATTGGCCATTCCGACCAGGTGCTTTGCTTTATTGTTTGGATAGCTTACGCTCCTAATGTAGTCGAATACGATATCCGGGGTCACCTCTGCCAAAGCTTTGGCATCCGGAAAACGATGGAAGAGGGCAGGTGTCACCTGGTTGATGCGCTTATCTGTGCATTGAGCAGACAGAATAACTGCGACCAGAAGCTGGAAGGGATTGTTGTAATGCAATTCTGTTTCTGCATCGGGTTGCTTGACAGAAAAATGGGATACAAAAAGCTGGTAACGTTCTTTTTTCAGCATGGACAAACTTAGAGATAAAAGCAGGAAAATAAAAAAAGCCGCCAAATTTTTGGCGGCTTAAATTCCGGAATTAAATTACAAAGCTTTGGAGTGGGCCAAAATCTTCGAGATGATTTCATCTGAAGGGCTTTTGGTTAAACTATCCAATTGAGCTCTGATGCTTTCATAAAACACCAGGTCATTCGCTTCCAGGTCCTGAGCAGGTAATATTTCCTGCTTTTGCTGTGGGTAATTTAATTTGTTAACTGAAGTAGAGGTTTTTATCATAAGCAATTGTCGCGTATTTGTTTTACTAATAAACGACTTAGTTCTTAATTTATTTTAACCCTTACTATAATTATTTGTAATTTCTTTTTTACAAGCTAAATTAAGATATTTCCTTCACCTTCATCATCTTACGAAGGTTGCTGAGGGCATACCTCATTCTTCCCAGAGCCGTATTGATGCTCACATCGGTGAGTTCTGCGATCTCTTTAAAACTGAGGTCGGCATAGTGCCTCATGATCAATACTTCTTTCTGGTCATCGGGCAGAAGTCTGATCATCGTACGGAGATCATAGTGGGTCTGCTCCCGCAACATTCTGTCTTCCGCGCTTTCTTCCTGGAACTGCAGGAGGTTGAATACATCTGTACCGTCGGCACTGGTGATTACAGGACCGCGCTTTTCGCGCCTGAAATAATCAATCACGAGGTTATGGGCAATGCGCATTACCCATGGTAAGAATTTTCCTTCTTCATTGTACCTGCCAGACCTTAAAGTATTGATCACTTTGATAAAGGCATCCTGAAAGATGTCTTCTGCCAGGTACTGGTCTTTCACCAATAAATAAATGGAGGTGTAAATCTTTGACTTATGTCTACGTAAAAGTTCCTCCAGGACGGACTCGTCGCCCGCCAGGTATAATTTTACCAATTCCTGATCACTGTTCTGTTGTAATTTCATAGGAGTATCCTTACTAAATTCCCTTTTCTGCGTTTGCTAAAAAATACTTAGTAGATGTTTGTTTCGATATCTTTTCTCCTATTCGTTTTGATGTGGTGGTATAATCCGTTAGTTAACAATTCAAAAGAAGCATTTTTTTATTACAAATCAATATAAAAAGTGTTAAAAAAAATCAATTAAATCTTCAGGCTTATTTTTGCGTTATATTTGCACATTCTATCCAGAAATCAATGAATAAGGAAATCGACAAAGATCCACACAAACATATAATCATAAAAGGTGCCAGAGTTCACAATCTGAAGAACATTGATGTTGCGATCCCTAAAAACAAACTGGTGGTCATCACCGGAATGTCCGGCTCGGGTAAGTCGTCACTGGCATTTGATACCTTGTATGCTGAAGGTCAGCGACGTTATGTCGAGAGTTTGTCATCCTATGCCCGACAGTTTATGGGAAGGATGAATAAGCCTGATGTAGACTATATAAAGGGTATTGCACCCGCTATTGCCATAGAGCAAAAGGTAATCACTTCCAATCCACGCTCTACTGTGGGCACCTCTACGGAAATCTACGATTACCTGAAACTGCTGTTCTCAAGGATTGGTAAAACCTATTCTCCTGTTTCCGGTGAAATGGTTAAAAAAGATACGGTAAGTACGGTCGTGGATTTTATTTCGGGATTGGGAAATGAAAGTGTGGTGACGATCTTTTGCCCCCTTTTTCCGCACAACAACCGTTCTGTAAAAGAAGAGCTTGCAGTGCTTTTGCAAAAGGGTTTTTTAAGGGTATCCTATTTGGGTAAAGTAGAAAAGATCGAAAATATCCTGGAAGATGGATCTTTTAAAGATTTCGAACTGAGCGATGAACATACCATCCGGATCCTGATCGACCGTATCGTGGTAAACGACGATGAAGAGACACTGAGCCGCATCGCAGATTCTGTGCAGACTGCTTTTTTTGAAGGTAAGGGCGACTGCTATGTAGAGCATGAGGCTGGGCAGCAGCATTTCTGCGACCGTTTCGAACTGGATGGTATCCGTTTTGAAGAGCCGACTCCCAATTTCTTCAGTTTCAACAATCCATACGGTGCTTGTAAACGCTGTGAAGGTTACGGAAATGTGATCGGTATTGACGAAGACCTGGTCATCCCTGATAAAAGTAAAAGCGTGTATGACAATGCGATTGCACCCTGGCGCGGAGAGAAAATGCGGGTTTGGCTGGATAAGCTGATCGCTACTGCCGGTAAATTTGATTTTCCGATTCACCGCCCTTTCAGTGAACTGAGCACAGCGCAGCAACAGCTGCTTTGGACCGGTAATAAATACTTCGCCGGGCTTGATGCATTTTTCAAAGAGCTGGAGGAGCAAACCTATAAAATCCAGTACCGCGTCATGCTTTCCCGTTATCGCGGAAAAACCAATTGCCCGGACTGCAAAGGTTCCAGGCTTCGTAAGGATGCATCTTATGTCAGGATCAACGATAAGTCGATCATCGACATTGTATTGATGCCTTTGTCAACCATCCTCGATTTCTTCGATAACCTGAGCTTGTCTGCCAATGATGAAAAGATCGCAAAACGTCTGCTCGCGGAAGTTTCGAGCAGGGTTCTGTATTTAAATAACGTCGGTCTGGGCTATCTTACCTTGAACCGACTTTCCAACACACTTTCCGGCGGGGAGTCCCAGCGGATCAACTTGGCTACCTCGCTGGGCAGCAGTCTAGTGGGCTCTGTTTATGTGTTGGATGAGCCAAGTATTGGTTTGCATCCGAGGGATACCAATAAACTCATTGAAGTATTGGTGTCGCTCCGGAACGTAGGCAATACGGTGCTGGTGGTGGAGCATGAAGAAGAAATGATGCGTGCTGCAGATCACATTATAGACATTGGCCCGGAAGCTGGTACACATGGTGGAAACCTGGTCTTCAGCGGTACTTACGATCAGATCATCAAAGATAAAAAAAGCCTTACGGGGAAATACCTGTCGGGTAAAGAGCAAATCGCCGTGCCCGGAAAACGGAGGGCCTGGAAAGACCACGTCCTGATCAAGGGCGCAAGAGAAAATAACCTGAAAAATATCGACGTGAAGTTTCCTTTGGGTGTATTTACGGTGGTCAGCGGTGTTTCCGGTTCCGGTAAAACCAGTCTGGTCAAGAAGATCCTGTACCCGGCCCTGCAAAAAGCCATTGGCAATTATGCGGGTGAGCAGACCGGATCTTATGATGGCATATTCGGCAATTATGAGCTGGTGAGCCAGGTGGAGATGGTAGACCAGAACCCTATTGGCCGTTCCTCGCGGTCCAATCCGGTAACCTATGTAAAAGCCTGGGACGATGTCCGTGCGCTGTTTGCGGCATTGCCGGCTTCCAGAGCAGGAGGATTAAAACCAGCTGCCTTTTCTTTCAATGTAGAGGGAGGTCGTTGTGATGTTTGTCAGGGTGAAGGTGAAGTGAAGATCGAGATGCAGTTTATGGCAGATATTTACCTGCCTTGTGAGGCATGCGGTGGGCGCAGATTCAAGCAGCAGGTGCTTGACGTGACCTATCAGGATAAAAATGTGGCAGATATCCTGGATCTGACGATAGATGAGGCAGTAGCTTTCTTTAAGGACGAACCAAAAATCCTGAATAAACTTCAGCCTTTGGTAGATGTAGGGTTGGGCTATGTACATCTGGGGCAGTCTTCCAATACCTTGTCCGGAGGAGAAGCGCAACGGATCAAACTCGCTTCCTTTCTGATTAAGGGAAATAATGCCAATAAAACGCTCTTTATCTTTGATGAACCTACTACAGGTCTGCACTTTCATGACATTAAGAAGTTGTTGATTGCTTTAAATACATTAATAGAGCAAGGCAATACGATCCTGGTGATTGAGCACAATATGGATATGATCAAGTCGGCCGACTGGTTGATCGATATTGGCCCTGAAGGTGGTGATAAAGGGGGTAATGTGGTGTTTGAAGGAATCCCTGAAGATTTGGTCAAGGTAAAATCGTCCTATACCGGTAAGTATTTACAGGCACATATGAAATAATTGTATCTTCGCGAATGCTTTTTTTAACACTCTTTCTTGGGATCGTTTTAAATGCCATGGGATATATACCCCCTGGAAATATCAACCTGACAGTTGCGCAGCTGACCATTAATAAAGGTATGCGCCAGGCCTGGTCCTTTATTCTTTCTTTTTCCTGCGTTGAGGTTTGTTTTACCTTCGGGATGATGCGCTTTGCCCGTTGGTTATCCAGTGACGTAAACCTAGATGCCAATATCAACGAAGTAAGGATCAGTACCTATATTGATGCTTTTATGGTGGTACTGTTTGTCGTCATGGGTACCATTACCTGGAAGCACCGGAATAAAATACCCAAAGCAAAGGACGACAATAAAAGTAAAAAAGGCAGTGTATTTTACGGGATGTTATTGGGAATTTTAAACCCGGTACAAATTCCATTTTGGCTGTTTTTTGGCAATTATGTGATCCTTCATGAATGGATTGAGACAGATTATCTGTCCCTGGTGATTTTCAGTCTGGGCTCAGGTATCGGTTCAGCCCTGGCACTTTATGGCTATGCGCACTTTGCGCGTTATATCCAGGAAAAATTTGCCTTAAGCAGCTATTTGATCAATAAGTCCATTGCTATATTTCTTTGGAGCCTGGCTTCATATCTGGTCATTAAACAGATCGTGATCTTTCTCAAATAATTTTATTTCTTCAGAAACTCCAGGTTCCAGATCTTTTCTGCCCTGCGGCCAATGAGCCAGAAAGAGGCGGCCAGTACACAAAAGAAGACTGCTTTATGCCAACTGTCCCAGAAGTATTCAAAATACCGTGTATAGAGGTTGATGAACAGGAAGGTTAGGCCAAACTCCCTTGCGATATCGTCGCGCCTCTTCAGCCCGATGTAAATGCTCAGGATACAAATGCCCGCCGAAAGTAAAGCCCAGTAAAAGAGGTTCAACTGCCGGACATTATACCATTCCTCAAGTGAAGCAAAATTTCCGAAAATAGAGAGGAGCCAAAGCGAGACAAATAAATAGATCATTCCGCAGATATAATTGGTCTGGAAGAAGGTGCCCAGCTGTTTGTGCCTTGAGATGAAGAAAGAGCTGCCTGTGATCAGGAGACCGAAAAATACGAACCGCAGCGGGTAATTCATACCCAGGAAATACCAGTTCCAGCGCGAGAGGTAGCCGGTTTCGGTTCCAAACCAGGCGCCGAGGGAGATTAGTACAAATGCCCAGATTAGTCGGGACTTGAAGATATAGGCCAGTACCCCATAGATAAATACAGAGGCGAGGATCAGCAGGGAAAAATGACCGCTGCCTTTATCAATTGCCTTTCCCAGGTAAGCGATGGCATTGGCTGTGAGCATTACCCCTGAAAATACCATGGCTTCATTGCTGAATACCTTATGTGATTTGGTGGTTTTCCTCTTAAAGGCAAAATAATATAGAAATCCGGCAGCGAGGGCTGAAAGTAAGCTGATCATGAGGTCGGAAGCATCGAAGAACCGCTCCATGTAATCAAGTACCTTTTTATCAATCAGCAAAGCACCCAGGGAAATCACTCCGCAGGCCATGGCAATCCAAAAAGAGTATTGGGCCAGGCGGCGCCAGTCGAAACTTTTGGCCTCGTAACTTGCGCGTAACCTTTGTACATCGGCCTCGGACAGCAATTGCTCCTCCCGCCAATGGTTGAGCATCTCATCTAAAAAATCACTCTTTTCCTGGTCTATTTTCATTGGCTGCTAGGTACAGTATATTGGTCAACTGAACAATTTCTATTTTAACAAATCGGGAACCTTTTTGTTGTTGCCCACAATCCAGACGATGTCTTCATTCTCAAATACCATATTGGAATCAGGGTTCAGAATGCGCTCGCCTTTTCGTTCGATACCTACCACCAGACCCTGCGTGGTTTCCCGGATCCCGGAATTACGGATACTCTGTCCATAGACCGGTGAACTGCTGTTGATCACGATCTTTTGCAGGGTCATGTCTTTCTTAGGGAAGCTGGATTCGTTATTTTCTTCTATACTGCCCTCAAAAAGTTCCTTTACCGATGCCAGTTGATCATCGGTTCCGATGACCAGTACTTTGTCGTTAGGGTACAAACGTTCGTCCCTGCCAGGCGTAGGGATCATGATCTTGCCCCTTTCGATCAGGGCAATGTTGATCCCGTATTTTTCCCTTACAGACAGGTCTACCAGCGTCTGGCCCACCAGACGTGATTCCGGAGCTACGGTCAGTTCGGCCAGGTGGGTATCCCAGGGCAGAATTTCCGGTTGTGCCTTTTGTGCTTCTCTCGCGTTGAGATTGAGCAGGAACCGGCTTTCCAATCGGTTGTAAAAGCCTTGTAGCTTTCGGGAAAAAATGATCATCCCCGATATGATCAGCACCAGTGCAATACCCAGTGCCAATATGGTACTGTAGAATTGGTAGATGAGAAAGCCGACGAAAAAGATAGCCAGTGCAATCCGGAGTACCTCCAGGGCGACGAGTGGCCCCCTGGTGTATTTTTTATTGAGCCATAGGTTGGTATAGGCTTTTCGTTCGATCCTGCGGATGGCCAGCGCCCAGAGAAATGGGGTCATGATCACCAAGCTGAGCACCAGACTAATGATGATGCCATTGTTGCCATTGATGATGTTTTTGGTGATGAAGGGCTGCAGGTATCTGGAGCCCAAAAAGACCAGTGCGATCAGGATTACAGCGTGAATGATTGTATTGAAGGTATAGGATTTGAGCAATATTTTCCAGTCGCTCAGCGTAGTGATACCGGCAGTACTTGAACTGTACCTGTTGATGCCTTCTACCCATTTCTGAGGCAGTTTACGTTCCAGGAAGCGGTAGAAAGGTTCCGAAAATTTGATCAGGTAGGGGGTAGTGAAGGTGGTGATGGCCGATACTGCTACAGCAATAGGGTAGAGGAAATCGCTCGTTACTTTAAGGGTCAGGCCCAATGTGGCGATGATGAAGGAGAACTCCCCGATCTGTGCCAGGCTCATTCCGGTTTGTACGGATGTTTTGAGCGGCTGGCCCGACACCAATGCACCCATCCCGGAACTCAGGAATTTACCCAGCACGGTTGCCAGTGTGATGATGAGGATCGGAACGGCATAATCGATCAGGATGCTTGGATCGATCAGCATTCCCACTGAAACGAAGAAAATCGCAGCAAAAAGGTCTTTTACAGATTTAGTCAGGTGTTCAATACGTTCCGCCTGCGTGGTCTCCGCCAATATAGAACCCATGATGAATGCGCCTAGCGCTGGGGAGAAGCCTACTTTTACCGCAAGCAGTACCATGATCAGGCAAAGTGCAATAGAAACCACCAGCATGGTTTCGTCGTTCATGAGTTTGCGTGTGGCCTTTAAGAAAGTAGGAACCAGGAAAATTCCGCCAATAAACCAGAGTACCAGGAAGAAACAAAGTTTCAGTATGGAGATCAGCATTTCAGAACCAGCAAATTGCTGACTTACGGCTAGAGTCGATAACAGAACCAGGAGTAAAATGGCTACCAGATCTTCTACTATGAGGACACCAAATACGAGTCCGGCGAATTTCTTATGCTTTACCCCGAGTTCCTCGAAGGCCCGTATGATGATTGTTGTGGAAGATACAGAGAGGATTCCGCCCAGAAATATGCTGTCCATGGTAGACCATCCCATGGCCATACCGGCAACAAAACCTGTAATGAGCATAAATGCCACCTCTACGATGGCGGTGATGGATGCAGAGCCCCCGACTTTGACCAGTTTCTTGAAACTGAACTCCAGTCCAAGACTGAAGAGCAGGAAGATCACCCCAATTTCAGCCCAGATGTGGATACTCTCATTATCGGTTACTGTAGGGATAAATTTGATGTGCGGGCCAACCAAAAGGCCGGCAAGAATATAGCCAAGTACCAGCGGTTGTTTTATTCTTTTAAAAAGGAGTGTAGTTACCCCGGCAGCGGCAAGAATCAGGCCCAGATCAGTGATTAAGACTGGCAGATGTATCATATAAAAAACGGGTTTGCCGTAAGATACATAAAAATGCCCTTTTTTGCCCAAAACTGGGCGCTATATTTTAGTTACAAGCTATTTTTAAAGTAATTTAGCGTATTTTCCTTATCTATTTTCAGCTGTTCTTTCAGAGCTTCCAGGCCAGTAAATTTCACATCATGCCTCAGGAATTCAAGGAAAGTCATGGTGATGTCCTGACCGTAAATTTCTTTATTGAAGTCAAAAATGTTCACTTCAATGTTTCTGGTCATGCCATTGATGGTAGGGCGCTGACCAATGTAAGCCATTCCTTTAAATTCCCCTTCCTGCATCGCTACCCTGACTGCATAGATGCCATCAGATGGGATCAGTTTATAAGTTTCTTCTACGAAAAGATTAGCCGTAGGATAGCCGATTGTGCGGCCGATTTTGTCGCCTTTGATCACCCTTCCCGAAATGGAGAAGTGGTAGCCAAGGTATTCTGCTGCCAGTGCAACTTCTCCGTTGAGCAGGGCTGTCCTGATCTTCGTAGAACTTACCGCCACATCGTTGATGTCCTGTTCAGGAATTTCTTCGATCCTGTAATCGTATACTGCTGAGAGTTCCTCCAGTTCCTTGAGCCCACCTTTCCGGTCTTTACCAAAACGGTGGTCATAGCCTACGATCAGGTGTTTGATCCCGATGGTGCCAACCAGGATATCCCTGATGTATTCCTCTGCACTTAGATTGGAAAAGTCCCGCGTGAAAGGAGTAATAATGAGGTGATCTACACCCAGTTCTTCCAGTATCGTTGCTTTTTCGGTGATGGTATTGATCATTTTCAGGTCCTGGTTCTCCGGATCTATGATCAGCCTGGGATGAGGGAAAAAAGTAAGGATCACGCTTTCGCCACCGGTGGCGCTGGCCCGTTCGCATAAGCGTCTGATGATCTTCTGGTGGCCAAAATGTACACCGTCGAAAGTTCCTATAGTAGCTACGGCCTTATCGAGTTTTTTAAATTCTGAAAAATGATGGTATATCTTCAAGGTCAATTCAAATTAATGTAAAGTCTGGCGTTTCACTACACCACCTTTGATGTCCGCAATCTGCTGCTGCACCACAAAGGCATCCTGATCAATCTGCCTGATCTCTCCCTGTAGCTTGCTCATTTCCAGTTTGGTTACTACAGTATATAAAATATCGATTTCTTTTTTAATCCCATAGCCCCCTTCGCCTTTGTAGATGGTAACGCCACGCTTCATTTTGTCAATGATAAACGCTTTAATCTCCTCATTCTTATCTGATATGATCGTTACTCCGGTATATTGTTCCAGTCCGTTCACCACAAAGTCTACCGTTTTGGAGGCCGACAAATAAGTGAGGATAGAATACATCGCTGTTTCTATGCCAAGGAATATTGCAGCGAATGCGAAAATGATGATGTTGAGGATCAAAATGGTGTTACCGACCGTAAGCATGCTGTTTCGGCTGATGTACAAAGCCAGTACTTCTGTCCCGTCGATCACGCAGCCCCCGCGCATCGCCAGGCCGATACCGCCACCCAGGAAGAGACCACCGAATACGGCGATCAGTAGTTTTTCATGGGTGATGGGTTCAAATGGCAGAATGCTCAGCAACAAGGCCAGGGCCACAATGGCCACAGAAGTCTTTATGGCAAAACCCTTTCCAATCTGTTTGAAACCCAGGATGACGAAAGGGATATTGATCAGGATGATCAGGTAAGACAAATTGTAGCCAGTAAGGGTCCTGATGATAAGGGAAATTCCCGTTACACCCCCGTCAATAAATTCATTGGGCATGAGGAAACTCTTCAGTCCGAAACAAGCAGATACAATACCACAGGTGATGAGCAGGAAGTCCTTAATGAACCGGGTGTTTTTGCTTTTAAAGTGGCTCTGCATAGTAGGTTAAATTGAGGGCTCCGGACTTGGTGCTTCTTCTCTTTTTTGCCTAAGATAGCTAACCAGATCGGCTACCTCAAATGCATTTTCCAGTAAAAAACTACCGCTGCGGGTACGTGTCAGCTTGGATAGGTAAGCTCCATTATTCAGTTGTTTGCCAAAATCAGAGACCAGGGAGCGGATGTAGGTCCCTTTACTGCAGACGATCCGGAAATCGACTTCCGGTAAATCGATGCGGGTAATCTCAAATTCAGATACAGTCACATCGCGCAGGCGCAGTTCTGTTTCTTCACCCCGTCTGGCTTTCACATATAAACGTTCGCCATTCACTTTTACTGCAGAATGTGCGGGTGGATATTGTTGGATATTTCCTTTAAATGGAGCCGTCGCGGCATAGATTTGTTCCCCAGTGATACCTGTAATAGGAAATTCCTGATCTACAACCGTTTCCATGTCGAAGGAGGGAGTCGTGGCGCCCAGGACCATTGTGCCGGTATATTCTTTTTCCTCTGCCTGGAATGTATCGATCTGTTTGGTCAATTTTCCTGTACAGATGATCAGCAGACCGGTTGCCAGAGGATCTAAAGTGCCGGCATGGCCCACCTTCAGCTTTTGAGGTTTCAGAGAATTTCTGATCTTACCCACAACATCGAAGCTTGTCCATTTATAAGGCTTGTTGATCAGCAGCAGCTCACCATCAGCAAAGTTGAACGTTCTTTCCTCTAATTTCTCTTTACTCAAAATGTAGTATGGTTATATAATTTGCAGGTTATGCCCGCTTTGCAGCAATATAATGATGATGATCCCTGCAATAATTCGGTACCAGCCAAATAATTTAAACCCGTTTTTATTCAGAAATCCGATAAAGCTTTTGATGGCAAGCAGTGCCACAATAAAAGCCACCACATTTCCGACAGCAAGTATTTGTACCTGTTCTGTGCTAATGGTATGCCCTTCCTTATAGAAATCAAGGAGTTTCTTTGCCGTTGCAGCGAACATAGTCGGCACTGCCAGGAAGAATGAAAACTCTGCAGCTACTTTCCTGCTCAGGTTCAGAGACATGCCGCCTACGATGCTCGCTCCGGACCTGGATGTACCGGGTATCATCGCCAGACATTGAAAAAAGCCGATTTTTAAAGCAGTCAGGTAATTGATGTCTTTCTCTTCATGGATGGTAGGGTTGCTGAACCATTTGTCTACAAAGAGGAGGATCACACCGCCAATAACCAATGAAATTGCTACAGTAAGTGGGCTTTCCAGCATCTGATCAATGCGGTCACTCAGCAAAAAACCGAAAACTGCTGCGGGGATGAATGCGATGATCAGTTTTATGTAGAAATTGATGCTTTGAAAAAAGCGTTTGAAATACAGCACAATGACTGAAAGGATAGCGCCCAGCTGGATGATGATGGTAAATAATTTCACGAAAGGATCGCTAGCGATACCCATAAATGAGCTGGCGATAATCATGTGGCCGGTAGAAGATATAGGCAAAAACTCCGTTAACCCTTCTATTACAGCAAGGATTATGGCTTGTAGGTAATCCATGAATTTATTTCTTTAGGATGGCATAAACTCCAAAACCAAAGCCAGTCAATACCACCATAGGGGCTAGCAGTGTTTTCCTGAAATCATAGATGTCGGTAGTCCCGATCATCAGTACAAAACCTACCACAACGATTGCGATGCTGATCAGCAGCAATTGGTAATTCTTTTTGGTGAAGACGAGTTCTTCTTTCTTTTTTTCTGTCATTATCTATAAAGATCGTAAATTTTTAAACGTAAATATTTGCTGACCGCAAAGGAGGTACTGATGCCGGTGATGAAAATGCCGATGCCAACCAGCCCAAGCAGCACGATTCCAAATTCTGTATAATTTCTGAGCAGCACGACTTCAGGGATTTCCCTTTGCACGTAGTATAAAATGCCCAGCAGAATGAGTATCGCAATAAAGGCTGCAATCAATCCATGCAATGCCGCCAGTAAAATGAATGGCTTGCGGATAAAGTTTCTGGTAGCACCCACCAGTTGCATACTTTTGATCAGGAAACGCTGAGAATAAATGGCCAGGCGAATGGTGTTGTTGATCAGCGCAATAGAAATCACCAAAAGAATAACCGCAAAACCCAGGATGATGAGCCCGATGGTATTGATGTTCTTGTTGACCATATCGATCAACGAGCTTTGATAGATCACTTCTTTGACCACTGGATTTTTGCCGATGCTCGCTTTCAGTGCATCGATACTTTTGTTATTGGCGTAATCAGCCTTCAGGTAAACATCCACCGTTGATAGCAGGGGGTTATAGCCCAGGAAATTAACAAAGTCCTCACCGAGATCATTGGTCAGGTTTCTTGCTGCCATTTCCTTATTGACGTATTGGGTATTTTTTACTGCAGGATTGGCATTCAGTTCTTTTTGAAAAGCCAGTACATCCGTTTCCTTTGCGCCCTCATCTACAATGATGTTCAGCACAATATTTTCCTTCACGTAATTGGACAGGTTCTTTGCATGGACCAGGATGAGTCCCAGCATACCCAGCATGAGTAAAACCAGGGCAATACTGAATATTGTAGAAATGTAAATGGTTTTTGTCTTCTTAGAAGCATCGCTCACTTCAAATTCTTCCATGTTTCTTATTTATGTTCTGCGAAATTAAAAAATATAAGCAACTAATTTAAATTATCTGGTTCTAAACCCGTTTAATATACAAAAATCTAATAACGAATTTAGTTCGTATTTAGTTTGGTTCAAAAATAACCGGCTATTTTTTACGTTAATTATTGTTAAATAATCATAAACCTATAAAGGCCCTCATCAGGCCAATGAAATTAAACCCTATGAAAAAACAACTATTCTTTGCGCTCGCCTTATTTTTTACCATCGGAATCAGCAGTTGTAAGAAAGAAACTGAAGCAAACAAGCCACTAAGGGAAAAGGCCCTGGGAAGGTGGGAACTTGTGAAGACCGAGACCACGCTGGCAGGTACGGTTCCTGTCGTGGTTAACTACACTTCTGCCGATTATTACGATTTTAAAGCTGGTGAAGAGGATATTCTTGAGCGTAAGATGAACGGTAATACCCAATATGGCAACTATGTGTTTGTCGTTGGCGACCAGTTCAATATTACGATCGATGGGAAGCTCTACAGCTGTAGTCCCACCGCCTTAGATGCCAGTAAATTTGAGTTTACTGCAAAAGAAGGAAATACCACGACGAAAGTGTTTTTAAAGCGTTAAAGTTTCGGCTTCGGATAGATTCGTATACCCACTTTTACATAAGCAATTTTTTGCTGTCATTGATGGGATGTTAAAGACTACTGATTTTGTAGTCTTTAACATTTAACTATCTTTGTCCCCAGATCGGTTTGATTAATGGCGCTACGCTGAAAATCATCGGGCGTTTTTTGGGGAAAGGTGTTTTTAAGCTAAAAATATTGCTAGATTTAAGCTTATTATGCTCCAGGGATAAAAAGTCATGACATTTGTAAGGATATGCATATAATTTACAAGGGGGAACAGGAATTATTGGAAAAACTGAAAGCTAAGGATGCGCAGGCCTTTGCTCAGTTTTATGCCAATCATGTCGACCGTACCTATGCGTATGCTTTGATGATCCTTAAGTCGCCTGAATTGGCCCAAGATGTTGTGCAGGATAGCTTTGTGAAGCTTTGGGAACAGGCGGAACTGCTCGACAGCAATCGGCCTGCCGCTCCGTACCTATTGACGATTGTCAGGAATAAAGCCCTCAACGTAATCCGGCGTGCTTCGAAAGAAGAACACATTACGGAGCAGATTTCGAAGTTTGCGCTCGATTCAGCTGAAACAGGTATGGAATATACGGAGCGTCGTCAGACGGAGCAGCTTCTTGACAAGGCAGTGCAACACCTGCCTAATAAACGCAAAGAAATCTATGAACTTTGCCATCAGGATGGGTATTCCTACAAACAGGCCGCAGAGAAACTAGGACTAAGTTATGCCACGGTGAATAGCCAGATGGTAAAAGCCATCCGGACCATTAGAGAGTTCATGGTCAGAAATGGTGCGCTGCTACTCTTACTGTTTACAAAATTTTAATCTTTTTTTTCTCCTGGAGTCAATGTACCCCCCGGGTCCAGGTGTATTGCTATAAATACTGATATTTTGGAACAGGTAACCAGGCAGCTTTTTACTGATTATATTTTAAACCGTTGTACAGCAGCGCAAGTGGAGACCGTTTTGCAAAAGTTGCGTGACGGTGGTTATGAGGAGGAATGGGTCGCGGCAATGAAAGCTGCAGAATCGCATCTTGATGAACAAAGCATAAAAGACATTTACAGGCTCCAGTCGCCACTGAATAAGCCCGAACTCTGGCAACAGATCAAAAGGGAATCCGGCTTGGCGAAGCCAGCAGCTAAGAAAATGTGGTTTGCCTTTCCAGCTGCTGCAGTTTTGTTAATTATTGCAGGTTATTTTTTCTGGTTCCAGGCCCCCCTTCCAAAAGAAGCAGTAACAATGGAACGGTCTATGGTTCATACGGCTCCCGGAAATGACACAGCACACAAATGGTTAAAATTGCCAGACGGGACTTCGGTGATACTGAATTCGGGTAGCTTACTGGACTATGCGGAAGATTTTGGCAAGAATGGCAAGCGGGAAGTGACACTGACCGGAGAAGCCTTTTTCGACGTTAACCACGACGCTTCAAGAGCATTTATCATTCATACCGGTAAACTGACCACCACTGTGCTCGGCACGGCATTCAACATTAAGGCATGGCCCAATTCAGATTCGGTGACCGTGACGGTGGCGCGGGGTAAAGTGATGGTTCAGGATGCCATGCAGACTTTGGCGGTTTTAACGCCCGCTCAGCAATTGCGGTGGGTGGAACCTGGAAAAGGAAATGTATCCAGAGCGAAAGTTAATGTTGATGAAGTCCTATCCTGGAAAGCAGATGAGCTGATTATGGACGACATCACGCTTGAGGCCGCAGCGGCAATGATTGCCCAACGCTATAACCTGGAAGTAAAGTTTAAAAATGACGCAGTTAAGCGTTGTCGTTTTACTGCAGCTTTCCTCAACAGGAATGAGTTAAGCCAGGTGCTTAGTGTGGTGGGAGACATTACAGGGGCCATTTTTCACATAGAACAGCACGTTCTTTATATAGACGGTCCGGGATGTACGCCGCTTTAACATCAAATATCACAAACCTAAACCCAATAAAATACATGAGAATTTTCAAACCACCACCACGATAGCACTGACGAAAAAAGTAAGCTCCCGGCGGCAACCGGGGCTTACCATACGGTCTTATTAATTGATTGAACAACTAAAACCAATGCAATGTATTACAATTCTACTCGATTTGCAAACCGGGTCATTCCGGTTTATTACCCAAATTTTCTCAAAAAAATAAGTTTTTTTATGAAGGTGAACATGCTCATTTTGGTTATTTTCCTCACCGCTGCCTCCACGATGAGTGCTTCCACGGGAAATGCCCAATCTCTTTCTGAAGTTGTGCTAAAAACAAGTTTTCCGGCTGCATCCCTTCAGGCCAGTTTTAGCAGGATTGAACAGCAGACAGATTTCAGGTTTGCTTACCGTAAAGAAATGATTGCCGGGATCACACATCAGGCCATCAATGCTTCAGGACTGAGCATGGAAGAAGTGTTAAAAAAATTGCTTGAAGGCACCTCCCTGGAGTACCGCCAGGTAAACAACAGTATCATCATCCGGAAGAAAAGCAATGTGCTCCATATGGCTGACAAAGCCGATGGCATCAGCGGAACGGTTAAGGATGAGAATGGACTACCTATGCCCGGAGTATCTGTCAGGGTAAAAGGCACTGATGTGGTCGCTGTTACCGATGCCTCAGGAGCCTTTACAATCAACGCAGTTCCAAAAGATATTCTTGTTTTCACCTATATCGGTTATGCAGTTTCAGAACGTTCTGTAGAGGAGGGTAAATCGCTAGCCATTAGATTATCGCCCGACGTAAGTACACTTGACGCGGTAGTTGTCGTCGGCTACGGCACAACCACCAAACGTACCAATACAGGTTCAGTAACTACTGTCAGTTCAAAAGACATCAGCATGCAGCCAGTGACCGACCCCTTGGCTGCTTTGCAGGGCCGGGTTGCCGGACTTGAGATCTCCGCCATCAACGGATACCCCGGTAGTGGTTACAATGTTCGTCTGCGGGGTGATAACTCTATCGGTGCAGGTACTGAGCCTTTATATATTGTAGATGGTGTGCCTTTTATCTCTGAGTCACTTAGTCAGATTTCCGGCGCTAATGGAAATCAAAGTCCCTTGAGTAGCATTAATCCAGCTGATATAGAGCAAATTGATATTCTTAAAGATGCAGATGCTACTGCCATCTACGGATCACGCGGAGCAAATGGGGTAATCCTGATCACCACAAAGAAAGGGCGTCCCGGCGCACCTGAAGTTTCAATCAGAGCCTATACGGGCTTTTCGAAGGTCAACAATCCCGTAAAGATGCTGGCTACCCAGGATTACCTCGCATTGCGGAGGGAGGCTTTCCAGAATGATGGGGTCACACCTACCCTGACCAATGCAGCCGATCTTTTGGAATGGGATCAAAACCTGGATCAAAACTGGCAAAAAAAGCTAACAGGCAGTTCTGCGCCCCTTAAGGAGATCTATGCATCGATCAGGGGTGGATCAGAGCAAACCAATTTTCTATTGAGCGGCACTTTCCGTGATGAGCAGGTTACACTTCCGGGAGACCTGAATTATTTGCGTGGATCTATGAACATGTCGATAAACCATAATTCTTTGGACCGGAAATTCCGCATTTCAGGATCGATAAAATATTCTGCAGATGAAAATAATACGATTCCTACAGACCTGAGCAGTTTTTTTAATCTGGCGCCTAACATGCCCGTATATGACGCTACCGGTGCCTACTACTGGTATAGCAATGAACAGAATCCAATTGCTTATCTGGAAAGGAAGAGCAGTTCCAAAACTCAGAATCTGATTGGTGATGCCAATATCAGTTATCAGGTAGCCAATGGTCTGGATCTAAGGGTGACCGGAGGGTTCAACCGCATGACCATGGATCAGGTACAAACTTTACCAAAAGCCAGTTTCAATCCGCTGACGTATACGGGTAGCATGGGCATTTATGGAGATTCCTATCTGAATTCATTCATCGTAGAGCCTCAGGCTGAATATAATTTAAAATTGGGTAGGGGGAAATTGATTGCCCTTGCAGGTACCTCTTTTCAGCACAGCCTGCGGGAGGGCCGTTCTACGGAAGGAACCGGTTATTCGAGTGATGAGCAACTGGAAAATATCCGTGCGGCCACTACTTTCAGGGCCAGATCGTATAATTACGTTAAGTATCGCTATACCTCGGTTTTCGGGCGTCTTACTTACAACCTGGATGAAAAGTACATCATCAATGGTACATTCAGACGGGATGGTTCCTCCAGGTTTGGTCCGGATAAGCAATTTGGTAATTTTGGTGCCATAGGTGCAGCCTGGGTATTCAGTAATGAAGACTTTATTAAAGACAAGCTCAGCTTTCTGAGTTTTGGTAAACTACGCGGTAGTTTTGGTAGTGTGGGTAATGACCAGATCGGTAATTACAACTATCTGGATACCTGGAGTTCTACTTCCTATCCGTATGGTGGGATCAGCGGTTTGGCTCCGACACGTTTTGCAAACCGATCCTATAGCTGGGAGGTTACCCGGAAATTGGAAGCAGCTTTAGAGCTTGGCTTTTTAGACGACAGGTTTTTGCTGACTACCAATGTATACCGCAACCGGTCCGACAACCAATTGATTGATTACGCCCTATCACCACAATCCGGTTTCGATGGCTACACGGCCAATTTGCCAGCATTGGTACAAAACACAGGGCTGGAGTTCGAGCTTTTTATGAACAATGTCAATTCAGGAAACCTCAAATGGAGTACCTCAATGAACATGACCTTTTCCAGGAATAAATTGCTAAAATATCCTGGGCTTGAAAATAGCTCATACGCCAGCACTTATGTGATCGGGCAGCCTTTATCTATTGTGAGAGGTTTCGGTTTCACTGGGATTGATTCCAACACCGGAGTGCCGCTCTTCCAGGATTTAAACGGTGACAATGCCGTGTCGGATCCTGCTGATCTGGTGACCCTCGGCCATACCATGCCTACGTTCTTTGCAGGTATGAAAAACAGCCTATCCTACAAAAAACTTAGTCTCGATTTCTTCATTCAATTTGTGAAACAGGAAGGACAAGGATTAAACTATGGTTACCTGTCGTATTCTAACGGGATTTTGAAGAACAAGGATGTGAGTGCACTCGACAGGTGGCGGAGTCCCGGCGACCCAGCAAACATTCCCGGAGCAAGTACTACGTCAGGTAAACCAATTTACAACGCTTACCAGAACCAGTACAGGCTGTCATCTGCAAACTGGGTTGATGCCTCATTCATTAGGTTGAAGAACATATCCCTGCGTTATGATTTCGGTAATGCACTGGAACAGATCAAGCTGAAAAACCTCAGCGTTTACTTACAGGGACAAAACTTGTTCACGATCAGCAACTACGATGGCTTTGACCCTGAAACAAGGGCTTATTCCCTTCCACCACTTGCAGTTTATACTGTGGGACTGCAGGTTTCATTTTAATTTAATACGAAGAACAATGAAAAGACTTCATTACATCATATTTGTAGCCCTGCTGAGCACGGTTACTTCATGCAAAAAATTTGTTGAAATAGGAGATCCGAAAGATCAGCTGGCCAGTGGTAGTGTGTTCCTGAATGACGCTACCGCAAATTCAGCCGTGGTGGGGATTTATAGTGATATGAATGCCTTCAATTACCAGTTTGCAAATGTGCTCACTACCTTTCTTGGTGCCATGAGTGCTGATGAGTTCATTTATGGAGCTACACTGGCCAATTTCGACGAGTTCAAAAACAACGCTATCACTCCGGGAAACCAATATGTGTCTATATTTTGGACGCAGCCCTACGATTTTATTTACCGTTCCAATGCGATCATTGAAGGAGCCTCGGCCTCGACAACACTAAGTCAGGCTACAAAAAACCAGGTTCTGGGAGAAGCCTATTTCATCAGGGCTTTCTGTCACTTCTACCTGGTGAATATGTTTGGTGATGTACCGTTGATCACGGATACCAAAGTGGTTCAAAACAGTGATAAGGCCAGAACTCCAAAAGCGGAGGTTTATGCGGCGATCATTGCTGATCTGATACAGGCCAAAACCCTGCTGATTAATGATTATCCTGGAAATAAAGAACGCACACGAGCCAATAAAGCCGCGGCGACCTTAATGCTTGCACGTGCGTATTTATATACTGAGCAATATGCTTTAGCTGAGCAGGAAGCAACTGCAGTAATTGCTACTCCAGGATATAAATTGCTGGACAGTACCGATCCCACTAACGCCTCGCATCTCAGCAAAACTTTTCTTAAGAATAGCGAAGAAAGCGTCTGGCAACTTCAGGTCGTGAATGTGGCACTGGGCAGAAACACCTGGGAAGGGAATACGATTGTTCCGGTAAGCGTACCCTTATACAGGATGACGAAAGAAGCGAATACGGGATTGGTGACCGCATTCGAGCCTAATGATGCCCGTTTTACCTATTGGGTAGGCAAATATTCCGCAGCGGGAAGTACAACCGTTTTACATTATTATCCCTTTAAGTATAAGGTGCGGGTAGGTACTGTGGGTGTAGCGCCTACTGAATACAGCATGGTGCTACGTTTTGCCGAGGCCTACCTGATCCGCGCTGAAGCCAGGATGATGCAAAGTAAGTTTGCAATCGCTGCGGATGACCTGAATGTAATCCGCTCCCGCGCAGGATTGGCTGAACTGACTGACCCTGCCACTGTAGCAGCGGGGATGGTTCAGGTAGAACAGGAGCGGCGTATCGAATTGTTTGCAGAGTGGGGGCACAGGTGGTTCGACCTTAAACGCTGGAAAAGCCTGACAGGTACTCTGGGTAAGACCAGGGCAGATGACATCCTCCCTTTAACGAAACCTGCCTGGAAGTCCACTGCAGTATTGTTTCCGATCCCTACATCCGCTATCCGTACCAATCCAAACCTGATTCCCAACCCTGGATATAACTAATATGCAATTCATCAAATCTCTATTGATATGCTGCCTCCTTGCACCCGCCACTACGTGGGTGCAAGGACAAGTACTGTCTGTAAGTCCAGTTCAGCCACAGCGGGGACAAGAAGTTACCGTTACCTACCGTACTGATGTTGCGGGAGCGAAGATCGGAGCAAATGCACAAGAGGTAACTATGGTGTTTACCTATTCTACTTTCTACGATCTGCCCTGGAAACTGCCAATGAAGAAGTCAGGTAAGCATTGGGTCGCTTCATTTGTCGCCCAGCGTTACGCCACTTTTGCTACTTTCTATTTGCAAAGTGGAACTCTCATAGACCAACCCGCAGCAGATCGACATTACCAGATTCCGGTTTTTGAGGGTAAGAATAGGGTATTAGGTAGTTATCTTCATGAATCCTATAGTTTGTCGGCGCAGAAGCCTAAATCTACTGACTTGCCCAAGCTGAAACTTGCGTTGCTGAAAAAAGAGCTGGCCAATTATCCTGATAATTATGAAGCAAAAGTATCCAGACTGAGTGTACTGATGGCTGCTGCACCTTCGGAAGCGGCGCGCATGAAGTACCGGCAGGAAGCGAGAAAAATTATCGCGCAGAAATTTGAATCTGCTCCTACAGTTACCGGGAATGTAAACAAGGTAACTATGGGCTATCTGATGATCGGAGAAAAAAGCCGTTTGGATTCAGTAAGGCAAGTGATTATGGAACGGTATCCAAACACTGACATTGCCAAAGATTTGCTTGCCGACAGGATTGCCAGAGGTAAAGACAGCACGCAGATCATTCCCCAGCTGGAGACATTACTAGCAAGCGGCGATGCAAAAGGCGAAGAAGGCTCAGCAAATATCCATTCGATGCTTTTCAGGCGTTACGCGGCGAAGCGGGATTCTGTAAGAGCATTGTGGCATGCCTCAAAACTAATTGATGAAAAGAGTCCGCAGCTACCGAAGACCTTGAAAGACATCGCTGCGACATTGACTGGCTATGGTATAGCGCCCGCTGCAGCAATTGCCTATGCCGACCAGTCTTATGCGCTGGTGGCAAAGTGGCCGGTAGGTATTATCCGTTATTTCCCTGAATTCGGACATATTCCTTCATTTGTTGCCGATACAGTGAGAGCAGCTGCAGTAGCGGATGCCAAGTCGGAGCTATTGGCCTTACAGGCATTGAATTATTTGAAGCTTGGGAAAAAAAGTACAGCAGCGGGACTAGCAGCCGGAGCTTCCAGCTTTGGAAAGAGCAGGGAGGCGATTTTAAACATTGCGCAAGTATACCAGCAATTGGGGCTTGCGGAGCCAGCATACGATGTGCTCTGGAAGTTGCTGCTGGCTGACCCTACAGATCGCGTAGCACTTGCAGCAGCAAAGCAAGCCTATGGGAAGTTCAATAATGATCCCTCAGGTTTTATTGTGAAAGTTAAGGAACTGGAGCAACTCGAACTCGGCCGTATGAAGACTGATTTGAAAAAAAAGATGCTAAATGTCGCCGGGCCGGAGTTAACTGGATTGACAGATCTGGCAGGCAATCCGGTTACTGCTGAAATGATGAAAAACAAAGTGGTGGTCCTTGACTTTTGGGCAACGTGGTGTGTGCCTTGTATTCAGGAAATGCCTTATTTTCAAAAGGTATATGACAAATATAAAGATCATCCCGAGGTGCTGTTTATGGTGGTGAACAGCGGATCTAATAACACAATCGACGATGCCAGAAAATGGGCTAAGCAGAATCCCCAATACAGTTTTCCTATTTATTATAACAATGATAAGCAAATAGGGGAAAAAGTAGGTTTTACATTGATACCGACCATAGCGGTGATTGATAAGTCGGGTAAAATGCAGTTCCGCACCATAGGATTCGAAGGGCCGGTTTTGGAGAAAAAACTGGGGGTAGAGATTGATCTGCTGTTGAAATAATTGGCAGTTTTTTATTGACAAGTTTCGTCCTGAGACATACCTCGCTCGTACTTCCGTATTACCTGATGCCTAAAAGGGGTACTTTTTACGAACAAGCTGCGAGCGAGGTATTGAGCAGTTAATAAGCAGGCTTGTTATTGTTTTAATTGTGTGGGGTATTTGGAGACCGGGTAAATACCTGCTTATCCCAACGGGAGTTTTTTGCTATTGTCATAGGTTTAGTGAGGTAAATCAGCGTGTTTTTATTGGCGATGATTTCGCTGTAAGGTGCATGATGCTCCTTATCTTCGGGCATTATCAGTTTGCCGTTTTTCAGATAAGCCTTGTAAACATCACCGCTTTCCTGTTTTTGAACCTTGCTGGTCCAGTCTATAATTGTCGCGTACCCATCCTGGAAAGATATATCCAGGCATCTGCTCGTTTTTTTATCCAGCCATGTTCCTGCAAATCGATTTTCTGTTTGCTTCCTTTTGGACTGTGCTCGGATGTTTACATTTGCTGTCATCAGAATTGCGAAGCAAATCAGGGAATTGATACAGGTCTTCATTTGCTTTCTTTTGAGTTGATCTGCTGCTGAGCATTTACACCTGCCTTGGCTTTTTCTGTTTCATTATGTCTGGCTAACGAATGCACCGCAAAATTGTTTGCTACCTATTCACAAATTCTTTAGATCGGATTTGCGTTGCATTCCCATTCCATCTGCATAGGATCTTCGCTAAGAAGTCCTTTTAGCGCGGATGGAGTGGGAATGTAGCGAAGATGCTGTGGGAATGGCTATGTCTATTTCAATGCATAGTTAAGGTAGCCGCCGTCCACAACAATCTCTGTTCCTGTAATAAAACTTGCATCTCCTGAAGAGAGAAACAATACTGTCCTGGCAATTTCATCAGGATCACCAATGCGTTGCAGTGCTGTAGCGCTAGCCAGATACGCTTTAGCTTCTTCGGGCACTGCACCTTCCAAGCCCGGGGTTAATATAGGGCCTGGACTAACAATGTTTACACGTATTTTTCGTCCTGCCAGTTCATTTGCCGCAATTTGAGCGATCTTATTCAGTGCTCCTTTGGTTGCAGAATACACACTTGCACCTAAATTAGTAGCTGTAGCAACCGTCGAAGAAGTGAAAATTACCGCTGCTCCATCTGCCAGATAGGGAAGTAATTTTTGCAATGTGAAGAAATGACCCTTAACATTGGTATTGAATTGTGCGTCGAAATTTGCTTCAGTTACTTTTTCTATAGGCTCAAATGTCGCAATTCCCGCATTCAGGAACAGCACGTCTAATTTATTTCCAGTTTCTGCAATTGCTTTTTCGAGGATCGAAATGTCTTCAAGTTTTGAAGTGTCCGATACTACTGTAAACAATTTCGGGCTGTTTATTTCTGCTGCTGCCTTTTGCAGGTTGACAGCAGTTCTCCCTATAATCCATACGTTTGCACCTGCGCTGATAAATGCTTTTGCTGTCGCAAAACCTATTCCGGTAGTTCCACCGGTAATGACAACGTTTTTATTTGTAAAGTCCATGATTTATTAAATTTTTATGCTACAAAGTTATGGCAGCTAAAGTTATTTAGGTTACTTTGTAACGAAAAGTAACAGTAACTTTAGGGTAACCAAGTAACTTATGACTGAAAATGAATGCCAATTAGGGCACAAAAAAGAGATTATGGCCGTCCACGATGCCATGGATGTTTTGAACGGGAAATGGAAAATCTCCATTATTTCTTCCATTTGCTATTACAACAAAAGGAGGTTTTCTGACATTTTGAATGATGTAGAAGGAATTTCAAACAAAATGTTGAGTAAAGAACTAAAGGAGCTGGAAATCAACAAACTCGTAAAGCGAACTGTTTTGGATACTCAGCCGATATCTGTTCAATATCAATTGACAGAATACGGCATGACATTAAAAACCATCATCAACAACCTGGCAGAATGGGGAATAGCACATCGTAAGGTAATTATTGGAAAATGAAGAGTCGATATGGCTAAATACCAGTATCCGTGAATTTTCCGTCAGTGAAAAAAACTTAAAAATATGCTTCCAAGTGCCACACCGCTATTGGCAAGGGAGACACTGAAAATACCGATATGATACCCGAGCCCTGATCCCGACCGATTGAGTTTTAAGGCAGCGTTGATACAAATGACCAATTGCAAAAGGAGCAGAGGCAATGTGATCAGCTCCTGAACGACAGTCAAAAAAGTATTTTGGAACAAGAAAATGTAAGCGTTGAGTGCAAGGAATAAAAAATAAGCAGCGATGAATATGGTGATGTATAGCAGCGTTTTAGGGTTTTTCATAGCGATAGTTATTAGATCTATAATGCAATATACATATATTTTTAATGTTAGCTATTTCTATATTTGACCTTGTGCAAGGACTAAAACCCTATTTTCTTTCGGCAGGTAAGTGGCTGTTGCTCCTGATGATCACCGGGATAGCTGCGGGAACGCTCTCTGCTGTATTTTTAAATGCATTGAACTGGGCAACAAATTTCAGGGAGCTGCACAATTGGCTGATCTACCTGTTGCCACTTGCCGGACTGCTAATTGGACTGAGCTATCATTACATGGGGGCAAGCGTGCTGAGGGGAAATAATCTGGTTTTTGATACGATCCATAATCCTAACGATGTGATCCCCTTTAGGATGGCTCCATTGGTTTTAGTCGGTACGGTAGTGACGCATTTGTTTGGCGGATCTGCAGGGAGGGAAGGTACGGCTTTGCAAATGTCGGCTGCTGCGGCCGATCAATTATCCAAACCTTTTAAGCTTGATGCGGAGGAAAGGAAAATCCTGCTCATTGCCGCGCTAAGTGCAGGATTTGCAGCTGTTTTTGGTACACCTCTGGCAGGGGCTTTGTTTGGAATAGAAGTTTTGCTGCTTGCTAAATTTCCCTTTAGAGCGCTAGTGCCTGCAGTGCTGAGCGCGTACATTGGGGCCTATGTAACAGCACTATGGGGAGTGGGGCATACCCACTATCCTATAGATGTGGTTCCTGTTATAAATTTAACACTGCTTTTCTACAGCGGCCTGGCCGGTTGTGTGTTTGGTGTTGCGGCCATTTTGTTTGTCAGGCTCAGCGGGCAGATCTCCATGCTATCTAAACGCATCGGCTATCCGCCACTCCGTCCACTGGTCGGTGGTCTTGCAGTTCTCGGTCTGATCCTATTATTAGATACGCACAAATACATTGGACTGGGTATACCGACCATCCTGGCGGCTTTTCAAGACGCATCTGCCCCACAAGATTTCATGCTAAAGATCCTGTTTACTGCCATTACATTAGGTATGGGCTTTAAAGGTGGTGAAGTCACTCCTTTGTTTTTTATTGGTGCGACATGTGGAAGTGCCCTTGCTTTTATCTTGCCTCTGCCGGTGGGTTTACTTGCAGGGATGGGCTTTGTGGCTGTTTTTGCTGCTGCCGCGAAAACGCCGCTGGCCTGTATCATCATGGCTGCAGAGTTGTTTGGATTTTCTGGCTGTCTCTACGTCGCTGTCGCTTGCATTGTAGCTTATTTGATATCCGGGAAACACAGTATTTATAATGCCCCGGAGAATAAAGCACCGCGACATTTTCTGTTTAGGAACAAACACTTTTACTAATCCCTTCCAAACCAGTCTTTAATTCCTTAATTTCGCGTTCTCAAAATGCAATTACCAAACGTCGCCGGAGACGTCAATCAAAATACTAGCAATGGACTATCAATTTAAAGAAATAGAACAAAAGTGGCAAAAGCACTGGGCACAGCACCATACTTTTAAAGCAGATCAGAATAGCGAAAAGCCTAAATTTTATGTACTGGATATGTTTCCATATCCTTCAGGTGCAGGATTGCATGTAGGGCATCCGCTGGGTTACATTGCTTCCGATATATTTTCAAGATACAAAAGGCTAAAGGGGTTCAATGTGTTGCACCCAATGGGGTATGACTCTTTTGGTCTGCCTGCGGAGCAATATGCCATACAAACCGGGCAGCATCCGGCACTGACAACAGAAACCAACATCAATACTTACCGCAAGCAACTGGATCAGATCGGTTTCTCTTTCGACTGGAGCAGGGAGGTACGCACCAGCGATCCTGCGTATTACAAATGGACGCAGTGGATCTTCATGCAGTTGTTCAATTCCTGGTACAACCTGGAAAGCGATAAGGCGGAAGACATCAGCACGTTGATCGAAAAATTTAATGCTGCAGGCAGCGCCGATGTGAAAGCGGTCTGTGATGAGGAAGTAAAGTCATTTCTTCCAAGTGACTGGGCAACCATGACCGATGAGGAAAAACAAGAAGAGCTCTTGAAATACCGACTGACTTATCTAAGGGAAAGTACGGTAAACTGGTGCCCGGCTTTAGGTACAGTGCTGGCCAATGATGAAGTGAAAGACGGGTATTCTGAACGCGGGGGTCATCCGGTAGAGCAAAAGAAAATGATGCAATGGAGCATGCGCATCTCTGCTTATGCAGAGCGTTTGCTACAAGGTTTAAATACCATAGACTGGCCTGAACCAGTGAAGGAAATGCAGCGCAACTGGATTGGCAAGAGTGTCGGTGCCTCCGTGAGGTTTAAGATTGAAGGTGCTGAGGCCATCACAGGATTGAACACCGATTTTATTGAAGTATTTACCACCCGCGTGGATACGATCTTTGGGGTGTCTTACCTGGTTTTGGCTCCTGAACACGAACTCGTGACGGCTTTAACCACTGCTGATCAGCTGGATGCGGTAAATGGCTATATCGCCCAGACTAAAAAGAAATCGGAACTGGACCGTATGGCAGACACCAAAACAGTTTCTGGTGCTTTTACCGGAAGCTATGTGATCAATCCGGTAAGTGGCGAGCGTGTACAGCTTTGGATAGCAGATTACGTGCTGGCGGGTTATGGTACCGGCGCTGTAATGGGGGTGCCCAGCGGCGACCAGCGCGACTGGCTTTTCGCTACGCATTTTGGACTGCCTATCGTGCAGATCCTTGATGCTCAGAAAGAAATCGAGGTACAGGCCGATCCTACCAAGGAAGGTAAATACATCAATTCAGGTTTCATCAACGGAATGGCATATACTGAGGCAACAGCTACCTTAAATGCCTGGTTGGAGGAGCAGGGAGTCGGTAAGGCTAAAATCAATTACCGTATGCGTGATGCGATTTTTGGTCGCCAGCGCTACTGGGGAGAACCAATCCCTGTTTACTTTAAAGATGGCTTGCCATATTTGTTGAAAGAAGAAGAGTTGCCATTGGTACTACCGGAAATCGATAAATACCTGCCGACTGAAACAGGAGAGCCACCCTTGGGCAGGGCTGAAAACTGGAGTTATGAAGACCAGTATGAATACGAATTGAGTACCATGCCGGGTTGGGCTGGTTCCAGCTGGTATTGGTACCGTTATATGGACGCACAGAACGACGCTGATTTTGCGGCTAAGGATGCCATTGCTTATTGGAAAGATGTGGATCTGTATATAGGAGGTTCTGAGCACGCTACCGGCCACTTGTTGTATAGCCGTTTCTGGAACAAATTCCTGAAGGATCTGGGCTATGTACAAGAGGAAGAGCCTTTCAAGAAATTGATCAACCAGGGGATGATCCAGGGCCGGAGTAATTTTGTATACCGTGTGGTAGACGAGTCTGGCAGAGGAACCAATACTTTGGTTTCCTATGGATTGAGGAAAGATTACAAGACTTCTGCACTGCATGTGGATGTGAATATCGTGGAAAATGAGGTCTTGAACATGGAGAAATTCAAGTTATTCAGACCAGAGTTTGCCAATGCTGAATTCATCCTGGAAAACGGAAAATACATCTGTGGTGTGGAAGTGGAAAAGATGTCCAAGTCCAAGTTTAATGTCGTAAACCCTGATGTGCTGATTGAAAGCTATGGGGCGGATACACTCCGCATGTACGAAATGTTCCTGGGGCCCTTGGAGCAAAGCAAACCATGGAATACCAATGGTATAGAAGGTGTGTTCAAATTCCTGCGTAAATTCTGGCGTTTGTTCCACAACGAAAACTGGGCATTCCATGTGGAAGACTCAATTCCTGCTAAAGCGGAATTGAAAGCCTTGCACAAGATCATCAAAAAGGTTCAGGACGATATTGAGCGTTTCTCATTCAATACTTCTGTGTCCAGTTTTATGATTGTGGTAAATGAACTGACTGACCTGAAATGTAAGAACCGTCAGGTGCTTGAAGACCTTGTCATCGTGCTGTCTCCTTATGCGCCTCACATTTGTGAAGAACTTTGGGCCTTGTTGGGTAACGAAGCTGGTACGCTATCTTTTGTTGACTATCCTAAGTTCAACCCGGCACATTTGGTAGAGGATGAGTTTAGCTACCCTGTCTCTGTAAATGGCAAGACCAGGATGAACCTGAGCCTGAGCCTGACTTTAAAACCAAACGAAATTGAAGGCCTGGTGTTGGCAAATGAAGATGTTCAGAAATACCTTGAAGGAAAGACACCTAAAAAGGTGATTGTTGTGCCAGGGCGAATTGTGAATATCGTGATATAAGTAATGAGGCCCGAAGCATTCCTTTTATGAGGTTGCTTCGGGCCTCAATCTATTGCTGTATTAAATTGGCAATCAAAGCGGTCCAGCCGGTTTGATGGGATGCGCCGAGTCCCTTTCCGTTGTCTCCATGAAAATATTCATTAAACAGCAGGTAATCTTTGAAATTTGGATCGTGCTGTAGCTTGTCATGACCGCCAAAGCAGGGACGTAAACCCTGCTCATTCTGTTTGAAAATACTGATCAGGCGTTCGCTGAGTTTAACTGCAATTTCCCGAAGAGAGAGGTAGTTTCCGGTTCCGGAAGGGTATTCTACTTTAAAATCGTCATTGTAATACTCATGAAATCGCAATAGGCTTTGGATGATGAGGTAATTTACCGGCATCCAGATAGGCCCCCTCCAATTGCTATTTCCTCCAAACATGCCACTGTCGCTTTCCCCCGGAACATAGCTCACAATGATATTCTCTTTCTCCGTAGGAAAAATGAACGGGTTTTGTGAATAGGTTTTCGACAGGCTCCGTATGCCAAATTCGCTCAGGAATTCGGTTTCATTTAACATCCTGTAGAGAATGCGTTTGATGCGGTGTCCACGTAGCAAACTGAGCAGGTGCTTGTCGCCCTGTCCTTTTTCTGTCCACCTGGAAACCAGGGAGGCCAGTTCGGGTTTGTTTTTCAGAAACCACTCCATGCGCCTGGCAAAATTGGGTAATTTTTTTAGGGTGTCGTCTTTGATCACTTCTACGGCGAATAAGGGGATGAGACCAACCATGCTGCGCAGTTTCAGTTTAATAGAATCTTTGCCTTCAATGGATAATTCATCGTAAAAGAACTCATCTTCATTGTCCCATAGTCCGCTGTCATCTGGTCCCATGATATTCATAATCGCTCCTGCGATGTACAGGAAATGTTCGAAGAATTTGGTAGCCATATTCTCATAAACAGGATTGTGAAGCGACAGTTCCAGGGAGATCTGCATCATATTCAGCGCATACATGGCCATCCAACTGGTGCCGTCGGCTTGCTCGATGTGCATCCCCGGGGGCAATTCCATACTCCTGTCGAACACGCCGATGTTATCCAGACCAAGGAAACCGCCAGAAAAGATATTACTGCCGGTGTGGTCTTTACGGTTTACCCACCAGGTAAAGTTGATGAGTAATTTCTGAAAAACGGCTTCCAGGAAGGCGATATCTCCTTTGCCTCCATTGGATTCCTGATCCATTTTATACACTTCCCAGGTAGCCCAGGCATGTACCGGTGGATTGGTGTCATCGAAGTTCCATTCATAAGCCGGCAATTGACCGTTGGGGTGCATGAACCACTCTTTGGTGAGGAGCTGCAGCTGCTCTTTTGCAAATTCAATATCTACCAGGGCGAGACTGACGCAGTGGAAGGCCAGGTCCCAGGAAGCATACCAGGGAAACTCCCATTTGTCTGGCATGGAAATGATATCAGCATTATTGAGGTGTTTCCAATTGAGGTTCCGGGAATGGGTGTGTCCGGCCGGTGGGGCAGGTTGCGCAGGGTCGCCTTTCAGCCATTTGCCTACATTGTAGTTGTAGAATTGTTTATTCCACAGTAGGCCGGCTATGGCCTGTCGATGGATCAGCCTTTCGTCAGAGGAATTGGACTTGTCTTGCAAGGTTTGGTAAAATTCATCTGTTTCCTTTTTTCTTTGATTAAAAAGCTGCTCGAAATCTGAGAAAGGTTGTTCGTTACTCCCTTTGCAGAGGCGGAGTTTGAGGTTGACGGATTGGCCAGCATCAATCTCGAACTTGTACACAGCCGCGGCCTTTGAACCTTCATTTGCAGGATTTACAGCTGCTTTATCGTCCTGGACAACGTAGCGATGAAAGGCATCTTTGCAATATTTGGCGCCATCATCGTATTGGTATAGCCTGGAGGTATTGCTTTCATTTTCTGTAAACACCCATTCGGCTGGTGTTTGGGTATAGAGGGAATATGCGCCAAGGTCTTTATGTCTGATGTCTACAGCCTGGTTATCCTTTTTTGAAATGGAGAGGTCTTTGTCGTGTTCTCCCCATGACCAGCGGTTTCTAAACCACAGGGTCGGCAGAATGCTCAGCTGCGCTTTCTCCTGATTTCTGTTGTGCGCGGTGATGCTGATCAGGATATCTTCTGTTGCTGATTTTGCGTATTCGATAAAAATGTCGAAATATTCGTTTTGATCGAATATCCCGGTATCTGCCAGTTCATATTCCGGTTCCTGTCTGGAGCGGTTGCGGTTTTCGCGTAGGAGCTGTTCGTAGGGATAGGCCTGTTGAGGATACTTATACAGCATTTTCATATAGCTGTGCGTGGGGGAGGAATCCAGGTAATAGAAAAGTTCTTTTACATCCTCACCGTGATTGCCTTCTGCATTGGTAAGGCCAAAAAAGACTTCTTTCAGGATGGGATCTCTGCCATTCCAAAATGAAGGTGCAAAACATAGGAATTGTTTGTCGTCGGAGATTCCTCCAATTCCTTCTTCTCCCCATCTCCAGGCTTTGCTGCGGGCCATGTCGTGACTGCTGTATTGCCAGGCATCTCCATTTTCACTATAGTCTTCTCTTACTGTTCCCCACTGACGATTGGATACATAGGGGCCCCATTTTTTCCAGGCTGATTGGCTGAGACGGTTGATTTCCTCGGGCATGATATGGTATTTAATTGGATGGCCGTAATGATAGGGAAAATTTGACCGATAAAAAAGCACAGTTTACCGGCAGGAGACAATATACTACGAGAAATCTGCAGGAGATAAGTGTAACAAAGTTAATTTTGCGCCGACTAATTGAGGAAAAAGAATTTTATGAAGAGAATACTACTATCGGTTGCCATTTTTGCCCTGGGTTTCAGTACTGCGAAAGCACAATTCCCAATGGGTATGGGGGCACCGGCAAAAGTTAAGATAACGGGCCGTATCATCGCTTTGGTACTGGATTCGGCAAGTAAAAAGCCAATAGATTATGCCACTGTCTCCCTGCTGAACACGAAAGACGGTAAATCTGTAAACGGGGGAGTGACCGATGAAAAGGGTAAGGTGGTGCTGCAAAATGTAGTGCCCGGAGAATATAAACTGGTTGCAGGCTTTATGGGCTACGCTACCAAGAGCATCATTGTGAAAACTACAGAAGCTAAACCAGACCTGAATGCAGGATCGGTTCATTTGGTTTCAAGCCAAAACAGCCTCAAGGAAGTTGCCATCGTGGGGCAGCAGGCTTTAATAGAAAACAAAGTGGATAAACTGGTCTATAATGCAGAGGCCGACATAACAAACGCGGGCGGTGATGCGACCGACGTGATGCGTAAGGTGCCGATGCTTTCTGTAGACATCAATGGCAATGTGCAATTGCGCGGAAGTGCGGTAAGGGTGCTGATCAATGGGAAGCCCTCAGGTACGATGGCCAACAGTGTGGCCGACGCCTTGAAAATGATCCCTGCGGAACAGATCAAGAGTGTAGAAGTGATCACCAGCCCATCTGCAAAGTATGATGCCGAGGGATCTGGCGGTATCATTAATATTATTACAAAGAAAAATACTTCTGAAGGTACCAGTGGCAGTGTGAATGCATCGGCTGGTACACGTTCTAACAATGGGGCCTTCAACCTCAATGTAAAAACCGGGAGGTTGGGCCTGACCACAAGCCTGGGAACCAATCATGCTTATCCGCAACGCTCAAGTGTGGTGACGCTGAACAATTCAGTGGAGGATGGGGTGAGCAATACCATCTCCCAAAATGGATTCTCTAAATGGTCCCGACTGGGTTATAATGCAAGCCTGGGGCTGGACTATGATTTGAATGCTTTCAATAATTTTAGCACCAACGTAAAATTCAACAGTTTCTCCAATGGTGGTCCGGGCGAGTCCAATATCCTTGTGAATGAAGTTTTCTCCCGAAACATCAGGGATATGGATATGAGCATTAAAAACATGGACTGGAATGTAGATTACCGTAAGAAGACCAAGCGTGAAGGTGAGGAACTGAGTGTATCGGCGCAGTTGTCGACAGGCAGGAACGGCAGCGACTTCTCTAACCGTTTCCTGAGTGCAGGGGTTCCGGATGTAGTGGTTTTGGGCAGCAATACAGGTAAAAACAATGAGTACACCCTACAAACGGATTATGTGTTGCCCTTTAATAAAACAACCACCCTGGAAACCGGACTTAAGGGAATCATGAGGGATATCAGCAGTGACTATGATGTGGCAGCACAAGATTTTGATTACAATCAGAATGTAGCTGCGGCGTACGGGGTAATGGGATTTAAGCTGACGAAAAAAGTTACCGCCAAAGCAGGCCTGAGGGCTGAGTATACGAAGATTGACGGGCTGGCAGGGAATACGTTGCGCTTCGATAATGATTATTTCAATTTATTCCCGAGTGTAGTCTTGTCCCAGTCATTGAAAGGCATGAGCACCTTAAAACTGAGTTACAACCGCAGGATCCAGCGCCCGAGTTTGTCTTTCCTCAATCCTTTTAGAAATGAAAGCGATGTGTTCAATCCGATGGAAGGTAATCCAAAGCTTTCCCCGGAGCTGAGTGATAATCTGGAATTGGGCTATTCTACATTCATCAAGGGATCCGTTATCAATGCTTCTGTGTTTTACAGAAATACCAGTGATGTCATAGAGAGCTCTATCAACCCCTTTGTGGATGACAATGGCGTAAGCAAGAACCTGACTACTTACATCAATGTCGGAACCAGCAAATCTTACGGTTTTAATGTATTTGGCTCTTATAACCCAAAGCCTAAATGGACTTTAATGGCCAATTTCGGACTCAATACCTATGAAGTAAATAACACAGCCAGAAATGTAAACACGGGAACCTTCCTAAATTATACAGCGTTTCTGCGTTCTGCCTATGCCTTGCCAGGTGGTTGGAATACAGAACTGTGGGGCGTTGTAAACTCCCCAAAACGGACCTTTCAGGGTAAGACCGATATGATGTATTTCTATGGTGGAGCGTTGAAGAAAGAAATTATGAAGAAAACGGCTACAGTGGGTGTAAATGTCTTGAACCCCTTTAACCGTGACCTAAACATCAAAACACTGAATACCACTGCTACTTCATCTCAAAGTACCAATATCCATTATCCCCTGCGATCCTTTGGAGTTAATTTTAGTTACAAATTCGGTAAGCTGAAGTTTACAGAGAAAAAGACCATTAAGAACGACGATTTGAAAAAAGAAGAGAACCAGCAACAAGGGGGTGGACTGGAGCGCTTACAGGGCAACTAGTTTTTCCTGACGGTTTTCAGGATCATTAGATTTAGCGGGTTGATCACATACCCGCTAATGTTGTTTTGGGTCATAATCACTGACTGATCGTAGAAGATTGGGACGATGTTAGCGTATTCAATGACCATGTTGTCCATCTGCTGGTAGAGCTTGTAGCGCTGCTCATTGTTGGCAACGTAATAGCTCTGCTCGAAAAGCCGGTCGAACTTATCGTTGTAATATGCTGTGTAGTTGGGGCCGTTGGGAACTTTGTTTTTAGAATAAAACATCGCCAGGTAGTTTTCTCCGTCAGGATAGTCTGCAATCCATGAGCCACGGAAAAAGTTGACTTCATTCTTTGACATCAGATCGCGCAAACTGGCGCTGGGACTGGCGTCTACCTTTACCATGATGCCTATGGAATGGAGTTCTGCCTGGATGAATTCGATCAGGTCTTTGTAGTTTGTAGAGGTATTGAGGGTCAGTTCGGGCATGCCTTTTCCATTTGGAAAGCCCGCTTCGGCGAGGAGCCTTGCTGCTTTTTGCGGATCGTAATGATATCCTTTTACTGCAGTACTGTCGTAACCTGGCATGCCCTGGGGAATGAATCCGGAGGTAGCAGGGATGCCCACGCCATTACGCAGGTATTTAATCAGTTTGGGTTTGTCGATGGCGTAGTTGATGGCCTGTCGTATTTTTTTGTACTTCAAGGGCGATCTTTTTGCAATGGCCACGTTCGTATCTACCAGGATGCCCACATATTCTGTACAGAGATAGGGACCTTTTCTGAGCTGGAACTTGCCTTTGTATTTAGCCGTCATTTTGCCGCTTTTGGTGAGGATGTCATCGCGGTAACTACCGTCTACTTTATCGAAGAAATCAAGTTCTTTTTTGAGGAAATTCATAAAGGCACTTTGTTTATCGCTGATGAAGCTGACTTTGACCGCATCGAGGTAGGGGAGCTGGCGGCCCTTGTCTTTTTCCCAGTAATGCTCATTTTTGAGGAGAACAAGCACTTCATCTTCCTTCCAGTATTTAAATTTGAAAGGGCCTGTTCCCACAGGATGGCTGCGGAAGTCTTTGCCGTAGTGAGCTACAATTTCCCTGGGTACCACAGCGCAGTACTGGGTACTGAGCAGGTTCATGAAGGCCGGGAAGGGTTTGATGAGCTTGATCTGGAAAGTGCTGTCGTTTAGCGCGATGAAATTATTGATGTCCTTGACCTTATCGCTAAAGATCCAGCCACCAGAAGAAGCTACTTCGGGATCGATAAGGCGGTAGAAACTATAGACGAAATCGGAGGCGGTAACCCTTCGTCCTTTACCTTTTGGGAAAAGCTGATGGTCATGGAAAAATACATCAGTGCGAAGATGAAAAGTGTATTCCAGATGGTCATCGGACATCTCCCAGCTTTTTGCAATGCAGGGCAGAATATTGAGTTGGCTGTCCACCTGTACCAATCCATTGAAGACCTGGTTGATCATCCAAATTGCATTTTGATTTCGGGCGAAGGCGGGATCCAGTGAGGTTAGGTTTTGATCGAGATTCAGGTAAAATACCGTGCGGTTATCTTCTCTCGACGTATTTCCGCAAGATAGGAGGATGGAGATCAGGCTGCAGTAAAAAAAAACGAGGATAATACGATGCATCAGCGAAGGAATACTAATTTTGCACAAATTAGTAAATAAATCGATATGTCTTTTTTAAATGCGGTGATAAATCAAGTTGGAAGTGAAGAATTGCGTGAAGTACTTCAGGAGCGTGTAGATATCATCCAGCATAAGATCAAATTTATGGATAAAGTTGCTGTAGCTTGTTTGGATAGTGAAAACAATAGCAGCGGTCTCTTGAAAGACATCCTGAATACTGCCGGAGCCGAGTTGCAGGAAGATGCGGTTAATGCCAGGGTGCTGATTTATTGTGAAAAGGACATGAGTATGTTGCAATTAATGGGCTCAGTTCCGGCGCTCCTAAAACCGGAATGGCCAGCTGTAGAATACGACCGGGTTTACCTGTATGACGATAGTTTGTCCCTGACTGAAGCGGAGACAGCTGTTGATGCCCTGGAGGATTTGGCTGAAATGCTGTATCCGGGTTATTTTGTATTTGGCAACGAGGGTAAGACCTGGATAAGCTTTAAAACAAAATAAACTTGTCCATTTGCTGGTGGCTGAATTTCAGTGTATCCTCTTTAAAGAAATCACCATTCTCGTTGAGCTCAGATTTGATGGTAGAAATGTGGATCCTCAGGGGTAGTACATTGAGGTGAAGGTAACTGCATACACCTCCAAAATGGTCTATTCCACGGATATTCCCATACTTACCGGAAGAAATGCCAACCAGTGCGGCTTTTTTATCATAAAAGCTTTCCGGGAAATTGCAGGCATCTATAAAGGTTTTCAGTACTCCAGGAAAACTGCCGTTGTATTCCGGGATGATGAAAAGGAATTTACTGGTATTGGTGATCATTTCCTGTATACTTAGGAAGGCTTCGCTTCTGTTTCCATATAGGTCAGAAGCGATCAGATTGTCCGGAAGATCTTCAAGGGAAAAAACATTGCTCTCCAAGCCTTTTGAGATCAATGTTCTTTGATAATAATTGGCGACTTTAAGCGTATTACTGTTAGGTCTGTTGGTTCCGGATATGATGGTTACCATGTTTTGATTGTTAATAAGATGTGTAAAACACTTAGTGCTTTAATACTAATTTTGCCATTTAGTTTGTATCTTAGCTAATCGTTAAAATGTGCCCAGATCCGTACAAAAATAGCATTTTTTATAGATTTAAGCAGCGCGAATACAGGCCTTCAGGGATTAATTGTAAATATTAACAAGATAAATGAGTAAAATTATCGCATTGGCAAATCAGAAAGGTGGGGTAGGCAAAACTACATCATCGATCAACTTAGCCGCAAGTTTAGCCGTATTAGAATATAGAACATTATTAGTAGATGCTGATCCTCAGGCGAATTCAACTTCCGGAATTGGTTTTGACCCCAGAAGTATAAAAAATAGCATTTACGAGTGCATCATCAATGACATCGATGCAGCAGATGCCATCCAAAAAACGGAAACCCCTAATCTGGATCTTTTACCGGCACACATCGACCTTGTGGGCGCTGAGATTGAGATGATCAACCTCAATAACCGTGAGTACAAAATGAAAGCTGTGTTGGAGAAAATCAAAGACCAGTATGATTTCATCATCATTGACTGCTCACCTTCTCTGGGTTTAATCACGATCAATGCACTAACTGCAGCAGATTCGGTGATCATTCCGGTTCAGTGCGAGTATTTTGCATTGGAGGGGCTCGGTAAATTGCTCAATACCATTAAAATTGTACAGAACCGTTTGAATCCTGAGCTGGAAATCGAGGGTATTCTGCTGACCATGTACGATGTACGTCTGCGTTTGTCTAACCAGGTGGTAGAAGAAGTAAAAACTCATTTTCAGGAATTGGTTTTCGAGACGATCATTCAACGGAACACGCGTTTGAGTGAGGCACCGAGTTATGGTGTATCGGTGATTATGCATGATGCCAATTGTAAGGGCGCTATCAATTACCTGAACCTTGCGCGTGAAATCGTTCGTAAAAATGGCATGGTAAAAGCAGAAGCCGCCGAGAATACAGCAATCCTATAAATTATTTTTAATGACATCTTTTCAGCGAAAAACGGGTTTAGGCAGGGGATTAAGTGCACTTTTGGACGATACGGAATCCGTAAATCCACCAAAGAATGGCGTAAACCCTGTAAGTGAAACCAGGCAAGAAGGCAATACCAAAAACAACATTGGCCATATCAACATCAGTGATGTAGAGACCAATCCCTATCAGCCCCGCACGGAGTTTGATCAGGTTGCTCTGAATGAGCTTGCTGAATCGATCAAGGTTCAGGGATTGATTCAGCCGATCACGGTAAGGGCACAGCCAAATGGTACTAAATACCAGTTGATTTCAGGTGAACGCAGGTTGCGGGCTTCCAAGCTCGCAGGACTTACTGAAATACCAGCATATATCCGTACCGCAAATGACCAGCAGATGCTGGAAATGGCATTGATAGAGAACATTCAGCGTGAGAACCTCAATGCTATCGAAATTGCCTTGAGTTTCCAGCAGATGATGGATGAGTGTAATCTGAAACAGGAGCAATTGGGAGACCGGGTAGGTAAAAACCGTACCACAGTAACCAACTATCTGCGTCTGTTGAAATTGCCGCCGCTGATTCAGATTTCCATTAGGGACCAAAAAATCTCTATGGGCCATGCCAGGGCATTGATCAATGTAGATCAAGCAGATAAGCAACTGTATATCCATGATGAGATCATCGAGAAAGGGCTTTCTGTGCGTAAGGTGGAAGAATTGGTAAGGAGCATCAACAGTGTTGAGGTAAAGCCTAAACCTGCTAAACGTGTGGCCGCTGCGCCTTTCGAATATCAGAAATTACAGAAAGATCTGGCTTCCAAATTTGCTACTAAAGTGAAATTGAAAGTTGGAGAAAACGGAAAGGGAGCCATTGAAATTCCTTTTGTCTCTGAAGATGACCTGAGCCGCATTTTAGAATTATTGGATTGGTAATGCAGAAGTTTTTGACCGTACTGTTGCTTTGTGTTTTTACTGCACTTGTTGCCGCTGCCCAGCAGCCGGTAAAGGGTAAAAAAGATACGATTGAGAAGAACTCTGCAGATACGGTTGCCAAACCTATGGTGATCAATGCGGGTAAACAGGTGAAGGTCGCTGTAGATACCGGCAAAACCAAATACGTAAATCCGGGCAAAATAGCTGGAAGGAAGGCCGTAATCAGTTCTTTGATCGTTCCGGGAATGGGACAGATCAGGAATGGTGTGACCGTCTATCGCCTCGCTAAAGTAGCAGGTATTTACACTGGGGCTACACTCTTAACCATTTCACTGATCGATAACAGTAAGATGTACAAAGTTTTTCTTAAGGAGGTGCAATATCGAAATTCACATGGGGATACAGCAGCATCTTATCCGAACTATCCCACTTCCGGTTTGATATTGGCTAAAGATAACGCCCGCAGAAATAGGGAAGTGGTCATCTTTTCCTTAGTAGGTCTTTACCTGTTAAATGCGGTAGAAGCTTATATTGATGCGAGATTAAAGTATTTCGATGTAGGTGATGTCGCTTCGCTGAAGATGTCTCCGGTGTTAATGAATACAAATACAATGTACGGCTTTAACCCGGTAACTCCAGGTGTCAAGCTCAGCTTAACTTTTTGATAGAAAATAAAATATAAATAGAATGAAACCTCTGTCAAGAAGCTTCATTACCATTAAGTAAAATATAAATAGAATGAAACCTCTGTCAAGAAGCTTCATTACCATTAAGTAAAATATAAATAGAATGAAAATAGCACTGCTTGGTTACGGTAAAATGGGTCAGATCATTGAGCGATTTGCCTTGGAAAGAGGTCATGAAGTTGTCCTGAAAATCAGCATTGATAATCGTGAAGACCTTACCGAATCTAATCTGCGTAAAGCGGATGTGGCGATTGATTTTAGTACTCCAGATGCTGTAATCAGCAATATTTATACTTGTTTTGATGCAAATGTTCCGGTCGTTGTAGGTACTACAGGATGGTACGGACAATTGCAGGAAGTGAAGAATGAATGTCTTTCAAGTAACAATTCGCTTCTTTACGGATCAAACTTTAGTATTGGGGTGAATCTTTTTTTCCATATCAATAAAGTAATGGCCAAATTGATGAATGATTTTCCCGCTTATGAAGTACAGGTAGAGGAAATTCACCATACCCAAAAACTGGATTCGCCAAGTGGAACAGCGATGACCATTGCCGAAGATATCATCGACAATCTGGGACGTAAATCGGAATGGGTCAATGAATTGGTCGGAACGCCTTTTGAAGATACCCTGACTAAAGAACAATTGTTGATAGAGTCGCACAGGATAGAAAGTGTACCCGGTACGCATACCGTGGTTTACAGTTCAGAAGTGGATGAGATCGAGCTGAGGCATACTGCTCACAACAGGTCGGGATTTGCTTTGGGTGCAGTAGTTGCAGCAGAGTGGTTACATAACAAACAAGGCTTTTACAACATAGCCGATATATTTAATTTTAAATAAAGACCAATATGAGTTGGAAATTCTGGCAAAAGAATAATGATGCCAAGCCTAAAAAGAAAAAAACCAAAACCAGGGAATGGGTAGATGCCATTCTGTTTGCAGTTATCGCTGCTACGATCATCCGGGTGTTTTTTATTGAGGCCTATACCATACCAACCGGGTCAATGGAGCGCTCTTTGCTGATCGGTGATTTTCTGTTCGTGAGTAAGGTCAATTACGGGCCACGTATCCCGATGACGCCTGTTGCATTTCCGTTTGCACATCATACCATGCCTGTAACAGGAACAAAAGCATACTGGGAAGGTGTCCAGTGGAAATATAGACGTTTACCCGGAACTTCTGATATCAAAAGAAATGATGTGGTGGTATTCAATTACCCCCAGGGAGATACAGTTGCTTTAGAACAGCAGGATATGGATTATTACCAAATGGTGAGACATAGCAGCTGGCAAAGTGTAAATAGCCAGTATACTGTGGTGAGCCGGCCGGTAGATAAGCGGGAAAACTATATCAAGAGATGTATCGGAATTGCAGGGGATACGATCAGTATGAAAGCCGGATTGGTTTCTGTGAATGGCAGACCGGAACCATTGAAGAATACGGGTAATTTTACTTATTTAGTGACTTTTAAAACACGCAATGTAAACTTTGATGTATTTCAGGATATGGGATTCAGCATGAGAAGCGGAGATCCGGATATACAATCAATGACAGATTCAACTTGCCTGTTTACGGGCTCAGGATCGATGATGGACGAGGTTAAGAAATTAGATTTTGTAAAATCTGTTGGAGAATATGTAGCTACCGCGGGTCAATATGAGCCAGATGTATTTCCGCATGATCCAAACAGGCCCTGGAATGTAGATAATTTCGGTCCGATCATCATCCCCAAAAAAGGATGGACGGTGAAATTGGACAGTGTGACTATGCCTTTGTACGAAAGAAGTATCAGGATTTATGAAGGTAATAAACTGGAGAAATCTGGAACTGGCTGGCTCATCAATGGAAAACCAGCTACAACTTATACTTTTAAAATGGATTATTATTGGATGATGGGAGATAATAGGCACAATTCTCTAGACTCAAGATATTGGGGTTTTGTTCCGGAAGACCATATAGTTGGAAAAGCGCTATTCATTTGGATGAGTTTTGATACTAATGGTTCATTCTTTAGTAAAATCCGCTGGAGCCGATTGCTAAGAGGAATCCATTAAAATAAAAATCTTATGTTTCATAAAGGGATTATGTACTCACATAATCCCTTTTTTTGTTTGCACTAAATCGATAAAGTAGTTATTTTAAATATTTGTAATGTATTTGGTACTTAAAAAATAATTTAAAAAGTATTGTGTTTATTCATAATTATATTTTAAGTTTGATATAGAAATCAAGCCAAACGTGTCAGCAACCGATAAAAAATACCTTCAACTACGTAGAGATGTGATCAAACAGCTTTATGTGAATAAAATGCTTACGCTAACTGAGCTGAGTGCACTCACCCATAAGAGTTTACCTTTAGTAACCAGTACAGTCAGCGATTTGCTCGAGGATGGATATGTTCTTGAGCATGGTTTGGCACCATCAACAGGGGGGCGTAGGGCATTGAATTTTTCATTGAATCAGGAAAAGTCACGTTTCATTGTTGCTGTAGCAATGGATCAGCTCGTAACCCGGGTTGTGATCTATGATTTACTGAATAATGTTCATATGGAGCCGGAAATTATGGAATTTCCGCTGAGTGCCGATCCAAATGAACTTATTAAGTTGACTAGTTTTTTGAAAGATTATATCGGCCGTTCTGGGATTGCAGCTGATCAGATCCTGGGGATTGGTATTGGTATGCCAGGTTTTGTCAATGCAGAGTTGGGAATGAATTATACTTTTTTCAAGTTAAAGAATAATGTAAGCTTGAAGAGTCATTTGACCAAAGAGCTGGGACTTCCTGTTTTTATTGATAACGATTCAAGTTTAATCGCTCTTGCTGAATTGAAATTTGGTGCCGGAAAGGATCTGAAAGATGTACTCGTAGTAAATATCGGATGGGGTATAGGCCTTGGGATGGTGATTAATGGAAGTTTATTTAGAGGTCATAGTGGTTACGCAGGTGAATTTAGTCATATTCCTCTTTCACAAAGTAACAAATTATGCTCTTGCGGTAAACGTGGCTGCCTTGAAGTAGACACTTCCTTGATAGTACTTGTAGAACGTGCGAAACAAGAGATTGCAAATGGCGTGAGCTCCAGATTAGAGCAATCTTTCCAGGACAACAGCAAGTTACCTGGGGATCATTTCCTCGATGCAGCAAGAGACGGCGACCCTTTAGCAGTATCTATTTTATCAGAGGCTTCTTTTCTTATTGGCAAGGGCTTAGCTACCCTGATACACATCATGAATCCAGAAATTATAGTGCTGGGCGGTAGAGGTGCCATTGCCGGAAAAATCCTGATGGCTCCGGTTCAGCACGCGATTAATGAATTTTGCATCCAGCGTCTTGCCGATCAAACGACGATTACCGTATCTCAATTGGCTGACCAGTCTGAATTGCTGGGTGCCGCCATACTGGTTATAGAAAATTGCCAGTTCAATTAAATCATCTCTATTCATATAAAAACACAACTAACCAAAATTTTAACAATTTAATCATTACAAAATGAAACAGATGTACTTAAGGTGTATCGCCCTGGTGTTCTTCAGTATGATGACGATCTCGGCGTATGCACAGAAGACAGTTACCGGTACGGTGACAGAAAAGTCTGGGCAACCCATTCCGGGGGTGAGTGTTATGGAAAAAGGCACTAAGAACGGTACTTCTACTGGTGCTGATGGAAAGTATAGCCTTTCTGTAAAACCAGGTGCGGTGCTGACTTTCTCTTCCATTGGCCTGGCTACGAAAGAAATCACCGTGGGGGAATCCGGTGCGATAAATGTAAGCCTTGAAGATGATGCAAACCAACTTGGAGAGGTTGTGGTCACCGCTTTGGGTATCAAAAGAGAAAAGAAATCTCTGGGATATGCGGTGCAGGAGGTAAAAGGGGAGACTTTGGTGGAAGCAAGAGAGCCGAATCTTGTGAATACACTTTCGGGTAAAGTGGCCGGCTTGCAAATCACACGGTCAAGTAATGGCCCTGCGGGATCTTCCAAAATTACTTTGCGAGGAAATAATTCTCTTACAGGTGATAATCAACCACTGATTGTTGTAGATGGAGTTCCTGTCAGTAATTTTACCGGAGCGATCAATCCCAGTAACGGAGCGCTGAATAATGACTACTATAATCCGGCGGCAGATATGGGAAATGGCCTTGGAGACATCAATCCTGAAGATATTGAAAGTATATCTGTGTTAAAAGGCCCGACTGCTGCTGCACTTTATGGTTCAAGGGCCGGTAACGGTGTAATTATGATCACTACGAAAAGTGGGAAGGCTCAAAAAGGTTTGGGTATTTCAGTTTCCTCAACTCTGGGTGTGGAAAGTATTTTTACGACACCTAAAATACAAAATGAATTTGGACAAGGAACACAGGGTGAATATGGAGAGTTGTCCACACTCAGCTGGGGACCGAAAGCTGAAGGACAGATGGTTAAGAATTGGAATGGAGAGCAAGTCGCGTTGCGTACTTACGACAATATTGGCAACTATACTAATCGTGGAATCAGTTCCAATCAAAGCGTGACCTTCCAGCAACAATTAGGTGCGACATCAGTTTACACTTCATTTAATCGTCTAGATGATAAAAGTCTCATTCCTGGCGCCGAACTTCACCGGACAAATTTATTGGCTAGGGCTGTTAGTACCTTTGGCAAAAATGATCGTTGGGTAACTGATACAAAAATACAATACAACAATTCCAGCGCGGAAAACAGACCGAATAACGGAGCAAATGTCAATAACGTGTTTGCAACATTATACAATTTACCAAGGTCAATTGACATTACTCAATTTAAAAACTCGGTTGATCCTAATGGGAAAATGATCTGGTACCTCCCAACAGGAAGTGCCTACAATCCTTACTGGGCAAGAGATAAAAACTTGAATAATGATGTACGTGATCGCTATATCTTAACTGGATCATTGAAATATAAATTCAATAGCTGGTTAAATGCTGAAGCAAAAGGTGGTATGGATAATTACACTACAACTATAGAAAGTAAACTATATTCAGGAGGTCCTGCTACACCAAACGGATCGTATGGTCTAAGTAAACAAACATTTACAGAAACTAACTTTAGCGCCTTGATCTCTGGTCAGAAAGACAATGTATTTGATCGGTTTGGTGGCGCATTTACGTTGGGTGGTAACCTAATGTCTCAGAAAAATAACATTCTGGGAAGTAATTCAGGGGAATTGGTAGTTCCAAACTTATTTTCTTTAAATAATGGCAAGAATAATCCTACAGTTTCACAGGTATACAATACAAAAAAGATAAATTCTGTATACGGAACTTTGCAAGTCAACTGGGATAATTACCTTTTCTTAGATGGTACTTTTAGAAATGACTGGACTTCTACTTTGCATCCGGACAACCGTTCTTATTTTTATCCTTCTTTGAGCTTTTCATATGTGTTTAGCGAAATGTTAACTAAAATGGGTAAAGAACTTCCCTCTTGGTTCACCTATGGGAAATTAAGAGCCTCAACTGCTTCAGTCGGTAACGATTTAAATGCATATGAGTTGTACAACACTTATTCAATTGGTAAAGATCCAAACGGGAATACAAATGCGAACAGGAATGAAGTGCTATATGATCCTTATGTGAAAAATGAGTTGATTAAATCATATGAGGCAGGAGCTGAACTGAGGTTCTTTAACAGCCGGGTCGGTTTGGATGTTTCCTTTTATAAATCTAACGCAACAAATCAGTTGATTAACATTTCAATGGATCCACTAAGCGGTTATAAGTTCAAAAAAATCAACGCGGGAAATGTTCAGAATAAAGGTGTGGAGTTGGTTTTAGATGCTAAAATATTGGATAACTCAAATGCTTTAAGCTGGAACACTTCAATGAACTTTTCCCACAACAACAACACACTGGAATATCTTACAGACGAGTTGTCTACCTATCCTTTGGGCGGATATGACGATGTTCAGATTGTGAGCGTTGTAGGACAAAAATATGGTGAGATTTATGGAACTACTTTCCAACGTGTTCCGAGCGGCCCAAATGCAGGTCAGCTGTTACTCAGTGCTAATGGAGTACCCCAGGTTTCCGCAACAGGTTCAAGACTGGGTAACCAACAAGCAAAGGCCATAGCAGGTATCACCAACACTTTTAGTTATAAGGGCCTTAATCTTTCTTTTTTAATTGATGGTCGTTTTGGCGGAAAGATTTTCTCCAGTACGCTGTCATCAATGCAGCAAAGTGGTATCGCCGCTAATACAGTAGTGAATGGCAACAGAGATAACTTTGTTGTAGATGGATATATCTTAAATGGAACGACCTACGAGAAAAGTACTATATCTGTTACCCCTCAAAGATATTGGGAAGCAGTCGCCGGAGCGAATAACCTTGGAATTACTGAAGCAAATTTGTATGACGCGACTAATATCAGACTAAGAAACGTAAATTTAAGTTATAATCTGTCTGGGAAATTACTGGCAAAAACACCTATTCAACGTGCAAAAATTGGTGTCTCATGCAATAACGTTTGGCTAATTACCAGTCATATGAATGGTCTGGATCCGGAATCTGTGTATGCTGCGGGAGGAAATGCCACGGGTTTCGAAGGTACAAGTGCACCTACTACCAGAACATTCTCCTTTAATTTAACTTTAGGCTTCTAATCTTAATAATTGATAAGATGAAAAATATATTAAAACAATCATGTGTAATTATGGCGGCAACGCTGATGATGGCATCATGTAAGAAATTTGAAGAATTAAATGTAAATCCTGTTGCTGCTAGTGAGGATCAGGTTCAGGTGGAATATTTTATTAATAATTCCATCATTTCCGCTCAAATGAATCCGGATGTTGCAGAACGGTCATTTGTGCTATATTGGAAGCCTGCAGGCCATCAGGCATCTGACTACGATGGTGGAGCGATTTCTGCAGGAACCTACAATGACGGTTGGACCGGAGCTTACTATGACCAGGTTGCCGGTTGGTTGAACATGGCGAATACAGCCATTGAGATCGGGAACAAGCAAATCGCAGCCGGAACTGCCAAAACTTATACTCCAAATCTAATTCAGGTAGCCAGAATTTGGAGAGCTTATCTGATGAGTGAAATGTCGGATAATTTTGGTCCAATTCCAGTGAAGGGTTTTGAAGGTACAAATCCTGATTTTTCAGACGTCAAAACCGTTTACTACTACATGTTGGACGAGTTAAAGGATGCAAGTGCAAAATTAGACTTGAATATTGTTAATCCAACTGACTTAGGAAAACAAGATCCTGCCTTCCAGTATAACTATGTCCGTTGGAGAAAATATGCAAATTCTATGCGTCTCCGCCTGGCAATGCGCTTATCGGAGGTTGATCTGCAAAAAGCGAAGTCTGAATTTGAAGCTGCCGCAGCCACGAATGATTTCATTACATCGAATACTGAGAATTTTCAAGTTCAGGAAAAAGATGGCTGGGATGCACTTACGGGAGTAATGAGCCGTTCATGGGATACACAACCCTTATCTTCTACTTTGAACAATTTATTTATAGGCTTAGGTGGGGTTAAATCCGCAGATCTTTTAGGCTCGGATTTTCAGTCAGCCATTAAACCGGCCAATTGGTTGGGTCAGAAATTTCCTGATCAATTTACCACCAGAACCAATGATCCCTCTGCAGGATATTGGTTCAATGGTCTTCCTTATTCCATCGATCCTCGTGCCTATAAATTATTTAGCATTCCTGGTGATGTCAACAACGTGAATTATCCTAAACAGAATGGTAATTACGACATTGTTACTGTTCGCAATCTGAAAGCTGCGGGTGGTGCTGTAGTTAAAACAATTGATGCTAAATATACTTGGAATACCAGGGTAGATGGCAATTGGGGTGCTAAAGATGCATTGAATGAACCAGTAAATTATGGCGGAACTATGCCTCGCATCAATATGCAATTCAGAAATAGTACTCAAAAACGACTTTTCTTTGGTCCATGGGAAACTTATTTCTTGCTTGCTGAAGCTGCTGTTCGTGGCTGGAGTACTCCGGTAAGCGCCCAGGTTGCTTATGAAACTGGTATCACGAAAAGTTTTGAGTACTGGGGAATTACATTGGGGTCTTATTTAACTTCAACGGATTACAATAGGGTAGGTACGTCGGTGAGTTGGACGCATACTACCGAGCCAGGTTCACGTGTGATGAATTTTGAAGATGGATTGACGGGAGCAGCAGGATCTGTAACTGTTAATTATCCTAAAAATGACTTATACAAAAATGGTACAGTTAGAAATGACCAGTTAACTAAAATTATCACGCAGAAATTTATTGCACAGACCCCATGGTTACCGCTGGAAACATGGAATGACCATAGAAGGTTAGGCTTGCCGTTTTTTGAAAACCCTACTATTGAAGAACCAATAAATACCTTGCCTGCACTAACGACAGCTAATTATATGACCGCAAGTGTGCAGTTTTTACCACAGAGGTTAAAATATCCATCTAGCTTACAAAATAACAATTCGAAAGGGTATGCCCAGGCTTTATCTGCTTTGGGTGGAGCCGATGCAGTATTAACGCCATTATGGTGGGCACAGAAATAACATATACTTAAATACAAAAAAGCCTGAATCCCTATCATTCAGGCTTTTTTGTATTTTACAAGCCCAAATTCAACGCTGCTCTCAGTGCAAAGAACCTCAGCGGGTTTCCCGACTGATACACTTCATACCTTCCGCCAATGTCAATTGTAGAGCCTTCAAAAACATTGATCTCTCCTCCAAATCCTGGCGACCAGGCAAAGCGTGTTGTTTTTCGCTGTATCTGATCAAATGCAGCACCCACATCTCCGGAGATATACAGCAGGTCATTTAGAAAATATTTAGCCCCCACCTTTGCAACGAAATTCTCATATTTAGGCTTAGGCATTACCTTCAATGTGCTCTGCAGATTTGTTTTACCGAGCGTAACTGTCCAGTTGAGGTTTTGAAGGATCGGCGACTGGAAATTCAGGAAATATCCCGTACCCCATTTCGAATCACCTGCCAAAGCCTCTAATCCGATTCCCAATTTTGGATTGCGTAATGCAGACTGCTGGGATTTGACGATCTGCGTACCGGTCAACAAGAAAAAGCCAATAGTTAATAGTTTTTTATTCATCATGAGTGGCTTATAAGAGATATTTAAATACCTAAACCAGAAATTCCCAGTTTAAGTGCGAGTTCGTTGAGGTCGTTGACCACCACATCGATCAAAGGAATTCCATTGATTTTTCTTTCCGCCTCAAACAATGTTTCAGGTTCTCCAGGAATAATGACCTGCTTTTCAGGATCAATGGTCTTCGCATTTTTAAAGCGGGAAATCCAATTGTCCATATGTTCCTTAAATTCATCTGCGGGCCTGAACCCATCCACACGCATCGCTCCGAAAAAGTGACCAAGTCCTTCACCTACCGGATTTTTGGAGGGTTCTAAAAAGGCAACAAAAGGTGGAACCCAGGGGCCATAATTAGCACCTGAAAGTACTGCAGATAAGATATCTACCGTTGCACTCAAGCCATATCCTTTATGACTCCCATGTTCTTTATCACTACCCAAGGGAAGGAGCGAGCCGCCCTGCTTCAATTGGTGTGGGTCAGTGGAACTATTACCAGATGCATCCTGCGCCCATCCTTCGGGAATGGAGGCACCTGAACGTTGAGCAATTTCCAGTTTTCCATTTGCAGCAGCGGCAGTCGCCATATCTACTACTACCGGTGGGTATTTTCCTGCAGGGAATGCATAGCACATTGGGTTGGTGCCCAGCAAACGTTCGTTAGCATAGGTGGGGGCTACCAGCGGACTGGCATTGGTCATGCTGATGCCTACCATATCTTCAGCAACAGCCATCAGGGCATGGTACCCCGCAATCCCAAAATGATTGGAGTTTTTTACGGCTACCCAGCCGCTACCGTAGGTTCTGGCTTTCTCAATGGCAATCTTCATGGCAAAAGGGGCTACGACCAGACCGAGGCCGGCATCGCCATCCACCGTTGCTGTAGTTGCGGTCTCGTGTACCACACGAATATCCGGAGTCGCATTGATCCTTTCTTTTTCCCAAAGTCTTACATATCCGCTAAGCCGGGCCACACCATGAGAGTCTATCCCCCGCAGATCCGAACGCAGCAGCACATCTGCGGCCAGTTGTGCATCTTGTGCCGGACATCCCATCTTTAAAAATACTGCTTCTGTAAAGTTGCGTAATTGCGTTTCTGAAAAAGTGTGAAAGGTCATGATCTAAAAGTGGTTAGCCAAGCAATACCGTAAATTGATGGTCTAAAGGTTTGAAACTGGCGATCAACGTGTCAATAAATTCATCGCCGTATAAAATATACATCGGCGCAATATTTAAGCTCCGCTCCTGTAATCCGCCGTTTGGAAATAATTTAGCTTTGAGGTTTTCAATCTGTGCCAGTGAGGTCTTATGCTTTCTTTTCTCCGCCCGCATCATTTTTTTCTCCAGGCTACCAATCAGTTTCAGTGCCTTGGTTTTTGCCGCATCGGCCGATTGCGAAAGAGATTTATCAATCTTATAAGCATTCAGTTTGATCTGGTCAAATACTGCGCGCACGGCGCGCTCTTCATTGTCCAGCGCAAATTGTAAGTTGACATGTGCTTTGATCCAACTGTTCTTCAGTGTATCGTCATCGGCGAATATTTCCTTGTGATTGATACCCAGGATATGCATCCTTTCCGCACTTCTTTTATCGATTACCTGCGCCGAATTACGGAGCAGCAATACCGGGAAAGGTACCTGATACTGATCGAAATTGGATTTCAACTGCAGCCAGTATGTAACTTCTGCTCCGCCGCCGATATAGGCAAGATTGGGCAAGATCACTTCCTGGTAAAGTGGACGCATCACCACATTTGGACTAAACCTTTCAGGATGTTCTCCGATTTCCGATTTCAAGGATTCTGCTGAAAAGCTGATTTCAGAATGCATCACCTTATACATGCCTCCTTCAAAAACAAGACGCTCCCGAAGGCCGTCAATCATGTAAAAGAAATTGATTTCTCTTGGGTTCACCTGGGGCTTATAGCCAAGTGCTTCCAGGCTGGAATTACTAGCTGTAATATTTGCCGAACTATTTTCTTCTGTAATGTCCTGGTATATGATCGCTCCAAATTGCTTTTTCAATGCCGGTTCATCTGCATCTACGCAAACCAATCCGAAACGGCCAAATAATGCGTCTACCAATGCCCTGGTCGCATCGCTTAGTTTCGCATGTCCAGTATAAGCATCCTCAACCAACTGAGCCAGCTTCAGCCCATTTTCACTAATGCCAAGGTAGCCTTTATAAGCGATTAAGGCGTCTACAATGTCTTTGGTGTCCAGTCTGCCAGTTGCTCCTGCAGCATTCTTTTCCCAGGTTATTTTTTTATCTTCTACTTTTACGTTATTGATTTCTTCAAAATCATGATCCTCTGTAGCCATCCAATAGACCGGTACAAAATCATATTCCGGAAAAGCAGCCTTAAGCTCTTTTGCCAGGTTAATGGCCGTTACGATCTTATAAATAAAATACAAAGGGCCGGTAAAGATGTTGAGCTGGTGTCCGGTAGTAACGGTAAAAGTTTTTTCATCTTTCAGTAACCCGATATTTGCCCGGGTAAGGCCGGAGCTTTCTATGGAAGCATATTGCCGCTTCAATGTTTCTACCAGCGCCTTCCGGTCGCCTTTAAAATTACGGTTTTTAATGGCTTCAGCGAAGCCTTTATAATCCGGACTGTAGGTGTAAAAAGCTTTCAATTGTTCCTTTCCCCCGATGTAATCGAGTACCGCAGAGGAGAAAGCATTGGTTTCCTGATAAGTGATGTATTTGGCTTGCATTGCTACGAATTTAAGTTAATAAACTATAATTCCTGATTTGAAGCCTTTATTTTACAATCCGTCCATATAGATCAAAGTCCTCCGCGCGGTCAATGGTCACGTTGACAAAACTCCCAACAGCAGCATAGCCGGTGGTAGCATCGATCAGCACTTCATTATCCACTTCAGGTGAGTCATATTCTGTACGTCCCACGAAGAAATCGCCTTCTTTTCTGTCTACCAATACTTTGTACGTATTCCCCACTTTCTCCTGATTGATGTCGAAAGAAATGCCTTGCTGTATTTCCATAATGGCATCCACACGTTCCTGTTTTACTTCGTCAGGAACATCGTCTACCAGGTTGTGGGCATGTGTCTTTTCTTCATGCGAATATGTAAAGCAACCCAATCTGTCGAAACGTGTTTCTTCTACCCAGCTCAGCATCTCTTCGAAATCCTGCTCTGTTTCTCCGGGATAGCCGCAGATCAATGTGGTGCGCATCGCGATACCCGGTACTTTATCTCTGATCTGGTTGACAATATCTATTGTCTTTTGCTTGGTAATCCCACGGCGCATTGATTTCAGCATATTGTCTGTGATGTGCTGTAAAGGCATGTCCAGGTATTTGCAGATGTTCTCACGTTCGTTCATGGCATCCAATATTTCCATAGGGAAGCCGGAAGGATAAGCATATTGCAGCCTGATCCATTCTATGCCCGGTACATCAGAAATTCTGCGCAGCAACTCGTCGAGGTTACGTTTGCCATAGATATCCAGACCATAATAAGTAAGGTCCTGTGCAATCAGAATCAGTTCTTTCGTTCCGTTGGCAGCCAGTATTTTCGCTTCGTTCACCAGTTCGTTAATGTCGCGGGAAACGTGTTTACCACGCATCAATGGAATGGCACAGAAGGAGCAGGGGCGGTTACAGCCTTCTGCTATTTTAAAATAAGCAAAATGAGAAGGGGTGGTCAGCAAGCGCTCACCAATCAGCTCATGTTTGTAATTGGCACCTAAAGAGTGCAATAAATTGTTGAGGTCATTGGTGCCAAAGAAGGCATCCACATTGGTGATCTCTGCTTCCAATTCCGGTTTGTACCGTTCGGATAAGCACCCTGTTACGATTACCTTTCCTACTTTTCCCTCTTCCTTAAGCTGGCTATATTGCAGGATGGTATCTATGGATTCCTGTTTGGCATTGTCGATGAATCCGCAGGTGTTGATCACCACGATGTCATCCTTACCCACTTTATTGGCTTCATGAACTACATCCAGGCTATTGCCCCGCAGCTGTCCCATCAATACTTCAGAATCGTAAGTGTTTTTGGAGCAACCTAAAGTAATCACATTTATTTTAGGCTTTTTAACCGGGGCAACCCTGTATATTTTTTTTGTATTCATGTATTTTTTATGTTCTTCTATTTAAATAAGCTCTCTACAAAAGCTTTCTTGTCGAATAGTTGAAGGTCGTTCATGCCTTCTCCTACGCCGATATATTTGACCGGTATTTTAAACTGGTCTGAAATTCCGATCACCACACCACCTTTGGCAGTTCCGTCCAGTTTGGTTATGGCCAGGGCGTTCACGTCTGTAGCCTCTGTAAATTGTTTGCATTGTTCAAAGGCATTCTGTCCGGTAGAACCGTCCAGTACCAAAAGGATTTCATGAGGGGCACCCGGAACGACCTTCTGCATTACATTTTTGATCTTGCCCAACTCATTCATCAGCCCGACTTTGTTGTGTAAACGGCCGGCAGTATCAATGATGACCACATCTTCTCCATTGGCTACGGCAGATTGCAGCGTATCGAAGGCTACGGATGCAGGATCAGACCCCATTGCCTGGGCTACTACACGAACACCTACACGTTCTCCCCAGAGCTTGATCTGTTCTACAGCGGCAGCACGGAAAGTATCCGCGGCACCCAACACCACTTTCAGCCCTTCAGCTTTTAGTTTATGTGCCAGCTTACCAATGGTGGTAGTCTTGCCCACACCATTTACGCCAACTACCATGATCACATAAGGCTTATGTTCGCTGCCGTATTCAAAACTGCGGAAGTCGTTGCTGTTGTTTTCTGCAAGCAGCAACTGGATTTCATCGCGCAATAATCCATTCAGTTCGGAGGTCGATAAATACTTGTCTTTCGCTACACGCTTCTCAATGCGTTCAATGATTTTTAATGTAGTGCTTACACCAACGTCCGAGGTAACCAAAACTTCCTCAAGGTTGTCCAGTACATCATCATCTACAGTAGATTTACCGGCTACAGCCTTGGTGATCTTGCTTAAAAAACCTGCTGAAGTTTTCTCTAACCCTTTGTCAAGAGCCTGCTGTGCTTCCGGTGCAGTCTCCTTTTTTTTAAAAAAATCGAATAAACCCATATGAATGTTTAACAAAACAAAAAAAGCCCTCCCAGAGTAAAGGGACGGCTCTAATATTATTGAATATTAAAATTATTTTTTAGATGCAATAGCATCTTGAACGTGATCGTTGTGAACAATAACTTCTTTGAATGAATAAGCACCTTTAGGTGATTTAGTCATTGTAATCACTTTTGAATATTCTTTACCTTTACCCGTTTTTAGGGTTGCAACTACCTTTTTTGCCATGATCTAATAGATTTGTATTTAATTAAATACTAATGGATTACTTAATTTCTTTGTGAACCGTAACTTTTTTCATTACCGGGTTGAATTTTTTCAATTCCAAACGCTCAGTAGTGTTTTTACGGTTTTTAGTAGTGATATATCTAGACATACCAGGCATGCCACTGGTTTTATGTTCTGTACACTCTAGAATAACTTGTACTCTGTTACCTTTTTTTGCCATTTTCTTAATATTACGGTTGATTCACATCAACCAATTTTTTTTCTATAAATATCCTTTTTTCATGAAACGATTAATCGCTTCAGAAATACCAATTTTATTGATGGTTTTGATAGCTGAAGTAGAAACTTTCAGTGTTATCCAACGATCCTCCTCAGGAATATAAAATTTCTGAAGTTGTAAGTTGGGATAAAACTTACGCTTAGTTTTAACGTTCGAGTGAGAAACATTAAAACCTGTCATTGCCATTTTTCCGGTTAAATCACAAACTCTAGACATGCCTTTATTATATATTGTTAATTGTTCTTCCTTAATTTTTTTAAGAGTGTGCAAATATCATTAAAATATTTGTAACCATCAAGGAGCTCCTGAAAATATTTTCATTTTATTATCAAGGACTTGTGCATTTACATTTCACATTCCTTTTTTATTGTAAATTGCAGATTGATTATTCAGATGAAAGAAACTAAATTATTGGAAATGAAAAAACAATTTAAATCAAGATTGATCCTCCTGTTCGGAATGTTATGTCTGCCTTTGGCCATGTCTGCCCAGAAGCAGGAATGGCATTTGCAGTCAAGAGAGCTGGACAAGGTTTATGGCACAGGGGTTACTCGTGCTTATGCGGAATTGCTAAAAGGAAAAACACCTACACCGGTCATTGTAGCGGTGCTCGACGGTGGAATAGATACTTTGCATGAAGATTTAAAAGCCAACTTATGGCGGAATCCTAAAGAGAAATGGGGAGATCAGGACCTGGATGGCAATGGCTATAAAGGTGATGTCTTCGGTTGGAATTTTCTTGGCGGTCTCAATGGCCAGGTGACCAATGAAAGTTCAGAATACCAGCGCGTATATTTTAAATACAAATCTTTATTCGAAAATGTACAGAGCGAAAAGGATGTAAAGAAAAAGGACAGGCAGCATTACCAGTCCTGGTTGCTCAGTAAAAGTCTTTTGAAGAAAGGTGATACTGCGGCGCCTGTAGATTTCCGGAGCAAAGAGGTGAAGGACGATTATTTCAATATTAAAGACCGTTTTTATGGCAACGCCAATCTGATTGGTGATCCTTATTTCCATGGAACACACGTGGCGGGGATTATCGGTGCGGAGCGTGGCAACGCTGTCGGCATGGACGGAGTTGCGGGTGCAGTGAAACTGATGGGCGTGCGGGTAGTACCTAATGGCGACGAATATGATAAGGACGTGGCTTTGGGTATTCGCTATGCCGTGGACAACGGTGCCCAGATCATCAATATGAGTTTTGGTAAGAGGGTTTCTCCTGAACGTGAAATGGTAGAAGAAGCCATTCGCTATGCAGAGAAAAAAGGGGTATTGATCGTCAATGCTGCCGGAAACGAAGGTGCAGATGTAGACAGTCTTCCGCATTATCCTACACCTTTTTATATGAAGGGGGATAAAAGGGCCTCAAACATGATTACCGTAGGGGCCAGTGGCTCAACGGAAGCTGGCCTGGTTGCTGCTTTCAGCAATTATGGCGATCAAACTGTAGATGTATTTGCTCCGGGTGTAGGGATTTACGCGACGCTACCTAACAATAAATATAGTCCATTGTCGGGCACCAGCATGGCCACGCCGGTTGTGGCAGGAGTGGCAGCTTTGCTAAAAAGTTATTATCCAAACCTGACGGCAACGCAGTTGAAGCAAATCATCGAGCAAACGGTTACCAAAATCGATTTCCCGGTTACCCTGCCAAAATCTGGTGGTAAGAAAGTAAAGATGACTGAGCTTTGCAGAACCGGTGGTGTGGTAAATGCCTATGAAGCTGTTAAGATGGCAGAAAGCATGAAGTAAGCCCGCGCTTACTCATTTCATTAAAAGCATGCTGCACCGCAGCATGCTTTTTTTATAAATACCATGCTGCTTTTTCAGGCCAATTCCCAGCTGTTTAAAAACTGCATAAATACTCTACCTGATCACTGGAAGATTTTTTCCGGCTAATAGTCCTTGCTTTCGACGGTTTTTTTTAAGTTTACGATTCAGTTTTGACCTAACCAAATTATGCAAATAAAATCGTTTGAAGAGTACCAGAAAACCTATCAGTACAGTATTGACTATCCGGAGCAGTTCTGGGAAGGCATTGCCAATAACTTTCAATGGAGAAAGAAGTGGAACAAAGTACTGAGCTGGAACTTTTCTGAACCCAGTATCAAATGGTTCGAAGGAGCCAAATTGAACATCACTGAAAATTGCCTTGACCGCCACCTTGCGGAAAACGGCGATAAACCTGCCATCATCTGGGAACCCAATGATCCGCAAAAAGAAAGCATTACCTTAAGTTACAAAATTCTTCATGAGCAAGTTTGCCGCTTTGGCAATGTGCTGAAAAAAAATGGAGTTAAAAAGGGCGACCGGGTCTGTATCTACATGCCTATGGTGCCGGAACTGGCTGTTGCCGTCCTGGCTTGCGCACGTATCGGCGCTGTCCATTCGGTAGTATTTGGGGGATTTTCGGCCAAGTCTATTGCAGACCGCATCAACGATGCAGCTTGTAAGATCGTCATCACTGCAGATGGGGCATTCAGGGGGAATAAACAGATCCAGTTGAAGGAAGTCATCGACGACGCCCTGATTGGCTGCCCTACGGTAGAAAAGGTGGTGGTACTCACCCATACCCGCACTCCCGTCTCTATGCTCAAGGGCAGGGACATCTGGTGGGAAGATGAGATTAAATTGGTAGATACCAATTGTCCGGCCGAAGAAATGGATGCCGAAGACATGTTGTTTATATTATATACGTCCGGGTCAACTGGCAAGCCTAAAGGGGTGGTACATACCATCGGAGGGTATATGGTCTATGCGGGATATACATTTTCCAATGTATTCAACTACCAGCCGGACGAAGTGTTTTTCTGTACTGCCGATATCGGCTGGATCACAGGACATTCCTACATTGTATACGGGCCACTTTCGCAAGGGGCTACCACCCTGATGTTTGAAGGCATCCCGACTTATCCCGATGCTTCAAGAATGTGGCAGGTAGTAGAGAAACATAAAGTAAACATATTATATACAGCACCTACCGCCATCCGCTCATTGATGAGTTTTGGCCTGGAGCCTGTACAGGGCATAGATCTCAGCTCTTTGCGGGTATTGGGATCTGTAGGCGAGCCGATCAATGAAGAAGCATGGCATTGGTTCAATGAAAATATTGGAAAAGGAAATGCGCCTATCGTGGATACCTGGTGGCAAACAGAAACCGGTGGAATCATGATCTCTCCGATTGCATATGTCACACCTACAAAACCCAGCTTCGCCACACTACCCTTGCCGGGTATACAGCCGATTTTGGTAGATGAACAGGGACAGGAAATCGAAGGGAACGGGGTCAGTGGAAATTTATGCATCAAGTTTCCATGGCCTGGTATGCTGCGCACCACTTATGGAGATCATGAGCGCTGCAAGCTGACCTATTTTTCTACTTATCCCAACCAGTATTTTACCGGAGATGGCTGCCTCAGGGATGAAGATGGATATTACCGCATCACCGGAAGGGTAGATGATGTGATCAATGTATCCGGTCACCGCATCGGAACGGCCGAGGTAGAAAACGCCATCAACATGCACGCTGGTGTGGTAGAAAGTGCTGTCGTGGGTTTTCCTCATGATGTCAAAGGTCAGGGTATCTATGCCTTCGTGATCTTCCCAAATGCACATGGTGATGAGGACCTCACGAGAAGAGACATTCTGCAGACGGTGACACGCGTCATCGGCGCCATAGCCAAACCGGATAAGATTCTTTTTGTATCCGGACTTCCCAAGACCCGTTCAGGCAAAATCATGCGCCGCATCCTGAGAAAGGTGGCGGAAGGGGATACTGGAAACCTGGGGGATATCACTACGCTGCTCGATCCTGCTGTGGTCGAGGAAATCATCACAAAGGCAAGGCAATAGATAAACCTTGAGCTTGCTCAAGGCAAATAAAAAGCTCCCGGGATTAGCGGGAGCTTTTTATTTGCCTTTTACTTCGAAGGTAAATTGTTCCTGGGTCACCCGGTTCTCGGTCATGCCCTGCACTACGATCCTGAATTTTCCGATAATGTCACCGGTATAAAAGGTGAGCTCTTGTTCTTTAGCACTGAGTATGGTACCATAGTTCCAGTAGAGCGTAGATTCATAAGCGGGTTCAAGCGGTTCAGTATGTGCATCTACATAGAATTCCCTCTTCTTATAAATCCCAGGAATTGGCATGATGAAACGTTGCTTTTCCTCGTCCTTACAATCGTGGTACACAATCATGCCCCCGCCCAGTCCGTCCCTGTAGGTTTGCCCGACCACGGGAGGCCTGTTGTTGAAATCACTGATGTGGTTGCGGCAGTTCAGGATATTAAAAGAGCACACATAATCTCCGCAGGCATTTGCCCCACGTTTATAATTCAGGCTGTGGTCACCACCAGCGGTGATTTTAACTTCCCGGAGCCTGTTTACTTTTTCATTTGCCTTTAACGTCAGTTCCGTATTGTTTTGGATGGTTGAGGGGATGGAGGTACGTTCTTCGGAAATCAGTTTTGTATAAGCTTTATTGAGTTTTTCGTAGGGATCAGACAGCAGCATTCCGTAGCTATCCTGGTGTTTGCCGAGCACAATGGCCTGTATTTTCGCACCTGCATCTGTGATTAAATCCTGGTTTTCGAAGCGGAGTTCCCCGCTTGCATCTGTTTTTTTGAAACCAATGCCGTTTTTGGTCATGAGGCTGATTTCTACCGGCTGCTTCAGTGCTTTGTCGTATTTGTCGATGCTGAGCCGCAATGCCAGGGTATCGTAAGTCTTTGTTAAGGTGTCCTGTGGCTCAGCATTTAGAATGCCCTGCCAGGTGTACCTTCGCCATCCCTTCACCCTAAGGATGTCTTCCATGTATTTTTTGTCTCTGATTCCTTTCCCGAGTGCGGCAATTGGCAAAGCATTCAGTTCGCTTTTTAGCATTGCATAGCTTTCTATGTCGGTAGTGATTGCGCTGGGAAGCCTGTTTTCCTGTACACAGGCAATGGAGACAAAAGCGATGGTATCAGGAAGGTTCATAGACAGCTTTAGGCTCACTTTTTCGCGTTGTGAATAGATCTGTTTGTCGGTATGGATGTTGATTCTGGGATCGGGGTGATAGTGGGCATAGAAAATCCTTTCGGCCAGGGGCCTGCCCAGGCTGTCGGAAATGGTGATCGTTTGCAGGCCTGAAGGGACATCTGAAAGGTCTATTTTTAGTACCCGGTTTACTGTGTTGAGTTTCAGTTCATCATAGAGATAGGTGTCTTTGAAATCGTGGATCCTGACTGCTACTTTCTGTAAGTCGGGGTTCATTAAACGAACAGAAAGGGTATCCCGAACTACAGCTTCCGTAATGGAAATTCCCAGTCCTTTCTCAATCACAGGTGGGAGCAGGTAACTGCTGTCGGCGAAAGCAGAATGCAGGAGTTTTACGCTGTATCTGATTCCTTTTGAGGGGACCAGTATGAATTTTCCGATGCCATAGCTATTGGTCTCAATGGTGTCTAAAATCCTGTCGTTCCCGTAAAGCAAGGCTTTTGAGGTCACTACAGCCAGTTGCTGGTCTTTCAGTTCCCAGCTTACGATGCAGGGAATGTCATTGATGAGGTTACCGCCTTCGGGATAGAAGCCTATATTTGCCTTTCTTTTGGTTACTGGCAGACTGAGGTTTATAAAACTGCTGTCTTTGCCGTATTTCAGCTTGGAGTATACATTGGGGTCAATGATGTTTTCCTGTTCAGGAATGCTCATGATGAGCTCGCCTGAGGCATTGGTTTTGGCTGTTTTAAAGGTGTTTCCGTATTTGTAACTGATTTCTACGGGCTTCGGCAAGAAACGGGCTTCCCGGGACAATACAGAGATCAGGACCTGATTGGGCGATTTTCCTGCAACACCTGGCTGCAGCAATTTGATGCTTGCATTGAAAGCAGGATCGATATTGGTTTTGATGATGATGGGCTGAATAAAACTCAGATCCGGTACTCCTTTACTGACGCGGTCTGTGGTCACCTGGAAATGGTAATTTCCGGTGAGCATGGAATCGGGAAGCACTATGCTGCCGAAGGAAAGTCCTTTCATGATGAGGAATTTGTCTTGCTTGATCACCGCGCTGTCAATATCCCTCACCAGGGCTACGGAAAGTACCTGATGCTGCTCTACTTTCGAGGGAGGCACTTTTAGCAGATAGCCAGTAAACCAAACTGTTTCGTTGTTGGTATAGATCGTTTTATCAAAATGAACAAACAGCTTGGAAGCAGGATTTGCCATGGAGTGATAATACATTTTCTGCGATATTTCGACCTGGTTTTGCCATTGGGCGTTTACCTCACTGACCAATATAGTCATGAATAAAATGCAGGAGAAGACCGTTAAAATAATTTTTCGCATCAGTTAAAGTTAAGGTATAGCCCTTAACTTTACAAGCGGTCAATAAAGAAAAGCATGAAAAATCCGCTTAGGATTTTTCATGCTTTTCTTTATTGAAGGAGAACCTGCGGGAGATGCTGAATCCCCAACGGTATTGTCCCTTTAGCCAGGAGGAAGTAGTCTGGGGGATGAACTGCATTTCCTGGATTGCAGTAGCATTGGTAAAGTTCAGGTGAAACACATGCCCCCCGGTTTCCATCTCCAGTCCCAGTCCCAATGGATTGTAAAATTTGGTATTGCCTACCTGTTCCAGGTAATCGCGGTCGGCCTTATTCCTGAATGGAAGGAAATAGTCGACCACCAATGCCATTCTTTTACTCAGCTTTGCCCTACCGCCTGCGGCCACAGCAAACATCGAGTTCTGGTCGCGAAAGGCAGTAAAGTTCCTATGTACATAAGTTGGGCTGATGAGGAAGGAAAAACTGGAATTGAACTTCCTGGCAATGATGAGCTGGCTGACGTAATTCATTCTGTCCTGGAAGTTTTCATAGGCGGTAGCAGATGCAGGGTCTTCAGTATTGGCTTTTACAGCAGTGATGGTATTGCTGCCAAAAAGCGTGAGGGCAAAAGGAATCCGATCGTCGCTGCTTTGTTCCAGTAACCTGAATTTGATACTGCCTTCGTACAGTTGCTGTACAGCGGTGGCACCTTTGGACCTGGCCAGGCCGATGCTGAGGCGGTCGGAGAGGCCATATTCAAATCCAATGCGGACATCAGTTGAATTGTCCAGCCCAAAGAATTGCCGGATGCCACCGTTGCTGCCGGCGATATCGCCAAAGCGGTGGTCTACTTTAAAATCCAGCTCATTTTTGTGGATGGTTTCATTCGTATGGCCATTGATGAGCCGGGTAGATTTAAATGTGGCGCTGACTTTGTCCCTGGTTGGGGACATTTGCAATGACTTTTCCAGGTCTTCCTGGGCCATGGCAGAAAGTGAGCTGAATAAGAGGATGCTAAGGATCGACTTTTTAAATAGTAGAGTTGGTATCTTCATTTTTTTGGGAAATAAGTAGCCAGAATGCGGACTTCTACAAATTCTGCTATGTTTTTAAATACGAGCGAGGGGATCTCGATGTTATGGTCGGCAATTTTTACTTTAAATACAGCCTTAGCCGTCATGGCCCCATTCTCCGTCACCAGATCTGCAGTGGTACGGTAAGTTTTGCTGAGCCCATGGATGGTGAGGTTGCCTTCTACGGTTACTTTGCGGGAGCCAGGTTTACTGAGGTCCAGTGGCTCAATGATCCTGCCCTTGAATTCTGAAATTGGGTATTTCTCAGATTCCATGTAGTTCTCATTGAAATGCTCCTGCATGAGTTTCTTTTTAAACTGGAAGGAATTGTTGTAGACTTTAAAAATCATATTCCCGGATTTTACATCCAGTGCAGAGCTTGCCGTATTGCTTTTCCCCTCGATATCTTCTACTACTGTAGAAGAAAAAAAGCTGATGCTTGCGTTTTTGCTGCTCCATATATTTTGAGCTTTCGCAAAGCCATTCATGACTAAAATCAAAATCGGGATGAATAGGTAATTCTTCATATGCTGGTGCTTTATTGTTCAGGCATACCATTGTCGAACCAGGTGCTGAGCGATTGCAGTTCTGAGGCAGAGAGGCTACCGGTCTTGGGCATTGTTTTATTGGTAATAACTGCCCTTTTAATGTTGGCTGAGTTACCGGTTACCGCACTGTAGCCACTGTATGTCCAGATTGCTGCTGCTGAATTGCCCGGAGCATGGCACATGGCACATTTGCTCTGGAGCAGTCCCTGAACAAAATTGTTGTAGGTGATTTTTGCCGCAGGTTCTTCAGGTTTGGCAGGTTCGATTGGTTCCGCTTGATTTTTTGAACAGCTGGACAGGATGAGGTAGATCAGGGTGATGGTCAGGTAAACCATGCTCCTTTTTGAGGTGTACTGCATTTGAATGGGTTTTAGGTGTTTAATTTGTTCATTGTCCTGATTACGGGAGCGCGATGGAAAAGGTTGCGCGTATCCGGGGAAAGCATAAAAAATATATTTTTGCAGGAGCAGGCAACCTTTTCATGTACGCGTCCGTAGGCATTGAAAATGACGCAGTTTAAACCATAATCAAAATTTATAGGTGCAGGAAATCATTAAGGGATGTATTAACAAGGAAAGATCCAGTCAATATTTGCTGTATAAAGAATTCTATAGCTATGGTATGGCCATATGCCGCAGGTATGTGCTGACGGAGGTTGATGCGGCGGAAGTCCTGAACAATGGTTTTCTGAAGGTGTTTACGCATATCGACCGGTATGACCCCAGCAAGCCATTCAAAGCCTGGATCGCAAGGATCATCACCAACACCGCAATAGACCACTATCGGATGAACCTGAAATTTTCAGATCATGAGGACATCAACACCCATGCAAACCTGGGAAAAGGGGCGGTTGTATACGAGCAATTGGCTTACAAAGACTTATTGGACCTCATCCGTGGGCTTTCGCCTGCTTACCGGACGGTGTTTAATTTATACGCGATAGATGGTTATTCGCATGAGGAAATCGCACAAATACTAAATATCTCTGTAGGGACATCAAAGTCCAACCTATTTAAAGCCCGTCAAAAATTACAGGAAAAGCTCAGTGCTGCGGAAACGGAGCCAAAGCAGGTGATGGGGATAACAGAAAAATACATAAGTACCGATGAAAGAAGAGCATAAAGTGGATCAGTTTTTCAAAGCTGGGCTAAGTGAACCGGAGATTCCTTTTCAGGAAGCACATTGGGCGGCAATGGAAGCGAAGCTCGATGCTGAGCAGAAAAAACGCATCGTACCGATGTGGTTGATTGCTGGGGCCAGCGTTGCAGCAGTGCTGCTCATTGGGCTATTCCTGCTTTTCTCCGGATCAGGTGAAGCGCCTGAGCAGTTAAAAGAAAATTCTGCAGGACTTGCCCGGACTAAGGCATCTCCTGTGCCTGTTGCACATGGATCTGGCACCAAGGCGGTACCGCCTGTTAAAAGGACAGCCGATCCGAGGGGGGCAGTAGTGGCCGGCCCCCTAAAAAGATCAGTAGTTATGCCAGCTGAAGAGAAAACAGATCAGCTCTTATCCGGTAGAGATAGCCTGCAGCATCCCGTACTTCCCATGCTTGCGGGAGTCCAGTTGATTGAACCACAGTTGAAGGTTGAGTCCGATCCGGTAGCCGATTACTCCACACAGCGGATAGTGGACGTGCTGGCGGAAAAGCGGAGGCCCTGGGCACTTAGCGTCATGGTTGCCCCAGACCGCAGTACCGCCAAGTCCAGTGTATCATCCGGACTAAGCAGCAATATTGGTTTGCTGGCCACGTATTCACTGGGCAAAAGACTGAGCCTTACTTCGGGACTGATCTATGCAAAAAAACTATATAATTATACAGGAATGACCGCGAGTTCCTACGGTAACAGCTCCTGGGAAGTAGATGCCGATTGCAAGGTCTTGGATGTTCCGCTGAACCTGAACTATAAACTGTTTCAGCGAAGGCGCTTTTCCCTGAATGTACAGTCTGGCTTATCCAGCTATTTCATGCTCAATGAACGTTACAAATACATCAGCGGACAAGCGGGTGAGGCGCAGAAGATCTCTGTGTTGGAAGTGGAGAATGAAAACAGGCACTTATTTGGCGTAGCCAACTTTTCCGTTAGTTTCGAACAAAAGATCAGTCGGCAGTTCAGCATTGGTATCCAGCCTTTTTACAAATTGCCATTGACCGGAATTGGCCTGCACGATTCCAGTTTACAGTCCAAGGGGATTGCTTTTTCAGTTTCCGTCAACCCTTTATAATCCGGGGCTGGCTGACTGTAAAAAAAGCGCCATCTGAAGCTTTTCAGACGGCGCTTTTTATATGGATTTTCAAATTTTAATAACCAAAGATCTGCTCCAGTGTCAGTTTATTTACTGTTCCGAATTTTTGCATGTCTTCCAGTTTCACATTTTTCTCCGAAGCTACAATACAGTAATTATAAGGTTTGTGTGCTACGTTTTTGCTGTGGAAGGCTTTGATCTCCCCGAACGTAAGTGGCTTGAGACCGGTATATTCGTCTATTCTGGAATCATGGTCCAGCCCTAGTTTTTTATCCGCAAAATAACTCTGAATGATGTCGTCTTTAGTAATTCTGCTGGTTTCTATGACGTTCATGGCATTATCTTTTGAAGCTTCAAAAGATTTGTCGGCTTCCGGCAGGTCATTCAACAATTCGTTCATGCCCTTTACTGCATCGTTCATTTTATCGGCCTGACTACCCACATAGGCAATCATGGCATATTCTTTCGCTTTGCTGTCGGGAGAAGAAAAGACGGCGAAGGTAGAGTAGGCCAATGCTTTTGATTCACGGATGGTCTGGAAGACTACTGAGCCCATGCCACCGCCAAAATAACTATTGAAGAGCGTAATTTTCGCTGCCTGAGCAGGATCGTATGCTCCGGCATTCCTTACCCAGCGGATTTCTGACTGTACCATATCGTAGTCCGCAAAATATACCTGTCCGGTAGTAGGGCTATAAGTAAAGGTCTTGGCAGGTGCTGCTGGCGTAAATTCTTTAGGCAGCGGATGCAGTTTGCTGATTCCGGCGCTAAAGGCGGACAAAGTCTGAGGACCATAGTAGGTGATGGTATGCTTGTAATTGTTGATGTTGTGCAGGATATACAGCAACTGGTCAGAAGTGATGTTTTTGACTTCTTCATTGCTCAGTGTGTAGTTGGAAGGATTGCTCGGGCCATATTGCGCATAGCTCATCAGTCCGCCCAGGATCGCACCTTTGTTCAGCTTGTTGTTTTCCCTCGACTTCAGGATCCGGCTTTTCAACTCAGAAAGTGCCTGTTCATTGGCTTTGCAATTGGCAAAGATGTGCTCTACGAGGGCTACCGCTTTGTCGAAGTTTTCCTGCAAGCCGCTGATGTTAATCGTCGCAACTTCATTGCCTACATTAAAGCTGTAATTGCAGGCGATGTTGTAAAACTCCTTGCTGATCTGTTCTGCCGAGTATTTGTCGGTACCCAGAAAGGCCAGGTACTGTGCGGCATAAGGCTGTAGCTTGTAATTCCATGCCCCCATATCGAAACGGTAAGAAAGGCGGAAGATGCTATTTTCTGTGTTCTGCACAGCGATCACTTCTGCAATGCCCGATTTGCCAAAGTTCAGGTCTTTTTTGTAATCCAGGAATTTTGGGGCAATGGGTTTTGTAGGAGCGGAGAGTAGTTTTTTGGTAAAATCTGAGGTTGCCGATGCATTCGTATTTACCGGGGTGATCAAAGGCTTTTCTACTTTCTGGATGCTTTTATCCTCACCTTTATGTTTATAGGCCACTACATAGTTGTCGATGAAAAAGCGCTTTGCGAAATCTACCACCTGCTGCTTGCTGATCTTGGCCATGGCATCATTGGCTGCCAGCGACTGGTCCCATTTGGTGCCGCGGTTCAGGATGAATTCGTTGGTGATGCTTTCTACACGGAAGTCGTTTTTATCGAACGCCTGCAACAGGCCCAATTTGTTATTGGCTACAGTTGCTTTGATCAGGCTTTCGTCAAACTCGCCTTTCTTCAGGATCTCGATCTGCTCCAGCAGCAATTGCTGCGCCTGTTCAAGAGACTGCCCTTGTTTCGGTTGTGCTGACAATTCAAAGACGCCGTAATCCTTCATCTGCTGGTAACCGGCATTGGAACGCAGCACTTTTTGTTGTTTGTTCAGGTTGATGTCCAGCAGTCCTGCTTTTCCGTTAGAGAGGATGCTCGAGATCAGGTCCAGTAACATGCTTTCCTTGCTGTTCTCTGCAAAGCCACGGTAATTGATATTTACACTTTCCGCACTTGGACCATAGATGTCTACTTTTTGAATGGCCGTAAGGGCTTTCTCAGGTGCAGGATTGTACAGTTCAACCGGTTTTGCTTTCATGTAAGCGAAAGATTGGTCCACTTTTTTGATCATCTCATCCGGGTTTAAATCTCCGGCCATGGCGATGATCATGTTGTTCGGTACATAATACTTATTGTAGTACTTTCTGATCTCCAGTAGAGAGGGGTTTTTAAGGTGCTCCACAGTACCAATGGTGGTTTGCTGACCGTAGTTGTGGGTGGGAAACAGCAGGGCCGACATCTGTTCGCTGATCTTCCAGTTGTCATCATCCAGTCCGCGGTTCTTTTCTTCATAAACAGCTTCCAGTTCGGTATGGAAGATGCGGAAGATCGGGTTGCGGAAGCGTTCGGCCTGCAGAGCCAGGAATTTATCGGTCGCATTGGAAGGAAAATCTTCGTTGTATACGGTTTCTTCGTACCAGGTATGTGCGTTGGTCGATTGGCCGCCAATGGCTTTCATCATTTTATCGTACTCATTGGCAATGGAGTAATTGGATGCCAGTCCTGAGGTTTTATCGATCTCGGCGTAAATCTCCTTGCGTTTGGCCGGGTCGGTCGTTTTGTTGTACTGTTCGTACAGCCCATCGATCTTGTCCAATAGCGGTTTTTCTTTAGCAAAATCCATTGATCCAAATTTGTCTGTGCCTTTGAAAAGGAGGTGCTCCAGATAGTGGGCCAGTCCGGTCGCATTTCGCGGATCGGTATTGCTGCCCGCTCTTACTGCCAGTCTGAATTCGATGATGGGCTCTTTGGTGTTTGGAGAGAGGACTACGGTCAGGCCATTTTTTAAAGTGTAGAACCGTGATTTTGTCGGGTCATTGCTTACATATTTGTAATTATAACCGCCAGATGAGGCCGTTTTCCATTGATAAGCCGTTTGTGCCATCAGTCCGGAACCGGTGATCAGCAGGCAGACCAGTGCTAATAATTTGCGTTTCATTATTTTCAGTTTTTTGAAGTAAAGGAGTTGACTTATAGGTGTATGACCAATTTTGCTCCCATTAGTTACGATCAAATATAGCTTGAAAACTGAAATTTGTACCTGATTTCTCGTATTTTTACCGATATGAAGAAGCAAAATTTAAAGCCGAACATTCTTGTAGTAAATGATGACGGGATTACTGCTCCCGGTATCAAAAACCTGATTGATGTCATGATGGATCTGGGGAATGTTGTCGTTGTTGCACCGGACGGTCCTCAGTCGGGCATGGGACACGCCATTACCATTGGTAAACCATTGCGTTTCGACAGTGTGGATTTGTATCCCGGTGTAGAAATGTACAAATGCTCCGGGACTCCGGTAGATTGTGTAAAGCTGGCGGTCAATAAAATCTTCAAAGGAAAGAAACCGGATCTTTGTGTTTCGGGTATCAATCACGGGTTGAACAATTCGATCAATGTCATTTATTCAGGCACCATGTCGGCGGCTGTAGAGGGTGCTATTGAAGGCATTCCCTCTATTGGTTTTTCGCTGGATGACTTTTCACAGCAGGCTGATTTTAGTCACTGTAAGAAATTCATCAAATCCATTTCCCTGCAGGTATTGGAACACGGTCTGCCAGCAGCTACACTGCTGAACGTGAACTTTCCCAAAGGAGAGGAACTGAAAGGCATCAAGATCTGCCGTCAGGCCAACGCCAAATGGGCAGAGGAGTTCGACGAACGCAAAGATCCCTATGAGCGCCCTTATTATTGGCTAACGGGAGTTTTTCAGAACAACGATAAAGGCGAAGATACAGATGTATGGGCATTGGAACACGGTTACGTATCGGTAGTGCCGGTTCAGTTTGACCTGACTGCACACCATGCCATTCCGGTGCTGAACACCTGGACTTTCGAAGTGGAAGGTATTCCTGAAAAGCCTGAGCCCAGGAATATCAAGCATGTTGCACCTGATGGAGCTTCCTTAGGCTAATGAAAAATTCAATCTGGATTGGTCTGGCAGGAGGGATCAGCATACCAGGTATACTGCTTAGCGGCGTATGGTACCTGATGCACAAATATGCGTTTCTGGCGAAAGCCGATCTGCTGCTGATCGGCTGCATTGCGGTCAATGCGGCATTGATGCATTATTTTTTCAGAAGGGATCAGGACAATGCAGGAAGAGGGGTGATCAGTGCCACTTTTTTGTGGGCTTTTGTTTTCTTTTTTTATAAGATCAATCAATCATGAGGTATTATTTGGTGGCCGGTGAAGCCTCGGGAGATCTGCATGGCGCAAATCTGATGAAGGCCATTAAGGCTGGTGATCCTCATGCAGAATTTCAGTATTACGGTGGCAATAAAATGCAGGCGGAAGGCGGGACGCTGCGGAAGCACTATGCAGAAATGGCTTTTATGGGTTTCACCGAAGTGCTGATGAACCTGCGTACCATACTCAGGAACATGAAGGCCTGCAAGGCCGATATTGTCGCTTACAATCCTGATGTGTTGATCCTGATTGACTTTCCCGGCTTTAATCTTAAAATCGCTGAGTTTGCCAAACGCCAGGGTTTTAAAGTGTGTTATTACATTTCCCCTAAAGTATGGGCCTGGAACCAGAAGCGGGTGCTCAAGATCAAGAGGGATGTCGATAAGCTGTTTTGCATCCTCCCATTTGAAGTAGATTTTTATAGGGCATGGGGAATGGAGGTCGATTATGTCGGTAACCCCCTGTTGGATGAAATCGCGTTGTTCCAGTCCGATCTGTTATTCAAGGAAAAATATAAATTGGAAAAAGAGGTCATTGCCCTCTTACCCGGAAGCAGGAGACAAGAAATTGAGCGTCTATTGCCCGATATGCTGAGTATCACCGAAGCCTTTCCGGAATACCAGTTTGTGGTGGCGGCGGCACCAAGTTTCGAAGAAACTTATTACCGGCAGTTTATCAAGTCAGATAATGTAAGCCTGGTCTTCGGCCAAACTTACAACTTACTTTACCATTCAAAAGCGGCCATTGTTGCTTCGGGTACTGCCACTTTGGAGACCGCATTATTTCATATTCCGCAGGTAGTAGTCTATCGTGGCGGGCGTATTTCTGTGGCTATCGCACGCTTATTGGTAAAGATTCGTTTCATCTCCCTGGTGAATCTGATCATGGACCGTGAAGTCGTGAAAGAACTGATCCAGGAAGACTGCAATACGAGCAATATTACTACTCAATTATCAGCCATATTATCAGGGGATTCCAGGTCAAAAATGTTGGCAGATTATGCTGAATTATCAGCGAAAATGGGCGGTTCTGGTGCTTCTGAACGCGTCGCAAAATTGATTATTTCTTACCTCAGTTTATAGTTTTTTCCAGCTTTTTAACGCGGTAAAATCGGGAATGTTTGAAAAAAAATTATTTTTTCTAAAACATTTTGCTGAATATTGCTGTTGATAAAACGTTTTACTTGTAACCTATCCCTACAGTACCATGAAAAATATAAACTTATCAATACGCGGTGCGCTCTCCAGAACGTTTCTCTTTTTTTACCCAAAATTTGGCTTGCGATTGGTGCCTGTACCAATCTGATTTTGCATGCCATTTCAGATGAAGAACATCTAATTTCTCTCTCCTAATTTTTCTCTCCAAAAGTTAACTGCGGTTTTGCATACTATCGTTTTTACGGTCTGGTGCTTGCTTGCATTTTTTTGAAAAAAAACATAGCGCACTCACAATTTATATGAGTAATAATTACTAAAAACTATAACTTAACTAATCTTCCAAATGAGAATCAATCAAGCGATTGGCGCCGGGGTATTACTGCTCTGTAGCCTTGGCTATCGGAGTTACGCCGCAGAAACCTCCGTCAAATCAAATCACCTAAATTTAAATCACTTTTTCCAGGAACCGGTCGTGCAGGACACGACCAAGAAACAGCTTACCGTTACCGGTATTGTTGTAGATGAAGGCTCGCAGCCCGTGCCGGGAGTGAGTGTAAAATCAGCATCCGGTAAATCGGCCGCAACCGACGCTGCCGGTAAATTTACCATTGGAGTTACCGGAGCAACAGAGAACTTAACGTTCACATACATCGGATATAACCCGGTGACGAGAGCAGCTGGCTCGGGAAACGCACCGTTGAGCATTCGCTTAGAGCCCTCTAGCACAACCTTGAAAGATGTTCAGGTTGTTGCGGTTGGTTACGGAACTCAAACCATTCGTGAAGTGACTTCATCAGTTGCGCACGTAGGTACAGAAGATTTCCGTCAAAGTGGAGCTAGAAACCCTTTGGATTTGGCTCAGGGGAAAGTAGCTGGTTTACAGTTATCCAGACCAGGTGGGTCGAATCCCAACTCTGCTGTTGGTGTCCAGTTGAGAGGTGCAGTAAGTACCAACGGGAGTGCATCACCATTGTATGTTATTGATGGTATCCCTGGAGGTAACCCAGATCTGCTGCAACAGGATGATATTGCATCGATTGACGTCCTTAAGGATGGTTCCGGTGCAGCTATCTATGGTACCAGTGCCAATGCGGGGGTTATTTTGATCACCACTAAGAGGGGTAAGCCGGGGCCTGCAAGGTTCGATTATTCTTCTTACGTGAGGAAGGAATACCTGCAGAACAGACCTGATTTTATGAGTCCGGAGGAATTCAGACAAAGACTTGCTTCAGGAGAGTTAACCAATCGACAAGATTATGGAGGCAATACAGACTTTTTTGAAGGCCTCATTAACAAGTCTAACGTTTCTCACAACCACAACTTGGCTTTGTCAGGAGGAACGGAACAAACTACTTACCGTGGGAGCTTGAATTATAGAAACCTTCAAGGTATTAGTAAGGAAAACGGACGTGAAGAATATACACTGCGTTTCGGATTAAATCAGAAGGCCTTCGATAATAAATTAAACCTTCAGATGAACTTGGTGACCAACGTCAACAAAGCCAATCTTTTAGGCGGCGGTGGATGGGAAAGTGAAGCTGCTAAAAATCCAACGCTATCCAATTATAACCCAGATGGGACTTTCCGGTATGACCTCACAAGCACCAACGAATTTGCAAGGCTTTCTATGGAAACGAATTACAGAAAGCAGCAAACTTCATCCGCTGATGTTAAAGCAGATTTGGAATTGTTACCCGGTCTAAAAGGTTCGGTATTTGGCTCGGTAACTCGAGATAGTCGTGATGATTCACAATACCGATTCAGGGGAAGTGAGGATTCTATGGAAAATTCCGACTATCCAGGCGGTGGATATGCCTACAAAGGTTCATTTTTATCTCAAAAATATGCCTTGGAACCAACTTTGAATTACCAAAAGAAATTTGCGGAAAAACATGACATTACAGCAGTATTAGGTTACAGTTACAGGTATGACATGGAAGAATCTTCCAATATGTCGAATCGTGGATTTGTTAACGATTCATTTCATGAAGATTTGATTCAATCTGGTGCGGCTTTGCGTGATGGAAAAGCGACCATGGAGAGTTACCGTGTCGACAACACATTGATTGCATTTTTCGGTAGGGTGAACTACGCTTTTAATAACAGATATTTATTGCAGTTTATACTGCGTCGTGAAGGATCGTCAAGGTTTGGTAGGAATAACAGATGGGGTAACTTCCCAGCAGTATCTGCCGGATGGAATATTTCTGAAGAGGATTTCATGAAAGATATTAAATTCGTAAATTATCTTAAGCTAAGGGCAGGATTCGGTGTGACAGGTAATTCCCCTACCGAGAGTAATGTCTCTCGCGTGACCATGGGGACAGGTGGGGTTTACATCAATCCAGATGGAACATATATCCAAACCTATGGTCCTAGCAGAAATGAGAATCCTTTTCTTGGCTGGGAACGTAAGGAAGAATATAATTTGGGGGTAGATTTTAGGTTGCTTGATAGCCGATTGACGGGCTCGATAGACGTATTCAAGCGCGAAACAAAAGATTTGTTTGGTGACTATGATTCCCCTCAGCCACCTTTTATTCAGAATAGAATTTTTGCAAATGTCGGCACAATTTCTTCTCAAGGTATCGAGTTGGCTTTAAGTTACCAAGCCATTAAAAATGAAGAATTTGGGTGGAACGTAGACGCGACTGCAAGTACTACAAGCAATAAGATAGGTAGTTTTCAGAAAGGTAATTTGAAGAGAACCACAATTACTAGTGGGGGCATTGGGGGGGCAGGTGCGCTTGGAGATGCCTATACCTATTATGAAGGCAGTAGAATTGGTGATTTTTTTGGGAAACGATTTGCTGGATTCACTGGAGATGGTAAATGGCTATTTTATAACAGAAATGGTGTTGCTGTTAGCAACGCTGAACTCAATCAGAGCATAAACGATAGAAACAATAGTGACTTTGCCGTAATTGGTAACGCTGTACCTAAATATTATATGTCACTGACCAATAGTTTCAATTATAAGAATTGGGATTTAAGGGTTTTCTTGCGAGGTAAATTTGATTTCGATATTTTGAATACTACAGCCTTAACTTATGGAAACCGGGTAACCAGCGGCAATTTGTTAAAAGATACCTTTACAAAATACGCGGAGATCAAAGATACTTATATGTATTCGAACTACTACTTGGAAAATGGTAGTTTCCTAAAGGTTGATGAGATCACCCTTGGTTACAATTTCAAATTTAAAAGTAAAGGCATTAGTAATTTAAGAGTTTACGCTACAGGACAGAATTTAGCGACAATAACTGGATATTCAGGTAATGATCCGGATTATGTTTTAGATACAGGAATCGGTAATGAGATCAACGGTAAGGTGCTTGGTATCGATACTCGCGGGCCTTATCCAAGTACCCGCTCTTTCTTAATTGGTGTTAACGTTGGATTTTAATTAGATAGTAATGAAAAGTAAATATTTATTATATAGCGTATTGGTTGGGGCTCTTTCCTTGACCAATGCATGTACCAAACTAGACGAAAATGCGTACAGTCTTATCGTGGCGGATGAGTTCTTTAAGAATAAATCTGAAGTTTCGTCAGCAGTTTTAAGGCCATACACCCACGCAAATGCCTGGGTTACTCCCTCAGGGCAAGACAATTGGTGGCGGGCATCAGAACTTTCTGCTGACCAGTTGGCCTGGCCAACTAAAGGGCCACATGGTGAAGATGGAGGTAAGTGGAAAAGGTTGCATTACCACACTTGGACTGTGGATGAGGCTGGCTTAAATGGGGCGTGGGTTTTAATGTTTACAGGTCTGGGATACTGTAATTTTCCAATAGAGCAAATTGGAATGCGTGAGGCTTCGGCTATGGGGATTACTGAAGTGGAAAAAGCTAGTTATATCGCTGAATTGAAATTATTCAGAGCTTTTCACTTATTGAGAGCTATGGATCTTTGGGGAAATATTCCTTATGCTTTTAAGGTTGGGGAGCCAGAGAGACCTAATACTACTCCTAGAAAAGAAATGTTCGATATTATTGAAAAAGAAATAAAAGAGAATATTCAGGCAGCGCCGAAATTGACACAATCAATGAAAGGTCGCATGACGCAAGCGGGTGGATATGCGATGTTAGTAGAACTGTATCTGAATGCCGAAGTTTGGACCGGAACACCGCGTTGGGACGATTGTATCGCTGCTGCAGATGCATTGATCAATGGTCAAGGTGGCGGGCAAAATGGTTCGATGGCTTTAGATCCTAACATTACTGACCAATTTAAGCCTGACAATCATTTATCTAAGGAAGCTATTTTCTCAATCGTGTACGATTTTACAACCGCTAATTTCCAGCCATCATGGCCTAGCGAATTCTATCATTTTAAACAACGTGAAATTTATGGAGGAGGTAGAAATGGGAATGATGGTATAGTTCTTATACCTGGTGTTTACACCAAATTCGCAAATAACGACTTAAGAAAGACTCAATGGTTGTTGGAAGGTCCGCAGTTGAATTTTGCTACAAACCAGCCTGTCACGGGATCTGAAGAGTATCGTGACCAACCTCTTTCGTTTGTTGATAACATCAGAAAAAATAAATCTGGATCAACTGTTTCCAATATGAGCGAAGGGGAGGAAAATAGTGGCGTCCGATTCAATAAATACAAATTGGGCAACCAGGTTGTGGGATTTGATGGAACACCAATAAATAATAATTACAACAACACGGACTGGAACGTTTATCGTCTTACCTGGGTCTACTTTGCTAAAGCGGAGGCTTTAATGCGCAAAGCAGGTGGTACCGCGACTGCTGAAGCTGTAGCGTTGATTAACCAATCCAGGGAACGTGCTTTCGCGCAGGCAGACAGGGCAACTGCGGCTTTTACAACAAGCTCGCTAACGCTAGACGCATTACTCGACGAACGTGGTAAAGAGTTCATCTTTGAAGGATGGAGAAGACAAGATTTGATCCGTTGGAATAAATTTACGACAACCACTTGGTGGGATCATCAACCAAGCCAAACTTATCGTTCATTGTTTGCGATTCCTCAAATACAGCGAGGCTTGAATGCAAATCTTACCCAAAACCCAGGTTACCCACAATAAAAAAATCCTAACGGATTTCCGAAAGGTGATTGTTTCATTACAATCACCTTTCTTTTTTATAAATGATTTTATTTTCCTATTATTGGGATACTAAAACGTTTTAAACCAAATAACAAACCCCTTATTTAGGTCATAAGGAACCAAACACAAACACATGAAACGAAGATTAATTCCATTTACACTAGCGCTGTTGTTAGGAACTGCGCAGGCACAGGAAAAGGACCTGGTACAGTATGTCAATACACTCCAGGGTACCAATTCCAAACACGAACTCACCCGTGGCAATACTTATCCGACTACCGCATTGCCTTTCGGAATGCATACCTGGACCCCGCAGACCGGCCGCAATGGCGACGGCTGGAAATACCAGTATTTCAAAGAACACATCCGCGGATTCCAACAGGCGCACCAATGCAGTTCATGGACCAGGGATTATGCCGTGTTTTCTTTCATGCCGATGTCGACACTGGTAGTCGATGAGAACAAACGAGAAGCCAAATTCAACCATGCCAACGAAGTGGCAAAGCCTAACTATTATAAAGTACAATTTGATAATAAAATTACGACAGAAATATCTCCTTCAGAGCGTGGTGCACACCTCCGGTTTACTTATCCGAAAGGAGAAAAAAGCTACCTGGTTTTAGATGGTTACAATCGGACCAGCGGCGTTCAGATCCATCCAAAGGAAAACAAAATCACCGGCTGGGTAAGCAATGGAGAAGGTTTCCGGAACAATTGGAAAAGTTATTTCGTCATCCAGTTTGATCAGCCTTTCAAATCTTATGGAACCTGGCAAAACAGAAACAATGTCATCGCTGCAGATTCACTCAGTGCAGAGGGGCGTGGTAGAGGTGCTTATATTGAATTTGCGGCAGGAGCTAAAGTACAGGTCAAAACCGCTTCTTCTTACATCAGCATGGACCAGGCTGAACTGAATCTGAAAACTGAACTGGGCGCAGACAAAACCCTGGAACAGACCAAAGCCAAAGCAGCTGCGGTATGGAACAAGTCATTGGCTAAGATCCAGGTAGAAGGCGGATCAAAAGCAGATATGGAGACCTTCTATTCCTGCTTCTTCAGGGCCAGCCTTTTCTCTAGGAAGTTCTACGAAATCGGACCGGATGGAAAACCTTATTACTTTAGTCCATATGACGGGCAGGTGCACGCAGGATACATTTATACGGATACTGGTTTCTGGGATACTTTCCGCGCACAGTTTCCTTTAAATGCATTGGTGCATCCTGAGATGCACGGTCGCTATGTAGCCTCCATGATCGATGCCTACAAGCAATGCGGGTGGTTGCCTTCCTGGTCCTTCCCAAGTGAGGCTGGAAGTATGATCGGTAACCATGCCATCTCCCTGTTTACAGATGCCTGGGCAAAAGGGCTCCGTACTTTCGATCCCAATGAGGCTTTGGCAGCTTATCATCATGAAGCCATGAACAAAGGTCCATGGGGACCAGCTAACGGTCGCGACGGTGTAAAAGAATACAATGAATTGGGTTATGTACCTTATCCAAAATACAGGGAATCTACTGCCAAAACACTGGAATATGCTTACGATGACTATTGTGGCTATGAGTTGGCCAGACTGACCGACAATAAAAAGTACATGGACATTTTCGAGAAGCCGATGTACAATTACAAGAATGTGTACGATCCATCTACCAGGTTCATGAGGGGTAAAGGAATCGATGGGCAATGGACCAAAAATTTTGACCCTATTGAATGGGGAGGCCCCTTTACCGAAGGCAATGCATGGCATTACCACTGGTCGGTATTTCAGGATACCAAAGGGCTGATCAACCTGATGGGCGGCGAGAAAAACTTCAACGCCAAGCTGGATTCGGTCTTCTCCGAGCCAAATAAAGTAAAAGTAGGTACCTACGGCGGTATGATCCACGAAATGACCGAAATGGTGATGGCAAACATGGGGCAGTACGCTCACGGAAATCAGCCGATCCAACACATGGTCTACCTGTACAACTATGCGGGTCAACCGTGGAAATCCCAGTTCCATGCACGTAACGTCATGACCAAATTGTACGACGCTACAGAAAATGGATATCCCGGAGATGAAGATCAGGGCCAGACTTCTTCCTGGTATGTGTTGAGTGCATTAGGATTTTACAGTGTGACCCCAGGCACAGGAGAATATGTGATGGGAAGTCCAATGTTTAAGAAAATAACCATTAATTTAGAGAATGGTAAAAAGTTCGTGATTGATGCAGCAGCCAATACAAAAGACAATGTGTACATCCAGTCGGCGTCCTTGAACGGAAAAGTTTATACCAAAAACTTCCTGAACCACAGTGATCTGGTCAAAGGAGGTACCTTGAAATTGACCATGAGTAGCAAACCCAATGAGAAGAGGGGATTATCCCTGGAAGACAGACCTTTTTCTTTAACCAAATAGCAGATGCGCAATCCAGCAGAAATGAGGGATTACGTTGCCTTTTAAAAACAAATTAAACTAATGAAAAGAAGAATCTTTTTACAAAACACAGGGCTTTTAGCAGCCGGACTGATGGCCAATAAGGTGTCATTTGCCGCGGCGCCCGATTTTCCGGTAGTGAGAGTTGCCGCATCAAAGAGACATTTTCAGAGTACAGCTGTGGAAAGCGCCATTGCCGAATTCCACAAAAACGTAAAGAACAAAGAGCTGGCCTGGCTATTCGAAAATTGCTTCCCGAATACGCTGGATACCACCGTGACGTACACGGAGAACAACGGTAAGCCAGATACCTACGTGATTACCGGCGACATCGATGCGATGTGGCTGCGCGACAGTACAGCTCAGGTGACACCTTACCTCCCGCTTGTAAAAGGAGATAAGAAGTTGCAGAGCCTGATCGCAGGTGTAGTGAACCACCAGGTAAAAAGTATCCTGAAAGATCCTTATGCCAATGCATTTTATGGTGATCCGAACAAAGTAGGCGAGTGGAAAACAGATAAAACAGATATGAAGCCGGGCATCCACGAAAGGAAGTGGGAGATCGATTCCCTATGCTATCCCATCCGTTTGAGCTACCAGTACTGGAAGCTCACAGGGGATACCAGTCCATTCGATGCGACCTGGAGAGAAGCCATTGCCCTGATCGTAAAAACTTTCAAGGAACAGCAACGTAAAGAAGGACGCGGGCCATATCATTTCCAACGCGAGACGATGTTTGCTACAGACACTACGCCCATGAGCGGATACGGTTATCCAACCAAACCTGTTGGCTTGATCTGTTCGGCTTTCCGTCCGAGTGATGACGCCACGATCTATAATTTCCTGATCCCTTCCAACTTCTTTGCTGTAGTGAGCCTTAGACAAGCTGCAGAAATCCTCACCGCGGTGCATAAAGACACGGCTTTGGTAGCAGAATGCAAAGCACTGGCCACAGAGGTAGAAAATGCCATCCAGAAGCATGCGATTGTAAGCCATCCTCAATTTGGAAAAGTCTATGCCTTTGAAGTAAATGGTTATGGCAGTTTCAACATCATGGATGATGCCAACGTACCAAGCTTATTGGCTTTGCCTTACCTGGGCGCCGTTAAGCCAAATGACCCGGTTTACATCAACACCCGCAAACTGATTCTTTCTACAGAAAACCCTTTTTATTTCCAGGGAAAAGGAGGCAAGGGAATTGGAAGTCCGCATACAGGGGCTGACAAAATCTGGCCAATCGCTGTTGTGATGCAGGGACTGACCAGCAGCAGCGAAGCCGAGATCAAATCTTGCCTGCAAATTCTACAGAAGTCGCACGGAGATACCGGATTTATGCACGAGTCATTCAATCAGGACAATCCGAAAGATTTTACAAGGTCATGGTTTGCCTGGGCCAATACGATCTTTGGAGAATTCCTTTGGAAAGTATACAAAGAGCGCCCGCATTTGCTGGCTTAAATCTAAACATTAAAGGGGCATACAAAAATGCCCCTTTTTTTATCTTAAAAATGGTATCGCGGGCTGATAGATTACCTGCTTTCCATGATAACTCCGGATGCTGTTGAAAATGAAGACCAGGATGTTGAAGGCATAAAAAATAATGAACAGCACAAGCACAAATTCCCCACTTAGATTAAATCCGGGTATGGAGGGCAGCATCTCAAAGATAGTGAAAGAGGTATGTGTTATTTTCATGATGAAGAAAGCCATGAGGCTTCCATAGCCAAGGATGCACATGGTGATCTGGAAGTTGATCAGTTTCCTGCCAACCTCACGTACATGCCTTACCTTTTCCCTTCTCATGATCCAAAGCGCCAGCGGGATAAATATACCGAATAGGGGGAAGGCGATAAAAGTTAGGCCCGAAAGGTTCAGTAATACCAAAAAGCTATTGTCTTCCTGTTCAGTCCAGTTGATCAGTTCGTCGGCAGCAACATCGAGGGCCAGCGCTAATCGTTTAAGTGTATCACCACGGGGCTCCGTCTTTCCGGCTTCAATTCTTTGGATGGTTCGCAGGTTGAGCTGCGCCTGTTCAGCCAGTTCTTCCTGGCTATATCCTTTTTTGGTTCTAAGCTCTTTTACCTTTTTGGCGAGGTCGTTATTTTTCATAATATCTGTATTGATTGGAAGCAAATATATTACTCCCAATCAAAATCTGTTTACGACAAGTTTACGGCATATTGGCGACATCCGTGTCTGCGCTATCTTAAGGCCGGTTTTTTCGGTTTTATCTGCGCATCAAATCTCTCAGGCGGCTCAACCTGTATTCATTTTTTGTAAGGTCGTTGCCAATGTCGCTGAGTAGTGTAGCCAGTTGCATCTCGCTCGAGATTTCAACCAAAGTCTTGAAAATATTTAAAATCTGGGTTTTTTCCTCATGGAACAACTTCACTACACCTTTTGTAAAAGCCAGTCTGTTGTTGTTTTTTAAAGTATTGTGTAGCACTGTATCAAACTTTATAGAAATGGCACCTGAAGTAATGATGTACACGATATCAGAAATTCCTATGGGCATCGAACTTAGTACATAAGCTTCATAAGTCACTTTATTTCTGGAAGAATTGGCGAAAAAATCCTCTAGATCGCTGTATTCCTTCAACACGGTTGTCGCCCTTGTCAATTCGCCCAAAAGGGAATTGTAATATTCTTCGTAGTTCATAAAAAAAATTGCTGTAAATGCTAAAGGTAACTTAATTATACCCCAATCTGGCATATATGAGTTTTTACTTGTTTCTGAATCGTCAAAAGGACTAATGATGCTCCATCAGTTAATTTATGTTAAATGTTGAGCGGAAATTTGTCTGTATTGATTTTTTTTTATTCTTTTCAGGAAAAGAAATGATATGACTAAGAACCTTTTGATGCTCCTGCTGGTGACTGTTGCATTTGGCTGTAAAAAAAACAGTGATGATGACACCAAACTTTATAAGTGGAAAAGAGATTTGTACCGGGCCCGGGTGCAAAAAGATGAGCCGGCAGTATTTTTTTCAAGAGATCCAAAGATTACTGGGAATACTGACGCGGTATATTTGAGTACAGATTATGTTATTTTGACAGAATACAGGAAAGATAAGCAACAAGACAGCATATATAAAGCCAGCGGAAGAATGCAGGCCTACAAATATGAAAAAATAGAAAGTTTTGAGGAATAGTGCTTTCGCACACTATTTCAACATTTAATTTGCAGGGTTTCTAAAATTGTTTACTTTTGCCCCACTCCGGCAATCCTAGGGTTGCCGATAGCCACAGGGGGGATTAGCTCAGCTGGCTAGAGCGCTTGCCTGGCAGGCAAGAGGTCAGCGGTTCGACTCCGCTATTCTCCACTGAAAAAAGCCTTTCAACAATGTTGGAAGGCTTTTTTGTTGCCTTTAGGAGCTTCCTCCTGTTTTTATTTCGATTAATATGCATGAAATGTACACAGAACCGTGCACATAAATGTGCACACTACGGAGCCTGACCATAGCAACAACATTACTATGGTTACCATTAAAATCTTCTTGGATAAAAGAAGGATTACCAAAGCTGACACTTACCCTCTAAACTTTAGAATTTACTACGCACAGAAATCTGCGACACGATCGACCAAGATTTATCTAGCAGACAATCAATGGAATGACAAAACTAAACAAATAAGAAATCATCCGAATGCGGCGACTCTAAATAGACGGTTAGCCAAAGACTTTGCAGACTTACAATCAGAGCTACTTTTAGCAGACGATGAAAAAGTAAAGGAATATTTAGCACCAAAGGTAATTGAGCCAGTAATTGTACCTGAGCCAGAACCGGTGATCACAGTGTATACATTTGCTACTCAATTGATCGAAGAACTCAAAATCGACAACCGCATCGGTAATGCCTGGGTATATGAAGCTACCGTAAACGCATTGAGAGGGTTTCATCCCGATGATGAACTACCTTTTAGTAAAATAGACTATCTATTCCTTGAAAGCTACAATAAGTTCTTACTAAGACGTGGAGTAAAACAGAATACAGCATTTCTCTACTTACGTACACTTCGTGCATTTTATAACAAGGCGATCAAGCATAAGGTTGCAGACCGTAATCTATATCCATTCCATGATTTCTCTATGAAAGCTGAGAAGACCCGAAAGCGGGCGGTTGATAAGGAGTTAATCACGCAGATTATGATGATTGATCTCCCTGTCGATTCTACAATATGGCATGTGCGGAATTGGTTCATGTTGTCATTCTACCTTGTCGGAATCTCCTTTGTTGATCTGGCCTTATTGACTAGTAAAAATATAAGGCGTGATCGGTTGATTTATAAACGACAGAAAACTGGAAAGCTATATGACATTAAATTGCTACCACAAGCGAAGTTGATTTTAAGCCAGTACAAAAATGGTTCATATGGCTATCTATTAAACATAATCAACAGAAAAACGCATACTTCTACAGAAACACTGCGGTTGATTAAAGATAGAACAAAATTGGCCAACAAATATCTCGCTAGGGTGACCGAGCAACTCAAAGCAGAGCCTGTAACGACTTACACTACTAGGCATTCTTGGGCAACTATCTGTAAGAAGCTTGGAGTAAGCATCGAATTAATTGCAGAATCAATGGGGCATGAATATGGCAACAAAACAACAGCAGTTTATTTGGATGTTTTTGATCAGGACGTACTTGATGAAGTGAATAAAAAAGTTGCAAGGAGTATTAAGTACAAAACACCATTAAATGGAGCAGGTTAATCCTGCTTCATTCAATTGAGAGCAAAAAACTCCTATTTTCGTAAAAAATAATTTCATGCAAGAAGTCACTGTATCAGCAAAAGGCTATATATCCTATACTTTACTTAAGAATTATCACCCATCAGCACAAGCTATCTACGAAATAAGAACTGAGAAAGATCAACCTTTGGAGATTGATTATGAGTATGAAATTGACGTCATGGCTGAAGATGAACAGGATGCAAAAGATATATTTATAGACTATCTAAAAAAGCTAAATAGCTTAGGAATCGCCCTACATGCCGGTAATCTCGCATACCTTGTCAAGAACATAATTTCTGGAGAGGGAAGCTTGCTTTATGAAAATGCAGTTGAAAACGAAAAGATAAATGGTGATCTTTTCATACTTAGTAAATTGCTAAAGATTCAAGAAGAGAACCAGTTTGAGGACTTGAATCTAGAATTGACAAGTAAGAAATTCAGTAATAAGCAATTCTTATACTATACGAAGATTCGAAATGAAAAATTAGTAAAGGAGTCTGTAAACGTGATGATCAATGCACTTTTTAATGAAATCAAAGCAGATTATTCACTACACACTTTCCAAATATGGAATCTGCTATCCAAGATCGAAACACCAACCTCAGAAAACATACAACCAGTACTGTCACTAACAGAACGTATAAATCAAAAAAACTTCAAAGGAGATCTTCTGTATACGATATGTCGTGTGTTATTGAAGTATTTAGATGATAATACTTCACTAAACCCTGATGGAGTTGCGATGACTGAAGATCAGCTAAGGGTTGTTCACAGCACGTGTAAGTTACATGGACTTTTAGACCGGACACATGAGATTGAAAGTGAGGAACTAAATTATCTACGAACTTATATTACCAACCGTAAGACCAAACCGTTGATGATTGCAAAGATCGTTGATGACTCATTATCAGCGCTATAAAAACACCTAGAAATCACATTTTTCTGTGTGAGTCCGAAATTTTATGTAATGACAATCTTTGTGGCATAAAAAAAAGAAAATGAAAATACAAAAATTGCAAATCGGTACTTACCAGATTCACAACATTTACTTCGAGATCTTAAACGGGAGAAAAATTCCAGTAGCGGAATGCATATTCATTGCCCCTGGGTGGAGCAAATTCGATTTCAAGACGAGAAAGATTAATTTAGGCAGTTTATTCAATAGCCTTTCAATTGGCCCTAAGAGTGAATATGCAGCAGAAAAAATTCAATCTCTTTATAAGTACATGGTACAAATCAAAAACATGTATACTCAGCCCAACCCAGTAATTTCAGATAAGTCACATTATATCGTTGAATGGGATGCTTACAAACCTGACAACTATGATGAACTTATTAACATGGAAAATCAACTAATTTTTGATCTAAATCAGTCGCAGATTGATCCAGAATTATTCATGATTGCGATGGATGAAATCATAGCATCTCAAGAAATAGATCATGAAACAACCGAAGTGACTGATATCCAAGATGAGCAATTTGATGAGGAAGACTTTTGATAAATTTAAAGACTAGCATAAAGGAGGCGCATAATTGCACCTCCTTTTTTGTTGGTATAATTCACTATTAATCAGCGCTATATTCTCGTATGAAAATCTAAAAAACCTGTGTGAGGTTCTGCACTCGAAATCTTGGAATCTTCGCAACATCAAGCGCTAAAGCTTGGCAAAGATTAATAGATATGAATACTCCCAAAGCCAAAAGATATTTAACTTCATTAATTAAAACGAAAGATCAGACGACTTACAATTACAGGATTAAAGTGAAAGACAGACTGAGTAAGATCTTCACGGAGATCCCGTCAAATGCAATAATTAATAAAGGTCGTTGCGGTATCGGTGGAACTTACCTAGAAATAAAGGCCAAACGAAATTCCATTATCATTGTACCTACAAATGCAATTATTGATGGTAAATGCTTTGATAGTAACATGAAACTAAAGACTAATTATTACGATGTTAGGGGAAAAGCGAAAACTTTCGATTCCGAAGCACTCAAAGCTTTCATGAGTTCAGAAGTCATTGGTAAAAAGATATTCTGTACTCCCGAGAGCTTGTCAAAGATTATCAACTGCGGTGTGGATATAGATTTACTATACAGAGAATGGTTTGTACTGCTTGATGAATCACACTCAGTCATCACTGATAGTTACAGGGAAATGATCATTACCGTATTTCCGAAATTCTTTAAATTTCTGAACAAGTCTATGATTAGCGCAACTCCCTATGAATTCTCTGACAACAGGTTAAAACGGTTTGATGTATACAATATTACCTTCAAAGGTTATGTGAACCGGATTAAAATTATGAATACAAATAACGTTGAATCATTGTTATTAGCTCAATTGATAGATCCAAATATATATCCAGGTCGTGTGCATGTTTTCCTTAATTCTGTCACATACATAGCCAATATAATCAGAATGTCTCAATTGGAGGATTATAGTATTTTTTGTAAGGATGATAAGAAGAACATGGATAAGTTAGATGAACTTCGGGGTAACTTTAAAGACTTCCCTCACGAGCAATCATTATCCAAATTCAATTTTTACACATCAAAATATTTTGAGGGTTGGGATCTCTATGACCCCAATTCAACGACTATAATCGTGACAGATATAAAGAATGCGACTTTAAAGATTGGTATATCTAATAAGTGTGTGCAAGCCGCAGGCAGAAATAGAAACCATTCTAATCAAATAATCCACATTACGAATAGTTTGAACATACAGAAATTCATACCTTTTCATCAACTCTCCAAGACATCAATCAGCATATGCGAAGATACTGTGGCACGGTATAATCAACATTTGAGTCAGATGCTCATTGAAGGGATACCATCCGATAAAAACCTCAAAACTGTTGCCTTGAAATATGCCGATGTTTCTGAATCGAAGCAAGCAATTATAAATAGATTCAAAATTGACCAACTAGTGAACGCTGAATTCAGTTATCAGCAATTCAACCACTTAAAGTACATAACAGAGGCATGGGAAAATGCTGGCTTTAAGTGTACTCCATGCGACGTATATATGCCGAATTTACCATCTAATGTTAAGGCGTTAAGCAAGGTTAACGCTATAAAAGTCATTGTTGAATTTATGGAAGGAATGGATAATTTCCAAGACCACAAATCAGATTATGCATTATCTCTAGTTAATAAGTTACCAATTGAAACAGCAGAAATCATCAGTGCCTACCAAGAACTCGGTGTGGAGAAAATTAGAGCATTAGGTTTCCAGCCTAAATTAATAAAAGAGGCTGTAATTGAAGTGGAAAATGAAAGAAATCTGCAACTTGTGAAAAATGATTTCTTCGAATATTTCAGAAATATTCCTCAATTGATCTGTGACATAAATCCTCTATTGCAGTCACTCTACGAATTGTACAGAATTCGTAATCCTAAGACAGGATTGACTAAATCTGCTAATGCTAAAACCTTCATGAGTATATTTAAGAAAGTTGAACCATTTAGACAAGATAAATTAAATGGATACCAGATCGTTGAGTACTAAACCTTCCTTTTCCTCTCAAAATTTCAAAAGAACCTCTTATAGGGGTTACTCGAAAATTGAACTCTGGAGAGGAAGAGCGCACACAGCTGTACTTTATCTGATGTACTGACTATTGGCAATGACTTAATTTTTACAGATAATAAACGACTTAGTTAAGTACTCTATACGAAATAAAAAATTTTTATTTTAGAATTTCTCACCAGACTAGGATCTGAGAGCTTCTATCAAGCATCGTTCGTATATCACAACAAGCCCCCGTACAGCCTGATTTGGGGAATGATTTATTTAGAAACACTTATTTATAAACCGCACAAAGCAAGAGAAACAAAGCTTATTCAATTTGTAAAAGAACACCCAATAACTTTTACCGAAATCTCATTTCCATATTGAATAATCCCAAGCGACGATTTTCCGTAAGAATCAATATGGTAAGTTCTAAAACACTATTTCTGACTACCTAATCCGATATATCCATTAATCAAAAAACTACAAGGCATCGACTAAAATCGGTGCCTTTCTCATATATACATTTTTTCACTTACTAAAATCTCATAAGAATGAAAACAGCAACAACAAAATCACAGGCTAGACAGCCTAAAACTCAGTTTGTAATCTTAACTACGGAACTACAAGCAAACAATCAAGAAGTACAAAAAGCATTTGATGCCATTACCAAAACAGCCACAGAATTACTAAGACGTTTTGATCTGCCTAAGTATAGGACTTGGGTAAATGTGGATCACACTAAAGACCCACAGAATACAAGTATTATACAGGAGTACATTTGCCATTTCTGGAACATCACCTTGTCAAATAGTAAAGAAGGTAAGTCTTACATATTTATTGATATAGATTCAGAAAGTGTGAACAGACTTGGCAGTGGATTGACCAATCTTTTACTGAGAAATGCATTTAGGTTTACCGAATCAGAAGCAGGTGGTATTTCGTATGCCTTACGTGTAAATTACCAGACTAGTAATATCCAGAATTTCTTTTACAGAAGAGTTGTTGAAGGTGATACAGATACAGCAACAGTAATTACGGAGGAAAAATTGGAGGTAAACTGACCTTACAGAAATCAATTGCAACAGCCACAACAGAAATTCACTCAGTTTGTGGTTGTTGCTTGATTCTTTATTACATTTGCTTTTGTAACTAAAAGCGGAGGTCAAATAACCAAAGATTACAATTACTAAGAAATTATTTAATTAAGATATAAGCGTTAGCTTTTGTTCTTGTGCCTGAAACCTGAGAAATTTCCTACACAACGAGAACAGATATGCGAACGTCCATGCAAAAGCGTGGGCTGTTCCATTCTGTTGTGTTGGCTTCTCAGGGCCACAGGCGCGGATTGGCTACAGTTCCACGCTTTTTCATTTAAGCATCGATGAGGAACTATCGATTCAGTTTAAACATGGAATTAACAACCTCAGAAAAAAGAGCACTTACCAAAATTCTGCTATCATTGGACTGCAGTAGTGAAACTGTAAAAGACATCCTGAAAGTTGATGAAAGAGAGATCGCCCTTTACCGAGAATTAACTCTTTTAAAAGCGGCAGATGATTTTTCGTTATTGATGGACAGTAAGGTGTTTGATTTCGCAATAAAATTATTAATCAATTATGGCTTCAATCAAGATAACAAACTTACTCATCCTTCTAATTTCTCGAAATATAGGATAAGATTTGAAGATGTAAACATTGGAAGGGTTTATGCACAAATTGAAAATGTACTTAAATCTTATCCTAATCCGGAGCAAATAGAAGCTGACTGCATAGCTAATGAAATCAATACCATAGTCAACGATCTAATCTCAATCTTCGGTGAAAATGAGGATAGGCTGAATGATCAAGCGAGAATGGGCATTAAGCTTTTGGATCAGAGTATCGATAAGTTTAGGAAGTTTTGCTCCCCATTTGCTTACGACAATGAGGGGAATCTGAAACATAAGCATGTTTACTTGGTATTTTGGAATGGTAAACCAGTGGAGATATTTGACCTAGTTTCATACTTAAATCGGTATATCGGATCCGTAAATGAGAATTTTGGAAATCTGCTGAGACCCATTATAAACGTATTTTAAAGATATGCAAACAGTATTTATCATATTATGTGTCCTGTCGTTAAGTTTTACATGGCATTGTTATAAGCAAATAAGCTACGACAAAACATCTTTCTATTTTGCATTGATCATATCTATAGTTCTCTTTTTTGTGGCGGTAACCTATGGATAATACAATTTACCTATACCCAATATTACTAATTGTCTCCACAGTAATCTTCTACATACTTGGTAAAAAGAACGGAACACAAAAGGAAGTCATTAAAACCGTCACGCATTACAATAATGAGCCCGTAAATCTGTATAATGATGAAACAGAGGATCAATATTACCTAAGATGCCATAATTTCATTGCCGAATGTCTTACCAAAAGAGATTTGAGATACCATGCGTCAAATGATTATAAATCGTTTGTATTGGAGCTTGAAGACGATGGCAACTCATGCACTTTCAATTTTGAGGCATATTATAACAAGGGAAGGAGTTATATAATGTTTTACACAAAAATACTTGATAGACCTGTGCCGGATAATAAGTTGGCTGAAACATCGGAATTGATAAATAGATTAAATAATGCCCTGATTTTGTCAACACTGCAATTGGATTATCAGAATAGGATGGTTGAAAGTATTTTGATTTATCCAGTTAACGGCGAATCTCTGAATCAGAATTATTTCGATTTCTATTTTAAAGCACTTCTTTCATCAAGATCAACAGGTAAAGCTTTTAATCGGGTAATATATGAAAACGCAGAACCTGCACTGGTTACGATAGATTTTATGGCAAGGTAATGTACTAAGATAAGAGCCATTATTTTATGGCTCTTTTTTATTACCTTGAACCAAACTCAAATACGAACATGCTTAAAGACGGTCTCAACTCTGTATTAGATAATTTGAAAGAACGGACAACAAATCCGTTTCTAGGAACATTAATTGTTGTTTGGATTATCCACAACTGGAAGTTAGTTTACAGTCTTTTCTATTTTGATGCAAAACTCAATCTTGAGAAACGTCTGGCTTACATTGATGAATATTTTATCAAAACTCCGTTTTATCTTAATTTACTAACTGTATTCGGCTTAACTGTCTTAGTCTTATGCGTTACTTATGTTTTTCTTGGCTTGTCAAGATTTATAACGGATTTTTATGAGAAAATAGTTATACCTAAGATTGTTCAGTTTAATGATAAGAGTGCAATAGTTTTAAAGGCTGATTTCTTATTGCAGAAAGAGATAATTAAACAGTTGGAAGAACGACTTGAGGCTGAAAGAATTGAAAGAATTAATGCCCAGTCTGAAAGAGACCGGGTTGAGGCGAAACTTTTAAGTGCACCCCCCACAGAGGATGATTCACCTATAAACAAAAGAATATCAAAATACTTTCACGAAAGTACCGAGTCAGCTAATGAGGTAAGTGAGATTCTGCATTCGATTCAGTCTAGAGTGTCTTTATCGCCAGAAAATAAAATCATAAAGAAGCTTTTAGCAGAAGACTTAGTATCTATTGAACATCAAGATCCTCGCAATCGGGACAATAAGGTTTATAATTTTACACAAGATGGAAAAAAATTCCTTAGGTATTGGAATAACTTAAATGAAGACAACAATTAAACTTGAAAGTCGAGACTGTTCTCAAAAAAATAATTGAGTAAAAGTTCGTATTCTAATATTTCTTTGTTTCAGCTGAACCATCACTATATTTTACATGAATAAAAACGTTGGATTTCTTAGCTGAGAAACTAAGTTTCTCATCAGCAACCCCATCTCTCCACCGTCCATCAGCATTTCCCCAGATTATATTATTTCCAGCAAACTTGATTTTATATGAAAAGTGTTCACCGTCGTTTGTCCGAATATAACTGACTATATAGATTGTTCCTTGCGTCTTAACTTTCATGTCTGAAGCAGGTTTACCCATTAATGCTGAGATAGCATACTTTGCAATTGCGGGCTTGGATACGTCTACTGTTCCGTGCTGCTTGGCTACATTCTCCGACATACAGATTGTATTACATATCGATGTGTTTGTGCCGTCAACGTCTAAATCGTCGGCAAAACCAGACAGCGAACAGATAGTTAATAGTGAAAATATAATCCTTTTAAAATTCATTTTTTTGTCTTAAAGTATCCAGTTCAATATACATAAAACAATACAATTTAATGAACATTTCAGTGAATAGGCTCGATTTCAAAATCCTAAAAGAATGCTTACATTTTTTGCTGCATTAAAGAGGTAAAATCTACTTGTTATAATACTGAGTGGTTTCAATCTCATATTCATAGCAACCTAGTTGCTGAATTGATGATGATAAACTCATGGTATTTTAGCCGATAAAAGAACCGTGACGTATCTATTGTAGTTTTTTATTAACTTGGGGAATATTAACCAATCTCGTATTATCTAAATGACGCAAACTCCTCAACAAGAAATCCAAGCAGCTTTCGATAAGGCATCAGCTGCAATAACCGAATTGGAAAATACGATCCGGAAGCATTATGATACTCCCCGAGAAAATATTAGATCCGTTGATTTTCAAAAAATAAGCTTCCCTTGGAGATACATTCGGACAAGATCACATTTCGCAACTGATTATAATCTAGATTATTTGATTGGAAATAATCGCCAAAGAGACAGTATTGCATATTCATTGATGCAAAGCGATTTACATAACTATTTGATAAATAGGATACAAGTCTGGGGAATAGTGAAGAAACTACTCTTAAAGGGGGCAATAATTAACCTCGTCTCCATTATTGAAGGACTTTTAATGTGCTCCCTCGGACACTTACATCAGCGTTGTCGCATTGATATTACAACTGTTTGTAAAAACCAGAATCGATGCACATTTTACATCAAGTCATCTAAACATTTGAAAGTAAGTGGCGCAACTGATATTTTACGTAATAAACTTTTGATGATGGACGAAGATATCCTTTCTGACATTAATACATTAAATAATATCAGGAATAACGTTCATTTATCGATTCTTGAAAGACATGAATTCATAAATGACGACTACTCTATCGAGAATTATAATAAGGCTATAAGGGTTTTAAAGTATCTTAAGTTGAATCAGAGGGCGTATACTGAACAGTTTGTCGAACGTCGTCATCAAGGTTGCAGTGGCTTGGTTCATCCATGAAACCCCTTAAAATAGTTGTTAGAATTCCTAACGTCGGGCTTACGCTCTTTTGGTGCATAAGAGAGGAAAGCCCTCCTTTAGTCATTAGATTTGTGGGTGGATGAACAACCGTGGGAATCTAAGCCCGACACTACGAACAATTCGTTCTATCCTTCATACAGTGGGTTTTAAACAAAGCAAGACGCAGGAATATCGGTATTCGTTGCTACTAAGCTGGCCGCAAAATCACGCCAGATGTCGTTCGTTTGATAAGCTTTACAAGCACATCTTCACTTCACTTGCTCCGACGCACGCAGCTAGGATGCTTCGCTTATCCTGGCTTACCCAATACACTTGCAATCTGTCATGATTTTCGGCTTTCAGCAAGCGGCGCAACTCATGAAAGACTACTCTGGCTTTGATCAGATACTTTGTAACTGATAAGCCACCGTCTTTCTCAGTGCAGCTCACCTGCGCGTCGGTAAAAACTTCGCTTCGCTTGTGTCAAGACATAGTGTGCAGCCATCCTGCGGATTTTCTCTGCACACATTTTTACCTCAGTTCGCGCGGTTAGGTTCGCGACATTAATATCACCTGAATAACGAATTACCACCTACATTCATGATCAAATGCACATAGGTTATCAAACCACTAATTATTAAAAAAGCTATCAGAATTGAATAATTAATAATTACGTTTTTCTTAGGCTCATGCCAAATTACAATCCCAACGGCAATTAGATATATACAATAAAAACCAAAAAGTGCCAACATTAATCTGTCTCCAACTCCATGATAAAATATTAGAAGTATTAAAACTATTACTGAAACTGTATGGTATTTAACTATTGTTTTCATTAACATCTACTGGTAACTATTTGATTCTCTACTAAAATAGCCATTAACAGTGTTAATGCGTCTTTGTAATTGTGAGAATTAGTGACATCTGATAAAAATGGTACTTCCCCACCAAAACTTTACAAACCCTTGCGCCTTTCTTTGTACAAAAATTAGCCAAAGTCGTACTGGCGTACTCTATCTTTGGCATCTTCGATCCGTTCGCAGGCAGGTGAGCCTATGTTTCACTCCAATATGTTGGTTGCTTAGTTTACTTTTAATAATACGCTCTATCAGTCAAATAATACTATTCACGACACATTCGGTATAAGAAGGATTTGTAACTGTGTATTATTATATATATATTTCATAAAAATTTGTGTGCTCTCTATCCTTAGATACTTAATGGTCAATGATGAGTCGCTTTTGTTGAATGTAAATCGAGAATCATAAAGTAACCTTTAGTATCATAACATGTCTCAAATTTACCTTGAAAATTGGTTGAAGAAAACCGAAATAGATTATTACATGATGTTTATCCTTTCATGGATTCCTTTTAACGCTTGGTATATGAAGACCTACTATGATTACGAGGGTAAAATTGACAGTGACCGTGCGATTTTAACAAGAATTAAGGATGAGGAAAATATTTTTAGAAACAGGATATTGAATCTTATTAGTTCAAATACCCGAGAGGCTCAAGATTTTAAGTATCATATTAGTCAATTACATGAGCTACTAGAGGCAAATACGATACCTAATCAAGATAAAAGAGTATCTTTTTCTAGCTTGAAAACTAATGATAATCCGAAAAGACAGGAAATATTTCAGTATAACGGCAAAACGTATAAATTCGATTTCTTAATTAATCAAGCAAGGACTAGTAAAAGGTTTAGATGTGAGATTACGAAAAGCAACGGAAATTCCGATGGTCTTATCGAGCTACATTATTGTATAATGGAAGAAATAGAATTGCATCCCGACTTCCAAAAGCAAAATGCAAATGTGCGGCAGAAAATAATTAAGGGATTTAATGAAATAAACCCGAACAAACCCTCTTCAATTATTGACAAAAAAAGCACTGGGCTCAAGATTTCTAAGGATTTGTATTTTGTGAACAACAACACTTTGATTAGCCAATTTTTAGTCGAACTACTATATCAACTCAGATGTAAAATTTTTCATGGAGAAATTGATCCGAAACCAGCATATTATGATGTTTATAAATATGCCTATTTGATAATAAAACCTTTACTTACCTCACTAAATTAAAATGGCACATATTGCTAATAAGATTGACGCAAAAGATATAAAATTGCAAAACGTTTTTTTCAGGAACAGGTACAAAATCGATGTATTCCAACGTGAGTATCGCTGGCAAAGAGAACAAATAGAAGCTCTTATCAGCGATCTATGTTCGAGTTTCTTGAATAATCATAAATCTGAAGATGTAATTGCATCGGCATCGAGTTATGATTGCTATTATATGGGGCCAATCGTGTTGTGCGAGGACAATAATACTCTGTCTATTGTGGATGGACAGCAAAGGCTTACATCATTTACATTGATATTAATTTATCTTAATCATTTGCAAAATCTCCTAGACATTACGGATGATGAAAAGCAGGATTTAGAAAATTATATTTTCGTAAAGATGGGTGGAAAAACAACATTAGTATTAAATGTTGAAGCAAGAAATGATGTTATTACACAATTGTACAAAAGCGAAATTGACGTGTTTAGTCAGACAGATATTCCTATTGATTATAATTTCTTCCAAAATGGGTCTGAAGAATCACTAGAGAACATTCGAAATCGGTATGACGACATAGTTAAATTTTTTCCTCCGGAAATAAAAACTAAAGAAATTGTTCCAATTTTTATTGAATGGCTTTTAACACGTATTGTCTTGGTGGAAATTAAAGCGTATAGTTTGGATAATGCCTATACCATATTTGAGACGATGAATGATAGGGGATTAAGTTTAAATCCAACAGAAATTTTAAAGGCATATCTATTATCAAATGTGAAGGATGAAAATAACGCAGTTGAGGCAAATGAAAAATGGAAGCAGTTAATTAATGAATTGAAAATTCAGATTGGCCAAGATGCAGATTTAGATTTTTTTAAAAGTTGGTTAAGATCGAAATATGCACTAACTCGACGTGGAACATTCAAAGGTTCGGAAAATGAAGATTTTGAGAAGATAGGTGTACAATTTCATGCATGGGTAAAAACTAATCATAAAGCGTTAAATCTTAAAACTGATACTGATTTTTATTATTTTATATTAACTGACTTAGAATTTTATGTTAATGAATATTTAAACTTATACAACTGGAAACATGAACCCAATGAAGGCAAACTGAAATTCAACATCACAAATGCGTTTTCAATAGCGGATTCTCTCGTATATCCATTGTTTTTGGCACCAATAAAAAAAACTGATAGCAAAGAGGTTTTAGAGGAAAAATATTTATTAGTTAATGACTTTCTTGATGTCTATGTCAATATAAGAATGTTGTGTAATAAACCTATAACTCAAAGTTCAATAAGGAATTATTTTTATGACCTTATACGAGATATTCGTAATAAGGATGAGGTTGAATTAAGAGTTATATTCTCAAAGGAAAGTGAGAAGCTTGAAGAATTAAGGACATCATTTAAGGACTTTTATGTTGATAATCAAGGATATTATCATTACTTATTTGCAAGAATTCTATATTCAATAGACGAGATAAATGATGAAAATGTTTTCAATGATTTATTACGCTCTAGAAAACAGAGCTCATATATTTTAATTCAAATATACCGATCTGATGAGATTGAAAATATGGACGAAGAAGTAGATACCACGAATTTATCGAATTTAATTAGCAACTTTTGCCTGATCAGGCGCTATCATTTTGAGGAATTCAGCAACAAGCAAATGAGACATAGGTTATCATTTCTACAAAACAACAATTATTTGCCAGAAATGGCCGGTCAAAATGTTTCAAAATGGACAATACTAGAATTTTTAAGTGAAAGGAACGAAGTGCTTAATGGTTTTATAACACATATATGGCTATAGAATAATTTGGTATGAATTTTCAATCTCAATCATCCCAGTGGTGATATATGCCTTATTGATGAGGACACTCTCGCTTGGACACTAAGGACCGTCTTTATTAAGCTAGTTATTTGTATGGTTAATATATTGTGTCTAATGACACATAGTTGGCGCTTCAAAGTATGCAAAAGACTATATTTGAGGCCTAAATTCTTATTCTGTTCATGAAACTTGCAAGTGTACAATCTATTGAGCTAATATCGCTGACCTAGCTAATTCTTGGCTGAAAAGTATAAGTAAAGGGGGTGTTCGATATCTAATTATGGATCGCAAAAGGCTTTCAATACCGGAAAAGTCTTTGAAAAACGGATTATTAAAAAAGCGAGAAAAATAGATCACTAAAATACTGGGTAATTGTTCTGGCGGCTAAGTTGTGTATTTCGATAGTTTAATTTTAATTACTCCACAAAGGTAAGCTTCGTCCTCTCAACACGTTTCAAGAAATTCCGGCATAAACGCTCAAGTGGCAACGCACCACCTATTTATTCCGTTGCTTCTTGACTTAGTTGAGTTGAAAGCTTGGTTGTTGTTGTATAATTAATAATCATATGGGATAAAAACAAGCAATATCAGTGCAATTATTGAATTGCAAACAATTAACAGATTTATAAATCGGTTAGGCGCCGTGCACTTATCGTGCACATTGAAAGAATGACAGAAAAAAGGGCTTTGATGGCTCAGCTGGAGCGTTAACTCGCTCTTCTGGCAGGCAAGAGGTCAGCGGTTCGACTCCGCTATTCTCCACTGAAAAAAGCCTTTCAACAATGTTGGAAGGCTTTTTTTTGTATACGTCATGCTCTTATCCCAATTAAAACATGCTCTTGTGCGAAAAACGTGCGAAAATATCATCGCCACATGAAATTCCCACGATGCGGTCAAAATAGAACTCTATATAAAGAGGACATAAAAACGATTGTTATTCAATTTAGCCGCCATAATAAATTTATCGAAAATAAGATCAGGTGATGATATTGGGTCGAATCGGACGAATAGTTACCCAACTTAGGCGAATATGGATCTGTAAAAAAGCTGGTCTGAAAGATGATTATCTTAGAATACATCAAAAAAATATCCATATGAAAAATTTAGAAATGTTAAAAGAAAAAGCAACCATCCTTTCTAACGAAGAGATGAATGGTGTGCAGGGTGGTATGAAATGGACCAATGACAGAAGCGGCAATGTATACGATGTCAGGTATTTGGATGGTTGGCTGAAACGCCAGAGAACGCTTTCTGCTAACGTGATTTTATTCGGATACGAGAGATAGTGCATTTTTAGCTTTCTGGCATTATTGCAATCGCGCAATTGAGCAATCTCTCTCTCCTGTACGACTATCCGTGTATGTCGGGTAGTCGTGCATGTTAATGGTATTGGGTTAATGTACTTTTAGGAAAAAGCTATTTTTGTGGGCCGGACGAAATTGACCTGCCGGCAGATTTAAGATCAAATGAACAATAGAAGATTACTGTATACAAAGCATTGGTACGCCATAATTATCTGGTGTTTGTGTTTTATCATATGGCAGGGGTGCCAACCCAAACCTGAGTCCACAAAACAGCTGGAAAGTGATGTCATACCTGACACTGCGGTCATGAACGCCATACGCCGTAAACCCATTCAATCTGAAAAAACATGGTCTGCAGCCACCGACAAACTCTTACGGCAATATGAACAGCAGGCCAATTATAAAAGTAACTTCTATTACTGTGCGCTTAAGGTTTTTAAAGGAGTAGACAGAAAAACAGATTCAGCGATCAATATTGCAGAATTCAAGATCGCTAAAGATCGTGTCGAGGAATGGTGTCTGCAGCAATTTTTGATATTAAGGGAGAAAACGCAATACGCAGATATCAATACGGCTGGGCTGCTGGCAGATTTCATTAAGGGGAGAAATGAGGCGGAACGGCTAAATTCTGCCTTTTTATACCTGTACGAAGATAAACTGGCCATGATCTATTACAGAAATGGCGATCCTGAAAGTTCCCTCAGGTATATGGAGCAATTCAAAGCGCACTATCCCTATGCCGCACATGTACGTTTTAAGCAGATGTATTATGATATCCGTTTTATGCTGGCGTTAAAAATGGAAAACAAAGCCGATAGCAAGCGGTACCTGGATAGCTGTAAAACGCTGGCTTTTGCGCTCAAAGATACGCTTGCGATCATGAGATCGGAGGAGTTTGAAGCCCAGTGGCTCCTGGAAACCGGTCAGTTTGCTAAAGCTGTAGAAAAGCAACGGGCGTATTTCAATTACCTGAGAAGTCAGGATCGGCTGGAATTTGATTTGTTCAATAATATGGCAATGGTGTTTATTAAAAACAAACAGCCAGACTCAGCGATAGCTTATTTGGAGGCCGGAATGAAGTGGGAAACTGCAAAAGCGAAAAAAAGTGTGGACCGTACCCGGCTTTACGAAAATTTGAGTGAGGCCTATGCTCTCAAAAGAGACTATCAAAAGGCATATGAGGCAAAGGAAAAGCAGTTCGACGCGTATAAGGTGGGTACTGAACTCATGCAAAAGGAGGCTATCGCAGAAATTGAACAAAAATACGAAGCAAAAAAGAAAGATCAGTTCATAAAGACATTGAAGAGCAACAATGCATTGAATGAAAAACTCTTGATACAACAGCGCTGGATCTTTGCGATCCTCATCTTATTTGCGGTATTTATTTTAATCGCATCCCTGAAAGCGAGCAAGCAAAAGCTGTTAAAGGTTGAAAATGATAAGCTTTTGATACAGAACAAACAGCTCTTACTGGAACAGAAATTCCGTCAGAACCAATTGAACCCTCACTTCATCTACAACGCAATCTCTAATCTGCAGGGGCTGATCAGCGACAACAAAAAGACGGAAGCAAATCAATATCTGGTGCGGATGACCAGGGTCATCAGGGACATGCTCGAATTGAACAGGCATGATTTTATTACCCTGGACCAGGAGGTGAAAAATCTCGAGAACTATATTGCACTTCAGCAGATGCGCTATAACGATGCTTTTGACATCAGGATTGAGACGGGAGAACTGGATTTGGACAATATCCTGATTCCACCAATGCTTGTGCAGCCTTTTGTGGAGAATGCCATCGAACATGGTCTCAAAAACATCAGCCGTAAGGGTATTTTGGAAATATTCGTTTCGGAAAAAAACAATTCATTACATATCGAGGTCATTGATAATGGCGCCGGACTTCAAAAAGGCAAGCAAATGAATAGAAAGAAAGAATCAATATCCCAGCAGATCACGAAAGAAAGGATAGAGCTGTTATTTGGTAATGAGGACAAGCGTGCCGGAATGAGCATACAACCGAATCACAATCCGGATGGCAGCGGCTATAAAGTCGAGATATACATTCCAATGATGCTAAACTTTGATTAACAGAGCATGCTGAAAATATACATTCTGGAAGACGAGTTGAACATCGTCCGGTACCTATGGTCCATCCTGGAAAACATTCCTTATGTCACGCTATTGGGGCACTCCACCGAAATTGGAAAAGGCAGGTCCGACATTGAGCAGATGATGCCTGATGTAATCCTTTCGGATATACAGTTAAAAGATGGTCTGAGCCTTGAATTGCTGGCCAGTCTGAATCTTGATGTCAATATCATATTCATTACGGCTTATGACCAGTATGCCATAGAGGCACTCAACCTGGGGGCTATCGGGTACCTGGTCAAACCCATAGAACCGGTACAGCTCACAGAGATCATAGAAAAATGCTACCGCAGGTCCAACGATTTCAAATTCAACCAGACGCAGCTTCAGATCGCTGAAAACCACATTAAGCATCCTTCAAAAGCTCGGAAGATTGCCCTGAAAACATTTGAATTTACGCAGATCGTCGATGTCGACGATATCCTGTATTGTTTTAGCGACAAGGGCTATACTACCTTTTTCCTGAAGGAAGGTGTAAGCCTGATGGTATCCAAAGTCATCAAACATTACGAAGCAATGCTGGCCGATACCCAATTTATCCGATGCCATCAGTCTTACCTGATCAATTCTCTTTACATCCACAAATATTACAAAGACGGGCAGATAGAAATGAAGGATGGCAAAATGATCCCGGTATCCAGTCGCAAGCGGGAAACGATCATACAGTTTATAGATGGATTGTGCTGATAAAATGAAATACATAAGCAATGCGTAAATTTCCTTCCTATATACAGCCAGACTCAAAGGACTGTGGCCCCACCTGTCTCCGGATAATCAGTAAATATTACGGGAAGGTGATCTCTTTGCAAAGTCTCCGCAACCTGACCGAAACTACACGGGAAGGCTCAAGATTGATGGGACTGAGCCGGGCCGCCGAATCGATAGGATTCAAGACGCTTTCGGTAAAGGTGGATTTTAACACGCTTTTCGAGGATGCTCCTATGCCATGTATTCTCTTTTGGATGAACCAGCATTATGTGGTGTTGTACAAGATCGAAAAGCGTGGGGGTGACTATAAAATATACATTTCTGACCCAAGCTTTGGCTTACTGACGTACAATAAGCAAGAGTTTATAGACTGCTGGATCGGCAAAGGGGCGCATGAAAATACGAGAGAAGGCATTGTGCTTTTATTGGAGACTACGCCGGGATTTCAGGAGCAGGAGGACCAGTCGGAAAAAAAATATTCCATCTTCAATTATTTGCGGCACTACCTTGCCAAGTACAAAAAATTTGTACTGCAACTGACCATTGGTTTGCTTGGTGGAAGTTTACTGGCACTGGTTTTCCCTTTTTTGACACAAAGTATCGTGGATATCGGGATTCAAAACCAGGACCTGCAGTTCATTTACCTGGTGCTCTTTGCTCAGATCATGCTGTATTTGGGACAAACGGGTATTGAAGTCATACGCGCCTGGATTTTGCTGCACCTCTCATCGAGGATCAACATCTCGATCGTGTCGGATTTTTTCATCAAACTGATGCGCTTGCCCATACGCTATTTTGATACGCGGGTTACGGCAGATATCATGCAGCGTATTTCCGATCACTCCCGCATCGAACAGTTACTCACTACCAATTCGCTTCAGACGCTGTTCTCACTAATTAATTTTTTAGTCTTCGGTGCGGTATTGCTGTTTTACGACTATAAGTTGTTTTTGATCTTCTTTATCGGGGCACTGTTTTATGTTGGATGGATTCTTTTTTTTCTTAGAAAAAGAAGAGAGCTGGACTATAAACAATTTTCCCAACTGGCCGAGGAACAGGGGCAGGTAATGGAACTCATCAACGGCATGCAGGAGATCAAAGTGAACAATGCCGAAAACTACAAAAGATGGCAGTGGGAGGGTACGCAGATCAAAGTATTCCGCATCAAGATCAAAGCGCTCAAATTGGAGCAGGTACAGACCATAGGTGGAAATGTCATTAGCCAGCTCAAAGATATATTCATCAGTTTTGCTGCGGCAAGTCTGGTCATTGACGGTCAGCTCACCTTAGGGATGATGTTGTCTGTGCAATACATCATAGGCCAGCTGAATGCACCGCTTATCCAGCTCGTCAACTTCATCCGCCAGTCCCAGGATGCAAAAATAGCACTGGAAAGGCTGAATGAAATCCATGAAAAAGACGACGAAGAAAGTCTGGATGGTGATCTTTTAACTGAAATTCCTGCAGGTGATATCCAGCTAACCGATGTATCTTTTCGTTATGTAGGTGCTGAACTACCTGTATTCGAACACTTAAATGTGTCGATTCCACATCAAAAAACAACGGCTATCGTGGGAGCCAGTGGGAGTGGAAAGACGACACTACTTAAGCTTTTGACGAAATTTTACGATGCCGACAGCGGTACCATCAGGATCGGGTCTGCAGATTTAAAACACCTTTCGGTCCATACCTGGAGGAAAAACTTTGGCGTGGTGATGCAGGATGGATATATCTTTAATGAGAGCGTGGCCAACAATATTGCCTTTGGAGAAGATTTTGTGGACAGAAACAAACTCAGACAGGCTGTTGAGCTTGCCGATATCAAGGATTTTATTGAATCCCTACCCCTAAGTTACAATACAAAAATCGGGTACGAGGGGATGGGCCTGAGCGGCGGTCAGCGCCAGCGTATGCTGATCGCCAGGGCGATCTATAAATCGCCGGGCTTTGTGTTTTTCGACGAGGCGACCAGTGCACTGGATGCCAATACCGAGAAAAAAATTACGGATAACCTGAACCAATTTTTAACAGGAAAGACTGCTGTGATCATCGCGCACCGACTTTCTACCGTTAAAAATGCCGATAAAATAATCGTTTTGGAAAAAGGTAAAGTGGTAGAGGAAGGCACGCACGATGCACTGGTAGCAAAAAAAGGGGAATACTACCGTTTGGTAAAAAATCAATTGGAACTTGGAAACTAGAAGAAATAAATTGGATCAGATTAATCTGCGTTCTGAGCAGGTCAATGAAGTCTTGGAAAATCCCCCGCACTGGCTGATCCGCTGGGGCAGTACGGTCATTTGTCTGATCGTCATGATGTTGTTTTTCCTGGCTTGCATTATCAAATATCCGGAATTTGTTGACGCGCCCATTGTGATCACTTCGCTGAATCCACCGGAAAAATTAGAAGCCACGGTCAATTCCAAGATCGAAAAGATATTCGTGCAGGACCAATCTGAAGTTAAAAAGGATCAGGTTATACTATTGCTGGAATCCAATGCAGATTACAAAGACGTGATGCAGCTCAAAGGACTTGTAGATACCCTGACTCCGGATCGGATGCGGAACTTCCCGGTCAATGTGGCCGCCGCTTTTAAGTTAGGTGAAATACAGGAAGACTACACTGCCTTTGCAAAGGCGATACAGGAGGAACTGCTTTTCTCCACTTTGAAGCCCTATGATGCGGAAGGAGTCATGGCTGGCCGCAACATACGTGATTATGAAAATAGGGTGGTGATCATGAAACAACAATATAGATTGGAAGAAGATAAACTTCAATTGACAGAAAATAACTATAAGCGTTCGGAGCATTTGAAATCCCGGGGAGTGATCTCAACCCTCGAGCTTGAAAATGAAAAAATGAAATTATTGGAGCAAAGGAAGAATTTCAAAAATGTTCAATTGTCGCTGGCGCAGATGGAAGAAAGCATCCTTGGTTTTAAAAATCAGATCAATAAAGGGCAAATTAACAAATCTAAAGACCGGACAACCTTTGCAACAGGAAGTATGCTGATGCTTGAAAGACTACGCAAGTCTATTCGCCAGTGGGAAAGGGCTTATGTGATAAAATCGGACATCAACGAGAGGGTTAGCTATTTAAAGTTTCTAAGTCCTAACCAGTTTGTTAAGGCAGGGACAACATTGCTGAGCATCCTGCCTGACAACAGGAACAAGATCATCGGTCAAATGCATATAGCTGCACAAAATCAGGGAAAAATAAAACCTGATCAAAATGTACTGATCAAGCTGGACAATTACAGGTACCAGGAATTTGGAATGGCAAGAGGTGTAGTAAAATCCTTATCCTTTACGCCGGATGAAGATGGTAAATACTATTTAGAAGTAGTGCTCCCGGCCGGATTAAAAACGTCCTACGGGAAGGTGATTTCATTTGATAAAGAACTGACAGGGCAGGCATCTATCGTGACCGAAAAAATGAGTCTGGCCGAAAGGATCATGAATCAGTTGAGGAGCGTATTGAGGTATCAAAATAACGGTTAGTCATCAAATTATGTTCTGTCAACTGCAGATGCGGTCGACAGAACATATAAATTATAGCATCCTATAAATAGCTGCTCGTGTACACCCAGTTATGCTCCGGTAAAATATAAGTAGATGCATAGTGGGTCCCTGCTAAATACCAATGGAAAGTACCACCAGTCTCGCCGCCCTGTACAGGCTCGAACGTAAATGTAATAGGACCTAGAGGATTGAAGCCGCCGGCTACACCCTGCTCTTCGCTTTTCTCCAAAGCGAATTTCGATAGATTGTCAATTGATTTCATAGATTTAAATTTTACTGAATTTAACAACTATTGATTATAGCTTTTTTCCTTATGGATATTAGCTTGGTGGCAGTCTATATTTGAACGTCCCTGATTAATTTATGACTGAATTCCGGTACATCGCGGAATTTGGTAATTTGTTAAAGCATACTGTTAAAAAAATCTGGCGCCAATAGCATTTTTTGACAAACAAAAACGGATATTTATTCGTCCTATAGAAGTCAAATAACAGTAAAATAACATTCAAAAAAATAGCGTAATTCTATGAAACACCTCATCCTTACTGCGATCATGCTCAGTGCCGGACTTGGCGCTTCGGCCCAAAACCTGAAGACTGTCGACTATTCAGACGGCGCACAAAAATTAAAAGGACTGGTTACCGCCAATTCGGGAAAGAAATTGCCGGGCGTGCTGATCCTGCCTGCATGGAAAGGTGCGGATGAAGAAGCTAAAACAGCTGCCCTGGATTTGGAAAAACAAGGTTATATCGCCTTTGTAGCCGATATATATGGAGAAGGTAACAGCCCTGCAGACAATGCGTCGGCCTCAAAGCTAGCCGGTCAGTATAAACAAGACTATAAAGCCTATCAGCACCGCATTGCACTCGCCCTGGAGCAGCTAAAAAAAGCTGGTGCCTTGCCAGAAAAACTGGCGGTAATCGGCTATTGTTTCGGTGGTACCGGTGCTTTGGAAACTGCAAGAGCAGGTTTACCGGTACAAGGAGTGGTGTGTATACATGGCGGACTTGCGAAGGCAGCTGACCGCCCCAATGGTCCTTTACCTACTAAAATTCTTGTCGAACATCCTGCTGATGATGCAGGTGTTAAGCCCGAAGACCTGACTGCCCTGGTGGCAGAAATGAACGAAGCGAAGGCCGACTGGCAGATCCTTACCTATGCGCACAGTAAGCATACCTTTACTGATCCTAAATCTGCAGATTACAATCCGGTAATGGCCAAACGCGCCTGGCAACATACCTTATTGTTCCTGAAAGAAGTACTGAAATAAATTGAACCATTTGTCACAAGCTTTCCAGGTATTGGTGGCTAAATATTCCGATCGCCCGGGCTTGGCCGAGCGCTTGTGGAAAGAACTTGAGCTAACCTATTCGGCAAGTGAGCGGTTTTATCACAACCTCGATCACCTCAGGCATTTGTTTGCAGAACTCGAGGTGGTCAAAGCCAAGATCAAGAACTGGGATGCCCAACTTTTTGCTTTGTTCTATCATGACGCTGTATACATCCCTACAAATGCGACAAATGAAGAGGATAGTGCTGGTCTTGCCAGGAAACGGCTAAGGGAAATTGGGGTCATGCCTTACACGATAGACCAGTGTGTAGACATCATCCTGGCTACAAAAAATCATTCTGCTCAGGATAATGAGGAAATCAATTATTTTCTGGATGCTGATTTATCAATTTTAGGTACAGACTGGCCTGCTTACTATAATTATTCCCTGAGTATCAGAGAAGAATACGCAGTTTATCCAGATAATGTTTACATTCCTGGCAGGATCAAAGTATTGGAGCATTTTCTCGACATGACTGCTATCTTCAAGACGGATTTTTTTACTCAGCGTTATGAGTTTAAAGCAATGGAAAACCTGAACAGGGAACTGCGTTTATTAAAGCAGCCTTAAACCTTTAACGAAGCCCGGAACGCCCTGGCAGCATAATAAGATTCTGCACCGTTGTGGTAAACGAAGACCTTGTTGTAGCGGCGGTCCGCAAAGATGGCGCCTCCGAGTTTTCGGATTTCTGCAGGTGTTTCTATCCAGCTTGAGGTCTTGGTATCGAAATTTCCCAAGTCCTGTAAGTAGCGGTATTGTGCTTCAGTTAAGATAGCCACACCCATATCTGCAGCCATATTGATCGCGCTGTCCTTCGGCTTGTGTTCTTTTCTGGCCTCCAAGGCCTGATGATCGTAGCAAATGCTCCTTCGTCCTTTCGGACTTTCGGCTGCACAGTCGAAGAAAGTATACTCGTCTGCTTTTTGATCATAGGCAACTACGTCGGGTTCACCTCCGGTACTTTCCATATCATCCAGAGACCAGAGCTTACTGGGGCTGGCTTCCAGTTTGGCTTGTACTTTTACCCATTCCATCCCTGTGTGGCGGTTCATATTCTGCTCAAAACGATTTTTCAGGATTTTAAGCAATTCTTCGGCTTGTGCTGCTGAGAGCTGTTTTGTATTTTGATTCATCTCTTTTCTTTTGTCTTTGGTAAACCTTCAGGACATTGACACAGGAAATTTAAGAATAATAGCATTGCCGGCACAATTTTTCTTCCATCTGACGCTTAGGATGATTCATGAGCCAATTCTGCATTGCAGGGACTTTGTCATCAATATATTCTCCAGGTCAATTCTCCTTCGTATCCGCCAGGCTTTCAAGCGGAGCAGATACGAAGGAGATATTCATTTAAACCGTAGTATAGATCCAGCACCATGCAATCCACAGGTTGCCCGCATAAAGATCCTGAATTACCTGGCTTTAAACCTCAACACCGTAAAGGAATAGGCTGGCAGCTCCAACTTACTTTGGGCATCCAGTTGAATTTTGCTCCTTACTGGTAGGGCATTTTTATCCTCAGGATTTCCGGATAATACAGTTCGGTCTGCACTAGTACCGGCGATAGCCAGCGAAGCGAGGTCGAGGTTTGAATTTACTGCAATTGGAAGCATATTAACCAATTTAATAATCAGCTCATTGCTTTTGCTGTCTTTAACCATTGAACAGGCAATTCGTTTTCGTATGGCTTCCTGGTTATCCGAAAGACCTACCGCTGAAGGAATGTATTTGTCGCCGGCATTCTGCCCATATAATTGCTGTACAAAATAGCCTATGGTTGGCCTCATCTCACTATTGGTAAAGTAAATCAGGTCCGGATTCCATTGGGTGTGACCTTCTTTTGCCAGAAGGGGAGCGTAGGAAGCCATGCTTACCACATCGCCATTGCGCTCCAGTGAGGTAAGGTATAAGGCTTCTGATAGTGAAGTCTCGAGGTTGGTCTTTTTTCCTCCTGGCAGACTTGCCGCATATTCACCCAGGTATACTTTGGATTTGTTCCGGTCGTATCGGTCGTAGAAATCCTGATTGTGGATAAACCATCCCGGTGACTGGTAATAATGCTCGTCGATGATGGGTACTTTCAGCTCAGAGGCAATCCGCCATCCGGCTTCGTAATCGCTGCCTTCAAAAAATGGACCTGCAGTGCCAATGATGGTAATCTCCGGATGCGCTTTCTGAACAGCTTTATAGATCATGGCAAAGCGTTCTTCAAATACTTCTGAGATGAGGTCTTCGTTGCCTATACCAATGTATTTCAGATTGAATGGTTTGGGGTGACCGGCTTCCGCGCGTTTTTTACCCCATTTGGTATTGATGTCGCCATTGGCGTATTCTATAAGATCAATAATGTCCTGGATATATTCGTCCATTTCAGACAAAGGAATTCCACCCTGCTGGCCACCTCCGCCGGTGTGTGAATTTTGACAGGGTACGCCGGCCGCCACTACGGGAACAGGCTGTGCACCAATGTCTTCACAAAATTGAAAATATTCGTAATACCCCAGTCCCATAGTCTGGTGGTATCCCCAAAGGTTACGGTCAGGTTTGCGCGATTCTAATGGGCCAATGGAATTTTTCCAGTTGTAGATGTTGTCGATGCCATCACCGTGTGCAAGACAGCCTCCGGGAAAGCGGACAAAGCGAGGTTTAATTTCGGCAATAGCCTTAGCAAGATCTGCCCTGAGCCCATTTTTTCGGTTGTTGAACGTATTTTTTGGGAAGAGGGAAACCATATCGACGCCAAGTCGGCCGGAATTGCCAATTTGAATTTCCAGTCGGGCATCTGTTGCATCAGATTTGGCGATGAGCGCAAGCTGTACCTGTTTCCAGTTTGCCGATCCGGCAGCGGTTTTTGCATTTGCGATAACTCCTTGTTTCTCGCTAACTAAGCGGATTTCCAGGGGCATGTTTTTTCCCTCAAGGAGTTTCAAAAATGCAGTAAATAGGTAGGTTTCGCCTTTTTTTACCGCAATACCGTCGAATCCTGTGTTCGACAACACTGCTCCGGCCTGAGCAAGGTCAAGCAGTGCATAATTTTGATTATTGGGGTGTACAGGTGAGACCGTATCGATTTTCATGCTGGCTTTTTCACCTTTGAGTGTCCAGGCGTAGCTGCTGTTCCAGTTTTTATCGCCGAAACCCCGTTCACTGGGGTGATATTCAAAATCGCGGTTTTGTATGAGTTCGGCATACAGTCCGCCATCTGCGGCATAGTTAATGTCCTCGAAAAATATGCCGGTGAGCATTGTGCTGATTGCTTTAGATTGTGCAGGCTGGAAAGAGATTTTTGCATCCAGGTTTTTCAGGTTGGCAAATCGCAGTGGGTCTTCTTTTGCTACCTCTCTATTTTGCCTTGCCTTATAGTCCTGTAACTCATAAGCCTTTTGTAATCCGGAAAATACAGACCAGGGTAGGCGATGTACCTGGCCGTTTGTATTGCCGTTAAGGACTACTACCACATTATGGTCCCGATAGGCCGAAGCTGAAACTTCTGAAACAGGTCCGTAGGTGCTGAGGTCCCTGGTTCTGGTCTGGAAATATTTGCCTGCAGCATCGGCATAGGTTACGGTGTATTCATTGGTAGTACTGTTGTAACTGATCACAGGCCGTAATACATTTTTACCTTTATCTACGTATGGGTAGCTCTGCGGTGTCCAGCTGACGAGGTCTTTTGATGTGGCGGTCGCAAACTGGTGGGTATAGTCATTCAGGCTCCAAATGCAAACCCAGAGACCATCTTTGCCACGGATGAGTGAAGGACTGATCATTTTCTTTTCGCTGCCCCAGCGGCCGTAATCAGATTTGAGATAGGTATAATCATTCCCGATAGGTTTCCAGTTCTGGCGGTCGAGGCTCCACGCAAAGCGAAGACCATTGACGTTATAAGCAAGGAGGTATGCTGAATCTGGTTCGTTTTTAAATTTCTTGTTGAGGGCAAAGCCATTTGCTGCGGTCAGGAGCAAAAGTAAGCCAATTGTTAGACTGAGTTTTTTATTCATGATGCTGTTGAGCGTTTGGGTTAGAATTTGAGGTTGAGTTTCCATTTACTGGCCAGTTTTTGTGCCTCCTTTTTCGTCAGGTGGATCACTGCACAATGTTTAGGGGAAGAGAAGTTGGTTGATTTCATCACTCCTTCATTAAAGCGGCCCAGATTTGTAAAATTGGCGAAATCTGATGTTTCGCTAAAGCCGAAGTTATGAGGGTCGATGCGGTAGATGTCATAGATGAGCACCCATTTATCTTCTCCAATGCGTTTATAGACGGTTGGGGCTTCGCAGCCTACTTTTTCAGGATCGTACCAGCGTTCGTCGTACTGGTAGTCTTTATTGATGGACGAAGATACGGCCTGTTTGATACCTGCAGTACCGTCATGTGGTACGTAAAACATGTGGAATTTGTCGCCCACCCGTGTAATGTCCGCATCGATATAAGACACATCTTTTGGATATTCAAAGAGCAGTTTCGGTACACTTTCCATAGCGCTGAAATCCTTGTTCATGTAAGCGTAGTAGAGCTTGTTCTTACCATTGCCAAAACGCATGGTAAAATAGATCATCATTTTTTTCGCTTTTTCATCATAGATGATCTCGGGCGCCCAGGCGCAACCGATGCCCGCCAGTTCAGGAAAGGCTTTGTCGACACGCAGTACCTGGTGCGACCAATGGATGAGGTCGCGGCTTTTCATCAATACAAGGCCATTGTTGTTTCCCCAGCCGTAAGCTTTGCCGTCGCGGTCCCATTCGGTGCTGCGGTAACCGGCTTTCTGTCCATAAATGTGCAGATCGGTAAGGGCCATATAGAACATGCCATCAGGACCGCGGTAGATATAAGGGTCGCGGATGCCTTTTTGCTCAGCAATAGTATCTCCGGCGATGACCGGTTTTGCATGATTGATGTCTGTAAAGCTATAGCCGTCCTTACTTAAAGCCATATACAGGCCGTGGGTATCATCTTTGAAATAGACCATCAGGTAAGCGGCCATTCCTTTGTCTGGATTTTTTTTTGTTTTGCGTTGGGCTGTACTGCCAAAAGAAAGCAGGAGATAGAGGATTAAAATCCCAGACCGTTTAAAGACATTCATATGTGTGTTATTTGGTTACGGTCACTAAAATAAATAATAAACGTTAAAATAACGTTTATTATTTATTTTTTTAATCTTTCTCTAACCAATGAGGTCTTTAAATCCGGGTTGTTATCAGCGTGCTTTTAATTTTTGAATACTTTCAATACGGTTTTTCATCATTGAGCCGATAGATGATCTTGCATTTGTTGTATTTGGAATAAAGAATGCGTGATAGCCAAGATCCGCGTGGTATCCCAGGCCAACCAGCACGGCATTATTAGAGAAGACCAGCACATCATCTTCGGTGATGCCTTCATAAGTATACCGTTCGGCCAGAAAAGTAGCGGATTCTTTAAGCAAGGCTTGTGTAGAACCCAGGAATAAGATCGTAGAAGTCAGCTTATCCGCTTCAAATAAATAAACTACACCTCTGAAATTTGAATTTTCAGGTTGATATTGGATACCAGTCGCGATTTCTTCACTAACGACACGGGTTTCTTTACTTTTGACAGTAGCCTTACTTGATCCGAATACGGTATAAGGTTCCCTGCAAAGGTTGCTGTAAGGATTGATGGTAACCTCTGAAGTAAGTGTTGTGCCGTTTCCGCTGGCCTTGATGGTTGTTTTTCCAATTTTACGGCCGGAAAAAAGACCTGCAGCACTGATGACCCCTACCGTAGGATCTGAGGAAGTCCAGCTGAAGCCAGTTGCATCGATGTTGTCTCCATCCTGTTTAATCATAAACTGATGTTCCCCGTCAAAATTGAGTGCAAGGTTTGGCTGATTGATGAGATACTCCGGAGTATCTTTTTTACAACTGTACAGCATGGTGCTGATGAGCAGGAGTAGCGTTAATAGATTTTTTTTCATTTTGTGTTTGAGATTTTATCGCAATATACAGTTATATTGGAAGTACAAATAAAGTTTGACGTAATTTAATTGAGATATAAGGTGAATACAGACATGAAAGATATCGACGGATACATCGCCACTTTCCCGGAAGCGGTGCAACTGAAATTGCAGGCCATGCGTGAAGCAATCGGAAAAGCGGCGCCAGATGCAGAAGAAGCCATCAAATATGCAATGCCCACTTTTGTGTTGAACGGAAACCTGGTACATTTTGCAGGCTATAAGAAACACATCGGGTTTTATCCCGCGCCAGCGGGAATCGTAGCTTTCGATGCTGAGCTGGCCGGTTATAAATGTTCAAAGGGCGCCATACAGTTTCCACTGGACCGACCGATACCTTTAGTGCTCGTTCAAAAGATCGTGAAATTCAGGGCAGCACAAAACCTGGGGAAAGAAATGTTTAAAAAAGAAAAAGCCCCTTCTAAAAAGCAGACAAAAGAATGATGCTTGTCATTAATTCGGTATTGAAAAATTTATATCTTTGTTTTTGACTTAAAATGTTACCGTTCAATCCTAAACATTACGGACGGGAGGAATACAACACATAAACAAAAACAAAAAAAATGAAAACATCAATCAACGTCCTGGCTTTCTTATTAGCCGCCACAACAATTGTATCATGCGGTAGCGAAACAAAACAGGAAGAAAAAAAGGACACCATTGCAGCAGCAACTACAGAAACTGCAGCTCCTGAAGCAACTACTACTGAACTGGTATTGGCTGGTAATGACCAGATGAAATACAGCACAAATGAATTGAAAGCTGTAGCTGGAAGCCCAATCAAATTAACTTTCAAACACATCGGTACTATCGGTAAAGAAGCGATGGGTCACAATGTAGTGATCCTGAAACCAGGTACTGATGCAGCAGCCTATGCAGCAAAAGCACTGGAAGCAAAAGCTACTGACTATATCCCTGCTTCTGAAGCAGCTTCAGTTGTTGCGCACACTAAACTTTTAGGCGGTGGTGAAGAAGATGTGATTGAATTTACCATTACTGAAAAAGGATCTTATGAGTACATCTGCACATTCCCTGGTCACATCGGCCTGATGAAAGGTGTATTGGTTGTAGAATAATTTTTTATTTATCCAATAGCCCTGATTATGAAAAATGGTCAGGGCCTTTTTATGTCCGGAGGTCTGGTATGAAATTACTTTGTTTCGCGCTTTTGTTTTTCCTTGCACTTTCAGGAAGTGCCCAACAGTTAGCAAAGAGTGCCGATAGTATCCGTGTGGCCAGTGGAATCCCTGAACTCGGTTATGCAGTTTTGAGTTCGGATAGTATCCTGTTGAAGAACGTGATCGGCTATCACCGCTTCGACCGTAAAACGCCTGCCGACCGGGCCAAAGCCACCGATCTTTTTCATTTGGGTTCAAATACAAAAGCCATCACTGGTTTTGTGGCAGCTTACCTTGTGGAGCAGGTAAAGATCAGTTGGGGCACAAAGTTTTTTGCACTTTTTCCTGAATTGAGAAAAGAAGCTAACCCTGCATTCTATGACATTACGCTTTCCGAATTGCTGGGGCATCGGGCATGGATCAAGCCCTATGTCAGTGGAGAAGAGTTTCAGCTGCTGCCTAAATTCTCCGGCAATAAATCTGAGCAGCGCAAGGCCTTCGTGACCTATTTATTGAAGAATGACGCCCTGGCCAGGAATGATCAGCCGTACAATTACTCGAATGCAGGCTACAGTGTGGCGGCATTGATGCTCGAGAAGGCTTCGGGCAAGACCTGGGAACAATTGGTTGCGGAAGTTTTTGGCAAACTTGGCCTTTCTTACCGGATGGGCTGGCCAAATGCAGTAGACAGCGGTCAGCCCTGGGGGCATTGGATTGAAAACGGGAAACTGACTGCGCTGGCCCCAACATCCGATTACAAACTGAATTTTATAGAACCAGCGGGAGATGTAAGTATGAGCATGGGGAACTATGCCAAATTTATACAACTCAACCTGGCTGGCCTAAGGGGCAAAAGCAACCTGCTTAAAGCGGATACCTATACGTACTTGCATTACGGCCACGACAAATATGCAATAGGATGGCTGAACCAGAATGGAACTGACAAACAGTTGTCAGAACATGCGGGATCTGCAGGTACTTTCTATTGCTATACCCTGATCAATAAAGAAAAAAACCTGGCCTATATTGTTATGGCAAACATCGCTACAGAAAAAGCCTTGAAAGGCATTTTTCAACTGCTGGAAAAGATGATCAAAACTGCAGAAAACCCAAGGCCCTGAAATTCGTTGAATTGGGGGGGCCGGTAAGGTATATTAATCCTCTTCTTCCAGTTCGAAAATCTGCTCTACCGGTACTTCAAATACCCTGGCCATTTTTAAGGCCAGCACGGTTGAGGGTACGTATTTTCCCGATTCTATGGTATTGATGGTTTGCCGGGAAACATTGATGCGTTCTGCCAGTTCAGCCTGGGTGATGTTTTTGATGGCGCGCTGCACACGTAGGTTATTTTTCATCTTCGAGCCTCCCCCTTTTTAATTTGTACAAACTTAAGTTAAATGTAATGATGAATACGATCAATACGGTCAGTAAATTGTAGGTCATGAAGCTCAGGAACCAGCCCCCGTAAATCAAGAGATTGGCGATAAATAAGATGCTGTAGGACACGAGTACCGACCATTGCCAGGACCTGAGCCGAAGGTAGGAAATGTATTCATCTTCCTTCTTTTCTTTCGAAAAGCAGATCATCATCAGTCCCAGAATGATACCTGCACCGACCAGGGTGAGTCCGGAGTCTCCCAGGCTAAACAGGCCCTCTGGCTCCGGAAAGAACTGGATTGTGATCTTTTTCCCAAGCTCAGGGTAGATAATGTTAACAATTACATGCATAACAAGGAATGCCAGAAAGATGATCCAGCCGTATACCTTGTATCTGCTGGCAATGAGTAAGTGATTTTTCATGTTCGTCAATTTTGTTTGATCAAATGTACGGTATTCTTTACATTAATGTCAAGTAAAAAGTATAAAATGTAATGTTTGTTTTACATTTTCTGATGGGTCGATTATCTTGCTTGGATATCATCATGCTTAAATGTACTTTTGAAGAATACAATCAAACTATAAATAACGCTTTATGAAAAATACCTTAAGCATTCTTTTCGCTTTATTACTGTGTACCGCTCTGAATGCACAGACATACAAGATGTCGCTAAACCTGATCAAGGGAAAAGCTTATTATCAAACGATGACTTCATCCATAATGATAAAGCAAGCTGTAGCTGGTAAAGACATGAACATCAACATGGAAATGGTTGGGGGAATTAAACAAACCGTGACAGCTGTAGAAAATGATGTGTATAGTATTGACGTGACTTACCAAAGCATTGCGATGAAAGTCAATAGCATCACGGGAGCAATTGAATTAAATTCTGAAAAAAAGGGTGCGCTGGACAGTACGATGGCAGCTATGTTTGATAAAATGAAGAACAAGTCCTTTCAGATAACGATGGATAAGCAAGGAAAGGTATTGGATATCAAAAACCTGGAATCTTTATTTAGCGGGATGTTTGACGGATTAAAGATGCCGGAAGATAAGAAAGAGCAAATCAAAACTCAATTGATGCAAGCATATGGAGACAAAGGCTTCCGTGAGCGGATGCAGGCGATGAGTGGATTTTTCCCTGGAAAAGCTGTTGCAAAAGGGGATACCTGGACCGCCGACGGAAAGTTGGAGGGAACGGTTTCTCTGGATATGAAAACGGTCTATAAACTTGAGGAGGTGACCCCGACTACGTATGTCATCAGCTCAACGGCAAGCTTGGGTACAGGGAAGGACAAGTCTTTTTCTACACCGACAGGAATCCCAATGAGTTTTGACATGACTGGTACTTACATCTCAAAGTTCACTTTAGACAGGAAATCGTGCTGGATGCTGGAAGGAAACATCAATCAGGAAATGAAAGGAGCCATCAAAATGGAGAAATCGGAACAGATGCCAGAGGGAATGAGCATTCCGATGGAAGTGAAGGTAGACATGACCATCAAAGGAAGTTAAATCTTTATTAAATATAAAAAGGCCTTCGTTAAATAAAACGAAGGCCTTTTTTGTAGCAGGGGGAGTTAAAATTTAGCCCCGAACTTATTGCCGTAAAGTTCAATCAGTTTTTTATCCATCCACAGTCCCCTCATATTCCTGGTGATGATTTCCCCCTCGGGGCCAACCAATACACATGTAGGGATGCCATTGAAGTTGTAGATCTTGGAGAAATCTCCTTTGAATGCTTTCAGGTCGGACACCTGTAACCAGGTCATGTTTTCCTCTGCAATGGCTTTCAGCCATTTGTCCTTGTCATCATCCATTGAGATGCTGATTACCTCAAAACCTGCAGGATGATAGATCTCATAGGCCTCTTTAAGGTGAGGAATGTCGGCGCGGCATGGTCCGCACCAGGAAGCCCAAAATTCCAGCAGGGTATATTTACCTTTCCCTACATGGTCCGACAATTTAACCGGATTGCCGTCTTTGTCATTGAACGCGAAGTCTACGAATTTAGAGCCTACGGCTGTTTGTTTGATGCTCACTGCTTTTTCCAGCAACGCTTTTCCGCCGGCAGATGCGCGGAGTGCCGGAGAAAGTGCGGCCAAAGTTTCGTCAATTTCTTTGGCATTGAAAGAACCGATGTTCCTTTTGGCTACATACAAAGCTACCGGGCTACTGTTGTTGCTCCTGATGAATTCTTTCACATAGGCTGTCGCAGCAGCTTTGGCCAGGTCGATGTTTTCCACCAATTTGATCCCTTCTGAGATGGGACCTTTTTCTTTCCCTTTTCCGGGATTCAGGTAGGCGATGTAGGCGTCGAAGGCTTTACTGCTTGCCGATTTCAGGGGTTCATAGGTAGCCGAATATTTCAGGAAAAGGTCATGTGATGCAGAGCCCTTGACTTTGATCTTTTCATAAGGAAAGCCACCGCTGTACAGTGCTTCCAGTTCTGTAGCATTGGTGTCTAAGCCCGCGACTACACTGATCTTTGCGTTTTCAACGAATACAGGAATGATGGAGGAGAAACGTTGTTTTTCAAGCCTGTTGAAAACCAGGTTGTAGAATTGTGGATAAGGTACAGCACCTTTGAATTCGAAATTGCCGTTTTTCACAACTGCACTGTCCAGAGCTTTGCCGGGAGTATCTTCCGATCTCAAATATACTTTTCTGCCGTCCGCAGTTTTGGGTACGCTCACACTGATGGTGTAGCCTCCTTTAGTCTGGGCGCTGACCTGAAGCGTGGCGGTCATGGCCAGGAGTGTGTAAAGTAATGTAATTGGTTTCATAGCTTATTTTTTGGTTAATGATTATTTTCTGAGTCTGATACCATCTAAGCAGAAGTAAGGTGGAATCAGCATTTTACCTGTTCCGTCGGTATAAGAGGAGGAGAGGCTAAAAACAACTCTGCTTACTGTACCAAGTGCTGTGAGGTCTACTTTAGACCAGTTGAAGGCTACATAATTAAATGTCGGGTTTGCCGGGTCTACGTTGGGGCGGATGGCCAACCAATAATCTACGCTTCCTGTTGCGGTGGTACCATTATAACCTTTTGCCGTCAGCTTGACAAAGCCTTTGGAAAGGGCAGCTGATGCTGCAGTGGAGGCTGCCTGCGCCTCAGCTTGCGTTTTTCCCTGTTGTATAGCTGCATTATAAGCTGCATCTCCGGCCGCCTTTTTGGCCAGAAGTTCATCACCTGCCAGGCGGATCAGATTTTGTCCGCCGGGGCCTGGTAAGGTAAACCTTCCATACATTGTGGTAGCAGGATTGGCAATATTGATGTTTTTTACCTTAGTACCACCTATGGTGTAAGCCTGCGTGTTGGCGTCGAGCGTACCAGAGTAAACAGATCCATAGGTCTCCAGCAGGTAGTTATAGCTTGTATTTGCTACAAGGACATGCTCTACAACCGTAGGTTTGTCGAGCGTAAAAGAAGCATCTTCGTCTTTTACAGAGGCCACGAGGAAGTTATTCGTTTGATTGGTCGTGGTCGTATATACGCTGAAAATGCAGGAGTCTACAGCCGATTTGATCTTTGCTGGTGTTAGTCCACCCGCCGGTGGAAAATCCGGACTCAGGCTCCATGGGAAGGATCTCCAGTTTTTATTGGATACCGCAAAACCCGAGAAAGTGCCGTCGCCATTGTTCTTCACATTAAGCGTAACTACGCCCGTTTTTTCATTTCCGGATTTGAAAGGTGCGGTGGGTATATTGAAAGTGAATGTGCCCAGGCTCTGATCCTCAAAAGTGATGTCTTCCGGGTATGGGATCAGGATTTTATTGTCCTTTTCGCAGGATAAAAGCGCGATGCTGCAAATTGCGAACAGCATGATGATGATGTTTTTGTTCATTGCTATTTTAATTTAAATCCGGATTCTGTTGCATTAATGGGTTATTGATCATCTCAGGATCGGGTATCGGTCGGCAAAGTTTATTGACTTCGAGCACTTTCCCATTCTTAATGGCTACGATCCAGGGTTGTCCATCTTTTTGGAAGCGCAATGCTGCAAAAAACTCACTTCCATTTTCCATGAAGGTCTCTGTGACAATCTCCTTAAAGATCATGTCCATCAATTCTGTTTGATTCGCAGGGTTTAGTGCAGGCAATACCGGACTTGTTCTTTTCGAGCGCATCTCGTTGATAGGCGCGATTGCTTGCGCAACTGTTGCACCAGTTCTTGCAAGCAGTTCAGCTTTCATCAGGTACAGTTCCGGGAAACGGAAATAATATGCCGCATATTTCTCGTCTATGGGATTGGCCAGTTTACCTGCATAACTGCCCAGACGTGCAAGCTTTTTGAAGGTGAAACGCATGGTATTGTCCCAGGTTTCTGCAGCCCTTACCGGACCCGTTACTACCGGCCAGCGCGGATCTGCGCTAAACCAGTCCAGTCCGTATACCAGGCCTGCAGTAGCAACTCCCCCTACAGGAAGTGGAAGTGCATTTCCTCCGATCTGTGAGAGGTAATAAGTATAGTAGTAGCCTCCTTTTGTGGTTCTGGTACCATCATTTTCCAGGTATTTCACGAAAAGATTTTCCTTGGAATCCCAGGCATTCGTATAGACGTCTGCTAGATTGGCCTCCATATTGAAACTTGCAGGGTGGTTGGCCAGTATGTCGTTGACCAAAGTCAATGCAGTTTGCAGGTCAGTGGCAGTATTTCTGTAGCCTCCACGGTAGAGCAGTAGTTTGGCTTTTAAGGCTTTTGCAAAATGCTTGGATACATACCTGGGGGAACTGAAGTCAGGTAGATTGGCGATTGCAAAATCCAGATCTTCATAGATCTTAGCATAGCTCTCACCCACAGATATACGGGCTTTCCTGATGTTTTCAAGCCCAACGACCTCATCACGATAAAGGAGGCCGTAGGCATCGGCATCTTCAGCCCACCAATGGGTATAGTTCCAGAGGAGGTTGGCATTGATCCAGGCCCTTAGACAGCGGCCTTCTGCTACAAGCTGATTTTTAGTGGTATTGTCTACAGCAGATTCAGGAAGCTTAGCGATTCCGTTGATGGCAAAGTTGGCCGCATTCAGGCTTTTATACCAGCTTCCCCAGGTAGAGCTTGCAGTAGTTTGTCTGTAGGACATATCATAATCTACAGTGTTGAACCTGACGAAACCGGCTTTTGATGCCAGTCCGCAATACAATGCGCCGGCCCAGTCATCGTTTTGAAAGGTTGCATACACCCCGCCTACAGCTGCTTTGGCTGTTGCAAGATCTTTTAGTGCATTGACTTCAGTAAGCGAGTGGATGGGTTGGATGTCGAGGTAATGCTTGCATGAAAATGATGTCAAGCCTGTGATTAATAATAGTGTATAAAGTATCTTTTTCATGGCCGATTATTTAAAGGTGAACTTAACTCCCAGGTTATAGATCTTTGCAGAAGGGTAATAGCTGTTGTCTACACCCATTCCTGAGCCTATCGCACTGCTCGACCAGTTGCCCTGCGGATCGAAACCCGGGTATTTGGTGATCGTAAACAGATTGGTCGCCTGGAAGGTGAAATTGACTCCCTGAATCAGCTTGTTGCTGAATATCTTATCCGGCAGCCTATAGCTGATGTTCAGTGCATTTAGGCGAATATAGGAAGCGTCATGAAGGAAAAAGTCGGAAAATGTACCATTGTCGCCATCTCCATAGTGTGTCATCCTTGGCATATTGGCATCATAAGGATTGATCAGGGTAGCGCTTTGTCCCGCGATCAGGTTGCTGTGGTTGTAATTACCTACGTAGCCCACATCATCCATCGGTTGTTTCCAAAGCCTTTCGTTTCCATAGGAGTAGGTGAAGGTCGTATTGACCATGAAATTCTTATAGTACATGGTCAGGCCAAAGCCGCCGTATAATTTGGCGTCTGCACTACCCAGTTTTACTTTATCAGCATTGGTGATCACACCGTCGCCATTTTGATCGATGTAGTAAAGATCACCTACATTTTCTGTAGCAGCGCGGTAAAATACTTTAGCTCCTGTAGCATTGGTCTTTTGGAGTGCAATGATCTCTTCCGGACTTACAAAAAGTCTGTTGGCAGTTTGATATCCAAACCATTGACCTGTTCTTTCTCCCTCCTTTACGTTCATATACACGGTGTTTGCACTTGGGAAGTTCAGTTCTTTGGTAATTCCATTTATCTTGAGGATCCTGTTGATGTTGTTTGCCGTATTGAAATCAGCAGTTAAGGTCAGGTCGCTCTTCTTGATCACGTCCACTTTAATGTCAAACTCGAAACCATTGTTTTTCAAAGAGGCAACATTGGAAGTGATGCTGCTCTGTGAAGAGCTTGGAGGAAGTGGCAGGCTATACAAGATTTGGTCGGTGTTCTTCTGGTAGACACCGAATGTACCCCTGATGCGGTCATTCCATAGCCCGAAATCCAGTCCGAAGTCTTTCATGAGCGTCTGTTCCCATTGCAAGGCATTGTTTCCAATAGAGTTCGGTGCAATCGCTGGGTTCTCATTGTAGCGGGATGAGCCAATTCTGGTGATCCAATCGTAATTTCCAAGGTTCTGAGAACCGGCTCTGCCGATGGATCCGCGGAGTTTCAGGTAGCTGACTACTTTTCCGACTGCGCTGTTCTTCAGGAAGTCTTCTTCCGAGATCAGCCAGGCCAGGGCTCCTGAAGGGAAAAGCCCCCATCGGCTGTCTGGTCCAAAGCGGGAGGATCCGTCTCTACGGATGGTACCTGAAATGATGTACCTGTCGTTGAACTTGTAGTGTGCCCTGGCAAACTGAGAGATGAGTGCGTTTTCTGAAAAGACCTCATTTAAGGCGCCGCGTGTGGCGCCGGAACTGAAATCATTCAGGATGTCATCGTCCGGAAAGTTGGTGGCATTCATCGCATAGAGCAAGGTGTTATTTTTCTCCATCGAATAACCTGCAAGGGCAGTAATGTCGTGCTTGCCGAAGTTTTTCGCATAGGTCAGCGTGTTTTCCCAGACGCTAGTCTGAACTTTAGGGTTGTTCCAGGTTCTGCTCCCTGTAGTATTGAAAGTACTTCCCTTTCTCATATAATCCAGATTCTGGGAGTTGTTGTAATTGGCCGTATAGGAGGTCTTCAGGATCAGTCCTTTGATGATCTCGTATTGCAGGTAACCTGTGCCATTAAAGATCTGTCCGTTCCCATTCAGGGTATTCAACAGCGTAGTATAAGGATTTTCCGTATAAGCATCCCTGGTAAACAAGGAGCCATCTGGATTGTATACCGGTATATCTGGACGGATCTGTTTCAGTACGGTCATCATGTAATCCTTATCGTTAGTCGTTCTCGAAGAACCACTAAGGTTGAGGCCGAAGCGCAGAGACTTGCGGATGTTTGCTTCCAGGTTGATCCTTCCACCAAAAAGCTTGCTGTCCCCGGTTTTTACAATACCCTGGTTGTTGCTGTGGTTCAGGGATACGTAATAGGCGATATTATCTGTTCCGCCTCGCAGCGAAAGGTCGTGTTGCTGATTGATCGGGTTTTGGGTCATCTCTTTCAGCCAGTTGGTATTTCCTTCGTAATAGGCACCCGGAAGCACTTTAAAGGAAGTTCTGTCGAATTCACTGGTATTTAGGTTGAAAAAGGCCTGCTCATCGAGGTACAGGCGGGTAAAATAATCGAATGCACCTCTTCTATAAGCTTCTTCCCTTGCAGCGGCATCAGCAAATCGAATGTATTCAGGGGCTTCCATGTATTTGTAGCCGTTGAAGTCCTGCTGCATGTAACCCAGCCTGCTGGAGATTTCGATGGTAGGTTTCTGACCAGCGATCCCTTTTTTTGTGGTGACCAGCACAACCCCGTTGGCAGCACGTGAACCGTAAAGTGCCGTTGCTGAAGCATCTTTTAAGATGTCGATGCTCTCTACATCATTCAGGTTCAGGTTGTACAGCGAGTTCATAATGTCTCCGGATAAAGAGTTGGACACGCCGCCTGTGGTGGTGACATTAGTGGAGGAATAATCCGGCACTCCGTCGATGACCCATAATGGCTGGTTATTGCCGGACAGGGATGAAGCACCACGGATCACCACACTGATGGGAGAAGTAGGAGAGGCGGATTGTATGACTACGTTCACTCCGGAAGCCTTACCCTGGAGCAGACTTTGAATGGTCGATCCCATAGGTGCATTTCTCACTTCCTTTTCGCCAAGCCGGGCTACAGATCCCGTTACGTCTTTTGCCTTGGCCGTACCATAGGCCACCACGACCATTTCTTCAAGGTCGGCGACTTCCTGCTCTAATACTATATTGGAGTAGCTTTTTGGTGCTTTAGCCTCCTTCGTCTTGTAGCCGATGAAAGAGTAGACCAGGGTCGCATTTTCGCCGACATTTCTAAGGATGAATTCACCGTTGGCAGCACTGGCAGTGCGGTTATTGGTTCCTTTTTCCGAAATGTTCACTCCCGATATGGGATTGCCTTTCTCATCGACCACGCGGCCCCTGACATCCTCGGCGCGGATATACATGGCGATCCTGTCAATGAAAGATAAAGGACGGTCTTTGATCACTACGGTCATTTCCTCAAGGCTATAGGTCAGGGGCTGATCGGCGAAACAGAGGTTCAATGCTTCTTCAAGACTTACGTTGCTTACATTAATGCTCACACGATTTGCCGCCTTTAGTGATTTGGCGTTGACGATGAAGTCATAGCCGCTTTGCTTTCTGATCTGGACCACGATCTTTTCCAGGGTCGCATTGCTTTCTTTAAGCGTGATCTTCTGGGCAAAACCTGCTGCGCTAACCTGTAGGAGAAAAGTGGTTAGTATGATGATGGTGAGTTTCATAATACGCAGAATTTGGTCAGGGCTGCATAGGAATGCAGTCCTAAATAAATGGTAAAATTTCATACATTTGTTTGGGTTTTGGGTTGTTGATTTTGTTGTTTCCGCAATAAATTTGAAGTAACCCAAACTTTTTCCAGGCGCCGGCTCTAAACGGTTCCTGGTTTTTTTTTGAGTTACAGTTAAGTAGCCTTAGGTCATAACTGTGGATCTCCTTTCATGGTTCTTTAGGTTTTGTTGGTTTGACATGTGGTTCATGTTGGTTCTTTAACACAGTTTGTAAAGCCGTGTTATAAGTATGTCGGTTCAGAAATATCCAGGTAGTAGGAAAAAGATGAGAAATTAAATAAAAGAGAATAACATCAGTTTGCCCAGCTTCATCTTCAGAATTTTAATGGAGTTGTTGATCTGCTTTTTAACGGTCTTTTCGGAAATGTTGAATTTCTCTGCGATTTGTTTTTGCGTTAAGTTGGCTTTTCTGCTGGATTCAAAGACCATGCGCATTTTAGTTGGGAGCAAGTTGATCTCTTTTTCCACCAGGCGGTTCAGTTCCCTTTCCCTTACGTAATTGTCGGTGATGTATTCTCCCTCATCTATAAATTGCTGCAAAGATTCGGCGTAGCCGGTACGTACTTTTTTGTGTGCAAAAAGATCGAAGATCTTATACCTTACCGCTGAGTACAGGTAAGAGGAAAGTGTTTTTTTGATTTCCAGATCTTGTTTTGTCAGCAGCGAAACGAACACTTCCTGCACAACATCATCTGCGTCCTCATGGTCATCCGTTAGTTTGAGCGCGTAGATGTAAAGCAGACCTCCATAACGTTTATAGATTTCACTGAAAGATTCCCGATCACCCGATTGGAGTGATGACAATAGCTCGTTATCCGAAAGTTTGCTGTAAACCGACATTGCTAATCCCTATGTGCGAATATAACAATTAATTTACAAGTAACTAATGGTGATCCTCCTTCCATCGATTTTGAAATGTACACTTCCTGCAGCTTCAATGACGCTCAAAACGCTGGAAATATTTCTGGAACGGGATACAATACCTACGTACGACAGGTTTTTGGGTGTTCCTTCTACATTGAACTCTACATCATACCAGCGTGACAATTTACGGGTAATGCTTTCAATACTTTCGTCTTTAAAATTGAACAGGTCATTTTTCCAGGCCAGTTCATTTTCTATGTCCGCTTTCTGTACATCAAGGTGGTTTCCATCCATGACGCTATGTTCACCAGGGCTTAAAATCACGCTATTGGCAGCTGCTCCCGAGGCCTGACTTACTTTTACACGCCCTTCCACCAGGGTGGTTTTGATGCTCTGTTCATCGGCGTAGCTATTGATGTTGAAATGCGTACCGAGTACTTCTACCTCTTGCCGGCCCGACTTTACAATAAACGGGCGCTGATTCTTAGCTACTTCGAAATAGGCTTCTCCCTGCATCGACACCTCACGTTGTTTTCCCTCGAAGCGTACCGGGTATTTTAATGAGGAAGCGGCATTCAGCCAAACGATTGTGCCATCTGGTAACTGTACCTGGTATTTTCCGCCTCTGGGGGTGGAGATGGTATTGAACAAAGGCTGTGCTGTCGTGGCAGGCGTAGCAGCCATGTTTTCAACCTTGTAGATCAGCTGACCATCTTTTGTCTTGGTGATGGTGATTCCGGCTTGTTGTCCCAACTTTCCATCTTTGGCATCGGTCAGCGAAATCTTTGAGCCGTCTGCCAGGGTAAGGATCGCTTTGTTGCCTCCAGGTTTGAAATCTTTTCCTGACTTTACCAGGAGTTCCTTGATCGGAACCGGTGCAATGGCTTTTCTGATGAAAAAGAAGGCTGCGGAGCAGATCAGGAGCATTGCTGCTGCCGAGAGGTAACGGAAGCGGCGGCCTTTATGTAGCTTATAAGTTCTGTGTTCTTCGGCCTTGCGGCTGATGCCTTCCCAAATTCCGGCATAGGCGGTCTCCAGCTGTCCGGGTTCGGCCCGGAAGCTTTTATCGGCCAGCTCCTTCAGGTGCCAGCTCTCTACAATGGCCTTTTCTTCTGCTGTACAAGTGCCATTGATATATTTTTCTATGATCTCTTTTGCGATATATTTGGTCATAATCTATAGCCTGGTTTGTACCCGGCTCAGTAGTAAGTCGGTTCAGCCTTGTCCAGGTAGTAGAAATATATCAATAAATTTTAACATGACAGTTCATGACAGTTGTCGTGTTGAAATGCTTTAGTTTTAAAATCGACACGATAAACAGTAATCCAACCAAATGAAATTATTTTCCAGTTTTTTACTAATTGCCCTTGTCTTGACGCTCCCTGCTAAAAGCCAGCGATTGTCGGGACAAAAATCAGATCCTTTAAGAAATCTTTTTATTCATATCCCTGATACGGTACAGACCTCTGTGTACTGGTACTGGATGTCAGACAATATATCCAAAGCTGGTGTCATCAAAGACCTCCATGCCATGAAAAAGGTGGGGATCAACAGGGCTTTTATTGGCAATATAGGCTATGGCGAGACGCCTTATGGTAAAGTGAAAATGCTTTCTGACGAGTGGTGGGACATCACCCATACCGCTTTGAAGACCGCAACAGAACTGGGTATTGACATCGGAATGTTCAATAGTCCGGGCTGGAGCCAGTCTGGCGGTCCCTGGATAAAACCTGCACAGGCGATGCGTTACCTTAGCGCTACAGATACCGTAGTCAGTGGTGGCAAAAACATCAATATACTACTGAGCAAGCCGGCAGGAGATTTTCAGGACGTCCGTGTGGTTGCCTTTCCTGCTCCTGCCAATCAGGATGCGGATCAGGTAGTGGGCAGGAACATCGTTTTGAAAGCGCAGCATACCACGCTTGCGATCGACATCCCTCAGGCTTTCACCGCCAGAAGCATCACTATTTATCCCGGACAGCAGGGTATGTATGCTGAAGCAGAATTGATCGTAAAAGACGGTGCCGGCTCGCGTTCTATCAAGAAATTTAAAATAGAACGGAGCAATACGGCACTCAATGTCGGCTTTGATCCCTTTGGTCCGGTTGCCGCTTCGTTTCCAGCAACCACCTCCAAAAGTTTCAGCCTGGTGCTGACCCACTATAGTCAAAATGCCCGGATCAAAGAGATCAGGTTAAGCGCTGTCCCAAAAGTGGACAGCTATATTGAAAAGACACTGGCCAAGATGTTTCCTTCTCCACTGCCTTACTGGAATGAATACCAATGGCCAGTGCAGGCTGAGGCCACTGAGTCGCGGTTTGCGATAGCACCAGATCAGGTGATCGATATCTCCAGGTACATGGATGCCGCTGGCAAGCTCAATTGGAATGCACCTCCGGGAAAATGGGTCATCATGCGCAGCGGAATGTTGCCCACCGGTGTTTCAAACGACCCCGCATCTCCGGAAGTAACTGGCCCGGAAGTAGATAAAATGAGTGCTGCGCATGTGGCTGCACATTTTGACAGTTACCTGGGTGAAATTCTTCGAAGGATCCCTGCTGCAGACCGGAAAAGCTTTAAGGTCGCGGTGGCAGACAGCTACGAAAAGGGAGGACAGAACTGGACCGATGGTTTTCTGGAGCGGTTTAAAGCCAGATATGGCTATGATGCGATGGCTTACCTGCCGGTAATGACGGGAAAAGTGGTGGGTAGTCAGGACCAGTCGGACCGCTTTCTATGGGATGTAAGGAGGCTGGTTGCCGATAATGTATCCTATGAATACGTAGGAGGCCTAAGGGAGGTTGCCCATAAAAACGGTTTGAGCATTTGGTTGGAAAATTACGGGCACTGGGGATTCCCCGGGGAGTTTTTACAGTATGGAGGCCAGTCAGATGAGATTGGAGGGGAATTTTGGAATGAGGGCGAGCTTGGCAATATAGAAAACCGCGCAGCTTCATCAGCTGCGCACATTTATGGAAAGAATAAAGTATCGGCAGAATCATTTACAGCAGGTGGACAAACCTATGCCCGTTATCCGGCATTATTCAAAAAACGGGGCGACAGGTTCTTTGCAGAAGGCATCAACAATACCCTGCTCCATGTCTATTTTCATCAGCCCGATGACCGGATTGTACCCGGCATCAATACCGGTTTTGGCAGTGAATTCAACCGGCACAATACCTGGTTCAATGATTCAGACCTTTTTATCCAATACCTTAAGCGTTGTAACATGATGCTGCAACAGGGTAAATATGTGGCAGATGTAGCTTATTTCATCGGAGAAGATGCACCGAAAATGACGGGTGTAAGAGATCCCGAGATCCCATCCGGTTATTCTTACGACTATATCAACGCGGAAGTCATAGAAAGCCGTGTAAAAGTAAAAGATGGAAAACTGGTCTTGCCAGATGGCATGACTTATAGCTTATTGGTACTGCCTAAACTGGAAACCATGCGCCCTAAGTTGTTGGCCAAAATCAAGGAACTGGTGGCTCAGGGTGCTGTGGTGATGGGGCCGAAGCCGAAACGGTCACCCAGTCTGCAGGACTTCGGTGTTGCAGACCAGCAGGTGCAGGGTATGGCCGACGAACTTTGGGGCCAGGGGAAAATCCTCAGCGGGCTGAGCATACAGGAGGCCATGGACAAGATCAAGGTGTTGCCCGATTTTAAGCTGGAGCAATCGGCGCCAGTCGCATTTATACATAGAAAGCTGAGTGACGGCGACCTTTACTTCCTTTCCAATCAAAGTGACCAGGAAATCAGCTTCAATGCCAGCTTTAGGGTGGCAGGCAAGCAACCTGAACTCTGGGATGCGGTAAAAGGAACCACCCGGGCACTGCCCGAATATCAGATAGCGGCCGGAGCCACGACTTTGCCCCTTAGTCTGCCACCTTCAGGAAGTATGTTTGTGGTGTTCAGGGAAAATGCGGGGAATTCAAAGGTCATCAGCGGCAGCAAAAACTTTGCAGCAGCCATTGACCTCAAGGAACTGAGTGGCCCATGGCAGGTTACATTTGACACCCTGATGCGTGGTCCGAAAGCACCGGTGGTCTTTGAGAAATTGGTAGACTGGACGCAGCGCCCGGAAGAAAGCATCAAGTATTATTCAGGAACCGCTTATTATCAAAAGACCTTTAAAGGTGAAAGAAAGCAGAAAGGGCAACGCATCCTCCTGGATCTGGGTAGCCTTACTGCAGTGGCAAAAGTGAAACTCAATGGAGTTGAGCTGGGAGGTGTATGGACTGCACCTTACCAGGTTGATGTTACAGATGCCCTCAGATCCGGAAATAACGTGCTGGAAATAAAGGTGGTCAATACCTGGGTAAACCGGCTCATTGGCGATACCCGGTTACCTTTGGAACAGCGCAAAACTTCCCTGAGCTACAACCCTTACCGCAGCAACAGTGCGCTGCATCCTGCGGGGCTGCTCGGACCGGTGATGCTAAAGGCTGTCGCACAGTAAAATTCATCAGCCTTGACTTTCTTTGGGTAATTTTGATAACTTTATTTTTCCTTATCCAGTTGGGATATCTATATCAAGTAAGCGAATTATAAAATGAAGTTGATTCAACATTTAACAAAAAAGAGTTTATACGCAGGTATTGGCCTGTGTTTTATTTTTCTGGCCAGCGCTACAGTTGATGCACAGGAGTATGATGCAAAAAAATATGCAGGAGAAATTAAGGGCTTCGATAAGCGGGACAGCCTGGAAAAAGTAAAGCCAGGTGCCAACCTGTTTGTTGGGAGTTCGACCCTGCGCATGTGGCCTAACATGCAAAGTTACTTTCCAAAAGCGGAGGTGATCAACCGCGGCTTTGGCGGATCCATGTTTGTCGACCTGCTTTATTATGCAGACCGTGCAGTGATGGCCTATAAGCCGGCAAAAGTTTTTATTTATGAAGGTGATAACGACATTGCGCACGGAACCCCGGTGGATGTAGTGCTGAAGCAAGCCAAAGAAATGCGCGAAAAAATAGCCAAAGCACTGCCTGGCGTTCCGGTAGCATTCATCAGTGCTAAACCAAGTGTAGCCCGATGGAACCTGAAGGATAAATACATTGAATTCAACACCCTGTTGAAAGCCTATTGCAAAAAAACCAAAAAGACAGAATTTATAGATGTCTGGACACCAATGCTGGATACCAATGGAGAAGTGTTCAAGCATGTTTTCCTGCAGGATAACCTGCACATGAAACCTGAGGGTTACCAGATCTGGCAAAAAGTAATCAGTCCTTACCTGATCCCGAAAAAGGGCTGATCCAGAACATTTAAAATACCTTAACCCTTAGCAAAAAAAAGATGAAAAAAATATCTGTGCTGTTTTTCGCACTGTTGATCAGCAGTTCCGCATTTTCCCAAAGTGTACTCAACCTTTTGAGCAAGTCGCAGGACTTTTTTAAATTAATGTCAGAAGAGAAATATAATGAGGCCTATGGCTTCTTTGATGCATCCTTTCAGGCCAAAGTTCCGGAAGCCAATCTGAAGGAGATCTGGCTAAAGATCGGAGAGAAGTTGGGTAAATATGAGTCCGGATCTGTAGTCAGCAGTAAATCTGAAGGAGAATATTTTACAGTAGTGGTAGAAGTGGCCTTCACAAATGATGTTCAGCCCTTCCTTTTGGCCTTCAACAAGTCGGAAAAAATGGTAGGTTTCTTCTTGCGGCCCAAAGCGAGCGAAGCTGCTTATCTGCCGCCAGCCTATTCAGATACTACTTTATATAAAGAAACCGAAATTCATGTGAAATCCGGCAAACACAGCCTGGTGGGTTTACTGACAGAACCCAAAAAGGGAACGAATTATCCGATCGTCGTTTTGGTACACGGCTCCGGCCCCAACGATATGGACGCCACCTATGGTCCTAATAAGCCACTCAAAGACATTGCACTTGGTCTGGCTTCCAAAGGTGTAGCTTCGATCCGTTATGTGAAGCGGACCATGCTGTATCCGGTAGAATTCAACGGCGCGTTCACCGTAAAAGAGGAAGTGATGGATGATGCCCTGGCTGCAGTAGCCCTGGCTCGTACCCTTCCTAAAGCCGATAAAAAGCAAATCTATGTGCTTGGGCACAGTTTGGGTGGGATGCTTGCTCCAAGATTTCCCTTACTTGCCCCGGATCTGAAAGGGATCATCATGGTGGCTGCACCCGCAAGAAAGCTGTCTGATATGATCATTGAGCAGAATAAATACCTGTTTGCGCTCAGCAATGATACGACAAAGGCCGTTAAGCAGCAGTTGGATACCGTTTTGAAAGAATATTCAAAAGGATACATCAGTAAACTGACTCCTCCAATGAAAGCCGACTCGCTGCTGGCGGGGCTGCCGGCGTCTTACTGGATCGACCTGAACGTAAACAATCAGGTCGCTGCGGCTAAGAAGATCGTAAAACAGCGTGTTTATATTGCCCAGGGCGACAATGATTACCAGGTTACCACTACCGACTTCAACCTTTGGAAAGCTGCCCTGGGTGCAAAAAAGAACGTCACCCTGAAACTCTATCCCCAGATGAACCACATGTTGAGCATACAGCCCGCAAAAAGTACACCTCAGGAGTACCAGGTACATGCAAGTGTTGCAGAAATATTGGTTACCGATATCTCAAACTGGATCAAAGCTAAATAATTGGCAACATTGTTGCTGTTATCATGATCTAAATTAAAATAAAGTAACGAACTATGATCAAAAGAATACATGTACTTGAAGATGATGAGGATATCAGATACATTATTGGAGTTTTGTTAAAGGACGAGGGGTATGAATTACAATTATCATCTTCATTTGCTGAACTAAAAAGTAAACTGAAAGATTCTGTGCCTGATTTATTTATCCTGGATGTGATGATTCCGGATGGAGACGGCACCGACATCTGTACTGACCTTAAAGGTGATCCTTTTACCAAACACATTCCAATTATTGTCATGTCTGCAAATGATCAGAACAAACAAAAAAGCCTGGAAGCTGGTGCCAATGACTACATCAGCAAACCTTTCGATATTGATTATATCGTAAAGCGGATCAATACCCAATTAGCTAAGTCTTAGTATCATCCCTCAATATTACTAAGAGGTTGTTTGAAAAGGTTATTTACGCGTGCTGTCATTGGTAACTCTTGACGTCATCCTGAATTTAATTCAGGATCTCTCTTAAGCAGGCGAAAATAATAGGTTTGAGATCCTGAAATAAATTCAGGATGACGAACACAGCTTTTCAGACAACCTTTTTTTATTTTGTAAATTCTGCGGATGTAATTAACTTGAGCCCTATATCAATTGAACTATCGTGAAAGAATGTGTTATTGGTTTAGTGCCACATGTATTGAGCTTTGTGATCAATGAGCTTTGTAAAAATGCTTTTTTGGTTGCCTATGAAAAGGACCTTTCTGACCTGAAAGGTCTGGTGCCCGCCGATGCCATAGACCCTGATGACTGGGAACTGCTGGAATCTGTAGATGATGAAGTTGTTCAGATCATCCTGACTTCCGTAGACAAGGTAGTGACGTGTATAAAGACTTATTACATGATCAATAACCTTGATGAGCTGGAGACGATGGAAAACGAGGAGTACAACCAGCTCGCGTCCGACAGCCACTATGCGTATATTATGGATTTGGAGAGCAAATCTTACAAAGACCTGCTCATTAACCTAAATACCGTCTATTTCTGCATCACACGATACATTTATCATACGACCATTCAGTTGAGACTGGATGAACCAGATATCCCTGAAGAACTTTATGATGAATTTCTGGAAGTCTATAATGGCAGCTTTGATGAAGAGCTGGTTTCCGAAGACAAAAATATCTCCCTGCTATACGATCTGATACTGGATCTGAGCACTGATTTGGTGAAGATTGATAAATTCTATTGGGAGGGAGAGGAATAGAATTGTAATTTTTCTTAAGTTTGGGGGAATATAAAATATACCCTTATTAACATGTCAGATCAAAAGAAAGAAATATTCGAAGGTGTAGCACAACGCTTAAAGATTGAAGGATTTAATGTCGTAAATCGTGATGAAACTCGTCCATGGGGCGGTTTCTTTGTGATTGATGAAGAACAGGCGCAGCAATTTGCTAACGTTTATTTCGAAGGATTAAATGTAGAAGACCTAAGGATTTCAGGAAAATTAAGCCCGAAGATCCTTATCGTAGCACCGGATACCCGTTTATCATGGCAGTACCACCACCGTCGTGCTGAAATCTGGAGAGTAGTTAACGGTACAGTAGGCGTGATCACCAGTGATACAGACGAGCAGGGCGAAGTACAACAACTTGCTCCGGGACAAAGTATCAAATTGAAACAAGGTGAAAGACACCGCCTGATCGGTTTGGAAGACTGGGGTATCGTTTCCGAAATCTGGCAACACACAGATCCGGCACAACCTTCAGACGAGAGCGATATAGTTAGGGTGCAGGACGACTTTGGCAGATAATGATCATTTTACTATTTTTCATTACCCACTGGTTTTTATCGCTTTTTTCACAGACTTTCTTCCTGCATCGTTATGCATCTCATAAGATGTTTAAGATGAATGCTTTTTGGGAGAAAATCTTTTATACGATTACCTTTTTATCCCAGGGTTCTTCATTTTTGAATCCCCGGGCGTATGCGATTCTGCATCGCATGCACCATGCTTTTAGTGATACAGAGAAAGATCCGCATTCCCCGCATTTTGTCAAAGATGTATGGGGCATGATGATCAAGACAAAGAACATTTACCTGAACTACGCCAAATACAATGTGGAGCCCGAAGAGCAGTTCCGTGACAAGTACCCGTCATGGCCGCTAATCGACAAGATCGGAGATTCCTGGATCACCAGATTTGTATTTATTAGTTTTTATGTTTGGTTTTACGTGACTTTTGCAACGGCCTGGTGGATGTTCCTGTTATTGCCGATCCATTTTCTAATGGGGCCAATCCATGGTGCGGTAGTCAATTGGTGTGGACATAAATATGGCTATTCGAATCACGACAATGACGACCATAGCAAAAATTCCCTGCCCTTTGACTTTCTTATGCTTGGTGAGTTATTTCAGAACAACCACCATAAAAAGCCAAATAGCCCAAACTTTGCATCGCGCTGGTTTGAGTTTGATCCTACTTATCCCATGATGAAAGTCATGCATTGGATGCGCATCATCAGGATCAGAAAGACCTGAGCAATGTGAGCTAAAGATAAAAAAAGGCTGATCTGGATCACAGATCGGCCTTTTTTGTTTTGATGGGATTTTATGGCCTGCTATTTGTTTAATGTTAAAAAACAATAAGTTATGAAAACCTACATTTTACCCCTAGCATTCCTTGTTCTGGCTACATTGGGACAAGGATGCGTAAGTAGCAAAAAATACAAGGAACTGCAGGCCAGTTATACAGACTTACAACAAAAATCAAAGGACCTCAATGGTAAATACCAAAGCAGTCAACAGGAACTTTCAGGTTCATCCTCCAGGGTAAAGAGCCTTGAAGAGCAGATCGCATCTGAAAAAGCAAACGTTGCTTCTCTGCAGGAGGCGCTTAACAAATGTCTGAATTCCACCAGCCAGGGAAATGTGAACATATCCAAATTGGTAGATGAGATCAATGCTTCCAATAAATACATCCAACATTTGGTGAATACGAAGAACAAGAGCGATTCACTCAATATGGTGCTGACCAACAACCTGACCCGCTCGCTGAGCAGGGAAGAAATGAGGGATGTAGATGTGCAGGTGTTGAAAGGTGTTGTGTATATTTCTTTGTCGGACAACATGCTTTATAAGTCAGGTAGCTATGAGATATCTGCTACAGCCGGAGCTACGTTAAGCAAGATTGCGAAGATCATTAAAGATTACAAAGACTATGATGTGCTGATTGAAGGTAATACAGACAATGTGCCCATCAATATGGTCAACATCAGAAATAACTGGGATCTAAGTGCATTACGTGCATCTTCAGTTGTGCAGGCGCTTCAAACCACCTATAGTGTAGATCCTAAGCGACTGACAGCCGGTGGCCGTGGGGAATACAACCCGGTTGCGGCCAATGATTCGGATGCCGGGAAAATGAAGAATAGGCGTACACAGATCATCATCACCCCTAAACTGGATCAGTTTATGGATCTGATTGGTAAAGCACCGGATACCAAACCGGATTAATCCTATCGAAATCATTCATGAAAGCAGTTGAGAGATCAACTGCTTTTTTTTATGCCATTGTTGGAGCTGGGTTAAGGTTGCCTAGCAGTCTGGCTTAATCTTGGGCTATACTTTCCTTATGGTTGAGTTATCTGGGGATAATTCAACTTTAACTCAATCATATGGCAGATATGACGCATTAATAGCGCAAAGTACTGCACAGCCTTAAGCGTCATGTGAGTATGGAAGCCATAAACCTCTTTGAACTGAAAAATAAGTTAAATAACTGATTTTATAGTTGTATAACTGAAATATAAGTTGTAGCTTTATTTTATGGAAGAACTAGGTTGGATTGCATATCTGCTAAAAGTAAGTGTCTGCATGGCATTATTTTATATTTTGTATCATTTCTTTTTGCAGAGACTGACATTTTTCAGTTTCAACAGGTTTTATTTGTTGTCAAGCCTCGTAATGAGTTTCCTGATACCTGCACTGCAATTGGAAATAGAAAGGAAAGCGGAAGTGCAGCCACGGCCTCATTTTTCAGAGGTGTTGACCAGTTCTGGACTGATGCTATCAAAAGATTCTCCAGTAGTAATACCCTCAGATATGACAGTCACTATCGAAACATCGTACACATGGCTGGATGGAATAAATGCTGTCTATTGGTTAGTAGCCGCGGTTTCCATTGGCAGTGTAATTATTCAATCCCTGCTGGTCTTAAAACACACGGCAAAAATTAATATGCGTTTGGGAAATCTGAATGTTATTTATAAGAGCAAGGGTTTTACGAACTGTTCGTTTTTAAACTACGTATTTGTGGATGCGGAGCATCTGACAGAAGAACAGCAGGGTGTAATTTTAAAGCATGAGCAAGTACATGCCGATCAGATGCATACCCTCGATAAATTATTTGTTCAGTTCTGTAAATCCTTACTGTGGTTTAACCCCTTCATTTACTTATACGGACAGGCACTTGAATCGGTGCATGAATATGAAGCAGATAAGGATGCCTCCTGCACCGTCGGACAGTCAAACTACGCCAATTTGCTGTTGGCGATCGCAGTTCGTAAAAATAACAGTTCGCTGTTGCAAAATTTTGTCAAGCATCCTTTAAAGGCACGCATACACATGTTATTCACTAATCCATCAAAAAATATGAAAAAGTTAACTTATTTGATCAGCTTGCCGATGTTGGCAATGCTATTGTGGGGTTTTTCTGTAAGTTATGTTGATAAAGAAAACCTTCCTAATGTAAAAGAGGCGATTCCATTTGCTGAGAAAAGCATTGCAGCGATAGATTCCCCACGATATCGGCAAAAGGTAAAGCTAAACCCCGAATTGCTGAAGTTGCAGGGCGGGTTGGCCAAATGGCGCGAATCGGAGGAATATAAAAAGCGCTTAGCTAAAGCTTACAGACTTGGCCATGGTGTGATCTCAGGTGTTGTGAAGGATAACCCTCAAACTGATTTAGATAAATACACACCTTACCTGTTTATTACAGATCAGCAAACTTATGTTTTTGATGCCATGGGGATGGACCAGCAGACGATTGCCCGGGTTAAAAGTATGGGTAGGATAGAGTTAAAGGTTGGGACTGCAGGTGTAAATCAGTATGAACCCTACTTGAGCATCTCAGCCTCAAAAATTATGAAAGACAGTCAGGTGGTATATGCCCGTCCCGTGCCGGTTCAGTCTGCATTTTTATACGAAGCTAATAAAGTGAGGTTTACAGATGGTACGATCACAAAAATTGGCGGTAGTGCTTATGCCAGGGAGATCGAAGTGGCAGCAAATGGTCATACCTTTTTAGTCAAGGCGAATTCGGCGCAAGTGTCACTGAAGGAATTTGAGCATTTTAAGCGGGGGGATCAGGTTAGGTTGAGGTTTGTTCATGAGCTTAAATCGGGTCAAAAATCGTATCTGATCAAGGACTGGGTTGCAATATCCAAAGATTTGAGGTCATATGGATTGAAAAATAAGCAGATGTTCTACCGTTTTTATGAGAAAATCACAGAGAAAAAGCTGGCGAATACCGAGATTAGATACTCCGCGACGGATTCGATAGTGGTCCCGCGCGACAATAAAACAGTTGCGCTATATGGTGCTGTTACCTTTGAATTTCAGGATATAAAGATTGAAGGCACTCAGGCAGTGTATAACAAGGAAAGCATGTTGGGCAGTGCCAGGCAGGTTACTGTCCGGGATGAAGTGAGCAAAACACTAATTAAAGCAGATTCGGTGGTGTTCAATGCTAAAAATAAAAATATGAAATTTTTCGGGGTAAAAGCGCATTAAATTCCACTTACAATAAAAAGGGCACGTATCAAATACGTGCCCTTTATTTATTTCAATACTGAAAAATTAGGAATTTGTGCTCTTAGGTTTACCCCATCTGCGGCTTCCACTTTTTGGTGTTCTTTTTGCTCCGCTAAGGTTGGGCTGGCGCTCATCGCCGGAAGGTCTGGATGTGCGTTCCGGACGAGCCCCTCTTGAAGGTTTGGCTTTACCTTTACTTTTTGCAGCAGCAGCGCCACTCATCAGGCTCTGCCAGCTCATGGCGAAAGGATGGTCTTCCTGTACCGGTAATTTCAGACCGATCAGTTTCTCGATGTCATCCAGGAACTCTTTTTCTTCTGCATCGCAGAAAGAAAATGCGGTTCCGCTCAGACCTGCACGACCTGTACGACCGATGCGGTGTACGTAGGTTTCGGGAACATTGGGCAATTCGTAGTTGATCACATGTGCCAGTTCATCCACATCGATACCCCTTGCAGCAATATCAGTGGCAACCAGGATGCGGGTAGTTTTGGCTTTGAAATTGGTCAATGCCCTTTGTCTTGCATTTTGAGATTTATTACCATGGATTGCTTCAGCACGGATACCGGCTTTGATCAGATCTTTTACAATCTTATCCGCACCATGTTTGGTACGTGCAAAAACCAGGGCAGTTTCAATGGTTTTATCCTGGAGGATGTGCATGAGTAAGCCCCTTTTGTCCTGTTTCTCTACATAAAATATCTGTTGCTGAATTTTCTCAGCAGTAGAAGACACCGGGGTAACTTCCACTTTTACAGGGTTTCTTAAAATGGTATCGGCCAGCGTTTGGATCTCCTTCGGCATAGTTGCAGAGAAGAATAAGGTCTGTCTGATGGCAGGCAGTTTAGCAATTACTTTCTTAACGTCATGGATGAAGCCCATGTCCAGCATTCTATCTGCTTCGTCAAGGACGAAAAGTTCAATGTCTTTAAGGCTGATGAAGCCCTGGTTCATTAAGTCCAGTAAGCGTCCGGGAGTTGCGACCAGGATATCTACACCGCGGTGCAGTGCATCGGTCTGCGACTTCTGACCTACGCCACCAAAGATCACGAGGTGACGGATTGGTAGGTTTTTGCCGTAGGCTTTGAAACTTTCTTCGATCTGTATCGCCAATTCTCTTGTAGGAGTAAGCACCAGGGCCTTGATGGCTTTATGTACTTTGGTGTTCGCGTGTGGCTTGCTCAGCAACTGGAGCATTGGAATCGCAAATGCTGCGGTTTTTCCAGTACCTGTCTGGGCGCAGCCCAACAGATCTCTGCCTTGTAATATAGATGGAATAGATTGCTCTTGTATAGGGGTAGGTTGTGTATAACCTTCTGTTTGCAGCGCTTTTAAAATGGGCTCAATCAGGCTTAATTCTTCGAATAACAATGTGTTGTATTTTAATGTTTAGTGAATTGAAAGAATATCAATTGCAGCAAAGGTACATATAATATTACTATTCAGCGTTTTTACTTTCTTTAAACTGGCTGAAGAAGATCAATGCCAGGATGCAGAGCACAAAACCTACCACTCCGTTGAGCCTGAGGCCATAGTCATGTCCAGGGTCTTTCCCATAAACTGTTAGCATGGCGAATACAGCGATGCCCATCGTCTGGCCAAGTTTTACAAAAAGGTATTTAACGGCAAAAAACATTCCCTCATGGTTTTCTCCGGTCTCCAGGGTGTCTTGCTGTGCAATGTCTGCCAGAATCGCATTGGGTAAAATGCCCAGAGATGCCAGGGGAAAGGAGGCAAAGCTGACCAGGATATACATTTGTGCTGAAGAAGAAAAGGGAAGCCGGCCCAAAAAGTAAATGGTCACGAAGATGAGACTGAGGATAGCAAAAGCGCATAGTACCAGTGGCTTTTTGCCAAATTTCCTGGAGCCATAGTTGATAAACGGATAAAACAGCAGGGAAAGCAATACCATAATGCCCATAAATTTGCCTCCATCTGAATCCGGTAATCCGAGCAATACGGTAACGAAAAAAAGGAGTCCGCTGGAGATGATGCTCAGGGCGATGTAATAGGCAAAATCTGAAATCAGGTAAAATTTGAAGTTCGCATTGCGGAAGGTATTCCTGATTGCCGGAATGAGTGGGATATGGGTTGGCCTGGCATTGGTGTATTCCTTTTCGTTGATGAAGAGGATTGGCAGGATCATGACCAGCCCTGATAATATACTGAGCCCGATGATGGTGTATTGAAGTGCCTGGGAGCGGTCGCCGATTTTGAAGATTTCCTGGATCAGGTCTGCATAGTTGTTGCACAAAGCAGCTACGATCATTCCCAATACAAAGCCTACCTGCTGATAAGTTGACAGCTTTACTTTCTGATCCGGACTGTGTGTGAGCTCTGCCAATAAAGCATTATATGGGATGATGTATGTAGTTACTGAGATGAAAAACCCGGCGAGTACGATGGTGAGCCACCAGGCATTGAGTGTACTTTCTCCCTTGACCATGGGGTAAAAGACCAGCGAGCAGCAGATCACTGCTGGGAGGATTGCATATTTCATGATGGGAATCCGGCGGCCTTTAGGGTTGTCGCTGGCATCGCTCAGCGCAGCAATGAAGGGATCATAAATGGCGTCAAACAAACGTCCGGATGCCGCAATGAGTGACAGGATATTGAAAGCGCCGAAGACCAATAACTGAGGGACCAGTGGCGTAAGTCCGGAATTGTTGGGAGGCAGGTAGAAGTAGGGAAGCATCACGATGATGATATTGGTCATGATACTCCATCCCATCATTCCGGCAGCATAGGCAATTTCTTTTTTTAAGGGCAGTTGTTTGACAGGCATTTGAGGTCGTTAGGTCTGGTTTCGGGTATCCTGATTCTTCCGGTTGTTGAAGAACCTGTTGATGAAATAAATGACGATGAATCCGGCAAAAATGAGTAGGCCATTGATTGCGGATTGCGGATCGTCATGGTAGATGCTTAGTGCTACGAAAGTATAGGCGGCGATAAAAATCAATGGCATGAGGGGATAGAGACTCATGCTATAAATGCTGCTTTTATCCATTGCGGAGGTTCGTTTCCTCAGGAAGAAAATCGTGGCAGCAGAGGTCGCCATGCCAATACAGTCGAGGAAAATGGTGTAGTTCAGAATTTTGTCGAAAGTCTGGGCATAGAACAAGGTAAAGACCGCAATGATGGCGAATACCGTAAGGCTCACAAACATGACATCCGTTTTTTGATGTTTTCGGGTAAAGATGGCTGGTAAAGCCCCTTCTTCACCCATGGCAAACATGGCTCGTGGATTGCTCAGGAGGTTGACATTTACATAGCCGAGCACGGAGAGGTAAATGAGTCCGGACAGCAAGGTAAAGCCGGCAGGACCAAAGAGTTTTCCTGCGAGTATGGCCGCAATGCTCTCGGCAGATTTGAGCTGTTCAAAGCCAATGACCTGAACATAGGCATAGTTAATGGCCATGTAAAGGCTGATGATGATGAGTAGTCCGGTGATGATGGCACGGGGAATGACTTTCTTGGGATTGCTCGCCTCGCCGCCGAAGTTGATGGTCTGCTGGTAGCCGCCAAAAGTAAAGGAAATGCCGATGAGGCATACCCCTAAAGCTTTTCCATAATCGAACCAGCCTGGTGGTGTGGCTGAAGCTGTTTGGAAAACAGCTGTTGGACTTTCCGCTCCGGGGCCGGCAAATACTGCACAGATCAGTGTGAGTACCATTCCGATCTTGATGATGGAAAGCATGTTCTGCGCCCTGGAACTTACTTTGAGCCCCAGAAGGTTGAGCAGGTAAAACAGGCCTATAGTTATAGCCGCAATCAGGATACGGTAGTTTTCTGTTTGCAGTTCCGCTGGTAAAATCACCTTGCTCAGGTACTCTGCACCAATGATGGATACCCCTGCAACCGAGCCTGCATTGGAAACTACAATGATGCAGTTGATGGCGAAAGCGATAGAAGGGTGGTAAAATGCAGAGAAGATCTTGTAGTAGCCGCCAGTGACCGGAAAGCGTGAGCCGATCTCCGCGTAGGTTAATGCCCCGCACAGCGCGATAAGGCCTCCCGCTGCCCATGCCAGGTAGAAAAGCTCCGGAATCTGGGCGCCTTTTGCCACATTCACCGGGGTACGGAATATGCCCATACCAATGACCAGGCTCACAACGATCATCGCAAGATCAAATAAAGAGAGCAGCTTTTTAGGTGGCATAGGGCTTGGTTTTTAATTAGCTGAATATACGCCAAAATGTGTATTTGTTGAAACTTTGTAGTTGATTCCACAGCGGAATAGATTAAATTTGTTGGATACACCCGATACATCATGGCTGAACCTATTTATAACGACGACAGTATACGCTCACTCGATTGGAAGGAACACATCAGGCTGAGACCTGGTATGTACATTGGTAAACTTGGGGACGGATCTGCGCAGGACGATGGTATCTATGTACTGCTGAAAGAGATCGTAGACAACTCGATCGACGAATTTGTGATGGGTTCCGGACGTACCATAGACATTACAGTTTCTGATTCCAAGGTTAATGTACGCGACTTTGGTCGAGGTATCCCTTTGGGTAAGGTGATCGACTGTGTGTCTAAAATCAATACCGGAGGTAAGTACGACAGCAATGCCTTTCAGAAATCAGTAGGCTTGAATGGGGTAGGTACCAAGGCTGTGAATGCTTTGTCGACCACTTTTACGGTGCAATCGTACCGTGACGGCAAGACTAAGAAAGTGGAGTTTTCAAAAGGTGAGATCGTGCTGGAGAACGACATCATCGACACCACGCAGCGGAACGGTACAGCCATTACGTTTTATCCGGATGATACAATCTTTAGGAACTACCGCTACATCTCCGATTTTGTGGAAAGCATGATCTGGAACTATGTATTCCTGAACACCGGGCTGACCATCAATTACAACAACCAGAAATTCCTGTCGGAGCGCGGGCTGTACGACCTGTTGCACAAGGTGGCCGATGTGGAGAATATCCGATACCCGGTCATCCACCTGAAAGGTAACGATATAGAGATTGCCATGACCCACGGGCAGCAATATGGTGAAGATTACCATTCCTTTGTGAACGGTCAGCATACGACCCAGGGTGGTACACACCAGGCGGCATTTCGTGAGGCTGTGGTAAAGACCATCAGGGAGTTCTATAAAAAAGAGTACGATGCTGCCGACATCCGTTCTTCGATCATTGCAGCCATTTCGGTAAGGGTACAGGAGCCGGTTTTTGAATCGCAGACGAAGACCAAGCTCGGCTCGCAGAATATGGGGCCAGAAGGACCGTCTGTCAGAACTTTCATCAATGATTTTGTAAAAAAAGAACTGGACGATTACCTGCATAAACATCCGGATGTAGCAGATGCCTTATTGAAGAGGATCCTGCAGTCGGAACGTGAGCGTAAAGATATCGCGGGCATCAAGAAACTGGCCAATGACCGGGCAAAAAAAGCCTCTCTGCACAACAAAAAGCTGAGAGACTGTAAAGTGCATTTCAACAGCAACCATGAGAAGCGTTATGAAACCACGCTGTTCATCACGGAAGGGGATTCCGCTTCCGGTTCCATCACCAAATCCCGCGATGTAGATTGTCAGGCTGTATTCAGTTTAAAAGGTAAGCCGCTAAACTGCTATGAACTGACGAAGAAAGTTGTATACGAAAATGAAGAGTTCAATCTGCTGCAGCATGCGCTGAATATAGAAGACGGGCTGGACGGGCTGCATTACAATAACATCGTGATCGCCACCGATGCCGATGTGGACGGTATGCACATCAGGTTGCTGATGATGACCTTCTTTCTGCAGTTTTTTCCTGATCTGGTTAGGGCAGGTCACGTGTATATCCTCCAGACCCCTTTATTCAGGGTCCGCAATAAAAAAGAAACGATCTATTGCTACAGTGACGACGAACGTAAGAACGCCATAGAAAAACTGGGCAACAAACCGGAGATTACCCGCTTTAAAGGTTTAGGAGAAATTTCTCCGGATGAATTCGGCTTGTTTATCGGCAAGGACATCCGTTTGGATCCGGTGATTCTGAAGGATCAGACCATCAAAAACCTGCTGGAGTATTACATGGGTAAAAACACGCCTGACCGCCAGCAGCACATCATCAGAAACCTTAGAATAGAGAAGGATACGGTTGAGGAACTGGTCATGGATGTATTCGTAGAAAATTAGATTTTTAGAATATTTTTTTTATACTTGTAACCTAATCAAATATTCCCTGTTGGTAATTTTTTATGAATACTGTAGCTATTGCTGCGGTCATTAGAGGGGAATATGCCATATAACGTTGCAAAAAGATCGATTTTTCGATACTTTCTTATCATATTTTTGGTGCTGGTGCTATTTGCATGCGCTTTTTTTTACTACCTAAGGGATACCAGGATAACTGCGGTTAAAAATAATATTGCGGAGCTATTGGAGTTGCGGGGCGATTATGCCAACCTGGACAGCTGTACTTATTTATTGTACCAGGCCGGAAGCAATTCCCGTCTCTATGCTGCGACGGCCGATAAACGTTATCTTGAGCATTTTTCCGGACAAATTCAAAAGATCTCGGCCCGTCTGGCAGATATCAAAGCCGATTCAAAAGAACAAAGGACTGATTTTGCCGCAATCATGAAGCAGAAGGACGTGCAGGCGGCGCAGTACATCAGACTGAGAAGATTAACCGATAGCTTAGTCACTGGCTTTATCAGGCTTGGTATGTTGGAAAGCAAGGCTGAACAAAAAGAGGCAATTTTGTTTATAAATGATCACCTGATTGCAGAAATGCTTCATTTGCTTCAGTCTTATAAAGCGGGGGACTCCAGCGCCCTTGCGGAAGCCAGAAACGAAATGATCAGTCATTTGAAAGCAGAAATGAAAGAACTGGACCGGATAGCGTTGATCAATGGGATATTGCTGGTTAGCCTCATCGTGGTCATTCTTTATCACATTTTGCGTTTGTTCAGACATGAGCAGGTATTACTGGGGTCTAGTAAAAGGGCAACTCAAAATGCACATGCGAAAAGCCGTTTCCTTGCCAATATGAGTCATGAGATCCGTACGCCCTTGAATTCTATAGTCGGTTTCTCAGAACAGTTGAGCTATGGTCAGTTGAATGAGGAGCAGACAGACCAGATCACTGCCATCAGGAGTTCCTCAGAAATGTTGCTGGAAGTAGTGAATGAAATTTTAGATTTCTCCAAATTTGAGGAGGGTAAGATCAGCTTCGACAGGGCACCATTTTCTCCCTTGAATGAGATTGTTGAGGTCTTCAATAGTATGAATGTACTGGCCGCCAATAAGAACCTTACTTTGCTCAACAAGTTGTCTTTTGATAAAAATATAGTCCTGATCGGCGATCGTTTCCGGCTCAAACAGGTCATCATGAACCTGCTGACCAATGCAATCAAATTTACATCCAAAGGCCATGTGAAATTGAAAGCACAGTTTCTACCTGAAGGTAAGAAGCAGGGGATTCTGAAAATACAGGTAGAAGATACTGGTATCGGTATGGCCCAAAGTGATCTCGATCTGATCTTTGACGAATTTGCACAGATCGCTTCACCCATACGGATGACACAGCAAGGCACCGGTTTGGGACTGGCCATTTGTAAAAAGATAGTGGAGCAGCAGGATGGAAAGATCTCAGTAAACAGCGTGGCCGGTAAAGGTTCTGTCTTTATTTTTGAAATCCCATATGAGATTGCGGAGAAGAAGACAGAGGAGAAGAGTGATTTCAAAGTTCAGGGAAAAGGAATGTTACAGGGAAAGCGGGTGCTGGTTGTAGACGACAATAAAATGAATGTTCTACTGGCGCAAACGATTCTTAAGAAATGGGATATCGTATATGACAGTGCTTACGATGGTAAGGAAGCACTGGACCTTTTCAAAAAGAACCGTTACGACCTGGTGCTTACAGATATCCAGATGCCTGTAATGGGCGGGGTAGAACTGACGCATGAAATACGCTATAACGGAGATTTCGCCAAAGCGGATGTTCCGATTCTTGGCATCACTGCACATGTGTTGCAGGAAAACCGTGACATCTACCTCAAAGCCGGGATGAACGGCATTGTACTGAAGCCTTTTCTGGAGAAACAATTGATGGATCAGATCGCCGAGTATATTTAGATCTTGGTGTCTTCCGGGTGTTGAGGTGGCAGCACGTCGACCTTCTTCTCAACTACAATGACTTTGGTATGTACTGCATACTTACTTGGAGCAATACCTTTGTCATAGCGCTCTGCATATGCCTGTGTAAATTCTGCGCCAAAATACAAGATTACCGCCGTGTAGTAAATCCATAAAAGTATAACGATAATAGAACCTGCTGCCCCAAAAGCAGAGCCAGGATTACCCATTTCAATATAAATACCGATCAGGTATTTGCCCAAGCTGAAAAGCAGGGCAGTGAAAAGGGCACCAATGATGGCAGGTTTCCATTTCAGGTTGACATCAGGAAGTACTTTGAAAATGATGGTGAAGATACTGGTGACTACGGCAAGCGTGATGGCATTGGTAACGATCAGCATCATCAGTTCAGAAACTTCTTTCAGATTGATGTAGGCGGCTATTTTATTGCCCAGACCTACCACGATGCTGTTGATGACCAGGGAGACCAATAGTAAGAAGCCGAGGGAAGCAATGAGTGAAAAAGAAAGCAGCCTGTTGGTGATCAGTTTTTTCCATCCTTTCTTAGGCACTGCTTTTACTTTCCAGATCATGTTGATGCTGTCCTGAATCTCGATAAATATGGCGGTAGCACCTATGGCGAGGGTAGCAATACCCACGATGAGGCTGAATGTACTTGTGCCCGTGATGTTGGCATTGTTTACAAAACTGCGGAGCTGGTTGGAGACGTCAGTGCCTGCGAGTTCAGCAATCTCTCCGAACAGTTCTTTGTTGGCATCCATGTTGTCGCCCAGGAATAAACTTGCTGCTGCAATGATGATGATGAGCAGTGGCGACAGCGAAAAAATGGTATAGTAAGCCAGGGCTGCGCTGAGCTTCATTACGCGGTCTTCCATAAATCCCTTGCCTGCTGCGATGAACAAATGGGCTACGGCTTTAACAAATTGAATGGCTTTTCGTAAAAGGATCATGTGTCTGATTAAAATGGATATCCGATACCGATGTTATAAATTAAGTTTTCCTTGCGCCAGGATTTACTGCCGAAATCGATCTGATCAGTTACCCAACGTTCGTTCTCTGGTAAGTAAGGTTTACGGAGCGGGAAGGCTACATCAAGACGGATCACAAAGATCGTCGCATCTACGCGCAGACCTGCACCTGTACCCACAGCGATTTCTTTCCATGCTTTTCCGAAGCCGAATCCAGAGCCAGGTCTCGGTTTTTCTTCTGTTTCTGTAGCGGTAGCTGGCCTTCCCATGTCTTCTTTGCGCAACCAAATGTTTCCGGCATCGGCAAAGACCGCGCCATGTAAAATACTGACGATCTTAAACCGCAGTTCCGTATTGAACATGGCTTTAATATCACCACTTTGATCCGTGTAGGACGTTCGGTCGGTGATGTTGGTCGCCCGGTAAGAACCCGGACCCAAGGATCTTGCAGCAAAAGCACGGATGTCATTGCTACCACCTGCAAAAAACTGGCGTACGAAAGGCAGTGATGTGTGGTTGCCATAGGCATAACCATAGCCCAGGTTGAGGCGACTGGCCCAGATCAGGTTTTTAGTGATTTTGTAATAATCCCTCAAATCCGTTTCCAAACGGATGAACTGGTTGATGGCTGTACCTGCCACAGTCTTTTGTCCCAAACTGTTCTTACTGGCAAAGAGCCCCCACACATTTCCCCCGGTTTCTAATCCGCCAAAGAAATAAACATTATTTCGTCTGGACTCATCCATCTGGTTGGTATAGGTGAAATTGTAGCTGCTACCAATGATGAACTGGTTTTCCAGATTTTGTCTCAGACCCGGATTTGAGTTAAACAAGCTATCCTTTCTTGCTGAATCGATGCCCGCTGTCACGAAATTAACCGAGATTGGATTAAGGACATGCTCTTTATATTGGTTTTCTTTCCAATTGTAGCCAAATTCACCTTTGAATGAATTGAGGTTATATAATGAGCCCCTGTTCAGTGACTGATAGGATAGTGAAGCTACCGTTTTTGGAATGAATGCATTTGTACTGTTGAAGCCCCTGAATGGCGTGATGAACCTAGGGAAGGTTAGTTTTCCTTCCGTAGTGAAAGAGAAGGTGTTCAGACCGCGTGCCTGACCACTTACCTGCGTTTCAAAGCCACCACTGACGCTGACGTCCAACTGTTCTCCACCTCTAAACAAATTGCGGGTAGTTTGGGTAAGTTTGGCTTCAGAACCCACGAAGTTATTGGATTTACTGGTTCCGGTTACAGAGAACGATAGGGAGTTCTTTTTTAACGGAGTCAGGAATACATTGAGGTCCAATTGATTGTTTCTGAAACTGTCTACCGGAAGGAATTCTGCTTTTACTGCCTGGAATACACCGATGTTGACCATCCGGTTCAAAGACTGGTTGTGGTCTTTACGGTTGTAGATTTCCCCTTTTTTGAAGAAGACCAGTCGATCGAACAGTCTTGGCTTGAAGGTATTGCGCGGATCATAAATTTTAAAGTCCTCGTGAAGCAGGGGTGTGGAGTTTCTGATCACACTGTCCCTTCGTGCAACGTAATTTGGGTAAATGTTAATGTTCCTGATGGTGTAGGGTTTTAGTCCGGCATCGGGAGCGATGTCTTTAACCTTCATCCTCAGGTTGACCTGATTTTTTCCAATAGTACTGTCGACCTGCATGATCAGGTAGTCGGGACTGAAGTAAAAATAACCTTTTTCCTTCAGGTCATTGTCTACCCTTAATCTTTCGTTCTTAAAAACGTCCAGGTCATAGTAGTTCCCGGGTTTCAACAGGGAGTTTTCTGCATTTTGCTGGACAATTGCGGCAATCTCTGAACTGTCATTGGGTAGAATGACAGAGTTGAGCTTATAGCGCTGGCCCGTTACTGCACGGTATACTGCATGGCCCTTTTTTCCCTTGATCACCGTATCGCCGGTTACTTCGGCCTGAAGATAACCCTGACTGATCAGGTAGCTTTTCAAAACCGCATTGTTATAAGTCAGTTTCACTTCGCTCAAAAGTACAGGCGGTTCACCGATTTTATTGCGCAACAGGTTTCTAAGGCCTCCTTTAGGTTTCTTAGGTTCACCTGCGAGGTTGTACATCCAGAGTTTGAAAGGCATTCCCAGGATTTTCTTATTCGGCCTTGGACGCGTTTTCGCTTCAAGAGTAGCTTTTACATCTTTCTGATTGTCTATACGGGTGGAAGAATCAGGATTGATGTCGATCTTTGCTCCGGTATATAAGTACTGTCCGGGTTTCAATGATTTGGTGGTGCTGCAGGCAGCCCAGATCATTCCTATCAATATCAATAAACTGCTCTTAATTAGTTGTTTCATTTTGTCGTCTCTCTTGTTGCCTCAATCTTTTCTTTTTGGAGAAGTTTTCAAATACTTCCCTGAATCTGTTATAATCTACTACCAGTGCAAAGCCCAGTCCGGTTTCTATGATCTGTCCTTCAATCACTCCTTCATTTTGGTTACGTCTGTAAGCCCTTAAACGGTATTTACCATCTCCCGATAAGAGATACTCTACGTTCACGTTACCTGCAATGTTGGTCGCGTTTTGCTGTTGCTGTTGTTGCGCGCCTTCCAATCCAAATGAACTTCCTACTGTTACGATCAGGCGGTCATTGAGTAGTTTCTTGGATAAGCCAATTTCGAGATCAGTTCTCTGTTCTAAACTTCCGCTGGAATAATCTTCCGAAGAGTTTAAGTTGAAATTGATGTCTACTCCGGTTACCAGGGATGAAGCCAGGTTATTGAGCTGTTGTGTCAGGAGCTTACTTACACTTGATCTGGCAATGGAATTGATGCCCCCTCCGCCACCAGCTAGGCTTTCGAACGGATTGTCGGCAATGAAGCGTTCCAATACCAATAAGGCAAATACTTGTTTGTTGAGGTCGCTTTCGTTGTTGTTGACGTTCTGCAATCTAGCGTATACTTCTCCGGACAAGGCTCCACGTTCATTTTCCGGCAAATCGATCTTGAATTTGATGGTCGGTTTCATCAGCTCACCCGTCATCATCAAATAGACCTGGAATGGTAGTTTTGTTTTTGCCGGTGTGTTGTCCGGTTCATTGAGCAGGTCGATCGGTGCCGCGTTTACTTCAAACATCGCTGTCAGGTCTACATTCGCTTCCGTAGGTTCTCCTGTCCAGACGATATTGCTGCCCTGCTGTAATTTAAATGAACGTTTTACCGGACCTACGGTGAGGTTATAACTTCCGTCTGATATCTCATACCGACCGGTTAAGCTGGTCTTTCCGCTAGGATCCATGGTTGCAGTAAGCGTAGCCTGGCCTTTGATGTTCAGTGCATCGCCGTTCGAAGGATCTACCACTACGTTCAATTCTGCATTCGGATCTATTTCTACAGAAGCACTCAGGTTGATGCCTTTGATTGGCGCTCTGCTGATCGAATCGGCTACCGTCAATGCTTTTTTGCCATTGAAAGGTGGAGCATCAAAATCGACATACTGGACAATGCCTTCCTGGTCGATCACGGAAGGGTCGTCCGCTGGTAAGGCAAAGAAGAATTTCGTTTTATCTTCTACTTTGATGGTCATGTCTACATCCGGCTGGTTCATGTCGCCACGCACCTTGATGTCGCTGGTCAGGTAAACCGTGCCATAGATCATCTCATTATCTGCGGCAGTAGAATTCAATGCCCTGAAATTGTTGGTACGCAGGTTTAAATTGAACCGGATGTCTTTATAGTCCCTGGTCAGGATGCCGCCGGTAATGATGGCTTTTTGATTCAGGGAATCAATGATTGTGAAATTATTGAAGTTGATGCCATTTTCGTTAAAACTGATGCGTTCATTAGGCATACGGAAATAAGAATTTACATAAGTGGCATTGAAGGCTGCCTGATTGAATTTCACTTCGCCCAATACTTTCGGTGCATCCAGCGTTCCTTTTACGGAAATCTCACCCGTGACTGTCCCCGAACCATTTTTGATCTGACCCATGGATACACTTTCCAGTGCTTTGAGGTCGATCTTATCGATGTTCAATTTCAGATCTAATGCACTTTGTGGTGCCGTATAATAAAAACCATTGACACGGAGTTCGTGTACACCACTAAGTCCCACGTTCACTTCGAAGGCATTTTCGGTGTTGTTGTTCACTGCGACCCTCAGCGTTCCCAGTTCGTCTTTTTGGTAACGCAAGCGGTTTATGGTGAGGTTGGCCTCAATCTTAGGCGTTCCGGCCAGGTCTTTGGCGTCTACTGTTCCATTGATGGTTCCGCCTACCAGGGCACTATCGGTTTCTGCAAATTTCGTCAGTGTTTCAATCCTGAAATCTTTAAACTCAACCTTTAAAGGAGAATTCGGCGTGGTCGCTGTGCTATTGATGCTCAGTAACTGGTTGCCCTGACTCAGGTTAAACTGGTTGGCGAAGATTCCGGAGGCTCCAAACTGAAGGTAATTATCTGGATTCACCAGCCATTTCTCGTAATTCAATAGCAATTTCTGCGGATCCATACTGAATTGATAGTCCTTGTTGATGGACTTAAATGTTCCGCCCAGTACGTATTTATCCCGGAGTTTGCTGTCTCTGAGGAAAATGTTTAACCCCAATTGATTATCTGCTGCCTGTCCGCTGATTTCCGTATTGAAGAAGGAAAGCGAACCGCTTTGCAGGCTTTTTACCTGTAGTTTATAATTCAATTGCTGATTGTTGTTGTTGATGTTCAGTCTGGTACTGTCTACATTGAAGTTGCCATAAACTACCTGCGGAAACACAGCATTCATGATCAGGCTGTCCTTCTGCGTGTCAATCAACCCGTTCATCCTGGCAGGGGCGAAGGTGGTCAGTTCCGGTACAAAGTTTTGCAGGATCTTAGGGTTGTAGAAGTTTACATAAAACCTGAAGCGCTGATCTGGAATTTTACTCACTTCCCCGAACTGATAGTATTTGTTGATCTGATTGATCACTGCAGCACCGATGTTTGTCAGCTGGTATTTTCCATCGATTTTGGCCCGTAGAAATTCGGACTTTAAGGTCAATAAGTTGTGGTTTTCATCGGCTTCAGAATGTACCATTATGGTATCGACATTGAATCTTTCACCTGTTTTCACTACTTGCAGGCCTAATACGCTGATATCGCCATTCAGGTAATCCGGATCTGCGGTAGCAATCTCTGCTTTAACCATTCCGGCGAGTTTAAACTCGGTCGGACTGAAATTGAGTTTTTGCAGGTCTACCTGTTTTAGGTCAAGGTTGGCATTTACTGAAGGATATTTACCTGCGATGTTTACAGCAGCATCCAAAGCAAAATTGGCATTTGTATCGGCCATGCTGCTTTTCAGGTTAAGCTTTTGTTTGGTATAGTCTCCTTTCAGGGAGAGGTTTCTGTAGGTATACTTGTTATAATAGGCACTCAGAATCTGTGCATCTATGGCTGCTGCTGCTGTTTTCGGATCGAGACCGCTGCCTTTTACGGTTGCTTTAGCGGTAATCCGGCCCATTTGTGCCTGCTGCTTGAGGAGCCTGCCGACGTTAAAATTATTCAGGTTCAGGTTGGCGGTATAGCGTTCACGGCCCTTCGGACCTTTCATTGCTGCTACCAGGCGAGCAGAACCCATATCTGTGTTGATGTTGAAGCCTGTATTGAAATCTGTCATCGACCCTTTAAATTTACCATTGGCCACCACGAGGTTTGGCAATTCTATATTGGTAGGCAATGTCCCCTTAGGGATGACAGCAAGCAGGTCGCGCTTGGTAATTTTAAAGCGCTTCAGGTTGAGGTCCAAAAAGGCTTTTTCCACATTCGGTAATCCTTTGACTCTTCCACTGAGGTCGATCTGTGTATTTTTTAGTCCATTGATCTGTAATCTGGGGATGGACAGGTCGCTCATGTAACCGTTTGCACTTGCGTTTACACTGATCTTTTCGTTTCTATAGGCAGCAGGAATTGCATCGCTGAAATAGCTGCCATCTTTGAGTCCGATGCTTGTGTTGCGAATTACAGTCGATATTTTTACCCTTTCCGGGTGTTTGGTCAAGTCGTCCAACGAAGTATAGGCTAGCTCGGTATTGTTTTCTATAGCAGTGTTTGGAGTTTTCAGGATGAAATTACTGATCTTAATCGCCTTGTCGGAGTACAGCACATTACCCTGGAGTTTGTCGAGCTGGAAGCCGCTTTTTTCTCTGAAATTCCCACTTTTGACATTCACTTTTATCCCTGCATCACTATAGTTGAGTTGTTCTGCTACCAAGCCCAGATTATTGAACTTCAGGTGGTTGAAATCCATTCCCTTCGTCGGTTTGGCAGCCAGTACATCATATTGTATATTGTTTTCCGTCAGGTTGAGCTTGCCCAGGACGAAGGATAGCGGCGCAGCTGCAGCGGTGTCTGCCGTATCTTTTTTACTGCTAGCTTTCAGGGGTTTCATGGCGAAGGCGACATTGGATCTGCTTAGACTGGCATTGTCTACATTGTATTTTCCATTGCTTACATCGGCAAGCAGCTTGCCCAGGGAAAGTTCATTGATGGCCAGGTTCGCCTGATTCGCTGCAGAATTGAACCCAATTTTTGTGTCATTCAGTTTGGCATCCGTCACCTTATAGGTGTTGTTGGTCAGATCTACGAACAGGTCCGTCAATGCCAGCTTATTGAGGTCTACCTTAGCATTCATTCCGGAAATCTGATCATCGAAGCCAATTTTAATGTTGTTGAAGGCAAAGTCATTGATTTCCACAAGCGGTAGCTTACCAGTTTCCGTTTTTGCAGTATCTATGCTGTTTTCCAGATGGGCTGCCAGCTGGGTCAGTGGTTTCTGCTGGAGGTACTGTATGCTGGTATTGTTGAGGGCCAGGCTTTTGATCACATAATGCTGGTTATTCAGGTCAAATTCTTTCAGTTTTGCCTTGAATTCCCCCAGGTTTAGTTTCATGTCGTTTCCTGCAACATCATCCCTGTACCTGATGATGATATCAGAAAAATTAACTTTATCTATGGAAAATTTGAGGGTAGAGGTCGTATCTTTTTCAACCTGATCCTCTGGTTTGGCCTGTTCAGACATAAAAGCGTCCACTAAAAAGGAAAAGTTAAACGCGGTATCGGGATTGATCCGGGTCACATTGGCCCTGATCTTTTCCAGTTCAATATTGTTGATTTCAACTTTATTACTCAGTAACTTGAAAAGACTGATGTCTACAGCCAGGCGGTCTGCATAGAGCAAGGTGTCTTTTTTAAGGTCTTCGATATAGAATTTATTGAGCACAATGTCTTTTGGAAGGGCTATTTTGATGCTTTCCAGTCGTACCTCAGTCTTAGTTTTCTTTTTCAGGTAACTGATGGCCTTGTCTTTTACAAAATTTTGTACAGCCGGAATGTTGAGTGATACTGCAATCAATATCACCAGCATAATGATACTTGCGATGATCCAGAGGACGATTTTTAGGCTTTTGCGTAAGTATGGATTCAAGTCGGTAATAATTGGGGTTAAATGATAGCTAAATAACCAAAATCATGCCGCCCTTGTTTTGAGTTTAGCGATAACTGTTAAAAACTTCTATTCCTGAAATGCATTTGATGCCTTATATTTACAGCATACAATACTTTTCTTGATGAGCGACGAAATAGAAAACAACATAAACGAAGAAAATGCGCATACAGTAATTCCAATTAACGGACTTTACGAAAACTGGTTCCTCGATTATGCTTCCTATGTCATTCTGGATCGTGCCGTTCCACACATCAATGATGGTCTAAAACCTGTTCAGCGAAGGATTATGCATTCGCTCAGGGAGATGGACGACGGGCGTTTCAACAAGGCTGCGAATGTGATCGGAAATACCATGAAGTACCATCCGCATGGAGATGCTTCTATTGGTGATGCAATGGTGCAGATCGGGCAGAAAGATTTGCTGATCGATTGCCAGGGGAACTGGGGAGATCCGGTGACGGGTGATAGTGCGGCTGCACCGCGTTATATTGAGGCCCGTCTTTCGAAATTTGCCAATGATGTGGTTTTCAATCCGGATACCACGCAATGGCAATTGAGTTATGATGGCCGTAACAATGAGCCGGTTACCTTGCCGGTGAAGTTCCCGTTGCTGCTTGCTCAGGGGGCTGAAGGAATTGCTGTTGGCCTTGCGACTAAAGTCATGCCCCATAACTTTAATGAATTGCTGGACGCCTCTATTGAGATTTTGAAAGGCAACCGGCCCAATATCCTGCCAGATTTCTTTACCGGGGGTATGGCCGATTTCTCTGCCTATAATGAAGGGATGCGCGGTGGCAAGATCCGGGTGAGGGCAAAGATCACAGAAAAAGATAAAAAGACCCTGGTCATCACAGAGATTCCTTTCAGTACAACTACGGGTTCTGTTATAGATAGCGTACTTGCTGCCAATGATAAAGGTAAGATCAAGATCAAAAAAATCGAGGACAATACAGCTGCCCATGTAGAGATCGTGGTGCATCTGGCACCCGGTATTTCTCCCGACGTAACTATTGATGCACTGTATGCTTTTACTTCGTGTGAGGTTTCTATTTCACCAAATACCTGTGTAATCAGGGATGAAAAACCTCAGTTTTTGAGTGTAAATGACATCCTGATTGAAAATACCCAGCATACCAAAGCTTTGCTGAAAAAAGAACTGGAGATCAAGTTGCATGAATTGCAGGAAAAGATCTTTTTCAGTTCCTTACTGAAAATATTCATCCAGGAAGGGATGTACAAAAATGCAGCTTACGAAAACTCGGTCAATTTTGATGCGGTAGTGGAGGTATTGAATCTTTTGTTTGAGCCTTTTAAACCTGATCTTTATCGTGAAATTCTTCCTGAGGATTTTAAAAAGCTGATTGATAAACCGATGAGCAGCATCACGCGCTTCGATGTGAAGAAAGCGGATGAACACATGAAAAACTTATCGGACGAGATCAAGGTGGTCAAAAATCACTTGCGTCACCTTACCGAATACGCCATCGACTGGTTCGAGAAACTAAAATCCAAGTATGGAAAAGGGCGGGAAAGGAAAACAGAGATTCGTTTGTTTGACCGCGTAGAAGCTGCAAAAGTTGCGCTTGCTAACGTTAAATTGTACCTGAACCGTGAAGACGGATTTATTGGGACTGGTTTGCGCAAAGATGAGTTTGTGGCCGATTGTTCCGATCTTGATGAGATCATCGTATTCCGCGAAGACGGAAAATGCATCATCACTAAAGTAGCTGACAAAACCTTTGTAGGTAAGGGCATTTTGCATGCGCAGGTTTTCAAGAAAGGTGATGAGCGTACGATCTATAACCTGATTTATAAGGATGGTGCCAGCGGCATTTCTTACATTAAGCGTTTCGCTGTAGTTGGTGTAACCCGCGATAAGGAATATGACTTGACTAAAGGAAGTAAAGGATCTAAAATATTGTATTTTACAGCAAATCCAAATGGGGAGGCTGAGGTAGTTACGATACAACTGAAACCGCATACCAAACTGAAAAAATTACAGTTTGACATCGATTATGCAGAAGTTGGGATCAAGGGGCGTGGCTCACAGGGAAATATTGTTTCCAAGTATCCTGTTAAAAAAATATTACTGAAAAGTAAAGGGGTATCTACATTATCCGGACTGAAGATCTGGTATGACGAATTATTGAGACGTTTGAATGTAGATGGCCGCGGCAAGTACCTGGGCGAGTTTGACGGTGACGACAAGATCCTGCAGGTGCATAAGGATGGCTGGTATGAACTGAGCACGTTTGAACTCAGTAATCATTTTGATGCTGACCTAATCCTGATCCAAAAATTTGATCCGGAGAAGCCGTTTGCATTGGTGCAATATGAAGGCAAGGCCAAAAACTATTTCATCAAGCGCTTCTTGTTCGAAAGCATCGCGGTTGGTAAGAAGTTCAACCTGATCAGTGAGGAGAACGGTTCCAAGTTCTTATACCTGACCAGCAATCCGGCGGCTGTGCTGACCGTAGATGTACTGAAAGGTAAGACCCAGATTCCGGAAACTTTAGAAATCGTTCTGTCGGAGTTCATTGATCTGAAGGGTATCAAGGCAAATGGCAACAGGCTGACCCAGCATGAGGTGAAAAATATGTCTATTGCCCACAACGAAGAAGTGGAACTGAGTAATGAGGCTATCAAGACAGAGGAACCTAAGGAAGAGCTCGTAGACCCGGCCATGACGAAAGATGCAGATGAGGAAGAACTTCCTTTACCAGATTCGTCTGAAGATCCCGAGGTAGAAGGAGATTCTGTTGAGCAACAAGCTACTGAAGCAAAACCGGAGCCGGCACAAGGCACAAAGAAAGCCTGGTCGGCGCCTAAAAAGGAAATCAAACTGGAGATCACCAATCCGGATGATATCGATAATGCACAAACTTCCTTGTTCTGATCGGATAAGGGATTGAACAAAAAAGGGCCATCGTAAGATGGCCCTTTTTTTTAGTTCTGCGTTCTGGATTTTTGCATTGGGTTTGCTCCTGTTGAAGAACCCCTGGGGGCCTGTTGCTGCTTGAACAGCTCAAAGCGAGAAGGCTGTGCTTGTCTTGGCCATGCATTATTGGCCTCATTGATATCAGCCGTTTCCCTAAAAGGATCTAACTGTACTGATGCCACTTCCTTGTCTTTGGCAAAAACCTTGGTGACGGTCTGCTCATTTTTTCTCCAGATGTATGCAGGGATCCGGTCCACCTCTTTGCTGCCATCTTTAAAAGTCCATTCGATAATGATGGGCATCACAAGTCCGCCTTCATTGCTAAAGGACAATTCATAAAAGTTCTTTTTGCTTTCATACAATTGCTTTTCCTGATCGGTAAGGGAATTGTAGTAAGCCTGAAAATCCTGGTCTGCTGTACGGCTGACCTCGAAGCGGTCAAATTTGTTGTAAAAATCCAGCAGGCTGGTATCCTGTTCTACCGCGAATTTAATGCCGGCGGCTTTATTGCGTTCGCGACCAAGGTATTTCTCCGTCTTATCGTAGACTTTCTTATCGATAATATTCTCCTGTGCCTGCTTCATGCTGTTCATTCTGTAGGCTTTTACGTCTGTCAGGGCGATATCTACCGGATCTGTACTGAAAAACCATCCCCTCCAAAACCAGTCCAGGTCTACGGCGGAGGCATCTTCCATTGTACGAAACAGGTCAGCAGGTGTGGGATGTTTAAAAGCCCAGCGTTTGGCATATTCCTTAAAGGCATAGTCGAACAACTCGCGCCCCATCACAGTTTCCCTCAGAATATTTAATGCTGTTGCAGGCTTAGCGTAGGCATTTGGACCAAAATTGATGATGTTTTCGGAATTGGTCATGATCGGCTCCAATTGGTCTTTAGGCATTTTCATGTAATCCACGATCTTGTGGGCAGGTCCGCGCTGGGAAGGGTAGTTGTTGTCCCATTCCTGTTCTGCAAGGAACTGACAAAAGGTATTCAATCCTTCATCCATCCAGCTCCATTGCCTTTCGTCTGAGTTCACGATCATCGGGAAGAAATTGTGCCCTACTTCGTGGATGATGACACCGATCATACCATATTTGATCGCCTCGGTATAAGTGCCATCCTTCTCGGCCCTTCCATAATTAAAACAGATCATTGGATACTCCATTCCGTTCGCCGCTTCTACAGAAATGGCTACAGGATAAGGGTAGGGGATGGTGTGTTTCGAGTAAACTTTTAACGTGTGGGCCACAGCCTTGGTAGAGTACTTATTGTATAAGGGATAAGCTTCAGGACCATAATAGGACATGGCCATAATTTTTTTGCCATCAATATAGGTAGCCATGGCATCCCAGACCAGGCGTCTGGAAGAAACCCAGGCAAAGTCCCTTACATTTTCAGCTACGTAGGTCCAGGTTTTTTTGGCCGTAGATTTTTTGCTGAGGCCAGCCTTGATCTCGTTGAGGTTTATAATTTCAACAGGAGCCTTGGCAGATTGTGCCGCATTCCATCTTTTTAAGCTGGTGGGATTCAGCACCTGAGCGTAATTCTGACATTCGCCAGTTCCTCCCACGATGTGGTCGGCTGGTACAGTCATGTTTACTTTATAGTTCCCAAAGGCGAGGGCAAATTCACCCCGGCCTTCAAATTGTTTGTTTTGCCAGCCTTGGAAATCAGAATAGACAGCCATCCTTGGGAACCATTGCGTCATGGTGAAAAGGTAGTTGTCATCTTCAGCAAAATACTCATAACCACCTCTGCCGCCTACCGTCATGCGGTCTGCAATCTTATAGTTCCAGGAGATTTTGAATTTATATTTGCTTTTCGGCATTAAGGTCATGGGCAGGTCGATACGCATCATGGTATTGTTGATGACATAAGGAATTGCTTTCCCATTTTCATCGGTGATCCTGATGATCTTTACACCGAGATCATTTTCCTGCCTGAGGATGCCGGAAAGCTCTTTGAAGCTCATCTTATCCGTCATCTTACTGGTTTCAGTCAATTTATTGTCGCTGCTGGCCTTGTGCTGGTTTTCATCCAGTTGTACCCAAAGGTAACTGAGCGGGTCGGGCGAATTGTTGTAGTAAGTAATCGTTTCTGAACCGGTCAGTTTCAGGTTTTTTTCGTCCAGTTCCGCATTGATCTCATAATCTGCACGCTGTTGCCAATAGGCAGGCCCCGGAGCACCAGATGCTGAGCGATAAGAATTCGGGTCGGAGATGATGGTCCCCAATTGTTCAAATTTATTGCCATGGTTAGATCCCGGATTATTGAGCAATTGCGCGAAACCAGAAATGCTGAACGTCAGGGAGGCAAACAGGAGTAGGTTTTTTTTCATACTTGAATTAAAGGATTGCTGGAATTCTTTCCGCGGCCATAACGAAAGATATTCCAAATATAGCGGAAGAAAGGAAGAAAGTCCAGTCCCATCGCTTGATTTTTACAATTGAAATGAGCAAATACGACAACATTAACGCAGATATTACAATTATAATTTGTCCAAATTCTAATCCCAGGTTAAACGCTAGTAATTCTGATGTGATATTTGTACTTTTTCCAAGTAAACTTTTGAGGTAATTAGAAAAACCCATGCCATGTATGAGTCCAAAAGCAACCGCGAGTAAATATTTGCCAGTTACGCCTGTTGTTTTCCTTTTTTTACTGAATAGGTTTGATGAAGCGGTGATTAAAATCGTCAGGGGGATTAAAAACTCAATCCAGGAACTGTTGATGGAAATGATTTTGAGCACGCTTAAGGCCAGTGTGACACTGTGACCAACTGTAAATGCGGTAACAAGAATCAATACTTTTTTCCAATCGCTAAGCTGATAGATTCCGCAAAGGGCGATTAAAAATAGAATGTGGTCGTACCCCTGCCAGTCGAGGATGTGTTGCCAGCCAAGTTCAAAGTAAAGGCTAAAATCTTGCATTGTGGTTTAATTCGTAGTTTTGTAAAAAGCACAATATCCAAAATAACATTTATATAGACAAAGATGCTGCACATTCTCCTGATTTCCTGGCTACACCTACTCCATCCATTTTATGTGAGCGTAACTGAAGTAGAACACAATCCGAAAACCAAGACGGTTCAGATGAGCGTACGTGTTTTTTTTGACGATTTTGAAAAAGCATTGAATAAGCGTTATAAAACCAATGTCAATATCCTTAAACCTAAGGATAGGAAAGAAATTGAACTGATGATCTCGGGTTATATCAAGGAGCATCTGGTACTGAAGGCCGATGATCGTCTTTTGACTTTTAAATACATTGGTTACGAAATCAAGGAGGATGCCGCCTGGTGTTATTTTGAATCTGGGCAGGTTGAAAGCATCCGCCGTTTGGACATTCAGGATCAGCTCCTTTTTGAACAGCATGAATCTCAAATCAATATGATCCATGCAATTGTAGGGGGGAAGCGTAAAAGCACTAAACTCGATAATCCCCAAAGCAAAGCCGTATTTCTTTTTTAATACTGTCGGCAAACCCAATAAAAATGGGAATTATGATGCAGTCTGAAAAGGTACTGCTCATAATTCCCATTTGGAAATTGTTTTTCGAAAACCTGTTGTTTTACTGGTATTGAATATAAATCGGTGCCGGTTTCAATTTCAACAATTCTTCCGGTGTCATTAAACGATGTGGCGCTTTTTTCAGGTCGTTTTTGTAAAACAGTTTAAATCCTGTGAACTGTACCGGCTCTGAATAAATGAAATGGCGATAAGTACCTAATTTCAGATCAGGTTCGCCCCAACCGTCCATGTGCATTACGATCTGTACTTCAGGACGTAATTTGATGTTTTGGTAATTGCTGACCATTTTCCTGGTGAAACGGTGTATTACGAAAACTTTAGGCGGCAGGTTGTGTTTTTTCACCACATCAGCCAGGTACTGCGATACGTAGTTGATGTCAGCGGCGTCGTAAGTGCCGATCTTTTTGCCTGGAAGAGAACCATCTTTCATCGAGAATTCCGGGTCTATGCCTAAATGTACATTTGGCATTTCCAGGTATTTGGCGATGTGCGGAATCTCTGCCTTAATGTTGCTCAGGGCTACCTGCAGATCGAGGAAAACAATGGTGTTTTTGTGCATCGCCGCGATCTTCAATACCGAATCAATCTGTTTATTGCCCATACGGTTGATGTATTTTCCATCTTTACCCGGGGTTCCGCTGGCAACTGCCGCGATATAATGCAAGCCGACTTGTACAGGTGTAGCAGGATCTGCTTTTTCCCATCTTTTCACTTCAGCGTTCAGCCTGGTCCACATTTCTTTTGGAGCGTATTCACCCAGGGCACCCATTTTCTTAGAGTGCAGATTTCCATAATAAACAATAATGCGTTTAAAGGGCAGGATGGCACCGTCAAGTGGATACGGCTGTTTTTTTACCGGCCATTTGCCTGTCGTGTCGCCATTTGCAAGCTTTTTGATTAATTGGTTGTATTTCGCGGTATCTATAGGTGCGCGCGTGTTGGTCTCTTCTTCTTCAACAGCAGTTGAATCGCCCGAAAGGGCTGTTTTTGTTTTTCCGTTGGCTTTGTTGTTGTCAGAACTACAGCTGGTGAAAACACCGATTGACGCTGCTCCGAATAAAAGCATCCCTGCTACATGAGCTAATTTCATTTGATATTTGATAAATGTGTTTTTATGGTAAAATCATACAAGTATAACCAACTTAAAACGAATTAAAAATTAGTTGAGGAGGATATTATAAATATTTATTCAAGTTGTTTGGAATTATTCTAAATAAGTTACTATACTTGTATTGTTATTTGAAATCGTTCTAAATAGATGAGCGTAGTTTGGGCGTAAGTATGACAGTATATCATTTTGCTCATCGCTAAAGATAATTTGGTTGGTTTAAGTTGATAAGGACAGCTTCCGGTGCCCTTCCGGAAGCTCCTTTTTCTTGAAGCCCATAAAGAAACTTAGTTCAGTAAAAGGTGTACTGGTTAGGTGTGTTTGAAAGCGTCGGATTAGGTCCCCGACGCTTTTATTTTTAGAAGCTGTTGAATTTTCCAAATACGCCCAGTGGCAATTTCGTACCCGAGGTAGCCTGAAGATACAGCTCACCTGTTTCGAGATTGCGCACCTGTGGGAATGAGGTTTTGATCAGGTTTTCCACGATCACGGAAGAAAATCCCAGGGAATAAGTGTTGAGGATCAGGAAATGTTCCTCTTCATCGAGTAGCTGCACGACATCGTGCATCATCTCCTGAATGTGATCTTCCAGTTTCCATTTTTCACCATTTGGTCCATGGCCAAAAGCAGGAGGATCCAAAATGATCCCGTTGTATTTTTTGCCGCGTTTAAGTTCTCTTTTTACAAATTTCAAGGCATCTTCTACGACCCAGCGTACGTCTCTCAGCCTGGAAAGCTCCTGGTTTTCATTGGCCCAGTTGACCACTTGTTTGATCGAATCTACGTGTGTAGTATCGGCGCCGGCGGCTTTAGCAATCAGCGAAGCAGCGCCTGTATAGGCAAAAAGGTTCAATACTTTCGGACTGGGGGTCTTAAAACGGCGTACACAAGAGGAGATATAATCCCAGTTTACTGCCTGTTCCGGAAATACACCCACATGTTTGAAAGAGGTGAGTCCAAGACGCAGGTTGATGGTCACATCGTCATTTTTATATTCCACGTTCCAGCGGTCAGGGATCTGCTGAGCAGATTTGATCCATTCTCCTGAAGTCGCGGAGCGTCCTCTAAACCGGATGTGTGTCGCTTTCTTCCATTCCTGTTCAGACCAGGTTTTTTTCCAAACAGCCTGAGGTTCAGGTCTTGATAAGACCAGGTTTCCGAAGCGTTCTAATTTTTCAAAATCACCACAATCAAGCAACTCATAGTCTTTCCAGTGCGTGGGGGTAAGCAGGCTTATCATAAAATATGGGTATATTAAAATTTGTCTTTCGCAGCTTTCATGAAGCGGCTGGCAAAAACAAAATCGTTTAGTTCCTGGATGTCCGTATGGGCGATTTCCTTATTCGATCCTTCCCAGAATTTCTTTCCTTCGTGCAAAAATAAGATATAATCTCCAATACCCATAACGGAGTTCATATCGTGAGTCACTACAATGGTTGTCGTGTTGTATTCCTCTGTCAGTTCTTTAATGAGTTCATCAATCACGATAGAGGTTTTAGGATCTAACCCCGAATTGGGTTCATCTACAAACAGGTATTTAGGGTTCATGGCGATCGCACGTGCGATACCTACCCTTTTTTTCATCCCGCCGGAGAGTTCTGCCGGAAATAGTTTGTTTTTGCCTTCCAGGTTTACACGCTCCAGACAGAAGTTTGCCCGCTCCAGCTTTTCCTTTCTTGACTGTTCCGTAAACATGTTGAGTGGGAACATAATGTTCTCTTCTACCGTCATAGAGTCGAATAGTGCGGAGCCCTGGAAGAGCATTCCGATTTCCTTCCGGATCTCGATTTTTTCCTCGAAGTTCATGGTGGTAAATTCCCTTTCATCGTAGTCTACACTACCTTGTTCCGGCTGGTGCAATCCGATCATGCATTTTAACAGGGTTGTTTTTCCGGAGCCGGAACCACCGATGATCAGGTTGGTTACACCAGCTTCAAACTTACCCGAAATGCCTTTCAGTACTTCGTTGTCTCCAAATGACTTATGGATGTCCTTAATCTCGATCATAATAAAAGCTGAGTTACAAGATAATCACAGACCAGTATAGAAATACAGCTGACCACAACCGCACGTGTACTGGCCTGTGCAACTTCCAGGGCACCGCCTTTGACATAGAAGCCCTCGTAGGCGGGTACTGAAGTAATGATAAAGCCAAAAACAAAAGCTTTCACCAATGAAACGGTGATGGTGTAAGGATTGAAGTCAGTAGTGATTCCCTGGATATATTCTGCCGGAGAGACTGCACCTGACAGCGTACCTCCAAGGTAGCCACCGGTAATGCTCAGGAACATAGACATGATGACCAGTAAAGGTACCATGGTAATGCCGGCGATGATCTTCGGAAGTATGAGGTAACCGGGCGAATTGATACCCATGATTTCCAGGGCATCAATCTGTTCACTCACGCGCATGGTGCCGATTTCGGAGGAAATGGCAGATCCGATCTTTCCAGCCAAAACAATTGCACTGATGGTCGGGCTGAGTTCCAGAATGGTTGAGTCGCGGTTTACCGAGCCAATGATCGTTTTTGGAATGAAGTCACTCACCAGCTGAAAAGCGATCTGGAGGGTCATTACTGCACCAATGAAGGTAGAGATGATGGCAATGAGTCCGACAGAGCCGACGCCAATGAAGTCCATTTGCTTGAAAATGGCCTGCAGGTAGATTTTAAACTTTTCAGGCCTTCTAAATACCGCTTTCAATAGGAGAAGGTACTTGCCAAAATTGGTGAAATTCATTCTTGAAAAATTAGCTATGGTATTTTGTAATATTACACAAAGAAACAATTTTCTAGCAAATCTTTGGCCACAAAGTTTTTCTATGGCCGTGTTTTTGTATAATTGCGGGAAATAAGCGTTGTAACAATGAATGCAATCATTACAGGAGCTACGAAGGGCATCGGGAAAGCCATTGCAATAAAACTGGCCGAACAGGGTTACGATCTGGCACTTTGTTCCAGGAATCTGGAGGAGCTGGAGGAATTTCGTGCTTCGCTGCAGTATACCGGCGCTGACATCATGATCCATAAGACCGATTGCAGCCTCAAAGCAGAGGTATATGCTTTTTGCGAATCAGTGAATGCCAGCTTTGAAAAAGTAGATGTGCTGGTGAACAATGCGGGTGTATTTTTGCCTGGGATGGTACTGGATGAACCAGATGAACAGTATGAAAGCCAGTTGGATCTCAACCTGAATGCGGTTTATTACCTCAGTAAATTCTTTGGAAAAATGATGCGTACACAATCCTCAGGGCATATTTTTAACATTTGTTCTGTTGCCAGTAAACAAAATGTTGAAAATGCTGGTAGCTACAGTGTAACTAAAGCAGCCTTACTGAGTCTTAATCATGTATTTAGGGAAGAGTTATCAAAATACGGCGTTAAGGTGAGCGCAATTTTGCCGGGTTCCACACTGACCTCATCCTGGGAAGGGACATCCATTCCACATGAGCGTTTTGTACAGCCGGAAGATATTGCAAACACCATACTTGGTATCTTAAATTTAAGTGCTGGCGTAAATGTTGATGAGGTAACCCTAAAACCCTTACAATTTTAACATAAAGGAGGACAAAGATCATGGACAAGAGATTATTTAGGAATGAGCATGAAAAGGTGATTGCGGGGGTGTCGTCCGGAATTGCAGAGTACATGGAGGTGGATGTAACGATCATCAGGTTGTTGTTTGTACTATCTACCATATTTTTAGTGGGAACAGGGATTTTAGTGTATCTGATCATGTGGATCGTGGTGCCTGTCAACAACGATCCGGCAAGCAGGTTCTCCAGATTTAATGATTTTTACAGGGGACAGTCAACACAGGATCCCTTTGGTAGCGGTACAGCTTCCCCGGGCACTTCCCAGTCAGCTTCAGACCGCTGGGCCAATAGTGGCAGCAACTGGACTTCCTCAACTATAAATGATGGCGGTTTTAAGGCCAGTCCTAAACCACGTGATTTTCAGCCCATCCAAAATAAGAACAATGAGACAGGGCGTATGGTCGGTGGACTGTTCCTGCTGGTGATCGGAATTTATTTCCTGATGAATGAATTTCATTTCATTCCATTCTGGTTCAGTCTGAGCAAATTGTGGCCATTGGTATTTGTTGCCATCGGTTTTAGTTTCATCATGAAATCTAAACAGAAAAATGCCTGGGAGGATTGGAAGCGCGAACAGGAGCAACGTGCGTATAGCCAGAATGCGCCATCAAACGCGCCTGAGCCAGCTGCTCCGCCAGTTGCCGAAACTCCTTTGAGTGATACTCCTGTAGCTGATGCTGCACAAGAAGCTGCACCAGCACCTAAAATAGACGATAGATTCACTAAGAAAGACCTGTAATCATGAAGTTGGACAGAATAATGTGGGGTATTGTACTGCTGTTTATCGGTGGTGTGCTCCTTTTGGAAAATTTCCAAATCATAGATTTTCATTGGGGAAGCGTTTGGCGGTTTTGGCCGATCTTCCTGATCATAGCAGGAGTGAACATCCTGTTTAGTAAAAATAAATCCCAGGTAGGGGGAATCGTTTCGCTTGCGATTCTTGTGGTCACCCTGATCCTGTTGTTCTTTAAAGGCCAACAGCCATCCAATAAGAGCTATACGATCATTGACCGTGTAGAGGATGAAGTCAACATAGATCGGAGCAAGTATGAAGACTTGCATTTTTCCCATCCATATACCGATTCATCTTCTGTAAAAACGGTGCTCAACATTTCCGGAGGCGGTACTTCCTTCGAGCTTAAAGAACCTACAGATAGTTTGATTGAAGCTAAAGTAGAGAACCGTGCTGGTAAATTTACACTTCAGACCATGAAAGAAGACAGCGTGACTACTGTCAATTTCAAGATGAACGGCAAGCAGAAATGGAATATGGGGGACGGCGGAAATGATGTCGATTTTCTCCTGAACAAAGATCCGAAATGGGAAGTGAATATGAACATGGGAGCGGGCGAAGTCAAATTTGATTTTTCCGATTACAAGGTGTCTAAATTTAATTTTGATGGTGGCGCAGCGGCCCTGGACATCAGGTTTGGCTCATTACTTTCTTTAATGGAGGTGAATGTAAAAACCGGAGTCGCTGATGTAAAGATTAACGTGCCGGAAGCTTCTGGTTGCAGGATCAAAACCAAGACAGGTTTGTCTTCCAAAGACTTTTCCGGTTTCACCAAGCTGGATGACGGAGTCTATGAAAGTCCAAATTATAAATCGGCAGTCAATAAAGTGCTGATCAATCTGGATGGCGGACTCAGTAATTTTGAAGTTCACCGTTACTAAGTGGATAGGATTTACACCATTGTTGTCAATGGAAAGCCCGAGGGGCCGTATGCTATTGAGACACTGAAAACACTTCATGTGAAGCCTGATACCTTTCTGAGGAAACCCGGGATGGACGATTATAAAGAAGCTCACGAGTTCCCGGAACTGCGTGAGCTTTTTGGTTTTGACTATCAGCATACTGCCCCGCAATATTTCGCTGCTTTCGACCAGCGTTTATTGGCGATGGCCATAGATTATTTTCTTTTGGGACTGGCCTATGTGGTACTCGTATTGCTTGGCTTTTTATTTGTGGAAGAAAAGGCTCAGCGCATGGTTTTGGCTTTCAGCGGACTACCGCTGTTGCCCCTGGCAAAGCTAATTTATGGTAGCCTATCGGAAGCTTCCATTAAACAAGCGGGAATCGGTAAGCAATTGCTGAACATTAAAGTGACTGATTCAAAAGGTCAGCGCATTACGCGTAGTCAATCCTTTGCCAGAAATCTGGCAAAAGTTTGCTCGGCAGCGCCTGTCTTTTTCGGTTATTTGTATAGCTTTCTGAACAAAAAGCAGCAATGCTTCCACGATCTGATCGCAGATACATTGGTAGTGAAAGACAGGCTGATTTAGATACTGACTACTTCTGTCCAGTTGCCATCTTCCTTGATCAGGTCGATCAGGTCATTCAGTGCATTGGCAGAGTTCACATTTTTTTTCACGACCTCTTTGCCCCGGTAAAGGGTGATCTTGTCTGGTCCGGTACCCACATAACCATAGTCGGCATCTGCCATTTCTCCAGGCCCATTTACAATGCAGCCCATGATGCCGATTTTAATGCCTTTCAGGTGGTCGGTACGTGAGCGGATCATTTGTGTCGTTTCCTGAAGGTCAAACAAGGTCCGTCCGCAACTTGGGCAAGAGATGTATTCCGTTTTCGAAATCCTGGTTCTGGTGGCCTGCAAAATACCAAAGCTGGTAGCGTTGACGAGGGAAAGCGGGATCTCAGCATTTACGTTGATCCATACTCCATCGCCCATACCGTCGGTCAGTAATGCGCCAAGGTCCGTTGCTGCGTAGAGCATCAGGTCATCGCTGCTGAAGCCTTGATAATCGCGGCGGATGATGACCGGCACCTGAACCTGTTTTCTGATGAGCTCAATGAAAGTTTCCCTTTGGGCAGCCATGCCATGAAGTTCAGTTGTATTTAAAACGAGTACTGCATCGGGGCCTATTTTACTATAATCAATTTTCAGACTGTCATTGGTATCAACCAGAATGAGGTTGAGCAATTGATCTTTTTCGCCCTTTTGGTATGCTTCAAAACTAAGTAAAGGATGGCAATTGCGTTTGTCTTTCAAGCTAAGCCATGTCTCATAATTATAGACCTGTCTCAGGTTTCCCGGAAAGGAGAATGAAGGCAGCTGGTCGCCAAGGTATACCAGGTCACAGGCCTGGTCTGTCATGTTGTATTTATCGAGGCCAGCACTATAATTGTATCCCACAGCCGATAGGAAATAAGGGTCTTTCAGGTTCTCCTGAGTAACATTCAGCATCACAACCGGATGGTGATGATCGCCGATATGCTGTGCCGCAGTGGTAGTCCTGCGCAGGTATTCGAAAGGCTTATAAGGCAGTTCCGGATTGCTGAAATGAAGTTTGCTTTCTTTAAACAATGGTTTCCCATACAGGTCCATCGCACGTTTTTCATACCTCATTGCCATCGCTTTAGCTACAGGAGCTTCAAATTCCGGATCTTCCGTGAGTGATACCCTGATGGTATCACCTAAACCATCTTCCAATAAAGTACCGATGCCTACCGCCGATTTGATACGGCCGTCTTCACCATCGCCGGCTTCTGTGACACCCAGGTGCAAAGGATAGTTCATGCCCTCCTTCAGCATGGTATCTACAAGCAGACGGTAAGCCTGCACCATTACCTGCGTATTGCTGGCTTTCATGGAGATTACCAGGTTGTAATAATTCAGGTCTTCACACATGCGGATGAATTCCATGGCAGATTCAACCATGCCCCGGGGGGTATCTCCGTAATGGCTCATGATCCGGTCAGATAGGGAACCGTGGTTGGTGCCAATGCGCATGGCCGTGCCGTACTCTTTACAGATTTTTACCAGTGGGGTAAATTTCTTGTAGATACGTTCCAGTTCGGCCTGGTAAGCGGCATCTGTATATTCGATGTTTTCGAAGCGTTTTTTATCGGCATAGTTGCCGGGGTTCACCCTTACTTTTTCCACGATGCGGGCGGCGGCTTCTGCAGCATTTGGGGTGAAATGGATATCGGCGACCAGGGGTACGTTATAGCCCCTTAAACGGAGTTCCTTTTTGATATTGGCCAGATTTTCTGCCTCTTTCATACTCGGTGCAGTGATGCGCACATATTCACAACCCGATTCCACCATTCTGATGGTTTGCTCCACTGTACCCAGGGTATCCATGGTGTCTGTTGTGGTCATAGATTGGATGCGGATCGGATTGAATCCACCCATAGGGACATCACCAATCGTGACCTCACGCGTTAAGAATCTTGAATATTGAACAGGTACTTCTTCCATGATTTGCAAATGTAGGGCAAAGATAAAGTTTATCCTGTTGGCATATATTAAAATTTTTGTAATAAATGACTGTAAAAAGCGTCTGACGTATTGTGATAAAGCGCTGTAGATGGTATAACTTCGCAACAGTTTATCTCAGATTAAAAATTTATAAAAAAAACTGATCAATTGAAAATGAAACAAAAATTATTGTTGACACTGGCCGTTTCGGGGCTGTGCCTGAGTGCTTCAGCACAGCAGGTGAAATTTACCGAATACGATCTCGACAATGGCTTGCATGTGATCCTTCACCAGGATAAAACGGCGCCTGTAGTTGCGGTATCTGTAATGTATCATGTAGGGTCCAAAGATGAAGATCCCAAGCGTACCGGTTTTGCCCATTTCTTTGAGCATTTGCTTTTTGAAGGCAGTGAAAATATGAAGCGTGGTGATTTCATGAAACTGGTAAGCAGTAATGGCGGACAAAATAATGCCAATACTTCACAGGACAGGACTTTCTACTTCGAGACTTTCCCTTCCAATCAGCTGGAGCTGGGACTTTGGCTGGAGAGCGAAAGGATGTTGCATCCAAAGATTGATGAGGTTGGGGTAAAGATCCAAAATGAGGTAGTTAAGGAAGAAAAGCGCATGCGTATTGACAACAGTCCTTACTCGAAGTTTGCAGAGAATATTTTCAGTCATTTATTCGAAGGCCATCCCTACAGCTGGCAGCCGATCGGTTCTATGGAACATCTGGATGCCGCAAAGCTGGACGAATTTTTGGCTTTCTTCAAAAAGTACTATGCACCAAACAATGCGGTATTGACCATTGCTGGTGATATTGACGTGGCAAAGACCAAAACACTGGTTGCTAAATATTTCAATGAAATCCCCAAAGGTGTACCTGTCGTGAAGGCCAGTTTTACACTAAAGCCAGTCAACAAACAGATTGTGGATACAGTTTACGACGCCAACATCCAGATCCCAGCTATTTTTGCAGCTTATCGTGTTCCTGGTATGAAAAGCCGTGACAATAAAGTGCTGGAAATGATCAGTACCCTGTTGTCGGGCGGAGGAAGTTCCAGGCTGAGTACCAAAATGGTAGATGATAAAAAGACAGCCCTGCAAGTCTCGGCTTTCAATTACACATTAGAGGACTATGGTGCTTACATCACGCTCGCATTACCTAATAACAATACCCCTTTAAACGACCTTTTGGCCGATATTGATGCAGAAGTTTTGCGTGTGCAGACCGATCTGATCAGTGAATCAGAATTCAAAAAATTACAGAACCAGTTTGAAAACGGATTTGTGAGCGCCAACAGCAAGATGATCGGCGTTGCTGAAAATCTGGCGAATGGGTATACTTTCCAAAATAAAAACACCAATTCCATCAACGAGGAACTGAAGGAAATCCAGTCGATCAGCCGCGAGGAGATCAGGGATGTGGCCCGTAAATACCTGAAAAAAGACGGACGTGTTGTATTGTATTACCTACCAAAGAAATAGAAAATGAAGAAGATATTTATCCTTGCTGTTACTGCCTTGTTCTTACAAACGGCGACAGCGCAAAAACTAGACAGGAGCCAGAGACCTAAAGCAGGACCAGCACCGGTACTTACTTTTACCGATCCTGTGACGTTTAAACTGCCAAACGGTATTACCGTATTGGTGGTAGAAAACCATAAGCTACCAAAGGTTTCGGCAAGCTTTAGTATTGATGCAGGTCCACGTACCGAAGGTGCGAAAGCCGGAGTATTGGGCCTGATGGGCAGTATGCTGAATGAGGGCACCACGAGCAAGACAAAGGTTGAGTTTGACGAGGCTGTAGATCAGATGGGTGCTTCTGTAGGTGTAGGTGCATCTGGAGGTTCTGCGGCGGCGCTGACGCGTTATTTCGAGCCTGCTTTCCTGTTGATGGTGGAGGCTTTGCGTCATCCTTCTTTTCCACAGGCTTCTTTTGATAAACTAAAATCGCAAACCATTACCGGTCTGAAATCTAATGAGCGTAGTGCAAAAGCCATTTCCGGAAGGGTAGTAAGTGCTTTGTCATTTGGTACAACACATCCAATGGGCGAATTCGCTACCGAACAAAGCATCAATTCCGTGACCCTTGAAGACGTGAAAGCTGCCTATAAGGAATACATCACCCCTTCACGTGGTTACCTGACTTTTGTTGGGGATATCAAACCAGAGGCTGCAAAGGCATTGGCGACAAAAGCCCTTGGCGACTGGAAAGGGACTACATTAACCTTACCGGTATTGACGAATGTGAATAATCCAACAAACACAGAAATTGATGTGGTAGATGTACCGAATGCTGCGCAGGCGGAGATCACCGTGACCAACCTGATCAGTTTGCCGGTAAGCAGTCCGGACTACCATGCAGTGTTGCTGGCCAACGAAATTCTGGGTGGTGGTGCTGATGCAAAATTGTTCAGAAACCTGCGTGAAAAACATGGCTTTACCTATGGCGCTTATTCCAGCACAGGTTCAGGTCGCTTTCAATCGAATTTTGCCGCCACTGCTGCAGTAAGAAATGAAAAAGTAGACAGTGCTGTGGTTGAATTCCTAAAGGAAATCAATGTTATGCGCACAGAGAAGGTGAGCAGTGAAATCCTGCAAAATGCCAAAAACCTGTATAATGGCTCATTTGCCCTTGGCCTGGAGAATCCAGCGCGCACAGCAGGTTTTGCAAGCAGTATCCTGATCAATAATTTGCCAAAGGACTTTTACCGTACTTATCTGCAAAAAATTAATTCAGTTACGCCGGAAGATATCCTTCGGGTGAGCCAAAAATATTTTGGTCATGATGATGCCCGTGTAATCGTGGTAGGGAAAAAAGACGTTTTTTGGGAAGGACTAAAAAAGTTAGGTTATAGCCTCAAAGAATTTGACGCTTATGCAGCTCCTGTAGCCGCGAAGTAAATCAGTTTATGAATTGACACGACAGGCTGTTCCTAAAAAGGGGCAGCCTGTTGTGTTTTAAAGAAAATCGGTGATGTATTGAATGGCCGTTTCCGTAGAATTGATCAGGGAATCGCGGTAGATCCCAAAATTCGTTTCACGGGCCTGTTCACTAAAACTTTCTTTGAGGAATTTTTTATTTCCACGAATCTCCACACGGTCGTAGTTATAGCAGTTGCCGAACACATTCGGGTGTTTTTTATACAGCACAGCGATCACCTTAGCATATTCCTGATAGCATTCATGAAGTACCTGTGTATTGGCTTCATTGAAATTTGCTGCTGTTTTTATCCTTTCAAGTAGTTGTTGTAGTCTTTCTCGTTCTTTGTTGAATCCCATTTTAATAAAACTCCCTCTCGCTTTGCTGTCGCAGGTGTACCATATTCTTTGGAGCGTCCGTATAGTGGGAAGAACGAAATAAAAGTGTATACGGTTTTAGAAATCTTTAAAATGGGCTTCAGCTCATTCCAGGTCTGTTTTATTGACCCTGATTTTGTAATCACCATCGGCTACTTTCTGGGCTACACCTCCGATCACTTCAATTTGTTTTTGCATAGTATGGTCTTTTTGAATCAGTTCCAGGTGTAGTGCTGCACTCTGTTTGGCTGCTTTATTGATCTTCAGGTAAAAGACGATGGTGATGATCATCGAGATCAAAAGTACCAGCACAACAGCCAATGGGGTAGTGGTCACGTATTTGTTCACGGTATTGGTCCTTGCGATCATCAGTTTGTTTTCACGTTCAATCATCGTGTGAACCATAGATCTGATGGAGTCCATGACTGCCTTGCCATTACTCAGCGCCTGTACGGTAGGTGGCAGACCTCGCTTTTTATCGATGATGGATTTTTGAATGAGGCTGAATTTCTGTGCGATCAGTTTTTCCAGCATGGGAAAGTCACCCTGCTGGCTTGCATTGTCGCGGGTTAGCAACTGTACCTTAATGAGTTGATCGGCCACTTCCCGCTCTGCGCCTGTATAGGGCTCTAAAAAAGCTTCATCGCCAGTGAGGAGATAACCGCGCTGTCCCGTTTCTGCATCCTTCATCCTCGAGATGAGCTCATTTAATCCCGTTTCCACCTGGGTGGTGTGCTCTACCCATTGCTGACTGTTCAGCAATTCTTTAATACTGAGGTAAGACAGAGCAGAACTGGAAACGAGTACGAGTAAAGAAAGGCTAAACCCGATAAATAAATTTCTTTTGGCTTTTTTTTGAATGACTTGCATGATGAATGGTGTTGTTGAGCAAAACTAATCATATCGCTCAACAAAACAAGAAAGGGAAATTCTTATCCTCTTTACATTATTCGTATAATTGACTATAATTGTTTGATTTGGCTTCTGATAAACTGCATAACGAATTTGAACTCATCCTCTTGGTTGCACAGGGGGATGAACGGGCTTTTTCTGCACTTTTTCAGCACTATAAAGACAAGCTCTATTCTTATGCTTTGAGGCTGACGGAGGAGGAGGAGCTAGCAGAAGAAATGGTGCAGGATGTCTTTATGAAGATTTGGATGAGCCGCTCTGAATTGAAAAAGATAGAAAGCTTTGATGCCTACCTTTATACCGTAATCCGTAACAAATCCTATAATGCCATTAAGAGAAGGGCGCATGAAGCAGTCATTTTAAAAGAACTAAGTCTGAATATGACGGAAATGCAAAACAGTACAGAAGAAACTGTTATCGTCAATAATTATCAGCAGTTGCTGCAGCAGGTTGTCAGTCAGCTGCCACCGCAGCAAAAATTAATCTACGACCTCAGCAGAACACAGGGGTTGAAACACGAAGAAATAGCGCTGCAGTTAAAGATTTCAAAGAATACGGTTAAGGTTCATCTGGTGAAAGCGCTCCACACCATCCGCTCTGCGTTTTATAACCATGCGATTTCCATTGGGATTTGTTTTTTTTTAGCTGTTTAAAGTTTTTATAACCAAACGGTTGTCGAATTATTTCAAAAAAAATATTTTCTTACTAATCCTCTTTTGCCTAACGGTTGTCTTGTATGTATAGGAGTTTAACCAACCCTGTGAATTAACCAAATATAAACCAGGCTTATCTTTCATGCTATTGCGCAAAACTCCGCCATAAGAAAAACCCTCTAATTCTTCAAGGAAGAATATAGAGGGCTTGATTGCCGAATCGATTGCGACTCGAAACGGCTGTTTTAACTCACACCCCATTTGGGGTAATCCGATCATTAAAACCCTGTAAAAATATATGTTTTTTTTTACAACACCTATAACGGGTTGTATTCGTATAACCCATTTTTTTAAAAATAGTAGCTGGAAATATCATAGCAAACAGATTATGCGTATCAGTTGTATCGCTCTCGCTTTAATGTTCACATCGTGTACAATGCTTCTTGCGCTATCTGTAAAAAGCCAGGACATTAGTAAAATTGAAGTGAAGTTGGCATTTGAAAATGAGCCCATCTTTAGTGCCTTAAAGGCAATTGAGCGTCAGACGACATTTCGTTTTGTTTTTCATAAATCGCTTTTAAATGGGATTACACCCAGAAGTTTGCCCAAGGGTACGTACTCACTGGAGCAGGCACTCGTCAAACTGTTGGACAATACTGGCTTCAGTTACAAACAGGTAAATGAAAACCTGCTCATTGTATCTGTGGAGAAAAAGGAGCCAGATGTGGTTGTAGACGAATCCGTTGCTGAATCTGGAACGATCAGTGGAATCGTTACGGATAGCAAGGGGCAGGTCATGCCTGGTGTCTCTATAAAATTGGAGGGTGCAGTAAACCAAACCAGAATTTCTGATGCAAAGGGGAGATATACTTTTAATAATCTTCCTCCAGGGACATACATCATTACATTCCTGTATGTCGGCTATACAAAAACCATCAAACAGGTCCAGCTTGCCAAGGATCAGGCACTGGAATACAGTGCATCTCTAACACAGGAGAGCAACGGACTGGAGGAAGTAGTGATTGTGGGCTATGGTTCCATGAAGAAGGCCCTATTAAGCGGCGCACAGACCACCATTACTTCTGAGCAAATCAATAAAACGATCAATACGACCGTTGAGCAAGCCATCCAGGGAAGGTCAGCGGGCGTTTATGTAACCCAGAACAGCGGACAGCCTGGTGGGGCCATGTCTATTAACATCCGTGGGGTCAATTCCATCAACGGGACCAATGAACCCCTGTATGTGATTGATGGTGTGCAAAGCCAGCCCGGACTCCCATCTTACGGGCCAACCAGTTCGGTTAATCCGTTAGCTGGACTGAACCCTTCTGATATTGAGACCATTGATATCCTTCAAGGTCCTTCCGCGACCGCTATTTATGGTTCGAGGGCTACCAATGGAGTAGTGCTGATCACGACTAAAAGAGGGAAGGCCGGCGAAATGAAAATAGCCTATACCTATGGTGCTACATTACAAAGCCGTCCCAAGATACTGCCTGTAATGAACCTCAGAGAATTCGCCACAATGGTGAATGAAATGCTCCCAGGCAATCCTACAGATCCCGAGCTAATTGACCCTGCAATCCTTGGAGAAGGTACAAACTGGCAAAAGGCGCTTTTCAAGAATTCGATGCTCAGCAAACACCAGTTGATGCTCAGCGGAGGAAACGACAAAACAACGTTTTACCTCTCCGGCGAGTATTTTGACCAGGACGGTGTGGCTATTGGCTCAGCCTTTGACCGTTATAACCTCAGGTTGAACCTGGATAGCAGGGCCAGGAGCTGGATCAAACTGAGCACGAACATCAACGTGAACCAGACAAAAGAAAAACTGACCTCAACTGCAGACAAGGTGATTACCGATGCCATCCAGCTGGCCCCTAAAATTCCGTTGAAGAATGCTGATGGCACCTGGGGTGGCCCTGAAGACCGGCCCGATGGTCAGGATGAATACTACCCGATCAACCCTGTGGCTATTGCAAACCTGACCACCAACGACCTGCTCCGCAGGGCCGCTACGGGCGGACTATCTGCAGAAGTGAATGTGTTAAAAGGCCTGACATTCCGTACTAGCCTTAACGGAAGTGTCAGTTACAGTACCTTCGACCGTTTTGTGCCGACTTATAAAATTGGCTCCCGCTCGAATGATGTAGCTACTTTGTCGGTAGGGGATAACCAGAATACTTATGTCAATTTCAACCAATTATTCCAATATAACCGCAGCTTTAAAAAACATGCCATCGGATTGATGGCCAGTCATGAATCCCAGGTCTCTAATTACAGGGCATTATCTGGTGCGAGACAAGGTTTCGTGACCAATGAAATTCCGGATTTGAATATCGGAAATGCAGTGGGTGCCACTAACGGTGGTGGACGAGGCGATTGGGCGCAGGAATCTTATTTCGGGCGGCTCAATTATGCTTACGACAACAAATACATCCTGCAGGCGGCTATCCGTTCAGATGGCTCTTCAAATTTTGGTGCCAATAACCGCTGGGGGGTATTTCCATCCGGCTCAGTTGCCTGGCGTGTATCGGAAGAAGCCTTTATGAAACGTTTCACGTTCATTAGCGACTTTAAACTGAGGTATGAAGTTGGTATTACGGGCAACCAGGGCTCCAGGGGGATTTTTGCGGAAATGAATACTGTACATACGCCCTGGGGATCAGGTTTCAATGTGTCAAGGTACGGTAATGAAGATCTGAAATGGGAAGAAACCAAGACCAATAACTTTGGATTTAACCTGAGCGTGCTGAAAAGCCGTATCGAACTGGAAGGTGATTTTTATTATAAAAATACGGATAATATGTTGATGGTCAATCCGCTTCCGAATTATATGGGAACTTATGGGCAGGGATCAATCGGCTCGCCAATTGTGAATATTGGTTCACTGAATAACCGGGGATTTGGCCTGACCTTGAATGCAGTGGTTGTGGATCAGAAAAAGCTCAATTGGAAAGTCAATCTGAACGTGTCCAGGTTTAAAACGAAACTGACCAAGCTGAATACCGATGCGGCATTTATTGACAGGGGAATGCTTGGACTCACCGAACGTTCCGTAGTAGGACGGGTACCATGGCTAATGTATGGCTACGTTTATGATGGCATCTTTCAGTCAGTAGAGGAGATCAATAAAAGTGCAATACCCGTTGCCGCTAATGGCAGTCGGCTTCCTGTCCAGCGCATCAGCGGTGTATATGTAGGCGATATTAAATTTAAGGATTTAAATGGGGATGGAATCATCGACGACCGGGATCAGACCTTTATCGGGAATCCATGGCCTAAATTTACTGCTGGATTCACCAATTCTATTTCTTACAAAGGCTTTGATTTATCTGTACTGCTTGTTGGCACTTTTGGAAACGACATCTATAATGCGGTAAGGATCAACAATACCCAGCCTGTGAATATTTACACAGGAAGAAATATGCTGAGTGAAACCTTTAATTACGCCCGGATCGCTTTTGATGGCGCTGGTAACCCCTACCTTACCAATCCAGACACCAATATCCCAAGAGTTACCTGGGGATCTGATGTAAATGGCAACACGCGTAGTACAGGCCGTCTTATTGAGGATGGAACCTATGTGCGGATCAAGAATGTCCAGCTCGGATATACTTTGAGCAAGGAATTATTGGCCAGGCAGTCTTTTGTCAAAGGCGCAAGCTTCAGTGTTGCAGTTCAGAACCTTGCGACTTTTACCAGGTACAAAGGTTACGATCCTGAGATCGGGAATTTTGTCGGCCCTGATGCGGTTAGCGGTAACCAGCTGACTGGTCTTGATGGTGGTCGCTATCCCCTGACCAGGATGTTCAATTTCAACGTTTCTGTAAATTTTTAACGATATGAAAAATTTAAACTATAAATTTTACTTCGCATGTATCATAATCACGCTCATCTTTGCTGCATGTAAAAAATCTTTCCTGGATCGTGTGCCTAAAGATAAGTTGGTAGCTGCTAATTTTTATCAGAATCCACAGGAGATTTTGGCGGGTACAGCACCACTTTACAATATTGTATGGCATGCCTACAATGACAAAGCAGCAAATGCAATAGGGGATGGTCGTGGTGGTACACTACTGGCCAGGGGCTATAAAGATATTGAAATGAATACCACGGCTACAAGTCCGGAAAATTCCAATGCCTGGGCTTCTTTTTTCAATACCGTGGGGCAAGCCAATTCGGTGATCAGTAATATCAATACCTATACACCGGCCTCTGTACCACAGGAAATAAAGAACCAGGCCATTGCGGAAGCCAGGTTTATGCGCGGACTTGCCTATTCTTTCCTGGTTCAAAATTGGGGTCCTGTTCCGATCATCACCAACAACAATACCTTGCTTAAGGATACTACGATCACCCGCAATACGGTGGAGAGTGTCTGGGAATTTATCATCAGAGATCTGAGGTATGCAGCTCAGAACCTACCAGTTGTAGCACCTAAAGTGGGCCGGATTACCAAGTTTACAGGTCAGGGGATGCTCGCAAGGATGTTTCTCATTCGTTCGGGTGTAGGTCAGAACCTGAGCAGAAAACAAATAGATCTGGACAGTGCCAGGTTCTATGCCAAAGAGGTGATCGACAACAGCGGTGCAGCTTTGCTGCCAGATTATAACGATCTGTTCATGATGAAAAACAACAACAACAAAGAAAGCTTGTTTGCACTTCAATGGGTTTACAATGGTGCCTGGGGTACACAAAACACTGTTCAGGCCCAACTGGCATTCAGTCCAAGTATCACAGGTTTTTTAGATGGATGGGGTACCAGCAGTCCTTCGCTGGATCAATTGTATCGCTATGAAACAGATGATAAGCGACGCAAGGCTACCTTTATGTATTACGGAGATCATTACCCTTATATCCATCAGAAGGTAAGTGATCCCGCAAACCCGGGACAGAGTATTCTGAAGGAACTCGATGTGCCAAATCTGGGACCGGCTTACATCAAAAAATATGTGGTGGGGCGTCCGGAGGACAATGATGGTAAAGTAGTTTTTATGGGCACTGAAATCAATACTTATATGTTCAGATTAGCTGAGGTTTATTTAATCTACGCAGACGCCATTCTAGGGAATTCCAGTTCCACATCCGACAGCGAGGCTTTGAAATACTTCAACATGATCAGGCTAAGAGCAGGTGTTTTACCAAAAACGAGCATTACCTGGGACGACATCTATAACGAGCGCCGCTTGGAATTTGCGATGGAAGGTCAAGCCTGGTATGAGATGACCAAGCTGCATTATTATGATCCCCAAAAGGCATATGCGATATTGAGCAGTCAGGACCGGGGGAGTTACAGGATAGACCCAAATACAACCACGAAAGCAACCTCCTGGACGATTAAGCCATTGGTAGAGCGTAAGATACCGGTAAGTGATGCCAACTTTATGTTGCCGATACCAGCGGGAGAATTGACTATAGCGCCAAATCTGAGGAAAACACCTGTCCCTTATGATTTCACCAAATAACATTGATCTTATGAAGACCTATAAAATACTAGCATTAGGCATGGCAATGTTGATCATTGCGGCATGCAAGAAGGACAATACGGAAGTTTCATCCGGCAGTCCGAAAATTGACCGTATACGTCTGCTCAACCCGGCAAAGAAGGACAGTACTTTTACGGCTGCATTACCGGGAACCCAGGTTGTCATCGAAGGTGAAAATATTGGTGGGGTACAGAAAATTTACTTCAATGGTGTTGAAGCCTGGTTTAACCCAGTTTACAACACAGATCAGGTAATGATTGTAACCATACCAAGGTATGCGCCTACCGCTGCTAATAAGCCGGATGTCGACAGTAAAATCAGAATGCTGACCAGTCATGGGGAAGCTTTTTATGATTTTACCCTAACGCCACCTGACCCTGCAATTACCTATATCAAAAATGAAAATGCCCTTCCCGGACAGGATTTGACCATTGTTGGGGAAAGCCTTTTTCAAGTCCTCAACGTTACCTTTCCGGGAGACCGGGTGGTTACTGCATTCAGCGCCAGTCCAGATGGAACCCAGCTTGTGGTGAAGGTGCCCGCTGATCTGGGGATTACATCAGGTGTACTGACTGTAAATACAAAATTTGGTAAGGTGAATTCGGCAGGACCGATTAATAAAGTAGCAGGCGAGGGGATGATCAGTAATTTTAGTCAAGCCTCCCAGGTATCCTGGGGAGTGTTCAATTGGGGATATTTCGGTGGCATTCTGACCAATAATGCTACCCTGTTTCCCAATAACCGTGAGCATTATCTACAGAACCTGTTCGGTGGTATCGACGCCAATAATTCCAATTGGTACGAAGGTAATCGATCAGGTAACTTTACCAGGTATAAGGTTTTTAATACGTTTACAGCATCGGATCCAGCAAATTTATATGCCTTGAAATTTGAAATGAATACGATTGAGCCCTGGAAGGCAGGTGTTTGTTTGCTGCGTTTTAACGATGCCTACGCGAACCGTTGGACGCCCTACCTCTCTGCTCCAGGTAAAAGTTTCAGTACTGGCAATACCTGGCAGACCATCACCGTTCCATTGTCGGAGTTCAAAACCTCTGAAGGAAAAGGAACGGCCGCGGCCACACTCGGAAATATTGTCGCCGCTGATGGTACCTTACTGCTAAACTATCGTTTTATTACGGAAACGGAGCCGATCGCATTGTTCAACAGTGCCTTTGATAACTTTAGGATTGTAAAGATTAAATAATGAACTAATCCTATTTTGATTGCTGGCTGTCTTATCATAAGGCGATCATCATCAAGTGATAAACTGTTTTTCCATTAAATGACCTTACCAATGTCATCAACAAGACTTAGTTACCTATTAGAGCGATATATGCATCAATTGTCAACTCCCGAAGAAAGGATGGAGCTGATGGTGCTGATCAAAAATTCAAGCAATGACAAAGAATTGTCATTGCTTTTAGAAGACTGCTGGAAGAATCTGCCGGTTACTGCCCGCTTAGGTTCCGCAGAATCCTCTGAAATGCTGAATACAATTCTATCTGCCGGTCAGGTAGAAGCGATAGAGGTAGCAATGCCTTCGCGGTCGTCATATACCTGGTTGAAGGTAGCCGCTGCTGTAGTTCTGATCGCTGCAGCAAGCATTTTCTATCTGGATAGGGCGCAGCCGATGAAGCCTGATGTAGTGGCCATCCCCAAGGTGATCAGGCAAACTGCACACCGGTTCCTGACGCTTCCGGATGGAACGTCTGTGATCCTGAAAGGAGCCAGCAGGTTGTCTTATTCGGGGAAATTAAATGGAGCAACACGTGAGGTCCGCCTCGTTGGTGAAGGATACTTCGACGTCAGGCACGATGCCTCAAGGCCTTTTATTATTCATACCGGTGAAATTCAAACTACGGTTCTGGGTACCGCTTTTGATATCAAGGCAATTGAGGGAGAAAATAAGGTGTTGGTAACGGTGACACGCGGTAAGGTCAAAGTGGGTAGCAGGGGTGCGGTTTACGGCATCATTACGCCAAACCAGCAGATGATATGTAATGTGGAAACACAACAATATTCACAATCCAAGGTAAATGCGGATCAGGTAGTCGCCTGGAAAGATGAGGATATCTATTTTGATGATGTAACCGTAGCTGAAATTGCGAAAACGCTGGAAGAACGATTTAAGGTCAATATCAAATTTGGCAATGAATCCATCAAATCCTGTAAGTTAAGCGCAACTTTTCTAAAGAAACAAAGCCTTACCCAGGTTTTGGAAGTAATCAAACAATTCAATCAAGTTAATTACTCATTTAATGATCCGCAGACCATTCTCCTTACCGGAGACGGATGTAAATAGAGAAGAGTCAAAGAAATATGAAATCTATATACGCATTGCGATTCGTAATGGTGTTCCTGTTTGTGGCCATGATTTGCGCTGCAGAAGGTTTTGCTCAAGCATACCGCTGGAATACTGTCCGCATCGGAGGAGGAGGGGCTACAACATCCGTTAAAGCCCATCCCAGGGTTAAGGATTTGTTTTTTATGACCACCGATGTAGGAAATGTATACAGATGGAATGCTCAGCAGGAGCAATGGGAAGGACTACTGAATGCAGTTCCTGCCAGCCGATGGAATACCGGCGCGGCGGCGGGCATTGCTGTGGATCCCAATGATCCTGAAGGCCAAATTCTTTATGCAACCGTAGGTAAATACGGGTTTGCCGGAACGAATGGAGGGAGGGTGATCAAAAGTACCAACCGGGGCACTACATGGAAAGATACCGGACTGAGCTTGAAGGTTCAGGCAAACAAAGACCAGATTTATGGAGATCGAATTGTGGTCGACCCGAATAACAGCGACGTAGTTTATGTGAGCAGTTTTAGTGATGGTACCTATAGAACCTTAGACGCTGGCCATAGCTGGACGAAGATCAGCCTACTCAACGGCGCCTTCATTGGTTTCGATGTAGCCGAAAGTAAATTTAAGGGTAGAACACGTATGGTTTTCATCGGCTGCCTTGATGGTGTATACCGTAGCGAGGATGGCGGACAAAGCTTTTCCTTAATGCCGGGGAGCCCAAATCAAGTGAGGCGGGCCTCGTTTGGTGGCGGACTGATTTACGTCAGCACAGACCATGGCGTATTCAGGTACAAAAAAAGCTGGAAGGATATTTCTCCGGAGAAGACGGCCTACATTGCCATAGCATCGAACCCTGTTGCGTGCTCAGAATTAATAATCAGTACTAACAATGGAAGGATAGCCAACTTTTATTTGAGTAAAGATGCTGGGGATAGCTGGATAAAATTGATAAAAAAACCTGATTTTTCTGAAGTTCCATTTGCTCAGTCATCCCATTTTTCCTTATCGACATTTGACCTTTGCTGGGATCCTTGTTATAAAAACAGGGTTTGGTTCTCTGATTTTTTTAACGCCTATCAAACCAGCAATGTTTGGGAGAAGGAGGTTACCTGGAAGGCCAGGGCAGTTGGTCATGAAGAAGTAGTGACCCTTGGGGTTTTGGTTTGCCCAGCCTCGGGATCTAATGTATTGCTATCCTGTGTGGCAGATTTGGGTGGTTTTGATCATACCGATATCACTCAACCGCCAAAATCCAGTATGTACCAGTTTTTCCCATGGTTAGCACCAGGTGTGCTTTCCGGTAATATGACCGGAGTAGCGATACAGGAAAATAATCCTGATTTCATTGCCCGGGTGGGACGCCGTGGTTGGGATGGAGTGGGAATCGGCGGCTGGTCAGATGATGGAGGCATTCATTACCAACAATGGCGCTGTCCCGCTGATGCAAAAGGCGGGCGCATTGCAGTATCGGCAGGTAATGAGACGATGATCTGGGCTACCCAGGATGGTCCGGTCTATCGCTCTGCTGACCGTGGCAATGTATGGGAGAAGGTTACGGCTGCACCTGATGCAGTCGTAGGGCCAGGAAATACTTTTGTTTACATCAATCCATTGGCGGCTGATAAAGTAAATCCAGATAAGTTTTATCTGTATAAGGCAGGGATATTTTATGTGAGCAATGATGGAGGACGCTCGTTCATTGCGCTCAATTCAATCCTGCCGTCGGTCAGCAATGTCGGCCTTATGAAGATAGAAACAAGTCCCGGCATTGAGGGTGATGTCTGGCTGTCGCTGGAGGGGGAAGGCCTCTTTCATTCAGTCGATTCTGGCGCATCGTTTAAGCGGGTAGAAGGTGTGTCCTACGCTCGGCTATTTGCCTGTGGTAAAGGCTTTGGAGATGGGTATGCCATCTATGTTTTAGGAACGGTAAATGGCATCAAAGATGGTGTTTTCAGATCAGATGACGCTGGGAAAACCTGGTTGCGCATCGATACCGCAGCATACCGGATGGGTATGGAGCCCAACAGTATGGCTGCCGATCGCTTGAGCCCGGGGAAATTGTTCATTGGAACGAATGGCAATGGGATATATGTAGGTGAACCCAAAAATAAATTTTAACAATTAAAAAGATAGCATAATGAATATAAGAGTATACCCCATCTACATTTTGTTGATGGTATGCAGTATAAAAATGAGTGCTGCTGTAGCTGTTTCAAAACTGATCAGCAATAATATGGTTTTGCAGCGTGGTGTAAAGAGCCATATCTGGGGTACAGCCTCAGCTGGGGAGTCCATTCAGTTGGTGTTCAAAGGAAAGCAATATCGGGTTGTTGCAGATGGCAAAGGTGCCTGGTCGATTATGCTGGATGCAGCCTCTGCCGGCGGACCATATACCTTGAGCATCAAGGGGAAAACAAATGCGATCGAAATCAGTAATTTGTTGATCGGGGATGTATGGATCTGCTCCGGCCAATCCAATATGCAGTTTACGGTACTTGATGCTAAGAATGCAGCCTTAGAAATTGCTGCTGCTGCAGATCCTGGGATCAGACACTTTAAAGTGCCTAATGTCAATGGTGAAACTCCTCAAAGCCAGCTAAATGGAGGAGAGTGGTTAGAGAGTTCAGCAGCTACTGCCGGAGGTTTTACGGCGGTTGGCTACTTTTTTGCCCGCGAAATGCGGAAGTTGCATCCAGATGTGCCTATCGGGTTGATCAATTCCAGTTGGGGCGGTACACGTATAGAAACCTGGATGAGCTACGCAGGCTTTGGATGGAAAGGTGTCGAAGACCTGAAAAAATACCATGAAAAAGAATACGCCAGACGGGTAAATGTCCTGAAGGAAAATAACAATTGGCTTCCTACTGAAACCGATGCAGGAATAGAAAAGGGTCTGCCGATATGGGTGGCGACTAACTATGACGACGCCAATTGGAAGGAGCTAAAGGCACCAGGATGGTGGTGGGGCAACGGACTGGAATTATTTGGAGGCGTACTCTGGATGCGTAAGTCTTTTGATCTACCTGCTGATGTGGCTGCGGGAGAGGTCGCCCTCTCTCTTGGGGTGTTTGATGACCGTGCGAAGGTTTGGATCAATGGAAACCTGATTGATTCCAGCAACAACAGGTCAGGCAAAATCCGACAGTATATGGTTCCCTCAAAATACCTGAATGTAGGTAAGAATACGGTTACCCTGCAGGCTGCCAATCTGGATGCCGGAGGTTCTTTAGGAGGAAAAGATGCACTAAAAATCAGTTCCGGATTTTATCAGCAGTCCCTGGCAGGTAATTGGAAGTACCGGATCGGTAAATTCGATTATGCACCGCAGAGTCAGCCATTGATCACCCCAACTGGACTTTTCAATACCATGATCGCACCGCTGACACCATACACCATTAAAGGCGCATTGTGGTACCAGGGAGAGTCGAACGCTTCGGATCTTCCTGGAGCCTACGCCTACCGTAGCCAGTTGAATACGATGATCGGGGACTGGAGAAAACAATTTAAAAGCGGCGATTTCGCATTTGTCGTGGTGCAGTTGCCCAACTACTCAAACCCTGCTACAGCGCCGGGAGTGAGTAATTGGGCAGTATTGCGGGAAGGGCAATACCGCGCGCTGGACCTGCCGAATACAGCTGTGGTGAACACGATTGACCTGGGCGAAGCAGACGACATCCATCCCCTGAATAAACAGGATGTAGGAAAAAGAGTGGCCACTGCGGTGAGGAAGTTTGAGGAGTCTGATCTGGAAACAGGACCTGTTTTTAAATCCATGGAGCAAAGAGGCGACTCAGTCCTGATCACTTTTGGTGCTGCATCCGGAGGCCTGATGAGCAAGAACAGATATGGATATGTAACCGGTTTCGCCATAGCTGGTGCAGATAAAAAGTTCGTGTGGGCAAAAGCAAGGATAGAAGGTAGCAAAGTGATCGTCTGGAGCGAAAAAGTGAAAGCACCCCTCAGTGTCAGGTATGGTTGGGCCAATAATCCTGCAGATGCGAGCCTGTACAGTATCAAAGAATCGCTGCCTGCATTTCCATTTCGTACGGACGACTGGGATCCCCTAATGTATTAAAATATGATTTATTTTATGAAGAGATATTGCTTCTTATTAGCGCTGATGCCATTGATGTCCTGTAACACTGCGCTGGAGCGGGGAAGCAAAGATTACTCCGGCTGGACCAATTATGCAGGTTCCAAGGATGCTTCAAGGTACTCCTCTGCCGATCAAATTACCCTGGATAATGTAAAAGGGCTCAAGCTGGCCTGGGTATATAGTTCCCATGATAAGGATGCGAATAACCAGACGCAAAACCAGTGCAACCCGATCGTGGTCGACAATATGCTCTACGGTTCTACCCCAACATTGAAGCTGTTTGCGCTTCATGCTGCAAGCGGGAAGGAGAAATGGTTGTTTGACCCCGCTTTGCTTGATACTTCTAAAAATGTGGACATCAAAGCCTACTATAAAGTCAACCGCGGTGTGGTTTACTGGGATAATCCGGCCGGCGGTCAGGCCAGGATTTTTTATAATGTGGGTAGTAAAGTTTATGCGATTGATGCGAAAAAGGGAACACCCGTAAAGGAATTTGGAAAGCAAGGCTATATTGAGCTGACTGAAAATCTCGGCCGTGTGAGCCGTTCTTTTGTCGCAGCTACCAGTCCGGGAATTATCTATAAAAATCTTTTGATCATGGGAATGCGGGTAGCGGAAAGCGAAGATGCATCACCTGCACCAATCCGGGCATTTGATGTGTTAACCGGTGAGTTAAAATGGAGTTTCAATACCATTCCGCATCCCGGAGAGCGGGGGTATGAAAGTTGGGAGGACAAAGAGGCCTGGAAAAAACTCGGAGGGGCAAATAGCTGGGCGGGGATGTCGCTGGATGAAAAAACCGGAGTGGTGTACATCCCGACGGGATCAGTTGGAGGAGATTTTTATGGAGGAAACCGGAAAGGGAAAAATCTGTATGCCAATTCATTGATTGCCCTGGATGCTGCTAACGGTAGTTACATCTGGCACTACCAGGTGGTACACCATGACCTTTGGGACAAGGACCTGCCCGCTAATCCGAATCTGGTGACCATCAATAGAGATGGTAAAACTGTGGATGCGGTAGCACAAATTACCAAACACGGATACATATTTATGTTCGACCGGAAGACCGGGAACCCTATCTTTCCAATTGAAGAAAAAAGGGTGCCTGGGACTGCTTTACCGGGAGAGCAGCCATGGCTTACACAACCTATACCTACTTTGCCAGAACCCTTTGCCAGACAAGAGTTTAATCCGGAAGATGTAACCAACTTGTCGCCCGAGACGCATGCCACCATGCTGGAGCGATACCATAAAGTAAAAAACAGGACAATGTTTTCTGCACCAAGCAAAGAGGGGGGATGGATTTTTCCAGGTTTTGACGGTGGAGGCTCCTGGGGAGGTGCTGCGGTAGATCAGGAGACAAAAATCATGTATGTGAACGCTACAGAACTACCCTGGATTCAATTGATGATAGATGTTCCTAAAGGCAATGGTTCCGACAACTCTATGAAAAGCCTGGGACAGAACTTGTACAACAAATATTGTATCGGTTGTCATGGTGCCGAATTGAAGGGCAACGGGTCTTCGATCCCTTCGCTGCTTGGTCTGGAAAAGCGGTATACGGAACCTGCTGCAAGAGCCATTCTGGAAAATGGGCGCAACATGATGCCTTCATTTAAAGCGATTCCTGAATGGGAACGAAAGGCAATGCTTACGTTTTTGCTCAAGCTACCGGAAAAAGAGGCGGTCGATGCAAAACCAGTTCAGGCGGGCGAGGTGGATAAAACGAACCGTGTGCCCTACGCAATGTCTGGCTATACCCGTTTTTTGGATGAACAGGGTTATCCCGGTATCAAGCCCCCTTGGGGAACACTAAATGCCGTTGATCTGCAGTCGGGTAAGCTACTTTGGAAAGTGCCATTGGGTGAGTATCCGGAATTGACAAAAAAAGGCATTCCGGTCACCGGAACGGAAAATTACGGCGGGCCATTGGTCACTAAAGGTGGGTTGGTATTTATAGCTGCTACCCGCGACGAAAAGATCCGTGCCTTTGATAAAAAGACAGGAAAGGTGGTTTGGGAGGCCGGTCTTCCGGCCGCCGGTTATGCGACGCCTGCTTGCTATCAGATTGCCGGCAAGCAGTACATCGTCATCGCTTGTGGTGGTGGTAAAATAGGCAGTAAATCCGGGGATAGTTATGTGGCATTTTCATTGTGATGCCATGGTAAGAAACATTTTATTACTGCTCATGATCAGTTGTTTGTGTGCCAGCGCCCAGCAGTCCAGGTCAGCAGATGTTCGGTCCGATCAATTTTCAGCAGTGTGGATTGCAGCTCCTCAGGTGAACCTGAACAATTACGGTGTATTCCATTTCCGTAAGTCGGTTCAGTTAACTGTTCTGCCAGAACAATTTATCGTCAGGGTATCAGCAGACAACCGATATCAGCTCTATGTTAATAACGTAGCAGTCGCTTGTGGACCACAGCGTTCCGATCCGGGGCATTGGAGATACGATATACTTGACCTGGCTCCCTACTTCAAAAAAGGACATAATGTGATTGCTGCAACGGTTTGGAACCAGGGAAAGCATGCAGCCTGGGCACAGCTTTCATTACAAACCGGTTTTTGGTTAGATGGTAAAGGCGCAGCGTCAGTTGCGAATACAGATACTTCCTGGAAAGTGCTGGAAAATTTTTCCTATGTGCCGCTTTCGAACGCAATGCACATCATCGGGCCATTTGAACAGATGTATGCACAGCGTTTTCCCTGGGGCTGGACTGGAGAAAAGTTCGATGACCGTAATTGGAGGAATGCTGTGGAAACAGAAACTGCAATGACTTTTGGAAAGGGAGTTGCGAATGGAAGACAGATGCTGGAAAGAAATATCCCTATGCCCGAAGAAAAGTCCCAGCGCTTCAATAGCATCAGAAGGGTAAGTGGGATTTCAATTGATCAAGACTTTCTAAAAGGAACAAAACCTTTGAAAATACCGCCGCAGGGCAACGTTACCTTATTGTTGGACCAGGGCACAATAACGACGGCTTACCCTGAGTTGCTACTGAGCGGAGGGGCGGAATGCAAGGTTACATTGACCTATGCCGAGGCACTCTACTCCGATAAAAATGGTCAGAAAGGCAATCGGAATGAGGTCGAGGGTAAAACGATAAGAGGCAATCAGGATGTGTATATTTTGGACGGTGGTACAAATAGATTTTTCAGGCCTTTATATTACCGCACATTTCGTTATGTGGAAATTAAAATAGAGAACCATGAATCGCCACTCACTATCCATGATCTTAAAAGTAGCTTTACGGCATATCCTTTTCGGGAACGTGCGCGGTTTAGTTCCAGTGATACCTCGCTAAAACGGATTTGGGATACGGGCTGGCGAACAAGCAGGCTTTGTGCGTACGAAACTTATATGGACTGCCCTTATTACGAACAGTTGCAGTATCTTGGTGATACCAGGATTCAGGCACTGGTTTCACTTTATGTGTCGGGAGACGACCTTCTGATGAAAAATGCGATCAGTCAGTTTGGCCAGTCTGAGGTCGGGGATGGATTGACACAAAGCCGTTATCCTTCTAATAAAAAACAGGTGATCCCACCATTTTCGTTATTTTGGATAGGTATGCTTTACGACTACCACATGCTGGGAGAGGATGATCAGTTTGTCAAAGGTTTTCTACCTGGAGTAGTCAAAGTATTGGATTGGCATCGGCAGTATGTAAATAAAAAAGGAATGTTATCGAAAATGCCTTACTGGAATTTTATAGACTGGCCAAAAGAATGGCCCTGGAAGGGAGATGAGAACATTAGTGGATTGCCAGCTAGTGCGCTGACTGGTAATTCGGCTGTTTTGACTTTGCAGTACGCCTATGCTTTAAATTCCGCCGCTGCCTTATTTCGCAGTTTGGGACGTACAGCGGAGGCAAAATCTTGTGCGCAACAGGCGCTGGACCTTAACACATCCACTTATGCAGCCTGTTGGGATCCTGGGAAAGGCATGATGGCAGATTCGCCAGAGAAAACTGAATTTAGTCAGCATACGAATGTCATGGCTGTACTGAGCGGAGCTATACCTGTAAAAGCCCAGAAGCAGTTGCTGCTGGAAATTGAAAAGAATCCTGATATCATCGAATGTACTATTTATTACCGCTTTTACCTGGTTCAGGCCTTCAAAAAGGCAGGCTTAGCCGGTCAATACCTATCTTTGCTGAGGCCCTGGTATCGCATGCTAGATCTCGGGCTATCAACCTTCGCTGAGCGGCCCGAGCCCACGAGGTCCGACTGTCATGCCTGGAGTGCAAGTCCCGTTTATGACTTGCTTGCTACGGTTTGTGGCATCAGTCCTTTACAGCCTGGTTTCAAAGTAATACGAATTGCTCCTGAAATGGGAGGCCTGAGTTGGATAGAAGCTGCAATGCCTCATCCAAAGGGTGAGATTAAAGTGTATCTGAAAAGAGAGAAGGGGGGCTTAACAGGCCTGGTGACACTTCCTAAGGAGAGCTCAGGTGAGTTTGTCTGGGGGCAATCTACGATCAGGTTGAAAGCCGGTACGCAGAAGATCAATATCAAAGGCAATTAAAGGTTTTCCTTCGACCTCAGGCGTACCTTCTTCGTAGCTCTGTATTACCTGATGCGCAAAACAGGTACTTTTTACGAACAAGGTATGACTGGGGTATTGAGGAGGTGATAAGGAGCCGGGTATTTCCTGAAGCTGGGTATGGGCAATGGGATCTTTCGTTTGAATTGTGTAACTTTGCCTCATGGCCACTACGGAAACCCTTGAGGAATTTTATAAGCACAAGTTCAGTTGTCTGCCTGATAACCTCAGTCAGGACATCGGGCACTTTAACGTTTTCAAATCAGAGGACAGTCATATCCCTGGTGCTAAACCTATCCCATACAGCCGACGGGATTTTTATAAAATCAGTTTGTTCAGGGGGAAAGGGATTGTACACTATGCAGATAAAAGTATTGAGATGGATGGCACAGCCCTGGTATTTTTCAATCCGATTGTGCCCTATACTTTCGAAAAGCTGAGTGACACGCACAACGGCAGGTTTTGCATCTACAAAGAGTCCTTCTTTACTGAGATGCTGCGTCACAACCTGAATCAGTTGCCCATGTTTGCTCCAGGTGCGAATCCTGTCTATGTGCTCAATGAGGAGCAGGATACCTACGTCTTCCAGATTTTTGAAAAGATGCTGGCGGAGATCAATTCGGATTACATCTTTAAATATGATCTGCTCCGCAGTTATGTTACGGAGTTGCTGCATTATGCCATGAAGATTCAGCCTTCAAACCGGCTCTTTCAACACCCTGATGCCAATTCGCGTATTACGGCAGTATTTACAGAGCTGCTGGAGCGGCAGTTTCCTATTGAATCTCCTTCACAGCGATTTGGCCTGCGGTCTGCAAAAGATTTTGCTGACCGCCTGTCTGTACATGTGAACCACCTCAATCGTGCGGTTCGTCAAACGACGGGAAAAACAACAACAGACCACATTATGGAGCGCCTGACCATTGAAGCCAGGGCATTGCTGCGCCATACGAACTGGAATGTATCTGAGATCAGCTACTGCCTCGGCTTTGAAGCACCGACACATTTCAATAATTTTTTCAAGAAACAGACCAGTACAACACCGTCTGCTTTTCGACTTGTTTGAATTTCGTAACAATTGGTTTGAATAGCGTACGCGCCTGATACGTGTTCTGTACTATTTTTGTATCATCAAAAAAAGAGATATGAAGAACATCAGAACTTGGTTTATTACGGGGGCGTCTAAAGGTTTTGGTTTGAGCCTGGTCAGGCAACTGCTTGAGGCGGGACAGAACGTTGCGGCTACTTCCCGCAATTTAGATGCGCTGAAAGCTGCGGTAGGAGTTACTGCTCCCAATTTCCTTCCGCTGGAGGTGGATCTGTCCAACGAGGACAATGTAGGCTGTGCCATTCATCAAACCAATGTAGCTTTTAGTGGTATTGATGTGGTCATCAACAATGCGGGCTATGGCATCGGTGGCAGCATTGAAGAATTGAGTGATCGCGAGACGCGCGATTGTTTTGAGATCAATGTCTTTGGGACGCTGAACGTGATTCGTACGGTGATGCCCTACATGCGGGCGCAAATGTCCGGGCACATCATTAATATATCGTCTATTGCGGGGATTACTGCCACAACTGGCTGGGCTGTTTATGCTGCTACAAAATTTTCGGTAGTAGGTTTGTCTGAGGTATTGGCACAGGATGTAGCCGAATTTGGGGTTAAAGTTACCGTTGTAGCCCCTGGGGCATTTCGCACCAATTTCCTCAATGCGGAGTCCATCAATATCGCGCAGCACAGGATTGGGGAATATACTGCTGTACATGGTGCTCAGGATCTGATGCTGCAAAAAGATGGTAAGCAGGACGGCGACCCTGAAAAGGCTGCTGCGGCGATTATCGAGCTTGCCTATATGGAAAATCCTCCATTGTATTTATTGCTTGGTGATGATGCTTATCATCGTGCGATGACCAAGCTGGACAGGTTGAAATCGGAGTACTTATTGAACGAGGAATTATCGAAGGCTATGGCCTATCATGGTTAACATGAACAGAAGGAACTGCGGTTAGGTGCTAAAACTGAAATAAAAAAGCGGTCAATAGTCTTCCTGACCATTGACCGCTATCTGAATTAATTATAATCTCGCGAATTTCTCTAGTTCGGTATTGAACTTGTCCATTTCTTCTACGAAGAGTGCGTGACCACTCTTTTCAAATTTAACGATGTAGGAGTTTTTGATGCCTTTGTGCAATTGTTCGGCCAGGTCGTAACTGATCAGCTTATCTTTAGTACCCTGAAAGATGGCAACAGGTATTTTGATGTTTGTCAAGACTGGACGCAGGTCAAGGTCTCCAAGTGAGCGTATGGATTCGGTGACTGCGTAAGGGGATGCGGACAGGTTGATTGCCTCTAACCATTTTTCTTTAGCCGGTGAAAGTTTAGTGCCTTCAGCTGCAAATGCATCCCCGAGGCCTTCTATCAATTCTTCCCTGGCAGCGATGGTCTGTTTGATCAGCCCGGCAGCAGCTTCCTCGGATATACCATATTTATAATCTGCACGCTGCTTCCAGGATGGCGCTGCTGCTGCAAAAAGTGCGAGCTTGCTTACATGTGCCGATTTGTATTTGTTGACATAATGGGTGACTACGGCGCCTCCCATTGAGAAGCCTCCCAGCACTGCATTTTCAATTTTTAACTGATGGAGAACTGAGTAAATATCGTCAGAGAAAACATCGAAATCGTATTTTCCATACGGTTTGTCTGACTTGCCAAACCCGCGAAGCGAGATACCGATCACCCTGAAACCTTTTCTTATAAGGTACTGATATTGGTATTCATACATTTCGTCGCTGAGCGGCCAGCCGTGTATCAATACGATCGGCTGTCCATCTCCCAGATCCGTCACGTGAAGTTTAACATTTTTTTCTACTTCGATGTATTCTGCTCTTCCTGCCGATGCAGGGGTTCTTGTTGATTGGGCGAAAATAGTTTGGCTTGAAAATAAAACCAGGATTAGGCTGATGGTGGAGATAAGTGTTTTCATTATTCTGCTTTTTAAGTTTTTTCTATTTGTATTGCTATTGGTTAACATTACAAATGTGGGCAGAATGATGGGGCCGGGGAATGGACAAATGGCTACGTGTCTTGCAGATTTTTCCCCTTGCTTTGCGAAAGGTATTTGGTTCTGAAGCCTGAGGGTGTTTCTCCGGTCTTGATGAAGAACAATCGGCTAAAATATGCAGGGTCGTCATAGCCGAGATCATAGGCTATTTCTTTTGCACTCATGGGGGTATGTACGAGCAATCTTTTTGCTTCAAGAATGATTCGGTTTTTGATGATCTCGTTTGGCGGGGGCAGGTTCATTTTTTTGAACCGGTGGCTGAGTGTTTTCGGTGCGATCAGTAAGAGGTCGGCATAGTCTGCCACGGTATGTTTCTGTTTGTAATGTGCATCTACCAATTGTGTATATTTCCTGAAGGCATCCGGATCATCGTTTTCTGCCAGCACACCATTCAGGTGTTGTTTTTTCCATAATCGGGTGGATTTAATGAGCAATTGTTTCAAATAGGTGCGAAGCATTTCCTCCTGTGAAGCGTCTTTCATTATAAATTCGCCCTCCATTTGGCTGAAAATGGTGTTGAAAGATGGGGCTTCCTCAGGGGGTACGCTGGTCATGGGCATATTATTGATGTTGTTGTACAGTAAGCCATCGCATGCAACTTCTTTGTCGTGGATCTGAATACAATAGAAATCGCGGTTGTAATAGATGAAGTAACCCATTTCAGCGCATAAGCCATCGATGCTCAATACCTGATTTGGGCTGATGAAGAAAAGTGCCGGACCGGCAGTATGGTATACGCTGAAGTCGACTTTAACCTGACAACCTTTGGGCAGGTACATGGCCTTGATGTATGACTTGTAAGATTCGGAATTGATTGTTTTCAGGTTGTCATCATTCAGGTGTACCAGTCCTATTGTTTTTAGGTTGTTGTCAAAAATGTTTTTCATTATCCGTTTGTAGCCATTGAGTTGATCAGGTTTGTTATCAATAATAAGGTGGAGCCCGAGGACTGCAAAATTATGGTTAAATGTATAAAAAGTTCAGCTTTGGTTAGCGCTTTGATAGATCTGGTGATCGAACTATTTTGAACGATGTTAAAATCTTTATAAAAATTGTAGCAGAAAAACAAAATCCGAAATCAAGATGTATTCAGATACTTGATCTTCGCTGAGGACTTGGAAAATTTTAGCAGCATGTGTACATTCGTGCGCCAATCGGCATCATGAGATGGAAAAACTTCGCGATTCTTTTTTTAAGGCGTATTTTGAGATGCCTGTACCTCGTATTGTAGTCAGGTCTGATTCTTCGGATTATGAGGTATTGGCAGTTAATCCAGCTTTTAAGCTCATTAATAATTTGCCTTCGGATGAGCCAGCTCATCAGGCACTGTTTGCACTGATCAGAAATGGAAATGCCAAAAATAAGGCCATACTCAGAAATGCTTTGGAAGAATCGCGGTCGACCGGTAAAGCTGTGGAAATAGCTGAACTGGATATGAGTTCCCCGGAACTGCAGACTGACAGTGTCCTTTGGTGGCAAATCGAAATCCTACCGGTTGCTAATGAGTTGGGGCATCCGGAATACCTGATCCTTAGTATTAGGGATGTAACAGTTGCTGTGCAGGCGGAAAAAGAGATGGAAGAAGCCCAGTCCCGCGAGCAGTGCCTGCATGAAGAACTGGCGGCGACCAATGAGGAACTGCTGGCCTCCAATGAAGAATTGAACAGTGTGGTGGATGACCTCAATGCTGCCCGTTTGCGTTTGGAGGAATTCAATGCAGAACTTGAAAACCGGGTCCTTCAGCGTACACATGAGCTACAGGAAGCACAATCGGTGCTTGGCCAGCAACATCATTTACTCGCTGCGGTCATTGACGAAGTGCCTGCGGGAATAGTGGTTTTCAAGGGGACTGAAATGACCATCGACAGGATCAATACTAAAATGCTCGAGATGTGGAAGCGGGGAAACGAGATCTTAGGGAAGCCTCTGATAGAGGTGATGCCGGAACTCAAAGCGCAGGAATTTCCAAAAATACTCCAGGAAGTCTATGCTACAGGTATCCCTTACATGGTTTGGGGATCTGCTGCTGAACTGATCATTGAGGGGGTCCGGAAAACTGTTTACCGGGACTTTTCTTATACTCCACTTAAAGATGAGCATGGAAAGACACATAGCATTGTGGCTTTAAGTGTAGACGTGACAGAGCGCACCCTGAGCAGACAGCGAGAGCAGCAGCTATTGGAGGAATATACCGCGATTAATGAGGAACTGACTGCTGCCAATGAGGAATTGGCAGCCACTAATGAAGAATTGCATGAAAGCCAGGAATCCCATTCATTGATGAACCAAAACCTGGTAGAAAGCGAGAGCCGCTTTCGTAATCTGGTGATGGAAGCGCCGGTAGCAATTTGTATTTTGAAAGGAGAACAACTTCAGCTTGAGATGATCAATGCGGAAGGACTAAATATATTTGGAAAAGATGGCAGCATCCTTGGCCGGTCGTTAAAAGAGGCCTTGCCAGAACCGGGCGCCAGGCCATTGATTTTAATGCTGAAAGAAGTTTATCGCTCGGGCCAGCCTTTTTCCGGGAATGAAATGGCTGCCGCTTTCGACCATGAGGGTAGTGTCAAGTCTGGTTATTACAGTTTTATTTGTAAGCCAATAGTGGTCGAGGATGGCTCGGTAAATGCGCTGATGGTGGTGGCTACGGATGTTACAGAGCGAAAGAAAGATGAGCAGCGTAAAAATGATTTCATCGGAATGGTCAGTCATGAACTGAAGACTCCTCTGACCTCATTAAAGGGGTATGCCCAGATTTTATATGGCCGGGCACAGAAAGCCGAAGATCAGTTTTCTTTGCATTCGCTCGGAAAGGTGAATGACCAGGTGAAAAAGATGACAGAACTGATCAATGGTTTTCTGAATATTTCGCGCCTGGAGTCCGGTAAAATCCAGCTGAACAAGCAGGAGTTTTATTTTGACGATTTGGTCAATGAGAATATAGAGGAAGCGGAAATCGTTATGGCTACGCATCGGATTATTTTCCAACCTTGTGAACGGTTACGTGTATACGCAGACCGCGAGAAAGTGAGTTCTGTAGTGGCCAACCTGATCAGCAATGCTATAAAATATTCACCCGGTAAAGCGCAGATAGAAGTATCCTGTCAGGTCATAGATGAAGAAATCCGGTTCAGCGTAAAAGATTGGGGTTTAGGTGTTAGAAAAGAAGACCAGGCTAAGCTTTTTGACCGTTTCTACCGGGTGGAAAGCAGAGAGACACAACTGATTTCTGGTTTTGGGATCGGTCTTTACCTCAGTGCCGAAATCATTGAACGTCATGGTGGGCGCATTTGGGTAGAAAGTGAGGGTTCAGCGGGATCTACTTTCTTTTTTCAGTTGCCCGGACTGTCATCTACGCTGGCAGATGGATAAATAAACTTCAAAGTCTTTTCCGTCACTTCCTGCAGGTTTGGAGGAAGGCTTTCGGCTGAGTAGGGATGTGAGGCACCGTAAACATGATTTGCGCCAGCTATTTTTTGAATTGTGGCCTTCAGTTGTTTTTGTGCCAGTTGTTGAGCCACGCCAAAATCTACATTCACGTCGTCATCACCATGAAGAATAAGCCAGGGTACCTGAATCTGTTCAGCTGCCTTAAGGATGTCATATTCTTCCTCATACTGGTTGATGTCTTTAAGGAGTGTGCTGTTTAAGGGCATCTGCTCCCTGGTGCGGGCATTTATTACATGAATGCTGCCTTTTGCCAGCCATTCTTGCTCCTGTTCTTTCTTCCATAGACTGCGGAAATCGGAGATGGAAGACCAGGTAACCAGATTGGCAATGCGTGCATCTTTTGCAGCCTTTAAAATTACTAGTCCACCCCCACGGCTGTGGCCGATGAGACTAAGTGGGGATTCTGACTGGGTCATCACATAGTTGACCACCTGATCCAGGTCGTATAATTCTTTGCTTACGGTATTTGCGGCAAAAGCCTCCATGTCTGTGACATCATTTGGATTTTCTGCAGTAACCCCGCTATGGGACAGGTTAAACTTGTAGTAGCGATAGCCTTTCGAGGCAAAAAAAGCAGCTACCTGGTTGTGCGCGCCCCAGTCTTTGAAGCCTTTGAAGCCGTGGACAAAAATAATTGTGCCGAGTATCGTCAGTTGATCGTCATAGGTGTAGTCGCCAAATATGGTTTTTCCTGCTGCGCCTTCCAGTGTAAAATGTGCCTTCTGTATCATATGTTGCTATATTCTTGCTCTTTAACGAATATAACAAAATAAAGGTTCTGATGTTTAGCTAGGCTGTTCTAATTTAAAACCTTTCTAAATAGCTCTTAATTACAGCATAATGACAGTGGAACAAGGTTGTGTTGTTACTTTTGTTTCGCTAAAAACAACAGGGTATTATATTTTGGAATATTTAAAGATCATTGCTTTTACACATAAACAGATAGACCTCAAAAGTCTGGGTAAACTGGTCATATGTGAGCATACGCTGGACGACCGATTGAAGAATATCCAATCAGAACTCGGCATTAAAGAAATATTCTATGTAGGAACGTGTAACCGCGTTGAATTCGTATTTACTTCCCCGGAACATATTGATAAAACATTCATTCACCGATTTCTGACCGTATTGGACATGGGCTTGCCCGAGGCTTACATGGAGCAGTTTATTGATAATGTTTCAGCTTATGAGCAACTGGATGCTTTCAATCACCTTTTGCGGACTTCCTGTTCGCTTGAGAGTTTGGTTGTGGGTGAGAAGGAAATCCTGGCGCAGATTCGTAAGGCCTATGAGGCCTGCCGTGTGGCCGGTTTTACCGGAGACTATATGCGGATGATCATGAACCGTGTAGTAAAGACCGCTAAAGAAGTATATACGCATACCAACATCTCCAAGAACCCTGTTTCCGTGGTTTCCCTTGCTTACCGCAAACTCCGTGACCTTAAAATGTGCGCCAACTCCAGGCTGCTCATCATCGGTGCCGGTGAAACCAACAGGAACATCGCGCAGTACCTGAAAAAACATAAATATTCTAATTTTTCGGTATTCAACCGGACATTGGAGCATGCCGAATCTCTGGCTAAAGAGCTAAATGGCACAGCTTATCCGCTTTCGGAGCTTCAAAATTATACACAAGGTTTTGATGTCATCATTACGTGTACAGGTGCTACCGAACCGATCATCACTGAAGAAATCTACACAAATCTGCTGAACGGTGAGACGGATAAGAAGGTGATCGTTGACCTCGCGATTCCAAACGATACAGATCCGGCAGTAGTTAAAAACTTTCCGATCCATTTTATAGAAGTAGAGTCACTGAAGGAAATTGCACGCAAAAATATTCAGGAACGCTATGATGAACTGGTACATGCAGAGCACATCATTGAAGAAAACATTAAAGATTTTGACAGCGTACTGCGCCAGCGTAAAATAGAAATTGCGATGAGCGAAGTTCCTCAAAAAATCAAGGAAATAAAGCATACGGCGATCAACGGTATCTTTGCCGACGAAATCAGCGGGCTCGATGAGCAGTCGAGACTAGTGCTGGAACGGGTGATCAACTACATGGAAAAGAAATACATCAGCGTACCAATGGTAATGGCAAAGGAGATATTGGTAAAGAATAGCTAAATTTGCCTAAAATTAGCATTAACGTGAAAAGACTTACTATAGGTACAAGAGGTAGCGACCTGGCTTTATGGCAAGCCAACTTCATTAAAGACAAACTTGCGGGGATTGGCATCGAGGCCGATCTGAAGATCATCAAAACGCAGGGCGACAAGATTTTAAATTTAAGACTGGATAAACTGGAGGGCAAAGGATTCTTCACCAAGGAACTGGAAGAAGAGCTTTTGGGTGGAACGATTGACATCGCTGTGCATTCCCATAAGGACTTGCCTACAGTGCACCCAACCGGGCTGACCATTGCTGCAGTAACCGAGCGCGAAGATCCGGCCGAACTGCTCCTGATTTTAAAGGACTGTGTAGACATCAGTCAGAACCTTTCCCTGAAAACCGGGGCTATGGTAGGCACTTCGTCCAACAGACGCAAAGCGCAGTTGCTGGCCTTGCGGCCGGACCTGAATATCGAAGACCTGAGAGGTAATGTGCCGACCAGGATCGGTAAATTGAGGGACGAGGATTATGATGCGATCATGATTGCAAGAGCGGGTGTAAACCGTTTAAATATAGATCTTTCTGAATTTCACGTAGAAGTAATAGATCCTGTAGAATTGGTGCCTGCACCGGCACAAGGTGCTCTGGCCATACAAATAAGGGAAAATGATGCAGAACTGTTCGAACTGCTGCAACAGATACACCATAAAGAAACTGCCGATGAGATCGGTGTGGAGCGTAAGGTGCTGAACCTTTTTGAAGGTGGTTGCCACATGCCCCTGGGCTGCTACTGTAAGAAAGAGGACGGACTTTATGAGGTCTGGACCTCGAAAGCTGAAACTGATGAGGATTTTCCTGACCGCGTGTTTTTCCGTGTAGACAGTTTAGAAGGTCTGGCAGAAAAGATCGTTGCGAAGTTTGCAGCTGACAAAAAGAAGCCTGCAAAGGTGTTTATTTCGAGAGAAGTAGGTGAACACAATTACTTGAGAAAAGCGCTGAGTAAACACAATATAGAAATTGAAGGCCGTTCGCTCATCCGGACTTTTCCGATCGTGAATGTATTGGATCCTTTTTACCTGAAGCACATTGACTGGATTTTCTTCAGCAGCCGCAATGCGGTGGAGTACTTCTTTAAACTGAAGCCTGTATTGCCTAAGAACGTAAAATTCGGGGTAGCAGGAAGAGGTTCGGAAGATTCATTGCGAAGGGTTGGTCATGTAGCAGATTATGTAGGTGAGGGCGGAGATATAGAAGAGGTAGCAGAATTGTTTGCTGAGCAGGTAGCTGGGAAAAAGGTACTTTTCCCCAGGGCTCAGGATTCGCTACAAAGCATACAGAAAGCCTTGAAACCGGATACTATAGTGGTGGATTTGCCGATCTATGAGACGGTAGTAGAAGATGACATCGACCAGACCTATGCTGATGTGCTGATCTTTACCAGTCCATCGAATGTAGATGCCTATTTTACTGATAATTTGCTTGATCCTGGTCAGCAGGTGATCGCCATTGGTAATTCTACAGGTAAGAAGTTTGACGAAATGGGAGTGAAATACATTTTACCTTATTCCCCTGATGAAATTGGATTGGCTGAGGCTGTATTCGGTATAGATATGAAATAAGTATTGTTCGCGAGTATCAAATATTTTTACGTAAGTAATCAATTATAAGTATGTTGCAACGTCCACGCAGATTGAGAAAGAACCCTTTGGTAAGGGAGATGGTAGCAGAGACCAGGTTGTCTAAGGATATGTTCATTTACCCTTACTTTGTAGTACCGGGGAATAACGTAGTACATGCGATCGACGCGATGCCTGGCGTCAACCACTTTTCTGAGGACACACTGATCAGGGATGTGGAGAAAGGTCTGAAGCTGGGCGTCAACAAGATCATGCTCTTTGGGGTAGGTGATGAAAAGAGTGCTGATGCTGCTTCTGCTTACCATGATCATTCTCTGGTACCCTCTGCTGTTCGTTTATTGAAAAAGAATTTTGGGGATGACCTCTATGTGGTGACCGATGTATGCGTCTGTTCTTATACCACACATGGTCATTGCGGAATTATGGAAAATGATTACGTACAGAATGATGCTACAGTAGAAGTGATCGCGAAAATGGGATTGACGCATGCACAGGCTGGTGCCGATATGCTGGCACCATCGGATATGATGGATGGGCGGATTGGTGCGATGAGGAGTGTGCTGGACGGAGCAGGGTTTGTCAACACTGCGATCATGAGCCATGCCACCAAATTTGCTTCCGCATATTACGGCCCTTTTCGGGAGGCCGCAGACTGTGCTCCAAGTAAAGGAGATAGGAAAGCTTACCAGATGGATTTTAGAAATCCAAATGAAGCACTGAGAGAAGCCATGCTTGATGAAAGCGAGGGCGCAGATGTGCTGATGGTAAAACCTGCTTTGGCTTATTTGGATGTGATCCATAACCTGAAACAGCATACCGAAGTGCCTATAGCCTGTTATAATGTATCGGGGGAATACTCGATGGTAAAAGCTGCTGCTGAAAAAGGCTGGATAGATGAACAAAAAGTGGTGATGGAAACGATGCATGCTTTTGCCCGCGCGGGTGCAAGTATCATTACAACCTATCACATTAGAGATATGGTGGAGAACAACTGGATATAAATTATGTTAGAATCGTTAAAGAAAATGTTTTCGGGAAATGAAGGTGAGATGCCGGTGAACACGGGAAGTAAACCAGATATTTCCAGGGAAAAGTCGGCCGAATTGTATGAGAAAGCGAAAAACTATTTTCCTGGTGGGGTAAACTCCCCGGTAAGGGCTTTTAAATCTGTTTATGGAACACCCCTTTTCATTCAGAAAGGCGACGGTTGCTATATCTGGGATGCCGATGGCAATCAGTTTATCGATTTTTGCGGTAGCTGGGGACCCCTCATTCTGGGGCATAACCATGCTAAGATCCGGGAGAAGGTGACGGAAGTAATGCAGAACGGAATGAGTTTTGGTGCTCCCACCGCATTGGAAAACGAACTGGCTGAGCTGATCATCAAAAATAATCGCTTTGTAGAGAAAATCCGTTTCACCAGTTCTGGTACAGAGGCGGTGATGTCGGCCATCCGCCTGGCCCGCGGCTATACCGGGAAAGACAAGATCATTAAATTCGAGGGTTGCTACCATGGTCACAGCGATTCACTGTTGGTGAAAGCAGGCTCTGGCCTGGTGACTTTCGGGGAGACTTCCTCTGCAGGCGTGCCTAAGTCATTTGCAGAAGAGACTATTGTGGTTGCGTTGAATGATCAATCCGCTTTAGAGCAGGCATTTGTCCAGTTTAAAGACCAGGTAGCCGCTGTGATCATTGAGGGAATTCCAGCTAATAACGGTCTCTTGATGCAAGATCAGGAATATGTACAGTTTTTACAAAAAATCTGTAATGACAACAAAGCACTCCTGATTTTTGATGAGGTGATCACAGGATTCCGTTTGGGCTTTGAAGGTGCAGCAGGACATTATGGCATTAAACCTGACATTGTTACCTATGGCAAAATTATCGGTGGTGGGCTTCCTGTAGGGATGTACGGGGCTTCTTCAGAAATTATGGCTCATATATCTCCGGATGGTGGTGTTTATCAAGCAGGTACGTTGTCGGGAAACCCGGTAGCTATGGCTGCGGGAATTGCAACTTTAACAGAATTGTTGCGTTCAGGTTTCTATAAGGAACTAAATAATAAAGCTTCAGAGTTTGCAGAGAGCATTCAGCGCTTTGCTACTGCAAGGAATTATAAATTGAAGGTATTTCATGTGGGTTCGATCTTCTGGTTGGCCTTTACGGATAAAGATAAAATACAGACTGCGGAGGACATCGATCCGGCGAGCATGGAGAAATTCAAGCAGATGCATAGGGAGTTGCTGAACAGGGGTATTTACCTCGGTCCTTCGGGTTATGAAGTTGGCTTTGTCTCTGCTGCGCATACGAAAATTGAACTGGAAAAGGCGAAAAGAGCCATATTTGAGAGTTTGGATCTCGTTTTCAGGAATAAGTAAATAATAGGTATATTTATAAGGTAAATCAGCATACATCTTGAAAAAGTCAATCGTCATATTCTATTTCCTGTTGTTGTATTCGGTGGTTCAGCTGATCAGTTGGGGTACCCTGGTGGTAAGATTGGATCGGTCCAGGATGGCTATGGTGATGGGAGAAGGCTCGGTTTTCTTGTTTCTGTTATGCATAGGGGCCTATTTCCTGCACCGTGCGATCAGTAAGGAAGATAAATTGAGAGAACAACAGCAAAACTTTTTGCTGTCTGTGACACATGAGCTGAAGTCGCCCCTGGCAGCCATTAAGCTATCGCTGCAAACCATTGTGAAGCGTGATTTGGATAAAGCCAGGCAAACATCCTTACTGAAAAATTCATTAAAAGACATCGAAAGATTGGACGATCTGGTGGAAAATATGCTGCTGGCTACCAAAATAGAGAACAGGTCATATTCCTTTCCCAAGGAAGAGTTTGATTTCTCGGAGTTGGTGACCAAGATCACCGACCGCCTGCAGATACATTCTTGCGGCTGCGAACAGGTGATTGCACAAAAAATACAGCCAGGACTGAAAGTAACGGGCGACCAGTTTACACTGTCGTCAGTTGTGACCAACCTGGTAGAAAATGCCGTTAAATATTCAGGGCCTTGCGCGGAAGTTGAGGTAGAATTGCTACAGAAGGATGGTCATCCCTTCCTGAAAGTAGCTGACAAAGGGCCGGGCATAGCGGATGCCGAAAAGATGCTGATTTTCGATAAATTTTACCGCGTTGGTGACGAAAATGTCAGGAAATCTAAAGGCACAGGTTTAGGCCTGTTTATTGTTAAGGAAGTTCTACAAAGACATGACGCTGACATCAGCGTTAGAGACAACGTACCGCATGGTGCAATTTTTGAAATCACATTTAATTGATTATGCCACAGAAATTAAGAATATTACTGGTCGAAGATGAAGACCACTTATTGGATGCCATAAAATTAAACCTCGAACTGGAGGGTTACAAAGTTCATGCAGTGAAAGACGGCAAAACTGCATTGAAGGTTTTTAAAGAAGAACGCTTTAACCTGATCATCCTGGATGTAATGCTTCCTGAAATGGACGGCTTCCAGGTGTGTGAAACCATTCGTTTGGAAAATACAGAGGTACCTATCCTTTTCCTGACAGCTAAAAATACGAGTGAAGACCGTGTAATGGGCCTTAAAAAGGGCGCTGATGATTACCTGGTGAAACCTTTCAATCTGGAAGAACTGATCCTTCGTGTTGGCATTTTGGTGAAACGCAGCATGAAAGCTGATGATCTGAAAGAACTGAACTCTTATAAGATCGGCGATAAGACCATCTATTTCAATTCATTTGAACTGAAACAAGATGATGGAGTGATCGTGCCCCTGACCAAGAAAGAGACCATGCTTTTGAAATTGCTCATCGAGCGTAAGAACGAGGCCGTTTCACGCGAGCAAATTTTGGAAACCGTTTGGAATTACGATGTATATCCTTCTACACGAACGATTGATAACTTTATCCTGACCTTCCGTAAGTATTTTGAACCAGATCAGAAAAACCCGGTTTATTTTCATTCGATCAGAGGGGTAGGTTATAAATTCACTGACATCCATTAATGTATAACGCCAAAGGCAGGTATGTATTGATGGCACTATTTGTAGTAGCCGCCCTTGGATGCCTTTATTACGATCAGAATCAGCTTGCAGCACTCTGCGGGCTGATGTTTGCTTTTGTGCTGTGGAGTCATTTTAAGCACAGTTCCATTGTGCTGGCCTCCAAATATTTTCAGAAGGGCGATTACGAGAGAACAGAAAAGATACTTGCAGAAGTACCTAATGCCGACCGGCTGGCCCGGAACAGGCGGGGCTATTATGAGTTCATGCGTGCGAACATCGCCCTGAAGCGGGAGGAGTATGACATAGCAGAACATCACTTCCAGATCGCCAGCCGTTTTCCTCTAGGGGGAAAGAATGATAAGGCCTTTGTGCTGATCCACCTGGCCAATCTTGCTTTGCGCAAGAAAGACGCGGAGCGGAGCAAGGCCTATATTGCCAAGGCAAAGGAACTGGCCAGCACCAGCAAGGCGCAGGAAGTGATCGCCAAAATCGAAAAAGAAATCAATAATTTATAAAATATAAAAGAGAGGGAATAAAGAGTACGTTTGAGATCCTGAAATAAATTCAGGATGACGATGAGCAGATAAATAATGTAGCTTTACTTAATATAGCTTTACTTTTAGATAGCCCGATAACTTATCAACAAATTACAACACATGAACACGTTATTTTTAGATGCAGCATTTTCAAAGCAAACAGAGCGCCCGCCCGTATGGATGATGCGTCAGGCCGGTCGTTTTATGCCTGAATACTGGGAGATCAAGAACAAATACTCCTTTTTGGAGATGTGCAAAACCCCGGAGATTGCTGCTGATGTAACGATGTTGCCAGTTGACCTGCTCGGTATTGATGCAGCCATTTTATTTTCCGATATCCTGGTAACGGGGGAAGCTATGGGCGGCGACCTGAGCTTTACTCAGGGCGTAGGTCCTAAGTTCGCAAATCCTGTGCGTACTGCGGCTGATGTAGATGCATTGGAAGTAGATGTGCTTGACCGTCTGCAATATGTTGCAGATGCCATTAAGGTGATCCAGCAACGTTTGAATGGAAGCATTCCGCTGATCGGTTTTGCCGGTGCACCTTTTACGGTGATGAGCTATCTGGTAGAAGGAGGTTCTTCCAAAGATTTTAAGACCACGAAACTGCTCCTGCACAATCAGCCCGAACTGGCACACCGCCTACTGGCTAAAATAGCAAAAGTGACGGCAGATTACCTGAACCTGCAGATTGCCGCGGGTGTAAATGCACTGCAGATCTTCGACAGCTGGGCATTGGCCTTGTCCTGGAACGATTACCAGGAATTTTCTCACCGTTACATCCAGGAGATCATTGCCAACCTCAATAGAAAAGATATTCCTGTGATCTCTTTTTGTAAAGGGAGTTCAGTATTTGCGCCGATCATGGCAGAGGCAAAGCCAGATGTGATCTCTGTGGACTGGAATGCAGATCTGCTGAATATTAAAAAGAGCCTTCCGGCGGGAATCGCTGTGCAGGGCAACCTGGATCCGCATATCCTGTATGCCGACAAGCCGGTGATCAAAAGAGAGATCCTTCGTTTATTTGAGCGCATGCGCGGAGAAAACGGATTTATCTTCAACCTCGGTCATGGCATCATGCCGGATATTCCTTTCGATAACGTAAAATACGCGATAGAAACCATTAAGGAATTCAAATATTAATTGTTGATGGAGCAGTACTATCTATACATCATGTCGGTCCACATCATCTTCGTGGTGAGTTGGATGGCAGGATTATTCTATAGCGTACGCCTCTTCATCTACCATACTGAAGCAGAGGACCGGGAAGAGCCGGACCGCAGTATCCTGAAAAAGGAATACGAGCGGATGGAATCCAAACTCTGGCACATCATCACCACACCAGCCATGGCCCTTACGGTATTGGCTGGTGTGGGCATGGTCTGCATCAGGCCATGGTACCTCAGTCTGCCCTGGTTTCATGTAAAGCTGGGCTTCGTTATTTTGCTGCTGCTGTACCATTTCTTTTGTCAGCGCATCATGAATCGCCTGAAAGCAGGTACTTCTAAATTGAGTTCTTTCAAGTTGCGCCTTTGGAATGAGGTGGCAACTATACTGCTTGTTGCCATTGTTTTTACCGTAGTGCTTAAAAGTGCGGTAGATTGGGCATATGGCCTTTTAGGACTCGTTATCTTCGCTGTAGTCATCATGGCTGCGGTAAAGTGGTACAAGCATTACCGCAAAAAGCATAACTGCTAGAGTCCCCTTTTATTTTTTTTAAATCTTCGTGCAACCTTTTCCAAACTTGTGACATCTTCTACATAACAAACACGAATGATTTGACGCCACTTAGAATTGAAGACCTATTAGAAGGATGCAAAGCAGGCAACCGGAAGATGCAGGAATTGCTGTATAAGCAAACCTCGTCTAAAATGCTGGCCGTTTGCATGCGTTATGCAAAGGACAGGATGGAGGCCGAGGATGTATTGCAAATAGGTTACATTAAAGTTTTTCAGAAGGTAAAGGAATACCGTGGGGACGGTTCCTTTGAAGGTTGGATCCGTAGGATCATGGTGAATGCTGCTATCGAAAGCTATAGGAAAAACCTGCGCAGTATGAGTGTGGTGCCTATAGAAGATGCTTACGATCAACCCTCGACGGGATTTGATTTCAGTAGGTTGGGTATGCAGGACCTGATGAGTGTGGTCCAGAAGCTGGCAGATGGCTACCGGCTGGTATTCAACATGTATGCGATAGAAGGTTATTCGCATAAAGAGATTTCAGAAACACTGGGGATCTCTGAAGGAGCAAGTAAATCACAATTGTCCAGGGCAAGGGCAATATTAAGAGCGGAAATTATGAAAATGGAGGGCATAAATTATGCAACACATGCAGGATAATGAATTTGACAGGTTGTTTAAAGATCAGCTGGGAGAAGCTGAGGTACAGCCATCGGCGGGATTGTGGGCAAAGATTGAGACTGAACTCGAGCCAAAACGCAAGCGCAGTTTACCGGTTTATTGGATGGCTGCCGCTGTGGCGCTACTGGTCGTGGGAGTAAGCTTATTGATGCCTGAAGGGGAGAAGATCAGGCTGCAGGCTCCTGCAGCCTTGAGTGCAAACAAAGTGGATGCGGCACCTGTTGTGGATCAAGTAGTAAAACCTGCAGGGAGCGGGCTGGGATTGGCGAAAGCAGCGCAAAGTACACCATTGGTCATTGCGCCACGCCTGACTGCGGCAGATATTAAAAAAAGTTTGGAGGTCTTGCAACCTAAAGTGGTTAATGAACATCCTGTAGATAGGGGAGACGAAAGGCCTGCGGTGGTCGCAAGAATCCAGGCTCCGGTTCAGGAAGACGTGATGATCGCCAGTGCAGAAGTCGCCGACAGGCAAATGGTCAATGAAGTGAAAGATGTAGAGCAACCGGAACGCAGGAGCATCAGAAACGTAGGCGACCTCGTCAACTATGTGGTAGATAAGGTGGATAAGCGGGATAATAAAGTAGTAAAATTTAATACCGATGATGACGACAATTCATCACTGATCGCAATCAACATCGGCTTTATAAAACTGAATTCAAAAAGACACAAATAAACCAGGACATGAAACCATTTATAGTAGCAGCATTATTGGTAAGCGGACTTACCATTGCAGGAAGCGGCAAGAGTTATGCACAGACAGATACTACAGTAAAAGACAGCACTGTGGTAAAGAAAAAAAGAACCTATTCAGTCACTTATACATTGAATGGAGGCGAAAGTGAAAAGAAAGACAGCATTGCAAGAGCAAAAGGTAAAAAGGGTCGCTTTGTTGGCGGGATTACCTTTACACGCGTTGACTTGGGATATAGCAGGTTAGTGGACAATGGGAGCTTTACTTTGACCCCTGAAAATGAGTTCCTGGATTATAAAGGCGGAAAAACCAGCACTTTCTCCTTCGATATCCTGCAGATGGGCTATCGCTTCGGTTCCAATTTTAAGATTTACGTAGCCGGTGGTTTCGACTGGACACACATCCGTCTGCGTAAGGACATCACGATAGAACGTAACAAGCAGACACTTTCCTACACGGAAGATCCAATTCATTATTCCAAAAACCGTTTTTCGAGCAGCTATGTGCACATCCCGCTGAACTTCGAATTCAGAACGGACGAGAATGACAATGGCAATCGCTTTTATTTTGTGATAGGCCCGGAAGTTGGGTTTTTGCTGAACGGAAAAGTGAAGCAGATCAGTGATGAGAACGGCAAGCAGAAATTTAAGGACGATTACCATTTCCAGGCTTTCCGATATGGAGGTACGGTGAGGATCGGTTATGGAGGCTTTGGCTTGTTCACTAAAGTCTATGCGAACGACATATTCGCCACTACGGCCCAGAAAGGCCTGACCAATATGTCCTTTGGCGTCACCTTTGGACTCAATTAGCAGACACACACCAAACACACAAATAAAACCCATCCCGCAGGCTTGTACTGCGGGATTTTTTTGTTGAATTAATTTTATCTTTACGCTGTGGAAGAACAGATCATCAGCGTAAAAAACCTGAGTAAACAATACCAGACAGAACAGGCTTCCGGCGTACGGGACATTAGTTTCGACATAAAAAAAGGCAGCATCGTAGCCATTATCGGTGAAAGTGGCAGTGGCAAATCTACCCTGTTGAAATGCCTGTTTGGCTTATTGAAGATGGATGAAGGTGAAGTGCTTTACAAAGGCAAGCGCGTGCTTGGTCCGGATGAGCAGCTGATCCCCGGTCATAAGGAGATGAAGATGGTGACGCAGGATTTTTCCCTGAACACCTACGCTAAGGTTTATGACAATATCGCCTCGATGCTGTCCAACACAAACGTGGCTTTGAAAAATGAAAAAACCGTAGAAATGATGCGTCACCTGCGCATAGCACATTTGCGGGATAAAAAGGTCATCACCTTAAGCGGGGGAGAGCAGCAAAGGGTAGCCATTGCCAAAGCATTGATCAGTGATACTTCGGTGCTCCTGCTGGATGAACCTTTCAGCCAGGTAGATGCGTTATTGAAAAATCAGTTGAGGGCAGATATTAAAAGGATTGCGGCGGAGACCGGGGTTACGGTGATTATGGTGTCCCATGATCCTGCGGACGGGCTGTTTCTTTCCGATGAACTGCTCATCATCAGGCAGGGTAATCTGCTACAACGTGGCAGGCCTGAGCATATCTACAATCACCCTGATCATGTTTATACCGCCCAAATCCTCGGCAATGCGGTGGTCCTGAATGCGGAGGAGGCAGAGAAACTGGGTATACAGGCTAAGGCAGAGCAAGTGGTATTTTATCCGGAATGGGTAGAACTGAAAAGCTCCTGGAACAGCAGGCGCTTCGAAGTGAAAGATGTCTACTATAAAGGATTTTATGAGGAACTGCTGCTGGAGCGAAACGGGGTGTGCATCAGGGCGATCCAACTGAACCGCGGGGAGCACAAGAAGGACGACCATGTGCAGGCCAGCATAGGCAGGTTTCTGACTTTTTAAAAATAAAAAAGCCCGGCATTTTTCAACACCAGGCTACAAAGTATAAAAATTTAGGCAATCCCTGAAATTGATAGATTTAATGTTGCTGTTGAAGAAATCTTGCTATGTCATAACCAATCTGAAATGAAGGAGCCTACATCCATTTGCCATTTACTTTAGAATGCAACCTTATAGTTTTGGACACTTTAATGGTAGAATTTCTCTAAATTTATAAGATGCAATTTTCTTAGGGAGTTACTGAGTTCAGAGACCCATATCTGCTACGTGCTTAACTATTAATTCAGTAGCGAGATGTTGCTCAGTGGAGGAAGATATGTTCGAAACTTAACTTTATCATCGACCGAAGGAATATCCTTTTTGCGTATCCTTGGTATCGCTTTATAAGTTCATTTGTAAAATATGCCGATTGAATTTGGAAGCTTCTCGATTTACTAGTTGGTGAAGATGGAACCTAATTTAAAATGATTGAAATAAGTGTCAGGCTCCTTAAACTTCAAGCCTTAGTTTTAAAGGATTCTATATTAATATTATCACTTTTTCACGCTACGGTTTAAAAAAAGCAATTTAACACGTTGATAAGAGTTCATATTTTGGCTTTTACTTTGTAATCCTTCATGTGACAAAAAATATAGTCGAAATTAGTCACAGATTTCCGTAGGAATTACTATTTTTGCCAAAAGAATTAAATTTAACGATCTCATCTTTATAACGCTTAACACAATTATATTATATCCCTATGAATTTTGAAATCAGAAAATGCACCCTAATGGGGTTGCTGTTGCTTGCGTTTATGCAGTCCTGTAGCAAAGACGAAAGTCCTAATGTTGAATCAGCAACTAACAACTTAGAAATTAAGAATACCTGGAAATATATGGGTTCCGAATACTTTTTCTTAGACTCCGGGACTAATCAGATTTCAAAACAATTCATCGAAAAAGCCGTCGATGAAGAGTTCATTTTGACGCCCGTTTCTTTTTCCATGAATGACCGCGTTTATTCCTATCAAATAAGTAAAACTAGGGGCCAAGATGTTTTAACGTATATTACTCATGGTTTACATTTTTCCTTTATCATTAGGCTGAGAGAAGATTCGATGTTAACAGTTGAACCTATCGATACAGTTAGCATATCAAACCAGTCCAAAACCGTTTTAATTTTCAGTAAACTCCAAAAATGAAAAACTATAGAATCCTTCTAATAACTTTAATTACATTATTTTTACCGAACCTGTTATTTTCTCAAACAACCACTATAAATTTTAAACAAGTTCCATTTAATACTAATGACCCTCACTATTGGGATAACTCTGGTTGCAAATTATACCATAGCTTTGGTCCCAACCCGATACCTCTAAATGGGCATAATATCCGGACAGTTGGAAACTCTGATGTTTGGACACCTACATATGGACTTCCCGGATTACAAATGCGTGCATTTGGAAACAGACATCTTGGTGAACCTTATGAAAATGGTGTTCTTTCCATCGAATATTTTTTTGAAGCCAATAATAATTACGAGGTTGAAATTGTTTGTTATGTTGAACCGGGATATGATGCTCAAGGATGGAATGGAGTTTTATGGACCCAATTACATGACGATCCAACTATATTAAGTAATGTAAGCAATAAGTGTGAATCATCAGATTCACCAGTGGAACGAAAAGTTGATAGATATTCAAAAATTTTTGCTGAGCAATTTGAAACTGCAGATGGAGGATTTAAGACATGTACGAAAACATTTGCTGTAACACAGAATAAGAATGCATTAAAACTTATCTTTGATTCTTCGCCAAGGGACGGGGTAACTAAATTCAATGGCAAAATATTGTATCAAACGGTTAAGATTACCAAAATGCCTTTTCAAGAAATTTATGGAGAACGAACTCCTTATTACAATAATATCTCACGCGAATATTATGGCGCTAGGAAGGACAATCCTGTATTTGATATCCCCTTCACACCACCACCTCCTGCGCCAATCCCCCCTAAACCACCCCGAGGAGAACGTAAAAGCTTTGTCATTAAGCCTACTGATTGGAAAGCCAATGAAGCAACAGGGTATGTGATTGACCTCAACGTTTTCTTGGAACCAGAAACTTACATAAGCTTAGTAAACGATGTTTTTATGAAAGGTGATACGATTATTCGAAGAGGGGTATCAACTCGTGAAAATATACTATTACCAGGGGCCTATCAAGGCAATAATTATACTTATGTACACGTCGATGGTCATATATTAGTATTCCTTACAAATGCTACCAATTCGCTTCCTATTAATGATATAGAATTCAATGGACTCTACTATATTAGCGAGAACTGAGTCATAAACTTTTATGAAAAGTAATTCTATCTATTCATCCATTTTTTAAACAGTCGATATTAGGTAATAAAGATTTGTTTCGCTTCGGCAATGAGTTGGACGACTTTTTTAACTATCTCGACCTTCCTTTTGAAATACTCTCGACCTCTCTGGAAATCGGAGTGGGCTTTTGGCTAATTCTAATTTAAAAATTTTGGTCAGTCTGCCCCTGTTCCTAATTTTGAATCGGCAGCACGTCTTAACGATATAGAAGAGATATATAACAATACTAACTTAATCCAAGCAACCTAGTTGTCTGGATTCCGCAATAAAACGATCAACTCAAATAAACGTAAATCATGGAAGGGGATTTCTAAGACTTAAAGAATGCTTGTCACACGGTACTGGAGTAACATAAATTTATTATCTCCTGTCGTACATGAAAATATATGAGTGTAAATCTTCACTATAACGCATCAGAGGCCTAATGGAATTTGTCTGGTGTTTATGATGGAGGCGTATGGCAATGAAATTTCTCATAGCATAACGAAATTGACATTTAAGATCCGATATCATGTTTGGATTATTCCTCTCCAATGAGTTGTTCATCACCAAAGATGAAAATTGTATCGGTAAATTTCTGACTTTTTAGAAATAAAGAAGCCCGGCATTTTTCAACACCAAGCTACAAAGTATAAAAATTTAGGCTGTATTCTAATTTACAAAAGTGGAGGGTATAATGATCACTTTGGCTTTGATGTCTCCGTCCGGAAGTATTGGTTGAGTCGCTTGAGCATCAGAGCTTTGCAAGTCTATCCTAATCCGTCCGTTTGATATCTCAAAACTATAGGCATCTATATCATAAACAAAAGGTAGTTGCTTCTGACGGTTATTATCGCCCGGATTAGTGATATATACCAAAACGGCTTCATCATCCAATGTGATATTGTCAACCTCTGGAATATTCAGGATTGTGGAGTAGGTAAGCCTGTCAGCACTTAAGGTCCAAGAGCCCCTTGCAATGTTATATTCAAACGTCCTGTTCGTCGATTCCTGGATAATAGTTTCTTTCTTGCACGACACCAGGCCCAGCGTGGTAGTGCAAAGGATTAATAGTAGGAGCTTTTTCATTTGTGTGTGATTTGTATGTTTTTGAAAACAATAAAGCAAATCTGCTGCCATAAAATTTACGGCTGCGGATTTGCTTATTTTGTAATTGAAATGTTATACGGGATTTTGTTTTAAAACAGGCGTCTAAACCAAATATTCGAATAGTGTCTGGTCGTTGTTTAACTCAATAATTTCAAATTTGAACTCTTGCATCCTTTGTACCAGAGCTTCATAATCTGCTTTGTTGGCCAACTCTATTCCCACCAGGGCGGGGCCATTTTCTTTATTGGTTTTTTTAATGAATTCAAAGCGCGTGATGTCATCATGCGGACCTAATACCTGGTTCACAAAGAGTTTAAGCGCTCCGGGTCTTTGAGGAAAACGCACGATAAAGTAATGTTTCAGTCCCTCATACAGTAAAGATTTCTCTTTGATTTCCTGCATGCGTTCAATGTCATTGTTGCCGCCACTGATCACACAAACCACTTTCTTGCCCATGATCTGTGTCTTGCAGGCATCCAGCACCGCTACGGAGAGCGCACCAGCAGGCTCTACCACAATTGCATCCTCATTGTAGAGTTGCAGGATGGTGCTGCAGACCTTTCCTTCAGCCACCAGGAGCATCTCGTCCAGTAAGTCCTTACAGATCTCATAGGTCAGGTTTCCCACACGTTTTACAGCAGCACCGTCTACAAAGCGGTTGATTTCAGGCAAGGTCACCGGTGTTCCCGCTTCAAGCGCTTTAAACATAGAAGGTGCACCTTCAGGCTCCACGCCAAGCAAGACTACACCTGGTTTTGCTTTTTTCAAGTAAGTCCCTGCACCGGCGGCAAGTCCGCCACCACCAACGGGCATCACCACGACTTCTACATCAGGCAGCTCCTCCAGGATTTCTACACCTACCGTACCTTGTCCTTCAATGATGCTATAGTTGTCGAAAGGAGGAATGAAAGTCATGTTATGCTCCTTCGTATAAGCCAGTGCCTCGGCCAGACAGTCGTCGAAAGTATCGCCAACCAGTACCAGTTCCACACTGTTGTTCCCAAACATCTCTGTTTGTTTTACTTTCTGGCGAGGGGTGATTTCCGGCATAAAGATTACCCCCCTGGTTCCAAGTTTATCGCAGGAAAATGCAACGCCCTGCGCATGGTTGCCTGCACTGGCACAGACGATGCCACGGCTCAGTTGCTCGGGACTCAACTGGCTGATCATGTTGTAAGCGCCACGCAATTTGTACGAGCGCACCACCTGCATGTCTTCCCTTTTCAGGTAAATCTCTGCGCCGTACTTTTCAGATAATTTGGCATTGTAGTTCAGGGGAGTGCGTTTGATCACGTTTGCTAAACGCAGCGAGGCAGCTTTAGAATCTAATAAAGAATGAGAGTCTTGTTTGGAATGGGAATCAGTCATTGATTGAAGGTATAAGCTTTTGTCTAAAATAACCACATCGCGCTGACCCGGAGCGAAGCGGAAAGCTGCAAAGCAAATTTATTTCAGCATCCCAAATAGTAATAAGCCTGTTTAAATGGGATGCTGAAATAAATTCAGCATGACGATGTGCTTTTAAAAATCGCGTTTAAATATTTGCAGCCAGCCAATCGCCAACTTCACTGGTTTTATAGGCTTTGTTCTTGCCTGCAAGATCTTCAGTAACGACACCTGCGGCAAGGGATTTGTTTACTACTTCTCTGATCAGCTCAGCTTCTTCTTTCAGTCCAAATGCATCTTCAAACATCATCGCGGCAGATAATACGGTAGCCAATGGATTGGCGATGTCTTTGCCTGCAGCCTGTGGGTAAGATCCGTGGATCGGCTCGAACAGGGAAGTGTGTACACCGATAGAAGAAGAAGGCATCAATCCCATAGAACCTGAGATCACAGAAGCTTCGTCAGTCAGGATATCTCCAAACAGGTTCTCTGTGATCAATACATCGTATGAGCTAGGCCATTGTACCAAACGCATGGCTACAGCATCTACAAATTCGTAGTTTACCGTTACTTCAGGGAAATCTTTTTCCATGTCCTGTACGGTTTCTCTCCACAGACGTGAGGTTTCCAGTACGTTGGCTTTATCTACACAACACAATTTCTTGCTGCGGGTCATGGCCATTTCAAAACCCAGTTTAGCCAGACGCTGCACTTCTGCACGGGTGTAAGTACAGGTATCAAAAGCGGTGTCGCCATTGTCTTTTCTGCCTCTTTCACCAAAATAGATACCACCTGTCAGCTCACGCAGGATGATCAGGTCGGTGCCTTCAATACGCTCTCTTTTTAAAGGGGAATTGTCGATCAGCGAAGGAAAAGTAAAGGTCGGGCGCACATTGGCAAACAGACCCAGTTTCTGACGCATTTTCAACAGACCTTGTTCCGGACGAACAGTAGCTTTAGGATCATTATCGAAGCGGGGGTGACCAATGGCGCCAAAAAGCACGGCATCAGCAGCCATACAAATCTCATGAGTTGCATCAGGATAAGGTTCACCTACTGCATCAATAGCCGCAGCACCAGTGAGGGCAGCAGTCCATACGATCTCATGATTGAATTTTTTCGCTATCGCATCGGATACTTTAACCGCCTGATCGATTACCTCAGGTCCGATTCCATCTCCTGCAAGAAGAGCAATATTAAGTTTCATATTTATATTTTATTTGTTTTTTATTGATTAAATGATGTTCAACATTTTCTGTGTGGCCTTGATCGCGGAGACCGTCTGGTCAGAATCCAGTCCCCTTGTGATGAAGATCTTCGCCTCGGTTTCCCAGGTGATGATGGTTTCGCACAAAGCATCCGAATTACTACCCGGGGCAATTCTCACGGCATAGTCAATCAGTTTTGGTAAAGTTCTCTCTTTTTTTCCATAAACACTGGTTAAAGCGTTCATAAAAGCATCAAACTGTCCGTCACCCTGTGCATGCTCTTCAAATTTTTCTCCTTCGATCAGCACGGAGATGGTTGCCGAGGGACGTAATCCCATGGCATTGGTCAATACATAAGACTGTACAGAAACTTTTTCTTCGTATAAACTACTGTCCAGCACATCTGAAATGATGTAGGGCAGGTCTTCCTTGGTCACGGTTTCTTTTTTGTCGCCCAGTTCTATCACCCTTTGCGTTACCTTTTTCAGGTCGGCATCGTTCAGCTTCAAACCCAGTTCCTGCAGGTTTTTCTCAATGTTCGCTTTACCTGAAGTTTTGCCCAGCGCGTATTGGCGCTTGCGGCCGAAACGTTCCGGCAGCAGGTCGTTGAAATACAGGTTGTTCTTATTGTCGCCATCCGCGTGGATTCCCGCTGTTTGGGTAAATACGTTGTCGCCCACAATGGGCTTATTGGAAGGGATCCGCACACCGGAGAAGGTTTCTACCAGCTTGCTTACCTTGTAGATGGAAGATTCCCTGATCTGGATGTCTACTTCCTTTGCAAAATCTTTGATCACGGCTACGGCGCTGGCCATTGCTGCATTTCCGGCACGTTCACCCATCCCGTTTACGGTCAGGTGCAGTCCGGCAATTCCCGCCTGTACCGCTTCCAGTACATTGGCTGTTCCGAGGTCGTAATCGTTGTGTGCATGGAAATCAAAATGTACCTCAGGGTATTTTTCCAGCAGAGCTGAAATGAATGTCCTGGTTTCCCCTGGGGTCAGGATTCCGAGTGTATCTGGCAGCAGGATCCGTTTTACGTTTTGCGCGGTCAGGAAATCCAGGAACTGGTACACATATTCCGGGGAATTGCGCATGCCGTTGCTCCAGTCTTCGAGGTATACATTGGTAGCGATGCCATGCGATGCGGCCAGGTCTATCACATGCCTGATCTCCGCAAAATGCTGTTCAGGTGTTTTTTTCAGTTGGTGTGTGAGGTGGTTCATAGAACCCTTGGTCAGGAGGTTCTGTACTTTCACTCCCGCATTGATCATCCAGTCGATGGATACGCCGTTGTCTACGAAGGACAGTACCTCTATGCGTTCGGCATATCCATTGTCCTGTGCCCAGTTCATAATGGATTTTACGGCCTGAAACTCGCCGTCGGATACCCGTGCAGAAGCAATTTCCACCCGGTCTACCATCAGTTCTTCCAGCAGGAGCTGGGTGATGGTGAGTTTTTCTGAGATGGAAAACGAGACGCCGGAAGTTTGTTCTCCGTCGCGCAGTGTCGTATCCATAATCTCTATTTTCCTTCGTTTCATTTGAGGTTTTTGGTTGTGTGTTTTGTATACCATCATACTGAACTTGGTTCGTCGTCTTGAGTAATTAACTCGTCATCCTGAACTTGGTTCAGGATCCCTTTCTTCAATACTACTGAATCCGTTAGAGATCCTGAACCAAGTTCAGGATGACAAACCAAGTTCAGGATGACAAACCGAGTTCAGGATGATGGTATCTCTATCATTTTTATATCGGCAAATTTGCCGCAAATGCTTCTATTTCAGGTTTGATGCTTTGTAAGTAGTCAATGTCATCAAAGCCGTTCATCATGTTGTCTTTTTTATATGGACTGATGTCGAAACGTTCCTGATCGCCCGTTGCCAATAGTGTGATGGTTTGCTCAGGAAGGTTGATTTCCAGTTCTGTGTTCGGATCTGCGAAGATTGCAGTAAACACTTTTTCTGCAAATTCAGGGCTCACCTGTACCGGCAATACGCCAATGTTCAGACAGTTGTTTTTAAAGATATCTGCGAAAAAGCTGGATACCACGCAACGGAAGCCGTAATCGTACACTGCCCATGCAGCGTGTTCCCTGGAAGAACCAGAGCCAAAGTTTTTACCACCTACCAGTATTTTACCACTGTAGATCGGGTTGTTCAGTACAAAATCTTGTTTAGGTGTATTGTCTGGATTGTATCTCCAGTCGCGGAAAAGGTTGTCGCCAAATCCAACGCGTTCTGTCGCTTTCAAAAAGCGGGCAGGGATCAACTGATCGGTATCCACATTCTCAATCGGAAGCGGGACCGCGGTGCTGGTCAATACCGTAAATTTATCGTAGGCCATTTTTAATATCTTAAGTGTGTTTTAGACAAGTTCTTCGTGCTCAATTAATGTTCTCGGATCAGTCACCACGCCGGTAACCGCCGCTGCTGCTGCCACAAGCGGACTCGCCAGCATCGTCCTGGAACCAGGACCTTGTCTGCCCTCAAAGTTCCTGTTGGAAGTACTCACTGCATATTTACCAGCAGGGATTTTATCGTCGTTCATGGCCAAACAAGCTGAACAGCCAGGCTGACGTAAAGTAAATCCAGCTTCAGTAAGGATGTCTAATAAACCTTCGTCTTTGATCTGTGCTTCCACGATGTGTGAACCAGGAACTAACCATACAGTCACGTCATCTGCTTTGTGCCTGCCTTTCACGATAGAAGTAAAATCTCTGAAATCTTCGATACGCCCATTGGTACAGCTACCAACAAATACAAAATCCACTTTCTTACCGATCATAGAATCGCCTTCATTGAAGCCCATATAACCCAGTGATTTGGCATAAGTCGCCGCGCCACCTTCTACATGCTCTGCATCAGGAATGTCCTGCGAGATCCCGATGCCCATACCCGGATTGGTACCATAAGTGATCATGGGCTCAATAGAAGAACCATCGAAAGTCAGTTCTTTATCAAATACCGCATCAGCATCGGTTTTTAAAGTTTTATAGTAAGCCAGCGCCCTGTCCCAAGCTTCGCCTTTCGGACTGAATTCACGGCCTTTTACATATTCAATAGTAGTTTCATCAGGAGCGATCATACCACCGCGGGCACCCATTTCAATACTCAGGTTGCAAACGGTCATACGGCCTTCCATGGTCATGTGCTCAAATACATCTCCTGCATATTCTACAAAATAACCTGTAGCACCAGAAGTGGTCAGTTGAGAGATGATGAACAGGGCCACATCTTTAGGTGTCACGCCAAGGCCCAGTTTGCCATTTACGTTAATGCGCATTTTCTTTGGCTTAGGCTGCATGATGCACTGCGTAGACAATACCATTTCTACTTCAGAAGTACCGATACCAAAAGCGATGGCACCAAATGCACCGTGTGTAGAGGTGTGTGAATCGCCGCAAACGATGGTTGCGCCTGGTTGTGTAATCCCGTATTCCGGACCTACTACGTGCACAATTCCGTTTTTCTGGTGACCCAGTCCCCAGTGGCTGATGCCATACTCGTTGGAGTTGGACTCTAATGCCTGCAGCTGGTTTGCCGAAAGTGGATCTGCCACTGGCAGGTGCTGGTTGATGGTCGGCGTATTGTGATCTGCCGTAGCAAAAGTACGCTCCGGATATAAAACTTTGATCCCTCTGCTCTTCAAACCTAAGAAGGCAACAGGGCTGGTCACTTCGTGGATCAAATGGCGATCGATGAAAAGCACATCTGGGCCTCCCTCAATCTGACGTACCACGTGCGTGTCCCACACCTTATCAAATAATGTTTTGCTCATTTTTTTATTTTGTTATTCTTTTTTTATTCTAATTACGACGAAGCCAACTGGCTTTTTCCCATCATGGTCAACAAATCGTTGTCATCTATATCCAGCTTGCTGTCCGCTACAGTCAGGAAGCGGTGATACACTTCAGCCAATTCCTCTTTGCTCAGGTTGAAGCCCAAACGCTCCAGGTGGAATTTCAGGGCATGGCGACCGCTGCGTGCAGTCAGCACAATGCTGGCATCAGGGAAACCAACATCTTCCGGACGGATGATCTCATAATTTTCCCTGTTTTTAAGGAAGCCATCCTGGTGGATACCAGAGCTGTGTGCAAAGGCATTGCTGCCTACGATCGCTTTGTTTGGCTGCACTGGCATGCGCATCTGTGAGCTCACCATACGGCTCAGCTCATAGAAGTTCCTGGCGTTGATATTGGTATGCAAGCCAAGGACCTGATGTGTTTTCAGGATCATGACCACTTCTTCGATGGAAGTATTTCCTGCGCGCTCGCCGATACCGTTGATGGTACCTTCGATCTGACGGGCTCCGTTTTGCAGTCCGGCGATGGAGTTTGCAGTAGCCAGTCCAAGGTCATTGTGGCAATGTACAGAGATGATGGCCTGATCGATGTTCTTTACGTTTTCTTTCAGGAATTTGATCTTGGCGCCATACTGATCCGGAAGGCAATAACCATTGGTGTCCGGAATATTCACTACCGTAGCACCGGCAGCGATCACAGCTTCTACCATTTGAGCCAGGAACTGAACATCGGCGCGACCAGCATCCTCTGCGTAGAACTCGATGTCCTCTACAGATTTCTTGGCATATTTTACTGCCTCAACTGCTCTTTCCAGAATTTCTTCCCTGGTGCTGTTGAATTTGTGTTTGATGTGCATATCCGAAGAGCCGATTCCGGTATGGATCCTTGGGCGTTTGGCATATTGCAACGCCGCAACGGCAGAATCGATGTCACCTTTGTTGGCGCGGGTCAGCGCACAGATGATCGGCTCAGACACCGCTTTGGACAGTTCTACGACGCTTTGAAAATCGCCCGGACTGGAAATCGGGAATCCAGCCTCGATGATGTCTACACCCAGCGCTTCCAGTTCCTTCGCAATTTCTATCTTCTCTGGGGTCGTCAACTGACAGCCCGGCACTTGCTCACCGTCCCTTAAGGTGGTGTCAAATACATAAACTCTATTTGGATCGTGTAGCATAATTCTTAGGGTTTAGTTTATTAATTCAATTTTTTCTGCCATATCTTCTATTGATTTTAAGGCTCCGTTTTCCAGCAAAATCCGTTTTTCCAGGCAAGCTGGCAATTGTGATTCAAAATGACCGACATAGATCAGGGTAGTCCCGTTTTGACAAAGTTCATCTACCAATTGGTTGAAATAACGCGTCTGCGCCTGGTCCAGTCCCTGACAAGGTTCATCGAGGATCAGCAATTGTGGATTCTTGATGATGGTACGCGCCAGCAGGGCCAGTCTTTGCTTGCCCAGCGGGAGTGTGTTCATCAATACATTGCGGTATTCCGATAGCCCGAAATAACCCAGCAGTTCATTGGCCTGTTCAGTCCTGGTGTATCCCGGATCGCAGTACAGACCCGAACTGTCATAGAAGCCGGAAACCACACTCTGCCAGACAGTGGCCGAGGGGTCAAAATACCAATGCAGTTCAGGCGAGATCATGCCGATGCGTTCCTTGATTTCCCAAATGCTCTCTCCGGTACCACGTTTATGGCCAAACAAATGAAAATCATTGGCATAGGCCTGAGGATGATCGCCGGTGATGAGGCTCAGCAGTGTAGATTTACCGGAGCCGTTGTGACCCTGCAGCAACCATTTCTCCCCAGCCTTCACTTCCCAGTTGATGTTTTTTAATACCTGTTTTTCACCATAGCTGATGTTTACATTCTTCATGCTGATCACCACAGGTGACACAGGGGCAGGAGCTTCCCTTAGAAACTCAGGAACAGCGTTGATGTGTTGCTCATGGTCGCCCATGCTGCGTTCTTGAGCCTCTACTTCGACAAGTTTTCCATCCCTGATCTCGGCGTAGCGGTTGATGCAGGAAGGAATTTCAAGGTCATTGCTGATCAGGATTAAAGTGCTGCCGCTCTCGCTTAGGCTTTCCAATAAAGCATTCAGGTTTTGTCTCGAACGGATATCGAGCCCATTATACGGCTGGTCCAGGATCAATACAGCAGGCTTCAGCCAAAGGGCCTTCACCAGTTGCAGTTTCTTGTGCTCACCGCTCGATAGCTCGATGAGTGCCGAGTTTTGCAGGGCAGAAAAGCCCATGGCTTCCAGCAAGGCATCTAGTCTTCCGAAGTCGAGCTGATGTTTTTGACCATAGTTACGGAGTTCTTTTGATACGCTAGCAGTCGTCGCTGTAGCCTGACTGTTGTACCGCTGCTGGTAGTAGAAGTTGGACTGGCCTTCCAGATCGGTAAACTGATACCAGTTGGCCACATAGTGTGCCTCAGGCGTCCGGGCGGCTATGGCTTTGGCCAAAGAAGTTTTTCCCGTACCGCTGGGACCGCAGAGCAGCCAGTGCTCGCCCGCTTGTATAACCCAATCCAAACCCCTGAGTACAGCTTTTTGGCCGTACCTGAGGTTTAGATTGGTGATATTGACGACGGGGTCTGTCATTTTATGCAGTTTTGATGGCTTTCATCGCAGTCATTGCTTTTCTCAATGTAGCGCCGATTTGCTCTACCTGATGTGAACGCAAAGCCTCATTTACTTCGATTAGCGCACGGTTATCAACCGCACCGTCTTTACCTTCGTTGAAGTTTTTACCAACAAGGTCAGTATCTACGGTTTTCATGAAATCAGCCAACAAAGGTTTACAAGCCTGATCGAACAGGTAGCAGCCGTACTCAGCAGTGTCAGAGATCACGCGGTTCATTTCAAACAATTTTTTACGGGCAATGGTGTTGGCGATCAGTGGAGTTTCGTGTAAAGACTCATAGTATGCCGACTCTGGTTTGATACCAGCTTGTACCATAGTCTCGAAAGCGAGTTCCACACCAGCTCTTACAAAAGCAACCATTAATGTATAGTTGTCGAAATACTCTTGCTCGCCGATTTTAACATCGCCAGCCGGAGTTTTCTCAAAAGCAGTTTCGCCGGTTTCTGCACGCCATGCCAATAAGTTTTTATCGCCATTTGCCCAGTCTTCCATCATGATGCGGCTAAACTCACCACTCATGATGTCATCCTGGTGTTTCTGGAACAAAGGACGCATGATGTCTTTCAATTCTTCAGAGATCTCGAAAGCTTTGATTTTCGCTACATTGCTCAACCTGTCCATCATGGCAGTGATACCACCTTGTTTCAAGGCTTCAGTGATCACCTCTACACCATACTGAACCAGTTTGGAAGCATAACCTGCATCGATGCCTTTTTCTACCATTTTATCGAAAGAAAGGATAGAACCAGTTTGCAAAAGACCGCAAAGGATGGTTTGCTCACCCATTAAATCAGATTTAACCTCCGCTACGAATGAAGAACGCAATACCCCAGCCCTGTGGCCGCCTGTACCAACGCAATACGCTTTAGCTTGTGCCAAACCTTTTCCTTCCGGATCGTTCTCAGGGTGAACCGCGATCAAGGTCGGTACACCGAATCCACGTACATATTCTGCACGTACTTCAGAACCCGGGCATTTAGGCGCTACCATGATTACGGTGATGTCTTTACGGATCTGCATACCTTCTTCCACGATGTTGAAACCATGTGAGTACAATAAAGTAGCACCTTGTTTCATCAATGGCATGATGGCATTTACTACCGCAGTATGTTGTTTATCCGGGGTCAGGTTGATTACTACATCAGCCTCAGGTATCAACTCTTCATAAGTGCCTACTGTGAAGTTGTTTTCAGTAGCATTCTTCCAGGAATCTCTTTTGCCTTCAATGGCTTCCTTACGTAAAGTATAAGACACATTTAAACCACTATCTCTTAAGTTCAAACCTTGGTTAAGGCCTTGTGCACCGCAACCCACGATCACAAGCTTTTTGCCTTTCAATGCGTTTACGCCATCCAGAAATTCGGCGCTTTCCATGAAATCGCAAACACCCAATTGGTTCAGTTTTTCTCTAAGAGGTAGTGTGTTAAAATAATTTGACATTTTGTTATTTTTTAGATTTTATTAAGGTTCGTTTAATAGTTATTTATTGTTGTTTCTGTAATTCGTCATTGCTTTTGGTTCCGTCATTGCGAGGAACGAAGCAATCCATCGAATGAAGAGCAGATCGCTTCGTTACATCTCGAATACGTTCTTCTCTTTGTCCAGGTACTCGTTTTCAATCACCTCTTCTCCTGGTTCCAGTCTTTCAAATTCTCTCAGCTTACGGTTAAAACCATCACTTTCTTTGATGATTGCTACCCTCGCACTCCTGACAAATTCAATCAACCCATAAGGCTGCAATACGCTGATCAGTTTATCAGTCTCCTCTCGGTGTCCGGTGGTTTCAAAAACGGTATAATCTTTACGGATCACTACCACCCTGGCACCATGCTCATTTAACAGGCGTTCTACCGGCACTTTTTCTGCTACTACTTCCGTAGGCAATTTGTACAGCGCCATTTCCTGCCATACGATGTCTTCATTGGTATTGTAGTAGACTTTCAGTACCTCTACCTGCTTCTCGATCTGGCGGGCCAGTTTGCGCACTACTTCTTCTGTCTCGTGGATCAGGATATTGAAGCGGTGGATGTGCTCGATCTCCGAAGGGGAGGTGTTCAGGCTTTCAATGTTGATTTTTCTTCTTGAAAAGATGATCGCGATACGGTTCAGTATGCCGATCCTGTTTTCGGTATATACAGTAATCGTAAATTCCTGTTTTCCGTTTAATTCTATCTCGTTGGAATTGCTCATGATCTCTAATTATTTTAATCTGATTTCGCTTACACTCATACCTTGTGGTACCATTGGGAATACGTTGTGTTCTTGTGCTACCATGACCTCCAAAAGGAATGAACCAGGATGGCTCAGCATTTCTTCTAAAGCAGCCGCCAGATCTTCGCGTTCTGAAATCCGTTTTCCGGCGATGTAGTAAGAATCAGCCAGTTTCACAAAATCCGGGCTGGTAATGTTCACGAAAGAATAGCGTTTTTCATGGAACAATTGTTGCCATTGGCGCACCATGCCCAGGAAACGGTTGTTCAGGATCAGGATCTTTACATCTACACCACTTTGCATGATGGTACCCAATTCCTGTAAGGTCATCTGGAAACCACCGTCGCCGATGATCGCAACTACCGTTTTATCAGGTGTGCCAAATTTGGCACCGATTGCTGCAGGTAAGCCGAAGCCCATAGTACCTAAGCCTCCACTGGTGATGTTGCTCCTGGTGTTGTTGAATTTCGCATAGCGGCAGGCTACCATTTGGTGCTGACCAACATCCGTTACGATTACTGCCTCACCTTTGGTCAGTACATTTAACTGGTGGATTACTTCACCCATGGTCATCTCACCACTTTCAGGGCTCAGTTCTTTCTGGATCAGGGTTTCCTGCTCAGTTTTATCATAGGCCCTGAATTCAGCCAGCCATTCCGTATGTTGTTTCTCTGCGATCAATTCAGTAAGCAATGGCAAAGTTTCCTTGCAATCGCCCCATACCGGAACATCTGCTTTCACATTTTTATCGATCTCTGCAGGGTCTATGTCCAGGTGGATCACTTTTGCCTGTTTTGCATATTTATCCAATCGGCCGGTTACGCGGTCATCGAAACGCATCCCGATGGCGATCAGGACGTCGCAGGAATTGGTCTGTACGTTTGGACCGTAATTGCCATGCATACCCAGCATTCCCACATTCAGCGGGTGATCTGTAGGGATAGCGCCCGCACCCATAATGGTCCATGCCGCAGGGATACCGCTTTTCTCTACGAATGCTTTGAATTCAGCTTCTGCACTGCCCAGCAATACACCCTGACCAAACAAAACGAATGGTTTTTTCGCTGCATTGATCATATCGGCGGCTTGCTGTATATATTCCTTCCTTACTACCGGTTTCGGACGGTAGCTGCGGATATGTTCACAAGGAGTATAGCCTTCATAATCGAACAATTGCAACTGCGCATTTTTGGTGATGTCGATGAGTACAGGACCCGGACGACCACTGCGTGCAATATAAAATGCCTTAGCTAAAGCCGCTGGAATTTCAGAAGCATCGGTCACCTGGTAGTTCCATTTGGTTACCGGAGTGGTGATGTTGATCACGTCCGTTTCCTGAAAGGCATCTGTACCCAAAAGGTGTGCGAAAACCTGACCGGTGATGCAGACCATCGGTGTGCTATCGATCTGTGCATCTGCCAGACCGGTGACCAGGTTGGTTGCGCCCGGACCGCTGGTGGCAAATACGACACCCACTTTTCCTGAAGTTCTGGCATAACCCTGAGCGGCATGTGTAGCGCCTTGCTCGTGGCGGACCAAAATATGTTTTAATTTTTCATTGTAGTCGTAAATCGCATCATAAATCGGCATGATGGCTCCGCCCGGATAACCGAATATCGTGTCGGTACCTTCGGCAATCAGTCCTTCCAGTAAAGCCACAGAGCCAGAAACCGTAGTTGTCTTCGTTGCTGTCAATGTCTTTGCTTCCTCTTGTGCTGTTTCCATTGTTTTATATTTAGTGTTGTGGGTTTGTAAATGATTAATGGGTGTAGGCATCAGTTACACAGCCTTCGCTGGCATTGCTTACCTGTCTTAAGTATTTATAGAGCACACCTTTAGTTACAGGTGGCGGCAATTGTACCCAGGCTTTGCGGCGTGTTTCCAGCTGTTCATCGGTCAGGTGTACATCTATGGAGTTGTTGACTGCATCAATCGTGATGATGTCGTCATCATGTACCAGGGCAATGTTTCCACCGTCCCATGCTTCAGGAGTGATGTGACCTACTACAAAGCCATGTGTACCACCGGAGAAGCGGCCATCTGTGATGAGGGCTACCGATTTACCAAGGCCTGCACCGATGATCACCGAAGTTGGTTTCAGCATCTCAGGCATACCCGGAGCGCCTTTAGGGCCAACTTGTCTGATCACGACTACATCGCCGGATTTTACTTTCCCACTTTGGATACCAGCAATCAGGTTCTGCTCGCCATCAAATACCCGCGCAGGGCCTACAAATTTTTCTCCTTCTTTACCGCTGATCTTCGCTACGGCACCTTTGGTTGCCAGGTTTCCATACAGCATTTGAAGGTGGCCGGTTTCTTTGATCGGATTTTCTACCGGGAAGATGATCTTCTGCGTTTCAAAATCCAGATCTGCAGCATCAGCTACGTTTTCAGCAATGGTTTTTCCAGTTACAGTCAGACAGTCGCCATGGATGAGTCCAACTTTCAACAAATATTTCATCACCGCAGGTACACCACCGATATCGTGTAAATCTTCCATAAGATAGGTTCCGCTAGGCTTCAAATCTCCCAGTACCGGAGTGGCGTCACTTACTTTTTGGAAATCTTCCAGTTTCAAATTAAGGCCTACAGATTTTGCTACTGCAATCAGGTGCAATACCGCATTAGTAGAACCGCCCAATACCATTACGATTACAATCGCATTGTGGAATGCTTTTTCTGTCATGATATCTGAAGGGAGGATATTTCTTTCCAGCAAAATCCTGATGTATTTACCAGCTTCTATGCATTCATTCTTTTTCTCTTCACTGGTAGCAGGGTGGGAGGAGCTGTAAGGCAAACTCATGCCCAATGCTTCTATTGCCGATGCCATGGTGTTTGCCGTGTACATACCACCGCATGCACCTGCACCTGGACAAGCATTTCTGATCACACCCTGGAAATCTTCTTCTTCGAGATTACCCGCCAGTTTCTGACCTAAAGCTTCAAAAGCAGAAACGATGTTCAGGGATGCACCTTTGTATTTACCGGAGTGGATACTTCCACCGTATACCATAATGGAGGGGCGATTTAAGCGGCCCATCGCCATCACAGAGCCCGGCATATTTTTATCGCATCCAGGTACCGTGATCAGTGCGTCGTAGTATTGTCCGCCGCAAATGGTTTCAATTGAATCTGCAATGACATCTCTGGATACCAATGAATAACGCATGCCTTCAGTTCCGTTAGACATCCCGTCGCTCACACCAATAGTACCGAAGGTTAGTCCCACCATATCATTTTTCCAGACACTTTCTTTCACAATCTGAGCAAGGTCATTCAGGTGCATGTTGCAGGTATTTCCATCATAACCCATGCTGGCGATACCGACCTGGGCTTTGTCCATGTCTTCTTTGGTTAAGCCGATCCCGTAAAGCATGGCTTGCGCCGCTGGCTGTGTAGGGTCTTGTGTGAACGTTTTACTGTATCTGTTGATTTCTGGTGTTTGTGACATATTAGGTCTGTTGCTTGTTTTGTTTTAAGGTGTGTTCTTTATATAATGGTTGCTATCTGCTTACTATTTTAAATAATCACTTCGTAGTTCTGTTTTTCCAATACCAGGCATTTGTAGGTGCGCTGGATGGTTGCGCCAACACTTTCCGTCCATTTGACCGGGAAGTTGTAGTCTTCCAATGAGGCGATGCCCGCGATTTCTGTAGCCGTTCCACAGAAGAAAGCACTGTCTGCATGTTTGAGGTCTGTTACACTCAGGTGCTTTTCTATGACCTCTATATCAAGGATGCGGCAAAGTTCTATGACTGTGGCACGGGTGATGCCCGGTAGTATATTTCCAAGAGGAGGGGTATACAAACGTCCATTCTTTTCAATAAATATGTTCGCTCCCGGAGCTTCAGCGATATTGCCGTTCATATCCAGCAATAAAGCTTCATCAAAACCTTTGGACTTTGCCTCAGTAGTAGCCAGGATCGCATTGGCATAATTGCCGCTGATCTTGGCTTCCATTGGAGTCGATTTAGGACTCGGCCGTTCATAGCTGGAAACGCATACCTTCAATAATTTATGTCCGAGGTAAGCATCCCATTCCCAGGCGCAGATCATGATGGATACATCTTTATTGGCAACCAGGGACATATTTGGAGCGGCATAGATCAAAGGACGGATATAGGCATCTTTCAAATTGTTCAAGGCCAATAATTTATAGGTCTGCTTGATGAGGTCATCTACATCCCATGGGAAAGGCATATGGATCAGTTCTGCAGAGCGTTTCAACCGTTCGAAATGCTCTCTTGCTTTGAAGATGCGCGTTCCGTTGTGTGTATGGTAAGCGCGGATCCCTTCAAACACCGCGTAACCATAGTGAAGCGACTGACCATATAAACTGGTCGTCGTTTCGGCAGCTTGTTCAAACTTGCCGTTGAGGTATAATATGGTATTCGGGTTGAAGTATTGCATTTCGGGTTTTTCTATTTTATTGTTCTTTGTATTATTAAAAAAGCGCCACTTTTGGGTGGCGCTTGATCTATTTTATATTTTAAATATTTCATTTACAGCGCCTTTTCCTTCTGAATAACCAGCAGAAGAATTACATTAATAATGACAATAATTAAGACGTTGATGGAAAGGTTCATTTTGTATTTATTTAGTGTTGCTTTCTAGAATCCAATTTAGGTGTTGTAGTCTAGACTAGCAATAGGTATAAAAAAATAATTGAAAAAAAATATAATTCTGTATTTGGTTTTAAAATTAAAATATAGTTCTTTAAAATACATATAACTCGTATCTTAAAGTGGATGCTTGTATACCAAATATGAAATCGGTATTCGGTATAGGTATTATGCAAGCATTGTAAAATGGTTCAAATTCTTCCTAAAATGGTTCAAGTGTTGTTAAAATTTGCTAAATATACTGTTGGCTGTTCCCTCACTATAAACTCGCTATCCTCATCGCGGAAAGCCGATTGTCATTGTCAGGCTGAGCCCATAAAGGGGATCACTTCGGACCAAAAAAAAGCCCTTTGAAATTTCAAAGGGCTTTTAATATGATATGATTTAAATATTAAGCAACCCCTTCGGCTAGAACAATAATTTTGTTTTTTAACACTTCGACTACACCACCTTTAATAATAAAGGTATTGTCACCGACTTTGCTTTTCACAATCACTGGTCCGTCTTCTAAAGTTGAAATAATAGGGGCATGGTCTCTCAGAATCTGAAAAGAACCCATGGTACCCGGTACAGTAACTGCTGTTACTTCGCCTTCAAAAACTTTCTTATCTGGGGTTAATATTTCTAATGTCATCGTTCTAATACTAGTTTGCTTCCGCTAATAGTTTTTTACCTTTTTCTATCGCTTCTTCGATGCTTCCAACAAGGTTGAATGCAGCTTCCGGATACTCATCAACTTCACCATCCATGATCATGTTGAATCCTTTGATGGTATCTTTGATGTCAACCAATACACCTTTAAGACCAGTGAACTGCTCTGCTACGTGGAAAGGCTGAGACAAGAAACGCTGAACACGACGAGCGCGGGATACAACCAGTTTATCTTCCTCAGAAAGCTCATCCATACCTAAGATGGCGATGATATCCTGAAGTTCTTTATAACGTTGTAAAGTTTCTTTAACGCGTTGAGCTGTGTTGTAGTGCTCATCACCCAATACTGCCGGAGATAGGATACGTGAAGTAGAATCCAATGGATCCACCGCAGGATAGATACCTAGCTCAGCAATTTTACGAGACAATACTGTAGTTGCATCCAAGTGGGCGAAGGTAGTAGCCGGCGCCGGGTCAGTTAAATCATCCGCAGGTACATAAACTGCCTGCACTGAAGTAATTGAACCACGTTTAGTAGAGGTAATACGCTCTTGCATCAGACCCATCTCCGTTGCCAGAGTTGGCTGATAACCTACCGCTGAAGGCATACGACCCAAAAGTGCCGATACCTCAGAACCTGCCTGAGTGAAACGGAAGATGTTGTCAACGAAGAAAAGGATATCTTTTCCAGCGCCTTCGCCATCACCATCACGGAAATATTCAGCAACAGTCAAACCAGACAGGGCAACACGTGCACGTGCACCAGGAGGCTCATTCATCTGACCGAATACCAATGTAGCTTTTGATTCTTTTAATTTTTCAGTATCTACTGTCTTCAGGTCCCAACCACCTTTTTCCATTGAATGAAGGAAGTCTTCACCATAGTTAATTACACCAGATTCGATGAACTCACGCAAAAGGTCATTTCCTTCACGTGTACGCTCACCCACACCGGCGAATACAGATAAACCAGCATATGCTTTCGCAATGTTGTTTACCAATTCCATGATCAACACGGTTTTACCAACACCCGCACCACCGAACAAACCGATCTTACCACCTTTAGCATAAGGCTCCAATAAGTCAATTACCTTGATACCTGTAAAAAGTACCTCAGTTTCAGTAGAAAGCTCATCAAATCTAGGAGGAGCATTGTGGATCGGACGACCACCAGTTTTGTCAACTGTGTTGATACCATCGATAGCTTCACCTACAACATTGAATAAGCGACCTTTAATTTGATCACCTACCGGCATTTGGATAGGAGCACCAGTATCTACTGCTTTCATTCCACGAACCAAACCATCAGTTGAGTCCATCGCGATCGCACGAACACGGTCCTCACCAAGGTGTTGTTGAACTTCTAAAACGACTTTCTGTCCGTTTTCTTTTGTAATCTCTAATGCAGAGAAAATTTGAGGTAAATGAGCATCGTCAGCAAAACTCACGTCAACTACCGGTCCTATAATCTGCGCTATTTTTCCAATGTTAGGCATATATTGTTTTGGGTAAAATTATAAATATCAATTTGTTAAAGGCTGTTTTAAGAGCCCACAATTCGGTTTGCAAAGTTAAAATTTTTAAACAAGAATTGTATATATAAATAAAAAGTTTTTCCACAGTTTTTTTATCGATATTTAGGCAGCAGGTCATGAAGGCGTAACTCCTTGCTTTTGAGCGCTTAAATTCTGCTTATCACCGCATGGGAATGTTTAAAAACAGAAAATATAATTGATGAAAACCATATTGATCACAGGAAGCAATGGCCTTTTAGGTCAGAAGATTACAGAACGGTTATTGGCAACCGGACAATTTAACTGGGTTGCTACATCTAAAGGGGCTAACCGGTACCCGGTAACCGAGGGTTATACCTATGCGGAAATGGATATCCTGGATCCGGAAAATGTAAAGGCTGTCATTGAGCAATATCAGCCTGATGCGATCATTCATACGGCCGCCATGACCAATGTGGATACTGCTGAGGAACAGCAGGAGCTGGCGCACCGGCTGAATGTTGAAGCGGTGCAGACACTCATTGAACTTTCAGAAAACCACAATATACAACTGATACACTTGTCTACTGATTTTATCTTCGATGGTGCAGAAGGACCTTACGACGAACTGGCGGCGCCCAATCCGCTGAGTTATTACGGCCGTACCAAGCTGGAGGCAGAAGAGGTTATTAAAAACTCCAAATGCAAATGGGCAATCTTACGGACCATTTTAGTATACGGGATAAGCAGTGACATGAGTCGCAGCAACATCGTCCTTTGGGCAAAGGGCGCATTAGAAAAAGGTACGCCGATCAAAGTGGTCAATGACCAGTGGCGTACGCCCACATTGGCAGAGGATCTGGCCGATTGCTGCCTCTTAGCTGTAGAACATGATGCACAGGGCGTTTACAATGCTTCCGGGAAAGACTTTATGAGTGTAGCGGAGTTGGTACACCGGGTGGCAGATTACTGGAAACTGGATAAATCCACAATTACAGAGGTCAGTTCTTCAACTTTAAACCAGGATGCCCGTCGCCCTGCACGTACGGGATTCATCCTGGATAAGGCTATTGCAGATCTGGGCTATCAACCCCGATCCTTTGAGGAGGGTTTAGCTCTGCTCGACCAGCAGGTCCTAACACGATAATCTCCCCAAGATACTCGTTCGTAGAAGAGACCTTGAGTTGCTCTGAATAAAAGCTGATGTAACAGTGCAGGATCTGCTCACAAAATACACACCTCAGTCACACTTTCTTCACAAAAAGGTACCTGTTTGTAGGTTTGTTGTGAACTAGGTGTGAGGAAAGTGTGACTATGCCTATATTCGTACCTTAATTTAACTCCAATTACTATGGCATTACAGATAGGCGATCAAGCGCCGGATTTTAAGTTATTCAGCTCCGAATTGAAAGAAGTATCTTTAGCAGATTACCAAGGAAAAAAATTAGTGATCCAGTTTTTTCCAATGGCTTTTACAGGTGTATGTACTGCACAGCTTTGTACGATGAGAGATAGCTTTGGCTATTATGAAGGTATGAATGCTGATGTTGTAGGGATCTCTGTAGATTCACCTTTTACACTGGCTAAGTTCAAAGAAGACCAGGCTTACCAGTTCCCATTGCTTTCAGATTTCAATAAAGAAGTATCTAAAGCTTTTGGTGCTTTTTATGAAAATTTTGTGTTCAATTTGAAAGGTGTTTCTAAAAGAGCTGCATTTGTAATTGATGAAGAAGGAAAAATTATTCATGCAGAGGTATTGGAAGATGCGGGTAACATGCCTGATTTTGATGCAATTAAAAAAGTGATAGAAGCATAGTACTGCTTTTTAGTAAGTAATGCTTGAGATTATTTTCAGAAATAGTTTGTTATTTCAATTTCAAGCATTACTTTTGCAGTCCGTTAACGAAACGGAAATGCATTTGTAGCTCAATTGGATAGAGCATCTCACTACGGATGAGAAGGTTTGGGGTTCGAATCCCTACAAGTGCACTGAAAGCCTCGGAGAAATCTGGGGCTTTTTTGGTTATTAGGTGTAGTCCATGTTGATTGATAAGCTTACTTAATAGAAACTCAATAATAGGTGGAAATCTGGTTAATTTTATTACCTTAGTTGCTTAACGTAAACTCATGAAATATCAATTGCTCCTGATTATCTCGTTGTCTTCTGCACTCGCTTTCGGGCAAAATCCAGGAGAAACAACAACTAAAAGTACCACTAGGATCATGAAGGGTAGTGAACTCAACAGGATCCTTGGTGACATGAAGGTGACTGATGAAAATTATTATGACGTTGAAGGCAATATCCTGGATCCTGCGGATGTGAAGGCCAAGCTCATGAGTTTCGATTATGAGCCTTCAATTAGAAAGCTGAAACAGTTTCCAGACTATAAACATGTAATATCTAAAGTGGATAAGAAGATTCAGGCAGAGATGGATTCGATTTATAGCTTTACATTACAGCCAACTAGTGCGAAACTAAAAACAGGAACCATCCTTGATACTAAACCCCTTTATAGTTATGTAGACAAGAAGCGCCTTGATGGTAAAATCATCGCATTGATATTTTGGTCCGATGCATATTATGCTAAGACAGCAATAGATGTAAATGAAAAACTTAACAACGTGCTCAACGAGTATAAAATTCCCGGAAAAATTGAAATCCTCGCCATCACGCATCATCCCGCCGGAAGGGCAGCTCAGGCTTTACTTAGAAATCCCATCATAAATACACAGCACATCCTGGATGCCCAGGATTTGACGAAAGCATATGGAACTGAAAATGATCTTGTGATGTTACTTACCGATCCCAACCATAAAATTTTGTATGCTGTCAGAGGGTCCGCCGCAATGACGCCAAGACAATTTGATAAGTATCTTAAGCGAATGTTGAATTAAATGATATATCCGCGCTCTATAATGAATAAACTCTTAATTTCCTTTTTGCTGATACTGGTGTGGTCTAGTTCTGCAGTATACGCGCAAATCGTCTACGAACAAAACTATAGCGCTGCGTTAAAGAAATCCCAGGCGGTTAAAAAGCCAGTTTTCATCTTCCTGGTTCCAAAGGACAGTACCGAACTTACCAGTAAAGGAGGATTGAATGAGACAGAAACAAGCCAGTTTTACAATACTAATTTTGTTAGCCTAAAATTGACATCAGGTGAGCGGGACGCCATTCGGCTGGCATCTTTACATAATGTAAGGGTTTATCCTGGTTGCATCTTTATCAGTAGTGATGAAAAGCTGATCTGTAAAACGAACGGTGTAAAGGCAGGCGATAAATTTTTTATTGATCTCGGAAAAGAAGCACTGGACAGATTGGAAAGCAGAATTGCTTTGGTCAATTTTGACGAAAAGTACGCAAGTGGTGAGATCAGCAGAAAATTCCTGAAAGATTATATCAATCTGCGGATCAAAACTGGAACGACTAATAATGGGCAGTTGATCGAAAAATATGTTACCTACCTTACCATCGCAGAATTTGATGAGCCTGGCGAGTTGTTATTTATCTTCAAAGCGGGTCCGCTCTTAACGGGAAATGCCTATAAACTGCTTTACCACAATGAAAAATTGGCAAACAGCATCTTGTTGTCACTCCCATTGTCGGAAGGCATCACTATAAATGAAAGAATAGGTAACAATACATTGTATGACGCAATCGCTACGAAGAATTTGTCTGCTGCCATGCGGTCTGCTTCTTTCGCAAGAAATACACACGCAAATAACTATAACGCAGGAGACAAGCTGTATACCTGGAATATGATGCAGTATTATAAAGGAGTTAAAGATACGGCTAACTTTTTCTCCACAGCAGGCCGTTATTACGACACATTCTACATGAAGATCGGCCTTGACTCGGTGAAAAATGCAAAGCGAAAGTCTGACAGTACCGGGAAATTCAATGAGACTGCACATACTGCAGATCGATTGAACAGTGCCGCAGGGCAGTTTTATGAATTTGGTGCCAAAAATGATGCGCAGCTTAGCAAAGCCATGCTTTGGAGCAAAAGAGCTATTGAGATAAATCCCGATCCAAAATATTATGATACATTGGCTCATATTTTATACAGGCTGGGATTCCATGATGAAGCTGTGCTGAACCAACAGAAAGCCCTTAAGCTTAGTAAACTTCAACTGGAATCAAAAGCTAAATTAGCAGGACTTACGCTTGAATTGAAGAAAATGAAAGAACGGAAATTGTAATCTTTTTTGAAGAGTTTCCAGCTCAATCCTTTTTATTTTTATTTATGTAGTCAACTACGTATATTTGAACATAAATAAAATTTGAATGCTATGAACACTGTTAATTTGACCATTGCCCCCATATTCAATGACGATTGCAAATCGGTTATAGATTTGATATTACCCATTCAACAAATTGAGTTTAATGTCCCGATCACCATTGAAGGCCAACCCGATCTATTGGATATTGAAACCAATTACCACCGGGAGGGCGGCAATTTTTGGGCTGCGAAAATAGAGGACGAACTGGTCGGCACCATTGCCTTGATGAATATCGGTCACCATGCGGCTGCCCTGCGAAAAATGTTCGTGAAAAAAGAGTTTAGGGGCAGGGAATATGGTATCGCACAACAACTGCTGGAAACGTTGATCGACGACTGTCGTAAAAAAGACATCAGGGACATCTACCTTGGCACCGTAGATATGCTAAAAGCGGCACACCGTTTTTATGAGAAAAACAATTTTAACCCGATAGCAGTAACAGACCTTCCTCCCTATTTTCCCAGGATGATGGCCGACAATAAGTTTTATCACTTACATTTAAATGCTTAAACAAAATCCAATGAATGTAATTGATGAATCGGGTATACTGGCAATTTCCACCCGCCTGCAGCGCTTGAGCGAACAGATCAGGAAAGATGGTTTCCTGGTTTACAAGGCGAATGGGATTACCTTTGAGCCAAAATGGTTTCCTGTCATCTATACGCTGCACCTCAAACCGGTGTTAAGCGTGGTGGAACTGGCTGCGGAAATTGGCTATACACACCCATCCACCATCACTTTGTTAAAGGAACTGGAAAAGGAAAAGCTGATCCGCTCCAAAAAGGACAAATATGATGAGCGCAAACGCTTACTGCAATTGTCCGATAAGGGGAAAGAACTGGTTGAACAAATGCAGCCTGTCTGGGGGATCATCATCGCAGCGATTACCGAACTGACCGATACGCAAAACAATCTGATGAAAGCCATTATTGAAGTCGAGCAGCAATTACAGGAGAAAAGCTTTTTTGATCGGGCTAAGGCCATCATGAAGAAAGCCGATTAAGTTCTGATCAGGAAAGCAGTTTGTCGGGAGTAATTGGCAGCGCCCTTATTCTTTTGCCTGTTGCATTAAAAACTGCATTAGCAATCGCAGCTGCGACACCGACAATTCCAACCTCGCCAATGCCCTTAATGCCCATTTTATTGGGTACCAAATCTATTTCGTTAATGAACATGGCATCCAGCTTTCCTACATCAAGGTTTGCGGGCACATGGTAATCCGCAAAAGACCTCGTAGCGAAACTTCCATAACGTGGGTCAATAATTGATTCTTCGGTCAAAGCCATTCCTATGCCCCAAACATTTCCACCGATGATTTGCGACCGGGCAGTTTTAGGGTTTAAAATCTTTCCGGCACCCGTAACCGCCAAAAAGCGCGTCACTTTAACCATGCCTGTAATGCTGTTGATCCTCACCTCCGCAAAATTCGCATTGAAGCTATGGCAGGAATACTTTTCAGCTTCAGCAGGGGCTTTGGAATCTGACCGGGTCTGAAAGGATGTTGTTTTTTCTGAAAGCATCAACTCGGCAGCTGTTGGGCGCACAAAAAATTGCTTGCCGGACTTTAAAAGCAATTCGTCAGTAATCTTTGTGCAGGCATCATTCACTGCGTTTGCAAAACTGGAGGCGCCCACGGAACCTACCGATCCGGCAGCAGGGGGTAGGGAGGAATCGCCAATGGTTATGGTGATCTGCGCAACAGGGAGACCCAGGCCGTCAGCAGCCGTTTGGGCAAGAATGGTATTGGTGCCGGTTCCAAGATCTGAAGCTGCAATTTCTACGGTGGCGAAAACTTTCCCATTTTTAAGGCTGAGCTTGATGAGGGCAGAACTGTCGCGTTGCCTTGCCGGATAGGTTCCACAAGCCACGCCGTATCCAATGAGGTCATTCCCGATTTTATGGGTTCCAGGTTCAGCTTTTCGCTTGTCCCAGCCGAAGGCTTTGGCACCTTCCTTAAGGCATTGAACAGTTGTTCTGGAACTCCAGGGTTTGCCATTGGAAGGATCGGTTTTGGGCTCGTTTTTGATTCTCAGCTCAATCGGATCGATGCCAAGCTTATGGGCAAGCTCATCCATTGCAGACTCCAAAGCAAAGCTTCCTGTTGACTTCCCGGGACCGCGGGTATAGGTCGGCAGGATCAGGTGCATGGGGACTGCACGATAAGAGATTAAAGCGTTTGGTACCTCATACATGATCTTTGAACAATCGCCGCAGGGTTCAATGTATTCGTCGTTAATTGCGGTATGCGTAACCGTTTCATGCACAAGGCTGCTGAGTTTGCCGTCTTTACTCGCACCAAGGATTATTTTTTGAATATTCCGCTGACGTAAGCCCACTGAATTGAACATTTGTTGCCGGGTCAGCGCAAGTTTTACAGGTCTGTTCACCATCTTAGCAGCAACTGCTGTGAGCACCAGATTAGCCCATTGCCCACCTTTGGATCCAAAACCTCCGCCTATATAGGGTGAGACGATCCTAACCTGCTCCGGCTTCAGGTTAAGTGTGGCCGCTGCGGAAGCCTGTGCGCCGTTTATAATTTGTGAGCCATTGTAAAGTGTGAGTAAATCAGCTTCCCATACGGCAATGGTGGAATGGGGTTCCAATGGGTGGTGGTGCTCTATAGGGGTTTCATACTGCGCTTCGATGCTTACCTCTGCTGTTCCTGCTGCGGATTTTCCATCACCTCTGACGAAATCCTGAAGTTCTTTTCCTTTGGGGATCTGGGGGTTTTGAGCTTCCCGTTCAAAATCAATCTTTTCATGCTTACTCTGCTCGTATACCACTTTAACCAGATGAGCCGCATTTGTGGCTTGTTCAAAGGTTTCTGCGACAACCAGGCCGATGTGCTGACCATGAAAGGTGATTTCAGGCCCCTGCAACAAGGCACCGCCTCTCAGACCTCCTTTTACATTTAACTTGGGGGCATTTTCATGGGTAATTACAGCCAAAACACCTGCTGCGTGTTTAGCAGCTTCACTATCTATCTTTATGATTTTTCCAGCGGCAATGGTGCTTTTAAAGAGCACGGCGTAAGCCATGTTTTTTGCGGGGTAATCTGTTGCATACGTCGCCTTTCCCGTGATCTTCAGGATCCCATCTATCCGGTCGATTCCCTTGCCGATAGTTTTATTTTTTTCTTCCATAGTGCTTTGAAAATTAACCTTTAAGTGCCATTTCGAGTGCATTTGCCAGGGTATGCTTTCCCATTTCCACTTTGAATTTGTTGTGGGAAAGCGGTTTTGCTGCATTCATTTCTTCCTCTGCAGCTTTTATGAAATTCAGCTGTGTTGCCGGTTTACCTTTTAAATACGCTTCGGCTTTTAGTGCCCTCCATGGTTTATGAGCCACGCCACCCATTGAAATATGAGCAGCCTGAATCATATTGCCATCAAGTTCAAGGCCAGCAGCCACCGAAACCAGGGCAAAAGCATAGGAATTGCGGTCCCTGACTTTAACATAGGCAGAATGTTGGGCAAAGTTGTTTTTTGGGATTTCAATTGAGGTAATCAGTTCGCCCTGCTTTAAACTGTTGTCCTTTTCAGGATATTCGCCAGGCAGGGTATGGAAATCGTCGAATTTTATGCGCCGTTCAGTTCCATTTGACTGAAGTACTGTTACAGAGGCATGCAATGCAGATAAGGCTATAGCCATGTCTGAAGGGTATACTGCCACACATTTTTCCGACCAGCCAAAAATGGCATGCATCCTGTTGAAACCTTCCATGGCAGCACAGCCGCTTCCAGGCGAGCGTTTGTTGCAGGGCATTGAAATATCGTAGAAGTAGCTGCAGCGAGTTCTTTGTAATAAATTTCCTCCATTGGTTGCCATATTCCTGATCTGGGCCGAGGCTCCTGCAAGGATGGCCCGGCTCAGCATGGGGTATTCTTTTCTGATCAGGGGATGTTGAGCTGTTTCGGTGTTTTTAGCAAGCGCACCTAAGCTGACACCCATCGGGCTTTGCTTTATGGTTTTTAAATCCAGTCGCCCGATGTCCACGATTTCACTTGGGTTGGCTACATGCTCTTTCATCAAATCCAGAAGGTTGGTGCCGCCGCCGAGCAATGCGGCGCTGTTATTTTTTGCCAGCATTGCAATGGCCTCGGAAGGTTGCTGCGCAATTGAAAATTTAAATGGATTCATGGCCTTTTGTTAAAAATTTAACCGGCATAAAGCCAGTTTTGTTCAATGCTTTTACCACTTTGGGCTTCCTTAATTGCAGCTACAATATTTGGGTAGGCACCACAACGGCAGATGTTTCCGGACATTCTCTCTGAAATTTCTTCATCAGTCAATTGCAGCTCAGTTTTAGCATCCCGAATGGCCATCGTCACAAAACTCGCCTGGCCTTCCTTAGCTTCTTTCATTAATGCTACTGCTGAACAGATTTGTCCGGGTGTGCAAAAGCCGCATTGAAAACCATCGTGTTTCAAAAATGCAGTTTGCATCGGATTAAGTTCGTTACCCTTTGCAAGTCCCTCAATGGTGATCACAGATTTGCCTTCGCAGCTTGCTGCAAGGGTAAGGCAGGACAGTACCCGGTTTCCATCTACAATTACTGTACAGGCACCGCACTGACCATGGTCACAGCCTTTTTTAGAACCCGTGAGGCCTATCCGCTCACGCAGGATATCCAATAAAGTCATCCTCGAATCCACAAGCACCTTTCTGTTGCTTGAATTTACCTTGAAACTGACGTTAACGCCATTTTCAATGGCTTCTGGTAATAAATCCGGAATTTCTTCGATGTCTACTGCCCGCGCAAAAAGCTGTTCAGCTCCGGCGAGGTGACTGGCCAGAAGTCCGGCTGTTGCCAGACCCATGAGTTTTAAGAAATGCCGTCTGTTGAATCCCGAATGAAGTACCTCTTCCAATTCTTCCGGCATCAGGTCTCCGAACAGTTTTTGTTCTTCTGGTGTTAGTTGGGTTGTGTTTTTTTTCATATTGCTGATTGATGGTGGAACAGCTTGCAACCAATTGAAAATCTGGTTACTTGATGCATAACAATATCTCTTCCACATGGTTTCAATAAATCAAAAATGATACGAAATGTTTTTCAGCAACACTGATTGTGTTTTCCCCTGAGCAAATCTGAAAGCTTTTTTGTTTAACTTTAGCCTGATGGGCTGAATCGAAAGCCCAACTTGAGTTAAACCAGTGATGAAATCAATCTTATCCCTATTATTTGGCTGTTTCTTGTGGGTAATTCCCGCTATGGCGCAGCAACAAGAAATCCGTCAGCAGCACCAAAGGATTGTCGATGGTAAATCTGCCACCATCGGAATTTCTTTAGCTGTAGTGGAAACGGGAGATACGGTCTCTCTAGATGGAAATCGGAGATTTCCAATGCAAAGCGTATATAAATTTCATCTTGCGCTTGCAGTGCTTGATCTCGTAGATAAAGGTAAGCTCAGGCTTCATCAAAAGCTATTTCTTAAAAAAGGAGATTTACTTCCGGATACGCATAGCCCGCTGAGGGACAAGTATCCCAATGGAAACGTGTCCATATCCATTGACGAATTGTTGCGTTATACTGTCGGGCAAAGTGATAACAATGGATGTGATATTTTATTCAGACTGGTTGGCGGACCAAAATATGTGAACCGGTATATTAAAAAACTTGGTATAAAGGAAGTAGCGATAGTTGCTACAGAAGAGGAAATGCATAAGGACCATAGGGTTCAGTTTAGAAATTACAGTACGCCTCAATCGGCCACGGCGTTACTCCTTAAATTTACAGAAGGAAAAGTGTTACAAGCTTCCTCTATGGAATACTTGAGGGACATCATGCAGAATTCCCCTTCAGGACCTAAGAAACTAAAAGGTCTATTGCCTTCCGGTACGGCGGTTGCGCATAAAACGGGGTATTCAGGCACTGATGACAGTGGACTTACCTATGCTACCAATGACATTGGTATCGTGACGCTGCCAAATGGAAATCATATGGTCATTTCGGTATTTGTGTCTATGTCCAGGGAAGCAGAAGCAGTGAATGACAGGATAATAGCAGAACTGGCTAAGGCAGCCTATGATCGGTTTTCCGAAGGCCGCTAGCCTCTGAATTGTTTTAATAACGCATTGATCAATGAAAAAAACAGCTACTTTAATTTTAATTGCAATCCTCACCATCGGCTCCATTTGGGGCCTGGTCACTTACATAAAAATGGACGGTTTTGCATTTTCATGGGTTCTGAACTTCCTGTTGATGTTCTTCGTGGTTTTTTTTACCGGAACACTAAAAAGCCCGCTTAGTGCTGCTTACTTTGATAAAAAGGCTTGGGAAAACCGGGGTAAAATCTACGAAAATTTTGGAATCAATATTTTTAGAAAATTATTGGTTTTGATCGGTTGGGAAAAAGTGATCAGGAAATCTTACCCATTTGATAAATCCACCAAAGCCCTGACCAGTTTGAGTTATCAAACGAAAAAATCCGAACTGGATCACCTCATTATCTTAGTGATCGTATTCGGATTTAATGTTTTCGTGGCATTCAAATTCGGACTTGCCAAATCTTTGTGGTTACTCCTGTTGAATGTCTTGCTGAACCTTTACCCGATTTTTCTTCAGCGATACAACCGTCCGCGAATAGAAAGAGCTATTCAGCTGAGCAAACGCAATTTAGGCATCTAGGTTATTTCAGGTTCACCTTCAATTGATCGGCCTTTGCAATGATCGCTTTACTCAGTACTTTGCTATTGAGTGCCTCACTTTCGGCATCGTAACGGAGGTACTTCCAGGTACCTTTTGTGTAGGCGTCTTTAATGGCCAATAAATAATCCCTCCCTTTGATACTGATGGTTTTATCGTTTACTTTGGCCACCACTTTGCCTTGCATTGGTGTTTTTAACATGATGTCCATCATAGCAGGCTGAGAAAATTCTATCCGCATGCTTTGGTCATATGCGCCAAGGCAGATTTGTGCAGCTCCGACTTTTTCTATTTTACTCATTTTTAAATTGAGCGGCACAGGCTCATAAATGGATTTCATACCCATGCCCCCCATAGCAGCGCTGGCCATTGCTTGCATCTGAGCTTTCGGCATTACTTCAAACAATCTTGGGTAGGTCATGTCCAGTACTTCAGAGATCTTGTTCTGACTGGTCTTTTGTACAATGCTCTGGAAATCCTTTTGGATGGTGGTTTGATCCTGCGCAAACGCAGACTGTGTGGCAAATGCCAGCAATAGGAATAAATATCTTTTCATGGTATTTACTGAAGAGATAAATATGATGCCAGAATTTTTTAATTTTTTTTCGATGTTTTTTTAGCGTATCAAAGACCAAAATCCCATAGTTGCTAATGCAGTCATAATCAACTAAAAGCTTCTTAACCGCTTGCGATTGAAGCGTATTGTTTTTGTATATATCTTGTTGTTTTACAGAATGTTATGTGTTTTTTCACTTGTTGGTGTGCTAAAATTCAAATAGTTTTACCACAGTATTTATCATTCTAACCAAGTAAAAATGAAAAAAAGAGTTACTCTACTCATGATGTGCTTTCTTGCAACTTGCGCGCTGTCCTTTGCTCAGGACCGTAACGTAAAAGGTGTAGTGAGAGACAAATCAGGATCGCCTGTCCCTGGTGCATCCGTCCAGGTAAAAAATTCTAAAACAGGAACATCTACATCGGCTGAAGGTGCTTACAGCATTTCTGTGCCTGACAAGGCCATTCTGGTCTATTCAGCTTTAGGCTATGCCACGCAGGAAACCGCTGTGAATGGCCGGAACCAGATCGATATCAGTCTCCATGAGGAATCGAAAGGACTTTCTGAAGTTGTGGTCATCGGTTACGGTACTATAAGCCGTAAAGATGCAACCGGAGCGATTTCCAGTGTAAAAGCGGCGCAACTGGAAAATGAAAATCCACAGAGCGTGGCCGACCTTTTAAAAGGAAACATTCCGGGATTGGGCATCAGCCTAAATACCAGTGCCAAAGGCGGAGGCGACATGTTAGTGAGGGGGAAATCGACCCTGACTGCAGGGACCGCGCCCCTAATTGTGCTTGACGGGATCATTTATAATGGTCAGCTGTCAGACATCAATCCGAACGATATAGAAACGGTAGATGTACTTAAAGACGCAAGTTCCCTCGCCGTCTATGGAGCGAAAGCGGCAACGGGTGTGGTGGCCATCACCACAAAGAAAGGACGTGGTGATCAGCCCAGCATTACGCTGAACACCAATATCGGACTGGTTGATCTTTCCAAAAACATGGAAGTTTACCAGGGACAGGGCTTCCTGGACTGGCGTGCCGACGTCATGAGAAGTGGCGCTGTTACGCCCCCTTATCTATATAATGATCCGCGTAACCTGCCTGAGGGAGTTAGCCTGACCCAATGGCTGAATAATCAAACCGGTGATCCGGTAGACCTTTGGCTAAACAGGCTGGGCCTTGTTGCCAATGAGAAAGCGAATTACCTTGCCGGGAAGACGGTCAATTGGTATGACGAGATTTTTAGGACCGGCCTGCGGCAGGACCATACGCTAAGCATGGGCGGCCGTAAAAATGAGATCAATTATTATATGTCCCTAGGTTACCAGAAAAACGAAAACCTGATAGAGGGCGGACAGTTCAGCACTGTAAGAGGTCGTCTGAACCTGGAGGGACAAGCGGCCAAATTTCTGACGCTGGGCATGAACGTGCAGTACGCAGACCGGGACGAGGCCAGGACCGGAGATGGTGCGCTCGAGGCGGACTGGAGCCAGCTGGTGAACCTTTCTCCTTATGGAGATATGTACAAGGCGGATGGTACGCTGAGGCGGATCCCAACAGATGATGAAGGATTGAATGCGAGAAACCCTTTCCTCAACATGACTTACAACCACCGCATGAACCGGCAGAATACCCTCTTCGCCAGCTTATTTGCAAAGGCGACTTTGCCCTTTGGTATCACATATCAGCTGAATTTTAGTCCGGGAATAGACATGTACCGTACCTTTCAGCACAATTCTTCCCTGAACCCCAATGTGACCATCCTCGGTGGATCGGTAACGCGGGCACAGGAGACCAGGTACAACTGGCAGGTAGATCATTTACTGAAATGGAACAGGACCTTTGCACAGATCCATAATTTTGATGTGACTCTACTGGCCAATGCCGAACGGTATTCTACCTGGTGGACACAGGCTGGAAATGAGGGTTTTATACCAAGCGACATCCTGGGCTACCACAACATCTCCAGCGGTATAAAGCCAAGTGTAAACAGTGAGGACAAGGTTTACACCGGTGATGCTCTGATGGCCCGGTTGAACTACAGCCTGATGCAGCGCTATAACCTCACCCTTTCTGTGCGTCGCGATGGCTACTCGGTATTTGGACTGAACTTCAAGAGCGCCACTTTTCCAGCTGTTGCAGCTGCCTGGATCGTTACCGAAGAAGAATTTGTAAAACCACTCAAATGGCTGAATTATGGTAAACTACGTTTCTCCTATGGTATCAACGGCAACCGAGACCTGCGTAACCCGGATAACGGAACCGTGGAGCCTTATGCAGCCCTGGCTACATTGGCCGCAGCGAAGTACCAGACAGTAAACGGAAGCGGCACAGCGGCAGAAGTCAATACCGTTGCCCTGGGGGGACGTATGGCCAACCAGAACCTGAAATGGGAAGAAACAGCAGCATTCAACGCCGGACTCGATTTCGCGGTGCTGAACAATAGGTTGAGCGGCTCGATCGATGTTTTTGCTAAAAAGACCAGGGATTTATTGGTGAAACAATCGCTGTCTTCTGTAACCGGATACAATCATGTGTTTTCTAACCTGGCCCAGATCAACAACAAGGGCATGGAAATCAGCCTGACCTCCAAAAACATCACTGCAGGAAAAGTGACCTGGAATTCCAATTTTAATTTTTCATTTAACAGGAACGAGATCAAGGCCTTGGCCTTACCTACTAACGATCCTGCAAATGGATGGTTCATCGGAAAGGACATCGATGTGATCTGGGATTATAAAATCCTCGGGGTATGGCAGGAAAACGAAATGGAAGAGGCGGCAAAGTATACCAAGGCCAGTATCAAAGCGGGAGATTTTAAGCTACAGGATGTAGACGGAGATTATGTATATACCGATCAGGATAAACAATTTCTGGGCTACAAAACACCCAGGTTCTTCTTTGCCCTGCGCAATGAATTCAACCTCTTTAAACATTTTGACGTATCCTTTCAGCTGCTTTCCAGTTGGGGACAAAAGAAGGAATACAATCAGGCTAAAAACCAACCGGGCAGTGTCGGCTTTTCAAGGATGAGCTCCTACGTTCAGCCTTATTGGACACCTTCCAATCCGATCAACGATTACGCAAGGTTGAATTCAGGAACCAGCGGAACCAGCTTCAGTGTTTTCCGAGATAACTCATTTATCCGGTTAAATACAGTGGCTGTCGCTTACACGCTTCCGCAGCATATCATCGCGAAGATTGGTGCGAAAGGCCTGAAGGTCTACGCAAATGTGAACAATGCTGCGGTATATGCCCGCGAATGGGTGTATTGGGATCCGGAAAATAACGGTCCTACACCAAGATATTATACCCTAGGCCTTAATGTTTCTTTATAAGATAAGTTATGAATAAGCTCAATACAAAAATCGCTGTCCTATTTGCTGCAGCAGCATTGCTGGCAGCAAACGGATGTAAAAAAAGTTTTCTGGATTCAGATTTGTTGTCCGCGTATAGCCCTTCCAGTTTAAATAACCTGGAGGCCATGAAAGCGGCTTTAAACGGCATTGGTGCCAATGTACGCCGGGAGTTCTTTGGCGACTCGGCGCCTATGCTGACCGAATCCATCTTCTCTGATGTTGCCGTTGAAGGCACTACCGATAAAAGTACGCCTGCACAGGATCTGGTCAGCCGGATTACCCCGGATGCCAACCTGAATGGCGATGACTTCAATAAAATTGGCTGGTACTGGGACAATGAATTCCTGGGGGTCCGCTATGCCAATACGATCATCAGCAATATTGATGTGCCGAAATATGCTTCCGAAGCTGACCGTAATGCGGTGCTAGGCTCAGCGTATTTCTACCGCGCCTACTATTATTACCGCCTGACGCACCAGTTTGGTGATGTGCCACTTTTGCTGAAGGACCTGGATGCACCGCGTTCTGATTTCTACTCCACCAAAAGAGCGGTCATCCTGGAAAAGATGAAAAGTGATCTGGAGTTTGCCCAGACCTGGGTGAACGACAATGTGAACCGGGGAGAAGTGACCAAGGGGGCGGTCAGCCATTTGCTGACCAAAGTGAACCTGGCCTTAGGAAAGTTTGATGATGCCATTGCTTCCTCAAGCAATGTGCTTAATGGCGCCAAATACGGATTGATGACTGCCCGTTTTGGAAGTACAGCAAGTGACGCAAGCAAGAATGTAGTCTGGGACCTGCACCGCATGGACAACAAAGCGATCCCCGGAAACCGGGAGTCTTTGTTTCTCGTAATAGACCGGGAGACCCTGCAGGGCGCAACGAGTCTGGGTTCGCAATTGATGCGGAATACTGTTCCTGCCTGGCATTTTGCAAATGTAAAAACACCTTCAGGCGCAACCGCCCTGACGGATAATGCTGCTGCGGAAATTCCGTTGACCCGAATGTACGGACGTGGGATCGGAAGGTACAGAGGAACGCCTTATAGCACGAAATACATTTGGACCGACAATACCGATTACCGGCATGCAAAAGGTATGTGGATGGACATGACCGATCTGGTCTACAATAATCCAGCATTAAAAAACTCTTCAAATGCGGCAGACAAAGCTTTGTATGGTCAGCCTCTCGTACCTTATGATGCAAGTAATGTGGCACAGCGTTTTCAGAATGGTGCCCTGGATACCATCCGTCACTGGTTCGGCTGGCCACATTATAAAGTCTTCATCAATTCTACAAATGCTTTGGCTACAGATCCGAACTGGAACCCACCACGCGGTACGAATACCGATTGGTATGTATTCCGTGTAGCGGAAACCTATCTCCTCAGGGCAGAAGCGTATTATTGGAAAGGAGAACTGGCGCTTGCTATGCAGGATCTGAATGCGGTACGCTCCCGTGCCAATGCACAGCCATTGACAGATGCGAGCAAGATTACCATAGGGACCATCTTGGATGAACGTGCCCGTGAGCTATTCTGGGAAGAACCCCGCAAGACCGAACTGACCCGTATCGCTTACATCTTTGCGCAAACAGGAAAGACGGCTTACAATGGAAAAAGCTACACCCTGGCCAATTTCTCGGAAAATAACTTTTTCTATGACCGCATTATGGAGAAGAATGATTTTTACAAAAACAACGTGCCCACATTGCAGGGAGTGAATTTCAGGATCGCTGCCTACCACGTTTTGTGGCCGATCCCAGTTGCTGCACAGCGCTTCAATACTGGCGGTGTGATCAATCAGAACAAAGGATACAGTGGCTTTGAAAAAAACGTACCCGCACTGGATAAACTTCCCGAATAGATGAAGAAGTACGTTTTATTAGCAACACTACTCTTTCTGAACATGCTGACCACAAAGGGTCAGCATGTTTTGACGCGTCAGAGCCCTGTAGTTTTGAAAGCTGCTACAGCCCTGCTCAAAACGCAGGTGATGAAGGAAGCTGCCTGGGCCATGACGGAGCAGCCCGTTACCGTAACTGCAAGTTCATCGCCCCGGAGTGCCGGAGGTATCCATGATTTTTTCTCCGAAGCCGACTACTTCTGGCCAGATCCCAAACATCCTGACGGGGCTTACATCGAGCGTGACGGATTGACCAATCCTGATAATTTTGTAGCACACCGGAAAGCAATGATCCGTTTCAGTAAAATCATGGGCGCATTGGCTTCTGCTTACCAGTTGACGGCTGATGAAAAATATGTACAGCATGCCCTGCTGCATTTAAAAGCCTGGTTTTTGGACCCAAAAACGCTGATGAACCCGAACCTGCTGTATGCCCAGGCCGTAAAGGGTAAACATACCGGGCGAAACTATGGCATCATAGACACCATTCACCTGATGGAAGTAGCTCAGGCCGCCATGCTGATGGAAAAATCAAATGCTTTTTCTAAAGACACAGCAAGGGGCATCAAAGACTGGTTTGCCCAATACATTCAGTGGTTAAACACCAGTAAGCCAGGCTTGCAGGAAAAAGGGATCCGCAACAATCATTCTACCTGCTGGGCGATGCAGGTAGCCTCCTTTGCAAAATTTTGCGGCGATGAGGCTATGCTGGACTCCATGCGAACCAGGTATAAAACGGTGCTCTTGCCGCTGCAGATGGCAGCTGATGGTAGTTTTCCGCTGGAACTGGCGCGTACCAAGCCTTACGGTTATTCCATTTTTAACCTGGATGCGATGGTGATGCTCTGTCAGATTTTATCCACCGAAAAGGATAACCTATGGTCCTTTGAAGCAGAAGGTGGGCAGTCAATTTCCAAAGGAATCCGGTACCTATGGCCTTTTGTAGCCGACAAAGGTAAATGGCCATTAAAACCTGATGTCATGTATTGGGACAACTGGCCTGTAGCCCAGCCTTTTTTGTTGTTCGGTGCGCAGGCATTCAATGACCTTGCCTGGTTTTCGACATGGAAAGGGCTGGAGCATGACCCCCAGGTAGAAGAGGTGATCAGAAATCTGCCTATCCGTCATCCATTAATCTGGCTTTAAATCAATCTGAACATGCACCTATAAACCAAACACCATATGAACACCAATCAAATGAAATCAATGCTGATTGTAGGCAGTTTCCTTGCGATGGGAAGCCTTAAGGCACAGAAAGTTAGCGTGGCGCAGGCCTTTTCCGATGCGCAGGAACAAACGGAAATACTGCTGCAGGAAATTCAAAAAGATACCATGGCCGCAGCAAAAAAGCAGGTCTCACCGCGGACAGTAGAACATGGGAAACTCGTTATGGTACGCTCGGGAGACTGGACCAGTGGCTTTTTCCCTGGTGAACTCTGGTACCTCTATGAACAGAGCAAATTGGCCAAATGGAAAGAGCTTGCCGAAATTTATACGCAAAAAATAAAAAAAGAGCAGTTCAATACAGGAACCCACGATCTGGGTTTCATGATGTACTGCAGCTTTGGTAATGCTTATCGGCTGACTGGCGATACAGCCTACCGGAATGTGATCGTACAGTCGGCCAAATCCCTGGTTAAGCGCTTTAATCCTGTGGCTGGTGTGATCAAATCCTGGGACCATAACGGAACCAAATGGAAATATCCTGTGATCATCGACAACATGATGAACCTCGAACTGTTGTTTGAAGTAACCAGGCTGACCGGAGATTCCAGCTTTTATAAGATCGCTGTCAGTCATGCCGATCAAACACTTAAACATCACTTCAGACCAGATTTCAGTTCCTGGCACGTACTCGATTACGATGTGAAGAGCGGTAAGGTTCTGCAAAGGCTAACCGCACAAGGTTACAGTGACGAGTCGGCATGGGCAAGGGGACAGGCATGGGCACTCTACGGATTCACCATGTGCTACAGGGAAACCCGTAACCCGGCCTATCTGAACCAGGCCAGGGGTATTGCCAATTTTATCCTCAAACACAAGGCGCGGCCCGCAGATGGTGTTCCTTACTGGGATTATGATGATCCAGCCATCCCAAATACCTCCAGAGATGCCTCTGCAGCTGCCATTACCGCTGCTGCACTTTATGAGTTGGATGGATACGATGCGACCAGGGGCTACCGGAAATCTGCAGATCAACTGCTGTATTCCCTTAACAAAAACTATAAGGCGAAAACAGGAACAAATAAAGGTTTCCTGCTGGAGCACAGCACCGGACACAGACCTGCTCATTCGGAAATTGATGTGCCCATCAATTATGCAGATTATTATTACCTGGAATCGCTTTTAAGAAGTCAAAAAAAATAGAATAACCATGCAACAACCTACTTACCCAGTCCAATTGTCCAAAGTGCTTTTGATGCTGGGACTCGCCTTTACAGCAGGTATGAGTCGCGCGCAAAATGTGACAGTTTTTACCACCGCAGCCAATACAGCGTTACGCCTGAGCAATTCCGGTAAATTGGTATTTAAAGAAATGAAGCAACCCCTGGAAACGCAGATCTGCATTTTCGTAGACCCTGAGCGGAAGTTTCAGTCTGTAACAGGGATTGGAGGAACCATTACCGATGCCACAGCAGAAACCTATGCTACCTTACCTGAAGCCAGCCGAAGGGAATTTCTGAAAGCCTATTACGATAAAGAAAGCGGCATCGGTTACACCCTTGCCCGCACGACGATCCACAGCAGCGATTTTTCAAGTGGCAGCTACACTTACATTCAGGAAAATGATGCAGCACTTAAAACATTCAGTGTGTCGCATGACGAAAAGTACAGAATCCCACTGATCCGCCAGGCCATACAAGCAGCCGGCGGCAAGTTGCCGCTCTTTGTGAGCCCATGGAGCCCGCCAGCTTTTATGAAAGACAATAAGAACATGTTGAAGGGCGGTAAGCTGCTCCCGGACTATCGGGCAGCCTGGGCCAACTATTATGTGAAATTCATTCAGACTTACGAAAAGATGGGCATTCCTATCTGGGGGCTTACTGTTCAGAATGAACCCATGGCTACCCAACGCTGGGAGTCCTGTATCTTCACAGCAGAGGAAGAGCGGGATTTCATTAAGATGCATCTCGGCCCTACCTTACAAAAGAATGGCCTCTCAGATAAAAGGCTGATTGCCTGGGACCATAATCGCGACCAGGTTTACCAAAGGGCAAGCACGATTCTTAAGGATCCTGAAGCCGCAAAATATGTATGGGGTATCGGTTACCATTGGTACGAGACATGGACTGGCAGCGATATGCTTTTTGACAATGTCAAACTGGTTCATGAGGCATTCCCGGATAAGCAATTGATGCTGACCGAGGGCTGTGTGGAAAAATTCAACCTTGATAGTGTTTCCCGCTGGGACCTCGGCGAGCGTTACGGCTATTCACTGATCAATGATTTTAATAGTGGTGTGACCGCCTGGACAGACTGGAACATGCTGCTGGACGATAGGGGCGGTCCCAATCATGTGGGCAACTTTTGTTTTGCCCCCCTGCATGCCGACAGCAAAACCGGAAAACTGATTTACACCAATTCCTATTATTACCTCGGACATTTTTCTAAATTCGTACGTCCGGGAGCCTTCCGTGTGGCCAGTTCATCCAACCGTGACAAGCTGCTGACTACCGCTTTTCTGAATACAGACGGCAATTTGGCAGTGGTCGTCATGAACAGAAGCGCGGACAAAATTCCTTATTACCTGTGGATGGCAGGTAAAGCTGCAGAGGTACAGAGTCTGCCACATTCAATTTCTACTTTTATCATTCAACCATAAAAACATGATTTTAAACCTATCTAAAATAGCCTGCATCACATTTATGCTTGCACAAATTTGGACCAGTCCAACGAAAGCACAAGGCTTCCTGAGGGCCGATGGCCATAATATCCTGAATGAGAAGAATGAAAACGTATTGCTTAGGGGCATCGGCCTCGGGGGTTGGATGCTACAGGAAGGCTACATGCTGAAATTCGGAAAAGAAGGACAGCAGTACCGCATCCGTGAAAGGATTGCTGAAATTGTAGGTAAAACGCAGAGCGATAATTTTTACAAAGCCTGGCTAGCCAATCATACACGAAAGGCTGATATTGATTCGCTGAAAGCCTGGGGCTTCAATTCCGTCAGACTCCCCATGCATTTCAACTTGTATACGCTGCCTGTAGATCAGGAACCGGCTGCGGGACAGCAGACCTGGCTGGAGGAAGGCTTCGCCATGACAGACAGCTTGCTGAACTGGTGCAAGGCCAACCAGATGTACCTGATCCTGGACCTGCATGCTGCACCGGGTGGGCAAGGAAACGACCTGAACATCTCTGACCGCGATCCTTCCAAGCCTTCGTTATGGGAGAGCGAGGCCAACCAGCAAAAGACCATTGCCCTTTGGAAAAAATTGGCAGAACGATATGCCACTGAACCCTGGATTGGCGCGTATGATATCCTGAATGAACCCAATTGGGGTTTTCAGGATCCGGCCGGTGATAAAAATGGAACCAAAGAAAAAGGCAATGGCCCTTTGAAGAAACTGATGCAGGAAATTACTGCAGCGATCAGGGAAGTGGATCAGAAACACATCGTAATTATAGAAGGGAATGGCTGGGGCAACAATTACAACGGTATTCTGCCGCCATGGGATAAAAATATGGTGTTGAGTTTTCATAAATACTGGAGTTACAATGATCCGTCCTCCGCCGATCATATCCTGAAAATGCGTGAACAGTACAATATCCCTGTCTGGATTGGGGAGACCGGTGAAAATTCTAACGTTTGGTTTACGGAAGCCATTAGGTTATTTGAAAAGCATAACATTGGCTGGGCCTGGTGGCCGCTAAAAAAGATCGGGATCAATAACCCAATGGAAATCAAATCCAACCCTGGTTACGACGCGCTTTTGCGTTATACCGCCGGAAGAGGGGACAAGCCCTCTGCGGAACAGACCTATGCCGGATTGATGAAACTGGCTGAAGACCTTAAAGTGGAAAATACAGTCATTCATAGAGACGTGATCGATGCCATGATGCGCCAGCCCCGCTCGGCAGAAAGCAAGCCTTTTAAAAAACATGTGCTTGGCAAAAGTTTGCTGGTTAACGCGGTAGATTATGATCTGGGCAGGAATGGCCTGGCTTATTTCGATAAAGATACCGCAGATTACCATGTGTCTACAGGTAAACACACACCAGGTAACAGAGGGGGAGCGTACAGGAATGATGGGGTAGATATTGAATGGTCGGAAGACGGTTATGTGGTGAGCAATACCGAATCCGGAGAATGGTTGCAATATACGATCGATGTTGTAGCAAGCGGTAACTATGTGTTAACATTGGATGTTGCAGCTAAAGAGCGCATTGGAGAACTGGGCTTTAGCATTGATGGAACCCTGATCGCGAAAGGGCTAAAGATTCCTGATACAGGAGGTTTTGGGAATTTCCAGACGATAAAAACCAATGGTTTTAAGTTGCAAAAAGGGAAGCATCAGGTAAGAATATTGATTGATGCGGGTGGTTTTAACTTGAGGCAATTGCAGTTCGTTAAAAATTAAAATTAAATTAGTATTGGTTCGACGGAAGCCAGTTTCGCCGAACCAATACCCCATAGTGTCAGTACAGTATTGAACCTTCAGTCGGTTAAGCGCTATTTGTTTTTCGATTTTGGTTTGACGGATACACCTGATTCGTTAATCGCCCTTGATGCCGGATTGTGTAGTGGGTTTTCGCCGGTATTACCGGGTGCACTATAAAGCGGGTTAACCGCAATGTCATTGGGATCACCTGTCTTGTTGCTCTTTAGTACTTCAACCCTTCTCCTTTCTGCGATAGTTTTAGTACTGTCTGCGGGCTTGCTGTCAGGCGCAATTATCCTGCCTGTGGCAGCATAGGAGGCAGCGGCTGCCCCTGATCCGCCTTTGAGTGCACCTAAGGAAGATGCAGTTTGCGCAGGCGCTTGATCTTGTTTTTGAGCTGGAGATTGGGCGATAGCGGCTGCACTGATCAGTGACAGGATAAAAGCTGGTAGTATTGATTTCATGATCTTGATTTTTAAGTAATATTTTCTGGTTATTTACTTGATATCAATCAAGATTGGATTTTGTTACCCCTTGGCAGAGGAAATTATTTTACTTAATTCCGCGCAAAAAAAATCTCAGGCCGTGTGTAGCATTTTTCAAGCCCAACTCGTTTTATCGGTATGAAAAAACTATATACAATTTTAATATTGAGCAGCTTATTGGTGTTCAGTTTAGCTTGTCGAAAGGACAGGATGAGTTCCGGAGAGTTGTATGGAAAGTGGCAGCTCAGGGAAGTTTATCAGGATCCAGGTGATGGCAGTGGAAAATATGAACTTGCTAAGGGTGATGCAAAGTACCTGACCTTCACGAGGGAAGGTGTGGTCAGCGGCGATGCCATACCCGGCTATGTCAGGTTTAAGATTTTAGACGGGCAGCGGGTTGCATTGTATATAGATGACAAAACGAAACCGATAGAAGTAGGATATAAAGTTGACTCACACCGGCTGACCCTGACACCTCCCTGCATTGAAGGTTGCGGCTTCAAATTCATTAGATTATAAATAGAAAAAAAACTGGGATAAAACCGGGAACGACTGCGGAAGTCTACCAGATCACTCTGGACGGCGCTCATTTGAGCCTTTCCAGCAAGGCCTTTGTATTGGGGTTCGGAATGAGTACATATGCACGTTCCGCCCAGTGCAAAGCGTCCCGCCTCGCAGGATCATTTTTATCTAAAAGCTCAGCACAAGCTTCGGCCAACTGGTAAAGCAGGCTGGCCAGTTGGCCGGAGTATTGGTGGAGTGCCAATTTCTTTTCAGCTTCCATGGCCTCCCTGTCCGCGCTATCCTTAGGAGCAGTTGCGAAGGCAGCTTTCACTTTTTCGAATAAGATACGGTCCTGAGCTGCGGCAAAGGCCGTATCCACAGCCATCGACTGCTGCGCCATGCGGTAGGCTAGCTTTTTTAAGCCAGGCAGATCTCTAAAGGTTTTGTAATGGAACAGTGCAAGCTGTTCGTAAGAACGCTGCTGCTGTTCACTCAATAATGGCAATATTTTATCTGCTGATATTTTGGACTGCCGGGCAAGTTTCGCATCTCCAGCTTTCGCCGCATTGCCCCAGACAAAATAAAGCGTATTCCCGAAAAAATCCGCCGCGGCCTGTCCGCCTTTGGACGGCTGCAAAAGGCCTAAATGATTCGTGATCAAGGGAATTGCCGAAGACCAGGTGCGGCCACTATGTTGAATCAGGAACTGGATATTTTCTGCAGTGACTCGTTTATCCTTCTCAAACGCAGAGACGAAAGCATCTATTACCTCCCTGTTATCCAATTGGGCTTTTTTCAGGCTTATGAGATAGGTCGATAGGAATTCAGTATTTCGTTCACCTTTGTCGAAGCGGCTTTTCAATAGGGCAAGGCTATCTGCTGCGGAGCCGCTGCCCAGGGCGATTTTACCAATCGTGATAAATTGTTCTGCGGGCAGGTAATCTGTACTGCGGCTGCGCAGGGTTTCGTCGGCATTGAGGAAAAGCCAGGTCGGGTAAGCTTTGACCTGATAGCGGCTAGCCAGGTGGGAGCCTTCGTTTTTCTCTGCATTTAGACGATAAGCAATGAAATTATCGTTGTAAAATTTTGCCACTTCAGGAAGGACAAATACCTCTTTTTCCATCTTCTTGCAAGGGATACACCAATCCGTATAGACGTCGACAAAGATCGGTTTGCCACTTTCTTTGGATGCAGCGAGAAGTTCCTTCCAGTCGCCCTGGAAAAAACGAATGCCGGAATCCTGTGCTTTAAGTGAAGAGGTATTGGCAAGGAACAAAAAGAATATGACCAGTTGTCTCATGGGATGATATTTGGTTTACAAATTCGAATTTAAGAGAAATTTCAATTCGAATGCAATTGAAATTCTGCAATCCCTTTTATTACTATCACTCAGTTTCGGTTGCTTAGCCCAATTCAAATCGGATTTACGCATTTGGAGGCCGCTATTAAAAGCAACCAATCTCCGGGGATTATAATGTTGTAAATTGATAGCATTCCGATAAAGATTCAAAGCCTTGGCTGTCAATGGTCTTAATTCTCCAGTAATAGGTTTGACCGGATTTGAGTTCGTTCAATAAAATATTCCTTTCAGTGAGTTGCCTTTGATAAAGGAGAGGGGTTGCATCGGTGCCAAAAAAGAGATCGTAACTTTTAATGTCCTCATCCACATCCATTCCCTCCCAACATAAATTAATTGCCTGATTGGTGATCTGCGCTCCATCTGCTGGACTTTGCAATTGCGCAGGAAAAGGTGAATGGTATGTGGAATTAAGGCCTGAGTTATAGAACCTGTAGGTGTAGCTTTCAGTTTGCTTAGCTGAACCCGATGATTTGGATACCACGAACCAAGTATATGAATGGTTAATAGTCAAATCAACGCTTAGGGAAGTTTGATCTGTTGCAGTATGCATGATATTGCCGTTATAGGAAGATTGGATTTTCAATTCATAATAATCCGTCCCCGGGGATGGTGTCCAGCGGAAATTCACCCTGGATTTGCCATTCAGGGCTTGTGGATTTGGGTGAAGAGAATTATGCTCTGGATAAAGTAAGGTGACTTGTCCTGGTATGGCTGTACTGGTCGCTTCAGGTTTTACTGGCTGGTCATTCTTTTTGCAAGCTGCTAAGGAGGCTAGCAGTGCTGTAATGAAATATTTTAGTGTATTTGTCATTTCAGATTGGTTTGCATTTGTTGGAGGATACGCCAAATCTAAGGCTGCAAACGGACTCAAAAAAATGAAAATAGACCAGGCTTAAGCATAACTAGACCAAGCCTGTTTGACCCCGGCTTTGTCTATTAAATCCCGGCATTCATCTATTTTTTAGTAACCTGAGGATGCTGTTCAAATTATAGATTTAAGCAGGGTGGTTAGTGACAGCGGATGTCTTTATTACCTTAGTTTTAATTGCCCTGACGAATCACCTTTGCAATCGCTTTGGCCCATAATATCCCAAGGGCTTCGGCCCCCTTATCATTCGGATGAAGATAGAACCTGCCGCTTGGGCCTGTTTCAGTCTTCATATCAGTCAGATGGTTTTTCTTGAAATACCCGTAGCCGCTCCTGTCACCAAAGAAAACACGTTCGGGATGTGTTTTCTTGTATGCTTTTACCAATGATAAGATTTGGGGAAGGTAGCTCTGCAGCCGTTCCCGACCTTCTACAAGGTAACTCGAACTATTGCGGGTGCTGTCGCTATACCAAAGTGGCCCCTGGAAAACAATTCTGGAAGCTGGATAACGCAGCAATAGACTGTCGCCGATTGCCTTCAGGTTGGCGCGGTAATCTTCTTTGGAAACCGGGGAACCATTTGGGCCTTTTATGGCGCTGTCGTTGGTGCCCAGCATGATGCTGAATACCAGGGAGCCAGGTTTGTTGCTGAAACTGTCGGCCGCTTTCAGCACATCAGGAAATGCCTTTTTTGTCGCAGGCAGGAAATCAACTGTCGTAAAGCCACTCCGTCCCTGATTGTTGAACTGTACGTTTTTCCAGCCTAAGGCCGTCATGAGGTAACTGGCAGCCGCTGCAGGCGGACGGTTATTTTCTCCGATCCCGTTTGCCTGGGTGATGCTGTCTCCGATGAAGACAATATTCAACTGGCCTTTTTCCGTACGGGCAAAAGCACAGCAAAGGACAAAAATAATAGACAGGCTAAGGAAAGAAATGGTATTTTTAGTCATGGTGCAGACAAGATACAAATCTATCATCATATTGTCATGATTTTGTAATTAGGGGGCTCCATGAACCGATAGCTGAATCCAAAATCCTATCATTGCGCATTATTTGTAATAATTCTAAATAACCGATTTGGTCTTGAAAAGTCCTGGCTTGATATCTACTGAACTTTGGCGCAGGATAGGCGAAGGGGATGCGCATGCCATGAAAACCCTCTACCAGGAAAGCTACCAGCATTTGTATGTCTATGGATTTCGCATGCTCGCTGATCAGGATAAGGTGAAGGACTGTCTTCAGGAGCTGTTCTGTGAACTCTGGATAAACCGCAATCAAAATACACAGGTGCTTAATGTGATAGCCTACCTCAAAATTTGTGTACGCAATAAGCTGCTGAAGGTGATTGCCGCCGATAAAAATACCATATTGCTTGATGCCGATCTGGAGAACCCAGATTTAATGACGCATTCTTATGAGCAGCTGCTGATTGAGAGTCAGCATTCCCTTCTGCAAAAACAAAGGCTGCACCATGCCCTGGATTCCCTGACCAATAGCCAGCGGGAGATCATCCGGATGAAGTTTTTTGAAGAACTGAGTTACCAGGAAATTTCTTTGCTGCTGGACATCACCCTAAGGACTGTTTACAATCACCTGCATGCTGCCCTGGTCATTTTAAGGGGCAATTTCAAACGGTAATTCATAGCGATAAAAAATATTTCATTTTTTTCTGGTAAAAATCGCTGAGTGACTACTCATTAGGATAATGATCATTAAAATTCATTCCTAAAACCGAGTTGATGAACTACAATTTATACCAAGCTGAAGATTTTGCCGCAGATGAGCGCTTTGTGGCCTATTTTCTACAGACAGATGAGGAAGCGGTAGCTTTTTGGTCCAGATGGATCAGTGAGCATCCGGAAAAGCTGGATGAGGTACTCAATGCCGAGCAATTGCTCAGTTCCCTTTACCTCAGGCTGGACGAAGAACAGTATGAGCAGGCATTTGCCAGGTTTGAAAGTTTTTTGGAAGCCAATCCATCTCCCCAAAGTTTGGTAGTTGAGGAAAGAAGATCCGGGAGTTTGAAGTCATGGATCGGTATGACTGCTGCAGCAGTCCTGATCCTGGTGGGGGGACTCTTTTTTTATCAGCAAAGGCAGGCAGAGGCAGTCTTGCTGACCCGGCATAGTGGCTATGGTCAGTTGACTATGATAACCCTTGCCGATGGTTCCAGGGTATCCCTGAACAGCAACAGTACCTTAACCTATCCGAAGGCTTTTGATGGCGAGCAACGAGAGCTGAAACTGACAGGGGAAGCCTATTTTGAGGTGAGTAAGGACAAGTTGCATCCCTTTATTGTGCATGCCAACGGACTGAAAACTACAGTTCATGGGACCAGTTTCAACGTGGAGGCTTTCGATAAGGCGCCGGTCAGTGTATCCCTGGTGGAAGGAAGCGTAGCGGTGCAGGCGCTTTCAGAGGGCGCTGAGTGGAAACTTAAACCATCCCAGCGTGCGGTTTTTGATCCAATTAGTAAGAAAATACAAGTGGACACTTTCGATGTGGCTGCGGTATGTTCCTGGAAGGATGGTTTGCTGCTGTTCAAAAATGCCTCATTTGAAACCATCGCTCAGAAAATCAGGAACCTGTACGGCGTAGAATTGGTCAATAAGACCAAAGATCAGCAATGGAACTATACAGGACGGTTCGGGAAAACCGACTACCTGAGTATTGTGCAGAGCATCTGCTTTGCGAAACGAATTAACTATATCCAAGACAACAAAACGATCACATTTATTCAATAACATGACAAAAAGCTACAACAGCTGTGTTTACCTTTTACTACTTTTCCTGTTGATGACGGGAGCTGCCGGTTATAGCCAAACCCTTAGTCCGGAACGTGCAATGGTGAAGGTTGACGCCACCAATTTAAGCATCAGGGTAATTATAAAAGATATAGAAAAACAGACCGGCTATGTGTTCAATTACGATGAAAATGAAGTGGACCTGAACCAGAAAATCTCGATCCGGCTCCGTGCTTCTCTGAGACAAACTTTGTTGGCCATCTCCGGCAATAGCGACCTGGGATTTCAGATTACAGGCAATACCATAGCTATCCGTAAAGCTTTGCTAAGGGAAAAACAAAGCAGCCGGATGATCTCCGGACTCCTGACGGAAGCCCGCACGGGATTGCCTATTCCTGGTGTGAACATCTATAAAAAAGGAACTGTACAGGGCGCCGTAACCAATGTAGAGGGAGAGTTTACCTTTAAACTCAACGGTGCCGATCTGGAGAATATATTGCTGGAATTTAAATACATCGGCATGAAGACCCGTACGGAGCGGGTAGGCAACCAATCTTTCTTCCGCATTGCACTGGAGGATGATGTGATGGGTATGGATGAGGTGGTGGTCACGAGTTCCTATACGAAGGAAAAGAGACGCGAGGAGGTTGTAGGAAGTATCGCGCAGCTGAACCCCGGACAGTTACAGGTACAGCGGCCGATTGAAAGTTTCGATAAGATGCTGGAAGGCTTGGTTGCCGGTGTATATGTAGAAACGAACACAGAACTCAACACTCCGGTGAAAATTAACATCCGTGGCCAGGGCTCATTGCCTCAATTTGGAACCTCGCGAACCACTTCTTCGCAGCCGCTATTTGTGATTGACGGGATTCCATCCTATGAGCAACAGCGTGGCACGGAATCGAGTGTATTCAATGGGGAAGACTATCAGAATCCACTGGCCAATATCAATCCAGACGATATCAGCAGCGTTTCAATACTTAAAGATGCGACGGCCTCTGCTTTGTATGGAGCAAATGCAGCCAATGGTGTAATCATCATCACCACAAAAAAAGGACAGTCCGGAAAAACTTCGGTGAATGTAAACTACGACACTGGCGTTTCCAGTTTCATCAATGAATTCAAATGGTTGAGCGGCCCCCAGTATTACAGTTTGCTCCGGGAAACTTATGTGAACGGTGGCATGTCTGTAGCGGCAGCTTCATTGGCGGCTGGAAGCCCCACGATCAATACCGATTGGTTTGACCTGACTAACAGAAATGCAGTATACCACAATTCAGGTGTGAATGTATCTGGTGGAAGCGGACCTACCAATTTTAGGTTCTCCGCCGGCTACCGGAATCAACAATCGAGCTCCCTTGGAAATGACCTGAGCAAGGTTTATATGCGTTTGAATCTGAACCATGAATTCTCAGAGAAATTCAAAGTAGGCTTTAACATTTCTCCAACACTGTCGAGAAGTAATGCCCTGTCTGTTTTTGGAGCAGTCACCCTTCCACCGAATTTGGCTCCTTATAATCCTGATGGCAGTTTTGCTGATCTTCAGGGAGTACCTAATCCACTCGCTGTACTGAGTCAAAATGAAAATAGCAATAAGGGGCTCCAGGTGATGGCCAATGCAAATGCCAGTTACCGAATCAACAACGAGATCACCATCTCCGGGACTCTTGGTGCAGATGCTTACCAGAACAAGCAAACCAAATACCTGTCGGCCCAAAACGCCACTGGCAGGAATCTGAACGGAAGTCTGGCCATTTACGACAGGAACTACATCGGATACATTGGATTTTTGCAGGGAGCGTACGATAAAACTTTTGGTTCACATACTATAAATTTCCTGATTGGTACACAGGTAGAAGACAAGGATACGGAATTGTTGAGGGGAAATGGTACAGGTTTCACGTTTGAGCGATTACGTACATTGAGTGCTGCAAGCAACATGGGAAGTGCTTCGGCCAAGAGTTCCGATGCCACCGTTTCTTATTATAGTCAGTTGGGCTATGACCTGAACAAAAAGTACTTCGCGAATTTTAATGCGAGGATAGATAAGTCGTCTATGTTTGGTGGCGATAAGCAATTGGCATTCAACGGCTCTGCCGGATTGGCCTGGCTGCTTAGTAAGGAGGATTTTCTGAAAGACAGTAAGGCGATCAATATGCTGAAACTGCGTGCGACCTACGGCTCAACTGGCAATTCCAGGATCGGGAGTTATGCCGCAAGGGGCTTATATACCTTTGGTACGGCTACCGGAAGTACTTATAATGGCAATATTATCTCTACACCCGAATCCTCTGCTGCGCCTAACCCTGAACTGGGTTGGGAGCGAAACAACAAGCTCAATTTTGCGGTGGATATAAGCCTTTTCAATAAAGTGAACCTTACGGCAGAGTATTACCGCAATACGATCCATGACCTGATTTCCTCGGTATATGTACCACTGGAAAGTGGATTTAACACCATCTCGGCCAACACGGGTAAAATGCGGAATACAGGATTTGAATTGAGCATCAACGCGCCATTGATGGACAAAAGAAATTTCGGATGGAATTTGTCTTATAACCTGGGCTGGAACAAAAACAGAATGATCGAATTTAATAATGGCTATGCTGGTTTGTATTCTGTGAATACGCTGGCTTCGGGAATTGTGATCGGGGAGAGTGCATCTGCTATCTATGGTTATCACTGGGCAGGTGTGAATCCGGAGAGCGGTGCGTCACAGTACAGTTATGTTGGTAATCTGCTGAGTGGTGCAGAGATCAACAGAATGCCATTGGTAAATACTACGGTCATTGGCGACCGTCTTCCTGATTTTCAGGGAGGTTTGATCAACCAGTTCCGGATTTATGGATTTGATTTCTCCTTCAATATCCTGTACAGTTATGGTGCGAGTCAGCTGCTTGGTTATGCCAATGAGTCGGATGGACTGAACCTGCAGCACCGGAACCAAAGTGTGAATTTACTGGACCGCTGGCAGCGTCCAAATGATGTGACAAATATCCCAAGGCTCCTCATCACCAACACTTCTGCAGTGCGCAATTCTACAAGGTACCTTTACGACCTCAGTTATCTGAAGCTGTCGAATGTTTCCCTGAATTACCGCCTGCCGGTGCAGTTGACAAAAGCCCTGCGCTTATCCAATACCAGTGTCTTTGCAAATGCCACTAATCTCTTTTATGTATATAAGGATGCAGGAACCAAGGGCAGGAACGGTGTGGCAGAAAATCGTTTTGTTTATCCCGAGACGATGAGCCTGACCGCAGGTGTGAGAATAGGATTTTAAAAACAAAAAGAACGAAATGAAAAATTATCTATATATACTGTTTCCGGTTTTATTGGTTTTAAGTGCTTGCGAAAAGCTACTGGATAAAGAACCTACTGACCAGTTGTCTATTGAGGAGCTGTTTAGTGACATGCCGGGTTCTAAAAGCGCGCTGGCAGGTGCTTATAAAGGATTGATGTCGTCCGAATATTACGGAATGAAGATGATGATATACCCTGATCTGATGGCTGGAAACCTGAAGTTTAGCAAAACCACCAATACGCGCCTGGACGATGTCTATCAGTTTAACTGTATACCTGATGAATCGGCTATGAACGATACTTACCGGGACCTGTACAGTCAGCTCAATAATGTGAACAACATCATTTATTATGTGCCTTCGGCCTCAGGGACGGATGCTGAACGGACCAAACTCGTTGCGGAAGCCAAATGCATCCGTGCCTTGCTGCATTTTGATCTGCTTCGCATATTTACCAGAACAAATGCGACAGATGTATTGAACCAGGGGATGGGCATTGCGCTAAACCTGAAACCCCAATTGTACGCAGACCCTTCTCCGGTGCGTGCCACGCTCGGAGAGAGCTATGCTGCCATTGTAAAAGACCTTACTGAGGCGATATCCGTATTTGACGATGCCAATGCAGGCATCCTGCCTTCAGGAAACAAACAGAACTATTTTACGAAAAGCTCAGCCAAGGCCTTATTGGCCAAGGTTTATCTGTATCAACAAAATTGGGATGCTGCGTTCAGTACAGCTGATGAACTCATCAAAAACGGCGGTTATTCGCTAACCGCCAATGCGAATTATGTAGCAAGTTGGGCAACGAAAACACCAGCTACGGAATCTATTTTCGAATTGCCTTTTGAACAGATCGTCAGTGGCACAACATTGTCCTCGTACTATAGTCTGAATGACAATACCTACCGCATGTATGCGGTGAGCAATGATCTTCTAGGCTTATATTCCAGTACTGATGTGAGGGGCTCTGCGACCATGTTTAATTTATTGACAACCAGTACTTACAGGTTCACAAAGAAATACGCAGATGGTGGTACACTACAAATGCCAATCAAAGTCCTGCGCCTGTCTGAATTGTACCTGATACGTGCAGAAGCAGCGCTGGAAAAAGCAATTCCTGATTTTGTTCAGGCCAATGCAGACCTGAGTGCCATCGCGCGAAGGGCTAACCCCGCGCTTGCGTTGAGTAACATCACTGATAAAGCGCAACTGATAGATGCCATCCTGCTGGAGCGCAGAAAGGAACTGGCTTTTGAAGGCAATCTGCTCTTCGACCTTGTGCGCAGAAAAAAAGGAATCAGCCGGACGGATGGAACAGCAACTACCATGAGCCTTGATGCAGACGATCATCGCATGATCATGCCAATTCCTAAAGCAACAACGGACGTAAACATTCACATGATTCAGAACTTAGGATACTAATACATATGAAACGATATTTTAATTTTTTAATGGTCCTGATTTTTTGCAGTACCTCTTTTTGCCTTTCCTGTAAAAAAGAGGAGCCAGCTGTAAAGGAAGATTTGTACCCGACAGTGCCACTGGATAGGCCATCATCTACTGCCCTGGCTATTTTCCATCAGCCAACAGCCAATTTTCAATTGTTTGTTTACCGATATGATCCTGCAACACAGCGTTGGGGTACACGTATCGGGAGCCATTTCTCCAGTATCTCTGCTGCGGATCCCAGTTTCCTTGGCTTTACCAATACCACGGTAGCAAATAGTGGTGTGGCAGCTTTCGACATGGTGCGTTTGTACACTGCTGAAATCGGTAGCACGAATATCAAAACTGCCAGCATCAATATAGACCAGGCACTACAATTTTTTCCCGATTATGAAGGTTCAAAAACCGGAGTTGTGAAAGTAAAAACCCAGGATGTAGTGATCACAAGAAGTGCCGGTACCACTTTTCTGATCGGAATCAGCGGGGAGGGTACTTATAATGAAACTTCCGGACTGATCGACCTAAAGGTTACTTTCGATGATGCCAAGATCGGTGGCGGTAAGAAAACTATTGATTACAAAATGAGTACCGTGGCACTTACATTAAACTAAAGTACATGAAAAGATTGCTGATCATTCTTGCTTTTCTGTCGGCCTTAGTGGTGTCTACAGCTTTCCTGTACCAAAAGGAATATACGATCGACCAATTGCGGGAGCTTTATAGCGGAGCGCAAAAAGGCTGGCCTGTTCCTGAGCTGGACGAGGAAGTTAAAACAGGTTTCAGGGATATCGGTCAGCTCGATAAACCGGCTTACCCAGCCTACAATCCTTTTTCGGAAGAGAAGCAAAAGCTGGGTAAGCTGCTATTTTTTGATCCAAGGATGTCTGTGAGCAAACAGATTGCCTGTGCTTCTTGTCATGACCCCGAACTGGCCTGGGGAGATGGCAAGCGTGTTTCCTACGGACACAGCCGGCAAACCGGTAAACGCAATGCGATGCCCATTCTGAATACTGCTTATTATGAACACCTGTTTTGGGACGGTCGCGCCGGAAGCCTGGAAGAACAAGCCGTATTCCCGGTACAGGATCAGGTGGAAATGAACACCGCCTTAAAGGCTATGGTCAGGAATATTTCCCGGATCAAAGGTTATGGGCCACTTTTCAAAGAAGCCTTTGGAAGCGATAGGGTCACGCAGGAACGCATCCAGTATGCCATTGCGACCTTTGAGCGGAGTGTTTTGAGCCGGAATAGCCGTTTTGATGCCTTTATGCGGGGCAATAAAAAAGCACTAAAGGATCAGGAGATATTGGGTTTGCATCTGTTCCGTACAAAAGCCCGCTGCATCAACTGTCACAATACACCACTGTTCAGCGACAATAAATTCCACAATGACGGACAAACACTGCTGGGTTCCAAAATGCAGGATCTGGGCAGGTACAATCATACCAAAAAGCTGAGCGATGTTGGTCAGTTCAGGACACCTTCCCTGCGGGAAGTGACCATCACCGGTCCCTGGATGCACCATGGCAATTTCCCGACACTGAGAGATGTTGTCGAGTACTATAACTTAGGCAACCCAAGTCCGATCCAGCGGGCTGCAGTAGTGCCGGATTCGCTTAAAAAATATGGAAGATCGGCGATTTTAAGGAAACTGAACCTTACTGAAGAAGAAAAACAAGCTTTGGAAGCATTTCTGAAATCCATCAGTACACAGGTAAATAAAATCATACCGCCTGATTTGCCGGGAAATTAAAATACTTTATTATTTTTGGAGGAACAATTATTTAATGCTCGTTTTCAATGCACTATAAGCCTGGCCTTCACATCCTCTCTGAATTTAATTCGGGTAAGAGCGATTATCTTTTTTCCTGTAAAGCCTGCAATGTTTTGTTTAATGAATTGATCGACAAGTATGAACTGGCGAAAGTTGGTGAGGTATACCATGATTTTGAAGGCGGTGGTTTTACCGCTGTGATCTGCCTTACTGAATCCCATTTGTCGATCCATACCTGGCCGGAATTTGGCCTGGCGACATTTGATGTATTTCTATCTAATTATCAGCGAAAAAATGAGGATAAAGTGAAAGGTATTTATGCTGACGTGCTGGCCTTCTTTGAAGGTGAGGAGCGTCAAAAAACTGAACTGGTCAGATAAAGATATGGCTACAACTGCTGCAACTTCCTTTCCGTCACCAGAACAAATCAATTGTCCAAAATGTAATTCAGAAATAACGTTATACGATCCGGAAGGAAGTGAATTCTTTGCCTGTGGGTTTTGCCACGATTATTTTCAATTTGTAGATGATACTCCAGTCAGAATAAAGACACTTGGCCCAGCAGCTTTAAAACCCCTTATTCCATTGGGGACAGTGGGGATCTTACAGGGTATATCTTTTAAATTGATCGCTTATATAGAAAAGGATGAGGGGAATACTACATATCCGGGTTGGAGAGAATATGTACTGTATAACTATGAAATAGGCTATGCGATATTAAGCGAATACGATGGACACTGGAACCTGATCTTTGATAAAAAGCATTTGCCGGACCTGGAAAAGGTCGTATATACTTCAAGTCAGGTGGTATATGAAGGTTATGCCTATAAGTTGTTTCACCATTATTCGCCGCGGGTACGTTCCTTAATTGGTGAGTTTGACTGGGATATCGTCAAAGAGCGTGTTAAGGTCTCTGAATTTGTCGCTGCTCCATATATTGTATCCAGAGAAGCAAGTATTGGAACAAAAAAAAAGACGGTTGACTACTATCTTGGGGAATACCAGGAGCCGGAGGTCATTGCTGAAGCTTTTAAACTCGAGATCAATTTGTTCCCCACCAAAATTGGAACCATCTCCAATCAGCCTTCAAAAGCCTCTGCAAATTGGAAGTGGTCACTGTATACTACCTTGTATCTCATTTTAGCCTTACTGCTGATTGAACTATTCGTGGTGTATGTAAAGCCCGAGAATACCCTGGTAGACAGTGTGTACAATTTAACCTATGATCCGGAAAAGGGCATCAATGAGTTTAAACCCTTTGTCAGCTCTGGCTTTGAGCTCGAAGATGAATCTTCCGCCCTGCAAATTGACATCAGTTCTGGTGTCGTCAACAATTGGTTGGAGACGACCATTGTTTTGGTCAATGAAGCAAGCAATCAAACCTGGGAAGTAACTAAAGGATTCGAATATTATCAGGGTGTGGAAGGCGGAGAAAGCTGGTCTGAAGGTGAGCAAAGTGCTGAAGTATTGCTTTCCGAGATCCCGCGAGGTAAATACCACCTGAATATTTATCCCGCATCGGGGGATTCGGCAAGGAATGTTTTGGCCGTCAAGGTGGTCAGCAATGTGACCTTATGGAGGAACCTGCTGATCTGTATCCTTATGTTGAGTATATATCCGATCTTCAGCTATTTGTGGATGCGCAATTTTGAAAAAAAACGCTGGTCAAACAGTGATTATTCCCCTTTTTAGTGGCTATGAATACGATTTTTAAAACTTTTTATCTGGCATTGAGCCTGGGAATTACCGGTTATTTTGGCTATTCGATTTACCACGGTAAGGCCTTCTGGGAAAGTACTACTGTACAAAAAAATACGGAATACACCGGTAAACGATTTTATGGCGGTTACGGCAACAGGTTGAATCATAAATAATTTGAAACATATGAACTTAAGCGAACTGATTAATTTAAAATACGTAGTAGCCTCTGTGCTCTACTCTGTACTGGGCATTTTGATCCTTCTTTTGGCCTTTTGGATTATCGAAAAGATTACGCCCGAGAATCTTTGGAAAGAGATACTGGAGAAACAAAATATGGCGTTGGCAGTAGTTTTTGCCGCATTTATTATTGCTATAGCGATCATTGTGAGTTCCTCAATACATGGGTAGTGATGCATAAAAAACTACCTGTACTGTTATTAACTTCTGTATTTGTTGTAGCTACCTGCGGACTAATTTACGAACTGATTGCAGGAACACTTGCAAGTTACCTGTTGGGTGATTCCGTCACCCAATTCTCTACGATCATTGGTCTATACCTTTTTTCTATGGGTATCGGCTCATGGATATCGAAATACTTTGAAAAAGACATCCTGTTCTGGTTCATTCAGATTGAGATCCTGGTTGGTTTAGTTGGTGGCACCAGCTCCAGTATTCTTTACCTGGTTTTTGAAAGTGCAGCTTCTTTTCGCATCATTTTATATGGCCTCGTTGGTATTACAGGTACACTCGTCGGACTCGAGATTCCCTTGTTAATGCGGATATTGAAAGACCGGTATGAGTTTAAAGATCTGGTGTCTAGGGTGTTTACCTTTGATTATATTGGAGCACTACTGGCCTCAATTATTTTCCCGCTCTTACTCATCCCATATTTGGGCCTGATCAAAACTTCATATCTTTTTGGCATCCTGAACGTCGGGATTGCACTTGTTGTTTGTTTGAACTTCCAGAAGGAGATCAAAAGGGTGGCCTATCTCAAAGTTGCGGCTATCGTTTGCCTCATGGCGCTGTTGACCGGATTTGTTTTCGCGAATGCAATCACCAGTTATTCGGAGAGTTTGGGCTATAATGATACCATTATCTATTCAAAGAGCACCAATTATCAGCGTATTGTACTCACGAAGAAAGGCAAAATGCTGCGCCTTTACTTAAATGGCAACCTTCAGTTCAGCTCAGATGATGAGTATCGGTATCATGAAGCATTGGTGCATCCGGGACTTTCCGCTATACCCGGGGCGAAAAAGGTATTGGTTATGGGTGGTGGCGACGGGCTAGCGGTAAGGGAAATATTAAAATACCCAAGTGTAGCGCAAATCAGCCTCGTTGACCTTGATCCCGGTATGACCAATCTGTTCAAGTCTAACCCGATGCTGCTGGAATTAAATAAATCTTCTTTACTGTCGCCAAAAGTTAAAGTCATCAATGCCGATGCTTTCACCTGGATAAGGGAGCAGAAAGAGAAATATGATTTTATTGTCATTGATTTTCCAGATCCTTCTAATTATTCAGTTGGTAAATTGTACAGCAATTCCTTTTACAGGTTGGTCAGGTCGATCCTGTCTGATGGCGGTTTGATTGTCGTACAGTCTACTTCCCCGTATGTGGCCCCGAAGTCTTTCTGGTGCGTCAACAAGACATTGGAATCTGTAGGTTTTTTTACCATTCCCTACCACAATTACGTACCCTCGTTCGGAGATTGGGGATACATTATGGCAGCTGCAAAACCAGGATATAAACTACCCGCGGCTTTTCCGGGAAATCTGAGGTTCCTGACCAGGGAAGGCCTGGTGCAGATGCGCCATTTCCCTAAAGACATGCAAACGGTAGAAACCGAAATCAATAAGCTAAACAATCAGGCCCTGGTGAAGTATTTCGAAGAGGAGTGGGGAGCAGTGTCCTATCAGTAATATGGAATTGAACAGAAAAAGTTTTCTGCTGCGTTCTGCCCTGGTAATGGGGGGTATCTTCCTGAATGGCTGTGTCAGAAAAATGGTAGGCAGAAGTGAAAAATACAAACACATTAAAGTTTCCCTCAACGGTCCAGATGAAAAGGCGGGACACATGCTCAGGGATCAAATACCGGTTGCTGCACCGGCCTATGTCAGAACGCTGGATACGCTTATTATAGGTGCGGGAATCTCCGGGCTTTCCGCCGGCAGGTGGTTGAAGAAACACGGAAAAGAAGATTTTGAGATCCTGGAGCTTGAGGGGCATGCCGGAGGAAACTCCCATAGCAAGACAAACCAGGTTTCGTCCTATCCTTTAGGGGCACACTACATCACCATAGCCAATAATGAAGATCAGTTGTTGATTGATTTTCTGCAGGAAAGTGGGGTCATCACACATTTTGAAAATGGACTGCCTTTTTATAATGAGTTTTACCTGTGCTTTGATCCTGAAGAACGCCTTTTGATCAGCGGTCAGTGGCAGGAGGGGTTAATCCCTAAGTTCGGGATTTCAAAAAGTGACGAAGAACAGATTGAACGTTTCTTTAAACTCAGTAATGAACTCAGGTATGCAAAAGGTGGAGATGGCAAATATGCTTTTAACATACCTCTTGATTATTCCTCTGAAGATGAGCGCTATAGGTGGCTCGACAGCATTTCGTTTAAAGATTACCTGACAAAGGAAGGTTTCAGTTCGGCTTACCTGCTTTGGTATCTGAACTATTGCTGTAAGGATGATTACGGACAGGAACTCTCTGGTGTTTCCGCCTGGGCGGGCTTAAATTATTTTGCTGGTCATAAAGGTAAAGCGGCCAATGCAGAATCCGGCGCGGTACTGACCTGGCCCGAAGGGAACGGCTTCCTGGTCAAAAAGCTGAAAAGCGATTTGAAAATGCACATCAAGACCTCAACAATGGTCAGCGCTGTCGTCGCCAACAAGCAGAACGTCGAGGTGACCGTTGTGGATCTGCTCAGGAATGAAACGTATACCATCGTTGCGCAGAAAGTAATTATGGCCTGTCCGCAGTTTGTAAATAAGAAGATCCTGAAAAATATCAAAAGGAATTCATTGGACTATGACCGGCTCAGTTATGCGCCCTGGTTGGTAGCAAATATTACTTTAAACGGTAGCTCTATCCCCGGCTTACAAACTTTGTCCTGGGACAATGTGCCTTATGGGAGACCATCTGTCGGATATGTTTACGCTGGCCACCAGAATGTTGGCGGCAATCAGCAATCTAAGGTCATTACATTTTACCTGCCGCTCTGCGATGCGCAGCCCAGAATTTCCAGACTGGCCGCTTATGCCAGAAATGATGCGCAATGGTTGGAGATCATCATACCGGAATTGGAGTATATGCATCCGGGAATTACCCCATCGATCCTCGAAATCGACATTTGGGTTTGGGGCCACGGGATGATCACTCCTTCTGTAGGTTATATCTGGGGTGCGGATAGGAAAAAAGCGCAGGCAGCGGCGGAAGGCAAGGTCTTTTTCGCCCACACAGATCTGGCTGGGATCTCTTTGTTCGAGGAAGGATTTCATCAGGGGCTAAGTGCGGCAAAATCTTTATTGGAGGCTGAGCGATGAAAACACATACGATAAGGTCTGGTCAGCCCTGGCTAAACTCTGCGCTATCAGATGGTCTGCTCATTTTATCGATGCCTTTTCTCTCATTGGTACTTGTTTCCTTTTTTCCCGATCAGTTTAAAGTCAGTTCGGCAATGCCGGTTGAATACTGGGTAGTGCTGGTTGTCTTTATTGACGTTGCACATGTCTATTCCACACTCTACAGAACATATTTCAAAGCGGAAACACTGCAAAAACAACATGCTTTATTGGTCTCGGTACCATTATTCTGCTATTTTTTCGGAGTTCTGTTGTATCATCTGGACAGCTTTCTGTTCTGGAGGGTACTTGCCTATCTTGCCGTCTTCCATTTTATCAGACAGCAGTATGGTTTTATGCGTCTGTACTCGAGAACGGAAAATAATGGGAAACTATCCCGTTTAATCGATGCTGTCACTATTTATACCGCGACATTATATCCAATGCTGTACTGGCATTTTGGTGAGGTCAGAAACTTTAATTGGTTTATGGCAGATGATTTTGTTTATTTTCCTTCTAAAGCTTTGGCTACAATTTCCCTCTATCTATATCTTATCGTGATTTTTGTGTATGTTCTGAAGGAATTGAATTTGGTAATCCAAAATCGGCAGATCAATATTCCCAGAAACCTCCTGATCATTGGTACTTTTTTGTCCTGGTATTTTGGGATCATCTATTTCAATGGTGATATGGCTTTTACCACGCTGAACGTGATTTCGCATGGTATTCCATATATGGCACTGATCTGGTTTTTTGAGAGGAACAAGCATCAGCAGCTGATCCGCCACCGGAATCTGATGTCCAGACTTGCGTTTGGGAAGTATGGTCTTGTGTTTTTTATATTGGTGATTCTGCTGTTAGCCTATCTTGAAGAGGGACTTTGGGATGGTTTGGTATGGAAAGAACATGCCAGCGTGTTTTCCTTTTTTTCATCTCTGCCACAAGTGCATGATGTAAATATCCTTACGATGCTGATCCCCTTACTTGCCTTGCCACAAAGTACACATTATGTTTTGGATGGATTTATTTGGAAGAGGCACTAGCCCTGTCTGATTTGAAATGGCTGTTAAAAGAAAAACGGGAACAACCAAGGCTGGCTGCTCCCGTTCTAAATTAACGCTCTCGAGGACAAATATACGGCAACATCTGATATTGTCAAGAATTATTTGAAAATATTTTCCTGTTGATCTGGATTACTTTAAATTGGCAATATTCAGAAATTTGCCGTAATCTTACCGCTGGAGAGTCTTTCACATGCAGAACTATAAAAACCACCTCAGATTTTACACCCCACATCATTTCATATTTTATCCGATATTGCTGATTCTGATCGCGTTTGCGTTGTATTGGTCTTTTGTAGATCGGGCCAATCATTTCCTCTGGATTTTTATGGCAGTGATCCTTTTCCTGGTCGGATGGTTGTCTTATATGCTGCGCCAGCACTATGCACTGACACTGCAAAACCGGATTGTGGTGTTGGAGATGCGTTTGAGGTACCATGTGCTGACAGCTGAGCGGCTGGAACTGTTGGAAGAGCGGTTGAGTTTTAGCCAGATTGCCGCATTGCGTTTTGCGCCTGATGAGGAGCTCCCAGCTTTATTGCAAAGGGCTTTGAAAGAAGGCTTAAGTCCGGATGAAATCAAGAAAGCCATACAGAACTGGTTGCCGGATCACAACAGGGTGTAGTTAATTAGTGCATCATGACTGCTTACAGCGGCTATACAGATCAGGAACTCATGACTTTTTTACAGTCGGGGGACCGGAATGCCTTTACGGAAATCTATAACCGCTTTTTCAGGGTATTGTACCTGCATGCGCTTCGCCGCCTACGCGATGAAGATGAAGCCAGAGATGTGGTTCAGGAACTCTTTGCTAGTCTATGGCTCAGAAGAGATGCGCTGCAACCCCGGAACAATCTTTCGCATTACCTCTACACGGCTACGCGTAACGGTGTCCTGAATTATATCGCAAGGCAGAAACTGGCTTCCAAATACATAGATTCTCTTCCACAATTCTGGGATGAAGGAGAATGCCTGACAGATCACCTTGCCCGTGAACGACAGCTGGCACAGATCATTGAACAGGAGATTGCAGAGCTGCCGATAAAAATGCGCGTGGTGTTTGAGCTCAGCAGGAAGGAAGGTTTGAGCCATAAAGAAATCGCAGAACGGCTAGGGATTTCTGAGGAAACCGTAAAATCGCAAATCAAGAATGCCCTGAAGATACTGCGGGTCAAGCTGGGTATTTTGATTTATTTATACTGCCTGATGAATTAATTTGATTTTCATCTCACCCCTGCACCTTGGTTGTTTGTCTATATCGTATAGGGCAATAGCAATTTATTGGAATGCAGGAATTAGATATACAAGATTTAATAAAGAAGTTCGAAGCTGGTACATGTACAGAGGAGGAGCTCAACCGGCTTGAAAACTGGTATTTACAGTGGAAGCCGGAAGCCCTGGAAGCAAATACCGAACGTATGGAAATGCTGATGGCGGCAGCCTGGAAACAGATGCCTGTCCATGCGCAGGCCATGCCGGTACGCCGGAGCCTATGGCCGAAATATGCTGCTGCAATTGCGCTTTTTCTGATCCTGGGGATCGGAATTTCCTACTTTTTACATCAAGGTGCTTCGCGTTCGGTGTATGTTAATGATGTCAGGCCAGGGCATCAGGGCGCTACATTAAAGCTGGCAAATGGAGAGGTCATTGAGCTGAACGGAGCAAAGAGCGGAGTAGTAATAGGCCCCGCGGCCCTGCGCTACGACGATGGTACTGCAGTTTCCGAAATTGGAGCGAAGCCAGAAGGAACCGAGCTTATCGCAACTACAGCCAAGGGAGAGACCTATATCATTACCTTGCCTGATGGAACGCGGGTCTGGATGAATGCTGCTACAGTTCTGAGTTTTCCATCAGTGTTTAAAGGAAGCTCCCGGAGGGTCAGTCTACAGGGAGAAGCCTATTTCGAAGTGGCTAAAGATAAGGCGCATCCTTTCCTGTTGAACACAGAAGCTCAGGAACTGACCGTATTGGGCACACATTTTAACGTGAACGGTTACCCGGAAGATTCCCGCGTGACCACTACGCTGCTGGAAGGCTCAGTAAAAATTACTTCAGCTGCTGCGCAGGAGGTGCTGCTTCGGCCGGGCCAGCAGTCGAGTTTAGATGCGAAAGGAATGCGCGTTACACCCGCTGATACAGAGGAAGCAATCGCCTGGAAAAATGGCTACTTCCGTTTTAATGATTTGAAAATCAAAGAGGTCATGCAAAGACTGGCCCGCTGGTATGATATAGAGGTGATTTATGAAACTGGGCTTACGGCAGAGGGTTTCAATGGAACCATTTCCAGGTTTACCACGATTAATGATGTGCTGAAAATGCTCGAAAAAACAAAGACTGTTCATTTTAAAGTTGAAGGAAGGAGGGTGACCGTTATGCAGTAATTTTACTCTATCCGGTAATCCCTGAAAAGAAGTTACCCCGGCCTCGGAACCGGGATAACTCTGACATGGATTGCCTCAATAATCTTCAATTAATTATCAACGAACCGCGAAAGCCTGTCCCATCTGCAAAATGTAAAGGCTGACGTATTAACCACGCTAAACAAATGTACAATTTTTACCTTAACAAGGTGATGCGGCTTTATGGCCGCATGGCTAAATTTCTGCTGATTATGAAGTTGACTACCCTGCTATTGGTTGTCGCGACCTTGCACGTTGCTGCCAGTTCTTTTGCGCAGAAGATTACACTTGCGGAAAGAAATGCACCGATCCAGAAGATCTTCGACAAGATCCGTCTGCAGAGCGGATATGATTTTCTATGCACGACCAGCATCCTGAAGACCGCCAATCCAGTGACCATCAATGTCAATGGAATGGAGCTGAATGACGTATTGGGAAAACTCTTTGAGGGCCAGCCCCTGGAGTACACCATCGTAAAAAAATCTGTAGTGGTATCTATGAAGGAGAGCTCCTTCCTGGACCGTGTAACGGACTATTTTGCCGATATCCGGATCGATGGTCGTGTGTTGGACGAGCAGGGCAATCCAATCAGTTCTGCTAATATCAAAATCAAAGGGACGAATACGACCGTAAAATCCGGTGTCGACGGACGGTTCAACATTTCAGTACCCGAGCTTAAAACCGTATTGATCATTACTTATGTGGGCTATCAGAGCAGGGAAATAATGGCAAGTCAGAATATGGTGATTTTGTTGGACCCTGAAGTTAACAAGCTCAATGACCTTGTGGTGGTGGGCTATGGAAGTACGCGGAGGAAAGACCTGACAGGTTCCGTAGCTTCCATCAATATCGCTGAAGTGAAGGACGTGCCCTTTGCCACCATAGATCAGGCTCTGAGCGGTAAAGCCGCCGGTGTGCAGGTGGTGCAGGCCGATGGTTCACCGGGTGGCGTGGCAAAGATCAGAATCAGGGGAGGAACTTCTTTGTTGGGCGGAAATGATCCCCTATACATCATTGATGGTGTGCAGATGCAGGTGCAAAACAGGTATCTGCAGAGCGCTGCGGAGATAGTGAGTCCGGTAGAGAGTTATGGTGGCGACAATGCCAGTCAGACCATCGCTGGGTCATTTGCCAGGGGCTTGAATAGTCTTGGTGGACTCAACATCAATGATATCGAAACCATAGACATCCTGAAAGATGCCTCCGCAACAGCGATCTATGGGTCCAGAGCTGCAAATGGCGTCGTGATCATCACCACTAAAAAGGGTACACGTAATCAAAAGCCTGTTTTTGAAGCCAATTACTACAGCGGCATCAGCAAGGCCATCAAAGAAAAATTGCTGGATAGGGATCAATACATCATGATCATGAAAGAAGCTGCACAGAACCTCAACAATGCCAGGGCAGCGCTCAATCCGGCATTAGCGCCGGATGCTACGGCAACGAGCATCTTGAATGATCCCAATTTCCTCGGAACAGCAAATACCGATTGGCTGGACCTTGTGCTGAGAACAGGGATCACGCAGAATGCAGACCTGTCCGTAAGGGGAGGGGGAACCGGATCGCGCTATTATACCTCATTGGCTTACAATAAAAACAATGGAACGGTAAGAGGAACAGATTACAATAGAATCGCCGGTAAAGTGAGCCTTGATAATGAGATTACTAGCAAATTTCGAATCAATACGAATTTAGATTATGGTTTCAGCACCAATAACATCACCAATGGCATGTATTCGCAGGCCATTTTTGCGCCACCTACAGTAGAGGCATATAACCCCGATGGCAGTGTAAAAATCATAGATCCAAGCAACAATGGTACTTATGGATTTGAAGGATTTCAAAATCCCCTGATGTTGCTCAAAGGAGTGAATAAATCCAATAACGTGAGTCTTATCGGCTCCTTGGCTGCCGAGTACGACATCTTGAAAAGCTTGAAGTTTAGGTCTACAATATCTGTAAACTTCAATAACTATAGGCAAACTAATTATGTGCCCAGTACCGCACAGGTCTCCGGTGCAGGAGGGTATCCTACAGGTTCTAAAAATGGTGTAGCTACACAAGCACAATCCCAAGCTGTGAATACTTTCTATGAGAACCAACTAACTTGGGACAAAGAATTTAACGAAAACCACAGGATCAATGTACTGGCCGGTACTTCATGGCAGCTCACGAGGAGTAGTCAGTTTTCTGCGGCCGGACAAGGTTTTCCGGATGATGTATACCTGAACAACCTCTCTTCTGCCGCCTTGACCCTACCTTCTACCGGCACCTCTGCGCAGAACTCACTCCTGAGTTTTTATATGAGGGCCAACTATGCTTTGTACGATAAATACCTCTTTACCTTTACTGGCCGTTCAGATGCCTCATCCAAATTTCCAGAAAACAATCGTGTGGGCTATTTTCCATCGGGAGGGCTAGCCTGGCGCATCTCTCAGGAAAATTTCCTGAAAGAGCTGAAATGGATAGATGAAATTAAACTGAGGGCGAGTGCAGGTTCTACGGGAACGCAGAACATTGGCGACAATCTCTTTTATACCCTTTACTCGCCGGTGTCGTATGCCGGCCTCAATGGATTGGCTCCTACTCAGCTTGGCAATGATAAAATTCGCTGGGAATCTACCCGTCAAAAAGATGCAGGGATAGACTTTGCCTTCTTTAAATCGAGGCTCAGTGGAGGTTTCGGTTACTATGAAAAATCGACAAAAGGCGTGCTGTTCCCGGCTACAGTTGCACGCAGTTCGGGTTTCACAGGCGTTACGGCAAACATAGCGGATATCAGGAACCGGGGTTTAGAGCTTTCGCTGCATGGGGATATTATAAGGGGCAAGGGATTCGTGTGGTCAGGTACTTTAAATATCTCCGGCAACAGGTCGAAAGTCCTTTCGCTGTCCAACGACTTCTCCGATCCGTCCAATCCGAAAGTTTACCGCTATGGCAATACGGCATTGCAAGTTGGTCAGCCACTAGGCTTACTTTATGGCTATCAGTTCGACGGTCTCTTGCGTACCGCTGAGGAAGTAGCTGATTACAAAAGCAAAAATCTGTATGCGCAGTTTGGTTTTTATCCGTACCTCGGTATAGGTGATGCGCGCTACGTTTTAGATCCGGCCACTCAATTCAATAAGGCGGATATCGTAGGCCGTGCAGAGCCGAAGTATTATGGAGGTTATACGAATACCTTCACTTACAAAAACATCAGCTTGACTGCCTTGGCTACCTTCTCATCGGGTGGCGATATCTTTTACCTGGCTGATATCCAGAATGCCGATGCAGGAGCAAGAACAAATAAGGGCGTTAGGATTTTAGAAAGATGGACACCAGATCATCAGAATACAGACCGTCCCAGATTGATTTTGGGAGAGGGCAACAATCAACAATATGCTGCCAGCAACAATGTGTATGATGCATCTTTCATCAGATTGAAATCGTTGACCTTGAATTATCAGTTTTCTCCTGCAATGATGAAGAAGCTGAAGATGAATACCGCTTCAGTATACATATCTACCACCAACCTATTTACGATCACGAACTATCCTGGAGCAGATCCAGAGGTGAGCAATGATCCTTATAGCCTGATTGGTGGTTACAGTGATTCTGGTGGTTACCCTACCGTCAGACAGTTTAGTTTTGGATTCCGTTTTGGATTTTAATTGTGATACAAATGAAAACAGTATATAAATACGTGGCCTTGGTACTGCTGGCAGCTACACTATATTCCTGCAAAAAAGAATTAGGTGCATTACCAAAAAATGCCAAAGTAGATGCCAATACCATACTCGATGCAGGTACTGCACAAATCGCACTGAATGGCGCTTATTATCGTTTTGCCAACGCTACAGTAAGCAAAACCTCCTGGCAGGAGCATGAACTTAAACCTGCTATGTTCGCCGGATATATTGGGATGTATTCCAGTATATTGCCGGAAGAGGAAAATCGCAATGACCGAGCCAACATCAATTACTGGACGGAAGGCTATGTTTTGCTAAATGCCACAAATGGTGTGATTAGGGGAGTAAATGCACTCTCAAATGCTCAATTCAATGGTAATAGAAAAAATGAAATACTAGCTGAGGCCAAATTTCTGCGCGCTTATGCACATTTTAAATTGCTCAGCTACTACGCAGAGTGGTACAAACCAGAGAGTGAGATGGGAGTTTTATTAAGAGATGAACTTTCTACGCTGAGTAATATTCCCAAGAAGAGAAGTACAGTAGCGGAAAGCTATGCGTATATTTTGTCCGATCTGGATGAAGTGATTGCAAATGGCCCGGCCACAGCACCTGCACACTATGTAACCAAGTGGGCAGGAATGGCTTTGAAAATGCGTGTATTGATGTCCAGAGCTGCAGCTACCGACTATCCTGAAATCATCTCATTGGCCAATGCATTGATCCAAAATAGCCCATATAAGTTGGAAGCTGTTGCAGAAGATGTATTCCATAAAAACGGATTGGCCAGTAAGGAAGTGATTTTGGGTGTAAAACCTCAAGCCAATCAGGAAAAGGAAACCTACAGCAGAAGTGCACAATATTTTCCTGGAGCATCTTCCCTGTACGTGGCCAAAGCACCATTGAATGCGATGTATGCCAACGATCCACGCAAAGCATGGATCATTGGCAATGCCAGACCTAAGGCAGGCTATTACTATTTCACGAAGTATATGAAGGAGGGAGGCACTTCTTCTGCGCTTACCGAAAGCTATTATGCCTTGAGGCTTACTGAGGTATATTTGCTCAAAGCAGAAGCAATTGTACGTTCAGGAGGCAGTCTAAATGATGCAAAAGCGGTGATACATGAAATACAGGCTAAAGCTGGCATTACAGCAACCCAAAATAACAATAGTTACCTGGCAGTAGAAGCTGCTGCTACACCTGCGAGTTTATTGATCCAGATTTATAATGAAACGGTAAAAAGTCTCATTGCTGAAGACGGCATGGAGTGGCTGGCTTTATTGAGGCTTCCGTTTGACACGGTAAAATCTGTAAAGCCTAATGTCACTACCCAGGCGCAATACATCCTGCCAATACCTAAAGACGAATTTTTATACAACCCTATTTTTGGCGAACAAAACCCAGGTTATTCAAAAAACTAAACAGCTATGAAACTGAAATATAATTTATTTGTAATGATCTTCTTATTAAGCCTATGCGGTTCGGCTTTCGCACAGATCAAGCCCGCCGACAAAGCTTTAAACGACTCCATAGGCAAATTGAACCGTAAAGATCGGTTGGAATGGATCTCAAATTATGCTTCCAAGAATCCATCTTCGCCATCGGGACCGTATTTTTTGAGCGAATTCTTAAAGTTTGATTATCAAACCACAATGGCTCAGCAAGATGCCATCATGAAAAAGTTTAGCGGCAAAGCTAAAACCACAAACGAATACCTGAGGATGGCCAAAGATTTGGACAGTAAGAAAAAACTATTACCAGGTAATGTAGCCCCTGACTTTAGTTTATTGCAGCCTGATGGGAAGCCATTGAAGCTTTCAGATCTGCGAGGTAAATATGTTTTGATTGACTTCTGGGCCAGTTGGTGCGTGCCTTGTCGTAAAGCCATTCCGCATTTGAAAGAAGTGTATGCGAGGTACAAAGACAAAGGCTTTGAGATTCTGAGTCTGTCAGGCGATCAGAATCAGGAAGTCTGGAAGAAAGCGATGGCTCAGGAGCAAATGCCCTGGCCACAAGTATGTGATGAGTTTCCTGACAAATTCAAGCCCTCTAAAGTAGGAGAAATCTATCAAACCCGTTTCATTCCATTTTACGTGTTGCTAGATAAGAAAGGTAAGATTTTGGTTTATAGCGGACAGGACGCTGATGTAGAAAAAGAATTGGAACGTATATTCCCCAATAGCTAGTCAGCGAATTGCATTTAAAGGAAGCATCCCTGGGTGCTTCCTTTTTTTCTTTCCTATGCATGATGCAAATGTTCCTGATTTACCATTTTGTAGCGTTTAGTACGGTCCTACATATCTGCTGTTGCCCACTAGTTTTCCATCTGCAGAGGAAAAGTTCATGTACGCGTGCAGGGCGGTATTTTTTAGCTTAGCAGGCAAAGCTACCGTAAAACCACATGCATCACGCCGTGTTACATTCTGGAATATCGCTGCCTTGCCTGTATCTGCCGCTACTAACAGAAAACTAGCCTGGTCACTGAACCTGCAAAAGTTAGACTCCTGTTGCTCCTGCCACTTAAATATCGCCATGCCCTCTTCCAAAGTTACCGAAGGCACCAGTGCCCCTTTTACATGTCCGCGACTGTACACAATTGCCGGGTAATTTAGGATCACCTTGTCCTCTTCGAATACAAAAGCTTGTTCAAAATTGTAAGCGTAAGCTGCATTTAAGGCAGATCCTTTCTTGCGGTATTGCTTGAAACCGGGGTTGACCAAGTTGCTAATGCTGTTTAAAAACTGCGATAATAGTATAAGTTGCTCACGGGCAAGAAGCTGCGGTTCCGTACCTGGTTTGTCACTGGTCCTTGGCAGGCCGGATACAATATTTTGGCCTCGCGACATTCTGCCGACCACTGCACCTGCTTTGTTGCGCATTGGCCCATTAATTCCTGAATTTAAAATTCCCATAATTTAGATAGTTGATTGGTTGAAACTGCCCATGTAAGTGCTGTTGGATACTTTTTTGCGATCGGCGGCAATGAAGCTAATGTATGTTTCCATATACTGCGATTGCATTTCTACCGGAATTGCCAAAGTGTCTGAGCCAACAGATCTACATTGACCATACAGTGTAAAAATGCTTTCCTGTGTTTCCGGAAAATAAGCAAGCATCATCACTTGATCTGTCGCATCTGGCCATGCCATTTTTGGGTCGCTCTTCCAGCTGAACTTCAAACCTGTCTCCAGCAATTCGATTTTCGGTTCTACTGCGGGAAGTGATTCGCCTTTGCTCACACATACATTTTTGTAGTCGATCTTTAAATCTGGAAAATCACCGCTTATGACCTGCTTACCATTGTTTTTAACGGCCATGTTGTAGGCATGTGAGGTCGTCCCTAAACATTCTACACTAAAGCCTACTTGAAGAAACTCCAGCAAATCTTTTAGCAGCGCAGTGGTCAATTTAATCCTGAGCCTGTTCCTTAGTTGCGGGACTGTCGGTTCCGCGTTGTTAATACCGATGGAGCGATTGACCTCTTGACCATTAAGTTGATAATAGACTAGCCTGCCTATTTTTCCGTTGTGTGGGCCAAAAGGCCCGTTTTTACTTCTTCCCATTATTTAATTTTTTTAATAAAAAACAATGGTAAGCTTTGTTTGTTTGATCCGCTTTTATTTTCTTATATTTTAAATTTGTATGTTAAAAGAAACGCTTCTGTATTGATAGGATACAGGTTTGTCTCATCGTTATAATATTGACGCTATGGAAACCCGTATATTAACGATTGCAGACCGGGTTGGCTTATAGTTGGTTTATACCTGGGTTATAGTTGCCTTATTGTTAGCTTATCCAGGTATAAGGAAAATATAAGCCAATTATAGCTGAAGTATATCATAATTCAGGCTCCAGTCCGAAAGAGTGCCATTTGGAGCCCAAGCCTATTAGGAGGGAGTTAAGGATTTGTTATTTATAGGTACTAAAGTAATACTTTGTGGCATTCTTACTACCAGATTTCTGAAGTATTCCAACATCCGTCGCGACTTTTAAATCTCTACTTGCAGTTGCGGTAGATACTGATTTGAAATGTTGCAAATAATCTTTTCTGGTAAAGCGTAGATTGTATCGTTTTAATCCTATTGGCCTTTCTTAATTCTGTTTTTGGAACATTCAAATGCAGGGTGTTTACTGCGCCAATTTGCTCGGAAACATTTGTTAGTAAGGATATTATCTGAGTGTTTAGCTGGTATGGAGGCTTGTTGTAGGTCATATGGTAGTATCATATGATACTATCAAAGGTAGTGAAAATTTGTTTGAAAAGGATTTGAATTGATGGAAGCATCTTGGTATTTTGCAGAAAAACAATCCGATGTCTACAGTCCTTTTTGATCCAGCTTCCAGAGAAAGCTTACATCCTTTAAATCAGTTAAAAGCTATTGCGGATCTTCGCATGGGTTTATTGACGATCAAGGAGAGATGGGGACTATTGTTGGACAAAGAAATGCTGGTCAGCACAGTAGATTATTTGAAGCCCCTATATGCTCCACTTACAGAAGGCGAGCATCTTTGGATCAATGCGGCTGTGATACCGACTCCTGCTTTGGTTGTAGCTATCAAAGGCTTGAAGCAGCAAGAGGTATTGATGTATGAAGGTGTAGTCATTGCCGCGAATGGCTTTTTGACTTGTAACTTAGTTGACTGGCCGGCTTTCAGTGCCATACCTTTTACAGATGGATTGAAAGTGATCAAGTATCCATGGCAATTATTTCAATGGAATGCCGAGCTGATCAGGTCTGATTTTGAGCTTGTGACTTCTGGAAAGCAATCTCAACCAGCTCCCGAAGGCTGCACGTTGATCAATCCGGGACAGGTATTTATTGAAGAGGGGGCTGTATTGGAGCACTGTATCATCAACGCTTCAGAAGGGCCAGTGTATATCGGTCCTGGAACTTTGGTCATGGATGGCGCAATTATCCGTGGGCCATTTGCAGCTGCGGAAAAGGCTGTGATCAAGATGGGAGCGAAGATTTACGGAGCTACCACTATAGGCCCTTCCTGCACCGCAGGGGGGGAGATTAAAAATGTGATACTACAGGGCTATGCGAATAAGGCACATGATGGTTACCTGGGCGACTCAGTAATTGGTGAATGGTGTAATATTGGAGGTGGTGCTTCCAATAGCAACATTAAGAACACTGCGAGTGCTGTAATGATGAGAGATGAGGCGACGGGCGAACAAGTGAGTGCCGGATTGAAATGTGGCTTAATTATGGGCGACCATTCGAGGATAGCGATCAATAGTGCCATCAATACGGGGACAGTGATTGGTACCTGTTGCAATGTCTTTGGTGCAGGGTTGGGCAGTAAATATTATCCGGCCTTCACTTGGGGCCGCGATGAGCACTATGAATTGAAAGGCGCTTTAAGGGATGTTGGGAATTGGATGGCCTTTAAATCTAAGGTACTTTCTGCTACTGAAACTTCTGTTTTAGCCTATATTTATCAACTACCAGTTTAAATTTTGTTTATGAGAAGAATATCCTTTACACTTTTGTTTGTGCTCCTGACCTTTGGCCTGTATGCGCAGTCGACTTATGTCCGTTTTGAGACTAAACAAGGCAATATCGTGGTGATGTTGTACGATGAAACACCGAGACATAAGGCGATGTTCCTGGAGCAGATCAAGAAAGGTACTTACAAGCAAGCGGAATTCAATAGGGTGATTAAAGACTTTGTGAATCAGGGAGGTGAATTGGACGATAGCATTCTGAATCGCGAAAAGCGTCATCCTGAATTGGGTGCTCCGAGGTTTCCGGCCGAGATCAAGCCACATTTGATTCATAAGCGTGGTACTTTTGGAGCCGGTAGGGACGATAATCCCGAGAAGGCATCCTATTTCAATCAGATTTACTTTGTGATTGGGAAGAAATGGACGGATTCATTATTGGATGGTGTGGAAAAAAGAACGGGTAGGAAGATACCTATGGAACATAGGGAAATTTATAAAAAGATCGGAGGAGTACCTCATCTGGATGGTGATTACACTTTGTTTGGGGAGATCGTGCAAGGTTTGGAGGTTGCAGAAGCGATCAACTCTGTAGCTACAGATAAAAATGACGTGCCGCTGAGTCCAGTTGTGTTTAATGCAGTGGTGTTGTCTAAAAAAGAAGCAGCAGAATTGAAGAAGAAACTTAAATAGTGTTTGGTTAAAAATTGCTTTATTTTAGTTAAAAAATGATTGGCTAATTTGTATTTTTAGTTAGTAGCTTTATATAAATGAACTAATCATTATGAGAAAATTTAACGCGCTCACTTTTGTTTTGTTAATGCTTATTGCTAGAGTGGATGCTCAGGAAGTAAATAAAAGCGGTGGCATCTAACCAGAAAGTAGATTCTGTATATGTTGCAATCCTGAAGGAATATGCCGCTGATACCGCATTTGTGACCCGTTTTGAGAAGGCCCAAAAGCTTTGGAATTTGACAAAGCATGCAGATATTGACGCACGCTTTCCCTCCCGGAGTAATGATGAGCCAATTACTGTTTATTATGGACAAGTAGTAGTAGACTGTATGAGTTCTATTGTAATTGAAATGAACGAACAACGCCTAAGATACCTAAATCAGTGGTTGAGGGGAATACCTGAGGGGGATGTATGCATTGGATCCATAAAAATGAATAAATAAATCAATATGAAAAAGCAACACTATTTCTTACTGATCCTTGCAATTGCGACTAGCCAGTTGCGGGCACAAACGAAGCTTGATTCTGTTTCGGTAGTGATTACCGATAGTCGAGCTGTAAAATCGACTGTGATATACTTAGATGGTCAGCGGATTTCCCAACAAACACTTGATTTCATAAAGCCTGACGACATTCAATCTTTTGATGTGGAGAAAGGTGGCGAACAAGAAAAAATATATGTTAAGTTGAAAAAAGACTTGAATTATAAGTTTTTGTCAATGGCGGAAATCGCGAGTAAGCATATAAGAAGGAAACTGGAGCATCCTTTATTCTTCGTAAACGAAAAATTGGTTACTGATTCATTGTTTTTATTAGGGGAACATCTTGTTCGTAACATTAAGGTTCATACCTCTGAGACATTGCCTTATTATGAAGATCAGAAGTTTGATTTAGTAAAAATCGTTACTACAGTCCCTACACCGATATATATAAGGGGAGGCATTGCCGCCAATTAGGGAATTTATAATAAAGGCGGGCTTTTTTATGAGCCCGCCTTTTATTTTATAATTCTCCTGCGTTTCTGTTCGGAGGATCAACACCGAGCAATGTTTTTACAAAGAAGTCTCTTTTCTTGGCTTTGCCAAATGGTCCACCGTCGCTATGGCCTAAGCCAGGAACTACGATCAGTTCAAAAGTCTTGTTGGCCTTGATCAGTGCATCGGCAAAACGATAAGTCGATTCTGGAGGTACATTGGTATCTGCTTCACCGACAAGTAGCATTAGATTCCCTTTTAGCTTCGCCGCATTGGTAATGTTGGATTGTGCTTCGTAATGAGGACCTACAGGATAACCCATCCATTGCTCATTCCACCATTGTTTATCTACACGGTTGTCATGGCAACCACAAGCTGCTACTGCCGAGGTATAAAATTCCGGATGAAAGAGCACAGCTCCGCCTGCGTTTTGTCCGCCAGCAGAGGTCCCATAGATACCAACCTTGCTAATATCCAGGTAGCTGTGTTTTTTTGCGAGTGCTTTTATCCATAAGATTCGATCTTCGAAACCAGCGTCGCCAAGGTTTTTCCAGCAGACGTCATGGAAAGCTTTGGATCTGTTGGCAGTGCCCATTCCGTCGCATTGTACGACGATGAAACCCAGTTCAGCAAGGCTTTGCATTTCGCTATATGGCAGGAAGGTTTTAGGTACAAAAGAATCCTGTGGACCTGCATAAATGTATTCTATAACGGGGTAAGTTTTTGTGCTGTCCATATTTGAAGGCCGCATCATGATGCCCCAGATGTCGGTTTTTCCGTCGCGTGCTTTGGCTACAAACACCTCGGGCAATCGAATGCCTTTTTTATGGAAGTCGCTGAGGTCTGCTTTTTCGATGTCCATCAGTTTTTTGCCATCAGCAGTAGTATGTAAAGTAGTTACTGGTGCTACATTGACTTGCGAATAGGTGTCTAGAAAGTATTTTTTGTCGGGTGAGTAGGCGATGCTGTGGTTGCCGATCGCAGGGCTCAGGTGCTGTAGTTTTTTGCCGTCAAAGCCAATGCGGTAGTAATGTATATTATAGGGATCTTCCTCAGGGTTCATGCCGCTTGCCCTGAACCAAATCTCCCTTTTCTTTACATCTACGCTGTCGATGTTCCGAACCACCCAATTGCCCTTTGTGATTGCTTTTTCTTTCCCTGTGATCTCATCGACTAAATAAAGATGTCTGTAACCATCTTTTTCTGTAGCCCAGATCAGTTCATGAGTATCGGCTAGATATTGGGTAAAGATGCGCTGCTCATAAATGAAGGTATTTGTCTTTTCGTCGATGATGTCTTTGGTCTGAGCGGTTTTGGTGTTGACTTCAATGACACGGAAGCGCTGATGCCCGCGGTCCCTTTTTTCAAAGGTAAAAATGCTGTTGTCACCTTTTCTCCAGTGTAACTGAGGCGGACCAAAGAAATCTATCTTTTCAGTTACTACTTTTTTATTGGTTTTGTTGGCAATGTCAAATACAAACATTTCAAAACTGGTGAAATCCTCTCCAGGCTGCATGTAGTTATTGGATTTGAGTTCTGCCCGGGTAGTGCCTGGCACTGAACTCAGAAGATAGTACACTTTTTCAGTCTCTTTAGGGTCGGTTTTATAGCCGACCAATGTTTTGCTGTCTGGCGACCAGGTCATTCTTGCGTAGGGTTTAGCTGGAGTACCATCGGTGGTCAATTGCGTTTCCTGCTGATCGGGCTGTGATTTAATGAATATGTTGCCTTCTTTGATCAAGGCCGTATATTTTTTGTCAGGGGAATCGTTGCTGCGGTCGAAATTTCTTTGACGGGGATTGCGTTCAGTACTGCGTTCAGGTATAGAACCGGGTAAAGTGGAAGGCTCTTTTACAACACTTTTTTTTCTGGCAGTCAGGTCGACGCTTATCGTTTCATTTTCACCGCCTGGTGTATTTACTTTATACCAGAACGACTTGCCGTCAGGAGCCCAGTTGGCTTTTACGGTAGCCCGTGCGACTGATTTTGCAACGCTGGTATCCATCATCGCGGAGCGCTTGTAGGCTGCAATCAGCTCATCCTTTCCAGGTTGATAGCTTTGTTGGGCTGAAGCAGAAAACGCAATGGTGCTGATTAATGCTGTAAAGAAGTAATTCATCTGTGTTAAGGAAATAATGAGTGGTAAATGTAGAACTAAAGGGGAACCGATGCTGTGTGTAAATTAACAAATTGTAGCAATGAATTAATAATCTGCTAGTAAGAAGAAGCTTAACAAAGTATTTTACTTATTTTTAAAAAACGCTATGAAACTCACACGACTAAACCTCACTGGCCGGTGCTTACTGCTCCTGTTCCTTATTTCTTCAGCATCCATGTCTTCCTTTGCGCAATCAGGAGGTTCTTCAGAAAGCATTAAGAAACTCGTATCGGCTTTGAGTACGCGACAGAATACCGATTCTTTGGAAAGCGTTTATGTGCAGTTTGATAAAACAGTTTACGGCGCTTCCGATACGCTTTGGTATAAGGCCTATGTCTTTGACGCCAACAGCTTGACCAGCCCTGGGAAAAGTGGGATTCTTCATGTTGATGTATTGAACGCTGAGCACGCAGTAGTGAAGCGCTTCTTGGTTCCGCTGGTCGCAGGTCTGGGCTGGGGGTATCTTCCCCTGAGCGATGCTGGATTTTCCGCTGGCCAATATACCTTAAAGGCTTACACCAATTGGATGCTGAATTTCGATGAGCGGGCTATCTTTAGCAAGGTTTTTAAAGTGGAGCCGGACAAAAATGCAGATGCATCGACTGCGCTGGTCCGGAACTCAAGTTCAACAACAGGTGCTAAGGACAGAAAAGTTGCCGGTTCGGCATCAGCGCAGCAAAATTATGATCTTCAATTTATGCCGGAGGGAGGATATCTGGTGGCAGGTGTGGAGACTACCATTGGGTGTAAGGTACTGTCGCCTGAGGGAAGAGGGATAAGCCTTAAAGGAAAGATTTTAAACGGTAAGGGTGAATCTGTAGCCGAATTCCAGACATCTGAACGGGGAATGGCAAACTTTAAATTTAAAGCACAGGCCGGCGAAAAGTACAAAGCAAGTGTCGCCCTGGCCGGTGCTACAAATGCGAACTACAGTTTTCCGGAAGTCAGTGCTTCCGGTACAGTGCTGAATGTAGACAATCATCCCGATAGCAGCAAGCTAAGTATTTTCGTTCGCAGATCGGAATCCCTTAAAGCAAATCATTTCTATCTGATCATGGCTTGCAGGGCCGGGACATATGCCGTAGATGTCGATTTAAGTACGGATACTGAGCAAATGATTCAGATCAGTAAGAAAAAATTTCCTACGGGCATCTTGCACATCAGCCTTTTAAATGAAGCGTATGTGCCCCTTAATGATCGTCTGGTATTCATCAATCACCATGATTTCCTGAATTTGCAGGTGGCGACAGATAAAGACATTTATGGAAAGCGTGATAGTATCGGTTTGTCGATCACTGTTGATGATGGGCAAAGCAAGCCGATAGTCGGTAGTTTTTCACTGTCTGTTACGGATGACAACCAAGTGGCCGACAATCTGGTCAATGGAAATATATTGACGGAAATACTATTGAGGTCTGGTGTAAAGGGAGATATTGAAGATGCTGGCTATTATATGGATAATCATGCTGAGGCGGCAAAAGGATTGGATGTATTGTTGCTTACGCAGGGATGGACAGCTTTTGACTGGAAAGGTCTGTTTACCAATAGGGAGATGAAGTTTAAGGCAGAACGTTTTTTTGAGATTCAGGGTCGGGTAGTTGGGGCCTTTGGGGCAAAGTCCAGGAAGAAGGTTGCATTATTGGGTACGAAACCTATTTTTTTAAAGGATACAGTGACAGATGAAAGAGGGTACTTTGTTTTTAAAAATCTTCCGCCTTTTGAGTATCCGGTGTTTCAGATCAGAACCTCCAATGCCAGGGACAAGTCTTTTGACCTGAATATTGAAATAGATGAACCCCAGTTCCCTGATTTTAAGATAAAAAATATCCAGCCAAAGCCAATCATTGAACAGGTGCTTGTTCCAAATGAGGAATTGACCAAGTTAAAATCCTTCCAGCAGAAATTGGATGGAACGATGCTAAAGGAGGTAAACATCAATGCCATAAAAACGGTGAATAATTCCGATAATCTTAATGGTCCGGGCCAAGCAGATCAGGTACTGAATGAGGCCGACCTTAAGAAGGAAGGACGGGTTACTTTGCTGGAAGTGTTGGAAAAGCGGATCAAAGGTTTTATGCTTACGGCCAATGGTGCCAGGATAAATACACAACCACTGAAGTTTATTTTTGATGGAATGGATTTAGAATTCGGTCAAAACCTGAGTTTCATTGACCTGAGAAATGAGCTTCAGGGATATAGCATAGAAAACATAACCGGACTGGAAGTTGCTGTCAACATGAAATATACCTCCAGGTATAACTTCAGGCATCAGGAGAACAGTCATTTGATCAGTTATGTTGAGGGAGGTCCAAGCTACATAGAGATCACTACCAGAGCTAAAAAAGGACCTTTTGCCAAGCCCGCAAGAGGAATGTATTTGTATCGATCCTTACCTTTCTCTTTGCCTTTGAAGGAATTTTACGTACCTAAATACCATAGACAGAAAGCAGAAACAGAAGCACCTGATCTCAGGTCTACTGTTTATTGGAATCCCAATATACTGACTGATGCTGAAGGAAAGGCTTCGTTTTTCTTCTACACGACAGATGTCGCGGGAACTTATACTGTGGTAGTAGAGGGGAGTGATATGAACGGCAACCTCGGATTTTTCAAAAGAAAAATTAAGGTTGAATAGCCTGGCTTTCTTAGGAATTCCCACCTGAACCCCCTCTTGGAACTTCAGGTGGGAAAGTACACTATATGCCGTCGGCACGCATAGTATATACCAATTTCACATGCCTGAAGGCGTTAGCTTCAGACCATTCGTTATCGTAGTTTAAACCATAAGGCCAAAAATGTCCACCGCCAGCATGTACAGCTCCGGCACTACCATCAAAGATTTTGATCAGGTTAACGGTATTGGTGCCCAGAAAATCTCCAGTAGAGGTATTGGAATACCAGCCCCCGGTTTGTCCAACGCCCCAGGTGTGGCCGATTTCATGCATCGCTGTACGCGTATTCTGGTAACTTGCACTAGGACCAAAGCGAATGTGTCCTCCGGAAGTCGCATCTGCTGTTGCAACACCTGTATTGTATTCTACGGTCAATGTTCTTGCGGGCCAATTTGCACCAGCATTGTAGCGCGCACATGCATCATTCATGGCATTGGTGATGCGTGTCTGCACATCAGCAGGCAGCCCGGTACTGGTGAGCGTCCATGTGAGTTGTCCGCCGGCATTGACTGTTAGCAAGGACCACTGTTGGTTTTCTCCAGCCCAATAGCCCCATTGGGCCACGTTGGCATTGTCGTTAATAGATTGTCCCGCTACATCAAGATCTTTGCCACTGTTTCTGTTGGTAATACGGTAGTATCCATTACCCAGGGAGGTAAATTGCCATTGCTGATGGTTTGCTCCTGTGTAGGTGGAAATGTTTACGTTAGCACCGTCGGCGGTTCCGGCCTGGTCGACCTGTAGTCCTTTGGCACTGTGTACGCCGATTACAGAATAATAGCCGCCGCTGAGTTGCGTTAGGGTCCATCGCTGATTGGTACCGCCGGTACCACCATACTGTGCAACATTTGCTCCGTCGGATGAGGAAAATCCGGCCACATCCAGCGTTTTTCCACTTTTGCGGTTTACGATGTAAAAAGTGCCATTGCCTACAGTTTGTGGTACTTCAGTAGGTGGTATTGCACTTGTTCTTTCTCTTTTGGAGAGGGTGTCGATTGTAGTGCTTGAATCTTTGCTTGCTACGGTGTCTTTTCGGCAGCTGGAAACACAAAAGGTCAGGGCCAGCAAACTGAAGCCGGCCAATTTTGAGAGGATTGAATTGGTTTTCATGAAAATTGATTTAGGGTTAAGAATGATTGTTATCTATTTGGTTTATAGCTAATTTACTGTATTTATAAGCTCTGGTGTAGTCATATGTTAACGCAATAAAGCTATATCTTAACCCGTCTGTGCTGCTGTTTTAAAATAAAAAGCCCCCAAATAGTGTCTAACTTTTTGGGGGCAGTCTAAAAGACTTGAGGACTTTTAATACCGAAGTATCTCTCTTACCAGAACTTCACATACAATGCTGCGATGATGAGTAGTGTAACCACAATCAGCGCCATAGTAGATGGTGCGACTTTGAACATTGATTTGTCGAGTTCGAAAGCTTTAGGATTCACTTTTGGTCCAGCCAAACTCATGGCAATCATGATGGCCATGGTAAAGAAGAACGAAAGTCCCATGCAGATGTGGAATGGAATTTCGAAGCCACCTTTTCCATTTGGATAGGCGGTATACAGCAGGGTATCGTTGCCCAATAAACCCGGTGCCATTTCGTTGAAGAATACAGACAAAAGGAAACCTGCCAGTACGCCGACAATTGCGGCACTGCCAGTAGTTCTTTTCCAGAACATACCAAGGATAAACATGGCAAAAACACCAGGGCTAATGAAGCCGGTATACTTCTGAATGAAGGTGAAACCACCTTCTCCGCCGATACCCAAAAGATCATCCCAGGTGAAGAGTACTGCCAGGATCATCCCTACAAATACCGTAGCTCTACCTACCAGTACCAGGTTTTTCTCTTCGGTACCTTTAGTGAAATATTTGGCATATACATCCAATGTAAAGATTGTCGAGATACTGTTCACTTTACCTGCCAGGGAAGCCACGATGGCTGCGGTAAGCGCTGCTACAGAAAGACCTTTCAGCCCCGTTGGCAGGAAGGTCAACATTGCCGAGTAGGCTCCGTCTTTACCGCCGATCAATTGAGGTAAGTGTCCGCCTTTATACAGTACAAAAGCAGCAATACCCGGAAGCATTACAATTAAAGGCATCATCAGTTTCAGGAAGCCTGCAAACAGGATACCGGTTCTGGCAGTATGCAGATCAGCACCCAGCGCGCGTTGGGTGATGTACTGGTTACATCCCCAGTAATTCAGGTTGATGATCCAGATACCCGCTACGTAAGATGCCATACCCGGGAAGGTCAGGTATTTGCTGATCTCGTTCTGTGTAGATTCTGCAGTAGGCTTTGGAATGATCATTTTAAAGTGTTCCGGTGCTTGTTCCATCAAAACATTAAAACCTGCAATGGCATTTGCCCCAACCCCAAATTTCTCCCCAACTACTGTCAAGGCAATATAAGTGGTGACCAAACCTCCGAAAATCAATACTGCTACCTGTATCACGTCAGTATAAGCGACTACTTTCATACCACCCAAAGAAATGATGAGGGCAAATACAGCCAATCCGATCATGATTACATGCAGATAATCGCCACCAGTAAGCCCGTTGATGGCAACAGCACCCAGATAGAGTATCGAGGTCAGGTTGACAAAAACATATAAGAACAACCAAAAAACCGCCATAATCAGTGCTACAGACTCATTATACCTGGTTTTCAGAAATTGAGGCATCGTGTAGATCTTGTTCTTGAGGTAGACTGGGATGAACCAGACAGCTACAATGATCAGCGCAATTGCCGCGATCCATTCATAGGCTGCTACTGCAATACCCAGGAAAAATCCTTCTCCGCTCATGCCAATAAATTGCTCGGCAGAAATGTTAGACGCAATTAGGGAAGCGCCAATGGCCCACCAGGTTAAGGTACCTTCGGCCAGAAAAAATGCTTTGGCATCATGCTCATCTCTTTTTCGTTGCCGGTAGATGTAATATCCGTAACCAGAGACGACCAGGAAATAGATGATGAAAACTACATAATCTGTAGTTACTAAACTATTGTTCATAGTGGTTTATTTGGTAGTTTTAAGTAAAATAAATTTTTGTGCCGGTAAAATAAATTTTATCCGGCACATTTTTGTTATTTATAAAAGATTTCGTTCCACTGAAGTTCATTTCTGAACTGATTGATCTTTGTATCTGCTCCGATATTCACATATTCTATTCCTGCGATGTTGGCAAAATCCAATAAATGGGCGGTACTGAGGTTCTGGCTGTAAGCGGTATGGTGTGCACCACCTGCGTAAATCCAGGCTGCACATCCGGTTTTCATATCTGGAAGTGGTTTCCATAATACCTGCGCTACAGGAAGTTTTGGCAATTCATGTTCCGGCTCAACTGCTTCTACTTCATTGACCAGTAAACGGAAGCGATTGCCCATATCGATGATGGAAGCATTCAGTGCGTTTCCACCCGCTACGCTGAAAATCAGCCTTGCCGGATCAGCCTTGCCACCGATGCCAAGCGGATGCACTTCAAGTCTTGGTTTTCCATTGGCCAGTGAAGCATCTACTTCCAGCATGTGTGAACCCAGTACCATTGAATTGGCCGGATCAAAGTGATAGGTATAATCTTCCATAAAGGCATTCGCTCCTGGCAGACCGGCACCCATGACTTTGCAGGCACGTACCAAGGCGGCAGTTTTCCAGTCGCCTTCTCCGGCAAATCCGTAACCGGCAGCCATTAAGCGTTGTGCTGCTATACCGGGCAGCTGGATCATGCCATGAAGATCTTCAAAGGTATCGCTGAAACCTTTAAAACCACCGTCTTCCAGGAACTTTTTCAGTCCCAGTTCGATTTTAGCAGCTTCGTATACTGAAGAATGTCTTTCGCCACCGCGAAGCAAGTCTTCAGTCATGGTATATGTAGCTTCGTACTCAGCCAATAATTCTTGTATGGCCTCTTCAGGGATGCTATTAATGATGGCTACAAGATCGCCTATTCCGTAGGTGTTTACCTCGAATCCAAACTTCAGCTCAGCCTCTACTTTATCGCCATCAGTTACGGCTACATAGCGCATATTGTCGCCAAAGCGTGCAAATTTAGCACCTTGCCAATCATGCCAGCCAGCAGCTGCACGGGTCCAGGTGTCAATTTCTTTGACAACCTCTTCGTCCTGCCAATGACCTACAACTACTTTACGGTCTTTGCGCATCCTGGTCACCATAAATCCAAATTCGCGGTCGCCATGGGCACTTTGGTTCAGGTTCATGAAATCCATGTCGATCGTATCCCATGGAATGTCACGATTGAATTGGGTATGTAAATGCAATAAAGGTTTTTGAAGGATATTAAGTCCTCTTATCCACATTTTGGCGGGAGAGAAGGTATGCATCCAAGTGATTACGCCAATACAATTGGCACTCAAATTAGCCTGCTGCAAGGTCTCGAAAATCTCCTCTGCAGTTTTTACGATAGGTTTATATACTACGCGTACAGGGATTGCTTCTGCGCCGTCAAGCGATTCGGCCACCTGCTGTGCATGCGCAGCGACTTGTTTTAGTGTTTCTTCTCCGTAAAGGTGTTGGGTTCCGGTGATGAACCATACTTCCAATGTTTTTAAATTGATCATTATTGAAATGGGATTGTTTAATTTTAATATTAAGTATCTTATTGTCCGTAGTACGAATCAGGCCCGTGCTTGCGCTCGAAGTGTTTTTTGATCAAAGCATCTTTCAGTTTGGGCGCATCCGGATTGATCTGTCGTGTCAGGAGTGCCATTTGAGCAACTGACTCGAGTACAGCGCTATTGTAAACTGCTTTTTCAGCAGTTTTGCCCCAGGTGAATGGAGCATGATTGCCAACAAGGATCATTTCTACCTCATGATGGCTGTAGCCGAGTTCTTTGAAATGGTTGATGATCTGAAATCCGGTTTCGTATTCATAGTTTCCTTTGATCATTTCGTCGCTCATTGGAGGTGCGCAGGGGATATCTACCGTCAGGTGATCTGCATGCGTGGTTCCGAAGATGGGAATATCTAGTTGCGCCTGGGCCCATGAAGTGGCGAAAGTGGAGTGGGTATGTACAATTCCATTGACCCCTTCCCAATGTTTGTACAACACGGCATGGGTTTTAGTGTCGGAAGATGGTCGTAATGAGCCTTCTACAGTATTTCCTTCGAAATCTACGATCACCATTTTGTCGGGACTCAGGTCTTTATAAGGCACACCACTAGGTTTGATGGCGAAAACGCCAAGGTCTCTGTCGGCTGCACTGACATTGCCAAAGGTAAACAAGACGAGGTTTAGCTTTGGTAGTTCCATATTGGCCTCATATGCCGTTTCTCTAATGTTCCTGTAATTGCCCATGGTTTTCAGTGGATTTGGTCGATAATCTGGCAGCAGTTTGTTCTTCGATAAAGCCGCCCAGTGATTTGTAGTGTGCGTAATGCGCACGGTATAATCCTTGTTTTGCAGGATTTGGTTCGTATGTCCGTTCGAATCCGGTGCCCATGGCAACCATAGCTTCTTCTACTGTAGGGTATATCTTGGCTGCGGTAGCGGCAAACATAGCTGCACCCAATGCGCAAGTATGTTCGAAACGGTGAATCCTGATTGGCATCTCCAGTATATCGGCCATCATTTGCATGATATAAGGGGATTTTTTTGCTACTCCACCTATACCGATCACCCCCTTTACGGGAACGCCCTGCGCGATGAAGCGGTCAACAATACTTTTGGCTCCAAAGCAGGTCGCTTCTGCCAAAGCCCTAAAAATGCGTGGCGCATCTGAACCCAGGTTTAAACCGGTAATGGCACCTTTGAGTTCCTGATTGGCGTCGGGCGTACGACGGCCGTTGAGCCAATCTAGTGCAAGCTCCGCGTTTTTGCTTTCCGGTAACCGGGCCGCTTGCTGACTGAGCTCGACGATGATCTTATTTTCAATTTCTTCGATGAGTGCCGTAGCAGTAGCGGAATCTACCAGTGTGGTGTTTGCCAGGATACTGGTCAAAGGCCAGGTCAATACTTTTTTGAACCAGGCATACACGTCGCCGAATGCCGACTGACCAGCTTCCAGACCCAAGGTGCCAGGGATCACTGATCCGTTTACCTGTCCGCAAATTCCTTTAACTAATTTCCCATCCAATTCTTGCGTTGGTGCTACCAGGATGTCACAGGTACTGGTACCCATGATTTTACAGAGGTGATAAGGTTCAATTTGCCCGCCTACAGCACCCATATGTGCATCAAAAGCACCAACGCCTATTACGACATCGGTGGAAAGTCCAAGGCGTTCGGCCCATTCTTCACTTAAATTACCTGCTGATTCATCTGATGTATACGTGTCCTCGAATAGCCTTTCCCTAAAGCCAGCCAAAAGTGGATCCAGGCTACTGAAGAAGGTTTCCGGTGGGAGTCCATCAAATTCCTCAGCCCAGAGGGCTTTGTGCCCGGCAGCGCAACGACTCCTTTTTATTTTTGAAGCGTCGGTTCCCCCGCTGAGCAGGAAGGGGATCCAATCACAGTGCTCTACCCAGGAATGGGTGGCATCGCGAACGGCATCATCTGCTCTAAGTACATGGAGCAATTTGGCCCAAAACCATTCAGAGGAATAAATTCCGCCAGCGTATTTGAGGTAATTGATTTCGAATTTAGCCGCGTGTTCATTGATTTGCGCTGCCTCTTTAATACCTGTATGGTCTTTCCAAAGTACAAACATGGCATTTGGATTTTCCTCAAAACCTGAAGTAAGTGCAAGAGGTGTTCCGGTTTTATCAACTGCTACTGGTGTAGATCCAGTGGTGTCTACAGCAATGCCCTTTATTGCAGAAGCGATATCAGGAATGCCCGATTTTGAGATACAATCTTTGATGGTATGCTCCAGACCTTCGATATAATCCAGCGGATGTTGTCTGAATTGGTTGAGAGCGGCTTCACAGTAGAGGCCTTTTTGCCAACGTTGATAATAATAGACTGAAGAGGAGACTTCGGCCCCATTTTCGGTATTTACAATTACAGAGCGCACAGAATCAGAGCCGTAATCTATACCGATGACATATTTGGTTAAATTCATGGTTATTACAATAAACGTCTAATTAACGTTTATTTTTTTAACAAATGAAAATTATTATAAAATTTCTTTCAAAAAAAAATGATGTTAGCTGATCAGATTCTCAGGATTGGGAATAAAGTTGAGGAAGGATTGGAATTTTGCTTTGTATTTATTTTTATCCAGGGTGTAATAAAAAGCCCCACGTTTGGAATTAGACTTGTCTTTTTCGGTAAGTTTGATGAGCAGATCCGTTGAGTTTACTTTGCGTATAAAATTCCTGTTGTCGATTTTCGTGTTATATACCTGCTCATATAAATTTTGTAATTGAGGGATGGTGAATTTTTTGGGCAGTAACTCAAAGAGAATGGGATGGAGCGCTGCTTTGTAACGAATTCTTTTTTTCGCTTTCTCTACCATACTGTTGTGGTCAAAAATAAGTGATGGTGCTTCGTTGACAAGAAACCATTCTGCGTGAAATTGATCGCTGATCTGAGTCTTATACTTATTGATATCTATCAGTGCAAAATAAGCGATAGATATTGTACGCTCGATGGGATCGCGGTCGGGACTTCCGTATGCTTTCAGTTGTTCCAGGTAAACATCTTTGAGGCCAGTGAGTTCATGAAGGATGCGCTCTGCCGCACCATACAGATTTTCTGTAGGACTTACAAAGCCTCCCATCAGACTCCATTGATCTTTAGCCGGCTCAAAACCTCTTTTGATCAATAGAATTTTTAGTTGGTCGCCATCAAATCCAAAAATAATGCAGTCTACTGCAACCAGAACCCGTGTTTGGTCAGAATAAGTTATCATGCTGGTAGTATCGTTTTTCAAGAAGTATGTATTTGGTTCTCTGAATAAGGAGAGCAATTTATAAAAATAAAAGTCAAAGGTACAAAAATAATAATCGAGGTCTGGAAGCTTAAATTATAGGATAAACAGCTTTTTCTTTTTGGATGCCTGCATATCGGAAGGTTTAGTTAAAATATTGTTTGATGTAGCTAAATAAGGTTTGCAAAATACAAGGGAATCTTACGTTCTTTACCCTGGATGCAAAAACCGATGTGGTGTAGTAGAACGTAACAAATGCATCAAATATCCAAGAATAATAAATGTTAATTTGACGTTTATTGAATAATTATTACATTTAGGGCTCGCAGGATTACGTTGTTTCATGCGCTGACCAAATGTATATTAAAATGAACAAGATGAATTATAAAAATTACTTCCTTGTATTACTCCTTACAGGGATATGCATAACCGCTAAATCACAGCATAAAGATCTAATTGTCGTCAATGCCGCCCAATCTCAAGGCACAGTATCACCTACCATGTGGGGTGTTTTCTTTGAAGATATTAATATGGGGGCGGATGGTGGAATTTATGCCGAAATGGTAAAGAACCGTTCCTTCGAGTTCTTGAAACCGTTGATGGGCTGGTCTGTAAAAGGAAATAAGATCACAGAAGGCGATATATTGATTTTAAATAGACAAGGCGCCAATCTTGCCAATCCGAGATTTGTGCGGGCCAATATTAAAGGGGCCGACAAAGGAGAGGCTGGAATGAGTAATGAAGGTTTTAAAGGTGGAATGGGCATTAAAAAAGATTTGCGATATGATTTCTCTTTGATGTATCGTCAGCAAACGCCAGGTCTCAGTCTGCATGTGGAACTTCTGGATGAGCAGAATAACGTTCTGGGCACTGCCGTTTTGAAACCGACTGATGCATCGGGGCAGTGGGCAAAACAGGAAGTTAGTTTGAACGCTAAAGCCAGTTCCGCGAAAGGTAAACTGAATATTTGGTTTGAGGGCAGCGGTGTATTGGATATGGACATGATCTCTCTGTTCCCTTCTGATACCTGGAAAGGTCGTAAGAAAGGCATGCGTGCAGATATGATCCAAATGCTGGCCGATATGAAACCTGGTTTTATTCGCTTTCCCGGAGGTTGTATAGTAGAAGGAATTGATTTGGCCAATAGGTACCAATGGAAAAAAACGATAGGCCCATTGGAAGAACGCCAATTGATCATGAACCGCTGGAATGTAGAATTTGCACACCGACCTGCGCCTGACTATTTCCAGACTTTTGGTCTGGGCTTTTTCGAGTATTTCCAGTTGTCCGAGGATATCGGTGCTGAGCCTCTTCCAATTTTAAACTGCGGCATGGCCTGCCAGTTCAACACTGCGGAGGTAGTGCCTCTAGATCAGTTAGATCCTTATGTCCAAGACGCTTTGGATCTGATTGAGTTTGCCAATGGCGATGCTTCTTCAGATTGGGGTAAAGTAAGGGCGTCTATGGGACATGCTGCACCATTTAACTTGAAATATCTGGGTGTAGGGAATGAAAACTGGGGACCTCAATATATAGAGCGTGCAAAAGCATTCCAAAAAGCGATAAAGGCCAAATATCCGAACATCAACCTGATCTTTAGTTCGGGTACTGACCCGGATAGCGAGCGCTTCCATTACCTGGACAAAGAGTTACGTGCGATGGATGCCGATATTATCGATGAGCACTACTATCGATCACCCGATTGGTTTCTGAAAAATGCTGCACGTTATGACAGCTACGATCGTAAAGGTGCAAAAGTATTCGCCGGCGAATATGCAGCCCATGTGGATAAAACAGTAGGTACGAAGCGCAATACCTGGCAGGCAGCTATCGCTGAAGCCGCTTTTATGACCGGGCTTGAGCGGAACGCGGCGGTAGTGAATATGGCATCCTATGCTCCCTTGTTTGCCAATACAGAAGGCTGGCAATGGGCACCCGACTTGATCTGGGTAGACAACATGAATATTTATGGAACACCGAATTATTATGTTCAAAAGCTGTTTTCTACCAATAAAGGAACCCAGGTAGCTTCTGTACTGGCAGAAGGAAAATCACTTTCCGGTCAGGATGGTCTGTATGTTTCGGCTGTAGTCGACAATGTAAAAAAAGAGCTAATTGTGAAGCTCGTAAATACCAAGGATACAGAACAGAACAAGCAAGTTTCTCTGGAAGGATTGAAGTTGGCTGCTGAAGCCCAATTGACGATACTTCAGGGTGGTTTGACGGATCAAAATTCAATGGACAGTCCATCAGCTATCGTTCCGGCAGAAGCAAAGCTAAAACTGAAAGGTAAAACTGCCGCTTTGAAATTGCCTGCAAATTCATTGGTCATGCTGAAAGTTAGTTATAAATAACCATGACGCTTGCTAAACTCATTGATAAGGCGATAAAATATGTGCTCATCTTGCCGCTCAGCATTTGTTGGGGACTGTTGCCGGCGCAGCAAAAATATCCCTTTGAGTTGTTTCAGTCACAGGAGGTGAAGTTGCTGGATGGGGTGTTTAAAACAGCCCAGCAAACCGATCTCGGCTATATGCTTGCATTGGATGCCGACCGACTACTGGCACCCTACCTGAGGGAAGCAGGGTTAAAGCCACTTGCGCAAAGTTATCCCAACTGGGAGGATACCGGTCTGGATGGACATATAGGGGGACATTATCTTACAGCATTATCACTCATGTATGCAGCTACCGGTGATGCCAGAATAGAGAAGCGGCTAAAATATGTGCTCGCTGAATTGAAGAGATGCCAGGATACGGGTAAAACAGGTTACATTGGTGGGGTACCAGGGAGCGTAAAGTTGTGGGAGGAGGTAGCAGATGGAAAGATTGATGCAGGAACTTTTAGCCTCAACAGCAAATGGGTACCACTTTATAATATCCATAAGGTATTTGCGGGTTTGCGGGATGCTTATCTATACACAGGTAATGTTCAGGCAAAGGAGATGCTGATCAAATACAGCAATTGGTTTGTTTGGTTAACGGCTAAATTGAATGATGGGCAGATTCAGCAAATGCTGAAATCTGAACACGGCGGGATCAATGAAGTACTGGCGGATGTCTATGAAATAACCGGAGATCAAAAATACCTGAAGCTGGCTTATCAGTTTTCTCATCATGCCATCTTGGATCCTCTGGCTCAGGGCAAAGATCAATTAAATGGCATTCATGCCAATACACAGATACCTAAGGTTATTGGATTTAAGCGTATCGCAGACGTAAATAAGGACAGTACCTACCAGAAAGCTGCTTCGTTCTTTTGGAATGAAGTAATCCGGCACCGGACTGTGGCAAATGGAGGTAACAGCGTCAGGGAGCATTTTAACCCGCTAAATGACTTTTCAGGGATGATCAACAGTGTAGAAGGGCCTGAGACCTGTAACAGCTACAATATGCTGAAACTCACAAAACTATTTTATGAGTCAGAGGGCTTATGCAGTTATATTGATTATTACGAACGTACCGTTTACAATCATATATTGTCGTCCCAACATCCCGGTAAAGGTGGATTCGTCTATTTCACACCAATGAGGCCAGGGCATTATCGCACATATTCCCAGCCAGAAACCAGTTTCTGGTGTTGCGTTGGCTCAGGATTGGAAAATCATGCGAAATATAATGAACTGATCTATGCGCATCGGGGTAATGAACTTTACCTAAATCTTTTCATACCGTCAAGCTTAAACTGGAAGGAAAAAGGGCTGAGTTTTGAACAGCAAACGCAATTTCCAGAATCAGAAAAAACAACTTTTATAATGACTGGTGGTAAAGCAAGTCGCTTTACACTGAACGTCCGGTATCCTGTTTGGGTTTCAGCGGGAGCGATGAAGATTTTGCTGAATGGAAAAGCGACAAGCTTTGAAGCAAAACCGGGCTCCTACGCGTCGATCACCAGACTTTGGAAAAAGGGCGATCGTGTAGAAATCGTACTTCCAATGAAGACCTATACAGAAAAGATGCCTGACGGATCAAACTACGTAGCGGTGCTTCATGGCCCCGTTCTCCTTGCTGCCAAAACAGATACGGCAAATATGAAGGGTTTGTTTGCTGATGAAAGCCGGATGGGACACATTGCTTCAGGAAAACAATATCCCCTGCAGGACATGCCGATGTTTATACATGATGAGCAGGACATCACTTCATTCATCCAGCCGGTCAAAGGTAAAGCGCTAACTTATACCGCGTCAGGACTTATTCATCCAGCACGCTACCAAGGATTGGAGTTGACACCCTTTTATAAGCTGCATGATTCCAGATATGTTGTCTATTGGCAGGAAGAAACTACAGCCGGATTACAGGCTTTAAAAGTGAAGATGGCGGAACAGCAGCGTATTGCGGATGACCTGGCCCGGATCACGATAGATATGGTTTTTCCCGGTGAACAGCAACCAGAGTCTGACCATTTTTTCAAGGCAGAGCAATCCAGTAACGGGGTGTTCCAGGACCGGCATTGGCGTACAGCCAAAGCCTGGTTTAGTTATGAGTTGACGGATGTAAAAAAAGAAGCTTACAGCTTGCGGCTGACCTACTATGGAAGGGATAAGAACCGCAAATTTAAGATATTGATGAATGAGCAGCTGCTTGCTGCGGTGAGTTTGGATGGTCGCATGGGCGATAAATTTTTTGAGGTCGATTATACCATCCCTCAGGAAATACTAAAAATGGCATCTTCAAAGTTAACTGTTAAGTTTGTTGCAGAGGATGGCTCAGAAACAGCCGGGGTCTATGAACTTCGCCTGTTGAGAAAATGACATAAATGAACCACAAATGAATACACAAATCAATTACCTACGCTTTATATTATTAAGCGTCCTCTTTTTTAGCTTAAGTGGAAAGCCTGCATTTGCACAACAAACGAAAAATACGGCTTACCTTTTCACTTATTTTACGGGAAATACCGGAGCAGAAGAATCCATTAGGTTTGCCCTGAGCAGCGACGGCTACACCTATCGCGCCTTGAATGGTGATCAACCTGTGATCAGTTCTTCGGTAATCAGTTCCACTGGCGGCGTGCGCGATCCACACATTTTACGCGGTGCGGATGGAAAGACATTTTATATGGTGGTTACTGACATGGTATCGGCCAAAGGCTGGGATTCTAACCGGGCGATGGTCTTACTGAAATCTACTGATCTGGTCAATTGGACTTCAAGCATCGTCAATATCCAAAAACGTTTCCCCAATCAGGAGAACTTACTCCGGGTCTGGGCACCTCAGACAATATATGATAAAGAAGCAGGTAAGTATATGATCTATTGGTCTATGAAACATGGATCAAGCCCAGATATCATCTATTGGGCTTATGCTAATAAAGATTTTACAGATCTGGAAACGGAGCCGAAGCAGCTTTTCTTTAGCCCGACAAACGGCCCTTGTATCGATGGCGATATCATCTTCGATCAGGGAAAATACCACTTATTCTATAAAACAGAAGACAGTGAAAAGGGAATTCGAGTAGCAGTATCCGACAAGTTAAAGGAAGGATATGTGATGCGTCCGGGCACTGTACAGCAGACCAAAGATCCCGTAGAAGGAGCAGGCGTATTTAAACTCAATAATGGTGAAGGATACATCCTGATGTATGATGTGTATACGAAAGGACGCTACCAGTTTACGAAGACAAAAGATTTAAAAAACTTCACAGTCGTAGATCATGATGTGAAAATGAACTTTCACCCACGCCACGGCACAGTGTTGCCAATTACGACTGCAGAAGTAACAGCCTTACTGAAAAAATGGTATACAGGACCAGATGTAGTTGGCTCTGCACAATCTCCAGCCATAAAAAAAAATAATGTGGTGATCGATACGGCAAGCAAAAAGGTTTATCTGCCGGTAAAAATGGGTACTTCATTGAAATCTTTTGATCCGGGATTTGTCGTCTTTCCAGGTATGAGTATTAGTCCAAGGGGACCTTATGACTTCACAAAAGGATCCGTGAAAATAAAAGTTAAATTACCTGGTCATGAAGAGATTATTTATGAGCTAAGTGCTTCCGTAGATCTGAATCCAGTGCTGAACGGTTATTATGCTGATCCGGAAATCCTCTATTCCAATAAGACCAAAAAGTATCATTTATATCCTACCAGTGATGGTTTTAACGGTTGGTCAGGAACCTATTTCAAGACATTCTCTTCGCCAGATCTGGCAGAATGGAAAGACGAAGGGGTGATTATCGACTTGCCAAAAGACGTAAGCTGGGCAAAGAAAAATGCATGGGCGCCTACGATAGCGGAAAAGAAAGTTGGTGACGGCTATAAGTATTACTATTATTTTACCGCCGCCCAGAAAATTGGTGTAGCTGTATCAGACGATCCATCCGGTCCTTTCAAGGACAGTGGCAGAGCGCTGATTGCTGGTAAGCCTGCAGGGATAAAAGGAGGGCAAGAGATTGATCCGGATGTATTTACAGACCCTAAAACAGGCAAGAGCTATTTGTATTGGGGTAATGGATATCTGGCCGTGGCATCGTTAAATGAAGATATGATCTCCATAGATTCTGCAACGGTTAAGGTCATCACTCCTGATAAAACTTTTAGGGAAGGTACTGAAGTGTTTTTCCGTAAGGGTAAATATTATTTCTTATGGTCGCAGAACGATACCCGTGATGCAGATTATGGAGTGAGGTATGGTACATCAGATACTCCGACTGGGAAGATCAGTATTCCTGAAAATAACCTGATCCTATCAAAGGATGTGTCGCAAGCTATTTATGCCACTGGCCATAATTCTGTAATACAAGTGCCTGAAAAAGATGAATGGTACATTGTTTACCATCGTTTTACCCGGCCGGCCGGTATAAGTATGGGCCAGTCAGCAGGTTATAACCGCGAAGTATGTATCGACAAAATGGAATTTGATGCCGCGGGCAATATCAAGATTGTGAAACCAACCCTTAAGGGAATTAAGCTGTCGAAGAAATGAAGCACTACTTGATCGCGATATGTCTTACTGCATCTTTGCTGAGCGTGTCTGCACAAGCGCAAGTCAGTAAAACGCAAATACTGGAGACCATCAAAAAGGCGAATGATTATTGGCAGGCTAATCATAAACCGGAGGTCCGCGCTTTTTGGGATGAGGCAGCTTATCATACCGGTAATATGGAAGCATTTTCGATTACCGCTGAGGAAAAGTACAAAGATTATTCGGAACGCTGGGCCGGGCATAACCAATGGATGGGTGCGAAGTCTAAAGATAGATCGGAATGGAAATATAAATACGGGGAGAAGGATGATTATGTGCTTTTTGGCGATTGGCAGATCTGTTTCCAGACCTATATAGATTTATATCATTTGAATCCTGAAGCACATAAAATTGCACGTGCTAAAGAAGTCATGGAGTATCAGATGAGCACTTCTGCAAACGATTACTGGTGGTGGGCCGATGGGTTATATATGGTGATGCCGGTGATGACTAAACTGTATAAGGTAACCGGAAACAAGCTATATCTCGAAAAATTGTATGAATATTTCGAGTACGCCAACAGCATCATTTACGATCAGAAGACCGGTTTATATTATAGAGACGCGAAATATGTGTATCCTAAACATAAAAGCGTAAATGGTAAAAAAGATTTTTGGGCCAGAGGCGATGGTTGGGTTTTCGCAGGCCTGGCCAAAGTGCTGAAGGATCTGCCTTCGGATGATCCGCACCGCGAAGTATACCTGAGCAAATATAAAAAGCTGGCAAAGGCGATTTTAAAAAGCCAGCAGCCGGAAGGTTACTGGACCAGGAGTATGCTGGATAAAGACCATGCACCCGGGCCGGAAACCAGTGGCACAGCATTTTTTACCTATGGGTTATTATGGGGAATCAACAATGGATATTTGAAAGAAAAGGTCTATTTAGGAGCGGCAGAGAAAGGTTGGAAGTATTTATCTGAAGTAGCTTTGCAGCAGGATGGTCGTGTTGGCTATGTGCAGCCGATAGGGGAAAAAGCAATTCCCGGTCAGGTAGTAGACGCCAAATCGACCGCCAATTTTGGTGTCGGTGCGTTTTTACTTGCAGCGGCTGAAATGTACAGATACCTGGATAACAATAGCAAAAAATGAGAAATTATAAAATCATCACATTTGTCCTTTTGCTTTTGCAGATCAACACACTTTGCTTTTCGCAAAGGCGAAGTTCTGCCAAAAAAGCTCAGGTAATGAGTGATCGCAAATACTGGCTCGCAGAAATGGACAAAATGGTAAAGCCGGTATTGAAAAGTCTGGCTGCAGACAGCCTGAAAATTATCATGCCCAAAGTTACTTCCATTCACGTAGACAATAAAGCCCATCGCATAGAAGTGCAATACCTGGAAGTTTTAGGGAGGGTACTTTCTGGAATAGCGCCCTGGATTCAACTGGAAGACGGCGATCAGGATGAGGTAGCCATGCGGAAACAGTACAGGAAATGGGTGATCAGCGGGCTTAGTCATGCGCTGGATTCCAATGCCAGGGACTTTATGCGTTTTGATATTGGCGGACAGCAGCTTGTAGACGCTTCATTTCTATCGATAGCCGTATTGAGGGCGCCCTGGATCTATGAAAATCTGGCTAAACAGGAGCAAGATCGACTGATCGCATCCATAAAAACTACAAGAAGGTTCAAGCCGGTATTTTCCAACTGGCTTCTTTTTTCCGCAATCAATGAAGCATTCCTGGCAAAGCAAGGTCTGGAATGGGACCCGATGCGGGTGGACTATGCTTTACAACAGATGGAGCAATGGTATGTGGGCGACGGGATGTATATGGATGGTCAGTCTTTTGCATTCGATTACTACAACAGTTTTGTAATCCATCCTTACCTTGCCGCAATCTCGGGAGTCATCGGAAAGAAAACGAATGCTTACCAGGCAATGTTCGATAAAATAAGAAAGAGGAATGAACGCTATGCGGTGATTCAGGAACGGCAGATCAATATAGACGGAACCTATGCTGCTACAGGCAGATCGCTGATCTATAGGGGGGCAGCTTTTCATCATTTAGCAGACATGGGATGGAGAAAGGCTTTACCAAAGGAATTGAATCCAGCCCAGGTTAGGTCTGCGCTCACTGCGGTGCTGAAAAAGACGCTGGAGAGTCCGACGACCTATAAGGATGGTTGGTTGACTTTAGGCTTGTATGGTTCGCAACCCAATATCGGGGATTTTTACAACAATCAGGGTAGTCCCTATCTTTGCACCGCATTGTTTCTGCCATTGGGGCTTTCTGAAAAAGATCCCTTCTGGGCAGATCCTGCGCAAAAATGGACTGCTCAAAAGGTATGGACAGGAGAGGATGTACCAAATGATCACGCATCCAGTTTAAAATAATAAAGATGAGCAGGAAATTCATATTTGTGATTTTTTATAACCTGTTAAGTATGGGCTTGTATGCGCAGTCGAATTCGGTTATCAGCACCATCGCGGAAAATGGATGGGCCAGTAATTCAGTGAATACTGTAGTGTTCCGGAAAAATTCCCTGGTTACTTTTAAAAACACACAATATGTTGGTTATTATGATGCTGAACAGTATTTGGTGGTTGCCAAACGCAGAATCAATGATTTGAAATGGGAAGTTTTACGGAGCGCATATAAGGGAGATGCCGCAGATGCACATAAGTCCATCAGCATTATGGTGGATGGAAAGGGATACCTTCATGTCGCCTGGGGCCAACACAACAATCCACTTAATTATGTGAAATCCCTGGCTCCGGGTTCGCTGAATCTAGGAGAAAAGGAAACCATGTTAGGTTTAAAAGAAAGCAAAGTGTCTTACCCTGAGTTTTATAGACTCGCTAGTGGAGACATTCTATTTATGTACCGCGATGGAGGATCCGGAAACGGGAATATGATGATCAACAGGTATGACATGAAGACCGGCAGATGGGAAAGGGTGCAGGATAACCTGATTGACGGGGAAGGTCGGCGAAATGCTTACTGGCAGACCGCGATGGACAAGAATGGAACGATACATCTATCCTGGGTGTGGAGGGAGAGTCCGGATGTAGCGAGCAACCACGACCTTTGTTACGCCCGTTCTAAAGACGGGGGGCTAACCTGGGAAAATTCACAGGGAGTAACGTATCAATTGCCAATACATCAAAAAAATGCAGAATATGCTGCGATGATTCCGCAGAAAAGTGAATTGATCAATCAGACCGCTATGTTTGCAGATGATCGCGGTAATCCCTACATCGCAGGATACTGGAGAGACCAGAATTCTCTGATCCCTCAGTATCATTTGGTTTATTATGATGGCAAGGCCTGGCAAGAACGTAACCTGGGTTTTCGCTCGACAGCGTTTACGCTTAGTGGTAGCGGTACAAAACGTATACCTATATCAAGGCCCCAGCTCGTAGCCTGGAAAAGCAAAGGTCTTTTGAGTGCAGCCTTAATTTTTAGAGATGCAGAGCGGGGAAGTAAAGCCTCAATTGCTGTCTGCAAAGATTTGGTTAAAAATATCTGGAATATAACTGATCTTAGCGAAGGATCAGTGGGCGACTGGGAGCCCAGCTACGATACGGAGCTGTGGACTGAAAAGCATCGGTTAGATCTTTTTTTGCAGAAAGTAGAACAAGTAGATGGAGAGGGGCGAGCGAATACTAGGCCAACGGCTGTTCAGGTATTGCAGTGGAAGCCTTAAAGCCTCCTGTTCTTAGTTAAAATATAGTCGGATATAGCTAATTATGTAAGAAAATATAAGGGCTTTAATGGTTTAATTTACATTACACAAATTAACCAGAATTATTCAACTCTATTTAAAGCCATGAAACTTAAAAACTTTTGGTTTGGTCTCGCCCTGTTGTTGTTTTCTCAGACCGTCAATGCGGCTAAGCACCTTAAAAAAGACATTCAGGATACTTCGTTAACGAAGTATGTAAAAGTCAAATCATTTACCTCAGGTAAACCTTGGTATGATACTGAAGGTAAATTGATCAATGCTCATGCTGGTGGAATCATTTTAATCAACAAAACTTATTATTGGTTTGGTGAAAAAAGAGGTACACACCGCTCGGAAGGAGTGAATGTTTATTCATCAAAAGATCTTTATAATTGGAAGGCTGAGGGGCTGGCTCTGGCGCAGTCTGATGATCCGGCGAGTGACATTACTAAGGGCTGTCTGATGGAGCGACCCAAGGTCATTTATAACAAAAAAACAAAAAAATATGTAATGTGGTTCCATTTAGAGCTGAATGGCAAAGGATACAGTGCTGCCAGAGCCGGTGTCGCGATCAGTGATAAAGTTACGGGTCCTTATATTTATCTAAAAAGTTTCAGGCCCAATGGAAACATGTCCCGGGATATGAACCTGTTTGTGGATGACGATGGCTCCGCCTATCATATTTATTCTTCAGACGAAAATATGGATCTTAGGATCGTAAAACTTAGCGATGATTACCTCGAAGCAACAACTGAAGACGTAAAACTATTCCGAAACCAAAGAGAAGCACCGGCCTTATTTAAGAAGAACGGGAAGTATTTTCTGATCACCAGCGGATGTACGGGATGGGCACCAAACCGTGCGAGTTTACATGTTGCGAACAGTCTTTTTGGTCCCTGGGAATTTAAAGGTGATCCAATGAAAGGGCCTGGTGCGGAGAAAACATTTGGTGCACAATCAACTTATGTCCTTCCTTTAGGAGGTAAGGATGGCGGTTTTATATTTATTGCAGATCAATGGAACCCCAAAAATCTGATGGACAGCAGGTATGTTTTTCTACCCATTCAGTTGAAAGACGATCAGGTTAGTATCGAGTGGAAAGCCGACTGGACATTCCCCCTTAAAGATTCTATCGTCAACATCCGGATCGATTTGAAGAAACGGGCACAGACTATTGAAAACATTGGTTCTTCAGGTTGTTGGTTTTCCGAAGGAATTGGAAAATATTGGCCTGCGGAAAAAAGAGAGAGAATTGCTGAGTTGCTTTTTAGTAAGCAATTCAATAAAGAAGGGCAGCCGCTCGGAATTGGTCTTTCTTCATGGCGATTCAATATTGGTGCGGGAACTCTTGAGCAGGGAGATAGTAGTGGAATCAAGGACTTCAGAAAGCGGTCAGATTCTTTTCTTAACAAGGATGGAACTTATGACTGGACGAAACAAGCTGGTTATCGCTTTTTCCTGCAAAAGGCTAAAGATTATGGCGTAGAAACGCTGATTGCTTTCTCCAATTCTCCGCCAGTGCTGTTTACCAAGAATGGACTAGGGTTTAAGACCGAAAAGGACTATAAGTCTAATTTGCGCGAGGATGCTTATGGTGCCTATGCAAAATTCCTGACGAATGTCTTGAAGCACTTTGAAATGAAAGGACTGCGATTCAGTTATGTCAGTCCGGTGAATGAACCGCAATGGGACTGGTCGAAAAAATACATGGAAGCAGATCAGGAGGGTAGCCCCTGGACGAATGAAGAGATATTTAAAATTACTAATCTATTGAATACCGAGTTGGTCAATCAGAAAATCAATAGCGAGATCTTGGTAACGGAGGCGGGGATGCTGGATTACCTGTATGGTAGTACGGGGCCAGCTTCTCGACAGATCCAGCGTTTCTTTGATCCAAAAAGCCCAAATTATATGGGTGATTTTGAGAAAGTACCTAAAATTATAGCAGGGCACAGTTATTTTTCGGAATCAAATGATACGGTTTTAGTGAATACCCGGAAAAAACTGGCAGATACTTCAAAAGCTTATGGCCTTCGTTATTGGCAATCCGAGTACTCGATGCTGGCAGATGGATTCAGAGATGGCTCAAGGGGGCAGAGAACTGCTATGGATTGCGCTTTGTTTTTGTCGAAAGTCATCCATTCCGATCTTAGTATCGGAAATGCTACTGCCTGGCAATTCTGGAATGCATATGAACCTGGATCTGCAGATTTCAACACAAGATATTACCTGATTGCATTACAGCCAAATGCCGATTATCAAGATGGAGAATTTAAGGTCACTAAAAATTTATGGGCTCTTGGGCATTATAGTAGGTTCATCCGCCCCGGAATGACCCGTGTAGCAGTTGATATCCTTCAGGATGATACCCATAACGCTATAAATAATTTATTGGTGTCTTCGTATGTGGGAGATGATGGAAAATTGGTTGTGGTAGCCACAAATTATGGAGCGGAAACGGTAGCGCTAAATATAGATCTAAAAGGAGCTGGTCGTACATATACCAGCGGGATCAAGTATTTAACAACTGCAGAGCAAGGGAAAGATATGATCCCAATGAAGATTGAAGCTAAGTTGAAGGGCATATCCACGCCACCGCGCTCTATCACTACGATTGTCCTCAACTGAGGGTGAATTTTACAATAATCAAGGATTTATACCAATTTTCGTTATTTAGGGTTAAAATATGGTGATTATGTGTTAAAATATAGTCATCATTTTGATTTAATAGTGGATACTTTTAATAAACGTCAATTAGACGATTATTAAAAGTGTTCACCGTTTTTTTGTTAGGGAAAAAATGGATCACTAACCAAATTTTAAAACCAAATATAGCGTATGAACAGACTCCACATTTTTTCTGTAGAACTCTTTTAATTTGAGTTTCAAATGAGACATCCGGCGGGTAAAGCCCGATGATTCTGTCAATCGTATGGCATGAGGTAGCTCTTTGGCCATATTTATTTCACAAAATAAATAAACGTTAAACTGACATTTAAATTTACATGCATCGTTGATGCGTGCTGGAATTCTAATATCCAAACCATTTATAACATAAAAACCAAGTATGAACACTAGAAAGGGATTAAATCCTAAAATTCGAAATCTCCCGGAAGGGGCTCTGGTACTATTCCAAATCAATTGTATTTCAAGTTCACTTTTCCATTATCGCATTATATGAATAAAATTATACAAGGTTTATATAGCAAAATCGGGGCACTGTCGGTGCTGGTTTCGCTATGCTTCTTAGGTACGGGAGCAATGGCCCAGGGTCAGGTAACTGTCAAAGGGATCATCAGAGATTCCGTGGGTGGGCTGCCAGGTGCTGTAATCAAAATTCAGCAGGCAAGTAACCAAGGCACGGCCACAGATAATTTCGGCCGCTTTACGATAAGTGCTAGTAAAAATTCAACCTTAATTATCAATTGCATTGGATTCAAACCAAGACAAATCCAACTGGCAGATCAACGTGTAAGTGCAGATAATGTCATCAATCTCGATATCCGGCTGGAGAACAGTACAACAGATCTCGAAGAGGTGGCCATTACGGGTTTCGGTAATACCCAGAAAAAGGCCAGTATGGTCAGTTCAATTACCAGTGTAAGTGTTAAAGACCTTAAAACTCCTTCATCCAACCTTACCAATGCTTTAGCAGGTAGGGTTGCGGGCATCATAGCCTTTCAAAGTAGTGGGGAGCCAGGTTTAGGGACGGACAATTCGACTTTTTATATCCGGGGTCTTTCTACCTTCGGAACTGGAAAACGCGATCCGTTGATCTTGATCGATGGTGTAGAATCAACACCTACCGATATGGCTCGACTACAGCCGGATGACATTTCGGATTTCTCTGTTTTAAAGGATGCAGCTGCTTCCTCTATTTATGGTGCGAGGGGTGCAAATGGAGTAGTCTTGATCAATACAAAAATGGGTATGGATGGTAAGCCTCAGTTCAATTTTACTGTGCAAAACAGAATTTCCAAAAATACCAGGGATTATGAGTTCGCAGATAACATTAAATACATGAATATGGCCAATGAGGCAGCCTTGACCAGAACTCCTAATGGGATAGAGCCTTACTCTCAGAACAAGATCAATAGTACAGCAGCAGGTGCAGATCCATATCTCTATCCAAATAATAACTGGTTGGATCAGCTGGTTAAAAACTATACCATGAATCAGGGCTATAACTTAAATATCTCTGGAGGTTCTAATCGCGCAAGGTACTACATCGCCGGTACTTTAAATAAAGACAATGGCAATCTAAAAATTGATCCAATAAATGATTTCAACACTAACGTCAATTTAAAGAATTATTCCATCCGTACAAACATTGATTTTAATGTGACCAAATCAACTGTACTGATTGTCAGGATGTACGGACAATTTGATGATTATCAGGGACCGATTGGTGGTTTCAACGAGCGTGGAGAGCGGATATCTGGAGGTGAAACTACGTTTAGGAATGCCTTGAATGCAAATCCCGTCATGTTTCCTGCGGTTTACCCTGCTTCGAAACTACCTTTTATAGAGCACCCACTCTTTGGCTCTGCGCAGACAAGGAATACTGATTTGAGTCTTACCCCTACGATGTATTTAAATCCTTATGCAGAGATGGTGAAAGGTTATCAAGTTTACAAAACTTCAAATTTGCAACCTCAAATAGAATTGAAGCAGGATTTGAATGGCTTGACAGAAGGTCTATCCGCCCGTGCTATGGGATATCTAAGAAGGGTATCCTTCTACCGCGCCAATAGGGCTTATTTGCCATTCTACTATTCTGCGATCATAAACCCGCAAGATCAGTCTTATAATTTAGTAGCATTGAATGATGGGGGACAAACTTCCTTAAATCCCGTAGGTCGTGAAAATTTAGACTTTCAACAAGACGCTAAAGAAATCGACTCGAGAATGTGGTTGGAAGGTTCGGTGAATTACAACCGCGTCTTTGATCAAAAGCATTCAGTTGGGGGTATGTTGGTTTCCTACATGTCGGATTATGAAAATATAAATACAAACGATCTCATACAATCGCTGCCTGCAAGGAATGCTGGTATATCTGGCCGTTTTTCTTATGGTTATGACGACCGCTATCTGGCAGAATTTAATTTCGGTTATAATGGTTCAGAGCGGTTCGACGTGAGAAATCGCTGGGGCTTTTTCCCTTCAGGTGGTATTGGTTATCGGATTTCCAATGAGAAGTTCTTTGAGCCTTTACGCAACGTGATTTCAAATTTGAAGTTTAGAGCGACTTATGGAATCTCGGGTAATGATGCTATCGGAACAAGTCTTCAAAGGTTTTTCTACATGTCCAGGGTTAATTTGCAAAATACAGCTTATGGTGCTTCGTTTGGACGCAATGACGGTGCAGCTATATACAATCGGCCAGGAGTATCAATTGATAGGTACGAAAATGCAGACATTACCTGGGAGCGCTCGAAGCAGTTAAATCTTGGTATGGACTTGACCATAGCTAACTCGGTAGAGTTAATCGTGGATGTTTTTAAACAAAAGCGAACCAACATTTTACAGTCTGCACAGAACATCGATCGCGCTGCAGGTTTGATGACTATACCATTTTCTAATTTTGGAGAGGCGAGTTCTAAAGGTATAGATCTTTCGGGTAGCTACCGTAAAACTTTATCCAAGGATCTATGGATTAACGCCAGAGGAACCTTTACCTATGCTACTACTAAAACTGTAAAGGTTGATGAATTGCCTTACCCTGCTGAATTATCCTATCTGTCCAGGAAAGGTGCTGCAATTAATCAGGCCTATGGATATATTGCTGAACGCCTTTTTGTAGATGACGAGGAAGTAGCGAATTCACCTATCCAATTCGGAGATAGGGGATTGAGAGCTGGCGACATCAAATACCGTGATATCAATAATGATGGATTGGTGAATAGTGATGATCAGGTGGCTATTGGTTATCCTACTGAACCGGAAATCACTTATGGCTTTGGTTCTAGTTTTGGCTATAAAAAATTCGATTTCAGTTTTTACTTCCAGGGTTCAGCACGCTTTTCTTTCTTCATCAACTCAAATCAAATACAGCCCTTCTATCAGAGTGGCGGTTCTCAAACAGGCTTGCTTAAGGCAGTGGCGGATGACTACTGGTCAGAAACCAATGGTAATTTATATGCCTTCTGGCCCAGACTCAGTACCTGGAGAGTGCCAAGTAATAACGTAACCTCTACTTGGTGGATGAGAAGAGGGGATTTCCTCAGGCTGAAAAATGTGGAGCTCGGATACACTGCCTCGATAAAGAAGCTTAACGTAAAGAGTGCAAGAATATTCTTTGCAGCTACAAACCTATTTGTTTTGAGCAACTTCAAGCTTTGGGATCCGGAGATGAGAGGAAATGGGATGAATTACCCGCTCCAATCTCTATACAATATTGGCTTACAGGTTAATTTATAATATAAATACCTACTAGAAATGAATAAGAAAAAAATAATCGCAACCGCATTCGTTTTCACAGTGCTTTGTATTGTGACCTCTTGCAAGAAGTTTCTTGATATCGTTCCGGACAATGTTGCTGTGATCGATAATGCATTTAAGCTTCGAATAGAAGCAGAAAAATACCTTTTTACGTGCTATTCTTTTTTACCGAAAAATGGCGATGGCTGGTTTAATGCCGGAATGATGTCGGGAGATGAGATTTGGATGCCGCAAACTGACCAGGCGACCTGGCACCCGGCATTTCGCATCGCTCAAGGTGAACAAAATAGGAATGCTCCATGGTTCGATGAATGGGGAGGCGATCGAAAAGGTGGTGATGGACGCTTCAACTACTTAAATATGTTTGTGGCGATTCGCCATTGCAACGTGTTTCTTGAAAATATTAAAGATCCGACGAAGGCACCTGATTTGGGTATTGCCGAGCGTGAGCGCTGGATCGGGGAGGTGGAGTTTTTAAAGGCTTATTATCACTATTATTTGATGAGAATGTATGGCCCTATTCCAATTATCGATGTAAATGTTCCAGAGTCTTCTGCTCCTGAGGCCTTGTATTATAAGCGTGCACCTATAGATGAAACAGTGAATTATCTTTCAGGTCTTTTAGATGCGGCTGTAGAAAAGCTTCCGCAGAGAATATCAGATGAAAACAGGGAACTCGGGCGAATCACCAAGCCGATCGCTTTAGCTGTAAAAGCTAAACTGCTACTGATGGCGGCCAGCCCATTATTTAATGGCAACTCTGATTATGCTGGCTTCAAGGACAAGGAAAATACGGTGTTTTTCAATCCAACTTTTGATCCTCAAAAATGGGAAAAGGCAAAAAACGCGGCAAAAGCTGCGATTGAATCGGCCGAATTGAATGGTGCGGTATTGTATACCTACACTAACGATTCCTATGGGCTAAATGCGGAGACCAAAACCCAATTGAACATTCGTAATGCGATAACTACAAGGTGGAGCGCGGAACATGTTTGGGGTCTATCTAATAGTTACTTTGTTAACGAAGCATTGTGTATGCCTCCGATGGCAGGTATTGCAAATGTGGACCGATTCCAGCTACAGGGAGTATGGGCTGCACCATTGAAAATTGCAAAAATGTTCTATACCAGGAATGGTGTTCCTATTGATGAGGATAAAACGCTGGATTTTGTTAACTACATGCAAACAAGGGTGGCCACTACTGCAGAACGCTTTCTGGTTGAGCCGGGATTTGCTACCGCGAGGCTCAACTATGATCGCGAGCCTAGGTTCTATGCTGATCTCGGATTTGATGGCGGTAAATGGTATATGAAAGACGCAACCACTACTGGCAGCGACGTAAACTCTGTTTATGTCCAATCGAAGAATGCGCAACGATCGGGATTTGGTCACTTCACCAATTGGAATGAAACCGGATACTTTATCAAAAAACTTGTTCATTGGGAGTCTACCACAAACACAAACAATGCGCCTAGCTGGAAAACCTATCCTTGGCCGGAAATCAGATTGGCAGATTTATACTTGATGTACGCAGAAGCATTAAACGAAGCAGAGCCTGCATCTGCTACAGCTATCACCTATGTTGATCGCGTAAGGACAAGAGCCGGACTAAAAGGGATCGTGGAATCCTGGACAACCTATGCTAAAAATCCGTCAAAACATACGACCCAGGCTGGCCTGCGTGAGATTATTCGTCGTGAGCGCCTTATAGAGCTCGCTTTCGAGGGACAACGGCTCTGGGACCTTCGCAGATGGAAGCTATCTGCCGAAGAACTGAATAAGGACATTACGGGCTTGAGTATTCTAGGTAAAACAACTGAAAGTTATAATATTGAGCGAACGATATTCAGCCAGACGTTCATTGCACCTCGAGATTATTTCTGGCCGATAGGAGATACGGAAATTAGAAAGAATCCAAAACTGGTACAGAATCCAGGATGGTAGTTTATACATTAAGTACTAAGATTATGAAATCGGAAACTATAACAAAATGCTTGCTGTTATTTACACTTCTCTGTATACTATTTTCCTGCAAGGAAGAGGAGTTAAGGCAACCAGCAGAAAATGACACCACTGTTCCACAATTGGTGAGTAATGTGAAGGTCGAAAACCTAAGTGGTAAGGCCAGAATTACCTATAAATTGCCAAATGATAAAAATTTGTTGTATGTAAAGGCTGTCTTCACATTGGCCAACGGTACAAATTTTGAGGCAAAATCTTCCTTTTACAAAGATACCGTGGTGGTAGAAGGTTTTGCAGATACTCAGGAACATGAAGTAAAACTCTACTCAGTGAGCAGGAGTGAAGTTCTGTCAGAACCCACCATTGTTAAGGTAAAGCCTTTGGAGGCACCTTTTCAAAAAGTATTTAAGAGCATACGTGTATTAGATGCGTTCGGGGGCTACAACTTGACTGCTACCAACCCTACACGAGACAACATCTCTATCATTGTGATGAGAAGAAATGCATTCAATGAATTTGAAGTAGATAACTTCAAAAGTATATTCACGCGAACTGATGCCGTTCTTTCTAAAATTAGAGGCTTAAGTACCACCAAGCAGGAACTGGCTATATTTGTAAAAGACAAATGGGGCAATAGTTCAGATACACTCTATACTGATATTAATCCGATTTTTGAGGCAAAGTTAGATCCTCAGCTCTTCAGAGCTTTAGTGTTGCCGGGAGATGCGCCTCAGGTGACAAATGGTGCCGCCCTCGTTTACGCTTGGGATGGTAGACTGGGCTGGCCGTACACGAGTTTTACACATCAGATTAACGGTGGAGATGTGCCTCATATGGTCACTTTTGATACAGGTGTTTCTGCAAAATTAAGCAGAGTTTGGATCAGGCCTTTTCCTGAAGGTACAAGATACTACTACTTGTCGACGATGAAGAGATTTGAAATTTACGGTTCATCAAGTCCAAATCTCAACGGTGCATTGGATGCCAGCTGGATATTGCTGGGAAGTTATACGGTGGTTAAACCTTCAGGTCTTCCTTACGGAAATGACAACGCTGAAGATCAGGCGACAGCAGCAGCTGGCTTTAGCTGGGACGTTGATTTAGCGGCACCAAAAGTGCGTTACCTCAGAATTAGATGTTTGGAGAACTGGGCTGGTGGTACTGCGCAAAGTATCAATGAAATTGAAGTGTATGGTGCAGCACAGTAAGCAATTTGATTCATTAATTAGAACTAAGGACATGAAGTGTAGAATTCAAAATAATATAAAGAAGACCATTGCGGTATCGTTTGTAGCAATATTATTATTTGGCTGTTCAAAGTCAGATGATTACAAAAAATATCAAGCAGATGGCGACATCCTTTACTCGGGTAAGTTGGATTCGGTAAAGATTAACCCTGGTAATAACCGGGTTCAGTTGACAGGTATTTTGAAAGCAGATCCGAAAATTAACAAGATTAAGATTTTCTGGAATGATAAAAAGGATTCTATCGAATATCCAGTAAACATGAACACGGATCCTCGGAAATTCGCTAAAACTTTTGCTGTAGAAGAAGGTATCCGGAGTTTTCTGGTATACACCTATGACGCTGATGGAAATAGATCGGTAGGAGTGAATGCTGTGGGGAGGATATACGGTCCTCGGTATGCTGGTTCCTTGAATAATCGCGTAATCAGCAGTGCTGCTCAGGCTAATGGTGCAACCACTGTTGATTGGCTTCCTATAGATCTTTCTGCAGGGCCCTTTGCTACGGAAATCCGGTATACATCATCCACAGGTGTTAAGACTTTGCGAGTGCCTGTTGCGGACGAAAGAACTGTTCTAAGAGATGTTGCTGCATCAGCCTCAACATTAAGTTACAGAACCTTATTCTTACCTACTAAAGCAAGTATAGATACTTTCTATACTGAATTTGCCCAAGTGGGAATTTTCAAAGAGGTCACTTCCCAATATTTATTAAATACCAGGATTCCTTTTACAACTTCTGCTAAGGGAGACAGATGGGGTAACCCCACAGATTGGATTACCAATTCAGCGGTGAAAAACTTTACGCTAAATAGCAGCACAAAATTTGGTGGTGTGGATGCTTGGTTCGGTGGTCCTCAGCTCGCGATGGAAGCGGGATGGTCCACAGATAATATGGTGACCATTACCAATGGTAAAATTTACCAAAGCCCAACTTTGCCAGCAGGTTTATACACCCTTGAAATGGACATACCAGATTGTACCTCCGGGGGTGACTTTTATACGGTTGCTGCGGAAGGTGATGGCATTCCGAACACGGAAAATATCAATGCATCTCTGGCTTTTGCAAAGACCAATTCTCCTGGAACACACAGAATCACTTTTACGTTAGCAACGGCCAAGAAAGTATCTCTAGGCTTTGTAGGTAACCTCCCCAATAAGGGTGGTGGAGATGGTACTTTCTGGAGGATCAGTCAGGTGCGACTAAAGCAATTACCTGCTGTCAACTAAGGATTTGTACATTTGATCATAAACATGGCTGCTTCAAAATATTTTGAAGCAGCCATGTTTATTTCTAACTTAACTTATACCCTTTGCCAAATGATTTTCTATATTTTTTGATGTATTCAGAAGGCCGTAAGCCAAACAACTTTTGAAACTGCTCCCTGAAGTATTTGATGTCCGTAAAACCAGATTCCAGTGCAACTTCATTCACGTTGTGTTCCGTATTGATAAACAACTGGGCGGCATTTCTGAGCTTTATATAACGGATAAATTCATTGATCGTTTTGCCTGAAATTGCCTTCACTTTTTTATATAATGCCGAATGGCTCATTCCTATTTCATCAGCCAAAGTCTTAATGCTGAAATCAGGATTATTGAGGTTTCTTTCTGTAATGGAAATACATTTTTCAAGAAAGTCTTTATTCTCTTGAGACACCTTGGAATTGTCTGATTTCAAAGTGATCTTATCATAGAAATAGTTCTGCAAGGTGTTTTTGCTCTTCAGCAAGTTCGCGACTCTCGCCAGTAACATATCCTTATCAAAGGGTTTGGTAATGTAGTCGTCTGCTCCACCCTCTATACCTTTTAGTTTGATTTCCGGGGAGGAGCTTGATGTCAGCAGGATCACCGGTATGTGGCTTAAGGTAGGATCTTCCTTAATTTTGGTGCATAGTTCTACTCCGCTTAACTCTTGCATTACCACATCTGTTACGACGATATCTGGCATATGTTGTCTTACCATCAATAAACCTTCTTCTCCGCATTTTGCTTCATATACAGTATATTTCGTGGCAAACAACTGCTTGATGTATTTACGGATTTCTTCGTTATCATCTACAACGAGGATACCGGGCTTATCCGTAGTGAAGTCATCAGTAAGTCCATTTTCCGATGCAACGGCTTCGGTTTCATGTGGCTCAGCAATTAATTCATTTATAAATACTGGACTTTCATTTACATCTTCATAGATCACGTGATTTGAAAACTGTGTTTTTCCTTTGGATAACTTGACTAAGAAATCTGTCCCTTCGCCCGGATTGCTGGAGTAACTCACCTGACCAGAATGGAGGCTTATGAACTTATTTACCAAATAAAGACCAATCCCGAAGCCCGTTTTCGCTCCCGGGTTTTGTTCAAATACCTGATAGAAACGATCAAATAGTTTGGTACCCACCTCTTTGGGGATACCGATTCCCGTATCAGTGATGTGAATTGATACCTCATCAGCTGTTTCTTCAATTGAAATTCCAATCACACCTCCATCCGGTGTGAACTTAAATGCATTGGCAATCAGGTTGAATAAGGCAATCTCAATTTTCTCCTTATCGATATAAAGATCTATGTGTTCTGCGCTGCTGCTGAACGTGAAATTGATCTTCCTGGCCCTGGCTTGCTGACTGAAGCAAAAATAAACCTCCTTACAAAAGACAACGAGGTCGGTCTTCACGATCTTCAGGTTGTCGGCGTCAGATTTTCTGAATAAGAGCAATTGATCTACCAGGCTCAACAGCCTCCTGGCATTCCTGTACACTACAGTTAATTCTTTGGAGTCGACCTGACCGCTATTGTTTAAGAGTTCTTTAAGTGGATTAATGATCAGGGTAAGTGGGGTACGGAATTCGTGAGACACATTGGTGAAAAAAGCCAGTTTCTTTTCGTTGAGTTCCTGCTCCTGAGCTACCTTTAAATTTGCCAAATCGACCTGGTATTTTAATGTCGTCTGGCGTTTTTGGTAATTCAGATAAATGTAGATCAGACTAGCGGCGACAGTTACATAAAATAGGTAGGCCCAGTAAGACCTCCACCATGGCGGCAACACCTTGACGAGAAGGATACGTTCATTATTAAGCCATTTGCCCTCCGCATCGGTAGACTTTATTCTCAACGTGTAATTGCCTTCTCTCAATCTGGAATAGTTTATTGTTCTGTTGTTGCCAGACTCGTTCCAGTTTTCGTCCCATCCTTCCAGGAAATACGCATAAGCGATTTTGTTGGGAGAAGAATATTCCAAAGCAGCAAAATCAATGGAAAGCACAGCTTTGTCGTACGGCAAAGTAATCTTTTGGGTGTCGTATATGTTTTCTTTTTCCTCAAAGTCCTCATCTTGCTCGTAAGGGATATTATTTATCCGAAGTCCAGTAATCAACAATTGTGGTTTGAGTACATGCGACTCAATTTGCTCAGGTCTGAATAGGTTGAATCCTTTAATACCGCCGAAGAGAAATTCCCCTGAGGCAAGCTTCAATGCAGCATTGTAGTTAAACTGCTTACTCTGAAGTCCGTCAGTCTCATGGAAGTTTTTGATCTGTTTGCTGGAAGGGCTCAGTCGACTCAAACCGCTAAATGTGGAAATCCATAGGTTCCCTGGCTCATCTTCCAAAATGTTAAGTATTGAATTTCCGGACAATCCATCTCTTTGGGTTAGCACCTCGGAGCGGCCGGTTTTTCTGTCGAAACGTAACAGTCCTGCACCCTCAGTTCCTATCCAGAAATTACCCTTTTTGTCTTCGTATATGGCCCTGACTGCAGCATTCATTTTAAAGACCTTATGATTTCTTCCAGTTGGATCGATCCGGATCAGCGAAGAAAAAGTCCCCATCCACAATACGCCTTGCCTGTCTTCCCGAATTGTGATTACATTTTTGAGGCCAGCATCAAAAAGCTCAAACTTATCCAATTGCCGGTTAAATTTATAGGTTCCTCCATCAGTGCAGGTACCTACCCAGATGTTGTTTTGTTTGTCCTGATAGATACTCCATGTATTTCTATCTGTAATTCTGCTTTTTTCATTAAAACAGGCATAATGACTAAAGTTACCTTTGGATTCATTGAACTTATTAATCCCACCTCCATAAGTGGCCAGCCAAATGTTGTTGTCCTTATCTCGAAGGATGCCCGCCACGTTATTATTGCTCAATGAGCCAGGATCGGAAGATTTATGACTGTAACTGTTGAAATTACCATTTTTCCTATTCCAGTAACTGAGGCCTTCTCCATCTGTACCTACCCATACATTCCCATGCTCATCTTCACAAAAAGATAAAATGAAGTTGCTGATCAATTGATTCGGTTTAAGGGGATTAGAAGTCATGGTTTTAAACCGGGCCCTGTGCTGGTCTATCACATTTATTCCTCCTCGCAGCGTACCGATCCACATGCGCTGGTCTTTATCTTGAAAAATGGTATTCACTGCTCCACTGGTCAGCAATCCGGCCTCTTTACCCGGGCGCAGGTAATCAGAACTTTCATCGATAAGATTGTAGATGCCGATTCCATCACCATCGGTTCCGATCCACAGCCTGTTGGCTTTATCCACTTGCAAGTCAAATATATTTGCGCTGAACAGCGTATTTCCACGATCACGGTAGGAATATAGCTTTTTGCTGGCGATCTCATATTTATATAGGCCAGACTCGTTTCCAATCCAAATGTTTCCCAGTTGATCTGGTTCCATACAAGTCACATTCATGTGAAGCTTGTTGACAGGTATTATTCTCTTACTCGTCGGCTCATAACGACAAAGCCCCTTTCCCTGGATATAAAGCCAGACGTTATCCTTATGATCTATTTTTACAGATAGTACCGGATATCTGTTTGAGCGTTCTTCTCCTTCCGTGTAGAAAATACTGGTTGCCAACTGGCTGTCTGCTCCATAGATGAGTAACCCTTGTCCGTCAGTCGCTATGTAAACGTTTCCAGCCTTATCTCTGGCAAGATCATTGACTGCATGAGATGCGGTTTCATTTTTACCATTATTCTGAAATTGGATCATCCTAAACTTACCTGTCCGGCTCTCATAAAGACTCAGTCCTTTTTTCGTGCCAACAATGATGTTGTGCCGGGTATCTTCTTGAATAGCCACAATACGATTGTCTGGCAGGGAGAATTGATCATTGGGATCATTTTTAAATAGCTGAAATTTATAGCCATCATATCGATTTAAACCCTCATAAGTTCCGAACCACATGAAACCATATCGATCCTGATAAATGCTGGTTACTGCATTATTGGATAAGCCACTTTCGATTCCCAAATAATACAAATAAGGTGGATCAATGGCTTTTGAATGAAGAAAGCTGAAAAAAAAGAGAATCAGATAACAATATCTTTTCATGAATAAACAGGTACCCCAAGTATTTGGTTAGATTGAACTGTGTCAAATATACGATTTCACCCCTTCTATTTTACCATAATGCCCCTCATAAATGTGCTGATGTCGTAGTTAGATTTGCTCAAACCAAATTATAAAGATATGAACATTCAGCAGCGCAGCTCATCTCATTTTAGCACAATTCATCACGTTTATTGCCATATAACCAGTCAGGTATGGAAGGATAATAACCTGTTATAATAAGCTAAAATATGGCGATACTGCTATATTTTTTTAACCTAGTTTTATAAATGTTATGTTGACGTTTAATTAGGGTGCTATCAAAATATCTTAGATGTCATTCGGGGACACATGACAATAACTAATAATAAATAAACCAAACTACCAAATAATCAAATATGATTCGAACTAAACCCAAAGACGAGTCTTTCGGATTGAAACATTGGACCTACTGTTTCAAGGAAAAGACATTATGCAAGGCAAATAACAATTTAGCTAAACAATTAAAACAAAATAGACATGAATAAAAAGCTACTTGATAAGTATAAGGCTTATTCTCTTTCTTGTAATATGGGAACAGTATATAAAATACTATTATGCTGCTTTCTAGTTACAGTTAGTTTTCAGGCCTCTGCTCAAACAGAGGTAACCGTTAGAGGGGTAGTAAAGGACAGCATAGGCGGCATTCCTTCTGCAACGGTGAGTATTCCAGGTACAAAGACCGGGGTTTCTACAGACGGCGATGGTAGATATACAATCAAAGTACCAAGGACTTCGAAGTTGTTGTTCTCTGTTGTTGGATATAAACCTAGAACGGTATCAGTTTCAGATTATAAACCTAATGCAGAAGGAGTTTACTCTATTACCATTACTATGGAATCGGACGATAGCTCTTTGGAGGAAGTTACAGTTGTAGGTTTTGGTACTCAAAAGAAAACAAGTGTAATCAGTTCTATAACATCTATCAATCCAAAAGAGTTGAAAGGACCTACAAGTAACCTAACTACAATGATGGCGGGCAGGGTCGCGGGTATGATTGCTTATCAGCGAAGCGGCGAGCCTGGTGGTGATAATGCTAACTTTTTCATTCGGGGTCTGGGAAGTTTCGGTGCAGGAAAACAAGATCCGCTTATATTAATTGATGGTATCGAATCCAGCAACACCGACTTGGCACGACTTCAACCGGATGACATTTCTTCTTTTAATGTTTTAAAAGATGCTACGGCGTCTGCCGTTTATGGTGCCCGTGGTGCCAATGGAGTGATTCTCGTAATTACAAAGTCGGGTGTTGATGGAAAAACTAAGTTCCAATTCAGAAACGAAACTTCTTTGTCAGGAAATACGAAAAACTTTCAATTCGCTGATAATATCTCTTACATGACATTAGCAAATGAAGCGGCTCTGACTCGGAATTCCCTGGCTATTCTTCCATATGTGCAGTCGAAAATAGATGCTACAGCAGCAGGAGAAAATGAATTGCTGTATCCCAATAACAATTGGATTGAAAAATTGATCAAAAATTATACGATCAATAATAGGTATAACATGAGTATGTCGGGCGGTGGTGTTAAAGCCAGATATTACATTGCAGGAACTTATAATATTGACAATGGTGTTTTGAAAGTTGATAATCTAAATAACTTTAACAGCAACATCAAATTAAAGAATTATTCAGTCCGGTCAAATGTCGATGTCAATCTAACGGCAACAACTCAGGCTGCAATTAGAGTTTATGGTCAGTTTGATGATTACAGCGGACCCGTGGGAGGTGTCGATGGAAACGGAAATAGAATCAATGGTGGTCAGAAGATATTCAATCAGGCTATTTGGTCTAATCCGGTAATGTTTCCTGCTGTATATCCGGCAAGTTTATCTCCCTTTACTAAGCACCCGCTGTTTGGTAATGCAAGAACCCCAACAGACGGTCTCTACATCAACCCTTATGCCGAGATGGTTCGTGGATATGAAGATCGAAATGCTTCAACTTTGCAAACACAGATCGAGATCAAGCAAGATCTGAATTTTCTTACAAATGGACTAAATGCGCGTCTCATGACTTATGCAAGAAGGTATTCTTTCTTCAATATTTCCAGACAGTACAATCCATTTTATTATTCATCCAATTTGCAGCCGGATGGAAGCATTGCTTTAACTACACTGAATGATGGCGGACTGAGCTCAGTTGGAACAGTTGGAACTGAGTACCTGAATTATTCAGAAGGATCCAAAGATCTAAATTCGACCTTTTATGTCGAAGCTGCGGTAAATTACAACCGGACTTTCAGTGAAAAGCATGCGGTAACGGGTATGTTGATCACAACACTGAGAAATTATCTTGCTGGTAATGCAGGTAGCCTACAGTTGTCTTTACCTTCTAGAAACCAGGGTGTTTCTGGACGTGCAACCTACGGATATGACAATAGATATCTTGCAGAGTTCAACTTCGGATATAATGGATCAGAGAGATTTGCCGATAACAATCGTTTTGGATTCTTCCCATCCTTTGGTTTAGGTTATGTGGTTTCAAATGAGAAGTTTTTTGAGCCGCTGAAGTCAGTAATTAACAGTTTGAAACTTAGAGCAACTTATGGTTTAGTTGGTAATGACCAAATCGGTGCGTCAGGAGACAGATTTTTCTACTTGTCTGAAGTGAATATGACCAACGCTACTTATGGTTCCACATTTGGAGAATTATATAACTATTACAGGTCTGGTATATCTATTTCACGTTATGCAAATCCTTTAATTACCTGGGAGCGTTCAAAGCAGATCAATTTAGGTCTGGATTTAAACATCAAAAATGCACTGGATATTACTTTCGATATCTACAAAAACACGAGGTCGAATATATTGACTTCAAGGACATATATCCCTGAAAGTATGGGGCTTCAGGCAGCAGTCCAAGCCAATACCAATAAAGCTGAAAGCAAAGGTATCGACCTGGCATTGACTTACAACAAATCCTTTGGTAACGGGATGTATATTCAATCAAGAGGTAACCTTACCTACGCGACAAATAAGATCCTGATTTATGATGAACCCTCTTACAAAGACTCCGAGGCGTATAGATATCGTGTGGGAAACTCTACAACTCAATCCTATGGTTATATTGCTGAACGGCTATTCGTAGATGATAAAGAAGCAATGAACTCCCCACAGCAGTTTGGTGCGCGGGCAGGCATTGACTATAGGGGTGGAGACATCAAATACCGAGATGTCAATAAAGATGGATTAATTGACGATGCGGATATGGTGCCGATTGGAAACCCAACATCTCCTGAAATCATTTATGGTTTTGGTGGAACCTTTGGATTCAAAGGCTTTGATATCAGTGCATTTTTCCAAGGCTCTGCTAGGTCTTCTTTCTTCATCAACTCGGAAAATATTTCCCCTTTTGTACTGAATGGTGGAAGTCAGAATGGTCTGTTAAAGGTAATCGCGGACAGCCACTGGTCGGAAGAAAATCGTAACAGTTATGCCCTATGGCCGAGGCTAAGTCAGACATTTATCAGTAATAACAACAGAACCTCCACCTGGTGGATGAGAAATGGAGCCTTCTTGAGGCTTAAGAATGTTGAGCTAGGTTATACGCTAAAAGCTCAGACTGCTAAACGCTTAGGACTGGCTAGTCTAAGGGTTTATGCCAATTCGTCCAATTTAGCGGCCCTAAGCAGTTTCAAACTTTGGGATCCGGAAATGGGTGGTTCAGGGTTAGGTTATCCTGTTCAAAGTGTATATAATATTGGTTTCAATGTTGAATTCTAACCTATTAATGATGAAAAATAAACAAAAAAATATGAGCACTAAAATAGCCGGAGGCAGGATTTCTCGTGGTCAGCTGGTACTTTTAGCTGCATCGATGATGGTCTTGATATCCTCTTGTAAAAAGTACCTGGATATCATTCCTGATAACGTGGCAACCATTGATAATGCATTTACGCTGAGAAATGAAGCAGAGAAATTTTTATTTACTTGCTATTCTTACTTGCCAAAAGACGGAGACCCTTCTTACAATATAGGGTTTATGGCTGGTGATGAAGTTTGGATTCCTTATGATCAGCGGGAATTTGGACCGTCAGCATGGCAGATCGCACGTGGTTCCCAAAATGCAGCATCGCCTTATTCTGATGCCTGGAGCTCACGTCGTGGTGGTGGTGGACCTCAGAATAGCAGTGGTGTTGGATTTTATGGATTATTCGACGGAATCAGAAACTGTAATATATTTTTAACCAATCTGAAAGATCCAACCAAGGTGCTTGATTTAAGGCAAGACGAAAGGGAAAGATGGATTGCCGAAGTACAATTTTTGAAGGCTTATTATCATTACTACCTGCTTAGAATGTATGGCCCAATTCCGTTGATAAAAGAGAATATCGACGTGAGTGCCCCTGAAGGCGATGTTAGAATCAAGAGAGTGCCTTTCGACGAGTGTGTAAGCTACATTTCCAGTTTATTGGACTCGGCATCTTCAGTGCTACCGAATATGATCAGCGATCGTGGATCTGAATTGGGACGTGTAACTAAACCTATTGCGCTTGCAGTAAAAGCAAAATTATTACTGTTATCAGCGAGTCCATTATTTAATGGAAACCCCGATTACGCTTCTTTCGCAGATCAAGATGGAGTAAAGCTTTTTAGTAGTGCTTATGATGCTTCAAAATGGGATTTAGCGGCGAAGGCAGCAAAGGCAGCAATAGATGCATCCGAACTTGCAGGATTTAAGCTCTATGAGTTTAAGGAAACGACATTCAAATTGTCTGATACAACGATGCGTCAATTGTCAATAAGAAACGCGTTGACAGAAAGATGGAACAGCGAACATGTTTGGGCAAATCCAAATTCAATGGCAGCGGAAGGCCTGCAGCGTAATGCGATGGCAAGAATACACGCCGATATCGGAGTAGGCACGGCTAGACAACAATTGAGCGTTCCGATTAAAATTGCTGAGCAGTTTTACACAAAAAATGGCGTGCCGATTACTGAAGATAAGACTTTAGATTTCTCTAATAAATACACAGTCAGGACAGCCATCAGACGCGAGCGATTCTATATTTCACAAGGTTATCAGACCGCGCGCCTGAATTTCGACCGCGAGCCGAGATTTTACGCAGATCTTGGATTTGACGGCGGAGTATGGTACAAATACGATAGTAAAACCAACTCTGATTCTGCTACTTACTTTCTGGAAGGGAAATCTGTACAGCTTGCAGGTGCAAACAATTACGGTTGGTATAACGAAACAGGATATTTCATAAAAAAAGTAGTAGACTGGAACATGTCCAGCAGTTCTTCTGGGGTTTCTTATAGAAACTACCCCTGGCCGCAAATTAGATTGGCCGATTTGTATTTGATGTATGCAGAAGCACTGAATGAATCCCTGGCTGCTCCAAGCGCAGATGTTTACGAATACGTGAATAAAGTACGTAGGCGTGCAGGATTACTTGGTGTTCAGGAATCGTGGACAGCTTACTCATCGAGTCCTGGAAAATATACGACGACAGACGGCATGCGTAGCATTATCCAGCAAGAAAGATTGATTGAATTGGCTTTCGAAGGTAGTAGGTACTGGGATATTCTGAGGTGGAAAAGGGCATCGGAAATGTTTAACCAAAATATTACGGGTTGGAGTGTATTCCAGGGTACCACGCAAGAATACTATAAAGTTCGTAGCATTTTCCCTCAGAGCTTTATCGCTCCAAGAGATTATCTATGGCCGATCAGGACTTATGATTTAACAGTTAATCCAAAACTGGTACAAAACCCAGGATGGTAGTTGTCACATTTAATACTTGCAAGATGAAGATAAAATATTATAGTATGTTAGGCTTGGCGTTTTTGAGTCTAGCCACATTAAATGCCTGTAAAGAGGATAAAATAAAGCCATTGTCAGAGAATGCTAACGCTCCGGGAACCGTTTCCAATATAAGTGTTGTTAACGGGCCTGGTAAAGCTCAACTAAGTTATGCACTTCCCAAGGACCAGGATTTACTTTATGTAAAGGCGGTCTATACATTAACAAATGGCAAAGAGTACGAAGTAAAATCTTCCTACTACAATAGTTCACTCACTGTTGAAGGCTTCGGGGATACCAATGAGCATATCATAAAAGTTTATGCTGTGAACAGGAGTGAGGTAGCCTCTGCGCCAGTAGAAGTAAAAATTAAACCTCTCGAGAATCCAATTTGGGGTGTGTTTAGGAGCTTGAGAGCGATCGCAGATTTTGGTGGGATAAAAATTGCAGCAAGCAACTTGAATAAGGCGGAATTGGCGATAGAAATTTTGGTTCAAAAAGAAGGTAAATACGTTCCCAGCGCCAAGAACATTTATACCGCTGCTGCTGATATAGATCAAAGTATCAGGGGCCTGGACACTGTTTCTCAGAAGTTTGCTGTTACGATACGTGATCGTTGGTTGAATTACACCGATACGTTGTACACTACGCTCAAGCCTTTATATGAAACGGCTTTGTCAAAGTCTGCCTATCGTGCAGTAATATTGCCTACTGATGTGGCTCAGGAATATACTTCTACGAATCTGACATATATGTGGGACGGAAATATTATCGACTGGCCAAGAATTTCATTGACTAAAACCACTATTACTACTCCTCAGTGGGTGACCTTTGATATTGGGGCTGCTGCCGCTTTAAGTCGTATTATGATCTGGGATTATCCTGAATATCTAAACGCCGGCCGGACTTATTATTATGGTGGGAATATCTTCCAGTTTGAAATTTGGGGAAGCAACAATCCTCCAAGTGACGGAAGTTTCAACAACTGGACATTGCTCGGCACCTACCAGGCTAAAAAACCTTCCGGAAGTGCTTATGGCATTCAAACCAGCGAAGACTATACGGCTGCTAATGCAGGGTTCAGCTATAGTTTCAGGGTAGATGTGCCTAAAATGAGGTATATAAGGATAAAGAATAACAAGAACTGGCAAGGTACCACGTTTATGTCCGTTGCAGAAGTTCAGGTTTATGGAGATCCTAGATAAATAGCGTTAAATATTAAAATTAACAAGCATGAAAGACATTGTAAAAGATCAGTATAAAAAGCAAGTGTGCTTTGTACTTAGCGTTCTTTTTGCGGTTTTCTTAGGATCCTGTAAAAAAATGGACGATTATAAAAAATATGTTTCAGACGGTGAAATTACTTACACAGGGAAATTGGATTCTGTAAAGGTACTGTCTGGAAATAATAGGGTATTTGTTAGAGGATTGTTATCCGCTGATCCCAAGATAGTAGAGTGCCGTATATTTTGGAATAATATGGCAGATTCTACCAGTATTCCAATTACCCGCTCAAGCACTGTAGACACTTTAAAAAAGTCAATAGCTATAGCAAATGAAGGTGTGCAAAACTTTGTAATATACACCTATGACGCTGCTGGGAATCGTTCAATTCCGGTAAATGTTGCAGGTAGAACGTATGGAGCCAGGTACCAGGCCACATTGGTTAATAGAGATATATCAGAAGCCAGGACGGATGAAACAACTGGTATTACAAGCGTAAACTTCCTCGGAATGGACCGTTTGACAGGAGTTTTTGCTACGGACATTACTTATACCAAACAAAATAACCAGTCTGTCAAAATTAGAGTGCCGATAGATTCTTCGAGGGTTGCTTTAGCAAATTTCAAATACGGTTCTACCATCAGCTACAAAACATTGTTCTTGCCAGATACAGTAAGTATCGATACCTTCTATTCTGCGGTGACAACAAGGCAAATTGTAGCCCCTGCATTTATAAAAATCAACGTTACTAATACCTATTTAAAAAATACAGGATCTCCATTTACACCTGTCGCGACAGTTTCCCGCTGGGGTGTTTTGACTGATTGGACAACCAGTGCTTCGGTTAAGAATGCAAGTGGTTCCAATGGAGGTCTGGAAATGCGTTCTGGTGTTGCTACGATGTCATTGGAGGCAGGATGGGGGCTGCCGGATATTACCAATGGATTCATTTACCAAACCATTACGTTACCTGCTGCAACCTATTCGTTTGAAGCCAATGGATTGGAACAGAACGCTGGTGGTACAAGATACATTGTGGTTGCTCCTGGTACGACGATGCCAAACGTTGTGAATATCCCAAGTGCAGCATTAGCCTTTGCCCCTTTGGCCGCTACGACAGCAACTACACAGACCAAATTAGAGTTTACATTGACGCAGCCGACCCAAGTTAGTATTGGATTTGCAGCCAATATGACCGGAGGTTCAGGAAGTGCCGGATTTTATACTAAAATAAAGTCTGTGAGATTGTACACAATACAATACTTGTAGCATTAGATATCTGCTCTCGGAAGTGCCAGGCTTTAAGCCTGGCACTATTTCAATTAACTAAGCCTCCCAAATACATGAATAAATTCTATTACTTGAAACTATGCACAGTTGTAATGTCTGCATGGTTCGTCTTATCCTGCTCGAAATCGAAGCCTGTAATTAAAGATGAGGAGGGGTCTACCTCCACTCCTGCAACTTTAGCAACATTAACTACCACTGTTCTTAGTTCAATTACAACTACGTCCGCTGTGACAGGTGGAGCTGTAACCAGTAATGGCGGAGCTGCTGTTACAGAGAGGGGTGTTTGTTACAGTCTTACACCAAACCCTACAATAGCTAATTTAATTGCTATTCCTACAAGTGTTTCAGGATCGGGCAGTTTCGTGACACAAATAGGAGGCTTGACGGCTTCGACAAAATATTATCTTCGGGCATTTGCCACCAATAAGGCCGGTACAGCATACGGCAATGAAATTGAACTCGTCACCGCTGATATTGTCAGCGCAACTTTTGCCGTTACACCTATGTTCATTATTGGTTCTACACTCGCTGCAACTGATGTAGAAGTGCTGTCGGATGGTGGAAATGCGGTTACTGAAAAAGGTATTGTTTGGGGAACTTCAGCTAATCCCACCGTTGCCAATAATAAATTGAAGCACAACAGTACTGGAACAGGTAAATTCCGTATGATGATCAGAGGTTTGAACGAAAAAACCGACTATCATGTACGTGGCTATGCCGTTAATTCTAAAGGTGTAAGCTATAGTGCCGATATCACTTTCAGGACCATAGCAAAAGGGAAAGTAACTTACCAGTTTAATAAAGTTAATAATCCTAGTGCAGATCAATTGGCAGCTTATAATAGGTTGCAGATGCCTTTAGATAGCGCTGTATGGTATCTTAATAATTTCACCTCCGCAACAAAACATGTATATATGAACTATGAGCCGGGTACACCAACGGCTGATGCAAATAATGAAGGCTGGATGCGATTTGGAAGTAGCTCAGATTTTCACAATATCAGGACCGTGCTCCATGAAATGAATCATACATTTGGAACAGGAACATCAAGCTGGTGGAGCGGAAAAATCGTCGGAGGAAAGCTTCAGGCACCAAATGTAAGTGCCATGCTGAAAAAAATACAAAATAGCAGCGTCGATGTACAACTTAGCGGAGATAGCCAGCACTGGTGGCCATATGGCCTCAACCAAAACTCTGAGGTCACTTCCAGCTGGGATTATGTATATAACTGCTTGATTATAGAAGCAATGCGAAAAGATGGACTAACGCAATACAGCGGAGCCTACACTCCTTAATTCCTCTTATTTCAATCACACACAATGAACAAAACACTATCCTTCATTGCAGGAATTGCACTAATAACTACCGCGTCGGTTAGGGCGCAAAACAACGACTGGGAAAATCCCAAAATCGTTGATCAGGGTAAAGAAAAGCCACACGTCACTTTTGTACCCTTCGATCGTCAGCAGGAGGCTCTTGCTGACGATTATTCGAAGTCTGCATATTTTAAATCGCTGAACGGACAGTGGAAATTCAATTATGTAGACCAGTATAAAGACAGGCGTACAGATTTTTATCAGACCAATGTAGACGATTCAGGCTGGGCCAATCTCAACGTTCCCTCCAATTGGGAATTGAACGGCTTTGGTATCCCAATCTACACCAATATCATTTACCCACATCCTAAAAATCCACCTTTCATAGGTGCCAATAACCCGGTAGGTACCTACAGAAAGTCTTTTACCATTCCAGAAAACTGGGACGAAAAAGAAGTATTGGTTCATTTCGGTTCCATTTCCGGATGTGCCTTTGTCTATGTAAACGGCAATAAGGTGGGCATGACGAAGGCCTCCAAAACACCTGCGGAATTCAACATTACGAAATACCTCAAAAAAGGACAAAACCTGATCGCAGTACAGGTATTCCGCTGGCACGACGGTAGCTACCTGGAAGATCAGGATTTCTGGCGTTTGAGTGGTATAGAACGCGATGTATACCTTTATGCGCTGCCCAAACTGGCAGTTTGGGATTTTTTCATCAAAGGAGATTTGGATACTAAATATGCAGACGGTCTGTTTAGTGCCGATGTAGCTATCCGCAAGTTCAAAGGAAACAACCTGAAAGCGGGTACTTTATCACTTAGCCTGTTGGACAAATCCGGAAAATCAATCTATAACAAACAGGAGAAGTTCAGTGTCACTGCCGATAGCATTCAAACAGTTAGCTTCAGAGAGACCATCAAAAACCCTTTGAAATGGAATGCAGAAACTCCAAACCTTTATGATTGTGTGCTTACCTTGAAAGACGATAAAGGTGCTGTTCTTGGCGTCACAGCTTCAAAAGTCGGCTTCCGCAAAGTTGAAATCAAAAATACCAGGCTATTGGTCAACGGAATGGCGATCTCCGTTCATGGGGTCAACAGGCACGAGCACGATGATGTAACTGGTCATACCACAACCAAAGCTTTGATGTTAAAGGATATCAAGCTGATGAAGGAACTGAACATCAATTCCGTAAGACTTTCGCATTACCCCAATGATCCGCTTTGGTACAAACTCTGCGATCAGTACGGCTTGTACCTGGTAGATGAGGCCAATATTGAAACGCATGGCATGGGTGCAGAATTCCAGGCCTGGTTCGATAAGAGCAAACACCCTGCTTACATGCCGGAATGGGCAGCTGCGCATGTAGACCGTACCGTAAGGATGGTCGAACGCGATAAGAACCATGCATCGATCATCATCTGGTCTCTCGGAAATGAGTGCGGTAACGGACCGGTATTTCACGATACCTACAAATGGATCAAAAGCAGGGACAACAGCAGACCTGTCCAGTTTGAACAGGCCGGTGAAGACTGGAACACGGATATTGTTTGTCCAATGTACCCCAGTATCGGGAGCATGAAACGCTACGGTTCAGATACGACTAAAAAAAGACCGTATATTATGTGTGAGTATGCGCATGCCATGGGCAATAGCAACGGCAACTTTCAGGAGTATTTCGACATGATCCGCAAGAATAAAAACATGCAGGGTGGCTTCATTTGGGACTGGGTAGATCAGGGCATCAAAACCAAAGATGCTACAGGAAAACCTTTCTGGGCCTATGGTGGCGACCTTGGTGCTTTCTACTGGCAACATGATGAAAACGGAGTGGCCGATGGGATCATCAGCTCAGACCGTACACCTGATCCCGGAGCGTATGAAGTAAAGAAAGTATACCAGAACGTGATCTTTACGGCGAAAGACCTGAACAAAGGCATCATCAATGTTGAGAATATTTTCGACTTCAGCAAACTGAACCAATACAATTTCAAATGGGAGTTGCTCAGAAACGGAGAAAAGGTCAATGAAGGTAAATTTGAGGTACAACTAGCTCCTCATCAATCCAAAGACCTTACACTGAAACTTCCTAAATACAAGTCCAGCGCAGGTTCAGAGTATTTCCTTAACGTGTATGCCTATACAAAAACAGGGACGGAAATGTTGCCCTCAGGATTCGAGGTTGCGAAAGAGCAGTTTCTGTATGCCGGTGATTACTTTGCAATGGAAGCTGCGGGATCAACAAAGCTGACCATCACCAAAGACGATAAAAAACTAAGTTTTACAGCAGGGGAGGTAAAGGGGGAGTTTGACCTGAAAGCCGGTAGAATGATGCGTTATAATAAAGGAAACAGCTGGTTCAACAACTTCCCCGAACCTTATTTCTGGAGAGCACCTACCGACAATGACTTCGGGAATGAAATGCCTTCAAGATTGGGGATTTGGAGGATGGCTCATGAGCAAAAGAAACTGAAGGCCATTCAGGTAACAGAACAGACCGCTGCAGGATTAGCGATCAAAGTGGAATGGCAATTGGCGGGCATCGACGTGCTGTATCAGGTCAGTTATTTCATCCACAACAATGGTGACGTACAGGTAACAGCCAGCATAGATATGACTGGAAAAGAGTTGCCTGAAATGCCACGCTTTGGTATGCGGACCACATTACCGGGCGCTTATAATAATTTGAGTTACTATGGCAGGGGGCCACATGAAAATTACGTCGACCGGAACCTCGGTTCTTTCATTGGCATCTACAATGACAAGGTCGAAAACCAATATTTCAAAGGTTACATCCGTCCGCAGGAGAGCGGCAACAAAACAGATGTCCGTTGGTTTACATTGACTGATGCTAGCGGAAAGGGCATCAAGGTAAGGGGTATTCAGCCCATTGCCTTTACGGCGATCAACCACAGCACAGAGGACCTTGATCCTGGCATCACCAAGAAACAGCAGCATCCCACTGACCTTCCGCCACGCAATCAGGTCTTTCTGAACATCGACCTCAAGCAGCGTGGGGTAGGTGGCGATGACAGTTGGGGTGCTTATCCTCATCGGCAGTATCTTTTGCTGGATAAAAAGTACAGCTATAGCTACACCATCAGCTTAATCGATAAATAGGTTTTAATTTGAAAAGAAGCCACCTGAAAAAGGTACGTTCGTCATGCTGAATTTATTTCAGCATCTCACAATAGCTATTCAAAACCAGCTTAAATGGGATGCTGAAATAAATTCAGCATGACGATTCGTAGAATAGATAAGAAAAACAAACTATATATAGATGAAGATCTTAAACCGCATCAACCACATCCTCTTTTTCCTCCTCTTGGGGATCACCACGAAGGCTATCGCTCAAAAAGACAATCCTTCCTCTCGCTATTTAAAAGAGGGTTATAAATTGGTTTGGGCAGAGGAGTTTAATGAAAATGGAAAGCCGGATTCTACACGCTGGAGATATGAAAAAGGATTTGTACGCAATGAGGAAATCCAATGGTATCAGGAGGACAATGCCTGGTGCGAAAATGGAATGTTGATCATCGAAGGCAGAAAAGAAAAACGGGCAAACCCTTTGTACAGAAAAGATAGCCGCCAATGGCGCAATAGTCGTGAGCATATTGAATACACTTCTTCCAGCATCAATACGTCCGGTAAATACAGCTGGCAGTACGGTCGCTTTGTAATGCGGGGAAGGATTGATGTAAGTGCCGGACTTTGGCCAGCCTGGTGGACATTGGGCCTAACTGGCGAGTGGCCTTCTAACGGAGAGATTGACATCATGGAGTATTACAAGGGAAAGATTCTGGCGAATATTGCGATCGGTACGTCAAAGCGTTACAATGCCCTTTGGTTTAGCGAAACAAAAGCAGTGCAGGAGCTGGGTGGCAAAGAATGGGCATCCAAATTCCATGAATGGCGAATGGACTGGACGGAAAAGGAGATTTCTCTTTTTGTAGACGATAAATTGATGATCAAAGTAGACATGGATAAATTGTACAATAAAGATGGCAGCGGTACACATCCCTTCAAACAACCCCATTATATGTTGCTGGACCTCGCCATGGGGGGATTGAATGGCGGCGAACTGGGAAGTACTGTTTTCCCAAACCGATTTGAAGTGGATTACCTGCGCGTTTACCAAAAATAGTTTCAGCCCAGGTATTTTCACTGATTGGGAAATACCACTGTGCTGCTTACCTGAATCGCTCCTCCTTGGGGCCTGCGCTGGGTCTGGGTCGGGTTTTGGGTACCTTTTTGCGAAGAAGACCCGACGCAGATGTGATTCTGGGGCCTTTCTGCCCAAGGACAGTCGGCTATGTTTTAGCAATAGCTATGTACGTTTTCTTGTTACTTTGCGATTGATGCTGTTGGAGATACTAAGATAATGCCTATCTTAGGGAAACGCTTTTAATCTTTTAAATATGACCAAATTAAACCTGCTCTTCCTCTTATTGATCCTTTCGGTAGAGGGACTCTTCGCTCAATCAAAGACCTATCACATTGAAGACCTGACCAAGCCCGAAAAATTGTTGCCAACTGTGCATGCGAGTCGCCTATTTGATAATGTCGATAAAAACTTTCTGAAGCTTTCGGTCAGCGAAAGCCTGGTCGATTTAGGTACCCGCCCAGTTATCACAGGTTACCTCAGGGCTTACCAGAACCACTATCCCGTCACCATCAGCCCAGATATTGCCTGGCTCCTCATTTGTCAGGGCTTTTCCCATCATGTCAACCAGAACCCGGAAAAACTAAGGTCAAAATTTGTCAATTTCGAAGGTAAAAAAATGCTGACCGTACAACGTGACATGCAAGGAACGGAAGGCTTAGCGGTTTTCCCATGGGAGACGGTTTTTCCGGAATTCGCTCAACAGATTGCGGGTTACACAGGACAAAAGTTGATCGATAATTTGTCGGCAGATTTCACAACCAGCACTCCAACTTCAGTCATAGCAGGACAAATTACCATCATGGAATCCATGAAAGAATTTTTCAACTATAAAGTGTTCATGATGGGCTGCGGTATTCCAGATGTTACAGTCGAGGGAACAGTTAAGGATTGGGAGAAGATTTTAACGCGACTGGATTACCTGGCAGATTATGAGTTGGAATGGTGGACTGCAGAACTGAAACCTGTCATTCAGAAGATCATCGACACTAAAAAAGGGAAGCTTGATAAGGATTTCTGGATGAATATGGTCAAATACCACAAAACAGGTGTCTATGGATCATATGACGGGATAGATGGCTGGTTGCTGAAGTTTTATCCCTATTTGGAGGGTGGAGCCCCGCCTGTGAAGGCTGCTGCGGCAACAGCGGGCAGTTCAGAAGCTCTGGTTAATTTCCCTGTCGCTAATACCGATGACCCCGGCTGGAAAAGCCGGCCAATATATTTGAGAAGATCAGAATTCAAAGAGATCAAGAGTGTCGGTCTGCTGCCAAAAGAAATTGCCAATGTGCCTTTTTTGTTTGAGGTTCAAAGTGGTGATCAAAAAATTGTCGCGACCTATAAGATGGAGTTTTGGGCCGGTTTTATGGGCGTAAAACAAGATCCAAAATCCTTCAATGTGAAACCTGAAATCGGCTGGGCGGTCAATAAGCTAAATTAATTCCGGTTGGACTTTTAGCGGTCCATGGTTGTAATTTGTTTAATGCATCCCTAATTTTAACCACTTGGGCTAAAGGCTTCTTTTTTTCCGGATTTCTTGTCAAATTTGCTCTATATCCACCAATATCATATGTTCCAGCAGATAGAATACATCAATAGAAGAACCACAGTCGCGAAGCAGTTTAACTCGGGACTGCTATTATTTATGGGCAATTCGGAAAGCCCGATGAACTACCTGCACAATACCTATCATTTCAGACAGGACAGTACATTCCTTTATTATTTTGGTATTCAGGAACCCGGACTCGCGGCGGTGATTGATATTGATGCGGATAAAGTCATCCTTTTTGGAGATGAAATGAGCATCGACGACATCGTTTGGATGGGCAGGCAAAAGACATTGGAGGAAAAGGCAAACGACTCTGGTATTGTTGAGGTAAAACCGGCAGAGGAACTTGAACGCTATATTAAAACGGCCAGGGATAAAGGAACTCTTGTTCATTTTCTGCCGCCCTATCGGGCCGACAATACCATTAAATTAGCTGAATTCTTACAATTGCCAATAGCAGATGTAAATGCACATGTTTCTGTGCCTTTTATTAAAGCTGTAGTGGTACAGCGGTCAATAAAATCAGATCTGGAGCTTGTTGAACTAGTTAAAGCAGCATCAATTTCGGCAGATATGCAGTTGCTGGCCATGCAAATGGCTCGTCCCGGCATGAAAGAAAGTGAGATCGCCGCCACCATCCATCAAAGAGCGCTGTTGGGAGGTGGCAATATTGCCTATCCGATCATACTGACCGTCAATGGCCAGATCCTGCACAACCATTTCCATGGAAATACGCTGAAAGAGGGAGATTTGGTACTTAATGATTCTGGTGCAGAAACTGCTATGGGATACGCCGGAGATTTGACACGTACTTTTCCCGCGGGGAAGCGTTTCGATAGCAGGCAAAAAGAAATGTACACAATTGTCCTGACTGCCTATCATCGGGCTGTGGCGGCATTAAAGCCGGGAACCCGCTATCTTGATGTGCATTTTCAGGCCTGCCTGGCATTGGCAGAGGGACTGAAAGCGCTCGGCTTAATGAAAGGTAATATGCAGGAAGCTGTTGAGCAAGGTGCGCATGCACTCTTTTTTCAGTGTGGAACCGGACACATGATGGGCTTGGATGTTCATGATATGGAAGATCTTGGCGAGCAGTATGTAGGCTATACAGATGGCCTGCTTAAAAATACGGATCAGTTCGGGCTAAAATCATTGCGATTGGGTAAAGAGTTGGAGCGCGGTTATGTGCTCACTGTAGAGCCCGGACTCTATTTCATTCCTGAACTTATTGACCGATGGGGAGCGGAAAAGAAATTCCCGGACTACATCAATTATGATCAGGTTGCTGCTTACCGGGATTTCGGTGGCATCCGCGTAGAAGATGATTTTGTGGTCACCGATACTGGCTCCCGGATGTTGGGCAAACCATTGGCGATTACTATAGAGGAAGTGGAAATGAACAGGGATTTTTAAAGGCTACGCATTATGCTTATTTTTACTACCCAAATCTAAGTAGTATGTCGATCACATCAGTAGCAGAAAGAGAAGGAATGGAGAAGGTTAGCGAGGCAGTGGCGCTGACGCTTAAGGAAATGAGGAATTTCGCCAGGCCGGGCATCACGACCAAGCAGCTTGATGACTTCGGAAAGGAAGTTTTGATCAGCTATGGAGCCCGATCGGCACCCTTTCTGACTTATGGTTTTCCCGGCTGGACCTGCATCAGTGTAAACAATGAGGTGGCGCATGGAATTCCTTCTGGCAGGGTCATGGAAGTAGGGGACTTGATTAATATTGATGTGTCTGCTGAGCTCGGTGGATTTTGGTCAGACAATGGGGGCTCATTTATACTCGGTGAAGATCTTTATCAGTTGCAGCCATTGGTAACTGCTTCTAAACTGATCCTGCAAAAGGCCATTAACCAGATCAGCGCAGGACTGAAAATTGCTGAAGTTGGAAGAATTATCGAATCGGAAGCCAAAAAAAGAGGCTATAAGGTCATTGAGAACCTGGCCGGACATGGTATTGGCAGAAGTCTCCACGAAGCTCCGCACCATATTCTCAATTATTACGATAAATCCAATCGGGAGCGTTTTAAAAAGCATTCTGTGGTCGCGATCGAAACATTCATCTCAACGAGATCTGATATTGCTGAACAGTTGGAAGACGGCTGGACCCTGGTGGGAAATAAAGGCGGTCACGTGGTTCAGCATGAGCACACCATTCTCGTGACCGAGAGCCGGCCGGTAATCCTGACCCACATGAATGGCATTTGGGACGCTATTGAAGGAATCGCTTAAAGCAATTCCTTCTTGATGTAATCACAGCTTTGTGTAACTGATCCCAGTGGATTGGGCTTGTAGTTTGTTTCATGTTCTACAAAGAAATGCTTCATGCCGGATAATTTTGCTTCTGCAAAAATCGCTTTGAAATCTATAGAACCTGTGCCTACCTCTGCATTCAACTTAGGATCATTTTTATCCATATCTTTCACATGCCACATGCTGAAACGTTTCTTGTTGGCGGCAAACAATGCTTTTGGATCGTTACCCGAGCGTACCGCCCAATACAGGTCCAGTTCGAATGCTACCAGTTTCTTTCTGGTATTCTTCAGCAGGATTTCATAGCCTGTAGTCGCACCAAACTTGGTAAATTCAAAATCATGATTGTGGTAGGAGAGTTTAATCCCAGCCGCTTTACAAAGCTTACCGGCTTCATTTAGGCGTTCGGCAATCTTGTAATAATCGGCTTCTGTTTTCCTCACATCAGGCAATAGGTAAGGTACAGTCAGGTAAGTACTGCCTAACGTTTTACAGGCTTCGATCGCCGCGATCAGCTCTTCCTGATTGCCGTCTGCCAAATAGCTGCCCAGCATGTAGTGGCCGCTGATGGCCTTTAGTCCGTTTGCATCCAATATGGTTTTTAATTCAGCCGGTGTCATGCCGAAAAACTGTGTTTTTTTAGAGAATCCGTACAATTCTACTTCTTTAAAACCAGCCTTCGCTACTTTCTCCAGGGTTCCTTTAATGTCCTTAGGGAATTCTTCGCGCAGGGAATACAGTTGCAGGCCTACTACTTTATCATCATTTGCTGATGCCAGCGCCGGCATCAGGAGTGTAGCAACTGCCAACAGGCAGCTGCTCAAAATTAGTTTCATTTTTGTTAGCATCTTCTTGTGTTTTATAAATTACCTTTTTTCAATTCGCTTACCGCAAAATCACATGCCCTGGCGGTTAGCGCCATGTATGTAAGTGATGGATTCTGACAAGCAGCCGAAGTCATACAGGAACCATCCGTCACGAATACATTCTTCACCTCATGCAACTGGTTCCATTTGTTCAGCACCGACGTCTTTGGATCATGTCCCATCCGGGCCGTACCCATTTCGTGGATGGCCATACCCGGTGCAGAGCCATTGTCGTAAGTTTCAATGTCTTTCAATCCTGCTGCCTCCAGCATTTCTGCTGCATCGTTGATCATGTCTACACGCATCTTGCGTTCATTGTCCTTAAACTCACAGTCGATGGCCAGCACAGGTTGTCCCCATTTGTCTTTTTTACTGTGGTCTATGGAAACCTTGTTCTCAAAATACGGAAGTGATTCACCGAAGCCTGTCAGACCCATTGTCCAGGCGCCTGGCACAGTCATCTGGTCTTTGAAATCTGCTCCAAAGCCCATTTCTGCTACATCGGCATGCCAGTTGCCGCGACTTGCGCTGCCCTGGTAACCAAAACCACGTACGTAGTCACGCTTGCGCGAGTCGCCAGCCATGTTCTGGTAACGCGGGATATAGATTCCATTGGCCCTGCGGCCGTAGGTATACTTATCTTCATAACCTGGAGCCTTACCTTTGGCACCACAACGGAAGTGGTGGTCCATCAGGTTGTGCCCCAATTGCCCGCTTGCGTTTCCCAAGCCATTTGGATGCTCCTCAGAAGTAGAGTTGAGCAACAGGAAGGTAGAGCCTAATGTAGAGCCGTTCGCAAAGACAATCTTAGCAAAATACTCGATGGTCTCTTTGGTTTCCGCATCGATCACGACCACACCTTTGGCTTTCTGCGTTTCTTTGTCATAGATCACCTGGTTCACGATGGAGAAAGGACGTAAGGTCAGATTGCCGGTAGCCATCGCCGCAGGCAGGGTAGAAGACTGGGTACTAAAGTAGGCGCCGAAAGGACAGCCCCTGCTGCACAGGTTTCTGTACTGGCAGGAGCCGCGCCCTCCGTGCGGCACAGTAAGGTTAGCCACGCGCCCCATGATCATGATGCGCTCGTCTTTCCATTTGGCCTCAATACGTTTTTTAACATCTTTTTCCACACAATTCATTTCCATTACCGGGAGGAATTGTCCGTCGGGCAATGAAGGCCAGTTTTCTACCGATCCACTGATGCCCACAAACTTTTCTACATAATCGTACCAGGATGCCAGGTCTTTATGCCGGATCGGCCAGTCTACACCATGGCCATCTTTCAGGTTATCTTCGAAATTCAGATCGCTCATACGGTAGCTTTGTCTGCCCCACATGAGTGATTTACCACCTACATGAAATCCGCGGTACCAATCGAAACGTTTTACTTCGGTGTATGGACAATCGTGGTCATTCACCCAAAAGCTCTCGTTGAATTCCTGGTAAGGATAATCCCTTTTTTGAACCGGATGATCTGCTTTCTGTTGCTCCGTAAGCTTACCCCGGTGTTCAAATTCCCATGGATCTTTCATTGCCGTAGTGTAATCTTTCACATGCTCAATGTTCCTGCCTCTTTCCAGCAGTAAAACTTTCAGCCCTTTTTCTGTCAGCTCTTTGGCTGCCCATCCGCCGCTGATGCCAGATCCCACGACGATGGCATCATAGGTATTGCCGGCCGTAGCCTTGATATTTAAGTTGCTCATTTTATTAGATTTTGGTGGTTAAGTTGCCCATACGCGTTGACCTGGTTTCAGGTCCATGTTTCCATCATAGCGTCCTGGTACAGCGATGTACTGGTAAGCCTTTGTGGCACCGATCTCGGAAGTGAAATAACCCAGTAGAGTTAGGTCACGAACCATCGAAAAGAATCGAGGCTCCGTCTTCGGCTGTTCTTTTGGAAGAATTGAGATTGCATCAGCCGTTTTTTGCTGCGCCAGCTTTTCATTTTCTGCTTTTGTAGCTGCTATGGTCTCCTCACGTAGCCTACCCAGTAATTCCTGGCGCTGGACTGGCGTAATTTCCAGAAAGGATTTTTTGAGCTTTGTTTCCGACTGTTTTTCCAGCTCTTCCAATCCTTTGATGAAAGCTTTTTGCGCATCATCAGGATAGCAATCTTTGACCATCATGGTGATGAACGGCCCTACACCGGCAGCCTTGGCGCCAGGGGTACTGGTCGTGGGGATAATGATGTCGGCGATCTCCTCGACCAGCAATTGCTGGTTTTCCGTAAATAAACTACCGGAGCTTTCTTTAAATGGCGAGCCGCAACCTTCCAGGAAAACCCCGATTGTGGTCGCAGATAAGGCTCCTCCCATGAGGAAGGCCATGTTTCTTACTGCTGCTCTTCTGTCCATATATGTATTGATTAGTTGTGTTTAGAATTTAAAGTTTAAGGAAGCTTCTACAGTAAACGGCCTGATGAACTGGCTCGTCAGTACCCTGCCATAATAAAGAGATGGGTCGGTGATGAGTTCGGCGCCATTGATCGTTCCTTTTGCACCGTTCTGGTTCAGTATATTGACCACTGTGAGGCCCAGTCCAATGTTTTTCCTGGCCTGAAAGTTTACACCGGCAAAGGTTTCCCACCATCCTTTAAAGAATAAGGCATTTGTCAGGTTGGCGTATTGCTTGCTGAAATAGCGTGCACTGCCCCAAACCTTCCATTGTTTGATACTGTAGCTTGGGTCAATTTCCATCAGGACTTTAGACACACCCAGTACATTGTTGCCGGAGAAGGAATATTGGTTGTTGAAAGCGGCAACATCGTAATTTTGATATATCGGATTTTGGAAGGTGATCAGGTAATGCAGACTGAAACCTTTCGCTGGTTTTGCTACGATGTCTGTAGTCCATCCGGTGGTCTTAATATCATATTGCTGATAGCTTACATTCGATTGCGTAGCATCTGCCGGGTTTACCAGATTCAGACGTTGGATGTAGTTGTTTCTGGTCAGGTAAGTGAGTGCCGAGACCACACTGATGGCCGGACTGTTGTAGTAAATCCCTACACTGGCATACGGACTTTTAGTTTTTTTGTAATCAGGATTATAGCCTCCTGAGAAATCTTCCAGTTGACCATGTTTCTCCGTGTAGATTACGTCGGCGGTGAAGCCAAATCGGTCTGTGGCCTTGTAGACGAAATTGGCACTGGCACCGAGGTGCATCCAGTCGTAATCAAAATAACTTTTCTCCAGGCCTACGAAACTGAAACCTGCTGTTCTGGTCTGTGCATAGTAGTCCCCTTTCAGCTTATGATAGCGGATATTGGCCCCGTAGTTCAGGCTGAAGCGTTCGCTGATGTTCCAGTTGTCGGACAGGTAAGCCGTCAGTTTATTTTCGAAGCCATTGTGGTATTCTGCTGCACCATTATAACTACTATAGCCGGCGGCATCGGTTCCAGGTCCCAAGAGTTGACGGGGTTGAGCGGCCACTTCCTGGAAGAATACCGCGCGGTCGGTACTGAATTCAGTTACTTTGTGATAAGATTCTGTGATCCCCAGACGCAGGGAATGATTGCCACTTTGTTTATTCAGTTCGAACCGGGACATTACCGCATGGATCGGGGTTTTAGGAATGCTTCCGGCAAGTACAGTTTGCACTGCGCCAGTATAAGCAGTGCCATCCATATAGGTGTAGCCATCTGCTGCTGTAGCTTGTTTGATGCCTACCAATACGTTGGAAGTATTGTTTACATTGGCCTGGTGGTAGCGAACAATGTACTTAAAGTTCCAGTCGTTCTTGAGTTGGTAATTACCCATGAGGTCGATGTTGTGCGACCGGCTGCTTCCTGTAGAACCATCAGCCAGATTCACCTCGTAAGGCTTACCAGTCAGTGCGCTGATCAGGTTATACTTTCCATCGCCTTTTAAGTAAGAGTCCAGACCCAGCCGGAAATTGCTCAGTTGAGTAATTTCACCACCTTCCTGGTAGGTAAAGGCAGCAAAATTGGTGGGCAGGGCAAAGGATTGTGCATATTTATAAAGCAGGCTGACTTCACCCTTTCCATTGTTGAATCTTTTGGTGATTCCTGCACGGTAGATCTGCGTTCTGTCGCTATACCGCGTAAACCCTGGGTCGAATGTCATTGGGTCGTAGTTGGCGTAAGCACCAACACTGTAAGACCAGCCCTTAGCTAGTGGTCCTGATACATTGAGGTCGCCTTTGAGCCAACCGAAATGGCTGCCAGACAAAGCTCCGGTCACTTCCAATGAGTCGCTGCCCAGCTTGGTATATGAGTTTACGGCATAGCCAAAATCACCCATCAGGACTGCCTGTTCACGCAGGCTTTGAAGACCTGAACGGGAAAGGCTTACACTTGAACGCCAGGTACGGTTAGGCAGTTCAGGCCAGAAATAATAGACCACAGGAAGATCATTTTCCATAATGGTCGTGCCGCCTACACTGGCAGGCAAGCCAATATTTACTTCCCTGGGGCCATTATTGTTGGCTGCGTTGAGCATCACATTCCGGTTTTCTTCCTCTTTAATTGCTTGTTTAGATCGGATCGGAACTTTTTTGATGGTATCTGCGGTAGCAGGCTTTTCCTGGGCCATTGCACAGTTGCCCATATACAGCATCCCTAAAATACCTGCGAAGGCAAGGGTAATGGCAGGTGTTACCCTGATGAAGTATCGTTCGTTCATATATTCGTTTTTATATTTTGCTGGTTAGTCTTGAGTACAATATGCTTGTTTCTCATTGCTTCATTATGAAGCAATAGTAACGATCATTTTTCGTTTATTCAAATTTTCTACACATTTTATCCCCATTGTTACTTAAATTTAGCAGCTATGGAATACCTGATCGAGCTCAGTAAAGAGGCCTGGGGCAAATATTTACCGCATATTTCTATTGATTCCGTTGTTTTCGGTTTTCATGAGGGAGAGATCAAGGTCCTCCTGCTGAAAATGAAGGATGTAGAGAAATGGGTACTTCCCGGAGGTTATCTGTTGAAGGAAGAAGGACTGGATGAAGCAGCCTATCGTATTTTAAAAGAGCGGAGTGGTGCCGACAAAATTTTCCTGCATCAGTTTGGCGTATTGGGTTCACCACAAAGGTCTCAGGAGTTTTTCAAGGACCTGCCAGATGATTTATGGCATAAACAGCGCTTCATCACGATTGGGTACTACGCTTTGGTAGACAATACTGAAATCAGGGTGGTGGTAGATCAGTTGTCTGATCTTTGCGAGTGGAAGCCATTGACGCAGCTCCCTGATCTGGCTATGGATCACCGGAATATCATCGAAAGCGCTATGGAGGCATTGCGTCTGGATTTGAATCATAAACCCGTAGGCTATAATCTTCTGCCAACGAATTTTACCATGCCTGAATTGCAAAGGCTTTATGAAACGATCCTCAATAAATCCTTAAACAGGGGGAACTTTTACCGGAAGATCATGTCATTTGACATTTTGGAGAAACTGGAGGAACCCCGTAAAGGTGCAGCACACAAATCACCTAACCTGTATCGTTTTAACCTGGGGAAATATGAAGCCGCCCTTAAAAGCGGTCTACAGTCAAGCTGGTAAATAACCACTGAAAATAGGTTATATTGAACACTCATTTAAACTCACCGGAATGAAAATACATCTTTCGATTTCTATGTTCTTTCTATTCTGTACATCAGTCTGTGCAAATGCACAGGAAGCACAGCAGTATCCGCACGCCGCGGTCGTGAGCGCACATCCTGAAGCCACTCATGTTGGAGTTAGCATCATGAAGGCCGGAGGAAATGCGGTTGATGCAGCCGTAGCGGTACAGTTTGCCCTGGCAGTGGTATATCCCAATGCCGGAAATATTGGAGGTGGTGGTTTCCTGGTTTACCGAAGTAAAGAGGGCCAGATCAATTCCCTCGATTATCGTGAAACCGCACCGGCAGCCGCAACGAAGGATATGTATCTGGATGCGAAGGGTAATGCCATTACAGACAAAAGCCTTTTCGGTGCTTTGGCCTCGGGTGTTCCCGGTACGGTAGACGGCATGGTACGCCTGCACAGGAAATACGCTAGGCTACCTTGGAAAACGGTTCTTCAACCAGCCATTGAATTGGCGGAAAAAGGCTTTCCAATTACAAGGCAGCAAGCCGATGAGCTCAATGCGCGTAAATTACAGTTTCTGAATTACAACAAAAGGAGTGTCGCCTTTACAAAAGATAGTCTTTGGCTCGCCGGAGATTTGTTGATTCAGTCTGAACTGGCCCGTACGCTGAAACTCATTAGGGACAAAGGTAGGGCCGGATTTTACAATGGAACCCTGGCTAATGCAATTGTGCAGTCGATGGCCCATACCGGAGGGATTATTTCCAAAGATGACCTTAAAAACTACCGTTCGGTTTGGAGAAAGCCGCTATCGGGAAATTATAAGGACTATCGCATCATCTCTATGCCGGCACCTTCAAGCGGAGGAATTGCGCTTTTAACACTTTTAAAACAAGCGGAACAATATCCACTTTCCCGTTGGGGATTCCAGAAGGATTCAACTGTACAGGTTATGGTAGAGGCAGAACGAAGGGCTTACGCAGACCGGGCCAGCTATTTGGGTGATCCGGACTATTTTAAAGTTCCGCAAAAAGCCCTGTTGGATACCACTTATATGAAGAGTAGGATTCGGGACATGAGTTTTTCTGCGGCTACACCCAGTTCGGCAGTTAAAGCAGGACAACTGCCTTACGAAAGCGAACAGACGACTCATTATTCTATTGTGGATACGGAAGGAAATGCAGTAGCTGCCACAACTACATTAAATGGCTCTTATGGATCTATGGTTGTAGTAGAGGGCGCCGGATTTTTGTTAAATAACGAAATGGACGATTTTTCGGTCAAGCCCGGAGTAGCCAATATGTATGGTCTGGTCGGTGGTCTGGCCAATGCGATTGCTCCAGGTAAGCGCATGCTCAGTTCCATGACCCCAACAATTGTGGAGAAAGGAGGGAAACTTCTTATGGTAGTGGGAACCCCCGGAGGCTCAACGATCATTACTTCTGTTTACCAGACGATCCTCAATGTGCTGGCTTTTGGTATGGATATGCAGTCGGCCGTTGCTGCACCACGTTTTCATCACCAATGGCTTCCGGATGAAGTTGCGTTCGAGCAGGGCGCGATCGATGAACCCACGAAACAAAGACTGACAGCCAAAGGCTACCGATTCACCGCGCGTGGACCTATTGGAAGAGTGGATGCAATTTTGGTGAAGCCAGGGGGAATACTGGAGACAGGTGCCGACCCTAGGGGGAATGATACCGCCTCTGGATTTTAGCATACACTCAATGGCTAAATTCTGGCCTTCTGTATTTGTAAAATGCAAGGATACCTGCAGTACCAAAACACACTGGGTCTTCCATTTTTTATCATATCATTTGTGCAAATATAAATAAATACTACTAATTTAGTATACATTATTATATTTGTCATCCATAACGACAATCAATCTTATTCACAGATGAACAGACACCATAAAAGACAACAGGAATTGGCATTATTTGAGCTTTTTTTTGAAGCGCATTGGCAGCACCTATACATCAAAGCTTTTAAATTCCTGAAAAATAAAGATCAGGCATGTGCCATTGTCCAGTCTATCTTTATCGACCTTTTGCAGACAAAATCATTTAAAGAGGACAGGGACTGGGAGCGCCATCTTTCGGGTTTACTTAAGAATAAGGTGTTGGAACAGATGCGGGAATATTTGGCGATTGACAAATCGCTGGAGGCGAAAGGGGCTTCGGCTGATGTTCTTAAAACTGCGACCCTCGATATGGCCATATAATAAAATCATCTTGACAATCGGATGTCAGAGTCCAGATTTTTACGCTTTTAATGCTATTTTTGTTGAAATGAACATAGCAGCTGATGAAAAAAAATAGTGCTTGTAATCTTGATAGTTGTTTCATGTGCAGGCTGTCTTTGAAGGAATGGCATTCGGCTATTGCAAATCACAGAAAGAATTTTACGGCTAAAAAAGGAGAAGTAATTATTCAGGAAGGAGATCCCGTCAGGGGTGTGTATTTTGTGACTTCCGGAAATGTGAAGGTGCATAAGCACTGGGGCGATAAAGAGCTGATCCTGCGCTTTGCAAACGACGGAGCTATTTTCGGACACCGGGGAATTACCAGTACCACTGATGTGTACCCCATATCCGCGACTGCATTGGAAACTACAGAACTCTGTTTCGTAGATATCGAATTTTTCAGGGCAACCATTAAAGTGAACCAGGAATTCGCCTATGGACTGTTGATGTTCTATGCCGACGAATTGCATACTTCTGAAAAGAAAATGAGAGAATTGGCACTGATGTCTGTGAAGAGCCGATTGGCGGTGGCTATTTTGGGTCTCAGAGATCAATTTGGACAGGATGAGGCTGGATTTTTAAAATTAACACTAAGCAGGCAGGATCTGGCAGCCTATACCGGAGCAACTTATGAGACTGTGTTTAGAACAATGAATGAATTGCAGGCAGAAGGGTTGATCACACTTACAGGGAAACTGATAGGCATTGCAAACGAACCGGGATTGAAGGAATTATTGAAAGAAAAAGACTGATGCTGGGAATTGTCTTATGTGGTGGACAAAGTCTGAGGATGGGAATGGACAAGGGACTGATGACCTATGGCGGACAGTTTTGGGCTGCCTTAGCGATGCAAAAACTACATGAACTGGGTATTCAACCGAAATGTTCTGTTAATGCGATCCAGCAAGTAACTTACACTGGTCATTTTGGAGCGGAAAATCTGCTTCCTGATTTGGATGCTTTGGCTGTTAAAGGTCCTTTGTTGGGCTTATTGTCGGCACATGTGGCTTATCCTCAGTCGGACGTATTGCTCCTTGCCTGCGATCTTCTACTACTGGAAAAAAAACTTTTAGGTCAGCTTATGGATGTTTCGCTGCGAAATGAAGATGCATTTGATGCCTATTTGTTTAATAATGAAGGTCAGCAGGAACCTTTGTGTGGTATTTACAGGGCGGGAGGGCTTAAAAAAATCTTAAGTCTTTTAAGAGAAAATGGCATTGCCAAATACAGCATGAAATTGATGTTGAATCAACTTCAGGTATGCGAAATTCCCCTCAGCACCGATGATCTGCATTGCTTCAGAAATTTCAACTCTCCTGAAGAGCTCAGGTGCTTATAGTGTCTGCAAAGCAGCTATTGCTACAGGCTTGAAGCTACTTTTAGCTCCACCGCACAGGCTGCAGCCGTAATTCTCTGACAAATTTTCAAAAATAGTGCCTGGCTGAATGTCGTTCTCTGGTTCTCCGATCTCCGGATGGTAAACTGTTAAACAAATGCTGCATTGATGGACCATAGCAACAGCGGGTGGGGCTGTTTCCCTTTGTGGGGAGATCGGTGATTGGTTATGAAGTTTAATAGTAGCTGATCTATACTGATGGAAGCGGAGTATCGCACGCCGCAACTGCTCGGGCAAGATCGTTTTCGGATTACTGCGGCTGAATATTTCGCCTGTACGTTCGTTGGGATTAAAATCTTTCGCGCAGAGGATGTCGTATACCGGAAATAGCTTAAGACCAAAGCAATTTAGAAGGTAACGCTGCTGAATGAGGATGCTGCTGAATACCTCACTTTTTTTACGTGTTTTGATCCCGAAGCAGATCCCGAATGTCCGGGTATCGTCTATGCTTAGGTGTTTCACCAAAAAGCTTTTTAATGCCAGGCCTTCGAGGCAATTGTCCTCCACTTGAAAATTGAGTTCATTGGCTGCATGGCGCATGTTGAGCTTGAATTCTTCCAGTAACTTATTCCAATGTGCTTTGTCTTTTTCATCAATTCCTTTGATGATGATGCTTTTCCATGGTGTGCAGCAAAGCTGACCAAGTTTAGTTTCCAGGCACAACTGGCATAATTTCTTTAAAAATGCAATATCAAACAATTCATCCCGCCGATAAATGCCCAACCAATACTTGTTGTTGTAGGGGTTGAGCCCTTCATAATACGGAAGATTAAAAGAGGATAAAGCGACAGGGTTTTCTGCGCTTTTGAGTATGAAATCATTCTGCTCCAGCATACTAAACAGTGACGCTCCACTGGCCATTTCATTGTCTATAAATTGCTCTGCATTGTTTGTAATGATCTGCTCCAGCAATTGGGTCACAGTTGCAATATGATTGGTATAACACAACTGATCCCACTCATAGGTTACATTTGTTTTTGGAAAACGAATAATGAGGTGCCAGTAATGCTCATTTACTGAAGAAGCGATCCAATTGATGTTACCGGTCAGCATAGGCGTAAAACTCTGATCGCTGTCGGAGATGTTCACTTTTACAGCAGGCTCAAAATCGATGGCATCCAACACGTCTTTGTAGACCCCTTCTGTCAGCCAGGTATTACTTATGAAAATGCCCTCAGCAGGATAGGAGCTCACGATATTAGGACAGGTATTGTGGCCTCTTTCGTGAGGAATAGCCAGTTGATCTAATTCTCCTGTAAATGTATCGATATGATAAGAAGCAACATCGACCAACAGTTGTTGCCTCAACCCAAAGCGTACAGTGCGAACGTTTGCTTTTGTGGCGGCAACAAGGATGTTGTATAAAATCCCCGGTGAAATGATCCCCCCTTTAAAGTTGATGGCGATAGTTTGCTCCATATTTAGCCCTTTAATAGTCCAAATTCAGCTATAGCTATCGGGAAATTTTTGTTCTCATGTCCTGGTCGGCATAGTTTCAATAAAGCAAAGCGTTGTGTATCGGACAGATGTTGCCATTGGCGAATGGACATATTCAGATGAAGTTCTGCTAATTTCTCGCGTAGTATGAGCGGAATATTTTGAAGGTTCCTCCAGGCGGGCATAGGGTCTATATCAAGTGCTGTGGCCTCATTCCTCGTGTATTTGCTAATCAATCCGGAGAGGAAGTGTTTGTAGTTGAGTTTGTCCTGGAGAGTTATTAAGGGTAGGAGGGCCAACTGTATCCGTTCATCCGGATGAAACTTGCTCCATTCGGAAAGTTTCAGTTTGATACCTGTTTCATCCATTTTCAGACGTACAATCATAGGGATGCAACGGATGTTCTCCTCCATAAAGTCTTCTTCAAACTGGAAATATTCAATGCCCCGGAGATTTTTAAATTCAGAAGGGCTGGGTTTGGTTTTCATCATTGTCTTTAAATTTAAAGGGGATTTGTCATTATTACTTCGGTTCCTTTTTTCGGAACATTAATGAAAGCATCTAAGATGGCCTTGACTTCCGGGCGGCAACTTCCACAGCCCATTCCGGCACCGGTCAGCTGGCAAAGTTGCAGGTGATCTTTGCAGCCCTCCTGTATTTTATTGATGAGGTTACCTTCTCCCACATTATTACAACTGCAAACTGTCTTGCCGATCAGTGGTTCGGTTGCTTTTCCGCTTCTCAGCAATTGGAGCCTTTTTTCACTTAGCTCCATCTTTTGCTCAATCAGATTTCTGAATTCGAGGAATTCATTTTTGTCACCAATTAATATGGCCCCAACAAGTCTGTCCTGATGCACAATACATTTTTTGTAATAGCGCTTCGCTTTATCTATGAATACGATCTCTTCATAAGTTGGATCATTGTTGGGTACTTCTGTCAATCCCAATGAACATAGCTCCAGGCTATGCATTTTTAAGATATTCATCAGGAGACTCCCCTCGTAAAATCTTGAAATGTCTCCGCAGAGCATTCTGGATACAATTTCTGCCTGTTGCTCTGCAGCTGCGGTGATGCCATACATCTGACCCTTGAATTCTGCAATTTCACCAATGGCGTAGATGTCTTTTTCGCTGGTTCGAAGGTACTCGTCAACCAGGACACCCCTTTGACAGTCGATCCCTGCGGCTTTGATCAGTTCAATATTGGGTACCGTGCCTATCGCAATAACCAGCGCAGTGCAGTGGATGAGCAGGCCGCTTTTTAGCCGGATTCCGGAAATGCTTTTTTCACCCAGAACGCGGTCCAGCTCATCATTGTAAAAGATTTCAATGCCTTTTCCCGTCAGCTCTTCATGCAGCAGCTGACTGCCCAAAGCATCAAGCTGGCGCCCCATCAATCTTGAAATCCTTTGTATGATGGCCACTTCAGCGCCTTTTTCCCGGAGTGATGCTGCGAGTTCGATTCCCAGTAGCCCTCCACCTATGATCACTATTTTCCCACTATTGACTGTCACATGCCTCATGAAATCATCAGCGTCGGGGCGGCTGCGCATGGTAAATATCCCTTTTAGTTTTGGTAGGTCTTTAAGCATAAAGGCCCTGCTGCCGGTGGCCATTATCAGTACATCATAATGATGGATCTTCCCATGGTCGTCCGTTACGGTCTTGTTTTCTTTGTTGATTTTTGAAATTCCCAGTCCCCGGTGCAGTTGAATCCGATAATCCTGTTCCTCTGTCTCATCCATTTTAATGAGCTTGTCCCAGGCAAGGGTTCCGATGATATAGTCCGGAAGCAGTACCCGATTATAAAAAGGCAAATTCTCTCTGCTGAAAATCTCAATGTCATCCTCTGTGTTCAATGCGCGATGACTTCTGACGAATCCGCAGGCACCTGCACCTGCGCCGACAACGATGATTTTTTGTTTCGGTTTTTGATATAACCTGACCTCTACTGCGCTGAATTTGAAGTCCGGTTCTTTACTGAGCGGATCCACCAGGTTGTTGGTCAGGTTGTTCACTCTATTTAGGTCACTCTTCGCGATCAATCCCCAATGCATGGGCATGAATACTACCCCTGGTTTGATATCTGGTGTGTACTTGACCTTTACCCGGACATTTCCCCTTCTGCTCAGGATTTCCACAAGGTCCTTGTCTTTAATCTTCCGCTGCGCTGCATCGCTGGGATGAATCTCCAGGAAGGATTCGCTGATGTGCTGATTTAATTTGTTGACTTTCCCTGTTTTACTACGGGTGTGCCATTGGTCTCGTATTCTGCCTGTTGTGAGGATGAGCGGATGCTCAGGGCTTAGCGCTTCTGAGTGATTTTGGTCGCTGACAGATACGATGTTGGCTTTTCGGTCGGCTGTATAAAACTGATGGTCTGTAAAGAGCCTGCTGGTTCCTTTGCCTTCTGTTTTGGCGTATGGCCATTGAACCGCACGTTTTGCTTTCAGGATTTCGTGATCCAGTCCGCTGATATCGATGTTCGTGCCTGCTGTAAGTGCAGCATGCTCCTTGTAAATGTCCGCTGCAGTTTTGAAGTCGAAGCCCGAGAAGCCCATTTTTCTGGCAAAACGACAAATGATCTCTGCGTCTGCAAGGGCTTCTCCTGGGGGATCTGTGAGTTTACCCAGGTAAGAGATGTACCTGCCCGCGTTGGTCATGCTGCCTTCCTTTTCTATCCAGGCTGCAGCGGGTAGTACCACATCCGCATACTTCAGGGTTTCGACTTTATTGCTGATGTCTTGCACCACCACAAATTTTGCCTTTGCTAAGCCTGATTCTGCTTTGCGAACGTCAGGCAAACTAACCAATGGATTGGTACAGAGGATCCAGATTGCTTTCAGTTTGCCTGTCTGTAGTTCATCAAACATCTCCGTTGCTGTTAATCCAGGCTTTGACTGGATCTTTCCAATTGGGATTTGCCAGAACTCCTCGACTTCCTTTCTGTCTGCTTCATTCGCCAGATTGCGATGCGCCGGAAGCAGGTTGCTCAGGCCTCCCACTTCTCGTCCTCCCATAGCATTGGGCTGACCAGTCAGTGAAAATGGTCCGCTGCCAGGCTTGCCGATGTGTCCGGTGATGAGGTTCAGGTTGATCAGAGAAAGGTTTTTGTTGGTGCCGACAACACTTTGGTTCAGGCCCATGGTCCACATGGAAATGAACCCTTTGGCCGCTCCGATGTAAGTTGCGGCCAGCCGGATGGCGCTTTCCCTGATGCCGCAGATTTCAGCGGCTTCAGTCAGGCCTGTTTTAAAAACAGTGTCGCGGTATTCCTCAAATCCGTTGGTATGATTGCTGATGAAGTCATGGGCTAATTTCCCGTCCTCAATCAGGCATCGGCCAATTGCATGGTGCAGGGTAATGTCTGTGCCGGGATGGATTTGGAGGTGTACATCGGCGATAGCGCAGGTCTGTGTTTTTCTCGGGTCGCTGACAATGATCTTAAGGTTTGGGTTTTGTTCCTTGGCGGCTTCTATGCGTCGCCAGATGATCGGGTGACACCAGGCCGGGTTAGCCCCGGCAACGAAAATGCAATCTGCCAGTTCCAGATCGTCATAGCTGATCGGAACCGCATCTTCACCTAAACTCATTTTGTAGCCGACCACTGCGCTGCTCATGCAAAGACGGCTGTTGGTGTCGATGTTGTTGCTCCCGATAAATCCTTTGATCAGTTTATTGACCACATAGTATTCCTCGGTCAGGCACTGTCCGCTCGCATAAAAAGCAACACTGTCGGGGCCATACTGCGCAATCAGCGCTTTAAATACCGCTGCTGTTCTTTCCAGTGCTGTGTCCCAGCTGACCCTTTGCAGCGGCATATTTTTATTGTACCGCATTTCAGGGTACAGCAGGCGGTCTGTCTTGTCATTTGCCGTATAATGCAGGTTCATGCCTTTACTGCACAACATGCCTTTATTCACCGGATGGCTTTTATCGCCCTCAACAGTAATGCGTTCATGTTCATCCTTACGGGCTACTATGCCACAGCCAACGCCGCAGTAGCAGCAGGTAGTCGTATGAGTTGATGCCAGGTGATCGGTGTTTTTCAAGACGATGCTGCTATGGTTATTTACCAGGTGTTAGTGCCAAATCATTGATTTCGGAAATTTTTTGTGCCATAACCGTTCTGAATATCAATACGGCTATGCCTATGCCGAGAATGATGAAGCCCAGCAGTGTGAATGCATTTGTATAATCAATGAGGCTTTTTTCCACTTCAATTCCCTTTTCAATTACATGTTTACTCGCATGACTGGCTTTAGCCTTAAATAGAAAAGCGATCAGCATGGCGCCGATATTTCCTCCTGCACCAACAATTCCAGCGACGCTACCCACTGCCAGAGGGTTGATGAAAGGGACAAGACTATAGGTTGCACCATTCGCCATTTTAAGGCTCAGGCCGAAAACAAACATCATAAATATGGCCATACCAATGTTGCCGGATTTGGCAAACCAGATGAGTCCGATGCCCTCAATGAGCAGCAAGACTGCGAGCAGGAGGGTCTTGCCATCAAAGCCCCATGTTTTTCCGATTTTATCAGCAACAATGCCTCCAAGCGGCCTTGCAAAAATATTGATCCAGCCAAATATCCCGGCTACCAGGCCGGCTACAGCGATGCTTGCGCCAAATGAATCTGTGAAAAATATCGGTGCGAAGTTGTCGACAGTAATCTCCACACCGAAGCAGGCAGCGTAGGCAATGGTCAGTATCCAGGTGCGGTAATCTTTGGCTGCAATTAGGAATGTATTTTTGCCCCTTGCGGCACTTTCATGCTTCAGGTCCTTGAAATCGCCCCGTGGACTATCCATTGTATACCTGTGATATAAAAAAGCACATACCAGGAGCATAATACCGGGAAAGATCATTGCATAGCGCCAGCTGTCTTCTGTACTACATAGGCCAACTGTAGTAAGGCCGGAAGCGATTAGCGGCATAAAAACGTTTGCCGCACCTCCGCCAGCATTTCCAAATCCGCCCGCAGTAGCATTGGCTGTGCCTTTTATAGCTGGAGCAAACATGATCGATGTGTGGAACTGGGTAATGACAAAGGATGCCCCAATGACGCCAATGGCCAAACGGAATAGTAAAAATGAAGTGTAAGAATGACTGGTGCCGATCAGCAAAACGGGGATGGCACAAAGTACCAGCAGCCAGGTATAGATCAGTTTTGGTCCATATTTGTCAATCAGCCTTCCGATTAAGAGCCGGGCTACGATTGTAGCGGAAACCGAGGCAATCTGAATGTTGCCCACCTGGTCTTTTGTCAACTGCAGTTGTTCCCTTGCAATTTGCATCAGCGGTGCCATACCAAACCAGGCAAAAAAGCAAAAAAAGAAAGTCAGCCAGGTGATGTGAAAGGTTTTCATTTGCAGGCCCTTCAAGGAAAAGATGCGTAGCGTTTCCAGCGGCTTATTAGCGTTCGTCGTGTTCATGTTGGTCGCTTTTAAAATTTATAACCCAAGCCGATACCAAGGTTCCATTCCCCATTTTTAGCAGCTGTTTTTGTATTGTAATACAATGGAACCTGTAGTGCAATGTGGTTCAATACAGCGGTCAGTCCAAAACCCAGGTTGGGTGTTACTATGGAGTTCTTTGTTGAGCCTGCTGCTGCTTTGTCTTCCTTGATCCTCAGACTTGGCAACAGTCCGGCAACGAGTGCAAAGGGTTTTTTGCTGAATTTTATACTTGGTCCAGTACAGTTGATGAACGCACCATGATCGACATATCCGGCGACGATGGTTCCATCGAATAGCTGCGCTTTGGTTTGCGATTTTAGCGGAAAAACAAGCAAAAGGAGGGTTAGACAGCCAAGAAAGGCTATTGCATTTTGAGTTCTCATGTGGATTTGGTTTTAGGTTGTTTAGGTTACTTCATTTGGATCCTTTCAACAGGATTTGGGTATGGTGCCGATGAAAACCATCCCGTTTTCAATTTTTACAGGGTAGGTCTTCAATGCGCATTCATCGCCGGTCAGGCATTCCCCGGTGCTCAGGGAGAATGTCTTTTTGTGGAAGGGACAGGCTACTTTAGGTTCATCAGTAACAGATCCGATCATTCCCCGGCTTAGCGCCATTTGTTTACGGTGCGGGCATTCATTTTGGGTGGCATACCACTCATTTCTCCTGGTGAAATAAAACAGGGCGATCTGCTCATCCCCGTGTTTTACACAGACGCCGCCATTTTCTACCGCATCCTCGACGCGACAGGCTGCAAGCCAATTTGATTGTTCGTTCATAATTTTTGAGTTACATTCCATTCTGCCGTTCTTTTTTGTCCGCGCATTTCTGTAAATGCGATCGAGGGGTCTTTTTCTTCAGGCGCGTTCACGAAATGTGAAAAACGCTTTCTGATGGCCGGATTTTCAACAGCTTCTTTCCATTCGCAGTGGTAATTGCTGATGAGCTTTTCAATTTCTGTTTCCCATGCTGCTGCCATTCCCAGACTATCGTTGACGATCACATTCCTCAGGTAATCTATTCCGCCTTCCATTTTATTGAGCCAGGTTGCCGTTCTGGTCAGGGGATCGGCGGTACGGATGTAAAACATCAGGAAGCGGTCAATATATTGGATACAGGTTTCGCTGTCCAAATCGGTAGCCAGCAGCAAAGCATGCTGCGGTTTGCTGCCTCCGTTTCCGCATACGTAGAGGTTCCAGCCCTTCTCTGTGGCAATGATGCCAAAATCCTTACTCTGGGCTTCGGCACATTCTCTGATGCAACCACTCACTGCAGATTTGAATTTATGTGGTGCCCTTATCCCCCGGTAACGTTCTTCAATTCTGATGGCAAAACTCACACTGTCATGCAGTCCAAATCGGCACCAGGTACTACCTACACAGCTTTTTACGGTTCTCAGTCCTTTGCCGTAAGCATGGCCGCTTTCGAAACCAGCTGCAATCAATTCCTCCCATATTACCGGAAGATCATTCAGGTGTGCGCCAAAGAGGTCGATCCTTTGTCCTCCGGTGATTTTGGTATATAGGTTGTATTTTTTTGCGACTTCGCCAATTACAATTAGTTTGTCAGGAGTGATTTCACCACCCGGAATCCTTGGTACTACCGAATAGGATCCTCCTTTTTGGATATTGGCCAGAAAACGGTCGTTGCTGTCCTGAGCAACATCATTTCCTTTTTTAAGGATCATTTCGTTCCAGAGGCTGGCCAGGAGCGAGGATACGAGTGGTTTGCAAACTTCACAGCCATCGTTTTTGCCTAATGCATCAAGTACTTCGTCGTAACTTTTTAACTGATGAATGTGGATGAGGTCCATCAGTTCCTGTCTGCTGTAATTAAAATGTTCGCAGATCACATTCTTGATGTATTTGCCCTGTGATTTCAAGGTGTAAGCCATTAGGTCCTTCAGCATTGGCACACAGCCTCCGCAACCGGTTCCCGCTTTTGTACATTTCTTGATGTCGTCCAGGTTTTCACAGCCTCCGGTGGAGACTGCAGAACAGATGTCGCCTTTAGTAATGCCTTCGCAGCTGCAGATTAAAGCAGAATCAGGCAATCCGGTAATTCCCGCGCCAGCAGGTTCGCTTCCCCCGCGTGCGCCCAAGAGGATCTCTTCAGGATGCTCCGGTAGTGCAATCCTGTTGCTGGAGGTTTGCAACAGCAGGTTATATGCTGTTGCATCTCCAATTAATATACCTCCTAAAAGGTATTGCCCGTCATTACTAATATTGATGCGTTTATATACGCCTTTATGTTTGTCTTCGAAAATGATGGTGCGGCAGGCGGGTGTGTCAATGAAATGATCACCAAAGCTGGCTACGTCTATTCCGATCAATTTCAATTTCGTGCTCATGTCGAATCCCTGGAAAGTCTTATTGCTTTCGCAAAGATTAGCAGCCAGTACTTCTGCCATTTCGTAACCTGGTGCGATCAAGCCATAGATCATGCCGTCATACAATGCACATTCACCAATGGCAAACACAGCAGGGTCACTGGTCTGCATTTTATCATCTACCAGAATTCCGCCACGTGGCCCAACTGCTATACCGCAGGCTTTAGCCAGTTCGTCCCGGGGCTTTATTCCTGCCGATATGACAAGCATATCAGTCTCCAGCAGCGTGTCGTCGCTGAATTTTAGCGCAGTGATCTGCTTTTCACCTTCTATGCTACTGGTGTTTTTATTTAAAAGTATTTGCAGTCCCAGGTCCTGGAGTTTTGCATTCAGCATATCGCTTCCTGCAGCGTCTATTTGTCTGGGCATCAATCTAGGTGCAAATTCCACAATACTTGTGTTTCCGATGCCCAAATCGATGAGTGCTTTCGCAGCTTCCAGTCCCAGGAGACCTCCTCCGATTACCGCAGCTGTTTTAGCCTTTTTTGCATAGTCGCTGATCAGGTCGAGATCTTCTATCGTCCGGTAAACAAATACCCCGTCCTTTTCAACTCCGGCAATGTTTGGTACGAAAGCGCTAGAACCTGTCGCGAATACCAGGTGATCGTAGGCGTAACTAAGGCCATTTGCAGCATACACAGTTTTTTTCTCCCGGTCGATCTCCAATATCTGGGTATTCAGGTAGAGGCTGATGTTCTGTTCATCGTACCATTCCGGGCTACATAAAGAAAGGTCCTCAGCTGTTTTTCCATTGAAATATTCACTTAAATGAACCCGGTCATAGGCTCTGCGTGATTCTTCTCCAAAAACGGTAAGCTTAAAGGCGGCCGATTTTGCCCGAAGTTTTTCGCAAAACTTATATCCCACCATTCCATTTCCAATTATGATTATTTGTGGTTCTTTCATAAATCGTGAATTTTATTTGTGTTTTTTGGTTTTTGTTTGGTGTTTTTTGAAATAATATGAGTTTTTGTTGTGTTTTTGGATTTTTTGTTTGTGTATTTTTGTTTTATGTGATTTTTATTAGTCAAATATATGTTTTTTGAATACAAAAAATCAATTAAATATGATTTTTATCATAAAATAAATAAAAATGTGGTGTTTTTTGTTCACATTTATAGATGTAAATCATAAAAAAGGAATTTATGTCTAATAAAATAATGAAAAAAGAGGTTTATTTGATGGGTTCTGGCCCTGGTGACCCGGAATTGCTCACGATTAGGGCGTATAATGTGCTAAAAAGAGCAGATGTGGTACTTTATGACAATTTAAGTAGCCAGGAACTGCTTAATATTGCTCCGAAAACGTGTATTATGGTATATGTTGGCAAAAAACCCTACCAAGCCTGCACTCCTCAGGAAAAAATCAATGAGCTGATTGTCGATTATGCCCGAAGTTATCAGGTGGTTGTACGTTTAAAGGGAGGTGATCCTTTTATTTTCGGTAGAGGTTTTGAGGAATTGCTTTTTGCTGAGTCTCAGGGCATGCAGGTAGAATACATTCCGGGAATCAGCAGTATGCAGGGGGCAGGTTTTATAGATATTCCATTGACACATAGGGGGATTAGTGAAAGTGTGTGGATGATTACGGGTACCAAAAAGGACGGAAGCTTGTCAAATGACCTGAAATGCGCCATGAAAAGTTCGGCTACTGTAGTGATCTATATGGGAATGAAGAAGCTCGCAGAAATTGCCGCCGCTTATGAAGCCGCAGGTAGGGGCGGTACACCTGCGGCAATTATTCAGCATGCCACACTACCTCAGCAGAAGCAGGTGGTATCTACAGTTGGGGAATTGCCAAAAGCTGCATTCAGAGCGGGCTTGAGTAATCCTGCAATAATTATTATAGGTGATGTGGTGAAGGTCAGGGAAGTTTTGGCCCAGGTAAATACCAGTCATTACTGTGCCGTCTGAGTAATCCGGATTTTTTTGCAAACTCTGGCAGGCTTATTGCAATTTACAAAGCCTATCCTGTCCATATGCAATCGAAATTAGTAATGAAATTATGCCTGACCAATCTGCTGGTATGTTGTTGGGCTTTCTCTTTTGGACAAAATGCGGGTGATGCTATCATCCAGAATAAAAAAAGTCTGGATACCGCCAGGCAAACCGACCTTATTGATATTGGAAAGGCGATTTTTAGAATACGTCCAGGAAAAATACGGGAAGAAAAAGACAAAAAACTATATTTTTCCATCCTCCCCATTGGTGGTACTGTACCTGGAGGAACCGGAAATGCACTCATCACCAGTACTTCAGCCGCAATGTATCTGGGTTCTAAAAAGACGACAAATTTGTCGACTGCGACCTTTACACCCTACTGGAACCTCGGCAGCCGCTTCGGCTTGCCTGTTCGGACCAACATCTGGCTTCCTGACAATACCTGGTTGATCCAAGGAGATACGCGCTTTCTGGTTTATCCACAATATACCTGGGGTTTAGGCAATTCAAAGGGAAATGAGGAAAAGACTTTGTTGAGTTATAAATACATCAGATTCTATCAAAATGCCTTAAAGCGGATCAAGCCCTATTTATACGCAGGCTTGGGTTACAATTTGGATTACCGGTTTAACATCAATACCGAAGATAACTCGCCTGAACTGCCTGAATATTCAGGTTACAAATACGGCACAGGCAAAAATTCCTTCTCATCAGGAATCAGTTTGAACCTGGTTTACGACTCCAGGAGCAACTCTATTAACCCATTACCGGGGATGTATGGGAATCTTGTTTACAGGGTAAACCCAACCTTTCTAGGAAGTAACAACAACTGGAGTTCGGTTTACCTGGATGTACGGAAATACATTTCCTTGAATCCTGAAAAACGCAGCCAGCAAAATACACTTGCGTTATGGTCTTATTTCTGGACGGTATTGAATAACAAAACCCCTTACCTGGATTTACCGAGTACCGGCTGGGACCCTTACAACAGGTCGGCCAGGGGGATAGATCAGAACAGGTACCGCGGGAGGACACTGTTTTATGCCGAGAGTGAGTACCGCCGGGACATCACTGCAAATGGGCTGCTGGGTTTTGTGGTTTTTGCCAATGTCAATACAGTCAGTGGATCTGGCTCCTTATTTAGCTCCTGGAAGCCTGCAGGGGGAACGGGGTTGCGCATCAAATTCAATAAAGCATCCAATACCAATATCGGCATCGATTATGGCGTCAGTAAAGGTTACAGCGCGGTGTTGTTCAATCTGGGCGAAGCTTTTTAAACCATTAATTCCTTCATTTTAGACTACAATAAAAGACGTTCTGGCTAAATATGCTGTTGATGGACTTTCCATATTTGTAATGTAAAATTATAAAAATGGAACTAAAAGACAGCACGGTACTGATTACCGGAGGAACCAGCGGCATTGGTTTAGAGTTGGTGAAGCAACTGAGCGAACAAGGCGCAAATGTGATCGTTACAGGACGTGATCCTAATGCCTTAAAACAAACTAAACAGACATTTCCCAAAATTCATACCTTTCGCAGCGACGTAAGTGATCCAAATGATATCGAACAGCTTTATAGAGATGTTATACCACAATTTCCCGATCTAAACATCCTCATCAACAATGCAGGGCTGATGCGACTGATAGATTTGCAGGACAGTAGTTTGGATTTAATAAATATAAACCGGGAGATAAGTACTAATCTTTCCGGAACGATACAGATGGTGCAACAGTTCCTGCCGCATTTGATCAAAAAGGAAGCTGCTGCCATCGTCAATGTTTCATCAGGTATCGCATTTATGGCCTATTCCTCGGCACCGGTCTATAGTGCTTCCAAAGCAGGCGTCCGCGCGTACACTCAGGCATTGCGTTTACAGTTGGAAGAGACCAATGTAAAAGTCTTTGAAATGATCCCTCCAGGTGTAAATACCAATCTTCAAAATGATTGGCTGGTACCTCCCAATCCTGCTATGATGATGAATGTGGATAAGATAGTAAACCTTGCTATCAAGGGGCTTTTGAAGGATAAAAAAGAATTCCGGCCATTTTTGATCAGTGTTATAAAGGTTGCCAGTAGGGTCGTGCCAAATTTGTTGTTGAAGTTCGGGCACAAAGAATTTAAAAAAATTAAAGCACTTACCAATAACCAGGATACAAATGAAAATTATTAGTATGATATTCCTGTCCATATCTTTGTTCCTCAGCATAAAGCATGGTTTAGATGCATTTCAGCCTGCCAATGCCGAACAGGCAAAAATGATGGCAAACTTAGGCCTTACAAAAACCATGATGCCTTATTTCGGTATTTTTTCTATAGCCATCGGTCTGATGTTATTTTTTCCATACACTTTTTTTATTGGGAATGTATTGAACGCAATTGCAATAGTCTTGATCATGGCACTTTCTCTGCGGGCTGGCGATTATAAAATTGCTTTGATGGAGATTCCATTTCTGGCCATGCCGCTGTTGTTAATTTGGTTGAAGTATCCGTTTAAAAATTAACCTAACTTTAGGTATGGCAAATCAGAAACCATATAGAATACAATCCATATCAGAGATACACCAATTAATGGGGCTTTCAAAGCCTCTTCATCCTCTTATTAGCCTGATTAATCTGTCAGGACTGAAAAGTGATCCCAATATAAACTCAGTGATATTTGATTTATATGTGATATCCTTAAAAAGAGGTTGCGACAAACGTATGGGCAGCAGAAGTATGATTTTGATGAAGGTTTGATGGCATTTTTGTCGCCGGGACAAATTCTGCGTGGCGAAAAAGGCGGAGTGCCCACAAATTTGGAAGGTTGGATGCTATTTATACACCCGGACTTTTTATGGAACACTTCGCTTGCCGGAAAGATAACGCGCTATGAGTATTTCGCATATTCCAGCAATGAAGCGCTGTTTCTTTCCAATAAAGAAGAAACAATTGTCAACGGACTGGTGAAAAATATCAGGGATGAATACGATTCGAATATTGATAAATTCAGTCAGGATATCATGATCTCTCATCTTGAAACTTTGTTGAACTATGCGGAACGCTTTTATCAGCGTCAATTTATAACCCGCAAGAAAAGCAATCACCAAATTTTAGAAAAGCTGGAAAAGGTACTTTCAGCCTATTTTAATAATGATGATTTAATTACTAAAGGTTTACCTTCAGTGCAGTATATTTCGGATACACTAAACGTCTCAAAGGGTTATTTAAGAAGTTTGCTAAAAACACTGACGGGGCAAAGCACACAGCAGCATATACATGATAAACTGATCGAAAAGGCTAAAGAAAAACTATCGACCACAAATTTATCTGTAAGCGAAATTGCTTATGCACTGGGCTTTGAACACCCGCAGTCCTTCAGCAAACTCTTCAAAACTAAGACAAAGGTTTCCCCTTTGGAATTTAGGGCGTCTTTTAATTAATGACTTAAAAACCCAATGTTTATGTACCGGTCATTTCTGCGCTGATACCTCTTTGCCGCCATCTCGGATCACATGGTAGCCGGGTGACATGATTTCTATATCAGCTCCACGGAATACATCCTGGATGTTTTCTAAAAGGTTGCTGTAGATGGACGCCTGCTTGTTGGCTTCCTTGGTATATGCATTGATCTGGTAAGAAATATAAAAATCATCTAAACTGGTTTGCAATACGAAGGGTTTCGGTTCAGCCTGGATATGCTTTGTTTTTAAGGCAGCGTCAATGAGCAACGCATATACCTGCTGCCAGGGTACATCATAGCCGATGGTTACAGTATAATGAACGATTAAGCCCTGACGTTCGTTTTTGGTATGACTGGAATAGTTAATCGTGGAGCTGGACAGTACCAGAGAATTGGGTACGGTGATGTCCTCATTTTTAATGGTCTTAATTCTGGTGACCAACATGGATTTTTCCATCACATCACCTACAACCTCTCCGATCTTTACACGATCACCTATGCGGAAAGGGCGCATGTACGTGATGACCAGGCCTGCCACGATATTTGTAATCGCACTTGAAGAACCCAGGGAGATCAGAATTCCCAGGAATACCGATACACCCTGGAATGCAGGGGAACTGGATCCCGGTAAGAACGGGAAGATGATCACCAGCATAAATGCATATAGGATAAACCGGAGTATATTGAAGGTAGGAATAGCCCAGTCGGCATGGAATCCTCGGAACTGCATGTTGCCCCGTTTGACCTCGTAAAACAAATACCTGATACCCTTGAGCAAAAACCTGAAGAGCAGAACAATGACGATCACTTTGAAAAAGTCAGGCAAATAATCGATTACGGCTCTTCCTGCGGAGCGCAATGGCCCGAGAATCCATCCCAGCAGTGTCCAGGTCCAACCTTCCGTTTCCGGGAAAAGGCTGAAAAGCAGCGGCAGGGACAAGTAAATGATGAATAGGACGACCAGCAGTTTCAAGACTGCAATAAACTTCAAAAGGCCAGATTCCAGGTGTTCTGCTGTGATCACCTTCATCTGTTTTAGGCGCAGCGTGTTTAGGTATTTTTCTTTATGGGCTGAAACATATTTGGATATGCGTCGGAACAGTCTATTGATGACGACAACAATAACTACGAGGAAAAAGATGATTAAGACAACCAGTCCGAGGCGTTTCATTAAATTTGTCAGGCTATGCTCATCACGCTCCCGAATGATACTTTGTTTGATGATGCCCTGGTATTCTTTGGCAAGCTGGGCATTTGTCTTACCGACCCATAGTCCATCAAGATTGCCAACACTGATCAGCACATCATCGTCGTTATAGATCAGGTCGTAATTGCCTTCGTTCTCGACAACAACCAGGGAGTCTGACTTAAAGATCGCCGCTTTGTATAGTTTCTCTATTTTCGAAGATATGGCTTCGGCACGTTCCTTTGGGTTAAATGACCCGGTGCGGGTATAAATGTAGAATAATGTGTCAATGTTCAGTTTTACCGGATGACCTTTTGTAGTTTTCTTCAAAGCGCTCAGCTTTTTCATCTGATTGATGTTTCTTAGCGAATCTGCAGCGGTAATATTCCTCAACTGGGCTTCAAGTTCCCTGGTTCGAACCACGTTTCCGGTAACTTTTAGAAGTTCCTGCTCCAGCTGCTGCTTCACCAGCGAATCAACTTTTTTCTGCTGTTCATCTTTGATCAGCAAGGCTTCGTTGAGTGCAGAGCTGTCTGCAGCAGGTGTTTGCTTTTGCTGAGCGAAAGAAAGATCGCTGGCAAAAAGAAGGATGAATGCAACTAGAAATGTTTTGAGGAGTGACATGGGCGGCTAATTGGTAAATTAGGTCAATTTACAAAAGTAATTATAAGCTACGCTTAAACGAATGGAGAAAAATAAACACATGGTCCCGAATACTTGATTTGAATTCTTGTATTGACAAAAAAATCCCTCATAATGTTCCCATCAATCAATTGGTTGCGTACATTTAACGAATATTCAATGGCCATCCGACCCCTCCAAACCGAAAAAGAATTGCAGGCTAAAATAGCCAGGGGAGACCGGCATGCTTTTACGCTGTTCTATAATGCCTATTATCCAGTGATTTTCGGCTTTGCGCGCCACCTTTTGCACAGTGAGGAATTGGCACTTGATATTGTGCAGGAAAGCATGTTGCACATTTGGAAGTTAGGGAGGCAATTGGAAAAGGTCAATAATCTGGAAAGCTATCTTAAGGTATTTGCAAGGAGAAGGGCGGTTGACCTCCTGCGTCACCGTGCTGTAGCGTTAAAGGCAGAGCGTATTCTTGGTAGTACCTGGACAGAGGACCATAATGACACGGAAGAAGCGATACTGTTGCGGGAGGGGCGCAAGATTCTGGAAGAGGGCATTCAGCTCCTTCCGAAGCAGCAACGGCAGGTCTATCAACTTTGTCAGCAGGAGGGGCTCAAGTACGAAGAGGCGGCCCAGCAAATGGGAATTTCGACAGGAACCGTAAAAACCCATCTGAAGCTGGCGATGCGGTTTTTGCGTGAACACATCAAAAACAACAATGATATAGCTATACTTTTGGTGTTTTTTAAATTATTATAACTTTTTTTCATTTCCCATTACCCCATTTTTCGAGGTTGCGCGACTTACATTAAAAGGGGAAGCCATAACAGAATGGAGGATCAAAGATTAAAGTATTTATTCAATCGGTATTTGGGCAGCCAGCTTTCAGAAAGGGAGCAAGCAGAATGGTTAGAAGTCTTGACTGATCCTAAACACAAGAATGCTATTGATGAGCTGGTGGATGGTGTTTTTGAACGCGAAGATCTGCTGAAATTTCAGCTGGAAAAAGCCATCGCAAATGAACTGCTTCAGGCTATTCTAAATGAGGTTCAGACGGCTCAACCGGAAAACCTGATGATATGGAAAAGGTTCAGGAGCGCCGCTGGTATTGCAGCAGCAGTTGCGACCATCGTTCTTGGGGTATGGTTTTTCACTCACCTTGTTCAGCCTCATCGTAATGATTTGTCATCCCGCGCTTCCAGGGATCATCTCAGATATGCCAATGACATTGCTCCCGGAAAAAATGGTGCGACCATAACCCTTTCTACCGGACAGGTTATACCGTTGAGCAGTAATAAAACCGGAATAATTATAAGCCCTACATCATTAACCTATGATGACAATACCCAGGTGATCCAGAACGGCCAGGGAACGCTAATGATGACTGCCTCTACAGCCAGGGGCCAGACCTACACCATTACTTTGCCAGACGGTTCCAAAGTATGGCTGAATGCCGCATCAAGTTTAAGATTCCCTACTGGTTTCGCCAACAAAAGTTCACGTGAAGTAGAGCTGAAGGGAGAAGGTTATTTTGAAATTGCAAAGGACAAAGCGCATCCATTTGTGCTGAAGACAGGGGGGCAGCAACTCAGAGTTTTGGGTACGCATTTCAATGTCAATGCCTATATGGATGAGGCTAATATCAAAACCACATTGCTGGAAGGTAGTGTAGCAGTTTCCTCGACCCGGCAGCAGGTTGTGCTCAAGCCAGGGGAACAGGTACTGAACAATGGCACCAGCTTAAAGGCTGGCAAGGCCGATACGGATTTGGCCATTGCCTGGAAGAACAATGAATTCAACTTCGAAAGTGAAAGCATTGAAACATTGATGAAGATGGTAGAGCGATGGTACGATGTGCAGGTTGTGTATGCGGGTGAAAAGACTACAGAGAAATTCAGCGGAAGGGTTTCAAGGTTTCAAAATGTCTCGGAACTGCTCCGGGTTGTGGAATCTACAGGCTACGTCCATTTCGATATTCAGGGAAGAACGATCTATGTGACTAAATAACAGAAATATTCACCATTAATAGAAAACATGAAAAGAAAACTACAATAGCAATCCCGGAAAAAACAACCAGATCCCAACAAGAATTAGGACCTGGTCACAGTTTGACGAAAAAAAATTGAAAAAATCAACTATTTAACCGCAGATCCCTGGACCGTCGAAAGCAAAGGTATCTGCCCAAACAAACCGTACACGAATGTATCAAAAAAATACTAGGAAACTTGGTATACCTAGATTGCTATACCATAAAATCATGTTAATCATGCGACTAACCACCGTAATATTAATCATCTCACTGCTACAGGTCAGCGCTTCCGGCATTGCTCAGAAAATCAGCCTCAACAAATCAAACGCCACACTGAAATCAGTTTTCAATGAACTCAGGGCTCAGAGTGGGTATAACTTTTTCTATACCGATAGCCAGTTGAAACGGGCAAAACCTGTCAGCATCAAAGTTGAGGGCCAGGATCTGAAAGAGGTGCTGAAAATGATCTTTTCCCTGCAACCCCTTACCTACGAAATCAACAGCAGTACAATTACATTGAAAGACAAACCTGTTTCCTTTTTGGATGAGCTCAACGTATATCTTAATAAGATAGACCTCGATGGAAAAGTGCTGGATAAGAGTGGCAATCCTTTGGCGGGAGCCACCGTGAAGGTCAGGGGCAGCAAGAAGATGGTGGTTACGAACGAAAACGGACGCTTTAGCCTGCTGGATGTCAACATTGGTGATGTTCTGCTCATATCCTATCTGGGGTATGAAGACCAGGAAGTCCTGGTTTCCGGAACTGAAAGCATTACAATAAGCATGACCATATCGGAAAGCAAACTCGATGAGGTCGCCATTGTAAGCACGGGTTACCAGTCGCTGCCACGGGAAAGGATGACCGGTTCATTTTCCAGCGTACAGGTTAAGCGTCTGGAAAATAAACTTCAGCCTAGCTTATTAACCGCATTGGAAGGCCAGGCTGCTGGTATGGTGGTTACTAAAGAGGGCAAATTAGAAATTCGTGGAAGGTCTACATTTCTGGCAAATTCAGAGCCCTTAGTGGTGGTAGATGGTTTCCCTATTTCCGGTGGATTGGAAACTGTGAATATTGATAATGTAGAAAGCATTACGATCTTAAAAGATGCAGTAGCGGCTTCTATTTATGGTGCACGCTCTTCGAATGGTGTAATTGTAATTACCACAAAGAGCGGTCGGGCAGGCAGTTTTCAAATGAGCTATAAAGGGAGTACCGGCGTAACGCTGCGTCCAGATTTATCTTACATGAACAGGACTGGAGCATCGGATTACATCGAGGCTGAAATCGCCGCCTACAACATCAGCCCGACTGCGGTACTTTTTGACTATGATTATTACGGTATGGCACCCCGCGTTACACAATTGCTTGTGCAGCGCGATCGTAACTTAATGACACAGGCCCAGGTAGACGCAGAGTTGGTCCAGTTGAGACAAAATGATGGCTTGGGCCAGTTGGAGAAATATGTATTTCGTTCAAAGTTGACCCAACAGCATAATCTCTCCTTCTCAGCTGGTAACGATAAAAATATGACAAATGCGGCCATTCGTTATATCGCCAATCGCAATAACATGATTGGCAATAAAGATAACCGCGTTATTGTGGATTTAAAGAACGACTGGAAGCCCGTTAAAGATGTAACCATTCGCTTATTTACAAACATCAACTTTTCAAATGGAAGTGCTCCTTTTAGAACGGCTGCGAATTTAACGGATTATAAAAGAACATTTACGCCTTCTGTTAATACTGGAATGCTTACACCATATAGTTCAATAGCAGACGCAGCTGGTGCAGCAGCAAGTGTTCCGGTGACAAGACCTGATTTGATACCACTTTATGCCGGGATCCAGGGACTTAAACCGATGACCTATGAGCCATTACGTGACCTCTTGTTAGAAACCAATACTACAGAAAGCTATCAGGCACGTTTAGGCGGCAGCCTGGGACTAAACATCATCAGCGGTTTATCTGCTGAAGTTGGTGGAATATGGACAAGGGGCAGTTTGCTTAACCGTACGCTTTTTAATGTTGATGCTTACCGGGTAAGGGCTATGTATAACGGCGCAACATCAAGGACCACAAACAGCAAGCATTATGTGGCAGATGGATCTATTGTAAATGAAGCACGTAACATCAATGAAGCTTATACTTTTCGTGGTCAACTGAATTTCAACAAAACCTTTACGGATAAACATCGCATTACTGCAATCGCGGGTGCTGAGGTCAATAAAGATTTCTTCGATAACAATACCTATCCAACGCGCTACGGCTATAATGAGCAGGCTGGCTCATCCGTACCGTTCAATTATGCTGACTTTGGCAGTGGTGCTTATAGTTCCGATTACCTTTTATTTACCAGTCAAACCTATGTTCCGCTTTCAAACGGCGGCTATGCCCTGCGTGACAACCGTTATGTTTCGATGTATGCAAATGGTTCCTACGAATATGATAACAGATTTTTGATTAGCGGTAGCGCACGTATTGATCAGGCCAACTTTTTTGGTACCAATCCTAAATATCGGTATAAACCAAACTGGTCTGCAGGCGGTACCTATAAATTATCAAATGAGCATTTTTTTGATGTTAGCTGGATCGATAAGCTGAACCTGCGCGGATCGTATGGTATCAATGGAAATATTTCCCTAACCCAGGGTCCATATCTGTTGTTGAACGTAGGAGGTTTCTCTCCAACTTCCGGAGGTGTATCCTATTCTATTGCAACACCCCCAAATGCTGATTTACGTTGGGAACGTACGCATATTACCAACATCGGTGCTGATTTATCTTTCTTAAAAGGGAGGTTAAATGCAACATTAGATTATTATAAAAAGCTAAGTAAAGATTTGCTGGCTCCAGATATGATGGATGCGACTTACGGCCGTGAAACGATTACAAGAAATGCTGGAACTGCGGTGAATAAAGGCATTGAACTATCCTTGGATGCATATGTCATAAAGGCGGCTGGATTTACCTGGAATACCTATTTTAACGGCAGTTATAACACCAATAAAGTAATAGATTTTAATTACAATTACCAGTTCGGCACCTATTTAACTCTGGGCTCCGCTGCTTCCAACTTTGGTGGCAATGCTGGCTTGGGTGCCCTGAGGGCAGGCTACCCAATTGATGCTGTATTTTCAAATCGCTTTGCAGGATTAAACGATACTGGTACGCCAACTTTTTACAACAGCAGCGATGCCAAAATACTTGGTGGTGCTATCAGTGTAAACGATATGGTTTATTCAGGAACCACTCGTCCGAAATATTCGCTGAATGTAACCAATACTTTCAGTTATAGAAACTTTGATTTATCGTTTATGCTGGTTTCCCAATTGGGATTTGTGTTCCGTCGTGATACCTATTTTGGATCTAATATCGAAAACAAATACGTAGCTGAGCGTTGGAGAAAAGCAGGTGATGAAGCCAATACAATTTATCCAAGATTATCTACTTCCAGTGCTGATGGATGGTATTATCCTTACAGTGATATCTTGGTCGAACGTGGCAATTATATAAAATTAAGGGATTTGACATTGGGCTACACGTTTAATAACCGGGTTTGGGGCAAGAGTGGTTTCAATAATATAAAGTTGTATTTCCAGGGAAGGAACCTATGGATGGCTACTGCCAATAACGACAACATTGACCCAGAAACCATGACCAATACTACAGGTGGTACAATCGTTCGCAATTTGCCGCTACGTCCGGAATTTTACTTTGGTCTTTCTGTTAATTTCTAAACATTACAACATGAGAAATTTATTTATATATATATGTGTTGCAGGGATTGTTTCACTTAGTTCCTGCAAGAAATTCCTGGATGTAAAGCCTAAAGGCACCCTTATTCCAACTAGTGTTGCGGATTATGATCACCTGCTTGATTTTTCTACAGGGCTTGAGTTGAATTTCGTGGATGCTGGTAGAGGAAGCAATCTTTCTTATCTCACCGATAACCTTGCCATATCTGAGGGACAAGCTAAGGTGGGTTTTATCCTGAATAACCATCCGAATATAGGCAGGTATTATTCTTTTATTTTCCGACAGCCTTATAATGATCCAAGAACATACGATTATTTCTGGAGTGCCAATTCGAATGCCGGAGCTTACCCACAGGTATCTTATTTCAATAATATAATTGAAGGAATTCGCGGCGTAGATAAAAAAACACCTGCTGAAGAAACACTGGCAAAAACTGCTACGGCACAGGCATTGGTAGGAAGAGCCTGGTGCTATTTCAATTTGAACCTTATTTATGGCCCCGTGTATAAACCAGGGGAGAACAATGACACTAAAACAGTCCCTTATGTAACCAGTCCGGATCTTGGTACCGCTATCCCGCAACTTTCTACTTCTGAAGAAATGATGAAGCATGTAGCAAAAGATTTATATGCAGCATTGCCCAATTTACCGTCAGCATCTGGCTGGCCCTCGCGCGCCAATAAAGGTACAGGTTATGCGATGCTGGCCAATTATCATCTTTTTACCAAGAGATATGACAGCGTAGCCTACTATGCCAATTTAGCCTGGGACAATGCTGGTGGGGAGGCATCGAAACTGATTTATGATTACAACACGTTTTCGGTAGTAACACCAAATACCAATGAATGGACTGCTGCATTGAGAACAACGCAAGATAATTTACATAATTTGGTCAACCACCGGGAGATGTTGTTTTACAGGGGGACAGACAATAATGCCGGCATCGGTACTTCATTGTCTTATCCTTCCGCAGAATTGATTGGTTTGTATAACCAGACTAGCGACCTCCGATTTAAGTTGTTTTTTATCAATTCTCCTGGTTACAATACAACGCTGGGTGGTGGCTATAATGATGGAACTCGTATCAGTAATTATCGCTTTAACAAAACAAAAATGACTGATGGTTTCACCTATCCTGAAGTATTGCTAATGCGTGCGGAAGGTTATGCCCGTACCAACAGGCTGGACCTGGCAATAGCTGATCTGAATGCCCTGCGCCAGCGCCGTTATGTGACCGGGACACCGGCCCTGACTGTCGGGACACAGGATCAGGTCATACAGCAAGTGCTGGACGAGCGGAGACGTGAACTGCCGATTGGCGGACTGAAGCGTTTTCTGGACCTAAAACGACTGGTACTGGACACAGGAAAGCCCTGGAGCAAAGCCCAGGTGGTGCATACGATCGGAAACAACAACCATACGGGCAGGGTAGACTCGCCGGATTTCGTTTTCAATATTGTGAATACTGTTCTTCAGTTTAATCCGGGGTGGGGCCGGCCTCTCGATACCAGGCCCTTTAATTAAAACACTATGAAAAGCAAAATTATCCTGCTGCTGTTGTCCCTTTTTGGGGCAACGGCAGCATTTGCCCAGGGAAATGTAGTCCTCAGAGGGAATGTAATTGGCGATAACAAGGGAAATAACAAAGTGATTATCTATTTTAATAAGGGCCTGCCGGAAGACTCCACCTTCGTTGGACCTGATGGTAGGTTTAAATACAGTTACGCGTATAGCCCCGGTATAACAGCAACTCTTTATATGGAATACGACATCAAGGTTCGACAAAGGGTATTTCCCTTTGTGGTGATTACCGACGGACCCGGGGAGCTGCTGCTGAAAGATGCAAATATCGTGGAAGGGCTTCATTCAGGAAAGATCAGTGGTGAAAAGGCAGCTGTAGATTTTTTAACACTTCACAAGCAATACACGCAGCAAAAAAAGCAAGATCTTCAGTCAGATTCCATGATGACTGTAGTAATGACCAGGTTGGTAAGTCAATTCGTAGCACAGCATCCGGATTCATATGCGGCAGTTGCGGCCATGCGGAGCTATAGTGTTCACCTGGAAAAAAGAGAAATTTCATCTATTTTCGAATGTTTGTCGACCCGGCAGAAGCAGACAGAAGAAGGGAAGGCAATGGCCACGCTGATCGGGGGAATGAAGCGTTCGGCGATAGGCAATAAAGTGGAGGATTTTAGCCTGCCCAATCCCGATGGCAAGGAAATCAGTTTTAGCAGTTTGCGCGGTAAGTATGTTCTGATCGACTTTTGGGCCAGTTGGTGCGGCCCATGCAAGGCATCCTTTCCTCATCTGAAAACTCAATATGCGAAGTATAAGGGCGATCGGTTTGAGATATTGGGAATCTCTATAGATCAAAATAAACAAGCCTGGCTGGATGAGTTGCCAAAGCAAGCCTTGCCCTGGGTGCAGGTATTGGATAACCAGAACCTGGCACGGAAAATATTTGCGATAGTAGGAGTGCCTACGACTTACCTGATCAGCCCGGATGGCGAAATTCTGATGAAAGAGATTGGTTTTCAGCCAAACGGCGAGCTACAAAAAAGGCTGGAGTCAATTTTCACTAGAACTGACCGCCAGTAAGTTTTTCTTATATTTGACCTGGAACGGTATTAGAAGTACTAAATATGCAAAAAAAATGAACGATTTAAGTCAAAAAAAAGCGACCTCCATTCGGCCCTTTATCGGTGCTAAGGATTTTGAGCGGTCAAGGGATTTTTATAAGGACTTGGGCTTTAGCGAAACTGTCTTAAATTCGTCTTTATCCTTGTTTAAATGGGGCGACCTGGTTTTTTATTTGCAGCATGCCTATGTAAAAGACTGGGTGGACAATACCATGGTATTTTTTCAGGTTGAAAGTGTAGCGGAAATCTGGGATGCACTGAGGGGTATGGAACTTACAGCAAAATACCCGGAAGTCAGACTCGTCCCAATCCGAACAGAAAATTGGGGAAAAGAATGTTTTCTACATGATCCTTCTGGAATACTTTGGCACTTTGGTGAGTTTGCATAATCTTAAGGGCTAGCTATTTCGTGCAATAGGGCTGCTTACATTGGTAAGTCAACCCTTACCCCATTTTTCCAATAGCAGGGTTTGTAATCAATTGGCACATTTCCAACCGATCCGGTCACATAAACATCCTCGCCGTTAATGAATATTCCATATGCCTGGGCAAGATCTTCCAGTTCCTGGAGTTTTCCATTCTTCCAATAGCATGCGGTGTGACCCGTGCTGTTGGAATTGCGTTTATTGATCAGGCCAACTGCATAAACATCAGATCCGGATTTAGCGATCTGCCAAACTTCCCCATAACGTTCGTCCAGTACAACGGGCTCTGTATTCTTCCAATACATGGGTACACTGCAACGTCCTCCAACATAGATTTCATTTGGACCTGGTATATAGATGCTACTGACACCCTGGAAATTAAAAGTTTGTTTGGGGAGTGGAAGTAAGATCATGGAGGAGTGACCATCCCATACGAATGGGGTTAATGGACGCAGATAATTGCCTGCTTCGCTGGATGTGATTTTTCCTAGTGCGCCAGCAAAATAGGATTGCCCATTGTAAAAAGCTACGCATGATATGGTTCCAATGCTGTCAGTATCCATATTGACTAAGGCATTGTTTTTATAATAGAACATCTTGCCCCCCTTTGCAAGACTACCCTGGTCAAATTGATAATTTTGTAGTTGTCCGTTAAGGTCTTTATAGGAATAAACCGCTCGGAATTGATCGTCAACCGACTGACGGTAACCGGTTTGGTTTTTAACGAGTGCTGTAAATCCGGATGGACTGGAAACCTCAGCGTTAACCCAATATTTTGTGCTGAACGTATTGTTGTCATTCTTAAAGCCGTTGACAAGGACGTTGCCATTATTGACCGAAATAGAATATCCACTGGCTAAAGTGAAACGGAGCTGCTGTTCATTTTCTTTTTTACAGCCAGCTAATCCAATGACCGCTAAGAATAAAAGGGCCTTTCCAAGAGTTGATGAAGTAGTCATAAGACGTTAATTAAATTCAAGTTTAGCAATAAAATGGTTCTTCAATAGTGCAAACGGTTTTGGTACAGGAAACGCTACACCCGAGCTGAAATTTATTGATATGTAGAGCGGTTATTTTTATTCAACGCTTTATCATATCATAGCAATACAAAGGTAATGCAGCTATAAGATAATGTTCCTTTTAAATGCACAGCCCATTTCAATGATAGAATCTGTTTTGGCAATTCCAGGGATGTTGTCAATTTGATCATACAGGATACTCCGCATGTGCTGGTGGTTTTTTGCTGCAATTTTGAGGTACAGCGTGTAGGTTCCGGTGATGTAATAACACTCGGTTACTTCAGGTATTTTCTTGAGTTCTTCGATGATGCGGTCAGAGTCATGGTCTTTTTCCAGGCTAATCCCCGTAAATGCACCCCAGTCATAGCCCAGTTTCTTTTCGTCAAGAACAGGTTTAATTCCTGTTAAAATACCCTGTTCTGTGAGCCTGTTTATTCTTTGGTGGACCATGGTATTGGATACCCCTAGTTCCGCTGCAATAGCAGAATAAGCCATCCTGCCATCCTGCTCCAGGAAGTTTAAAATCTGTATGTCAAAATCGTCGATCCGTTCCATAGGTGTTGAAAATTGATTTTTAATCTTTGTTTTAAAGTTAAATTGACTTTTATGTCAGGTAATAAGTTTAAATTTATCTATTTTTGTGCGTCTAACCAAATATAAGAATTATGCAATCAACTGTACAATCTGGCAAAACTGAATTACTGATTGAAAAGGAAAACCAGTATGGAGCACACAACTACCATCCGTTGCCGGTAGTGCTGGAAAAAGGAGAAGGTGTATTGCTCTGGGATGTGGAAGGTAAGCAGTACTACGATTTTCTCTCGGCTTATTCTGCGGTAAATCAGGGGCATTGCCATCCAAGGATCATCGCCGCCCTAAAGCGGCAGGCGGAAAAACTGACCCTCACTTCCCGTGCGTTTTATAATGATCAGCTGGGTGCTTTCGAAGCATACCTATGTAGTTTATTTGGATATGATAAAGCACTGGTCATGAATTCAGGGGTGGAAGCAGTAGAAAGTGCCATGAAACTCTGCAGGAAATGGGCCTATAAGGTAAAGGGGATTTCTGGCGAAGGAGCAAAAATAGTTTTTGCGAAAGGTAACTTCCATGGCAGGACGATTTCTGTGATTTCGGCTTCGGATGATGACAGTGCAAAAAAAGATTTTGGGCCATTTGTACCAGGGATCGTCCAGGTGCCTTATAATGATTTTGCTGCTCTGGAACAGCTTTTTGCGGAAGATCCTGGTATTGCCGGATTTATTGTGGAACCGATCCAGGGTGAAGCAGGGGTGGTATTACCGGATGAAAACTACCTCCCGGGTGTGCATGCGCTGTGTAAAAAATACCATGTGCTTTACATTGCAGATGAGATCCAGACCGGGATCGCCCGTACAGGAAGCATGCTGGCATCTTATGAAGTTGGCTCGACGGAGAAATTGTATCGTCCGGATGTACTGATCCTGGGCAAAGCAATTTCCGGAGGTGTACTTCCAGTGTCGGCCGTGCTTGCCGGTGATGAGGTGATGCTGACGATACAGCCAGGGGAACATGGTTCGACCTATGGAGGAAATCCACTGGCCTGTGCAGTTGCGATGGAGGCCATGCAGGTGGTGCTGGACGAAAAGCTTGCAGAAAATGCAGCCAGGCTTGGTGTACTGTTCAGGGCAGGGCTGGAAGAGATGGCCAAGCGGATCAAGCTGATCAGGTTGGTAAGGGGGAAAGGTTTACTGAACGCGATTGTGATCGACTGTGATGAGCATTCGGATCTGGCCTGGGAGATCTGCATGCGCTTTAAGGAGAACGGGCTACTGGCCAAGCCTACTCATGGCAATAAGATCAGGCTGGCCCCACCTTTGGTGATCACAGAAACGCAGATCATAGCATGTCTGCAGATTATCGAAAAATCCTTAACCGATTTTGTATCCGCATCATGAAAAAATTGGTCAAACTGGTAAAAAACAGGTCTGATATCGGAGCGGGCACGCGTGGTTCTGATATGGGAATAGATGCAATTGAGATCGCTGCGATCAACAAAGGCAGTGACTATTTCAATAGCTATCCTTTTGTAGATGTAAAGACGCACAATGAAAGCATCTACGACAAAGACCGCAATACTTTTGCAAAACGAATAGGTCAGGTGCTGCAGCAATGCACACGTTTGTCGGAATCCGTAAAAGAAACCTTATCCTCGGGTTATTTTCCATTGGTGTTCTCGGGGGACCATTCTTCTGCATTGGGGACCATCAGCGGTATAAAAGCTGCCTTTCCGGACCAGAGCCTGGGTGTGGTGTGGATAGACGCCCATGCGGACCTGCATTCGCCCTATACTTCTCCTTCAGGCAACATTCATGGGATGCCCCTTGCGGCGGCCCTTGCCAATGATAACCTGGATTGCCAGATCAACCCAGTGGAAGGGGAGACCCTGGCCTATTGGGATGAACCGGCACTCCGGTTGCTAAAGGATTTGATCAGTATGAAGTTATTGAGCTGATTAGGGCAATTCTCGCTTCCGGAAAAGTAGTCTGCCTGGAAGTAGCAGAAGTAAATCCTTTGCTGGATGATAAGGGAAACAAGATGGCGGAGACGGCTTTCGAAGTCATAGAATTGGTATCACCATTTTTATAGCACTCACATCTTAGCACTGAGACAGATTGCCTGAGTTTTATCACCTTAATAGTCCAATAGTCAACTAGACCGAACTAATATGAGGATACCCAAACTAAACTGCCTGTTGTCTTTTCGGACCATTGCATTTCTAAGTGCCTCTGCTCAAGATAAGATACTTGGAAAATTACAATCTCAAATAAAATTTGCCATCGCAAAAGGTCATCCTGCCAGTGTATTTAGAGAAGGAACTTAGTTTGAAATTCAACTTGAAACAGAGCTGATACAAGCCGGAAGTCACTCCATTCAACTTCATTCTTGATGCTAATGGCTATTTGCTGCAGTTTTATGGAAAAATCAGGCTATGAAACTATTTTACTCGCTTTTACTTTGCTTATTGTCCAGCGTTTGCCTCGGCCAACAAAAAACCGTTCTTCCGGTAAACACCATCTTCAAAAACGATTCGGTCAGCTATAGCGGATATCTGAAAGGATATTCTGCTGAGCTTGGCTTTACTACAGGAAATATTATCGTCAATAACATCATCACTGGTTTGCAGGAAAGCTACTTAATCAATATCCATCCTGACGGGACATTTTCCGCAAAGTTTCCCATGCACTATCCTCAGGAAGTATTTGTCAGAATGAACGGAGCTGCCAGCAATATTTACTGTGAACCAGGCAAGGCCGTATTTCAGGTATTTAATCTTAAAGATAAGAATGAAAAGCCTAAGACGATGGGAGATTTAGCTTCGATTAATCATGAACTTGCTTCCGCCAGGCATTTAGAAGACATCAATTATCAGATAGCTTACCGCGAAAATTTCAGTCCCGATGAGTACAAGCAATACTATCAAAAGTTGATGTCGTTACAGATCAGTGCTTTAGATAAGTTCCGTGATAGTGCTCATATCAGCGATAAGGCTTACCGGCTGCTTAAATCGACAATTGTTTTTAAAATCGCTATGCAGTTGTTTGAATATAAGGACTACTGTACGCGACATGGTCATCCAGTTATTTCCCCAGACGCGAATTATTACCGGGAATTCTTAAAAGACTTAAACATCAATGATCCTTACAACTGTGAATCAACATTCTTTCGATTCTTTATAAATCGGCTGAAATTTATTGATCTACCTGGCTTCGAAAAGTTTCAGACGATTTCCACTTCCTCGCTTTTAAATGAATTGAAGACATACCTGTCGTTTACACAGGAGGAACTGAAAGTGATGGCCGGCTTTCCGGAGACCATTGATTTTCTTGATGAAGCAAGTAGAATCGGTAAGGCTATAAACATCGGGGACAAACAAAAGAAATTTCTGGAAAAATATGAGCAGCAAATGATTGCGGTAGCCTGGGAGTATAATCAGAAACAGAGGTATTCAAGGCTAAAACAACTTTTGAACATACCGGATGGTTTAGCTATAGATATCATGAAAACACAGGATATTTTACAGAATATGGAAGACTTTTTTCTTCCGTACAATAAGGATAAGCTAAATCAGATAAAAATCTACATGGATGAACCTTACTTTTATGCTTATATTATCCGGTCAAACGAACGGGTAAAGAAAAAGATTGAAGAAAATAGCCTGATAAAAAAAGGATTTGTGGTCAACCAAACGGGCAAAAACCCAGCCGACAGCCTATATGAAAAAATGATGCGGAAGTTTGAAGGTAAAGTGGTGTACCTGGATTTTTGGGCTACATGGTGCGCTCCCTGCATTGAAGGTATAGAACGCATTGAACCCTTGAAGAAGGAATTTGAAAATGAAAAAATCGCCTTTGTTTATATCACAAATCAAACTTCGCCCTTGACCACCTACAACAATAGGATACCCGCTATAAAAGGTGAACATTTTAGGATTAGTACCGATGAATGGAATATTTTGAGCAGTAAATTCAAGGTTGGCGGTATTCCGCATGCTGCTTTGATTGATAAAAAAGGAAATGTGATTGATGCTAATGTCCGACAAACTGATCCTGAGAGTTTAAGAAAAAGATTTCAAGAACTTATAAAACAGTAATACCGCAATTCCTATTAAAGATGAAAACAAAGTTTTTTATATTCCTTTTTTGCTCGCTTTCGGCTAGTTCTTCGGCACAGCGAAAGTTCTCTGTTATAGACGCCGAGACTGGAACGCCCAATAATTACATCGTAAGTTCTTTAAACTCGAAGATTCAGGTGATACTACAGGCTGATCCTAAAACAAAATCAATTAGCCCATTTAATGCCATAGCAAACGACCCTTTGGGAACTGTTGTTTACCTGGAAGGGGCCAGTAAAATTCTGCTTACTACCCGACTAAGAAAAGACAGTCTTAGCTATTACCGATATACGGTTATAGAAAATGATACCAATACCATTGTATCAAATGGTTTACTCACAAAAATTAATTTCATATGGAATAATCGAAGTAGCTGGCCGGGCTATTTAACCATGGACTTTGGGATCGAAAACATAGCCAACAAAAAACTGACGGTTAAGATATATAGGTTGCCGGACGCAAGCCAGGTGACAACGATTATTATCTATAATAAACCTTTGATTGCCGCTAAGATCATCGAGAAGGCATTGGTGAAGCAGGGTGATTTCAATAAGAATCTCAAAGCCTATCGCCATGATATAATTGACCTAAAGAAAGATGCAGAGTTTAAGATCAGCAGGAAAAATAAAGGGGTATATATTTCTATGGATAAAACAGACCTCGATTTTGCATATTTCATCTACTTGATATACAAAGATAAAGATGGGAGAAGTCCTTTGCTGCATTCAAACAATTGGTCTTATAACTCTTACGGGGGGATTCCTAATTATACTATTGACGCAGATTATTTCCAGAAACCGGGGGAGTACGAGGTGATTGTTTCTCCTCATTCCAGTTATCTTGAGGCCACAAAGGACGCTAACCACAACACAGCCAGGTTCTCCTTCGATGTTTTAACTCCTCCCAGAACCTACACCGGTAAGGAAGTATTTCTAATTGGTCTCGCTGGATTCGGTTTTTTAAGCATTGTAGCTGTTATCGTTATTTATTCAGTAAAAAAGAAGAGCAGAAATAAGTTATTACTTGCCAATCTACAGATAGAGATCTCTCAGAGTGAACTGAACGTGGTTAGGTCTCAACTCAATCCCCATTTTGTGTTCAATGCTTTGAGCGGAATCCAGAGTTTAATGAATAAGAATGAGATTGAAAAAGCAAACGGTTATCTTAATAAATTCGCAAGACTCACACGGAATGTTTTGGATGACGATGCTTTGATTAGTGTAAATGCGGAAGTTGAACTACTTCAGGACTATCTTTCAATGGAGCAATTGCGTTTTTCTTTTGACTTTGATATACAAGTAGAAGAGAGTTTAAATTTTAGTAATGTAGAAATTCCGGCGATGCTTTTGCAGCCTTTTGTGGAAAATGCAGTAAAACATGGGATGGCATCTGTAAAGAGCGATGGGAGGATTATTGTCCGGCTTTTGAAAAATGCTAAAGACCTTATTTTAATAGTGAGTGATAATGGAGACGGATTTGATGTTTCACACGAAAATCCTGGCTTGGGATTGAAGTTGAGTAAAAAAAGAATAGCTTTATTAAATAAAATATATATCGAGTGTCCTATTACGTTGTCAATAGCTTCAGACCCCGGAAATACGACAGTAAAAATCACATTAGCTCAATGGTTATAATTCATGAAAGCAATAATAGTTGACGACGAGCAAACAAACATCGAAAATCTGGCATTGCTCATCCAAAAGTATTGTCCACAAGTAAATTTGCTTGGCACCGCCACGGAAATTGATACTGCTGTTGAGTTAATCACGCTACATAGGCCAGATGTTTTATTCCTTGATATACAGTTAGGCAATCGCTCTGGCTTTGAATTACTTCGACTATTACCGATGAAGAATTTCGAGGTGGTTTTTATAACCGCATTTGACAAATACGGGATTGAGGCCATAAAGTTCGCCGCCCTTGATTATTTGCTTAAGCCCGTTGCTATACCTGAATTGATCGTTGCAGTGAATAAGGCAGAAGAGAAAATGCTGGCTCGGGAGAGAAATCAACAGCTGACTTTTTTATTAAGTCATATCAATAATGACGGATCAAAACCCAGTAAAATTGCGTTACAGCAACTGCACGAAATACGGTACGTAGAGGTGGCCGACATTGTGCGGTGTGAAGCCGACAATTCCTATACGTCTTTCTACTTGATTAATGGTGATCGGATCGTAGTCTCCAGATCGATCAAAGAATACACGGATCTTTTAAAGCCTATCGGTTTTTTGCGTACCCATCAAAGCCATATGGTCAATATCAGCTATGTAAAAAGCTGGATTAAAGAAGACGGCGGAGCCTTATTACTCGTTACAGGAGATAAAATTCCCGTTTCAAAACCTAATAAAGCAGGAGTTCAGCTAGCATTAAATAAGTCCCTATATTAGTTTGCGCTTTCATTATGCATTCAGGCGGTGGTTCCGGCAGATGGTACTTTGAAAGGATGGTTGAACTGTCGCTGAAGGGGTTTCGCTATGATGACCTCCGCAGGTGGAAAACAACAAAAATGAAAATAAAATATCTTCCTTTACTATTCACTATCCTTCTGCTTACCTCATTCCGGGAAAAGGAGCTGAGCTGGTTGGCCATCGGCGATTCCATTACGTACCTGAATGACCATCCAGGAGAAACCGGGAATCGGGTAAAAAAAGGCTATTTGAGCCGGGTTACTGAAGAATGGCCGTTTATCCGATACATCAATCAGGGGCATAATGGCTGGACCTCCGGTCAAATTGCCGATCAGATCAGTAATCTCGGTTTGGTAAAGGCCGATGTTTATTCGGTTTTTTTGGGGACAAACGATTGGTGGGCGGGCCGACCGGTTGGGAAATTAGAAGATTATAAAAACGCCGCAGGAAACGTGTCCTTATACGGTTCCTTTCGGATTATTATGGATAAGATCCGTGTGTTAAACCCTAAAGCTAAAATACTTTTAATTACGCCCATGCAGCGCAATGACTTCGTTTACATCGCTGATGCGAAAAACAACGCTTATGGATCTTATAGTAAAAAGAACAATCAGTCGCTAGAGGAGTTTGCCGTTGCTATTCTGGAAATTGGTAAACTTGAAGGTTTTCCGGTGGTAGATTTGTATCATCATCCATTACTGAAAATGGAAAACCTTGTTAATTTTAAACGGCTTAAAGATCCGAAAACCCATAAGTACAAAAACCACATTTATCCCAAATCTATAGATTTGCCTTTCGATCCCATAAATAATGAATATCCTTATTCCAGCGCGGCCATCAATATGACTTATGATGGTTTACACCCCTCCGATAAGGGGAACGCGGTTATCGCAAAAGAAGTTTTGAGTGCCTTTAAGGGGATGGGGATTGGATTCTCTAGGTAAACGCATAATCGGGTCAAAATGTGGGATGAAATAGAATGATAGAAGTAGTGTCCAGCTATATTTGATTTATATTTGTATTTTAGAGGCTGGTGGATTTCATGAATGATTATAGCAATTATACGGATCAGCAATTGGTTACTTTACTAAAGAGTAAAGATGATACTGCTTTTACGGAAATCTATGAGCGCTATTGGTCGGTTCTGTACCTGCACGCGAAACGTCTTCTGCATGATGAAGATCTGGCTCAGGATGCTGTGCATGATGTGTTTGCAACACTCTGGAGAAAAGCAGCGGATTTCGAACTGACTACCAGCCTCAACTCTTATTTATACCGTGCAGTTAAAAACGCAATCTTGAATGACATCCGCCATGAGCGGGTTGCCGCCAACTACCTCAATGATTTGAAACGTTTCTATGAAGAGGGTACCACCTCTACAGATGAGCTCATGCATTTGAAAGAATTGCAGGCATTGATCGAGCAGGAGATCCAGAATCTGCCTGACGAAATACGAAAAGTATTCGAAATGAGCCGGAAACTGCATTTGAGTAATGCCGAAATCGCGCTGGAGCTGAATAAATCAGAGTCTACTGTCAAAAATCAAATTAAAAGAGCTAAAGATATCTTGCGGGACAGATTAGACCTGCCTTCATTGTTGATTCTATTTCTATTAAAGCCATGAATCCCGAATGCCAGTAAAAAATCTGTTTCTTTTCGAATACCTTTTCTGGTAATCTGTGTTTTTTAAAATATTTTTTCTCTTAGACTAGTCCTTTGCCGATAAGAAGGTGTCTTACCAATATACTCCAAGAAAATCGCGTAAAATGGATAATGAAAGTGTCAAACAGTTAATTGCAAAATATCAGGATGGAACCGCTACCAAGGAAGAAAGACTGATCGTTGACGAATGGTACAATCACATTACTAAGGCGGAACCTGCACAACCTGTTGATCATGATATGAGTTCGGCGAAGGCGGCGATATGGTCGCGTTTATCACTGGAGTTGAAGCAGGCTCCAGCCAGTAAGTCACTTTATAGCTATCTGGTAGCCGTTGCTGCTGCTGTAGCCTTTATTGTAATAGGAGTATATTTCTTCAACGCTCCTGAAATCGGACAAGATAGTGGTTCACAGATTGCGAAAAAGGAAGAGATCATACCAGGAAAAGTTGGGGCGACCCTGACTTTAGCAAATGGTAAGAAAATCAGGCTGGCTGACGTGGCAAAAGGGCAACTGGCCAAAGAAGCTGGTGTGGTGATCACTAAATCTGAAAATGGACAGTTGATTTATCATATCGAGGGAAATGATTCAGAGATAGGTCGTGTAAATACACTAAGCACAGCGAAAGGAGAAACTTATCAGATCCATTTACCGGATGGCTCTCTTGTTTATTTAAATGCCGCCTCGAGTCTAACTTATAATACTTCATTAATTGAAAATGGAAAGCGTGTGGTTAAACTGAGTGGCGAGGGCTATTTCGAGATTGCAAAGGATAAAGTTCACCCATTCATAGTAAAAACAGATAAAGAGGACGTAGAGGTACTGGGTACTCATTTTAACATCAACAGCTATGTAGATGATGAAGTAACCAAAACCACGCTCCTAGAGGGAAGCGTGAAGTTGAGTGCTTTTGGTTTGACCAGGATATTGAAACCCGGTCAGCAAGCCAGATTGGGTGTAGGTAAAATCCGGATTGCGGAAGTAGATACTGATGTAGCTGTGGCCTGGAAAAACAATGAGTTTGTAGTGGAAAGTGAGCCTATAGAAAACATCATGAAAATGGTAGAACGCTGGTATAATGTTGAGGTGATCTATGTAGGTCCTCAGACAAATGAAAGATTTAGTGGTGGGGTATCACGTTTCGACAAGATATCTAAAGTGCTGGACATTGTGGAATCTACAGGAGAAGCCCATTTTGAAATTAAAGGAAGGAAAATATACGTCTCTAAATAGAAATGCCTAAACCGATAACTAACAGGAATATTTACCCTTAACTAAAACACATGAGAATAAAGTTACAATAAAGGAAGACCATATATACGAAACCAGATCCTAACCTGAAATCAGGACCTGGTTATAGTTTGGAACATTCAATTTAAAAATCAAACGTTAAAACCGCAATTGCCTGACCCGTCGAAAGAAAAGGCAGTTGCTCAACCAAACCAACCACTAATGTATCAAAATTCCAGGAAATTTGGTATGCCTAAACGGCTGTACCTAAAACTATTGCTAACTATGCGCCTAACCATCGTGATACTAATAGCATGCTTTATGCAGGTCAGTGCTTCGAGCCATGCTCAGAGAATAACACTTTCCAAATCGAATGTACCTTTGAAGACCATTTTTAAAGCGCTCAAGGCACAGACCGGTTATAACTTTTTTTACACCGATAATTTATTGGAAAATACCTCGGATGTAAGTATCAATGTGAAGAATTCTGAACTGGCCGATGTGCTCAATCTGATTTTCGAAGGACAGAACCTTGACTATTTGATTCGGGACAAAACTGTCGTCGTCAAGGCATCTAAATCTCTAAAACAGGAAGTGATTTCTGGTTTTGTAGGTGATGCTAATGATCGCTTGGGTATCCCTGGCGTTACGGTATCTATCAAAGGAACAAAATCTGCTGTGCAGACCGACAAAAATGGCAAATTTACCATCAGTATATCCAAAGGTGCTGAATCTTTAGAATTTAGATTTTTGGGTTATAAAACAGTTGAAGTACCCATCTCAGCAAATTCGAATTATACGATCTACATGACACAGGAGCAGCTGGTACTGAACGAGACTGTGATTACGGGGATGGTCGATAGGAAAGTCAGTACCTATACGGGAGCTGCAAAGACCATGACTGCTGCCGAACTTAAGGCTGTAAATCCTGTAAATGTTTTCGCTGGTATTGCTGCTCTAGATCCATCTTTCCGAATAATTCCCAATAACAAAATCGGAGGGAATATTAACGTACTTCCGGAGGTTACCATGCGTGGGCAGACTTCATATCCGACTCTTGGCGCGGAGCTCGCTGGGAACCCAAATATGCCTTTATTCATTCTCGACGGATTTCAGGTTTCATTGCAGGCAATTGTAGACCTGGACATGAATCAGATTGCTTCGGTAACTTTGTTAAAGGATGCTTCGGCTACGGCGATGTATGGTTCCCGTGGGGGTAATGGGGTTATGGTTGTGACCACAATCCTGCCGCCAAGAGGGAAAGTTGAAATATCCCTAAACAACAATTTTACCTTAGCCTCGCCAGACCTGTCTGTCTACAACATGCTGAACTCAGCAGAAAAGCTGGATTTTGAACGGCGTGTAGGATTCACCAATAGCTATAGAGGTGATTTCATTAATTCGGAAAGGTATAAAGCGGTGGTAAGTGGAGTGAACACCGACTGGAAATCTATTCCTGTTCAAACGGGTATCAACAATAGAACTAATCTGTCTTTAAGGGGCGGTGACCAGTCGCTGACCTTTAACCTCACATTTAGTGGAAACCTTTTACAGGGGGTCATGAAAGGTCAGGACAGAAAAAATTATGCTGGAAGTTTTACGCTGAGTTATAGGACGAATAAACTAACATTTCAAAACAATAGTATTGCAACACAGGTCATTTCTAATGACTCGCCTTATGGAGAATTTGGTCAGTACCTGGATTTGAATCCTTATTGGAAGCCTTATGATGAAAATGGTAATGTTAATCAATACCTGGAGAATATCAACATGGGCTTCGGAGTAGGTAGTTCAGTTGTATTGAATCCATTGATGGACATCACATATAACACCATTAATAACAGAAACAAGAATTTCAATCTAAGGAATAATACGACTGTTCGTTACGATGTCAATAATTCTTTGTGGTTCAACGGGGCTCTGGGAATCACAAAAGTAAACGGTACGATAGATAACTTCTATTCTGCACTAGACAGCCGTTTCAATGGTGTCGCAGATTTGAGTGCAAAGGGCAGCTATTCTATTAATAACAGTTCTTCTTTTGTTATGGACGGAACAGGATCGGTGAATTACAATAAGAATTTCGGTGCGCATGGTGTCACCGTATATGCCGGCTTCAGGCTTGCGAGTGCACGAGTCAATTCCTATGCGGTCTCTACGCAGGGTTTCCCTTTTGACCGTTTAGACAACATCCTTTTCGCTGCGCAATATCAAAACAGCAGGCCTACAGGTAGCGAGAGTACAATCAATAACCTTTCGTACACCGGAAGCGCAAACTATTCTTATGATAACCGGTATTTTACGGATTTCACTTACACCAGGGATGGCTCCTCGGCCTATGGAGAAAATAACAAATTTGGCAATTTCTGGTCTGCAGGATTGGGATGGAATATCAATAACGAACATTTCCTGAGGGATAGCGAAACGATCAACCTGCTGAGGCTTCGTGGCAGCTACGGTTCTACTGGTACATCTGTACAGAATCCTTACGCAGCACAGTTTAGGTATAATCTGGGGACAAATACGGGCTACTTCGGTGAAGTGGGTGCATTCCCCGGCGGATTAGGAAACCCCAATTTGAGCTGGCAGCAGGTGTTGAAGTCAAATCTTGGTATTGCTTCCGCATTTTTTAATAGCCGTCTAACTTTCAATGCGGAATTCTATAACGAAGTAACCCAGAATGCTTTGACTACAGTTTCCCTGGCACCTAGTACCGGCTTTCCGTCGTATACCGAAAATCTAGGCAAAATTCAGAACAAAGGATTACAGTTCGATTTGGGTTACACTATATTATCTGAACCCCGTAAGGGCTTAAAATGGAATCTTGCAGTGAATGCGGCTACTAATAAATCTGTCTTAAAGGAACTTTCGGATAAACTTAGGGCCTTTAATGCAGCGCTAAATACCAATAATGCCAATCAAACTGTTGAAAATGCCCAGTTTATTGAAGGGAGATCAACAACTGGAATTTATGCCGTAAGATCCCTTGGTATTGATCCCATTACTGGTCAGGAAGTTTATTTAAAATCGGATGGCACTCCAACTTTTGTCTGGGATGTGAACGATAAGACTTACGTTGGTGATAGTCGTCCAGTCTGGACCGGTGCTGTGAATTCGAATTTAGTATATGCAGGTTTTACCTTCAACTTTAGCATTGCCTATAACTACGGTGCGGATCTGTACAACAGTACGTTGTTGAATCGGGTGGAAGGTGTCGATGCACGCAACAATGTTGACCGAAGAGCCTATGACCTGGGTTGGACCGGACCAGGTAGCATCAGTCCTTATCGAAGGATTACAGGTTCACCAACGCTCACGAAGCTTACCTCACGTTTTGTTCAGCGTGACAATAACATTCAGCTCAGCTCAGTTAACTTAAGCTACCAGTTCAAAATGCCATTCGTTAAAAAGTTAGGCTTGCAGAACTTGAGCGTTAGTGCAACAACAAACAATGTGGTCACATTAAGCACCATTCGAGTTGAACGTGGTACAGATAACCCATTTGCCAGAGAATACACATTTGGTCTGAATGCAAGATTTTAAATTGAAAAGACAAATTCATACCCCAATGAAAAGAACAACATTAATTATAGGAATTCTTGCAATAGTTGCGATGTTTTCCAGTTGTAAAAAGTTTTTGGATGTACAGCCCAAAACAAATTTATCTGAGGAACAGTTGTTTACTTCAGAAGTTGGTTTTCAACAAGCCTTGTCGGGAGTATACGGCCAGATGGCGAGTAGCAGTCTTTACGGAGATAACCTTTCTATGGGTTTTGTATCTGCGCTGGCACAGAATTATTCAACACTCAATACCAACGCAGATGTTTCACTGCAACAATCACAAGTCTTGAACTATGCCTCAACAGAAGTCAAAGGGTATACCAATGCCATTTGGTCTTCAAGTTACAGTGCGATTGCCGCAGCCAATAAAATCATTCAGAATGCGGAGACAAATAGGTCTGTGCTGAGCAACAATTCGTATGCACTATTGCGTGGTGAGGCTTTAGCCTTAAGGGCCTTCATACATTTTGATCTATTACGGATGTTCGGCCCTGAATATACTGCAGGTGCCAATTTAAAGGCCATCCCTTACAAAAAAGAAGTCAATGAAAATGCAGAAATCCCATCTACAACTGCAGATGTAGTCAAATTTGCATTAGCTGACCTGAAGGAAGCGGAGAGTTTGCTGTTGCCCGTTGATCCGATTGTGACCAGCGATTTACGTACCAGGCGGAATAAGCTGAATTACTATGGTGTAAAAGCACTGGAAGCAAGAATCAAACTATACAGCGGAGATAAAGCCGGTGCTGCTGCAGCAGCAAATGTAGTGATCAACTCTGCAAAATATACGTTTGTTACCCAAGCGGCGGCAGGAGCGGTCAGCACAGGATTACTGGTACGCGACCGCTTATATTTTAATGAACAGGTGTTTATGATCAGGGTTAGGGACATATTGCCAACTGCACAACGTTATTTTAGATTTAGGGGTGCTGTAGGACAAACCCTGACACGTACCGCGACTAATTTTGCTACGCTGTATGAAACCGCATCGGGTGGCGGTACGGACTTTAGGTTCCTTTACCGCCTGGAACAAGATGGCGGAAATTTGTTCCCATCTAAGTTCTGGCAGACCTCAACCGCTACAACGACAATTACAGACAATCTACTGGACCAATATGTACCTGGTATTCGCCTCGCCGAAATGTATTACATCCTCGCTGAAACTGCGGAGAGTCCTGCGATCGGTGTTGGATATCTAAATATGGTTCGCCAAAATAGAGGGCTTTCTAATCTGGCAACAACGATTACAGCTACGGCGCTCACAGCGGCGATCACGAAGGAGTACCAAAAGGAATTTTATGCGGAAGGCCAATTGTTCTTCTACTATAAACGTACTAAAGCACTGAGAATGCAATTCCGTAATATCGACGTGGCACCGGAACAATATGTACTGCCAATCCCAGATGCTGAACTTCAATTTAATCCGAATTATGGAAATTAATCACACTCCTGTTATGAAATACTTATTATATGTGACGATGGTCTTCTCCCTTTTTTCTTGTAAGAAAGAAGCGGTAGAAACGTATCAAGGAAAAAATGGCATTAGTTTTTTTGCTTATACCTATCAACAATTACATACCACAGCAACGAGAAGTTACTCTTTTGCTTTTCAGAGTAAGGTAAAAGCAAGGGACACCATGTATATCCCTTTGAGACTTACAGGCAAGTTATCGGATCAACCGCGCACGGTACTGCTAAAGGTTGCCGAAGGAACTACGGCAACCGCGGGTGTAGATTTCGAGCTAAAAGAAGTGACCATTCCGCCAGGGGTTTCTATGTTTAATTATCCCCTTGTGCTGATCAATTCTGCTGGAATGGCGAGTAATGTTTATCGAATCGTGTTGGAGCCAGCGGAAACCAAGGACTTTACTTTGGGCACGTTAGGACAGACACCCGCTACCACGGCTAATCTGGGTACGGAGGAGAACTTTAGATACCTGAAGATCGATGTATCCGGTATGTATGTCAGACCTGCTTATTGGGATCTTCTTGATGAAGATTTTGGAGAATTTAGTGCTGAAAAGTACAAGTTCATGGTTAAGGTATTGGGTATAACAGATTTCTCTTATGATAATATCGGGTTCGACGGTTTTATCAATTTCCCGGTGACACTGAGGAATGCACTGGCCGCTTATGAAGCTGCAAATGGTCCATTGTTGGATGAGAACCGTAACAAGATTTCTTTCCCTTAATTTAGATATTATGCATTTAAAACATTTTTTTAAGCTTAGCCTGATTATCGCAATCATGCTAACACTTGCTTGCACTAAAGATAATCAACTATTTAAATATAAACAGATCAATGACATCAAGATTACTGACGCAACTACTGCCTTCACGGTAGCTCAGCGGGATTCGCTGATCATTACGCCAACATTGGTAGAAACCATGCCTGCTGGCGATTCATTTACCTACAGCTGGACGATTGATTCGAAGGTAATCGCTGAATCCAAAAATTTGAGGATTCAGGTAACCTTAAGTCCCGGTACCTACACCATGACATATAAGGTCACAAGTAAGATAAATGCTATTTACACGCTCCAGCGTTATGTCATTACGGTAACCGGAATTTACCCGGACGGATGGTATGTAGTCAATAGCAAGGATGCAAAGGGCAAAGTTTCTCTGATCAGGACGGATGATGTGATTTTTGACAATCCTATGGAAGTGGCTAATAATAAAACCTATTCAGGAAAGCCACTAGCCTTATATAACTTTGGGAAAGGCGGTTTCTTCTACTATTTCACCGATGTGAATGTATATCGGTTTAACATGAACGATTGGCTTGAGCTCGGCGACAAAAGTTCGATACTTCCAAACTTGGCTACACCGCTTCCTTTTAAAGCTGCGCCGGCATTTATCATGAACGCCTCGAAATTTGATCAGTTTATTGTTGCAGACGGCGGCTTATATGCTGGTATTTCAGGCTCGACTTCAGATAACATCAAACCATTTACCCAACGCATTCCTGGCAATTATGACTTGTTTCCCGGCGTGTTTCCTAACACTTATGACCTAACCTATTTTTATGATAACGCCAACATGCGCTTTATGCGAATGGCTATATTTTCAAGGGTTCTGGAAGATGCACCTAGAACAACAGGCTCTTTTGATATGGCAAGTGTGGGCAGAAAAATGATTGCGTATGATCGTGGCATATCGACATTGTTTGAGGAAGAAATCGAATGGTATTTCGTCATGCAAGACAATAACGGCCGCTATTTAATGTCGTTGACCTATGATAGATTCGGCAGCACCCTTCCTGGAGTGAATCAACAAATGACAAATAGCCCGGAAATTGGTAGCGCAACTAACTTTGCAACATCATCAATTTTAAAACAACTTTATTATACCGTTGGCAACAGGGTGTATTTATACGACATGCTTGCGCAATCAGCAAGACTTATCTACACTTTCCCGGCTGGGTATGTAATTAAGGATATTGAAATGCAACGGAGCACCAGTAAACGATTGGTGATCGGTGTGAATAATGGTGCAGCAGGTGAAGTTTATTATTTCGACATCAACGCTCAGGGGGAATTTAACAATGGGACCTATGCTAAGAAGTTTACCGGCTTCGGGGAAATTGTACAAGTTGCCGCCGCCAGACAAAATCTGTAGATTTTACTTTAATTTAAAGAACATCAATAATAGCTAATCAAAATGAGAAAAATAATATTGCTTACTACGATTCTGCTCACTGGGTTATCAGGATACAGTCAGCAGGAAGTTCCGGCCTATAAAGCAAGCCTTGATTCTTTGAAGATCTTCATTGATCCTTTGAAAAAGGAAGCAATTCTTGAACGACTAGTGAAAAACCATCCACGAGATAGTTTTGACCAATACAGAGCGACACTTGTAGATAACTTTGTCATCGCGAAAAACTCGGCGAAAGCTTTATTTCATTTCAATCAGATTGCAGAAACCGCAAGGATCATGTATGTAGGATCGGTGGCGACGGGAATCATGGCTTTCGATTTGAAAGCTGCAGAAAATTTAGTCGAGCAAGAACTGAGTAATTCAACGAATGCTCCGGAAGACCGACAGTTCCTGTTGCATCTTTATAGTCAGGTGATGGCTAAGCAAGGAGACTACAAAAAAGCCTTTGCGGCCATCAAAGAATGTTACGAACATGCAGTAAGAAAGACTACTGGTTTGACTGCTGAATATTACTACCTCATGAGCAAAACAGGTGGATACAAGGAAGCACTTCCAGAGCTGGAGAAAGCAGTATTAGCAGGTTTAGCTGATGATAACTATAAGGCCGAATTAAAGAGCGCTTATGCAAAAGTAAACCCTGGTAAAGATTCAAATGCTTATCTGGCAGCACTAATTAGTCAGTTTGAAGGGAAATACAGGACCGCTATAGCAGCTAAAATGCTCGACGAACAGGCACCGAATTTTAATGTTACGGATATTAAAGGTAAGAAAGTGTCTCTGTCAGATTTTAAGGGTAAAGTCGTTGTTCTTGATTTTTGGGCCACATGGTGTGGACCTTGTAAGAAATCTCTTCCGGCGATGCAGATGCTCGTCAACAAGTATCGGAAAGACCCGAATGTAAAGTTTCTGTTTATACATACTTGGGAAACTGTTTCAGACCCTAAATCGGATGCTGTGAACTACTTACTGACTCACAAGCTGGATTTGCCTTTGTACATGGACCTTAAAAATCCGGATACGAAAAAGAATCCCGCGGTATCTTCATTTGGTGTAGATGGAATCCCGGCAAAGTTTGTCATTGACGGCAGCGGGAAAATCCGCTTTAAGGCGAGTGGATTGGTGTGGCCGGATGAAGCCGCTGTTGAGGAGCTTTCTACTATGATAGACTTGTCTCGTTAAGTCCGGGGATGTAAAGCCCCTATCTTGAATTTCTGTTCTGATCCAATTGCATGTTGGTTCGGCGAAATGCACATTTCGTCGAACTAACATGCAATTTGCTATCATCAGGGACCATATCCCTCAAATATTTAGCATGAGACGCTTGTATTCCGTTGGGCTCTGGCCGGTATTTTTTTTAAAGCATTTGTTGAAATGCGACAGGGTATCAAATCCGCATTCGGAACTGATTTTTGAAATGGGAAGGTCGTTCATCAGCAACAATTTGCAGGCATAGGCAATCCGCATATCCAGGATATAATGCTTAAATGATTTGCCGGTTTTGCTCTTGAAAAAACGGCAAAATGCCGATCGGTTCATGGCAGAGAAAGAAGCAATCTCTTCCAGGGGTACCAGTCGCGTATAATGCTGGTTGAGGTAGGAAATGATTTTGTCGATCCTGGAGCTTTCGGTGATCGTCTGCCGTTCAAAGCCCGGACTGGAGATGACCTGCCGGGATGGGATTTCCGATAGTTCGTGCAGTACCTGCAGCAAGGTAATGATCTGGTCGATGCCTGCCTTGGAGGGCAGGGACTCGAGCAGGCCGATCAGCGTTTCAGAACCGCCTGCCGGAAAATAAATTCCGTGCTGCGACTCTTCGAGCAATTTCCTGATCTTGAGGAAATGCGGATAATTCCTGATGGAATAGTACATGAAGTCCTGCTCAAATTGAACGATCGTTCCCTTCACGCGGCGGCTTTCCTCAGGATTCATATAACAATCGTCGCTACTCAGGTAATGCGGCAAGTTTGAACCCAGCAAGAGCACATCACCGGAACCGTAGCGGTCTATACTGTCGCCCACAAATCTGGTTCCGCTGCTTTCTTTTACATAAATGATCTCATATTCCGGATGGAAATGCCAGGGATAGCTGAAATGTTTGTAGTCGTAATGCCTGGCTTTGAGCGGATAGGAAGCTGAAATGGACAGCTGCTCATTCATGATATTCTTGATCTGTGGGCTGGTCTTCTTCATCATGGGGCAGGTTGGCTATTTGCAAATATAGAACTGTTATTGGCAAATTTAGGAAAACAGTTCTGCTCCGGAAATGGCTAATATTGTTTTGTACAACCAAATAGTAAAACTGAATGATCGACAATCTTGAACAAACTTTCAGGTGGTTTGGCCCCAATGATGCCGTTACGCTGAATGCCATTGCACAGACTGGGGCTACCGGAATAGTCAGCGCCCTGCATGAGATCCCTTGTGGTGAAGTCTGGCCACTTGAAGCCATCAAAGAACGCAAAGCCCTGATTGAAAATGCAGGTTTAAAATGGTCAGTCGTGGAAAGTGTAAATATTCATGAAGACATCAAAACAGCAGGTCCCCTCAGGGAGGAGAAGATTCAATATTATAAAGCAACGCTGATTCACCTCGCTGCCTCTGGGATTCGTACGGTCTGCTACAATTTTATGCCGGTGCTCGACTGGACCCGGACACACCTGGATTACGGCTTGTCAAACGGGGCTTCGGCCCTGCGCTATGATGCTCCGGCTCTTGCGGCCTTCGATCTGTTTATCCTTGCCCGGCCGGGAGCATTTCAGGATTTCAGCGAAGCAGCGCAGTTGGCGGCGAAAATTTATCTGGAAGGGCTATCTGCAGATGAGAAAGATCAGCTCGTCAGTACGATATTGGCAGGTTTGCCCGGAACAGATGAGGTGTTCACCATCGATCAGTTCAGGGCGCATTTAGAGCGGTATCAATCTATCGATGCTGCAGCGCTGAAAGCCAACCTTCAGTATTTTCTGCGTGCCATTATCCCGGTTGCCGAAGCCCTGGGCATCAACATGTGTATCCATCCCGATGATCCTCCTTTTCCAATTCTTGGCCTGCCCAGGGTAGTCTGCACGGAACAAGATTTGCTGGAGGTGCTGAACATGTGTCCTTCTCCTTCAAATGGAATTACCTTGTGCACAGGCTCCCTCGGGGCAAACCCTGCGAATGATCTTCCGGGAATCGTTGAGCGCCTGGGTTCACACATCCACTTCCTGCACCTGAGAAACGTATGCAGGGAACCGGATGGCAGTTTCTATGAAGCGGAGAATCTGGCGGGAAGCACGGATATGTACCTCGTTATGAAAGCCATTATCCTGGAACAACAGAGGAGAAAAGACCAGGGCAGGGAAGACATTGCGGTCCCTATGCGTCCTGATCACGGGCACTTGCTCTGGACCGACAGGAATTTCAATACCTATCCGGGATACTCTCTGATCGGCAGGATGAAGGGCCTTGCAGAACTCAGGGGACTGGAGATGGGGATCAAAAGAACATTAATCGCGTAATTCGTAAAATTCAATATATGAGTTTAAAAGGAAAAGTAATTGTAGTGACAGGTGGCACAGGGATCCTCGGAGGATCTTTTATTGATGCCATTTGCGGCGCAGGGGCTAAAGTGGGCATTTTGGGCAGGAACGCAGCGGTTGCAGCGCAACGTGCTGCGGAAATCAACAAGAAAGGTGGATCGGCGCTTGCCCTTGTAGCAGATGTGCTGGACGAAGCTCAATTGGTTGCGGCCAGAGAAAAAATACTGCAGGAGTTCGGCGCTGTCCATGGGCTGGTCAACGCTGCTGGCGGCAACATGCCTGAGGGCATTCTGCAACCTGATGAAAATATCTTCGAGATGAACTTAAGCGGTATGCAGCGGGTAGCTGAACTGAACCTTTGGGGTACACTCCTGCCCACGCAGGTTTTCGGGAAGGCCATCGTTGATGCCGGGGGAGGAAGCATCGTAAACATTTCTTCTATGAGTTCGCAACGGGCGATCACTAAAGTATTGGGCTATAGCCTGGGTAAGGCCGGAATCGATTGTTACACAAAGTGGTTTGCTGTAGAGCTCGCTAATCGCTATGGCGACAAAATCCGCATGAATGCCATTGCGCCCGGCTTTTTCCTGACGGAACAAAACAGGACTTTACTGACCAATGAAGACAACAGCTATACACAGCGCGGAAATCTGGTAATCGGTCAGACACCCATGAAGCGCTTTGGGATACCTGAAGAGCTCAATGGTGCATTACTTTGGTTGCTGGGCGAGGAATCCAGGTTTGTCACGGGTACCATCATCAACATCGACGGTGGTTTTTCTACATCAAGCGGCGTATAATGATGATGAAGGCATGGAGAAGTTACAGGTTTGTCGTATCGTGTTTGCTGTTGATCAGCACTACATCAATGGCACAATCGGAGACATCGAAACAAGGACTAAAGTCTGGGGAGGAAGTTTTGTTCAGACCTGGGCTTACCGTCCGGATCAATGTCGACCCCACTGAAGCTGCAGTGCTGAAAACTGCTTTATCGCTGTTGCAAAAAGATGTTCGGGCAGTATTTGACGCGGAGCTCCAGCCCGAAAATGGAGCTAAAGAGGCGACCATCATAGCCGGGACCCTCGGCCGGAATGAAGCAATAGACCGGCTGGTTCGCTCGGGAAACATAACCGTGTCCGGAATCCGGGGCAAATGGGAATCTTTTATCCTGAAAACCATTGTAGATCAGGGAAAGAAGAAATTGCTGATCATTGGAAGTGATAGTCGGGGCACAGCTTACGGACTGATGGAACTGTCGAGGCTCCTTGGCGTATCACCCTGGGAATGGTGGGCTGATGCCACACCGGAAAAACGAGCATTTTTCGCTTTTCCAAAAGCGCTGCTTAGCAGATCGCCCTCGGTTCAATACCGGGGTATATTCTTAAATGATGAAGACTGGGGGCTGATGCCCTGGAGCAGTAAAACCTATGAGCCTGGTTTGGCTACTGTAGGAAAAACAAAAGGGGCAATAGGCCCGAAGAGCTACGCAAAGATTTTTGAACTGCTGTTGCGGCTTCGTGCAAATACCATCTGGCCGGCGATGCATGAAGTGACGGTACCTTTTTATTTTTCTAAGGGCAACAAAGAAATGGCTGATCAATATGGGATCGTTGTGGGTACCTCACATTGTGAGCCGCTGATGCGGAACAGTGCAACAGAATGGGACATCGCCGGAAAAGGGGACTATAACTACAAGAGCAATAAGGATGCGATCCTTTCTTACTGGACCGAGCGTCTGAAAGAACTGAAAGGTTCGGAGAACATTTACACCATTGGGCTCCGTGGAAAGCATGATGGCATGATGCAGGGTGTAAAGGGACTGAAAGAACATCAGGAGGTATTGGCCCGGGTCATCAAAGATCAGCGTGATTTGCTGGCTACTTACGTCAACAAAGACCTAACTAAAGTTCCACAGGTATTTATCCCCTATAAGGAGGTCCTGGATGTGTACAATAATGGTCTCCAGGTGCCGGATGACGTAACCCTGATCTGGTGCGACGACAATTACGGCTACCTTACCCATTTCCCTGACGAAAATGAGCGGAAGCGCAGTGGTGGTAATGGGATTTACTATCATTTGTCCTATTGGGGCAGGCCCCATGATTACCTTTGGCTGGGGACTGTAAGTCCGGCATTATTAGCACAGCAGATGCAACTTGCCTATGAAAAGGGGGCGCGCAAACAATGGATCGTAAACGTGGGCGACATTAAGCCTACAGAATACCAGATGGAACTGTTCCTGGATATGGCCTGGGACATCGACGATGTCAGGCGAAAGGGAAGCTCAGGACACCTGGGCAACTGGCTGGAGCGGGAATTTGGAAAAGTGAATGCGGCCCAGTTGTTAAAGGTGATGCAGGAGCACTACCGACTGGCTTTTATCCGGAAGCCCGAGTTTATGGGCAATTCCCGGACTGAAGAGAAAGACCCGAAATATAAAATGGTGTCGGATCTGCCCTGGACTGAAAGGGAGATCAGGAAGCGCCTGTCGGACTATGGCAAACTGGAAGATCAAATTGGCGCCATCTCGGTGAAAATTCCCCTCTCGAAACGGGATGCCTTTTTTCAGTTGCTGGAGTATCCGGTCAGTGCTGCTGCGGAAATGAATAAAAAACTTTTGTATGCCCAGTTGGCGCGGCATGGCAAAGCAGATTGGGAACTCAGTGAGCGCGCATTTGAGTTGATCAGGGAATTGACGGCGCGTTACAATACCATGAACAATGGAAAGTGGAAAGGGATCATGAATGATAAGCCCAGGGACCTGGCTGTGTTTCAGCAGCTGCCGAAAGATACGGCAGGGGCGGAGATGATTGCCGATGAGCAACCGCTTCAGATTCAGGATGGGGTAGCTTATAAAAGCTTTAGCGGTACGGAGCCCTTGAGACATGGCCTCGGTTATCAGAATGGGGCGGTCAGTCTGTCACCAGCTGGTACGCTGAGTTATGAATTCGCGGTCAGTCCTGGTGATCGCATCAGAATCGACCTGGCCTTTATACCCAGTCATCCGGTATCTGGCAAGCAGTTGCGCTGCAAAGTCACTATTGATGGGAAAAAAGAACAGCTCTTAAATATCTATACCGAAGGCCGAACGGAAGAATGGAAGAAAAATGTATTGACTAATCGTACTGTAAGGAGCATTTTGGAAAAGGTAAGCGGCCATAAAATCAGCGTTGAAGTCAGCACATTGGATGAAGGGATGATTCTGGATCAGATCATGATTTATAAGCAGTGATTGTTCGGTTTGCATAACTAAATTGGCCGAAAATTGTAATTAGCTAAACAACTTCGTATTTTTGAGTAGGTATCACGATTGTTACTAGCATATCGGCCGGATTGGTGAAGGAAACAAATTATAGCGAATTTCAGGATGAGCAACTGAGTGCTTTAATGAAGCAGGGTGACCATGCTGCGTTTACTGAAATCTTCAATCGTTATACCAATTTGCTTTATCTTCATGCCTATAATAAACTTAGGAATGATACCGAGGCCCGTGATGTGGTGCAGGAGATGTTCATTCGATTGTGGGACAAACGGACGCTGATAGATGAAGGAAACAACCTTTCTGGTTATTTATACAGATCGGTCATGAACGGGATCTTCAACCTGTTGAAGCATAAAAAGGTGATAACGAATTACGCCGATGCTTTTAGTCGGGTTCCTTATCAGTCCGGGGGTACGGATCACCTCATCCGGGAGAAGCAGCTCAAAGCATTTATTGAAGCCGAAATCTCTGCACTGCCTCCCCGCATGCGGGCGGTTTTTGAATTGCGCAGAAATGAACACCTATCCAATAAAGAAGTGGCAGAACGCCTGGAGATTACCGAATCTACTGCTGCAGATCAAATGAAAAAGGCCTTGAAAATACTGCGGTCGAAGCTGGGGATGAACCTGGTTCTTTGATTTTATATATTTGTAAATCAGTTATTTGTATTTTGTTCTTAGAAAAAGATTCAAAGGCTATCCCCAATCTATAGTTCAGCGTTGTATTACACATATACCGAGGGAAAAATGCAAGATCAGGACTTTAAAGAAATTTTAGAAAAGTATACGCAAGGAATAGCCAGTCCTGATGAGGAAGCCTGGCTGGAGCGTGCTTACCTGAACTGGAATGAAGATGAACGTGTAGTTCCTTCGGATGAGGTCTTGAATCCCGCCTTGATTGCGATCCGTCAGCAGGTGATGTCTGCAACCAAACCAAGACCGGCAATGGGAATCTGGACCAGGATCAGCACTGCAGCTGCGGTATTGCTGCTCGTCTCTTTGTTGAGCTGGCTATTTATAGATCAGTTTAAGACAGACCAGCATATTGAAATTGTCGCGGGCACCAAAGATATAAAGGCCGGTGCGAATCGTGCAACACTGATCCTGGCTAATGGAAAGGAAATTGACCTGACGAACGCGGCAGATGGACAGTTGTCGGTTGAACAGACAGGTCTGAAGATCACCAAGTCTGCAAATGGCGAACTGACTTATGAATTGTCAGATACCGAAACAACCGCTCAGCAGGTGACACGCTACAATACCATTCGTACCCCCGCCGGAGGGAAATATAAAGTCGTTTTGCAAGACAGCACGCAGGTCTGGCTGAATGCATCCTCCTCACTTACCTATCCTACTTCGTTTGCCAATGCAGATTTCCGTACGGTGGAATTGAAAGGGGAAGGTTATTTCGAAGTGGCGAAATTGCAGAGTGCTGCTAGACATATCCCTTTTGTTGTGAAAACGGCGCATCAGGAAATACGGGTTTTGGGTACGCATTTCAATGTAAACGCCTACGAAGACGAACGCAGCACAGCCACTACGTTATTAGAAGGAAGTGTGGAGGTCAATGGTCGATTCAAATTGATTCCCGGGCAACAGGCCAGGGGCGAGGGTACTGAGATCAGGCTTAGAAATGTTGTGGCCTCGGATTATGTCGACTGGAAATCCGGTGAATTCAACCTGAACAGTGGAGATTTCAGAACGGTGATGCGTAAAATCGCACGCTGGTATGATGTTGAAATTGTCTATGATGAAACCGCACCGGAGCGGGTCAAAAACCTGGGCGGATGGATTTCCAGAACTAAGAACATCTCTTCGGTTTTAAATATCATGCAGGAAACTGGTAAAGTCCACTTTAAGCTGGAAGGAAGGAGGGTGACTGTAAGTAAATAACTACTACCATATACCGGCTTAAACTAAAAAACCAGAAGTGCGGGAACACCTCTGGCTGAGTTTGGTTTAAAGCCTTTAATTGACAAACTATTCAACTTAAACCATTCAAATGTACAAAATTTATACCATCAAACCGGATGGGCCTTCGGGTCATGTCCAATTAATTCTTCGTGCTATGCGTTTAATAACCATTCTACTATTTGGCGTGATGATGCAGGTAACCGCTGCTTCAGTAGCACAGAAGATTACGATCAGTGAACGCAATGCGGACCTGAGGTCTATATTTAAGTCTATCCGTGCCCAGAGTGGCTACGATTTCGTGTTCGATATGAAGCTGATGGAGACAGCGAAACCTGTGAGTCTTAATGTTACTGAGGCTAGTCTTGCCGAAACATTGAAGCGTTGTTTTGCCAATCAGGCATTTACCTATACGATCGAAGACAAGACCGTTATTATAAAAGAAAAGTCCTTTCTGGACGACGTGGCCAGTTACTTTCAGGATATTGAGGTCATTGGTACCGTACTGGATGAAAACGGTCAGCCGATGCCGGGTGTAAACGTGAAGGTCAAAGGCAGCAATAAATCTACTACCACAGGTCTCAGCGGACGCTATTATATCCGTACTGACGATAAGAATCCGATTTTGGTGTTCAGTTATGTAGGTTATAAAACTAAGGAAGTGGTCGCAGAAGCAAAGCTCGATGTGAGCATGGCACTCGATCCCGCGAAATTGGATGAAGTGATGGTGATCGGTTACGGTACTACTACAAGACGGTTGTCGACCGGTTCCCAAGCTGGGATTACTGCCAAAGATATCGAAAACCAACCGGTTACCAATGTATTGTCGACTTTGCAAGGCCGATTGCCAGGGGTTTCCGTTGTGCAAAGCAATGGCTTACCTGGTGCGGGCATTACTGTACAGATCAGGGGTGCCAATTCATTAGCCAAGAGTAATTTACCTTTGTTTGTGATCGATGGGGTTCCTTTTCTTTCTACGCCGATCAATACCGCAACTACGGGAGCTACACTGCCTTCTGCAGAAGGTAGTACAAGTCCAATGAACTCCATTAATCCGGCCGATATTGAAAGTATAGACATCCTGAAAGATGCGGATGCCACCGCTATTTATGGCTCAAGAGGTGCGAATGGTGTGGTACTCATCACCACCAAAAAAGGCAAAGCTGGTAAAACGACCTTTGGTGCCAATGTTTCTATGGGTGCTTCCAGGGTGACCAGATTCTTAAAAACGCTCAGTACAGAACGTTATCTGGAGATTCGCAGACAAGCTTTTATCAATGACAACATCTTACCGACTGCCGCGAATGCCCCGGACTTAACCGTTTGGGATCAGAACCTGAATACCGACTTTCAAAAAGAATTTCTGGGGAATACTGCCCGTACCTATGATGCCAATGTGAACCTTTCGGGAGGGGACCAAAGGACCAATTTTTACCTGAGTGGAACCTATCATAAGGAGTATAATGTGTTTCCGGGTAAACAAGGTTATCACCGCGGAGCTGCAAACTTCAGTTTGAACCATAGCTCTGCAGATCAACGTTTTTCACTGGCTTTTTCGACCATCTATTCTGGAGATAAAAACAACATATCGGGTACGGATATGGCCAGCTGGGCATACAGTTTACCACCAAATTATGCCCTGTATAAGGCAGATGGTACTTTGAACTGGTCTACCGCGTTAAATAATCCACTCGGATATCTGCTCCAGACGAATGACAATAAAACTTCGAACCTGCTCAGTAGTCTGACCCCTAAATATACCCTGGCTAAGGGACTGGATGTGAAAGCCACCTTTGGTTATAGCAAAACAGATATGGAGCAAATGTACATACGTCCATTGTCGTCCATGAACCCAACACCGATGTATGGAGCACCTGCACCAACGACCGGAACGGTAAATAGTGCCTACAACTTTTCAACAAACTACATTATAGAGCCCCAGCTGACCTACAAGCGTGACATCTGGAAAGGGAGCCTCGACTTTCTCGCCGGTGGAACATGGCAATACAGACAGTCCAGACAACCGTATTACATCAGTGCATCCGGATTTGTTTCAGACGAGTTCCTGACCAATATCTCTGCAGCTTCTGACCGGTCAATATCCACGGCATCTACCGATTATAAATACACCTCTGTATTTGCCAGAGCTACTTATAATGTTCAAAATAAATACATTACAAATTTCACGTTCCCGCGCGATGGTTCATCCCGTTTCGGCCCCAACAACCGCTTCGGGAATTTTGGTTCGGTAGCGGGTGCATGGGTTTTCTCGGAAGAGCGTTTCCTGAAAGACAAGTTTAAATGGTTTAGCTTCGGTAAACTGAGGGGCAGTTATGGTGTTATCGGTAGTGATGAGATTGGAAATTACCAGTATTATGATAGCTACAGAACAAATACTTACGTATACAATGGTAGCTCCGGCCTGGTACCTAGCCGAATTGCAAACAATGATTATAAATGGGAATCTACACGCAAGCTTGAGCTTGCCCTGGAACTTGGGTTTTTCGAGGACAGGCTATCCCTGACCGCTTCAACCTATAGAAACAGAACCAGTAACCAGTTGCTTGATTTCGGAATCAGTGCGCAGGCTGGGTTCTCCAGTTATCAAGCCAACCTTCCGGCTACTATACAAAATTCTGGATGGGAGTTCAGTGCCACCAGCACCAATATCAGGAGTAAAGACTTAAGTTGGACATCCTCATTTAACATTACTCAGAACCGCAACAAATTGGTTTCTTTCCCTAATATCGAGAAATCACCTTATTACACCAGGTATGTTGTTGGCTCACCAATGAGTGCTTTCTATTATTACAAATATGATGGCATTAATCCGACCACAGGCTTACCTCAGTTTGCCGATCTCAACAACAGCGGTGCACTGAACAGTGGTTTTTTACCTACTGGTGCAGGCGACCGTTACTACGTGGGTACAGGATATCCTAAATTTTTCGGTGGTGTAAACAACTCGATTACCTATAAAAAGATCAACCTTGATTTTACATTTCAGTTCGTTAAACAGAAAGGACGTAGTTTGATCGCATCTTCATTCTATCCTCCGGGTTTTATGTCCAACACGGCTGCAAACGTAACAGAAGAATATCTTGCTTTGAGTTCTTTGGAGAAACTGGCGACCACGGGATATGCGGCAGCTTATACTGCCTACTCTAATTACAGCTTCTCAGATGCTTCGGTAATAGATGCTTCGTTTATCAGGTTGAAGAACGTAAGTCTGTCGTATACTTTGCCAACAAGCTGGTTGTCCAAGATTAAAGCGCAGAACCTAAGGGTGTACGCACAGGCACAGAATCTGTTAACAATCACCAATTATAAAGGCATTGATCCTGAATCGCAAGGTCTGGTAACTCCTCCTTTGCGTACTATCGTAGCCGGTCTTCAACTTTCATTTTAACCAGGAATTCCATGAAAAAGATTATATATAACTTGACTGTCTTCTGTTTATTTACCGCAACACTGATGAGTACAGGTTGCGAAAAGTTAATAGAAATTGATCCGCCTTTGAATGAAACCTCTTCTACACTGGCTTTTGCAACAGACAATAGTGCGAAAAGTACCATAGCGGGTATGTTTGCTACCCTGGCACAAAGTGCTGCTCAGAACATCAATCTAACCGTGCAGCCCTCGCTGCAGGCAGATGACCTGCGCTATCTTGGTGTCAGTACGCAACCTCTGGAAATCATGAACAACAGCTATACCCGCATAAGCAGCTTGTCTAATGATCACTGGAGTACCTGGTACAACATCATTTATCAGGCGAATCTGATCGTCATCGGGCTGGAAAAATCAAGCACTGTTACACCGGCTTTAAAAACCCGATTAATTGCTGAAGCTAAGTTCGTGCGTGCCTATTCTTACTTCAATTTAGTAAACATGTTTGGCGACGTCCCTTTGATACTGGAAACAGACGTGACCAAGACTGCATTTCAGCCCAGAGAGACTGTAGCAAATGTCTATCAGCAAATGCTGAAGGATCTTACAGAGGCTAAATCAGGGCTTTTACCAGATTACAGTGCATCCTCTGGCGACCGCAGTGGTGTCAATCAGTTTGCCTGCAGTGCTTTATTGGCCAGGGTGTACCTGTTTGTGGGCCGCTATGCAGATGCCGAAACCAGTGCTTCGGAAGTGATTGCTTCCAGTCTTTATAAGGTTGTAGAAGCCGCAGATATGGGTACGAAGGTTTTCATAAAAAATAGTACGGAATGCATCTGGCAATTGTCGCCGCCATTGACTGCTACCAATCAGTACACTGCTGAAGCAGGTACACTGTTGCCCTCTACTTATACTGCAGCAAATATTCAGTACCGGATAAGTAAAGATTTAACTGACCGCTTTGCGCTGACAGACCTGCGTTACCTGCGCTGGATGAACAATGTGACAACAGGAACAGAGATTTATAGCCTCCCTTTTAAGTATAAGTACCGCACCAACGCGCTTGCAATAGCGGCCAATGTGGCTGAGCAAACCCTGATCCTGCGCCTTGCAGAGCAATACCTGATTCGTGCCGAAGCCAGGGCCAGAATTGGAACAAACCTCAGCGGTGCGAGGGACGACATGAATGTGATCCGCAGCCGTGCCCAGGCTGCATTGAGCACCAGTACGGTGCAGAATACCTTGCTGGAGGAGATCGCGCTGGAAAACCGCAAAGAGTTTTTCGTTGAGCAAGGTTTCCGTTGGTTTAACCTGAAACGTACCGGTCAGGCCGATGCGGTAATTGGGGCAATAAAGCCAACTTATAAACCTACAGCGAAGTTGCTGCCCATTCCGATGGTCGCTACAGATGCCAATCCTAACCTTACTCAAAACGAAGGATACCTTTAATTTATGATCAATAATATGAACAACAAAGCCAGGCTTTTTAGCCTGGCTATTGCTACCCTTTTGCTTAGTGCCGGACTACATTCCTGTGCGCTTTTTAAGGCTAAGAAGTCGAAAAAGAAGGCTGCCGCCTCCATTTCAGCGACTGCAGTAAAACCAAAAGCCGATAGCCTCAAAAATGCCCTGAAGCCTTACAAGGAGGTCATTACTTCAAAGGCAGTGACGCAAAATGGGCTAATGACAGTTCACAAGCTGGCTGAAAAATACTTTTTTGAAATCCCTAAAAAACTCCTGAAAAAAGAAATTCTGGTCGTTACACGCCTTAGCGGTTCTACTCCCGGAGCTGGCAATTTCGGTGGAGAAGAGGTAGGCAGAAGAATGATCTACTGGGAGCAGGGACCGGATAATAAATTGTTCTTACGTGTGGCTGCTTTGGTCAGCGTAGCAGATTCTACAGATATGATCTCAAAAGCAGTGAGCAATTCAAACATCAATCCCATTACTGCAGCATTTCCTATAAAAGCTTTAGGCAAAGACTCGGCTTCTTTGGTGATCGATGTTACTGATTTCCTGCTGAGCGAAAATCTGCTTATGGCCTTCGATCCGGAAAGTAAGAAAAGCTACGGATTGGCTGCACAGGCTACAGACCGCTCCTATATCGCAAGTGTAAAGACATTTCCGATCAATACAGAAATCAAAACCATGCGTACCTACAATTCGATAGCGGGACCACTTCCCGCTACTAGTGAGGCCGGAGCGGTGACCTTAGAGATGAACAGTTCATTTATACTCTTGCCGGAAAATCCGATGCGCAAGCGTTACTATGACACCAGGGTGGGTTATTTCGCGAGTGGTTATTACAAGTTCTCCGATGACCAGCAGGCCGTAAAAACCGAGGGATTTGTACACCGCTGGAGACTGGAAGTAAAGGATGAAGATCAGGAGAAATTCAGACGAGGCGAACTGGTAGAACCCAAAAAGCAAATCGTTTATTATATAGATCCGGCTACGCCGAAAAAATGGCGTCCATTCCTGATCGCAGGAATTAACGACTGGCAAAAGGCATTTGAGCAAGCTGGCTTCAAAAATGCCATCGTAGGAAAAGAATGGCCGGAAAATGATAGCACCATGAGCCTGGATGATGCCCGCTTCTCGGTGATCCGTTATTTCGCTTCAGCAAAAGCGAATGCCTACGGACCGAATGTGGCCGATCCCAGAACTGGTGAGATCCTGGAAAGCCATATCGGCTGGTACCATAACGTGATGACCCTGGTGCACAACTGGTATATGGTGCAATGTGCAGCAGTAGACCCACGTGCACGCAAAAACAAGTTTGATGACGAACTGATGGGGCAATTGATCCGTTTCGTTTCCTCTCACGAGGTAGGACATACATTGGGGCTGCGCCATAACATGGGCGCGAGCAGCACTGTACCGGTAGAAAAACTCAGAGACAAAGCATGGGTAGAGGCGCATGGTCATACACCTTCGATCATGGATTACGCCCGTTTCAACTATGTGGCGCAACCGGAAGACGGAATCACCGAGAAAGGATTGTTCCCACGGATCAATGATTACGACAAATGGGCCATCCAATGGGGTTACCGTCCGATTTTAGATACCCGGGATGCCGAGGCGGAACGTAAGATTTTAAACGTCATCACTAAGGACAGCCTGGCCAACAATAAGCGGCTGTGGTTTGGTGGCGAAGGCAAGGATTATGATCCGCGTTCGCAGTCTGAGGATTTGGGCGATGATGCCATCAAAGCAAGTTTGTATGGAATCAATAACCTGAAACGCATTGTGCCGAACCTGATCAACTGGACAAGGGAAGATGGAGAAAGTTACACGCAGTTAAAAACCATGTATAAAGAAGTGGTAGGTCAGTTGGACCGTTATGCCTTCCATGTGATGAAAAATATGGGCGGTGTAATGACGACAGAAAAAACTTACGACCAGGCTGGCGCTGTATACCAGCCGGTAAGTCTGGCGAAACAAAAAGAAGCCATCAAATTCTTCAATGAGCAGATCTTCAAAACCCCAACCTGGTTGCTGGACAAGCAGATATTGAATAAAATAGATCCCGGATACAGTTTCAATGAAGTACAGAAATTGCAACAAGGGATAGTCGGCGCCGTAACTTCACAAAGCCGGTTATACCGCATGATCGTCAATCAACGGGACTTTGGTAAAGGTGCTTATTCTCCCGCTGAGTGGTTGAATGATCTTAAGAAAGGGATATTTACGGAACTGCCTACAGGCGCCTCAGCTGATGAGTACCGCAGGGCGCTACAAAAGATGTATGTGGGTAGCATTATTACGATGTACAATAAGCGATTTGCTTTACAGGGATCAACGGATAATATTCTGGCTTCTGTGACACCTACGGACGTGCTTTTGTATTCGAACGTAAAGGCACTCGCTTTTGCGCACCTCAAAGATCTGCGGAAGGAGATCGGTGCAGGCATTGGAAGAACAGCAGATAGAGATACTAAGATTCACCTGGAATACCTAAAACAGATGCTGGATAAGATCGTGAATGAATCGCCGATACCAGGATTAAATTACTGATATGTTTGTTTACAGAAAATACCTAAAGCATATTTTAGCAGGATCAGTCTGTACCACTGCTGCCTTGCTGATGGGCTTTGTTGGAAGCGCGCAAAGGCTGGCTCCGCGCTATGTCATTACGGCCAATATCAAAGCCCAGGAGGGAACACGTTTTTTCCTGAGTTACTTGTACGGCGGCAAAGCCTTCAAGGATTCAACAATATACCAAAATGGGCAGGTCGTATTCCGTGGCCAATTGCCGGAGCCGCTGATCTGTACGCTTAGCAATTCGCAGAATCAGCAACTTCGGATCTTTATTGCCGAAAATACCCAATTGTCATTCTCCGGGAGTATGAATCAATTGTTCGATCTGAAACTCAAAGGCGGTATTCAGGACAGTTTGTATCGGATTTACAATGCCGGTTATGGCCAGATCTCGCAAGAATTTAGAAAAGACCTGGAAAAGAGCGGAGCCGGGCGAAAAGACCATGCTAGTCCGGCTTACCTCCGCTATCGGGAGCGTGTAGATAGCCTCTTAAACAGCTTTGTGCATACTTATGCCAGCAGTACTGCGGCTGCGCTAGCCATCATAGACAGCTATGTAACCAATCCAGATCGTAAGGCTGCAGCTAAAGCCTATACCTGGCTGAGCAATAAAGGGAAACAGGGTTTCTATGCGAAGAGGATACAGCAGTTTTCCAGTGCAGATGTACGTTTGTCGGTCGGCAATACAGTTCCTGATTTCAACCTGCCCGATCTGCAAGGAAAGAAACATCATCTCTCGGACTTCAGGGGCAAATATGTATTCCTGGATTTTTGGGCCAGCTGGTGTCCGCCTTGCAGGGCTGAACATCCCATGTTGCGTGCTTTGCACAAAAAGTATGGTGATGATCAGATCCAGTTCCTCAGTGTCTCTATGGACTCTTCAGATCCGGCATGGCGTAAGGCTGTGGCCGACGACCAGTTGACCTGGTTGCAGCTGGGAGACCCTCAGGCACTGAGCGGTCCACTTGCCGACATCTATGGCATTAAGAGTTTACCAGCCAGTTTTCTGCTGGATAAAAACGGAAAAATCATTGCCAGTCACCTCCGTGGTGAGGCACTGGCCGAAAAGATAAGAACCCTATTAGGTAGTTAATAATTAAAAACGCAGCTGGTGGATGCCGCTGCGTTTTTTCTAAAAGCTCAGCCACACATTTATAAGAACCACAATTTTCAACCGAATGGACAATAAGATTGTAAAAATAACCAACCTTTCCCACCGCTACGGAACCGCATGGGCCATCCGCGACATCAATTTCGAGATCAATGAACTGGGTGTACTCGGTTTACTCGGATCCAACGGGGCGGGTAAGTCAACCACCATGAACATCATGTGCGGTGTACTGAACCAGACCGAAGGCAGCGTAGAAGTCGGCGGCTACAACATGAACCAGGATCCGATTGCTGCCAAAAAGCTTATCGGCTTCCTCCCGCAAAATGCACCACTGTACATGGACCTCACGGTAAAAGAATACCTTACCCAATGTGCTTTCCTGCGCCTCATAGATGCCAAAAAGGTACCTGCAGCAGTAGACAAGGCTATGGCCAAATGCGGTGTGTCGCATTTCAAAAACCGGCTCATTTCGAACCTCTCCGGAGGTTACAAGCAGCGGGTGGGCATTGCTCAGGCGATCATTCACGAGCCCAAGCTGGTGGTGCTGGACGAACCAACAAACGGACTGGATCCCAACCAGATCTTTGAAGTTCGCAAGCTCATCAAAGAAGTAGGGGAAGAGAAGGCAGTCATATTTTCCTCGCATATCCTTTCGGAAATTCAGGCCACTTGTAGTCAGGTCAAAATGATAGAGAGCGGAACGATGGTGTTTTCCGATACCATGGATGCCTTTGACAGTTACATTGAACCCGATAGCCTGATTATGACCTTGCTTCAGCCGCCCGCAGTAAGTGCAATAGAAAGCCTGAGTGGGGTGAATGCGGTAGAAGTGCTGAGTACTACTAAGTTCAGGGTTCGTTTTGATGCAGGACAGGAGATCAGTGAGCGCCTCATTCAGATCAGTACCGATCAAGGATGGCGCATGCGCGAGATCAGCCTGGAAAAAAGTTCGCTGGATCAGATTTTCGCACAGTTATCAAATAAAAAGTCTTAGACATGAAAAATATATTAAGGATTGCACGCATCGAGCTTAGTCAATTGTTCTACTCACCCGTGGCCTGGATTGTACTATTGGTATTTATTTTCCAGGCAGGCTGGCAGTACATTTCGCTTTTGGAGCGTATGGAGACCGCACAGCAACTGGGCCAGCAGTCGGGAAACCTGACCAACTGGTTTTTTGCTGGCTTCCGCAGTTTATATCCAAAAATGCAGGAGTACCTATACCTGTACATCCCACTGCTCAGCATGGGGCTCATCAGCCGGGAAACGCATAGCGGTTCCATTAAATTGCTGTATTCTTCGCCGATTAGGGTGATGGACATTGTAATGGGGAAATACCTGGCTATGATCAGTTATTGTTTCATGCTCATCAGTGTACTGTTGGGGATCGGAGTGATTTCATTATTTACCATCGACCAGGCAGATTTCTCCTTTATCCTCTCGGGGATCATCGGCTTGTATCTGCTGATTTGTGCCTATTCGGCAATCGGTTTATTCATGTCTAGTCTCACCAGTTATCAGGTGGTGGCAGCCATCAGCACTCTGGTCGTACTCGCTGCGCTAAACTTTATCGGCAGCCTATGGCAGGACATCAATTTTGTACGTGACATTACCTATTTCCTGTCCATGTCGGGCAGGGCCGAAGAGTCGATCAACGGACTGCTGGCCAGTAATGACATCTTTTATTTCCTGATTGTTATTGCGCTGTTCATTGGATTGACGTTGTTTAAGCTCGAGTTTGAACGCAGGACCATTTCCTTACCTGCTAAACTGGTTCGCTACCTTGCACTGTTGTCATGTATGCTGCTATTTGGCTATCTGAGTTCGAGACCACAGTTTATCTTTTATAAAGACATGACCGCTACAGCCAGCCGTACGCTAACCGCAGAAAGTAAAGCGCTGATCGATCAGATCGATGCCCCGGTAGTGATTACAACTTATGTAAACCTGCTGGACGAAAACTACTTCTTCGGCCTGCCTGCCTACCAGAACAGCGACAAGCGTATTTTCGACATGTATTATCGCTTCCTGCCACACATGCGTATGGAGTATGTATTCTTCTGGGCACACTCAGAAAATGTTCGTCTTTATGAGGGAAATCCGGGTCTAAATGATGAGCAGCTGGCGCAAAAAATGGCCACTACCCACCACCTGAACTTCGATGAAATCCTGCGTCCGGAGGAGATCAGCAAACTGATCGATTTGAAAGCGGAGCGTAACCGTTCAGTGCGAACAGTTTCCTACAAAGGTAAAACCACTTTTCTGCGTATTTATGACGACATGTTTAAGCAGCCCGGAGAAAAAGAAATCACTGCTGCTTTCAAACGGTTGGTGGTCAATTCGCCTAGAGTTGGCTTCGTGAGTGGCCATAGCGAGCGGGACATCAATCGTTCCGGAGATCGGGATTACAAAGTTTCTACCAGGGAGATTAGTTTCCGTTATTCCCTGGTCAACCAGGGCTTTGAAGTGCAGGAAATCTCTTTGAAAGATCCTGGACTGAATAAAAAGATAGACATTCTCGTCCTTGCCGATGCGCTGACAGCTTATGACGCAACCGAACTTCAGCACCTGGATAGCTACATAAAGCATGGCGGCAACCTTTTGATAGCGGCAGAACCAGGGACACAGGCCATTTCTAATCCCGTACTGAACTTGTTGGGGCTTTCCCTTCAAGAGGGACTGTTGGTACAGAAAAGTGCCAATTTTGAGCCAGCCTTTATCTTGAGCAGCTTAGCCAATAAAAATTGGTCTCAACTGGTAGAGAACACTGTTTTTGCCAAACGGGATAGCGCAACAGTAACGACACCGACGGCGGCACCGATTCAAATGGAAGCCAATCTGGGCTTTGAGCTACAGCCGGTACTACAGACACAATCCGCAAATACCTGGTTGCAGCCAAGTCTGGTAGTGGATAAGACAAAAGCACTTGTAGATTCCCGTGCTGATAGCGACAGAAATCCTTATACCACAGCCTTTGCCATGCGCAAAAAGGAACAACGTATTTTTGTGATCGGAGATGCCGATTTCATGAGCAATGCTGAGTTGAGCCGGCAGAACTCCAATTCGCTGAACTTCTCCTTTGTCACTGAACTCTTCCGCTGGCTGAGTATGGATCAGTTTCCTATTGATACCACAAGGGAGGAACCCAAAGACAATAAACTTACGATCAACAATAGCCAGTTGAGCTGGATCCGTTGGGGACTACTGGGCTTTCTCCCGGGTCTCATTGCACTTTCAGTATCCTGGATGTTGATTTCTCGAAAAAGAAGATAAGGAGGAAAATAACAGCATGAAAAAATACCCGATGTTAATGTTGATTGCCCTGTTTGGGTTGATCACGAAGTCTGGCAAGGCGAACCTGCATTCTGCCGGGCCAATAGATACCACCACACTTATTTTGACCAATGCCAATATACTGGATGCCAAGGGAGCTCATTTCATCAAAGGAAAGTACCTCGTCATATCAGACGGTAAAATTCGCAGTCTGACCACCTCCCTGAAAAAATGGAAAGGCGCCAGGGTGATCGACCTTCAGGGAAAATACATCATCCCAGGCCTGATCGATGCACACGTTCACGTCACTGCCAACAGGAAGAATAACATTGAAAATACCTATAGTCACCTGAACTATTTCCTTCGGCATGGCATCACTTCTGTAAGAGATGCAGCCGGAGACGGCAGCGCACTTCGTTTGGCACAGGAAGAGATCCGGCTGGGTAAACGTTCCGGATCGGATGTTTACTTCGCGGCGTTCATGGCCGGCGATTGGTATTTCAACAGAGATCAGCACCTGAGGAAGGAGCCCTATCAGCCCTGGGAGCAATTATTGACACCGGCAACTGATCTGGACAGCGCAATGGCTGCCGCTAAAGCTTGCGGTGCTACAGGGGTAAAACTGTACCATTCTTTCGATAAGGATTTTCTGCCAAAAGTGATTGCAGCGGCCAAGAGGCATGGTTTAAAAGCCTGGGGGCATACGATGATGTATCCTGCAAAACCAATTGAGGTGGTAGGGGCAGGTCTGGAAGTGCTTTCTCATGTTTCAATGCTGGAGAACCTGACCACTGATACCTTGTTCTTTAGAAGGAAGACCAGTTTGGCCTATAAGGACAGCGTAATCGCCCAGTTGGATATCAGCGCTTTTTGCAGGATGATGAAAAAGAAAAAAGCGATTCTTGATGCGACATTGTGTGTTTCAGAAGAACGGGATCCATGGGTCTTCCCTTTGCTGAAACGGGTCCATGCGGCCGGTGTGGAGATTGCCGCGGGGACTGACCAGATCGTAGATGTCAACAGACCTTATCCGCGCTTACTGGACGAACTGAGGTATTTTGTGGAGCAATGCGGGTTCACTAATGCTGAAGCTATACGTTCCGCTACCATTACAGGAGCCAAAGTGGTTGGACAAGAAAAGCACATTGGCTCCATAGAAAAGGGAAAGCAAGCGGATATGATTGTATTAAATGGGGATCCGCTTCAGAATATTGCTGAACTGAGAAACATTCAAATGGTGATCAAATCCGGAAAGGTCAGGCTATAGTTAAAGATGCGTTTGGGTCTGCGATATAACTGGAATATGTTTGCGATATGTTTGCATTATACCAGGGTATCGCAAATATATTCCAATTATCTTGATGATATATGGCAGATACCTTCCGGAAGCAAAGGGAACCTTAGCCTCCCTCTCTGGGCTATGCCCATTTTGCTGTGCAGCTTTCCGCTTCGCTCCAGGTCTCCCAAATAAAGTCGTATGTTTCATCGGCAGTAATTTTGGCGGCTTCCGAAAAAACAATTTCTAGGTTCACGTTATTTTGCAAATAAATCGTCAATTCCGGTATATTTTTTAAAACGGCCTTCTTCAAAATCTTTCTGAGATTTTTTAAGTCCGTCTAGAACATGCTGAGGAAGTTGTTGCTTTTCTTCCTCTTCAAAAGTAAGACCTAAGACCTTTGCAATGCCTTTTAGAATTTTAAGCTGCGCTTTTTCACCATGGATGGTTAAAGTTCCCATATGCAAATAGACTACCTATCACAAATATAGTCAAAGTGAATGCCAGCGTGGTAAGCTGGAGCTGAAAAAATATTTTCAGTTCATAAAGTCATTCTGCATATGATAGCCGTATAAACTCAATAAGCTCAGAAGAGAAGGCTATGGAGGAAATAAAAGATTTATTGACAAGGTACCAGCAAGGTAGGTGTACGCCTGAGGAAATCAGGCTGTTGATGTCTTATTGTGATGGGCTGGACGAGCAATCTCTAAGCGAACCGAAATATACTGATGACCTGGAGCTGATGCAGGCGCATGGCTTGCAGCGTCTGCTGCTTTTTAATTATTTCAGACGGAAAAGGTGGGGACTCCAGGTGGTTGGATAAGACACCAACTCACAAGCCCACTGCTTTTTTCAGGCTTTCTTTATCTAAAGCGCTCATCCTGGAAATTGCATTGGTCTTGACCGTACCTTTTATATCGAGGACCACATAAGTTGGGAATCCACCTTCAGCGTTAAATGCTTTTTTCAGTTGTCCAATGATCTTGTCGCTGACAAAAATATGGGTGCCTGGTATTTGTAGTTCGGCTACTTTGTTTTTCCAGGTATCTATACTGGAGCTGCTGGAGGTGCATAGGTATATGTACTCAATTGGCAAATCTGCGTTTTGCTCATGCAAACTTTTGCTGGAAGGGAGATCGGACAGGCAGGGCGCACACCAGGTCGCCCAAAAGTCGATGATCAAGGCCTTTTTTGCAAATTTGGATTTCAGTTTCACGATGAAATCATTCACGTTGCTCAGCGTATCCAGATGATAAAGTTCCGCACCAAAGGCCAATTTTACCATAGGTTTAGCCATGTCTGATGTTTCTATTTTTTGCGCAATTGCAAACAGACTGTCGGTTCTCTTTTGGGTCGCCGTTACTTTTGCGAGCTCCTCTTTAGCAATCCTTTTGCACCATTCGGTTTTAATGCTGTTGACGATGCCAGGATAGTATTTTGAAAATTCATCCCTGTACATCGGCAGAAAGTAGAGTTTCAATATGTCAGACTTTTCTGATTTGTAAAGACCGTCGGCTGCTTTCATATAGCTTTCAAGACTTTTGGAGTTGTTTTCAGTTGGCCTGTCGAGCGTATAGTAATGTAGGTACCTGTAAAAAAGTACACCGTCATTACTGGTAAAATAAGGTGTATGGTTGCTGACTTCCTGGAATAATTTAGCTGGCATGCCTACAGCTGAATAGTACAGACAGAGCTCTCCGAAAAGCTCGGAAAGCGTCTCGTTCCTGGCAGCCCATTTGTATTTAGGATAATCAAGACAGAATTGTTCGTCTAATTTTGTAAGTTCATTCCGTACAGAATCAATCTTGATGAGAACTGCGTCTGGAGTGTGTTTTCCAGCTTCTGTCCTCAGTTTTTGAATGATGCCGTTTAATTTTTCCCTTTCAGGCTTTCTAAATAATACCCTCTTGTTCATCACGGTATTCAGTTCGCCGTCGATGCCCGAGTAGAGCACTCCTTCGCCAATCATGTAGGCGCCATTAGCAGGTACTTTGTTTGCATCGATAGTCACAGTCAGGCCCTCATTTACATAGATGCCTGCATATAAATATTTGTCCGCATTGAGCCAGATTTGCTGGTAAGGCAGGTTTTGATCCAGCAAGATCTCCGCCCGGCCTTTTTCATTGGTCTCCGCATATTTTGTGCTTTGCATGCTGATGCCCAGTTGAACGAGTGTGTACGTAATATTGATTTTTTTACCTGGATCCGGTAGATTTAAAATTTCGACAATGAGCTTAGCAGGTTTGCGGCTCATCAGGTAGGCATCTGTTTTTTTATCCTCCATAGCAAGTGGAGCGCCACTTTGGGCATTTGACTGGCTATATGAAAATAGCATGAGGAGAATTAAGAGGTGTTTCATAGCGTTTATTTTTTTAGTGTATTTAAGGCTTTCAGGACTAATTCTTTTTTCGCCCGGGAGATGGGTACGCGTGTATTGTCGTTAAGCAGGAGGTATCCTCCGTCTTCCTTCAGCAGACTCTTCACAAATTTGGTGTTGACCAAATGCGATTGATGGCAGCGGATAAATTCATAATCGGCCAGCAGTTCCTCATATTCAAATATGGGTTTAGAAACCAAAATGTTATTTCCATCAGTTAGGAAAAATTGTGTGTAGGCATTTGAGGATTCGCAACGGATGATCTCCTCTGTATTGACAAACCTGATTTCCTTCGTAGAGGCCAGGGCTAGTTTGTGCTCCTTTCTGGCGTCCTTGTCCCTGATCAGGTCCATGAGGTTTTCAAGTTGATGGTTCTGCTTTTTCTGTTGAAGTTTTGATGCCGTTTTACGGATGGCTACTTTCAGTTCCTCGGGATCTATAGGCTTTAATAGATAATCTATTGCTGAAAATTTAACTGCCTGAATCCCATATTGATCAAATGCAGTGACGAAAATGACCTCAAACTGGTAGTGCGGTAAGGCCTTCAGTACATCAAATCCATTCTTCTCTGGCATTTGTATATCCAAAAACAGCAAATCAGGTGCTGTTGCAGTAATTGTGCTGATGCCCTCCTCTGCGCTTGTTGCTGTTCCTACGATCGTTACCGGGAGTCCATGTTTCTCCAGTAGGCCTACGATGTTATCTATGTTGTTCTTTTCGTCGTCAATAATTACCGCCCTGATCATATCAACCAATCTTTAAAATGAATAATTACTTGTGTTTTTTCGTCCAGGCGCTGTACTGCAAAACTAATTTCCTGTTGATGAAGCGTCTGGTTTAATAATTTGATCCTTTCTTTTGTAAGCTGCAGGCCGAATCCGGCAGTTTCCCTGCGCTCGTCAAATCCTTTACCATTGTCGGTCACCTGTACCACCATGTCATTGTCTGCTTTTTGGAAGTAGACCGTCAATTCACCTTTTTCCTGAAGGGAAGATATGCCATGCTTTACTGCATTTTCTACTAATGGCTGGAGGAACAGACTCGGTATTTCTATAGCATTGGTATCGATTTGTTCCGTAATTACGATTTGGTAGCTAAAACCAAAGCGAAACTTTTCCAATTTCAGGTAGTTCTCCAGGATCTTGATTTCATTAGAGATGCTCACAAATTCATTGTTGCTTGCTTTTAAGGAATCCCGCATCAGGTTGCTAAACTCCAGCAGGTATTTGGAGGCATTTTCAGCATCATTTTTTGTGATCAAGCCCTGAATAGAGCTCAGGGCGTTGAACACAAAATGGGGATTAAATTGAGAGCGGATAGATTTGAGTTCGGTTTGCACCAGCTGCTTTAATGTACCCTGTGCTTTCAGTTTTTCTGCTTGTTTCCTGGAACGCCAAAGCAACACCACAAAGCCGATGGCCAGCAAGACCAAGACCGTCAAGCCTATCTTGGCCAGCAAGCTCTGATACCAGGCTGCCTCTATGGTAAAGGTATATTTGCAAACATTCATTCGCTGTACGCTATAGCGGATTTGTAATTCGTACTTGCCGGGGGCAAGGTTTTTAAGCCAAACCAGATTGAAGTCGAAGTCGTTGACCGTCCATTTGGTCGTGTCGCGTCCACGAATCAATCTGTACTCAATGATTTTTTTGGAGATAACGATGTCATCCAGGCAGAAGATCAGGTTGTTTTCGTTGTTATGGAATTTCTTTTTTCGTTTCAGCAGCGTAGTGTCTGCACTCCAGTCAGTAGGTGTCTCGCCGACGGAGCTTCTTTTCCATTGTTGTTTGAATATGGTCAGGAAATCCGGGAGTTGGGAAAAGGTAAATACTCCGACTACCTTGGGTTTCCATTTTAACCAATATGCAGTCATTGAAGTATTGATGTGGTCAGGATTGCGGATGTCTCTAACCTGAAAGGTCAGTGAAGTACCGTAATTTCCTTTGAAACGACCCAGATAGGCTGTAGAATCATCTATAATTGTTGAATCTGCAATTTTAGTCATCATATAGGCTTCCGCGAACAAGCTCGGTTTCCTCCACGGCAGAACCACCCTTTTGTTGTCTTCCAGGACCCTGAACTCATATTGCCCTGCGTTTTTCCGGTTGATACCATTCACCGTGATGATAATTCCGGCAGAATCGAGTATGGGTATCGCGTAAGCTCCTGCGTAACTATTCATCGGTCTCGATATCGTTTCAAAAGCTTTCGGACTGCGGATCAACTTGAGTTCCGGGATCTTTGAGAGCACATGCTCATGATTAACCGCCAGTCTATTGGAAAAGAAAGCCATCATCATTAAGTTCTTTTCCTTGAAAAGCCTGCCGTCTTTGCTGTGAAAGGTGTAGGAGAAATATTTGCGGATAGAATCTCCATGACTATCATGCGCAATGCTGGGATGGATGCGGTCCAGTTCCATTTCCAGCTTTTGTGCAGTGCAAATCTGGCAGCCGAGTAAAAGAAGGATGGTGATCGAGTTGCGCATATATCTGGTTACTAACATTTGCATCAAAGTAAAGCCTTTGCAGCTTTCCTTGTACACAAAGATTTGAATCTGGCAGGTGTTATTTTGAATCAGGTAAGATAATGGCCAATTCGTCCGGAGCAGATCCAAATGCGATGGCTCTCCCGGTTAATATTTAACTACTAACAGCTAATAAACGTGAGTTCTGTAACAGTAGTTCACTTTAATTTTGGAAAGGATCCAAACTTGTTCAAATGAGCGTACCCTTCAAACCGCAACTCATCTTGCCTGCAATTTTCATTGCGTTTACTTTTTTGCTGCCGATTTCTGCTGTACAGGCGCAAACTCCTGGTGCCAGTTATACCCATGCCGATACCCTAAGGGGCAGTCTGACACCGGAGCGAACCTGGTGGGATGTACAACGGTACGAATTGTCCGTTACACCTGATTTCAATACCAAAAACCTGTTGGGGTCCAATAAAATCCTGTATAAAGTCCTGAAGGCTAATGATGTAAAGGCCAGGATGCAGATCGATCTTGCAGCTCCATTAATCATCGACAGTGTGATCTATAATGACAGGAAGGACTTGAAATTCAGTAAAGAAGGAACGGTCTGGTACATAGAGGTGCCTGCCCAGCAACGAGGTAAGACAAACAATGTAAACATCCACTATCATGGGAAGGTACATGAGGCGATCCGGCCACCATGGGACGGGGGCTTCATCTTCGGACTGGATTCCCTCAGGAGGCCATGGATGACGGTCGCCTGTCAAGGCCTCGGTGCTTCCATCTGGTATCCGAATAAAGACCATCAAAGTGATGAGCCGGATCAGGGTGCTTCCCTGACCATGACCGTACCGGACAGCCTGACTGCCGTAGCAAATGGCCGCCTGGAATACAAACGTGACAACGGTAATGGCACTACAAGCTATAAATACAATGTGGTCAGTCCGATCAGCAACTACTGCATCATTCCCTACATTGGCAAGTATGTCAACTTCAAAGAGGTTTATCCTGGTGAAAAAGGGGCCTTGGATGTCAACTATTGGGTGCTTGACTACAACCTGGAGAAAGCAAAAACTTATATGCCTGATCAGGTACATAAGATGTTCAAGAGTATGGAGCACTGGTTTGGCCCCTATCCATTCTATAAAGACGGTTACCAGCTCATCGATGCTTCCCATACCGGGATGGAACACCAATCGGCCGTGTCCTATGGCAATAAATACAAATTTGGCTATTTGGGCCGCGATGCTTCCGGCTATGGCTGGGGCCTGAAATGGGACTTCATCATCATCCATGAAAGCGGGCACGAGTGGTTCGGAAACAACATCACCACCAATGACCTGGCAGACATGTGGGTGCATGAAGGTTTCACCAATTACAGCGAGACGCTTTTTGTCGACTATCACTTTGGTACACAAGCCGGCAATGAATACAATTACGGAATACGGACAGGAATAAAGAACGACAAACCAATTATTCCGGATTATCATGTAAATGCGCAGGGCAGTGGCGACATGTACCCCAAAGGCGGGAACCTGATCCATACCATCAGGCACAGCATCAATAATGATGAATTGTTTCGTCAGATTTTGCGGGGACTCAACAAGGAATTTTACCATAAAACGGTAACCACAGGAGAGGTAGAACGCTATATTTCAAAAAAGGCCGGTTTCGATTACAGCAAGGTCTTCGACCAGTATTTGAGGACGGTACAAATTCCTGTGCTGGAGTATAAAATAACAGATGGCCAACTGAGCTACCGTTATACCGATTGTGTAAAAGGCTTTAATCTGCCCATTTCATTAAAGATCGGGTCGGAAAACCTGAAGCTGAATCCAACTGAAAATTGGCAGAGCAGTAAGTTGAAACCAGCCCTTTTACAGGGCTTTGGGGCTGAGGCAGTTTCCAGGATGTACTATGTAAAGGTCAGCCAGGATCAGGCAGCTGCATGGTGACATCAATGTTGTTAATTTATTGGTAACACCTGCTAATTTCCACTGCTAATTCCATTTTTCATCGGCCTACTTTTGAATAAAAACAAAATACTATGAAGATTAAATGGTCAGGCGTATTTCCTGCTGTAACAACTAAGTTTACAGACGACGATCAGTTAGATTTTAACGCGTTCGAAAAAAACATTGAGGCACAACTGGAAGCAGGTGCCGAAGGATTGATCCTGGGTGGATCATTGGGTGAAGCAAGTGTGCTTACAAATGAAGAGAAGTATGAATTACTGGCACATACCGTTGCCTTTGTAGCGGGTAAAGTTCCAGTTTTACTGAACATTGCAGAATCAACGACAAAGGCAGCCATTGCCACCGCAAAAAAAGCGGAAGAACTGGGTGCCAGCGGTCTGATGCTGTTGCCGCCTATGCGTTACTACGCAGATCAGGAAGAAACACTGGCTTTCTTTAAAGCCATTGCCGAAAGCACAGAGCTGCCGATCATGATCTATAACAATCCGGTAGATTATAAAATAGAAGTTACCCTTGACATGTTTGAGGAACTGGCAAAATATCCGAATATTCAGGCCGTGAAAGAGTCTACCCGTGACATTTCTAATGTAACGCGGATGATCAACCGCTTTGGCGACCGTTTCAAAATCTTTACAGGAGTAGATCCTCTGGCTATGGAAAGTTTGGTAATGGGTGCCCATGGCTGGGTAGCTGGTTTGGTAGATGCCTTCCCAAGAGAGACTGTGGCGATTTTCCGTTTGGTAAAAGAAAACAGGATTGCTGAAGCACTGACCATTTACCGCTGGTTCCTGCCGGTATTGGAACTCGACATCCATCCTAAGCTGGTACAATACATCAAACTGGCGGAAGTGGCTACTGGTATCGGTACAGAAAACGTAAGGGCACCAAGGTTGGCACTGAAAGGCGAAGAGCGTGAGCGCGTTTTGAAAACCATCAACGACGCTTTGGCTAACCGTCCTGAACTGCCTGAAAACAGCTGGGGTGTTTTAGAAAGCCAGACCGCATGATAAAAACAACTTTTAAAGCCGTCAATCCTGCTACAGGAGCTTTTCTTGATGGTGAATATACGATTGCAACAACAGCAGATGTCGAGGCCGCTATGGCCGCGGCATCTGCTGCTCATTTGATTTATAAAAATACTTCCGGAGCAAGCAGGGCTGCGTTTTTAAGAAACATAGCCAGCGAAATTGAAGCTTTAGGTGACGTTCTTGTGAATAAGGCTTCGGCGGAAAGTGGTCTGCCGCTTGCCCGTTTGCAAGGTGAAATGGGCCGTACTACAGGCCAGTTGCGCCTTTTCGCCAATCAGGCGGAAGAGGGCTCCTGGGTCAATGCATTGATTGACACGGCACAACCGGAACGCAAACCATTGCCCAAGTCCGACATCCGGCGTATGCTGGTTCCTATCGGACCGGTCGTGGTTTTTGGGGCGAGTAATTTTCCATTGGCATTTTCTGTTGCCGGTGGCGATACGGCTTCCGCACTCGCTGCGGGTTGCCCTGTTGTGGTCAAAGCACATCCCGCACATCCAGGTACCAGCGCACTTGTGGCAGAGGCTATCCAGCGCGCAGTAAAAACAAGCGGCCTTCCTGAAGGTATCTTTTCCATCCTTTTCGATGATGCCTATGAAGTAGGTGCAGCTTTGGTAGCGCATCCGGCCACAAAGGCGGTCAGCTTTACCGGTTCTTACAAGGGGGGGATGGCATTGGTGAAACTCGCGCAACAGCGTAAAGAGCCTATTCCCGTATTTGCAGAAATGGGCAGCATCAATCCGGTATTCCTTTTGCCAGCAGCTTTGGAAAACAGGGCGGCGCAGATGGCAACAACCTATGCGGGTTCCATTACCTTAGGGGCAGGACAGTTTTGTACCAATCCAGGATTGCTCATCGGGCTGAAATCTCCTGCATTGGCAACCTTTGCTCAGCAACTGGGCGAGTCGATCAGTGCAGCACCTTCAGCGACCATGCTGACACCAGGGATTTGTGCCAATTTCAATAAACTGGCTACTGAGGCAGTTGAACAAGCGGGCGTAAGCCTGCTCGGTGCATCTGCTAACCTAAATGAAAGCGCAGAAAACCAGGCTTTGGCAAAAGTAGCCAGGGTAAGCGGAACGGAGTTTTTGAACAATCCCGACTTGCAAGAGGAGGTTTTTGGCCCTTATTCCTTACTGGTAGAAGCAGAGGATGTGTCACAATTACAGGAGATTGCAAATGTACTGCAGGGACAGCTGACCATCACCCTGATGGCCGAAAAAGCAGAACTGAAAGATTATGCTACGCTCATCAATACCTTGAGCGACAAAACGGGCAGGCTGATCCTAAACGGTGTACCAACGGGCGTAGAAGTTTGTGCAGCAATGCAACATGGCGGACCATTCCCCGCGACCAACGACTCGCGCTTCACTTCTGTAGGAAGTACAGCGGTATTGCGTTTTGCACGTCCGGTGGCCTGGCAGGATTGGGACAAGGATTTGCTTCCTGATGAACTGAAGGATGGTAATCCACTTCATATATTCAGATTGGTAGACAATAAATGGACTCAGGAATAATGGACAGCAAGACTTTTTTCTGTGTAGATGCACATACCTGCGGAAATCCGGTACGACTGGTAGCAGGAGGCGGCCCCAATCTCAATGGGGCCAACATGAGCGAAAAGCGCCAGCATTTCCTGAAAGAATACGATTGGATCCGTACAGGTCTGATGTTTGAACCCCGCGGTCATGATATGATGTCGGGCAGCATCCTATACCCAGCCCACGATCCTCAAAATGATGTTGCTGTGCTCTTTATAGAGACCAGCGGCTGTCTGCCGATGTGCGGGCATGGTACTATAGGTACCATTACCATCGCGGTAGAGGAGGGGCTGATCCAACCGAAAACTCCGGGCGTGATCCGCATGGAGGCACCGGCAGGATTGGTGCTGATTGATTACAAAGAACAGGACGGTAAAGTCACTTCGGTGAAACTGCGCAATGTGCCTGCCTACCTGGCTGCGGAAAACCTGCAGGTGGAGTGTCCGGATTTGGGTATGCTGACTTTCGATGTCGCCTACGGCGGAAATTTCTATGCGATCGTAGATCCGCAGGAGAATTTTGCAGGCATCCAGGATTTCACGGCCTCCCAGCTGATCAGCTGGAGCCAGGTGATCCGCAAGCGCATCAACGAAGCCTATACTTTTGTGCACCCTCAGGATGCCACCATCAATGGCTGCAGTCATATCCTTTGGGCGGGCGACACCATCGATCCAACTTCCACAGCCAGAAATGCGGTGTTCTATGGAGATAAGGCCATCGACCGTTCACCTTGTGGAACGGGTACTTCTGCGCGCATGGCACAGTGGCATGCCAAAGGGAAACTGAAAAAGGGCGATCTCTTCATTCATGAAAGCATCATCGGCAGTAAATTCACCGGAAAGGTAGAGGATGTGGTCAAAATGGAGCAATATGATGCCATCATCCCGAGTATAGAAGGCTGGGCCCGCGTGTACGGTTACAATACGATTAAAATAGACAATAACGACCCTTATGCCCATGGCTTTCAGGTCATTTAAAAGATAAAATATATGGCTGACATCATCATTATTGGTGGGGGCATCATCGGACTCAGTTCCGCCTATTACCTCAGTAAACAGGGGCACCAGATCACGGTCATCGACAAAGGTGACCTGACCGACAATTGCTCTTTTGGCAATGCGGGTATGATCGTGCCAAGTCATTTTGTACCCCTTGCTGCACCGGGAATGATCCGTCAGGGCATCCGCTGGATGTTCGACAGCAAGAGCCCTTTCTATGTAAAGCCTTCGCTTGGTGGCGGACTCCCTGCATGGGGACTCACCTTCCTGAAGAAATCTACGCAGAGGCATGTGGAGGAATCGGCATTGCCGCTTCGGGACCTTTCATTATTGAGCAAGCAACTTTTCCAGGATCTGGCCAAAGAACCCGACTTCGATTTCGAATTGCGCAACAATGGTATCCTGGCCTTTTACAAAACGGAGAAAGCGGCGGAAGAAGAAGCCCATCTGGCCAAAAGAGCAATAGAACTTGGCCTGGATATGGCCGTGCTCAGCAAAGCGGAATGCGAAGCCTTGCAGCCAAAACTGAAGCTGGATGTACTCGGCGCGGTGCATTACCGTTGCGATGCACACCTGTATCCGGTAAAACTGATGCAGGCCTTATTAAAATACCTCGAGCAAAAAGGCGTAAAGATCGTCCGCAATCAGGAAGTGACGAAAATGACGACCAATGGTAGCCAGATCAGTTCGGTCTTTAGCGGAACGAAGGAATGGAAAGCCGATCAGTACATACTGGCCACCGGCTCCTGGTCGCCGGCCGTAGCCAAACTCTTAGGATTGAACATTTCCCTGATGCCCGGGAAAGGCTATTCCTTTATGGAAGATGAGCCGCAACAGCGCATGAGCATTCCTGCACTGTTGTGTGAAGCGCGCGTGGCGATCACGCCAATGAACGGGCAGATTCGGTATGGGGGTACCATGGAGATCGCGAAGATCAATAGCCAGGTGAACATGAACAGGGTAGAGGGGATTGTTGCTTCGGTGCCCAAGTACTTTCCGGACCTTAAGCCGGCTGTGCCTGCCTTAAAAGACATTTGGTATGGCTTCAGGCCTTCATCGCCCGATGGCTTACCTTACATCGGCCGCAGTCCGAAATTAAATAATCTTGTAGTGGCTACCGGTCATGGCATGATGGGGCTCAGTCTGGGTCCGGCTACAGGCTTGCTGGTCAGTCAGCTTGTTTCAGGTCAAAGACCGGAAATCGACATTCAGGCATTTTTACCTCAAAGGTAATTCTGCTAAAAAATACCATGTGTGATCGGTTGTTCAGGCCGCCATTGTTGAGCCCATCAACAATGTGCGGCCTTGATATTTATGATCGAAGCCTCCCCAATTAAGCGTCATACTGACAAATAATTGTCTGATTGTAACCGTATTTTAACCGATATAGCGCTTTGGTTTGAGATTTCTGTTAATATCTGTATATTTAAATTATCGAACCAAACCTACAAGCATGAAAGTATTACCATTTACACTGTTAGTGCCAGATGATAAAAGTGTCATTTCTGAACAAGTAGAACTCCCTCATTTTTATCCGCACCTGCACCGCCACGACGAGTGTCAGATCACCTGGATTGAAGAAGGGGAGGGCACGCTGATTGCCGGCAATAACATGCACGATTTTCAATCGGGAGATGTCTTCCTGATCGGCGCCAATCTACCGCATCTGTTTAAAAGTAATCCGGAGTATTTTGTGTCCGATAGTGGAAAGCTGATCAAAGCCTGTTCCTTATATTTCAATCCGAAAGGGGTGATGGCATCCTTGTTTGATCTGCCGGAAATGAAAAGTTCGAAAGCCTTTCTGCAAAACAACAAGCATGGTTTTAAGATCCCTGAAGAATACAGCAGGGAAATAGCAGCCAAATTACTGGCCGTACACCAATCGGCGGGTACCGACCTGCTTTTTAAGTTCCTGGAGCTGTTTGAAGATTTTATGTCGATAGAAGATGCAGAACCGCTTTGTCCGGCCATGTATTCTTCAGATATTTCAGAGAATGAGGGGATCCGCCTGAGCAATATCCTGAACTACATCATGCAGAACTACAATACGCCGATCACTTTGGAAAACGTTTCTGATGTCGCCTTTATGACCCCTCAGGCTTTCTGTCGCTACTTCAAAAAACACACCGGCCGTAAGTTCATTTCCTTCCTGAATGAAGTGAGGATCAATGAAGCCTGTAAAAACCTGGTATCGGGTAAAAAGGCCGATTGCATCTCTGGAGTGGCCTATAATGCGGGTTTCAACAGCATTACCAATTTCAACAGGGTCTTCAAAAGTGTAGTAGGCAGTTCACCTAAAGATTATGTAAATACCTATCACAAAGTCAATAATTCGCATAGGGCAAGCATATAAGCTAAAATTTTATATATTTGCAGCCTCAAAAGTAACCTCTGAAAAGCAGAAGGCTTTTTAACTTTAAAGACAACCCAAATGCTGAATTTTGTTCTCTTTGGCCCACCGGGTGCAGGCAAAGGCACCCAATCTGAAAAATTAATTGAGAAATATCAATTGATTCACATTTCTACAGGCGACCTATTTAGGGCCCATATTAAAAATCAATCCCCCCTGGGACAACAGGTCAGTGCCCTGATTGCCGAAGGACAATTGGTTCCTGATGCCATCACGATTGCGATGCTGGAAGAGGAAGTGGACAAAAACCCACAGGCCAAAGGATTTATTTTTGATGGTTTCCCACGTACGGTACCTCAGGCAGAAGCCCTGGATGCTTTCCTGGAAAGTAAAGGGACTGCGCTGGCCGGAGTGATCGCTCTGGACGTAGATCAGGATGAGTTGACCAAGCGCATTGCGCAACGTCAGCTAGAGACCGGTCGTGTAGACGATCAGGCAGATAAATTGCAAAAACGCATTGAAGAATATTTCAGCAAAACCATCCATGTTTTGCCTTATTACGAAGGACAGCAAAAGTTGAGTAAAGTGAATGGCATCGGAAAGATCGATGACATCTTCGCTGAGCTGAGTGCTGTAATCGATCAATACTAATTTACACATTACCACGATAGCGGGACAGAACACAATGCTGCCCGCTATTGTTATTTATAAAAAAAACAGAAAATTATGTCGCAGGGTTCCAATTTTGTAGATTATGTTAAAATATGCTGTCGCTCCGGTAAAGGGGGGGCAGGTTCTGCACATTTGCACCGCGATGTAAGGACTGCTACAGGCGGTCCGGATGGTGGTGACGGTGGTCGCGGCGGCCACATCATCCTGAGGGGAAACTCCCAGTTCTGGACACTCCTGCATTTGAAATACCGCAAACACATCATTGCTCCGGACGGGCAGCCGGGTTCCAGTGCTACCTCTACCGGTAAATCCGGTAAGGATGAAATCCTGGATGTACCCCTGGGTACCATTGCCAAAGATGCAGAAACCGGAAACGTACTTTTTGAGATCACGAAAGACGGCGAAACCAAGATCCTGACCCCTGGTGGTCGTGGCGGTCTGGGCAACTGGCATTTCAAAACTCCAACCAATCAGACGCCACGTTTTGCCCAGCCGGGTGAGCCAGGAAAAGAAGAATGGATGGTACTGGAACTGAAAGTGCTTGCCGATGTAGGTCTGGTAGGTTTCCCGAATGCGGGTAAATCGACTTTACTTTCCGTGGTATCTGCCGCTAAGCCGGAAATTGCTGATTATCCCTTTACAACGATCGTACCCAACCTGGGGATTGTCTCTTACCGTGACAGCAAGTCTTTTGTGATGGCCGACATTCCCGGGATCATAGAAGGTGCTTCTAAAGGTAAAGGATTGGGTTTTCGTTTTCTGAGACACATCGAACGTAATTCTGTACTGCTGTTCATGGTGCCTGCAGATACCAACCGCAGCATTGCTGAGGAATATGAGATCCTGAAATCCGAATTGAAGGATTACAATCCCGAACTCATGCAAAAGCCACACATCCTTGCTGTGACCAAATCAGATATGCTGGATGAAGAGCTCGTCGCTGAAATGAAACAGGAATTGCCGAAGCATGTGCCATCGATCTTTATCTCTTCTGTAGCTCAAAAAGGCATCACCGAACTCAAGGATATGCTCTGGAGAGCGATCAACGAACACAGCGAAGCTTAATCTTAGCGGATTATGCTTTCCTGTTCAGGAAGGCATGTCCTTTCATCGTTCTATAGGCAATTACGGCGCTGATCAGCATCAGCACTGCTCCTGCAAGAAATGGTGCGCCTGCAAACTTGATGGAGGCGGCCGGACTTGTAAACCAGGAGAACAGGTAGGTCATGAGTAAGGGACCAACAATTGCCGTGGCACTCATCAGACTGGTCAGTGCGCCCTGCAGTTCACCCTGCTCATTTTGTGGTACATTGCCGGACATGATCGATTGCAGTGCCGGGCCCGCGATTCCACCCAGGCAATAGGGGACCAGAAATACAAACATCATCCAGCTCGCCGAGGCAAAAGAAAACAGGACCAGTCCGAGGGCATACATCGCCAGGCCGATGTAAATGCTCTTTTCATCGCCCAACCAAGGGTTGATGACGCGAATCAGTCCACCCTGTACTGCTGCAACCAATACGCCTACCACAGTCAATGAAATCCCTATCGTAAAACTGCTCCAATGAAATTTCTCTATATTGATGAAAGTCCAGGTACTCTGTACGGCATGGCTCGCGATGTAGACAAACACGAGGGCAATGATGAGTCCACCCAATCCTTTGTACTTCTTCAACTGAAGTAAAGAGCCCAGGGGATTTGCCCTCTTCCATTCAAACTTCCTGCGGTGTGCCTGGTCGAGGGATTCCGGGAGTACAAAATAGCCATAAGCCACGTTCAGTAAAGTGAGTGCTGCTGCTGCAAGAAAAGGAACTCTTGGTCCCAGTTCACCGAGTATTCCGCCAAGGGCAGGACCAATAATGAAACCGACGCCAAAGGCAGCACCGATCATCCCAAAGTTCTGTGCCCTGTTCTCATCGGTACTGATATCAGCGATGTAAGCTGTAGCTGTTGTGATGCTCGCCCCAAACATGCCCGCAATGATCCGACCCACGAAGAGCCACCAGATGGTAGGCGCCAGGGCGAGGAAGATATAATCGACGCCAAAGCCCAGTAAAGACAACAGCAACACCGGTCGGCGGCCATACTTGTCACTCAGGTTGCCCACGATCGGTGCGCACACAAACTGCATGATGGCGTAAACAAAAGTGAGCCATCCGCTCCATTGCGAAGCCTGACTGATGTTGCCACCAATGAGCTGTTCGATCAGTTGAGGGAATACCGGAATGATCAGGCCGATGCCTACAATATCCAGGAGTAAGGTAACAAAGATAAAACTGAGGGCTGCCTTTCGGGATTTTGCCATAACGGATCAGATATATTTAGCCCCGCAATTTATAAAAATTATTCTTTCTCCAGATATTCCTTTAGTGAAGTTGCGATGATGTGCGTCCAGCCTGCGCTGAAACTTTCCCTGCTGAAAGAAGGATCGTCTTTGGCAGGGAAAGAAGCTGTGCCTGTATGCGTTAAGGTAAGCCGCGTTTTGGTTCCTACCTCAAAGAGTTCGAAAGTCACATGGGATTGTCCCGGGTAATTGTCGTACTGCCAGGAGTAACACAGTTTTTTACCTTCTTCCACTTCTATCACTTTACAGATATGCAGGTATTGTTTCTCTTCGCTTCCAGCCATAAACTGGAATTTGAAACCCACTTCAGGTCTAAAATCTTCAAGGTCAAAATACCATTCCCGCATTTTGTCCGCATCGGTAATAGCGGCCCAGACTTCAGCAACAGGCGCATCAAACGTTCTTTCAATTAAAATAGGGGTAGTGTTCATAAGCTATCTATTTCTTCTATTACAACTATAAACGCATGAAAAAGGTTTTTCATTGTTATATCTTGTAACTCTTCAGCACGTTCATCACCCAGGTTTTGCCCCATTGCTCAATTTGTTCTTCTGTCCACAGGAAGGGAAAGAAGATCCTTTTCTGAAAACGCGGAGGCAAATATTTTTGCCAGTTGGTACCTCCTGTAGCGGCAATATCGGACGGATCTTTTTCCAGGTAGCGTACCGCCGATTTGTAATGCGACAGCGGCCATTCTACATTCACAAAGAGGTCGAGCTTGCGCAATTCCTCTTCAACGAGGCTTACATCCTGACCTTCTGCTACCAGCTTGCGGTAAAGCGCGGCAAAATTACTTTCCGTACTTTCCTTTGCCAGACGCAGGAACTGCGCGGCATATTTCGCGATGAACTGCTGCAGGGTGAGGGTCTGCTTTCCGGTGGAAAGTTCAGAAGCACCGAATTTCCAGTATAGGTATTCGAACTGTTCCTCTACACTGGCAGCTCCCAATTCCTCACGCTTGCTTTTATCTACCAGGCGGATGAGGTCTGTAGAATGAATTTCTATCATGCGGTACTGGCCCGACTGAAAACCGCTGGCCGGCAGCAGCGACATCCTGAATTTCAGGAACTGGGATTTGTCCATGCCATCGACCATGATGTCAAATGAAGACACCAATGCGGTAAAATAGGCATTGATGCGCTTCAGCCTTTCCGCGAAAAAGGCCGAAGTCAGTGCAGGATGCGCAGCGATCTGCTTGCATTCATGCAAAGTCAGCTTGAAGTACAATTCTGTGATCTGGTGGTACATGATGAAGATCTCTTCATCCGGGAAAGGGGTTTTGGGTGTTTGCAGACTCAATAGCGTATCTAAGTGGATGTAATCCCAATAGGTAAGGTAATCTGCATAGAGCAGTCCGTCCAGGTAAGCGTTGATATCCTGACCCATTGCTGTGAACTTCTCCTGAAGCTTGGAAAGGCGGTCGGTAATTTCTGGTGTAATTTCCATCTCTTTTCTTTATTCGATTTCAAATGTGTGCTTTAGATCAGCGACTTGCTGATGTTCAATAAATGCTCACCTGTAGTATATACATCTTCAAAGCTATTGTATAAGGGCACAGGACTCAGGCGGATGACATTAGGTTCGCGCCAATCACCAAGAACGTTGTTTGCCATCAAAGCATTGAAGACCTCCTTAGCTTTGTGTTTGGCGACGATGGACACCTGGGCGCCACGGTCGGCCGCGGTGGCCGGTGTGATGATCTGGTATTGTTCCTCGCCAAGGCTTTTGTTGACCTCCCCGATCACGTAAAACAGGTATGCGCTCAACTGGATGCTTTTCTCCCTTAGGGGTTCAATGAACCCTGCTTTTTCGAAGATGCGTAAGGATGCATAATAGAGCGACATCGGGATTACCTGCGTGCAGCTTACCTGCCAGCCATCTGCGCCCGCTTCCGGTACAAAACCTTTGGTCATCTTGAAACGTTGCGCTTCCTGATAGCCCCACCAGCCGGCAAATCGTTGCATTTGCTCGTCCTGAAAATGCTTTTCATGCACAAAGATGGCGCTAATGCCACCCGGCCCGGAGTTCTGGTATTTATAAGAACACCAGCAGGCAAAATCGATATCCCAGTCGTGCAATTTCAAGGGCACATTACCCGCCGCATGGGCCAGATCAAAACCTACAATGGCACCTGCTTCATGTCCTGCTTTGGTGATCGCGGGCATATCGTACCACTGGCCGGTGAAATAGTTGACCCCACCAAATAATACCAGGGCAATTTCTTCCCCCTGATCGGCGATGGCCTTCAGGATATCCTCCGTCCGTAAGGTGTATTCTCCTGATCTTGGCGCCACTTCAATGATCGCCTCCCGGGGATCATAGCCATGGAAACGGACCTGGCTTTCGATGGCATACTGATCGGAGGGGAAGGCACCGGCTTCCATGATGATTTTGAACCTGCCGCCGGATGGGCGGTAAAAGCTCACCATCAGCAGGTGGAGGTTGACCGTAAGGGTGTTCATGGGACATACTTCCTGAGGGCTGGCACCAACGATCGGAGCCATCAGTTCTTTGAGTGTTTTGTGGTAAAACATCCATGGGCTGTCGCCCTCAAACCAACCTTCTACCGCGTGGTTTTGCCAGTTGCCGAGTTGCTCCTCTACATATTGCTTTGCAGATTTTGGCTGCAGTCCCAATGAATTGCCGCAGAGGTAAATAAAAGGTTTGCCGTTTTGCTGAGGGAATAGAAATTCGTTCCTCAATGCGCTGAGTGGATCCTGCTGGTCCAGACTTTGCGCAAAAGCCAGGTTATTTTCAAAAATCATTTTTCAAAAAGATTAATCAAACGTAAATGACATCTTTAGCTTCAGGGCCAGATGCAATTGAATAAAAATTAAAATTGGTGTTGGTATAAATATACCGGTTGGATTCAGGGATTTCCCGAATTAAGAAGGTCTGCTGATGATATTTTTTAGAATATTTACCATTCGTATATTGCTGAGGCTAAAGTAATACTAAAATATTGGTTCAGCAAATTCAGGATGTTTTTTTCCGGTTTAGGCACTAGTTCGTCTTAAGCCATAGGTGATGGCAACTAGCAAGAGCAGCGCAGCAATGAAAGCAAAGGCCGCATTTAAGGAAAACTGAAAGGCGATAAAACCCAGCAAGGCCGGTCCTGCGAGCTGTCCCGCATAACCCATCGTACTGATCACCGGGATGGCTATAGTGGCCGGAATGCCTTTGACGCGGCCACCTTCACTAAAAAATACCGGAACAATATTGGCCGCACCGATACCTAGCAACACAAATCCCAATAGTGCTGTAGCGATCCAGGGGCTGAATATCGCGATAAACAAACCTGCGGCAGCAATGAGTGAGCCGGCCACAACTACCGTTTTGCCATTTAGTCGGGCCACTATTTTATCACCAAGCAGGCGCATGACTGCCATAGCCACAGAAAAGGCCGCATAACCCATTCCTGCGAGTTCCGGATTGATGCCTTTATTGTCGCGCAGGAAAATGGCGCTCCAGTCGAGCATGGCCCCTTCACTTAAAAACACGGAGAAGCACATGAAACCGAGGAAGAGTACAGTGCCCTTGAGCCAGGACAATTTGTTCGTACCCGCTTTTTCCGAAGGTGTTTCCGCAAATCTGGCAATGACCTCCTTTTCTTTGCGCATATCAAACAGAAAACGGTAGTTCCAGAACAGAATCAGGACAATGGAAAGCGAAATACAGGTGGCCGCAGTAATTGGGCTCAGTCCGAACTTCATTAAAAAACCCAATCCGAGTGAACCCAGTAAGCCACCTACGCTAAACAAACCGTGCAGCGAGGACATGATCGGTTTTTCCAGGTCATTTTGTACCTGTACGCCATGGGCATTCATGGCCACATCCACTACACCAACACCGCTTCCAAAAATAAATAAGGCCAGTCCCATCAGAATCGGGGAGCTGATCAGCAAGAGCAGGGGAAGGGTGACTGCCACGATCAATGCCGCATATTTGATCACGATCCGGCTGCCGTAACGGTGGGCAATAAAACCACTTACCGGCATCATCGCGATGGCTCCGGCGCCCAGCAAGAGCAGCAGCAGTCCCAGGTCCGCATTGTTGAGTCCCAGGCGGTCCTTCGCATATGGCACCATGGGTGCCCAACTGGAAATGCCCAGTCCGCAGACGAGAAAAATGGCTTGAGTGGCTTTTTTGGCTTGAAGTGCTGTTGTCGGCATAAATGGGAAGTAGAATACAATGTTAAACAAATTTTGAATTTTCTGCTGAAAAGCGGGCAATTGTAACGAAGTTGAAAGGCAGGTTTAAAAAATGCAGTCAAATAAGCGTTAGTGTGACGTTTATTATTTATCTTCGATCAATCCAAATGTTAAACGTAATATGTTAAGAAAAATACTCCTCATTAGCGCCTTCTCCCTGAGCACAATTTTTGCACAGGCACAAAGCAAATCGACATTCAAAAGCTGGGCCCAGACGCCACCTATGGGCTGGAACAGTTGGGATTGTTTCGGTTCTACCGTAACCGAAGCGGAGGTGAAAGCCAATACCGATTATATGGCGGAGAAGATGAAGAAGCTCGGTTGGGAGTACATTGTGGTAGACATCCGCTGGTTTGTAGAGAATGACAAAGCAGGGGGGTACAACCAGACGGATCCGAGATATGTGATGGATGAGTATGGAAGGTACCTACCTTTTACAGGTCGCTTTCCCTCAGCAGCAGATGGCAAGGGCTTTAAAGCACTGGCAGATTACGTACACAGCAAGGGCCTGAAATTCGGGGTCCACATCATGCGGGGCATCCCTGTAGAGGCTGTGAAGCGCAAGCTGCCCATCAAAGGCGCCAATGGCATCACTGCCGACCAGATCTATACCACTGATTTACAATGTACCTGGTTGCGCGACAACTATACGATCCTGGCCGATAAGCCAGGAGCACAGGAATACTACAATTCGATTCTGGAGCTGTATGCTTCATGGGGTGTCGACTTCATCAAAGTAGACGACTTGTCGCGCCCATACCACCAGGGTGAGATCGAACTGATCCGCAAAGCGATAGACCGTACCGGCAGACCCATTGTCCTGAGCACTTCGCCTGGCGAAACCCCGGTTAAGAATGCCGAACATGTAAAGGAACATGCCAATATGTGGCGCATGGTAGACGATGTATGGGATGTATGGAAAGACCTGGTGCACCTCATGAACGTAGCTAAAGGCTGGTATCCTTACATCTCAGAAGGCACCTGGCCGGATTGCGACATGATCCCATTGGGCAGGATCTCTGTACGGGGCGAACGCGGACAAGACCGCATGACCCGCCTGACCAAAGAGGAACAATATTCATTGATGACCTTCTTTACCATTTTCCGTTCACCGCTGATGTTCGGAGGCGATATGCCTTCCAATGATGAATTTACACTTTCCCTGCTGACCAATAAAGAGGTCTTGAAAATGCACAAAGAGGGTATAGAAGTGAAACAACTGTTCATGCAGGACGGTAAAGTGGCCATTACCTCACGCAACAAAAAAACAGGCGAGCGCTACCTGGCACTCTTCAATCTGGGAGATAAAGAAAATGCAACCGTATCTGTAAACCTGAGCGAACTGGGCATCAGTGGCAAGCATAAGATCAAAGAACTGTGGACCGGTAAAGTGACGCAGAGTTCAGCGGCCACCATTTCGCAGGAAATCGTGCCGCATGGCAGTAAGTTGTATAGTATTAAATAATTCAGCGAAAGGGAGATTTAATCTCCCTTTTTTGTTTTCTTAAAAAAGTCGATGATGAGCTGGTTGGCAGATTGTGGATAGCTGTGTCCGCCCGGACTTTTATAAATGATGACCGGATTGCCTGTTTTAGAAGAAAAGCTTGTTGCGTTCTCAGTAATGCGCGTTTCCTGATCAGTACAGCCATTCAGTTTCAATAAAAACTCACAGGTATTTTTTTGCCTTTCTGCAGGAACCAGTTGATCCTTCTCGCCATACAAATGCAGTACAGGCTTCGGGATTAATTTGTTCCTGTTTCTACCGGCCACTGTCGCAGTAGGCGCAAGGCCGGCAAAAAGCTTCCCTCTTTCTGCCCAGAGCAGGTAAGTAAAACCACCTCCATTGGAATGCCCGGTGACAAAAACCCTGTCCTGATCGACCTGGTACTGCGCTATGAAATAGGCCAGCATGGTGTCAAAGAATTTCAGATCCCTGTCGTTCAGGATGTCTGACTGGTTTTGCCAGCCTGAGGATTTTCCTTCAGGATCGGTCAGCAGGCCCGGAGTATTCAGTCCCTGAGGACATATAAATATGGCTTCGGGCCACAATTGGTCAAATCTCCTGGTCCTGTACATGTGTTCCTGGCTTCCGCCATGTCCATGGAAGGCGAAGATGATGGGTGTCTTTTTACTTTTTGACCCTTCGGGGATGTATACCAACGCGCTCCGCGATGTACCCTCAACTTTCCATTCCAGGACTTTGGGTGCCGGAGTTGTGATTTGCTGGCTGACAACAGATTGGCTCTTTATCAAGAAGCCGGTGAGGATGACGATCAGGGTTTTTGTTTTTGTAAACATGTTGATTAGAGTGCAATACCCATGGAAAGGTTTAAGCAAAAAGCGTTTGTTTTTTACTGGAGCTCTGACAAGAGATTAGAATTATTTTGCGCTCCACTGTGTAGATTAATAAAAGTATTTCTATATTTTAGCTAGGGGAATGAATGCCAATACAGAATTTCAGGAAAAGGAACTTTTACTTGCTTTAAAGGCAGGGGATGAGGCTGCTTTTAGAAAAGTGTTTGACCTGCATTTTAAGCGATTGCACACCTTTAGCTTCCGTTTTTTAAAAAATAAAGAACAAGCAGAAGAAATTGTCCATGATGCACTTTTGAACCTCTGGCTAAACCGGCAAAAATTAAATACTGAACTTTCTGTCTTACCCTATCTCTATACCATTACGCGACGTCTGGCTTTAAATGCGCTGAGGGATGTGGCTACTTCCCAAAAAGCAATGGATCGATTATGGGTAACTATGGAAAAGTTGAGTAATGAGACTGAAGAAGCTGTCTTGCTGAGCGATTTGAAGCAGTTTACGGAACAGTCGCTGCTGAGTTTGCCGCTTCAGCAGCAAATTGTTTTCAAAATGAGCCGTTATGAGGGTTTAAGTTATGATGAAATTGCAGAAAAATTGAATATCTCCAGAAATACAGTGAAAAATCATCTTGTAGCAGCTTTAAAAACGCTGAGGACCCACTTCGGACAATCGGACACCGCTTACTTTATATTGTTGTCGGCAATTATTTTTAAATAATTTTCAATTCAACTAGTCCTGTTTTGTTTTTGCCGTGTAAAGCATATAAAAGAGGGATAAAAGAAACACCACATGATTACACAAGACCGCCTCAATTTTCTGATGGATGCTTATGCACAGCGAAACATTTCAAGCGCAGACTACGCTGAACTGATGTTGCTGCTTAAAGATCCCGTGTACAAGGATATGCTGGGCCTTGCAATGGATCAGGTTTTTGAAGAAATACAGCCAGAAGACATGCACACGGAGGAGGAATTGGATGTCATATACAATCGTATTTTAATCGATGCCCGTTTTGATCAGAAAGCCAGGACCACACTATTGCTGAGGAAATGGAAGTTGGCCGTTGCAGCAGCGGTGGCTACGGTTATTTTTGGTGTGGGACTGTTTTATTTTAACCATTTAGAAGAGACACCCGCCGTGATGGCAAAATCTAAGGAATACAAGATCGTCCCCGGTGGAAACAAAGCTACTTTAACCCTTGCCAGCGGTAAGGTGATCGGACTGAGTGATGCGAAGAGCGGAGTAATAATCGACGGTACCAGAGTAACCTACGAAGATGGTTCTTTATTGCAAGGGGGAGGGCAAGCCATTGCTTCGGTTGCGCAACTGATCACGGCAAGTACTCCACGCGGTGGGACCTATGAGTTTGTGTTGCCTGATGGTTCGCACGTATGGCTGAATGCAGCCACTACTCTGAAGTTTCCTTCCACTTTTTCCGGCAGTTCGAACAGGACCGTTGAGTTGAAAAGCGGCGAGGCCTATTTCGAGATTGCCAAAGACAGTGCCCATCCGTTTATTGTGAAAAGTCCGGGACAGGAAATTGAGGTGTTGGGGACGCATTTCAATATCAATGCCTATTTAGAAGAAGATGCGCTGCGGACCACACTGCTGGAAGGTGCTGTTAAAATCAATCAAAATGTGTTCTTAAATCCCGGACAGCAAGCCGTGCTTAAAAATGAGAAGATTCAGGTTTTGAATGCAGACATAGAGGCAGCGATGGCCTGGAAGAACGGAGAATTCATCTTTAATCCGGACAGCTTTGAAAGCACGATGAATATGATTGCACGCTGGTATGATGTGGAGATCATTTACGATTATAAACCTGTTGGACTGCGTCTTTCCGGACAGGTCTCCAGACGGAGAAGTATCACTGAGGTTTTAAATAGACTTCAGGAAATAGATGGTGTTAAATTTAAAGTCGAGGGAAGGAGGATCAGGGTGATTAAATAACTACTTAAAATGGATGATCCTTTTAAAAGCCAGGTTCCGACGGTAATCGGAACCCGGTGAGTGATTGGCATCAGATAAAGAACCATAACAGACATTATCAATCAACGTATATACTCTTGACCAGAGGTACGTTTTAAACCAACCAACTAAATGTATAAAATTTTTACCAACTATTTTGGTACGTGTCCGCGCTATGCCAAAAAAATCCTTTTGACTATGAAGGTAATCGTTGTTATTATTCTTGCGACCATTTTGCAGGTCAAAGCGAATGTCAGCTACGCGCAAAATATCAACTTAAAAGAAAAGAATGCAACGCTCTCGAGTATCCTAAAGAAAATCAGGTTACAAAGTGGCTACGATTTCGTATACAATGAGAACCTGATCAACGGCATCACCATTGCCCGGCTTGATGTAGTAAATGGCACAGTAGAGCAGGCGCTCAATCAGAGTTTGCACAATTTGTCCCTCACTTATACCATCGATAATAAACTCGTGGTCATCAAACAGAAAGCACTTAACTCCACAAAACTGATACTCGCGGATTCCGTAATTAATGGAAGAGTAATAGATGCACTGACCAAACAAGGGATTCCCGGAGTCAATGTGTCCAATAAGAATAGAAAAGGTGCTGTTCAAACTACTGCCAATGGCTCATTTAGTATCAATGGAGAAAAGGGCGCTGTAATATTATTCAGCTATGTAGGATATCAGCCCAAGGAAGTGGTGATCTCATCTGCCAGAACTCCCTTGGTCGTTACTTTAGAAGAAGCAGTAAATGAGATGAAGGATGTGGTGGTCAATGGTTTGTTTACCCGTAAAGCTGCAACTGCAACCGGGGCACAGACGAATTTCAATCAGGACCAACTGTTAAAAGCAGGCAGCCAGAATCTGGTACAGAGCTTACGCAACTTAGATCCGGCTTTTGCCATCGTAGAAAACATAACGATGGGGTCTAATCCCAATGCACTGCCAGATATCCAGTTGAGGGGACAGTCTGGCTTACCGGATCTGAACGGAGAATATACAGCCAATCCGAATCTTCCTTTGTTTATACTCGATGGCTTCGAGACCACGCTTCAGAAAGTGATCGATCTGGATATGTACCGTGTGAGCAGTGTAACCTTGTTGAAGGATGCTGCTGCAAAAGCGATCTATGGATCCAAAGCGGCAAACGGAGTAGTCGTGATTGAAACCCTCCGTCCGCAATCGGGGCAGCTAATGGTTAGTTATAATACGCAGATCGGTTGGGAAGTGGCCGATCTAAGCAGCTATAAATTGACCAATGCACGTCAGAAACTCGAGGCAGAGGTTGCAGCTGGTGTATACAGAAGTACCTCTCCGGCCAATCAATATACCCTGGCAACGGAATACAACAATTACCTGAGGGCAATAGAAAGTGGAGTCAACACTGACTGGATGTCGAAACCCATTCAAAATGGTTTGAATCAAAGGCATTCGGTAAGGGTAGAAGGTGGAGATCAACAATTGGTTTACGGGGTAAATGCAATGTATAACGGCATTAAAGGAACCATGAAAGGATCTGACCGGAACATCCTGTCCGGTGCGATAGACCTCCGTTACCGCAGGAAAGCATTCAACGTGAATAATGTATTGACCTTACAATCTACCAAATCCAACAATTCCCCATGGGGAAGTTTCTCGGAGTATGTTTCCATGAACCCTTATCTGAACTATACAGATGCCAATGGAAATATTCAGAAGATTGCCAATACAGTAGTGAAACCACCTGCAGGTTCACCAAACCTGACTTCAAGCCCGGTTTACAATCCGGCATACAATGCGACCTTATCTACCTTCGACAGGACTAACTATACCGATATCACCAACAATACCAGCGTAGATTGGCTCATCATCCCTTCATTAAGGGCCGTGGGACGCTTTAGTTTCACCAAACAGGTCAATGAAGTGGACGTGTTCCTGCCTGCAGACCATACTACATTTACAACCACAGAATTCACTTCGGGAGCAGGTGTCTTCAGAAAAGGAAGGTATACCAAGGGAAATGGAGACCTGAACAACGTGATCGGAAACCTTACCCTGAGCTATTCCAAGCTGATCAACAAACATGCCCTTACACTGAACGGGGCCTACGACATGTCGAGCATCCGTTCTACGGGCAATTCTTACATTGTAGAGGGATTTCCAAACGACCGTTTGGACCTGCCTTCATTGGGACTTCAGTACATGCTAAACACACGCCCTGCAGGAACCGAAAGTACCGTACGGGATATGAGTGTTTTGGCTGCGGGAAACTATGCTTACGATGAAAAATATTTACTCGATGCTTCTTACAGAGCTACGCAGTCCTCTCAATTTGGGAAAAATAACCGTTGGGGTAAGTTCTGGTCTCTGGGGCTGGGATGGAACCTGCACAATGAAAACTTTGCCAAAGCGCTGAGCTTTCTTGATCAGTTACGTTTGCGCGCGACTACCGGTTTCACGGGTTCCCAGGGTTTCAATTCTTACATGAGTCTCGGTACACTGCGCTATTACCTGGACGATACTTATGCCAACCAAAATGGTGCTTACCTGATTGGACTCGCTAATCCGGATTTGAAGTGGCAGCGGAAGCAGGACCATAACTTTGGATTGGACCTTGGAGTATTCCGGAAATTTAACCTGAATATGGATTATTACATTTCCTATACCGATGGTTTGCTGACGGACATCACACTTCCCCCTTCTGCTGGTTTTGCCACCTATAAAGCCAATCTCGGAAAGGTAGAGAACCGCGGTTTTGACCTAAGATTGCGCTACAGCGTATTCCAGGAATCGGCTACCCGCAGTTCACTGAGCCTGTTTGCATCCGTGTCCCACAATAAAAATACATTAAAGGAAATCTCCAATGCCTTGCTCAGTTACAACAACAGACAGGATGTAATCAGTAGCAATCCGGCTACAGCTGGTTCCAACACGCCAAGGGTACGTTTTATAGAAGGACAATCCATGGATGCCATTTACGCAGTTCCTTCCCTGGGAATAGATCCGGCAACCGGAAAAGAAGTATATCGGAAACTGGATGGAAGTGTGACCTATGATTGGAAGGCCGAAGATCAGGTGGTAGTAGGCAATAGCCTGCCAGACATCAACAGTAATTTCGGTTTCAATCTCCAATATGCAGGTTTCCTGGTCAATGCCACATTCCGTTACACATTTGGGGCGCAGATCTACAATACCACACTGGTAAACCGTGTGGAAAATGCCGATATCTACCAGAATGTCGACCTAAGGGTATTGACAGACAGGTGGCAGAAGCCCGGCGACATCAGTTTCTTTAAAGACATTGCCGACCGGACGAATACCCGCCTCACTTCCAGATTTGTAGAGGACAACAACCAATTGACTTTTGCTTCCATGCAGATCCAATACGAACTCGACCGTTTTGCTTCCATCAAGAAACTGGGCTTTAGCAGGCTGAGGGCAGGCTTTCAAACCAATGAAGCATTTGTATTCTCCACGGTAAAGGTCGAACGTGGAACCAGTTACCCTTTTGCACGCTTATTTCAGTTCACATTAAATGCAAACTTTTAAAATCAGGAAAATGAAAGGATCTAAACTATTATATGCAGCTTGCTTTTTGATGCTGCTGACCTTATCCTGCAAGAAATGGATTGAGGTGGAACCAAAGACACAAATTGAAAATGAACGTTTTTTTGCCAACGTGCAGGGCTTCACGGAAGCACTAAACGGAGTTTACATCAAAATAGGAACTACCCCCTTGTACGGAAGGGAACTGACCTTCGGGCTTGCAGATGTATTGGGTGGCATGTATAACCTTTCCACCTCAAATGGTTCTGTAGCTTACAGAGATGCTTTTGCCGGTTTTTATCAGAATGATGGGCCGCGTCCGATCATAGAAGGCATCTGGTCCAACAGTTATAATGCCATTTCCAACCTGAACAACATTCTGGAGCAATTAGAAACTGCCGACCGGTCTATGTTCATCGGAAATCAGTACGAGCTGATTAAAGGAGAGGCATTGGGACTAAGGGCTTTCCTGCATTTCGATTTGCTCCGTCTCTACACACCTTCCATTAAAAATGCCGGACTCGATAAGCCGGGTGTTCCCTATGTCACACAATACAGGCCGGTGCTTACGCCCCGCTTAACTGTAGCAAATACATTGGAAAAAATCTCTGCCGATTTGGATGCTGCAGAACTGCTGTTGAAGGCCGACCCATTATTTACCAACGCTGCAGTAAATCTGGAGAGGGACTTAAAATTCAATTACTACGCAGTCAAAGCGGTAAAAGCCCGAGTAGCGCTATGGAAAGATGACAAGCCTGCTGCCCTGGCAGCGGCGGAAGAGGTAATTGCAGCCGCGCCGGTTAAATTTCCTTTTGTGCTGCAGTCTGCCGTCGCTTCCAGCAATGAAGCAGCAAGAAACAGGGTGTTTACTACAGAACATATCTTTGGTTTGTATGTCAATAAACTGGCTCAAAACTACGTAAGCCTGCTAGACAGTACCCGCTTTACCACTACATTGATCATTACCGCGGCAAGATTAGCCGAACAATTTGAAACAGCCTCGGTAGGTACTACCGATTACAGGAATGTATACCTGATCCGGAACCTGACAGGATTAGCTACTCCCAAAATCTTTTTTGGCAAACTGTATCAGGCTGCAGGAATTACTGAAGCCTTTTCTAAACGGATGCCACTTATCAAGATTCCGGAAATGTACTACATCGCAGCAGAGTGTCTGAAAGATACCGATCCCGCAAAAGCCATAGCCTATCTGACCACAGTGAGGGCGGCGCGTGGCGTTACCGCTACAATCAATGCGGCTTCTACAGCAGTACAGATCCAGGAGGAGATCAGGAAAGAATATTGGAAAGAAATGCCCTCAGAAGGACAATTTTTCTTCTACCACAAACGCATGAACAGTACTGCTGTACCAGGTGTTTCAGGAAGTTATCCACCGGCCCGGTATGTATTGCCTTTACCACAATTGGAAACAGAATTTGGTTATTAACATGAACATTTCATCACCCTTAAAGCAAATTATAAACGGATGAAAAACTTTAATACATTATCAGCATTGCTTATGCTCATTGCATTATCTATGGGTTGTAAGAAAAATGAACAGGATAAAGCCTATAAGGATGTCAACAGGATCGGCATTGCCGGAGATCCGCTGGAATATGCGACGGCAGATTCCATTCTATTCAGCTTCGCCGTTTATCCGGCAGGTACCTCAGAAGCAAACGTTTCAGTGATTGGCACCGTAATGGGTGCTGTAGCGACTACCGATAGGGAGTTTAAGCTGGAAATAGATGCCGCTAAAACTACCGCTTTACCGGCAGAGTACGTGCTTCCCGTCAGCTTTATTGTAAAAGCAGGATCTGCAACAGCCAGGATTCCGGTCACCTTGAAACGCAGTGCAAGAATCCAGAATGCCAGTATCAAGCTTGCGCTGAAAGTAGCTGGGAATACCAATTTTGAACCCGCACCGAAGAGTACATTCAGTATGGTCTGGACAGATGAACTGACCAAGCCGACCAATTGGGATGGAGCAAACTCTGTGGGTTTCTATTTTGGGAAGTACAGCAAAGTAAAACATCGCCTGATTGTAGATGCTACCGAATACAAAAACCTCGCAGTACTGAGTGGTAATTATAATGCCCTGTTTTACATCGCCAGCCGGGCATTGGAAGACCTTACTACTTATAATGCGGCGCATCCTGGAAATCCCTTGAAAAGCGAGGGAGGCATTACGATAGGCATTTGCAGCAGTTGTGATTAAATGATGTTCAGACAATAAATCATTAAAATATATAAAGATGAAATTATTAAAGTATTTGATTTGCATGCTTCTTTTAACAGTAGTATTTGCTGCCTGTAAAAAAGACCATAGCAATACATCAGTAAAGGAGCTTCCCGGCTTCTATGTGGATACCGTGGGGGTACAAAAGACCTTCGAGACCCAGCAAAGTGTGGGTACAGTAGTGATCAGCCCTAAGGTGGTTTATGATGGTGAAGCGTCCAATTTGTCTTACCTGTGGCGCGTATATGGAACTACTCCAGACACCGTCAGCAAGGTAAAAGAATTCCGCTCGGTGATTTCCAGTAACCCGGGCACCTATACTGCAGAACTGCAGGTGACTGAGAAAACCACTGGAATTAAGGCTTTGATGCGCTATTCAATTATTGTCAATTCGCCACGTCCCTATGGTTGGCTTGTTGCTTACGAGACTGTAGCTGGGGGAAGCACTGATGTTTCACTCATTCGTTCTACGGAACTCATTAAGACGATCAGCACGGACGAGGTGATGCGCGACATCTACAGTGCTGTGAATGGAGGGCCGCTTGCGGGAGCTCCTACAGGTATGGTCAGTAATGTTTCCAGTCCGACAGCAGACATGTTGTTTACTACACAAGCTGGTGTTCGGCTGAACAGGCCGGATTATAAAAAACTCCAGGATTTCAACCAGTTGTTTGTCGCAGGAGCGCCATCGCCAAAGCCGGAAGCAGTGATGGAGGTGCCGTTTTTCGGTAACCACCTGATCAACAATGGTGAGGTGTATTGGCAATACAGCGGTTTATATGTCGGAAAGATCTCTGTGGATACCAAAGGCTATAAGGCCGCCCCTTACGGTTATGCCCTATATGGCAAAAACGGTGGGTTTTACGACATGCTAAACAGGCGTTTCATCTATATGGACCAACAAGTGAGCCAGGCTGCTACCTATCCAAGTCCCAAGTCCGGTTCGACCTCCCGGTTCGACCTGAGTAATATCGGCAAAGACCTGGTTTACGTAGGGATTGGTTTTGGTCAGAATGGTGTTTCCTCTAATCCGGATACCTATAAGTATGCCTTTTTCCAGGACATCGATAAAAGCAAACGCTGGTTCTATGGGATGAACTTCACCCTCCCGGATCAGCCAGATCTCTGTATGATCGATATCAGTAGTATGCCTGGAATTTTTGACGCCAAATATTTCGAACTTGGTACATTGGGTTCGGTAGCATTTTACGCTACAGATCAGGTACTGTACAATTTTACCTTCAATACAGCCACAAATACAGCCAGCACTTCAACGGCCGGATTTACTGCACCTGCGGGTGAGCTCATCACTTGTGTGAAGTTGCTCAAGCAAGCAGGTAGTGGATATACCGGGTCCGAAAGTAAAAGCAATCGTCTACTGTACGTGGCTACCTGGAATGCAGCAACGAAGATCGGAAAAGTGTACCTATTGAATGCCAATCCCACAAGCGGGGCCCTTACAGCCACGCCGCTTAAGGTGTATGCCGGATTTGGGAAAATTAAAGAAATGTGCTTAAAACCAGCATAGTCTGAAACCAATTAACTATGAAAAGATATTATTTCATCAAATCTTTATTGTGCACGGTAGTTTTATGCTACACTGCAGTTACGGGTACCGCCCAAGAGGTAAGTTCAGCGGTACAATTTAAAAATCTAGGAGAGCCGGCACCGGCTCTCCATATCGCCAAATGGCTCAAGGGCGACAGTATTGCCGAGTTCAAAAAAGGTCGTGTTTACGTAGTCGAATTTTGGGCTACATGGTGTCAACCTTGCATAGCAGGAATGCCGCACCTTTCTGAACTGGCGCAGAAATATAAAAAAGATGTAAGCGTTATCGGTGTGAGTATCATGGAAAGGGCCACTACTACGATGCCCGACATAGAGAAATTTGTGACCAGCCAAGGTACCAAGATGGATTACAATGTGGCTGCGGAATCCGGAAAGCTGATGGCAGATCATTGGATGAAAGCCTATGGCGAACGAGGAATTCCGTTTTCATTCGTAATAGACAAAACAGGTCGCATAGTTTGGTGTGGTCCCCCGAAAGGATTAGATCAAGTTTTGCCAAAGGTCATAAACGGTAGCTGGAATATGGAACTTGCGATTCAAAAAAGAAAAGAAGCGCAGCGATTGACTCCAATAGATGGCAATTTTGTAGTCACGACAATGAATCCCTACATGGGGAATCCTGGGCGACCAGAAGCAGCACTGAAAAAGATAGATAGTATACTAACAGTTGAACCTGGACTGAAATACTTTCCGAAAATGGGGCATTTCACTTTTTATGCATTGTCCAAAACAAATCAGAAGAAAGCCATCGAATTCGGGAGAGCATGGTTTGCAGCCAATGATTATCCTGGATATTCGACCGTGACAGATGCTGTTCATGGAAAGAAAGGTCTGATTCCGGAATTGTATCTTTTTGCGGCCGAATGCTATCAAGCGCAACTCGACGCATACCCCTGGAGCATGGACTTTGCCGCAACCTACAAAAGTATGGCAGAACTGTATCTGGCTGCTGGCGATGAAGCAAAATCAAAAGAGTTCCTCAAAAAGGCAGAAGAAGCACCTAAGAAATAAAACCGATTATGAACACAAAAACATTATTATTGGCCACTGCACTATTGTGTCCGGCAGCAGCCTTGTACGCACAGCGTGGTCCGGCCAATCCCAAGATGACTGCCCTGATGGGTCAGAAAGACAGTACGGCGTTAAACCGCCAATTGGATTCGCTACTCAAAACCAACCAGGAAGAAGACCTTACGCTCCTGATCGGTTATTACAATGCCAAGCAAAACGGCCCAAAACGTGAGGAAATAGAAAAGCTTTCGGCCAGCAAATATCCAAACGGACTTGGTGCCTTTGATCAGGCACTCAATAAAATCTATACAGAAACAGATGGCGCTGTAAATGAGAAAAACTACAATGACCTGATGGCCCGTTTTTCTAAAAATCCAAAACTAGCCGGTCATAAGTTTTTCGATTTTAGCCGGTATTATACCGCAGTTAGTTTCCGCAATAATCCTAAAAAAGTAATGCAGTACCTGGGCCTGATCCAGGACACCGTTTATAAAACCCAGGCTTTTTCTTATGCATCCAGAGAAGCTTATGGCAGGAAAGAATATGTGCTGGCAGAGCAACTGATCAAGAAGTCTTTAGACGACCTGGCCAAGCGCAAGGACGAAAGTTCGGCCGCCTATTTCACTTATTTAAAACAGTATGCATCGGCCTTGAATGCCAATCAGAAATATGCGGAAGGATTAAAATACGCCAGGATCGTGCAAGCCAAAGGCGATCAGAAGGACAAGGCATTCGCTGATACCTATATGAACCTGCTGGTGGGCACTGGCGAATACAAGGAAGCTTTTCCTATGATGGAACAAAGCGTAAGGGAAGGTCGCGCATCTGAATTGGTAAAGGCTAAACTAAAAGATGCTTACAAAGCTGTGAAGGGTAGTGATAAAGACTTTGCGGTGTTTGAGGCCAGTTTACAAAGCAGCTTGAAAGAAAGCATTAAAGCAGGCCTGCTCAAAAAAATGATCAATGAGCCAGCCTTCAATTTTACGGTGAAAGACCTCAATGGAAAGTTGGTTTCCCTGGCAGATTATAAAGGGAAAACGGTAATCCTTGATTTTTGGGCCACCTGGTGTGGCCCCTGTAAAGCTTCTTTCCCACACATGCAAGCTGCGGTCAACAAGTTTAAAAACGACCCTTCTGTAGTTTTCCTGTTCATTCATACCTGGGAAACAGATGCCAATCCGGTAAAAAGTGCCGGTGACTATGTGAAAAATAATAAATACACCTTCAATGTACTCATGGACCTAAAAGATCCTGTCACAAAATCCAACAGTGCCGCTGTAGGTTATAAACTGAAAGGCATACCTGCAAAATTTGTGATCGATGGCCAAGGTAATATCCGCTTTAATTCTATGGGTAATAGTGCTGCCGGCGACGATGCCTTTGTGGAAGAAATGAGTACCATGATTGAATTGGCAAAAACGCCAGCTTCATTGGGGAAGTAAATGTATAAGATTAGTATTATATACTTCCGATTTTAATTTGATATGAATTCAGGTTGAGTCCAGCTTTTTAAGAGAAAAGTTGGACTCAACCTGGACTCATCTTGGAGTCATCTTGGACTCATTAGCTATTATGCTATATAGTTGCCTTAACGTCTACTTGCTTTCTATCGCAATGTTCTGGCGCAATCCACATGATTAACCGTCCTAATTTTTCATCTGTTCTCCGATGAGCGCATATTTTTAGAGAAAAGTATCTCAGATTTTTCTACATTTAAATGTTATGAAAATTAAAGCCTCATCTTTGTATTGCCTGATTGTTTTCCTTGCTGCAGGTTGTGATGTTAAAACTATTGATGTTGATTCAAATTTGCCGTTGAAAGACCCAGACGCGCTTGTTGAAAAGTTTTATTCCCATCTGATTAAAAATGACTATTCCAAAATCTATCCATTATACGTGGACACCATTTTAAACAAGGTTGATACCAATGCTATGCTAAAAATTTATCAGGGTGTTAGAGCGGAATCTGGTCAGATTAAGACCTTCAAAAACACAAAAAGAGAATCGAAAGTATACGGAACTGATAGCCTATATAGACTCAGCTATGACGTGCAGCGATCGAAAAAAATGACTTTTGAAGTCTTGGAAATCGTCTTTGGTCCCGGTACTCCTCCGAAAATATTACACTATATACAAAAAAGAAAATTTACGACTAAAATACGATTTGAGCTAGAGGAGGAAAAAGTAGACTGAGTGCTGGCTTTTACTAGGATAACTCTTCAAATTTGAAAATCCTACTTCAACCTAACATCCAGATAAACAGAGTGGCGCCCATAGCTGTCATAAAAGGGCTTAAAAACAACATCATCAATACTGAATTCTAACGTTTGCGGATCACCTTTTATTGATTTGCTGATATCCTCTGCATCAAGAATTACCTGGCGCCATTCTTTTCTTGCTTCGGGTTCCTGGGCCGCGAGTAAGATAGGACCATAAAACAAGCTGGCTATGTTTTGCTGATCCATTACAGGGGCCAGGTGAAATTGGAAAGGCATTTTTAATTCTACAACATCGCCATCTTTCCAGCTGCGGTTGATTTGCAGGTAGCTGCCTGGCTTTGCCCCCAGTTTTTGTTCCTGGCCATTGATACTCACAAAGAAACCTTTGGTGGCCCAGCTGGGTACACGCACATTGATGGCGAATTTTCCGGCTCCTCGTATTATCAGTTGCGTGTGGTCTTCTTTCGGGAAGTTGGTGCGCTGCTCCAGGGTAATGCCGCGTTCTTTCCAGGTCAGGGTAGAGGGGATGTAGAGGTTGACATAAAGCGCTTCATTGTCTTTGCTTTTGAAATAAATGGAATTCTGCAACTTTGTGCTGCTTTCTATGGCAGTGCCATTGCAGCAGGTAAAACCCTTCATGTCGGCATTGCTAAATTGCTTCACGGAGCCCGGCCTAAGGGGAACATGATAGGTGTTGGCTGAGCTATGCTCGGCTACCGAAGCCAGGATATGGTTGTACAAGCCGCGTTCATAATAATCCATCAGTTCGGCACGCTGATCGAAAAGAAAGAGGTCGCTGGTGAGTTTCAGCATGTTGTAGGTAGCGCAGGTTTCATTCTGTCCACCCTCAGAAAAACCATTTTCATATAAGGTGGAGGGTTGAAGCGGGAAACATTCGGCATTCGGTGGATTACGTGCACCGGCTACCCCGCCGATACTGTACATGTAATCATTTACAGCCTTATACCAGAAGTTATCTGCGATTTTATAATATTCGGGATTGAGGGACACGCGGTACATTTCTATGCTGCCTACCATTTGCGGGATGTGCTGATTGGCATGCAGGCCGCGGAAATTATCGACATTTTTGGCGAGTCCATGGCTGTGTGCAGTATCACCAAAGAACACTTTGATGTTGTCAAATAGCTGTGCCGTTTGTTGGAATTTGGGATCTTTTGTGATCCGGTACAAGTGTGCCAGGGTTTCGTTCATCCCGCCAAATTCACCGGCAATGTAGGTATTCCACATCATGATCCGCGTTTCGGCAGGTAGTTTGCTCAGGCGGGCATGCACCCAGTTGGCCATTCCTGTAGCAATTTCCAATGCTTTTTTATTGCCGCTGACTTCGTAAATATCTACCAATCCTGCCAGGATTTTGTGCAGGGTGTAGTAGGGCGCCCAGATCTGGTTCTTTTGTCCGCCATACTTAGCTCCATTTTCCAGCATGATGAACTGGTCTGGTGGGTAGGCGCTGATGAAGCCTTTGCCCCAGTTCCAATAATCGCTGCGGATACCGGCATCGCTGAGGTCAGAGTCATAGGTCGATTTCCCAGGGCCATAGGGCACGAGTCCGGGATCGGATACCTGTGCAGCCTTGCCTGCCTTCGCTTGTCCGGATAATTTGGCCAGGTCATAGAGGGTGTTTACCATGTACTCCATTTTGCTGGAGAAATTGACTTGAAGTGCCTTATTGTAGCCAGTACTGGCATAGGCCTGGGCTATTGCGGTCAGGTAATGCCCTGTTGCATGGCCCCTCAGTTTGGTATCCTGCGTGTCCCACACACCTAGAGGTTTTGCACCTGTAGGTTGCGGCTGGTCAAAGGCATGGCGGAACATGTATAAAAAGGAATTTGGGTCGGTGCCGGCAAGGGTGTTGATGAATTTGTCGCGGTTCTCCATGAATTTACTTTCATGTCCATGTGCATCCGGATTTAAGCTGACCTGGTCCAGCGGAAAGGTTTCCAGTTTTAAAGCCGGTGTGACCGGTTTGCCGGCTTTGTTTACCGTGATGAATGCTTTGGGCTGAAATTCCGTTCCGGCTACGCGGCCCGTAAGGGTATAGGTGCCGGGTTTTAGTACCGCGCTATTGTCTGTTGCCGCAGGCCAGATCACACGGACTCTGGGACCTTTGAAGTTGTTTTTATAAGTTCCATCTACATAACTGGGTAGTCGGGGCAAAGTTCCAGTTTCAGTCTCCACCTTCACATCAGCTACCTGTATTAGGTAAATGTTGTAAAGCTGTGCTTCGGCCTTCGGAAAGACGGGGAGATCATCCTCCGTTTTGGTTTGGCTTGTTGTAATTGGATTATTGCCCATGACCTTGTTGTAAATTCCTGCAACCTGGCTTTTGCTGAGTGGGATCCTATAGATGCGGAAGTCGTGGATCATGGCATTCAGGTTGGGGAGTACGGCTTGCTGGCCGATCAACTTTTTGAATACTGAGGGGATGTGCTGGGCCTGGCCGATCGGCTTGGCATCCACATAAGTGACTACGGATTTTGAGGGGACATCTACCACCATGCTCAGGTGTATCCATTTGTTGGGTGGTACAGCCGGTAAAAGCTTAAAATTTGACCGTAGGTATATCCATGCAGATATGCTGACCGATTCTACGTCTGTGAGGACTTCTGCGGGAAGTGTGATGGAAACACTGCTGTCTCCATTGAGCGACAGTACTTTCCCAAAACGGTTGTCGACTGCGAATTTCGGTTCTTTGCCCGGAGATTTGCCATGTAGGTTATTTCTGGACCAGTCTTTCAGGTCGCCATTGAATAAATAGCGCGCAATCATTCCTGTTTCGCCAATTCCATCCAGGATCTGATCGCCATTTTGCGCCTGAGTGTTTTGTGTGGCCTGAATTAAGCAGGCTGTGAGCAGGAAAATCCGGAATAATATATGGTGTGTCGTCATTTTGAATCATCTATTGAGTAACTCTCCCCGTAACTGAGGGGGCATCGTTGTCATAAAACTAGGAAGATTACTCGTTCTTGACTAAGTATATTTTAGCTGATCTCTACCTGATATTAGCAGTTAGTCAAACGCTCTACATAGACAGAGTATTCATAAAAAAGCCCCTGAACAAATCTTGTTCAGAGGCTTTTTGTCTGTTTTGGTTGTCAGCTTACTGACCTCCTGAACGTTCTTGCATGCGTTTTTTCATCGCTTCAGCACGTTCAGCCTGCCATGCAGTGAATGCTTTTTTCTGCTCATCGTTCAACAATGCAGCAACTTTGGCATTAGTTTGTTCGTTTGCTTTAGTCATCATCACACGAACTGAATCACGGTTGCCACCGTTTTGCATCGATTCGAAAACCTTTGCCATTTTAGTGCCTTGCTCAAGATATAAAGCAGTGACTTTAGTTTTTTGATCTTCAGTTAGTTTTACTTTTTCATTCAATTGCTCTACGTTTCTTTTAGCTCTTTCCTCAGGTGTACCGCCCATACGGTTGCCACCCTGGCCTTGTTGTGCTTGTGCGAATGTAGTTGCAGCAAAAACAAGCATGCAGATCATCATTAATTTTTTCATTTTCTTAAAGTTTTTTGGTTATTAATTGCTGCTTGGAGTCTCAGAAATGCAATAGGTTTAATTGGGGCTGGTAACTTAATTGTTGCATCGATGGGTATTGTAACAAAATAACCGCAAATGTTAAATCTTGTTTAACCTGATTAAACCTATGTAGGCTTCGGCTGTCCTAAAGCCAAAAAAAAGAACGATACAACATGAAGAAGTACCTTAGCCGAATTACATTTTTAATCCTGATGACCATAGGTGCTGCAAGTGCGACTGCACAAGATCAACCGGCTCAAACGACACCACCACCGCTACCTGTAAGAGAGATCAGCGGAATTGTAAAAGACAGTACAGATTTGGGAGTAATCGGGGCTACAGTATCACTTACTTCGGATAAAGATACTTTAAAAACATCGACGAATAACGACGGAATCTTCGTGTTTAAGAATGTGAAGTCGGCAACTTACACCATAGTGGTGCAAAGCATAGGGTACACCAAAACGCCGGTGATGCGCTACAAGCAAAATGATATGATCGCACGTATCGTGATGGATCCGATTCTTCTGAAGGAGGAAAAAAATACGCTGAACACGGTTGTGATCAACGGAACCCCATCAATTACCTACAAAACGGATACGGTAGAATATAAGGCTAGTGACTATGTGGTGCGTGCAAACGCTTCCGTAGATGAGTTGCTGAAGAAAATGGAGGGGATGGAAGTGGGTAGTGATGGAAGTTTGGTGCATCAGGGGCAATCGGTGACGAAAGCTCGCTTAAATGGAAAGGACTATTTGGGTGGGGATATTGCTAATGCCATAAAGAACTTACCGGCAGAGATCGTAGATAAGATCCAGATTGTGGATGATTATGGGGATCAGGCGGCGAGAACGGGAGTGAAGGATGGCGACGCTTCAAAGGTACTGAACATCACAACCAGGACGGATAAATCGGTGGGAAATATGTTGAACCTCAATGCCGGAGCAGGTAACGATGAGCGTTATGAAGCCGGATTGTTTGGTACACGAATTAATGGGAATCAGAATATAGGTGTAAATGCTAATTTGAACAATACCGTGAATGGTGTAGCGGGTGGAAATAGTGGGGGAGGAAATGCTTCTGGTGGCTTTTCTGGCGGAGGTCAGGGTGGCGGCGGAAGAGGTGGACAAGGTGGCGGAAATCAGGGCGGTGGCCAGGGTGGCGGAGGAAGAGGAGGGGCGTCAGGGGGGCAGTCTAGCTCAGGTGCTTCTAGTGGAACCGGAGGTACAACTACTGCCAGTAATGCTTCGGTAAGTATGCGTGATCAATTCGGAAAGTTGGCAGTTAATTTTAACTATGGGTACACGGGGACGGATGTAAATTCATTGAATAGCAGTAGTTCGCTTGAGGTGACTTCTGCCGGACGAATTTTCGCGACACGTGGTAATTTAAGTGAGAATGATACGAGGAGCCACAACCTGAGGTTGGAATTGGAAGCTGATTTAGATAGCAACAATTTCCTTAGATTCATTCCTACGCTTAACTATGGCTCTACTAATGGCTTGAGAAGGGATTCGCTGTATCAAAATGGTACACTTGGAGGGGAAGACTTTCGTCAGGATCAGATCAGTTTTAATAACACCAAAAATACGACACCAAGATTGGGTGCTTCGGTTTTTTACCAACATACATTTAATAAGCCCAGACGAAATTTTTCTTTCCAGGCAGACATCAATAGCAATGAAACAAAAAATGAGCAGGAACAAATTACCAATTTCACAACCTATAACGCTGTTGGCAGCCCAGAAGAGACCTTGGAAAACAGAATCGTCCTGCGCAAAAATTTGCAAAGTAACTACCGGGGAAGCTTAACCTATGTGGAACCCCTTGGTCTCAATACGCAGTTGGAATTCAATGCACAATTGAATTATAATGGCTACGACAATAATGCTACAACAAGAGATGCGGCTGCGGGAGCTGCGTCGCAAATTATCGATTCATTGAGTAACATTTATAAATACTCGTTTACGCAAGGCCGGGTAGCATTGAACTTCCGCTATGGTTTGAAAAGTGAGTCTAAAGTGCGATTTTCTCTCGGCTTAACGGGTATTCCATCTGTGTTGTCCGGAACGAAAGAAAGCCTGGGTACGACTACCAGCAGAAGCAGTTTTAACCTGATCCCAATAGCACGGCTTGAATACATCTTTTCACGTCAGCACCGGATATCTCTTAACTATTCAGGGACGGCAACTGAACCAACCTTTGATCAGATACAGCCCGTGCGTGACGTGATCAACCCGCAAAATCCAATAGTAGGTAATCCGGACCTATTGGCGAGTTTTACCCACTCGATTAACGGAAATTATAATAACTACATCGCCAATTCCAAATTAAACTATTCCCTGAATTTCAATGCTTCGTTTTTAGAAAACTCGGTGATTAGAAATAACGTACAGTATACAAGTGAAGATAATAGGCTGATTACAGAGACCAGATTTATAAACGCAGATGGTATATATCGTATCAACGGTAACTATTCAGTCAGCAAACAATTGAGTAATAGAAAATATAACCTTTCGTTAAGCGGTAATGTCAACTTTAACCATGGTGTGGCTATGAGTAATAACTTATTGACAACTACTGATACCTGGACTTTTGTAGAGCGTTTTGGTCCAAGGATCAATCCAACTGAATGGTTTGAAATTAATCCAAATGTTTCCTATAACCACACCGACTCAAAAAGTAGCCTTTCGGACGCAAATTATTCGACGAATACTTTGGCACTGAATGTAGATGGCAGGGTGATCTTATGGGATAGCTGGATTTTCAACTACAATGCCAGTAAGAACTATGTGAGTGGGATTGCAGCCAATGTGACGAGTAATCCATTCGTAATCAATGCTGCTATCGAAAAGGAACTGTTCAACAGAAGAGGCAGGATTACTTTCCAGGCTTTTGATGTGTTGAATCAGAACAACTTTGTAACGCGCGAGATCTTAGATAATGGTGGATATGTGGATACCAAGTCGAATGCGTTAAGCCGTTATTTCATGTTGAAACTGAGCATGAGATTGCAAAAATGGACAGGTGCTTCGGGAAGGAATGGAGGGCCTGTGAGAAGAAGGGGAGATGGTAGTTTCATGTAGGATCAGTTGCTGCTGAAATGGTTTGGACTTTGGAGTTTCCATAAATTGGCATAAAAGGAACTGACACGGCTTAGCAATTCCCGGTGGGTACCTTGCTCTATTACATGACCTTTATCCAGCACAATGATCTGATCTGCATTATGCAGGGTGCTCAAACGGTGGGCGATTACGATCACCGTTTTGTTTTCTGCCATAAGCACATTGATCATGCGCTGTACATATTGTTCAGACGCAGAATCCAGGGAAGAGGTGGCTTCATCGAGTATTAGGACCTCCGGGTCGCGGTAAAGTGCCCGGGCAATAGCGATCCGCTGACGTTGTCCCCCGGACAAGGTAGCTCCATTTTCTCCGAGATGAGTTTGGAATCCGGCAGGCAGCGCTTCTATAAAATCTATTATTCCCAGTTGGGTAGCGATGTCGATGATCTTCTGCATATCAGGCTCATAGTCGCCGATAGCGATATTTTCGATCACAGTGCCTGAAAAAAGATCTATTTTTTGAGGAACCACCGCTACGAGTTCACGAAGAGAAGAGTTTTTAATGTATTTGAGGTCGTACTGGCCGAGGCTGACATTGCCTTGTTGTAGCGGGTACAGGTTTTGTAAGATGGCCATGAGGGTCGATTTGCCTGAGCCACTCTCGCCCACGATAGCTGTAAATTTACCCAGCGGTATTTTTAGGTATAGGTTTTCAAACACGGGTGTCCGGCTGCCATAACGGAAGCTTACATTTTCAAAACGGATGTCCCCGAGTTGCTCTCTGCGGATGTCAATTTGATGGGCTTCTTCTTCACGTTCCAGATCCATGATTTCGAAGAGCCGGTCGGCGGCAATAACGGCGTCCTGCACAGTCTTGTTCATGCCTATGAGTGAGGAGACGGGGCCTGTGAAGTAGCCAATCAATGTATAAAAGGAAAGAAGTTCTCCTGGTGTAATTTCATTGTCGAGCACAAAACCTGCGCCCAGCCAAAGCAGACTAATCGTGAGTGCACGGGATAGAAATTCTGCGGAAGTTGCGGAAAACAGTCCGTTCAGGTTGGATCGGAAACCAGTTTGAAGAAGCTTGATGAAGCGTTCTTCTGTTTTTTCATTGGCATAGTTTTCCAGTCCAAAGCGTTTGATGGTGCCTGCGGCATTCAGGCTTTCTACCAATTGAGATTCCAGTTCCGCAGAATCTTCCATTAATCTGCGTTGAGCTTTCCTGTTCAGCTTATTGGTGATGAAGTAGATGCAGCTGTAGACCGGGATGACAGCAAGGCTGAAAAGAGCCAGTTTCCAATAGTAGGTAAACATCATGATGAAAGAAAAGAAGACGATGAAAACATTTACCAGGAAATTGATGCTGACGTCATTAAGAAAGGCCCTGATTTTTACGGCATCCCCAATTCTGGACATGATCTCGCCTACACGCATGGTATCAAAGAATTGTTGCGGTAATTTGAGGAGGTGTTTGTAGTAGCCCAGGATCAATTGTGCATCAATCATCTGACCTGTCTTTAATGTAAATACAGTTTTGGCTGTGCCGATAAATAGCTGTAAGCATAAGATAGCCATCATGGCCAGTCCCATGAGATTAAGTAAATTACGATTGGCGTCGACCAATACAAAGTCGACGATCTTCTGCACGAAAACTGCAGTCGACAAACCAAGTATCGTATACAGGACTGCACCGAACAGTGCCTGAACAAGGATGCTGCGGTGCGGCCTGATGAGGAGCCAAAACCGTCTGGACATGGATGTTTTTTGATCTCCCGCACGGAAATTATCGGAAGGGAGAAGGATGATCAGGTTACCTGTCCATTCGGTTTTAAATTCTTCGTGTGTTTTTCGATGAAGTTGTCCGTCCATTGGATCCATGACCTCAATGTATTTCTGCGTGACTTTGCTAATGACGACATAGTGCTGCAAGATGCTGTCTATGATGAGGTGCGCGACTGCGGGTTTAGGGATTTTGAATAGGCTTTCGAAAGGACCTTTGACTCCTTTTGCTTCAAAACCCAATTTCTGAGCGGCCTCAACCATACCTACAATGTTTGTCCCTTTTTTATCGGTGCCTGCAAGTTGGCGGATTCGGGCTACAGGTAAGTTTAATTTATAATAGGCTGCAATGGAAGCCAGACAGGCCGCACCGCAATCTGTGATGTCTCGTTGTTTTATTTTGATGCTCATGGCCTTTCTAGCTGTTACTTCGGAGGTTCGGATTTACCCAGTCATCTACTTTATCATATAGCAATTGGTACAGGCTGCGTTCGGTGACGGTAAAGCGTGCGGTGAAATTCATTCCTTTTTTGAGGTAGCCCTTGTATCCGTTCTTCAGCATCAGGTAGTGCTGGTTGAGGCTGCACCTGACTTTGAAAACCGGCTGTTCATTGATCAGGATAATGTCATCTGAAATGTCTGTTACCCTTCCACTGGCAAGTCCCCATTGGTTGTAGTTGAAGGCGTCGACCTGAAACCGTACTTCTTGTCCAATTTTAACCAGGCCAATATCTGCCGGTCTGATGTAGCAGAAAGCCGTGATGCTGGTGTCCGGAGAGATTTCGCCGATTTTTTGATTGGCAAATACATAAGCGCCGTTTTGAATACCGGTCAGGTTCTGAAGTGATCCATCAATTGGAGCCTTGAGCGTATACTGTTTCTTCTGCTCGTTGATGTCGGCCTGCTGGCCAGAGAGTTCGCTAAGTTCATTTCGGTATTGATTGGCTTCGGTTTGCCAGAGCGTTCTGTATTTACTGCTGACCATTCTATAGGCGGATTCAGTTTGCTGAAGTTCATAGCGGTAGCGGTCGTGTTCGGCTTGGGTGAGTACATTGTTCTGATAAAGCTTATCGTATCTGTTGAATGTGCTCTCTGCTTGTTTTTGCGCATTGCGCGCATTTTCCAGTTCTTGAGCAAACTGCTGCCAGGAAGCCCGGTATTGTCCTGTCTGGAGGCTTGGATAGCTATAGCCATTTCTATTGATATAGACCATCAATATGCGGATGTCCTGAAGAAATTGCTGAAGCTGCTGTTGCCGGTTTTGAACTATTGCCCCCTGTTGTTTGGGGAGAGCAGCGTCGATGACCAGTAGCAGGTCACCCTGCTTTATTTTTTTATTGTCGGAGATCTTGAGTTGGACTAGTCTGCCGCTTACGGGAATGATGAGCTCTGCTTTTTCTAGGGCAGACTGAAGAGAACCAGCGCTTTTGACACTGATAGGGGTTTTTATAAAGGGTAATAAAAGGAGTATAATAAAGATGGTGAATAATGTGGTCAGATATATGAGCCGGGTCGACTGACTAATTTGGGCACGATACACCAATACGTTGTTGGCAATGGTTTCAGTTGAATACCTGGAAATGGACATGTGGCCAGTTTGTTAAAAAAAGAGCCAATGTACTGGGGGGCAGTACCTGGCTCTTTTTTGGGTTTTAAAGATTCCAGACTAGTTTGATCACGGAGTCTACCTGTTTGCTGAGGTAAGCAAAGGTGTCGTTCTTTACTGTGGTTACGGTATCAGTTACTGGTGTCAATACACCATTTAAACGTCCACCAAGGAGACCGCTTAGCAGTCCTCCGCCCTCAAGCGTGTTCATTTCAGTGGAGTTCATTTCCTGAACACCCAGCTGGTTTAATTCTAGATTTTTCATGGGTCTATAAAATTTAGTTTTAATAGGGTTGTTAACTTATAATAGGAGGTAGTTTTTTTTCCTTACTCGTTACAGGCTTTTCAGGTTCCGCCTCTGTTTTGGCCAAACATCAAGACGAATGTAATGTTATCAGTATTAAGTCAATTCGTTCAAGTTGTTCAGTTGGAGAGATTTGTGAATTTTTCGAGTAAATGAAATGAATAAGAATGAGGAAAGTAGTGTTTCTGTGGAGTTAAGGGCTTTGCAATACCCTGGTTCGCGCAGGACGCGCAGGATTGCCCTGGTAAACTGTATAGGCCAATAAATCTGCATTCGCCAGAGCAGCAGTCATCAATACGGAATGGGTTTTAGCGGTGACTCCCGGACAGACAATTGCCCGGGTTGCAATCCAAACCCCATCTTCAAGTACAATAGGCTTAGTAATCAGTTTAAATGAGTTTGAGGTATAGTCGTGATTTCCTGTTAAGAGTATTGCATCTGCAGATATACATACATTTTTTCCAATACTAATATAGTCCAGATTTTCAATTTGACATTCGCCAAGCCAGGAATGGTCACCTATGCTGAGTTTCCATGGGTATTTAATATGAATAAAAGGTTTGATCCTTACGTCCCTGCCAATTTTGGCCCCAAATAATCTTAGGATAACAACGAGTATTGTGCTAGAGGGTATCAGTCCAGACCTAAAGAAGAGAAGATTGCTCAAATACCAAACGGCAAGCTTTAGCCTGGATGCCCCGACCTGGAAATTGCCTTTGTCGAAGTTCTTTTTTAATTGGGTGTGTTGGTCCATAGGTAAATGAATAAAGCGATGAGAAGGTATATGCTAATATTAAACAAGAGGTGATGATCGAAGAAGTTGTCGGATTTGTAAAAAAGAGCAATTAACACCAGTCGGAGGATATTCATTAACTGTATGGTTATGATGCCCAGGAAGATGAATCCGAATTTTGTTTTGAGCGGCTTAGGGAAAGCCAGGACGAAGGCGGTAAAACTGCTCATAATTCCATAGCCGAGACAGGAATAAACCAACCGGAAGCCAGAATAATGCCGGACGGAGAGGCCTGTTTCGTTTGTGTAGACAGTATATCCAAAATTCCTAAGTAGAAATGCGCTGGCATGAATGTCGAGTTTGCGCCAGGCTTTGATATAGTTGATATGCTGATCAAACCATTTAATGTAGAAACCTCCCGGGGTGCTGACCGCAATAAAAAATATATGGGTGCCATAAAGCAGTGAGAACAGAATTACAAATCGGATTAGAAAGTTATCTTTTCTTTGTTGATTCTCCTTATGCTGTAGTTCTTCCAGCTTCATGTCTACGACCAGGCGGAACCAAAACCCTTGTAAAAAGTGGAAAATGATGCCAGTTCTTCCGTCCAAGATGCCTCCGCGAATAATGAGGCGATAAAAGAGGTATAAAGCTGGGCGAAGGTAGAGAGGAAGTTTGGTCCATAGGTTTTTGAGCCACAATTTGCGGTTGTTAGGCGCACCAAACAAACTGGGATGGATACTGGGCAAGATGGGGGATTTTCGCTTATATAGTTCCTCTTCTGCAAGTAGATCACTGTACCTATTGTGCTTGGTGATCCAGAAACTAATGCGGTTTTCTTTTATATTTTCTTCGATCAGGTAGCCGGATTTCCAAACCTTCGTTTTTCCAGTAACTATAAACCGGTGGTCCATATTTTCATTTAGATCTGACCAGCCTTTTCCATAACGGAACATTTTCAGCAGGTATTTTGGAAAATACCCTCCATATTTGATCCAACTGCCTCTGAAGTAATTTTTTCTGTTGAAATAGATTCCGTCAATTGTTGATTGCGCTTCATTTCTAAAAGCCTTCAGTAAGCCAATCAGTTCATTACTTAATACCTGATCTGCATCCAGGCAGATTACCCATGGCGTACTGATTGGGAAGACTTTTAGTGCATAATCCCACTGTTGCGGATGGTTATGGAAGCGATGCTGGGCAAAGATAATCTGGTTTTCTTTGCAAATTTCAAGCGTACGATCGTTACTATAAGAGTCCAGTACATACGTGGGAGCGTGAAGAGTGGACAGAGAGGAGATGAGTCTTGGCAAATGTAGCTCCTCATTGTACGTAAGGATGATAATGGAAATATCAGTGTTTTTCACGAATTTGTTGGTAAAGATTGATGTATTGCTGTGTAAGTAGGACCTGATTATAATGTTCTTTAATGAGGGAAGGTGCAATCGTTTTGATGTTTTGTCTTTTTGCTTTATTGTGATGAGCCGCTTTGAGCGCCGATGCAATCTTTATATGGTTGGCAGGGGCTACCCATCCCAGTTCGTTTGCTTTTACGTATTTCGCAAGGCCAACATCCTCAGATATGGCAACTGGTGTTCCTGTAATAAGACTTTCGAGTATAACATTGGCAAAGTTTTCATTGTGGGAAAAGAGCACCAGTAAATGGTGTTGAGCGATCAGTGCATATTTGTTGGAATTGGTTGCAGGCCCAGTCCAGTTGATTTTATCAGCAATACGCAATTCACCAGCTAATTCTTTTAGCACTTTGATATAAGTTTCTAAGCCATCTCCGGCAATGGTCAACGTCCATTTATAGTCAAGGAGATTCAATGCATAGAATAATTTTTCGAGACCTTTCTTAGGGTCGATACGGGAAAGAAAGATCATTTTGAAACTTGCATCGTCAAAATTTGAATTATTCAGGGGAATGTGGGGCCTGGTGTCGATCATGTTAGGGATTGTGGAAATGTGTTGTACCTGCTGAATAGGCAATAATTCTCTTCTTTCCTGCTCGCTGGTGCAATGGAGGTGACAATAGCGGATCAGTTCTTTTCCAATATGCTGGTGAAGCAGGTATTTAATGGTGGTGTTGCCAGTCCCAAAGCTATACGGCGATAACATTCCCCTTGGAGATAGTACCACTGGTATCTTCTTTAGTTTGGCTATAATGCAGGACAGTATTGAGACCAGGTTCCACCAGGAATGAATGTGTATAATTGTGGTTTTGGCATCTGCTTTTTGATATAGATTGAACAGGAGTTTCGGAGAAAAGTGAGAGTGGTCTTTACTGATCCTCCTGAAATAATAGGTTTTAACTCCATTAATGAAAACCGGTGTGTTTCTTGGTACGTTGAGTTCATACTTTCCATTCGCAGTGGTCGTCAGTACTTCTATTTGCAGTTCATTTTTTACCAGATTCTCGCAAAGAAATGATACGGACTGTGTGGGACCGCCATAACAGTAAGCGGGTTTATATGCGGGAATTATATGTATGATTTTCATGTTATAGCGGATTTTTTGTGATCGTTTTAGTTATTATCATGAATTGGTGTATGATGAGCAGCAGTATGATTCCATAGCATAGATTATTCAGCAAAAACTCGATATTATTGCCTCTCCAAAGTGGTTGGAATATACTGTTGAAGATGATGCAACAGCCAAGCTGGTGCCCTCCAAATAGTTTGACGGAGGTGTTGCAGAGAAATTGACATGTGATCCCGTAGCAAAACATATAAATAAATATCCCAGCTGCGCCTCCCATTAAATAGCCATCTACCACGGGACGGGTTTTAGCTGAGACCGGCGAATCGCGGTTCACTACACCAAAACGGTAGACTCTTTCCATGGCAATTTTTTCAGTAGAGGGCTTATCTACCCAGATCATCTTGGGGATGAGTGCGTAGAGGGACTGTAGGATCATTTGTTGGAGCCTTAGCTCTTGGTGGTCGGTATTGCATTTTACATATTGTATAAACATATCCATTTCGCTGATTCTGCTGTCGAGAAATTCCTTGCTGTTGTTGAGGATAAGATCTCCTTCCGTATGCTCAAGGAAGATTTGATATGCATTTGTTCTTGCCTCCTGAGGTTTTTTACCTAAAATCCAGGCTTGAGTTCTAATGATTCCCGTAAAAGTTGGAAGTATGTAAAGTAGGAGCAGAGCGCAAATGGGAGCGGCGAGTGCAGTTATTTTGGGATAGTACGGAAATGCCATGAATATAAGGAGGATGAATTGCACGATGATTATCTCTTTGTATCCGGTAGAAGCAGCATTAAACAATTGATAAGTAAATAATAACAATCCTGGAAGCCAGTCTCTGACCGCTCCTTTTTTCAGACCTCTGATGAGCAAATAAATGGTGCACGCAATGCTGATGTTATACAATGGATATTTAAACTGCGATAGACCGGAGATGTAATTGAGGATGCTTGAGCATGCTATGGCCGAGAACGCGAGCTTGATCACCAGATGAGGTGTTTTTTTTAGTGTATATTTTTTGAGGGATTTGGGAGGCCTGACTACCACAATGCCAGTAACCAATGCTGCATGTGCAAGTAAGGTGTATCGTTGGCATTGCGCGATCAGCATGATCTGTTCATCTGATGCTGTAAGTAGTATGCTTTCTTCACTTAAATCGTCAATTTGGTTGAAGAAATAAAAGATAGAACTAGAGCACATGAAGCCTGCGAAGATCAATTGAATTAGAATAATTGGCCGCATGACCTGTAAGCGAAAGGGTCGCTGAGAATTACAGGGGCTCAAGCTTGAGAAAATGCTCAGGTAAAAGATGACTAGTGAACCTGTCCATGCAACGAAATAGGAGGCTATTGGGTTGTAGTCCAGGTAAATGGATGCTATCCAGGGTGTGAATAGTGCAGGAATTAATTTTGTCTGTGTGTTAAAACTGTTGAATTCCATCTAGTATGCCATTTACTTGTTTGTCAAAATTCCAATTGCCAATGATCTCCAATGATGCTTTACCCTGCTTCTGGAGTTTGGATTTGCTACTGATCATGATGCTCAATTTTTCTTTTAAATCCTTCAGACTGTTGTTTTTGAACGTACAACCATTAGCGTCCTGAATAAGATCGGCAGTGCATCCAACGGTTTCTGCTGCCAGGATGGCTTTTCCTGCGGCCATCGCTTCGTTAATGGCTAGTCCCCAGGTCTCATGTAAAGATGGCATACAGAATAGATCACATGCCTGGTAGAACTGAGGCATTTTGCTTTGATTTTGAAATGGTAAAAACAATACTTTATTAACACTGTACTTTCGTGCGATTGTTTTAAGACGGTATTCCAGAATACCACTACCAACAAATAATAAGGTTGCATCTGGATAGTTGATCTCCAAAAATGCCCTGAGTAATAATATTGGGTTTTTGTTGGGATGGAGCTTCCCTGTAAAAAGTACGAGAACTTCAGTTTCGGGAATTCCTAGTTTTTTTCGAAGGCTGCTGGTTTCTTTATCCTTTTCATTCGTGATTTGTGCAAACCTTTTGTTGTCGATGGCATGTGGTGCAAAATGAAGCTGATGGTCTCCTAATCCAAGCTTTTTGAAGTAATGCCGATTAGCACTTCCTACATAAAAGGCATGGTCGACATATCTATAAATGGATCGGAGTATTAGGATTCTTAACGCATTTTTGAACAGGCCGTTTCGTTTGAGCATATTCGAATCACCACGTAAACCGATGGGAATCTTTTTGCTGAACTTATAGAGGATCTGTAGATGTCTGAGATGTGCCCATCCATAGATTAGCAAATGTGTAGGTTTGAAGCGCTCTATGGGTTGTAGCGTATTGCGTTTGGGTAGAAAATCGTACTCATAGCCCTCAAATAAAGGTATGTCCCAGGCTATGCTTCTTTGGAATTTGGCATCATAGGTTTGCTTGCGGGTGTCTGTGTAAAACACTTTGATTGTTGTTCTCCTGGCCAGCATGCTGAATACGGGGCTGTAATAAGGAACAGGGTGGTGAATGACAATGGCTAGTTTCATGATTTCCTTTTATTCTGCGATCTCACCCTGGACTAAAGTGATTTTTCTGTTGGAGAGTTGATCAAGTTGAGACCCGTTATGGCTCACAATAATGATTGTTTTTCCTTCATTTCTGTTGACTTCCACGATTTTCTGTATTGCGAATTGCTGGAAGGAATGATCTCCGATAGCCATTACCTCATCAAGAATAAGGATGTCTGTCGCCAGATGTACTGCGGCTGAAAATGCAAGTCGCATATGCATTCCTGATGAATATTTTTTTACCGGGAGTTGAATGGCATTTGTTAGTCCTGAGAGTTGGACGATGTTATCTATACATCTGTCAATCTCAGACTTTCTCATGCCAAGCATTGCTCCGTTGAGGTATACATTCTCCAGTCCCGTAAGGTCCCCCTGATATCCCATGCCTGTCTCCAGGAGGCTGGAGACCTTTCCTTGGCCCATTACGATTCCGCTTGTCGGTGCAGTGATCCTGCTCAGAATTTTTAGCAAGGTACTTTTTCCAGCGCCGTTACTTCCGCAAAGTGCGATGATTTCTCCTTTTTGTACCTCGAAATTGATGTTTTTGAGTGCCTGAAAAACTTGTTTTCTAGCTTTTCCGGAGTTCCGGTTGCTCATGGTGCAAACGTAGCTTTTGCATAGGTTTTCGGCTTTGATCGCAGTATTTTGGTTCATGTTTTAGAAGTAGTCTATGAAATTTTGTTGTGCTTTTTTAAAGACTACAAGTCCGGATAGCAATATGATCACAGCAAATGTAGTCGTGTATAGCAGGGAATTCATATCGTGGTTTCCCTTGCCGAACCAGGCATATCGAAAGTGTTCAAGAAGGGTAGATATAGGATTCAGTTTGATGAATATCAATAGCTTTTTTGGTGTTGCCGATTGAGGAAATATGACCGGGCTTACGTACATCATCAGTTGGATGCCAAACGCGACGAGGAAACTGAAGTCTCTGTATCTTATGGTAATTGAAGATACGATCAGCCCTATACCGAGCCCCAGAGCAGCTGCATTAGTCAATAGTATTGGAAGAACAAGTAAATGCATACGAAGCTGGATGGGGTATCCTTTTAAATGATACAAAAAGGAAAGTAAGCAGAGAACGCTCAGTTGAATCGCGAAACGTAATAGTAAGGAACCGATTGTCGCAAGAGGTATCAATACTCTGGGGAAGTAGAATTTACTAAAGACTTTGGCGTTGTCTTTAAAGATATTTGCTGTTTTGTTGATGCTCTCTGCAAAGAAAGTCCACATCACAATCCCTGATAGATAAAATAAAATAGGAGGAATATTATTTGTTGGAATTCCGGCAAGTTTCCCAAAACTGAATGTAAAAATAAGGGTACTGAGTATCGGCTGGAGGATAAACCAAATTGGGCCAAGCAAGGTTTGGTGGTATTGTGCCCGAATCTCACGTTGTACTAATTTTAGTAGGAGATATCGATGAGAAAATATAGCGCCCATATCCAGGTTGACAGGGGATTTTAAAGGCTTGATTGTCCAGTATTGTGGTTTGTTTTTCATAGGTTGGATTTCAGGCTTTCAAGTAGCTTGACGATGTGTTTTTCATAATTCGGGTAGCCAAACTGAGCTAAGCATATCCGTTGTTGATTTTCTGGTGATATTTTTTTTGGACTGTTTAATGTTTGTTTGATTGTTCGCTGGAGTAAATGAAGGTTGTCGGGATCCACCGTCGAGCCTAGAGCTCCACTGAGCAATGTTTCTCTGCTACCGTCCGCATTTCCGGCAATGATTTCACATCCGCAGGTAGCCGCTTCTATGAAAGCAATTCCGAAACCTTCTTTCCTGCTGGGGAGCACAAAAATGTCGGCGAGTAAGTAATGGTCCACTAACTCATTTTCCGGGATAAAGTCTATCAGCTTCACGTGATTTTCCAGTTTGAGCAGTCGGATGAGATGATGGAGTCGTTCTGTTTCTTCCTTTTGTTGCGTTCCGCAGAGTAAGTATTGCAGATTTGGGAAATCTTGCAATAGTTCAGGCATGACAGCAATCACTTTATCATATCCCTTCTGAACATCATGACTGCTCATGCGGGTAATGCTCATTAAGACTTTCTGTTGCGATAACCGATATCGCGTTTTGAGATATATTGGTTTGTTAAAGGTTAAAGGAATGCTGAAGAAAGGATCGAGACAATTTCTAAGGATACTGATCCTGTCTGCTGATATCGAATGTTCTTCTATCATGGTGTGTTTTGTGAACTCACTCACTGACCAAACGAGCACTTCAGTATTGAGAAGGTCTTTCTGCCAAGTATTTAGTTTTCGCCAAACTTCCACTCCATGAGCAATTAAGATGATAGGGGTCTTTCGATTAAAAATCCTGATGATGGGAACTACAGGTAATAAATTGACATGACTAAGGATGATTGTTCTTGCGCTAAACTGTTTAACTATAATTTCTTTCAGAAATTTGAATTTGTTTCGCTTGAAGCCCCTGAATTCACAGTTTTCAGTGTATCGAACAACTGGTTTGCCGTCATATAAAGCAAGTGCACAGAAGTTGGATTTCTCTTTTGTGCAAATTTTGGAGAGCGCATGCGTTAGTGTTTTACATACCTGTGGAATTCCACCTGTTTGACTGAAAGTATTCAGGCTCAGTAATAAAATCTGTTTTTTATCTTTCATGATGTAGTTGGCGTTTCGTTATATCTCGAAATAGTCATTGTATTGATGTGGATGTTGTGTGGGGTACTGGTAGGCTGTCTGTCTGTTGGAACCCGTACCTTTGTAATATGAATCGTGAAAAGGACTTTCTTTAACTCCATTTAATATCAATACCAGATTATTGAGTTGAAATTCATTTTTGAGTCGTTCCGCGGTATCGATAAAATGATGTCTGGATAGGCCGGACCGAAGTACGAAAAGGTTGATGTCTGCTGATTTGATCAATGGTTTTCCATCTGAGACTAAACCTACAGGAGCAGAATCCAATAATATATAATCGTATTCCAACCGTAGTTGCTCAAGTAGGTCTGTCATCCGAGCGCTTAACAGTAGTTCTGATGGATTTGGGGCTAAGGTACCCGCTGGGATAAAATCTAAATTGCTGATCGATGTGGTTGTTAGAATCTTCTCTAAAGGAGCATTTCCGGCGAGGTAGTTGCTGAGGCCATGCTGATTGCTGATTTTTAGCCGGTGGTGTAAGCTTGGTTTTCTTAAGTCAGCGGCGATTAAAAGCACACGTTTCTTTGTTAGAGAGATCGCAATTCCCAGGTTTAAGGTGATCAAAGATTTTCCTTCACCGGCAATTTCGGAACTGGTGTGGATGATCTTGCAGCGATGGTGGGTCTGAAGAAAAGCCAAGTTGCTCCTTAGCCCGCGAATGGATTCTGAAAAAGGAGACCTAGGTTCGTCCAATAGCAGAAATGGCTGGTCAGGTAATGATTTATGATACCTCACGACACCGATGAGCGGTATTGAGGTGCCCGCTGTTATTTCATCTTGATTATAAATATAGATATTGGCCATACGAATGACCAGGATGGCAATTGAAGTCAATAGCAAGCAGGACAAAATGAAATTTATATAGACGTTTTTTGGAACAGGCGATAATGGATTTGAAGCCGGCATCGCGCGATCTATTATGCTGGCTCCAGCGGTAACTGCTGATTTTGAAATCTGGGCTTCCAGTTTTTTTTCTGAGAGGTAGGTGTTGACTTTTTCCTGAACAGCGAGCTTGGATTCCAGATCCATGTAAGTACCTTCTGAATGCGGACTTTTTTTGACTATTGTTATCAGATGTTGCATTTCGGTATCCAGGTAATCATTTTGTATACTGAGATTTGCCAGTTGATTCTTGAGGTTATTCTCTATGCTTTTTTTAAGGTTGGTAATTTGTTTGTCCAGTTCAATAACTGAGGGATTTGTCGGTGTAAACTGACTTAGTTTTTCCTGCTTTCGGATGAAGAGTTCGTTGAATTTACCAATCAGGGAGAGGAGTTGAGGGTCAGTCATGCCTGAGAGATCCTGATTGAGCGATTCGGTTAGGATAGGAAGCTTGGTCTTTATAAAATTAATTTGGATTTCTTTTAATTTGAGCTGCCGTTGTTCCTCTTTTAACATCTCTAATTTGGCGATGAGATCTTCTCTTTTCAGAAAGGGATAGGCAACTTTGAATTTTTGAATTTGTAGTTTGGAAATTCTGGTATTTGTATCAAGCCTTTCAAGAATATCCGTGATGAATTTTTCGGTCTGGACTGCTGAGGAAGAACGAAGGGAACGGTCAAAATTTAGGTACTGATCTACAATGGCATTTAATATATCTGTGGCGAAATAGGGGTTGCTATCGCACATGCTTAGCTTAAGGACATTTACGTTTAAATGATCGTCGATTTTTAAGGATCGATTGATTTTTTCCAGATAATCACCCTCATGATTAAAACGGAAGATGACGGGTTTGTTGGTCTCGCTGTTAAGCTTCAGTATACGAAAAGTCGCTTCGGGAAGGCTAATCGTTGTTCCATAATTATATTCGCTCACTGTTATACGACCTTCCCGATCCTCTAAAGAAAGCTGATATCGCTGTTTGTTGACCTCTTTGAAAGTACATGTTGTACTCCCTAATGGCGTATTCTTTTGAAGAATACGCACATCCAATAACTTCTCAGGGTAGCAGTTAACTAATTTAAAATTTTCTCGGACATAAAATGATACCGGATAATTTAGGGATTTAAAGGCATTTCTGATCACCTGATCAGAGCGGATAATTAGTTTTTCCGATTCGGTCTTATTTGTCCGATCATATAAATTTCTGATGCTAGTGAGTTCTGAGAGCTCAGAACGGCGATCTTCAAACTTTAATGAAGTACGTGAGATATAGACAGGACTGGAGAAGCATAAATAACCGTAGGCGAAAAGTGTACCCAAAATCGCTGACAAAAGTAATAGCGGCCATTTGCTGCTCAGAATAACAACTAATTTCAAATAGCTAAGCTCTTTTCTCATAGTCTCCTCCAATATTTTTATAAAAATTCCAAGTTTTAAGACGGTTCTTCAGTTTTTTAGTGAATTCCATAAAATTCTTAAAAGTATAACAATATTTTTATTTTATAATTTAATTTGATTAATTAGTTATTTTTTATAATCTTGCTGGCAAATATGTTAATTATTTATGAAAGTAACTATCATCACTTGTGTTTTTAATGGAGTCAATTTTATTGAAGCGTGCATCGCTTCCGTTTTAGCTCAGAATTATCAATGCATCGAGTATATTGTTATAGACGGTGGTTCTACAGATGGTACATTGGCTGTGATCTATAGTTATCTGGACCGAATTGATCGTTTTGAGATCGGTTCAGATTGTGGTTTCTATGATGCGTTAAATAAAGGAATTGCATTGGCTTCCGGAGAAATTGTTGGAGTTTTGAATTCGGATGACCTTTTTGCCGACGATGAAGTAGTTTCTGCTATAGTAAATTGCTTTCGGAGAAATTCCTGCGACGCAGTTTACGGTAACCTCAATTTGGTCAGTCGTACAGAAGTAGGACGAATATTGAGGTGCTGGAATTCTAAGGAAGCTACGAGGGAAGATATTGAATCAGGCTGGATGCCTGCTCATCCTGCACTGTTTTTAAAGCGGTCGCTGTTTCAGTCCTTCGGTAACTATGTATTGACTTTGGGCTGTAGTGCAGACTATGAGTTGGTTCTTAGGTTTTTCTATGTCAGGAAGATCAAGAGTTTTTTTCTGAACAGGTTACTTGTTGTCATGCGATCGGGTGGGATGAGCAGTAGGTCTGTTTCGATACGATGCCTGACCTTATGGACCGATTATCATGCATTAAAGCGCAATAAAATTCCTTTTCCACTGAAGGCGCTTTTTGTAAAGAAGGTAGGTAAATTAAAACAACTTCGACTATGGTAGTATTTGCTGTTGTATCTGTTTTTTGTTTCGCCTATGCCTTAGCAGTCTTGAAGTTACCCTTGATTATTGCTTTTTGCGAGCGCCATCGACTGTATGATGAGTCAGATTGCCACCGGAAGGAGCACGTATACGGAATTTCCCGATTGGGTGGCTTGAGCTTTTTTTCCTCCTTTACCCTCACGTTATTGTGCAGCATTGATATGGTTAGCTCTGAAATTTGGGCGCTTACCTGTGCTTCTACGCTCATCTTTATAGTAGGTCTGCGGGATGATCTGGTCGGTGGATTACGTCCAATGAGAAAATTTACCTTACAATTTGCGGTTTCTGCTATTTTAGTTTTATGGGGTGGATATGGATTGGAATTTGGTACCAGGATGACTATTTATCTTTTTATCACTTTATTGGTAATCAATGCTTTTAATTTGATTGACGGGCTAAATGGCTTGGCGGGTGCTATTGGACTTTTGGTTAACTGCTTATTTGGTCTGCTTTTTTTACGGGAAGGCTATACAAGTTGGTCGTTGATTTCCTTTGCGTTCGCTGGAGCTGTCTGCGGTTTTTTAAAGTACAATTACCATGGGCGAATTTTTATGGGGGATTCAGGGGCAATGCTAATCGGAATAATCAGTGCGGGCTCTGCGCTCAAGTTAATTTCGATCAATAGTCCTGTGTCGGAAGATCCTATCATTTGGTCAACATCTGCGTTTGGACTCTGTCTGTCGGTGATGGTTGTCCCAATCTTTGATACATTCCGGCTATTTGTGATCCGAATACTTCATGGCAGGTCGCCCTTTGTCGGAGATAGGAATCACATTCACCACAGATTGAAGTTTTTGGGTATGGACGATAAGAAAATTGTGTGGGTTCTTGTTTGTTTTAGTATCTGGATGATCTTGATTGGTTTGTTTTTGAGCGCAGGAGGAAGCTTGTTTGTAATGACAGCAACCTTTGTGACTTGTATGTTGATCAATACGTTGATTACTTACCGAATAGGAAAACGGTTTGATAAGGGATATCGCCTGAAAGATGTTTTGATGAAAGATACATTCCGGTGCAAGTGAAATTAATATTCTTGTAAAATATAATACTATTACCAATGAAAAACTACCGCAACTACCATAATATAGGTACTTTTGCCCCTATAAACAAAACGAGCAAATGAATATCGCAATCAATGGATTTGGCCGGATCGGGCGTATTTTTTTACGAAGGGCAATCGAAAAAAACATCAATGTGGTGGCTATAAACGACCTTGGAGATCCAGCTACGCTCTCTCATCTTTTTAAATATGATACGGTGCATCGTGGGTTCAAAGGAGAGGTTGACTCTGATGAAAAAAGCCTGATCATTAACGGAAAACATATCCACGTATTTGCAGAATCTGATCCTGAGCGTTTGCCTTGGAGGAATCTTAATGTTGATCTGGTCATTGAGGCAACCGGAAAATTTACCGGGAGATCTGCTGCAGAGCGTCATCTAAAGGCTGGTGCGAAGCAAGTAGTGATTTCTGCGCCTTCGGCAGACAAGGATGTTCCAATGGTAGTTCTTGGAGTGAATGATGATGATATAGATTTAAGGGCAACAGTGATTTCGAATGCTTCATGTACGACGAATAATGTTGCTCCGATGGTAAAAATATTGGACGACAATTGGGGAATATTAGATGGGTACATTACGACAATTCACTCTATGACAGGCGACCAGAACCTACATGATGCCCCTCACAAGGATTTAAGAAGAGCAAGAGCGGCTTCTGCTTCCATTATACCCACGAGCACCGGCGCTGCAAAAGCCATCACCAGTATATTTCCGCACCTGGAAGGGAAGCTTGGGGGGGCGGGAATCAGAGTGCCCGTGCTGAATGGTTCACTAACAGATTTTACCTGCATATTAAAACAGGAAACCACAATTGAGGCAATCAATGAGGCCTTTAAGAATGCAGCTCAAAACCAAATGTCGGGCATTTTATCTTATACTGAAGATCCAATTGTATCAGTTGACATATTGGATAATACTTATTCCTGCATTTTCGATGCCCAGCTGACCTCGATTGTTGGGGATTTGGTTAAAGTGGTCGGTTGGTATGACAATGAGTCCGGTTATTCAGCCAGGCTGGTAGATTTGGTGCAAAAAATCCAGTTGGTCCATGGTTAGGTGCATTTCTGCAAGAGAAACGTTGCCGCTTCGAAGTGCTATATTGAGAAATGGTAAGCCATTTGAAGAATGTGTTTTCCCTGAAGATGAGCAAGAGGGGGTATTTCATTTGGGTTTTTTTGTCGGTACGCAGTTGGTTAGTGTAGCAACGCTTTTTCCGGACAACTATCCTGAACGACCAGGGTTGGGGTTTAGGCTAAGGGGGATGGCTACAGGGACTGCTTATCGGGGAAGTGGCTGCGGCACTGAGTTGATAAAATTTGCACTTTCAATGCTTACATCTGCTAATGCTTCTTATATTTGGTGTAATGCAAGGAGTTCCGCGACCGCATTTTATACTAAATTGGGCTTTGAGATGCTTTCCGAAGAGTTCGAAATTTCCGGGATAGGTCCGCACTTTAATATGATCAGAAATTTAAATACATAAAATACCACCAAAACCATACTATAAAATAATTTTTTTAAAAGATGAGAACAATAGATCAATGCAATTTTTCAGATAAGAAAGCTTTAATCAGAGTAGATTTTAATGTGCCTTTGGATAAAGAATTCAATATTACCGATGATAAAAGGATGCGTGCTGCGCTGCCTACCATCACCAAGATTTTAAATGATGGTGGAAGTGTGATTTTAATGTCTCATTTGGGCAGGCCAAAAGGCGGTCCGGAAGATAAATATTCTTTGAAACATATATTGGGTGATTTGTCCAGGATGCTAGATTTAGAAGTGCAATTTGCTAATGATTGTATCGGGACAGAGGCAGTTGAAAAAGCAGCAAATATTACCCCTGGCCAGGTTTTGCTATTAGAGAATCTAAGGTTTTATAAAGAGGAAGAAAAAGGTGACCGTGATTTTGCTGAAAAATTATCCAAATTGGGTGATGTATATGTAAATGACGCGTTCGGAACTGCACATCGTGCACATGCTTCCACTGCGATTATTGCTGATTTTTTTCCTGAAAACAAATATTTCGGTTATCTGATGGCTGAAGAATTGAAAAATGCGGAGAAAGTAAATTATGGTGCTGTAAAGCCTTTTACTGCAATTATGGGTGGGGCAAAGGTTTCAGATAAAATTCTTTTGATTGAGAGCCTGCTTGACAAGGTGGACAACCTGATCATCGGTGGTGGGATGGCCTATACGTTTGCGAAAGCGCAAGGTGGCGAAATTGGCACATCATTGCTGGAAGAAGATCGTATGGCGCTTTGTTTGGAATTGATTCAGAAAGCAAAAGATAAGGGCGTAAACCTGATTCTCCCTGTTGATACTATAATCGCTGATAAATTTGATAATGAAGCGAGAAAAGATGCTGTCGATTCAGGTAAGATTCCTTCGGACTGGATGGGTTTGGATATTGGTACCAAAACAGTGGAGTTGTTTTCTGAAGTGATCAAGGGTTCCAAGACATTGTTGTGGAACGGTCCGATGGGAGTGTTTGAGATGGAGAATTTTGAGCAGGGAACCCGTGCGATTGCGAATGCAGTTGTGGCTGCCACACAAGAAAATGGCGCTTTTTCACTAATCGGTGGAGGTGATTCTGCTGCTGCTATTGCGAAGTTTGGCCTGGAAGATAAAGTGAGTTATGTGTCAACAGGTGGGGGAGCATTATTGGAATATATGGAAGGGAAAGAACTTCCTGGTGTTAAGGCAATTAACGACTAGGTGTTTTGAATAGTTTTAAGGACAGGCGGTCGTTTTTACGATACGCCTGTTTTTTTTGCCCACTTTCTCCCACCAGTAAATAAGGCCTTTTTTTGGCTAAAATGGGGGAAAGTGGTAATGATTTAATATGTGGAAAACTTTTTGTGGTAGAATGTGGTAGAAAGTGGTAGAAGTACCTATTTTTACACTACATAAAAAGTGCACATATTGATATGGTTCAATTATTAGGAGAGTTTGATTGTAAATTGGATGCGAAAGGCCGCTTGATGGTTCCTTCGAGTCTGAAAAAGCAATTGCCTAATGTTGAGCAAGAGGGACTTGTGATTAACCGGGGTTTTGAAAAGCATCTGGTGATCTATCCTAAAAAAGTGTGGGAAGGTATTGTCGAGGACCTGGGTAAGTTGAACCCGTACGAGCAAAAAACAAGAGAATTCATACGTTATTTTACCCGTGGTGCAACCGAGTTGATATTGGATGCGGCAGGTAGGGTGAATCTTCCAAAGTCTTTATTGGAGTCTGTTGGTATTGAAATCAATACTGATCTGGTGTTAGCCTGTCAGTTTGATAAGGTGGAAGTTTGGTCCAAGAAGGCTTACGAGGCTTTGTTTGATAAAGAGCCAGAAGATTTCGCGAGGTTGGCTGAAGAGGTAATGGGTAGTTTAAAAAGGGGGGAAGATGGAAAATAACTATCATGTGCCGGTAATGCTGGATGCTTGTGTTGAGGGTTTGAACATCAAGCCGAATGGAGTGTATGTTGATGTAACCTTTGGTGGTGGTGGTCATTCCCGTGAAATATTAAAACATTTAGGTGCTGATGGTGTATTGATTGCTTTTGATCAGGATCCTGATGCTCAAAGAAATAGAATAGCTGACCCAAGATTTCGTTTTGTTGATCAGAATTTCGCCTATCTTAAAAATAACCTGCGTTTGTTGGGTTTTAAAAAAGTAGATGGCATCCTGGCGGATTTGGGTGTTTCTTCTCATCAGTTTAATGAAGCTGAGAGAGGCTTTTCAACCCGTTTCGAGTCAATTCTGGATATGCGTATGGATCAGCAAGGTAAGCTGACCGCTTCAGGTGTATTGAATACTTATTCTGAAGATCAGTTGCATAAACTATTTGGGATTTATGGTGAAGTGAAAAATGCAAAATCGCTTGCAAAAGCTGTAGTTACCGGTCGTGTGGAGCGTCCTATAGAGACGCTCAGTGATTTCAAAAGGGTTGCGGCAGCGCATATTCCAAAAGGTAAGGAGCATAAGTATATGGCTCAGGTTTTTCAGGCATTGCGTATTGAAGTTAATGCAGAGATCGATGTCTTGGAGAGCTTTCTTGTACAGTCGGCGGAAGTATTGAATGAGGGGGGGAGGCTGGTCGTAATGTCTTACCATTCATTGGAGGATAGACCGGTTAAGAATTTTTTGTCCAAAGGGAAATTTAGAGGTGAAGTAGAAAAGGACTTTTTTGGTAATGAAATTAAGCCTTTCAGGGTGCTTACCAGGAAGGCGATTGTGGCGGATGAAGAAGAGCTGGAACGCAATAGCAGATCCAGGAGTGCTAAACTGCGGATAGGAGAAAAGATATGAATAACCAATTTAGGACACAGACAGATGAGCAGGAGGTTGAAGAAGAGCTGGATATAAAACTGAAAAGTAAGTCTCCCGTAGTGGAAAGTGCATTTTTCAGAAAGTTGTTTACTGAAGGGGTGGTAAGTAAAGAGTCGGCAACGGAGATGTTGCCATTTTTAATCTTTATTGCGGTGCTGTGTATGTTGTATATCGGCAATAGCCATATGGCGGTGAAGAATGTTAGGAATATAGATAAATTAAATAAGGAAGTAAAGGAATTAAGTTGGGAATACAAATCTCTGAAAGCAGATTTGATGTTTAAAAGCAAGCTAACTGAGGTTGCGAAGAAGGTAGATACTTTAGGTATTAAAGAATTAACTGAACCACCAAAAAAAATTATTATAAACAGTAATGAATATTAGAGCTAACATATTATTGCGTGTTTATCTGTCTTTCGGACTGATAGTGCTGTTTGCCGTGGCAGTACTCATCAGGCTATGCGATGTACAGTTTGTGGAGGGACATAAATGGCGTGCCATGGCCGATAGTCTCTCTACAAAGTATATCAATGTAGAAGCTGCGCGTGGAAATATTTATTCCGTCGATGGCAGTCTGTTGGCGACTTCGATACCAGAATATGAGCTGCGTATGGATATGTATGCTGGTGGTATAGCAGATAATAACTTATTTAATTCAAAAGTTGATTCGCTGGCTTTGCGTTTGTCGCAGTTTTTTAAAGATAAAACACCTAAGGAATATTCCCGGTACTTGCGTGTTGCCAGGCGGGATAGTGTGCGTTACCTCCTGATCAAACGTAAAGTAGGTTACCAGGAACTAAAAGTAATCAGAAGTTTTCCTTTGTATAATGTGGGTAAATATACCGGGGGATTGATCGCAGTTCAGCAGAATAAGCGGATAAGACCTTTCAAATATCTGGCTGCGAGAACTATTGGTTACAAGAACGAAAATGTGAGTAATGGTGTAGGACTGGAAGGTGCCTATGGAGAATACATCAATGGTGAAAGTGGCAGGAGATTAGTGCAGCGGATTTCGGGTGGTGTATGGATGCCGATCAATGATGAAGCAGAAGTGGCGCCAAAAGAAGGTGCTGATATCATTTCTACTATTGACATTAATATGCAAGATCTCGCTCAAAAAGCCCTGGAGAAGCAGTTGAAGATTAGTGATGCTGACCACGGTACAGTGATTCTGATGGAAGTAGCTACAGGAGAAGTGAGGGCTGTGGCTAACTATACCCGTGTTAAAGAGGGTGTATATGAAGAAAAATTCAATTACGCAATAGGGGGTAGTCAGGATCCGGGTTCAACATTTAAACTCGCTTCGTATATGGCTTTATTGGAAGACGATAAAGTGGATACGAATACTATGGTTGCAACTGGTGATGGAACTTATAGGATCCCTTCCCATACAATCAGGGATTCGCATGGTGGTATCGGGACGGTTACGGTAATGAAAGCTTTTGAGCAATCGGCGAATACTGCGGTTGCTAAATTGGTGAATATGCACTATCAGGAAAATCCTTCTGAGTTTACAGATCATTTTTATGATATCCATATGAATGAGCGCCTGGGCTTACAAATCCCTGGAGAGCCAAAGCCTATCATTAAAAATCCTAAGTTCAAGGACTGGAATAAAAACATGACCCTTCCTCAGATGGCTTATGGCTATGAAATGCAGATTACTCCACTTCAAATGCTGGCATTTTACAATGCAGTAGCTAATGATGGTAAGTACATTTCTCCGATTTTTGTACGGGAAATCAGACGTTTGGGAAATCCGATCGAACAGTTCAGTGCCAGGGTAATTAAAGATGAAATCTGCTCACCGAAGACTATAAAGAAATTACAGGCGATGCTGGAGAGCGTAGTGACAAAGGGAACAGGTAAGGAAATGGGCTCTCCTCTGTACCGTGTGGCAGGAAAAACGGGTACTGCACAGGTGGCGGATGATAACAGAGGGTATCGTGGCAAAAAAAGTTACCAGGCATCATTCTGTGGTTATTTTCCTGCGGATAAACCTAAGTACTCTATTATGGTGAGTATAAACGGTCCTAAGAATGGTTATTATGGAGCGCAGGTCGCCGGGCCGGTTTTTAAGGAGATTGCTGACCGTATTTACGCAAGGGATATACAGATGTATAATAATATCCCAGAGCATCTGGTAGGTAATACGAATAATCCTGAAGCGAAAGCAGGGCAAAGTAAGGCAGTGAAAAAGGTATACACCGCCTTCGGCATTAAAACGCTCTATGCTGCCAAGTCTGACTATTTCAATAAAATAGATACGAGTAATGGTATCGCCTACGAAGATTTTACTTCTTTGAAAGGAGTGATGCCTAACGTGAACGGTATGGGTTTGAAGGATGCTTTGTATTTGCTGGGAAATGCCGGTCTTAAAACAAAGGTTAAGGGACGTGGAAAAGTGACTGGGCAATCTATTGCTGCGGGCAGCAGGATAGGAAAAGGTTTGTTGGTACAATTAGAATTACAATAGATGCAGTTGCAGGAAGTACTATATGGAGTTGCAATAAAGAACCTGGTTGGTACAACCAATCAGGAGGTGCTGGATTTGGTCTTTGATTCGCGTAAGGTGAATGTGGGGAGCGTATTTTTTGCAATAAAAGGTACGCTTTCAGATGGTCACGATTATATAGAGGCTACAGTTTCTTCGGGAGCTGATGTAATTATCTGCGAGCAGATTCCTGATCAGCAAAAAGAAGGAGTCACTTATATTGAGGTGGAGGACAGTGCTGTTGCGCTGGGGATTATGGCCACTAATTTTTATGGAAACCCTTCCGGGAAATTAAAGCTAATTGGCATTACAGGTACTAATGGCAAGACTACTATTGCGACTTTATTGTTTAAGCTGTTTCGTGAATTGGGCTATAAAGTTGGTTTGATTTCTACCGTTCAGAACCAGATTGATGATCAGATTATCGCTGCGACGCATACTACACCTAATCCTCTTGCACTAAATCATTTGCTGGATCAGATGGTTGTAGAAGGTTGTGATTATTGCTTTATGGAAGTCAGTTCGCATGCTGTGGTGCAGCATCGGATTGAAGGGCTGAGTTTTGCAGGTGGTGTGTTTTCTAATATTACACATGATCATTTGGATTTTCATGTCACTTTTGACAACTACATAAAAGCAAAAAAAGGTTTTTTTGATGCCTTGCCAAAATCTGCTTTTGCCTTGACTAATCTTGATGACAAAAATGGCATGGTAATGCTTCAAAATACCAAAGCAAATAAAAAAACTTATGCTTTGAAGCAATTGGCTGACTTTAAGGCTAAGATTATTGAGAATAGTTTCAGTGGCCTGCACATGGATATCAATAATGCGGATGTCTTCTTCAAATTGGTAGGTTCTTTCAATGCTTATAATCTTTTAGCTGTATATGGAACAGCGATGCTTTTGGAACAGGATGAGCTGACTGTGTTGACCGCAATGAGTACGTTGACGGGTGCAGAAGGTAGATTTGATTACCTGACTTCAAGGCAAAATATCATTGGAATAATCGACTATGCGCATACTCCTGACGCGGTGCAGAATGTGTTGACTACGATCCAAAATATCAGAAAAGGTACCGAGCAAGTCATCACTATTATTGGTTGTGGCGGAGACAGGGATAAAACCAAAAGACCAATAATGGCTCAGGTGGCCTGTGATTGGAGTGATAAAGTAATACTTACTTCTGATAATCCACGCACGGAAGATCCCCAGGCTATTTTAGCAGATATGCAAAAAGGTGTGTCGCCAAGCAATCAAAGAAAAACTTTGACGATCTCAGATAGAAGAGAAGCAATCAAAACTGCCTGCCATCTGGCTAACCCTGGAGATATCATTCTACTGGCGGGAAAGGGGCATGAGAAATACCAGGAAATCAATGGTGTTAGACACCACTTTGACGATAAAGAAGTATTAAAGGAACAATTTAACCTGATCAGCTAATGTTATATTATTTATTTGAGTATCTAAATCAGCATTACGATTTTCCTGGATTGAGGTTGTTTCAGTACATCACCTTCCGTACTTCATTGGCAATTATTGTCTCTCTAATTATCACCACCGTCTACGGTCGCAGGATTATCAATTATTTGCAGTTGATGCAGGTGGGAGAGTCGATCAGGAATTTGGGCTTAGAAGGACAAATGCAAAAACAAGGTACCCCGACAATGGGTGGTATTATTATCCTGTTGGGCATTTTGATCCCGACTTTGCTTTTTGCAAATATTGGCAATGTATATGTGATCCTGATGATGGTAACCACGGTTTGGATGGGGGCCATCGGTTTTCTGGATGACTACATTAAGGTCTTCCGTAAGAACAAGGAAGGACTTGCGGGTAGGTTCAAGGTGGTCGGACAGGTTGGCTTGGGAATCATTATTGGCTGTACTATGTATTTTCATCCAAATATTGTAGTCAGGACTACGGTTCAGGATAATGTAGAAAGTAAGTCAAACGCACCAATGGTTCTCCGTCAAAAAGGAGAGACCTTTTACTACACACAGGATGTAAAATCTACGAAAACGAATATCCCTTTCTATAAAAACAATGAATTTGACTACGCCAAAGTCCTTAAGTTTATAGGTGGGGACTACGATAAATATGCATTTTTAATCTTTCTGGCTTTTACGGTATTCATTATTACAGCCGTTTCCAATGGCGCAAACATCACCGACGGAATTGATGGGCTCGCAACCGGCACATCTGCTGTGATTGGGGTAACTTTGGGGGTATTGGCCTATGTTTCCGGGAATACGCAAATGGCGGATTATCTAAATATCATGTACATTCCCAATTCCGGGGAACTGATGATTTTTGCCGGCGCTTTTGTGGGGGCTTGCGTAGGATTCCTTTGGTACAATTCTTACCCTGCCCAGGTATTTATGGGTGATACAGGAAGTTTAGCTATAGGCGGGATCATCGCTGCTTATGCCATTATGATCAGAAAGGAGCTATTGATTCCGATCCTGTGTGGAATATTCCTGATCGAATTGGTATCTGTGATCATGCAGGTATCCTACTTTAAATATACAAAAAAGCGATTTGGAGAGGGGCGCAGAATATTTCTAATGTCGCCACTTCACCATCACTATCAAAAGAAAGGTTACCATGAGGCAAAGATTGTTACACGTTTTTGGATCATCGGGATTTTGTTGGCAATCATCACTATCATCACATTAAAATTGAGGTAATGAAAAAGAATCTGATCGTCATACTAGGAGCTGGTGAAAGCGGTGTGGGTGCGGCAATACTGGCGCAGAAACAAGGTTTTGATGTTTTTGTGTCGGATTTTGGCATCATTGCAGACCAATACAAACAGAAGTTAACTGAACACGATATACGCTTTGAGGAAAAGCAACATAGCACTGATCAAATTTTATTAGCCACGGAAGTGATTAAGAGTCCGGGTATTGCTGATCAAGTCCCAATAGTTCGGGAAATTCGGAAAAAAGGAATTCCTTTGATTTCTGAAATAGAATTCGCAAAGCGTTACACCAAAGGCAAGACGATTTGCATTACCGGATCGAACGGGAAAACGACAACAACGATGCTAACCTATCACATTTTAAAAAATGCGGGTTTAAATGTAGGTCTTGCAGGAAATATAGGGAATAGTTTTGCCGCATTGGTTGCTACCTCCGATTTTGATTGGTATGTTTTAGAGTTGTCCAGCTTTATGTTGGATGACATGCACGATTTCAAAGCGGATATAGCCGTATTGCTCAACATCACGCCCGATCATTTGGATCGCTATGATTATAAAATGAGCAATTATGCTGCTTCGAAAATGCGAATTACAAGAAATCAAAAAAATGATGATGTTTTTATCTATTGCGCCGATGATGAAGAGACGCTTAAGATTATGAAACAGATCAAGCCCTCCTCTAAACGCTATCCTTTTTCCATCAGGAAAAAAATAGAAGAAGGGGCCTACTTAGAAAGCGATAACATACACATAAATATAAACCTAAATAACCCATTGACCATGTCTATTACAGAGTTAGCCCTTCAGGGCAAGCATAATATTTATAACTCTATGGCTTCGGGCATAGTTGCGAAAGTATTAGATATCAGAAATTCCGCCATTCGTGAAAGTATGGGAGATTTCAAAAATATTGAACATCGCTTGGAGCACGTTGCGAAGATTTCAGGTGTCGATTACATTAACGATTCCAAAGCGACCAATGTAAATTCTACCTGGTATGCGCTGGAGAGTGTCGGAAGTGAAGTGATTTTGATTATGGGGGGGGTTGATAAAGGCAATGACTACGCGATGCTGAAAGATATGGTACATCAAAAAGTAAAAGCCATTGTCTGCATGGGTAAAGATAACAAGCGGATTCACGAGGCTTTTGAAGATGATGTGGAAATAATCGTGAATACCTTTTCGGCTCATGAGGCGGTTCAGGTAGCCTATCATCTGGCAAAAAAAGGAGATACTGTACTGTTGTCTCCAGCCTGCGCCAGTTTTGATCTTTTTAAAAATTACGAGGATAGAGGCAATCAATTTAAGGCTGCTGTAAAAGAACTATAATGATGTTAGCTATAAATACACTTCTCGACAAAACAAAGGGCGATCGCTGGATTTGGCTGATCATCATCCTTTTGTCTATGATTTCTATATTGACAGTTTATAGTGCTACAGGTACTATCGCTTATAATAAAGGGATTGCAGTAGAGCGGTATTTATTATTTAAACACGTTGTTTTTGTGATCCTTGGTATTGGGATGATCTATATTGCCCATTTGCTTGATTATAAGTATTACGCGGGCATTTCAAAAATATTGATGATCATTACCATCCCGCTACTGCTGTATACTGCAGCATTTGGTGAGCATATCAATGATGCGTCGCGGTGGGTAAAAATCCCAGTAATTAATTTGACCTTTCAGACCTCTGATTTGGCTAAATTGGCTTTAATCACATTTCTAGCCAGGATGCTGACACGCAGACAGGAAAACATCAAAGATGTAAAGACCGCTTTCATTCCTATTATGGGCTCTGTTTGTGTTGTTTTTGTCTTGATAGCCTGGGCCAATTTATCTACTGCATTGATGTTATTTGGTGTTAGTATTTTATTGCTCATCATTGGTAGGATCAGTATCAAGCAGATACTCATGGTTTGTGCAGGAGGCGCGGTATTGTTATCGTTCATTGTATTTCTGGGCCCAAGAGCTGCTACTTACAAATCACGTATTGAATCCTTTCTTCATCCGGAGGCACAACATTCAGATAAAACATATCAGTCGGATCAATCAAAAATAGCCATTGCGACGGGCAATGTTTTTGGTAAGGGACCGGGAAATAGCACGCAACGAAACTTTTTGCCCCATCCTTACTCAGATTTCATTTTCGCAATTATTGTGGAAGAGTATGGTCTGTTGGGGGCTATTGTCATGATTGTCTTGTATTTGGTACTGTTGTATCGGTGCGTAAGGATTGTTACACAAAGTCCGAAGGCTTTTGGTGCTCTGCTTGCGGCGGGTTTAAGTTTTAGTTTGACCATACAGGCCTTCGCTAATATGGCGGTTGCTGTAGGTTTAGGTCCGGTTACCGGGGTACCCTTGCCATTGGTGAGTATGGGGGGAACCTCAATCTTGTTTACCAGTATTGCTTTTGGCATTATATTGAGTGTGAGCAAGGATGTGGAGGAAAAAAATAGTAGTAAAAAGGTTGTTGTGGGTGAAATTCCGGCAATTGCATAAGGTAAGATAATGAGAGCAACGAGAATAATTATTTCAGGTGGTGGTACGGGAGGACATATTTTTCCTGCGATATCCATAGCGAATGCGCTGAGGTGTATAGAGCCTGGCTGTGAAATACTATTCGTTGGTGCTCTGGGACGGATGGAAATGGAAAAAGTTCCTGCTGCTGGATATAAAATTGTTGGTCTAAATATCAGTGGGATTCAGAGAGGATCCGTATTGAAGAATTTAACGTTACCAGGAAAGGTCTTTTCGAGTTTAAGTAAGGCTATGCAGCTCATTAAGGATTTTAGGCCTGATGCCGTTGTGGGAGTAGGAGGCTATGCTTCCGGACCGATATTGTTTGCAGCTTCTTTGAAAGGGGTTCCGTATTTGATTCAGGAACAAAATTCGTACGCAGGAATCACAAATAAATGGTTGGGTAAAAAAGCCTCAAAGATCTGTGTGGCATTTGACCATATGGATCAGTTTTTTCCTTTGCAAAGGATTCTGAAAACTGGTAATCCGGTTCGTAAGGATGTCGTTAATATCATTAACAAGCATCATGCAGGAGCAGAACTATTGGGGCTTGATCCATTGAAGAGGACAATTCTTGTAACAGGAGGAAGCCTTGGGGCAGGAACACTTAATAAAAGTATAGAAAAACACTTATCTGAAATAATTGCTGAAGATGTACAGATAATCTGGCAGACTGGTAAATCATACTATAAAGGAATATTGGAACGAGTAGGGCTGAATGTCCACCCCAATATTAGGATTTTGGAATTTTTGAATAAAATGGACATGGCTTATGCGGCTGCAGATTTGATCATTTCAAGGGCAGGTGCAGGTACTATCGCAGAACTTTGTTTGATTAAGAAGCCGGTGATTCTGGTTCCTTCTCCTAATGTGGCTGAAGACCATCAAACGAAAAATGCGCTTGCATTGGTCCAAAATAATGCTGCATTATTAATTGCGGATCGTTCTGCTGAAGATACTTTGGTAAAAGAAGCACTGATTTTGTTAAAGGACAAAGATCGGAGCGCTGTCTTAGCAGAGAACATCGGTAAGATGGGCTTGCCAAATGCTGATGAAGTGATTGCTAAAGAGGTAATGATCCTGGCTGGGAAAGGGGGAGCGTATGGAGCTTAACGCCATTCATAAAGTGTATTTTGTTGGTATTGGAGGTATCGGAATGAGTGCGATCGCAAGATACTTTGCAAACAGAGGATGTCTGGTTTGCGGATATGACAAGACGAGAACCAATTTAACTGCAACATTAGAAGCAGAAGGAATGGATATTTCTTATCAGGATGACGTAGCTACTTTGCCTGAGCCGTTTTTGAAGGTGGAGTCGGATACATTAATCGTTTTCACTCCTGCAATTCCAAGGGAATCCGCCTTGCTGCATTATTTCAATGAGTCTGGTTTTTCATTGAAAAAACGGTCAGAGGTTTTAGGTATCATTAGCAGGGGCCAATTTTGCATTGCTGTTGCTGGTACTCATGGAAAAACGACTACATCCTCTATTATTACACATTTACTTACCGATAGTGGTTATGGTTGTACTGCTTTCCTCGGTGGGATTGCGACAAATTACAATAGTAATTTCTTATTGTCAGATAATAATGTGGTGGTAGTTGAAGCGGATGAATACGATCGCTCTTTTTTAACCTTACATCCGGATATTACCGTAATTACTGCTATGGATGCAGATCATCTGGACATCTATGGGGATGCTGCTCAGTTACATGAGTCGTTTCAGTTGTTTGCTAAACAGTTGAAGGGCGGAGGCTCCCTGTTTAAAAAACAAGGTTTGCCTTTAGATCATGGGATTTCCTATAGCGTTGGGTCCGATTCGAGCATTAGGGCCGCCAATATAAGGGTAGAGGATGCGAGTTTTGTATTTGACTATGTTTCTGAAGACATCACGATAGTAGGTCTGCAACTCATGTTGCCAGGTAACCATAATGTAGAGAATGCCCTGGCTGCTATAGCTGTGGCTTTAAAATTGGGCATCTCTGTAGAGAAAATAAAATCAGCAGTGTCAAATTTTAAAGGCGTGAAGAGGCGCTTTGAATATATTGTAAACACAAAAAGCAAAATTTATATAGATGACTATGCGCATCATCCGGAGGAATTGAGGGCTTGTTTTGATGCAGTAAGACAACTCTACCCTGAAAAGAAACTCACTGTAATTTTTCAGCCTCACCTGTTTACACGTACGCGTGATTTTGCAGATGGCTTCGCTGAAGTGTTGAGTACTGTGGATGAATTATTGTTGTTAGAGATTTATCCTGCAAGGGAACTGCCCTTAGAAGGAATCAACTCAACTTTTTTGCTGGAAAAAATCCATTCAAAACAAAAATCACTGTGCAATAAAGATAGTGTGCTTGAGCGCATAGAAAATGAGCAGCCAGAATTACTTTTAACTGTTGGCGCAGGAGATATTGATACATTGATACAACCACTTAAAAAATTGATGACAGATGATTAAGCGGATAAATTGGAAATTGTTATTTAAATGTTTTGCCTGGACTGTTTGTCTCAGCGGTTTGGTGGTGCTTATGGGATTTGTGGGAGTGAAGAAACAGACTGTGACTTGTACCAATGTCAAAATACTGATTCCAGGCGCTGATAATTTTATAGAGCGGGAAGAAATCGATGCCATTCTGAAACAGAACCAAGGTACCTTGATAGGGCGTAACCTGGAACGGATCAATTTGGAGGACATTGAAAAAAATATCAAATCGAATCCCTACATCGCATTTGCAAAAGTTTATGCTGATATGGATGGTGTGATACATATAGAAATACAGCAGCGTCAACCCATATTGAGGGTTATTAATGCCAGTGATCAAGATTTTTACATTGACAAAGACGGATTAAAGATGCCGGTTTCACCAAACTTTACAGCAAATGTATTGGTCGCAAATGGTAAGATATTGGAGCATTTTAGCGGTAGAGTAGATACGCTTATTACAAAAATGGCTAAAGATCTCTATAAGACTGCGCTATTTATCGAGCGAGATACCTTATGGGATGCACAGATAGAGCAATTATTTGTAGATGAGCAGGGTGATATTGAGTTTATTCCCAGAGTAGGAAATCAACGTATTGTCCTTGGGGTAGCAGATTCGCTGGAATTGAAAATGAGAAATTTACTTGCGTTTTATAAAAAAGCGATGCCTAAAGTTGGCTGGGATACCTATAAAACGATCAATATAAAATATACCAATCAGGTGGTTTGCGAGAAGAATAAAGTTGATTCCTCTGCAAATGATCTGAAGATTACCCCTAAACCTGTGGACTCGTTGAACCGTGAGGAACCAGGTGATGAAAAAGAATTTGAAGCAACAAAAACAGATACCAAGAAAAACAATTAATAAACTCAACAAAATCGATATAGTTATGGGCAAAGAAAAATTAACCACTCAGTCTCCAATAGTAGTAGGATTGGATATTGGTACTACTAAAATCTGTGTAATCGTTGGACGGAGAACACAACATGGAAAAATAGAAGTATTAGGTATAGGGAAGGCAGAATCGGCGGGTGTAACTCGAGGTGTAGTATCTAATATACAAAAAACGGTACAGGGAATTTCTCAGGCAGTGGAGCTCGCCAGCGGGCAATCTAATGTAGAAATTCGCGTTGTAAACGTGGGTATTGCTGGTCAACACATCAAAAGTCTGCAGCACCGCGGTATCTTGACGCGCAGAGAGCTCAATAACGAAATCGGTAAAAAAGATATAGATAAGCTGATTGATGATATGTTTAAACTGGTAATGCCCCCAGGAGAAGAGATCATTCATGTGCTACCTCAGGAGTTTACTATCGACAATGAGCCGGGAATCAAAGATCCGATTGGTATGGCTGGTGTTCGACTGGAAGCAAATTTTCACATCATCTCTGGTCAGGTTACTGCTGTGAAAAACATCATGAGGTGCGTGACAAATGCTGGGCTACAGACTCAGGAATTGATCCTGGAGCCACTGGCTTCCTCTGAGTCGGTGTTGAGCGATGAAGAGAAAGAAGCTGGAGTAGCGCTGGTGGATATCGGTGGTGGAACTACGGATATTGCGATTTTCCATGAAGGTATCATCCGTCATACAGCGGTAATTCCTTTTGGCGGTAATAGTGTTACTGAAGATATCAGAGAAGGTTGCTCTGTGATGAGGAATCAGGCAGAATTGTTGAAAACGCGTTTTGGCTCTGCCCTTGCTGAAGAGAATAAAGAAAATGAAATTATATGTGTTCCTGGATTGAGAGGCCGGGAACCTAAGGAGATTTCTGTTAAAAACCTTGCTTATGTTATTCAAGCCAGAATGGAGGAAATCATTGAGCACGTTTATTATGAAATTAAGTCTTCCGGATATGAAAAGCGTCTGATCGGAGGTGTAGTCATCACAGGAGGGGGCGCTTTGTTGAAGCATCTTTCGCAACTTGTGGAATACGTAACAGGATTGGATTGCCGTGTTGGGTATCCCAATGAGCATTTGTCTAAATATGAAGATATGCCAAAGACAATTTACGATGATTTGAAAAGCCCGATGTATGCAACGAGTGTGGGGTTGTTAATTAAAGGAATTCAGAAGGCGGAAGAACTATTGGAGGAAATGAAGCAACCCGGTGTTTTTGTTGAGCGACCAAAAGACAAAGAAAAAACAAAGCGGTCCGGTGGTGGCTTGTTTGATAAATTGCTGGCAAAAACCAAGGACTTTATTAAAGATGACATGAACGTCAGTGATGAGGATTATATAAAACCGTAGTATTTTTCCACAAAACATGATTTTTCCACATTTTCAACACTTGTGGAAAACGCCTGTTAAAAAAGTGTTAATATTACATAGAGAGATGAACAGGAAAAACGAATTTTTAAATAACTGATTCATAAAGATATGCAGTTCGAAATGTTAAAAGATAAGTCATCAATCATCAAGGTAATTGGTGTTGGTGGCGGTGGTGGTAACGCGGTAAACCATATGTACCGTCAAGGAATTACTGGTGTAGACTTTATTATTTGTAATACAGACGCCCAGGCCTTAGAATTTAGTCCTATACCTAATAAGGTACAACTAGGTGCCAGTTTAACTGAAGGTATGGGAGCGGGTTCTATTCCTGAAGTTGGGAAAAATTCGGCTATCGAAAATATCGATGATATCAAGCAGATGCTGGGAAGTACAACCAAAATGTTGTTCATTACAGCAGGAATGGGTGGTGGTACGGGAACAGGAGCAAGCCCTATTATTGCTAAGGCGGCGAAAGAATTGGATATCCTGACTGTAGCAATCATTACTACTCCATTTGCCTTTGAAGGTAAGAGACGTAAAATGCAGGCGAATGACGGATTGGATGAACTTAAAAAGTATGTAGATTCCTATCTGGTGATTTCCAATGATAGATTGAGGGAGATTTTTGGTAACCTCACATTGGGTTCCGCATTTGCTCAGGCTGATGATATTTTGACTACTGCGGCCAAAGGAATTGCAGAGATCATTACTGTTCCTGGTTATATCAACGTAGATTTTAAAGATGTGCGTACTGTGATGAAAGACAGTGGTGTTTCCATTATGGGTAGTTTTGCCTGCGAAGGTGAAAACAGGGCACTGAATGCTGTTGAAGGAGCCCTTGCTTCTCCTTTATTGAAAGATAATGAGATTGAAGGTGCGCGGTACATCCTTTTAAATATCAGCTCGGGAATCCGGGAGGTGACTATGGACGAGGTGACCATCATTACGGATTACATCCAGGATAAGGCAGGATTATCTGCTGATTTGATCTGGGGTAACTGTATAGATGAAAACTTAGGGGACATGCTTTCGGTAACGATCATAGCCACAGGTTTCCAAACCAAGGAACAGCGTGAAGAGGATAAAAAGAATGTGAAGAAAATCTCATTGCTTACTCCGGAAGAAGCTCCTTTGGTTAGACCAGTTGAACCGGTAAATTCGTTCATCGCACCTAAGGTAGAAACTCCGCTACAGGAACCTGTAATGAAGGCTAAAGAAGAGATTAAACAGTCAGATCTTTTTGGCGACTTGTTCAATATCAACAAACCTAGGAGAACCGAAGAGCCTGAGAATATCGTTGTTAGGCATACCCTAATTGAAGATGAAGCTCCTGTTAAGGAAGCCCCGCAGGAATCAGGATTTGAGTTTGAAGTTAAATTGGCCGAAACCGATTTTGTATTCGAAAAGCCAGTTGCTGTTTTCAATAATGACGTGGAACCTCAGAGAGAGGAAATCGCTGAAAAAGGTGCTGATGATGATAAAAATGATGATTCTATCGAAGATCAACTCAGAAAATCTAAGGAAAGAATCTTAAGGTTAAAAGACTTGAGCATGAAACTTAGGACCAGCAACGGTCTTCAGGAGTTAGAGAACGAACCAGCTTACAAACGCAAGCAGATGCAATTGCAGCAGGTTCAGCATTCTTCAGAATCCCAGGTTTCAAGGTTTACCTTGAGCAATGATGAAGATGGTTCTACCGAAATCAGACCTAACAATTCATTCTTACACGATAACGTTGACTAGATATTGTTTTAGATAATACGAAAAGCCTTAGCAAAATTTGTTAAGGCTTTTTTAGCATAATGCTGTAGCTAGACATCTATATTGTTTATCAAGCATTTTAAGCTTAAATTTGCAAGAAAAGAATAAAAACTAAATACATATAACATTGGATATTTTTGAAAAGATAGCGAAGCATATGGGGCCGATCGGGCAACATCACAAATGGTCTCATGGATATTTTTCATTTCCCAAATTAGAGGGCGATATCGCACCTCATATGAATTTTCGCGGTAAAGAGCATTTGGTGTGGAGCTTGAACAATTATTTAGGCTTAGCTAACCATCCTGAAGTTAGAGAGGCGGATCAAAAGGGAGCAGCTGATTTTGGTATGGCTTACCCGATGGGTGCGCGTATGATGTCTGGTAATTCCAAATACCACGAGCAATTGGAGCAGGAGCTTGCTGCATTTGTAGGCAAACCGGATGCATTCTTACTCAATTATGGGTATCAGGGTATGGTGTCTATCATTGATAGCTTGGTGGATCGTAATGATGTCATTGTTTATGATGCTGAATCTCATGCCTGTATTATAGATGGTCTGCGTTTGCATATGGGAAAGCGCTTTGTGTATAAGCACAACGACATTGACAGTGCCCGCAAGCAACTGGAGCGCGCGACTAAATTAGTTGAGCAGAGTGGAGGTGGAATTTTGGTGATTACAGAAGGTGTATTCGGAATGTCTGGTGCTCAGGGTAAGTTGAAAGAATTGGTTGATCTAAAACAGGAGTTCAATTTCCGTTTACTCATCGATGATGCGCATGGTTTTGGCACGATGGGACCTACAGGAGCAGGTACACACGAAGAACAAAACTGCATCGATGGTGTAGACGTCTATTTTGGTACATTTGCTAAGTCAATGGCAGGTATTGGAGCATTTGTGGCCTCAACAGAGGAAATTACTAACTTTTTCCGTTATAATATGCGTTCTCAAACTTTTGCTAAGGCCTTACCTATGCCAATGGTTATAGGACTATTAAAGCGTCTGGAGCTGCTTAAAAATAATCCGGAGCTCAGAGAGAAATTGTGGACAATAGCGACTACACTTCAAAACGGATTGAGGGCACGTGGCTTTGATCTCGGGGTAACGAATACGATGGTTACGCCTGTCTTTTTAAAAGGCGAGCTTTTGGAGGCGACAGCGCTTACAATGGATCTGAGAGAAAACTACGGCATATTCTGTTCAATTGTTGTTTATCCTGTTATCCCGAAAGGATTAATTGAATTAAGGCTAATCCCAACTGCGGTTCATACGTTGGAAGATGTGCAACGTACACTCGACGCATTTAGCGAAGTATCTGACAAATTGAAAAGTGGTTACTACAAAGAAAATCAGTTTTCTATAGCATAAGAATTTTTTAATCGAACGGCCTCTAAAGTGATTTAGAGGCCGTTTTTGTTTAATTTGTTTTTTTAAATACTTGTTGTACAGATGTTTGGGTATTTTTTTTCGCTCTTTTCTTGTGAATAACCGCTTTAATTGTGGAAAAAAACAGGGTTTTGGAAATCCATTTATTATTCGAAAAATTTTTTTATTAAAATAAACATCTTACTTTAGTAACAGAGTATTAATCAAAACCTTAAACCTAAAAGGAGTAAATTAACGATGAAAAAATTCAATGAAGTAAAGGAGCTTGTAGCATCTTTAGAAGCTGATGCAGACAAGTTCTACAACAAGGCGAACAGCGCTGCGGGCACACGTGTACGGAAAGGTATGCAGGATCTTAAAAACTTAGCTCAGGCTATCCGTTTGGAGATTCAGGAAACAAAAAATAAGGCTTAACCAACCTTGTTTTTAAACAAAAAGGGCGTCACGATTATCGTGACGCCCTTTTTTATGCTGTGATTCGTTTGGATTCGGTTATGATTGCATGACGTAGGGTCTCAGATACAGGTACAAGCGGTAAGCGCAGGTGGTCTTCGCAGATCCCGAAATGTCTCAAGGCAGCTTTTACACCGGCGGGATTGCCTTCAGCAAATATCAGTCTGGTAAATTCAATTAGGTTCAAATGCAGTGGTAAAGCAGCCGAATAATCTCCCATTAGGCATAACCTGATCATTTCGGAAAGCTGTAGTGGCAATGCGTTACCGACTACAGAAATCACCCCTGCGGCTCCCAGTGAGATCATTGGCAAAGCCACAGGATCATCTCCGGAGATCAATAAAAAATCTTCCGGTTTGTCTCTCATAATTTGATTGAACTGGTCGAAATTTCCCGAAGCTTCTTTGGTTCCAATGATGTTTTTGAATTCAGAAGCCAGGCGGCAAGTTGTATCCGGACTCACATTACTTGCAGTCCGTCCCGGTACGTTATACAATAAAAGGTCCATTGAGCTGGCTTCGCTAATGGCTTTATAATGTTGGTATATACCTTCCTGGGTAGGTTTATTATAGTAAGGACTTGCAGAAAGAACGGCACTATAACCATTCGCTTCAAAAGTTTTGATGTCATTGATCACGGAAGCCGTATCGTTGCCGCCAATGCCAGCCACCAAAGGCAAACGGCCATCATTTATCTCTGCAGTAAATTCCCAGATCTTCTTCTTCTCGTCTTTATTAAGTGTTGATGCTTCGCCAGTGGTACCTAAAGATACCAGGTATTCTACCTTTCCATCTACCATGTAGTTGATGAGGTTTTTCAACCCTTCAAAATCTACTGATCTGTCTGCTTTAAATGGTGTAACTAAAGCTACACCGGTTCCATGAAATTTTTTCATTCTTAATTTTACTTCAATAACGCTAATAAATCCTGCTCTGAAATCAGGGGTACATTTAGTTTTTTAGCTTTCTCCAGCTTGGAAGGTCCCATATTTTCTCCTGCAACCAAGTAATTCAGCTTGGCAGATATGCCACTCAAAATTTTACCACCGTTGCTTTCGATCAAATCTTTCAGTTCCTCCCTGCTGTAATTTTCAAAAACTCCCGAAATTACAAATGTTTTTCCAGTTAACTTGTCACTTTGCAGTGCTATTTCACTTTCGATCACCTCAAATTGCAATCCTCTGGCTTTAAGCAACTCAACTTGTTTCAAATGTTCGTTTTTGCCGAAATACTCTTTGATGCTCTCAGCTATGCGTTCCCCGATCTCATCTATGGCGGTCAGCTCCTCTACACTTGCGTGGATGAGCGTATCAATGTCTTTTGTCCCGTAGGCAAGTTTCCTGGCTACTGTCTCTCCCACATATCGGATGCCTAATCCGAAGAGTACCTTTTCAAAAGGCATTTTTTTAGACTCGGCTATACCTTTTAGCATGTTTTCAATCGAGCGTTCCCCAAACCTTTCGATTTGCTTTAGTTCATCGGCCTTTTCATCTAAAGTATAGAGATCACTAATGTGTTTTACGAGTCCGCGTTGATAGAAAGTCTCTATAGTTTCGTCGCCCAAGCCATCAATATTCATTGCCTTGCGGCTGATAAAATGTTGTATTTTACCAACGATCTGAGGTGGACATGCTTCGTCATTTGGGCAATAAAATGCAACTTCTGCTCCTTTTCGAATGAGTTCTGTACCGCATTCCGGACATGCTACGGGATATATCACCTTGGCTGCACCCGCTTTTCTCTTATCCAGGTTTACACTGATGATCTTTGGAATGATTTCACCACCTTTTTCTACGAAAACACTATCGCCTTCGTGAAGGTCGAGCCGCTCAATTTCATTGGCATTGTGCAGGGTAGCACGTTTTACCGTAGTGCCAGCCAGCTGAACCGGTTTCAGATTGGCAACGGGTGTAACTGCTCCAGTACGTCCAACCTGGTAAGTGACCCTATCCAGAATAGTTTCCACTTCCTGGGCTTTGTATTTGAAAGAGATGGCCCAGCGTGGAGATTTTGCTGTAAAGCCCAGTTCCTGCTGCTGGGCATAGCTGTTTACTTTTAAAACAATTCCATCGATGTCATAAGATAATTTGAAACGCTGATCGTCCCAATATCTGATGAAATCCAATGCCTGATCAATATTATCTACAAGCTTGGAGTGTTCCGATACATGAAACCCCCATGAGGATAAGCCCTGGAGACTCTCCCAATGGGTCCTGAAATAATTTTTATCGGTATTGAGCGAGTAGAGAAAACAGTCCAGGGGGCGTCTTGCTACTTCTTTAGAATCCTGCATTTTAACCGTTCCTGCTGCAAAGTTTCTCGGATTCGCATACAATACCTCGCCAAGTTCTTCGCGTTCTTTATTGAGCCGCTCAAATGCCGCACGGTGCATGAGTATTTCGCCTCTGAGTTCAAAGAGAGGAGGGACATCAGGACTTTTCAACTGATGAGGTATCCTGTTGATGGTTTTGATATTAGTGGTCACATCATCGCCCTTAGATCCGTCACCTCGCGTCACAGCCCGAACCAGTTTGGCATCTTCATAAGTGAGGCTGATGGAAAGTCCATCGAATTTAAGCTCACAGACGTATTCAAATTGATCACCAATCGTTTTTCTGACCCGTTCATCGAAATCACGCAGATCCTGTTCATTGTACGTGTTGCCCAGAGATAGCATTGGCCATCTGTGTTTTACGGTAGTAAAGGTCTTGGTAATCTCGCCACCAACCCGAAGGGTAGGGGAATTCGGGTCAGCGAATTCCGGATGCGCTTGTTCAAGTTTGCCCAGTTCTTCCAGCTTCTTATCGAACTCATAATCGGCTATGGTTGGCATGGCCAATACGTAGTAATTATAGCTATGTTGGTTAAGCTCCTTAACCAAAGCATCCATTTTGTCTTTTACATCAAATAGTGACATACAAGCGAAGATACAAACTAAGCTTGTAAAGGATTTAAACTGAGATCAATTTCCTGAAAAATACTCATGTAATGAGGTTTCAGCTGATCCCTGAATAGTATGAGCTTATCCGTCAGCAGCTGAACCTGTTCTTCTGTAAATGGATTGTCCCACAGTCTCATACAAATCCGTTTAAGCGCATAGGAGATGTTCTCGATCTTCTGGTAGCTCAACAGGTACCTGCTGGACAGGAAACTTTCGAGGAATTTGAAGAACAGGGAAGTGTCTTCCATCCCGGCCTGTTTTAAAAAGGATTCCAGAGCTGCTTTATCCGCTTTTTGGAGCTGCTCATAAAATGAGTTGATATTAATGATGCCTTCAATGGTCAGCAGGTGATCGAGGATCAGTTCCAGGCCAATGTGTGCCAGAAAGAAGGGTTTTACCGGACTCTCTCCGAAAATCGGCAGGAGGATCAGTTTCAACTCATGACTTTGTGTCTTGAAAAATTCAGAAGAGTGAAAAATATTGTCTACTTGTATGTGTCTTGCCCAGCCGCTCAATATCGATAGTTCTGATGGATCATTAGCAAATAGATGTGCTTCTTTGAGCGGGTACAAGTTGCAGTCCTTTTGTGCATTCTTAATGAAATCCGGCAAAACGATGCCCATTACTATATTTTCATTGTCATTGTAGCGGTCGAAATAGAAATGGGATAGGAAATTCATGGATTTAAAAGTATGAAATTTTGTTGAGTGCTTTTCCTATATTTGCCGCAAAAGGATAAAATATGACCAATTTTGTTGAAGAATTACGTTGGAGAGGCATGCTGCAGGACATGATGCCTGGAACTGAGGAGAAACTCAATGAAGGAATGACCTCCGGTTATATCGGCTTTGATCCGACTGCAGATTCATTGCATGTTGGGCACCTTACGCAGATCATGACCTTAATCCACTTTCAACGTGCTGGGCATAAGCCTTACGCGCTAGTAGGTGGGGCAACCGGAATGGTGGGCGATCCTTCAGGGAAATCCGATGAACGTAACCTTCAGACCGAAGATATGGTTGAACATAACCTGGCCGGCATGAAGCGTCAGTTGTCGAAGTTTCTGAATTTCGATGAGGCAGGTAACGGTGCAGTCATGGTCAACAACAACGATTGGTTCAAAGACATGAACTTGTTTACCTTTATCCGGGACGTGGGCAAGCACATCACTGTCAATTACATGATGGCAAAAGACAGCGTGAAGAGGAGGCTGGACGGCGATTCGGGACTTTCCTTTACCGAGTTTTGTTACCAACTGATCCAGGGTTACGATTTTTACTACCTGTGGAAAAACCAGAATTGCCTAGTACAAATGGGGGGTTCTGACCAATGGGGCAATATCGTCACCGGAACAGAGCTCATCAGACGTAAGGATGCCGGAACTGCTTTTGCGATTACCACCCAATTGATCAAAAAGGCAGACGGGACTAAATTCGGAAAAACGGAAAGCGGAGCCGTATGGTTAGATCCTCAAAAGACATCACCGTATAAATTTTACCAGTTTTGGTTAAATGCTTCTGATGATGATACGAAGAAATGGATCCGGATTTTTACCCTAAAAACACAAGAGGAAATCGAGAACCTCGAACAAGAGCATGATGCAGCCCCTCACCTGCGAATATTGCAGAAGGCACTGGCAGAAGATATTACCATAAGAACCCATTCTGAAGAAGCATTGGAGACCGCAATCAAGACTTCAGAGTTTTTATTTGGAAATGGCTCATTGGAGTTTTTCAATACGTTGAGTGATACTCAGGTACTGGAAATTTTCGAGGGTGTACCTCAATTTCCGATCAACAAAACTGAGCTTGCAGAAGGATTGGATGCTGCAACTTTACTTGCAGAGAAATCAAGCGTGTTCCCCTCAAAAGGCGAAGTCAAGAAGACCATACAGGGTGGTGGACTTTCTTTAAATAAAGAGAAGATCAAGGAGATGACAACAGTTTTTAATACCAGTAACCTATTGAATGATAAATATATCATCATTCAAAAAGGAAAGAAGAATTACTTTTTACTCATCGCAGAATAAATAAAAATCAAAGCAGGTGTTTTGCTTGCTTTGATTTTAATTGACCAACAAATTGCAACCCCTGATGTCGGCATTATCAAATCTGCCGAGTACTTCAAACGAGCCATCAGGATACACACGGCCCAAATCCTGAGTGGCAATAAATGAACAGGAATTGATGTTGGCCAGGTCTATGACATTGATGCCTCCGGTCTTTCCATCGGCCACCAGGCTCAGAGGATCATTCGTATCCCTCAACTGGATTTTCATCCAGGGTGGACAGTTAAAAATACCTTCCCCATCAGAATAGCCCTGAGAAAGCAGCTCCGTCATGCCGTATTCGCTATGAATGGCATTTACGCCAAAGCCCGATTTCAGGATGTCATGCAGTTCTTCACGCACCATTTCCTTGCGTTTGCCTTTCATGCCACCCGTTTCCATCACGGTCAGGTTTGGGAATTGGATGCTGTGCTGCTCTACGAAATCAAGCAGGGCGTAGGTCACGCCAATCAATATCGTTTTCTGCCCGGCTCTATTTAACTCTTCTAACTTATTGTATAGATCCTGATGATTGTGCAAATAATATCCGCTGTCGGGATGTTTACTTCCTGCGATCAGGGCATCCACCATGTATATGAGTGAGGAGCCATCCCGCTCCAGATAGGAGGGTAAGAGGGCTAGAAGACAAGTCTCCTCAATATTTCCATAAAAAAGCTCAAAAGCTGCCCGGAAACTTTTCTCATAAATAGAGAGGTCAGTCACCAGATGCCGGCTTTGCGACATACCTGTAGTGCCCGAACTACTAAATACGATTTCAACGGATTGTTCTTTTGGGGAACTGAGCACCTCATGCGATTTGAAAAAGGAAATCGGCAGGTAGGGGATATCCTTGCTGGAATTAACAGCCTCAATATCAACGCGGAGATGAGATACATAGTCCCGGTATATTTTACAGTTTTTAACCTGATACCTGAATACGTCCAGACAAGTACGCTCGAACTCTTCTGCTGTCGCAATTGAAAAAATCTGCCCTGATAAATGCTTCACGCTGCAAAAATAAGCAAAGCTTTCAATTATGCGGTAGTGCTTCTCTTAATGAGAACTGCTTTTCTGAAATGATAACCACAATAGCCGCTGATTGCTGCGACGAAAGCGCCGAGCAAAGCACTCAAAACGAGAACGAGTTCCCATATTTTTACACCAAGCATTTCGGCAATGCGGCTGGCAAGTACATTTTGGTTTGGAATGCTTTTTAGCAATGCTACACCAGTCCACAATAGTAGAATTGCAAAGAACGGTGCCCATAAAGAGATTTTTCCGGTTTTTCCGATGATTCCGCAAGTCACGAAACTAATAGGCACAATGATCCACCAGGGTAAGAACAATTGCAATACGGCGGTTGCGGTGAAAATGACAAGGAATACCATGATCTTATTTTTTAGCTATTTTGAGTTTTGTGATTATTTTGGCGGAAGGATCCTCCGGGGACTGCATGAAAAACAGATCGTACAGTTCACCTTTAGCCCAGGTATCGATCATGTTGTCGTAGAATTGGCTGCCCGGATTTCCAGATTGGCCACCCGGAAATACCCCGTGTCCTTTAGGCGTTTTGCCCAGCTCCACCACCATCCTCCAGGAGGGGCCATTACTTTCACTCATGGCATTGATGGTCATTTTTCCTCCGCCTATCATTAAGGTTTTAGAACCCAGTCCCGGTACCTTAGCCAAATGAGGTACATTGCTGTGCTTTACATTTGCCCATTGCCATGGTTCTCCTATAGGTCCATATTTACGTTCCAGACTGTCGCAACTGTATTTAAAAGCTTCGTTGACCAGGTCATTTAAACTCTCTTTTACCGGTGTCCGGATATTGTCTATCCATTTGGAGTTCGGCTCATTTAAAATGAGTTGAAGTGTCCTGTCTCTTGAGGGGTAGCGCATAGGCAGTCCTGCTATAGTAAACTCGTCATCCCAAATGTTGTATTGCAAACGCTTGTTCCAAAGGTCGAATACGCTGGCACCCACTTCTTTTGCATCGTAACGTTTATTCCAGTTATTCAATAAGGATAATGCTTCTTTTTGGGTAGCATTCAGCCCAGCGGGATTTAGCTTGCTGATCAGGGAAGCCAGCACATTCTGGGCATAAATGCTGTAATTGTCGGTTTGCATCAGCCTGATGCTGTCTGCCGTAGCGCCGGTCATTACCGTCAAGCGGTCATTGATGCGTTTTGCCCGCTCATATGGGCTAAATTCCCAATTGATGTAATAGGGATAACTCTGATCCGTGGAGGACTGATTGGCAGAACTCACAAAATTTCTTGGTGGATTTTTGACCGTTGGATTTTGCGCCGCTGGGATCCAGCCTTTCCAGTCGTTTTTAGGGTCGCTGCCATCAAGAACAAATTTTCCCTGATTTTTCCACTTCAAGGGAAACTTACCGTTGGCCGTGATGGCGATATCATTTTCTGCCGAAGCAAATATGAAATTCTGCGCCGGAGCAGTATAGTAGGTCAGTGCTTTACGATAATCTGCATAAGTCTTTCCCCTGTTCAGCAGGTAAAAAGTTTTTAGCTCATTGGACTGCTCATGAGCGATCCACCTGAGCGCACTGCCTTCCGGGATATTTTGGACTCTGGAAAATTTCTCCGGTTTTTTCAAGTATACCACTGGCCCATGATGTGTATAGTAAACTGTATCAATTTCTGCTTTTTCACCCCTGATGCCAATCTTCTCGAGCCTGATGCTGGTCTTTTTCCATTGATTGTCGTACCAATAACTACTGTGGCTGCTGTCCTTAAATTTTACCTGGTAAAAATCAAGCACATCAGCTGCGACGTTGGTGACGCCCCATGCAATATTCTGGTTAAAGCCAATGATGATTCCGGGGGCACCAGGCAAGGACACACCATATGAGTTCAGTCCGGGTGCATGCAACTGGATTTGATACCATATGGATGGCAGACTAAGGTCAAGATGCGGGTCATTGGCTAAAATCGGGTATCCGGAAGCAGTTTTCGCTCCCGACAATGCCCAGTTGTTGCTCCCTATTCCTTCCTCTTTTTGTTTGGTACGTATGTTATTGGTTGTAGAAGACTGGTCTGAGCCTGAAGGCATTTCAGGTACAGCCAGTGGCGTAAAATCCCATTTAGTCCCGACAGGGATAATAGGGTCCTCTTTAAAAGGATAGTCTGGAAATAAATCCTTCACTACCTCAGTGCCAAACTGTTTTCGGATGTTGCTCATGTAGAACTCATCTGATCCCATGGCAAGTACTGCCGACATTTGTTTCAATAACAAAGCACATTTTATAGGCGTCCAGTCTTCCGGTTTAAAGTCGAGCAATTTATATTCCAGTGGAAGTTTAGCTGGCGATAAAGAACGGATATATGCATTGATCCCTGCGGTATAGGCCAGAATCATTTCTTTGGAATGGGGATCGGCCATCATGCCTTCCAGCGACTTTTCTGCACCATAAACCATTCCCATCCTTCTTTGGTAACGGTCCAGTTCTATCGCTTTTTTGCCTACGACTTCCGATAAACGGCCCGCTGCAAATCTGGTTTGGAAATCCATTTGCCAGAGCCGGTGCATGGCTGTCACATAACCTTGTGCGTAGTAAACGTCGTGATCATTTTTTGCAAAAACATGTGGGATCATGCGTTCGTCGAACAGAACGTCTACAACTTCATGGGCATCTTTCAGCGCAATTTTTTTTGAAGTTTGTATTGACCGGCTTTCCGCATTTTGCCAGAACCCGGTATAGGGGTTCAGGAATTTCAGCAGTGGCGGCGTATCTCCAAATTTTGTATTCAGGAGATAGGTCAATGCTATTGGGATGAGGATGCAAATGAAAGCTTTGATTTTATTCATCATTATTCAATTAAGGTTTTGCCTATTCCTGGATAATTACAATATTTGGTTTGGATTGCAATTTAACATAAAACTTAAATCAATTGCAATGAAATTTGCATTGCCTGCATAAAGCGCTTTAAACCCCGATATAAGACCGCCATAATCTCCCTATACCGACACTATTGGTAACAGGGAGGTAACAGGGGAATAACAGGGGGATAACAGGGACTTCACAGGTGCAATTTCCTGGTAACGGGCCTGTGAAATCCATGCAGAATTCCAGGTGAAATTCGATCACCACAGCAGGCATCATAAATGATGTATAAGCAGTGGCCTTACCTGACTGCTGCGAGAGAGCGATGAAGAAATTAATAGTTGAAACGGAACATTAAATACAATTTGTGAAATTAAAAATTTGTATTAGATTAGAATAAAATTAACCAATTATAAAACTTCACGTATGAGCAAAACTTTTACCAAAGCAATCTTCACACTTTTACTATTGTTTGCTACCGCAGTTGGCGCACAATCTCAAAGTGTAACCATTAGCGGGCTTGTCACAGATAAGGCCACTAAAGAGCCAATACCAGGTGTTGGGATTACTGTCAAGGGGAAAACTTCAGGTACTGCCACGAATGACAATGGTAAATTTGTTTTTACTACTAACCTAAAAGCACCTTTCACAATTGTAGTCTCTTTTATCGGATATACCTCTATTGAAAAAGAAATCACGGGAAATGCGGCCAATTTGAATTTTGAATTGGAGTCTGGTACCGTACTGGGACAAGAGGTGGTCGTTTCTGCATCGAGAACGCCTGAGCGGATTCTTGAATCGCCCGTCTCTATTGAAAGAATGGGTGCCGCAGCCCTAAGGGAAATTTCTGCACCTTCCTTTTATGACGCGTTGAATAATTTAAAGGGAGTAGAGACGAGTGCACAGAGTTTGACTTTCAAGTCAATCAATACACGTGGATTTAACTCCAATGGAAATACCAGGTTTAATCAGTTTGTAGACGGAATGGATAACCAGGCTCCGGGACTTAATTTCTCTGTGGGCAATATCATAGGACTTTCAGATTTAGATGTGGAAAACGTAGAGTTATTACCGGGTGCATCATCGGCACTCTACGGGGCGGGTGGTATCAACGGTACCATGCTCATGACTTCTAAAAATCCATTTGATTATCAGGGTGCGAGTTTTCAGTTCAAGACAGGTGTAAATCACTTGAATGACAACAATACAGGGAACCAGCAGTACAATCAATTAGATGTTCGAATGGCAAAAGCCTGGAACAACAGATGGGCTGTAAAAGGAACTTTCTCTTTTCTGCAGGCAAAGGATTGGCAGGCTGATAATTATGATAACTTTGACAGAGCAGCCCGTACCTTTAAATCTGGAAACAGAACTACAGATCCGGCATATGACGGCGTGAATGTTTATGGAGATGAGGGTGCTCAAAATATGCGCAACGTAGCTCAGGCTGTCCTGAGCGCCGGCCAGCAACAATACATCACAAACTACGGTCTTGCAACTGGTGGCTTGGTTCCATCTGCTACGCAAATAGCGACGTTCCTAAGTACCAACGCACAGACCAGACCTTTTTATTTGGGTGTGGTTGCAAACCCCGCTTTATTGCCTAGTCAGGATGTTTCCAGAACTGGTTATGAAGAAAGGTCTTTAGTTGATTATAATACGGAATCTCTGAAAGCATCAGGATCCTTGCATTACAAAATTACGTCCACAATCCAGGCGATTGCGCAGTTGAACTGGGGAATGGGTACATCAGTGTATACTGGATCCGACAGATATTCATTGCGTAACTTCAGGATTGGTCAATACAAGTTGGAATTGAAAGGGGAAGACTTTTTTGTTCGTGGATACACTACACAGGAAAGATCGGGTGATTCATATATTTCTTCTATCCTGGGTAATTTCATGAACGAAGCTTCCAAGAAATCTCAGGACTGGTATCCTCAATATGTAGGCAACTATATTGGTGCCAGGGCATCCAATCCTTCAGTGACAGATGCACAAGCTCATGCAGCGGCCAGAGCTGCTGCCGATCAGGGAAGACTGATCCCGGGTACTCCGCAATTTGATGCAATGAAATATAGGATTATGAATACGACTATTGTCGCTACAGATATTCCTAATAATGTTTTTGGAGCTAAATTCAATGACAAGACCAATTTATACCACTATGAGGGTATGTATAACCTATCGAATGTGCTCAATAGCGTCGTAGAATTTCAAGTTGGGGGTTCTTACCGCATGTACCAATTGAGGTCCGGAGGAACCATTTTCGATGATTTGAATACTAAATTAGATATTAATGAATATGGTGCGTTTGGCCAGTTGGCGAAAAAAATGTTTGCCGATAAATTTAAACTATCTGTTTCAGGACGTTATGATAAGAGTACCAATTTTGATGGAAGGTTTACGCCAAGGATATCTGGAGTGTTGACGGTAGCGCCAAACAACAACCTGCGGGTTTCTTATCAAACTGGTTATCGTAACCCTACAACCCAAAATCAATACATCGACCTATCTGTTGCGGGTGGTGTGCAGCGCCTGATTGGTGGTCTGCCATCTATGTTGAATAAATACGGATTGTTGACTAATAAAAAAGCGTTTACTGATGTCAGCTATCGCGCTTTCCTTGCTTCCGCCGCAACGGGCACACCTAATCCTGCTTTATTGCAGACGTATGAATTTGATGCGAGAGGTGTACGTCCTGAAAGCGTAAAAGCTTACGAGGTCGGCTATAAAGGTTTATTAGGAACAAGATTCCTGATCGATGCTTATGCTTATTACAATACCTATAAAAATTTCATTACTTCAGTAGAGGTTTATCAGCAAAACGGAACAAGTTTTTCTAAATTTGGTGTTCCTATAAATGCTCAGGGTGAAGTAGATACTTATGGTGGTGCTTTAGGTATAGACTACTTGCTCGGTAGCTACAACTTAAGTGGAAACGTATCTTACAACAAGATCGGTGACCTTCCGGCAAATTACATCAATGATTTCAATACTCCGGAGATCCGTTACAATTTGGGACTGGGTAACAAAGAGGTTATCAAAAATGTAGGCTTCAATGTCAACTACCGCTGGCAGGATGAGTTTTACTGGAATTCTTCTTTCGCTTCCGGTACGGTTCCATCATTTAGCACTGTCGATGCACAAGTTAACTTAAAAGTTCCTTCAGTGAAATCGATGATCAAAATTGGGGGCTCCAATATCCTCAATAAATACTACTTTACTTCCTATGGAAATCCAGCTGTAGGCGCTTTGTATTACATAGGCTTTACCTATAACCCTTAGAATTAGTACTTAAAAAATCTTTATAATTCTTGAAAAGGCCCTGATCTCCATGTCAGGGCCTTTTTTTGTGCAGTGATTATCTCATAATAATCCTTTGGTTTTAATGGAAATTTTAACACTTTTAGGTACTAAAGCGATTTTTCATGGAAGAGACAAACGAAAAGGGAAAAGAATTAATAGAAAATATAAATGCGGCCGAAACAGAGGAAATTATTCAACACCTGAATAACCCTGTCACCGACCTGAAGCCTATTGTAAAGAAATACCTTGGCGAGGTAAAAGCAGTGGTTACCGAAGGGAACAGGTTCTTTTTCGGCGATGGCAGTGCAAGGGTAGAAGTACGTGTAGTGAGCGACGAGATCATCAGGGTTCGTCTCGCACCACATGGTGTGTTCCTCGACGATTTCTCCTATGCTGTTCCTGTGGTAGATCAGAAAGTCACTACCTTTAAAATGGAAGAGCTGGATGAATATTACGCTATCGCCACGAATACAGTCACATGTAAGATCCGCAAAGCCGATTTCCTGGTCTCTTTTACTGAAAATCAGACGCAGATGGTCATGAGCGAAGATGCTTTCCCTATGCACTGGGAAGAGAATGTGGAGTTTGGCGGTTACTACGTCTACGCAACCAAGAAATGTCAACCGGAAGAAAATTTCTTCGGACTTGGCGATAAATCCGGAAATATGAACCTGCGGGGGCGCCATTTCCAGAACTGGAACACCGACGCCTATTCTTTTGGCTGGGACCAGGATCCGCTTTACCGTACCATTCCTTTTTATACTGCAGTACATGATAAAGCTGCTTATGGTATTTTCTTCGACAATACCTTCCGCTCTTATTTTGATTTTGGCAGGGAAGACAATAGCAAGACCAGCTTCTGGGCAGATGGTGGGGAATTGCAATATTATTACATTCACGGTCCGCATCTAATGGATGTGGTCAAAAGATACCAAAGCCTGACCGGAACACACCCTATGCCTCCTAAATGGGCCTTGGGTTATCACCAGTGCCGCTGGAGTTATTATCCTGAGAAAAAGGTGAAAGAAATTGCCGATGGATTCCGCTCCAGAAATATTCCTTGTGATGCGATCTATCTGGATATCGATTATATGGATGGTTACCGATGCTTTACCTGGAATAAAAATCATTTTCCTGATCCAAAAAGAATGATCAAGGAACTGGCCAATGACGGTTTCAAAACCGTCGTGATGATCGATCCCGGAATTAAAGTTGACGACAACTATTGGGTATTCAAAGAAGGTAAAGAGAACAATTTCTTCTGTCGCCGTAGCGATGATTACTTTATGGAAGGTCATGTTTGGCCTGGCCGTTGCCAGTTTCCTGACTTTACCAATCCTGCAGTAAGGGATTGGTGGGGCGGTCTGTATAAAGAACTGGTAGATATCGGCGTTGCCGGAGTTTGGAATGACATGAATGAGCCTGCCGTGTTTGGATCAGGTACTTTTCCGAATGACGTAAGGCACAATTACGATGGCTACCGCGGCTCACACCGTAAGGCGCACAACGTCTACGGAATGCAAATGGTACGTTCTACTTACGATGGACTGAAAAAACTGATGCGCAATAAACGTCCATTTACCATTACCCGCGCGGGTTACTCTGGTATGCAGCGTTATGGATGTGTATGGACTGGGGATAATGTGGCTACCTGGGAGCACCTTAAAATTGGTAATATCCAGTGTCAGCGGATGTCCATTTCTGGAGTGCCTTTCTGCGGAACGGATATCGGAGGTTTCAGCGGAGAGCCTGATCCGGAATTGTTTACACGCTGGATCCAGTTGGGTACTTTTTCTCCCTTCATGCGCGCGCACTCTGCCGGTGATACCGCAGAAAGAGAGCCATGGAGCTTTGGAGAACCCTATACCAGCATCAACAGGACTTATATAGAACTGAGGTACCGTTTGATGCCTTACCTGTATTCCGTATTCTGGGAACATCACCGTTATGGATTCCCGATCCTGAGGCCTTTAGTGATGCTTGAGCAGGAAAACCCAAGCACCAGCTTCCGTCAGGATGAGTTTACTTTTGGCGACAAGATCCTGGTTTGTCCGGTCTTAGAGCAGGGAGCCTCTTCACGTGTGGTCTACCTGCCTAAAGGCAAGTGGTATAATTTCTGGACGCATGAGGTTCTGGGAGGGGAGAGTGAACATACGATCGCTACGCCTCTGGATCACATGCCGCTGTTCGTCAGGGCAGGATCTGTGATCCCGGAATATCCGGTGATGCAGTATGTTGGCGAAAAGAACATCGAAGAAGTGCTGTTGAATGTGTACTTTGCCGACTATGAAGTCAATTCATTCCTGTACGAAGATCATGGAGATACTTTTGCTTATGAGCAGGACATCTATTCGGAGAAGAAGTTCATGGTAAAAGGAACAGCTTCCTCGCTGTCAATTGAGCAAACCAGAGATGGCTTATATACCCCGAATTATGAACTTTACAACTATAATGTGGTCGGATTGCCATTTGGTGTAAACAAAATCACGGTCGACGACGTTGATGTTACAGATTATACACTCGATGAACGCAATTGTTTGCGTTTCAAATCAAATAAAAATTTCACAACAATAAAAATATACAACTAAATGGGGGTGCTTGCCTATAGCTTATTCAGCGATTTTGACATTTCATTATTCATTTCAGGCAAGCACTTTCGGTTGTACGAAAAATTTGGGGCACACCTCATTGAGGTAGCCGGAACGACAGGTACTTATTTTGCTGTCTGGGCACCCAATGCGCAGGCAGTCCATGTGATTGGCAACTTCAACCATTGGAGTAAAACAGCGCATTCGCTCAATCGGAGGCTGGATTCGTCCGGTATCTGGGAAGGCTTTATTCCCGGTGTTGCAAAAGGGGAGGTCTATAAGTATGCAATCCTTGGCTTCGAAGGACAACTCGTTGAAAAAGGGGATCCCTATGCAATCAAGTGGGAACATCCACCAAAAACCGCTTCTGTCGTCTGGGAAAACGATTACCAGTGGAGCGATAAATCCTGGATGAAAAAGCGCGCGAAGATCAATGCACTCAATAAACCCATGTCGGTCTATGAACTGCATTTGGGCTCCTGGCAGCGTGATCCCAGCGAGCCTAAAAGGGTATTGACTTACAAGGAAATCGCAGCAAGCCTCGTACCTTATGTGATTGATATGGGCTTTACCCATGTGGAGCTGATGCCCATCATGGAATATCCTTTTTATCCATCCTGGGGATATCAGATCACGGGTTATTTTGCAGCCAGCAGCAGGCATGGTACACCGCAGGAACTGATGTACCTGATTGAACAACTGCACAAACACGATATTGCTGTGATCCTGGATTGGGTACCTTCACATTTTCCCGGAGACCAGCATGGTCTGTATCACTTCGATGGTACGCATTTGTATGAGCACGCCGATATGCGCAAGGGATTTCATCCCGATTGGAAATCCTATATTTTCAATTACGACAGGAATGAGGTACGCTCTTTCCTGATCAGCAATGCGATGTACTGGCTCGATCAGTTTCATGCAGATGGCTTACGTGTAGATGCTGTGGCTTCTATGCTGTATTACGATTTCTCCAGAAAAGCTGAAGACGCCGCGACCAACGAGCACGGTGGCAGGGAAAACCTGGGAGCCATTGCTTTCCTGAAAGATATGAATGAGGCGATCTATGGGAGCTTCGTAGGCGTCCAGACCATTGCTGAAGAGAGCAGTACTTACCCTGGTGTAACGCATCCTGTATACGCAGGCGGACTAGGTTTCGGGATGAAGTGGATGATGGGCTGGATGAACGATACACTTAAGTATTTCAAGAACGACCCGATCAATAGAAAACACCACCACCATCAGCTGACCTTTGCCATTACTTACGCTTTCAGCGAAAACTTCATGCTACCTTTTTCACATGATGAAGTCGTGCACGGAAAGTCGTCCATGATCTATAAAATGCCTGGCGATGAATGGCAGAAGTTCGCCAATCTCCGGGTATTGTACGCATACATGTTTACTCAGCCCGGCACTAAACTGCTGTTTATGGGTAATGAGTTTGCTCAGACTCATGAATGGGACTTTAAAAATTCACTGGACTGGCATTTGCTTCAGCATCCGCCACACCTGGGAATGCAGAAAACGGTAAGGGCCATCAATAAACTGTACCGGTCGGAGCCTGCACTATACGAGTATAGTTTTTCTCATGAAGGATTTGAATGGATCAACGCAGATGATGCCGACCATTCCGTTTACATTTACATCCGCAAAGGTAAGAAGGCAAAGGATACACTAATTGTCATCTTAAATCTTACCCCCGTGTACCGTGAAAATTACCGGGTCGGACTGCCTTTCAAAGCCAAATGGAGAGAGCTTTTCAATACGGATGAGGAGGAGTTTTTTGGTAGTGGTAAACTGAATACCGGTACTTTACTACCTGAGCAGGAAAACTGCCACGGCCGGGAATTCTCTATCGAAATCAACGTGCCACCTTTAGCCGCCATCGTTTTAAAGCAAGGAAAATAGCGAGCAGGACCAGGATCACGATTCCTGAGGGAATGATCCAGTCTTGCCAAAGTATCGCAGCTTTAAGGGCTATGCGTTGGTCGTGGCCCATATAGATCAGTGCGTCCCAGTAGTAGGGCAGGTATTCCTGTTCCGCATTCCGGCCTCCTGAAAGCCAGCTTAGTTTCGCATGTCTTAAGGCCTCACTTACGCTTTCTCCTTTGATGAGGTTTTTATAACTCTCTGAAGTGATGGTCGCCGCGGCTTCATCATTCACATTCCAAAGTCCCGCAATGGTCCCTTTCGTGCCAATCGCCGCAAATCCCCTGCTCAGGCTAATGATTCCTTCACCTTCTGCCATCATACCGTCTGCCGTTCTACAGGCACTGAGTACCACGAGATCCGGAGCAGATTTTCTGGCAGAGAGTTCGAAAAGAAATACGGGTTTATCTTCGAAAGCTAATGTCGGTTCCTGCTGTATGCCGGAAAGATACGAATGGGTGCTGATGTGAAGTACAGAAGATTGTTCGAAGGACTGAAAAAACTGCCCCGCTGTTGCCTTTGCATCCATGAGGAAATCTCCGGACACAAGGTTTTTCAATGCCGCGGCCTCTTTTGCTACTGCTGGGATAGACTGCTTGCCCTTATGTTGATGGGTGATGAACAGACCCGAAAAACCCTGAGCTGAAGGAGTGTTCTGATCGGATTGCTGCAGCAGGGTCCGGATAGAAAAAGCATAAGCAATGCTTGCTTTTTTAATCAGGAAAGGCCATCCTGAGATTGCCGCAGTATACCGATTATTGGTCACTAAGCCATCAAAGGAAAGATAGCCCAGCACCTCATCTGGAATGATGATCAGGCGGTCGCTTTTCCGGATGTGGAAGGAACCCAGAAGCAACTGATATAAATTATAAGATGACTTGAAATAGGCTTTGGGATTATTGGTCATGGTCGCCGGACCATGCTGATAATAACGGTTTACAAAATCGCTGATTTCCTGCCGGATCAGGCCGGCATTGCGAACACGCCTGATGTGTTTTACTCCTTGTCTGGAGAGCTCAATGGCATATAAATCGTCGCTGCCTATGAAAAACTCAATGAGCTGCTGGCCGGCCGGCAGCTTTCTAAACAGTTCCGCAACACCCTCTTCATTCAGTGTGGATGCCTTCATCGCAGGATATTTATTGCGCAGCTTTTTCTCTACAGCTTCTAGTTTGAACTGCAGTTCTGCACTGTGTTTAGTCAGGGAGTTGATCTCTTCTGGTTCCCTCAGCAATTGACTCTCGTTATAGGCTATGGCCCGTTCCAGACTTTGCTTTACGGAAAATAAGGTGTCTTTGGTTTGGAGGGTCAGTTGCTGCTGGTTCCTGCGGATGTCATCCAGCAGGCTGCGGGCCTTAGCTTTTTCGATGATGTCCGTGATGATTTCTGCGTATTGCTGTTTACCGCTTCTTTGTAAGAGATCAAAAGCAATGGCAATGGCTTTCTCAGCCATATTTCTGCTCTCTGCCTGAAAGCGTTGCCGGGTTTTTACATCGGCCAGTTCCAGGCGGATCTGGTCGGCCGCAAACAGTGAAAGCCTGATGTTTTCCAATGCCTGCTCCCCTTTTCCTAAATCCAGGCTGGCCAGGGCTTTTTGATAAAAAACATCTACCAGGCGGTTGTCCCCGTAAATCTTGCTTCTGTTCAACAATAGCTTCTTGTCAAGAATACCCAATGTATTTAGGGTATTGTTAAAATGGCCGATCGCTTCTGCGGCAAAGCCTTGTTTAAGGCATATCTTGCCGATTTGTGTGAGGATGTAGGCCTGCTCTCTCAGTCTGTTGCCTTTGTAATATTGCTCATTGATCTGGACTGCCAGTCTGTAGTAGTTTTGTGCTTGTTGGTATTGCCCTTTCGCAAATTGTACATCTCCGGCAGTGATATAGCTGCTGAGCAGCCAATAGGCAGTTTGCAGGTCCTGTGCCAGTTTCCTTTGGACCAGGATATTTATACTGATCACTTCTTCCGCTGCTTTCAACTGGCCAAGGTCTTTGTAGATATCGGCCTGTGTATTGCCAAGCAGGATTTTTAAATGGGCATCTTGCCCTGCTTGTGCAAAGCCCAGTTGAATACATTCCATGGCTTTTTTCTGATTGCCAAGGGAACGGTAGGAGATGGCCATATTGTTATAGGTAGAGGCTGCCAGGAGCCGGTCTTTTTCTCTGACAGAGAAGTCGAGTATTTTTTGCTGAATGAATAATGCCCGTTCATAGTCGCCAAGTCGCGTATAGTCATTAGCCCATGGCTTCAGTACATAGTCGGTAATGTCGATGTTCAGGTTGTGCTCCGACCAGAAGTTATAGGCCTGTTCATAACTGTTTATAGAGGCCAGCACATTCCCTGAGAACAATTGATTGTAGCCCTGATTGCTGAGCAGCATCAGCCAGGCTTCCTTCTCATCAATAGCGCTGGCTTTGCGCCAGGCCTCTTTTTCTGAGTTCATCAGGAAAGTCAGGTGTTTTCTCCGGTTCAGGTTGCTGTGATCGATCCTGGTATAGATCCAGTCACTGAGCTTGTCTTCTTTTTTCAGGGAATCGAGCTGGTGCCGGAGCTGCGGATCGGCTATTTCGGGTGTTTGTACCAGGCTAAACACCCATAAGGAAATCCACAGAAACCTGCTTAGAATTTCCACGTGAGGTAAGTGATCAATCGGTTGTCGGCCCCCTGCAGGGTGAACAGATAGCGAAAGCCTATGGAAGGACCAACCCTGACTTTACCCAGTTGCACATCTGCAAAAAGGGTATTTTGGAAATCGCTGAAACTGCTTTTGATTTTATCGTACGAAGCACTTACGCTGGTTGTGCCGCCCGATTGCAGCAATTCCAACAGGCCTGTTCTGGAAGGCAGCACTTGCTTATCCAGGTTCAGGGACACCAATGTGCCCAGTCCTGCGCCAATAAACTTATTGAAGTTTCTCCGGATCTGTAATGGTACCAGGTTTAAAGTCAGTATTTTAGTTTTGTTTAAGCTGTCGATATAACTGATTCTTGCCTCCTGTTTTCTGCCGTCGGCACCCGCATAGGAAATGATGGTCCCATCTCCGGGTGTCCGTTTCACGAGATAGGACTTCTCAGCGAAAGTACTCGCATAAAGTTCTACCTGCCAGTAGTAGCGCTGCGGTGCATAGGGAGCCAGGCTAAGACCAAAAGTAAGGTTCTTTTGTCCGGAGAAGGGCGTGTTCCCGCTTTCGAAATGAAATCCGTAGCCCGCAATGATGCCAGGTGAAAGCCCCATCTTATATTTGCCAGTTGCGCGGTTGGTGTAGATCGGTTCGTTCTTGTCGAACACAATTGCCGCGCCGCTTTTGAAGGGTAGCTTTTTAGGTTTTTCCTTGAAGCCAATGCTGTATTCCACATAGCCCATGGTAGAATCGGCATCCTTTACACCTTTCTGTTTCATGCCCGGCAGGTAAATGTTTTTAAATACAAAATGTACACTGTCTGCAGTATGTACCGTATCCATAGCACTCTGATTGGCATAGGCCGAATCGGCCATGATCAGTTTGGGCTTGGAGTCCAGGATGCGGATCGAGCTGGCATCCAGTGCTTCTGGAATCACTACGCCTACATCTACCTTTTTTGCAGGGCCTTTACCGGTATTCTGAAAGCGTACCCTATAAGTAAGCTGTTTTTTCTTGCCGACGAAACGGAAGTTCATCCGGCTGTTTTTCAGCATCATTTTATTGGGATCGTGAGAAGCCACAATCTGTAATTCCATGGTGAAGAACTCAGTGCTGGCCAGGGGATTGTCCGGCACAAACATACCTGTCAGTTTTAGTACAGCATTGGTATCCTTGAGCATATCGGGTGTAGTCCTGAACTGCAGAAACAAAAACCTTTCCTCGCCGGCCTTTAGATTTTCAAATTTCCAGCTTTCGGAGCTCTTAAAAGCATCCATTTTTTCTTTGATCAGCGCAGTACCTTGCTCATCGAACACAAACTGATGGTTTTCTGGTAATTGAGGCCCTGCAAGACTGGCATAAAATGAGGCCTCTTCGTTTACTGTTTTCAAGGCGGCGAAGTTGGCTTGTTTTTCCAGTACGGTCTTTTTCTCCCCATTGTAAGGCCGGGTTTCTATCAGCTCGAAATTGTCCTTGCTGAATTCCTTGTCATTGTATAAAACGGAAAGCGTTCCGTTGAGTTTGTCGATGCCGTTCTCGCGTTTGTTTTTATAACCCAATACCAGCATAATGTCTTCGCCTGGCTTAGGCATACAATTCGTTTTCAGTTCGATGGATCCTGCGGATTTAAAGAAAGCCGGCTCAGTTGTATTCACAGCAGCCAGCACTGGTCTGCTACTTCCCGGTTTCAAAGGTTTCGGACGGGAGGGAGGTGGTTTTCCATCATCATAGCTGTTCGTGGCAAATAGCCTTACATTGTACAGCAGGTCATCCGGATAAGCATGTTCAGGCGCTTCTTCAAAGGAAAACTTTCCATCTCCAAATTCCCAGAAGTAGGTATAGAAGGGTTCGGGAGCCCCGGCGATCTGACGGAGTGGGCGAAGGACTGAACTGAATTTAACCAGGCCATTTTCAGTTTTGTGGTTGATGACCGCTGGTACAGTATCAGCAGGCAGCACCAATGGTGGACTAGCCTTGGGCGTCAACTGCTTTTGTGCTGCTGCACTTAGCGAAAACAAACAACAAACTGTAAAAATAAAGCCTTTCATCCTGTTAGTAATATTAGTAAAAATTTCTGTAAAACTAAAAAAGGATAAAGTCCCGGTTACAGGACTTTATCTCAGTTGTTGTTTTTATAAGCAGATGGTAAGAACGGATTAGTAGTTATCGAGGCTGCTGATCGCTGCTTGCACGGCGGCTTCAGTAGTTTCAGTTAAAGTCAGGTTGATGGTTTGGTTAGCGGTCAGGGTAGTTTCTACTGCTGCGTAATAGTATTTGCCATCTTTGATAGAGAAGGAGAACATGCGGCCTTCCGATCCAATTGGCATGCTATTGTCATAGCTTTTCACTTTGTTTGCACCGTCAGGAGTATACAATTGTGCTACTACGTTGGCACCTTTTGCACAGAAGTATACAAAAGTTTCGCCGCTATAAGCGTGGAAGCTGGCCATGCTGCCTGGGTTATTCAATACTTCTACCCTGATGGTAGTTTTTGGATTGGCGTTGTTGTAAAAGGTATCACAATTTACCCAGCCCAGGTTTCCAAAATCAAAGGTAAAGGCAGCTTGTGAAGCACCTACTTCTTTCATACCTACACCATTGGCATTCCTCGGAGCAGCCCAGGCCATTTGTGCTGCGGCACCAGCTACCAGTGGTTGGTTGTTTTGGTCTACGCCCAACCAGAGTTGAGTGGCTCCATCTCTTTTGGCAGGAATGGCTATTTTAATCGGAACGGCCAGGTTGTGGTCTACACTAACACCGTTGGCTTTCACATCCACAAAGATGAAACCGTCGGATACCAAAGGTGCACCTGAAGAATGGTTGGTATTGGAACCGGTCAGGATCACGGCACTTCTTTTCAGTACTTCATATACTTCTACGGTTACTGTTCCTGTTACTGCTACACCACCTTTGGTCAGTGAGCCGACGGGGAAGGTAATTTTTGTACCATCTAAAAAGCTTACTGTTTGTGGCAATGCCGACGCATTGATTTCTTTACGTTGTTTTTGTGCGCCGAATTTAGCAGTGAACTCGCTGGCGCTATTGACCGTATTGGTTTTGATGTCGCTGTTTTCTTTTTTACAAGCTACGCCAAGCGCGATTAAGATGATGAATAATGCTGAGGTTAAGTTTAAAGTTTTCATGATGTTTCGTTTTTAAATTTGCTTACTCTTTTCAGGCTTTTCAGCGTCCGCCATTTATGTGATTCGTAATGATATCAGCACCGCCCAACTTTTGTTACCCCCTGTTTCGAAAAATATTTTAAATTAGTGGCGGTATCCTATATATACCCCACGCCAATGGCCAAAAACATACATTCAGATCAACGCTTAATTACCGGACTGGTACAAAATGACAGTGCGATCATCAACGAGATCTATAAGCGCTGTGCAGGAAAAATTAAATCCTGGATCCTGTTCAACAATGGGACTGAAGATGATGCTGCAGATATTTTTCAGGAGGCCCTGATGGATATCTATAAACAGGGTAAGTATAAAGGGCTGGAACTGACCTGCCCCTTCGAACCCTATATCTTATTGGTTTGTAAGCGAAAATGGCTCAATGAAATCAAGAAAAAATCAATTCTGCCGGTAACAAATAACGAGGAGGATTTATTACATATCGGAGAAGATACATTTGCAAACGCAGACTATCTGGAAAACCAGGAAGCACAGTCGAAGCTGTTTTTCAGTGCATTTGAAAAATTAGGGGAACGCTGCCGCGAAATCATATCATGGAGCATAAAAGGTGAGGCACAGGAAAAAGTAGCCGAAACCCTGGGCGTCACTTATGGTTACCTGAGGAAAAAGAAGTCGGAATGCATGGCAACTCTGGTAAAATTGGTTCAATCTACTAAAACGGAAGAATGATGAATGAGGAGAAATTATTAACTGTTGCGCGTTACCTTGAGGGCGACATGGAGCAGGAGGAAAAGCAAGGATTCGAAGCCCAGCTTCAGACAGATACAGAATTGCAGCAAATCCTGAGGGAGTATGAGGACATTCATCAGACCTTAAAAATGCAGTTGGCACCCGATGCACAGGATCAGCAGGTGCAGCAAACACTTCAGCAGTTCAACCGGGAGTACTTTAAAGCAGAGGTACTACCGCAAAAGACAGAAGCTAAGGTCTTTTCTATAAAACCTTACCTGAAATGGATCAGCATTGCTGCGGTATTGATCATTGGCTTGCTGGTATGGGCACCATGGTCGGCAGATTTGTACGAGCAATATGCGATCAGTCGGCAGATGTCGGTGGCGGAGCGTGGCATCGGTCAGGAAGAGCCATTGGGACAGGCCGCAACTTTGTTCAATAAGAAGGACTATGCTGCGGCGCGTAAGATTTTGCAAAGGCAGTATATGGAAAATCCCAACTATCCATTGTTGTCCTATTATTTTTCCATCACGCTCGTAGAGACCGGACAGGGATACGAAGCGAGAACTGTGCTGATGAAATTGCATGAGGGTGAATCTGCTTTTAAATATGATGCCGCCTATTATGTTGCACTGAGTTTTTTAAAAGAAGATAAGAATAATGATGCGCTGATCTGGCTGCATAAAATCCCTGAAGGAACGGCCAATTATAACAAAGCACAGGAGTTGATTGCCCGTTTGAACTGAAATGTTGCAGAATAATCAGTCAAACCTGTTCTCTGCTAGATGACCAGGCCTACGCAGCAGTACTTTATGTTTTTTTGTTTCAAATCTTAGAATTATGAAACAGAAAAAACATTTATGCGGCCTGGTATTCGCTTTACTATGGCTGCCACAATTACTCTTCGCACAGAAGCGTGAAGATTTCTTGAAGATGAAAGCCGGCGACTGGTTTGAAGTGCTGGTATCAGATACGGCAAGGAAACCCAATAATGAAAGCTACCACTACAACGTCAGGTATTTGTTAAAGAAGGTTGAGGGGAATGGCCACAAAGAATTTGCGGTGACTTTCGAGCGGATCAGGGTCGTATCTTCAATGGGAAAGATACCTCTGGGGTATGACTCCTATTATCCTCCCTATAAACAAGGTTTGTTACAGAAATCACAGAAACCTTTCTTTATCACAGAAGCAAATCAAAATGGAAAAATCCTGAGCATTGTGCCTCAGGGGATCTTTCCTAAGATGGAGCTCCATGAGATCAGTTCAAGGAAGGAATATGGTGGAAGCGCAGCAGAGTTTGAGCCTATCCATGAAGAAACAGCGAAATATATTTCCCAGCTCATCTTTACCGCAATTAGCCATGGGGAAAAGGATTGGCATAATGGGCAGTTATACAAGGATTCGGGACTTAGTTTCCTGGTCAGCTCAGCCTCCTTCATACTTCAGCACAACCTGCGGATAGCAGGAAAGATCAGCAATGTCAATCAGCAAGTTAGAGATGGTCTGAGTCTATACCTGCCAAACTCAGATCAGGAATTTCAGATTGCTAAAGATGGAAGTTTTAAATTGGCTGCTTTCATTACGGAAGGCACCGCCGCTACCCTACGCTACCGTTTCTCAATGAAAGGTGAGCGCGCTGATCAGTCGCACCCAAATGGAGTAGATGTAGTGAGGGCTGTGCAGGAATGGGAAATACCTTTGTTTTTAAGACCAGGTGATAGCCTAAACATCAGTGCAGATGGGAATGACCTGATCAATAGCCTTCAGTTTAAGGGCAGTGCTGCTCCGGCAGCTGCATTGAGCTTAGAATTGGCCAAAGTTATTCAGCATAGGAAAACTCCGGAAATCCCATATTCTCCTACCTCATTTTCTGCTCAGAATTTTATGCAGGCGCAGGAATCAGACCGCGCGGCTTTCCTTAAAGTGCTTAGGGATGGTAGGGCACTGGTCAGTAAAGAATCTTATCAGTTTCATGCGCTCAGGTATGCATTTGAACAAGCCAATGCCCGTTTAGATTTTCTAAGCAAGACCCAATATTTACCGAATCCTGGTGCCGGAGGAACTTTTGAAGGCTTTCCGGACAGATTCTTCCAGGCTATCGATACGCTGCCTGTCCTAATGGTCGATTACACGCAGACCAATTGGTACAGTTCTTTTCTCAATTCGTATAAGATGTACACCATTTGGAAGTCTGGAAAATACAATGGTGGCTCATCCGGATTCTTTCTCGGAGATTACGTTTTGTCTTTGAACTACTTCAGACGTTTCCCACTGTACTCATCTCTGGCAGATGCTTTTGAAAATGAACTGAGCAGCAACAGTTGGAAAGCTGGACAGACTTTAAAACCATACTATGATGATTTCATCAACAATTGTGGAGATACAGCCTTAACTGGTGTGGTGAAGGAAAAATGGGAGACGCTTTCTACCTGGGCTCCCGGGAAACCGCTCCCTTTGAAGCATATTAAACTTGTTGATGGGAGTATCCTGGACTTGTCTAAATTCAAAGGCAAAGCGTTGAGCATTACCTTTAATTATCACTATCCAGATGAAATGAAACGGTTGCTGGAGCGGATCAAAAAACAAGATGCTAAAAATGTTCATTTCCTGATCGTACAATTGAAAGAAAACGGCTTTCCGCCATCTACCGTCGCAGAGGAATTGAAAAAGCTGCCGCAGGTGACCTATGTAGAAATATCCAGTAAAAACGAAGAATTAGAAGATGCGGTTTTGCTGAATAACTTCGACATGAAAACGTTCGTCCTCGATCCTGAACTACTGATCGTGGAAGACAACATCGACGACAGGCCAAATACCCTTCCCAAAGACAAAACCTTCGAAGAAGCAATCCAAAAAGCGCTATCCCCAAAAAAGATGAGCAAAGCAGATAAAGCTGAATTGATAAAAACGATAGTATGGAGCCTGGGCTCCATACTATTTGCCGGTTTTGTCTTCTTCTGGATCTATAAAGTGAGGATCGCGAATGTCAAAAGAAAAGAGGTGCTAAAAAGACAGATCAAGGAATTGGAGATAAAAGCCATTCGTTCCCAAATGAACCCGCATTTCATGTTCAACGCATTAAATTCTATTCAATCATTGATCAATAACCACCAATACAAGGAAGCAAATGTGTACCTGGAAAAGTTTTCTTTATTGATGAGGAGGGTGCTTAACAATTCAGAAAAGAGCTTTGTCAGCTTGTCCGACGAATTGGAAGCGGTCACGCTTTACGGAGAACTGGAAAAACTGCGTTTTGATTTTGTCTTTAGCATTTCAATTGATAAAGGCATCAATACTGATCTGATAGAAATACCGGGTATGATCATTCAGCCCCTGGTGGAAAATGCAATTTTACATGGCATTGCACAGAAAGGAACTGCGGGGAAACTGGAAATTCAGATCAGCACTGAGCACAAATACCTTAAAATTGAAGTTTCAGACAATGGACTTGGTTTGAAAAAGGATATCACCACAACTCCACAAAATGGCTTCGGCTTAAAGCTGGTCATGGAACGCCTGAATTTATTGAATGAACAGGGCGCTGATGGTAAATTAAATATAAGCCCTAATTTAGGGGAAAATGAAAGTGGCGTTACTGCAACATTGACCATTCCAATAGATTAAAAAAATGAAGATCAAAAGCATTATTGTAGACGATGAACCCAAAAGCAGGAGCAACCTAAAGCAACTGCTCGCAGAATATTGTCCTACAGTAGAAGTCATTGCGGAAGCCGATTCGGCCGCTAAAGCACTGCCGCTCATCGCGGAACATCGACCAGACCTGCTTTTCCTCGATATAGAAATGGGCGAGCTTTCTGGTTTTGACCTGTTGAAATTACTCAACGGAAAGCAGAGCTTTGAACTGATCTTTGTCACCGCTTTTGATAAATACGGCATTCAGGCAGTGAAGGCCTGTGCTATAGATTACCTCTTGAAACCCATCAACATCCTTGAACTGAGCAATGCAGTAAACAAAGCGATTCAACAGATCGGTCCCAAAAAGGAAAATGAGCGTCTGAAAGAGCTGGTGGCAAATATCGACCGCAAGGACGAGGAGCAAAAGATCGCTGTCCCCCTGGCCGATAAGATTGAGTTCATTGCCATTGGTAAGATCATTCGCCTGGAAGCTGAGGGCAACTATACCCATTTTTACCTCGAAGGCGAAAAGCACCACCTGGTCTGCAAAACTTTGAAAGAATACCAGGAACTGTTAGAATCCCATCAATTCATTCGCACCCACCAGTCGCACCTCATCAATTTCCGTAAGATCTCGGCTTATGTCAAGACAGAAGGAGGTTACATCGCTATGGAAGATGGCAGTCAGGTCCCCATATCCCGTCAGAAGCGGGAAGAGGTACTTGCCCGTATTTTGCGCTAAGCTGGTTACATCGCTACTCTTCAGCTTCAGAAAAACCTGCGATCTTAAAATTCGTCCATTCGCCCTCTGTCTGCAAGGAAAAACTCAATTGATGGCTCAGGAGGATCTCTTTGCTGAGGGTCAATCCGATACCCTGCCCATTCTTTTTGGTGCTGAAAAAAGGTGTGAAAAGTTGCTGGCTGATTTCTCCGGGGATACCGGATCCATTGTCAGAGATGCAAAGCATCGCAGGTTCACGTAGACTCTCTATGCGGATGGTACCCTGCATCTGCACCGCCTCCAAAGCGTTTTTAAAAATATTGATCAGTGCCTGCTCCATTTGTATGCTGTCCATCATTAGCCACAATTCGCCCGGACAAAGCTGCAACTCCCAGTTTACCGCTTTCTCTCTCCCTGCTGCTTCCATCAACAGTTGTACAGAATTCAACAGCTGATTCAGGTCGTGTTTTTGTAGTTGAGGCTCAGGTAGCTTTACCACTTCAGCAAAATTGGAGATCACTTCCGTCAGGGCTTTATTCCTGTTGATCGCTACGTTCAGTGCATTTTCATAGTCTACACGGTTGGAAGGATGCAGCTGATCCTTGAATTGGATTACTGTAGACAGGATGGAGTTGATGGCGCCAATAGAATTGTTGGTCTCGTGAGACATGATCCGAATCACCTTCTCGTAAGCACTTTTCTCCTTTTTATAGATTTCATCATTCAGTTCCTCAATGAGGATGAAATGATGGGAGTAGCCCAGGTCTACGAAATGGGCCTTCTGACATTTGTAGATGGCCGAACCGTTGATGGTAATGATGGAAGATGCTCCATTACCCAGTTTGGAGATTTCCTGTGCCAATTGACCAGGGATTTCCGCCAAGGCCATGCCCTTGGAACTTAAACTGTCCAGCTGCATCATTTGAGCTGCGGCTTTATTGAATGTGCTGATGCGGTTATTTTCCTCCAGCATAATTATCCCGGCAGGAGAGGCCTGGATCAGCTTGTCCAGTACATGGTTTTTTTCGCTTTGCTTGATGCGCTCTTCGCGCAGCTGATCGATCATCTGGTTGTATACCCCAATGAGCTCATCCATTTCAGTATGCCCGGTCAGCACCAGTCTGCTGTTGAAATCCTGGTCTTTGATGGCTTCTATGCCAGATGAGATCAGCTTCGCGGGCTGACTGATTCCCCGGTACAGCCAGACTGAAGCGGCCAGGGAGAGTACCAGCAACAATTCTCCGGCTACAAAAACAGGACGCTTTTCTGCGGGCAGACTGACCAAAAGCAGCAGCAGGATCAGGTGCATGAGCACCGTGAAAAGGATGAACTTATTTCTGAGCTTCATATGGAATGTTGTATTTCTCCAGTTTGCGGTAAAGTGTGCCGCGGCTGAGTCCGAGCGAACGAGCTACCTTGCTGATGTTTTGCTGATGGTGCTCCATGGCTTTGCGGATCATCGAAAGCTCCATTTCGTCAATCGTCATGCTGCCAACTGCCGGCAGGCCAGCTTCTGCCGAAGGCTTACTCGCCCATTCCATCTGCTGTTCGAAATCTTTAATTTCTAAAGTGTCTTTTTCTGATACCAATACGGTGCGCTCCACGATGTTTTTCAGTTCCCGGATATTGCCGGAAAGGTAAAGCTCCTTGAGCCAGCTGAGGGCTTTCTGACTAATCTTCAGGCCAGATCGATTATACAATGCTTTGAGGTTGTTTAAGAAATAATTGGCCAGCAAGGGAATATCACCCGAGCGTTGCCGCAGGGGGGGAAGGTTCACTAAAATCAAATTGATGCGGTAATACAGGTCTTCCCTAAACTTTTTCTCTGCCACCATCTCCTTCAAATTCCGGTTGGTTGCACAGATCACCCGAACGTCTACTGTTCGTGTGCGGCTGTCGCCGAGCACCTCATAGGTTCTGTCCTGCAGTACCCTTAGCAGTTTCACCTGGCTGTTTAGGTCCAGATCGCCGATCTCATCCAGAAAAATAGTGCCTTTATGTGCCATTTCGAACCTGCCCATGCGGTCGTTTTTGGCATCGGTAAATGAACCCCGCTTGTGGCCGAACATCTCACTTTCAAAAAGCGAAGAGGAGATGCCGCCGAGGTTTACTTTTACAAATGGTCTGTTCCTCCTGGAGCTATTCTGGTGGATGGCTTCTGCAATCAGTTCTTTTCCAGTGCCGCTTTCGCCGATGATCAGCACAGAAGCTTCGGTGGAACTGATCCTTCCGATGGTTTTCAATACCGTTTGCAGCTGCGGATCATCGCCAATGATATTCTCAAAACCATATTTGTCATTGAGCTGCTTACGGCTTGCAGAGCCCTCAGGCAGCTCAGCAGCCGATGCCGACAGACCAATGGCCGTTTTGAGTGAATTCAACAGGTGCTGGTTGTCCCAGGGTTTATTGATGAAATCCGCTGCCCCGATTTTCATACCTGCTACCGCAATTGGGATAGACCCCCAACCCGTCATCAGGATCACAGGCAGCTCTGGCTTTAGCTCCTTGATGTGTTTTAAGGCAGTCAGGCCTTCTGTACCAGAGGTTTCCCTGGAAAAATTCATATCGAGCAGTACTGCTTTCAATTCATTTTCGGCGATGAGTGCATAGCCCTCCTCAGGATCAGCAGCAGTCAGCGTAGTCCAGCCCTCATGTTTCAGAAAAAGGCTCAATGAAGTGCGTACCGCCAGGTCATCGTCTATAATCAGGATCATCGTTCTTATAATAATAGGCTAAAATAACATAATTTTAATCATCGTGTAAGGCTTCTGCAGGATGGATCTTTGCTGCGAGGTAGGCCGGGTAAAGTGCACATAGGCTCACTAAAGCATAAATGAATATGGTTGCGGTAATCATTCCGATCACATAGTCTTCGGGTTTACCCTCCAGCACGTCGAATAGCATGAATTGATATCCGGCTATGATGCCAAGCACCAGTGCCAGGGTAGTCAGTGCCAATACCTCCATAATGATCTGCCGGTAAATATCCCCGGATGTGGCACCTGCAGCTCGCCTGATCCCTATTTCGCCTTTCCGCTTGTTGATCGTTTGGTAGAGTGTACTGTATAGGCCCAATACGATATTGACAATCAGGAAACCGGCTACGATAGACAATACGGTGAAAAAAGATTTGCTGTTGTTTTCTTTATCTTGTTTATACTGACTAATGGGGTTGATGCCATCATAATCATTAGGTCCGGTCATCGTGTGTTTAAGTACTTGGCGCATTTCCTGATAGATCTTTTCATTCAGTGGTGTTTTCAGTTTTACCAGCATGGAACCGTATCCTGATATGGTATCCATCCAAAAATAGTAGTTCTTGATGTCTGAGGCCCTGGAGATGTCTCCTATATCTTCCGATACGCCGATGACCATCGGATGCATTTGGCCAATCGTCACTTTCTTGCCGACTGCGGAAGTATTGGGGAAAAATGCCTTACGCATGTTGTGCCCAATTATAATGACACCTCCGGGTGAATAAATGTCGTCCCGCTTAAACCATCTGCCCTCCAGTATTTTAAAGCCTAACATTTTTTGGAGGTCCTCGTCCGCATGAATTTGATAGGCATTATCAATAGTAGAATCAACGCCGACCACCATTTGAGAAAAGCCAAACCGGTAGGGTATAAAATCTGTATGACTGACAGATTGGACGCTCTTCATCTGCAAATAGTTTTCCTTGATCAGGCGCTTTTCTTGCGGACCGGAGGCATTCCATCTGACTTCAACGACACGATCGACATCTATATTTTTGGTTTCCGAATAAAATGCCCTGGAAGAAACCAGGGCAAAGGCTAAAAAGCTGCTGGCCAGAAAAAAGAGAAATAATTCTGCGAGCAAAAAAATATGCTGGTTTCTTTTGTTCCAGGTCAATAAGAATAAATGTCTGATCATGAGTTGCTGCCTCCTTTCAAAGCTTTAATGGGATGTAACCTCGACATGCGCCAGGCCGGTAAAATTCCGGACAGGAGCCCGAAAAATAGGATCGCAAATATAGCAGCCAGCATGGTATCCCAGTTAATCAGGAAATTACTGACTTCATCCACAGATTCTGCCTGATCATAAAACAGAACTTCAATCATGAAGTCAGATATAAAGTAGGTTAGTAAAATGCCCAGTACACCACCTATTGCAGTTAAAATGATGTTTTCTACAATGAATTGCCCTGCAAGGACATTGGAGGATGCGCCAAATGCCTTTCTGATGCCAATCTCAGAACTCCTTTCTGTAATGCGGTTCACATTCAGCCCCACAAGATTTAAAGCGGGGATAACCACAATAAAAAATAAAAAAGCCCCGAGCAACATTGAACCCTGACTAAAATGCTGTTTCTCGTATACAGTCTCTGCTTCCACACGGGCTCGATATCCTTTAAGTGCTTTGTATTGATCACCTTTCTTGATCGTATTTTCCAACTGTTCTTTGATTCTAGGTATATCTTTTTTGCTGGTTGCCAATAGTACAGCACTGTTGCTATCGTAATATCCCGCATTATTGACGTGATAGGGTACAAAGATTTGGGCTGCTTCCGGTCCAATGGCATTTAAAACAATGCCATCTCTAACTACACCGATAACTGAGAATTTTTCTTCCTCTCCAACCTTCTTTCCAAGCGCAGAGGCTTCACCAAAGTAGAACTTCTTGATCGATTCTGTAATTACGGCACAGTGCCTGCCCTCGGCCACATCTTTTTGGGTATAGGCCCGTCCTTCAAGGAAATTATATTGATAAATGTTCCATAGCGATGCATCTGTATAAGCGACGCTAAAACTGATCACTTTATTTTTTCTGAAAACCTTAACCAAACCCATTCGGTAAATACAGAGGTCTTCTAACTCCGGAGATTTCTTCAACTGGCTATAAAATTGATCATTCAGCGATAAGTAGGTGAAACCTTGGGTATTTTTCTCAGACAAGTACGATAGTCTTTCTAGGTACAGGGTCCGGCTGCGGTGCAGCGCGGGCGCATGGTCTCCATAAGATAAACTGAACAAGCCTACCGATATTGAGAAGATCATAATGGTAAAACTGGTACCAAACAAGCTGACGCAGGTAAAGAACTTTTGCCGCATCATCACCTTAAAGGCGATCTTAAAATAGTTTTTTAACATCCTGCTCAGTTTACTTGTCTGCCGTCAAAGAACCTGATCACCCTTTGTGTCTGGTTGGCCATATGCTCATCGTGGGTCACCATTACGATCGTTGTGCCTTCTGTTTTGTTCAGATTAAGCATGATGTTCATGATTTCTTCACCCATCACACTATCCAGGTTTCCGGTAGGTTCATCTGCAAGGATGATCTCCGGGTTGCCTACTATGGCACGCGCAATGGCTACGCGCTGTCTTTGTCCGCCCGACAACTGACCTGGAAAATGTTTGGTTCTGCTGCTCAGGCCTACTTTTTCCAGCGCCTCCAAAGCCAGCTTTCTGCGTGCCGAAGCCGAGATCCCCTTGCGGTACAACAAAGGAATCTCTACATTGTCCAGCACGGAGAGGTCACTAATGAGGTGGTAACTTTGAAAAATAAAGCCGAGTTTTTCATTACGCATATGGGCCAGTTTTTTGTCGGCATAGCCTGTGATTGGCATATCCGCAATGGTGATCTTGCCGGAACTCGGTTCATCCAGCAGTCCCATGATGTTCAGCAGGGTACTTTTGCCACATCCTGAAGGCCCCATGACGGAAACAAACTCGCCTCTTTTGATGTGGATGTTCACTTTATTGAGGGCCAAGGTTTCGATGCTGCTCGTCCGGTATACCTTTTCTATGTTTTCAAGTTTAATCATCTGTATGTTTAGTTTAAATGGTCATTTCCTATTTTCATTCCTTTTTCAAAATCATAAAGTGTCAGGATCCGGATGTTAAAATACGCATCCCAGAAATTTTTTAAGGCCAGCACATAATCTCTTTTTGCCTGGTCTTTCTCCTGCAGGGCGATATTCAGATCGGTAATACTCAGGTCGCCCAGCAGGTAACGTTGTTTCGCAATCCCGTAACGCTCCTGTGCGGTCTGGTCTGCGAGGATGTTGCCCTGCATCTGTTCACGGATCATGCTGAACTGCCTTACCTGGGTATAAATCTCCTGATCGAAATTCGTCTCCTGCAGGGCCACACTATATTCGGCTAGCTTTTTATTGGCCTCCGCAGTCTTGATCCTGGCCGCTGACCTTCCCCAGTCTACAATAGGAATCTGAAAACCGATCCTCAAGCTCTGCTGATCTACCGGATCACGGTAGATCCCGGGAATATCTGTAGCACGATTGCTGAGGCCAAAAGTAGCAAAGAGATTGGCATTCAGCCCATTTTCACCCTGTGCCCTTGCAACTTCTTTTCTGGCTTCCAATAAAGTTCTCCTGAATTCTACTGTCTGGTATTTGTTGTTCCGCGCTTCACGGATGGCCGTTTTGATGTCGATATCGAACACGGCAAGCTCGTCTGGAAGCAGGAGTTCTATAGCCGTATTTTCCTTGTCGCCAATGAAGTAGTTCAGGCGGAGCATAGCACTTTCTACATACAGGTTGGACTGAGCCAGGGCCTTGTCTGCATTAAGGGCGGCCAGCTTCAGCTGCAGCAATTCGTCCCTGGATAGTTTGCCCATGCTGGACTTTGCCTCGCCGATCCGGTAGAGCATATCGTTGTTTTCTTTGTTTTTCTGCGCGATTTCATGGTTGATCTGTGCAATCAGCAGCTCAAAGAACATACTTGTTGCATTTCTGCTGATTTCTTCCAGGTCTTCCAGATATTTCTTTTTGGATTCTTCATAACGCAGGGGCTCTATCTTTTTGTCCCAGGAAAGGGCGTTGAAAGCGAATAGCGGCTGACTAAATCCCAGTACAAGCGGATTGCCGGAATAACGGGTTTCCTTGCGGTCAAAATCTGTGAATTTCAGTAAATTCGAGTTTAGGAATACCTGTCCACCGGTAGCACCAATCTGCTGCGAAATTCCAAGGTTCAATTGGGAATTGTCGTTGGCCACCGGTCTGAACTGTACAGTACCATCCGGCTGCGTAACCGGAACATTGTCACGTGTAAAGTCAGGCAAACGCCCATCCAGATTGAGCTGCGGCAAATAATTCGAACGGAAGTTCTTGTACTGCCAGTACTTGTTTTCTTTCAGCGTAGCTGCCTGCAGTGCAGCGGTAGAATTTTCACGTGCCAGGCGAATCACCGCCTTGAGGCTCAGTTGCTGCACCACGGGCTTCATTTGCCGGGCAAAACTGTTGCCAGTTGCCAGCAGGAGCAATAAGTAAAGAAAGTGTAAAGCTTGCTTGTTCATATGCCCCTAGTCCTTTATCGTTATTTTTTTCACATTATTCAGGTTCTTTATTTCAGAGATGATCACCTCTTCCCCCGCTTTAAGCCCGGATCGTACTTCTATAGATTCGAAATTGCTGATCCCGACCTTGATGGTTCTGGCCAGTGCTTCCCCGTCTTTCATTACAAAAACCTGTTGCTGTTCGGCACCGGTAAATGCCGCTCCATTTTTGATGCGCAATACTTTATGCTTGATGGAGGTCACCACATACAGTTCCACTTTGAGATTGGAGCGCAGCAGGGGGTGATTGTTTTTTTTCAATGAGACAAAGAATTTGACCATACCGCCTTCTACTTCCGGCTGTATATTGCTGATGACACCACGAAGTTCCTGATCCTCAATTCTAGCAATCACTTCAGTGCCATTTTTGAGTTGTCCGGCATAAGCATCAGTTATTTTTCCTTCGATTTTATAGCTGCTCAGATCTGCCACTCTGGCCAGTTCAGCGCCTTCGCCTACCTCTGCACCAATTTTGCTGTTTACCCAGGTTACAATCCCTTTCGCGGGCGAATGCACTTCTGCTTCGTTCAGTTTTTTACCGTAGGCAGCTATGTTCTTTTGCTGGATGCTGATTTGATAACCCAGTCCTTTACGGTCAGACTGCATCAGCTTTTGCTGGTTTTTGATTTGTTTCTTCAACTGCTGGAGTTCCAATTGGGAAATCTCCAGGTTCAGATTCGCCTGCTTTACTTTCTCATCTGTACTGCCACCGATTTTGAGTAAAGCACGTTCATGTTCCAGAGCAGTCTCCAAACCTTGTATGTGCATTTGTTTGATGGTATATTGTGTATTCAGTTCGCTGACGCTTCTTTCCAGGTTGAGCTCCAGTTGTGCCTCTCTATTGTGGTTGGCCGCCTGCTCATCCAGCATTTTATGGTAATTAGTCAGCGTTTCTTCTTTGTTCAACTGCAGGATGGACTGACCCGCCTGCACACTTTCGCCGGCATGACGGATTACCTGTTCAATTTTTCCATGGATAGGGCTGGTGATCAGAAATTCGTACTCAGGCATCACCTGTCCGGATGCGTTAAGGGTTGCCTCAATACTGCCTTCCGTTACCTTCGCCAGACTAAGTTCAGCACGGCTGGCTGTAGGCTCCATGGATCCCCTTAGCATGAGAAACGCAGAAAAAAGTGCAAAGAGCAACAATGCAACAAAGCCGATGCTTTTTAGGAGTCTCTTTTTCTTGAATGATGCTGACAATTCCCTGTCCATATGTGTTGAATTTGGAAAGCCTGAAATTCAAGGATGATGCCAGTGTTATTTTGTTGATTATTAGTTTGTTATTGTTTTTAAGACTGGCTCATATTGTTCCATAATGGACAGGTTGTTCCGTTACGGACATCATTAGGGCGCGTATTGAAAGAGAAGGCGGGATGAAGGTGCTAATTGCAAATTGAAAAAAAGACAGGAAAGCAGCCGAACTTAAGAGCTAAATTGAAAAAAAGAATAATTAAGTGTCTGTTTTCCGAAAAATTTATGGAATTATTGTTGTTCATTGTAAATCACAATAACAATTGTCAATTTTACTGAACCGAATAGTGGATGCTAGAGGTAAAATTTAGGCGTTATAATATGCAAAGGCTGGTATGATCTACTGGCCTTTGTTGTGAAATGAGGAATCGAATCAATGTCTGATCTGCGCTTTGCCGCGACGTTTCTATACGGTGGTTCTTGTCCGTGTCCTTACCGTTAAAACACGCAAATAGTCGGAGCCGAGTCGGAGGAAAGACGGAGCGGGATCGGATCCGGGCAAAGCGCATGCAGGAAGGTTACCTGAAAAATCTATTGGACGTTGACCAGTGTAATGCTGAAATCTAAAATGGCGTTCGGAGGAATGGGACCGCTACCTGAAGCACCATATCCATAGAATGAGGGAATGAACAGTCTGATTTTACCACCTTTCTGAATCAGGGGAATTCCGATCTGCCAACCTTCAATTACACCGCCTAATGGAAAGGTGATAGGTGTGCCTTTTGAATCGTCAAAAACAGAACCACCCATGATTTTACCCTGGTAATCCGCAGAGATCTGTGTTGATTTTGAGTAATTTACCGATCCGCTACCGGGAGCAATTACCTGATAGAAGATGCCTGTTGAAGTCTTTTTCACAGAAATGTTGTTGGCAGTTACGTAGCTGCGAATGGCTGTAGTGTCAGCTTTGAATTGTGCTTCCACATCTAATGATTTGCCTTTTTTACAGGCTGCGAAACTGGCTGTCAGCGCGACCAGTACAATTAAGTATTTGATTTTCATACCCTGCAAATATAATTAAATAAATAAAGCTCCACACAGCAGTTTATTGTATTTAATTAAAGTTTCAGTATTTATTGAAAGTTTAATTAAGTGTAGTTATATTTGATCTATGAAAACGCTAAGAAACCATACGATACTCTATGATGCGGAATGCCCCATGTGTAGGATGTATACTAAAGCTTTTACCCAGGTGGGTATGCTTGATGAGCGCGGAGCCCAGCCTTATCAGCAGATGCCGGAGACGGTATGTGCTTTTGTAGACCAGAAAAGGGCAGTCAATGAAATTGCACTTGTAGACCATGTTACGGGACAGGTGAGCTATGGAATCCATAGTTTATTTAAGGTATTGGGAACTTCGATCCCGGTATTTGCCCCGCTTTTTGCATTCCGCCCCTTTATTTGGCTGATGACAGAAGTATATGCTTTCGTTTCCTACAACAGGAAGGTCATTATTCCTGTAGGGTTGGATGCGCAAAATAAGCAGCTGCAACCTGATTTTCGGGTCGGCTACCGACTGAGCTACTTGTTATTTTCCTGGTTCATGGCGAGTTTTATACTCACAAAATATGCGGTATTACTTACGGGACTTGTTCCCCTAGGCGGACCTTTAAGGGAGTACTTCATCTGCGCAGGACAACTATTTTTCCAGGCGGCTATGATCCGTTTTTTTGCAAGGGAACGAACCTGGGAGTATCTGGGTAATATGATGACGATCTCTTTCGCAGGAGCCCTGTTGTTATTACCTGCACTTACCTTGAGCAGCTTCGTGCATTTGCCGGCTCTGGTTTATGCAGGGTACTTTCTTTTGGTAGCAGGATTGATGTTCTTAGAACACTTCAGGAGGATGCAATTGCTTCAACTGGGGCATCTGCCTACTTTAAGTTGGTTGGTGTACCGCTTGCTAATCTTGTTGCTTATACTTTTTATATGAATTGTGTGGGTTTAGTTGTGGATGTCATTAAATATAAATGCTCATGAAATACCATAAAATTGTACTTGCTGGTGGTAACGGTTACCTGGGCAAGGTGTTGACCGATTATTATAAAGATCAGACAGAACAGCTGATCATCCTGAGCCGGAAAGCTGCGGCTCAAATTGGCAATGTAAAGACGCTGGTCTGGGATGGGAAAACAGAAGGGGACTGGAAGTCATCTTTGCAGGATGCTGATCTGCTGGTCAATCTTTGCGGTAAAAATGTAAACTGCAGGTATACGCTGAAAAACCAGGAAGAGATCATCGCATCACGTACGGTGCCGACCAGGTTGCTCAATAAAGTAGTCGGGGACCTGGATCGGCCACCCAGGCTATTTATTAATGTCACCTCTGCTACCATATACAGACATGCAGAAGACTGGCCTCAGGATGAGGATGATGGTGAAATTGGTTATGGATTTTCAATAGAAGTATGTAAGCAATGGGAAGCAGCTTTTTTTGAGACGAAAAGCCCCGGAACAAGGAAGGTTGCGCTGAGGATGGGGATTGTATTGGGTCGCTCTGACAGTGTTTTTCCGCGTTTGCTGAACCTGGTGAAATGTGGGTTGGGAGGCAGACAGGGCGATGGACAGCAATATGTCTCCTGGGTACATGAACAGGATGTGGCGAGGTCTACGGAATGGCTGCTGTCCCGGCAGGAGATTGAAGGTATGGTCAATTGTGTAGCACCTTTTGCGGTAAAAAATGCTACGCTAATGCAGCTGATCAGGACAGCCTATGGTATTCCCTTTGGGCTTCCGAGTCCGCAGTGGCTTTTAGAGATCGGTATGTGGCTGATTGGCTCTGAAACAGAGCTGGTGTTGAAAAGCCGTTGGGTAAGTCCGAAACGGCTATTGGAATCTGGCTTTAAATTTCAGTTTTCTGAGGCAAAATATGCCATACACGATATCCTCAGTCTCAGGGTATGATTGTTTTTATCCTTATATTGCGGCAGTAATTTTTACCCCGCATATGAACACAAAACAAGCTTATAACATCTGGGCTGCGCAATATGATACCAATAGCAATAAAACAAGGGACCTTGAAGCCCTGGCATTGAAACTTTCCCTGGCCAGTGTACCTTTCAACAAGGTGCTGGAAATCGGTTGCGGAACAGGAAAGAATACGGAATGGCTGATGGAAAAGGCGGCACTGATCACTGCTGTGGATTTCTCTGAACAAATGCTGGCAAGGGCCAAAGATAAAATCAGTTCTAACCGCGTACAGTTCAAACAGGCCGACATCACTTCACGCTGGAATTTCCGCGACGGCTTGTATGATCTGGTCACTTTCAGTCTGGTACTGGAGCACATTGATAACCTTGACTATGTTTTCAATGAGGTTGCCAAATCCCTGAATCCGGGAGGTTATTTATATATCGGCGAACTGCATCCTTTTAAGCAGTACACTGGTACGAAAGCGAGGTTTGATACCGACGAGGGTACACAGTTGGTGGAATGCTTCAATCACAATGTATCGGACTTTATTCAGGCCGGAAAAAAGCACGGACTGGTATTGGTGGAACTCGATGAGTATTTTGATGACAACAACAGAACGCAGATCCCAAGGATTTTGACGATCTTGTTGAAGAAAGTTTAAATATAAGCACATGAAAATAGCCACACTGATCGTATTGTCTTTAATCCTTATCCACCCAGTTCAAAAAGCCATGTCCCAGACGCAAAAGAAGCCAGCCGTATTAAACCACATCGCCGTACATGTGGCGGATCTCGCTAAAGCCACTGCATTTTATGCGACTGTTTTTGATCTTGAGCAAATCCCGGAACCTTTTAAAGACAATCGCCATACCTGGTTTACATTGGGCGCTGCCGGACAAATGCACTTGATCCAGAGCCCAAAAACGGATGCTGTACATGATAAAAACGATCACCTTTGTTTTAGCGTAGCCTCTATACCCGAATTTATTGAGAAGCTGAAAGCGAATAAGGTGGCCTATGGAGATTGGGCAGGAAAAGCCGGTGCGATTACCAAAAGGCCGGATGGTATTCAGCAGATTTACATACAGGATCCTGATGGTCACTGGCTGGAGATCAATGATGATCATTAAAATTTTACCGGCTATAATGCTGGTATTAATCTAAAAAAAATATATTTGCATGGATCAATAAGGAAATGAGACTACTTTCAATCTTTTGTGTATTACTGGTAATGGCACTGAATATGGTGCCTTGTGCTGATGCGCATGAGTCTGTAGCTCCTTCCCTGACTGCTGCTGTAGCTGCTGCAGCTACTGAAGATGGGCACAGTGATCAGGCAGATGATGCCTGTACGCCCTTCTGTCATTGTTCCTGCTGTGCGGCTTCTGTCGTCTTGAAGATTGAAAGCAGCCTTGCTGCGCCTTTTCCGGTTCATCAGATTTTATCTTTGCCTCATTTGACGTCGCGTTCTATCGATGTCAGTCTCTCTGTTTGGCAACCGCCTAAATTGGCTTAATACATGGGATAAACACCAGCCTGAGGCTGTAGTGTTGGTTTGTATTTTTCAATTTTAGCAGGTAATCAACATGTTTGATCAAATCATTCAGTTTTCTATAAAAAATAAGCTGGCCATTGCTTTGATGGTCTTTGTCCTGATCATTTGGGGCGCTTATTCCATCCGGCATCTTCCGATTGATGCAGTGCCGGACATCACCAATAATCAGGTGCAGATCATTTCCCAGGCACCAAGTCTGGGCGCGCAGGAGGTAGAGCAGTTCATCACCGCACCCATTGAACTGGCCATGGCCAATATTCCGGAAGTCATCGAACGCCGGTCAATCTCCAGGTCGGGGATCTCTGTGATCACCATTGTTTTTCAGGACGATGCTGATATCTATTGGGCCAGGCAACAGGTCTCTGCCCAATTGAAGGAGGCCGAAAATAACATCCCAAAGGGACTTGCCGAGCCTGCTTTGGCACCCATTACAACGGGACTTGGGGAAATTTACCAGTATGTGCTGCATGCCAAAAAAGGGTATGAGGACAAATATACGGCTACTGACCTCCGCAGCTTGCAGGATTGGGTAGTCCGGACGCAATTGGCAGGAACGAAGGGCGTTGCGGAAGTGAGTGGCTGGGGCGGCTATGTCAAGCAATATGAAATTGCCCTGGACAATGAGAAACTCAATTCCAATGATGTGACCATTGCGCAGATCTATGCCGCTTTGGAAAACAACAACGAAAATACCGGAGGTTCGTATATTGAACAGCAGAGTAATGCCTATACCATCCGGGGCCTGGGGCAGGTGAAGTCCCTCGACGATATTGAGAAGATTGTAGTGAAGCAGGCGGGCGGCGTACCGGTACTGATCCGCGATGTGGCCGATGTACAGTTTGGCAGTGCCACACGCTATGGGGCAGTGACCCGCAACGGTACAGGCGAGGTGGTAGCCGGGATCACGTTGATGCTTAAAGGAGAGAATTTCAATGAGGTGATTGAACATGTGAAGGAAAGGATTGTGCAGATTCAGAAATCTTTGCCGGAAGGAGTGGTGATAGAGCCCTTTATAGACCGTACAGAGCTGGTTGGCCGTTCTATCAGTACGGTCCAGAAAAACCTGATCGAAGGGGCGCTTATTGTGCTGTTCATCCTCTTATTGCTTCTGGGTAACTGGAGAGCAGGTCTGATCGTGGCATCGGTGATTCCGCTATCGATGTTATTCGCCTTTGCAATGATGCGGCTTTTTGGTGTATCGGGAAACCTGATGAGCCTGGGCGCCATTGATTTCGGACTCATCGTAGATGGTGCGGTGATTATTGTGGAGGCGATTATTTTCCGCCTGACGGAGTCGAAATTATTTAAAGACAAGCCATTGCTGAATCAGGAAGAAATGGACCAGCAGGTCTTTACAGCAGCTTCCAAAATAAGGGCAAGTGCAACATTTGGTGAAATTATCATTTTGATCGTCTATTTGCCACTGTTGTCGCTGGTAGGTATAGAAGGTAAGATGTTCAAGCCAATGGCACAGACTGTCGTATTTGCGATAATAGGTGCTTTTATTTTGTCGCTCACTTACGTGCCCATGGTTTCAGCCCTCTTTTTGAGTAAAAGTACCCTTCACCGGGAAAACTTTTCAGACCGCATCATGCAAGGGCTAAAGAACCTATACCGCCCCTTGCTGGAAACAGTATTACGTTTCAAAAAACTGGTGGTAGCCATCGCTATACTGATATTCGCCATCAGTGTATGGTTATTTAACCAAATGGGCGGCGAATTTCTCCCGCAGTTGGAGGAGGGCGATCTGGCTGTGGAGATTGCCATGTCGCAGGGCACTTCGCTGAGTCAGGTCGTGGAAACCTTCGGCAAGGCCGAGAAAATCCTGAAGGATAAATTTCCGGAAGTCAGGCAGGTCGTGACCCGGATCGGCAGTGCCGAGATCCCTACAGATCCCATGCCGGTGGAGCGCGGTGATATGATGGTGGCCATGCTGCCCAAAGAGGACTGGACGAGTGCCAGTACTAAAGAAGAAATGTCCGAGAAAATGGAAGCGGCTTTATCGGTGCTGCCCGGTGTGAGTGTGGAAATTACGCAGCCCATGCAGATGCGTTTCAATGAGCTGATGACCGGCGTTCGGCAGGATGTGGCCATCAAAATTTATGGGGAGGACCTGGATGTGCTGGCAGAACAGGCGGAAAGGGTAGCTGCGCTGATCCGACCGGTAAAAGGAGTCAGTGAACCTTTCGTAGAGCAGGTCGCTGGTCTTCCACAAGTGATTGTAGACTATGACCGTGATAAGATCGCCCAATATGGGCTCACTATAGGAGACATCAATAACCTGTTGAAGACCGCTTTTGCAGGTAATGTGGCGGGAGTGGTATTTGAAGGGGAGAAACGTTTTGAGATGGTAGTTCGTTTGCAGCGCGACTTGCGGGAAAACATTTCGAGCATCGAAAACCTGTATGTTCCCTTGCCTTCGGGCAATAAGGTCCCGCTGAATCAGCTGGCCCGTGTAGCGCTGGAGGAAGCGCCGGCACAAATTTCCAGAGAAGATGGAAAGCGACGCATTTATGTGGGATTCAATGTAAAGGGCAGGGATGTAGAGCGGACTGTAGCAGATATTAACCAGTTGCTGGACGAAAAGCTGAGCCTGCCTTCGGGTTATTACCTCAGTTATGGCGGACAGTTTCAACACCTGAAAGAAGCAAAAAGCAGGTTGGCGATCGCTGTACCGGTTGCCATGTTGCTGATCCTGGCCTTGCTGTATTTTACCTTTAGGTCGATGAGTCAGACCATTCTGATCTTTACGGCTGTTCCTTTATCGGCCATAGGTGGGGTCTTCGCCCTGCTGCTGAGGGATATGCCCTTTAGCATCTCCGCTGGTGTGGGTTTTATCGCCCTGTTTGGAGTTGCGGTGCTGAACGGCATTGTACTGATCTCCTACTTCAATCAGTTGAAAGAGGAGGGAATTGAAGATGTGTACCAAAGGGTGATACTGGGAACAGGAGTCAGGCTGCGTCCGGTGATCATGACCGCTGCGGTAGCTTCATTGGGTTTCCTCCCAATGGCCCTGTCCAATGGTGCCGGTGCTGAAGTGCAGAAGCCTCTGGCTACGGTGGTCATCGGTGGCTTGCTCTCCGCGACTTTACTTACACTCTTTGTGTTGCCCTGCTTATATATTCTGCTGAGCCGATTTAAAAAGGCAGGGAGATTGCAGGCGAATCCGCGGATTGTTGTTTTGCTGGTCATTGTTGGCTTGGCTGGATTTGGAGGAAGTCGAGCCAAAGCGCAGACTTTGCGGCTTTCGGAGAAAGAAATGCTGGAAAAGGCGCTGGAGCACAACCTGCAACTGAAAGCTTCGGGGCTCTCCCTGGACCAGGCAAAAATCATGGAACGTACGGCTTTTGATCCCGGGAAGACCAATTTGAATTTCTCGCAGGATCCAAGCAGTGGCGGTGGAAATGACAATTCACTGGGGATCTCCCAGAATTTCGCCTGGCCTGGCTTTTACAGCAATCAGAAGCGTTTGCTTAAGGAGCAGACCAAGCTGAGCGAGCAATCCGGTAGGCAAACCCGCGCGATGGTCATCAGGGAGGTAAGGCTTGCCTACCACAACTATTTATTTAGCTTAAACACCCGTAAAGCCCTGGTTTTGCAGGACAGTATTTACCGGCACTTCATCAGGCAATCGGAACTCCGACTGAAAGTAGGGGAAAGCTCCAGGCTGGAACTGATCACGGCAAAGAATAAATTCCAGGAAATTGAAGCCCTCCGGCAGTCAGTGGACGCTGATATAGCTTCCCATTTGTCGCTATTACGCCAATTGCTAAACCTTCCCGGGGCTTTTCTACCCCTGACAGATAGCCTGGAAGTTTTGCAGGGACCCCTTGCAACAGGTGTTCCGGAGAATGCATTACTTGGGATATATGAGCAGCAGATTGCATTGGCCAAAGCGAAAGTGGAGGTGGAGAAGTCTAAATCACTCCCAGACTTTACGGTCGGCTATGCCCAGCAGTTGGTCATCAAGTCCTTTGATCCTGCCAATCTGAACAGGGATTATACACCCGGAACCCGCATTGCCGGATTGCAGTTAGTTATTGGCATACCGCTATTCAACCGTGCTGGGCGGGCCAGGGTTAGTCAGGAAAAAATTGCCGGGCAGATTGCGGAGGCCGATTATCAACGGGTAAAAACAGAGCTGCAACTTCAATATGAAAAGGAGCTTCGAAATTATGAGCGGCATCGGAAAATGGCGGATTATTACCTGGACTCTGGCCTGAAACAAGCCGATGAGCAGATCCGCATCGCACAGGTTTCTTATGATTTGGGAGAGATCGGCTACCTGGAATTTATCCAGAACATGTCCCTTGCTTTACAAATCAAACTAAACTACCTGGAAACGGTACAGCAAGTCAATCAATCAGTTATTCAATTGGAATTTTTAAAAGGAAATTAAATGAACAAGATGGCAGTCATCAATAAATTTTTTACGCTGCTTGCGCTGAGCCTGGTTTTGCTGGCTTGTGGGGGTAAACAAGAAAAGGAACAGGAATCCGCTGAACAAGCACACGAAGAACATGGGCATGAAGGAGGATTGGAGCTGAGTGAAGCACAAATCAAGGCAGTTGGCATCCTCATTGGAGATTTGGAAAAGAAGAACCTGACCGCAGTGGTGAAGGCCAGCGGACAGTTGGCGGTGCCGCCTCAAAATGCAGCGCAGGTAAATGTGCTTTCCGGTGGGATCATCCGGAAGATCAATGTGATCGAGGGGCAGCGCGTGGCAAAGGGTCAGGTATTGGTTACCATAGAAAACCAGGAACTGCTGCAACTACAACAGGAATACCTGACAGCCAAAGGAGGTTTTAGTTATGTGGAAGCAGAGCATAACCGTCAGCAACAACTCAAAGCCGCTAATGCGGGGACTGGTAAAGCCCAACAGCTTGCGGAGGCAAATTACAATGCGGAAAAGGCTAAAATCAAAGCACTGGAACAGCAGTTGAGGCAATATGGGATTTCTTTGGCCAAACTTGCATCAGGGAACCTGAGTACCCAGGTGCCTGTGCTGGCTCCCATCAATGGTACCATAGGTAAGATTAATGCGGAGACTGGCTCTTATGCACAACCGGGTGTGTCCATTATGGATATTGTGGACAATTCCAAGATCCATGCGGATCTGGTGGTTTTTGAAAAAGACCTGGCCAATATCAAAGTAGGACAAAAAGTAGATTTTCAGTTGACCAACCAAAAGAATGAACCCATCGCAGGTGTCATCTATGGCATCAATAAATCTTTTGAGAATGACAGCAAAGGTGTAGTGGTGCATACGGTGATTCAGAAACCCGGCGCCAACCTGATCCCGGGTATGTATGTGACGGGACTGATCGGGGTGGGTGCCCAATTGAGCGATGCGGTACCCGTAGAGGCCCTGGTGCGTTCCGGTGGCAGGGAATACATTTTCATTGTGGAGGATGAAGCTGAAGAAGCGCATGGTCATGATGAGGTAGAATCGGGAAGCCATCAGGAAAAAGACGCTGAAAAATCAGTACATTTCAAAAAGGTGGAAGTGAGGACAGGTGTTACCCAATTGGGCTATACCGCCATAACCCCACTTGAAAAACTGCCTGCAGGCCTGAAGCTGGTGAAGAAAGGGGCCTTTTATTTGCAGTCTAAATCTTCGGGTCCGGCGGAACATAACCATTAATGAATATGGGAAAACAACATGAACATTGCTGTTCGAATGAACAGCCAAAACATACATCCAAAGAAGAGCATGACCACGATCATGACCATGATCACGGTTCGGCGGAAGCTGGGGGCTGGATCGGCCATTGGCCTCTGCTAACGGCATTGCTGGTCGTGATCGTAATGATGGTATTGGAATATGGCTTTCAGGTCAGGTTTAATCAAGTGGTTCAGCTGATCATCTTTCTGCCTGCTTATTTGCTGGCGGGATACAATGTGCTGCTGCTGGCTTTTCGAAAGGCGCTCCGATTGGATTTTTTCAATGAATTCTTTCTAATGAGTGTGGCCACAACAGGTGCTTTTGCCATTGGTTCTTATAGCGAAGGCGTTGCGGTGATGGTTTTCTATTCTATCGGTGAGTGGTTCCAGGACACTGCGGTAAGTAATACAAAACGGAGCATTAAAGCTTTGCTGGACATCCGGCCTGATCAGGTCACTGTGATTCGTGAGGGGCAGGTGCTGACGCTGAAACCCCAGGAGGTAGCTGTAGGAGAACGGATTCAGGTAAAGCCCGGAGAAAAGGTCGCGTTGGATGCTGAACTCTTGTCGGACAGCGCTACATTTAATACCGCGGCACTTACCGGGGAAAGTAAGCCCGATACGAAACGGAAAGGAGATGGTGTTTTCGCGGGCATGATCAACCTCAACCAGTTGGTCGACCTGAAAGTTACCGCAGTCTTTACTGACAGTAAACTGAGTAAGATCCTGGAAATGGTGCAGGATGCTACTGCACGAAAATCGCAGACCCAATTGTTCATTTCCCGCTTTGCGAAGGTATACACCCCGATTGTATTTTTATTGGCCCTGCTGGTTGTAGCGGTTCCCTATTTTTTTGTCGGTGATTATGTATTCCGCGACTGGCTTTACCGGGGACTTGTATTTTTGGTGATCAGTTGCCCTTGTGCGCTGGTGGTTTCTATCCCCCTGGGTTATTTTGGCGGGATCGGATTGGCCTCTAAAAATGGAATCCTGTTTAAGGGCTCCAATTACCTGGATGTGATGACTAAAGTGAATACCCTGGTTATGGATAAGACGGGTACCCTCACCAAAGGTGTGTTTGAGGTGCAGCGGGTTGTAGCGCCGGCCTTAGCCAAAGATCAATTACTCCGAATGGCTGCTGCCCTGGAAAGTAAATCCAGCCATCCCATCGCAATGGCCATCAGCAGGTATGCAGGGGCCGCTATGAGCCTACCTGCTGCCCAATCGGTCGAAGAGATTGCCGGACATGGGTTAAAAGGGAGTGTTGAGGGACAGGAAGTTTTGGCTGGAAACGTAAAACTGCTGAAGAAATTTGGGATCGACTATGACCCTCAACTGGAAAACGAAACAGATACCATCGTGGCCATAGCCATTGATGGTAAATATGCAGGTTTTATCAGCATCGCCGATGAGCTGAAGGAAGATGCAGGCAAAGCAATTGCGGATCTGCATGCGCATGGGATAAGAACAGTAATGCTGAGTGGGGACAAACAAAGTGTGGTCGACCATGTAGCCAAACAACTGGGAATCGACCAGGCCTTTGGCGACCTGCTTCCGGAAGATAAGGTGGCAAAGGTATCGGCATTGAAAAAAGAGGGGATGTACCTTGCCTTTGTGGGCGATGGGGTCAATGATGCCCCTGTGGTAGCCCTGGCTGATGCAGGAATAGCGATGGGCGGACTCGGGAGTGATGCGACCATAGAAACTGCAGATATCGTCATTCAGAACGACCAGCCTTCTAAAATATTCACAGCGATACAGATTGGGAAGCTGACCAGGAATGTAGTCTGGCAAAATATCATCCTGGCGATGACAGTCAAAGTGTTGGTACTGATCCTGGGAGCGGGTGGTGTGGCCACACTTTGGGAAGCTGTTATTGCTGATGTTGGTGTAGCCTTATTGGCAATCTTAAATGCGGTGCGTATCCAGCGGATGCGCTTGTAAAACAAACGGTGCAGACCTTTGGGCTGCACCGTTTAAAGCTTATTTGAATTCGCTGATGTCAACGATTCGGTCATCGTTGCCTGGCTTCAGGAACTGAACGCCTTTTTTGTCTTTGTCCCAGCGGAACTTGGTCTGAATGTGCGTATAGACGCCTTCCAGATCTGCCTTGATGCCAAGTGGAACCGTGTAAGTATCGTTGGTGATGTAATTTACCTGATAAAGGTCAGATGAAGGCATTAAAAATACCAGTGTTTGTTTATCTGGTGACTTGACGATGAATTGTCCTTTGATGCGCTCATTTTCATCAGGTCTTTTGATGAAGTATAATTTTGCATTTACGTTGGTGATGAAAAAATCATGGTTGATGACATAGCCATCTCTTCCAATGCGGCTTAAGCCCATCAATTTATCATCCTGGCTTCCTTTGGAGGCGCGATATAGACTTACGATGTCTACTTTTCCGTCTTTAAAAGCAATCAGATAAAAAGGGGCGGTGAGGCCTGAACTATCTTTTACCTGGGCAAGGAGACAAGTTTTCTGTGTATTGACAAAGGTGAAATCTTTGAAATCGATTACACCTGAAGCTGCATCTGAGGGGTTGGTCTGAATTTTTATGGTCGTGTCACCTCTTTTGATCTGGTACCAGATTTTAGGATCTTCAGGTGTGCCGGCACGCTTATCGTCGCTGATTTGTACTACTTTAAAAGCACTGTCTAATTCAGGTTGTGGGTCATTGAACTTTTCATTCGCTGAAATGGTTCTTGGCAGATAAGTTTTTGTGTTGAGAGTGCTCTGGCAGCTGGCGAAAACAGCTGAAATTGCGAGTGCGCAAAATAATTTTTTCATTGGTTATGTAATTTTTATTGGTATTTGGCTCTACAGAGCAGTTTTGTTTCGACAAAAGTAAGCTTTGAGATCGAATATCCAAGAAAAAAGAAAGGGATGCCGCATCCACGCGCATCCCTTTTCTAACCAAATATAAACCTGTATGAACGGGTTTTACTTTAAGTTTCCGTAGTATTCTACGAATTTAGCTAATGCATTAGAATAGCCCCATTCGTTATCGTACCAAGAAACTACCTTAACAAAGTTGTCATTCAGTGAAATACCAGCTTTTGCATCAAAAATTGATGCGTGATCGTCGCCGATGAAATCAGAAGAAACCACTTCGTCTTCAGTATATGCCAATACGCCTTTCAACTCACCTTCGGAGGCAGCTTTCATGGCTTTTTTAACGTCTTCATATGTAGCAGGTTTTTCCAAGCGTACAGTAAGATCGACTACAGAAACGTCGGCTACAGGAACGCGGAAAGACATACCAGTTAATTTTCCTTTCAATTCAGGAAGTACCAAACCTACTGCTTTAGCAGCACCGGTTGATGAAGGGATGATGTTAGAGAAACCACCACGTCCACCTCTCCAGTCTTTAGCAGAAGGACCATCAACAGTTTTTTGAGTTGCAGTTACTGCGTGAATAGTACTCATCAAGCCTTCTACGATACCGAAGTTATCGTTCAATACTTTAGCAATTGGTGCTAAACAGTTTGTAGTACATGATGCATTCGAAACGATAGTTTGGTCTGCAGTTAATTTCTGGTGGTTTACACCCATTACATAAGTAGGGGTATCATCTTTTGCCGGAGCAGAGAATACTACTCTTTTTGCACCTGCTGTGATGTGTTTTTGACCATCTGCCTGAGTTAAGAAAAGACCGGTAGATTCGATTACAGTTTCTACACCTACTTCATCCCATTTCAAGTTAGCCGGATCTCTCTCAGCAGTGATGCGGATTGTTTTTCCATTAACTACAAGGTTTCCGTTTTCTACCTCGATGGTACCGTCGAAACGACCGTGTGTAGAATCATATCTCAACATGTAAGCCATGTAATCCGGCTCTACAAGATCATTGATTGCAACGATATCTAATCCTCTTTTTAATGCGGCTCTGAAAACCAATCTGCCGATACGGCCAAAGCCGTTTATTCCAATTTTGCTCATCTTATTAATTTGAATAGTAGTTTAGTAAATTGTATATGGGTTCTTTAGTAATTGATATAATCTGTAAGTTGTTGTCACGCGCAACTTGTCTGAGTTCATCCTGGAAACTTCCCGCAACAAGACCCACGAAATGGATTTCTTTTCCCGGATGTTTCTCCTGTGTAGGCAGCAGATAGGTTTTGATATACCTGTCAAAAGCCGAATTCACGGTGTCTTTCACGTATTTATGTTCCCTGTTTTCCAGGAAAAAATCAAAGAAAGAACTTAGGAACTGCTGCGCCATGGGTTTTTTGTACACACGTTCCAGGATCTGAGGCCTGTCCAGGTTATATTTTGCCTCGAACTGCTTTTGCAGGTCTGCAGGCAATTTGTGCTGGATGAAGTTTTTCAGTACGATCTTTCCCAGGTAATTGGATGAACCTTCGTCTCCAAGGATATAGCCGAGACCGAAATTATTTTGTTCTGGATTTTTACCATCGAAATAAGCGCAATGTGCACCACTTCCCAGGATGCCCACGATACCAGGACTATTGTAGCAGGCTGAAATCGCAGCGCCGCTGATGTCGTCTTTTACAGTAATCTTGCTATACTTAAAGAACATTCCCAAAGTTTCAGCCAGTTCATTTCTCCTTTCGGGAGAAGATGCTCCTGCTGCGAAAACAAAGATCTTTTTGATGCTTTCCGCATGATTGATCAGGATCACTTTTTTGTTGAGTGCCTGAAGGATTGATTTTTGGTCGTTAAAGCATGGATTGATACCCGGCATGGTACATTCGGCAATAGTCTTGCCGTCTCTGGCTATTTTCCAGAATGCCGTTTTCGATCCGCTATAAACTACTGCAATCATACGTTATATAGATAATACTTTTGTCATCTCCAATAAGTCGCTCTCCAACTTGAACGAGTGTTTGGTCAGGGCTTCTTCAATGTCTGTAGTGACGATATCGTTACCCCTTAATCCTACCATTTGCATGGTATTTCCTCTCAAAAGTTCATTTACAGCTGCAAATCCCAACCTGCTTGCCAGTATCCTGTCGAAGCTGCTTGGACTGCCCCCGCGCTGAAGGTGGCCTAAGATAGTTACTTTTGTATCATAATGGTTAAAACGCTCTTTAACTTTTTTTGCGATGTCGTAGGCGCCGCCTTGTTTGTGTCCCTCAGAAACAATTACGATACTGGATGATTTCTTAGTAGAAGCACCTGCTTCCAATTGAGTAATCAGTTCGTCCAGGCTGGTTTCCTTTTCCGGCAACAATACGGCTTCTGCTCCGCTGGAGATTGCACTTCTCAATGCAATGCACCCGGAATCGCGTCCCATTACTTCAATAAAAAATAAGCGGTCATGTGAATCTGCAGTATCCCTGATCTTGTCGATGGCTTCGATGACCGTATTGATGGCCGTATCATAACCCAAAGTAAAGTCAGAACCGTACAAATCATTGTCGATGGTTCCCGGTACACCCATTACACGTACGCCATACTTTTTTCCAAAGCGTTGCGCACCAGTAAATGTTCCGTCGCCACCAATGACCACAAGGCCGTCAATACCTCTCGATTGTAAATTCTGAAAGGCAATTTCTTGTCCTTCCTCTGTCTTGAACTCAAGACAACGTGCTGTTTTTAGAACTGTACCACCCAGGTGAATGATGTTGCTTACAGATCTTGCATCCATCGGATTAATGTTGTTATTAATTAATCCCTGATATCCTTGCAAAACTCCAAACATATTTATACCATTGTAAATACCGGTACGTACTACTGCTCTGATGCAGGCATTCATTCCGGGAGCATCTCCTCCTGATGTTAATACAGCTATATTTTTGATATTTGGTTTCATGATTTATTTATACGAATATAAGGTGTATTATTTACACTAAGTAATTTATTTTTTATTTTTCTATGTTATTAGGAAACAAGTATATTTATTTGCTTTAATATTTATAAAATTAATATTTTGAAAGAAGTCTTACCAAAGTTTAATTCCACTTTCTCGATTGATTGTGTGGTGTTCGGTTTCGATGAGGGAGAATTGAAAATTCTTCTGATCGAAAGGAACGAGGAACCTTTTAAGGATTGGTGGGCCCTGCCGGGTAATATCGTTGAAGAAAACGAAAGTCTGGATCAATCGGCTTCCAGGATCCTGAATGAACTCACGGGTCTGACCAATATTTACATGGAACAATATTACACCTTTGGTGATGTGAACAGGCACCCTCAGGGAAGGGTCGTCAGTATTGCGTATTATGCGCTGCTGAGGCTGGGCGGCGATAAAGCACTCAAACCGCTAAGCACCTATGCTAAACAAGCCCATTGGATCAATGTGAAGGAATTGCCTAAACTGGCATTTGACCATCAGCAGATCTTTGAAAAAGGCCTGGAAAAAATCAAAAGGCGGATCAAGCACCAGCCGATCGCGTTTGAATTGTTGCCGGAGAAGTTTACACTTACCCAGCTTCAGAATGTCTATGAGGTCATCCTGAGCAAGAAACTGGACAAAAGAAATTTCAGGAAGAAAATGCTGAGCTTTAGCGTGCTGAAAGACCTGGAAGAAAAGCAACAGGGGGTATCCTTTAGGGCTGCAACGCTGTATAAGTTCGACAGACGGAAATATGCCAAACTCTTTGGCAAGGAGATTTCTTTTTAAATCCCGGATCTGCCCATTCAAAAAAAATCCCCGGAGCTTTTTGCTCCGGGGATTTTTTTATTAGGTATACCTCCTTATGCTTTTTTTGCGGTATGCAGGTGGTATTCTACCAGGTCATCTATAGGTGAGCGGATGATTTTTCCGATACCCATTTCGTACCTGTCGGCCACTACACTCAGGATGTCCCTGAAGCTGTATCCTACAGATCCTACGCAGTTTAATTTGTAATCTTTGTAGTTTGGATAATGTACCACCAGGTTTTCGAAAAATGCTGTAAATGCATATTCTACAGTAGCGAATGTATAATCTTCGTAGTTGTCTTTGAAGTCGTACAGGAACTTACTGAAACCGGCGCAGAAACGGTTAGGCAATGGTTTATTGTAAATGTGATCGAAAATATCTTCGTTGGTCAGTGCGAAGTTATCGTAAAAGCTTTCTCTCAATCCTTTAGGCATATAACCTTTCATGTAGTCAGATAGAATGCGTTTACCGATGAAACATCCGCTTCCTTCGTCTCCCAGGAAATAGCCCAGAGAGTCAATGTTCAGGGTAATGTCGTTTCCGTCGTACAGGCAGCTATTGGTACCAGTACCCAGAATTGCTGCGAAGCCAGGTTCGTCACCCAGTAATGCACGGCATGAAGCCAGTAAATCGTGTCCGATATTGATTTCGGCATTAGGGAATACCTGTTTCATTGCGTCAGCTACTACTTTGCGTTTAGCATCTGTAGAACAGCCTGCGCCATAATAGTTTACTTCTGTTAGTTTTTCGGTCTCCAGGAAATCCGGAAGGGATTTGTTCAGAGATTCAATAATGTATTCTGTGCTCGAGAAATAAGGGTTGTATCCTTCTGTGTTAAACAGAATTTTTCTGCCAGCTTCATTAATTAAACACCAATTGGTTTTGGTTGAACCACCATCTGCAATAACTATCATCTTAATTTGTTTTTTTCGGGATAAAAGTAAATAATCCTAACTCTTTTGTATGGTTTCTTTTCATAAATTTTAATTTTCTATTTTGGTTGATTTTCGATTTTCTGCCTTTATTACTTCAAAAACAGTGTTTTTTAAGGTTTTGCTCGTGATTTTTAGGTTACCATATTGTTAAAAAAACACTAAGCTAAAATACGCTTGTTATTTTAAAATCCAAATTTTAAAATACGAGCTTTTGAAAGCTATCGATTATATTCGCAACAACGATGTTTTTAAGCGAAAAAATAATGCTTTTGGCTCCTTAAAATTGATACATGAAAATTGACTTAAGAAGTGATACCCTAACAAAACCTACAGCCGGCATGCTGGATGCCATGATGTCTGCGCGGGTTGGCGATGATGTTTTTGGGGAAGATGAAACAGTAAATGAGCTGCAGCGTAAACTGGCTGCCATGCTGGGCATGGAAGCAGGATTGTTCTGTCCTTCCGGAACCATGACCAATCAGCTCGCTATCAAGTGTTTTACTCAGCCGATGGACGAGGTGATCTGTGATCAGACTGCACATGTATACCGTTACGAAGGTGGTGGTATTGCCTTTCACTCTGGTGCATCGGTCCGGCTTTTACATGCAGAAAGGGGAATCCTGAGCCCGGAACTGATCGAGCCTGAAATCAATGAAGACAACATCCATTACCCGAACACCAGTCTCGTTGTGCTCGAAAATACAGTCAATAAAGGCGGTGGAGCCTGTTATCGTTTGCCGCAAATAGAACCCATTCATACTTTGTGTAACATTAAAGGGATAAAACTTCATCTGGACGGAGCAAGGCTTTTTAATGCACTTGTGGCTACAGGAGACCAGGCGAAGCACTATGGAAAATACTTCGATGGCATCTCGATCTGCTTGTCTAAAGGATTGGGGGCTCCCGTGGGTTCTGTATTGCTGGGCTCAAAAGAGACGATAAGGAAAGCAACAAAGATCAGAAAAGCTTTTGGCGGTGGAATGCGGCAGGCAGGTTTCCTTGCGGCAGCGGGGATATATGCGCTGGACCATCATATCGGCCGTCTGGCCACAGATCATCAGCATGCAGCTGCCCTGGCCATAGCTTTGTCGGAACAAAACTACGTGGCTTCCATATTGCCGGTAGAAACAAATATTGTGATTTTCAAAGTTGTGGAAGGTCTGAAGCCAGCAGCATTTGTTCAGCAATTTGCCGATAAAGGGATTCTTTGCAGCATGATGGGACCGGATGCGATCCGCATGGTTACCCACCTGGATCTGTCGGCGGAAATGATCGACAGAACGATAGAAACGATTAAATCATTCCAGTATGAATAAGATATTGATTGCCAATCGTGGTGAAATTGCGCTGCGTATTATACGCTCGGCGCGTGAAATGGGTATCAAAACCGTTGCGGTGTATTCCGAGGCCGACCGAGATGCCCTGCATGTGCGGTATGCCGATGAAGCAGTCTGTATCGGTCCGGCGCCATCCAGTCAGTCTTACCTTGTGGGCGAAAAGATCATTGAAGCCTGTAAACTGACCGGGGCGGAAGCGATCCATCCAGGCTACGGGTTTTTATCGGAGAATGCAGCATTTGCCAGATTGGTAAGAGATGCCGGCTTGATTTTAATCGGGCCCAGTCCCGAGGCTATGGAAATCATGGGCAATAAACTTTCGGCCAAGGCTGCTGCGCTGAAATACAACATTCCGATGGTACCAGGTACGGAAGAAGCCATTACCGATCTCCCGGAAGCCAAACTGCGTGCGGTAGAAGTTGGATTTCCCATCTTGATCAAGGCTGCTGCGGGAGGTGGGGGCAAAGGGATGCGGATCGTCGACAAAGCAGAGGATTTTGAAGAACAGATGCAATTGGCTGTAAGTGAAGCTAAATCGGCTTTTGGTGATGGCTCTGTATTTATCGAGCGATACGTTTCTTCCCCACGTCATATTGAAATCCAGGTACTCGGCGATACGCATGGCAATATTGTTCACCTGTTTGAAAGGGAATGCTCCATTCAGCGCCGTCACCAGAAGGTGATTGAAGAAGCGCCCTCCAGTGTACTTACAGAAGAGATCAGGCAGCGTATGGGAGCCTGTGCTGTGGATGTTGCCCGTGCAGTAGATTACACGGGGGCAGGTACTGTAGAATTTATCCTGGATGAAAACCTGGATTTCTTTTTCCTGGAGATGAATACCCGTCTGCAGGTGGAGCATCCGGTTACTGAGCTGATTACCGGCTTGGACCTGGTGAAGGAACAGATCAGGATTGCCAGAGGAGAAGCCTTGTCCTATGGGCAATCGGATCTGGAGATCAGGGGACATGCCATTGAGCTGAGGGTATACGCCGAAGATCCGGAAAATAATTTCCTGCCTGATATTGGCCTGTTGCAAACCTACAGGACACCGAAAGGTAATGGCGTAAGGGTAGATGATGGTTTTGAACAGGGTATGGAAATTCCCATTTACTATGACCCGATGATCGCTAAACTGATCACCTACGGCGGCGACCGGGCAGAAGCTATTGAACGGATGATCCGTGCCATAGATGAATATGACATTACCGGTATAAAAACTACTTTAAACTTTGGGAAATTTGTGATGCAGCATCCTGCCTTCAGGACGGGTAGCTTTGATACGCATTTTGTCGGAAACTTTTTTAGTTCGGACAGTCTGAAGGAGGAGGCAGAGGATGAGGCAATGCTCGCCGCAATATTTGCAGTGCAGTCGTTTAAGAAGAAGACTGTGGCGAAAACAGCAAGCGCAACAACGCCGGCCTCAAGTGCGTGGAGAAAAAATAGAATTAAGTTTAACTCGTAAATATGTTTACAGGCATTATAGAAACATTGGGTGAAGTAACCCGGATCAGTAAAGAAGGCAGCAACCGTCATTACACGATACAATCGGCCATTAGTCATGAACTAAAGATCGACCAAAGTGTGGCACACAACGGGGTATGCCTTACTGTGGTGGCCCTGGATGCCGAAAGCCATACCGTAACCGCTATAGATGAAACGCTGCAAAAGACCAATCTGGCTTCGCTTATTGAAGGCAGTAACGTGAACCTGGAGCGTTGTATGCAGATGAATGGCCGACTGGACGGTCACATTGTACAAGGCCATGTGGATCAGACTGCAGTATGCGTGAAGCGTGCCGAGCTGGATGGCAGCTGGGAGTATAGGTTCAGATACGATGCTTCCGCAGGAAATGTCACGGTGGAGAAGGGCTCGGTTTGCGTCAACGGGATCAGCCTGACGGTGGTTGGATCTGCGGACGATGAGTTTTCAGTCTTCATCATTCCATATACCTTTGAACACACCAATTTGCAGGAAGTGCAGGAAGGTGATCATGTGAATATCGAATTTGACATCATCGGTAAATACGTGGCCCGTCTTACGCGCCGATAATTATTTTTTCAGTTCCTCGATCTTTCTTTTGATGAAGATGATCTGTCTGCCCTGGGTTTTTTCATTGAGTGTGCCCAGGTATTGTTCGTAATAGCTGGCTGCATTCTTTTTATCATTGAGCTTGGTCTCGTAAAGCAGGGCGATATTGTAATACAGGGTTCCATTGTTTTCAAACTGAAGCCCTTTCTTATAAGCTGCATTGGCCTCTTCATTCTTTCCGCTCATTTCATAAGAATCACCCAGTTGTCCGTAATAAGTGGCCGTCCTGGTAGATACACTGGCTTTTATAGCAGCCTGGAGGGCGCCGATCGCATTCTTGTAGTCTTTTAAGCCCCTGTAGGTTGCTGCGATCTGCTGGAAGAGGATTTCTTTGTCCAGGGTATCTCTAATGTCCAGGAAATTTTTCAGTGCATTTTTGTAGTCGAGTATCATGAAATAAGATTTTCCCAGATTGTTGAGTACCACTGTAGCACTGTCGCCAGCCGCCAGCAGTTGATTTCCTGTGGCGATCACTTCTTTGTAACGCTTCGCCGCAACACCTATAGGCATTTTCATTTCCAAAAGGCGCAGGTTGGCTGTGTCTGCCTTCAATGCAGGTTCCAATAGTTTTTCTGCCGTCGCGAAAGCGTTCGATTTGAAATAGAGCTGACACAATTCTACAACCACATCAGCATCTCCGGGGTTCAGTTGATTGGCTTTTTTCAGCAGCTCCATATTGGGAATTCCTGCCCTGCTTTTGGCTAAAAGCGCGAGTTGTTTATGGGCAATGAAATTGCTGCTGTCTTTATTGAGCACTGAAAGGTAATAATTGCGTGCCTGTCTTTGGTTACCCCGTCTGCTGCTGATTTCGGCAAGCTGCAGCATCAGATCTACATTGCCGGAATCGGCGGCATAAAGTTTTGCGTATTGTTGTTCTGCTTCAATCAATTTACCTGTACGCAGGTTCTCATAGGCCAGTTTTGGTAAGTCATCCTGCGTCGCATTCTGAGCAAAACCAAACTGGAACGGGCTGAACAACAGGAAAAATAAAAGCAACTTCTTCATAAAATAGCAAGGCTGAATAAACAATTGAATTACGAGTATAAGGCTAATAATCCAGATAACAAATCTTAAATCAAACATATTGGCAGGGTAATTGGTTCATTAAAATAGAAAACAGAATATTAATCTAAATTCAGTAAGCATATGGATACGTTAAAAAAGTTCGAATTGATGCAGAAGATCGTAAGGGAATTGGAAGACCTTCAACATAGCCAGCAAGCCATCATCCAGAAGATCGGAAAGATCGAAGTGGACAATATAGAATTGGGTGATAAAAAGTTAGAAAAGGACCTTCCGGACATGCACCAAAGGGTAGCAGACAACCTGGATACCATTGTAAGCATTCTTGATTATTTTGCGGAGAAAACCCAGAATTTTGGGAATAAGAACAATGTAGACGCGCTAAAAGAACAACAAGCGATCAACGAAGTTACAGGCAATTGATCCTGAAATGTCAGAACTCAGGCCGCCTTATGTAAATAAGGTGGCTTTTTTATGCAACGGGTATGTCGATGTAAAAACTGGAGCCTTTTCCAGGTTCACTCTCGACCCTCATTTTACCCCCATTTTTTTCGATGAATTCTTTACAGACAACCAGGCCTAGTCCTGTTCCCTTTTCGTTCATGGTACCGCGACTGGAATAGTTTTCCCCGCTAAAAAGTTTGTCCAGGACTTCCTTCGAGATCCCGATACCCGTGTCCCGTATGTGCAACTGCATGAAATTATCTTTTGTAAATACGGAACTGAGTTGGATTACTGAATTTTCATGACAAAACTTAATCGCGTTGCTCAATAAATTTCGGATGACAATCTGGATCATCAGGACATCTGCATAGACCTGTGCCCCTGGAAAAACATCCTGTATGATCTCTATCTTTTTTGCAGTGGCGGCGGCAGCATGATAGCTCACTTCGTTGACCACCACGGCTTTCAGGTCAAAGAATTCTTTTCGGATGCCATATCCTTCCAGCTGACTTCTGGACCAGTGGAGTATATTTTCCAGTAGATCGGTGGTATAGATGATGTCTTTATTGAGGGTAGGAGAGAGCAATTTGAACTCTTCTGCCGACATCTCATTGTTGTTGATCATCTTCAGCACCTCGGAAAGGTTGACCAATGGCCCCCTCAGGTCATGAGAAATGATGGAAAAAATCCGGTCTTTCAATTGGTTGAGCTTTTGGAGTTCTATGGCCTGCAGACGAATTTTTAACGCTTCCTCCTTCATAGGGGTGAGGTCCCGGAACTTGATGATGATGACATCGTGTCCCGTCTGGTGCTCGTTGAGGTAGCGGACATCAGCCTCTACATCCAGTGACTCCTGGCCTTTTGTCAAATTGAGTTCCAGTATTCCCGATTGGCGGTGCTCCAGAAAATCAAAAAGAACTGTTTGACCCGGCAATACTTCAGAAATGAAGCTCCCTGCGATTTGCTGCCGTGCAAAATCCTCCAGGTACTTTCCGAAAACCTTATTGTAATCGATGATCCGCTTCTTATGATCCAGGATCACAAAGCCGTCTTCTACCAGTTCCAGCACACGTTCACGCGCCACCGGTACGATGTCAAACAGCTTAAAGCGGTAGATACCTGCTGTTATGAGCAGCACAGATGCCGTAAAAGCAAAGGGTGTGAGGTCCAGGTTTCCGAATGGCCGGATGCCGATCATGTACAGTATGTTGGCAAATAGCGGAATGCTCAATGCAATTACGATGCTGTAGTGCTGATTTTTATATAGAGGATCTGATTTTCGGAACTTGGTAAGCAGTAAGTAACAACCATAAGCAAGCACACCATAAAAATAGAAAGTAAAGATCCAATAACCGGGGCCCATGTTTAAGTTCAAAAGCGTAATTTTTTCGCCGTGTTCCATGGAGAAATTACTGAAATAAAAATGGTGCAGCGGATTGGTCCAAACCAGCAACAATACGATTGTTGAAAAGGAAGCAAGCAGTGCAAAACTGGCCCTGCTTTTCTTCAGGAGTTCAACTCCGGTGAGCCTTGTGCAAAACAATATCCAGTGAAGGGGCATATATGCAATGCCGATATACTCTATATTGTTGAAGATGAGCGCATCCTTTAGTTGCGTACAGGCCAGTTCAAAGCCATAACCGATCGACCATATGGAGTTGGAGAACATCATGAATCCAAAAAAACGGACAGCACCGCTTTCTTTTTTATAGATGTAACAAGATAAAATGATGGTAATTAAACCGAAGAAGATTAAAAAGAGAGAATAAATATTAAAATTTAAATCCAATGCTCGGGTTGCGTGTTATTATTATAAAACTACGTAATTTAGTTTTGAATTAAAAATATACTTAGTTTTACATAGATAATTTAATATCACACTAATCATTATATTATGAAAAAAATCATTTTGTCGGCATTATTCATTTGCTTTAATCTTGCTGCTTTCAGCCAGGTATTGCCAAGTTTTCAGTTCGGTCTGAAAGGAGGAACCAACTTGTCTAAATTAAGCAAAGAGAATACTCTGAGCAGCGACAACAGGGCTGGATACTATGCCGGACTATGGGCACGCATTGGTGCCGCAGGAATCCATTTGCAGCCTGAACTATACCTGAGTGGTAAAAACACCACCCTGAAGAATGACGCCGGGCAGGAAAATGATGTGAAGTTCACCAGTCTGGATGTGCCTGTATTGGTGGGTACCAAAATAGGTGCTGCAGGGATAGGTGTTCGTCTGAACACAGGTCCGGTAGTTTCTTTTATCCTGAGCGATGACCAGTCTTTTTCAGATGCTGCAGGTAACGTATTTAACGGAAATTTTAAGGGGCAGAATATCGCATGGCAGTTCGGTGCAGGTCTGGATATCTCCAAATTGGGTATCGACCTCAGATACGAACAGGGATTGTCTAAAATAGGCAAAGACAACTATGATGGACAAAAATTGAGTTTGTTTACACTTGGTCTGGCTTACCGCCTGTTCTAGCAGAAAAGCGAGTTATCCACATTTTTGATAAAAGGGTAAACATTAAGTGTTTACCCTTTCTTTTTGGCCTTAATATTGATATCCAATTCTTCCCTAACCCTAAACTATACAGGTATGAATATCAAAGAACTATTGCTAAACGGACAAAGCTTCTCAGAGCTGCTGAAACAGTTCTCTATCGCTGCTGATGATGTAAAAATTCAGGACGAAGATGTGATATTGACTGAACAGAATTTAGAACACAAAGAGATCGTCAAGGAAAGTATTTGTATTGAAGGTAAGAATAACGAAGGGATCGTCAATTTCTTCGGAACCTTACATTACAACCTGCTGAATAAACTGGCAGTCTTTGAGATGCAGGGCTTCGAAAAAATAAACACTGCGCAGGCCTGCTAAGCATCTTTCATTACTTCTTTAATTTCATAGTTATATGCTCCTTTAATGGGACGTATAGGCATGTCTTTGTCGTCACTCAACACTTTGACATAGCAGGCACCGAAATAAAAGATGAAGGATGAATAGAATACAAAGAGCATGATCAGCACAATGGAACCCGATGTTCCGTATACGTTGCCGATCCCGCTCATCGGAAGAAGAATGCGCAGGATGTATTTACCGACGGTGAACAAAACCGCTGTGAGCAGACCGCCCCTCATGGCCAGCATCCAGCTTGGGCGACCATTGGTAAGGTATCTGAATAATACAGTAAACCAGGCCATCACAATCACTACAAAGAGCAACTGATTGAGGATGGACAGAAAGAATTTACCGAAAGTTGGTGATGCGGTATTGATATAGCCGCCTATAAAAGCCTGTATCGCATCTGTCACGAAACCTAATAAAAACAAAATGCCCGCCAGCAGGATGATTACCATCGATCTGGCCCGGAGTTTCATCGTAAACATAATACCTACATGATCTTTTTTTCCGATGGACCAGATCTGGTCCATGGAGTTCTTAATCACATTGAAGAGTGTAGTGGCCACAAACAGGAAAAACACAAAACTGATCAGGGTAGCATACCATTGATGATCGATCCCCCGGATGTTCCTCAGGGTCTGCCTGATCTGACCGGTACTGTCATCGTCCAGGATATTTCCCAGCCTTTCGAAAAGCCGGGTAGCCAGAATCCTGCGGTCCATAAAGAACCCAAATAGTCGAATGAGGATCAATAGAATAGGAGGCAAGGCAAAATTGGCAAAAAAGGCAGTAGCGCCAGCAAGACGAAGGGGATCATTTTTCTGAAATAGCCCGAAAGCCATTCTGAAACGCATAAAAAAGAGAGTTATTCTGCTGATGATCTTGATTTCCATTCCACGATAGCTGACCTTAAAGTCCGAAATTAATTATTTTTTTTAAAAGAGGGGCAATAAAAAAGGGTGACCGCTGTTTCAGTTCACCCTTTAATGTCGCTGCGCGACGTATTGTATAATGTAAATACCCCTAATCAAACCCCTTTGAAAGGGTAGTCTACAATTATAAGTTTCCTCTCAGTTCCTGTTCGCGTTCTAAAGATTCAAACAAGGCCTTGAAATTTCCTGCACCAAAGGATTGTGCCCCTTTGCGCTGGATGATCTCAAAGAATAAGGTCGGACGGTCTTCTACCGGCTTGGTGAAAATCTGGAGTAAATAGCCTTCTTCATCGCAGTCGACCAAAATGCCCAGTTCCTTCAGTTGAGCCACCTCTTCGTCAATCTCGCCTACACGCTCCGGCATCATGTTGTAGTAGGCTTCTGGAGGTGCGCTTAGAAATTCTACTCCCCTGGCTTTTAAGGCTTTTACGGTATGAAGGATGTCTTTGGTGGCTACCGCAATGTGCTGCACACCCTCACCTTCATAAAATTCCAGGTATTCTTCAATCTGCGATTTCTTTTTACCTTCTGCAGGCTCGTTGATCGGGAATTTCGAAAAACCATTTCCATTACTCATCACCTTGCTCATCAGCGCCGAATATTCGGTGTTGATCTGTTTGTCATCAAAAGACAGGATGTTCACAAAACCCATCACATCTTCATACCATTTTACAGTATCGTTCATGCGGTTCCATCCCACATTACCTACGCAATGGTCGATGTACAGCAATCCGGTTTCTTCCGGGTTATAATCGCTTTTCATGTCCTGATAACCTGGCAGGAAAGATCCGTTATAGTTCTTGCGTTCTATGAACATGTGAACCGTTTCTCCATAAGTATAAATGCCGGACATGCGTACTTCGCCATGCTCATCTGTAAGGGTTACTGGTTCCTGGTAGGGCACCGCACCACGTTTGGTCGTTTCTTCAAAGGCGCTGTAGGCATCGTCTACCCATAGGGCCAATACTTTCACACCATCGCCGTGTTTTTTTACATGTTCTGCAACCAGGCTGTCAGATTTCAGACCTGTAGTAAGTACGAGTCTGATTTTGCCTTGCTGCAATACATAGGAAGTACGGTCACGTACACCCGTTTCCGGTCCGGCGTAAGCCACAGACTGAAAGCCGAAAGCTGTTTTATAATAATGCGCAGCCTGCTTGGCATTCCCGACATAGAACTCAATGTAGTCTGTTCCATTGATGGGAAGGAAATCCTGGGCCTTAGCTATTTTCTCTGCAAATGTTTGTGTTGACATTTCAATTTATTTTATGAATAATAAGTTCTTTTTACTCGATGTTCTCCTGCCAGCTTTTGTGGTAGTTCTCATCTTCTATGGCAATGGCATCTTCGGTCAGCATGAGCGGACGGAAGGGGTCGATCATTACGGCCAGTTCTTCAGTACTTTCCTTTCCGATGGATTTCTCTACAGTACCTGGATGCGGTCCATGTGGGATACCTCCCGGGTGTAATGTAATCTGACCCTTGACCACACTCTTGCGGCTCATGAAATCGCCATCTACGTAGTACAGCACTTCGTCGCTGTCTACATTACTATGGTTGTAAGGCGCGGGTATAGACAAAGGATGGTAATCGTATTTCCGGGGTACGAAGGAACAGATCACAAAATTGTGGCCTTCGAAAGTTTGATGTACCGGGGGTGGCTGATGGAGCCTGCCTGTGATCGGTTCAAAATCATGGATGGAAAATGCCCATGGATAATGGAAGCCGTCCCAGCCCACAAAATCGAAGGGGTGGGTGGCATATATATAAGGATACATGATGCCCTGCTTTTTGATCAGCACCTTGAAGTCTCCATATTCATCGAAGGTCTCCAGGTTCTGCGGCCTTCTGATATCGCGCTCACAATAGGGCGCGTGTTCTTCCAGTTGTCCGAAAGCGTTCCTGTAACGCTTGGGCGTCCGGATCGGACTAAAACTTTCGGTGATGAACAGGCGGTTGTCTTCATTGTCAAATTCCATTTGGTAAATGGTACCGCGCGGGATCACCAGGTAATCGCCATAAGCAAATTTTATCTTGCCAAATCCGGTCTTCAATGTACCGCTGCCCTGGTGGATGAAGATTACTTCGTCGGCCTGACTGTTCTTGTAGAAATAGTCGGTCATGGACTTACGTGGTGCAGCGAGTGAGATGTGCAGGTCATTGTTGACCAGTACAGCTTTACGGCTCTGCAGGTAATCATCCTCCGGCTTGATGTTGAATCCGATGAGGCTCGTGTGGCGCAGGTGTTTCTCACGGGCGATCTTCGGCTCTACGGAATAGGGCTCGCCCAGGGACTTAACAATAGTTGGGGGGTGGCAGTGATAGACCAGCGAGTATAGGCTGGAAAATCCTTCTGTAGAAACCAGCTCTTCCGCATACAGTTTACCATCCGGTTTACGAAAAACCGTATGTCTTTTAGCAGGTATAGTTCCTAACGTATGGTAAATTGGCATAGCTAAGGTTATATATGGTTAAAATGATATAAATAATAACGATTAAAACGTACAAAACGTTTTAAAGAAGCGCATCAGGAAAAGAAAGGCTTATATGGAGTATTGGGCAAAGATGAGTTTGGAAAGCATGGCATACCTGAAAGAGGCGAGGGCCTGCCTCGCAATTTGGTTCTGGTATATGAAACTGCTATGTGTCATCTTATTTGCTGGGGCTAAAGTAAATAGAATATCTAACATTAGCCAAACTATGGATCAAATATTCTGCTCAGAATTTTTTTATGAAGAGGTTTGCTGTAATTTTATATAGATTTGGCACGACTACTTAAAATCTAAAAATATGAAACTGGTATCCTATAAAACAGAAGACAGAGAGCACCTGGGTGTTTTTGTAAACGGACATATTTATAATTTGAATTCCTGCGACAAGCAATTGCCTGATGAAATGAATGCATTTCTGCAAGGTGGTGAGGTGTTGATGGAACGTGCGAAGAAGATCGATGCCCAGATCAAATCGGGAGAACTTGAGCCAAAGGAAGAAGCTTTTTATGAGTTGCTGGCACCTGTTCCGCATCCAACTTCCTGCCGCGATGGCTATGCTTTTCGTCAGCATGTAGCTGCGGCACGCCGCAACCGTAAAGTTGACATGATTGCAGAATTCGACCAATATCCTATATTTTATTTCACCAATCACAACGCCATTCAGGGGCCTGGGGAGATTGAGTGTATGCCGGATCATTTTCAGAAACTGGATTTTGAACTGGAGGTAGCAGTGGTGATCGGTAAAAAGGGACGTAATGTCACCGCTGCCGAGGCCGATAGCTATATCGCAGGCTATATGGTCATGAACGACATGAGTGCAAGGACATTGCAGATGGAGGAGATGCTGCTCAACCTGGGGCCGGCAAAAGGCAAAGACTTTTCCACGGTGATCGGTCCATGGCTGGTTACACCAGATGAACTTGAGCCCTACAAAGTAGCGGCAAAATCAGGGCATACCGGCAATAACTATAATTTGAAAATGACTTGTACGGTAAATGGAGTGGAAGTCTCGGCAGGCAGTATGGGCGATATGGACTGGACTTTCGCAGAAATCATCGAACGTTGCGCTTATGGTGCAGATATTTTGCCCGGAGATGTAATCGGCTCGGGAACCGTCGGTACCGGTTGCTTCCTGGAACTCAACGGTACGGGTTTGCTAAATGATCCCGGCTTTAAACCACAGTGGTTGCAGGATGGGGACATCGTAGAAATGGAAATCACCGGGCTGGGCCGCCTGAGCAATACCATCAAAAAAGCAGATACTGATTTTTCTATCCTTGCTTTGAAGAAATAATTCATATTCCCTCATAAAAATCCTTATGCTGACCATCAATACCTCAGAACTGTCCCCGGCGCAATTGCAAAACTACCTCCAGTATGCCATTGCGCCGAGGCCGATCTGTTTTGCTTCCACCATTGACCAGGCAGGTAACATCAACCTCAGTCCTTTCAGTTTCTTCAACCTCTTCAGCACCAATCCGCCAATGTGCATTTTTTCTCCTGCGCGGCGGGTGCGCGACAATACCACGAAACACACATTGGAAAATGTATTGGAGGTAAAGGAATGTGTCATCAATATTGTGAACTATCCGATGGTGCAGCAAATGAGCCTGTCGAGCACCGAATATGCCAAAGGCATCAATGAATTTGACAAAGCCGGCTTTAGCATGTTGCCTTCCACCTTGGTTAAGCCGCCCCGTGTTGCCGAAGCGCCGGTACAAATGGAATGCCTCATTACAGAAGTCATTTCGTTGGGTGAAAATCCCGGTGCCGGAAACCTGATTCTGGCGGAAATTAAACTGATCCACATTAAAGAAGAAATTTTAGATACAGAAGGGAAAATCGACCAGGCAAAGATCGACCTGGTGGCCCGGCTTGGGGGCGACTGGTATTGCCGTGTGACGTCTGAAAATCTTTTCAAGGTAGCGAAACCATTGACCACTCTTGGCGTAGGTGTAGATGCGCTGCCTCATGCAGTTCGCAATTCTATGGTACTCACAGGCAATGACCTTGGGATGCTGGGCAATGTAGAGCAGCTGCCCGGGGATGACGAGGTAGATGCAATGCACATCCATCCACAGGTAAAGGAAATTCTTGATGCGACTATTGGGGATGCTGGCAACCGCGAAAGAGAACTACATGAATTGGCAAAGGTCTTTTTGAAAGCCGGGAATGTAGCGGATGCACTGAAAATTGTATTGTTATAGCGGAGCTTGGGTTTATAGAATGCTCACCACTTTTAAAAAGCGCTTTCTGTAAAAGCCTTCATTCAGACTGGTGATCGTCACCCCACGCTTGGCGCCTGAAGAAGAATGGATGAACTTGATCTCGTCACCTTCAACAGAGTAGATGATGCCTACATGTCCTGGAGTTCTGGATTTGCTGTTGGTTCCAGTAAAAAGGATGACATCTCCGATCTTCGCATCTTCCAGTTTCTTGGCAGAGCCGCTTACTGCGAAATCCCTTGAGGAACGCGGGACTTTAAATCCGAAGTTGCTGAATACGTAGTTGACAAAGCCTGAGCAGTCAAATCCCCTGGAAGGGCTACTGGATGCTGTTCGGTAGCGGATACCTAACATGGATTTCGCAAATTCCAGTAATTTATTGGGAGAGGTTTCAGGTAAGCTGATCTTTTCTTTTTCCAACGGAACCTGTTGACTGAGCTTATTTACCAGCTCCCTGTATTCAAGCGGTATGGTGGTTTGCGCCCTGAGGCCGCACACACTGCAGAAGAAAATACTAAAAAGAATAATGGTTTGCTTCATATCAATAGGGTTAAAGTTATCAAAAATATCCTTTAACCCTAAAAATGTTGATAACTTGTTGGTTATGGCGTGGTTACTGCAACAGGCAGGGTTTTTCCATTAAAGAACTTATGTCCGGTCCTGGCAAAATCAGCTACATACTTACCCATTTCGAAGGCAAGTACCGGCGATTCATAGCCGGGGAATGCCTGTTCCAGCATTTCGGTTTGGGCAGAGCCCAAAGCGAGACAATTGATCTTAATGCCGCTTTCTGCCAGTTCATGAGCCAGGCATTCTGTAAGGGTGTGCAGTGCCGATTTGGAAGCAGAATAAGCTGCTAGTCCGGGAAATTTAACGCTGCCCTGGAAACCGCCCATGCTGCCAATATTGACGATGTGTGAGCCTGCAGTCATTAGTGGTACCACATGACGGATCATGTTGAAATGCCCCATCACATTGCTCTCCAGCATATGCCACATATCTGTTTCGGTAGTTTTCAGAAAGGGTTTATTCACCAGGGCACCCGCATTGTTGATGAGGATGTCCACCGTTCCCAGACGTTCCACCAAAAAGGGCACTAAAGCCGCATAGTCGTCCTTCACAATATCAAATTCTACGGGCAGCAGGTTACAGTCTGGATTGATGCTTTTGGCGATTTCCAGCAGTTTCCTCAGCTTATCCGCAGAGCGGGCAATGCAAACTACCGTGTTTGCGCTATTTAAAGTCAGTTCCAGTGCGGTCTCAAAGCCGATTCCACTGCTGGCACCTGTAATGATGATGTTCATATGTTTTTTAATCTTCTTCAGTGATCAGCTGGCTTACCGGATTTTCAATCACATGCAAGCCATCATTGATCAGTTTGTTATGGTCTGGCTCGCTAGCGGCCTTTAGTTCCAGGTAAATGCGTACTTCCTTTTCCAGTTCAGGGTATAGTTGTTTGTGGTATAGGATTTCCAATACTTCCAGTGCACATAACCAGTCCTGACGGTGTTCGCTGCGCAAAGCTTCAAAAATTTCAGGTAAAGCTTCGTAGCCATTTTCATTTTCACGCATGGCCCGTACGGATTTATACAGTTGATGGAGCTTGAAAGTCTGTTCGTCATACACAATCTTGTGTGTTTGCTGGTCGCTCACATGGGTCAGCTCTTCGTAGGCATCTTTGTCTGCAGCTCCATTGAATACTGAAACGATCTTCTCGCCAATTGCCATATCATATACTCCCCATTCCGGTTGGAAGAGGATGTTGCCATTGCTTTCTTTTACGGTGCAGTCCTCAAAAGTGATCATAAAGGTGCGTTCTTCATCGTCCTGATGAATGATCGTCACCAATCCTTTCACTGTGATGCCACTTTCAAATTCCAGCAGTGCGATGCTTTGTGGTCTGATACCACAATCCAGCAACTGCCTGAAATCCATAGCTTCAATTGGGGTGTCAATTCCTTTGAGTTTACCAACCGGAGAAGAGAAACCATCTTTGTGGTAGATCTTTCCGTGACCTTCGAGTTCTTCGCCGTCAAAAGCGAGTGCTGAGGGGCCTGTAGTTTTGATGAAAGTTAGCCCGTCTTGCTGGTCGATACCCATATCGGTAAATATGCCAGTTACCTGCAGGCCAGAACTGTAGACTGCTGTAGCGGGGTTCTTGCATTCGATCGCCTTAATGATTCCTTCGCTGCCTCCACGTCTGAAAGCCATAGTATCTGCAAATGCCTCCAGAACGTCGATCAGGTTTTGGAAAGTTTCGGTGACGAAGAGTTGCGGTTGGGGCTTGGTGATGTCATAACTGTAATTGATCGTATCCATATTGTACCACAACTTTTCTACATCTGCCTTCATGCAGGAAGAGCTCTCCCCAATGGATGAAAGCAAGCCGGCACCATAGATTTTTGGATTTTCCAATGTGCCGATCAATCCGTATTCTACTGTCCACCAGTGCAAACGGCCCAGCAAGGCCATTTCAGAAGGCTCTCCCATGTTTTCGGAGATCTGCTGCAAATGCTGCTCTGCCCTGGCAATCTCATGTGTGTCTGCATCTACAGATTCTTTCAGGATAGAAAGATGGCGGATGGCTTCATACAGTTCAAAATCCTTGGAAGAAAACATAGCTTTAGCACCGATAGAACCAAAATAGCTGAGGTAATTGTTGTAGTCCGTATCAGCAATGATGGGCGCATGTCCTGCCGACTCATGGATGATATCCGGAGCAGGTGTATATTCAATGTGGTTGATCTGACGGATATCAGCAGCGATCACCAAAACGCGATACGCCTGGTATTCCATAAATGCTGCAGGAGGAATAAAACCATCCACGGTAACGGCACCCCAGCCAATTTTGCCCAGGTTGTCATTCATGGTCTGCAGATCAGGAATGTACTCAATGCTCAGACCTGCACGTTGCAGGCCTTTGATATACGGATAATAAGCGACATGCTTTAAATAACTGTAATTCTGGCGCATGACATATCTCCATACCGCCTGGTCTACAGGCGTGTATTTTTTATAGTTCTGCTCCACTATAAATTGCCGCAGGTGTTTGGGCAATTTGGCTACTTGTTCATTGTTAAAGTCATTAAAATCGCTCATTGTAAATTATGCTTATTGATGAGCCTAATATACTTCAATACGGAGCTTTTAACAAATTAAATGCGACGCAATGACCCTCAAGTGATACAGATCACTTATTTTTCTTGACCCTGAAGGTGAAATGTTTTTGCAGAAAATAGCTGCAGAGCGATAAGGTCACTGTGATGAACGTCTGGGAGATTGAAGGATAGAAATGCAGGCCTTCCACCATGTATTTCAGAAGGGCAAGGTTCAGTCCGAAATTCACTGCAACAACAATTGCATACCTAAAAATCTGTATCCTTCCTTTTAGGTTAGATTGGGTAAAGACAAGGTATTTGTTGAGGATAAAGCCCCATAAAAAAGAAGCAAAAGTGCTGATGACCAAAGCCAAAGAGTGCGCGGTAACCAACTGCGGTAAAAACATGAAATCGACCTCTATGTTTTTCTGGTGCAGGATCCAGTTGTATGCGATGTAGTAGGAAACGATCCCACATAAAGCAGTAGAACCACCGGAAGCGAGGTAACGGAAAGTATGGATCGGGATCCAGCGTGAAAATGGGGGGTAGAAAAAATCGATGAATTTCAACAAGGCTTTGCGCATGCTTATTGGACGGTTAATTGGTTACGGATCATTCTATTGTTGTACTGCTGTTCAAAGGCCTTTAAATATTTCTCCATCTTTTCTGCAACTAACGGTGTTTTGTCCAAAATGTTGTGGGCCATCAATCTGTCGTTCTTCAGGTCGTATAAGGCGGTGCTGATTTTTCCATCGGTCAGTAAAAGGTAATCGCCCTGGTAAAAACTGAACCCACCGTCCAGATTGTTGACCACAAAGTTATCATTCCGCTTCGCAAAGGCGTCAAAACCAAGTGCAAAATACGGCTTATCGTAATGTAAATAATTCAGTACAGTAGGCATGATGTCGATCTGCTGCACATTCTTGTCTGATTTTCCCCGAAGATCGCCAGCAGGGTAATAGAACAGGATGGGTATTGAAAAATACCCTGCAGTGGTTTGGTATTCAGGGAAATAAGAGACTGTTGCGTGATCTGCGCAGAGTACAAAAATCGTGTTTTTATACCAGGGCATTTTAGATGCTTTGTTGAAAAAATTGCGCAGGGCCATGTCTGTATAGCCAATTACTTCCTGTACCGGAAGTGGCCCTTTCGGGAATTTTCCTTTGTATTCTTCAGGCAGGCGAAAAGGATGATGGGAGGAAAGGGAGAAGAAGCTGGAGAAAAACGGTTCTTTCAGGGTATTCATGGTTTCTGCCATGTATTGCATAAAGGGATCGTCCCAAATGCCCCATGTCCCGTCTGTATCTCCCTTTTTCTGGTATTCATTCATGCCAAAATAGTGTTTGATCCCCGCCAGATGTGTATAAGAAGAAAAACCCATTGATCCATTTGGTGCCCCGTGGAAAAAAGCGGTTTCATAGCCTTCATCGCTTAGTAATTTGGCAATGCTGGTCGTCTTGTTGCCGGAATATACAGACAAAACGAAGGGTTCGCGTATTGAAGGGATACCTGTGATCACTGATGGGATGGCGTCAATGGATTTCCGTCCATTGGCATAGGTATGCGTAAAGGTGTAACTTTGTCCCACCAGGGAATCGATGAAAGGCGTATAGCCTTTATAATTGCCTCCGTCCAGGTCTTTATTCAAACTTCCCACGTGCTCTTTGCCCAGACTTTCGATGATCAGGAAAACGACATTCAGTTTTTTGAATTTGCCGGTATCTGCCGGCAGGTGTACCGGATTGTAGATTGCCTTTAGTTCCTCCTCTGAATAGTACTTCAGTACATCGAGCTTTGAAGCTTTGAGCGTTCTGAAAATACTAAAAGGGGTATTCAGCACAAGGCTCATCTGATCAGGGGTGTCTACGAACTCCCCGGCATTGCTCAGGGTGATCGGCCGGGTGCCAAATCCCCATCCACCGCGGATGCCGACCAGACATGCAAATGCGATAAGGCCAAGTAATATAGTATGAAACAGGTATTGTGGCCAGCCGAAAGGGATTATTGGTTTCAGCTTGACCAGGTCGTATAATTTAATGAACAACCAGATGAAGGCAATGAACAGCAGGAGCAGGTACCAGTAGTCGCCCATAAAATTCAAAAAAAGCTTGAACTTGTTCTGTTCATGACTGAATTGGCTGAATACAGTGGCAGTAGTCCGTTTAAGTGTGTACCGATAATACGCAAAATCCGCAAAATTGGCGAATACTCCAAGGCTATTGGAGACGACAAAAAGCCATTTACAAAAATTCTGATAGCCCTTGCCATAGCGGAATGGGAATGGAATAATGTTCAGCAGGATGTAGAGCAGGTTGATGTACAGCAGTGCGGAGATGTCGAATTTAATGCCGCCATAGAGCATGTACAGGTATTTGTTCAGGGTAATGTGCTGGAAAAGATCTTGGTTGAATGCATAAAAGCCAATCCTGCATAAGGTATAAATGACCAGTAGCAGAAAAAAACGGTAGGCGAGCGCGAAATATAGGTTACCTGAGGTGTTTGGTTTAGTGTTCAATGCTGTAAATTCAGGTAGCGAATTTAGTCATTTTATGGAAGGGCGACAAAATCCGTAACTGAACAATATTTATAGCTTTTATGCGGCTGTATGCTCACCCCGATATAGTTGAATTTATAGGAAGTGTCAATGATGATTTTTCGATGGCCCAGGTTTGGTACGCCCTTGTCCAGTAACAACATGCAAATATTGCCCAGGCCTGAAGAAAAACCAAACGCAAGGTTCTCACCACAGGCTTTTTTAGGGTACATGGCGGTAATTCTGTCTTTAACTGTTCTTCCGTCCCTGGCAGTATGCTCTGCATAATTATATTTGTTCATATCCTTTGCATGCTGGCGTGCCACCCAGCTCATTGCTTCATCGGGATAAAGCATGGGCAGGTCTTTCACATTTTGGAGGTCTTTTTCCAGACTGCGGTAGTAGCTACTGCTGCGCTCGATGCGCAGGCTGTTGTAATTGCTGTATGCCGACATCTGTTTATTGTGACTTTCCACAAAGTCCTGGAAAAAAGTTAAAAAGAATTTCTCCCCGTTCATCCGCGCGAGGTTCATGTACATTACCATGTCTTTCTCTTCGCCTGTCAAATACGCTGCGGTTTTCGCGGTATTGGCCATTGTCAGTTCTTCTTTAGACCAGGTAGGGCGATTTTGCAGCCTGGCGGAAGCAGGTAGGTAAGCGTAGAGCAGTAGAAATAAGGCAACATTAAACACTTTCATGAAGAGGTTCTTGCAAAAGCCAAGCCATTTTGGTAATGCTACTCCATTCTTATTTTGAGCTCGTATCATCTGGATTGGGAATCAAAAGCAGTACACGCTATAGCTCGTGCTCACATGAAACACACTTTAATCACATTTCCTTCACAAAAAGGTACCCTTTTGTGGCTTTATTGTGAACAAAGTGTGAAGCAGCTATAAGTTTGCCTGCAGTTTCTCTGCTATCCGAGCCGATCAGGCTGTAAATAAAAAAGCTCCCTTGAGGCCATCAAGGGAGCTTGAATTTTGTGAAATGGTACTATCTCAATAAGTTTTTCCAGCTGACTTTATTTCCGATGATGTCGAACAGGTCTTTGATCTCGATGCGTTGTTGCTCCATGGTATCGCGGTGACGGATGGTTACTGTGTTGTCTTCCAAAGTCTGGTGATCGATGGTTAAGCAGAACGGTGTACCAATGGCATCTTGTCTGCGGTAACGTTTACCAATGGCATCTTTTTCTTCGTATATGCAGTTGAAATCCAATTTCAGCGCATCCATTACTTCTCTTGCTTTTTCTGGCAGACCATCTTTCTTCGTTAATGGGAAGATGGCAACCTTGATGGGGGCGAGACAAGGGTGCAGGCGCAGTAAGGTTCTGCTGTCCTGGCGCTCTTCTGTGCTCAGGTCTTCTTCTTCCAAAGCATTGATCAGGGTCAGCAGGAACATCCTGTCCAGACCGATGGAGGTTTCGATGACATAAGGGATATAGTTGCCATATGGTTTGCCATCGGCATTCAGTTCTGCATCGAAGTACTGCATTTTCTTTCCGGAGAATTCCTGATGCTGCGAAAGATCGAAATCTGTACGGCTGTGGATACCTTCTACCTCTTTGAAGCCAAATGGGAATTCGAACTCAATATCTGTGGCCGCGTTTGCGTAATGTGCCAGTTTTACATGGTCATGGTAACGGTATTTTTCTGCAGGCGTACCCAATGCTTTGTGCCAATTTAAACGTGCTTCTTTCCAGTACGCAAACCATTTTTCATCTTCACCCGGACGAACGAAGAATTGCATTTCCATCTGTTCAAACTCGCGCATGCGCATGATGAACTGACGGGCTATGACCTCATTTCTGAAGGCTTTACCAATCTGTGCGATACCGAAGGGGATCTTCATACGGCCGGTTTTCTGTACATTCAGAAAATTAACAAAGATTCCCTGTGCAGTTTCTGGTCTCAGGTATACTTCTTCGGAACCTTCGGCCATCGCGCCAAACTGGGTACTGAACATCAGGTTAAACTGACGCACGTCTGTCCAGTTTTTGGTGCCACTTACCGGGCAGGCAATTTCATGTTCCTCAATCAGGTTTTTTAAGCGTGGCAGGTCTTCAGCTTTCAGGGCATCGTCCATGTCTGTCTGCAGTTTTGCTGCTTTATCAGTTTTACCGTCCTTTTCATAACGCGCGATTTTATCTTCCAGCAGCTGATCAGCACGGTAGCGTTTTTTAGAATCTTTATTGTCGATCATTGGATCGTTGAAGCCGTCTACGTGACCGCTGGCTTTCCAGATCTTAGGGTGCATGAAAATGGCAGAGTCGATGCCGACAATGTTTTCGTGCATTTGCACCATGGCTTTCCACCAATACGTTTTGATGTTGTTTTTGAGTTCAGCGCCCAGTTGCCCGTAATCGTATACTGCACTAAGGCCGTCATATATTTCACTGCTTTGGAATACGAAACCGTACTCTTTGGCATGGGAGATCACATTCTTGAATTGTTCGTCGTTATTGTTTTTTGCCATAATGGTGCAAACTTAGAGATTTGGCTTTAGTTAATCAAGTTAAGCGGATTGTCCGCGAAGCGAAATATAAATATATTTTATTAAATTTGATTTGCAACATATTATAATGTCGATGTATAAGGGCTGTTCAGATGCGGAATTGGTCGACCTGTTAAATGGGGGTAGCAGGGAGGCTTTTGACGAGATATACCGTAGAAACTGGTCTGCGATGTACCTCGCGGCTTTTAACATGCTTCAGGATGAAGATGCTTGCATGGATGTGATCCAGGATGTATTTGTCTGGATCTGGAACAAGCGGGGTAGTCTGGAAATCCTTTCCTTGAAATCATATCTCATTTCTGCGGTCAAATATAAGGTGACAAATGTCATTCGTAAGTTGAAATTACGTCAATCTTTCTTCGATCAGATTGAAACTGAGGAACCCTCTTTCAATAATGTAAGCAGTGAGTTGGAATTGAAGGAGCTCAAAGAAGTTTTGCTGCAATTTACAGCAGAATTGCCTGATAGATGTCGTGAAGTTTTCGATTTGAGCAGAAATGAACATTTAAGTAATAAGGAAATTTCTCAAAAGATGGGGATTTCTGAAAAAGCGGTGGAAAGGCAGATGACAATTGCCTTAAAAAGGCTTAAGGTTTCTTTGATGCGCTTGTTTTTGTTTTCTATTCTGCTTTTTTTAATGCTGTAGTTGATCCTGGATGTTGTTTTTCTGACAATGTTAAAATAATTTAAACTTTTTGTGATTTTATTTGTGGGGTTGTCCCCTTTTTAAGTGCCTTATAATAAATGGGGCATCAGACAGATTTGCTGTCCCTTTAAAAAAGAGAGATTCTAATGAAAAGAGAAGCATTTTTTCAGCTTACAGATAAAATAAATGATGGCACTGCAACTGATGCAGAGCTGGATTTGTACAATCAGTACTTCCAGCATTTTCAAACGAAAAAGGTTTGGGATAAAGCGGAGATGGGGGATGAACAGGTGCGTGGAGAAATGTTGTATCAGGCCATAGACCTTGCCATTGCCGATGCTGTTCCGGTCAGGAAACTAAACAGCGGATGGCAACGGGTATTGACTGCGGCAGCAATAATGTTGCTGGTAGCAGGGGCGGCATTGTTTTTTATGAACAGAGAAGGCGGGGCTACCGCGCAGGACATGGTGTCCAAAAGCAATAGTGCCGCTTCAAAGACCAATGACCTGATTCAGTTGCCTGACGGAAGTACTGTCATCCTTAGTGCGGGTAGCCAGTTAAAATATGCAGGCAGCTTTGATGGCAAGCCTATCCGTGAAGTGTTTCTTACCGGCAAGGCCTTTTTTGATATCAAACACCTGGAGAATCAGCCCTTCATCGTACGTACAGGGAAGGTAAATACCCAGGTTTTGGGGACGGCTTTTGATGTCGATTCGCGGAGTGGAAAAGTGACTGTGACTGTAATCCGTGGAAAGGTAGTGGTGCAGAAAGAAGGGAAAACTCTTGGTACACTGACGCCGAATAAACAGGTGGTGTACAATTTTCACACGGACCTGACTGAACTGAACACCACGAATGCAGAAAAAACCATTGCCTGGCGCGAAAAAGACCTGGTATTCAACGATGTGACGCTGAGTAATGCTGCCTTGCTGTTGCAGGATCGTTTTGGGGTGAAGGTAGCGCTGGAGACTGAAGCCCTGGCTGCTAAGACATTTACAACCACACTATTTGAAAATCAAAGCCTTAAGGAGTGCTTGGATTTGATCTGCGATTTCAACAATGCCGTATATACTTACGATTCACTCACTAAACAAGTAACAATTAAACCAAAAAACTAAGACCATGAACAGACCTAGACCATCATAACCAAAAAGGCCCTGCCATAGCTACATATTTGCGGTATGGAACTATTGCAGAACCTCAGCGGGCTTCCCTTTGCGGAGGAAGACCCTTTTTAATGTAATTCTCATAAGGTATTTAAATCACACCAACATTCGAATATATGAATTTTTCTGCAATTGCAGCTAAATACGGGGACGGGTATGTCTGCCGTATACCAACAAAAATCCTGATTGATTTTATGCGTATTACTTCGTTTATCATTCTGACCATCACGATATCGGCGCAAATGCTGATCGCTTCCAATGTTAAGGGCCAACAAATGGAAGATGTACGCGTGAAATTGAAGTTGAACAGGGAAAGCCTGTCGGACGCGCTGGAGAAAATAGAAAAGCAAACGCCTTTTCATTTCCTGTACCGCAGTGAAGAAATCCGCGAGATCGGAAAATTAAACCTGGTAGAAACTACTACCACACTGGACCGGCTGCTGGAAGCGCTGCTCGCAAATTCTTCCCTCGGGTTTAAGCAAGTGAACAGGCACATTGTTATTACTAAAAAATCAGAAATCACCTCAACGACTACGAATGAACAAAACGTTTACACAAATTCCATTAATACTGCGAGACAGGAAATTAACCTGACCGGAAAGGTTGTCGATGAAAATAATGTGGGCATACCGGGTGCCAGTGTTTGGCTGGTGGGGACTAAAATAGGATCTACAACAAACAGTGTCGGTAACTTTTCACTTAGAGTACCTGACTCTACAGGCATACTTGAAGTACGCTATGTAGGCTACAAGGATAAACGCATCAGCATTAAATCGGGTGCTTATAAGCAGGTGAAGCTAGAAGTTGATCAGCAGAACCTGGATGAAGTAGTGATCAACAACGGTTTGTTTGACCGTAAGGTTGGTTCCATTACGGGAGCAGTCTCTACTTTCACTGGTGCGCAGTTGAAGGTGGTGACCAATCAGAACATTTTAAAAGGTTTGGCCATTCTGGATCCTTCTTTTCAAATAGTAGAGAACAATAACTTCGGTTCCGATCCAAACCGACTGCCGGATATCCAGTTGCGCGGACAGACTGGTATTCCAGATCCAGCTGCAGAATATGCCAATCAGCCAAACCAGCCACTTTTCATCCTTGATGGATTTGAAGCAACATTACAGCGTGTTTATGATCTGGACATCAACCTCATCAAAAGCGTAGTGCTGCTGAAAGATGCTTCTGCGAAAGCTATATATGGAGCCAAGGCGGGAAATGGGGTGGTGGTGATCGAGACCATCAGACCAGAAGCGGGTGCATTGCGCGTATCTTACAGGGGAAGTTTAAACCTGACTGCACCTGACCTGAGCAGCTATCACCTGACCAATTCCCTGGAGAAGGTAGAAGCAGAACGTCTGTCGGGCAAATATACCAATGCTTTTCCTGCGCAGCAGGCTGCTTTGACAAGGCAATATGCACAGAATCTCAAAGCTGGACTGGACGGCGTAGATACGTACTGGTTGTCGCAGCCTTTGCAGAATGGCTATGGTCAGCAGCATTCCTTGAATATGGATGGTGGTGACGAGGCCATGCGTTATGCAGTCAACCTGAATTATAACAACATCACAGGAGTAATGAAAGGCTCCGACAGGAGTACCCTCACTGGCTCGGTCAATCTGCAATACCGGTTGAAAGACTTTGCTTTCAATAATATATTGACAATAGACAACAACAAGGCGGTCAATTCACCTTATGGTTCTTTTGGTGATTATGCAAAAATGAACCCTTACTGGCAAATTTACGATGCCTCCGGCGCAATTATTCCAAGTTACCAGAGTTTCGGTACCACAGTATTCAATCCGCTGTATAATGCAACGCTAAATACCAAAGACTTTTCTACTTATCGGAATGTGACAGAGAACTTCTACACCGAGTGGTCTCCTCAAAAGAATTTACGTTTTACGGGCCGTGTGGGAATTACCGCACAGAACAATACAGCGGAAAATTTTCTGCCGGCGAATCATACGAACTTTCTGGGCATACAGCCCAATACACCTGAATACCAGAATCGTGGCAGGTATAGCCAAACGAATGGAAAGCAAACGATCCTGAGTTCCGATTTGGGAGCTTCTTATAATTTATTGATCGGTAAGCATCAAATCTTTGCGAATGCGATTGGATCCATCAACAGCAACAGTACAGCCAACACCGGCTTCGTGATGGTCGGATTTCCTGATGACAACATAGACGATATTGCATTCGGAAATCAATATGCTCCAGGTAGCAAGGCTTCGGGAACAGAAAATACGGTAAGGACCGTTGCCCTCACTGGTGCGGTCAACTATTCCTATGACAACAGGTTTCTTGCGGATGTTTCCTATCGCAACAATGCCAGTTCACAGTTTGGGGTCAATAACCGCTGGGGAAGCTTTTCTTCTTTGGGTTTAGGTTGGAACTTGCACAATGAAGAATGGCTGAAATCACTAACCTTTGTAGATCAGCTGAAATTACGCGGTAGCATTGGAAATACGGGTTCCCCGGTTTCCAACGGATACCTTTCCGTAGCCACTTATCAGTATGTGACTACACAGAACTATAATGGAGATATCGCCCTGCAGCTGATGGCCATGCCTAATGAAAACCTGAGGTGGCAGAAGGTTCTGGACAAAAACATTGGTTTGGACATGTTTCTGTTCAAGCGCTTGAGTTTCCGGTTCGACTATTTCATCAAGGATACCAAAGGTTTGCTGACAGACCAGTTTACACCACCCTCCTTAGGATTTGACAGTTATAAAGAAAATATCGGTGAAGTAAGGAATAAAGGCTATCAGGCAGGAATAAACATGAGCCTGATTGCTGCGAACCGCCGCTCACTGAGTGTGTTTCTGAATGTTGCACATCAAACGAACAAAATCAGAAAAGTTTCGGAGTCGATCATGGAACTCAATCGGGCTAACGATAATGCAGCTCAAAGACCTGGTGAGACTTTAGAACAGCGCCGCCTGCGTTTGCAACGTCCCTATGCACGCTATGTTCCCAATCAATCGATGAGCACCATTTGGGCTGTACCTTCACTGGGTATAGATCCCTCCAATGGCCGCGAAATTTATCTGAAAGCAGATGGTACGCAAACTTACGTGTACTCGACTGATGATCTGGTGAACAGTGGCGATTCCAATCCTTCCCTGACCGGAACCTTTGGCGCCAACATGCGTTTGGGCAAATTCACTTCAAACTTTGCATTTACCTTCCGTACGGGTGGCCAGCAATACAATAGCACATTGGTACAAAGGGTAGAGAATGTTGATTTTGCCTATAATGTAGATGTCAGGGCCTTAAACGATCGCTGGAAGACGCCGGGACAAGCCGCACTGTACAAGGATATTGCAGATTTATCAACCACTCAGCTGAGTTCCAGATTCGTACAGGACCTGGATGAACTGATCTTATCTTCGATCAGCTTAGGTTATGAGTTTGACAAACTCCGGTTTTTTGGAAAGCAGAAAAACAGCAGGGTGTCTGCTAATGTGAACTTAAATGACCTCGCGCGTTTCTCAACGGTGAGGACGGAAAGAGGTTTAGACTATCCTTTCGCCAGAACAATGTCTCTTTCTTTACAAGCTACATTTTAAAATTTACGATTATGAAAAGCGTTTATTATATCCTTATACTGCCTTTGTTGCTCAGTTTTACTGCCTGTAAGAAATTCTTGGACGTGAAACCTAAAACGCAGGTTGAATCTGATGTGGCCTTTGAAGATGAGAAAGGTTACCAGCAGGCCCTGACCGGTATTTATGTTAAACTAACCGGTAAAAGTCTTTACGGAAAAGAACTGACTTTTGGAATGCTGGACGTGCTCGGTCGTCAATACAATTCCATTACAGGCGTCTATACCAATTTTGATTCCTACAACTACCAGTTAGACACTGCTAAAACAAGGATTGCAGCGATCTGGAAACAGATGTACAATGGCGTTGCAAATGCCAACAATCTTTTGGCCAATCTGGACCGCACGGACCGGCCTCAGTTTACCGGGGTTAACTACAATGTGATCAAGGGGGAGGCCCTTGGTCTTCGTGCCTTCATTCATTTCGATTTGCTGAGGTTATATGCTCCTGCTCCCGCTTCGAATGGGGGAATGGATGCATTGGCGATTCCCTACGTTACCAAGTTCGGCGCGGAGAATGTTGCCCGTGGTAATGTGCGATCGGTGATCGGAAATGTACTAGCCGATCTGAACGCTGCGGCAGAACTGCTGAAAACTTCCGATCCCATAGTTGCCGGTAATCCTGCCGCCACCAATTATCTTAGAGACCGGTATTATAAATTTAATTATTATGCAGTCAAGGCGCTGCAGGCCAGAGTATATCTTTATGCTGGGGACAAGCCTAATGCACTGGCCTGTGCAGAGGAAGTGTTCAACTCCAATGCCTTCCCATTTGCCAGTTCAGCAACCATCACGAGTGGGCAGAACAAGATCTTTCTTTCAGAGTTGATCTTCTCGCTGAACATGAATGACCTGCATACCTATGCAACGGGGTACTTTGGTAATGAAACCCAAAATTTGGCCAAACGCTATGATGATGCAAGGGCCGATTTTGACTTGACCCTTTCAGATTATCGTTACACCATTTTAACGAGTAATACTGCGGGTAATGTACTGACCTATTCGAATAAATACCTGGCCGGTGCAAGTTCTCCACTCAGCTACCTGTACAAGATGCCGGTGATCCGGATTTCGGAGATGTACTACATCGCTTCCGAATGCCTGATACAAAGCAACAAGACGAAGTCTTTGGAATACCTGAATGCAGTCAGGCATGCCCGGAACCTGTCGGCAGATGTTCCTGCTACTGTGTCTGATGCGGAACTGCAAAACCAGATCTTCAGAGAATACCGACGTGAATTTTTAGCTGAGGGACAGTTGTTTTATTACTATAAACGATTGAATGCTTCAAGCATAGAATACACAGCAGTTACCCCTAACAACTCAGTTTACGTGTTGCCTTTACCAGAGGATGAATTAAAGTATGGAAACTAAAACGAATGTTATGAAGACCTTTAAAATACACTATATCTTATGCCTGCTTTCCGTATTGCTGTTCAGCTCCTGCGCGAAAGATCTGGAACCTTATGAAAACCAGCCACAGGTATATTTCTTTGAACGGGCTACAGATCTAAATAAAACAAGGATCACGACCAAGTCTTTTTCCTTTATGTCTTTCCCTTCCACGGTAACCAAAGATACCCTGAAGATCAAAGTAAAGACGATGGGCTATCCGGCCGATTATGATCGCGTGGTTCGTGGCAAACTGATCGCCGAAGGCACTACTGCCGTCGAAGGTGTCAATTTTGATTTTATAGACGGTGTGGTCAAAGCCGGTCAGGTAGAAGGACAGCTGTGGATTCTTTTGTACCGCACTGCTGATATTAAGTCACGGAGTCTTCAGCTCAATCTGGGTATAGCAGAAACCAAGGATTTCAAACCCGGTGTAGTTGAAGACAATTTCTTCAGTGTAAGCTGGAGCGATAACCTGGTAAAACCCTCCAACTGGGATGGATTCATCAGTTTATCTGCCTTTTTTGGAACCTATAGTACCACAAAATACCGGTTCATTATCGATGTGCTGGGTATAACCGAGTTCAAATTGCAGCAAAGTGCACGTGTACCACTCGCAGAAGGGGAGTATTCGAGCGCTATGATGATCGATTTCAAGAATCGGATGAAAGAGGCGCTGGTAATCTACAACAGTACACATACTACGCCGCTTACGGATGAAAATGGAGTATTGGTAACCTTTCCTAACTAAAGTTTTATGCACATGAACACTAAGATCTATCAATATATTGGAGGAACACTGATGTTCCTTCTTCTGGGACTTACCTATTCCTGTAAAAAGGACCTGGGAAATTATGAGTACACAGATACAGCGGTACCTCGGTTGGATACTACGGGCATTTCGGCAAACTTCTCCATTGAACGTTATGCAGTTTTGACCATAAATCCGGGCATTCAGTTCAACGCCGCAGACACCGGACGGCTGAACTACCAGTGGTTATTGTACAAGGCCCTGTCCGGAAGTGTGACGGAACCGCCAGCGACGAAAGTCATCGGTACTTCACGCAGACTAAGCACCGCTATTGGTGAGCCAATCGGGTCTTACCAATTGGAGCTGGTCGTTACGGATACAAAAAATGACCTTAAATCTAACGTTATATTTAACCTGAACATCACCACAAACCTTGAATATGGGGTGATGGTGCTGCATACCAGGAGTAATGGTGGAGATGTTGATTTCCTCATTACCAGAAATGCGGTTCCGACAGTAACTGCCGACCGCTGGTTGAAGAACATCTACTCACAATCGCAGGGAATGACGCTGCCGGGAGATGCCCGTTTTATAGAGCAATCCAGAAAATCTAACTCTACGGAAAACTGGATCAACGTTGCAAGTTCTACGCAAATCACCAGGGTAAGTGGCTCCGACTTTGGTTTTATACGAGAGAATGCCGGTTACTTCCTGCGTCCGGCTGAGGTCATCAATCCTCAGGCTTATGTCCTGAGCACAACCAGCCTGTTTGACATGCTGATCAATAATAATAGGATGTATTTCATCAATTCGACAGATCCAAGGGCTGCAATTTTCCCGGGTGCGGTAACTGGCGACTATTCTTTGGCGCCGTTCATTGCGGAAGCATCTGCGAGCAGTATCGTTGGTGCGGTCTATGATACCAAAAAACTGAAGTTCATGCATCCGGTATCGTCCAATGTAATGGTAGATTTCAGGACGCCGGCTGCTTCGACTCAACCCTTTGATTTAACCAATATTGGAAAGACAATTATAGGTATGGACAGGGGATTCTCTAACCAAACTTTGAATTTCTTTAAGGACCTGACCGGGAATGGCCGTTGGTTATATGTGACCAATTTCAACAAGGCAGACGATGGCTTAATGGCGGTAGCACGTTACGACATGACCGCTTTACCTGATGTGACGAATGCAACGATTTTCAGATCGAGTGAATATGGCTATGCGGCATTTTACGCTACCGCTCATGATGTGTATCTCTATGATTATGCAGGAACCAACACGGCTAAAAAAGCATTCAGTGTTCCCGCTGCGGAGACCATTACCAGTATGAAGATCTTTAAACCAAAACCCAATTTCAACTTGTCAGCTACTGATGGCAGGTTGCTGTATATAGGTACTTGGGATGGTGCTGTTGGTCGTGTCTATGAGTTGAGGATCAATGCCGTGAGTGGCGAGGTTGAGCCGACGGCGTTGAATAAATTCGAGGGCTTTGGTCGTGTAGTCGACATTACAGCTAAAGGAAGAGGAGCAGGTACATTATAATCGTAAAATAAAAATATATGTTTAAGAAAATCATCTTTGCGGGTACCATTATGGTACTCGCAATTAATACCCTATTGGCTCAGGTACAAAAACCTTTTTCAATCAGCCCTGAAAAAGCAGTCGCCGGAGAGAAAATCAATGTGAGCTATAACCCTAAGGGGACAGTGCTTGAAAAAAAGAAGAACATCAGTGCCACCGTGTATCAGTTTTGCAATTACGAATGGCGTAAAAATGAGATCAAACTGGTAAAAAAAGACAGCCTTTGGACTGCAGATTACCAATTGTCGAATGACGCAGCGCTGGTCGCTTTTAAATTCAAGAGTGGGAAATTGACCGATATCGGATACGGATATGGTTGGATGTTGTTTGGAAAGAATGGGAAAAATGTACCCGGTTCTTATGCAGGTTGGGCTTTTCTTAGAAATTCATCTGTTCCTGAACTTTTTCCCGATTATACAGACGGTAAATCTTTGATCGGCGACGATGTTTTGGTATACTGGATGGAGCAACAAGTAAAATATGAACCTTCTGCCAGGAGAGATATCTTTTATCCCTGGTTGAAAGTGCAGAAGAAAATAGATGCAGAAAAAGCGAAAGTAAACGCACTGAAAGACATTCAGTACATGAATAACCTGACAGATCTTTCCTTGAAAGATCTTCAGAATATTAAAAAAGTGTATGCCGAGATTTTGGACCAGCCTGCATCAGCAGATTCTATAACCAAGGTCATCGCATCTATTGACTCTACGGCAATAAAGGCTAGAAATCCTGAAAAACTGGCCGCATTTAAAGCCATGGGCGCAGAACGCGATTATAAAAAACTGTTATCGCTGAACATCAGTTTCCTGGATCGCTATCCGATGTATCAGGCTGATCGCGCATTCGATAAAGCCAATTGGATCGACTACAGTAAGATTTATAGTTCTATTGCAATTATCGCATCTGTAGAGAAAGATTCAGCTACTTTCAAAAAGTATGTCGCAAAAGCACCTTTTGCCAGCTTACCTAATATTTTTTATAAGGCTATGCAAGTCCCGTATGTATCGCTTAAAACATTTACCGCTGAGGAAGCTTACGTGTATGCACGCCCTATAATGGGTCGTTTGCTACAGTTTAACGATGCTAAACCTGAAGGGTTTATGGATGTTTATATGGGTAATGCAGCTATATATGCGGATATCCTGATGCATTTGAAAAAGGATGAGGTGGCTTTGGGCTTTGCTACTGCTGCACAACAAAAATATCAATATGAAAACTCACCGTTAAATGAAGTATCTGCTATACTGTTGGAAAGGGGAGGTCAGAAAGACAAATTGAAATTTGTGCTGGAGAGCAGCATGAAAAAGAACCAGATGACACCGCTCATGCTGGAGATGCTAAAGAAGAACTATGTCGAAAGTACTAAATCGGAAGAAGGGTATCAGGCATACTTAGCTACTTTAAAAGATGTTAAACTGGATTCTGCATTGGAAAGTAAGGTAAAGAAGTCTATGATCAAAAAGACTGTTCCGGATTTCAACATTAAGAGCAATAGAGCCGGAAAGATGGTGAAGTTAAGCGATCTGAAAGGAAAGATTGTGGTGTTTGACTTTTGGGCTTCCTGGTGTGCGCCTTGCAAGGCTGCATTCCCTGGGATGAACATGGCTGTAGAAAAATACAAAGATGATAAAGATGTGGTCTTTTACTTTGTGGATACACAGGAGAAAATGAAAGATTATGAGGCTTATGTCAGCAAATATTTGAAAGAACGTAATTTCGATTTCAATGTGTTGTTTGATGCGGATGCAAAGATGTCGAAAAGCTATGGTGTAGGTGCAATTCCTCATAAAATGGTATTGGATAAAAACGGTATGCTTCGTTTTTCGGAAGTTGGTTACATGGGAAGCCCCTCTGAACTCGTAGATGAGATCAGTATGATGATAGAACTTGCGCGTAAAGGAGGCTAAGATGAAGAGAATTTTATGGACAGCTTCGTTATTGCTGTGTTTGAATACGGTATTCGGGCAAAGTAACGATGTGGAATTTAAAAATGCTGCCGGCGATATCAGCATTGGTGCTACGGTGTCTGTGCCTACTGGCTATAACAGTAGAAATGCAGTCGTGATTGTTTCGGGAGGCGGCATGCAAGACAGGGATGGTAAGATGGCGGGGCACCTTTGGTTTAAGGTGCTGGCAGATTACTTCAATGCCAGGGGGCTGACTGTACTCAGGATGGATGACCGGGGTGTAGGCAAGACGACAGGACAGTACGATCAGGCGACTACGGCTGATTTTGCAGCAGATGCTTTATCCGCAGTCCATTACCTATTGTCGAGAAAAGACCTTAAGCTAAAAAAAGTAGGTCTGGCCGGGCATAGTGAGGGAGGAGCTGCAAGTGCAATAGCTGCGGCTCAATCTAAAGACGTAGCATTCATCATCAGTTTGGCGGGCTTGGCAGTAGACGGCATGACTTCATTGAAAACGCAAAATGAGGATTTGGTAGCTGCGTCTCAATTAAAGGATTATGACCGAAAGAGGTCTAATGAAATTAATAACCTGATGTTTGCTGTTGCCAGAAAATACGTGGACTCAGCCAATATGGAACAGAAGCTGAATGATACGTACAATGAATGGAAGAAGAAGGACGATGTTTACTTTAAAACACTGAACATTCAGTTTGACCATTTCCGTTTCCCGGTATATAGCTATGTGATGAACGCAGTGAAGCCCTGGTACCGGTACTTTCTGAAATTTGATCCGGCAAATTTTTTAACCAAGGTACAGGTACCCATTCTGGCGATCAATGGGGATAAAGATTTGATGGTTCGGCCTGAGATCAATTTGGCTAACTGGAAAGAATTACCAGCAAGCGGAGGGAATAAGCAGGTGACTACAAAACTGATACCCAACTTAAACCATCTGTTGCAACATTGCATAACTTGTCAGCCTCAGGAGTATGCGTCCTTAAAAGAAGCAATCGCGCCTGCAGTGTTGGATGAGATCGGTAAATGGTTGCTCAGCCGGAAACTCGGCAAATAATCCTTTTGAAAATTATCGGTATAGCCATGCATTTGAAGAATGCATGGCTATATTTGTATTTAAAGTATTCTCAGGTGAGCATTCAAGTACGACAACTAAGCAAGCATTACGGCAAACAAAAGGCAGTGGATAGCATCAGTTTTGAAGCCAATCCAGGCCAAATATTGGGCTTTTTGGGGCCTAATGGGGCTGGGAAATCTACCACGATGAAGATACTGACCAGCTATCTGAAGCCCGATTCTGGCACAGCTTTGGTTTGTGGCTACGATACCCAAAGCCATTCGCTGGAAGTCCGGCGCAGAATTGGCTATCTGCCTGAAAATACGCCCCTGTATACAGATATGTATGTGAAGGAGTTCCTGTCTTTTGTGGCGGAGAGCTATGGAATGTCGGATGTTTCGAAATGTGTGCAGGATGCCATCGAACTCGTAGGACTGCAGGTGGAGCAGCATAAAAAAATCCATATGCTTTCTAAAGGCTATCAGCAAAGGGTTGGACTGGCGCAGGCAATCATTCACGAGCCTGAGGTGCTGATACTGGATGAACCTACATCCGGACTGGATCCCAATCAACTTGCTGAGATCCGGGAACTGATCAGAAAATTGGGCAGAGATAAAACGGTGATCCTGTCAACCCACATCATGCAGGAAGTAGAGGCCATTTGCGATAACCTGATCATCATCAATAAAGGACAAATTGTAGCAAATTCAAGTATTGTTGAGCTAAAAAAACAACATCAAACTGACTCTTTAGAGGAAATATTCAGGAAGCTTACTGCTTAATTATCTGCGGTTTAGTTAAACAGAATGATTTTTTCTTTGATGTTTTGTGTAACTGTTGGCCAAGTTTTTGTGTCTTATGCTTATTATTTAAAAACACATTTAAATTAAACAAGCATGAAAAAGTTATTTTTATTGACAGCAATTGCAGGAATGTTCGCATTTTCAAACGCTAAGGCACAAGATGCTGCGATGTCCGGACCTAAATTAGGTATTGGTGCAGAATTTGCATTTCCAATGGGAGATTTTGGAGATGTTTTCAATTTAGGTTATGGTGGATCGTTACAATACCAACACCCGGTAGCAGCTAATTTAAAGTTGACCGGAAGCGCTGGATATTTAAATTTCAAAGCAAAGGATGAATTTGGTGGCGGAACTGCTGGCAGTATTCCTGTAAAAGTTGGAGCAAGGTATTTCGTTGCAGAGAATTTTTATTTAGGTGGCGAGCTGGGTGCAGCATTTTCAACAGAGGATAATGGGAAAACAGGATTTGCCTATTCTCCAGGTATTGGTGTAGAATTCCCAGTAGCAGATAAGTCGGCGATTGAATTGGGTGCACGTTACGAAGGATGGTCTTACGATGGTGGTACCAATTCGTTTATTGGCTTAAGATTGGCCTGGAACTTCGGTTTGTAAGCTAGACCAATCTATATAAAAAAAGAGATGGCCAATGGTCATCTCTTTTTTTATAGTCGAATTTTTAGCTACCTGATCTTTGTGGTCTTTATGATTTTTACAGGACCATCCATGATCGGTCCAGCCTGTTGGCTAAAATGCTGGATGTGTGGCTGAACGTTATGTAGGTCGAGGCCTTCCTGGCTGGCCCAGATTTCGTGGAAGATGAACTGACTTTCGTCTTCAGTAGACTGGTGCAGTTCGTATTGGAGACAGGCGGTTTCCTGGGTAGAGGCAGCCAAAAGCTCCAGTAGATAGCCCTTCATCTCTTCTGTACTGTCTGCTTTACTTTTGATCAATGCGGTTAAATAAATTTTCATACGGTATCAGTTCTTATTAAATAATTTGTCCAGATGTTCCTGGTAGCGTTTTAAATCTTTGGGAATATCTGCATTTTTTTCTACATCATGAAAATGGATGCTTTCTAATGGGGTCATTCCGGTAAATGCATTCATGCGGTGGAATCCAAAGAGCGGACCTTCATCCACACTTTTTTCGTTAAAAAATTCTCCTGGTAAAGTAAATGCGGTTGCAGGAGCGTTCCAGGAAGTGCTGAGCAAGTACTGTTTGCCATGTAGCATTCCACCTGTTCCATAATTGATCTCTGGATTTGCGGCGCTGCGGCCATCGCTTTTATAAATGCCTTTTTGATGACCTTCTGTAAAGACCACGTCTATGTATTTTTTGAATGCGTGTGGCAGTTGGAACCACCAGATGGGGGTATGATAAATGACGACATCTGCCCATTTGTAATTCTCGACTTCCTGAAGCGGGTCATAAGCTTCGTTGACGTCGCTCAACCGAACTTCATAGCCTTCTTTTTCATTGAAATAAGCAAGCGTTGCTGCGGATAAAGTTTTATTGAAAAGGCCTCCGGAATGCTCAAACACCTGTCCGCCGTTGATGATAAATATGTGTTTCATGTCTTTGTATTTTAATAACGGTTACAAAATTACGGCTCAGTTTTGTGTCCTTAAAATAACTTAAACTATGGGTTTCTATTATAATTGTGATACTTGATGAGGGGATTATGTGTTGGAAAGAAATGAGTTTTTTTTCTAACTTCGGCATTATCAATTCAAATGCATGTACGCAGTTTTTAAACGTGAATTATTTAGTCTGCTCAATTCGCTGATGGCTTATATCACCATTGGGGTTTTTCTCCTGGCAATGGGCTTACTGCTTTGGGTTTTTCCCGAATCGTCCATTTTGGACTACGGATATGCTGAGCTGAATGGCTTTTTCAGTCTTGCACCTTTTTTATTCATGTTCCTGATTCCGGCGATTACCATGCGGTCTTTTGCGGAGGAGCGTAGAGAGGGTACTTATGTTTTATTGGCTACAAGGCCATTGACTGAATGGCAGATCATTATGGGCAAATACTTCGCTTGTCTGCTGCTGGTATGTTTTGCTTTATTGCCAAGTTTAGTGTATGTATATGTCCTGAACCAATTGGCCCTGCCCAAGGGAAATGTAGACATGGGAGCGATAATTGGTTCCTATTTAGGTTTGCTTTTACTTGGGGCTTCGTTTGTAGCTATTGGAATATTTGCTTCTTCGGTAACCAGAAACCAGGTCATCGCTTTTGCGGTAGCAGTCTTTATCTGTTTCATTGCTTACAGCGGACTGGATGCCGTCAGCCAGATTTTTACCTGGTCTGCCGCAGAATCTTTTTTGCTTGCCTTTAGTGTGAATACGCATTACCAGTCCATCAGCAGGGGGGTGCTGGATACCCGTGACCTGATTTATTTTTTTAGTTTTATCCTGGTTTTTAACGGGATCAGCCGAATGGTTTTGGGAGGTAGAAAATGGTAGGGAAGCGCAAATCGGTCTGGCTTTGGACAATTTTTTTCTTACTTGCCCTTTTGATCGTAAACATCGCGGGGCAGTACTTTTTTGCGAGGATTGATTTTACAAAGGAAGGGCGTTACACCCTGACTGAACAGTCGAAAAATATATTGAGACAGGCCAGAAAGCCCGTCACCATTCGCGTCTACCTTGAGGGGGAAATGCCTGCAGCTTTTAAGCGCCTGCGCAGTGCTGTAAAGGATCTTCTGACCGACTATAAAGCTTATTCAGGTTCCGATGTAAACATCATTTTTATAGATCCGCTATCCGGATTGTCGGCAGGTGCCGAACAAGATACGGTGATCAGTCGGCTCTATCAGGCAGGAATAGAACCCACCACATTGAACATCAAAAATGACAATGGTTTCGCACAGAAAACCATTTTTCCAATGGCGATGGTTGAGGGAAATGGCAATGGAATGCCGGTTAAGCTGCTGCAGAACCTGGATGCTTCGGGTAATTATGAACAGAACATCAATAACTCCATACAGAACCTGGAGTATACTTTCACTTCAGCAATCCAAAAAATCTTAAGCGGGGTGTATCCGAGGATTGGTTTTAGTGAGGGAAATGGCGAACTGAATGACCTGCAGCTGGATGATGCGATCAAGAGTCTATCAGAGAGCTACGAGGTAGGTCGTGTAAACTTGAACCTGATTGATCAGCAGGGCCTGGACAAGTTGAAAGTGTTGTTTATCGCGAAACCGCAGAAGGAGTTTACAGAAGCGGAAAAATATAAGATCAATTATTTTGTGATGAAAGGGGGGCGTGTGGTATGGTGCCTGGATCAGGTTGCGGCAGAACTGGATAGCATGGGCAGGAGCGGAGCCAGGCCTGGTGAACAACTGGCATTCAACAGGAAGCTAAACCTGGATGATATGTTGTTCATGTATGGGGCAAGGGTGAACTATAACCTGATTGCCGATGCCAATTGTGCAGAAATCCCACTAAGCATGGGTACACAGCAGCAAATCCAGATGGCGCCCTGGGTCTATTATCCTTTGCTGATGCCAGATACCGCTACTTCACTGGTCAGGAACATTGACGGCATCAGGACAGAATTTGCTAGTACGGTGGATACCATTGCAGTAAAAGGCATCAAAAAACAAGTCATTCTGCGCAGCTCTCCTTTCAATAAACTGCACAATACCCCTAAGATGCTCTCTTTGCAAATGGTAGAAGAACAACCCGATCCCCGCAGTTATGCAAGTGTGCCACAGTCGGGCGGAGTGCTATTAGAAGGTGTTTTTCCATCAGTATTTATCAATAGATCGCTGCCGGAGGGAATCGAGGCCGACTATCGCCTGCCAGCGGGGGCTAAAGCATCAAAAATGATCGTCATCGGTGATGGAGATGTGTTTAAAAATCAGATCAGCAGCAGGGATGGTTCTGTTTTTCCCCTTGGCTTTGACCGGTATACACAACGGAATTTTGGAAACAAAGCACTCCTGTTAAATATCGCAGACTATTTGGCTAATGAAGAAAACCTTATTGCCCTGCGCAGTAAGGAAATCAAAGTAAGATTGCTGGATAGGACATTGGTTAAGGCCGAAAAATTGAATTGGCAACTCCTTAGTGTACTGCTTCCTTTATTATTGTTGATATCATTTGCAATTTTTCAACATTATTACCGCAAACGCAAGTATGCGAGGTAATTTTTATATTTTTGAGAACTGACTAAATCATACTATGAGATTTATTGTATCCACATCAACGTTATTAAAACATTTGCAAACGGTAAATGGTGCATCAAGCAGCAGTACTGTTTTGCCTATACTGGAAAATTTCCTTTTTGAAATCAAAGACGGAAGTTTGACAATATCTGCTACGGATTTGCAGACCAGTATGACTACTTCTTTGCCAGTTGAATCCAAAGAAGGCGGAAAAGTAGCTGTGCCGGCGAGGATTTTATTAGATACTTTAAAAACGCTTCCAGATCAGCCCATTTCTTTCAATATTGATGACAATACCTTTTCTATTGAAATCAGTGCAGGTGATGGAAAATATAAGTTGAGCGGGGAGAATGGAGATGACTTTCCTAAAATTCCGGTAGTTGAAAATGCTTCATCTGTGAACTTACCTGCTTCGGTATTGACAGAGGCCATTACCAAGACCATATTTGCAGTCAGTAATGACGAACTGCGTCCGGCAATGACAGGCGTATTTTGCCAGCTTTCTGAGCAATTCATCACATTTGTAGCTACTGATGCACACAAATTGGTGAGGTACAGAAGAATGGATAGTAAAGCAGATAAAACTTCATCTTTCATCCTGCCTAAAAAAGCATTAACCTTGCTAAAAGCCGCATTGCCTTCTTCAGATGTAAATGTCTCTGTAGATTATAATGCCACCAGTGCTTTCTTTAAATTTGAAAACATCAATTTGGTTTGTCGTCTGATCGATGAACGTTATCCTGATTATGAAGCGGTAATTCCTGCGAATAACCCTAATAAACTGGTGATCGACAGGGCTTTGTTTCTAAATACTTTGCGTAGGGTTGTGATCTTTGCTAACAAAACGACCCATCAGGTGCGCTTAAAGATCAGCGGTAGTGAGTTGAACATCTCTTCAGAAGATCTGGATTTTGCCAACGAAGCACATGAGCGATTGAGTTGTCAATATGAAGGTGAGGATCTGGAAATTGGCTTCAATGCCCGCTTTCTGATCGAAATGCTCAGTAACCTGAGTGGAGAAGAAGTTACACTGGAACTCTCTACACCTAACCGGGCCGGGCTACTGATCCCTCAGACCAATAGCGAAAGCGAAGATGTGCTGATGTTGGTGATGCCGGTGATGTTAAACAATTACAATTAATTCAGCTTACACATACGGAATGGCTTGGTTTTTGACCGAGCCATTGTTGTTTTATAACAGTTAAAATATTATTACCCAAAGAATTAAGCTATGAAAAGAACGATTTTGTCATGCCTGGGCTTGATGCTAATGCTGAGCTCCTGCGTAAAAAAGCCGGCACCTGTACCTGTAGGTGAGGCAAAAGTAAGGTTTACCAATGCAGCACTGGGCTCAAGCGCACAGGATTGCTATGTAAATTCACAAAAAAAGAACAATGGTGGACTAATCTATGGTGCTTCTTCCAATTCGATTACAATTACTTCGGGCGACAATAGTTTTGTTTTTACCGATGAAGGCTCCACTACCATAAATGAAGGTACTGGTGGTACGATACAGATCGGTGCCAGTTATTCTATTTTTTACCTGAAGACCCAACTTCAACAGCCGGCAGCCGTAGGTCTGATGGAAGACAATGCAGTGGTTGCAGGAAAAGCTAAGGTCAGGTTCCTGCATTTCAATTCCTTTTTGAATGCTTCAGTAGCGATAAAAAATCAAGCAGGAGAAACATTAACTGCAGGAGTTGGTTTTGCCAGTTCAACTCCTTATTATACCGTAGAACCGGGGACTAAATTTACGCTGACCGCAACGGGAGTGACTACAGTACCAGTTGTAGATGCTGGTTTGCTGGCAGGCAAGAACTACACCATTTGGTTGAGCGGCCCTAGCGCTACGGAGTTGACCTACTATACAATCACTCAAAATTAATTATGACATTTTAAAAGTAAAAGTATCGTGTTTATTGACATGATATTTTTACTTTTGGGCTTAATTTATAGAACTTGGAATTTTTTTCGTTTTTAGTAGACTTCCTGCTGCATATTGATAAGCACCTCGAAGAAATCATCAGAGATTATAGTACCTGGACTTACGCCATTCTATTTCTCATTATTTTTGCCGAAACAGGTTTTGTAGTTACACCATTCTTACCCGGCGATTCTTTATTGTTCGCTATGGGTGCTTTGATTGCCGGTGGTAATACCGGTCTAAGCATCTGGCTGATGCTGGTGCTGCTCATTGTGGCCGCAATATTGGGCAATTCATTGAACTATCAACTTGGGAGCTATTTTGGAGTGAAGGTTTTCAAGGAAACGAACAAGATTTTAAAACTCGAATATTACAATCAGTCACATGAATTCTTCGAGAAGCATGGTGGTAAGGCCATCATTTTCAGTCGCTTTTTGCCGATTTTCAGAACCATAGCCCCTTTCGTAGCCGGCATCGCTAAAATGCCTTTTGCCAGATTCACCATGTTCAATGTGATTGGCGGTATTGCCTGGATTTCCAGTCTTTTGCTTGCTGGTTTCTTATTGGGACAGATTCCGGTGGTAAAAAAGAATTTCGATCTGGTTATCGTGGTGATTGCGGTTGTCACTTTCTTCCCGGCGATATTTGCGGCCATCAAGTCAAAGCTGAACAAGAAAAAGGCTGTTGCGAAAGCGTCTTCTGTTTCTGAAGAAGTTTAATATTCCCTGCCGATAATATTTCCTTTTTGATATTTTTTCTCCAGCAGTAAATCTTCTGGTTCGGGAATTCTTTTGATCATGTTTTCCAACTCAGGTTGACCAGCGTCAATCCATGCCGAGTACCAGAATGAACCAATAGCTAATATAGAGGCCCGCATTTGACGGGCCATCATGTGATTCAACTGGCTTTGATAAGCGGCGGCGTATTCCCTGCTATATTGTCTTACAACCATATTGTTGCGTTTAGAAAAGCTGTACTTTCGATATGCCGGAAATTGTGTATTTAGTTTCCGTTCTCCATCCAATACAGAATCAACCAGGCTGTGTGTATGGCTGATGATTTTCCAACTCTCCTCCAGAGGGTGTTCTATGTAGCGGGCTTTGCCTACAAAGAACTGGTACTCGCTGGCAAAAAGTTCCGGAACACGACTTTCCCAAAATGCATGGATGCCCACCTGATTGGTCAGTTGCCCATTGTGGTTTTGAGTGGTATGCAAGGGGACATGTGCATCTGCAATATAATGACCAAGGTAAGCGGAGTAAATCAGGATCATACCGGAGTCTCTATTCTTGAAGGCATTTACCAACTTATAATAACTGCGTTGAATTTGCCAGGGCAAAATGCCGTCGCTGTTTAGCTTTTGGATGCCATATTTTTCCAGCGCCATTTCCCATTTCCGGGGTATACTATCTATGTGCGTTTCATAACGTTCTACATCCAGGTAATGCCTTGGAGCTTCCGCAGTATCGGCATATCTGCGCTTATCGGGATCTACTGCATGTGTCGACAGGTAATCAATATTGGCCTTATAAAAGCGATTGATCCCCGTTGGCAGTGTAAATACTGCCATTCTGTTGATGCGCCGATGCGCGAAAAAGCCCCAGGATGTCAAAGTCAGCAATCCTGTAAATAAAAAAGCGGATAAAACCATTTGTTTCATCCGCTAAATTAGTGCTTAAGACCTATTGAGTGGTTATTGATCGATACTTTTGCCTTTCATAGCAGCCGATACAGCCACATCCATCACCCTTTCTGCAAAGGGTCTGGTAAATTCATTCAACTCATCGGCTTTTTTCAGGATTTCATCCTTTTCCGCTTTGAGCAGTGCGTCTTTCAGCGACTGGATGTGCAGCCGGGTCTGCGTAATTTCTTCTGCACTGAGGAAGCTTCCATGCTTTTCAATGAAGCGCTCGGCGGTATATACAAGCTGTTCACCTTCGCTTCTGGCTTCGATCAGCATGCGCTGTGCAACATCGCTTTGGGCGTGGGTAATGCTGTCAATCAACATTTTTTCTACCGTTTCATCACTCAGGCCATAACTCGGGGTGATGTCGATTTCCTGCTTTACTCCTGATCTCAATTCTATAGCCTGTATGGTTAAGATTCCGTCGGCATTCAGGATAAAGTTGATGTCGACCTTTGGTAAACCTGCCGGCATAGCTGGTATACCTTTCAGCTCAAATTCTGCGAGTTTCCTGTTTTCCTGTACCAGGTCGCGCTCGCCCTGGAAGACAGATATCTTCATGTTGACCTGTCCATCCAGTGACGTTGTATACTGCCTGCCTGCTTTAGTAGGTACTTTGGCATTTCTTGGGATAATCACATCCATAAGTCCACCCATAGTTTCAATCCCCAGAGAAAGCGGGGTTACATCCAGTAGCAGGATATCAGAGCGGTTGCCTGCCAATATATCAGCCTGTATCGCAGCACCAAGGGCAACGACTTCATCCGGGTTGATCTGGTCATGAGGCTGTCTGCCAAAGAAATCAGCAACCTGTTGTTTGACATAAGGCGTACGCGTAGACCCGCCTACCAGTACTACTTCGTCGATGTCAGTAACGCTGAGCTTGGCATCCGATAGCGCCCTTTTACAAGCCGCTATGGTTTCAGCTACTTTTGCAGCGATAAGTTCCTGAAAAGTTTGTTTATCGATACTGCACCAAATTTCTCCTAATTTTTCATTGTATAAATTTTGTGTGCTGAGTGCTTTTTTAGCCGCTTCTGCCCGAAGTCTGAGTGACTGCATCAGGCTGCTGTCTTTAGCCAGCTCAACGGCATCCAGCTGATTTTTTTCTATCCAGTAGTGGACAATGGCCCTGTCAAAGTCATCCCCGCCCAGAAAAGTATTGCCATTGGTAGACAACACCTCAAATATGCCATTTTGTATAGACAATACAGAAACATCAAAGGTGCCTCCACCAAGGTCGTATACGGCAATTGTTTTTTGTTGTGCAGGATCCAGTCCCAGTCCGTAGGCAAGGCTAGCGGCAGTAGGCTCATTGACAATACGCAGAACATCTAATCCTGCTAACTTACCTGCATCTCTGGTTGCCTGGCGCTGACTGTCATTAAAATAGGCGGGTACGGTGATTACTGCACGGTTCACAGGTGTTTTTAGGGCATGTTCGGCCCTTGCCTTCAGTTCTTTCAGGATTTCTGCAGACAACTCGATCGGGGTATAAAACCGTTCTCCAGCCTTGATTTTGACCAGCGAATCATTTTCATCATCGATGATCTTATAAGAAAAAGTATCCTGGTGTGAAGCAACATCTTTATAAGACCGGCCAAGTAATCTTTTTACAGAAAAAATGGTGTTTGCGGGGTCTGTGATCAGGTATTCTTTGGCTTCATTGCCAACAAGCGCATCGCCCTGCGCGTTAAAATGCACGACCGAAGGCACCAGTAAACCTTTTCCGGTGTCATTGATGACCACTGCATTCTTATCAGGATTGATGAATGCCACCAGACTGTTGGTGGTGCCCAGGTCAATTCCTACGATGATTTCTTCTTGTTGTAATGAACCTGTTGCCAGGTTAATGGATATTTTTGCCATAGTCCGGCAAATTTAGGAATGTTTTCTGACCTTTTATTTATTCGTTAAGTCATCTTTGTGGTAATTGTATAACCACAGTACAATCTCCTGGTAACTATCCGTGCCTTTGGCCTGGTTGTTCAGTTTCAGAAACCTGTCAAAAGCTACATCCAGATAACCAAACATTTGGTTGTTGTATTTTCGCCAGAATTCCCGGTCATTTTTGAAGTCCTTTAATGTAGTGCTGTTGATGGTTTGCTGAAGTTTCTCATAGTCGCCAGGTGATTTGATCCGGATTTCAAACAATATGCTTTTCAACATCGCATATGCAGCAGAATAACGAAAATAAGGTTGTCGACTATGACTGGCCACCAGGTAGCCGATCAGATTGGCTTCATCTTCCCGTGCAATGCCGAGCTGATGCGCAATTTCATGGCAGGTGACAAATGGAAGTGCTACAGTTGGCAGCCGCATATTTACATTGGCTTCCCCGGAAAGGGGATTGTAGTAACCTTCTATGCCGATCTTTGTAATGATCCAGCTGTTCAAAACCGGTTTTACCACCGGAGCGGGATAACTGAAAAATGGATTGACCTGTTCCATAGATTGAAAACCTGCTTTAGCTTCATTTTGCAGTTCCGCGACACTGAACCTGATTTTTTCCACATGCTGCAAAGCATTGAGCTGTGCGATAAAATATCGGCCGAGGTCTACCAGTTGTGCTGTCGTATATTTTTCATTGCCTATGGCCAGTTGTTTGGTAACGCTGGGTCTGGAATAGTTGAGTCCCCAGAGTACTTTAAAAAGCAGGTAGAGCAGCAAAATAAAGTTCAGTACCTGTAAAGAAATTTTGATGCCCTCACCATTCTTCAATCTTTTAAGGCTGATCTTCTTACCGAAGAGATAAATGCTCCTGATAATGTACAAGATCAGGATGAGGTAAAGAAAATCTCCCAGGGGGAAAGGTACAATCCCGCTGATTAAGCGCTGAATTACAGAGCTGACCGAATAAGTGCCTTCTGAATACACATGGAGGACAAGCCTGCTACTGAAACCCGCAAGAAAAGTAATGACAGAAAGAACGGTCAATACCGTAAAGCGGCCCAGTTGTACCTGGTAAATTCTGTTCATTACCTGTTGAAAGCTAGCCGCTTTCCAGTTTCATTTGTGGTGAATTTCCCTTTTTGATAAGCGAGATTTCCGGATACAAAAGTATGTGTGATTTCTGATTGGAAGGTCTGTCCTTCGAATGGCGACCAACCACATTTATACAATACATTGGCGCGGGTTACTTTAACCGGATCATTAAGGTTGACCAATACAAGGTCGGCCCAATAGCCTTCGCGGATAAAGCCTCTTCTATCGATATTGAAACAAGTGGCCACATTATGAGCGGTTTTTTCAGCGATCGTCTCCAGGCTGATCTTTTGCTGGTGATACATTTCCAGCAAGGCTGAAAGCGCATGCTGTACAAGGGGGCCACCTGATGGTGCCTGCAGGTATGGCTGTTCTTTTTCTTCGATGGTATGTGGGGCATGATCTGTCGCGATCACATCAATATGTCCGTCAAGCACACCGCTTAAAATGCCAGCTTTATCTGCAGCTGTTTTTACGGCAGGGTTCCATTTGATCCAGTTGCCTTTCGTCGCATAATCCTGGTCATCAAACCAAAGGTGGTGTATGCAGGCTTCTGCAGTAATCCTTTTTTCTGTAAGCGGTATATTATTGTCGAACAATGCCACCTCACGCGCTGTAGAAATGTGCAGGATATGCAGACGGGTATTGTATTTTTTTGCCAACCCGACAGCCATAGACGAAGATTTGTAGCATGCCTCTGCACTGCGGATCAGGGGATGCATATCTATGGTGATTTGCTCGCCATATTTTTCCTGGTATGCGGTAAGGTTCCTGCGGATGGTCTGCTCATCTTCACAATGCGTAGCAACGAGCATCGGGGCTTCACGGAAGATATTTTCCAGTACTTTTTCATTGTCGACCAACATATTTCCTGTAGAAGAGCCCATGAAAACCTTTATGCCGCAAACGTTGCGCGGGTCTGTTTTGAGCACCTCTTCGATATTGTCGTTGGATGCCCCCATGAAGAAGGAGTAGTTGGCCAGGGATACACCCGAGGCAATCTCATATTTGTCTGCCAGCAATTGTTGCGTCAGGGTGTTGGGAACTGTATTGGGCATCTCCATATAGGAAGTAATGCCACCTGCTACGGCGGCCATGCTTTCCGAGAAAATATCTGCTTTGTGTGTTAGTCCCGGTTCCCGGAAATGTACCTGGTCGTCGATCATGCCAGGAAAAAGGTGCAGTCCCTCTGCGTTGATCTCCTGGTCTGCAGGTTCATCGATCGTAGCTGCGATCTTTGAAATAAATCCTTCTTTAATGAGTACATCGGCTACGATGATTCGGCCTTCATTGACAATTGAAGCGGCTTTTATCAGAATGCTGTTCATAGGATCAAAGCTATAAAAAATGTTTTAACTAAATTTTGTCTATTTTTGCCGCATGCCAAAAAAATTCGAAGAGTTTAACCTTAACCGACAGATCTTAAATGCTGTGGAAGATGCAGGCTTTACAGAAGCCACTCCGATACAGGAAAAAGCAATAGGTCCCGTATTATCGGGACAGGATCTATTCGGCATTGCCGAAACCGGAACAGGTAAAACTGCTGCCTATGTATTGCCCATTTTGATGCAATTGAAATACGCACAGGGCGATGCTGCACGTGCGCTGATCCTGGCACCCACCAGGGAACTGGCCATGCAGATCACAGAACATGTAAAGCTGTTTTCTAAGTATACAGACCTGCGTACAGTGGTGGTCTATGGCGGATTGGGACCTAAAACCCAAATTGAACAGATCAAGGCTGGGGTAGATATTATTGTGGCTACCCCCGGAAGATTTTTAGATATCTACTTGGCAGGACACATCAATACACAGTATCTGAAGTTTTTGGTGTTGGATGAAGCGGATAAAATGATGGATATGGGCTTTATCGGCTCTATCCACAGGATATTGGAGATTGTCCCACGCAGGCGTCAGAACCTGTTGTTCTCTGCTACCATGAGTAACCTGGTACAAAAAATCGCAGGTGACTTCCTGAAACATCCTACCATTATCGAGGTAGGTGAGCAGGCCACTCCGGCACAAACTGTTACGCAGCGCCTGTATGAGCTGCCTAATTTCAAGACAAAGATCAATCTCTTACAACACCTGATGAAGGACGATGAGGCATTTAAACGCCTGATCATCTTTTGCAAGACAAAAACAGTTGCAGACAACATTTTCAGCTTCATAGAGCGGCGCTTCGGTGCCGACGCAGTCAGGGTCATCCATGCCAACAAAGGTCAGAATACCCGGATCAATTCCATCAATAGCTTTAAAGAAGGGAACATCCGGGTCTTGGTAGCTACGGATGTGGCGGCCAGAGGAATCGACGTAACTGATGTAAGCCATGTCATCAATTTTGATGTTCCGATCATCATAGAAGATTATGTGCACCGCATCGGTCGCACCGGAAGGGCTTATGCTACCGGAGATGCAATTACTTTCTGCACACCCGCTGAAAAATATTACATTGAGAAAATACAAAAACTAATCAGACAAGAAATTCCTGTGTTACCTTTGCCGGCGGAAGTTTTCGTGGATGAAACCCCTTATGAAGAACGTCAGGCTATTGCACGTGCGATAGATGACCAGAAACGTAAGGAAGATCCGGATTTTAAGGGAGCATTCCATGAGAAAAAGCATGCAGCTGCGATTGCTGCGGCAGCAAGAAACAAAACCAACAAGCAACCTGCCTGGAAGAAAAAGAAGTTTAAAAAGTAAGACCTTGAAAATCAAACTGACGCCATTAAATATCGTATCTGCCTTATGCCTGGTTTTTGGTGTCTGGATCCTGATGGATAAACAGGCGATTGCGATTCAGTCCGGTCTTCCGGTGAAAGGTATTTTGGTTAGCTTTAGCTTACTGGCCGCTTTGGTGGCCTTCATTTCAGATCTCATTTTCAGAAAGATCATCCCCAGCCTCGGCCGACTTTGGGCAGTGCAATTGGTCTTGATCTCATTTGTCATCATTTTAATCATTATCATAAAAGTTAGTTTATAAAATCAATGAAACAAGCAGAAATCAAAATTACAGTCGAGCTCGACGATAAAAATGTACCTGAAAATATCCTTTGGGAATCAACAGATGCGGAATCTCAGGAAAAAGTTCCGGTGAAATCAATGATGCTCGCCCTCTGGGACCACAATTATAAAAATTCGATGCGTATTGATTTGTGGACCAAGGATATGCCTGTCGATGAAATGAAGCGTTTTTTTTACGAGACCTTGCAGACAATGGGTGATAGCTTTTTGAAAGCTACAGGGGAAACACTTATCGTGGAAGACCTGCGCGATTACTGTGCGCATTTTGCGGATAAAATGGGGATCAATACAAAAGGATAGCGGGATGAGGGCTCAGGGAATTATTGGTTCCGCATTATTAGCGGCAGGAGGTATGTGTCCATTGATGCACATCCCGATCATTGGTAGTTGGAATTATTTCGATATCGATCAAAGACTGGCCATTGCCTTTTATGTACTGGTGCTGATCGGCTTTATCGGCGCTTTTGCCGGAAAAGCTGCGCTGATCAAAACTGCAGGCTGGGGCGGCCTTGTGCTGATGTTGATTACACTGGCGGGCATTTATTTTAAAGCACATGATTCTTTCAGCTTTTTACATTTCAAAAAGCTGGTCAGTTTTGCTGCAGGAATGGTCACTTATAAATGGGGCTGGTTTGTGATCGGAGCAGGTATCCTGATTCTGGTCAGCGTAAGGAAACCTAAGGTAGTAGTTGTCAATCCGGTTTAATTCAAATCTCCGAGAGACTTGTGCTTCTTTTTGCGCTTGTATTGAGATTGCTTCAGGTGTTGATCACCAGTGATGATGCTGATGTTCCCATCTACTTCCAGGATAGCTAGCTTCACCTCTTTGTAGTGTTCTACACCATGTTCCCGCATTGCTTCTTCCAGCTCTTCGTTGGTAATGTCTAGCTTACTGAGCATTTCAAAGTTTAATTTTCCGTTTCGGATTAAAATTTCAGGCTGCTGCGAGATCAGGTCCCGCAGCAGCTTATTTTTAAACATGAGTTTCTTGAGCAGGTAATTTAAGATGAACAGCACAGCTGCCGCGACAATTCCACCGGAAAGACTGGTATTGTTACCAACCATAGCGTTTTGAACTGCGTTGCTGATCAGGAGAATGAGTACCACATCGGTGGTATTGAGTTGGGAGAGCTCTTTTTTACCTGTGATCCGGATTGCGATGAGCATAAATGCATATACGGCGAGGCTTCTTAAAACAATATCCAGGTATTCGTTCATAGATTTACGGATGGTGCTGCGGTCTGAACCGTTTACAATATTAGAGATATTTTGAGTTATAAATACCGGCTTTTCTATAAAATATCCGATTTAAATTATATTTGTTGACGTATGCAATTGATCAGGCAGGTAAAATACCTAGTAAAAAAAGAGTTAGTGTTAGAATGGCGTTCAAAATATGCTTTGAATGGCGTATTGCTCTACGTGGTTTCTACTATTTTTGTCTGCTTTCTTTCTTTTGTAGGAATTTCTCAGCCTGTGACCTGGAATGCCTTATTCTGGATCATTATGCTATTTGCCTCCCTAAATGCAGTTTCTAAAAGTTTCCTTCATGAGAGTAAGGGGAGACAAATCTACATCTACACGATTGCAAGCCCGCTGGCGCTCATCATTTCCAAGACCATCTACAATGTATTTTTGATGACAGTCCTCAGCCTGATTGCTCTGGGTTTTTATAGCCTGGTGTTTGATTACATACCCCAGGACCTTCCGCTTTACCTTTTGGCCACGGTATTGGGCAGTCTGAGTTTTTCAACCATTTTTACCATGATCTCTGCGATTGCTTCTAAAGCAGGTAATGGAGGGATGCTGATGGCTATTTTGAGTTTTCCGGTGATCATTCCGGTATTGATCGTATTGATCAAATTAACTAAGAATGCGATTGATGGCCTGGACCGAAGTGTAAGTCTGGATGAAATAGGTCTGCTGCTGGTGATTAATTTGCTGGTGGCAGCCGTAAGTGTATTGTTGTTCCCATATTTGTGGAGAGATTAGCTATGTCAGTGATTACTATTTTTAAAGACACTATTGTCAAAGAAATGATACCTCCCGGGTTATCGTTACCTGTTCAGGCGCTATGGCATGATGGAGCGGGAAACTGGGATGAGGCCCATGCCTTGATCGACCAGCTGGGCGACCGTCAATCTGCCCATGTACATGCCTACCTGCACCGCAAGGAAGGAGATATCTGGAATGCAGATTACTGGTATAGCAGAGCGGGGCAAAAAAGACCCACTGTATCTTTGGACGAAGAATGGGGACAGTTGGTTGAACTTTATTATCTTTGAGGTTTAAAATAATTTGAATGTATAAGAACTGGTGGAAAATATTGGCGGCGGTATTGGTGATTTACTCAACTGTGTGGGGCTTCTTGTCCACGGTCCCTGCCTTGCCGATCCTGCATGAAAGCATCAGGAATCTGTACTTTCACGTGCCTATGTGGTTTGGAATGATTGTTTTGTTCAGCATCTCTGTTTACTACAGCATTAAATATTTGAGCAGCAATGATCCCGACGACGATGTCAAAGCTGTAGAGAGCGTCAATGTCGGTGTGGTGTATGGGATCCTGGGGATTGTTACGGGAGCTATCTGGGCCAGATTTACCTGGGGACAGGCCTGGAGTTTTGACGTAAAGCAGAATTTTGCAGCAATAGCCTTATTGCTCTATTTTGCCTATATCGTTTTGCGCAATGCCATCGACGAAGAACAGAAGCGTGCTAAAATATCTGCCATTTACAACATATTTGCCTTTCCGATCATGGTGGTACTGCTCTTCGTTTTACCACGTCTTGCAGATTCGCTACATCCCGGAAACGGGGGGAATCCCGGCTTCAACGCTTATGATCTCGACAGCCGGATGCGCATGGTCTTCTATCCTGCATGTCTGGGCTGGATCCTGATCGGCTGCTGGATTTATACCATTCGTTTCAGAGTCCGTAAATTAGAAAATAACAATATCCAATAACATGAAGAAGATTTCGGTTACCCTTTTGATGATGATGATCGCTGTAAAATTGTTTGCCCGGCAGGATGGCAATGCAATTTCAGATAGCCTGTACACATCGGGTAAAATCTACGTTGTTGTGGCCTGTATTGTGCTGATTTTGCTGGGACTGCTTTTCTTTCTATTCTCTATAGAAAAAAGATTAAAAAAGTTAGAAAAAAAATCTTCGGATAAAAACTAATTTTAAACGCTTTAAAGCCCGTTTTTGAGCTTTTTTGCCTGTGGTGTGCGCCATACACTAAGTGATTTTGAATTTGTATTAATCGTTTTTTTTAATGCAATTTTGCAGCACTAACGAATTATTTCAAATTCATAAAAAACGAATAATGGCTAATACAGCAAATGAGACAAAATTTTTTGCAGATGTATGCAGTAATTTTGACAGTGCCGCAAAATTTACCTCCCATCCGGAAGGTTTACTAAATCAGATTAAAGCTTGTAACAGTGTGTACCGTTTTCAATTTCCTATCCGCAGAGGAAACGGTTTTGAAGTGATCGATGCATGGCGTGTAGAGCACTCTCACCACATGAGCCCAACTAAAGGTGGTATCCGTTACAGCGATATGGTAAATGAGGATGAAGTGATGGCTTTGGCGGCACTGATGACTTATAAATGTGCAATTGTAAATGTACCTTTTGGAGGCGCAAAGGGTGGGATATGTATTAATCCTAAAAATTATTCCGTGGCGGAATTGGAGACAATCACCCGTCGCTATACCACTGAATTGATTAAAAAGAATTTTATTGGTCCTGGAATCGACGTTCCTGCTCCGGATTACGGATCAGGTGAACGTGAGATGAGCTGGATTGCAGATACTTATATGACTATGAATCCTGGTCAGCTGGATGCTTTGGGTTGCGTTACCGGAAAACCGATCGCATTACACGGTATTCGTGGACGTAAGGAAGCAACGGGCCGCGGTGTAGCTTATGCTACGAGAGAATGTGTGAACGTAGCTGAGGATATGGCTAAGCTGGGCTTTAAAGCTGGTTTAGGCGATAAAAGAGTAATCGTTCAGGGTTTAGGTAACGTAGGATATCACTCCGCTAAATTTCTTGCAGAATTTGGTGCAACAATCGTAGGGCTCTGCGAATTTGAAGGTGCCATTTACAATGCCAATGGATTGAATATTGACGAGGTGTTTGCTCACCGCAAAAACACGGGATCTATTTTAGGTTTCCCTGGCGCAACAGACTTCAAAAATTCTATGGAAGGTCTGGAGCAGCCTTGTGATATCCTGGTTCCTGCCGCACTGGAGAATCAGATTACAGCAGATAACATCAGAAATATCAAAGCAAAGATCATTGCCGAAGGCGCAAATGGCCCTTGTACTCCGGAAGCTGAAGCGATCTTTACAGAGATGGGTGGTATCATCATTCCCGATATGTATTGCAATGCGGGTGGGGTTACTGTTTCCTATTTCGAATGGTTGAAAAATCTGTCACACGTAGCCTTTGGCCGTATGGAAAACCGCTATGCAGAAAACTCTAATGCCAACCTGATCAATACATTGGAAAGCCTGACCGGTAAACAAATTCCACCAGAGCACCGTCTGATGATTGTTAAAGGTGCCTCGGAGATGGAACTGGTCAATTCAGGTCTGGAAGATACCATGATCCACTCTTATCATGAGATCAGGGAAAATCTGGTGACTAAACCAGGTGTAGAGACCTTGAGAACGGCAGCATTTGTAGGTTCAATTGATAAGATCGCAATTTCTTACATGAACCTTGGTGTCTGGCCATAATTTTTGAATACATTCTAATTTTATATAGGGAAGCTGCCCATGGATTTGGGCAGCTTTTTTTGTATATTCAAAGCTATGAGATGGACTGTTTTGTTTTTCCTGGGTGTTATCCTCGCCGCCTGTAATGGCGGTCAAAAATTGGAAAGCCGGAATGGTTTTGCGGTGATTAGGGCAGCAAAGCCGGATGAAGCAGTAGCCACATATGCCGGTGGCTGTTTTTGGGCGATGCAAGAATGTATGATAGAGCTTAAGGGAGTCCATAATGTGATCAGCGGTTATGCTGGCGGAAGCAAAGCCAATCCAATTTACGAAGAAGTACTTGCTAAAAATACCGGACATGCAGAAGCTGTGCAGGTTTACTATGACCCAAAACAAATTAGTTATGAGCAATTGAGCAAGGCATTCTTTGCTTCACATGACCCTACGCAGTTCAACAGACAAGGTCCTGATATCGGTTCGGACTACCGCTCTATTGCCTTCTATCGTAATGAAAAGGAGCGCAGGATCCTCCATCAGCTGGTAGAACAGCTGCTTGTTAAGAATGATTTTACAAAGTCAATTGCTACTGAAATCATACCTTTCAAAGTAATCTATCCGGCAGAAACGGAACATCAGGATTACTATCCAAAAAATACCTGGGACAGTTACATTATGAACGTTTCCAAACCTAAGGTGTTGAAATTGAGAAAGGAAATGCCTGAGTTTATCAAACCCGAATACCTCCGTTAGGGGCCTGGGACTCATGGTCAATAAACTGTCATCATAGTACATTAGCCGATTTCAAAGGCTTACAGGTACTTATATTTTTTATCTTTGTGGGGTTCCTTTTAATTTTTAGTTCCATTATGAGAAAAAGTGCAATTATCGGTTTAATTACAATAGCCTTGTGTGTGGGATTCTTAGTGAGTCTGAGCGCCGATACCAATAGCTATTCTACGTTTACTGAAGCAGCTAAAAATCCGCGCGAGTTTCACGTGATGGGCTATTGGGAAAAGGCAAAAGGTATGTATTATGACGCGCAAAAAGATGCCAACCACTTTTCATTTTTTATGAAAGATCAGGATGGCGTGCTGAGCAAGGTGGTCTACAACGGCACCAAACCCCAGGATTTTGAGCGCTCAGAGAAACTGGTATTAATAGGCGAAATGAAAGAAGGCACTTTCTATGCATCAAAGATCCTGATGAAGTGTCCATCCAAATACAATAATGACCTTGTAGAAGTGAAGCAGGACGGCACAGTGAAAAAATACAAATAATCTTAATGGACATACAATTTATTGGAGAGCACCTCCTTCCGGGTAAAATCGGCCAATTTTTTATTGTTTTAGCGTTTGGGGCATCATTATTATCCAGCATTTCTTATTTCTTCGCTACGCGCAACAAAGATACTTCAGATCAGTCCTGGACAAAATTAGGTCGTATTTCTTTTCTGATCAACTGGGCCAGTGTCATTGGTATCGGTGCAACGCTTTTTTACCTGATCCTGAACCACAATAACGAATATTACTACGTCTATTCACACTCATCCAAAGAACTTCCTGTTTATTACATCGTTTCTGCTTTTTGGGAAGGGCAGGAGGGAAGTTTCTGGCTATGGGCATTCTGGCAGTCGCTGCTTGGAGGTATATTGATCTGGAAGGCCAAAACCTGGGAAAATGGGGTGATGACGGTTGTAGCCTTTTCACAAGCGTTCCTGACTTCCATGTTGTTGGGGGTAGAGCTGTTTGGTGAAAGGATTGGTAGTTCACCTTTTATATTACTGCGCGAGGCCCTCAACCTGAAAGAGATGGCACCAGTGGTATTTGCTGATCCTGAAAATTTTAGAAATTACCTGCGCTTCATTACCGATGGGCGCGGATTGAATCCATTATTGCAGAATTACTGGATGGTCATTCATCCGCCTACGCTGTTTCTCGGTTTTGCCAGCATGATTGTGCCTTTTGCATATGGCATTGCCGGTCTTTGGCAAAAGAAATATAAGGACTGGGTAAAGCCTGCGCTTCCATGGGTACTATTTGCTGTAATGATTTTGGGTACAGGTATCATTATGGGTTCATTCTGGGCTTATGAGGCCTTGAACTTTGGTGGATTCTGGGCTTGGGATCCGGTGGAGAATGCATCGATCATTCCATGGCTGACCTTAGTTGCGGGGCTCCACGTCATGATTGCCTTTAAAAATACAGGGCACGCTTTTTTTACGGCCATCATGCTTGTTTTTTTAAGCTTCATTCTTGTACTGTATGCTTCATTTCTAACCCGTAGTGGTATTCTTGGGGAAACCTCCGTACATGCTTTTACGGATTTAGGTATGTTTGGTCATCTGATCGCTTACAACGTGGTTTTCCTGGTATTACCCATAGTTTTGTTGGTCATTAGATGGAAGGAATTACCCATTACGAATAAAGATGAAGAAACCTATTCGAGGGAGTTTTGGATGTTCATTGGTGCTTTAGTGATCACCATTGCCTGCATCCAGATCATCTTTTCTACTTCAGTTCCCGTTTTTAACGCTGCATTCGGAACCAATTTTGCACCTCCATTAGATGCAATCAAGCACTACAATAAGGTTCAGGCGCCATTTGCCATTTTAGTAACCATTATCTCAGGCTTTACACAGTACATGAAGTATAAGCGTACAGATCTGCGCAAATTTTATAGCAGCCTGATTGCTTCTGTTTTATTTGCATTGCTGATCACTGCCGGGTTTGTTTATGTTACTGAGGTTTACAACAACCTGATGTACATTTTACTGACCTTCAGTTGTGTTTTTGCCGTCCTCTGTAACGCGAGGATCATTGGCCTGGCTTTCGGTGGCAAGCGTAAACTGGTGGGCGCAGCAGTTGCGCATATCGGCTTTGCAGTGCTGCTGCTTGGTGCCCTGGTTGCTGCTGCTACAAATAAACCAATATCTATCAATACCTCTAACTTTATACCTGTTAAGGATTTTGAGAAAGCAGACAAGCCGGGTGAGAACATTGTACTTTACAAGAATGAGCCTAAAAAAATGGGCCGCTATACCGTCACTTACATCAGTGATACAACCGTTGCACCTAACACCTTCTTTAAACTGAATTTCAAAGTCATTGACGAAACAGGTAAGGTAAAAGAAGATTTCGAGCTGAATCCGCACATTCAATCCAATGAGAAAATGGGGCTCATTGCCTCTCCGGATACCAAACACTATTTAACCTACGATATTTATACCCACATTACCAGTGCACCTGCAAAGGAAGAACAGGACCATGCCGATCATGAGGGACATTCGGAAGAGGAGAATTATAAGGCGCCGCGTATCGTTAATGTAAGTGTAGGTGATACTTTGCATACCAGTAGCGGTATACTTACAGTAAAAGCGCTCAATACCAAACCTGCTGCCAAAGACCTGGTGCTGGCGAAAGGTGATCTTGCAGTCGGACTACCTGTAGAAATAGAAGTTAGCGGAAAGATTTACAAGGCAGAGCCCATTTTCCTGATCAAAGGAAATAACATTTTTGATTTTGCACGCAATATCGATGAATTAGGTTTGAGGCTCAGGTTTACCAAGGTACTGCCTGATCAGGGGAAAATGGAATTACAGGTCTATGAAAAACCTCAGCAGGCTAAGGACTGGGTCGTATTCAAATCCATTGAGTTTCCTTATATCAACCTGTATTGGTTGGGAACCATTGTGATGGTGATCGGATTTTTGATTTCCATATTCAGAAGGCAAAAAGAAATCAAGACTGTTTAAATGAAGATTGTTTGCATAGGTTCTGGAAATGTGGCTACACATATGGCACAGGCTTTCAATGCCAGGGGCATAAACGTCGTGCAGGTATTTAGTAGAGATCTAAGTCACGCGGAATTACTGGCACAGAAAACAGCTGCCCAGGCTATAGCTGATCTCAGCTTGATTAGAAGGGATGCAGACCTCTATGTCATTGCTGTTAAAGATGATGCAATAACAGAAATTGCCCAGTCTCTGGAAGGTGTTGCCGGTCTTGTGCTCCATACCTCTGGTGCCACAGATATCCAGGTATTGAAGAACTGTAAACGGTACGGAGTGCTTTACCCCTTGCAAACCTTCTCGAAATCCAGGGCCATTGACTTTTCGAATGTTCCACTTTTTATAGAGGCCGGAAACCAGGCCGTATTTTCGGATTTGAAATCAATAGCAGATCAATTGAGTCATCGGGTGTACGAGGCAGATAGCGAAAAGCGAAGGGTTTTGCATCTTGCTGCGGTATTTGCCTGCAATTTTGTAAATCAGCTTTACACCCTGAGCGCCGATTTAGTGGAACACCATGGCCTTGAATTTGAAATGTTAAGGCCTTTGATCCTGGAAACAGCATTAAAGGTACAGTCGGCAGAACCTGTAAATGTGCAAACAGGGCCCGCTGTCAGGGGAGATCAGCAAACCATGATGAATCACCTGGACTTGCTGACATTAACGCCGGAGTTGCAGGGAATTTATGAGACATTAAGTAATAGCATTAAAAAAACGCATTCATAGCATGATTGCCAATTTTGCTGCTTATTTTTGGAGATAATTATGAGTATTTTTAAGTTAAAGATAAATTTTGAAGAGCAAGGGAAAGAGTCGATTGAACTTCCTATAGTTGGAGGAGAGTCGGTGTTAGATGCTTGCATGGATCACGGAATAGAATTACAGCACAACTGCGGTGGGGTATGCGGATGCAGTACCTGCCATGTGTATGTACTCAAAGGAATGGATAACATCCAGGAGATTTCAGATAAAGAGGAAGATTTCATTGACAGGGCAGTTAGTCCGAAAATTACTTCCAGACTAGGATGTCAATGTGTAGTAATCGATGGGGATATCGAGGTGACCATTCCCGACCAGTCTGAGTTTTTAGGCCATTAATAATCAATTAAACGACAGCATGATACAAGATAAATTTGCATTGCCAATTCACTGGAATGATCACGAAGACATTGCCCAGGAACTTTATGAGAAATTTGGCGATGATTTTAATGAGGCGAAAATCTATCGCATCAGATTTACCGAATTGGTAGAATGGGTACTGAGTTTGCCTAATTTTAAGGGCACCAGAGAAGAAAGTAACGAAGGTCACCTCGAGCAAATCCAGTCTGCCTGGGTTTACGAATGGAGAGATAACCAGGATTAAGTATAATGTTCCTGCAGAAACTTAAAGAAATCACCACGCTGATCTTTGACGTGGATGGTGTATTGACCAATGGAGACATCATTGCGTCTGATAGCGGCGAGTTTCTGCGGACTTTTAATATCAAAGATGGCTACGCACTACAACTTGCAGTAAAGCGCGGATACCTGCTCTGTATCATCTCAGGTGGAAAAGGTATAGCCATGCAAAAGCGTTTTGAGGGCTTGGGAATCCAGGAAATTCACCTTGGCGTAGGAGATAAAGTCGCTGTTTTCAATTCCTTACTCGCTAAACATCAGATTTCCGCTGAGCAGGTGCTCTATATGGGGGATGACATTCCGGACCTCAAAGTCATGCAGTTGGTTGGCCTGCCTACCTGTCCTGCTGATGCGGTACCTGAAATCAAAGCCCTGTCTCAGTACATATCGCCCTACACTGGTGGTAAAACAGCGGTACGTGACATTATCGAAAAAGTACTCAGGGTACAACATCAATGGTTCGATGAAGCCCCTTCTGCGGTGGATTCAGGTAAATAATCTATTTACTGCAACAGGTTTGTTACCTTTCGCGGTTTAAACCTCTCTAGCTGTTTGGCCTCTAATCCATACAAAACAGCAAAAAGAATTATGAAAAAATTATTGATTATCTGCGGATTGTTATTCAGTGTAGTAACGTTTGCACAGGCACAAGAAGGACAAGGTCAAAGGCAAGGTGGTCGTGGAATGGGAACTCCTGAAGAGCGGGCAAAAAGACAGACCGAGCAGTTAGCTGAGAAATTGAAACTATCTGACGATCAAAAAGCCAAGGTATCTGCAATTTATCTTGAACAAGGTACAAGCATGGCGAAACTTCGTGAGGAAGCCAAAGGCGACCGTGCTGCAATGATGGCTGCTATGGCCAAAGCAAATGAAGCTACGGATACTAAAGTGACTGCTTTGTTAAACGATGATCAGAAAAAAGCTTTTGCTACCTGGAAAGAAGAGCGTAAAGAGCTAATGAAAAAAAGAATGGAAGGCAGAGGTCAGGGCGGACCAGGCGCGCCAAAACCATAACCAATACAAACCATTTTAAATAATAAGAGCGGCTATGGGCCGCTTTTATTATTTTTGCAGGATGTATAAACAAAAACTCCCCATTTTATTGGCTTCTAAATCCCCCCGCAGATATGAACTCATGAAATTGATGGGGCTCGACTTTAAAGTCGTATTAAAGGATGTCGATGAAAGCTATCCGGAGCAATTACTTCCTGCCGAAGTAGCGGTCTACATTGCGAAAAAAAAAGCTGCTGCCTTTTCTCAGGAGCGTCAGGATCACATCGTGATCACTGCAGATACGATAGTTGCCTATAAAAATGAAATCCTGGGCAAACCGGAAGACGCTACCCATGCAATTGAAATGCTCAGTAAGTTATCAGGCACCAACCACCAGGTATATACGGGTGTGAGCCTTTCCTTAGGGGAAAAGGTTCATTCATTCTTTGATGTCACAGAAGTCTTTTTCAATGCAATAACTACCGAAGAAATCGGGCATTACGTAAACAACTACAACCCATTTGATAAGGCAGGTGCTTACGGAATCCAGGATTGGATCGGATTCATTGCAGTGGAGAAGATCATAGGTTCCTATACCAACGTAATGGGGCTTCCTACGGAAAAGCTATACAAGGCATTATCTACGTTTTAAGCACTGCAAGACACCCATTTTCAGGTCGTAAGTAGATAAGCTCAATTCCCTGATGCCACAGTTTTTGATCACATAATCCGTCAGTATTGCGGCAATTACGATCATGTCGACCCTAAGCTTGATCAGGTCGGGAATCTGCTCGCGCTCCTCATGGGTGGACGCAATCAATTGTTCAGAAAGAATTCGGTACTCATCGATGGGGATTTCCACACTTTTCATTTCCTTTACATCTTGTCCCTTAAGGATTAAACCTGCAAACGTTTCGAATGCCCCTGCGGAACCAATAAGGTGTGTGGGTTTATAAATCGAACAAGCCGTCTTTAGTTCATCTATGCTTTCGTTGAGGTGATTGATGATGGCCTTTTTATCTTCGTTATTTAAAGGATCAGAATGGAAAAATGCCTGCATCAATCGGGCTGCGCCAATGTCGTAACTCTTTTTCCATATAGACATGTGCTGGTTGCATAAGATGAATTCTGTGCTGCCCCCGCCGATGTCCATAATCAGTGAACTGCCTTTGATCGCTCCGCTGGCACATACGCCCTCGTAAATGTATTCGGCTTCCTGATCTCCATTGATGACAGTAATGTCAATTCCAGCTTCTTCCTTGGCCGAGCTCACGAAGTCAGCCCCATTACGGGCAGAGCGTACGGCTGAAGTGGCAATGGCCCTGATTACCGAAATCTCATGCTTGTCAATCTCTTGCCTGAATTTTTTAAGCGTATTGATCCCCCGCTCGAAAGCCTCTGGTATAATGATGTTTTCATTGATGGAACTTTGTCCCAACCGCACAGGCTCGTTGGTCTTATAAATGATGTTCAGTTTTTTTTCAGGTGAGATTTCCGCGATAATGAGGTGGAACGTATTCGTACCCAAGTCAATGACAGCTACTTTCATATTGGTTTGGTTGGTGACGCAAATCTATTAAAATATAGGTGTTATTTTATATTAACTGAACAGTCCCTTTATTTTATCTATGACTCCCGTTTTTTTGATGCTTTTCTTCTCGGGACCGATAAGAAATCCATAGGGTTGAAGCTCCGGTACATGGTCACAAATGATCTTTACTATGCCCAGAAGTGGGATTGCCAGGATCATTCCCGCAATTCCCCATACCATTTCTCCAAGGACGATGACCAGGATGGTAAAGAGGGGATTGATGTTGACTTGCTCCCCCACGATCAATGGTTCCAATATATAGGTCTGAATGAATTGGACCAGCATATATGTGACCAGCACGCCAATGAGCATTTTACTATCGCCGCCTTGTGCAAGAACAGCCAGAACAGTAATGGAAGTCCCGGTCAGGTTGCCTACGAAAGGAATGATTTCCAGGATGCCACATAACACGGCAAAGAAAATGGCACTCTCCACACCGACGAGGCTAAAGCCAATTCCGTACATGACCCACAATACTGCAATCATGGCTGCCAGTCCGCTTAAATATTGTTGGGCAACTTTTCCTGCTTTATGTACCACATGGTCCGCTTCAGTTTTTTCACCTCCAGGCACTAGTTTCAGGATGAATTTTTTGATGTGTGAGCGGTAGAGCAGGAATAGGAACATGTATACGAGCACCAATACCGTATTGACCAGGATCCCCATTATTCCACCTGCAAAGCTCGCCAGCATGCTTCCCGCACCTCCACCAGCGCCCTTACTTTGTTCTTCAACTATTTTCTTCTGCTGAACGGCACTGATACCTACCTGTTCCTTCAGCCAGTTTTGAAGGTTGCTCAGCAGAGAGGTCAGCCTTTCTTTCATGGCATCCAGATTTTCGGCAAGTCCGCTGAGTTGCCAGGACAGCAGGAAGACGATCAGGCCTATGGCCGAAACAAAAAGAAGAATGCAGATCAGCGAAGCCAGGCCCCTTTTGATCCGGTGTTGTTCGAGCCAGTTGCAAAGCCTGATGAACAGCATGGAAAATACAGCTGCCAGTGCTACAGGGATCAGAAATTCGGCTGAAAAATACAAGCCCGCAAAGCTGAGAAAAAAGAAGAGCAGAACGTAAATGCTGCGTTGTAGTTTGTCCATATTTCCCTAACAACATCCGTTTCTCAATTTTGTTGCATAAAAAAAGCCACCCATAGGGCAGCTTTTAATAAAAATTAATTATTATTTATTCGAAATACTCTTTCATCTTCTCGAAGAAGCTTTTGTCATTTTTACCAGGCTGAGGTTTGAAGTTTGGGGAATCCCTCAGTTTCTCCAGGATGTTCCGTTCTTCAGAACTCAGCGCTTTAGGTGTCCAGATGTTCACGTGGATGATCTCGTCACCTCTGTGGTAAGAGTTCACTTCCGGAATACCTTTACCTTTCAGACGCAGTAATTTTCCGCTTTGCGTACCTGGTTCGATCTTGATCTTCGCCTTACCATCTATAGTAGGTACTTCTACGCTGTAGCCCAATGCTGCATCCACAATAGAAACATGTAAGTCGTAAACTACGTTATTGCCTTCACGTTTTAAGGTCTCATGGGGGACTTCCTCAATCAGGATGATCAGGTCGCCCGGAATACCACCATTAGGGGCTGCATTACCTTTTCCACTCATGCTCAGCTGCATACCATCACTCACACCAGCAGGGATGTTGATGGTGATGGTTTCTTCACCGCGTACAATACCTTCACCATGGCAGGAGTTACATTTCGCAGTGATCTGCTGTCCGCTTCCATTACAGGTAGGGCAGGTAGAGGTCGTCTGCATCTGACCCAGGATGGTATTGGTCACCCTGCGTACTGCTCCGCTACCACCACAAGTCTTACAGGTGCTGACCGAAGAACGGTCTTTTGCTCCTGAGCCATCGCAGGTTTTGCAGGTAATCTGCTTATTTACTTTTATTTTTTTCTCTGTACCGTTGGCGATCTCTTCAAGTGTCAATTTTACCTTGATGCGCAGATTGGTTCCTTTAGCTACCCTGCGGCCGCCGCGTGACTGTTGCCCGCCACCTCCAAAGAAGCTTTCGAAAGGACTGCCGCCACCGCCGCCGAAGATGTCGCCGAACTGACTAAAGATATCATCCATGTTCATGCCGCCACCGCCATATCCACCACCGGATGCACCGCCTACACCGGCATGCCCGTAGTGGTCATACCGTTGCTTCTTTTCCGGATTGCTCAATATTTCATAAGCTTCGGCTGCTTCCTTAAAATTATCTTCAGCCTGTTTATCCCCTGGATTTTTATCCGGGTGATATTTGATGGCCATTTTCCGGTAAGCCTTTTTTATTTCTTCGGCAGATGCGCTTTTGGTGACACCAAGTACATCATAATAATCTCTCTTGCTCATAATCTTAACTGCCCACTACAACTTTGGCAAAACGGATCACTTTATCATTTAAAGTGTAACCTTTTTCCAGTTCATCTATTACTTTTCCTTTTAAATCTTCGTTCGGTGCAGGTATTTTTGTGATGGCCTCATGGTTGTCAGTATCAAAAACAGTGTTGATACTTTCCATCTCTTTCAGACCTTTCTGGGCCAGTAAATTTTTCAGTTTATGGTGCACCAGTGCAATTCCTTCACGGATCGGATTAATGTCCGTTGCATTTTCCATAGCCTTATTTGCCCGGTCAAAATCATCCAACACAGCCAGCAGGGAAACAATCACATCTTTACCTGCAGTTTGTAAAAGCTCTACACGTTCCTTTTGTGTGCGACGTTTATAATTGTCAAACTCAGCAAACAAGCGCAGGTATTTATCGTTCAATGCTGCATTTTCCTCTTTTAATTTTTCTTCAGCTGAAAGCTCTACGCTTTCAGTCTCAGTCGCTGCAGTCTCATCAGCAGGGATCTCAGTATTTAACTGCTCTTCAGTGTTATTTTCCACAATCGGTTCTTCGTTAATGTCTTTTTTCTTCTTGCTAAACATGGTATAGTAGAATTTTGGTGGTAAACTCAAAAGTTTTGCCAATAGAATATATCGGTCATGCTGTCAGTTTTATGTGTAGTCAACTGACCAGAATGACTGAAAAGGAATGTTTTGTCAGATTTTTTACTTTATACAATTTGGGCATCCTCATGTACGATACCGCCTTCACATTTGATGATCCTGGAAGGGAAAGTACGGATAATGTGGTAATCGTGCGTGGCCATCAGCACTGCCGTTCCGCCCTGACTGATCTGTTTCAGTAAGAGCACGATCTCTTCGGAAGTGTCCGGGTCAAGGTTACCGGTTGGTTCGTCCGCAAGGATGATTTCCGGATTGTTCAATAAAGCCCTTGCAATCACTACGCGTTGCTGCTCACCACCCGAAAGCTCATGAGGCATCTTCCTGATTTTAGAACGCAGACCTACTTTTTCCAATACATCTTTAATGCGCTCATCGATCAGTGCTTTATCACTCCAGCCTGTTGCTTTCAACACAAATTCCAGGTTTTTCTCCACCGTCCGGTCTGTCAGCAACTGGAAATCCTGGAACACGATGCCCAGTTTTCTGCGCAGGAAAGGCACATCTTTGATCGCCAGGTTTTTCAGGTCAAATCCAGCCACAAGGCCGTTTCCATTGCCAATATGAAGGTCTCCATAAATGATCTTAAGCAAGCTACTTTTACCAGAACCTGTCTGGCCGATTAAAAACACAAATTCACCCTTATCCACATTCAGGTTCACATTGGACAATACCAGGTGTTTCTGTTGAAATACATCTACACTGCTTAAATTTATAACTGCGTTTCCTGTCATCTTTAAATATCTATTTTACCGATCTGCCCAAAAGGCAGTTCCTTTATGTAATCCATAATCAAAAGCAGCTTATCCCCAAGCCCAAGTTTATCCAGTGATTTATCGGGCCGGTCTACCCGGAAGTAGGCCAGAAGTGTAAACTTCTCGTCCCTCAGCTGTACATAATCCGGGATTTTGGCAATGCCTTTTACTTTAATAACATACATCAGGTCAAAAATAGTATTTCAAATTGAGAAATGTACCATGTGATTCATTTATCTGAGGATGGTGACTGAGCCTGTTTGTGGTTTCAGGTCTTCTGCCAGGCGGATCACATAGTAGTAGACACCTACCGGCAAGTCTTTACCCCCCTGTTTGCCGTCCCAGTCCTGGTCATAGCCTGTGCTTTCAAAAACGAGTTCGCCGGAACGGTTCATCACCCGCACAATAGGTTGCTCATAGCTCTCAATGGCGCCGATCTTCCAGGTATCGTTCAGTCCATCGCCATTGGGACTGAATACATTTGGGATTTTTACCGTTTGGTACACCCGCACAAATACCTGGTCAGTCACTACACCACATACAGAAGAAACACTGAGGGTATAGGTCATGTCTTTTTTTGGTGAGGCGACAGGATTCAAAATCCCCGGATTGCTCAAGCCCTCTGCCGGCGACCAGCTCAATACCGTGCCATCCCCACCGGAAGTCCCGTTCAATACTACACTTTCCCCCTCCAGGATCTTTTTGTCGCTTCCCGCATTTGCAGTAGGCCTTCGAAGTACCACCACATTTACCTGTGCTGTCGTTTCACAGGATCTATTGGAGACGCGTACCGTATATAAGGTGGTGCGGGTCGGACGCGCAATGGGATTCGGAATATCCGTTGCAGACAAACCCGTAGCCGGCGACCAATTATAGGTCGGCCCTCCGCTGGCCTGCAGGACTATTGAAGCGCCTTCACAGATGGGCATAATGGGCACTATTGCCGCTGTTGTCGGCTCCACGATGCTCACCACTACCGATGTCGTAGCGCTACAGCCGGCTGCGTTCCAAAGGGTGACCGAATAGGTACCGGCCATCGCTGTTGTTGCGCTGGAGATGCGGGGCGACTGCTCATTAGAACTGAAGCCATTGGGACCAGTCCATTCATACCTGAGCGCAGCACTTACGTTTAAATTGATAGGGAAACCACGGCATATGCTCAATGGGCCATTGCCGATTGCCTGTGGAGGCGCATTCACGCGAATGGTAAAAGGGGAGCTTGCCGTTCTGCAGCGGGTGTTGATGTTGCCATTTTCAGCTACCAGCAATCGATACTGGTACAAACCCTCTTGCGCATTGTCGAAATCGACCCCCAGGTGCTGGGTACGTTCTCCGGGTAAGTCTTCCCAGGCGCCATCGTCCCGTTTTTTCTGCCACATGAATTCCGGACTGTTGTACACACCCGGACTCACGATGGCAGAGAAGTCGTAGTGTTCGGAATCGCCGATACAAATGTCTTCCATTTGTTTGGCTTCGCCGTTGATGGTGGCTGTTACATCCGGGCCACATGCCCTGAAGGTGATGTCGTCCAGCACAACGTCATTTCCACCCGCGCCGGAGGCATTCCTTACGTTATTGATCATCCTGATCTTCACCCTGCTCACTGTCGTGGTACTAAACAGGAAGCCATATTGTTTCCAGCTGGGATTTTCATCGGGGATGTCCCCTGTATTGTAACTTTGCAGTTCCTGGTTGTTTTCATCCAGGATGACGAAGGTGATGTTAGGTTTCAGTCCGGAGTAACGCAGCATATTGGCCACCCAGGCTGCAAATTCATAAGTGGTGTTCTGGCAGAGCTCAATGGCGACGTCAGATTCGTAGAATACACCGGGATTGGGATCCGAATTGACCACCATCATATAGCCATTAGGGTCGTCAGGTGTGTGGTTGAATAGCGTATACCAACCACTGTTCAAACCAGCGGTACTTTTTGCAAGGGTATAAGAACCGTCACTTACATTTCCTGTCGTGTAGTTGTAGCCGGTAGCGTTTCCCAGGCTGGGCCCGCGCGAAGCAGATCCCCTTCCGAAATCAATATTGATGATTGGGTCCCCGAGCGCCCCCTGACAGGTCTGGGAAATGGCTCTGCCCGACAGTAAAGTAAATACAGCCAGAAACAAGAAAAAGAGGTAATCAATCGCAGACTTCATTCCAACCTATTAGCATTTGAATATAGCCATTAAATGCGGGATCAACTAATCTCCCTCCGGTTTCCCTATCTTAATCCGTTCAAAAACTCAATCGTATTTACGTTGTCTGCATAGTCCCAGAGCTTAGGCTGCTGACTCGCCCCTAAAGCCAGTACCGGACTATCCAATTTCAAATCTGCAATACTGACCACACATTGTATCTGCGCTTCCATGGCAGCCAGTTCTTCTTTCAAGGCATCCAGGTCCTGATAGCGCTCATAATAAAGGACCGCAAGGGGGGAAGACAGACCTGCATCCTCTTTCAGCAATAAAAAGCCATTGTCGTAATGTGCGGCGCTGTTCACCAGGTAAATTGATTTGTTGTAATCGTAATTGTTGTTGTATTTAAAGTGGTTGATGATCTCTTTATACACTTCCAGTGGTTCAAAGAAATGCCTGATCTCATAGTCCTCAGGGATATAAATTTTGGAAACATTTCTGCAGCCCAGCCCGAAGTAATCAAAAATATCATGGCCCAATGCACTGATCTCCTCCACACTTTCCTTTCCTGTTAGCACTGCAACGCTGTTCCGGTTCCTGCGGATGATGTTTGGAACCTTGCCGAAGTAGTAGTCGAAATACCTCGAAGTATTGTTGCTGCCTGTAGCAATTACCGCATCAAAATCTTTCAATCGCTCTACATATACAATATGCTCGGCCAGCAGGGGCTCAATCGCAATGAGCCTGGTCAGCAGGGCAGGCAGCAGTTTATCATCCGAAGAGGAAAGTTTGATTAATGCAATATTTCCGGTAGCCAGTACAGAAAGTACATCATGAAAACCGACCATGGGAATGTTTCCGGCAAGGATCAATCCCACCTTTTTAGGGTTTTCGCTTACGCAGATGTCTGCAAACCATTGCTGTAAATCTGCCTCAGCCAACATGCTTTGCAGGGAGTATAGCGCTTTTTCTACTTCTTCCGGTGTGAACCAGGCGTTGCGGCCCTGTGCCGAAAGCATCAGGTTTTTGAAGTCCTCATCTGGACTGGCCATAAAGTCTCCAAGTTTTCTGAATGCAATAATTAGTTTTTCGGCGGTAAGCATTGGCATAATTTCAACAATTTTAAAGTTTAAGTGTTATATTTGCGTTACAAAGGTAATCTTAGCAAATAGATTTAGACGAAGACATGGCGATTAAAATAACAGATGAATGCATTAACTGTGGAGCATGTGAGCCTGAATGCCCTAATAATGCAATTTATGACGCAGGCACCGCCTGGAGATTTTCTGATGGTACCAATTTACATGGGATCATCGATTTCGGAGACAAACAGATAGATTCTGAGGCTTCTATGGAGGCTGTTTCAGACGAAGTATATTATATAGTATCGGATAAATGTACGGAGTGTAAGGGTTTCCACGATGAGCCTCAATGTGCTGCCGTTTGTCCGGTAGACTGCTGCGTGGACGACGAAGACATCCGCGAAACAGAAGAAGAATTGCTGGCTAAAAAAGCCTGGTTACACCAGGAAAACTAGTACTTTTCAACCTTATACAGGAAAGGACGTCTGCAGCAGACGTCCTTTTTTTTATTTATAATCAATCTTTATCTTCATATTTATTGGGCACGATCAAAACCGGACAAGCCGATTTTCTCGCCACATGCTCGGCCACACTGCCCATCAGGAAATGATAAAGGCCCGTACGGCCATAAGTGCCAATCACAATCAAGTCAGAGCCATATTCATCAGACTGCTGGATGATCCCATGTGCAGCACTGTCGATCACGCTCAGGTAAGTGGTCGGGATTCCATTGCCATATTTAGATTCGATCTCTTTCAGCAGCAAGTGGCTGTTCTCTTCACTGTTGTCGTAAGTATCTAAAAATACCGGGGCCAGCGTAAGGTCCGGATTTACATTTGCCGGAACAGGCTCTATGATATTGACCAATGCCACTTCTGCACCGAAAGTTCTGGCCACTTCATAGCCTACTTTAGCTGCTTTTTCCGAACAGGTACTATTGTCTACCGCGATCAGGATTTTCTTGAGGTTCATCTGCTTATAGATTAAGGTTTGTACATAAAAATAACAATTTAAGTACATAAAAGTTTATTTTTATGCGTTCATTTAAACTATGGAAGCACAATACGCCATCTGCAAAGTTCCCGTTGCCCCTTTGAGGGCAGAGCCATCTGATAAGGCCGAAATCAGTACCCAATTGCTTTTCGGCGAGCCGATCGAGGTCCTCCAAAAAACGGAGAAGTGGTGGCAGGTCCGCAATGCCGGCGACGGTTATGAAGGATGGGTAGATTTCAAACAGCTGGCGCCGGTCAGCCATGAAGTTTACCTCCGGGCACAGCAGGATCTTTACCTGGTGCCTGCAGGCTACGGTACCACTGTAACGGATCAAAATGGCCATCCATATCTGCTTTCCCCGGGTACTCCGCTTCCCTTTTACAAAGATGACTTTTGTCAGATCGGGGAAGAAAAGTTCAAAGTCAATTTCGAACCGCTGCAGGTTTCCGCAATAATGCAGAAGGACATCATCGGGATGGCTCAATTTTTTCAGAATACGGCCTACCTCTGGGGAGGAAAAAACCTTTTTGGTATGGATTGTTCGGGCTTCACGCAGATTGTCTTTAAGCTCAATGGGATTTCCATAAAAAGAGATGCATGGCAGCAGGCGGAGCAAGGCGAAACGGTAGATTTCCTGCAGGAAGTACAGCCCGGTGATGTGGCTTTTTTCGACAATGAGGACGGCCGGATCACCCATGTAGGCATCATGCTGAACAGTACGGAGATCATCCATGCCTCTGGAAAAGTTCGCATCGACAAGCTCGACAGTCAGGGTATTTACAATGCTGATTTGGGAAAGTACACACACAAATTGAGAATCGTTAAGCGCTATACTTAATTACTTTCTCTAGATTCATAGAATTTAGGTGATCACATCAAATTCTTTCCTATCTTTAAACAAACGTTTTAGCCAAATGATCAAACCTATAATGCTCTTCTGGGCTGCCCTGCTCAGTACAACTACGCTCCATGCACAAAAAATTATCCCTGTAGACAGTTCCAAAATCGATACGCTGCGGATAGACCCCAGCCATGCTATTGGTGGGAATGCCTCAGACGTTTTCGAAGAGCTCAACTATATTCCATTAGAAAGTACCAAGGAAAGCACTTTTGGGAAAATCGACCAGCTGGAGGTCACAGATGACTATTTTGTGATCAGGGACGAAACGACCAACTGCATTTTGTTCTTTAAAAAGAACGGTAAATTTCATGCGAAGATAGATGGAGGTAGTTATCAGCTGAATGACGGGAAAAGGTTACAGGCCTTTCATTTGAACAAATGGACCCGGCAATTGGTGGTGAAGCGAAATGGACCTGGTGGTTATCTTTACTATGATTTCAATGCGAAGTTGCTTTCTGAAGTCCCAATAAAAGGCAAAGAACTGTACTATTGGAATGACTATCGCTTTGTAGGAAAAGATGCAATTCTGGATATAGAAGATTACAGCAATGACCGGCCCAAGGACAGTACAAAAATCAATTATCTCGTCCAGTACGGCAAAGGATTGATGGAACAGGTTTCTGCAGAAGGAATACCCTACAATACAGTCGGATTAAAGACTAATAGCGATATTTACAGTGCAAATACGGCTGGCCTGCTGCCCCATGCAGGGAAAGATGACACCTTCTTGCTCGTGAATGCTCCGGACTATCTCATGTATGAAGTTTCTCCTCAGGTGGTCAAATTAAGGTATCGCTTTATTTTTCCAATGCAACAGAGCTTACCAGTCAATTACCTGTATGGGAAGGAATTTGCCGACCGTCATATTAAGTATGTGCAGGAGCACAAAAAGTTGATCTACGCCATCGGAAGTTATTTTGAATTGGGAGATAACCTGATTTTCAAAACCCATACTTCTGATGTAGCAAATAAAGACGAAAACCTAATTTACAACCTGAAGTCCGGCACACTGATTTCTTACGAAAGGATTAGCCCAGATGACAGTAATTATTTCCTACCCCTGTGGGAAGGACTGGATTTTGCCAATAATAGTTTCTTCACCAGTGATGGAAAGTATGTCTACAGCGATTTTTCTTCTTTGGACATGTTCAAAGCTCTGGAAGAGCATAAAGACAAAAACATCAAGTATCCTCCGCATTTGCAGGAGTATTTTACAAAAGGCTCCAGAAAAGATAATCCTGTAATTATCCAAGTCAAACCAAAACAAGTTTTATAAGCTAACCGCGCTCCATTTTGACCAGATATTTTCAGCTGCTCTTGCTTTTTACAGTATTTCTATTTTTTTCCGAGCGCGGCAAAGCACAAAAAAAAGATTCTATCCATGTAGGCATTGTCAATGGCCTCGTAAGAGATTCTGTACACAATTACGTCATGCAGTCGGCTACGGTGTCCATCTACCGCGCTGCGGACGATCACCTGATCAATTTCCAGCTGACCAATAATTTTGGACGGTTCAGCGTGACGGAACTGCCAATAGCCATGAAGCTAAAAGCAGTGGTCACTTATGTAGGATATAAGCCCTATACTCACGAATTTATCATTTCAGCAGAATCTAAAAAGGTCGACTTCAAGACTTTTAATGTGCTGCGGGCCGACAATCAACTGAAGGAGGTCGCTATTGTAGGCAGGCCTCCTATGCAGATGAATGGCGATACACTGGAGGTGTTTGTGGATGCCCTGGGACTAGACACCAATATTGCCGTGGCAGAAGACGCCCTTCGAAAGGTAAAGGCCATTACTTTATGGGCAGATGGGAAGATCACCGTAAATGGAAAGCAGGTTTCCAGCTTAAAAGTCAATGGTAAGGAGTTCTTTGGGGGCGATTCTAAAGTCGCACTCCAAAATATCAGTGTCACTGCCATCGAAAAAATCCAGGTGTATCAGGAAGAAAAAAAGACTGATGAAGACCCCCCGGCAACCATGAACATCGTGCTTAAAAAAGACAAACAATCTGGCTTCTTCGGCAAAATAGGAGGGGGATATGGGACCGACGACCGTTATGCTACTGATGGAATGCTAAGCAAATTCAGTACTAAAACCCAGCTCAGCGTCGTTGGTAGTTCCAATAATGTCAACAAAACGGCCAGCGACATCAATACCCTTATGAATTACAGCTCTTTCAAGGGGGAAGGTATCGATCAGAACTACCAGCCGGATTTCAGGGGGCAGGGCCTCAATGTTTTTCATTCGGCTGGACTTACGCTGCAACACGATTTTCTAGGCCTCACTACACCGCAGAATAATAGGAATAAAATCCTGAAGGCTGATTACATGCTCGTGGACACCAGGCAAGAGACGATTGAGAATTTGTCTACCCTTGTTTCGCTCACTGGAGATCAACAGTTGTTGAGAGATAATAAATTCACATCCAAAAATGACGGCATCAGCCATCGTTCTACAGGAAGCTTCGATTATAAAAGTGAAAACACGGATTTTAGGGCCGATTATAGCCTCCGAAGCAACAGCACTCAGGGGTTAAATACACAGAATCAGCACAGCATCAATACAACGACGCAGGAAGAAAGCCGGAACCAGGCGGAACAACGTTTCGATAATCTGCAAAACGCAAGAAACCTAAAGGCTGCTTATGCCAGCCACTGGATGTATGATAAATCAAAGAAAAAATCTTTAAGCTTCAACATCGATTATGACTTCAATGAAGAAAACGGTCACAACAACATTTGGCGGACTACAGATTTCCGCTCTGCCACCAATCCGCAGAGCGATCAGTATTTCAATCGGGAATACCTGAGTGACTATAATAGGGTTACCCATAGCTCCAGGTTCAGTACAGCAAACCTCCTCGCTTTGTGGATGGAAAACCCTCGGGCCAGGCTTGAGTTCAGAAATTCGCTAAGTTGGTATCAGGCTAAAGGCAGCGACCTGGTTACAGACCTGAATGATGCTAATGGCCAAAACGTGGTCAATTCCTTTTTGAGTAATAACAATACTTACCGGACCATGGATGCGCGTCCCGGCCTAAGCCTGAGCCGTAGCTTTTTGAAGAATCTGGACAATCGTTACCGAAAAAACCTCCGATTGAATGCAACGGTGGAAACCCGCTACTTCAATCAGAGGAATCGTTCCGATAAAGCCTTTCAGCGGATCGACCGGTCTTATAATAATATTTTACCCTCGGCCAGCATCAGGTACGATTATGAGCAGTCAGGCGTCTATATCAGTAGTTACAGTATCAGCTATTCCACATCCAACGGATTCCCCGGGCTGGGGCAAATTGCTCCTTTGGTAGACAGCTCCAATGTGTATTTTCTAAATCTTGGTAATCCTAACCTCAAGTCTACTTACAGCCATGAACTTGGCTTCAATTTTAGTCGTTCCGGTGTTGGTACAAATACTTTTAACTGGCGAATGGGTTTGAAACTAAGGAATATCCGGAATTACATTGCAGACAGCAACAATTATGACGCACTGGGCAGAAATGTGCACTACTATGTGAACGCATTTGGCCACCGGGCGCTGGATTTCAACCATCATCTGGACAAAGCTTTCAAGCTTAAAAACCATCAGATTCAGCTGCAGCTGATGAATTTCTTCAATTACTCACGTAACCCGCTATTCATCAATGGTGAAGCTTTTCTCTCTTCTAATGTATACAGTACGCACTCCTTTTCTTTGAACTACAGCATGAAAGATGCTTTGAGGCTGAGTATGACCCAGGGTCTTTACACTTATAGCAGCAGTCGTAAAAATGCAGAGGGTTTCAACAACAGAAATTGGAGCACTAATTTTGCAGCAGGAGTCAATCTTCCCAGGAAAATCTATGTCAGCAGCAACATCACCTATAATAAGAGTATATCCTCTTTTGCAGAACCTGTTAATTTTACCATCTGGAATGCCAATGTGGGTTGTCGGTTCATGAAGGGCAACAACGCGGAACTGAAATTCTCGGCTCTAGATTTGCTGAGACAAAACAAAAGCGTGATCAACTACTCGGGCGACAACAGTACCAGCACAGGAACGGTCAATGTATTGCAGCAGTATTTCATGCTTACGCTGGCCTATTTCCCAAGGAAGTTTGGGAAGTAATTTGACGAGATTAAACTTTCTAAAGTTAGAGCTGCAGCCTTTTTTGTATTGCGTCACATTATACCTAAATTTGGATAAGCTCAAAGAAGATGGAACATAAGGAAGATCAAACATTCAATGAACACGCATCAGTTTACCAAACAACTTTTGGGCATGCAGAAATGGAACTACTCAAAGATGGCCTAAACAGAAGCTACAAAGAGCGATTTGAATTTGCAACACGTCTTTACAAAATCCAAAAAACAATGAGCAGAGCATCTATTAATCACAAACCCTTTTTATTGAAATAAGCTTGGATATTTTTGATGAGGAAATCCTTAAATTTTGGAAATCGCTCCAGGATTCTAAGGTCAGGTACATTATGGTTGGCGGATACGCAACTAATTTACACGGATATCAGCGGTTCACAGGTGACTTAGATATATGGATAGACGATACCATAGAGAATAGGAGATGCTTGCGTAACGCTTTTTTTTTATGTGACATGGGGGATTATCCGATGCTGGAAAGGATGCAGTTTGTGCCAGGTTGGACGGATTTTCAACTTAACAATGGAATGCGCTTAGATATTCTCATTGATATGAAAGGCTTGGAAGGCTATACGTTTGAAGAGTGTTTAGCGATGGCTTCTGTTGCTGATATTGATGAAATTGATATCCCATTTCTGCATATCAATCAATTAATCGATAACAAAAAGGCAGTTAACCGTCCTAAAGACCAAATCGACGTACTAGCTTTGGAACAAATCCGTAAGCTAAGAGAAGGCAATTAAGCTTCAAAGCCCCAGACCATCACTTGCCTGTCGTCACTAGTAGAGATCAGATACCTGCCGTCAGGGCTCCAAAGTAATTTATTAACCGAATGTCGGTGCCCTTCAGTCTGCTTCTCCAGACTCAAGATTTTATACAGTTTATAATCTGACGCGCCCCAGAGCTTGATGCTTTTGTCCTGGCTGCAGGTGGCAAAATAAGGCTCAGTAGGGTGGAAGGCCACAGCATATACACTAAACATATGTGCCGGTATATTGTTGACCAATTCATAATCCGGCAATCCCCAGATCTTCAACTGCGCATCCCTGCTTCCTGAGATGAGTCGTCTTCCTTCAGGACTGTACTGCAGCGCCGTGACTGCAAATTTATGCCCTTCTAAAACGCGCAGCAAGCCATAGTCTTCGGAATTGTAAATGCGGATCAGCCCATCTTTACAGCCCAGCGCCACTTCCTTTTCATCCTTGCTGATGGCAATCACCCGCACCGTATTTTCCAGCACCGGGAAATGGTACAGTAAAGAGAAATCCTTTAAAGACCAGACCGCTACCTGACCATCCTCACCAGTGCTCAGCAGCTCTTCTTTATGGGCAATGGTCTTCAGGTCGAAGACCCCTTTCTGATGGAAGGCGAGTTGGGCAATCACCTGCTGTTCTGAAAGATCAAAAACCAGGATCACACCACTGCGCTGGGCGATGATGAGCAGGTCGCCATAGATGTGCATCGCATACACCGAGCTCTGAACCGGTACCAGAACCTTCACGAAGGCCATGGTATCCAGCGACCATTCTACTACACCCTTATCGTTTCCCGCGCTATAAAACAAACCCGTTTGGGTCGAATTGGCCAGGGCATAAACCGGGTTCTGGTGTCCGCTCAGTGTATGTAAATGCGTTAATTTCATGATTTGCTGTGTCTGCCTTCCAGATTAAGGCCAATGTCCGCCAGGGTTTTCCCTTTTTCCCTCAGCAATACCAATAAGTGGAAGATCAGGTCAGAACTCTCGTTCACAAAGTCTACATCCGTTTCTGCCAATGCTGCGATCACCGTTTCTACCCCTTCTTCACCCACTTTCTGTGCGATCTTATTCAGTCCTTTCTGGCGAAGCTTGTTCACATAAGAGGCCTCCGAAGGGTTCGCATAGCGTTCTTCTATGATCTGCTCCAACTGGAAGATGAAGTTTTGGTTGTAATTGGTGTTAAAACAGCTGCGGGAGCCGGTATGACAAGTAGGGCCCACCGGACTTGCTTTGATCAGGATGGTATCCTTATCGCAGTCGATGTGCGTTTCTTTCACGTATAGAAAATTTCCGCTTTCCTCACCTTTAGTCCAGAGCCGGTTCTTGGAGCGCGAAAAGAAAGTCACCTTTCCTTCAGCCTGTGTCTTGGTCCAGGCTTCTTCATTCATATAGCCCAGCATCAAAACCTCCAGGCTCTGTACATCCTGTATAATGACAGGGACCAGGCCCTGTGTTTTTTCAAAATCTATGTTCATTTTAATTCTTTAATCTAATCGGCCACTATTCACTTGTTATGTGTACTCATCCGTCTTGTTCCTTTCCCGTCATTGCGAGGTACGAAGCAATCTCCGCATAAGATTGCTTCGTACCTCGCAATGACGACCTAACCTTCGCAATGACGACCTAACCTTCGAAATGACGACCTAACCTTTGCAATGACGGCTACACCTTTCCAACGACAACCATACCTTTGCAATGACGACGCGGCTCGAGGAAACGTACTTTACAACCTCACAGGCACACCGTGCTTTCTCAGTTCTTCCTTTAAATACGGAATAGGAATCTCGCCAAAATGGAATACCGATGCAGCCAAAGCCGCATCTACACCCGTCTCCAAAAATACCTCTGTAAAATGTTCCACTTTCCCTGCGCCGCCTGAGGCGATCACAGGAATGTTGATCGAGCCAGCCACTTTATCCAGCAAGCCACAATCAAATCCGTTCTTCGTACCATCATGGTCCATGGAAGTCAGCAAAATCTCACCGGCGCCCAAACCTTCCGCACGTTTGATCCAATCTTCTGTTTCCAGCTCAGTGATCAATCTGCCCCCGTTCAAATGCACCATATTGCGGCCTTCTACCAGTTTGGTATCTACCGCAAGGACCACAAACTGTACCCCAAATGCCTTCGCCAGATCTTCGATCAGCGCAGGATTGCGAACAGCCGCAGAGTTGATGGAGATCTTGTCTGCGCCGGAGTTCAATAAAGCTTCAGCATCGGCTACGGAAGTAATCCCTCCGCCTATGGTAAAAGGAATGTTCAGTTGACGGGCTACAGATTTCACCATTTCTATTGTCGTTCCCCTGCGTTCATGCGTGGCCGTAATGTCCAGAAACACCAGTTCATCGGCACCCTGCTGTGCATATTGCCAGGCCAGTTCTACCGGATCTCCGGCATCCTTCAGGTCTACAAAGTTGACTCCCTTTACCGTCCTTCCGTCTTTCACATCCAGACAGGGAATGATTCTTTTACTCAGCATGCCCTTACAGCGAAGTCATTTGCTTCAGGTTCCATTCTTTGATCTGCTCTATGGTGATGCGGTTTTCATAGATCGCTTTGCCCACCACTACAGAACGGATGTCCAGCTGGTCCAGTTCTTCAATGTCCTGCATCGAACTTACCCCACCGGAAGCAATCAGTTTAATGAACGGACTGTGCTCCAATAGTTTTTTATACAGGTCAATCGCCGCACCACCCAGTTTACCATCTTTGTTGATGTCGGTACACAGGAAGCGGAAAAAGCCCAGTTGCAGGCATTTGTCCACATAGTCCATCAGTTTGATTGGCGAACTTTCCATCCATCCGGAGTATTTGATCACTTCGTCCAGTACATCAATCGCGATTACGATGCGGTTGGCATAGTCGTATTTCTTGCCTACCTCTGTGCTCAGCTCTTTCAGGAAATCCGGATTGGTGATGGCCTGTGTGCCCACGATCACACGGTGGATCCCAGCGTCCAGAAGGCTGGTCACCTGCTCAATGGTACGGATTCCGCCACCATATTGCACACGCATGTCGGTTTTCTTGATGATGTCAAACAGTGCGGCCTGGTTACTGAAATCGCCTTTAGCGCCGTTCAAATCAATAATATGTATGAATTCTGTACCGTTAGACCTATAAGTTTCGATCATTTCGGCGATGGAAACATCGTATACCGTTTTCTGGTCGTAGTCGCCTTCTCTCAGGCGGACCACTTTTCCATCTAGAATGTCAATTGCTGGAATTATGTACATTTTACTGTTTTAAGTTTGAAAAATTCTTTAATAAACGTTCGCCGGCGGCACCGGATTTTTCCGGATGAAACTGCACGCCATAGAAATTATCCTTTTGCACCCCCGCAGAGAAGGGCAGACCGTACTCCGCAGTTGCGATGTCAAAAATAGGGTTATATTCAATAAAGTACGAATGCACGAAGTAAAATTGTGCCCCATTTTCAACACCTTCAAATAATAAATTGTTTTTGTGGCTAATATTATTCCATCCCATGTGCGGGATTTTAACTCCCTGAGCCTTATCGAATAAGCGGGTTTTGACGGGTACGATGCCAATCATCTCCGCATCGCCTTCTTCAGAATGCTCCGTGAGGAGCTGCATGCCCACACAAATGCCCAGTACCGGTTTCTTCAGAGCCTTGATCGGCCCTACCAATCCGGTCTGCTCCAGCTTGTCCATTGCCGCCCCGGCATGGCCCACCCCTGGAATGATGATGTGGGTATATTTATCCAGATCAGCTTCAGTATTGACCATCCCGTAAGGCAGTTTTAGCCTGTCCAGGGCTGAGGTCAGCGAAAAGATATTACCTGCACCGTAGTTTACAATTCCTATCATGATTATGTTTTATTGACTACAAGACTCCCTTGGTACTCGGTAAGACTAACTTTTCCGCATCCCGTTTAATCGCCATTTTAATTGCTTTGGCAAAAGCTTTAAAAATCGCCTCTATCTTGTGGTGCTCATTGTCGCCTTCTGCTTTGATGTTCAGGTTACACTTCGCCGCATCGGTAAAGGACTTGAAGAAATGGTAAAACATTTCCGTTGGCATGTCGCCTACCTTTTCCCGCTTAAACTCCGCATCCCAGACAATCCATGCCCTTCCGCCAAAGTCAATGGCCGCCTGCGCCAGGCAATCGTCCATCGGCAGGCAGAAGCCATACCTTTCCAGTCCCAGTTTATTGCCGATCGCTTTGGCAAAAGCTTCACCAAGCGCAATACCCGTATCTTCAATGGTATGGTGCTCATCGATGTGCAGGTCCCCATCCGTTTTAATGGTCAGGTCGATGCTGCCATGACGGGCGATCTGGTCCAGCATGTGGTCAAAGAAATTCAGTCCCGTATGGATATCGGCCTTTCCCGTACCATCCAGATCGATCTTGATCGCAATCTTCGTCTCATTGGTATTGCGCTCATGTGAGATCACACGGGTTCCGGCTTTCAGCATCGTATAAATGTCTACCCAGTCTGAAGTCTGCAGGGCGATGTAATCTCCCAGAACTTCCGCTTTTTCCATTTGCTCATTGGCCCCCAGCAGATCATTGTTGCGCAACCAGATGGCTTTCGCGCCCAGGTTTTTGGCCAGGATCACATCGTTCAGGCGGTCGCCGATCACATAAGAATTGGCCAGGTCATAACCTTCGTTGAAGAAATGCTGCAGCAGTCCCGTGTTTGGTTTACGCGTGATTGCGTTCTCATGGGCAAAGGTCTTGTCGATGATCACTTCATTGAAGCGCACGCCTTCACCTTCAAAAGTGCTCATGATGAAATTGTGCACCGGCCAGAAGTTTTCCTCCGGATGGGAGTCGGTGCCAAGTCCATCCTGATTGGTTACCATCACCAAGGCATAATCCAGTTCAGCCGCAATCCTCGAGAGGTAATACAAAGCCTTCGGATAAAACTCCAGTTTCGCAAAAGAGTCGATCTGTTCATCCGCGGGTTCCTTGATCAGCGTACCGTCGCGGTCTATAAAAAGTACTTTCTTCATTTATCTATTTTTAAGCGCCGCTACGAGCGTTTTGTTTTCTTCCGGGGTTCCGATCGTGATGCGCAGACATCCTTCGCAGAGCGTTACCTTAGAGCGGTCCCTGACAATGATGCCCTGCTCCACCAATTCGTTATACACTGCATTCGCATTTTCAATCTCTACCAGGATGAAATTCGCATCCGAAGGGTATACCTTTTTCACGCTTTCCAGTTCCGCAAGATCTGCACTCAGCTGTTCCCTTTCTGCTACCGTCACCTTGATCCAGTCGTTCACCTGTGCGATGTTTCTCAAGGCTTCCAGGGCGATGTCCTGTGTCGCCTGATTGATGTTGTAAGGCGGCTTCACTTTATTGAAGATGTCGATCACCGGACGGGCGGCAAATGCCATACCCAGGCGAAGTGCTGCAAGCCCCCATGCTTTGGAAAAAGTCTGCAGGATCACCAGGTTCGGATACTCCGTGAGCTCCTGGATAAAAGTGCGCTGTTTGGCGTAGTTGATGTAAGCCTCATCGATCACCACCAGCCCTTTGAAATTGGCCAGTACGGTTTCGATATCGGTGCGTACAATCGAGTTGCCGGTAGGGTTGTTAGGAGAGCAGATGAAGATCAGTTTGGTGTTCGCGTCGATCGCTTCGGCGATGCCATCCAGGTCCAACTGGAAGTTGGGGAGCAGGTTCACTTTGCGGACTTCCACATTGTTGATTCCCGCCGAAACTTCATACATCCCATAGGTAGGAGGGAGGATGATTACGTTGTCTTTTCCGGGCTCACAAAAGGCACGGTAGAGGAGGTCAATTGCCTCATCACTTCCATTGCCCAAGAAGGTGTTTTCAATGGGTACTCCTTTGATCTTACTGATCGCATCTTTGAGGTCCAGTTGCAGTGGATCAGGGTAGCGGTTATAGCTTCTGGTCATGCCTTCCTGCTCAGCAAGCGGCGAGCCGAAACTGTTCTCATTGGCATCCAGAAATACGCTGGCCTGCCCTTTATATTCATCCCTTGCCGTAGAGTACGGTTTCAGGTTTTTGATGTTTTCTCGTTGTAAATTATTAATATCCATTTTGTACTTCTAATTGAGTTTGTTCTCATCATCCTGAATTAAGCTTTTGTCATCCTGAGTTAAGGTTTCGTCATCCTGAGTTTAGCTCAGGATCTCGTTTAAGCCGGTTTAATCATGTACGGGATCCTGAGCTAAACTCAGGATGACGACCGCACTTGCCGCATTAGGATGACTCTGCATCTATTTCAGCCTCACACTGATCGCGTTCTTGTGCGCATCCAGTCCTTCCGCTGCCGCAAGCACCTCTACTGTGCCGCCTATGTTCTTCAATCCCTTGGGACTAATGTGCTGGAAGGTGATCTTCTTCACAAAAGAATCAAGTGATACCCCCGAATAGGCTTTGGCAAAGCCACTTGTTGGCAATGTATGGTTCGTTCCCGAAGCATAATCTCCCGCGCTTTCCGGCGTCAGGTTGCCCAAAAATACGGAACCTGCATTGGTTATCAATGGAATAAGTGATTCGAATCGCTCAGTAGCCAGGATCAGGTGTTCCGGTGCATAAACATTACTGAAAGCCATCGCCTGTTGCAGGTCATCTACCAGTACCGCATAGGAATTTTCAATGGCCAGGGCCGTTACCGCTTTTCTGGGCAGCGCTTCAATTTGCAATTGAACTTCTTCCATTACTTTAGCTATGATTTCATTTGAGGTGGCGACTAAAATCGCCTGAGAATCAGCTCCGTGTTCTGCTTGTGCGAGGAGGTCTGAGGCCACGTATGACGGAATGGCAGTGTCGTCTGCAATCACCAAAACCTCAGAAGGGCCCGCCGGCATGTCGATCGCAGTACCTGCTGCCGACTGTACCAATTGCTTCGCCTGGGTCACATAACGGTTGCCCGGACCGAAGATCTTGTACACCTGTGGCACCGTCTCCGTACCATAGGCCATGGCTGCTACGGCCTGCGCACCACCCATCAGGAAGATGCGCTCAATGCCCAGTTTCAGGGCGCAGTAAGCGACGTAGCAATTCGTCTTGCCGTCCTGCTGGGGCGGTGAACAAACCACGATGTCTTTACAGCCTGCAAGTACTGCGGGGATGCCCAGCATCAGGAAGGTACTTGGCAATACAGCCGAGCCTCCGGGGATGTACAGGCCCACCTTTTCAATGGCCCTGCTTTCGCGCCAGCATACCACACCCTCCATCGTTTCCACTCTAGACTCGATATGAGCCTGCGTAGCATGAAAAGTCCGGATGTTCTGATACGCAGTATCAATCGCAGCTTTTGCTTCAGCAGGGATCGTCGCAGCGATGCCTTCGATTTCTGCCTTGCCGATGAATAACTGTTGCAGTTCCACCTTGTCGAAAGCCTTTGCGTAATCGAGCAAAGCCTGGTCGCCATCAGTTTTCACTTTGGCCACGATCTCCTTTACCCGCTCCAGGATGCTATTGTCGTCTTCCAGTTGTCTCAAACAGATTTGTTCAATCTGATCTTGAGATAAATCGTTATAACTGTAGAATTTCAATGTGTTATGTTTTTAGTTTAACTATTGGTTAATGAGATTTTGTGGTTTTTGCGTCATTGCGAGGAGGAACGACGAAGCAATCACAGCTGAGTTTGCTTTGCGTTGCTCGCAATGATTATGCATTGCAACCAAACCTTAGGCGATGATTTTCTCAATCGGCATCACCACAATTCCTTCTGCACCGGCAGCTTTGAGACTGTTGATTTTCTCCCAGAAATCGTACTCGGCAATGACAGAGTGAACCGCTACCCAGTCCTCATCGAACAAAGGAACTACCGTCGGACTCTTTACTCCTGGCAGTAAATCGACGATCTTTTGGAGGTTGGTTTTGGCAACGTTCAACACTACATATTTGGTCTCTTTGGCGCGCAGTACCGAGCGGATCCGCTGCAGCAATTCCTGTACTTCAGGCAAGAGTTCAGAGCCTTCTTTTCCGATCAGTACGGCTTCCGATTTCATTACTTCTGAGAAAGGTTTCAGGCCATTACTTTTGAGTGTTCCGCCGGTAGAAACGATGTCGCAGATCGCGTCGCTTAGACCCAGTCCCGGACCTATTTCTACAGAGCCGGAGATGGTCCTCACCTCGGCATTTACGTTCTGGTCTTTCAGGTATTTTTCCAGGATGACAGGGTAGGAAGTTGCGATGGCTTTACCTTCCAGTTGCGCCACTTCTGTGATCTGACTTTCGTTGGGAATGGCAATTTTGAGGGTACATTTTCCGAAGCCCAGTTTCTGCAGGTAGGTCACATCGGCCGCCGTTTCTACGATGACATTTTCACCTACGATACCGAGGTCGGCAATACCATCCTGAACATATTCGGGGATATCATCATCCCGCAGGAAAAGGATTTCCAGAGGAAAATTAGTGACTGTTGATATTAATGAGCTTTTGTAGTTTTCGAATGATAAACCACAATTTTTAAGGATCTCTACTGATTTTTCGTTTAATCTACCCGATTTTTGGATAGCAATTTTGAGTGTTTTCACTGATGCTGGTTTGAAATTATTGGATACTGAACAAGAAAATAAGGTCGGAAACAAGTTTTGAAGTACAAAACATTACATATACATCGCCAATTGGCGATGGTGCAAATGTAAGTGATGGTTCAAAGTTGTTTTCATTTATTATTTAAGTTCCTTATCAACAATGACTAGCATGCTGAGGCGATGCAAATATATAGAATGCAAATGCAAATCCAAATTAAATTGGGTTTAAATTGAAAAAGCCTCTGAGCCAGTAGTTTAATCCATTCAGGTATACTGATAAAGCTGTAGGAAAGCACCCCAATATCTAAAAACTAAAAATTTAGTTAATTATTCTTGCATAACTAATATTTTAGTTATACGTTTGTTTATGCTTGAATCTGGTGTAGAGTGAATGGGGAGTTTGAAATTCAAGCCTTTGATGCTGATGTGATTAACCCTTTTCAAAAATTAAACTCAAACAGATGCTGGGAAAGAAAATCGACTTATTGAAAAAAGACTGGCTGGACGTGGTCTTTGCCGGAAAGAACAAAGACTATGGTGCTTATGATTTGCGCCAAAGGAGTGCTTCCAATACGGCCAAATCTTTGCTCATCGCCTCCACGGCTTTTGTACTCCTGTTCCTTTCGCCCAAAATTGCGTCCTTCTTTAAAGCGGAGGAACCGATGGTAGAAGAGGTAAAGCAGGTAGAAGTGATTGTACAGCCACCGCCACCAGTGAACCCGGAAACCCCGCCTCCACCGCCTGTGGAGCCGCCGCCGCCGAAGCAGGATCAGGTGAAGTTTCCACCGCCCATTGTGAAGCCGGATGAACTGGTGCGCGATGAAGAGCCACCCACTATCGAAGACCTAAAGAAAGCCGACCCCGGACAGAAGACCATCGCCGGAGATCCGGATGCTGATATCGTGATCGCAACGGCTGCGGGAGATGGTCCCAAGCAAGCTGCCGTAGTGGAGGACACCAAAGTATACGATTTTCAGAGCCTGGAGCAGCAGCCTATCTACCCCGGGGGCATGGCTAAGTTTTATGATTACGTAGGAAATGCTGTCAGGTATCCGGACATGGCTACTCAAAACAACATCCAGGGTACGGTACTGGTCTCCTTTACCGTTGAAAAGGATGGTAGCCTGACGGATGTGCGGGTGGAGCGAAAACTGGGAGGCGGTACGGATGAGGAAGCCATGAGGGTATTGCGGGCCAGTAAAAAATGGATTCCTGGGATTCAGAACGGAAAGCGCGTCCGGGTGCGGTATACCATACCCATCGGCTTTAAGCTGCAGTGATGGCTAGAATTTATTTTTAATCTGGAGCTTGAATTTCATATCCTGGCTCCATTTTTTCGTAATGTCTGGGTTAGTATCTCCTTCGGCCATGAAAGCAGCGAGGATCATGACCGGGTTCATGGTTTTGCTGTTTAAAGACAGCTCGCCGGAAAGCGTGGTTTTGTAAAATTCAAGGGAGATGACCGCTATACACAGGCAGCCAGGCTGGACTTCAAAATCAAAATGGGCAGATAAATCGACTCCGCTAAGCTCAGCCTTCGAAATCTTGATTGACTGTACCGGGCTGAGCGTCATTTTTTTATGTTGGAGGTCATGAAAGCCAAGCCCAACGTGAACATAGCAACCCTTTGCTGTTTTGGGAAACTGGATAGCGTCAGTTTTATAAATATCCGGGAGGTTTACGCTCAATATGTTTCCCTGCAGACTTAGGTCCGGATCAGTCAACAGATGGTTGATCACTAGAGAATTGGCGTTGAATTCAAAGCCGTCCAGTTTATTGAAGCTATTGTGGCTGGGGGCGTAGGCTGTTCCACTCTCGTTAATACAGTTTCGTAGGCAATAGAGCACTTCAGTGTTCAAATCGGTAATCATAGGGCCATGATAAAATCCATTAATGAACGGTTCTAGATTATCTCTTATAGAGCAAGCAAGGGTACTTGCCTGGCCAAAAATACCTGATGCAGTTTTTGTTCCTTCAGTTTGACTACTTGGACCGAACACTGGGTTTGATTGCACCAATTGCATTCCCCGATATTCCCGATTGGTCACGGGACCTGCCATCCCTCTTAAATATTTTCCGTCAAATTTGGCCATAGTGTCTTTAATTAATTCCTAAATCACAACTTGCGTCTGTTTAAATGAAAGCAATACAAATATAATATGAAAACAGAAATAGTCCAAATTTTTCCAGCAAAACTTGGACTCAACCTGGACTCATGTTGGACTCATCATGGATTCATTAAGTATTTGGATAGTAATTTATCTTTATTGTTAATATGGTTTGGGTGTAAAAATAGAGCTACTGGATTGTATTTTTATTGGAATTTGAAGAAGAGGCTTGGGTTTATATTACAATGAGAGTAGTATTAAGTCCTTTGGATAAACCACACTAGATTGATCCCCTTTCGCCAAATTTAAACTGACCCCTTTTGCTGTTAGAAATCAATTAGTTATCTTGGATTTGAAATTGGTGAAAAAGGGTCAGTCATTTTGGATTGTCCAGATAGTAACTAATGGATAATGAAATATATAGGTTTTGTAAGAGAAATAACTAACATTGAGGAATCAGTAACCCTGTCCGAGTTGCCAAATGCATCCGTTGATTATGACGAAGAAACGCTAAAGCAGATCAAGAATTATCTAGATAGCGGAGTATGCATTTTCGGATGGATGGGGTACAGCGAGGATCCCCTAACAAAGCAGCCTATTGCGCCAGATGGTTTTTTTACTGATGGAAAGTGGGTATGGCCAAATTATCTGTATTATTATATAGAAAAGTACTCGATGGAGGTGAACCCTGATTTTATACTGGATATGCAAAGCGCTAAATTTAAGTTCAACCCAAGCAATACATTACGGTCGTCTTTAGGCAAGTTGGAGCTTGAGTTGGCAGCTAAAATTAAATAATCATTCCTTTTATTCGTATTCAATGTCGGCAATTCTTCGAAAACGAGTGAGAATTCTATAGATGATAGTATATGTATAGTTTATCTGAGAAATAGAAGTTCGGTGAATAAGCCCCTGAAAAATTTCGAAGTTGATCAACTCCAATGCAGAAAGTAGCAGATAGAGGCGATTATTTCCAGACGTAAGCATCGAAATGTATGAGAAATATAAAATACACTGAACAAACAATAAACTTAGCAAAAGCAATTGATATCGCCGTGTCCTCCATTCAAAAGTTTCCTTACAAAGATTGGAGCGAAGCAAATATTCTACATATTATTAATACATACAACTCCTGGAAAGAGGATGCTTTGAATCCAGAGCCGAAATACAAAAACGTAAAGTCGTTGAGTTATGTTGTAGATTCAGTATTTATATGGTTTGATGAGGGGTCAGGTGAGGGTGTGAATTATTTTTGGGAGAATATCAAGTTGGCAAATTTGCCTTACAAGAGGAAGAATAAATTAGCCTCTGTTTGGGGAAGAACCCAATAGTATCCACCACTTTCCGGACCAAAATGTTCAGTCCTTTTTTGCCAAATCCTTCACACGTTACTGCGCTTGAATGCCAAGCGTCCTCCACTTAAAATCCATCGCGCAGATCAGCAATTTTTGCTTCGATATTCACAACACTAATCAATCGGTGATAAAATTCGGATATGATCTCTATAGCGAACCTCTAAGGCACTAAAAACCGCCAGCCTGACAAGAATCCAGGGCCCATCTAAAAACAGAAATAAAGTCCTTAAAATCAGTCGAGTGGACACTTTGACCGTAATTAATGGTCATTTTGAAGCGAAATGACTGGACAGCGGGTTTCGAAATCAGGTGGATACTATTGCCGAAACCTCCAACTAAGTACATCGGACATTTTAAAAACTTCGACAGGTGGACGAAACGAAAGAAAACATGGTGTGCTGTCTTAAGTTTGACGCTCTTAGTTAATTTATTTTCTCTGGTATTTATTCCTCTGAGTTTTCAAAAGCATCCAATGTTATGATTGAAAGAATACTAAAGTTTTATGTAGTATCGGGATAACAATTAATTATGAAGATGAAGCAATATTTGGTTGTATGTGTCTTGTTCTTTTCGTCTTGTGTTTATGACCCCGGGGACGCTGAAATTCAAGTGATAAACAATTCTGATTCTGATATAGGTATTTCTTGGTCTACTACAAAATCACCGTCCAGGTATGAGATACAGCTAGCGTCTTTTCCAGAACCGAGGTTACGAATCGGTGATACAGTGCTTTTGGCTGAGACAGGGGCAAATGGCTGGATAAGGCTTATAGCTAAGAGTCCTGATCGTAAGGTTTATTTTTTTGTTTTCGATGCCGACTCGTTAGCGTTTTATAAGGATGCGTATCGATTGATAGAGAAAGGAAGATTTAGGCGTTATGAATATACGCAGGAGCAACTCGAGAGGCGGGATTGGGCCTTGACATTCGATTAGCAATTGACTGATGAAGAGTAGATAAGTGAATAAGCCTTTAAAATATTTTGAAGGTGATCAACTCAAATGTTCTTAGTATAGGAAGGCACCACCCGCCATTTCATAAAACTGCTTCTCTTAATATTAAGAGAAGTAAAAGCATGATCAGACCATCCAATCGATCATGCTCTTTTCGCCTGATTTTTATAAGTCTTTGAATGACCTTGGCACAAATGTGCATATGTAAATCAGGATAAACAAGTTTGAATTCGCTTTCCGTAAAAAGAGTTCATTTTTGGCGCTGATGAAAATAATTATTCTTTAAAAAGAGCCATTGCTATCGACAAATTGTGGATTATCTGTTTTGTCGATTCTTAAAATTTATTGTAAATATGCTCCAATCTCCCTCACGCTCTAAAACCGTCCGGAAGATCGTTTTCGCCTTATTTTTCTGTTTTGAATGGCATTGTTTAATGTATTACATTTTAATAATTAACAAAATGTCCAGCAAAATTGCAAAATGCCAAAAAATCGATCGGTTGATTAAAATGAAGTCAACCGGAACACCAGCAGAACTTGGAAAAAAGATTGGTGTAAGTCACACCTATGCCAAAAATTTAATTGGTTACATGCGACGGGAGTATGCCATGCCAATCAGTTACACGCATGCCCGCGGATATGTGTATGACCGGGAAGGCCGATTCTATATTGGTTTCCTGGAAAAGGATGGAAAAGTCCCCGACCGAAAAGCCGGTAACTAGTTTTCCACATTTTTCCCAGTATACTTATAGTGTACTGGGATTTCCTATTCTTGCTCCAAATCAAACCAACTATGTTATCCACGTCTCTTAAACCCCAGAGCAGGCTCCCTGCTTACACGCTCACCGAAATTCTGGTCGTATTGGTCATCATCGGTATTCTGGTGCTGCTCGCACTGCCCAATCTCATGCCTTTAATCACCAAGGCAAAATCCACTGAAGCCAAGATGCAACTGGAACATGCGCATCAGTTGGAAAAGGCATACTTCTACGAACACTCGAAGTACTCCAATAGTTTGCCGGACATCGGTTTTACCCAGGAAAAGCTGACTACAGATGGCTCGGATGGTAAAGCCAACTATCGCTTGGAGGTAGTGTCTGCGACAAATACCGGTTTCCTGGTCCGCGCTACTGCTGTGGTAGATTTCGATGGCGATGGTACGTTCAACATCTGGGAAATTGACCAGGAGAAGAATCTGAGGGAAGTTACGCAGGACTAAGATTCATGGTACAGCTGTTTGTCAATGCCGCGCTGGTACTGACCCTCCTGGCTATGGCCTGGCAGGATTTCAGGTACCGTGGGATTTCCTGGTATCATTTTTTGACGCTGGGGGTATTCCTCTGTCTTTCCAAAGGCAGATTTACATCGGGAGAAGTGCTGATTAACCTCGTATTCCTCGGGATGGTTTTTGGCCTGCTCACGGCCTGGTTTTCCTTTAAGGAAGGTCGGCTGCTGAACTTGTTTTCGGCGCATATCGGGCTGGGCGACCTGCTTTTTCTGCTCTGTATCGCGCTGTACTTTTCTTTCAGTTCCTTCTTCCTCTTTTACCTGCTGAGCACATTGCTCATCCTGATTGGCGTGGGGATTTACCTGTTCTGGTCTAAGCCGGAGTCTTTCACAGTGCCGCTGGCAGGTCTACAAAGCCTGCTGCTCCTGACTGCCCTGATGTGGTCCTGGGGCCAGGGACAGGAATTGTATGAGTTCAATTTACTTTATCCATATTGGTGATGAATACCAAAGAAATTAATGCTTTCGATCCCGAACTGCTCCATGAGTTGAGTAGTGAATTTGCCTGGCATTACAGGATCTTTCCCTTCGCTTTGTCGGATGGGGTACTTCAATTGTATGCAGATACTTTGGAATTGCAGGATGAACTGGAAATCGTACTCGGCAGGGCAGTACAGTTGCTGCTTGTTGCCGAAGAGCAGCTCTCCAAACTGCTCAACCAATATTATTTAAAGGAGCATGCTAATAGCGAAACGGAGCAGATGAGCTACGCGCCCGCATCTGAGGATTTCCTCCAGAAGCTGATCTCAGAAGCGCGGAAACTCAAGAGCAGCGACATCCACCTGGAGGCCTACGAGGAGAAATGCCGGATCAGGATTCGCATCGACGGGATGCTGATCGAACGGTATAAGCTGAGCATTACGGAGTACCCGGCGATCATCAACCAGATCAAGATCAAGGCCAACCTGGACATTGCAGAGAAAAGGCTGCCTCAGGATGGCAGGATCAGCTTCAAATCGGAGCAGCAGGCTTTCGACATCCGGGTATCCATATTGCCGACACTGCATGGCGAGAAGATCGTGCTCAGGCTGCTCAATAATGATGCAACCGATATAGACCTCTATAAACTGGGGCTTTCTGAACAGGACCTGGCTGCCTATCTCGAAGGCGTGCAGCGGCCCAATGGCATTGTGCTGATCAGTGGACCAACCGGTTCGGGAAAGACCACCACTTTGTATGCTACCCTGAAACTGCTCAACAAAAAAACGCGCAATATCCTCACGATAGAAGACCCGATTGAGTACACCCTCGAGGGCATCAACCAGGTGCAGCTCCGGGAAAACATCGGCCTGGGCTTCGCCTCCGCCTTGCGGACATTCCTGCGGCAAGATCCGGATGTGATCATGGTCGGGGAGATCCGGGATCCGGAGACGGCCAATATGGCCATCAGGGCTGCCCTGACCGGGCATTTGGTGCTGTCGACCATCCATACCAATTCTGCATGGGGCACAGTATCCCGCTTGCTGGACATGGGCATCCCGGCATTTTTGGCTGCCAGTACTTTGAATACAACGGTGGCACAGCGGTTGGTGCGGCTGTTGTGCCCGGCTTGTAAGCGGCAAGCAGCATTTGATACCAGGGCCTATCCCAGGAGCTTCAAACCATTTGCAGAACTGGAGCGGCATTGGCTGCCGGTGGGTTGCCCGAAATGCTACAATACAGGTTTCAGCGGCAGAAAAGCAGTGTACGAGGTCATTGCCATGGACAGGGAACTGGCGGCCCTGGTGAAGGCTGCAGAACTGAACGCAGAAAAACTATTGAATGAGAAAGGAATCAAATCGCTCGCAGAAAATGCCTTTGCGCTGTTTGCGGCTGGTGAGACCTCCCTGGAAGAGATATATCCATTATTAATGAATTGATTATGAAAAAACTATTATTGTTGCTGTTTGTCCTTTTACCCTCCCTGGTCTTTGCCCAGCAGGGCAAAGAAGCACGTATGGAGGTGCTGGAGAAAAAACTCGTCGGCCTTTCTGCTTTTGTGCCGGGACTAAAGCAAAAAGTACAGGTGGGGCTTTCCGGAGTTTCGATACAGGAGTTCCTGAGGGCTGTGGCCCAGAGCAACCAGCTGAACATCAATGTAGACCCCATGCTCAACATCAAGGTGAGCAGCAATGTGACCAATGAAAATGCATTGAACATCCTGTTGTTCCTGGCCAAACAGTATGACCTGGAAATCAACGTAATCGGCTCCATCATTACTGTAGCCCCTTACCAGGCGCCGCTGGTCAAGCCAGTGTATGTACCCAAAGACATTCCGGTGAAATACAATGCGGGGGCAGGGACACTTTCCCTGGAACTCAATAACGATACACTCGACCTGGTGGCCCGCAAGATCAGCAGGTTATCTGGTAAAAACATTGTGGTGCCTGCAGCCTTGAGCGGTAAGCTCGTCAGTGGTTTTTACCAGGAAGCGCGTTTGGAAACTGCCCTGGAAAAACTGGCCTTTGGCAATGGCATCAAGCTGGTCAGGACCAATGACCAGGTCTATGTTTTCCAGCCGCTGGCCGAAGGAGAGGAAAGCTATATCAACAGTGAGGGGCAGACCGACATCAGGAGACCGTTCAAGCCTGTGGCAGCTGCCAATCAGGGGATGGGCAACCAAGGCGGGGGGCAGCCCGGTGCTTTTAACATCGATAAAAAAGGTAAACTGCTGAGCATCGATGCCAGGAATGCCGCCATTGCAGATCTGGTCAAGTCGGCTGCTGCGGAAAGCGGGGCCAGCTATTTCCTTTATTCTGAACTGAAGGGGAACATCAGCACCAAGGTCAGCAATATGAGTTTTGATGATTTCCTGACAGCCATGTTCAACGGTACGGAATATACCTATAAACTGGAAAACGGGATCTACCTGGTCGGCGACCGCAGGTTGGAGGGATTGCGTAAGCACAAAGTGCTGCAACTGCAGTACCGGGCTGTAGATACGATCATGATGATGATCCCCGCGGAACTGAAAAAAGGCTTGGAGATCAAGGAATTCAGGGAACAGAACACCCTGCTGATCTCGGGAGCATCACCGCAGATTGCCGAAGTGGAAGCCTATGTGAAGGAACTGGATAAGCTGGTGCCGATGGTGCTGATGGAGATCACCCTGCTGGATGTGCGGAAAGGGCATACCGTGAAGACCGGCATCGAGGCGGGCATTGCCGACTCGGTGGTGCGCACGCGCGGAACCGTGCTTTCCGGTTTGGACATGACGCTGGGTTCAGGTTCTATCAATGACTTCCTGGGTAGGATCGGGAGCAACCAGACCTTCAATATCGGCAAGGTAACCCCCAATTTCTACATGAAGCTGAGCGCGCTTGAAGCGAACAACAATGCGGAGATCAGGCAGGTTCCCAAGCTTTCGACCCTCAACGGGCATTCCGCGACGCTGAGCATTGGGACTACCAGGTATTACGTGACCAAGACGCAGAATGTATTCTCCTCTGTGAACACGCAGACGGTGTTTACCGAGCAGTTCAATAAAGTAGATGCCAACCTGGCGATTACGGTGAACCCTGTGGTTTCCGGCGATGACCAGGTGACCATGAAGATCAAGGTAGAGATTTCCGATTTCATCGGGACACCTCCGGCCAATGCGCCGCCGCCCACCAGCACCAGTAAGTTTGAAAGCATCATCCGGGCACACAATGAAGACATGATCGTTTTGGGCGGTATGGAACGTACAGAACGTAGTGAAGCGGGAAGCGGTGTTCCATTTTTATCAAGGATTCCGGTGATCAAATGGTTGTTCAGCAGCAGGGAGCGGACGAAGAGCAAGGTGGTGACGCTGGTGTTCATCAAGCCTACTATAATTTATCAATAAGATGAAAAGCGTCATTAAAGATGTGTTCCGCTTGCGCCACATGCTGGTTTTGCAGCTGGAATGGATTGGAGAGGAGCCAGGTTCCTTCTCGGCTTTTGAACTGAAGCTGTCGGGTGATCATATGCAGGTACTCCAGGAAAAGGCGGGACTGAAGGGCATTTACCATTTCTCGAAATTGTACAAGGCCAGGACAGTGGTACTTTGCCTCTCCGGAAAGGGGATCCTGAGCAAGCGAATAGCCGCTGCGGGGATTTCAGACCAAGAGGTCTTTTCCAGGGCAATTCCTAATGCGAAACCGGAAGATTTCTACCAGCAGTTGCGTTCTACCGGGGAAAGCGTGGAACTGACTGTGCTGAGAAAAGAGCGGGCAGATCCACTGATTGCCGAACTCAAGGAAAGCGGTTTTGAAGTACTTGCATTGTGCCTGGGGCCTGAAGCTGCTGAGCGCAACAACCTGGTCAGGCTTATGCTGGATGTTGAGGCGCTGAAAGTGGGCGATCCCCTGCTGGAGGAAAAACTGGAACAGGAAAGGGCAAAAGCAAAATTCCAGGGATTGGCGATGGTATCGGCTGCAGTATTGTTGCCGCTCCTGCTCATCAATTTCTTCCTGTTCATGCATTATTCAGATGAACTGGCATCGCTCCAGCGACAACAGCAGATTTCCGGACAGCAGGTTAGGAAATTCCAGGGTATGGAAGATGAGATCAGCGCGCAGACCCGGTTCATCCAGTCGGCAGGCTGGACAGGCGGTTATCCCTATGCCTGGATTACCGACCGGCTTATGGCTTCCAAACCTGCGGAGATCAGGATTTCCGGATTCTGGATCAATCCAGCGAGGGCCGTAGCGGGTAACAGTACTGTTGTCGACTATGAAAGTGGCAGGTTGAAACTTAGTGGCCTGAGTGCAGAGGCAGCAGTGCTGAACAACTGGCTCCATGCCCTGAGGGCAATGAACTGGCTGAAGCGCTGTGACATGGTCGGCTATCAATTGAACAAGGACAGTGGGGCAGGAGAATTTACCGTAGAAATTGAATTGAATGCGTATGAATTATAAAATGTTGATGCGATTTAGCCCTTTGATGGCTTTGCTGCTGGCCATTGGGGTATGGCAGCTTGCCCTGAAACAGACCTGGGAAAACTACCAGCAGTATGCAGTTCTGGAAGAGTCGGCAACACAATCCGGCAACTGGAGTATTAGTCCGGCCTATACCGGGAGCCGCAGGCAGCTGGTTGCCAAACGTTATGCCGCATTTGAAGTAGACAGCCTCCGCTGGAAGAACCAGCTCTGGAACCAGGTAGCTGTGCTTGCAGCTAAAAATGAACTGAAGGTCAAATCCTTTCCTGTGTGGACACATGCAGTTGTGGGCGAGCTCAGCATCCTGAGGCAGGAAGTAGAACTGGGCGGCGCATACGGGGGGCTGCTCCGCATGCAGGCCGAATTGGATACCCTTCCCGGGATAGGCCGCATTACAGCTTTGAATTACCGAAAATCGCCGCGTGACCAGGAAGTTACGATGAGTTTAATACTAACCGGAATCCCAAAAGAAAATAAGAGATGAAGATGAACAGCAAATTGACAATTGCGGCACTGCTGCTCTGCATGTGCAGTGCCTGTAAAGATTTTATAGAGCCCTCGCTGGAATTGCGGGAACTGAAACTGATCGCCCCTGCGGATGGTACCGAAGGCAATAAATACCAGGTGGGCTTTGCCTGGGAGCCGATGGAAGACGCACTGTACTATCGCCTTCAGATTGCCACACCGGATTTCGACAAACCGGTATCGCTGCTGGTAGACAGCCTGGTGGAACAACGGAGCCAATTGCAGTTGACCCTGGACCCGGGGAAATACCAGTGGCGGCTGAGGGCAGAAAACGGCAGCAGCCATTCGGCCTATGTGCGCAGTAATTTCACCATACACCCCACCAGCCTGGAAGAGCAGAAGCTGACATTGAAGCTGCCCGCTTCGGGTTACCTGAGCAATCAGGAGCTGGTTACGCTCAGTTGGGATGCCCTGTATGCTGCCGGATCTTACCGCCTGCAAATCGATACAGAAAATTTTCTGGATGAAAGCAAACTCGTGCTGGACCAGGTACTGAGCAGTACCCAGTTTGAATTCTCTTTCCCGAAAGATGGCCTGTACCGCTGGCGCGTACGGGCAGAAGGGACGGAAGCGAACAGCAAATGGTCGGAGATCAGGAGCATGAGCTACGACCATACGCCACCCGGAAAACCAGAGCTCATCGCTCCGGCAGCAGGTGCTGTGCTGAGTCAGCCGGTACTGCTCTCCTGGAAGTCGCTGACAGGGGCGAAGAAATATAAACTCTACCTCTATAAGGCAGATGGCAGTAGCCCATACAGTACCGGATTTCCACTGACGCTCAGCGCTACGCAATATTCCTTTAACCAGGGGCAGTCCGGAGAACTCATTTACTGGCGCGTGCTGGGAATAGATGAAGCCGGAAATGAAGGTGCATTGACGGATTCCCGTAGTTTCCAGGTCCAATGAGCTTGAACACGAAAAAGCCAATGACCTATCTGCTGGGAATCGCGGTCCTGAGCATCTGGGGCCTGATCGGCTACCGTTTATTTGCGGGATCGGCTGAGGAGCTCCCTTTGCCGGGTGCCGGGAAGGATCTTTCCGCTAAAACTGCGGCACTTCCGCAGGTGATGCCGGATACCTTCAAACTTCTCCTGAACTATCCCGACCCCTTCACAGGCGAAAAGCCGAAAAACAGGGATACTACGGTTCGGCCGCCAGTCCGGGAGGCGAGGACTACAGGACCTTCGGCCCCTATGGCAATGGTGATAGATCCGCTGGACCAGGTTAAATACCTGGGTTATGTGGCTAATGGTAATGGGAAGGAGCGGGTAGCGATCGTCCGTTACCATGGACAGGAAAAAATGCTGAAGGAGGGGGATACCCTTGGAAAGATAAAGATACTAGAGATTAAAAAAGAAAGGCTGATGCTGGGCCATGGCGCCAGGCGGAAGCTGCTAAAAACCGAATGAGATGAAAAAACAACTACAGTTATTCCTGGCTTTGCTCTGCCTGGCGGCCTGTAAGCCCGCCGAACTGCAGTATATGGACCAGCTTGGCCGGCAGGTAGTCCTGCAACGGGATACCGCTACCATTTATGCCGGATTGCAAAAGGAAGGTATGCTGGTCCTGCCTAAAATAGAAAAGACTTATTTCTGGTATGAAAAAGGCAGGATCAACAGTTCGCAGGGTGCCTATTCTGGCAAGGTGCTGCATGGACAGTACCGGCTTTACGACAGGACGAGTAAAAGGCCGCTGGAATCCGGGAAATTTCGGAAAGGACTGAAAACCGGAAGGTGGTTGCACTGGCGGAGTTCAGGTCAGCTCTTGCGGACTGAGATCTATACCGATGGCCTGCTGAACGGCAACCTGATCCGGTACGATAGCCTCGGTAGAGCAAACGATACCCTTCATTACCGTATGGGGAGCTTGCTGCCAGAAAAAGCCCGCAGGCCGGCCGACAGCACCGGTACCTTTTCAAAGATTAAACGTTTCTTTCAATTCCATAAAAAATGATCCGCTCCTCAGCGCTCTATATCTCCCTCATTGTTTCCCTGCTCATCCTGATGATCTGCGGCGGGATGTTGCTGATTGGCTATACCTACCGGATGCAGGACCGCAAACAGGAACGCATGCTCCGTTTGCGCAGGAACCTGGATTCTGGAAGGGAGCTCCTGCTGCTCCAAACTTTCAAGGCAGATACTTCGATGCGGATCAGCCTCTTTACTGATGCAGATTCAACCTTGACCGATAGCGTGGCGCTGGAAAAGCGCAGCTGGGGACTGTATGAAATGGGTACTGTCCGGACCTGGCAGGCCGGAGATACACTGAGCAAAAGCTTCCTGATGGCGGCGGCAATGGAAGATGCGCTGCAGGTCTTTTACCTGGCAGATGAAGACCGGCCGGTTTCCATTTCTGGCAAAAGTAAGATCCGCGGAACGGCCTACCTCCCGAAATCGGGTATCAAAGCAGCCTATGTAGGTGGTTCGGGCTATGCCGACAAGACCCTGGTATACGGTCGGATTTTGGAGAGCGGACGGACTTTAAAAAGTACCGACAGCCTGGCCTGGAACCAGCTTGTGAGCTGGATTTCGGGGCTGGACAGGAGTAAATATGAAGCCCATGTAAGGCTTTCTTCGGAGAGGAAGCAGGAGATCATCGTGGCCGACAGTTCCATTACCGTAGATGCCTCGGCCAGGTTGGCGCATGTGATCCTGGTGGCGCCATACATTCATATCGAATCCAATTTTGAAGGCAGTCTGCAAGCCCTGGCCAGTGACAGTATTTCTACAGGAGCGCGGGTAAAGCTTCGCTACCCATCTGCATTGGCAGTATTGAAGCCAGATACCGCCGGTTATCAGGTCAGGATCAGGCTGGGGCAGGAGAACCTGCTGGAAGGGCAAGCAATTGCCTACGAAAAAAAACGCAGTCAGCAAATGCCTGTATTGGAAATTGGCGCCAGTTCGCTGGTAAAGGGAGAACTCTGGAGCCGTGGGTATGTGACGCTGGGGAAGAACAGCAGGGTAGAAGGTGCTGTATCAGCCATCCGCCTGCTCAGCAGGATAGAAGGGGCGATCTATGAAAATTACCTGATCGACGTGACGCTCGACAGGCCTGCGCTGAGCAAGTATTACCTCAGCAACAGGCTGATCCAATCGACTAAAAAGAAAAACAAGGTACTATGCTGGCTGAACTGAAATCTAAAAAAATTGCTGCGGCCACGATCGTAGAAACCGTGATCGCCCTGCTGATCCTGATGATCAGCTTTGCCTCGGGCATGGTCATCTACGGCCAAATCGTGGCTTCCGGTGTGAAGCAACAGCACTTGCAGGCCAGTATGGAAACCGAACTGGTGCTGGACAGTCTGTTGGCTGCTGGTCAGCGGGAAGGCGAAGTCCTCCGTTTCTCCGGTCGGAGGATCAAATTGGAGCTCAGGGCCGATGAGCGCTTTACTGGGGCTCAGGTTGTTCAGGCCACCTGCAGGGATTCAGAGGGCAATGTATTGGCAGCAATCACAAAACTAGTCGCAGATGAAGATTAAGGCATTTACACTTTTGGAAGTCGTGCTGGCCATGATGCTGGCCGCCATCGTAATCGGTATGGCCTATACCGGCTTCGGCCTGATGAGCAGGCTCTACGGGGAATACCGGAAGAAGAACCTGGCTTACGCAGATGTACAATTGCTCCGGCAGGCCTTGCAAAGGGATGTGGAAAAGGCCGCTTTGCTGCATTTGGAAGAGCGCCAGCTGACTTTTTCTACAGATACTGCCGGAGGCTTGCCTGAGCAATTGCGGTACCAATGGACAGCAGACCAGTTGCTGCGCAGTACCGCATTGGGGCAGGATACCTTCCGCTTGAAAGGACTGCAACTACAGGCCTTTTTTGAAGGACGTGCAGCGCTGGAAGGACTGGCAGACCGGCTGGAGCTTCGCTTTGTGCAGGATAGTGTAGCCATGCAAATGAGTATCCATAAAAATTACGACAGCAAATCGCTTTTCAATAAAAAGGAGGAACAATGGAATCCATAGACATCTCAAAATACCGTAAAGAAAAGAAGGGGCAGAAGGCCGTATCCGGTGCCGTACAGCCCTCGGGTTTCAGCTGGATGGAACTGTTGTCGAAAGACATCAGTTTTGGCTCAGGTGCTTTAAGCGACCAAAAGAAGGAAAATTTCTTTTTTGAACTGAGCACCTTATTGGCTTCGGGTATTGACCTGAAGAACAGTCTGGACCTGGTGACGATGGAGAGCCTGAAAGACAAGCATCTGGGAATCTACCGGGAAATCAAGGTAAAAGTGATTGCTGGGGCATCGCTGGCTGCCGCTGTGAAACTTTCCGGCAAATTCTCCGATTACGATTTTTTCAGCATACAGATCGGTGAGGAGACTGGGAGTCTGGACGAAGTGCTGAAAGAACTCGCTTTGTTTTACAAGCGTAAGGTGGAGCAACGGCGGAAGATTCTCTCTGCGCTGACCTATCCCGCCATTGTGCTCTGCACTTCGGCAGGGGCGGTGTTTTTTATGCTGCGTTTTGTGGTGCCCATGTTTGGCGACGTGTTCAAAAGATTTGGCGGCAAGCTACCCTGGATGACGGAGATGGTGATCCGGGCTTCTGCTTTGATGGGAACCTTGTTTTTACCTTCTTTATTGCTGCTGGGGGTGTCGGGCTATTTGCTGTTTCATTACCGTCGACACGAGCGCTTCCGGGATTTGTCGAGCCGGCTGGTACTGCGGATACCGGTGCTGCGGGAACTGGTGCTGAAGATCTACCTGGCCAGGTTTTGCAATACGATGCGGCTGCTGATCAGCACCAAGATCCCATTGCTGCGGGCCATCAGCATGTCGCGGCAAACGATAGGTTTCTACCCGATGGAGGTTTCGCTCCGCAAGGTAGAGCAAGACATTATGGAAGGTCGGTCATTACATGGCAGTTTAGCCGCCTTCCCGCTGTATCCGGCCAAGATGGTGCAGTTGGTAAAGGTGGGTGAAGAGATCAACAGGCTGGACCATTTTTTTGAGAACATCGCTGAGCAATATGTGCAGGAAGTGGAATATCAGACGGGAACGGTGAGCAAGCTAATTGAGCCGCTGATCATCATCTTCCTGGGACTGGTGGTGGGATTTATCCTGATCAGCATGTACCTGCCGATGTTCCAGATGAGTAATAGTTTTTAAAATTTTAACGCGAAAAAATATGGAAGAGAAATTCATTAAAGAGATCGGTGAACTGATCAGAAATCAAAGACGGGCAAGGGATTATTCACAGGAATACATGGCGAAGAAACTTGCCATTTCTCAGAGTGTGTATTCCCAGATTGAGTCAGGTAAAGTGAAATGTTCAGGGTTCAAACTTATGAAGATTTTCAAGTTGCTGGGAATAGACCCCGGGAACCTCCTGGAGAACGTGTATTGAATTATAGGTCTGATGAATAAAATATTCATGTAGCCTATAATTTATAGGTGTGGTGAATAGGAATTAGCTATGAGTCAGTATGTTGAGTTGGTAGCTTTGGCTGTGATAAAAATGATCAACCTATGAGTAGAGCTTTGTTAGTGATTGGCGCTATGTTTTTTAGTAGCTATTGTGTGGGGCAGACGAATACGTTTCCGGCGAGCGGGAATGTTACTATGGCCGGACATCTACAGTTTACATCGATAGATCAAGAAATTCAGTTTTTCAGAGGTGGCTCACTGTACGGCTATTTATGGACAAGTGCACTTGGTTTGCATTGGGGTAAAGGAAGCCAAGGCAATAGTATTACTATTGACAATAGTGGAAACCTTGGGATTGGCACAGTTTATCCAACTGAAAAGCTATCAGTTAAAGGGAAAATCCGAGCGCAAGAGATCAAAGTCGAAAATGCGAATTGGCCGGATTTTGTTTTTGCGAAATCTTATACACTCCCTACGCTTAAGGAAACAGAAACCCATATCAAAGAAAAAGGGCATTTGCCAGGGATTCCTTCGGCGGCAGAGGTGAAAGCTAATGGCGTCGATCTGGGGGATATGAATGCGAAACTTCTTCAGAAGATAGAAGAGTTGACTTTATACATCATTGATCTTGAAAAACGAATGAAAAAGGTTGAAGATAAATAAATCAACGACAGCCTCGACCTAAATAAAAACGATACAATTCCTCAATTTATACCTATTGACTATGAATACAAAAAATCTATACTCCTTAATGTTTCTGGCTTTTTTTTGCAGCCTTTCTGGTTTTGCGCAGAGAAATGTGGTACATGTGAACGAACATACGGGTAGGGCAAGTGTGGTCATTCCGATCGTTACTATTGCTAATGCCTCGCTGTCTACAACTGTCAGTCTGATCAACGGAGGTGGCGGTGTAAAGGTAAAGGATGTAGAGGGAGAAGCGGGGATTGGATGGCAATTGTCTGGAGGGGGAAAAGTGAGTAGGCAGGTAAGAGGTTTGCCGGATGACCAAAAGACAGACAATGCCAATAATACACGGCTTGGCTGGTTATACAATACGAACGGGGCCAAGGTCAATAATTTCGTCATTTCCAATGACGGCAATATGACCACCTGTCCCGACGAAACCAACGACATCACTAACCTGACTACTAATTTTTCGGACTATTCGGATACGGAGCCAGATATGTTCTCAGTTAGTGCTCCGGGTTTGTCTTTTAACTTTGTATTTGATAAAGACCATACTATAAAAACGATCCCTTATCAGGACCTTAAAATAACCTATGTAGCTAACGCTACGACGGGGGGAATAGAAAACTTTACGGTAATCAATGACAGGGGCGTCAAATTTTTTTTCAGCGCCGTATCAACAACGAAACTACTTAAACAAGCAGTTACTACAATTGGAACAAGCCCTAATCAGCAAACGGTCAGTGAAGCAAATATCTCTTATTTTAAAACAGAATATCAGCAATATAAAAATGGAATCAGTGCTTACGATACCTGGTATTTACAAGAAATTGTTGATCCCAACAAGAACGCGCTCACGTTCAGTTATATTGATGGAATTAAGCAAACGATAATCACACCAATCGAACTATATATTGGAACTGCAACTAAAACTGTACAATATTGGGTAAAAGAGGAAGGGAATCCAAAACTGCTTTCCCATATTTCTGGAGGAATAGGGAGTTCAGCGTCTTTTTATTATAGTAATAATTATTATACTTCCAGATCTATCCTTGAAACTATAGGCCTTGCAAGCGGGGCAAGGTATTTATTGAATTATAGTGGCGTGTCGCCAATGAGCGGATATTATGCCAGGTATTTTTTGCGAGATATAACGACAGATCAATGTAATTCGCCAGCTAAATACCGGTTTAGTTATATTGGTGAAACATATTCTGGGGGGGCATATAAAACAGCCTTGGGTGATTCGTCTTCAAAAAGCATTGACTATTGGGGATATGCTAATGCTTTGGGGAATAATTTGTTGCCATCTATAGCGATCAATCCCTCAAACACTTCCTTGCAGAGGTATCAGATTAATGCTGATAACCTATCCAGACCTGAATATACCCTAGCATTGTCAGGGGGTGATCGTAGAGCGAACGAGAGTGTAGTCGCGTCAGGAGCTATTGGTCAAGTATCTTATCTCGATAATGGCACTACCACACTGGAATATGAATCAAATGAGTATTATGATCCGACTTTAGGAGGGGTCGTAAAAGGTGGAGGAATCAGGATCAAGCGAATTACTGATTTTGATGGAATCAATTCGGATAAAAAGATAATCAGCGAATACAGCTATATCAATCCTACAACTGGCGTTTCAAGTGGCAAGCCTATTTCTCTGCCTGTATTTGCTTTTACCCGGCCATATACCGGCAGTGGCACTACCCAAGAACGCTGGGAAAATTCAACTGTCCGTTCCGAACTCGACTTGTCTTCAGAAGATCATAACATCATCTACAGTCATGTGAAAGAATCCAAAGCAGGAATAGGCAGCATGTTATATGAGTATTTTACACCTGCAACACACTATGATGTCAGTTCAAATCCATCCTGTGTCGGTTGTACCACTGCGGACTGGACGCCAACGGTCACCTATATTGCCAGAACCGGCTGCGCCGCCGCTGGTTTTATGGCCAATGATAAAGGTATATATCCCTTTGCCCCGAATTTAAATTATGATTTCGAGAGAGGTCTGAGGAAGAAGATACAGGTATTCAGTGAAACCGGTGCAATTGTGAAGGAATCGGAATATACTTACCAGCGTACGGGAGCGCCACAAGTGGTTATGGGCCTGCGCTGGGATGAAAATGCTGGTTTTAAAACCTATTCAAAATATCCGATCTATACTTCAAGCGCTGAACTGGAATACCAGATTGTAGATAAGGTAACTGACCTGGCACCCTCTACTCAGGTGCAGCAGACTACCAGTACTTATTTTTATGAAAGTGCTTCCCACAAACTACCAACAAGGCTACAGTCGACAAAAAGCGACGGCAAAACTGAGAACAGTTATACCAAATATGTAAGAGATTATGTGGTCGGTGCTATGAATGATCCAATGGCAATAGCATTAAATAACCTGCAACAGCAGAATCAGAATTTACCTGTAGAACAATATACAGAAGTGAAGGATCTGACCAACGCGAGTAAAATAGTATCTGGCATGCTGACCAAGTTCAAGGCTTTTGCGCTAACGTCACCTGCTGGTGAGAACTATACATCCTACTTGCCCGCTCAGAGACTATCCTTTGTGAACCAAAACGGATATAGCTCTTTTGCTGCTTCCCAATTGGTCTCGGGCGCGTTTGTACATGAGCCTTTTTATGATGTAAAGGAGAATTACCTGATCTACGATGGATATGGCTTTTTACAGACCAGCAATGATAACCGGAAAAGAACTAATACGATATTGTCAAGTTATAAACATCATGCACCATTAGCTGTAATTTCCAATGCAGCTGCCGATGAAGTGGCATGGTATGGCGCGGGAGATCAGGTAGGGACTGCTTTCTATCCAATTGAAGAATTTATGCTCAGCACAGCTGGTAGATTCGGAAATGCTTCGAGGGCAGTGAGGATCCCCCCTGGACTGTTAACCTCTAAAAGCGTCAAAAAAAATGTTGAGGCAAAAAACTACATTTTTTCAATTTGGATATCTTCTGTTACCAGCAGTAATCTATCAGTAGTCCTTACTGGAGCAGACAATGTACCGCATACTTATCCGATTGCGTTTTCAGGTAACGGAGGTGCCTGGACTTATTATGAGATTAAAATTCCTGTAACCTCTCTATCTCCAATTTTCAGCTTTGCTTTGCAAAATAACTCCAGTGCTGAGTTAACCATAACCGATATGCTATTCTACCCTGAACAATCTGAAGTATTAACATATGCTTATGATGCACAGAAGAGAAATAAGATATATGCAACAAATACGACGGGGGTTTCTGAATATTATGAGTCTGATAATTTTGGCCGATTAAACTTGGTATATAATCAAGACTTAGATATTATAAGCAGCAAGAGTTACCACTATCTGGATTCTTATCAGACATTCTCTGAACCATCATTTACTTTTTCACCTGTTAATAATATCACGACAGATACTCAGGTTAGCTTTTATGGGAATTCAAATTACAATCCATGTCAGTTTACAGGCTTAACTTATACCTGGAACTTTGGGGATGGAAGTAGTCCCATTACATCTTCTGAGTCGAGCAATCCAACGCATACTTATAGCAGTCCAGGTACCTACACGGTAACCCTCACAGTAAATGCCCCCGGCTACGGAACTAAAAGCAGTATTGCTACTATAGTGGTTACACAGGCACCACCACCACCATTAGTGATACCTGTTGTTTATGTAAATAATAGCTCAGGATCAATGACTAAGGTGGAGTTTTTACAAGCTGGCGTCCTTAAGTATAGCTTTACCAGAAATCAGGTAGTGAGTGGAGTGATGGTCCCTGCCCAAGCCTATCAAATAAGAGTGTATTGTTCAGGAACATATGGTAGTGTGACCGTAAGTAATGGTGATTTGTCATTTTGTAAAGATTATTTTTCGTCTAATTCCTACACTTTTCTGTCCAACCTATCCACTCCTAATTCGGTCACGATTACCATTAAAAATGGCAATTGTAATTAAATCAACCTATTGAATCAATTTAGCCTACACTACAATGATTAATACGATAAAAACATTTGCCATTTTGCTATTACTAATAACATCTATGAATGTTGTGCAAGCACAAAATGGTTATATCCAGGACGATAGAGTTAAAGTTTCAGGCATAAAAACGCAAAGTCAGCTCATACCGCTGAGCATCGCAGAAAAGACCACCTCGCGTTCCTACACCGATGGCCTTGGGAGGATCATACAGACGATTGTGATGAAAGGCAGTCCGCAGCAAAAAGACATTGTCCAACCGATCGCATTTGATCAATTGGGACGCCAAACCACGGGGTATCTTCCCTATGCAGCAAGTACCAGTGATGCCAGTTATCGTGCCAATGCGTTGAGCACGGAACAGCCTGCATTTTACCAAAGTGGCAACAATTTGATTGCCCAGGATGCTTCTCCGTACTCGCAACAGGTTTTCGAGAATAGCCCTTTGCAGCGGATACTTAATGAGGGATCGGTAGGCGTTGGTTTTCAGCCCGGTCAGCATCGCAAAACATACGACTACAGGACAAATCAGAGTGGAGATCAGGTGATTAACTGGGGCACTAATGCGGTTAACTCCGGATATTATGCAGCAGCAAAACTATCTGTATCTCAGGTAGAGGACGAAGACGGAGCCAAGGTGATGCTATTTACAGATCTGGATGGAAAGTTGATCTTAAAAAAAGCGCTGGCCAATGAAACTGTTAACGGTGTGTTTGAAAGCTATTTTGAGACTTATTATTTATATAACGAGGCAGGAACAGTCAGTCATGTAATCCCCCCGAAGGCGGTTTCCCTGATGAAAAGCAGTAGCAATTGGAGCTTGTCGCAAACTGCCGTTTCCAATTTGATCTTTCAATATCAATACGATCAGCTGGGTAGATTGGTACAGAAGAGTGTTCCAGGTTCCGGTAAGGTATATATTATTTATGATCCATTGGATCGCCCTGTGCTGATGCAGGATGAGAACCTGAGGTCAGCGAATAAATGGAATTACATCAAATACGATCTAAAAGGACATGCGATCAGCCAGGGAATTTACACTGACGCGGTTGCTGGTCATATTGGTCAGGCGAATATGCAGGCCTATGTAAATACCCTGAACTACAGTACCGTTTATTATGAAGAACGCAGCGCTGCAGCCGCATCAGGTTATTACACGAATGTGGTATTCCCGACCAGCAGTATAGAGCCCTTGGCCTACAGCTACTATGACAATTATGACCTGAATTTAAATGGTAGCCCAGATTATAGTTATGCGGTGCAGGGACTGGAGGGTGAAAGCGTTCCGGTAAGTGCTACGCGTGGTATGCCTACGATGGTGAGAAAACGCAGTATCGGCTCGGGTTTAAGTAATATCTGGTTGTTGAACGTGGTTTTTTACGATAAGTTTGGCAGGGTCATCCAAAAGCAAAGTAACAATCATTTGAATTATACCGCTGAGGTGCTTACGGATGTGAGTACCAGCAGCTATAATTTTGAAGGGATACCTGTATTGAATAAAGTAAGTAAACTCGCGGGTATGTCTGCTACAACTGTACAGACCGGCTTTTCTTATGACCATATGTCCCGTTTGACCAGCGTCAGTCAGAAGTACAACAGCGGTGCGAACTCACAGATTGCCAGCTATGAATACAATGAGATCGGGCAATTGGTAAAGAAGAACTTGCAGCCCGGGGCAAATAATCCGGATCACCTGGTTTTGTCTGCGACGAACAGTCTGAACAGTGGTCAGGCTTTGAATGCAGTAGCAAGTCAAAGTATAACTATGGTTGATGGGTTTTATGCTGCTAATGGTTCATCCTTCAGCGCACTGATCAGTGCCAATAGTCTTCAGACAATTGATTTTAGGTATAACATACGTGGTCAGTTGACCAGCATCAATAACAGCACTTTGAGCAATGATGGGGGATTGACCAATAGCGATGCCAACGACGTGTTTGGAATGCAGCTGCTGTATGACCAGGCTGATGCAAACCTGGGAAATACTGCAAATTATAGCGGAAGACTGTCGGCGGTAAAATGGATGAGCAAGGACGGGAACGGTGTGAGCAGTTATGAGCGGAGTTATAAGTACAGTTATGATTTGCTGAACAGATTAACCGCTGCTTCCTATGCCGAGCGTACGGGGGGAACTGGAAGTTTCAACAGAAATATAGATGGCTTTAGTGAAAGTGGGATCAAGTATGATCAAAATGGTAACCTGCTGAGTTTGCAGCGTAACTCATCTACTCAGGGCACCAACAGCCATACACAGATCGATAATCTGACTTATAGCTATAACAGCTCCAATCCAAATCAACTCTCTGCAGTGACGGATGGAACAGGAAGTAACTACACTGGGGCAGGTTTTATGATCTATGCGGGTGGCAATAGCACCGGTACCTACGGTTACGATGCCAGCGGCAACCTGACTGCCGACCCCTATAAAGGAATCACGTTGAGCTATAATGTGCTCAACAGGACCGACCAGATAACCGTAAGTTCTGGGGCAGGTAAGTATATCAAATATACCTATGACGCAGGAGGGACATTATTGCGTAAGCAAGTGTTTAGTAGTGGGGCGACTACTTTGGTCACCGATTATGTGGACGGCTTTGTGTACAATAACAACAACTCTGGCAACGTGCTAACACTCGCTTATTTCGGGATGCCGGAAGGGCGCGTTAGAAATGATCAGGGCGTGCTTAAGCGCGAGTATGTGATTACAGACCAGCAAGGGAATGCCAGGGTAAGTGTGGAGGATAATGGTAGTGGTGTTGCAGTGGTTCGGCAGGAAAACAGTTACTATGCATTTGGTATGCTGCTGGCCAATAGTCCTGTGGGTATACTTTCGGACGGCAATAAACATTTGTACAATGGTGGTGCTGAGTGGCAGAATGATTATGGTAATCTGCCGGATTATCAACAGACATTCTACCGTAATTATGATGCTGCTATTGGGCGCTTCGTGGGTATAGACCCTTTGGCAGAGGTGAGTGAGTCACTAACGGGATATCAATATGCGAATAATAATCCCATTATGTTCAATGATCCTCTGGGTGATCTCCCAAGGCCACAACCGATGGCGAATGATCTTGGCAGTGACGGTGGAGGCGGTGGCGGTGGAGGCGGTGGCATATTGGGTAATGGCCGTTATTTCCATGAAAAATGGTTAGCAAAAATGAGTTCCTCTGGAGATCATGGCGAATGGAATGATTTTCTTGGACAGAGGTTGCCTACAAATGCGCAAGTAGCTCAGACCCTTGCACAGTATGGAACGACAATTAGCCCAAGTTTGTATGGTGCCATTTTAAATGGAAATAGTACATTTGACTTTAGTAAGGATAGAACCTATCAGATTAATACAAAATATTATGAACCGGAACTAAAAACGTATGGTGTGAATGTCAGTTTAATTAATCAGAGTGTAGAAAAAAAATCTGTCTCTTGGTATGAGTCCGGAGGTAAAGCAAACTGGACGTTTGGAACAACTGCAACTGGTTTTGAGCTGTTCTCAGGAATATCAAGACTAGGTAGTAATTTCAAGTTTTATTCAGAAACGTCCTCTGGAAGAGTATTTCAAGGTAATCAATATGTCAAAACAATGGGGGTATCAAAAATAGCTAATTTAGCAGGTAAGGTTTCCTTAGGTGTCGGAGTTGCTCTGGATGCTTTTGGAGTTGCCAATTATTATGATGATCCTAATTCGACAAATTCAGTGCATCCAGGAAAAGCTATTCTTAATACTGGTGTGGGTGTTTTTGGATTATATGTTAATCCTCCTGCAGGTGTTTTGTATTTTGGAATAGATAGTTTTCATCCTGGTGGTTGGCCTGGTTTTTTTACGAATTTGGGCTCTATGCAGAACGAAATTAATCAACAAACAAATTATGGTAATTGGTCGCGGATTATTCCTTTTGGCCCTAAATAGATATTATGAAATTAAATAAGATGTATCAGTATGCATTTTACATATTCTATAGATTTTCGGAAAAAGCCCCATCCAGATGGATGAGTGAATGGAAGGCGGGGCTTGTTTTATTAGTTTTAGAAATATGGCTTTGGGTTTCCTTTATATGTTATTATTCAGTTCTTACAAAAACTACTCGAATCTACCGCATACATGATCCATTAGTTTTCATTCCTTTAACATTTTTAGTAGTAATTAATTATTATATTTTTTATCGAAATGATCGTTGGAAGGCACAGGTTCGTGAATTCAATCAACTTCCTAAAAAGACGAATAGAATCGGATCAATAGCAGTTTGGTTAGTCGCTATAACGGTTATAGCAAATCTTGTGTTTTCATTTTATTTGATGAGCAGAGTGGACTGGAGTTTGTATAGATGATGTTTGATTACCTAAATTTATATTATTCGGGAAAACTAGCGTTCTGTCATCATTTTCCTTCGGCTAGATTGGTACGGACCGATAGCATATTGGTAGAAAAGTGGTAGCGAGACCCTACAGCTAATGGTCCGTAGTATCGGGATAGTAACGATACTTTCTAACTTGATAGCAAAAAAAAAGCTACCTGATCTTTATTGATTTTAAGTGCTGATTATCCTTCTAAAAATACTGGAAAATCAAACAATGTTTTTGAAAACACAGATTGTAGGCTCTATTGTAACCCGTTCTGATGGCCCTTGGAAGCCTGTAGACCGGTATTTAGAGTCACTATTGCACCTTTAATTTTATTCATTTCTCCGAATTAGATAAATACAACCAAGCTTCTTTCTGAATTCACGGGGCTCATTTTTAACCAATAGAAAATGATCACATGGTAAACCCACAAAATCTTAAAATTTCCACCGTGCTGAACCAGCGTGAATTTAGCGGATCATCAATTATTGAATTCATCAGCAGACTCACCCAACTCATCTTTCTTGAAAGCATTTACCTGAGTCATTTCGACTATAACGGTACTAATTATAAGAAATTGACAAATTTAATTCCAGCTTCTTTTAAAATACCCATCAGCGAGGCGAGGCCGTTGGTTGAGATAGTGTTGGCCGATCATCCAGAATACGGATTGAAACCTGCTCTATGAAACTGAGCGTTATAATACGGCCTGTCATTGCACATAAGTGCCTAAAGCAGTACTGAAAAAGGCCAAGCGTAGTTTGAAAAGGACTGTAAAAAAGTAAGGGATTTTCGAGAAGGCTTTGATTTCTATTTTGCCCGGCAGAACTAGCCTTTTGCGGCATTCATGCTGCATCAAGTGATCGAACTGGGCTATCGTAGTGTGGAGGTCTTACTCATTGGCAGGGAGAAAATTTCACATTCCATCCGTAGTCACCAGAAGTTTCTGGAGGCTTATGATCCTGAGCTGGCTAATATTTTTGATGAGGAGGATGAATCAGAAATGGCTTTGCTCAATCTGTTGGAAGAGTCTTACGGTGCAGTCCGGTATGAGCAGGATTATAGGATAGAAAAAGATGAGTTGCTCAGCATTCTGAGTAGAGCAGATCTGATGCAAAAGAAGGTTTTTGAATTGTACAGCTTGATGATAGCACAATTTAGAATAATGTGCAGGGCAGAGTGAATCAAGATTAATAGAAATATTGATGAGATGAATAAATTATTCGTCAGGCCTATAATTTATAGGTGTGGTGAATAGGAAAGTATTATGAGTCAGTTTATTGAGTAGGTAGCTTTGTTTCATGAAGTTCTCAAAAGCCAAATTGACCACACCATTGAAGAGGTGTTATTTATTAATCGCATGTTTTATTCTTAGTAACTATTGTTTCGGGCAGACCAATACATTTCCAGCAAGTGGGAATGTGGGGATTGGAACTGTTGCTCCAATAAAAAAGTTGGATGTCAATGGGGATATTCTTAATCGAGGAGTTTTATACCAGGACACTTTTAGCAGTCTGGGATCTGGTGCCCATGGAATAAGTTGGTATCGCAATGATTACACTACTTGGTTTACCTATATGTCTCCCGCAGGAGGAACTAATGCTCCCAGTGGAACTGCTGCACCTGTTGATGTGCCTTCAGGTGTCACAAGTTGGTCTTTGAGGTCAAATATAGAAAATCAGTCTAATTATGGTTGGATTTTCGAATCAGGATATAATGGCACAGGAAATGAACCATCGGTGAAATTTGCGATTAATTCAGGTGATGGTACATTTCATTCAATAGGAAATGGTATTGTTGATGGAAATTTGAGTATAGGTACACAGAATTCGTCAGGATATAGGCTATCAGTTAAAGGGAAGATCCGGGCGCAAGAGATCAAAGTTGAAAATGCGAATTGGCCGGATTTCGTTTTTGCCAAATCTTACAAGCTCCCTACGCTCAAAGAAACAGAAATCCATATTAAGGAGAAAGGGCACTTGCTAGGGATTCCTTCGGCAGCAGAAGTTAAAGCTAATGGGATTGATCTAGGGGATATGAATGCGAAGTTGTTGCAGAAGATAGAGGAATTGACTTTGCATTTGATCGAACAGAATAGGAAAATGGAATCCATGCAAACTGAAATTGTCGAATTAAAAAAGAATCAAATAAATGAAAAAATATAGCTTCACAACAATAGTTATTGGCTCACTACTGATGTTCAATTTTTTGTTGGTGCCGAGATTGTGTGCTCAGAACAATACCCTTCCAACAACAGGAAATGCCTTTCTTTATTATTTGAACTATTTAAGGGCAGGAGACCAGATGTTTTTTCAAGCGCCTCTACACGCGAACACAGGTTACACAAGAGGTACGCTTACGTCGGGTATTTACTTTGATAATAACAATTTAAACTGGCAGACAAATGGTGGTACTTATTCCGACTTCGCTATGCTACGTTTTGAGAATTCAGGCAGCATTGGACTTTTCACAAGAGCCAGTACCGGCTCATCATACGCCATGACAGATGCAGAACTCGATAGTTACCGAAGGTTCTCCATTCTATCTAATGGTTATGTTGGTGTAGGAACGAGAGCGCCTTTTTCTCTATTCCATGTGAATGGTGTTGCCAACTTTAGGTCTACAACTTTTACCGATGGCTATGTCTCTATCAATCCAGGTACCGCAACAACACAAGGATATATCAATTGGTGGAAACCAGGTAACATTCGGGTGGCTTACATGGGGCACAATGATGGTGCGAGCGCCAGTAATCTGGCATTGAATCTGGAAAGCGCAAACTTTATAGTGAATGGAGGAAATGTAGGGATTGGAACCGCTGATCCCAAAGGTTATAAGCTTGCTGTGGCAGGGAACATGATTGCTGAGTCTGTGAAAGTGAAGTTGCAGGCTGCATGGCCGGATTTTGTTTTTGAAAAATCTTTTGCGCTTCCTACCCTAAAGGAAACAGAAACTCATATAAAAGAAAAGGGGCACTTGCCGGGTATTCCTTCGGCGGCAGAAGTTAAAGCTAATGGGATTGATCTAGGGGAAATGAATGCGAAGTTGTTGCAGAAGATAGAGGAGTTGACTTTGCATTTAATAGATCAGCGTAGAGAATTTACTGAACTTAAAAGTTCATTCGAGGTTCAAAAAACCTTATTGATCCGACAAGAGCAACAAATCAGGGAGATATTACAAAAGAGTAAACTTAGCGATAACCGCTAAGTGGACATTGCTGGCTTATACATCTTGTTGTGGAAGGTGTATAGGCGGTGAATTAATTTAAATCAATAATCTAACCAATTTATAAGTATGAAATTCAGATTCTTAACGGTAATGTTATTCATGTGCATGAATATTAATGCTCAGATTAAGCCGATAGTTCCAGCCTCACCGGAAGGGGCCGCTTTGGCAAAGATGGTCAACTATCCGGTGAATTTGAATACGGGTGTCCCAAATATATCTATTCCCTTGTATACAGTTGAATCTGGCGGTATGACACTTCCTATCACTCTGAACTATCAGGCAAGTGGTTTCAAAATCAATGAACGTGCTACCAGTGTTGGCCTTGGGTGGTCATTGAGTAGCGACATACAGATTGTAAGAACGATCAATGGGCTGGATGATTTTACTCCTGTAACTGGTTATATTGCTAATACTAAAATGAGGGCACGCTATGGGGGCTACGCTTCTTATCCGCTCTTTGAAAACAACTACTTTTATGGCAGAAATATGTATGATATCGCGGCTGGAATAGTTGATGGAGCTCCCGATAAATTTAATTACAGACTGCTAAATAAATCCGGGTCCTTCTATTTTCAGAAGAACGCAAGTGGTACTAGTTATGTAATTGTTCCGGTGCCATATGAGAATATCAAGATATCTTATAATAATGGCCAGTTTACTATCCTAGATACAGATGGAACAACTTATGTTTTTGGAAGTCAGGGAACCTCGAGCTTGGCAACACAAGCGGAACGCGGAGAAGATATCTCGGGTGACATGGTCTCGTCTTCCGGTGGTTTTTGTGCGGCTTGTAAGGTTTCAGCCTGGAAAGTCAAACAAATTAGCAATGCTGCGCAAACTGAAAGCTTTACGTTTACTTATCAAAAGAAGGCCGATGAAAAATACATCACCCGTCCTGATGCTGTAGAATATTTTAATAATGAAAGTCCATGTGGCTTAACTGCATATATGCAGTCACAACATATCAATTCCCCAGACTATGAGAGTTTAGTAGGCAGCAGACCATTCTATTACCTTTCTTCTCCGAAATATTTCGAGCATTTCTCTGACAAGCCATCAATATTTCATATGCCATACCTGACCAGTCAGTATGAAATAGTTGATAAGACCTATTCTGCCAATCAATTTCTATACAGCTCATCTTCAGGAGTTGCGGGAGTTGTACTCTCAAAAATTGAATTCAATGGCGGTAAGGTACTATTTAACAGTACAGATAAGTTGAATTCCATACAGGTGAGGGACAAAAATGATGTGACTTTAAGGTCCTACAATTTTTTTCAGACTTATACAAATGCCAATTATATAAATGAAGCAAAGATCGCCAATGGGCCGGATTTTAAAGGTACGCTATATCTCGATTCTATTCAGGTGGAGAAGAGCAATGTGGTTTTTGAAAGATATAAGCTGTTGTATACGGAAAAATTCTGTTTCGGATCACACCTGAAAGGTAAGGACGCTTGGGGTTATGCAAATGCCTCAACAGCGGAACAGTCAAGCACAAATACCCAAAGTTATGTTCCTTTTGTGAATATTATGCAAAGGTTTTATAAAGATCTGGATATGGGCTGTCTGAACTTTTTGGAGGATGCAATTTTTAACATAGGTAATCCATTCACCACCGAGTCACCCTCCATGGAGGAAGCTAAAAGAGGAATGCTTAAGAAGATCGTTTATCCAACAGGTGGCTATGTGGATTTTGATTTCGAATCTAACAAATATAGGGAGCAAATGAACTACGATTTCCTGCTCGCAGTAAAAATGGGTGGAGGATTAAGAATTAAAACCATCAGTTATTTTGACGGAACGTCGGTAAAGCCGGTAAGTCAGAAATATTATACTTATGGGGATCTGGAAGACGGAATCGGACTACATATCAATCCACCGTCGAGAACATTTGATGGCATAAACTATAAATACAATACCTATTCTTTTGACCAAACTACAGCTTATATAACAGGGGCCGCCTCCGCCAATTTTGGTGATGAATTTGAGCCGGTAGAATCAAATTGCTATACACGGGAATGCCTGAAGATTAAAGCCCGTGAAAAGAAAACTACCTATCTGCCTGCTTCTTCTCTGAGTACAAATTATCCAAACGGCGCTCCGGTTTATTATACCAAGGTTACGGAATACAATAGCGACCTGGGCGTAAATACCGGAAAAACTGTGAATACATTTTATCCACCCTTTGAGTTTTACGACTATGACAACCGTCCGTTTGTAAGTTCCAAAATACCGGGAACGAGCATTGATGTTTTAAATACGGATGGTTTAATGGGACAACAAAAATCGCTTGAAGAATACAAGTATGAAAATAAGAAATATGTGCTTCAACACAAAAAGGAATTTGTTTATGAGAAATACTCCCGACCAGAACGATTAACTGTGGTATACTCCTCATTTAAGACCATTTATCAGGTTATAGGGGGTACATTCAACGGAGGTAATATGGAACTGTATAATACTAATTACATGTTGTCAGATTCCGATCCAAATCAAGATTACATTGCGGGGGAGTATTCAATTGAAGTGGGAAAACTATTGTTGAAATCAGAAACAGAAACCTGGAAGAGAGACAATAGTACCTTTTCCCAAACTACGGCTTATCATTACGATAATAACCAATATGTACAGCCGTCAAGAATTGTCACTACGAATAGCAAAGGGCAAGAAATTACTAAATACCTTAGTTACAGCTATGATTTTGCCAACCAAGATTTATACGCACAAATGAAGGCTAAAAATATGATCAGCCAGGTCATAGAAGAGCAGGTATATAATAATACTTTGGAAAAGGAAATTTCTAAAGTGCGAACTAATTACAAAAAGGTCAATTTTGGCTCCGGCTTTTTTGTGCCTCAAAGCATTGTTCAGTCAAATGCTGGAGGTCCAATGGATACGCTCATTAAGTATGATCAATATGACCTCAAAGCTAACGTAATTCAAACCACGGAAAAGGGTGGACTGGTTAAATCTTATATATGGGCTTACAACTATAAATATCCTGTTGCAGAGATAACGGGGCTTGATTATGCGACTGCAACTGCTGGCATAAGCATTCCTAACTTACAGGCTATAGATAATGATTCGGAAATGATAACTGCATTAAGTGGCTTGAGATCATCTTTCTCAAATGCATTGGTCAGGACATTTACCTTCAAACCATTATTGGGAGTTTCCAGCGCGAGCGATCATTCAGGCCTGACTAGTTTCTATGAATATGATGATTTTGGCCGATTGGTAGTGATAAGGGATCAAAATCATAATATTAAGAAGAAGAACGAATATTCGATGAAAGGCACAAATTCTTTTTATGCGAATGCCAACTTCTATGTCAACAGTCCAATCATGGAGACTTTTTATAAAGTATGCAATGATCAAAGCATCAGGTCATTCAATTCTGTGATTCAGGGTGGAGAGCAGCCTGGTGGAACAGCTACGTTTGCACATAATTCGGCACAGGAGGCATTGGAAATGCAAGCAGCAAATTACGAGGCTGGGTGCTTGATCCCGGATAATTCCCCATATGTTAAATTGAGTTTATACTCGATCTTTTACGTTTCTCAATTTTTCCCTCCTAAACCTACCACTTTAATGATCGATTTCATACAGGATGGTTCAATTGTAGCAAGCCGTAAGTTTTCTTATACCAATATGACTCCCGTTTTGCTATACCTACCTCCGGGTGAGTATACAGTGAGTTTCCGGCAGTTTGAGAATTTTAATGAAAGCATAATAGGTTGTTATGTAGAAACTCCCGGACAGCCGACAATAAATATCATTACTGGTAATACGATGAATCTCGTTGCCGGAACAGACTATGCGCTGTTTGCTCATAATGTATTTTAAAACTGATCGATCAATAACATGAAAAAAATATTATTTATTTCGGCGTTGGTATTCCTTTTTTTATCAATCCCAGACGGTGTTCTGGCCCAACAAAAGGTAATTTCCCTAGCAAAAACCAGAGTTGTAAATCTCAAAAAAATGCTAGGTGTAGATTCTGTTAAATCCGAACAAGTGTCAGCTATAGAACTGAATTACCAAACTGGATTGCATGGTGTCATTGTGGATACTACTATCACCGAAGAACAAAGGTTAGCCAGTATAAAACTACTCATGTTGGAGCGCAATAAAAAAATGAAAGATATACTGACAACCGCTCAAATGTCAAAGTTAGTTCCTCTGGGTCATCTGACACCGTTCACTTCGAAGAAACCAAATTGAAAACTCTACGAACATTTTTTATGAAAGATCAACGCTACTCCATGTTGAAATACATGATGACATTAATACTGCTGATTATCTCAGCCACTGTAAAGCCTCAGCACATCACGCGTAATGTTTATAACAACGAGACGGAGATCAAGGCGACAGGAAGTGTAACGTTGGCCGATGGTTTTTACATTCCTGCGGGTAAGAGTGTTCGTATTTTTACGGGGGCGAGTTTTTTGGAGTGTACTCCGCTGGCATGGTCGGCGAGTAATGACCAGAACTACATCCGGAGCAGGGTGTTTAAAGTGGCGGGCGTGACAGCTGCCAATATCGACAATTCGAGGAGCACCTGCGAGGTGAACCAGACTGTCCAGTATTTTGACGGCCTGGGCCGTCCATTACAAACGGTAACGGTTCAGGGTAGCCCGACATTCCGTGACCTGGTACAGCCTGTTGAATATGATCCTTTTGGTCGTGAGGTCAAAAAGCACCTGCCTTACGCAGCTTCCCTGGCAAGCAGCAACGGGAGTTATAAAGCCAGTGCGCTGGCAGATCAGGTTGCATTTTACAACAACCCGGCAGCTTACTCAGCACCGGGTGTAGCTACGATCAGTAACTCGGCCTTTGCTGAAACCCGCTATGAGGCTTCGCCCCTGAACCGTGTACTGGAGCAGGGCTCGCCGGGTGCTTCCTGGCAACTGGCGGCAGGTCATACACAGAAGCTGGAATATGGCAGCAACAATGCTTCTACGGCTTATACCAGCACCGGCTTTGCAGTAAGGCTATATAATGCAGATGTAGTAACTACAACTGACCAGGAATATAAACGCCGGCTATCGGGCACTGGTTATTATGCTGCCAACCAGCTGTACCTAACCATCAGCAAAGATGAGAACTGGAAATTGTCGGATGGCAAAGCCGGAACGATGGAGGAGTATAAGGATAAAGAAGGAAGGGTGCTGTTGAAGCGGACTTTCACAAATGCGCAAACTTTGAGTACCTATTATGTGTATGACGATTTCGGTAACCTGAGTTTCGTGCTGCCCCCGGGAGCAAACCCGGATGGGACCAGCCTGCCGGGCCAGAGCGTGCTGGATGAGCTGTGTTACCAATACCGTTACGATGGTAGAAAGCGCCTGATTGAAAAGAAGATCCCGGGCAAGGGCTGGGAGCGTATGGTGTACAACAGGCTTGACCAGCTGGTATTGAGCCAGGACAGTTTGCAAAAGAATGCGGGTCAGTGGCTGTTTAGCAAGTATGATGGGCTGGGCCGGTTGGTGGTGACGGGGATCCATGAGAATGCCTCGGACCGGGCCGCACTGCAAACAGCAGTAAATGCGCAGGCAGATCCATTGTGGGAAGGCCGGGACAATGGCAATACCAGTGGGACCGGTACGGGCTATAGCAATACCAAACTTCCAACGGTTAACCTTACTTACCTGAGCATCAATTATTATGATGACTATGATTTTTGGGGTAACACGTTTGGCGGTCCAAATACTGGTCTTGGGCAGGTAGCTGCCTCCCGTACCAAAGGCCTTCAGACCGGTGGCTGGGTGTACCAGCTGGGGAGCAGTACTATACGGTTCCTTTCTGTGAACTATTACGATGATGAAGGGCGTGTGGTACAGAGCAAGAGCCAGCACCATATGGGAGGAAATGATGTGCTGGACAATACGTATAATTTCGCTGGTGAACTGACCGCAAGTACCAGGACACATACTGCCGGCAGTGCTACTACAACGGTAGCCACGCGTTATGAGTATGACCATATGGGCAGGAAGAAAGCGACGATGGAATCGATCAATGGTGCAGATGAAGTGGTGCTGAGTAAAATGGACTACAATGAGCTGGGCCAGCTTTCGAAGAAGTCACTACACAGCACGGATGGGACGACATTCCTGCAAAATACGCGTTTTGCGTATAATGAAAGGGGCTGGATGAAGCGGGGTATTTCTGACCAGTTCAGCATGGAATTGGGTTATGATACACTGAGCACAGCAAACTACAATGGCAACATCACCACGCAGAGATGGGGCAGTGGGGCCAGCTTCCCAAACATGTTCAGTTACAACTATGATAAAATAAACAGGCTGACCAATGGGATAAGTTCGGGCATACAGATGTCTGAAGAGCTGAGTTATGATATGATGGGTAACATCAGCAGTTTGAACCGTGACAATACGGGTGCAAATATGTATACCTATTGGAACGGCGGGAACCGTTTGCGTTCTGTGGCGAATGTGACTGTAATGGATTACCAGTACGATGGAAATGGTAACGCAACTACTGATGGCAGGAATGGGGTTACATTGAGTTATAATACACTGAACCTTCCGTTAGCTGCAAGTAAAACAGGACTGAGTATGAGCTATGTTTATGATGCGACCGGGGCGAAGCTAAGGAAGCTGAGCAATATGGAAGCGACTTCGGATTATGTGTATGGGATCCAGTATACAGGTGGAAATATCGAGTTTATCATGACCGAGGAGGGTAAGGCAAGGAATAATGGTGGTGTTTATAGCTATGAATACAACCTGAGTGATCACCTGGGCAATGTGCGGTATACTTTCAACAGGCACCCGACAACGGGTGCATTGCAGACACTACAGGTTGATAACTACTATGCTTTTGGGAAACAAAAAGTTGGAACTGCGGGGGTGAATAAATATCTTTACAATGGCAAGGAGTTGCAAACAGAGCTGGGACAGCTTGATTACGGGGCAAGGTTCTATGATCCGGTGATTGGAAGGTGGAATGTGATTGATCCTTTAGCGGAGAAAGGTAGAAGGTGGTCTCCTTATACGTATGCATTTGACAATCCGATGAGGTTTATAGATCCAGATGGGATGCAAAATGAGGATATAGTAGTTAGAGGAAGTGATAAAAAGGAATGGAGAATTAAAACTGCTGGAGAAGACGTAGTCTATAACGTTCCTTTTGCTCTTAAAAATAATGCTACTATTGATATTGGTGCTGGAAATGTGGATCCGAGTAGATTTGCAGTTGGTTACACTGCTCAAGCGGATGCTGGAGCTTCTGCAGTTATTGGTGCAGGTGTTGGAATAGAGGCATCTGTAGTTAATTTTACTGATAAGAATTATAGTGGCTATAATTATGTGTATGCAGGGGTCCATGAAAGTGCTGCTGTAGGAGCGCAGGCTTATTTATCAGCCAGCGTTGGAGGTAGTGTTTCTATTGCTTACAATACTTCTAAAGATAAAATCGATCCAACAACCTATTCGGGAATAACTGCATCTGCAAGTGTTTCTGCAGATGTTAAAGTGGTAGTAGGGGGCGGGGTGAATATAAGCACATTTACAGGTTCAGGTAAAGACCCAGGATGGAAAGGTGTCTCGTTAGGTGTTAGTGTCGGAGTCGGTGCTGGTGGAAATTTGGGAGCAGTAAATGGTACCTTATCTCGAACTTGGCTATTAAATGATGTGAAGCCTACGGTGCAAAGAAGTTTTCTTGATAGGGCATTTAATGCACTAAATCCTGTGGGTTCTGCCATAGCAACAGGAACAATTGATAAAATTAAAAGACTTTAAATGAAAATAATGAGGTATTTGCTATATATTGTTTTGTTGATATGTTTTTTTTATTCGATTTTTTATATTAATCAAAGATCAGATAAAGAAACAGCAAGACTAAATAATTCTCTGAATAATAGCGTGTCATTTGAAGGAATAGCCATAAGAATACAAAAATCAACTAATCATTCATTCGGTATAATTACGCTAAAGGATGTAAGATCTAGTGTTAGTGAATTTAACAAGCAAATTAAAGGGGGTATTTATCCATATAGAATTAATGGTGATACGGCCGAATTGTATTGTACCATTTCTGCTGATAGAAAATTAGGAGATTCAGTAAAAGTGATTTCTAAAGATCTTACAATTTATTATAATCCTCAAAAAAGTAACGAGGAAGGGAGCCTTTATATTTTAACCGATCCGTATAATATAGAGTATATAAAAGAGAATACAGTATTCAAATAAAAGGAAGAAAATCAGCAAAGCTCGGTAGAAACTGGCTTTAATCCAAAGGAGATTATAGATCCATGCTTTTTGCAATTAAGACGCGCAAACATTCTGTGTTTTCGGGTACTGTAGTAAAATATCGATCAGCAATAAGAACTTTTGCTGGCGGCGGCGCTCAGGCACTTGATCTCCTGCATATGCTCGATGGTCTTTCAGTCAAACGAATCGTTCTGTCTTCCGCCTTACAGATAGTTCAGTTATATCTGGAAGGCCTGTGCGATCTGTATGGGCGCCAATCAAATTTGCGGTTTGTTATGAAAATAGTTTAACGAGTCAATTTGAAAATCGAATGTCGGTATGAGCCCTTTTTTAATAGAAATATTGATGAAATGAATAAATTATTCATCAGACCTATAAATTATAGGTCTGATGAATATGAAATGTCTATGTTTCAATTTGTTGTGTGTTTAGCTTTGGTTGGTGAAGTTCTGAAGAACTAAACAATCAAACCAATGAAAAAATATCTATTATTAATCGCTTATCTCATTCTTAGTAATTATTGTTTCGGACAGACCAATAGTTTTCCTGCCAGTGGAAATGTCGGCATCGGAACAACATCTGCTGACCAGAAGTTGACCATCAAAGGTGGAGGAATTGGTTTCGAACATAATTCATCTGATAAAAAATTATATTCTCCAATAGATGGTACCTTGGAATGGTTCACGCACAATTCGGCATCGCAACATGGATTTGCAGTTAGCCATCAAGGTTACAGAATGGTATACCTAAATACAAATGGAAGTAGTTATCTCAATGGTGGAAATTTAGGTATAGGTACTGATGCTCCACAAAATAAGTTGGACGTTCGGGAATCTAGCGATTCAAATACTTATTTGACCATTCAGAACAATACTATAGGAACAATTTTCGGTTCTGGCGGAACATCAATTGGGCTCGCTGGGACGATCACCCATCACGATTTTGCACTATACACTAACTTAACTGAGCGTATGCGTGTAACCAATACTGGTAATGTTGGTATAGGAACAGCGGATACTAAAGGCTATAAGCTTGCTGTGGCAGGGAATATGATTGCTGAGTCCGTTAAAGTGAAGTTGCAGACTGCATGGCCGGATTTTGTTTTTGCGAAATCGTATGCGTTTCCTAGCCTAAAGGAAACAGAAACTCATATTAAGGAGAAAGGTCATTTGCCCGGTATTCCTTCGGCGGCAGAAGTGAAAGCTAATGGGATTGATTTAGGGGAAATGAATGCGAAGCTTTTGCAAAAGATAGAGGAGTTGACTTTGCATTTGATTGAGCAGAATAAAGAAATCAAAGTACTAAAAAAGGAGGTGAAGCTCCTCAAGTCCAAATAAAAAGCATCATGAAGTGTTTAAAAATTATCGTTCCATTTCTACTATTTTGTCAGCTTTCCTATGGCCAGGGGAAATACACATTTCAGAAAAATTTTGTTCAGCCCAATGTTGGTGACTGGATTCAGTTTGGCCAAATCAACTATATTCCGAAAGGTGCGTTTGTCAATGTTAAGGCCTGGGCTCATTATGCGAATCAACTATTTTATCAAGAGTTTGACTTAGCGGCTACTACTTATGGGAATGTAAATCTGGAATGGGTGGAAGTTGCTCCAAAACTCACAAATGGTTATAATGGCCTCCAAAACTTTGCCCTTGATGCAAGATACAAATGTAACAATAGCTGTGCCCTGGAACTGCGGCTTAGACGTCTTCATGGTGGCGGTAGTGCTGGTGAAATTGATTTTGTCGTGGAGTCAAATGCTGTCTTTTCAGAATTAAATCTGCAGGGTACAGCAGGAGTTGTAGGTCCAGGTTATTTAGGTAACAATGGAGGATATAAATTTCCGGTTTCCAATAATACTTTTAGCGCTTCTCAGGAAGGACTGTTCGTCAACGCCAATGGTAGTGTAAGTATTGGAACCACATCTGCCAGTTCGAAATTAGCTGTAAATGGCAAGATTCGAGCTCAGGAAATTAAGGTAGAAAATGCGAACTGGCCGGACTTTGTATTTACAAAATCTTATGCCCTTCCAACCCTTCGGGAAACTGAAAAACATATTAAAGAGAATGGACACTTGCCCGGTATTCCTTCTGCAGCAGACGTGAAAATGAATGGTGTTGATCTTGGTGAAATGAATGCGAAACTGTTGCAAAAGATAGAGGAGTTGACTTTGCATTTGATAGAATTAAAGAAAGAAGTAGATAAACTTAGGAACCCAAAACGTAAATAATTATCATCACAATAAGTTATATGAAAAGTCTTTTTGTATCTGTAATATTTATCTTTTTGCTCGGGGCATATGAATCCTTTGGACAGGCAAATGAATTCTATTTTAATGGACTGGCAGATGTTTTTTTAAAATTCCCTCCCCGTGGTAGCGGTGGCCGGGCTGTGGTACATGATGTAAATAATATCTTAACGTTAAATTGTGGAGGCGACTTTTCTGGTGGAACAAAACTAGGTCCATCATTTCATGTTGCGAATAACGGGGCATTGAGTATTCCTGATGGTGCGTTATTGCGTGCTTCCGTGTATGGAACGACTGACTATTCTACAATGACGTTTGTCAGTCGTGCATGGCACACAGCACAAGGGACCAACGGTAAGGCCTTTACGTTTCAAACACATAGTGATATAGGAAATGGTGGATTTGAAGCGATGGCTATCTATTATGGTGAAAGTGGTAAAATCGTAATGGCTCATAATGGTGGAAATGTTGGGATAGGAACTACTACTCCAACGGAAAAATTATCTGTAAAAGGAAAGATCCGAGCGCAGGAGATTAAAGTGGAACATGCGAATTGGCCAGATTTTGTTTTTGCTAAGTCATATCAACTTCCAAAACTCAATGAAACAGAAGCTTATATAAGAGAAAATGGACACTTGCCCGGTATTCCATCTGCTGCGGAGGTGAAAGTCAATGGTGTTAATCTTGGGGATATGAATTCGAAACTGTTGCAAAAGATTGAAGAGCTGACCTTGCATTTGATAGAGATTAAAAAAGAAAGTGATAGGCAGCGCGAAATAAATAATTCTCTACACCAGCGACTCAACTTAATTGAACGTAATCTAAATAAATAATATGATCAAATTTAAATGTCTCCTTCTTCTGATTGTTAACGGTATCAGCGTATGTTGTCTGGCTCAATCTAATGAATTTTACTTCAACGGGGGTGCAGATGTAATCTTTCGTTACCATCCACGTGGTACTGGTGGGAGAGCTTTTGTTCATGATGATGGAAACATGCTAAGTCTCAACTATGGCGGCGATTTTTCTGGAGGAACTAAAATTGGAAATTTCTTTCATGTTGGAAATGACGGAGCCTTAACCATTCCTGATGGAGCACCTTTAAAAACATCGTTTCTGACGACTAACAATTATTCGACGATGAGTTTTGCATCCAGGGCTTGGGCCTCTGTCCAAGGGGAAAATAGAAAAGCATTCTCTTTTCTGACGCACTCTGATGTAGGACAAGGGGGATTTGAGGCGATGGCTATTTACTACGGTGAGAGTGGAAAGATAGTGATGGCGCATAATGGAGGTAATGTGGGAATAGGAACTGCTAACCCAAATGCAAAACTTGCTGTTAATGGAAATATTAGAGCTAAGGAAATCAAAGTAGAGACCGCTAACTGGCCAGACTATGTTTTTGCGACGGATTATCAGCTTCCCACCTTACAACAGACAAAGAAACACATAAGGAAAAATGGACATTTGCCGGGTATGCCGTCTGCTAAAGAAGCAGAAGCTAATGGTGTTGATCTGGGCGAAATGAATAAGAAGTTGCTGGAGAAGATCGAAGAATTAACACTGCATTTGATAGAACTTAATGAGAAGTTCGAAAATCAACAAAAAGAAATCAACAAACTAAAACACAAGTAATATGATGAGGTTTTTTCTGATTTTTTTAATGGTTGGTTGTGCTTTTAATACCCAAGCTCAAACTAATACATTTCCAGCTACTGGCAATGTCGGTATTGGAACTTTGTCGCCTGAAAACGTTGACGGCTGGGATAAGGTGATTGAAGTAAAGGGTGTCGCACATAGTAAGCTTTTGGTAACTACTTCAAATAATAATATTCAAACTGGAATGTGGTCACATGTTCTGGGATACTATGGCACATTGCCAGGCGGTTTCGTTGGTACCAAAACCGCCCATAATTTTTCAATAATAACGGCCGGGTCACCAAAAATAACTGTTTTAAGTGATGGTCAAGTAGGAATTGGAACAATTACACCAACTGCAAAGCTCGCTGTTAATGGAAATATTAGAGCTAAGGAAATCAAAGTAGAAGCGGCTAACTGGCCAGATTTTGTTTTCGCTAAGTCATATCAACTTCCAAAGCTCAATGAAACAGCAGGTTACATAAGAGAAAAGGGGCACTTGCCTGGTATTCCTTCTGCAGCAGAGGTGAAAATGAATGGTGTTGATCTTGGAGATATGAATGCGAAGCTGTTGCAGAAGATTGAAGAGCTAACCTTGCATTTGATAGAAATGAATAATACACTGAAAACTCAACAAATAGAAATCGAAAAGCTTAAGAAAAAATGATGAAAATCGTCTTTAGAATTGCGCTAATGACGCTTATCTTGCCTTGTTCAGTAAATGCGCAAATCAGGAATGATGCGGGATTAAGGGGAGATGCTGGCGCAACCTCAGGTTTCTTTGAAACTAATGCACCTGTGAATTTTCCAGCGGGCGCTACCGATTGGTGGCACCTATTGGATGTCAGGCACAGTAACACAATTAATAACATGGCTATGCAGTTCTCGGGAAGCTTTTATGATCAAAATCTGTTTTTTAGGAAAACGATCAATAATGCCTCGCAACCATGGAGCAGAATTTTATTAGAAAGAGATGGAAAAGTGGGGATAGGAACCTTGAATCCAATGTCAGGACTCCATTTAGGGGCGGGCACTACTGACCTGATTTCTTTGGGAGTAACAAATTATGGAGGCGGAAATGGCCAGGCCCTTGGAGGCATCAAAGCAGGGCAAATGCCCGGCGGAGAAGGAGGAACTCTCGAATTCCAGACTTTGCAATGGGGCGGCAATCCATACGATTTGACAACCAAAATGATATTAATGGGCAATACGGGCAATGTAGGAATTGGAACCAGCAACCCCCTGCAAAGATTGACAGTATTAATGGACGCCACGTCTAACGGAAATGGCATAGCAGTGCAAGCTGTGACTAGTCTTGGAAATGGTTCTCAGCCCGCTTTTTCCTTTTTAAATTCTACAGGAAGCCGTAGGATGTATTCATTTTTAGATATCAATACAGATACCTACAATCTGGCTAATGGAGCTAATACACCTGTCTTGACGGTCAATCAGGCTGGAAGTGTTTCTATAGGCACAATGGATGCGAAGGGATATAAGTTGGCTGTTGCGGGAAATATGATTGCTGAATCAGTGAAAGTCAAACTTCAGGGAGCCTGGCCGGATTTTGTGTTTGCGAATTCTTACAAGTTTCCAACACTTCAGGAAACTGAAGCACATATCAAGGAAAATGGTCATTTGCCCGGAATTCCTTCTGCTGCAGAAGTGAAATTGAAGGGAATTGATTTAGGCGAAATGAACGCGAAGCTATTGGAGAAGATAGAGGAATTGACTTTGCATTTGATAGAAACTGAAAAGAATAACAATCGCCAACAAATGGAGTTAGGCGAGTTACGAAAGATTATCGAAAATCTAACTGATCGTCTGGGTAGGATTGAAAAGAATTGAAAATGATAATTATATAATATGTTTGTTCGAAATAGATCTAAAATTTGTTGCTTTTTAATTGTACTTGGTTTCTTCTCAACGGAGGCAAAGGCACAGAACTCACCATTTCTCATTTGGGGAGCTGGGTTGGACGGTACAACCTACCAAACTTCCGCTGTATATTCAACTGCATCTACCGGACTTGCTCTTGAAGCACCACTCAGCTCTTCGGGATCAAAACTCCCGATTCAATTTGGTTGGAGGGGAGGGGGTGTCGCATTAAAAATTTTTCCTGATGGGAATATTGGTATTGGTACTACCGATTCCAAAGGCTATAAATTAGCTGTAGCTGGTAGTATGATCGCTGAGTCAATAAAAGTCAAGCTGCAGAGTGCTTGGCCAGATTTCGTATTTTCGAAAGCATATACACTTCCTACACTTAAAGAAACAGAAGCCCATATCCAAAAAAAAGGTCATTTGCCTGGTATTCCATCTGCTGCAGACGTGAAAGCTAATGGAGTAAATTTAGGGCAAATGAATGCTATGCTGTTGCAAAAGATTGAAGAGTTGACTTTGCATCTAATAGAAAAGGAAAAGGAAATTGATCAATTAAAGTTGCTGAAGGACAAGGTGATAGAGTTAGATCAAAAAATAATGATACTTCAGTCCAAACTGACTCCTAATGATTAAAATGATGAGAAAAGTCTTTTTACTTTTTATTCTCCTGTTTGCTTATAAATCGGAAGCCCAGAATTACAGTCCTGTATTGAATTACAATTTCAATGGAACTCCTACTTATGGTATAAAAATAAAAACAAACATTCCATTTACCCCAGCTGCACATTTGCCAACTATAATTATCGAAGGCTATAGTTTTGGACCAGTAGAGTCCATTGGTTTGATACTTAATTGGTATACGTATTCAAGTTCCAGTGACTTTTATAATGATGCATCTGGCTTTTATTTTCTAAACCCGGTTATATCTTCTTTTGGAGCTTACACTCCGGATGTATACCTGGCAGCAGAAAATGGCAAGGTGATTATCTATATTGATCAAAAGGACTATTACCAAAGGTTTACCGTGCGTGCTTATGCTCAGGGAATGTCTGAACAGAGCTCATGGTTTCAGGGCTGGACTACAGCAGACGAACCAAATACAGGTGTGAAGTCAATCTTGGTGCCGTATAAGAATAAATTTAAAGGTGATATACTACTATCTGGTAATGGGATTTGGAACTCAAGTGGAAATGTAGGGATTGGGACAACGGATACAAAAGGGTATAAGCTCGCTGTAGCTGGGAATATGATTGCAGAATCTGTAAAGGTCAAGTTGCAGGGCGCCTGGCCGGATTTTGTTTTTGCTAAGTCTTACAAGCTTCCTACGCTTCAGGAAACACAGGCGCATATTAGCGAGAAAGGTCATCTGCCGGGAATTCCATCTGCTGCGGAGGTGAAGGCTAATGGGATTGATCTGGGTGAAATGAACGCCAAGCTGTTGCAAAAGATTGAGGAGCTGACTTTGCATTTGATTGAAATGAAGAGGGAAAATCAAGATATGAAGAAAGATCTCATTCAGCTAATGGGAAAATCAGGATTTAAAAAATAAAAAAATGAGAAAATTAATTGCACTCGCATTCATATTCATTATTTGTCATACTTATTGTTTTGGACAGAATGATATGAACCAAAATGGGATCAAGTCTACTGTAATTGACCTAATTTCTACGGAAACCCAGGCCTTAAGATTTCCTATTGCTTCTATCAGTTATAATTCCCATCACTGGCAAAACGGAGGAATAGTCATGATTGAACTGTTTCAAAAGTATTTTGAAAATGGATATGCTAAATATTTTGTTGAAGTTGGATTTGGACAAGGAGGAAACTATGGTAGCGCTCCAGTATTAAAGTTAATTGAAGGAAGTGGAACCCAATATAAGCTTAAAGTAACATTGGGTAATCCAGTTGAGATGTCGTCTGAATATGGAGGATACGTTGATAAGGCTCTGCCAGTTTACGTGGATTTGAGTACGTATACCCGGTGTGTCGTCAAACTTACTTATCTTCAAACAAAGGTGGAAAACCTTTTTGAACACAATCAAATTAGAATTAATTCTACACCAGCCGGCTCTGTTATTCCTGATTTCAGCTCATCGATTATTGCCGATAATAACCTCAGTTCTTCAAAGTTGCTGATGGTTACCGGCTCAGGTTCACACTACATTCAAAATGGCAATTTAAGCATTGGAACTACGGATTCTAAGGGATACAGACTTGCTGTAGCTGGGAATATGATTGCAGAATCTGTAAAGGTCAAGTTGCAGGGCGTCTGGCCAGACTTTGTGTTTTCGAAGTCCTACAAGCTTCCAACACTTCAGGAAACGGAAAAACATGTTAAAGAAAATGGTCATCTGCCTGGAATTCCCTCAGCTGCGGAAGTACAGGCTAACGGAATTGATTTGGGAGATATGAATGCAAAACTATTGGAGAAGATTGAAGAGCTGACTTTGCATTTGATTGAAAAAAATAAAGAGTTAAAGAGTCAAGATGCACGTATAAAAAAGCTGGAAGAATTCATTTTAAAAAGATAAAACAATGAAAAAAATATTTACTCCTGTACTATTTTGGCTAATCTCTCAAGTTTGTTATGGTCAAAGCAATACATTTCCTCTAAATGGTAATGTTGGGATTGGAACGAATAATCCGCAGTATAAATTAGATATTAATGGCGTTTTACAACTTTATAATAGAGATGCTGCTTCTGCTACCTGGGATAATATTCGTATATGGGCAGAGGGTGGAAGTAGCGTAATTGAATCCAATGGAGACGAAGATGGGCTGATTTTGCGATCGAACTATGGCGGTAAAATTCTTTTGATGAGCAATGTGGGTATTGGAACGCTCTCACCATCAGAAAAACTTTCCGTCAATGGAAAAATTCGCGCGAAGGAAATTAAGGTGGAGAATGCCAATTGGCCGGACTTTGTTTTTGCAAAATCTTATGGGCTTCCTACACTCAAAGAAACAGAAAAGCACATTAAAGAAAAAGGCCATTTGCCCGGCATTCCTTCTGCTGAGGAGGTGAAAGCGAATGGAGTTGACTTGGGAGATATGAATGCGAAGTTGCTGCAGAAGATAGAGGAGCTCACTTTGTATTTGATCGAGCAAAATAGAAAGATCGAAAGACAAGCGTTGGAACTGGTAGATCAGAAAAAGCTAATCAATAAATTAATTAGAGATAAATGATATGAAATTAATTTTATTCACTATTCTAACTTGTTTTGCCGTTGCAAAACTGTCTGCTCAAACCTCTACTTCCATATTTATAAGTGGAGACAATGATAAATTTTATCCAGTATTGTTTTCTGATGTGAATTGGTTTAATAACAGGGCTACAGAAATTAGTATTGGGCGTTCAAATGTTCACTTAGATTCTGACTGGAGAGGTGCAATAATCGGTCACTTTAGATACCATACAAACAATTATGGTCATCGGGCAGAGTTTATAGATGGAACTGTTTACTCCACCACTGGAATCACATTTATCGCTGGTTGGGACGATGGAACGTTACGAAATGGAGCTCAGCAAATAGTCATATGGTTAAGAGGCGGTGGTACTACATATCATATTCATTCTTTATCCACAGTATCTGTAGTTGTTCATGATGGTGTCCAGAATGCCGTTCCATATACGGAAGGAGGCGGCCTTGTGAGGACTTATAAAACTGAAGTGGACAATTATGTAAATAACAACGGCTTGAGTAGTGCCGGTACAGCACAATATCGGGGGGCTAGTAAGAATTTCTTCATAGGAGACGTGTCAATAGGTACTACCGATTCCAAAGGCTACAAGTTAGCTGTAGCGGGTAACATGATTGCAGAATCAGTAAAGGTCAAGTTGCAGGGTGCCTGGCCAGACTTTGTGTTTACCAAAACTTACAAACTCCCGACGCTCAATGAAACAGAAGTTCATATAAAGGATAAAGGTCATTTGCCTGGTATTCCTTCAGCTTCAGAAGTAAAAACTAATGGGATAGATTTGGGGGAAATGAATGCGAAGCTGCTGCAGAAGATTGAGGAGTTGACTTTGCATTTGATTGAACAAAATAAAGAACTGAAAGCGCAACATGAAAAAAGTCTCAAGCAACAAGAGGATATAGATAATTTGAAGAAGCTTGTTTTTCCATTGAGGTGAAGGTTATGAATGTTTTATAGGTGATCACTATAAAATATTCATGTAGACTATAAATTATAGGTGTGGTGAATATGAATGGTCTATGGATCAACCGATTGGGTGAGTAGCTTTGGGTTGTGAAGTTTTCTAGAATCAAATAGCCAATCAATGAAAAAATATCTTTTGTTAATCGTTCATCTCATCCTTGTTAATTACTGTATAGGTCAGAGCAATACTTTTCCGGCTAGTGGGAATGTGGGGATTGGAACCTTAAGTGCAGATCAAAAATTAACAGTAAAAGGAGGCGGAATTGGCTTCGACCATAACTCGACAGATAAGAAGCTGTATTCTCCTGTCGATGGCACGCTGGAATGGGTGACCCATAATGGTGCTACGGAGCACGGCTTTGCAATTAGTCATCAAGGCAACAGATCTATCTATTTGAATACAAATGGAGGTAGTTATTTCAATGGTGGGAAATTAGGCATTGGCGTAAGCAATCCCCTTAACGGATTACATGTTTTTGGACTAAATGATTTTAACGCAGGCTCGATAAGGTTAGGTAATAGTGGGGCTAATGATGCTATAATCTCATATGGTTGGGATGGGGTCAGCCAGGATCTTTTTAAGATATCCAAGTTTCCTCATAACGGTTTGACAGATGGATTCGATCTTCTAACCATTAACAATAGCGGTAATGTGGGGATAGGAACAGCCGATGCTAAAGGCTACAAATTAGCTGTAGCGGGTAACATGATTGCGGAATCCGTAAAGGTCAAGTTGCAGGGTGCTTGGCCAGATTTTGTGTTTTCAAATGCCTATGAACTTCCAACGCTTCAGGAAACTGAAAAGCAAATCAGAGATAAAGGTCATTTGCCTGGTATTCCAACTGCTGCGGAAGTGAAAGCTAATGGGATAGATCTGGGGGAAATGAATGCGAAGCTGCTGCAGAAGATTGAGGAGTTGACCTTATATATTTTGGAGCAGGATAAAAGAATTGCGAAACTAGAATCTAAACAAAAATGAAAAAAGTCAAACTCTTACTAATAGTACTTTTGTGCACAACAGTCACCTATGCCCAAGTGAACGAAATTAATTTTAATCACCAGAGTTTTAGTTCGACAAGTGAGCCAAGAACTGGAATTAATGCAATGTCTTTGCGCATGCTCGATAATTATGGTAATGGTGGCCCATCGCAATTCGGAACCGTACTTGAATTATATGGTAAAATTGGCCATCAAACTAGTCAGCTTCATTTTGGAGGTTGGGATAATTCTAAGATCCGTTATAGAGAAGCATTCTATAATCAAAATACTTGGTCGCCCTGGATTACAATGTTGGATTCTAAGAATGATGTCCAGTCGGATGGTAATTTGCTGATTGCTGGCGTCGGAAATAGCCTCATCAGTGGTAATCTGGGTATAGGGACATCTTCTCCAACTGAACGCTTAGCCGTCAATGGCAAGATCCGTGCGAAGGAAATTAAGGTTGAAAATGCGAATTGGCCTGACTTTGTTTTTGCTAAATCATATGCTCTGCCAACGCTAAAAGAAACTGAAAAGCATATTAAAGAAAAGGGGCATTTACCGGGTGTTCCATCTGCTGCAGAAGTTAGAGCTAATGGAATAGATTTGGGCGAAATGAATGCGAAGTTGTTGCAGAAGATCGAGGAGTTGACTTTGCATTTGATTGGGATGAAAAAAGAGAATGAAAACCTAATTAAAAGGTTAGAAAGGTTAGAAAATAAAAAATAAGATATGAGAAAACTTTGTTTGGTGCTTTTTCTTGTGGTTGTATGCGTGAGTAGCGTGTCAGCACAGAATTACGACAATATCCTCAATTATAATTCCAATAGTACCCCTGTTAACGGCGTTAAGATAAAGACAAATCTTCCATTTGTTCCTGATGCAGGGATGCCAACGATAAGCATAAAAGGATATAACTATGGTAATTCGGATCCAATAAATTTGACTTTAACATATTACGTTTGGTACAGCGGAACATCTGGAGATCCAAGTAATTACTATTTCCATAATCCTAAAGTATCATCTTCCGGATCATACACCCCTCAAATCTTTCTGTCTAACGAGTCTGGTAAAGTTGTTATATGTATCAATGATTTGGGCTACTGTCAACGGTTTACAATAAGTGCATTTGGACAAGGTTATAATGAAACGCCTAGCTGGTTTCAGGGATGGACTGTATCGGATGAATCAGCCAATGGAACAAAAATTACAGAAGTTCCTTATCGCAATAGATTTAAAGGCGAAGTTTATATGCCTGGAGATGGTATATGGAATCCTTATGGTAACGTAGGTATAGGCACATCTTCTCCAACCGAGCGCCTCTCTGTCAATGGTAAAATCCGTGCTAAGGAAATTAAGGTTGAAAATGCCAATTGGCCGGACTTTGTTTTTGCTAAGTCATATGCGCTACCAACGCTTCAAGAAACCGAAGCTCACATCAAAGCAAAAGGCCACCTACCAGGGATTCCGTCTGCTGCGGAAGTGAAAGCTACTGGAGTGGATCTGGGGGATATGAATGCTAAGCTATTGCAGAAGATTGAGGAGCTTATGCTGTATACCATTGAGCAAAACAAGAAGATAAACAAACTTGAAGGAATTATAACACGCAATAAACTAAAGTAACATGAAGCATTATTACTTATTACCAATATTAGTTTTATTATCTTTAATTTCAGTTGCGCAGACAAATACCTTTCCTCCTGTTGGTAACGTAGGTATAGGGACTGGTAGTCCCCAAAGTAAGTTACATATTTATCAAAGTGCTGCAGATCAGCCCGGTTTAATTATACAAGGAAATACAATTAATACAGACTTTGCCCAGCATTCCATTGCAATAACTTTAGATGGTGATTATGGAAATGCAACAGGTAATTATTCACAAATAAGAAGTTATAGTAATTTATATCATAGTTGGGGAAGCCAGTTGGCATTCTATACAACATCATCGAGTATATCAAACACATTGGTTGAAAGAATGAGAATTGGTGCTGACGGTAATGTCGGTATTGGAACGCTTACTCCAAATGAGAAGTTAGCGGTAAACGGGAAAATCCGTGCCAAGGAAATTAAAGTAGAAAATGCCAATTGGCCGGACTTTGTGTTCGCTAAGTCATATACACTCCCTACACTTCAGGAAACGGAAGCGCACATAAGAGAAAAGGGGCATTTGCCAGGTATACCGTCTGCTGCGGAAGTGAAGGTTAATGGCGTCGATTTGGGTGAGATGAATGCAAAGCTGTTGCAGAAGATAGAGGAGTTGACTTTGCATTTGATAGAGATAAAGAAGGAGTCTATCATTCAAAAGGAGCAAAATGCTAAGGAAATCGATTTGCTGAAAAAAGATATAGAAAGACTTAGGGCCAAATTATAAATAGCATGAAGAAAATAATTTTATTAGGCATAATGCTAGCTTGTATAACGTCTTTACAGGCTCAGCAGACAGTACAGCAAACAATTTCAATACAATCAAATCAAGTAAATTCTACTCAAATAGTCATGTACAAGGAAGATAATAGCAATTACTATAACCTGGTATCTAACCTTGGTGGCTTTTCAATTTATGATAGCAATAGTGCGAGTTATCGTTTTCATATACATGCAAATGGAAATGTTGGGATTGGAACTACTTCGCCTGGTTCTAAATTGGCGGTCAATGGTAATATCCGAGCAAGGGAAATCAAAGTTGAGAATGCCAACTGGCCGGACTTTGTGTTCGCTAAGTCTTATACACTCCCTACGCTCCGGGAAACGGAAGCACACATAAAACAAAAGGGGCATCTGCCAGGCATTCCATCCGCTGCGGAAGTAAAGACTAACGGAGTAGATCTAGGGGATTTAAATGCTAAGCTTTTAGAAAAAATTGAAGAATTGACTTTGCACTTGATAGAAAAGGAAAAGCAAATTGAGAAGCAAAACAGTCTTCTTAAAGTGGTGGAGGATAAAAATCAGGATTATGAAAGCCGTCTGAATTCAATCGAGCGATTACTGAAAGACTTAAAGGTTAGACAGTAAATTTAAGTCAAGTATTTTCAAGCCTATTTTAGCACAAGCCCTCCTTTACGAGGGCTTTTTTTACTGGTTATAACCTAAGTGAATAATTTATAGGTAATACCTATAAATTATTCATATAGACTATAAATTATAGATGTGGTGAATATGAAATGTCTATGTGTCAATTGGTTGTGTGAGTAGTTTTGAGTTGTGAAGTTCTAAGAGAATAAACAGCCAAATCAATGAAAAAATATCTTTTATTAATCGCTTATCTCAGCCTTGGTAGTTATTGTATAGGGCAGACGAATACTTTTCCAGCTAGTGGGAATGTGGGGATAGGAACGAGTACTCCAAGTGCTAAACTACATGTTGCCGGTGAGACGAAAACCAGTTTCATCTCCCTAGACGAAGGATCAACCTTGTTAGGGTATTTAGGCCGGGGCTTGGCTATAACAGGTGCATGGCACGCTCATCCAGATGCTTTAACACTAAATTATCAAGGAAGAGATTTTATTATAGGTGGCTGGAGTAAAACAAGCAGCACTTGGATGGGACCGTCGCTCTTTATCGATTCTGATAATGGAAATATTGGAATAGGAATGACAATCCCCTCTGAGAAACTTGCTGTGAATGGTAAAATACGCGCGAAGGAAATAAAAGTTGAAAATGCAAACTGGCCAGACTTTGTATTCGCGAAATCATATGCGCTGCCGACCCTCAAAGAAACAGAAAATCATATCAAAGAAAAGGGGCACCTACCTGGAATTCCGTCTGCTGACGAGGTAAAAGCCCATGGGATAGATCTGGGGGATATGAATGCCAAGCTTTTACAAAAGATCGAAGAGTTGACTTTGCATCTGATTGAAAAAGATAAAACAGAAAAGAAACATGAGGAAGAGATCAGATTGCTTAAACAACAAGTAGCCGAAATAATAAACCAGATTAAACAATGAGAAAGATTCTATTTTTAGCGCTACTTATTGCGCTGTCTGTGCTTGTGAAAGCTCAGACGCCTACTCACATCGCAACGTTTCCAGGAATTACTTATGTCTATATCGGGAGTCTGGTCCAGGCCAGCAATTCATCAGCAAATTCACAGAAATTGGTGGTTAAAATTTACGGTGCAGGTTGGTATTCTGGCTCAAATGGCGAAACAACACTTTACATCGCAAATCGAGAAGGACTTACGGTAAAAGAGGTTAGCCAAGGAACTTCCATTTCGGGCTGGATAAGCTTAAAGGCATACCAGAACGGAACGAATACGGATTTTTATCTTGTAGCCAATCCATTACAATACACTTCTTTCGCAGTAAGCTCTTATTCATTTGGCTATACGCTCACACCGCAGTACGTCACGATAACAACTCAAAATACAGTTCCGACAACAACAGATATCACATCATCATTTGAATCGAAACCATATTTTATAACTACTGAAGGTGGCAATATCGGGATAGGTACTGCAGATCCGAAAGGCTACAAACTGGCTGTAGCGGGGAACATGATTGCCGAGTCAGTAAAAGTTAAGCTGAAAGCCGCCTGGCCAGACTTTGTTTTTGCCAAATCCTATGCGTTGCCAACGCTCAAAGAAACAGAAAGCCATATCAAAGAAAAGGGTCACCTGCCTGGAATACCTTCCGCTGCGGAAGTCGAAGCTAATGGAATTGATCTTGGAAATATGGATGCCAAACTCCTTCAAAAGATCGAAGAGTTGACGCTTCATTTGATAAGGCAGGAAAAAGAAATCCAAGAACTCAAACAAAAGATGGAATCAAATAAAAAATCTACAAATCACTAATTGATATGAATCTAAAACTCTCATTTTTCTGTATGCTCCTGATCCTGGGTATGCAGAACAGCTGGGCACAGGTATCCTTTAATAAGCGGGTGCTGGGTAGCATCGGATCCACACCTAAGGCAGGCGACTTTCTGAATAGTGCAAGCCTTGACAATGTGGACATGACCACGGGAACGCTTAAAGTGGGAATCCCGCTTTATGAAATTAAGGTAAATGACATATCTGTACCGATCATGCTCAATTATACTGCGCTGGGCCTCAAAGTAGGCCAGGATGCCGGCATAGTTGGTATGGGCTGGGAATTTAGTTCCGGAGGAAAAGTATTTACCAATGTGATCGGAAAAGCTGATGATGCATACCCTGGAGGAATAATCAGTAATAGCATCCCTGATAATTTCAACTTCAATGTATATGGTGAGAAAGAGAAACTCCAGGACATCATAGATGGAAAGCTCGATAACGGGTGGGATGTTTACAATTACGTACTTCCAAATGGGGGAGGGTCGTTTACACAAAATGGGCTTACTTTTCCTTATGATCCCTTAGTGCGCATAGATGGACCGAACCGGATTCAAACTACGGATGGATTAATCTATAATTTTAGCATAGGGGATAGAAAGAAGATCTCCAAGGTTAATTTTTATCAAAAAACCGGCATAGGGGAATTGGGGTATGTTTCGGGTGGCGTCACTGACCTCAATCCGGTATATTCTCCGGATTACGATGTTGACCAGATTGTCTCTACCCGCTTTAGAGATACGGTTTTCTTCAAATACAACTCCTATAACAGCGGCAACTCATCTGACATGTTGAGGCTCAGTGCAAAAATGCGGTTGACAAGTTCGGAGTCAATGAACCTGTACCGCAACGTGAGAACGGTAAGCCAGACAAACGGAGGTATAAGTCCCAGTTTAGATGACAGGTATTATGACCTCACGGAGCCTTCTCTTTCTCAGACCAGGACCGAATACGTGCAGCATAGCACGCCCAAATCTATCCATTTCACTGGTGGGTTCATCACTTTTGACTATTACAATGATGCCCAGGGACGTGATGCCATGCAAAATATGCGCATTTTTAAGATATCCGGTGCAGACACTTCAATGGTTCAGCGGTACCACTTTAAATACCGTTTGGATATTTCTAAAGCCTATTACCTGGAATTTATTGATATCTATAACAGCGTTAATGCTTTTCAGGGAGCCTGGGAATTCAGTTACAACGGTCAGTTGCCCATTCCCCCTTCTGAAGACAGTAAGGCCAGGGACAGATGGGGATTTTATAACGGGGCAACTACTAATAAAACGTTGCTGGAAAATCCCTACGAGAATATGGCATTAAACCATCACATGCATCACCCATTCAGGGGGAGCTCAGGTATCAATGATATATTTCTAAATTATACACGTCCTGAGAATCAGGAGTACTATGGGCTTCATAACATTTACAATGGGAGCTATCACATCAATTTCGCTAACCGCAATTATTCTTTCAATCATGCTTCGCTGGGTATCCTTACAAGGGTGCAAACCCCTACTGGCGGAAGCTATTATTACAAATATGAGCCCCATAGATTTACCTATCACCCCGTGATCGGGCAATCCCATCAGACTGCCATAACATCTGGTGGTGGAATAAGAATAAAATCCATAGAAAAACGCATGGGGCATACCTCCTTACATTATGGGCTTTCTGATAAAGTAGTGGTGAAACGTTATGACTATGGTAGTGCTCGTTATGATGGCTATCGCTCGGATCTTACGACTGCAGGGTATGGTGTGGTTACTATCCCGGGAAATGTCCTGAAAACCAGATCTGCATATTACAATGCCTTTAATACATTGCCTACCTTTATAGCCAACATTACCCTATTGTCCCATCCGGTCAATGATATGGTGCAATATGGTGGCAGTTATGGTGTTTACAGCTCGGTGACCGAGAGTCTGACAGGTGAACTTGACTCCACGAATACGGTTGGTAAAACTATTTATTACAGCGAGTTGCCTTCTTCGCGGGATAGTGAGTTTACTTATGGTAGCGTATGGCAAATTGATGAAATTAATCTGCCATTTATGTCCTACAATCCAGGGGTGAGGAAGGCGGAGGTAGTTGGAGTAGAAGGAATCAGGAAATATGCTGCTAAAGGTTCAGGTGAATTTCAACTTTTGGAAGAGACCTTATACAAGTTTAAGGAATTTAAAGCACCACAGGATAAAAAGTTGATGTCCTTCTTTGGGACCATAACAGGGCAAATGCATGGACCCATTCCTGCACCACCCGGAGCGGAAATTGTAGATCTTCCATACCCAATGACCGGTTCAAGTGCATTCGTTTACAACTATCTCGCTTCTACTCATAGTGTTGATCCAAAAATGGACTATTTGACCAAAACCAGTTTGTTACCAGAAGGTACCACGCTTGACTTTGAAGGAAAGTATTATTACTTACTATTAAATCTCAATGAATATTCCAACTGCTTTAAGAAAGAGCAGGATATCGTTACGATCCATGCTGATGGTGGCGGACTTGTGCATGATCAGCTCAGGACCCACTATTTTTATGAAAATCCACAACACCTGTTGCCTACCAAGATTGGTAAGCTCAGTTCGAGGGGCGACTCTACGTTCACCAGAATCCGATATCCGCAGGATCTCAGTTCCAGTTCATTTGTTGGGGAAATGATCAGTACGGGAATTGGTCTGGATCAGCCGATTGAGGAAATGTTTACCTATAAGACGGGGCGTGACCGGTATAGCGAATGGATGCAGCACTACACGCTGAATACGTTTAAATTTGATAATGGCGGTCTATTGCCGCATAAAATCTTCAAGAACTCCTATCCCTTATATTGGACGGCGATTGCCGACATAGATCATCCAACTGATGTGATCGAACTGCAAATGAATCCTAAACTGAAAGTCCAGGTGAGTTACGATCAGTACAATAAAGGTAATGTGACGCAGTATAAAGAGTTGGCATCAGCAGATAATGCGGTACTGTGGGGTTATAACGATCAGTACCCAATAGCAAAAGCGAGTAATGCCAGAATCACAGATATCGCCTATAGTAGTTTTGAAAACAAAGATAAAGGCAACTGGTCTTATACCGGTACCCTACTTGCTGATGAAAGCAGCCCCTCTGGCCGCAAAGTTTATAACCTTTCATCCGGAGCGATAAGTAAAGCCATTCCTGAGCCTAAAGATAAATATGTGGTATCCTACTGGTATAAAACGGGCAGTACGGTAACGATCAGTGGCGGTACGGTAGGCGCCGAAGTAGTAAAACACAGCAAGGGCGACTGGGTGTATGCAGAGCGTGAAATCAGCGGGGCTATCGGCACGGTAAATATCTCGGGTTCCGGCAGATTGGACGAGTTGCGGCTGTATCCTGCAGATGCTCAGATGAGTAGTTATGTGTATGATCCAAGGCTGGGCGTTACCTGTGTCTTTGATGTAAACGGAAAAGCGCAGTATTATGAATACGATGAAAGTCAGCGCCTGGTCAGGGTCAGGGACATGAACGGGAACAGCGTAAAAGCATATAAATACATAATCGGCTCAGCAAACCAAGACGACGAACTATGAGAAATCTAATCCATAAATTTTTTCAGGCATTCCTCTACATATTGTTGCCACTTGCCTGGCAGGAAAGTGCCGGGCAGCAACATAAGGAAGTATTGACTTATGAAAATCAAAAGGAGATGACTGCCACTGGCAGCATCACTTTCAAGCCGGGTTTCAGCATACCGGCAGGCACAAATTTCAGGGCTTATATCAGTACAAACCCTGGAATGAATGTGGGCACGAAGTTGAAGCCGTCCATGAATGCGGTGGTGAGCTATACGGCTAAAGTTCCGGGACTCATAGAATTGTCCGATACCACACATGGGATCAATCAGGTAGATGTGGAAGTGCAGACACTGGATCATTTTGGCAGATTGAAAGAAACACAAAGTATAAAGGCTGCGCCGAATTTCAGAGACATTATCCAGTTGACGCAGTACGATCTGTGGGGCAGGGAAAATATCAAACACCTTCCTTACGCCTATCCCACAGGAAATACAAATTATGCACAACTCGGCTATTCCGTTATAGCTGATAGTTACTATGGCGAGTTTGGAGAGCGTTCTGGTTCCATTGCCCTGAACGCCAATCCCGCGTCTACAACGATTTTCGATGATTCTCCTCTGGGCAGGGTTTATGAAGTACGTTCTCCCGGAACTGGAGGGAGTGTAAGAACGAGGATGGCCTATTCGACTGGGGATAATGTACTCAAGTACAGGATGCATGACAATTTTATATTTCTGGATTCTGTAAATTTCCTTTATCACACGGGCTTAATCAAGAAGACCGTCATCACCAATGAAAATGTAGGAAATGATGAAGACGGAACAATACACGAATACCGTGATCTGGATGGTAATTTAATAGAAAGGAGGGTCTTATATAGACTACCCGATGGAGGTCTTGCGGCTGCGAATACAAGTTATGTTTATGATGGGCGAGGTAATTTATGTTTCGTGCTGCCTCCGAACGCAAGCTATAGTCAGCCGGGTCCTGTAAACCAGACCATGCTGGATAATTACGCTTATCAATATCATTATGATAGTGCGAACCGGTTGGTGAGGAAGAAGTTGCCGGGAAAAGGATGGGAGTTCATAGTGTATAATAAGTCTAACCAAGTGGTGATGACACAAGATGCTGTTCAGCGCAATAAGACCCCACAGGAATGGAATGTGATCAAGTACGATGCGCTGGGCAGGACGGTAATGACGGGGATCTACCAGCATTTAGGTGTGGCCGGAGGGTTGGATTCCTTAAATAACATTCAGGGCAGGGTGGATAGGCAGAGTAAGGAATGGGAGAGCAGAACCAGCACAGGAAATGGCTATACCGGCAATACCTATCCTTCCGGTTCAGTGACGACAATGAGCCTGAACTATTATGACGATTATAACTTTCCTGGGGGAAACCCATATCCCTATGCGGGGGCAGAGGTAAGTAAGATGACCAGGGGCATGCTGACGGGCAGTAAGGTGAATGTGCTGGGAACTTCAAACCTGCTTTGGACAGTCAATTATTATGATGAAGATGGCCGGGCGGTGAAGAATTTCAAACAGCATTATAAAGGCAATGCGCTGGTGGCGGGCAACTATGATGAGATCAGCAGCAGTTATGATTTTACGGGCAAGGTGACCAGCACTACCCGGAGTCATAAGGTGGCAGGGGCAGAGCAGTTGAAGGTGCTGAACGAGTACAGCTATGACCATAGGGGCAGGAAGATCAACAGTTGGGAAACGATCAATGCGCAGCCGAGGGTGCTGGTCGCGCAAAATGAGTATGATGACATGAGCAATGTGTACCGGAAAAAGCTGCATTCTACGGACAATGGGGCGAGCTTCCTGCAGACGATTGCTTACAACTATAACGATCGTGGCTGGCTGGCCCGGGCACAGGCGCCTAAACTGGATGTAAAGCTGCGTTATTTTGACCCGATCAATGGGGCTAAAGCTCAGTATAATGGAAATATCTCGGAGTTTGAATATACCGGGGAGCGTAGCGGAAACCGCTCGTTTAAATACAGTTATGATGCTTTTGACCGGTTGACTAAGGCTGATTATAGTGGAGGGACTGAACTGAACGAGGAACTGGCTTACGATCTGGTGGGCAACATCACTTCGCTGAAGCGGGGTGCAGCTACGGCTACTTTGTATAATTATACGACGGGCGGTGCGGGCAATCAGTTGCGGAGTGTATCTGGAGGCCTGGCAGGCAGTTTTACCTACGATGTGAACGGCAGTATGCTGATGGACGGTACCAGGGCTGCTACGCTGACCTATAACCAGTTGAACCTACCTGCTACGGTGACACGCAGCGGAGGAAATGCGAGTTACCTGTATGATGCTTCGGGGAGTAAGTTGCGTTCGGCGCAGGGCAGTGACACGCGGGAGTACATCAGCGGGATCCAGTATACAAATAATGCTTTAGATTTTGTGGCAACGGAAGAGGGGCGTGCAGTTCGGAACCCATCTACAGGGGTATACAAGTATGAGTACAATCTGAAAGACCATCTGGGCAATGTTCGGGTGACTTTTGACAAGTTCAATGATACGGCCAGGGTGATCCAGGAGGATGAGTTTTATGCTTTTGGGTTGAATGCGCCAAAGTATTTGTTGGGTGATAAAAATCGCTATCTTTATAACGGCAAGGAATTGCAGGACGTTCTTTCAAATGAGTATGACTACGGGGCAAGGTTCTATGACCCGGTGATAGGGAGATGGAGTGTGGTGGATCCGCTGGCGGAGAAGTTTTTTGGATTGAATCCCTACAACTATACAGATAACAGCCCTATAAATAATATTGATCCTGATGGGATGGAAACGTATTATGGCGCCGAAGCACAGGCAGTATTTGGATATTTTCAGCGGCGGGAGCAATTTATATATGATAATTTTGGGCCTGGTGATCCGAAAAAGAAAGCCGCGAAGTTAGGGGAAACCTATATTATGGGGCTGGCTGATGCGATGAAAGATACCAGAGATCAATTTATGAATAATTTTACTGTCGAAGGGTATCTAAATACGACAGCTAACATTTTCACATTTGGTGCATTAGATAGTTATAATCTGATTGAAGGCAGCGTAAAAGTTGCTCAAAATGCCCCAAATTATACTTCTGAAGATTATGTTTACGGAGCAGGAGTCATTACAGCTAAGGCAGCCGAAATATATTTAACGAAGCGTGTAGGTGGCAAGGTTTCAAAAGCCTTAGACTTCAAGTTAAATAATGGCTTTGGAGTGTTTGGCAAGAAAGGTTTAAAAATAGGAAATTATAAAATACATGCCCTTCACGAAAATGGAAGTGTAGAAGGAGGAACCTATTTTTCAGTTAAGCAACAAAAACAGGGTGGGAATATGTTGAGATTTGATAAGGGGAGCGATCACATTACCAAGGAAATGGGGTATCATTCTACCTTTAGATTTAATTTTGGAGGAAACACATATGGTGGTAGTCGTCAATTCCCGGTATCTGCTCCGTTTCAATTTTGGAAATACAAACAGAAATGAAAAATATAAACATACAAATTCATAAGCCGAATCTTATTTCTATAATGGATCTCCAAGGTAAGTTGGATATTAGTGATTTTAAGTGGAAGGAAATATTTGCTCATTTTTCAGATTCTACCAGCGCCGTTTATTTTTATGGGTTATGGGCTGATTATGTAGATGAAGAAGTTGTCAAAAATATTCATTTTGTAGCTGAGGAAGTTTTATTTCAAGAACAAGGCTACGAATATGTCTTGTTTTCCATTAAATACGCCAATCTGAGTCTCAGTATGAATTTATTGAGTAAAATATGGGAAGTTTATGAAGCCCCTAGTTTAATTTTTTCAAGTCGGAAAGAAGATTTAGGTCTTATAAAAGCGACTTTAATGGATCGGTTCCAGTACGATAATCTCTTCAGATGTGTAAAAGGATTGGTGATGTTTTTTCAAAAACATGAAGATAACGTTTTATGGATTGCAGCAGATGATGATTTGACTGTTTTTACTGAAACATTATTTGAAAAACCTTAAATAGTTTGTTTGCTGGGCTTGAACCTTGGATTGGATAAACTCGTTAAAATGGTCCCGTGTCGCCAATTTGAATTGGTTCCATTTGGTGTCTGAAATCAAAAGGTTAACCTGATTTTTAGATTTTTCACCCAAAAGCCTTTTTTTGCGCACCTTTTAAATTTTGGAGATATAAAAGAAAATAATATGAGTAGCTTAGATATTGTAGTTCACGATGCAATCACTGTTTCAATAAAAGATCTTGATCATAATCTAGATATAGCTGATTTCAAATGGGACAAGCTAATTGATCTGCTTCGTGTTGAATGTCAGCTTGTATTTTTTTCAGGGTTTAGATTAAGTTATGAAACCAATCCAAATGAAATTATCGATTATGTGGCTGAGGAAAGGTTGTATATCAAGAATGAAGGTGAATCGATTGAAAAAGTCCTCATACGTGTAAAGGAGATAAATGTATTTAACAGAGCCTTGTTGAGTAAGCTATGGAAGGCCTATGATGCGCCATCTTTAATCTTTTTGATAAAAAAGGAAAATGAACAGGATTTAGTAGATTGTATGAGCTTCTACCAATTTGGTTTGGAGAGTTTGAGGCGGGTTCCGGGAATTTATGATTTATCTCAGGATTATGAGGCAGACGTTTTGTGGATTCACAGCAATGTAGATATGACTCCTCTACTCCATAAATTAAAGTCATGAGCTGGGAGGATAATCTCAGATTGATACTGAAGATAAATTTCTTCTTTCAAAACACATTTTAATGATGATTCAGTTGTTGAATCGATTAAGCAAAAGGCCTATCAGGAGAATACCTGCTTGGTATTATTGAAGCGACATTTGAAAAGACAAAAAATGGGATAACTGGAAATCGATTGGATAAACCATACCATATTGATCCCCAATCGCCAAACTTGAAATGATCCCTTTTTGTGTTTAAAATCAGGTTGTTATATTGGTAGCTTGCAATTGGCGGGAAGAGGTCAGTTTAATTGGTTTTCCCACGTATTATAATACTTATTTTCAGGTATTATGCTGCTGAATAGTTTAATATTCTGGTAAATAAGTGTTTTAATTCTCATTTAGTGGAATATTAGAAAATATATCACTATTTTTGGGTATATAAGAATTATAATACGCATGGACTTATCTGAAATTGGCATTTATATTAAAGAGAGACGGGTTGAACTTAACCTGAGACAGGAAGATTTATCTGAAATGGCTGGTATTAATATGAAGACGATTCAGCAAATAGAATTAGGTACTGGCAATCCATCATATCAAACATTTGCAAAATTATTCAATATCCTTGGACTAAGGCTAACCGTTGATATCAACCATCCTAAATAATGAAGAGCGGAGCTGTATATTACAATGATTTGCTTGCAGGTTATCTGGAAAAGCATGGTTCGGAAGATTACGTGTTTCAATATGAAGATGCATATTTTCTAGACCCGGAGGCGAGGCCAATCAGTCTTACATTTCCCAAGAACCAACAGATCTATAGGAGTACAAAATTATTTGCTTTTTTTTCGGGATTGTTGTCCGAGGGTATAAACAAAAGAATACAATGCAGACTGCTGAAGATTGACGAAAATGATGATTTTACCCGCTTGATAAAGACAGCAGGTGGCGATACGATTGGAGCAATAACGATAAAAGAAATATGAAATGCCCAGGATGTTACAAAGAAATTGAAGAAGGATATTGCCGGTCATGCCGTAAGCGCTTATTTGATGGTAAAAATGTTCCCATTCTACTCGATTTTGAGACCCCGAAAGACAAAAATCTGAAACAATATCAGGAGAAAACAATGCGATTATCTATTTCTGGTGTTCAGTTGAAATATTCTCTAAAATTGGAAGGAAATAGATTGTTGCTTACTGAAACAAATGGTCAATACCTATTAAAACCAATACCTCCCACTGTAGAAATAGAAAAGAACGATCAGGCTCCTGAAAATGAACATCTGACTATGCAAATTGCTGCTCAGATTTTTGGTATTCCTACAGCTGAAAATGCTTTAATCTATTTCCAGGATGGGTCCCCGGCTTATCTAACCAAAAGGTTTGATTTGAAATCAGACGGTCAGAAATATCTTCAAGAAGATATGGCGCAGTTAAGTGGACGGACAAGGCAGATCAGTGGTGAAAACTTTAAATATGAAGGTACTTATCAAGAGATCGGAAAACTGATCAGTACACATGTGGCTGCGGCATTACCTGCAATTGAAACTTTTTTCAGGGTGGTACTGTTCAATTATCTTTTTTCAAATGGAGATGCCCACCTCAAAAATTTTTCTCTGATTGAGACAGATCGAAAGGATTATGGCTTTTCAAAAGCATATGACTTAATGTCTACTGTATTGCACACTCCGGGAGAAATACCGACTGCACTGGAATTATGCGAGGAAGATATGGAGAACGAATTTTTTGGTAAATATGGGATGTATGGTCAACGGAGTTTTAGAACGTTGGCAGGAAAGCTTGGAATTTTACCTATACGTGTGGAAAGGATATTTAATCAGATGCTCTCTTCGAGAGCTGCTGTCATAGACATGATCAACAATTCTTTTCTCTCAAATGGAGCGAAGGATATATATATATATAATTATCAAAGACGCCTTGAATTTATGGGTATGACTGAGCGCTTAATCATAGATGCAATCGAACCGGGTGTTAAGCATATCCCGACACATCGGAAAGTCAGACTCCATTTACCAAGGTCAGTAGAACTCACAGGAAACTTTGTGACAAAGTTGGAAAACAATAAGTACAAATTTCTTGATGATAAAAGTAACTTAGAAACGGTGATCGAGGGAGAAGAATTGTATGCTGTTACTGCCATCTAAGTGTTGGTGTTTTTACTCATGTAAACCTTATTGGTGGATTTCAGAGATAGTGGTTCTTCCCCACTTTTGGTGGTATAATAAAACCTCAGTCGAATCACAATCAACTATGTTCGCAGAATTCCCATTTAAGGACGATTTTTCTATTCAATTTTACCTTTAATACTTCTGACCACCAAAACTGGGGAAGAGCCAGTATTGCCGAAACCTCCAGTTATATTTTCGGTTACGTAAAATGGCTTATTTAAATCATTTTATTCCATTAGACATTTCGAAAGAACTTCATTAAATTAAACAAAATTTAAATTAATGAAGCTCCTAAATTATACCCTCATTCTGCTGTTTTCTTCCTTAGGCGCCTCCGCGCAAGTCATTGATATTTTCAGTTGGAAAGAAATTGAAAATTCAATAAGGTCGAAGACGCATTTAGAAGAAACCCTTAGGGAAGTCAGCAGGGAAAAAGAAAAATTTGCACAGGCAGGTGATGACCTTTCCTTTTCGCGTTGCTGGTATTACACCATGCTCATTAGAGATTTGAAAACTGAAGATAGCCTGTATTTTAAAAACAGTAGTTTTATCGACAGCCTGCTCAGCGATAAAAAATCTTCTGCCCAACTTAAAAATGTGTTGCACCTCATGCAGGCCAGAAGATTATTGCTGTTCGATCAAAAAAACTTAAAATTCAAGCGCAGCACCTATGGAAAAAAGGAACTCAATCCGAACTATGGGGCGATGAGTGTGCCGCAACGAGATAGCCTGATCCGGTATCATTTTGACAGGGCTGCCCAAATGAATATCCCCCTTCGGAAAAAAGACGACATCAAGTGGTTGTCATCTGATGCAGCGAAATTGTTGTTTAAAGCTGATCTGGCAGATATTGCTTTTGCCGAACGGATCGGATTTGAATCACGAAAAGCGCAGACGCTCAGGTTGTCCCCGGCTGATCTTCAGCAATTAATTAGTTGTGATGCTTCCAGATTTCTGACAACCCTGCCGCAAGCACTGGATAGCTCCCATATTGATTCCAAACTCATGCAGACTTACCTGGCATGGATGGACAAACATCGTCAGGATACAGAAAAGGTACAGTACATCCAGTTGTTGATCAAATACTACCTTTATACACAAAGGTCTGCGGAATTAGCTGAGGCGTGGGCCAGCTTTCTAACACTTAACGTCAGCTCCGCGCTAGAGACGGTGAGGGCAACATCTGCATTTTATTTGTTTCAGTACTACTATTACCAGGGTATTCAATACGGGCGACAGTTTGAAACGAGATATAAAGGGCAGTTGGAGCAGGCAGTTCAGCTTTACACGCGACATCAGGATGTGCTCGGTAAGTTTCCGATTTATAAAGAGGAGCTGGAGCGCTTGCTTAAAAAAATTAAAGCGGCGGAGATGGACATTTCCATGAATGACCTGCATATGTCCGCTAACCCTATTATGTTAACGCTTAGGTATAGAAATGCACAGAAGTTTAACTACCGCATCGTAAAAATCGGTGTCAATGAAGTAATCCCTTCATTAAAACCAGAGCGGATACGATCCTTGATGGCCAAATCTGCTGTTCGTGATTCCAGCATCAACTTGCCCTCCAGGATAGATGATCATGATAAACATGCCCTTTACCTGAAACTGGACAGTTTGCCCCTGGGCATGTATAATCTGGTGTTTTCCGATGCGGAGATTACCGACAAAGACAGTCCGGATCTGTTGGACTATATGGAGTTTCAGGTATCCAACCTGTCTGCTGTGAACGCGGCAGACAGGTTTATCGTGTTGAACCGTAAAACCGGCTTTCCTATAAAAGATGTACAGGTGAGGGCGACTTATAAAATCCGCAGCAAAAATGCCGCTTCCATTGCTGGTCCTGTTTCTGCTAAGCTATTTAAATCTGACAAAATGGGTTTTGTAGCTACCGGAATGAAGGAAGCTGAGGAAATCATGCTCATCTCAGGTATAGATACTTTATTGCATGATTTCCGTCCATCCGATAATGATTTGCCATATGATTCCTATAATACTGAAGACTATGATGACTTGGATGAGTTTTATGACGAACATGCTCAGCTTCGCGTTTATACAGACCGGGGCATTTATCGTCCGGGGCAAAAAGTCCAGTATAAGGTGGTATTACTGACCAAAGATGCAGTTACAGGTCAATACACCATTTTTAGCAAAGCGAACAATAAATACTTCAAAAAATGGCTCAGCGAAAATGAACCCTTTCTGGAACTGAGAGATCCTAATCATCGACTGATCGATAGCATCAGGCTGGAGCCGGATCATTATGGCAGTTTTTCCGGCACTTTTCTTATTCCTAAAAATGCCCTGACTGGTAACTGGTCCATAGCTGGAGATTTACTGGATAGTGAAAACAGTGACTTTCAGGTAGAAGAATACAAACGCCCCACGATGGAAATGACCATGGAAAAACCTGTCGACACTCCTCTGCCAGGTGAGCCTTTTGAGTTGAAGCTAAAAGTAAAATCACTCAGTGGAGCCGAACTAAATCGGGTAAAGATAGCTTATCAGGTATCCAGAGGGCATAATTTCCAAAGTTTGATTCCTGCAAGCAAACCGAAATTAATGGACAGTGTGGGCTATACGAATGAAAAGGGAGAACTGGTCATCCGGATTGATGATTCATACTTTTTAAGGCCTGAATTTCAGACGGATGAAGACCGGACAGTTAGTTATAGCCTAAAGGCGATAGCAACTGAAAGCACAGGTGAAAGTACAAGTCTTGATGACAATTATGCTGTATCCTCCTGGCCGGTAAAAATCAGTATTCCAGCTGCAGCGCAATACAACAGAAAGGATTTGCCGAAACTAAACATGACGGCCAAATTTGAAAATACCAAATATAAGGTTCAGGCTGTTAAGGTCAGTATCTATCGGCAGATACCAGTTCCAGATACGGCTCAGAACCAGGTAGTGGATCAATGGTTATATACAAAAGCGCAGTTGCCTGCATGGTTTGTTGATGATGAATTCCGAAAAAATGTCCGCATGGAAAAGAAGTTGGTATTGGAAAAAACAATCGGGATAGACAGCATTGCTCAGTTTGAGCTGGATAAGCAACTGCTGACATCGGGCAGTTATGAACTTGTTGCAGCGACCTATCACCTCGGGAAAATTTCGGGACAGACTATTATTGGTTTTAAGGTATTCGATACCGAAGAACGGAGTACGCCAGGGGAGCCAGATGATTTCAACTATCTGCCGGTCAATTATGTGCATAACGGGGAGCGCCTGAGTTTTTACAGCGCAACTTCCGACAGTGCTTATGTGGTATATGGAATGACTTATTACATAAGGGAGAAAAAAGGCATTGCCCTTAAAAACAGTTACCATATTCAATATCAGGCGAAAGGCATGCAGGTCTACAAGTTTAAGATACCGGAGGGGGCTATAGGATCGCTGCTGCTTACAAAAGTTTATGTAAAACACAACCAACTGCATAAGAATAGCCAAATGATTTCGCTAAAGCCCATTCCGGCCGCAGTTCCGGAAATCATTGTAGAAAAATATAGGAAAGTGCTCGCTCCAGGTACTAAAGAGACCTTCAGTGTTTCTATAAAAACTGGGAAGGACAATATTGCGGCTCAACTGATGACCGGAATGTACGATGCTGCATTGGATAAATTGAGTACCCACAATTGGGCAATCCCTCAAAATCGTCGCCACGGTGGTTATCCACGTGGGAACTGGAGCGATGCGATCAAGCGTACTGCATCCAGCTACAACTACACTTATTCGCTTCAGGATGGTTTTATCAATGAGTATGAACAGGAGCAAAATAACTTATCTCAGACACTCGTCGGGAGGATGCCTGGATTGGCGGCGACATCAGGCGACAATCGCCTGGATGAAGTGGTGGTAGTCGCCTACGAAAGAACTGTCAGGACCGGTAGTACAAGCAGCGTAATTTCCCTCAGGGGTTACAGCTCACTTAAGTATTATGCCCAGCCTTTGACCATTATAGACGGCGTTCCGTATACGGGTGATATCAGAGATTTCAATGCTGAGCTCATCACGGAGGGCATTGTTTTGAAAGGTGCAGATGCTATAGCGCTTTACGGGGCCAGAGCTGCACAGGGTGTGCTGATCATCAGTACAAAAGGAAAAATTGTACTGCCAGGTTCCGCTGAGCAGCCGCAGGCTATTGTTCGGAAGGATTTCAATGAAACCGCCTTCTTTTACCCAAAGCTCTATGCGGATAAAAACGGTTTGTATACTTTTAGCTTCAGCATGCCCCAAACAGCGACACAGTGGAACTGGAAGTTGCTGGCCCATACACAGAAAGGTGCATTTGCTTATGCTGAACGGAAGATCAGCACGCGGCTGAACCTGATGGTGCAACCCAATATGCCGAGATTGCTGTACCAGGGAGATGAAATTGTGCTGAAAAGCAGGGTCAGCAATCTGGACACTGCAGGGATGAACCTGGTGTTGAGCTGTAGTATAGAAGATGCTGTTACGGGAGAGGAGCTTACTAAAAAACTGCTGGCCGGAGATGGGCGCAAAACTTTCGTACTAGCTGCAAAACAAACGGGTGCTGAGGGTTTTGCCATCAAGGTTCCCGAAGGACAACTGAATCCATTAAAAATCGTAACTACAGTTAGTGGGGGCGGATTTGCTGATGCGGAGGAGCATACCTTGCCGATATTGCCTAAGAAGATGTTCCTGCGTAAGCAAGTGCCGCTGGTCTTTTCTGAGAAAGACAGTGTAGTAAAAGCACCTCAATTGCCATCAGATGCTGAAATTTATGGAATGAGTCTTCAGGTTGATGCAAAGCCTCAGGCAGCATTGCTGAATTCCCTCCCTTTCCTGGCCAATTATTCCTATGACTGCGCAGAACAGACTTTCAACAAGTTATTTGCCCATCTTACTGCCTTGCAGCTGATGCGTTCCGAGCCAGAACTTAGAAAGTCCTTTAACAGGGCCTCAGTTGCACCTAAGGCTGTAGATAGCACCAGCAGGCTTCCTGATGAAATCGCCGAAGCTGCAATGCCCTGGTTAAACCTGGGCAATCAGACCATAAAGCAACAGACGCAATTGTATCAATTGCTGGATACGCTGAGCAATAAGAAGAAAATTGCTGAGTATCTGCAGAAATTGTATGCCATGCAGGACAAAGTCGGTGGCGGAATTCCCTGGTTTGAAGGGGGGAGAAGCAACCTGTGGATTTCCAATTACATTTTAAAGGGCTTTGGAAAACTGGATCGGATGGGATGGCAGGCAGCTATTCCTGAAATCCATTCGGCTTTCATCAAGAAACTGATCGCTTATGTGGATAATTCAGCTTTCGCCAATGCCGGACTTTTTAATGCCTATTCCCGTTCCTTCTGGAAAGCGGACTACCCTTTGGATGCACAGGCAAGGGAAAAACTAAAATCAAATTTGAAGCAAACAGGTAATCGTATCGGTGAACAAAGATTGTATGAACGCGCTTTATGGGTGATTGTGGCCTTAAGCTATTTTGATCAGGATGATGAACTCCATAGAATGGCGATTAAGCAACTCAAGGATCTGCAACAACTCGCCATCAAAGATGAGCAGAACGGGCTGCGCTGGAAGGAAATAGCCGACAATAGCGACTTAGACCATTCCAAAGAAGAGACGATAGCGATGCTTTACGAAGCTTTCTCTATGGGAGCTCAGGAGAAGGCCATCACTGAGGGTTTGACAAAATGGATCCTGAATAACAGGCAAGATTACGGTTGGCGCAGCACAGTCGGTACTGCAGCAGCCATTGACATCATCAGGAATTCCAAAGCATCGGGGGTTCATTTTGAAGCTGACTCCGTTTTTGCACGGATTGCTGGTCAACAGCTGAACAGCAGTAATGGCTTCTTGTCGGGGCAGTCTAAGCAATTTCTGAAGCTTAATAATCCTTCGGAAGCAAGGGTGTCTGCGAATAGAATGGTTAAGGGGGGGCTTACCTGGTATTATTTTAGTGCAGAAGGGCAGCCGGAAAGCCTCAGTAATGGTGTCAAACTAGGTAAAACACTACTCGTCTATGATCAGCAAAAAAAGGTTTGGGTGCCAGTTACAGAAAAATCTTTTTTGAAGCTGGGGGACAAGGTGAAAATTGTACTGACGGTGGAAACTGATGTGAATTTGCGATTTGTACAACTTGAAGATAAACGAGCTGCGGTATTTGAACCTGTGGACGGGAGCAGTGGACATCAATATCAGAATGGTGTACATTATTACCGCTCAGTAAGAGACGCCGGTCAGCAGCTATTTATTGACTTTCTGCCTAGGGGCCGGACTGAATTTAGTTATGAGGTAATGGTAACACAGGAAGGAAAGTTTAGAAATGGGCCGGCTGTGTTACAGTGTTTATATAATCCGGGAGTAACGGCGTATAGTAACTCAATGATTGTTGGGTCACATTAAAAATATCAAAAAAGTTCCACTGGATTCATACCCAAAAAATCCTCAACACTTAAGCCGCTCTTGCCGATGATCAATACCTTGTCGGGATTGAATTTCTTTTGGAATTCACTTAAGCCGGAATTGCTTTGATCGGCTCCGCTTTTCACTTCCAGTCCGATGACTTTACCTCTACGCTCCAGCACAAAATCAACTTCATCATTGCGTTCGCGCCAGTAATAAACTTTAAAGCCCTCACTTAGTCCTGAATTGAGCAGATGTGCACCGACAGCTGATTCTACTATTCTGCCCCATTCTTTGGGATCGTTTTTGATGTTTTCAAAGAGATCATTGCTTTGTGCACTGATCAAGGCTGTGTTGTGTACCTGGAATTTCGGACTGGATGCACGTTTCCTTACTACATCCGCTGCATATTTATCAATACCACCCAGTAGCCCCGCGGTATCCATTAACTCCAGATAGTGGGAGAGTGTCACTGTATTTCCGGCATCCTGGAGCTGGCCTAATATTTTGGTGAAGGAGAGGATCTGTCCGGAGTACAAACAGCCGAGTTCAAACAGCCTGCGCATCAGTGCAGGTTTGTCAATTCGGGTCAGCATCAGGATGTCCTTTGAGATACTCGTTTCGATCAGGGAATTGTTGATGTAGTTCTTCCACCGTTCTTCATCGCTGATCAAATCTCCGGAGCCTGGATACCCACCAAACCAAATGTATTGGTCCAGTGTCCAGTTGAAGGCAGTGCTCATCTCCTGGTATGACCAATGCGGCATATAAGTGGCTTCAAAACGCCCTGCAAGTGATTCGGTAAGCCCTTTTTGAATCAATAATCTGGAAGAACCGAGCAAGATGACCTTCAATTTGCGGTTTTCCCGGGTATCAGTATCCCAAAGGAGTTTCACCATTTCACTCCAGTTATGAATTTTTTGGATCTCGTCAATGACCAGAAGAAATTCAGTACGCTGGTGGATCTGCATCTGTTGCCTTGCAGTTTCCCATTGCTGAGCCAACCACGAAGTATCGGAAGAAGGCACTGCATCTGCAGATACGAAATAGGTTTCCATGTCGATCTGCTCGGAAAGTTGGTTCACCAAAGTGGTTTTTCCTACTTGTCGTGGTCCCATAACCACTTGAATGAATCTTCTTTGTTCTTTGATTCGTGCTGTAAGTTTCTTTAAATAAGGTCTTTGGAACATAAATTACAAATTACTCAGTGTACTGAGTAAAATTACTCATTATACTGAGTAATTTGTAATTCGATCTTTTTTTATTTTTTCAGGATGCTGGCATCGTATTCGCAGTACTGGGTTTAATTGGTTAAATTTGCCAGCTATTATAGGTTTACCGTCTTGAAAAAAACACTGCTATTTATTATTCCGCTCTTGATGTTGCTGGCTTCTTGTAACTGGTTTAGGGAAAGCCCTGAAATCGGTCTGGTGCTGTCTGAACATTTTAACGATAAGCGCTACAAGAAATTTGATACTGCTGAATATAATCTGGTATTCCAAAAACACATGGATAGCCTGGTGGGTAAATTCACCAATCCTAAGACCCTAAAGGCGTTTTATAAAAGTAAGGAACTGCAACCGGTATTGGTGACGCAATTTTTTGCCAATGGCGGACTGGAGGCCCTGGTTGCTTATACGGGCAGGAGCAGGGATCATGGTTTTAATCCTAAATTGTTCCGCCATGCGGAACTAAAGGAGCTGTTGGCAGATTTATCTGCTAATAAATTCAAGGATATGCAGGATGTTTATCCGGTTATTGCAGATCTGGAACTCAATGCTGCGGAGGCCTTAATTAAGTACAGCAATTTCCTGACCTATGGTGTGCTGAACCCTAAGAAAGTTTTCAGTCGTTACTACGTACAGGTGAAACGTCCGGACAGTCTGAGCGTAACGGAAGTCCTGGCGACCAAAGACCTGCAGTTTTTACTCGCTGATATTCAGCCAAAATCTGATACCTACCGCAGACTGCAGCAAAAATATCTGGTCTTACAGCAGGACTCGGGGGCAAATAACCCTACTGCGAAAACCCTGCTGGCCAATATGGAACGCCTGCGTTGGAAAATGCCGGACCTGGGAGAGGAATATATAGAAGTGAACATTCCTGATTTTACGCTCACCTGGTTCAATAAGCAGGATACCGTAACGCACATGCGGGTATGTGTGGGTGGCAAACGGGAAAAGGACTATAAAGAGAAACAAAAGCTGTTCGCTGCTTCAGGTAACCTCGACGATAAACCCAAGAACCATGAGACGCCGATCCTGCTGAGCAAGTTCAATTCCATACAGGTAAACCCAATCTGGAATATACCGGTAAGTATCGCCCGGAGCGAGATCTACTGGATGGCCAGGAAAGATCCTTACTATCTGTCCAACAACAACATCAAAGTCTATTATAAAGGAAAACTGATCAATGATCCGGATACCATCCAATGGAATAAATATCCAAGGGAGAAATTGCCTTTCCAGTTCAAGCAAGGCTCTGGTAATGACAATGCATTGGGCAAGTTCAAGTTCGTCTTTGAAAATGGTTCCAGCATTTACCTGCACGATACCAATTACAAAAATGGCTTTAAGCTAAGTAACCGGGCGATTAGTCATGGTTGTGTGCGTGTAGAGCGTCCGCTGGAATTCGCAGAACACCTGGTGAAGGACAAATACCAGTACGATGACCTGAGGATGGAGGTAAACCTGCCACCTGTAGATACGACCCGCATGGCGGTGTACAAGAAAAAGCTGGAGAAAAAGGCCGATACCGTAAATGTTTTTGAGCTGAAACCGAAATGGTTTGGTGTCAGGAAGCCGCTCCCGATCCTCATCAACTACGTGACGGCATGGTCTGACCATGGAAAAATAGTATTTCGCCCGGATGTGTACGGTTTAGACGAAACTTTATGGGATGCAATGAGGAAATTCCTTTAAAAGTTCTACCTTTGGTTTTTAATGAATTTCCTCTACCCAGGTTTTCTTTTAGCGCTGCTGGCAATAGCGATTCCTATTGCGATTCACCTGTTCAATTTCCGAAAATTTAAGAAGGTTTATTTTAGCAATGTTGCTTTTCTGAAAGAGGCGAAGGAACAGAATTCCTCCCGGGAGAAGCTCAAATACCTGTTGATTTTGCTGAGCCGGATATTGGCTGTAGTTTTTCTGGTGTTTGCTTTTGCCAGACCTTATATTCCTTCCGGCGCAAGGGTTACCCCGGGGCAGCGAAATGTGGTCACGGTATACATCGACAATTCTTATAGTATGGAGTCGGTGAATAAAGAAGGGAGCCTGTTGGATGAAGCGAAACGCAAGGCTAAGGAAATTGTAGGGGCTTATGGACTGAATGATCAGTTCCAACTCCTGAGCAACGATTTTGAGGGCAGGCACCAGCGTTTGGTCAATAGAGAAGAGTTCATTCGCTTACTGGATGAACTGAAAATCTCTGCGACCAGCAGAAGTTTACAACAGGTGATCAACAGGCAACAGGCCGACCTGGCGCCGAACCGAAATCAACTGACTTATTTTTTATCTGATTTTCAAAAAAGCTTCGTTGGCACCAAGCCGCTGCAATTGCATAAAGCATTGCAATATCATTTTGTGAAACTGAATGCCAATGAGCTGCCGAACATTGCCGTAGATAGTGTATGGAGCCTTTCTCCCGTACATCAGCCAGGGCAAGCGGAGCAACTCGTGGTACAGCTGCGCAATTATGGAGAAGAAGAGGCAACAGGTCTGCCGCTAAAGCTGAGCATTAATGGGCAACAGAAGGCGATCAGCAATGTGGCTGTTGCGGCCGGACAATCGCTGAAAGATACCCTGCGTTTCAGTGGACTTAAAGCAGGCTGGCAAAAAGCTGTGTTGAGCATTAAGGACTTTCCCCTCACTTTTGACGATGAGCTGAACTTCAGCTTCCAGGTGAAGGAGCAAATGAAGGTCCTGGAGCTTAAAGGTGACCTTTCAGAAAATTTCATTTCTTCCCTGTACGGCGCAGACCCCTATTTTAAGCTGAGTGTAATGCCGGAAGCAAACATCCGTTATTCGGAGTTTGGGGAGTATAGCCTCATTGTACTGACTGGATTGAAGGAACCGTCCTCCGGTCTGGCACAGCAACTGAAAACTTATGTGCAAAATGGAGGTTCCCTGGTGGTATTTCCGGATCTGGAAGCAGGAAGCAACATATACACGGCTTTTTTAAACGCGATGACCCTGCCTGCGGTAAAGGAGCTGAATGCCGGGGCTGAAGTAACGAGTACCATAGATCTAAAGAACCCGATGTTTAAAGAAGTCTTCGGGGAAATTCCTAAAAATATGGACTTGCCGGTGGTGAACCGTTATTTCAGTTACCAGGATCAGAGCAGGTCTGCGAAACAGGATATTCTGCAATTGCCCCTGAACAAATCCCTTTTTGCAGCTTATGGTCTTGGGGCGGGTAAGGTTTACCTTTCTGCCGTATCATTAAACCTGAAAGACAGCAATTTGCCAAAGCACCCGATATTCCTGCCCCTGATGTACAAAGCGGCTTTTGCCAGCGCACGTGAACAGCCATTATACTATACTACCGGAAATAGTGACCTGCTGGAAAGCCAGCGCATTACCTTGTTGAAGAACCAATCGCTAAAGCTCGTTTCTGAGGGTTATGAAGTGATTCCTGAGCTGCGGCAGACAGCAGATAAAACTTTACTCTATGTAGCCGATCAGGTAAAAAAAGCTGGCTTTTATTCCTTGATGAAGGGCGATTCGACTCTGGCTGTGATTGCCTTCAATGACAACCGGACGGAGTCTGATATGCATTATGCCGATGAAGATGATCTGAAAAGCTTATTCGGTAAACAACAGGCTTCAGTCTTCAATTCTAAAAAAGACGCCAATTCTCTGAACATACTGGCTCAAAATAACAGCACTGAGTTATGGAAACTTTGCCTAATTTTAGGTATTGTTTTTTTAGCCATTGAAATACTATTGATCAGATTTTTTAATCATAAAAAAAACATACCATTATCATGAATCTTCTCATCACGGGCATAACCATTGCCGATCCAAACAGCCCCTTCAACCAACAGAAATGTGATGTGCGTGTAGAGCAGGGAAAGATCACTGCAATTGGCGCTAACTTGAAAACATCAGGAGATGAGCAGGTCTTTGCAGCTGAGGGCGCAATTTTGTCGCCGGGCTTCTTTGACCTGAACTGCTCCATCGGTGACCCGGGTTTCGAGACGAAAGAAGACATTCAAACGGCTACCGCTGCTGCGAAAGCAGGAGGATTTACCGGAATCGCGGTATTGCCGAATACGAGGCCTGTAGTACAGTCTAAAGCCGAAGTGGAATATATCATCAACAGGGCCAAAGGTAGCCTGGTGGACGTACTTCCGATCGGAGCGGTAAGTCGCGAAATGGAAGGTAAGGAGTTGGCCGAGCTGTATGATATGCAGCAGGCCGGTGCGGTTGCTTTTTCCGATGGGGGCAAAGCGATTGCAGATGATGGCTTCATGAGCAGGGCCTTGCAATATGCACAGGGCTTCAACGGTTTGCTGATGGTTTATCCGGAGAATAAATCTATTGCCGGGAAATCGCAGATCAATGAGAGCAAGACCAGCGTATTGCTGGGCATGAAAGGCTTACCTGCCTTGGCTGAAGAAATGCACATCAGCAGGGATATTTTCCTGGCTACTTATCATGATGCACCTGTACACATCAGCAACATTTCTACTGCCGGTTCGGTAGCCCTGATCAAGCGGGCGAAGAGAGATGGTGTAAAGATCAGCTGCGATGTAGCTGCGCATCACCTGGTATTTACAGAAGAGCTGCTGAACGATTTCGACAGCAATTATAAAGTGAAGCCACCACTGCGTGGTAAGTCTGATGTCAAAGCCCTGATTTCGGGATTGAAAGACGGCATCATAGATGCGGTAGCATCACAGCACCGTCCGCATGAGATCGAACACAAAGATGTAGAGTTTGAGATTGCTTCTTATGGCATCATCGCTTTGCAAACCGTACTTCCCTTATTGCTGAAAGCGGGACTTGATGCTGGTACCATTGCAGAGAAACTGTCGATCAATCCACGTAAATTACTGGGGCTTACTGTGCCGGTGATTGCAGAAGGTGAAGAAGCCAATTTCACGGTTTACCATCCTTCGCAGGAATGGGTATACGACCGGGCAGCTAATTTTTCGAAATCATCTAATTCCCCCTTATTAAATAAAAAACTGATCGGCAAAGTTCAGTTGGTATATAACAATAAACAAGTACAATCATATGGATAATCAGGTAAAAGTTGCGCTGATCGCAGCACTGGATAAATTTGCTGCGGCATCGGGAAAAGATTCAATCAAGCTGGAAGACGGTCTTGTGGAGGTTTTCAGTAAAGATCTTGGCTTTTTGGAAAAGGTAGAGGAATTTGACGAGGTGTTCGACGAATATCCGGACTTTGATGAACTGAGGGAAGTCTTTTTTGATTTGCTGATGATCAACTTCTTTACTTCCGATGTGAAGAAACTTGAAGAGGATTACCTGGATTCGCCGGAGTGGGAAAACATTGAAGAAGAAACTATTGACAGGGGAACTGAATTGCTGAACCTCTTATTGTACATCAATGAGTGCCACGACGAAAAGATCAAGCCTGAACTGGGCGATTTCTTAAAAGAATTCCTGTTGGTGGAAGAAGATGAGTTTCAGGATGAATTCCACATCTACGAAGACCTGATCAGTAACCAGAACCTGGTGGAAAGCAGTGTAGAAGATATCTGCAGTCATGCCGGAATGATTGAACTGGGTGAAGAAATGGAAGAACTGTTTGTACCTTTCATGGTATTCTTCTATCAGCCTAAATCCAATGACAAGGTATTGGCTGAGCTGGAAGAGTTTAGTGCAAATAAAGAATTTGATGTAGCAGTTTACAGCCTGATTGCTCACTTTAACATACAACAGAATTAACCATGGAAGAAAAAGAAGTCCTGCCTGTAAAAAACAGCGCACATTCATTGGCCGTTAAAGGCGCGGCTGCCTACGCTGTCTACTTTCTCGTATTGATCTATATTTTCAAGCTGATCGGATTGGATCAGAATGATGTGAACATGAGTATAGCAGAGAAGGTCATCAGCTCGGTAGCCACTTATGTCCCTTTTATTTTGGCAATTGCTTATGTACAACTTACTTTCAAAAATGAACTTGGTGGCTTCATCAGTTTCGGTAAGGCTTTTTCAGCTGGATTCAGGCTGTCTGTTTATGCCGGACTGCTGATTGCGATCCTGATGCTTTTGTATTATAAGGTATTGGATACCGGAGCATTGGAGAAAATGACGGAAACCGCTGTGCAGGCAGCAGGTGATGATGAAAACAAAATCAAAGGCGTGGAAATGATGAAACCATATATGTTGCCGATGATCTGTTTTGGTTTTGCGATCAACTATACGTTTCTGGGTTTGATCATTAGTCTGATCAGTGCAGCAATCGTAAAAAAAGAGCAGCCACTATATGAATAGGCTTTTCATTATAAATTTCTTCCGCTAATATAGGCTTGTAAAGCAGGTCGGTAGCCATCTCCAATGGGGATTTCTACACCTGCTACGATTAGTTGTGTCTTTTGCACCGATTCTATCTTGTCGAGTGCGATGATGTAGGATTTGTGGATGCGCATAAACTTGTCTGTGCTGAACCTTTCTTCGATCGCTTTCAAGCCCATTCTGGTGATTACCGGAGCAGCTTCGCTGAGGTTGATCTTTACGTAATCTTTGAGTCCTTCAATGAAGGTGATGTCCTGCAGCATGACTTTCACCAGAGAATAGTTGGCATTGACAAAGACATGATCGTGTTCTTGTATTGCGGGTTTGTTTTGGGGCTGACGAATTTGATGCAGTTCCTGCGCTTTTTGGACAGCCTTCAGAAAGCGGGGAAAGGGTACAGGCTTGACAAGGTAATCGACTACATCCAGATTAAAGCCATCCAGTGCATGTTCCTGATAGGCCGTCACAAGGATCACCATTGGTGGGTTTTTCAGGGATCGGATGAGCTCCAGTCCATTGATCCCGGGCATCTGTATGTCGAGGAACAACAGGTCTACCTGTTCTTTTTGAAGTACTTCCAGCACCTGCATGGGATTCCGGCAGGTAGCCACTACATGAAGGTAAGGGATTTGCCTAACATTGTCTTCCAGCAGTTCCAGCGCTGGTTTTTCGTCATCTACCAATATACATTTCATGGCTGTAGGTTGATTTCCAGTTGAGCAGTAAAAGTACCATCTTTTTCTTCAATGTGCAGTTGGTGCCGGGAAGGGTAAAGCAGTTCCAGGCGGCGGCGTACATTGGTCAGGCCGATGCCTGAATCCCTCACGGCCGAGTTTGCCGGACTGGAGATGCCGTTCAGGACTTTCATTTTGAGTACTTTTTCCGGCGTGACTTCTATTGAAATATCGATCACAGGATCTTCCAGTGTGCCAATGCCATGTTTGAAAGCATTCTCTACAAAGGGGATCAGCAGCATAGGCGCAATGGTATTGCCTGGAAAAGATCCGTTAAAGAAGAAAACGATCTTTACACTGTCTCCGAAGCGGAGCAACTGCAGGTTGATGTAATTCCTGAGGTAGTCGATCTCGTCAGAAAGACTGATCTGTCCGCCATTGGTATCGTACAGCATATAGCGCATCAGTTGGGAAAGGTTAATGAGCGAAGGCTCCAGCAGTTCGGATTTTTTGCGTGCCATAGAGACCAGTGTATTCAGGATATTGAACATGAAATGCGGGCTGATCTGTGAGGAGAGAAATTCCAGTTCTGTTTTCAGGTGGATGTTCTCGCGTTCCTTTATGAGCTTGTCACGCTGTACTTTATCTGTATATAAACGGTAACTGAAACTTGCGAGGATCACGAACAAGAAGGGCAGCATACCCAGAAAAGGAATGTGCAGAAATCCGGGGCTTCTGCCTCCTCTGCCCATATCCGGTGGACGAGGGAAATCTTTAGGATGGAACCGGGGCATGTCGGGCATGAGCAGGTTGCTGGCCAGCATAAATACGGCCAGACAGCTGAGCAGTAATCCGATGTAAATGAGCATCCCATTCTTTTTTTCCCTCAGGGGATAGATCAGGTAGGTATGCAGGTAAAATATGAGGATGAGCAAGATATTGGAAAAGATGGAGCCCCTGAGCATTTCCATCCGGATTTCCGGCGGCAAGTTGCCCCCCCGGTTAAAAAAGGGGAGGGTAAGCAGCGGTAAACCGATCAGTAATGGGGCGAGAAGGCCCAATATTTTCCAGTATTTCGTTTTTCTCATGTTGATCAAATGTAAATAAATCTATTGGTACACCCGCATCTGGAGCGTGTCGGCCTGCATGGCGGTAAAAATGCCCAGGCCATTGTTCACATTAGTGTAGGGATCGGTCAGGTTCAAAGAACTGCCGCCATTGTTGTTCAGCGCATCTACATATTCCTTATTGATATGGAAAAGGATGAGCTGGTGGCGGCCCAGGTAATTGAACATCATTTGCCGCGTCTGATAGCTGGATACCTGCCCTAGTGTGAGTTCGGTATCCCGGTAAGAGGAGCTGTTGCGTGGGTTCAAACTTGTCCTGCTGGTTTCCATGTTCTTAATCACCATCAGGTAGTAGCCAGAACTGGTGTTGGTCCAGCTGAGCGTTACAGGAACAAATGTTTCGGGGGTACTGCCAAAACTGAAGACAGGAACCTGCTGCAGGGAATCTGAAGCAACGAAGTTTTCAGGTTTGGAGGGGACGGTCGTTTTGGAGCTGACCGTCGTATTGTTGTAATCGAAACTTAGCGCATAGCTCTTATTCGGCGCCACGAAATTGGTGTCTGCATAGGTGTAGCTCCCGCTGCTGCTTTCTGTCAGCTCGATGGTTTTACCCCCGTCAGAAATATTCAGTTTCAAGCCGGTGATGGGGAAACCGTAAGAAATGGTATCGTCCAGGTATTTTTGGTAGTAGACCTTGACCAATACTGACTTTCCGGGGACGAGAAATCCTTCCACGACAGGACGTTCGTAACCGTTGGTGGATACGATTTCTTTTTTACAGGCGAAGAGGCCGATAGTGATCAGCAGGGTAAGGAAGAGCAGGCGGGGTTTGTGGGTCTTTATTTCCATTTCAGGCTGAGTGTAATGTTGGGGGTGAAACCCAGATAATTGACATTGGAGGTAATTACCTGGTTGTTGACGATTGAATATTGTTTATACCAGACGTTGGATCTGTTGTAGATGTTGAACAGGGAGAATCCGATGCTGCCGGTCTTGCGGCTGTCGATCTTGATCAGGTCATAAGTCGCTGCTGCATCCAGGCGATGGTAGGCCGGCATGCGTTCCGAGTTTTTGGCGCTGATCGTTAGGAAGGTATGGCTTCGGCCGGTATAATCGTTGACGGTATAACTGGTCAGCGGTGCGGTGTAGGGCTTACCTGTTGCATAGATCCAGGTGGCCGATAGTGTCCATCTTCCTGTGTGGTATACGTTGACCAGTTTAAATTCATGTCCGGTATCCTGATTGGCAGCAAATGCTCCGCCATAAACCTCGAAATTGTTGGTGGCTTCTGATAAAGTATAGCTGATCCATCCGGTATACCTGCCCTGAGTTTTTTGCATCAGGAACTCTATCCCTTTTGTATAACCATTGCCATTGTAAAAATGCTCCTCCAGCGTGCCTTCGGAGCCGGGTCTTCTTCCGGTCTGGCGCTGGGAATACTCGCTCAGGTTGTAGAGTTTTTTGTAATAGGCTTCTACATCGAATAGAAATCTGTTGGTTTCGTAGCTGATGCCAGCGATGTAGTGCAATGCAGAACTGACGGGAATGGTACTTCCATTGGAAAGCACCCAGAAATCGCGGCTTCCCGACAGGATGTCTTCCTTGATGACCCTGTTGGTAAACTGATAGAACTTGCCGGTAGCTCCTTTTAAAGTCAGGTTGTCTGTAAGGGTATAGGTAGCTGAAAAGCGCGGTTCATAATATTGTTTACCGGTCAGGTCGTAATAGGTACTGCGGATGCTGGGTTTCAATTGAAGGGCATTGAAAGGGCTAAGCTCCAGCTCGGCATAGCCGCCACCGGTAAAGGCTTTGGTATTTTGATTGATGAGTGTGCCGGTATCTGTCAGGCTGTTTTCGTAGGCTACATTTTGCCTGGAGCCAAAGCCACCGAAGAGCAGTTTTACTTTACCTGCCAACTGGAGTTCCCAGTCGGATTTTAAACTAAAATCTTTCAGGTTGTTCTTTTCGAATGTACCTGTGGAGACAGTCTGGTCATTGCCTTCGCTGTCCTTTACCGTGATCTCATTGCTGTTGTCGCGGTCACTATGGTAGGTTGAATAGCTCAGCAGGGTGTTGGAATACAACCTGGAGTTCCAGCGGCTCGACCATTTGAAACTGGAACCCAGATTGCCATAGGTGGTTTTGTCGGTAGAACTGATGCCACCACCTCCAGAAATGCCCGAAGGCAAGGTCACATCACGACTGTTGTCCAGGTTGTCATTGCCCTGATAAATACTCCAGGAGAAGCGGTTCTTATCGTCGGGCGCGTAGGTATATTTTGCATTGAGGTCATAGAACGAAGAGGAAGGCGTGGTAGCTGTTGCAGCACCGCCGCCAAACCCTCCGCCACCGCCCCCCGGAGGTCCACCGCCCATGCGTGCCCCCGAGCCGGTTGAAATGGTTGTACTTGTATTGAATTTATTGAAGATTTTGTTGTATAGCGGGCCCTGATAAGAATGCCGGTAGGCGAGTAAGAGGGTCGATTTGTCATTGATCGGTTTTTCCAGGAACACATTCGCGCTTAAGAGACTGAGGTCGCTGGCAATGCTCGTCTCCTTGCTGTTGCCTTCCTTGCCGACGATATCCGTAACACTGGAAAGCCTGCCGCCATATTTGGCAGAGAAGCCACCTTTATATAAAGTCACGTCTTTCACGGCATTGCTGTTGAAGGCGCTGAAGAAACCATATAGGTGGTCTACCTGGTAAACCGTAAAACCGTCAAAGAGTACCAGGTTCTGATCAGGGGTGCCACCACGCACATAAGCACCGGAAGAGGATTCATTGCTGGCACTGATGCCGGGCATCAGCTGGAAGGAGCGGAGGATGTCTTTTTCACCGATGTTGGGCAGTTCCTCCAGCTTGGCAGGGGAGATCTGCAGCACACTGACGCGTCTTTTGTCGGTACTCATGGCATTGTCTTTCTTTTTATCACGAATGACCACTTCATTCAGGGATTTGGAAGCGGAGAACAGACGGATAAGGATCTCGCTTTTGATGTTGGCTCCGTTCAGTGCAAAAACATCCGCCTGGTAACCCAGGTAATTGATGAGCAGCACACAAGTATCTGCAGGCACATTAAGTAAGGTGAAATAACCGTCGGCATTGGTATTGGTGACGATATTTGTGTTGCGCACACGTACCATAGCAGCGGGTAGGGATTCGCCGGTATTGTGGTCGATCACCCTTCCTGACAGTTTAAAAGCTTGTATTACCGTAGGTTTCCGTCCTTCGGTCATGGTGTCTTTGCGGACCAGGGCCAACTTGCTGCGGTCCTGTGCCACTGTTGCTTTATTTTCGGCAACCATTTTTTTGATGCGGGTCACATCAGCAGGTTTTCGGATGATGTAGATGCTCTGGTCGGGGTCCAGCCAGTAGTAGAGGTTATTGTCGCGGCAAATCTGGGCAAGCACATCTTTTACCGGTTCTTCCATGTATCTGTCAGTGACCATATAATCCTTGATCATTGCTCCATCATAGACGATCCTGAGCTGGGATTTGGTGGCCAGGGTATCCAGCATTTCAGTCATGGACATGCTGTAGAAGCCGCTGATGCTGGCAGTGGTGCTGAGTTTGCTCTGGGCAGAAGCACTGGCTGCGATGAACGCAGTAAAGCCCAATAGAAATAACAATCTTTTCATAGCTGTGGCTTATAAATTGGTGATGAGCTGTCCGCTAAAAGCCCTGTCGGTCTCGCCGGGGTTTAGCAGGCCACGTGCCAGAATGGTATAATACTTTCCGGCAACCAGGGTGTTGCTTTCCATAGTCGTCTTAATGGTAGCGTTGCTGGAGTCCCTGATCTGGAAAATATAGGCCTTGGGGTCGACGGCAATGAAATCGCTTGCCGTTTTGTAAGCTTTGCCGCTGATCAGATTTTCTGCCTCAGCAGCTGCGAGGTCGAGGTTTGGCGCATCAGCTGAGAGGTTGATGAAGCGGATGTAAGCCTTTTCAGTAGAAGTTACCGACAGGTTGTCGGTAACGAGCAGGCCATCCAGATTTTCTTGCTGATCGATGATGAAGTAGGAGTAAATGGTATTGCCGCTCAGGCTTAGGGTTTTGCTCATGAGGTTTTCAATACTGTTTTCGGGTGTCAATTTAATGGGATAGTCGCCAGCAAGGTATTCCGTATACGCGGTGGTGCCTCCGAAAGGGAGCGCAGCGGCGGTGACCAGGCTACCATTGACATAAACGTAATAGGTGCCGATGGTCGGAGAAGCATTCACGATGCTCAGGTAGGCGAGCTGCGTATCGGAAGTGTCCGTCTTTTTACAGGAAAGAAATGGGAGCAGGGAGAGTATTAACAGGGCTTTTGTAGAAAATTTCATCGCTTGTGGTTTATTTAATAATTATCCTCTTGATTGCGTTTGACGAGGTGAATTTTAGAAAATAGAGTGTTAACAAATGTTAATTGCGACGAAAGGTTGAAAATGTATGTTGTAAGTGCTGTTTTCTGCGAAGAAATGAAAAATGCGTTTTTTGGAAAGGGTGGAAAAATGTTAAATTGTTTATAAATATTGTTAGGTATGAAACTTCATTATGCGTAAATTGTTATGGTAATATAAAAGAGAAAAAAAGTCCTGTGAGCGGGTGATCCGCGGAGGGCAGGCAAAACATAAGGCGTATGCCGGAAACAAAAGAAAATAGCCTCATGCTTCAGCATGGGGCTATTTTTATTTAAAAGGGATGGTGATGATGACGAGTGTGCCCTGTGGGGTACTGCTGATGGTAAATCCTGCCGGCTGTTCGCTTTCTTTGGCTAAAATATCCAGACGCTCTTTACTGATGGCGGTGGATAGCGACTTGTGTCCCGAATCTGTTTGTTTGCTGCTGATCCCTCTGCCGTTGTCCTGAATATTTACGAGCAGCACCTGATCCTGGATGTCGAAACGGATATGGAGTTTGCCGTCCCGTTTGTTTTGGTCAAACCCATGCATGATTGCATTTTCTACGAAGGGCTGGATGAGCATGGGAGGGATGTAGATGCTTTCAATGTCTTCATTATCGTCGACCTCAATCGCATAACTAAAAGCTTCATCATAACGCATCCGCTGCAAGCTCAGGTAATTCTCCAGGGTTTCGATCTCTTCGCTTAGCGGTACCTGACTTTCCCTGGAAAGTTCCAGGCTGCTGCGGAGGAGCCGGCCAAACTGGTTGAGGTATTTCAGTGTTTTCTCCTTTTCATCAAAGCGTACGAAACTTTGTAGTGCCGAAAGCGTGTTGAAGATGAAATGGGGCTCCATTTGCGTGCGCAGCAGGCGCTGTTCCAATTGTGCCTTTTCTTTTTCGTTGCGGAGTTTGCGTTGTTTCTGAAAATAATACAAAAAGAGTACAGTACTGATCGACAATAGGGCTGCCAGTGTGCTGATGAGTAACCATAAGCGGTTGCTTTCTAATCTATCGATGGTAATGCCAACGGTTTCATTGAGGTGATGAATGGATTTGTCTTTGGCGATCAGCTGGTAGACGGTAGACATTTCGGCGATGGCACGTGCATTTTCAGCCTCATACAATTTTCGGTATTCGTCGATCAGGAGTTCCTGTTGCCGTTGCGCCCTCCCATATTGCTTAGTAGCAAATAAATAATCCAGCATGTTCTGCCGATAAGTGATGATGTCTTTTTCATCGGCCTTGCCAGGATATTTTTCGGCCAGTTTTTCACTTTCAAGCAGGTAGTGTTCGGCACTGTCGATGCGATTGGCCCTGAGGAAAGCTCCGGCAATGTTTGCGTAGTTGGTGTATAAATTGCCTGTCCTGACGGAAGATGCTGAGGCTCCTTTCTCCTGTTCTTCTGCAAGGTCTATGGCGAGTCCCTTTCTATGGTAATAAATGGCAGAATCAACATTTCCGATGCGCTCGAAATAAGTAGATTTCCGGTCGGCAATGAAGCGTTCTTTAGAAATGTCCGGTTCGGTGCGGTAGACATCGACCATTTTATTGATGTATTTAAAAAGCGAGTCGGTGTTGTCCACCAACTGATAATAGCAATTTGCGGTCTGGCTGTAGACCCTGAATTTGGCATTGACATCGTCTGGGAGCAGCGGCAGGAGCTCCATGGCCTTGCGGTTCATCGTCAGTGCATTATCGGTCAGCTTGAGTTGTTCACAGGATTGGCCTGCAGCAAGGAAGATGATCATTTTTTGCTTTGGCGTCACTTGCAGGGAAGTATCAGCCAGGAGCATTTGTGCGGCCTGATTGTAGTAATAATTTTCCTGGTGGATCTTTTGCTCGGCATGAGCGGCATTGCCCAGTCCGGAATAGAGCAGTACTTTATGTTCCTGGAAGTTGTGCTGATTTTCCATGAGTTCCCAGGCGGTTTGCATGTGTTTTTTTAGGGAATCGACCTCATTGAGGCTATAAAAGGCACCGGCGATGTTGTAGTGAATCTTGGAACTCAGCACAGAATCGCGGTGGTACCTGTTTTTTTTAAGTTTTTTGTACCAGAATTCCAGTCGTGCATTAGGGTCCGGATTTTTCTTTTGTTCATCTGCATCATGTTGTAAACCGAACATGAGTTCTTTCGTGGAATTTTTGATGGGATGAGAAGGTTCACTTTCGTGGCAGCCGAAAAAGACAAGAATCAGCAGGCAATAAAAAAGTCTTTTCATTATTTGATGGTCATGATGCGCTGAACGATATGGTCTTTTCTACGCGTGGATACCGGGATTTCCGTTTTGTCCTTCAGGATAAGGTCGCCAACTTTCAAGTATTTGTCTACATACATGATGTTGACCAGGTAGGATTGGTGCGGCCTCAGGAAGCAATCTTCGGGAAGCAGCTCGTCATAGAATTTGAGTGGTTTAGAAATGAGGATCTTCTCGCCATTGGCCAGGAAGAACCAGGTGTATCCGCCTTCACTCTGACAATAAACGATGTCTTTGAGCTGGATGACCTGAAGCGACTCCTGGGTGGTCAGTACAATGCGGCTTTCCATTGTCCGTTCGCCGGGCTGGTGGTTGCTGCGAATGAACTGCAGTTTTTGATCCTGAAGGGCCAGATCGGTCCTTTGCAATACCATCTTTTCAACCGCTTGTTTCAGTTCATTTTCATCAAGTGGTTTTAGCAGGTAATCCAATGAGCCGTATTTGATGGCCTTGATGGCAAAATGATTGTAAGCGGTTATGAAGATGATCTTGAATTTGATTTCGTTCAATTGCTCCAGGATATCGAAGGCCGTACCGTCAGTGAGCTGGATGTCCATGAGAACGAGTTCGGGATTGGTGGTCCGGATGAGTATCAAGGCATCTTTGACACTGGCCGCTGCACCTAAAAAGTTGAGTTCTTCTTCCTGGCTGACCAGGAATTCTATTTCTTTGCGTACTGCGGGTTCGTCTTCGATAATCAGGGTACGGATCATGGTCTGTCGTTAGTTTAGGGAATCAGGATGCAAAATACTTTTTCTCGCGGTTCTTTCCCCACATAACGATTATTTGTCACATGATGTTTTTCTATTTGCCGGGGACAGGCAATTATCCGCCGCTTCAATTGGCGGCATAAATGGTATTCAGTTCTTTTAGAATTGCTTTCCAGTCTTTTCCGAACTGCACGTTGAGCATTTTACCATCAGGTGATACCAGAATTTTGGAGGGATAGCCAGTGATCCGGTAATCACGCTCCACCTTATCGTCGGACATGGCAACAGGCATTGAATAGTTGTTTTGCGTGATAAAAGATTTTACTTTTCCTTCTTGGTCATGGCAGGCAATGCTGAGGAAGTTGATGTCACCGTGCTGACCAGAAGCCAGTTCTGTATAGAACTTGTTGACTGATGGCAGTTCCTCTTTACAGGGGCCACACCATGTTCCCCAGAAATCGAGTACCAGCCATTTACCTTTAAAGTCGATCAGGGAATGCTCTTTTCCGTCAATATTTTTTAGCTTGAAATCCGGGGCTTTGCTCCAGGAACCAACAATGTCATGAATAAAAAAGGATTTGAAATCTTTGTCCGGGAATCGGGTGGTATAGGTTTTTTGCATTTCCGGAAGATTTTCCGGATGGGCATTGATGTCTACAGCAATCATTTTAAGCGCCTCTTGCTCATCGCCGGAGTTCATCAATCTGTCGATATAATCCTGACGGTAGCTCTCTTTTGACTTTAGGAAAACCCGGTCGTAGAAACTGCCGTATGCTTTTTCCCTATTGTTTTTAGGGGAGTACGCTGCTGCTTTGCTGAGAAAGATGATGGCATTGGCCGAATCTTGTTTTAGCGCCGACAAATATTTCAGGTAGTAAGCATGTGCAAGTATATTTTGATTTTCATAGCGGGTTCTATTCTTTTCATCACTGCTGTAGCGGATCAACTTGCTGATGGTGGTATCGAGCAAGGCTGTAGCTTCTTTTGATTGGTCTAACTGCAGGAGTTGGCTGTAAATCAAAAGCGCATAACGGCCGCCATTGCCTTCCAGCATCTGGCGATCATTCAGGCCGATGATTTTCTTAGCGGTGCTGAGCTGTAGTTCCGCATTTTGCTTTTCCTTTTTTGCCTTTACCCAAAGATACATTGCCCCGACTTTCTCCTGATATACCGGGTTTTTTTCAGCAGCAAAGAGTTCAATCAATTCATCGCTTGCCTTTTCAATTTTCGCCCGCTCATCGAATTCGTGTTCATAAATATAATTTTGTGCGAAGCTTTGTTGCAGCCAGCTGCTGAATGATTCCTTATCGTATACATACTTACTGACGTCCATGGCGCTGGCAGCACCCTCTTTACTCAATGCCTCTCCAAGTTTATTGTGCAGGTGGCTATCCTGACCACGTAAAACTTTATTTGGTGTAGCCATCAGTGCATCGTAGTATAGCTTGTAATTGTTCCGATTGCGGCTTTCCTGAATCTTATTTAGTTTCGCCACAAGGTAATAAGGATCATCAGGGAAAGATGTGCCGTAGTTGGCGATGGTCTGTAGTAATTTCAGTGTATCAGATTTGGGATCCAATTTGAGGGCATTGCTCCAATAACTCAGACGTGTGGCCATGTTTACCCAGTCAGGATCGGCTTTTGGCGGTGTAGGTGGATTGATGATTTTTTGAGTAAACAGTACTTCCCCTTGATTACGGATGGTATCACCGTTCCCGTCCACTGATTTAGAAATGAAATTATATTGCTCTGCCCCGGTTTGTATCAGTCCGGTAGCGGGATCTAATGCGTATCGGTTTTTAACGTACATGTCCTGTGCACTGTTTTTTTCAGAACTGATGATTCGCTGTTTTCCTTTGTCGGTAGTCAGTTTGTATTTCATACCCGAATCTTTATTCTCCCATTCGGTAACTTTATTGATATCCTTATCAGGATATTGGAAAAAGAGACGCTGCAGGGTTTCCATAAAATTATTCTGGCCATCTTTTAAGATGTTGCTCTTGATATCGGTATTCAGATCCCATTGATCCAGCGCAGCACTAAGCGGCTGCATGACACCGTCCATACTGAGGATTTTGCCCTTTGGACTAATGATTAGCTTTATAGGCTTATTTTGCAATGCAAGTGGGAAGAGCACTTCTGTAGAATTGAACTTTGTATTCCTGATAGAATCCGTGTTAAGTAATGTATTTCCGTCATTTCTGATCAGTGTTTTGACGATTTTGCACTCCATTACGGTATTCCCATTTGGATCTTTACCCATGGACTCGATGCTGTAGGTATACTGCTTGTCCTGTTTAAACAGTTTGTCCTGGTAACTGGTCTGGTAGTAGAACTTCTTTCCTTTCGGAAAGTTGATCTTCTGTGCGCAGAGGTTGCCGGTAGTATATAAAAAGCAGCAAAGTAGCAGGGAATGTCTGATGAGGTGTTTCATAGAGATTTATCGTTAATTGTTTAAATATAAAATAAAATAAATATAAGTTTGCAATTGTTTTTTAAGCGTCGTAGGCACACATGGATATTTCTGTAGTAATCCCATTATATAACGAAGATGAATCTTTACCTGAATTGACCGCCTGGATTGCGAAAGTAATGCAGGAGCACAATTTCTCTTATGAGGTATTGTTTATAGACGATGGGAGTACTGACAATTCCTGGGCGGTAATTGAAGCTTTAAAAATCGAGTTCCCCGCTGTGAAAGCGATTAAATTCAGAAGGAATTACGGTAAGTCAGCAGCACTGAATGTGGCTTTCGAAGCAGCAGAGGGAGAGGTCATCATTACGATGGATGCGGATCTGCAGGACAGTCCTGATGAGATTCCTGAACTTTACCGCAGGTTGAAAGAAGAGCAGTTGGATCTGATCTCCGGTTGGAAGAAAAAACGTTACGATCCCATTTCCAAGACCATTCCTACCAAATTGTTCAATGCAGCAACGCGAAAAATGTCTGGTATTCAGCTTAATGACTTTAATTGTGGACTGAAAGCTTACCGTAAGGATGTAATCAAGACCATAGAAGTTTATGGGGAGATGCACCGTTATATTCCGGTGATTGCCAAATGGGCAGGATTTAAAAAAATCGGTGAACAGGTGGTAGAACACCGGGCGCGGAAATATGGCGTGACTAAATTCGGTCTGAGCCGTTTTATCAATGGTTTTCTGGATTTATTGTCGATTTTCTTTGTGGGTAAGTTCGGTAAACGCCCTATGCACTTTTTTGGTTCTATGGGAGTGCTGAGCTTTTTGATAGGTACTTTCATCACGATCTGGCTGATCGCGGTGAAACTTTATGAGATCTCGATGAACGTGAAATACCGTGACATTACCGATCAACCACTGTTTTATATTGCGTTGGTTGCCATTGTTGTAGGTTCACAACTCTTCCTGACTGGTTTTGTGGCAGAATTGGTGACCAGAAACGCGCCGGAGCGTAACCAATACCTGATAGAAAAGGAGATCCTTTAAACCATGTTTTTTTCCATTGTAATCCCTTTATACAACCGTCCGCAGGAGATAGATGAACTGTTGAATACCCTTACACAGCAGACTTATATGCAGTTTGAGGTGTTGGTGATAGAGGATGGCTCTGTGAAAGATGCCAGGGCCGTGATCGATAAATATGCCAATGCCCTGGATCTTCATTATTATGTAAAGCCCAATGCCGGGCAAGGTTTCGCCCGGAACTACGGATTCGAGCGTGCAAAAGGCGACTATTTTGTGGTATTTGATTCAGATTGTCTGATTCCTAAAGACTACCTGGAAACTGTAAGGGATTATTTATTTGAGCATAAGCTGGATGCTTATGGTGGACCGGATGCTGCACACCAAAGTTTTACGCCAGTGCAAAAGGCAATCAGCTATGCCATGACTTCACCATTTACGACGGGTGGGATCAGGGGAAATGCCAAGCACCTTGGTCAGTTCCATCCCCGAAGCTTCAATATGGGCGTTTCCCGGGAAGTATGGGAAAAAGTAGGAGGCTATATTCTGACCCGGCTGGGTGAGGACATAGAGTACAGCATCAGGATTCATGAAGCAGGATTCAAGATCGGACTGATCCCGGCAGCCAAGGTATACCATAAGCGCCGGACGAGTTTTGCACAGTTTTATAAGCAGTTGCATTTCTTCGGAAGGGCAAGAATCAATATTTATAAACATTTTCCTAAAGAGCTAAAATTGGTGCATTTCTTTCCTGCCGTATTCACCTGTGGCTTTTTTTTTACGCTACTCATCAATATCTTTTATTGGCCTTTGGCATTTGTATGCAATTTTTTGATGTTGGTATACTTTATGTTGATATTTTTTCATTCCTGGCAGGTTAATAAATCATTAAAAGTTGCATTTTTGAGCATTATTGCTGCGTTCATCCAGCTGTTTGCTTATGGACTGGGATTTATGCAGGATTTAATTAAACGTGTAGTACTCAACCGACAATGATAGAGTTTTTAAAGGACAGTACTTTTACTGTAAATGAGGTGATTGTAAAGGCCTGGGCAGTGACGAAGAGAAATTACTTTTCGATTGCTACGCTGTGCTTTTTGATGTTCATCACCTATGCTGCATCCAGTTTGATGGCATTTTTCATGAGTGAGGTGCATTTGGCACTCAGGATGCTGATGTCATTTATTTTCACCATGTTCTATTTTACGATCAATCTTTCCCTGTTCAGGTATATTTTCCACCTGCTGGATGATGAGGAACATGATGTGAGTATTGTAAGCACCATTCCGACCAGGCAGCAGATCATCAGGTTCCTGATTGCGACTTTGTACTTCATGTTGTGTATCATCGGGGTGTATTCTGTAGTGATTTTAGTCGCATTCCCCTTTATCTATACCGGAATTAGAATGGAGATCATTACTAATGTGGCCATTTCAGTGGGTATTGTCGCCATCTTCATTACCTGGGTCAGGATTTCTTTTTTTCCATTCTTCATTATTGACAAAAACCTGGGGCCTTTTGCCTCAATCAAATATAGTCTGGCCACTACAAAAGGAAACTTTACGAAGATCTTTTTATTGTTATTGGTTTTGGCAGGTTTCCATTTGCTGAACCTGTTCTTTGGTTATATTCATTGGCCGCTGATTGCTTTCTTTGTGAATGTGCTCAGTGCCTTTATCATTGTTCCTCTGGCCAGTGTGGCACTTACCGTAGCTTACCGTAAGATGATGAGTGACTACAAAGGTGAGGGTGAGCCAGATATCTTACACAATATTGTTTAAAAAAATATGGGCTTAAAAGCGGCATTAAGTAAGCCATTTGCGGCCCTGGTGGTGAGGGGCATTAATAAGTGGAAGGCAAATGCAGTAGCTGCGCAGCAGAAGACGCTGCTGGAGCTGGTTGAATCGGCCAGTCACACTGCTTTCGGTAAAGATCATCAGTTTTCGGAAATCCGCAGCCATGCAGATTTTAAGCGCTTGGTGCCGATACGGGATTACGAAGAGTTGCGGCCTTATATCGAGAGGGTAGTTGCCGGTGAACCTGATGTGATGTGGAAGGGCAAGCCCCAGTATTTTGCGAAAACATCGGGTACAACTTCCGGGGTGAAGTACATTCCCATATCTAAAGAATCGATGCCAGAGCATGTAAAGGCAGCCAGGAATGCATTATTAACTTATATCCACGAAACCGGGAAGGCTGATTTTGTGAATGGAAAGATGATCTTTTTACAGGGCAGTCCGGTGCTGACTAAGAAAAATGGCATCAACGTTGGGCGTTTGTCGGGCATTGTAGCGCACCTTGTGCCAGGCTATCTCCAAAAGAACAGGTTGCCCTCCTATGAGACCAATTGCTTAGAAGACTGGGAGGAGAAAGTAGATGCTATTGTCGCAGAAACCTACCATGAAGACATGACCCTGATTTCGGGGATACCGCCCTGGGTGCAGATGTATTTTGATAAACTCCAGGAGAAAGCTAACGGAAAGCAGATCAAGGATATTTTTAAAAATTTCAGCCTTTTCGTCTACGGAGGGGTCAATTACGAACCTTACCGGGCAAAGATTGAAGCCAGTATCGGCAAGAAGATCGATACGATAGAAACCTATCCTGCTTCTGAGGGGTTTATAGCTTATCAGGATACTCAAAACGATAAAAGCCTGTTGTTGCTGGCCAATGCGGGCATGTTTTATGAATTCATTCCTGCGGACGAATATTACAATGATAATCCCACGCGGCTCAGCCTGGGAGAAGTAGAGCTGGAACAAAACTATGCGTTGATTTTGAATACCAGTGCCGGCCTTTGGGGGTATAGCATTGGGGATACAGTTAAGTTCGTTTCCAAAAATCCATATAAGATTGTGGTCACCGGAAGGATCAAGCATTTTATCTCTGCTTTTGGTGAGCACGTGATCGGAGAAGAGGTAGAGCATGCCCTGCTGACCGTGGCCAATGAAGCAGGTATAGGCATTACCGAATTTACCGTAGCACCACAAGTAGCTACGCCGGCGGGAGAATTGCCTTACCACGAGTGGTTCGTGGAGTTTGCAGTGCCGCCTACAGATTTAATTTCTTTTAGTAAAAAGGTAGATGAAGCCTTACAAAAGAAGAATATTTACTATTTTGACCTCATTGAAGGGAAGATACTGCAACCTTTGATCATACGGTCGTTGCAAAAAGATGCTTTTGTGAACTATATGCGCAGCCAGGGAAAACTTGGTGGGCAAAATAAGGTTCCGAGATTATCTAACGACAGGAAGATTGCAGAAGAATTAAAGCGATTTATAGATTGAAAAATATATCCATTTTAGGTTCCACCGGTTCTATTGGGACCCAGGCATTATCTGTAGTTGCCGCTAATCCAGACCTATACCGGGTTACCGCAATTACCGCCCAATCCAATGCCGATTTGCTGATTTCCCAGGCATTGCAGTTTAAGCCTGCAATGGTCGTGATCTGCGATGACAGCAAATATGGAACAGTAAAGTCAGCATTATCGGGTACCACCATACAAGTATTGTCCGGCGAAGACGGTCTTTGCGAAGCCGCGAGCCTGCCTGAAGCAGATCTGGTACTGACTGCGGTGGTGGGGGCCGTCGGTCTAAAGCCCACCATTGCAGCGATTAAAGCCGGTAAAGATATCGGTTTGGCCAATAAAGAGACTTTGGTGGTGGCAGGAGATTTGATTACTGCTTTGGCGAAAGAATACGGAGTGCGCATCATTCCGGTAGATTCAGAACATTCGGCGATCTTTCAATGTCTGGTGGGTGAGGAGCAGGATACGATAGAAAAAATATACCTTACTGCTTCCGGTGGTCCGTTTAGAGGCCAAAGCCCTGAGTTTTTGTCCACCGTGACGAAGAATGAAGCGCTGAAGCATCCCAACTGGGTCATGGGTGCCAAGATCACGATAGATTCTGCTTCCCTGATGAATAAGGGTTTAGAAGTGATAGAGGCCAAATGGCTGTTTGGCCTGGAGCCCGATCAGATTGACGTAATTGTTCATCCGCAATCCATCATCCATTCCCTGGTACAGTTCAATGATGGTTCGATGAAAGCCCAGATGGGGCTGCCCGATATGAAACTGCCGATTCATTATGCCCTGGCCTATCCGGAGAGAATTAGCAGTGATTTTAAGCGTTTTAGCTTTATGGATTATCCCGATCTGAGCTTTCATCAGGCTGATAAAGAAACCTTCAGGAATCTGGAACTGGCTTACCTCGCGATGCGCAGGGGTGGGAATATGCCCTGTATCATCAATGCAGCCAATGAGGTGGTGGTTAATGCCTTTTTGCAGGATCAGATTGGATTTTTACAAATGAGCGATGTGATCGAATCCTGTATGGAAGGTATCGAATTTGTGGCAGAAGCCAGCCTTAATAATTATTTAGAAACCGACCGGTATACGCGTATATTTGCCGGCGAACTCGTAACAAAACAACTGAATTACAATCAAAACATAAAATATTAAAATTATATATGAGCGGACTGATTATGGCGGCCCAGTTACTTCTGGGATTATCGATACTAGTAATTTTACATGAATTGGGACACTTTTTGGCGGCGCGTGCCTTTGGAATTAAAGTAGAGAAATTTTACCTGTTTTTTGATGCATGGGGTTTCAAACTGTTCAGCTTCAAAAGAGGGGATTGCGAATACGGGATCGGATGGCTGCCATTGGGCGGTTATGTGAAGATCACGGGTATGATCGACGAGTCGATGGACACAGAGGCTATGAAACAGCCTGCACAGCCCTGGGAATTCAGGTCGAAGCCAGCATGGCAACGTTTGATCGTGATGCTGGGTGGTATCATTGTCAACGTTATTGTAGGTATCCTGATCTTCTGGATGCTGACTTTCAAGTATGGGGAAACCTTTATACCAAATGATTCTGTTTTGGGAATCAATCCTGGTCAGATTGGTAAAGAGATCGGTTTGAAAAAAGGAGATAAGGTTGTTGCCGTTAATGGTGTAAAGGTAGTGCGTTTTGAAGAACTGATCAGTTCTAAAGTATTGCTTGGCAATACCACATTGAGCATTATCCGTGCTGGACAGCCGATGGAGATTAAAGTTCCGGACAACATTTTAAATAAGGTGTCTGATTTGGGTATAGAAGAATTCATCAGCAGAATGCCGCTGCGTACTGCGACCATTGATAGCGTACCGGCAAATAAGCCCGCGTTTAAGGCTGGAATAAAAGCCGGTGACCGCATTACAGCGGTAGGAGGTGTTCCGGTAATCTATGATGTGGATGCACAAGCACAGATTGTGAAAAACAAGGGCAAGCTGACCAGCATTGATGTGATCCGTGATGGTTCAGCTTTGGCCATTGATGTACCTGTAGACACTGCGGGTACGGTAGGTATCCGTTTTAATGTCAGTGAAATCAAAGAAGAAACCATCAAATACGGATTGCTTGCTTCTTTCCCGATTGGGGTAAACCAGGCCTGGAAAGTATTCAGCGATAATGGTAAAGGAATCTGGAAAGTATTGACTGGAAAGATCAAAGCCAACAAAGCATTTTCAGGACCAGTGGAGATTGCGCGTAAGGTATATGGCGGTGAGTGGATCTGGGCCAGATTTTGGGCTTCTACAGGCTTCATTTCAATCGCCCTGGCATTTATGAACCTATTGCCGATCCCGGCATTGGACGGTGGACATGTGGTATTTTTGATCGTTGAGATGATCAAAGGTAAACCATTGGGTGATAAATTTATGGAACGTGCACAGATTGTAGGCTTTGTCTTGTTGCTGTCGTTAATGGTCTTCGTGCTGGGGAATGACATCTTCAAGGCCATAATGCATTAGTGACCATGACCGATTATTTTGAGTTTTATGGCTTACCGCTAAGTTTTCAACCTGATGTGGCTTTCATAAAGCAACAGTTTTACGCTTTGAGTAAAAAGTATCACCCTGATTTTTACATCAATGAAAGTGAGGAGAAGCAGGCTGAGGTATTGGACATGAGCACCGTCAATAATAAAGCTTATCAGGTGTTATCAGATCCTCAGAAGCGCTTGCATTACATACTTGAACTGAAAGGTCTAATAGAAGAAGGAGAACATTACGTATTGCCCCAAAGCTTTCTGATGGATATGATGGAAGTAAATGAGGCACTCATGGATCTGCAGTTTGAGCCGGATGCTGAGCGTTTAGCAGCGCTTAAACTGGAAATTGGAGAGCTTGAAGTGGGTATTTCTGATGAGATAGGTAAATTGACAACCGGATTTGAGTCTAAATCGGCGGATGAGCAAGGGGCGGCGCTTTTGGCTGTGAAAGACCTTTACTATAGAAATAAATACTTATTGAGAATCAGGGAGCGTCTGACGAAGATTGCTGCTGAATAACTGGCCTTGAGGCCTAATGAATAGATATGGATACTTTGTCGTTGTTTAGAAAAATTGCTGTTGCGGAAGGACTATCTTACGTTTTCCTTGTGTTCATTGCAATGCCCCTGAAATATTGGGCGGACATGCCTTTGGCTGTAAAATATACAGGATGGGCACACGGGCTTTTATTTATGCTTTATATTGTGTTTCTGATCATGGCATGGGTAGAATACAAATGGAGCTTTAAAAAGGGAGTGCTTTTTGGCGGTGCTTCGTTGATCCCATTTGCGCCATTTTGGGTGGACAAACAATTGAAAGAAGAAAAAATGAAATAATATTTGCGAGTTAAATTCTAATCGATATCTTTGCAACCCGCAAACGAAGGAAATGCCCGGATGGCGGAATTGGTAGACGCGCTGGTCTCAAACACCTGTGGGAAACCGTGCCGGTTCGACTCCGGCTCCGGGTACAAACCGGACTCAAGTCCGATTTTCGAAAGGGCTGCTCCAAAACGAGCAGCCCTTTCTTTTTGATTTTCAATACGTTACAGTAAAACGTTGGGTCAATAAAAGCGGTTCGAAGTGAACCCGAAGAATACACCAGATTATCTTTGAACACCGCCCGAACAATAGAATGCTTCTGGAATATATTGGATTTCTCATAGATGCCTTGGATGTTCGTTAAGTCAGGCAAAACACGATCAATTATGGTTTCGTTCTCAACCTTGGACTTCGGTTTATCCATTGCTTTTAACGCCATTTCTATATCTGCCTTTTCCTCCCTGAATTTTCGAAACCAGGTCTGGTAGGTTGTATCCTCAATTTTATTGTTCATATACTTGTCTTCCAAGTCCATTATTTTCTGGTTCATGTTTGCAAGCACCTCTAATTTTTCTTTTCTTCTTGCCTGTCTTTGCTGCATCGGCTCATCCAATAAGGCCTTGGACGCCAGCCTCAATAATTCGAGCTGTTTTGGTTCAAAGCAAATGTCTTTAAGGACTTCGTCAAAATCCTCGTGCAGTTTTTTACCCGGCACATTTACGTTGTAATGGATATGGCATTTGTAATAGAGATAATACTGCCTGCGCCCTTTTGACCAGGCGGCCGTCATGTATTGTCCGCACCAGCACCTTAATACCCCACGCAGAGGGAATTCATCATCTGCGCGCACCTTTTGCGGCCGTTTATCATTGAGCATGCGTTGTGCCTGCCAATATTCCGCTTCGGTAATGATTGGTTTATGAAGGCCTTTCACAAATTTCTCTGGTAGATCCTGAAAAGCAGGTACCCTGATTAACCCGGCATAGAGCGGATTTTTTAAAATGTCGGTAATGGCACTATTACCCCTGTTTGTAAAACCTAAAGATTTTACCGTCTTATAAATGATATACGGAGCAATGCCAAGTAGATAATCCTTAAAAATGCGTTCCACAATCAGCGCTTGTTTTTCATTCACCTCAATCGCATTCTTCATTGCTGCATTTGGAATGTTTCGGTAGCCAAATGGTGCTCTACCTAAATATCGTCCGTTTTCCTTGGCATTTCTCATGCCCTGCTTTGTCCGCTTTCGGATTGTAAAAAGTTCTTTATTGGCAATCATATAATCGAATGCCCTTTTCATAAATACATCGGGATCAGAGGTATCCAAATCAACCCGTTCATTTGTTGATAGTACCTTTACGCCGTGATTTCTTTCCAGTTCCGAAATCTTCATTAGTGCTTCCGGCAGATTGCGGCTGAACCGGTCATGGTCAAGCACAATCAGGTAATGGCATTCCCCTTTGTATTTCCTAATGAAATCCTCCAATGCACGGTAGTTGGGTCGATCAAAAGTGTAGCTATCTTCCCCGTTGTCTTTAAAGATTGCCATCACCCGAACATTGTTCCTCCTGCAATATTCTCTTATTGTTGATTCCTGGTATTCCAGTGATTTTGACTGATCTTTACTGCTCAGTCTTAAATATGCTATCGCATTCATAATTCCTCCTTTAAAACTATTTCTACAATGATCTGGGCGAACAGCGTAATGATGATCTGTTCACTGTGACTAAATTTATGCTCACTTTTTTCCAGTAGGTTAATGACCTGTGGTGGCAAAAAATCCAATATTTCCGGATTGTGTTTTTTGGCTATTTTGTTATCAATAACTACTGGCTTTTTTTCCCAACTGCGTTTTGCGGGTCTTTTCTTTTTATGTAGTTCTGTCATGGCTGATGCTTTATGCAATAGTGCCATAAGCGACGAAGAACCTGTCCAATATTGGAAAAGTTTATACGCAGGAACTCTCTTTCAGCTTAAAGCTAAGCGAGGGACTTTGAATTTTTATCAGCGATAAAAACACTCAAATTTAATCATTTTTTAGTTTTAACTGAACGGTTTATTCCAGTGAAATATCTGTTTTTTCGATAGGATCGAGTTGATTTATAGGGGTTATCAATTGCTCATGCAGTTTGAGTTACATGAGATCATTTCAGTTATCTATTCCATTAATCCTGCACCAATTTAGCCTGCGGCTTTCGGAGCGCAAAAATTGTTCGGCATAAACTCACAGGCCTTCGCCCTCCTGGCCATTTATTCCGCATGCATTTTTTGCTTGCTCAGCCCCAGGCTGGCGGCGCGCACAATTAATCAAATTTTTAATCCTTAAAATTTAAAATGATGAAAGCGCAAAGCCAAAACCCACTTTTCAATGTTGCAGAGATCAAAGTTTCCTATCAGCCTAAATACAAAGCTTATGAGCGGCCTAAGATCTGCCGATCTAAAGATGCATACGATGTGCTGATCAGCAATTGGGATCAGGACAAATTGCAACTGTGTGAGCAGTGTTACGTATTGTTGTTAAACCGTGCTAATAATGTAATCGGGATGCGTGAGATCTCAAGTGGCGGTTTTGGGATGACGGTTGTCGATCCAAAGATGATATTTAGTATTGCTTTAAAAGGTTGCGCCTCTGGGTTGGTACTGGCTCATTCGCATCCAAGCGGTAATCTGAAACCAAGCGAAGCAGATCTGAGCATCACAAGAAGATTGGTTGAAGCTGGCAGGTTGCTAGATATGGATGTACTGGATCATCTGATCATCACCAGCAGGGGGTATTATTCTTTTGGAGATGAAGGGCTGATATAGCCCTTTTTATAAAAAAATGAAATTTACAAAGCTTTGCCATTTTTAGCGCTTTTGGCAAATTTAAATAGATCAATTACTTTGATTACTGAAAGACTAAGCCTTAATTTGGATAACCGAATTTAGCAACTATGAACCGGATACTAGCTATCGCAATTGACGAATACAAGGATGACAAGATCAACAACTTGAACAACTGCCTAAACGATATTAATGCATTAATCAATATCCTTTCCCTGCGATACGATTTTGAAAGTATAGAACTGTTAACCAAATCTGAACAGACAACAAAGTCTTTTTTGTTCAACACCCTTTACGATGAATTGATTAATGCGCTGCCCGATGATAATGTGCTGATCATCTATGCCGGCCATGGTGAATATAATAGTGCTTTGGAAACCTCATACTGGCTGTGTTCAGATTCTCAAAGAGGAAATGTGAGTACCTGGTTCAACGTAGGAGATCTGATGAGCTTTTTCAGAGGGTCAAAGGCACGGCACATTGCCCTGATCTCAGATAGCTGTTTTTCGGGAGCGGTCTTTGAAACCCTGCGTGGGGGCGGAATCGCGGCTCTTGATAACAAATCTTCAAGGCAGGCCTTGACATCGGGAGGAATTGAGCAGGTTAGCGATGGGGCGGAAAATTCCAACAGTCCGTTCAACCTCTCCATCCAAAAGGTACTCAATCAAAATACGTCAGAGAAGCTGTCCTTCACGGAGTTTTCGGAAAAAGTCATTTTAGATTTTCACCCCGACCGGACGCAAACACCAGCTTACGGAACACTGGCTATGTCGGGTCACAAGGGCGGTATGCTTTTCTTTCATCTGAAACCCAAAGATGGACGACTTCCTTTCAGATCTGTACAGCTGCCCTTGGATATCGATTCCCAAATACAATTTGACAATCAGTTTGAAATCCCTTTCTTTATTGATAATCCAAACTTTAACAGCCAGTTTGTCAACGCTTTTGTGCAGCAGTTGGGTTATTCTATCGTGAACGATGTTCGGAACTTTGTCGCGGAGGAGAGCGCGTATTCTATCGAAAGGAGCAATGAATTTGGATTCTATTTGGAGGTTAGCTATTCTATCGAAACGTTGAACAAAGATTTTCTCAGCATCGTCATCAACAGGAGCGACTACTTCGGTGGAATCCACCCCAACCACTATATCTCCACCCTCAATTTTTCCTTCCGTCCCGACCGTTTGGTTCAACTGTTCGACCTAATTACTTTCAAGGAGTTTTCAAACCAGGAAGAATACCTAAAAATGCTGGTGGAAAAATACGCTGAACCCGAAGCAAAGGAGTTCATCTTAGAATACACGACCTACGAATACATCTATCGATTGGATTATTCTTTCAACACCGAATTTTTCACCATCTATTATTTTAACCTGATGCCCCATGCTTTCAAGGGCGCCGGCATACTTCAGGTACCCATTGACGAGATCACCTTTAAAACACCTTACTAATATGGATTTTTATAAGCTTCTTGCCATCATTTCCCCTTTCCTCTCCGCAGGTCTTACCAGCTTTATTACTTACATGGTAACCATGAAAGGAAAGAGGTTCGATTTATTGCACCAGAGCAAGATCCCCGCTTTCAAAGAGCTGAGTGCGTCTCTGATCGCCTACAAGAACTATTGCCTGGGGCAGGTTGCTATTTACCAGGGAAATGAATTCTCCCCATACGACGGGGATGGGGGCGGAACGCTGCACCATCGCACGGAGATAGCGAGGGTCGCTTCGTTCAACGCCATTTATTTTTCAAAACAGACCAGAGATTCCATAGACGAACTGCTCAATACCATGTCCGGACTCTGCAATGCGGAGCTTTACCTGGCTGCTGGACAGGAAATGGGCGACCTTTCTGAATCCTATTTTGGAATGTTCGAAAGAACGGATAAATGTATCGATAAACTCTACCGCGAACTCAACTTTAAAGCATAAATGTTTACGCCCACAACACACTTGGTCTATAATTCACAGAATATTAAGCTTTTTAGAGACCAAAACATAGATCAGATCATGTTAAAACAATTTTGTTGCCACGCGAAATGACATCATATCTACATTAACACCCGCCTAATCTTATCGGATCTAACAAATAACTAGCAACAGCTTCATCAACCTCTGGAAGGTGCTCAATGTGCCCTTCGTCAAGGCACTAAAATAACTATTCTTTAAAGTGGTAATGTATTTTTCCACGCTCCCTGTTGAGCTTTGTAAATCCAATCTATCCAATATTGGTGATAGCTCTTGTTTATCGCAGCACCTTTGGTCGATATTTCATTTGACCATGAAAAACTGCATTTCACCACTGTACCAAGATTTACCTCCACCGTCTCGGGTTCCTCGCCGGTGTCCTTTTCCCCTTCAAAGGAAAAGGAGCAAGCCGAAGTCAGGCAGAGCCCTACTTTAGCCCCTACAGCGCAGCTGTAGGGCATCGAAGTATACTCCGGGTATACTTTACCGCAAAGCGAACGTCTCAGACAACAAAATAACATACCCAGCCACACAAAGCAGCCCATGGAAAACAACAACACCAAATCCATCAGGTTCAGCACCCACACCAACCAAAAAATGGAGGGCCTCGCCAGCAAACTTGGCTTAAGCAAGAAAGAACTGCTGGAGCAGATGGTCGAATACTTCTACCGCACCAAAAAAGACCCCGCCGACATCAATGACGAAATCTTAAAGAACACCCTAGCCAAGAGCCACAAAACCTATATGTCCTTCATCAAAGCCCAGGAAGACCTGCTACTCATCCCCATCAAAACCAGCACAGACAAAATGATCAGCAACCAAAAGGACATCGTCAAATACTTCAATGAGCAGGTGCTCAGCGCAAACAAGAACCTGTTGAAGAATCAGCAAATGTTTCTTGACAAAATAAACTCCCTGGAAAAACTCCTCAGCACAGCAATAGACCAGAAAGACAAACTAAAATCCAGATTCCAGTACATCCTCAACAACTACATCAGGAATAGGGAAGAACTGGGCAGCTTCAAAGGCAGGGAAAAAGAAGAACTCGCTGAACAAACCCGTAAACAAATTGAAAACCTCTAAGCCATGTTTCTCAACATCACCGATAAACAGGAAGCCGAGAACAAAGGCAGCAGTGCCAAACTCGTTCATTACCTGGAAAAGGAGAACCGAATGTACCCGGATCAGGAACCTGAGCAATGGTTCAGTCACGATGGCACAACCTTTCAGGGCTATGAAGTGAAAAATAGGCTAGATAATAACATCGCCAAGCTTTGCCACGATGACGCCAAATTCTTTCTGATCAACATCAGCCCGAGCCAAAAAGAGATCGCCCACCTGAAGGCATTGTATGGCGAAGCGGGGGCGAAGACCGAACTGAAAAGATTCGCCGAAAAGATCATGGACGAATACGCCCTGAACTTTAAACGTAACAACATCAACAGCAACGAGGACCTGCTCTGGTTCGCCAAACTTGAGAACAACCGTTACTATTCCTTCAAAGACAAAGAAGTCAGGAACGGCAGTGCCAAAAGGGGAGAGCCCAAGCCTGGCGAGCAGATGCACATCCAGGTCATCGTCAGCCGCAAAGACCTCACAAACAAGATCAAACTCAGTCCGATGAACAATTCCAGGGGAAAAAATGCTGAACATTCCAAAAAGGTAGGGCAATTTGACCGGGTTGCCTTCAAGGCCTCCGGCGAAAGGGTATTCGACGAACGCTACCAATTTACGCGGCCAATCACAGAAACTTTCAAACATGCCAACACTCAGGCAAATGGTAGCCTGGCTGAAAGAATCAAGATAGCGGAGCAAGCGAGCCATCAGGAAGCCAGCGCAGAACAAAGCCGGCAACACCCAACTCAACCGCGGATCCAACCGGAAGAGAAAAGCCTTTTGGACCTCCTGCTGAGCAAACCGGATTATGATCCCGATCCAAAAATCAGGAAGAAGAAAAGGAGAAGGCGAAGCCAGCAACAGGAACTAACTTTATAAACGAAAACATTATGAATACCGGAGAAGACACCCAGGGATTACGGAAGATCACTGATTTTACCAGGCTCATCAGCATATCCATCCTATGCATCCATTTTTACATTTGCTGCTACCTGGCCTTCAAAAACTGGGGGCTCAACGCAGAAATCACCGACAGGTTAATTGCCAACATCGCAAAAACAGGGCTTTTCAAGAACCTCTGGTATCCTAAGCTTGCTGCATTATTGATGCTGGTCATTTCCCTGCTTGCGGTGAAAGGAAAAAAAGATGAAAAGATCCTGCGCAATTCCATCGTAGCGTACCTGATCACAGGTCTGCTGCTGTATTTCAGCGCCATATTGTGTTTCTACATTCAGATAGGGGCCGAACTCGTCGCGATCCTGTACATCGGACTGAGCTCAACAGGATACCTGCTGATGCTGTCTGGAGGTACTTTGCTTTCCAGGCTGATCAAAAATGGTTTAAACACCGATGTTTTCAATACCCTAAACGAGACCTTTCCACAGGAAGAGCGTTTGCTGGAGAACGAATATTCCATCAACCTGCCTGCCAGATACCGACTTAAAGATAAGGTTAGGGGTAGCTGGATCAATATCATTAACCCTTTCCGTGGAATCCTGGTCGCGGGAACCCCGGGCGCAGGAAAATCATATTTCGTGATCCGTCACATCATCGAACAGCACATCAAAAAAGGCTTCAGCATGTTTTTGTATGATTTCAAGTTCGACGATCTGTCTGTAATCGCTTACAATGCCTTGCTGAAATACCGCGGCAATTATAAGGTCAGACCTACTTTTTGGGTCATTGATTTCGACCGGATTTTTCATCGCTGTAACCCTTTGGAACCCGAAACTATGACTGACATCACTGATGCTACTGAAGCCGCCCGCACGATCATGCTGGGACTGAATAGGGACTGGATCAAGAAACAGGGTGATTTCTTCGTAGAGAGCGCGGTGAACTTCGTGACTGCGGTGATTTGGTATCTGAGAAAATTCAAAAATGGTAAGTACTGTACGCTGCCGCATGTGATTGAGCTGATTCAGGTCGATTATGACAAGCTGTTTGCGGTATTGCAAGAAGAGCCGGAGATCAGGGTGTTGATCAATCCTTTCATTTCCGCGCTGAGACGTAAAGCCATGCCTCAACTGGAGGGGCAGATTGCCTCCGCGAAGATCGGTTTAGCCAGGCTGGCTTCCCCACAATTATATTATGTGCTGAGCGGGAATGATTTTACGCTGGACATCAATAACCCGCTGGAACCTAAAATCGTCTGCATGGGGAATAACCCGCAGAAGATCCAGACTTATGGTGCGGTGCTCTCCCTGTATGTTTCCAAGATGATCAAGCTTGTAAACAGGAAGGGGCAGCTCAAGAGCAGTTTACTCTTCGACGAATTTCCCTCGATTTTTCTGAACGGCATGGACGGACTTTTGGCAACCAGCAGGAGTAATTTGGTCAGTACGACTTTGGCGGTTCAGAATTATGACCAGTTGAAAAAGGACTATGGTCCAGAGCAGTCGGATGTGATCGTGGGAGTGGTGGGGAACATCATTAGTGGCCAATTGACGGGCGATACGGCTAAAAAGCTGAGTGAGAATTTTGGGAAGATCATGCAGGACCGGGAGAGTAAGAGTATAAACAGTTCGGACGTTTCCATTTCAAAATCTACGCAGCTGGATTTTGCGATTCCAGCGGCTAAGATTGCTTCGTTGTCTTCGGGGGAATTCGTGGGAATCGTGGCGGATAATCCAGATCAGAAGATTGCTTTGAAGATGTTTCATAGCGAGATACAGAACGATCATGAGAGTATAGCTAGAGCGGAGGCTGCCTTTCAGCCGATCCCTAGTGTAGGAAATGTTAGCCACGAGGAGGTGATGGAGACGTATGGGCAGATCAAGGCGGACATCGAAGGGCTGGTGAGAGAAGAGTGTGAGGGGATCATGTGCAGGGGGACTAAGGTTCCGAACGCTGATGAGGGAGATGAGGTTTCTCCGAATGGCGGGACTGATCAGGCGGGGGAGCAGGGGGTGGTGATGTAGAAGTTGAGCAGACTAGGTGGTTCGAAATTATATCTCTAACAGGATGAGCACATGGGTCCGCTAGGAAACTGTCTCCGGGGCACACGACCCAAATTGTGTTGTACACCAAGACATACTACAACAGCAACCCATAGGCGTATCTTCTAATTAAAGGGTAGGAAATAGGCTCTGCTCAGTAGCTGGGTCAAAGATCGCGATAACCATTACTTTTATTTAATGAGTGAATCAAATGCGTTTTTAAGACTAGGTGTACGAAATTGCACGGCTGGACACCCGTGGGCAAGGTCACGACCTATGTTGCGATCGCAAAAGTATTGAGAGCTGCTACTATTTGCGCTTAGTAGCTACAGCTATGATGTTTGCGCATGAAGAAATGGTTTTGAAGAAAATGATCTAAAACAGACAAATTCTGAAATGAATGTTTCAGATACTTTTTATCTTTGTACCTGAGTTATGGCGAGAAATGTTGAATTTGACGAACAGTTGGCGGTTTCCAAGGCAATGGATGTCTTTTGGAAGAAAGGCTATAACGGCACCACCATGCGGGATTTAACTGAAGCCATGGGCATCAATAGCAGCAGCCTTTACAATACCATTGGCGACAAGCACGAACTTTTCATCCGCAGCATAAAGCATTACACCGAGACCAGAATGAAAGAGGCCTTAAAGCAACTGGACCCTATAAAATCTCCAGTGAAAGCGATCGAAAAGTTCATCCAATCTTCGGTTTATGTCATTACTAACGAACCCAACAGTTGTTTAGCCATTAAAACTACTTTTGAGGTAGCCGCAACAGATGAGCAGGTGCAAAAAATCATCAAGGCCGATAATGATTTCACCTATAATCTTTTGAACGGTTTGGTGGAAAAAGCAATCCAGAAAGGTGAGATAACGGTAAGCAAGGATGCGGCTATGCTAACGGACTATATTATTAATCATTTTAGTGGCTGGCACGAATTTTTTATAATTCACAAGGACAAAAATCGCATCAAGAATATGGCATCGTTCCTGATCAAACAAATCAACCAATAATTTTTTTTTCAAAATCTGAAACAAACGTTTTAAAATTATGAATATACTAGATGAGTACAAAGACGATTACGCGGCAAACGAAAAGCCAGAAGTAGTGGAAATAAGCGAAGCAAACTATGTGTCTATCCTTGGGGAAGGAAGCCCCGGAACGGCTCTTTTCTATAAAAAGAAGGCTGCTATCAAAGAATTTGTTGCAGCACTAGGGCAGCATTATACTGCAATAAATTTGGCATTTTCGAGCAGCGTGGTAGAAATATTCTACTGGTTTGATGAGGAAGAAGTGGGATATGTAGATATCGCTAATTTCTATACCACGGTTGATTTAGATCTATTGAAGTATCGCATCGTGGTCCGCATCCCAGATTTTGTAAAAGCTGAAACCATTCAAGAGATTGGGCAAACAAGCGATCTCTCTTTCGCAAAAGACTTTGAACATTTTACTTATAAGGCAGGAACTTGTGTACAGCTTTTGCACAAGGGTCCTTTTGCAGGAGAATTGCAAACGCTGCCTATACTCCAAAAATTTGCTATGGAGCACGGATTTAAGAAATCCGGAATGCACCACGAAATCCACTTGACCCATTTTGAATTTGGACAAAGTCAGGAACATTTACAGACCATTTTGCGTGATCCGGTAGTAAAACAACAATAATTTTTTTTAAATAAATCTGAAACAAACGTTTCAATAATCATGATCAATAATGGAAAAATCAAACAATGAATTATCGGGCAAGATAGCCTTGGTTACGGGTGGAACAAAAGGGATTGGCAAGGCCATAGCAGATAGGTTGGTATCAAATGGCGCAACAGTCGTCGTAACTGCACGAAAACCATCCGAAGAAGAAAGCGGGCATCATTTTATAGCGGCCGATTTGACCGACATTAACGCTATTACTGAGCTGACAGGAAAAATCATTGAAGAATACGGAACGCTAGATATCCTGATCAATAATGTGGGCGGCACTTCCTCTCCTGCAGGAGGTTTCCAGATGCTCGGCGACGATGATTGGAAAAGGGATATTGAACTCAATCTTTTAGCTGCTATCAGACTCGATAAGGCTATGGTTCCAAAGATGATCGAAAAAAACTCGGGAGTTGTGATCCATATTTCCTCATTGAACGGTAAGATACCCTTGTACGAGTCCAATTTCTCTTATGGTGTTATGAAATCTGCCTTAAACGCATACAGTAAAACACTTGCCAATGAAGTTGCCAAGTACGGTGTTCGGGTAAATATCGTCTCCCCGGGTATGGTCAAAACTACAGCAATGGAAACCTTTCTGGAAAGCTATGCACAAACCATTGGCAAAACCGTAGCGGAAGCTTCACAACAACTTATGGATAGCCTGGGTGGGGTGCCAATGAACCGTTTGGCCGAACCTGAAGAAATTGCCAATATGGTTGCCTTTTTGGTATCGGATGGTGCGAGTTACATTACGGGGGCCAATATGCTTGTCGATGGCGGTACATTTCCAGCAGTATAATTACGACTTAGTTTAACAAAATAAAAAAATAAGGTCGGGAACTTCGGTTTCTACAAATCAATCAACTTAAAAAGATAAAATGAATAAGGAACTCCTAGGGAAAGTAGCCCTGGTAACTGGTGGAACAAAGGGGATAGGCAGGGCAATCGCCGAAAGGTTGTCGAATGCTGGTGCAATCGTAATTGTAACGGCAAGAACCCGCCCTATAGAAACGCAAACAAGACATCATTTCATCGCCGCAGATCTGACTATTGCTGGTGAAACCGCCAAGGTTGTTAGTGAGGTCAATGAAAAATTCGGTTCAATTGATATTCTGGTCAATAACGTGGGCGGATCTGCCAGTCCTTCCGGTGGGTTCGGAACCCTTACCGACGAAGATTGGGAGAGTGACCTGCAATTAAACCTTCTTTCTGCCATACGCATAGACAGGGCAATATTGCCGCAGATGGTGGAAAAGAAAAGCGGCGTCATCGTCCATATTTCTTCAGTCACAGGCACCCTTCCGGTATATCAGTCATTGGGCGGTTATGCTGTAGCCAAAGCCGCCCTGAACAATTATAGCAAAAGTTTGTCGAAAGAGTTTAGCCCAAAAGGGATCAGGGTGGCTACGGTCTCTCCAGGAATGGTAAAGACAGATACCATGGATGACTACCTTCAATCACTGGCCAAAACATCAGGTTTGAACCTAGCACAGGTAACGCAAAATTTGATGGATAGTCTCGGTGGAATACCGTTGGGAAGGATGGCCTTGCCAGAGGAAATAGCAGAACTGGTTGGCTTTTTGGTATCTCCAAAAGCATCCTATATCACAGGCGTAAATTATATTATTGATGGAGGGTCAAACCCATCACTATAATTCTTAATTCCTAAACAAGATATGAATATGGACAATAAGAAAAATAAGCTCTTGATTTATGGTGCAACCGGATATACTGGAAAAATCATCGCAGCGAGAGCAAAGAAGTTAAACATTGATTTTGAGATTGCAGGGCGGGAACCTGATAAAATCCGAAAATTGGCAGAAGAATTAGCTGTTGATTATCACATTTTTAATGTAGATACCCAGTACGCATGGAAAAGAGCATTGGAAGGGAAACAGGTTTTAATCAATGCGGCCGGCCCATTTAAATTCACTGGCGAACAAGCGATGAAAGCCTGCCTGAAAGCTGGCGTTCACTATCTGGATATCAGTGCGGAGTTGGAGACCTACCTATTGGCGCAATCGCTGGACGTAGAAGCTCGGGAAGCTGGAATACAGCTGATATCAGGTGCGGGACTTTTTGTAAGCTATGACGCCCTAGTGGTGCATCTTTCAAAATTGGTGGCAGAACCTGAATCTCTGAAAGTGGGTTTTCGACACTACGGTGGTTTTTCCAGAGGGTCAGTTCTGAGCAGTAAGAACATCGCTGAACTGGGCATATTAATCCGTAGAAATGGTGAAATCATTGATAATCCTGACCCACATTCGAAAATATTTTCGTTTGGGCAAGAGGAAGTCGAATGTATGCCCACACCTCTGGGTGGAATTATCCTGAGCTATAAATCCACGGGAATTCCAAATATTGAAGAGTTTTTTTCCTTAAAACTGCCGGCCAATGAACTTCCACATTTAACAGCCGAAAGCCTGCCCGATGGGCCGACAAAGGAAGAACGGGCAGCCGGGCGAAATGGAATTTCAGGTGAGCTTACAGGCAAAGACGGGAAAGTAGTAAAAGCTTATATAGATGCTCCTTCCGGATATGACCTTACACCGCTTTCTGTAGTAGCAGTAGCGCATCGCATCTTAAATGGTGACTTTAAAGTGGGCTATCAATCACCAGGTTCGGCTTATGGTGAGGATGTCATTAATGATATCCCTGATACTTTTTTAATCGATACTATCGCATAAAAAATTGAAATTAAATAATCAAAAATGAGCAGCGAACAACAAATCCAGAATTTAATTGACCGGTATACGCATTATGTAGATCAGCCCAGATTTGATAAGGTTGGAGATTTATTTGCCGACGGGAAGATTTAAGCTCCCGGCAATGTAATGGAAGGCAAAGAACCGCAGAGATGACAGTAAAATTGATGCCAATGACGCTTCATAAGTTGCTCATGCCGCAGAGCAATTCGGCGTAAGGGCCACCAAAATCAAAGAAGCGATTAAAGCGGTGGGCAACTCCAGAGCCGCAGTCAAACAGCATTTGGCAGGTGCGTAAGTTATAGGCCTTTCTCCGGAAAGGCTTTTTTATTGATAGTTTTGTGGAATGACAGGTTCAGATTCCTTTTTCGATCAGGTGTATGCCATTGTCCGGCTCTGTTCCAAGAGGAAGGGTCACGACCTACGGCGCAATTGCAAGGGCATTGGGCGCAGCCAAGTCCTCAAGGTTGGTAGGCACTGCGATGATGTTTGCGCATGATCCGAGGCTCCATGTTCCGGCACACCGTGTGGTCAACCGTATTGGCTTACTCACCGGAAAACACCATTATGATACTCCCACACAAATGCAGGAGCTATTGGAAGCTGAAGGGTTGATCGTCAAAGAGGACCAGGTACAGGAATTTAAAAAAGTATTTTGGGATCCAGGTTCAGAAGATCGCGGAGCACATTTGTGCGGAGATCCATAAGCTTGTTCCCCTGTTTACCACGCTGGAAGTGTCAGTTGACAAACGCGGCAACAAGCTGTTCGTGGATTTTTCCCAGAATGATCCGGCGGATACGCTGGCTGCTGCGTATTCGGTAAGACCGGGGAAGCAGCCCACTGTTTCTACGCCCCTTGACTGGGAAGAGCTGGACCTTAAACTCAGGCCTTCGGATTTTACGTTGGAAAGTATCCTTGCGAGGTTGCTGGAAAAAGGGGACTTGTGGAAGGAGATCGGGAACGCAAAAATCAAATCCAGGAATTCGGGCATCATAAAGAAACTCCTGGCATGATCATCGGCTCAATTGTCTTCCAGTGTTTTCATTTTTCAGCGATGCTGGAATTCTGGCAGCAGGCGCTCCATTACGTGCCGCGGGAACAGCCGGAAGCGGACTGGGCGGTCTTAACAGATCCTAAAGGCCTGGGTCCGAACCTTTCGCTGAAGAAAACCATGAAGCTGCGCAAAGGCAAGCGTTCGCGCCTGCATCTGGATTTGTATGCGGAGGATCAGGCGGCTGAAGTGAAGCGGTTGATCGCCCTGGGTGCCAGCCTGTATAATTGGGATTACCAGCCGGAGGATGATTTTGTGGTGCTGGCTGATCCTGATGACAATTTGTTTTGCGTGGTATCCAAGGCCCGCGCTGCCTAGCTCTGCTGTTGACTATTTGCCCCGGAACCTGCAGTTTTATGGAACCAATGCAGGGTTGGGTTGTTATGCTTTAGTACTAAAACCTATAGTTATGACAGATCCTAAAGAAAAAGAGGAGCAGCAGCCTGCCAACGCCGGGGGCGGGCAGGAGCAATCGCAGTCGCAGGAACAGGAAAACAGCAACTGGGATGAGCACCAGCAAATTGATGAGGAAGGCAATGAAGTCGGTCCCGAGGACATTAAATAGCATTTTATGAAAAAGGTATTGATGGTGTTGACCTCAGGGAGATGGAATACTCAATAGGAAGACCAAGGTTTGCTTGTGTGAGTTCAGCGGTCCCTGTTGTGCGTATTTAGAGGAAAAACCTGATGACCTTAAACCTTAAATGAAAGATGATGGAACAGCAGCAAAAGCCCGGAAATGCGGGCGAAAAGGAAAATGAGCAGGACATGGGGCTCCCGGAAAGGGAGGCATCTCAGTCCGGCGCTGATCCGGTAAGCAGGGGCTCATTGCCTTCGGATGGACCGGTCAGCCAGAATGAGGGTTCGGCGGGAGCTGATCTTACGGACAACCTGGAAAAGGACGATCCCAAAGAGATCCGTAAGGATGCGGAGAGCGGTGGCTAAACCGGTATTCGGCTTCACAGAAGAGCCGGGGCATTTTGCCCCGACTCTTTTTGTTTTCGTTAGTTCCTGGCTTAGGTTTCGAGGTTCAGATGTTTGAACAGTTCCTTGGTAATCTGTTTGACGTTTGCGGCGAGCTGTTCGTAACTGCAGTGTTTGAGTTCCAGGGGAAAGGGGATGCCCTGTTCCCTTTTGATCAGGTCAATGCTGATCAGGGCAGCGGTGGAGATTTCGGGATCTCCCTCCAGGCTGTTGTAGAGGATTTTTGCGAAGGTTTCCTCGCTGCCCAGGCTGAAGCTGCCGTAGGTTTCTATGCCCTTCAGGGTTTTCATGTTAAGTGAAATTTCAAATGTTGTTTCCATGGCTTAAACAAAAGAGCCGCCCGGAGGCAGCTCTTGCATTGGTATTAAGGTGTAAACGCATTACTGGATTTCGATCTGACGGCTTTGCATCTTTGCTTCCTCTTTTTTAGGGATGTCTATGCTCAGCACGCCATCCTGGTATTTGGCCTGGATGCCGTTCTGCTCGGCTGAGTCCGGCAGGGTGAAGGAGCGGACAAAGGAACTGTAGCTGAATTCGCGTTTGTTGTAATTGCGTTCCTGTTGTTCGTCCTGCTGTTGTTGTTCTACTGAGATGTTCAGGACATTTCTTTCCAGGTTCAATTTAAAATCTTCTTTTTTCAGTCCTGGTGCGGCCAGTTCTACATGGAAATGGTCTTTGCTCTCGCTGATGTTGGCGGCCGGCACCCTGGTCATCATGCGGTCTGAGAAAAAGGTGTCGTTGAAGATGGAATCAAAAACGTTGCTGAAAGCGGGTACGTTGGTGTTTTTCTTGTTGTCGGAATTGAATTTAACCAGTGTCATAGGTCTGTCCTCCTTAATTTGATTTAATGATTAAAACTTACAATTAATTAAATGCTGAACTTCGTGTTCGCCATTCGTATTACAAGTGCTGTGCCAGTGCTTTCAGGGCTGTTTTTGACTGAAATTTTTTCATTTTTTCTGCAAATTTTTCAGTTTCAAATGTCAGAAATTCATTTCCTGTGGCTGTCTGTCCCCGGCAGGGTTTTGAGCTGCTGCTGGTTTATTTTTGCGGTGGTGCTTCCAGTTCGTCATCTCTGTCGAATTCTATATTTTCCAGCTCAGCGAGCTGACGCAGTTTGGGGTGTCTGGATTCGATGTGTTCAGCGAGCAGGTGAAGGATCTCCAGGTCGACATCAGCGGGGTTCTGGCATACGTGCAGGAAGTCCTGGCCATCGGGCTCCAGGCTGGCGACAAATTTTCCTTCCTGGTAGATTTTGTATTTGCAGCTTCCTGTTACGTGGTGGGGATGTTGTTCAACCTGGAATTGGTACTGGTGTTCGGGACTGATGCTGACGGTATAGTTTTCCATAGAAATTGAGGTGTTTCTGGTACAACAATTTGCTGAAGCGGGGGTTTTAATGAATGGGATGATTCGCATCGTTAAAGATCAATAGGTCTGAGGCAGAATAAATGATTGATGAAAGACAATATCTTAATCTTTCTTCTTTGCTTTCTCTTTTTCTAAATTCCCGGCTATTCTTTCCCGTTCCTCTTTCTTGATTTCGTTGAATATGATGCCAGAGATAAGTGATGGCTCAACATTTAAAACCATAGAAATACGTACGATTTCAGATTCTGAAAATTCTCCAGGATTAAATAGCTTCGATGAGTATCTGCCTTGGTTGATTCCGGTATATCTCGCGATCTTGGTAGAACTAGAATCCTTTAAATCACGCATTCTTTTGATCGTTCCGTTTTCAATCAAAGATTTGATATGAATCAATTCCAGATCTTCCTGAAGTACATATTCTTTTTTGGACATGAAAACCGCTATTTTTCTAAAAATGCGTACTTCCTTACAATTAGTTATTAAAAAATTACGGTTGTGAATTTTAAAATTACCACTAGTAAGTAATTTTTTATTATCTTTGGATATGTAGATTATGATTGGAGTATAAAACGATTATAGATGTTTTAAAACAACCAAGAAATCTCTCGTAAGAAAACCGCTAATTTGATCACGAGATGATAAGTGAGTAATGCCCTATCCTAAGATATTTATATCTTCGCGGATCTTTATATCCTATAGGAAGGGCTTCACTTCAGTCTTTTGTGATCAGCAGATCTTTGGATTTGTGGTTCTTAGCGGTACCTCTTACAAAAGCAGTGGAGTCCTTCCTATAGTTCTGGAATCCTCTGTGAAATTTGACCAAATGAACCGGGGGGTGATAATGAAAACTCAATCTTCAATGGCAATATTTAATTTGACAGGATTTCTGGCCATAGCTTCGGTGTTTGCTACTGCCATAATCAATACAATTTCCTTCATTCGGTTAACTAGAAGGCCTTTTTTGTTTGATTCTGCTCCAATATTCCTAATAGTGGTGAATTATTTTAATTTTTTTTCTGTTTGGAAATCGGGTTGTTTTCCTGCGCAGACCAATCCACCACTTAGTGAATTGATCCTGAGGGCTCTAAACCAATTCACCACTTTCACAAATATTTTGAATATTGCGATGAAATTTGATTTTTTCATTAAATTTAAAGGGGAGTAAAGCCGTTCACATTTAGTAGGTAAAATGGGTAAAGCAATACATAGACTGATCAATGAGGCCGAACTTTTCGCCGGCTTGGCGAGGGGGGATGAGCGTTGTTTTGAGACGATCTATAGGCATTACTCAGACAGGCTTTTTCCTTTTGTGGACAAGATGGTGCGTTCCCGGACTTTAACTGAGGAGATCGTTCAGGATATTTTTGTACAGATCTGGATCAATCGGCATTTGTTGGAGAATGTGCAGTTTCCCACTTCTTATCTTTTCAACATTGCTGCGAACAAGACCTTAACTTATTTGAAGCGGATTGCCGCGAACCAGAAGCTAGTGGACAAGTTGGCTGCGGGTGCCCTGGATTATAGTAACGAGACCGAAGAGCAATTGATCGTGAAGGAGAGTACACGGATCATTGAACTGGCGGTGGCTTCTTTGCCGGAGCAGCGGAGGCTGATCTGGGAGCTGAGTCGTAACGAGGGTTTGAGCCATAAGCAAATTGCTGAGCGCTTAGGTATCTCTCCAAGCACGGTGAACAATCAGTTGGGCCATGCCTTGCAGCATGTGCGTGCTTTCCTGGAAAACAGGGCGGGCGTCTTATCACTTTCGGTCATGATGACCATCTCGGAAAAGTTCTTATAGTTGACAGTTTTCAATTGTTATAAATATGGGGACGAGGTCTCTGGAAACATTATCGCATTTCCAGAGATCTTGTGAATTCGATTATCAAGTGCCTATTGCATTTCTAATCGCTTCCTCTACTGGGCTACATGTTTCAGTGCCGATGACATGAAATGCGCCTCTGAGTAAAAGCGGTGGTTGTGCCATAAACTTGGGTACTGTACCACGATGCCGCTGTGCTGCATGCACTAAGAATGGATGACAAAGGTAAACAGTACCTGCTTTCCCGATAGCAAGCGTTTCCTCTCGATCAGAGAGATCTGGCAATTTATTTGCCAGCTCCATAAAAGACAGACCATCTTCACCTTTTGGTTGCAGTAATTTAGCTACATGCAGATGCGAGCCATTTATGATTCTGGTTGGAGCATCCTCGTCAGTCACATCTGAAAATAAAAATAGCATGAGCAGGCCACGGCCTTTTGAATGGAAATTAATCCGGTAGGAAAAAAAGTCATGTGGGTCATCTCCGGGAAAGCCGGCATCTACGTGCCAGCCATTATCACCGGCATCTGTCTCAGATGGGAAACGAACAGGGAAAGCACCCATGCTCATACAAGGAAGCCATTTCCCTTCGCCAACCAATTGGTCAAATGCGCTATGGAGAATAGGGGTGTTGGCGGCTTTGATAAATGGTTCCTCAGCGTACATGCCTAGCCAGACTACTGGTTTGGACCAAGTCTTGCGGTCTTTTGGATCAGCCGGAATATCTTTCCAAAGAATATCTCTCGCCTCGGTAGCTAAATCGGTAGAAAATGCATTGTCGATTCGGACAAAGCCGTCGGTAATAAACGATTGTATTTGTTGTGGATTTAAAGTGTTGTGCATAATATTTAATATAAAAGTTCGGACAATAAAGATTTCGTGCCCCGCGTGGGACATCTGTCTCAATCACATTGAAAATTTATATTATAACATTACGGTCATTCTCATACACAAATATAAATAATTCTTAAATGATAGGAACCGTGATTAAACGTTATAGAGGGCAAAGCCCTGGCGAGGATGGTGGGCCAATACAAATCAGGAATGAATCCCGCCGCTAACAATTTTTTTAATTTTTTTGGTTATCGGATAGTTATGGTTTGTCTTTGGATAGTCTTATCCATATAAACGGAAAATTATTCATTTAATCAAAATCATAAATGCCTCAAAATCCATCTCATATTGAATCTTTATTTCGCAAGTTCAGCCAGGCTGAGGCTTCGGAGCAGGAGGTTCGGGAGTTGTTCGAGCTGATCTCGCAGGATCGCAATGATCCGGAGTTGATTGGTCTGTTGGAAAATGAAATTGAACTGTCAAACCTGGAGTCTGGTGTAGACCTTGGTCGTAAGGATAAGGTCTTAGCTAAGATCAGGGAGGTGATTGCGGTAATCGATGGTGAACCGGCTGTGCCGGCTAAGCGGACGAATTACAGGTGGCTGGCAGTAGCTGCGGCCGTTGCGTTGGTGATCTTCGGTGCTGGGTTGTTTTATTTCTCTGAGTTCGGTAAGGATTCGTCTGGTGTTGCTGAGCTGGCGAACGATGTAGCGCCTGGCCAGCAGGGTGCGACTTTGACTTTAGCGAATGGTAACAAGATCCGCTTGTCGGATGCGGCGAATGGTGAACTGGCCAGGCAGGCTGGGGTGAAAGTGACGAAGCTGGCGAGCGGGCAGTTGATCTACGAATTGGAAAGTTCTTCAGCTGTAGGTACTGATTTGGCGGCGGTCAATACGCTGAGTACGGCGAAGGGGGAGACTTACCGTTTGCGTTTGCCGGATGGTTCTTTGGTCTGGTTGAATGCGGCTTCGAGTCTGACTTATTCGGCTGGCTTGCTGGAGGGCGGGGTACGGAAGATTAAGTTGGCGGGTGAAGGCTATTTTGAAGTGGCAAAAGATAAGGAGCATCCTTTTGTGGTGTCCACGGGTAAGCAGGACATTGAAGTTTTGGGTACGCATTTCAATGTGAACAGTTATACGGATGAGCAGGTGGTGCGTACAACTTTGCTGGAAGGAAGTGTGAGGTTAAATGCCGCTGGTTTACAAGGCGAACAGAAGGGCTTAGTGCTGAAGCCTGGTCAGCAGGCCTTGATGAAGGATGATCGGTTCTTACTCAAGGAGATTGATCCTGATGTGGCGGTGGCCTGGGTGAACAATAAGTTTATTTTTGAGGATACGGATGTGCGTACGATCATGCGGATGCTGGAGCGCTGGTATAATGTGGAGGTGATCTACAAGGGGGCGGTGCCTACGGATAATCTTGGTGGTTCGGTATCCCGGTTCGATAATATCTCAAGTGTGCTGAAGATCCTGGAGGCGGCGGGGGATATTCATTTCAGGTTGGAAGGTCGGAAGCTGTATGTTTCCAAATCATAATAAGGGTTTAATCATCTCTATTGAGGGCTAATTAACAGAATATGAATCGTTTTAAACTTATGGGGATGAGAGAAATTTTACGACGGCGCGGCTAAGGCTGGATTCCGGTTGCTCAAGGGAACCACATGGTGAGCAGCTGGAGGAAAAACCAACCAGAAGTGCGGAAACACCTCTGATTGGTTGTTTGGAGATCAATTTAAAAATTAATGTTTAATCGCAGTCGCCACAAGTTTCGAAGCAGGGGGCTTCTGCAAATACCAAACCGAACAAATGTACTTATTTAGAAAGAAATTAGGTAGGCCTAAACGGCTGTACCATAAAATATTGCTTGTTATGCGACTTACCACCGTAATACTAATAGCATCCCTTATGCAGCTTGCTGCGGCGACGAAGGCCCAGAAAGTGAGCATCAACAAAACCAATGCGTCTCTGAGGACGATCATTAAGGAGCTGCGTTCGCAGACGGGTTTTGATTTTGTTTATAAAGAAAGGTTATTGGCTGAGTTTAAGCCCGTGACGATTAAAGTTGAGAACACAGAGCTGAATCTGGTTTTAACTGAAGTTTTTAAAGGGCAACCTTTTGCCTTTGAGATTAATAGCAAGACGGTGATTGTGAAAGGGAAAGAAGAATCATCTTTTCTGGACAGCGTGGTGGATCGGGTTTCTGCTTATTTTGCTACTATTGATGTGTCTGGTAAAGTGGTGGATGAGACGGGGCAGCCGATAGGCGGGGCTTCCGTAGCTGTCAAGGCGACTGGAAAGGGAGTGAGTACGAAGGCGGACGGTACTTTCGTACTTGGTGGAGTGGAAGAAGGATCGATACTCCTGGTAAAATATATCGGTTATGATGCTAGGGAATTTCCAGCTCTGAGGGAAATGGGACCTATCCGTTTGAAGATGGCAACCAACGAACTAGACGCTGTGCAAATTCAAGCATATGGTAAAACATCAAAACGTTTGAGTACTTCCAACATTGCTTCTGTCCGTGCAGATGAGATTGAAAAACAACCGGTAAGCAATCCATTGTTGGCTTTGCAGGGAAGGGTTCCAGGATTGGTAGTGACGCCAGCTTCTGGAATTGCAGGAGATCGTGTAACCGTTCGAATTCAGGGCATGAATAGCATTAACGGCGGTAGCCAGCCATTTTATGTGGTGGACGGAGTGCCTTTTAATAACAGTATGGTTCAGGCTAATATGAGTGTAAATAGTGTTTGGCAGCAGAATTCGGGCAAGGAGTTTTTAGGCGAATCTAGGACTGGTGGAAGTCCGCTTAATTATATCAATGCTTCAGATATCGAAAGTATAGAAGTGCTTAAGGATGCAGATGCAACGGCTATTTATGGATCTCGTGCGGCCAATGGGGCAATCATCATTACCACGAAAAAAGGTAAAGCTGGTCCAGTTAAAATCGATGCGAATCTGCGTAGCGGCTATACAGAAATGGCTAGGCAGCTTAATTATATGAATTTAGAACAATACCGCGCGATGCGTATGGAAGCAAAGCGAAATAGCAACGAACCGATCTACGATTCGGATTATGATTTGAACGGATTTTGGGGTGATAAGGTAAATAATGACATCCAGGACTATTTTTTTGGCAAGGGTGTGACATACCATGATCTTGAGGCTTCGGCTAGCGGTGGAAATGGTATGACGAATTATAGAGTAAACCTAGGCTATATTCGCCAAAACAGTATTTATGGTGGAAGAAATAACGATCAGAAGGCTTCATTGGGCTTAAACCTGAATACAGTTTCCGCCAATAGACGTTTTTCAATGGACATTTCAATCAATGGTATGGTTGATCAAAACCTCCTGCCTTCCGCTAATATAACAAGTGATCTTCTAACAATGGCACCAAACGCTCCCACCTTTTATAACGAAGACGGCAGTTTAAACTGGGCGCTGGATGCTAATGGAAATCATACTTGGTCCAATCCCCTGGCTGTACTGGAGGAAACCAATACCGCAAAGGTTAACAATTTGACATCCAGTCTAGAGCTAGGATATGAACTAATTAAAGGATTGAAACTATCCAGCATCTTTGGTTATAGTCGCATGCAAATGGAAGCATTTAGGAGTTACCCATTAAGATCTTTCGCCCCTGTTGATCAGATGCCGAGTTCTAGAAAAGCGGAATATAGCTCTAGCAGCAATGTTAATTTTAATATTGATCCCCAGCTAAATTATAGCAATATTTTTGGAAAATTAAAGTTAGATTGGTTATTGGGAGGAAGCATTCAATATTCTTCGGCGATCGGAAATGGATTAACTGCATTTGATAATGTTTCAGATGATCTCCTAGAGGTGACTAGTTCATTTACAACAATACGGCCAGTTGGTAGCATTTCCAATATTTACCGCTACAATGGTCTGTTTAGTCGAATGACATTGAATCATGGGGATGAATTTTTGTTGAATCTAACTGTACGAAGGGATGGCAGTAGCCGCTTCGGTCCCGCAAACAGATTCGACAACTTTGGAGCTTTCGGGATAGGTTGGATTTTTACGGAGCGCGATTGGATGAAAAATCATCTTGCGGGGCTCAGTTTTGGAAAGTTAAGGCTGAGCTATGGCGTAACTGGTAACGATCAGATTGGTGACTATACCTTCCTCGACTTGTACAGCTCTGCTATTTCGGATATTCCCTATCAGGGGCTGATTGGTCTTTCACAATACACTAACTATAATTCCAATCTTCAATGGGAAAGAACTAGAAAGTTGAATTTTGGGCTGGATCTTGGTTTTTTAAAAGATCGGTTAGCTTTAAATTTCAATTATTCAGTGAACAAGAGCGATAACCTCTTGATGAATACTTCACTTCCTGGAAGTGCCGCAGTCTCGCAAACGATATACATCAATTTTCCAGGCCTAGTAAGAAATACTAACCTTGAGTTTTCTTTGAATTCACGGAATATTGTTTCAGGAAATTTCAAATGGAATACATCGGTGAATTTCACACGTGCACGAAATGTTTTGTTATCGCTGGGTGCGGGTTCAAATAGCTTAATTGTTGATAACCTTATTGTTGGACAAAGTATCAATGGAGCTTTGGTCGGATCTTTAAAAGGAGTCGATCCGCTAACGGGTAACTTGCGTAAGGCAGATTTTAATGGAAATCCTGTAACCAATACGGTTTTTGAAGACGATAATGCCTTCGTCGATTTGAGTCCACGCTTTTATGGAGGGATTGGGAACCGCTTTTCTTGGAAAGGAATAAGTTTAGATATCCAGGCGAATCTGCTAAGGCAGAATGGAAGAAGCTATATTTCAAATTATCAAAGTGCTTCACAAGGTTATTATATTGGAAATGTTCCTTTTACATCAATTCCTAGATGGCGTAATCCAGGAGATATAGCTGCATTGAACAAATATGGTAAGGTGGAAAATGGGGTGAATATTAGTAACACGGATACCGGATTTGAAGATGCGACCTACCTTAGGATCAATACCGTCGCAATCAACTGGGAATTGCCGGAGAAATGGCTAAAGAGAGTGGGCTTAAGGCAGGTTTCTTTGGGTTTCCAGGGACAAAATCTTTGGACCATTACAAATTATTCGGGTTTAGATCTTGAAACAGGTAATTCTGCATTGCCTCTGCCTAGAACTATAGTAGGTAATCTAAGGCTTGGCCTCTAAAAATAGTATTATGAAATTGGAAAGTAAAACCACAAGAAATATATTTAGGACGTTAATAGCGGGACTGCTATTGATTTCGATGGGTTGCGAAAAATTGGTTGAAGTAGATCCGCCCAAGAATTCCTTGACATCACAGAATGTTTTTTCGGACGATAAAACAGCGATTGCGACGATCACGGCTCTGTATGCCCGTATCGCAAGCCAATTGCCAAATAATCTGGAAAACCTTTCTTCTATATCAGCAATTGCGGGACTAAGCGCTGATGAATTTAGAATTTTGCCAACCTTAACACTAAATAGGCAGCCGCATAAACTGCTGTTTTATTATAATAACACACTTAACGCAGAAGTTATTCCGATATGGAATGATCTTTATCGTTCGGCCAACGAGGTAACAAATATCATTGAAGGATTAAACGCCCAAGCAGTAACAACGGAAAATCCTTCTAGTATGCTTACAGCTTCCGTAAAGCAGCAATTGTTGGGAGAAGCAAAGTTCATGCGGGCATTCTGTTATTTTTATCTGGTCAATCTTTATGGCGATGTGCCACTTCAATTGACGACAAATGTTGTTGAAAACGCGAAAAGACCTAAGGCTCCAAAGGATGAGGTATATAGACAGATTGTCAAGGATCTGCTTGAAGCTAAAAGTTCGCTTTCGGCAAACTATCTTTCGGGCAACCTATCTACAGTAGACACTGAACGAATCCGTCCCAATAAATCAGTTGCAAGTGCATTATTGTCACGCGTATACCTTTACATGGGTAATTGGTCCTCTGCAGAGACCGAGGCAACAGAAGTAATTTCAAAAACTGAATATACGCTGGTGCCTTTGAATGATGCATTTTTAAAAGATAGTAGGGAAGCTATCTTTCAGTTACAGCCAGTTGCTTTGTATAGAAATACAGGTTTTGGGCGCATTTTCATACTGACAGCATCCGGCCCAGCCTCTGCGGCCGCTAACTTAGCAAAGATTTTTTACCTTAATGAAGCACAGGTGAATGTATTTGCTGCCCAAGATCCACGCAGAATAAATTGGATTTCGAGCGTAACTAATGCAGGAAAGACATATTATTTTCCGATGAAGTATAAAAAGGGGCTGGCAACTGATGGTACGGTTACTTCTACCGGTCAGATTACGGAGTATATGATGATATTGCGGTTAGGGGAACAATACTTAATCCGCGCGGAGGCAAGGGCAAGGCAGGATAAATTGCAAGATGCGATTAGTGATGTTAATACAATTAGGACGCGTGCAAGAAGTGGGGCCGCAACTACTATAGTTCCCAACTATCCTTTAACATTGAACCAACAGGAGATATTGGATGCCGTTAGCCTAGAGCGTCGTTTAGAGCTCTTTACGGAGTGGGGTGACCGTTGGCTGGACCTTAAACGAACTGGAAGAGTTGATGCGGTGATGTCACTAGCCACTCCCTTAAAAGGTGGTGGTAGCTGGAGCCCTCATCAGGCACTCTATCCCCTCTTTTATACTGAGCTTCGATTTAATCCCAATCTTGTTCAAAATCCAGGTTATTAATTGATAGATATGAAATTTGAAATGAAATGGCTTAAGACTCTTGGACTGAGTATATTCTTTGCTTTTGCATTATCTTTTGACTCTTATTATGCCCAAGCCCAAGTGTTATGGACAGACGCTCAGGATTGGGAAATGGTGAAGGCAAAAGCAGAGAGAGAAAATAAATTGATTTTTGTGGACTGCACGGCAGAATGGTGTCCGCCATGTAGAAAAATGGAGACAGAAGTATTCAGCCAGACCCGTGTTGCCGATCTGATGAACAAACATTTTGTATCGCTAAAGCTGCAGATGGATAGAAGGTTACAGATTGATACTACAAAGTACGATAACCGAAAATTTAGCGGCTGGCCCAATAATGGAACAAATTTCAGTAGGGCATACAACATACGCAGCATACCTACTTACCTCATCTTTAATTCAGATGGTGAATTGGTACACCGTGACGCTGGGGGCTATGAAGTAGAGACGTTTGTGAAATTGCTTGAGGCGGCGTTGAATGACGGAAGAACATACAGTGATCAGCTGCTGGCGTGGAGAACAGGTGGCTTAGATTTTCGCTCATTGCCATTGATGATCCTAAAGGCGGAAAAGCTTAATCAAAATGCTACTGCTAAAGCTTTGGCCAGGGATGGGATTAATTATCTGTCCGATCATACGAACGCATTTTTATATAACAAAGGACTTATCCGGGCAATCGGACCGTATGTCGAGCCATCGGATAAAACAATCTTTGGTTATTTCTATCCGGAAAGTAAGGGCAAGATAACTGATTCGCTGATGAATACAGATAAGCTATCCAAGGCGATAGCCGATCTGGTCATAAAGAAGGATATCAACAGTTTTTTGATAGCGGAAAACGATTGGACAAAACCGAAGATCAAAAACCCAGATTGGGAACAAATCGAAACTACATTTGCTTCAAAATATGATAAGTCTTCTATTAGCATACCGATTGCAGAGGCCAAAAGGAAATTTATGGAGATGGATATCCGAAATAAATTAGTTTCCGATGGAGATTGGCAGAAGCCGATTTCATTGAAGCCTGATTGGAATAGGATTTTGCAACAGGCATCTCAAAAGTATGATAACGATGTCGTGGCAAGCCAATTGATCTATGATGCGAAGAAGAAATTTTACAGTGAAACAGTTCCTGACCAGAATGAATGGGCAAGGATTGTAATCGCCAATCATAACCAATACATAGCTTCCAATAGTACGGACGAGAATTTTCTACTTGCTGTAAATAATGACATGTTTTATGGAGTTTTTGAAAAAGTTTCGAACAAGAAAATCCTGGCTGAAGCTGCAGCGTTGGAGCTTAAAGTAGTAGAGTATGCGGAACTTAAAGCTAGTGATAACATGGAATCCTATGTAGATACCTATGCAAATCTGCTCTACAAGTCTGGGATTGTGAAGGCAGCTATCGATTGGCAAAAAAAAGCGATCGAATATCGTAAGCAAAAGGAAAAAAAACGGGGGGATGCCAAGCCGTATTTGGGTTTGGTGGAAACCCTAAAAAAAATGGAATCTGGGATGGCTACATGGCCAATCTCTAAATAGATAATTATGAAACAGAAAATTAGCTTTATCGCAGTCATGATGATAATCCTCATGGGCTGCAAAAGAAACGAAATTGAAGCACTGCCGTTGGCGACGGTAAGTGTATTGAATGCTGTCAATGATGGAAAGGTTGCCAGATTGAACACTAACCTGCGTGACAGCTGCCTTAACATGGCTTTCAAGCATTTTAGTATAGTTGCGGGCAATTCAAGTCCTATCAAGCTATATTCTAGCGGAGCGCCAAGTATGACTTATTTTGAACAAAGACCTGATACAAAGGCGGGTGATATCTATTCATTATTCCTTACTGGTTCACATTCGGCACCTGAGTCGGTTTTAATTAAGGAAGCTATCCCTCCCTATCCTGTAGCAGACGTAATTAATCTGCGTTTGGTCAACTTATCACCGAACAGCCCCGCAGTCTCACTTACGATTGTTTCTCCGACTTCTAGCAACTTATTTAATAATATTTCCTATAAGCAGGTTTCGGAGTTTACGACTGTGCAAATCCCTGTGGCTACACCCGAAATTGAGTACGTGTTCCAAATCAAGAATGAAGTAGGAACAATACTCGGTACCTATACATTGCCAGTTGCTGGGACTGTTAGTGTTACTTCCTCAAGGCACAGAAACATAACATTGGCTGTAAAGGGAATGGTTGGAGGAACAGGGGCTTCTACGTTTGGTATAATTGCTCTACCACATTATTAATTCATAAACAAGAATTTAAAAATAGACGCAGTATGGTTTTAGTTAAGTATATCAATTTTTGGTCAGCAAAAATTGTCAATACAGTTCAATATATTTTTTTAGTATTGATGATATTGGTTACCACAGATAGTGCAGCACAGAAGCCTTTGGATTATCAACTACTCGAGAATTTCGAGATGATCGGTGATGCAAAAATTAGTAATAATGGTTCGTATGCTGCTTACAGAAGACAATTGACGAACTATAATTATGTGCATGGTGAGTTCTATAAGCCAGCGAAAGGAAAGATATTTTTTCAGTCCACTATTGGAGATTGGAAGTTTGATATACCAGATGGCCAGGACTTTGGGTTTACCCAAGATAGTAGGTTCGGCCTCTTCAAGTTGGGGGCTGATTCGCTTGGCACACTGAAATTAGGAAGTAACATCATTGAATATCATACCAATGTAGATAACTGGAAGGTACCAAATGCAGGAACATCCGCTTTTATTGCAGTCCTGGACAGATCTGGAAAGTTGTTGGTCCGAAATCTGGCTTCAAAAAAATCTTGGACTTTTCATAAAGTCGTTCAATATGAATTTGCGCCCTCCAAGGATGTTCTAGTTTTGGAGGATGAGAAGGGACTCTACTGGCTAGACTTGAATGCCCAAGTTTTAAGATTGATTTATCCTGGCCGATTAAGCGGAGTCTTTAAATTTAATAGAAAAGAAGATCAATTAGTATTTTTAGCTGAATATAAAGGTACAAGGAATCTATTCCTTTTTCAAAAGGATAGCAAGGGAACGCAGAGACTTGCGAACGAAAGTCAATTATCACTTTCAACGGAACTTGCTTTAAATGATGTGGAGGGTTTTTTGTCTGATGATCATAGCTTGCTAATTTCTTACATTTCTATTAGTCCAGAAAAATCTTACGCCTTAATAAATAACAATCTAAAGCTTGAGACTTATTTGGATGCCTCTGCGCAACCTGAATTGGTTATTGGTGCTTTTAATAAAATTACATTGGGGGTTAAAAAGTTAAATAATAAGAAAGAACTACTTATAAAATCGGAGAGTTCTGATGTCTGGCTAGTGACCGATACGGACAAAAAGATTACTGCGGCACAATGGTTAGATGGCCGTCGTAAAGCCTACCCCGAGTTCCAATTGATTAATAACTTCGGATTCAAGCATTGGCTTTCCCCTAATGGAAAATTCTTAGTATATCTAAATTTTGAGGATAAGGAGTATTATTCACTTGAACTTGAAAATGGTGTTAGAAGAATGATTAGTGCTAATGTCAAGGCTGATTGGTTTGGGAAAGGGATTGCTTTTAATCGTGAAATACCCCAATATAATAATAATGCGGTGGAGAATTTAAAGTGGTATAGTTCTGGCAGTCATATACTTGTTAAGGATAGAGTAGGTTATTGGAGGCTAGATTTGAATAACCTTGAAAGACCGCAACAGCTGTTTACAAAAGCCAAGGGCTACGAGCACATCATTTTTCGCTCTTTGAATTGGCCGGATTTGATTTATGAAAATAGTGTGATCCTAGCGAATTCACAGGATACTCTAACCAAAGGAACAGGTCTCTGTTTGATCTCCCTAAAAGGACACGGGGCAATCCAGACTGTGGTACGCACTAATTCAAGCTACAATTTGGCCTGGAGTGCAACAGGTTACACATCGCGCGCATGGGTGCCTCCCTTGCTTAAAGCGAGAGATAAAAATGTCTATCTATTCTCAAGGCAGTCTTCCACTGAAATACCCAATTATTTCAGCACCTCGGATAACTTCAGAAGTAGTAAGCAGTTGAGTGAGATTAAATTGGATACAGCTTATAATTGGCCAAGAAGGGCTGAACTTCATCATTTTGAAAGAATGGATGGAGGTAAGGGAGTTGGGGTACTTTACAAACCTAAAAATTTTAATCCTTACAAGCGCTATCCATTAGTTATGTTCTATTATGAAAGGATGTCTGATGCGTTAAACTGTTTCAAACAGCCAGATATGCCCTCAGAAGGAATGGACGTTGCTTGGATGGTAAGTCATGGGTATCTTGTCTTTGTACCGGATATTTTTTACACGATAGGTCATACAGCGCAGAGTGTATATGACAATTTGGAAGGTGCCGCGCGTTATGTTTCTAATTTACCATTTGTAGATTCTGCCAAACTGGGAATGGCTGGCCATAGTTGGGGAGGGTATGAGACAAATGTAATGCTAACACGTAGCAAACGTTTTGCCGCTGCCTATTCATCTGCAGGTCCTGCAAATTTCACTGGGCCTTACCATATTACTATGTCTGAAAATAACCAACATAGAATGGGTAGAACACTCTGGGATATTCCCGAACTATACTTGGAAAGTTCCCCGGTGTTCCACGCAGATAAAGTTACGACGCCAGTACTTTTTTTGGGTAATAGTAGCGATGTAGGGTTGACTCCGCATGTATTGCAGTTTTTTACTGGCTTGAAGCGATTGGGGAAACTCTGCTGGCTGATGGACTATAAGTCGGGTCGTCACGGGATGGACTGGTTGAATTGTCGCGTTTACGAAGATCGCAAAGATCACACAACGCGAGTAATGCAGTTTTTTGACCACTATTTAAAAGGCGCTGCCGCACCTTTATGGATGTTGGAACATACACAGGATAAAACTCTTGATGTCTTGGGAAGAACTCCTCAAAAAAAGCAATTTAATCAAGTTGAGCAAAATAAGATAGATGAGTATAGCCAAATTCCATTAGGTGATAAACTTAAAAGAGTGCAAAAAAGCAACTAGAAAAATACGATAATGAAAAAAACTAATTAATAATATTCATTTCGCTATTTCCTGTGCAATAAGCACATTTTCTAAAACAGTTATGAAAATGATGGCTGAACTGTAGATAATTCTCTAGCTATACTATCATAAGACAAACAGCTTTGACACCTAATCACTAAACGAGCCGGTGTTAAGATAAACGAATAAGATAGGTACTCGTCACTCTGAATTTGGTATTGTAGGATTACTAAATTATTAATTATCTAAAAGGTGAAGACAGTTTGGACAGGTTTTTAGCTTGTTCAAGCTACCGCTTTGTCAATATCTAACACATATAAACACAAATACAAACCTATCCTGGATTTAAATAAAGGGGTATAAACAAATAAAATGAAAACAATTTTAATCAAGGTAGCCTCGTTAGCAGTCTGTTTAGGTAGCTACTTGTCCGCCATTGCTCAAAAACCTCTCAACTTCGATGTGCTCTCAAAGGAATGGCCAAGTGTAAATTTGGAACCACCTTTAATGAATGATAACGGTAGTTTTGTGGCCTATGAAAAACGACAATTTGTAGGAGGAGCCCCTAAATCTTCAGAGCTTATCGTAAAAGAAGTTTATGGAAAATGGGAGTTTACCATACCAGGCGGATTAAGCACGGCTATAGGATTTACGAATGACGGAAAATATTTTCTTTTCAGGAAAACAGCAGATTCGGTTGGTATTATTAATCTTGTGCATAAAAAAAATATTGATATGTCCGGAATTGGCAAGATTGATATTCCTAGGGGTAATTATGGTGACAAGGTACTGTTCCAGAAAATCACAGGCGAACTTGTGTTCAAAAGTTTGTCGGAATCACAATCCAAGGAGTTTGGTAGAGTCAAAGATTATCAGCTGTCTGACGATGGTAGTTCCGCATTGTTGATGTCCTCCGATAAAAATGAGAATGATAAGTGGGACTGGTTGGATCTGAAAACAGAAGTAATAATCCCAATAGTCTCTGGAGCATCTTATGACAACCCTAAATGGTCTACTGACCAAAAGGGTTTAGCTTTTCTGGAAAAGGAAACGGATGTCACCATGCTTAAATGGTTTGATAGCAATAGCGGAACTGTGGCCGTTCTTGCCGATGATGTTGAACTTGCTAGAGCCCAGCAATTAAGAATTGAAGCGATAGGACGTGTTAGAAGTTCAGATTTGGCAATCGAACTCCAGCTTAAGTCTGTAACCGAGGAGAAGGTAAAGATAAACGACCTTAAGGCGAAGGTGACGATTTGGAGTTACATGGATAAACGATTACAACCAATAAAGCCGATGGCTCCTTCACCAATTTCGATATTCCGTAAAGCCTTATTTCTTCCAAAGTCCAAAAAAATAGTGGAGTTGACAGGTGAAGTTTCGAGCGTGATGCAACCCTTAAACGGCTGGCATGTATTAAATAATGTAAACAAAGGGATTTCTGTAGTATCGGCATTGGACGGCGGGCGAAAGGACCTGCCGCCAGTTAAGAAAGGGATAGTACTTACACATATCAGTGCTGATGCTAGATTTCTTATTTATTATGATGAAAACAGAAAGGTCTACCTAAGGAATAAATTAGGCTCGGACATCTTCCAGGTAATTGATGTAGGTAATCCGAAAGTAGTATGGCATGCCATTGATTATTTGGAGAACAGCTATGGAGCGATAAGGGCGGCTTCACTTCCTAAACCCTATATTGGAGATTTGTTTATTGTTAGCGATCAATATGATATTTGGCAAATGGATGTAAGTGGAAAAAAATTACCTGTCTGCATCACAAATGGGTATGGTAGAAAGAATAAAATTGTATTTAAAATAGTCACTGATAAAAAAGGTGTTCCAGTGATTTTCAAAGGCAGAACGCTTCTGAGTGGGTATGGTCATCAGAATAAAAAGGAAGGATATTTCTCCTGTGACTTTTCAAAGTCAGAAGACCCGATTCCATTGGTATTTGATGATTTCAAATACAGTTGTTTTGTTGTGTCCGTAGATAAGAAGAGTTTTCTTTTTGCCAGAGAAGCTACAGATTCTTCACCAAATTTTTTCTTGACCAAGGATTATAAGGCGTTTATAGAAGTGAGCAATATTTTTCCAGAAAGACAGTTCACCTGGTTCACTTCTGAAGTAGTTGATTCAAGGTTAGATAACGGAAAACTGGTACAAGGAACACTTTTCAAGCCGAAGAACTTCGATGTTCATAAAAAATATCCTGTCATTATCAACTATTAGGAGCAAAAAACACAGGACAAAAATAAATTTCGCACGCCGCGGCCTACAGGATTTTGGGGAGATATTGAGGTATCCTGGTTTCTTGAAAGAGGGTACCTTGTACTTGAAGCCGATATGGTGCACTTTACCGAAGTTAATCCGGGAGAGTCTGCTCTTCGGTGCCTAAATGCCATTACCGATGAACTGGTCAAATTAAAGTATGTAGATAGTAGCAAACTTGGGTTGATGGGGCACAGTTTTGGAGGTTACGAAACTTTATATTTCGTCACGCATAGTAGACGCTTTGCTGCTGCATTGGCCTCAGCTCCAATTTCTAACTTGATCAGTGGAGCCAATGCTCTCGGTGCCAATACCCCAGAAGTGATGCGTGAATTCATTGAGAAAAGAGACAATCTTATTAGAATGCGTTCGACAATGTGGGAAAAGCCAATTAAGCACATCATGCATTCTCCTGTATTTGAAGCGGATAAGGTGACGTCTCCATTACTAATTATGCATAATCCTAAAGATAGTGCAGTGCCATTTGCTCAAGGAATGGAGTTCTTTCTCTCTATGAGAAGGCTTGGGAAACCTTGTTGGTTGTTAGAATATGAAAATGGGGGACATAAAGTTAGCAGTTTTGAAGATCTTAAAGACTATACGGTGAGGGTTGACCAGTTTTTTGATCATTACCTGAAAGGTGAGCAAGCTCCTTTGTGGTTGATAGAGGGGCAGAAATATAAAGATTCCAAGTACACTCCTGGCTATGAACTAGATACTCTTGGAAGAGAACCAGGTCCCGGCATTAATAGTCCCGAGGAGCAGAAAAAAATTGACGAATACGGCAAGATCCCATTTGCTGAAAAAATTCGCCCCTTATTAGAGGCAAAGAAAACTAAATAGTTATGAGAAGATTATTATTTGCACTGCTATTCAGCTTTCCAACATTAGCTGTCAATGCACAAGGAAAAGCCACAGAAGTTTTTGTTTCTGTTAAAAGTAGTAAAGACTTAAACTTTGAACGCTTACTGAGGGACTCTGCCAGTATAAAGAAGTCCGTTGGCTCTGATCAATATTATTCTCGGATATCACGACTAATTTTCAAAGGCGACATTGAACCCATGTTTGCGGAAGCGAAAACTTGGAAGGAAATAGAAAAGAGCTTAATAGGTAAGTATAATGCGATTGGAGAGGAAGCATATCTACGCACTAGAGCGGGAATCGCGATGCAAATGAAGCAGTGGGCGGAATATTTGCCTTTGGCTAAGCGGTTGCTTGAAAAATATGGTTCGCACCTTTCTGAAGCCGACCGCAAGAAGCATGAGGAGGCCATGAAAGCGAATCAATAGTCCCGTGCTTCTAATGATTTTATTTAAATCCAGGATGTTTATTCCGTTTCGGCTAGTTCTGCTCGTTACACTGATTTGCTTTGCTTATTGCGTACATGCACAACATGTTTTTAAAGGAAAATGGATTTGCGGAACTGAAGATGTGACTGTGCGGCAGGCTCCGGTTTTCAGAAAGGAGTTTCAGACTTCAGCTGCCCGTCGGCATTATGGAGATGGGATGAGGATTAAAAAGGCGACGTTATTGGTTGCTGGTCTGGGTTTGTATGAGCTGCATGTGAATGGGAAGCGGGTTTCGGATGCGGTGTTGGAGCAGGCTTTTACGCGATATGATAAACGGGTGTTGTACAATACTTATGATGTGACCAGGCTGTTGGTTACGGGTAAGAATTGTATAGGTATTGAATTGGGCAATGGCTGGTTCAATGTGCAGAGCAAAACGATCTGGGGTTTTGACCGGGTGGGTTGGCGGAAGTCGCCCAGGTTCCTGCTGGATCTGGTTTTAGAATACCGGAATGGTAGAACTGAGGTCATCAGCAGCGATAGCAGCTGGAAGTGGAGTACGGGCGGCAGCCAGTTTAATAGCCTGATTGCGGGGGAAATTTATGATGCGGGAAAAGAGCCGTTAGGCTGGAAAACGGATGGCTTTGAGGATAAGAAATGGTTTAGTGCGATGGTCGCGTCGCCTCCGGATGGTGTGCCGGAGGCGCAGGCCATGCCGCCGGTGCGGGTGATCCGCAAGCTCAGGCCGGTGTCGGTGAAGAGATTATCGGGTTCGTATTTGTATGATTTCGGGCAGAATTTCGCCGGGGTGGTGGAATTGCGTGTGAGTGGTAGGGCTGGTGATACGGTAGTTATGCAGCACAGCGAGAAGTTGAATGCGGATGGTTCTTTTGATGCTTTGCAAAATGCGGGGCATATGATCGGGGGGGCATCTGATCCGAAATTTGCGACGGATGTATATGTGCTCCGGGGTTCGGGTAGGGAGGTGTTCAGGCCGAGGTTTACCTATCATGGCTTTCGGTATCTGCTGGTCAGGGCGCCAGGGCATATCCGGTTTGATCTGGGCTCGGTTTCAGGGCTTTTTTACAGTACAGACTTTAAGCCTGCGGGTTTTTTCTCGAGTTCTTCAGAGATGCTGAACAAACTGCATGCGGCGGCGATCCAATCCTACAGGAGCAATTATGTGGGCATCCCTACGGATTGCCCGCAACGGGAGAAGATGGGCTGGCTGGCTGATGCGCATGTGATCTCGGAACTTGGGTTGTATAATTTTGATGCGGCTTCGGGCTACAGGAAGTTCCTGGCTGACATCAGGGATGTGCAGCTGGAGGACGGGCGGCTGCCGGGGGTGGCGCCGACTAGTGGAATCGGCTACAACTGGATTGATCCGGATGACCGGGATATGGGGCCGGCATGGGGTTCGGCTTTGCCGATCCTTGCCTGGAATGTGTACCGTTTTTCTGGGGATACTTCGGTATTGCGGGAGAATTATCTGGCCGTTAAAAAATATGTGGATTTCCTGGCGGGAAGGGCACGGGCTTCGGGTTATCTCTACCGTACTGGCCTGGCTGATTTCCTGGCGGTTGAATCCACACCCAAAGCCTTTACTTCGACAATTTTTGTTTTTGAGGATGCGGTACTGCTGTCTAAAATAGCTGCTGTGCTGGGTCATTCTTCGGATGAGCAGCGCTATGCTTTGCTGGCAGATAGTGTGAAGACTGCTTTTAACAGGGAATTTTTTGATGTTGCTGCGGGGAAGTACAAGGTTCGGACATTGACGGCGCTTTCAGGGGCTTTGGTCAATGGACTGGTGCCGTCTGGATTTGAGGCTGCGGTTGCGGCGGATTTGGCTGCTGGTGTAGCGGCCAGGGATTATGCGCCTGACTTTGGAGTATTGGGAACGAAGTGGGTACTGTCGGCGCTATCGGATCATGGCTATGCAGATGAAGCATTCCGGTTACTTGCTAATCCTAATGCAGGCTGGGGCAAATGGATCGCGGATGGGCATACGACTTTGCTGGAGGGCTGGGAACCCAAAGACCAGAGCTGGAACCATGTGTTCTTCGGGGATTTTGATGCCTGGTATTACCGCGGGCTGGCTGGTATTCGCCCGCATGAAGCGTTAACGGGTTTTAAGCGCTTTAGCGTCTCTCCGGTCTTTCCCGCGGGGTTGAACTGGATTTCGGTTAAGCACGATACCAGGTTTGGTGCGATTGAGCTGCGCTGGAAGAGGAGAAAGGCTGGAATCAGTGTGGAGGTTTTGGTACCTGAGGGTACGGTGGCGGAATTTAAGGTAAAAGGATATGAGCGGGAACTGGGGCCGGGAAGGCATAGGATAAAGATCAAATTAAATTGACCAGATATAAATGAGAAAAAGATTTACACTGATGGTGAGTTGCCTGCTGTATGGCGGTATGACATTTGCCCAAAAGGCGGAAATTAAATTGGAACCCAGTAAGGATGCGCCGCAGATCAGCCGGCACATTTACGGGCAATTTGCCGAGCACCTTGGGCGCAGTATTTATGACGGCTTTGTACGCAACGGTAAGATCCGTACGGATGTGGCTGCGGCTTTGAAAAAAATTAAGATTCCGAACCTGCGCTGGCCGGGCGGCTGTTTTGCTGACCAGTACCACTGGAGGGATGGGATCGGGCCGAAGTTGTCACGTCCTAAGACGGTGAATGCGAACTGGGGGATGGTGACTGAGGACAATTCTTTTGGTACCCATGAGTTTCTGGAGCTCTGCGGGATGATCGGTTGTGAGCCGTATTTTGCGGGTAACGTGGGTACTGGTACGCCCCAGGAGATGAGCGACTGGCTGGAGTATCTGAATTTTAATGGCAAAAGCCGCTTGACGGAGCTGCGGGCAAAGAACGGGCATCCTGAGCCTTTTAAAGTTTCCTTCTGGGGGATCGGTAACGAGAGCTGGGGCTGTGGCGGTTCGATGCGGCCGGATTATTATGCGAACCTGTATCGCCAGTACAATGCGTACTGCCACGATTATCCGGGTACGCCTTTGAAAAGGATCGTATCTGGTGCCAATGCAGATGATTACAACTGGACGGAGGTCTGCATGAAGAACATTCCGGGCAGGCTGATGTGGGGGCTGTCGCTGCATTATTATACCTGGCTGGGTGGCAACTGGCCGCCTTCGGGTTCGGCCACGGTGTTCGGGGAATCCGAGTATTTCAATGCGATGCAGCAGTCGCTGCACATGGAGGAGATTGTAACCAAACATTCGGCCATCATGGATAAATACGACCCGGACAAGAAGGTGGCTTTGGTGGTGGATGAGTGGGGGATCTGGACGGCCCAGGAACCTGATCAGCCCAAGGACTGGTTGTTCCAGCAGAATTCTTTGCGGGATGCGCTGATAGCCGCCACAACGCTGAATATTTTTAACAACCATGCGGAAAGGGTTAAAGTGGCCAACCTGGCCCAGACCGTGAATGTGATCCATTCATTGATCCTGACTAAGGGGGAGCAGATGGTGCTGACACCGACCTACCATGTTTTTGATTTCATGAAGGCGCACCAGGATGCCAAACTGATCCCGCTGTCTGTTGCTTCACCGGATTACAGTTTCGGAGGCAGCTCGATCAAGGCGGTGAATGCTTCGGCTTCAGTGGATGCGGCTGGTGTAACGAACATCACGCTGGTGAATATGGATGCGAATAAGGTGGTGACGGTTACGATCCCGCTTTCCGGGTCTGTAGTTTCAGCCCAGGTACTGACTGCGGCTCAGGTGAATTCTTTTAATGATTTTGGTATGGCGGCATCGGTGAAGCCGGCAGCTTTTTATGGGGCTTCGGTGAATGCCGGGGTGTTAAAGGTGGTCATGCCGCCGAAGAGTGTGGTGCAGCTGGCGGTCAAATAAACAATAACCTGATTAGAAATGATGAACGAACTCAATAAATCACAGCTTCTGGTAGATCTGGAGGTCTATGCGGCTTTTGTAGCGGAGCTGGAACTGGACAAAGATACTGACCGTCAGGACAAGGTACAGGAACTGATGGAGTATACGGAAATTCTGCTCAATGGATTGCAGATGCGGGTCCTGGTAGAGCCTTTTTGCCTGCTGATGGATATGACCATGCTGAAGCTGACCTGTGCCGAACTGATCTGCCGCTTGTTGCGGCTGAAAAGCGAACATTATTCACTTTCCCCGGAGAATGCGAAAAAGTACCAGCCTAAGGTGGAATGGACTTTTTCGGTTTCGATGATGATTGTGCAGCTGGAGGAATTGTATACTTTTTACAATAGCCATAACATCATGGCGGGAGAGCTGGGTGGTATCTAAAAGGAATTATAAAATATGAAAAGAATAAACATCTGCCTTTGTTTATTGATGCTTGGTGTCAGCGTCCGGGCGCAGGTCTGGTCGCTGGCTAAAGCTAAAGCCTGGTATGGGAAACAAGGCTGGTTGGTCGGGGCGAATTATACGCCTGCTTATGCGGTCAACCAATTGGAATTTTGGCAGAAGGAGACGTTTGACCTTGCTGCCATTGACCGGGAATTTGCTTTGGCGGAAAGCATCGGCATGAACTGCATGCGGGTATACCTGCACCATGTGGCCTGGAAACAGGATCCGCAGGGCTTCAAAAAAAGGGTTTCGGATTTTCTTGGGATTGCGGTAAAGCACCGCATCAAGGTGATGTTCGTGTTTTTTGATGATTGCTGGACGGACACTTACGCTGCGGGCAAACAGCCTTTGCCGAGGGCGGGAGTACACAACAGCGGCTGGCTGAAAGATCCGGGGAACCGGATTCAGACAGAGGGGAAACTGATGGATACGCTGGAACGGTATGTCAAGGATGTGCTGCGGAGCTTCAGGTATGATCCAAGGGTATTGCTCTGGGATTTGTACAATGAGCCGGGGCAGTTTGAGCAGCACAGCAAGAGCATGCCTTTGCTGATCAATGTGTTCAAATGGGCGAGATCGGTTGGGGTGTCCCAGCCTTTGTCGGCCGGTGTACATAACGACAATGAGCGGGAATTAACTGAGTTCCAGATCAGGAATTCTGATATCATCACGTATCACAGTTATGATAAACCGGAGGTTCACCAGAGAAGGATCGATTCTTTGATGAAAGTGTCCGGCGGACGGCCGATGATCTGTACGGAATACATGGCGCGTAAACGGGGGAGTACTTTTGCTGCGATCCTGCCGATGCTGAAAAAGCAGAACATTGGCGCGATCAACTGGGGACTGGTAGACGGGAAAACGCAGACGAAATATGCCTGGGATGAAAAGAACTGGGGGACGGGCGAACCTGGACTGTGGTTCCACGACATCTTCAAAAGAGATGGAAGTCCGTATTTACCGGAAGAAACGATTTTGATTAAGGAATTGAGCTCTGGGAAATGATCGCTAAGATTTTCATACGGGTGTGCCTTGTGCACGCTAATATTTGGTTAAGTACCTGCGCGCCCGGATGGGGCGCAGGCTTTATGATGAAATTAAACACGAAGGGGCTTTGCGCCCCTGCTAAGGAGATAAAATGAGAACATGGATGCTGGCTTTAATGAGCCTATGCTATATGGGCGCAAAGGCCCAGGAATTGAATGATGGGCCGTATGTACTTTATCGCGGGGATACGATAGTGCTAAGTTCAGTGGTACGGGGTACTGCGATTCGGAATGTTTATCCCCTAACTAAAAAAGGAGAATTGGAAGTGCCGGTATGTTTTGCGGCTCAACCGGAATGGGATTTTAAAGTGAAGTTGCGCCAGGAGGTGGTGACAGAGCCTTCGGACTTTGCACAGCCGGAGAAGTTGTTCTTCGTCTCGGACGTGGAAGGGGAGTTTGCGGGCTTCAGGCGTTTACTGTTGGCTGCGGGTGTGATGGACGAAAAGTACAACTGGACTTTCGGGAAAGGGCATGTGGTGCTGTGCGGTGATTTGTTTGACCGGGGAGAGCAGGTGCCGGAAACGATCTGGCTGATCTATAAGCTGGAGGCTTTGGCAAAGTCAGCTGGTGGATATGTTCATACGATCCTGGGGAATCATGACATCATGAATCTGTCGGGAGACTTGCGTTATGTGCAGCCGAAGTATTTTCAGTCGGCGAAGCTCATGGGCCTGGATTACCTGTCGATCTTTGGTGTCGATTCGGAGCTGGGCCGCTGGCTACGGTCTAAGAATACGATTGAAAAGATCGGGGATAATTTGTGTGCGCATGCAGGGATCGCCCCTCAGCTCAATAGATTAGGGATGAGCCTTCAGCAGATCAATGACAAGTGCCGCCCCTATTATGATAAAGCCAGATCTACGATCGAAGCTGCGGGTGAAGATGTGTCCATCTTTTTCTCGGGTTCTACCTCCGCTTTCTGGTACCGTGGTTATTTCCATGAGCCGAAAGCTACGGAGGCTGAAGTGGATGAGACCTTGAGGTTGTATGGGGTGAAAAGGATTGTGGTCGGCCATACGATTGTGCCTGGAAATGTGGGTTTTTATTATGGGGGCAAGGTGCTGGGCTTGGATGTGAATGCGCATCAGGGTGATCACCAGGGTGCATTATTTGAAACCGGGAAATGGTATAAGATCTATGAACATGGAGACAGAGCAGAAATCTAAGCGAAAATCAATTGATTATAAGACAGGTACTTTTTTGAGAAAGCCTGAAGCGCTGAATTTTTTTTCCGACGATTACCTGCCTCCTGATCTTGAGACGGTACTAAAAGTTCAGCATTACATTGAACAAGAATTCAGGGAACACAAACAACCCGAATATTATGCTAATAAGGTAAAAAGAACTTTAAGGTGCCTAAATGACTTGTGTCAGCATTACTTAGAACAAAGCGTCTACAGCCTTATTCAAGAAAGGATCCATATGGAAGTTTTGCGCCTGTTGCTACATACTAAGATGACAGCTAAGCAAATTGCTTATGAAATGAATATCTCTACACCTAGCTATTTTTCCAGGCATTTTAAGCACAGGATGGGCGTGAGCCCACAGCAATGGAGGAAGCAGCAGCGTGCTTTGATCATGGACGCTGATAGGCAAAAGGAAATTTGACTTTGCAGAATGCGCAGCTCTGAATGGAAAAAGTAGCGCTCGTAACATGATGAATTCACTTAGGTATCGCTGCTTTGCTGGTATCGACATGCTCAGTCTTTCCTGGAAAAAAAGTGTCAGAAAGCGGTGTAGAAGTGTCAGTTTTCTACTTGTCAATTGCTTTATTTTGCTGTCAGAAAATAGTTCCGGTTCCTGATCTTTTTGCGGATCAACGAGGAACCGAAGGGGACCGGTTGAAACTCAAGATTCATGAGAGAGGGGCTTTTAGTTTGGAAATATTTATTAGTTATGCAATGAAAGAAAAATGAATATAGGACATTGGCAGGGGCGAATTATTCTGCGTCTTAGGCGTCTGGCTTCGTAAAGGATTTAATCCCCTGCCTTTCATAAATTTCAGTGGAAGTTGCTGAATTGGAGCGAAAATTTGTATAGAAGTATAAGTTCAGCAATTACCATCAGATACCGTAAAGCCATTTTCTTAAGTGAGAAAAAGGAGAAGCTATAGCAGCACACAAAGTTAGGACTTATGCCTGGTGTTATTCCTCCCTTCACTTGAGAAATTTCTGTATTGCGCTGTGATACTACCAAACACATGGGCAGGGGCGCATTATTCCGCATCTCAGGCATTATAGCTTCTTGAAAGAATTAATCCCCTGCCTTGTTTGTTTGTTTTAGGGAAGAGCTAATCTTAGTCTTCTTGCTCCTTCAGGCGGAAGAAATGGATGTGAGCGATGAATCTCTTAAGTTGCAAAGATCGAAATGAAGCGTCGAAAAATGTCCGAAAATTAAACATAATGTCATTAAGGGGGGAAGCTATAGCCGCGCACAAAGTTAGAGACTTATCCCTGGTGTTATTCCTCCCCTTACATACATACCAGATAGCATATAATTCGTGCAAAATGAATAGACAGCTGTGTTAAAAAGTGGCATGATTAGGGTTGAAAATGGCATGTTGTCGACTTTAGAATAGGTTATTTTGAGGTGTAAATTATCTCTGGTAAAATTTAAATCTAAGGGATGCTGAATGATATTAGCAGCATCTGCATTAGGAATTAGAACTGAGCTGGAAGAAAGAATCTTTGATTATAAAATAAAAAAAAGCGGCCGGATCGGTCATATTTGGTTATATTTTTTTCGTAGAGTGTAACTGAATTTAGATCCTGTCTTTCAAAATGTAGTGGAGGAGCAAAAGAAAACGAGAGCTAAGAATTATGTCTGGTTTATAGGAATTGATATTTCAAAGGAGACCCTGGACTTTGCCCTGACGAAGGAAAATGAGTTCCAGAGACATGATAGGATTGCCAATTTGCCCGATGTCATACGCGGCTATCTCACTGAAGTGAAAAAAACACATAGACTCCAAATCGCCCGAACCATTTTTTGCATGGAAAATACCGGGGTGTATGGTAATCACCTTGTCCGGGTGTTAGAGAAAATGAAGGCAAATATTGTTGTCGAGCCAGCTGTTCACATCATTCGGCGCCTGGGTATCGTGCGTGGAAAAGACGATATGGTCGATGCTAAACGAATAGCTGAGTACGCACATAAGTACAGGAAAACGCTAAAGTTTCGTCGTCCCCGCCGACCAGTTATTGAGCGCCTCGCTCAGCTCAACACCTTAAGAACCCGCTTACTGGCTTATCACAGAGCACTTGCTATGCCAGTAAAAGAGGAAGCCCTATTCATAAGGAAAAGCCTTTCCCAGCAAAATTTAAGATTATGCGAATCCAGTTTAAAGTCTCTAAAACAGGATGTTGCTGCTGTGGATGGTGAAATATTAACCCTGATCAAAACGGATGAGGCGTTAAAGCACTTGTTTGACATCATCGTGTCTGTCAGGGATGTTGGTCCCATTACAGCAATTCATATCTTGATTTGTACTAATGAGTTTCTAAATATAAAGAACCCAAAGAAGTTTGCGTGTTATGCTGGAGTAGCGCCATTTGCCAACGAGTCCGGACTACGCAAGTCTAAAAGAAAAGTTTCGACGATGGCCAATAAAAAAATGAAGGCTTTGCTGCATACCTGTGCTTTGCATTCTATGCGTCACTGCCCTGAGTTAAGTACATATTATCACCAAAAAGTAGATGTGGAAGGAAAAGCCCCGATGATGGTACTAAACGCCATACGTTACAAAATTATCCTGCGGATTTTTGCCTGTGTTCATCAAAATCGTTTGTATTCGAGAGATTACGTTAGGACGACCGTGGAGAAGCTACCTAAAACCATACCGGAGGAAGTATGAATGCTGAAAACAGAAGCGCTAACCGGACTCAAAGCCTGAGGCTTATGCTTGGAGTAAGTCCTTTTTTCGCATTCTTTTCCGGGTGGTTCAAAAAAGACTTAGGATTTAACTTCGTCCATTAAAATATTTCCTATTAAATGTAAATAACGGGGACGATTTATTTAGGCGAAAAAGTTAAAGACTTATGCCTGGTCTGAATCCCCCTGTCTAAACTCAACTAATTAATAATGATGCCAGTTACCAGAAAGAGAAATTATACATGGTTTGTTGGAATTGATGTGGGTAAGGCAAAGCTGGACTTTGCGATCCTAAATCAATCCCGGCTCATATTACATAAAGAGGTAGCGAATGACAAGCAGTCTATTCGTGAATTTATTACTGAGTTGAAAACAATGCTCGGACTGACGATAGCGAAATCCATATTCTGCCTGGAAAATATCGGCGTCTATGCTTATCATTTGCTTACTGAACTAAGAAGTTTTAAAGCAAGAATTGTACAGAAGGGCTCATTGCATCTGAAGAGATCCATGGGCTTGCTGAGGGGCAAATCAGATAAAACGGATTCAATACGAATCGCGCAATATATTGCTGTGAATTGGGAATCACAAGTTGCTTGGGCGCCGCGACGTCCAGTGATAGATCAATTAGATGCCTTGATGAAAATTAGGGATAGATTGCAGAAGTGCAATAAGATCCTGTCAGTCCCCTTAAAAGAGGTGATGTCTTTTAATAAGAAGAGCAGGAGCCAGGTTCAGTACTGTAAAAATTCCATCCAGTGCACTAAGGAGGATATCAAGAAAATTGATAAGGAACTTATACAACTTATTAACTCGGACGATGAATTAAAAAGACTCTTTGCCATCATCACCTCTGTTGATTTCGTTGGTCCACAGACGGCGATACAAATCATTGTTTGTACCAATGAATTCAAGTGGGTGAAAAACCCTAAGCAATTTGCTTGCTATGCTGGAATTGCGCCGTTTCCTAAGAGTTCGGGTACGTTTGAAGGCAGAAAACGAACCTCGGTGATTGGCAACTCAAAGTTAAAATCTCTGTTGCATATCTGTGCAATGGGAACATTGAGGTCCTCTAAAGGTGGCTACCGTGAATATTTCCTGCGTAAGACCGATGTTCAAGGCAAAGCTAAGATGTCGGTGGTGAATGTAATCAGGAATAAAATCATCCTCAGAATCTTTGCCTGCGTCAATCAGGGGAGGATGTATGAGGAGAGCTATACCAGTTTGAAGCTGCCCAGATGCACGGTTGCGGAAGAAGTTGACTTAGTTGAACGGATTTAGGTTTAGTATCAAAAAAATTAAATGTGCATTATTCTAAAGTTAATCCATTTGCCAGCGCGAAGATCAGGATACGTCAGGAGATAAAGTGACAGTATTAGGTGTTTAAGTGTCACGTTTCAGCGGTAATTTCAAGCATCTTGTAGCAGCGTTAACGCGTAGTCATGGATTCTTTTGCGATATAAAGACTATGAAGATGAACGAAATTTCAAATGCTATTCCCGAAATGACACGTGCAGGATCAGTAACTCGATCTGGTATCCAGCATCCCGTAAAATTTAAGGGCGATCGGACACACATTTGACGGGTCTGCCAGGGCAGGCCGAAAAGAACTGATCGTACATGGATCGGATCAAGTCCTGGGCTCGGATGAGGCAGGCAATTTACGCGTCCCTGGTGGCGCGCATGAGAATAAACTTAGGTGATGACTGTGCGTCGTATAGATGCACAGTCTATTTGATGCTTCTTTTAAGGAGTGTTAAACGGATGACTAAACGCTTGGATATGGAAAATCAACTGAACAGGATCGGGATGCTGGTTCTGGATTTAAAGGCAGGGAAAGGTTTTGCGGAGCTGGGATTTACTTTGGAGTACCTGGAAGAGGAGTTCAACAGAATTTCGATGTCACTGGTGTCAAACTGGTTCCTGGGTTTACCGAGTTTGTCTTACCTGCTGGATTTCCATGCGGGGGAAACATCCCGACTGATGGGGAGCGTTGAGGAGCTAAAGTTGAAGGGGAATCCTTTGGATGCTGATCAGGAAGATGAGCTACAATTGCATGTATGTTTGATCCGTCATCTCAGCACTTTGTCTCTGCACCTGGAAAGATTGAACGCCCTTCGGCTTCAAAAGCCAGCCCGGGTATGAATAAATGTGGAAATGCTGTTGTTGGTCACCAGCATTTTTAGATTAGTTAATAAGTTAGATATGGCCGGCTGCCGGATGGCGGGCCATTCTTCATTTGGGTTTGGCGGGTTGGATGATACCTGGAGTGATCCGGGTTTTTTGATTGAATCTTAAATTTAAACAATAAATAAATGAACGGTTTTAGCGGTTTTTCGTTTTCAGTCCCTGATTCAGGTTAGGTCTTGCTGATGTTTTCTGGAGTTGATTTCCGGCAGGGTCTGTTTTTGACCCTGGAGGGAGGATTATGCGCTTTCTGGTAGGTTGAAAATGGATTTTAAGCCTTTGTTTTACAGTGGTTTAATGGTGTTTTGTAACTATTTTAAAAAAGATCGCTTAATTCACCACCGGCCATAAACTCCTGCCTTAGTTTCGCTGTCCTAACTTATTCAAACTATGAACACAATCAATTTCAAAACGGCGTCCTTCAAGGACTTCGAAGATCCGGCTGGCTATAATGCTTACGCCCGTGCGGCTTATTTCAATGAATTTCTGGATTACCTGGAGCAGGAAGAGCGGCTGAACTACCGCTTTGAGACCTGCTCGGCGGCCGGCCCCGAAGTGGAGCTCTTTATTCCCAAGCTGGGTGGCCGGGACAAGTACGTGAGCCTGGTCTCCAATGATTACCTGGGTTTTTCCCAGCATCCACTGGTTAAAAAGGCGGCGGTCTTCGGGCTGCAGTATTACGGTACGGGTGCAGGTGCCTCTCCTGCCATTGGGGGGCATTTTTCTTACCACCGTGAACTGGAGGAAAAGATCTCGGCCTTTTTCCAGCGGAAAGATGCGATCATCTATACCACCGGCTATACGGCCAATTCCTCGACTTTACCTTCCCTGCTGGGGAAAGAAGACCTGGTGATCACGGACATGAAGGTGCATGCCAGCATGTTCGATGGCTGCCGGGGAAAGATCCAGAAGACCTTCCGGCACAATGACCTGGATCATTTGGAGATGATCCTGCGGAATGCGCTGGATAAATACCTGACCCGCTTTGTGGTGGTGGATGGGGTTTACTCTCAGGATGGTGACCTGGCGCTGTTGCCGGCGATCATTGCTTTGGCACACCGCTACGGGGCTTATGTCATTATGGATGACGCCCATGGCGTAGGGGTGATTGGTAAGACCGGGCGTGGCGTGATCGAACAGGGAAACCTTTACCAGCAGGTAGACATCATTACGGGCACTTTCAGTAAGACTTTTGGACATTTGGGCGGCTATGTGATTGCCTCGCCGGAACTGATCCGGTTTTTGAAATTCCAGAGCCGTCAGCATTTGTTCTCAGTGACGGCAACTCCGGCCTCAATGGGGATTTTAAAGGCGATTGACCTGATCGATGAGCAGCCGGAATGGCGGGATATGCTTTGGGAGAATGTGAACCGCTTCACTTCGGGGCTGCGGAGTTTGGGGCTTGATATCGGCAATACGGCTTCTGCCATTGTCCCGGTGAAGATCGGGGATATGGCTTTAACCGGGGAGGTCAGCAGGCATTTACTGCGTGCGGGGGTGTATGCCAACCCGATCATGTATCCTGCGGTTTCGAAGAAGGATTCCAGGATCCGCATGAGCCTGATGGCGACACATACGCCTGAACAGATAGATAAAGTGTTGAACGCTTTCGATGACATCAGCCGGAAGCTCCCCATTAGAAAGGCTGAAGAGGTGCGCTGATGAAAAGGAAAAAGGAGCAATTGCCTTTACCATTGCCGGAGCCCGAGAAAAAGAAACGTGGACCCAATCGCACGCGTGACCCTGAGGTCACGCGTCAGCACCTGATCGATACCGTGGGGCTGATCGTTAAAGAGGAAGGTTGGCGAGGTCTGGGTGTCAATAAGATCGCTTTACGGGCGGGGGTGGATAAGAAACTGATCTACTGGTATTTCGGGAGCTATAATAACTTACTCAAGGTGTACATCAAAAGTAAGGATTTCTGGAACCCGGTGTTTGATGAGTTCCGGGACAGGAGCGACCTGTCGGAATCTGATTTGCCGGATTTCATTTCCAGGGTCCTGGAGGAACAGTTTAAAGTATTCTTTGGAGACACGGAGATGCAGTCGCTGATCCATTGGCAGATTTCTGATGAGCGGCCTTTACTGCGGGAAATCTCGGCGGAAAGGGAGTTGCAGGCGCAGCAGATCGCGGATATGACTGACCGTCATTTCGAAGCTTCCCAGTTTAATTTCCGGGCGATACTGGCTTTGATCCTGGGCGGGATGTATTACGTGGTCTGGCATGCGAGGATGAATAAGACTTCGGTCTGCGGACTGGACATCAATGAGGAGCGGCACAGGCTTGACCTGATCCGCTCCATCGGCCAGCTGATCGAACTGGTCTGGCAGGCAGCGGAAAAGGCTAAGGTTTGATGCGTATTTAATATATTGCCTATGAGAGATGGCTACGAGAAATGAATTTTAAAAATTAATGCGATGATCATTAAAGCGAGTAGATCGGACAAGGACAAGGTTGTGGAATTGCTGCGCCTGTCCTTTAAAGAAAATTTGAGTGTGCATTTCCTGGTGGGCAGTAAACCTGGTCGTGACCGGCGTTTGCGCAGGCTGATGGGGTATGCTTTCGAGATGTGTTTCCGCTATGGTGAGGTCTGGATGAGCGAGCAGAAGGAGGCCTGTGCTTTGGTGTTATATCCTCACTTTAAGGGGTTTTCACTGTATGCGATTTGTCTGGATCTGTACCTTGTGTTTGGAGTGATCGGTTTGAAGAATCTGGGGAAGGTGATGCGCCGCGAAAAGCTGATCCATGCGCAGCATCCTAAGAGTCCGTTTTGTTACCTCTGGTTCATCGGGGTCAATCCCTGGGCACAGAGCAGGGGCATAGGCTCGATGATGCTGGAAGAAATTGCCGCCGATGCGGAAATCGCTGGTATGCCGGTATACCTGGAAACCTCGGCTTTAAATAATGTAGCCTGGTATGAAAAAAGAGGCTTTCGGCTTTTTCATGAGCAGTATCTGGGTTACCGTTTGTATTTCCTCAAGCGGGAGGTACAGCTCTGAATGCTTTAGAATTTCTTTTAGTGTTTTATAAATTCAATCTCTCCTATGTTTGTTTTCAATTCCCAAATGCACCTGATTACGGTCATCATTTCCCTGCTTGAGTTCGGGATGTTTTGTTACCAGCTTGTTTATTGTCTCTCCGATCCTTCCCGCAAGGAAAGGCTGTGGTATTTGATTCTGCTGGCTTTACTGATCGTGTACAATGTGTCAGGTGGTTTGTTGCCAGATCCGCGTTTCCGAATATCCGTTATTTTACAGAATGTCCTGGCTTATGGTTCAGGTTTTTTGATGGGGGCTTATTTCCCTTTTTACTTCTATAAGGCTTTTGACCTGGAACGCTTACGCTGGCATCTGCATTATACCTTGCCAGTGTTGCTGGGGTTGCCATACCTGATCTTTTTTTGTGTGGTATACCCGCTCAGCGGGAACCTGGATTTCGCCACTAGTTACGGGATGATCGGGCCAGGCCTGTATACGGTAGTAATTCTGTATGCGATTTTAGATGCGATCCGGTTTGAGTTTAAGCGGCGTCGTTCTGCCGGGCAGCGTTTGACTGGGATGGAGATGTTTTGGGTGTATGCGGCAGTGTCGCCATGGGCCTTGATGACGGTATTTGTTTACTTGCATATAGATCAATGGATCGAGGTACTGGTGACTAACTTGGGTTTTCTGATCATTACGGTATTGTTTATTGTTCGCAATGTGCGATTTGAGCGTGTGCGTGATGAACAGCTGGAGGCGAAGTATACCGTTGGAAGTGGGGCTTCGGTGTTTGAGTGTAATTGTGCGTTTTATGGGCTGACTAAAAGGGAAGTGGAGATTGCAGTTCGGATCAGCCAGGGAAAACAGTACAAATATATTGCAGATGAGCTATTTATTTCATTGGATACGGTGAAGAGCCATGTAAAGAATATTTTTAGGAAGGTAGAGGTGAATGATAAGACGGAATTGGTGTTTAAACTGAGTCAGGAAAGCGATCAAGGGGTGGGGTGAAGTAATATTGGCAAATTAAATTCGTGCCAAATTTCTACTTAGCGTAGCTCAGTAGAAATTTGAATTTTCTCTAGAAATTTCAAGTGTGACGCGATAGTCTATATTAAAATTTTATAAATTGTTGGTACTAGGTGAAAGCTCATCATAATATTCCTAAATATCTCAATGTTTTTGCACCCCTCAAACATAAATCCTTACTACAAAAGATATATATTAGTATTAATTCAATTTAAGTTACAAATTGCGCCCTTAATCCTTCAATATGATTTTTAATATATATTATATAAATTTCCCTAAAGTCTATGAAATCAAAATGATGTTAAACAACATGGTTTCAATGCAACAACAGGTGGAAAATAATAAGCAGATTGAGGGTGATGCTTATTTAAAAACAAAGCTCGGGTTCAATATCATGGACATTTTCAAATTGGGTGACGTCGAAGCTGGTGGAAATATCAAAGGATCTGGCTCAAAAAAGGTTTTAGAAACATTTGAAATAAAAACTACGAAGTCCGTAATATTGGATGAGGTGGTAAAAAATTGTCGAACAATTGAGGGTTTCGAAAACTTTGATGAAGGTGAACTAATTAAATTAGATAATGTAAGATTATCATTGGAAAATGAGGATGAGCTACGGATCGTTAAATTTATTAATAGCGGAGCCTTAAAAGATATCATGGGACCCAATACAAATGGATTTGATATTAACGGGTTATTCAATTCTATGTTTAAGGATTACGCCTATAAGATAAAGGGTGAAATTCGAGAACATACAGAAAAGCTGCTTATTAAAATACCATTAACTTTTGAAAATGAATTTGAAAGTTCTTATAGTGTCGATGACCTTTTTGTGGGAAATGTATCAATAGTGGGTTTGTATAAAGGAAAAATTAAGGTTGACGAACTGCGCAACTCATTCCAATATTTCCAAGAACTAGGTGAGTTTCAGAACTTCATACAACATAAACAGCAAGATGAAGATGACGAAATACAAGAAAGCCATTATACCTCAGATGATAGAAAAAAATTCACCGTTACTTTCAAAAGCTCCGGTGATGACAGCGACTACCATTACATAGACCTTTTGGCAATAATCCAAAACGTAAGTATAAAATCTAAGAAATAGATTTCATGGGGAAGAGATTATTACTTTATAAAAGAGGTGACTATTATGACCTTAGGAACGAAAAAGATTTAAGAAATATTTCAATTATAAGTGTAACCAAGTACATAAATGATCTTTCATTAATCGACCACCATTTTCTTTATGACATTGTCGACATTTCTTCTCTTTCCGAATTCAACAATAAACAGTCTATTTCTGAGCAAGTTATTTTTAAATTCTCGGATGAGATAGTTTTCATTTGCGAAGACTATAAATGGGAAAATATGTCTTACGAGCTACGGTTCCTTTTTGATAATTTAGATGATGACTTAGAGTATATAATTGATAACTCATTGCCTTTAAGTAATGACGAAGATTATAGATTGCCCATTGGAAATGCAAGAAGCGTTTTCTTTTATGACAAAGATGATTATTTTTCAATTGAAGGACATCTTAAGGGAAAAGGATATGTTATTGAAAGTGTATCAAAATTTATTTCAGATCCTATAGAAATCAAATCATTCAATCCAGACGTGAGTATTTTGGATATCTCATGCATCATTGAATATGCTAGATTTCAAACAGTGACAGAAGACGTAGTGTATAAACTTCGCCCTGATACATATTATGTATGTGATCGATCTAAGCAAGAAAAAATTGAATATGAGTTAAGATTTATATTTGATGAATTCAAACCGATCTATGAAAGCTCACTCCTAACTGACATGACCACGCTCACCGTGAATCGTGGTGGAATTGTTAGTAATACAAAGAGCCACAAGAAAATAATCGATATAAATGATCATGAATTGGGGCAGTTTTTCTCAAATTTTAGACAAAGACTATATGGACACCCAAAGTTTAAAGATGACTTGGAGGAACAAATAAGAACCTTTAGGGTTTTCAATAAACTCGGTGAACATAAAATATTATCAATTTTCTTAATGGGTGACTCTGGTGTCGGTAAAACGGAGGTTGCAAGATTGATATTTGAAAGTTTAAAGGGAACAAAAAGCTTAGCAAAAATCAATTTTGGAAACTATAGTAATGAGTTTTCCTTAAGTTCATTGATCGGAAGTGCGAGAGGATATATTGGAAGTGATGATGGCGAGATATTTATGAAAGTGAGAGACACAGATATAGGTGTCCTTCTTATCGACGAATTTGAGAAATCAAACGCTACTTTATTTAATTACTTTTTAGATGTTCTAGAAAGCGGAAAGATGACTAGTTCATTAGGCCAAGAAATCGATCTCAATGGATTTATCATAGTGTTTACGTCTAATATCAGTAAAGAAGACTATAAAAAAAGAATTTCCCCTGAACTTCGTTCCAGATTTGACTATAAATGCATGTTTACCTTACTTGGCGATGAGGACAAAACTAAGTACTTAGAATTTAGGGCTAAGAGTATAACTGATAAAGTTGATGTAGATGGATCTCAATCCTTTGGAACCGATCTTCCTCAATATTTAAAATCTAATATCGACGTATCGAAATATCAAAATATGAGAGATATTAATAAGCGAATTAAGAAAACATTTATTCAATATCTTTCGCGGGGTGATTTCGATAATTAGGTCAATCTATATTGCTTTAAAGTGATGGATTTCCCGTTTCTAATTGATCGACTTTAGAGGTGGAGGCATTTTAGGAGTTTTTTCCATATCCGACGTCCAGTGATGCGACCATTGAATTCACTTCGAAGTTAATCCAATATCGCGTTTTACATATATTTCATAATAAGAAAACCGATGAATTTCCAAATTTTTGAAATTCGTCGGTTTTCTAAAAGCCATAGAATTTCTTAAGGATTTCAGTAAGTACACCGCCAGCTGTGCCTAATCCGATTTGCCAAGAACCTTCTACAGCTTTGCCGAGCATCTTGCTCATCCAAGCTTTAACCTTTTGGCCATATCCATCCGGTTCGGGCGGCTCTGTAGTTAAAATTTCCCGTACTTCCTGTATATCCTCTTGCGCGACACCGAATTTTTCAAGTTCTGTGGTCACGGCATCAATATCTCCTTTGCCAATTCTAATTTTTGCGGTGATGGAACTATGGTCACCCGTATTAATGATATTTCCATGCCCAGATGTGTGTATATTAATTTGTGTCATTGCTCTGCTGATAGTTTGACTAATTTCTTCTTTGTTGATCTGGTTTTTCTCGATTTCCTTATCCAAGTCGGGATACTGTTCTTCCAAGGAGAGTAATAGATCTAATAATTTTGAGCGTATTTTGCCAAGTGCATTGGTTGCCTCATTAATGTGCACTAAAGTCCTTACATCAGTGATTCTGAATTGTGCCCCATTCTCCATTGCGTGACGGCTTAGCATTGCTGAAAAGTCGGCACCATAGTTTTTTGCAAGCGTATCTCCATGTTTCCCGGAAGCCACATCTTCAAGAGCTTTCACACCTTGCTCAAATCTGTAATGCAAAAGCTTTGCTGCCATATCTTCATCGAACACGGATAGTGGCAGAGTCTGATTTTGCTGAATATTATACCCTCTGGATAGAGTACATAAGTTGGTTGTTTTTGCCAGCCTATAGTCAGGGATTTCTTCATCAACACTATAGCCATTGATTTCCTGACTTACCCATTGGCTTAAATCTTTGTTGCCGATTCGGCTGGCAAAAACTTTGGTCTTTAACAATGGTATACTCAATGAATTGGTGTCATCTGAAAGCAGATCTACAATCTCTTTAATCATGAGTTTTGGTTCAAAGTAGTGAATTCATATCAATCTGGTAATCGCAGCTTTTCATCTCCTTGGCAATTTGAAATTGCCATGCACCGGCCTCATCCATCGAAACGTAAACAACACCGGAAATGTCATTGGGTGTCTCAATATTCCCTTTTACTAGTGCCGTAACATGATTACGGCCAATTTTTCCAATGAGATAACCATGTTCAAAAACGACGTTTTGCCTGGCTCTGCTTTGCAGTTCATCTCTGGTTTTTCCACCAAGGTCGCAGGGAGTATAAAGCACTATACCGAAACCGACATTGGAGTAAGCTTCAATTTTTTCAATAATGGTTTTTCCATTGCTGGCTTGCTCATGTAAGATGATCGGTTTTAAACCCAACTTTTCGATGAATCTTGCAACTTTGTTTTTTGCACTGTCATCATGTCCGTGTACTATAAATACCTCTTTTAGATCTCTTGCACTAGCCGGTTTTGCGGTAGCATTTTGGTTTTGTAAATTTTCAATATTACCGCTGACTCTGATTAGGCTAACCTTCGCGATCAAATCTTTTAGGCTGTTTAACTTGTATCCCAAAGTTTCACGTTTTTCAGCCATAGTATTCCAAGCATGATTACTCAAAGCTCCAAACGGCCCGTATCCAGCATGTTCGTAGTCATCGCGGTATTCACTATTTGGATTATCGAAGGCCTGCTTCAGAAACTCAATGTTAAAATCGTTCCACCTGTAGAAGTTTTCAGTCAATTCATTTACATCGGTTAGTTGTAAAATTTCTGTTCCTAAATCCAGTCGTTCTTCTAGTTGAGTTTTGAACTCTTCTCTGGTTTTTTCGAGTAAAGGACGAGCTTGTGGACCGTTAATTTGTCGTTTTGCCATATTTGGTTTATTTAACTCAAAAGTATGCTAATTGTCGCACATTTTAAACTGTAAGCTTGACTTTCCTCTTGTAAATTTTGCCTTCATATGTGTTCGAATTACTCAAGACTTAATAATTACATTCCGAAATTGCCACGATTGTGGTATGATTAAATGATCAAATCCCTCGATCGTGGGATTGAAATCCATTCCCTGTGTAGTGAATTTTGTTCTGGCAGCGATGGTGCTGCCCTTTAAAATTCATTCCTATGTTTAAAGCATTTTCTGAGAGTTTATTGCTGGAGTTGCGTGGCCGTCAAGCGGAACTGGATGTGACTGTGCGTCCGGGGGCTTTGTTGCGGGAGCGAACGCGCCTGATTTTGGATGCGATGTATTTTCTTGCGGGTTATGTAGAGGAACATCCTTTTGTGGATTCCGACGAGGAGCTGTACTGCAATAAGTTTGTTCTGCCAGAGTTTTATGCGCTGTTGTACGCTGCGCAGGAACGTTACGATATGGCCAGGCATCTGCCTGCTTCAGGGGCTAAGGCAAAACGGAAGTATTACCTGGCTCTTTTAAAACGGGTTGCTGCGATTTTGGGACAATATACTTTTTACCATGAGTACTGGTCTGGCGATGGTCTGCTGCTGGATGAGCTACTGTATGGAACGGCTGATACCGCTAATGTGTTGCAGCCGGTCTTTGCGGGGTTCGAGGGTTTGCCGGGGACGGTGATGTCTCGCCTGGCGGGGATGTTCATGGCTCTGGAAGAGCTCAGGGCTGAGTTGCTTACGACGATGTATGGGCTGGAGCCTAAGCCTTCTTTGTCATGTACTTCGGTGTCTGAGGACGGAGGCTTGGTCTCCAGATTCCAATGGAAAGGTGAGGTGGTGAACCTGATTGAGCTGGGGCATGGGATCTATCTTTCCGGTCAGCTGGAACCTTCTATTGGGATCGTGGAATTCTTTAAGGCCTTGGGTGATTTCTTCGGGGTGAATTTGCGAGTGCCCAGGCGGGGTTTTGATGATCTGAAGAAAAGAAAGACAATGAGCCAGACGCATTTCTGTGAGCTGATGGCCTCGGTTCTGCGCCAGAAGATGGAGGATGAGGACGCGTATGACCCGGGCAGAAAGCTGCGTAAAAATGGCTTTTATAAATGAATGGAGGCTTATGACGGGCTGTTTTGACATCCAACCTGACCAATATTGGACAAGCGGAATTCCCTTATTTGAAACTTTGCTTTCGAAGTCCCGGGGCAATGGTGCCCTGGGAGAAAGCAAAGACGTTATGTTACAGCAATTTTCATGGCAGCAGTTTTTGGTTGCAACCGGGGCGCTGGCGCTGCTCTGGTACGTGGTGGTGATCCTGCTCTTTTACCGCAGGGAGTTACGGAGTTTTTTATCGGGTGGCTGGCGAAGTAGTGGTGCTGGTGGAGGACTCATGGTATCGGGTCAGGCGGCTGCTTTACCGCACCGCTGGCAAAAAGGGGTGGAAGAGGTATCGGGCTTAGACTTACCTTCTGGTGGTTTAAAGCCGGAAGATGAGATGATGGGGAAATCTCGGTTGCCTGAAGGCATGAGTACGGTGAGTATGGAGCAGGTAAGTTTCTTTTCGGCAGAAGAAGGTTCGGAGCTGCGGGATGTGGAAGACCAGCAGGGGCTGGTGCCGGATGTGTTGCAGGACATCAAATCGGTGTTCGGGATTCTGGCAAAGGAGGATGGTAACAAGCGGGATTTTTTCAGGCTGATGGAAACTGTCCGGTTGAGTTATCCCGGACTGAGTGCCCATCCGGCTCTAAGGCGGATCAACAGTTTTATTTCTGATCATGCTTCCTTTCACCTTTCGGCCCAGGAGCTGGAAGACCTCTGGAACTGATCCTGTTTTCAATTCTCTATTCTTTCAATTTTTATCCTGTTATATGAACAAGTTACGTTTCAAATCATCGCTGTCAAATAAAAAAGTACTGGCCAAGACCCTGCTGCTGGGTTTCGTTTTCTCAGTTTATAATATGCTGTGTGCGCTATCGCTATTCGCCCAGGATGGTGAGGCGGGGATCCGCGAGGCAACCAATAAGGTCAAGGGCTATTTTTCCTCGGGCTGCGATCTGATGTACGCCATTGGTGCGGTAGTGGGCATCATAGGTGCTATCAAGGTGTACAACAAGTGGAATGCGGGGGAACCGGATACCTCCAAGGTGGCTTCGGCCTGGTTTGGTTCCTGTATTTTTTTGGTAGTGGTCGCTACAGTTCTGGAATCATTTTTTGGGATCTAGTTATGGCCAGCATGTATCACATCAATAAGGGAATCAACCGCCCGATTGTCTTTAAGGGCTTTGTCGGCCAGTACATTGCTTACCTGGCGGTCGGTTTGGTTTTACTGCTCATCGGCTTTGCGGTGCTGTATGTGTCGGGTGTAAGTCTGTTTTTGGTCTTGCCGGTGATTCTTGGTTTAGGGACAGCGTTGCTACTGGTTGTGCAGCGGCTGAGCAAACGCTTTGGTATGCATGGGCTGTCCAAGTATTTGGCGCGCCGAAAGGTACCTGCTTACCTGCGCTTCAGTTCCAGGCGACTGTTCACTTCTTTATCCGGCGGGGGTATCATTCAATAGTATTTTTTATGGAAGCAAAACACATTTTACCGGTTTATAAAGTGGAGCATGGCTGCATCCTCTCGGTGCAGGGGGATATTACGATTGGTTTCAGGGTTACATTGCCGGAACTGTTTACCTTATCGGACAGGGATTATGAAAGCCTGCACCAGGATCTGGTGAAAGCGATCAAAGCGCTGCCGGTTGGTTGCGTGTTCCACAAGCAGGACTGGTTTATCGAAGGTTCTTTTACGCCGGACTTTGAAGCTGCGGGGTCTTTTTTGGCTAAAAGTAGTGAGCGTTTCTTCAACGAGCGGGCGCACCTGGACCATGAGTGTTATATCTTTTTGACGCAAAGGCCGGCTGGCAGGAAACTGTCCTCCTCGGCGTATTCTAACTTGCTGCGCAGTTCTTTGGTGCCGGCGCAAACCGTGAGCCCGGTGATGCAGGCGGCTTTTCTGGATGCGGCGGGGCAGTTCGTCTCGATCCTGTCTGACGGCGGCTTTATTTCGCTGGAGCGCTTGACCGATGAGCAGCTGGCGGGCACGGCCAACAGGCCGGGGATCATTGAGCGCTACTGCTTTCTGCTTGGGGAGCAGGAGCATTCTATGATCCGGGACATCCATTTGCGGGATGAGCTGCGGGTGGGTGATAAGCATTGTGAACTCTACACGCTGGCGGATGGGGAGGATTTGCCTTCGCTGTGCGGGAGCCGGATCAATTATGATAAGTATTCGACGGACAGGACAAAGTTCTCGGTTGGGTTTGCAGGTCCGCTGGGTGCGCTTTTGAACTGTAACCACATCTATAACCAGTACGTGTTTGTCCAGGATTCTGGGGCCATTGTTAAACAATTGGAAGCGCGTAAGCTCAGGCTACATTCGCTGTCGGCGTATTCCAGGGAGAATTCGGTGAGCCGGGATGCGGTGAATGATTTTTTAAATGAGGCGGTAACCTCAGGCCGTCAGCCGGTGAAGGCGCATTTTAATGTGCTGGCCTGGAGCGAGCATCCGGGCAAAGCGGCGGAGCTGAAGAACCTGGTGAGCTCGGCGATGTCGAAAATGGATGCGGTATGCAAACGGGAGACCGACGGGCAGGCGCAGATCTGGTTTGCAGGGATGCCGGGCAATGCGGCGGATTTCCCGATGAACGATACTTTTGATACTTTCCTGGAGCAGGCGACCTGCTTTTTTAACCTGGAGACCAATTACCGCTCTTCTCTTTCTCCTTTCGGGATCAGGATGGGTGATAGGCTGACCGGACGTCCAGTGCATGTAGACATTTCTGATGAGCCGATGGAAAGGGGATGGGTTCAAAATCGCTCAAAATTTGTGTGTGCTGGAAGTGGCGCGGGAAAGAGTTTTTTTATCAACCATCTGCTGCGTTCTTATCATGAGCAGGGGGCGGACATTGTTGTGGTGGACATTGGTCATAGTTACAAGGGGCTGTGTGACTTGGTGGGCGGTTATTATTTTACCTATACCGAAACTGATCCCATTAAGTTCAATCCCTTTTATATCGGGGAGGGCGATGAGCTTGACACAGAAAAAAAGGAAAGCATCAAGACTTTGCTTTTGGCACTGTGGAAGAAGGATGATGAGCCTTACCGGCGGTCTGAATATGTGGCCATCTCTGGGGCATTGACCGGTTATTATGCTTTTCTGGAGCAGAACAGCGACATCTTTCCCTGCTTTAATACTTTTTACGAGTACCTGATGGAACATTACCTCCAGGTGCTGGAAAATGGTAAGGTAAAGGAGAAGGATTTTGATGTGGCGAATTTCCTGTATGTGCTCAATCCTTATTACCGGGGCGGGGAGTTTGATTATTTGCTGAACGCTCGCGAAAACCTCGACCTTTTGCATGAGCGCTTTATTGTTTTTGAGATCGATGTACTGAAAGACCACCCGATCCTGTTTCCGGTAGTGACGCTGATCATTATGGAAATGGTGATCTCCAAGATGCGCAAGCTGCACGGGGTACGTAAGATTATGCTGCTGGAAGAGGCCTGGAAGGCCATCGCCAAGGAAGGCATGGCGGAATACATCCGTTATTTGTTCAAAACGATGCGCAAATTTTACGGGGAGCCGATCGTAGTCACCCAGGAAGTCGAGGATATCATCGGTTCGCCAATTGTCAAGCACGCGATCATCAACAACAGCGATACGAAGATCTTACTGGACCAGAGCAAATACCAGAACCGCTTTGATGCGATCCAGGAACTATTGGGGCTGACCGATAAGGACAAGGCGCTGATCCTGTCGATGAACAAAGCCAATGAGCCGGGCCGAAAGTACAAGGAAGTGACTTTTATTCTTGGGCAGCACAGCAAGGTGTACCGCACCGAGGTCTCGCTCGAAGAATATTACGCCTACACCACCGAAGAACGGGAGAAGGTGATGGTGCAACGTTATGCCGCCAGATATGGGAGTATCAAAAAAGGGATCGCGGTACTGGCGCAGGAAATCCGATCCGGGCGTTCCCCCTTTGATTCCCGCAATAAATAAGTAAGTCAACATCTAAGGAGCTAATATTTATGAAGACAATCTATCTGATTTTTATGTGCATGGGGCTGGGTATGCTGGCCGGATGTCTTGCCGATAAGACCAGGGAATTTATTCCCGGAACTTATGTAAACATTGCGGGCGGGAAATACAGCCTGGCGGATGATACGCTGGTGATCGTGCCCTCTGGAAGCAACAATTACCTGATCGAGCGGCGTACGGGTTTTAACCGTTTGCGTGATGGCCTCAAGGGCAAACGCGAATACGAAAAAGAAAGCTGGAATGTCATTTATGATGAAGGGACAAAGACGCTACAGGAGACCCGGCTGGGCAAGCTGATCACTTTTTACCCGGATTCCGCCATTTTAAAAGTCGGCAAAAGGGTGTATAAAAAACTCGCTGACTAAGATCATTTAAATTAAAACATACCGGTATGCAACATCGTAAACCCGCCTGGGCATGGCCATGCCTTGGCCTAATCAAAAAATTTATGAAGCAATATATGGTCATCCTGCCGCTCTCTACCATGACGCTGTGCGTAGGTCTGCCAAAAAACGCAGACGCGCAGATCGCTGTTCTGGAAGTTATCAAGGCAGGGGTGAAAAAAGTCATTAAGGCAGTGGATTTGAAAGTCCAGCGCTTGCAGAACGAAACCATCTGGCTGCAAAACGCGCAGAAGGTATTAGAAAACCAGTTGTCAAAACTGAACCTGAAGGAGATCGCTGACTGGACGGAAAAACAGCGGGAGCAATACAGTAAGTATTATGAGGAGCTCTGGCGCGTGAAATCGGTGATCGCTTATTACAAGCGGATCAAAGAACTGGCAGAAAAGCAGGCAGATATCCTGAATGAGTATAAATGGGCCTGGAGACTCTTCCAGAAGGACAAGCATTTTACGATGGATGAATTGGATTACATGCGAAAGGTGTATTCAGGGATCCTGGAGGAAAGTGTGAAGAACCTGGACCAGATCTTTTTGGTGATCAACTCCTTCAAGACGCAAATGAGTGATGCGGCGCGCCTGGAACTGGTGAGCAAAGCAGCTGATGAGTTAGATAACAACCGATCGGCGCTGAAAAAGTTCAATCTGGAAAACATCGGCCGGAGTATCCAGCGGGCAAAATCCCTGGATGAGGCGGCGCAATTGAAAGAAATTTATGGGGTGGAATAGGAAGTTTTTTAAGGCGTTGGCACTGGCGCTGCTGTGCCTGGTGTCCACGATGGATGTTTCCGCTCAGACCTGGGCGGAATTTTTCAAACAGAAAAAGACGCAGAAAAAATACCTGCTGAACCAGATTGCGGCCTTGCAGGTTTACATCGGTTATGCCCGTAAGGGTTATGAGCTGGTGGATAACGGGCTGCAGGCGGTGCGGGATATAACCAATGGAGAGTTTAGCCTGCACAATTCTTTTATCAGTTCACTGAAACAGGTCAGCCCCGCTGTCCGCAATGACCTGCGTGTGGCGGAGATCATCAGCATGCAGCTCTCTGTGCTCAGGTTGTCAGGCGGCTGGGCTGATCATGAATTGCTCAGCGCCGGTAACAGGGCATATGTTAGTACTGTCAGATCAGATTTGCGTGACCAGTGCCTGGATGCGCTGGAAGAACTGCTGCTGGTAATTACTGCGGGGAAGGTTGAAATAGGGGGTGAGGAACGCTTGCCGCGGATCGGCGAACTCTACGGGCTGATGCAGCAGCATTACGCCTTTGCAAAGGGATTCACTGCCGAGGTAAACCTGCTGGTCAGGTCGCGTGAAAGGGAATTATTGGAACTGGAAGAAATGGAGGGGCATTATGAATAAGGGCATGAAGTTTATCATGCTGTCGCTGCTGGTGCTCGGTTTGGTATGTGGGAACTCCCGGTTGGGTCTTGCGCAGTCTCAGGAAGCCCAGCAGCTGTTGCTGAACGTAGAGAAGTTGTCCCAGCTGAAGAACATCCTTTCGGATATGAAACGGGGATATGAAGTGGTTTCGCAGGGTTATAAAGCAGTATCTGGAATTGCCAAAGGTAATTTTTCTCTGCACGAAGTGTTCCTGGACGGGCTGATGCTGGTCAGCCCGGAGGTGAAGAAATACCGGAAAGTGGCTGATATCCTTACTTACCAGAAACGCATGGTGTCGGAGTACAAGACGGCTTTTAACCGCTTTAGGGCATCGGGGACTTTTGATATTTCGGAACTGGAATACCTGGGTTCGGTTTATAGTGATCTGCTGGCGGCAAGTCTGGACAATCTGGATGAGCTGGCCATGGTGATCACGGCGGGTAAGCTGCGCATGAGCGATGAGGAGCGGCTCAAGGCCATTGACCGGATTTTCCTGGAGGTGGAGGATAAGCTGCTTTTCCTGAGGGGTTTTAACAAACATGCATTGCAGCTTTCCGGGCAGCGGGAAAGGCAAAAGGTAGAAATGGACGGGCTTTCAGGATGGTATAAATAAAGATGTTATGGAAAGGAATTTTAAAATAGTAATAAAGGCACTCTGCCTGGTTTTAGTTCTGCTGGTAGTGCCGGAATTTGGGTTTGCGCAAGGAGTATCTGGACAGACGGCCGGGCTACAATCGGTACTGGACAGGGTGTACCGGGAGATGATCCCGATGTGCAGTAGCCTGATTGACGCGGGCAGGGCGATCGCGGGTTTTGGGGCATTGTGGTATATCGCCAGCAGGGTTTGGCGGCATATTGCTTCGGCAGAGCCGGTGGATTTTTACCCGCTGCTCCGGCCTTTTGCTTTGGGACTGGCGATCGTGCTTTTCCCTTCAGTGCTGGGGGTGTTTAATGGGGTGCTCAGCCCGACGGTGTCGGCGACTTCGGCGATGGTCAAGGGATCGGATGCAGCAATCAAGGCGCTGCTGAAAAAGAAGGAGCAGGAGCTGCGCAAGTCGCAGAAATGGAAAATGTATGTCGGGGAGGATGGAAGCGGTGACCGCGCGGAGTGGTACAAGTATACCCATCCCAAAGATCCGGAGGGCGAAGAGGAGAACTGGCTGGAAGCGGTGGGAAACGGGATCAAGTTCTGGGCAGACCGCCAGGATTATAAGATGCGCCATGGCTTTAAGGAGTTCATTTCTCAGGTTTTGGAAGTGGTGTATTATGCGGCTTCACTCTGCATCAATACCCTGCGTACTTTCTTTCTGATTGTGCTGGCGATCTTGGGGCCTTTGGTATTGGGTTTTGCGGTATTTGACGGTTTGCAGCATACGTTATCGGTCTATGTGGCGCGCTACATCAATATCTATTTGTGGTTGCCGATTGCCAATATCTTCGGAGCGATCCTGGGCAAGATCCAGCAGAACATGATCAAGCTGGATATTGAGGAAGTGGCCAGTAACGGGGATACGTTCTTTTCCCAGACGGATTTAGCTTACCTGATTTTTATGATTATTGGCATTGTGGGGTACTTCTGTGTACCGACGGTGGCCAATTACGTGATCCATGCGGGCGGCGGGAATTCCATCCTGACCAAGGTGAATGCGATGACTGTTGGCGGAACTACTTCTATGCAGCGTGGCGGGATGACCAGTATTGCCGGGGTAAAGTACGGAGCCGGTATGGTTGCTGATGCCTTTGGAGACAGTAAGCGGCAGATGTCAGGCATGGCAGAATCATCCGGCTCGGATTATTTCAAGGATAAGATTTCAGGCAAGAACAGTTAAGGAGGAAGGTTATGTTTACACAATTCAAAAATATCGATACGGCTTTCCGCCACATCAAAATGTTCAGCATTGTCTTTTTGATCGCCAACATGGTTTGTATCTGCTTTTGCCTGTTTACTTTTTTCAGGCTGAGTGATGCCAAGGACCAGCGGGTGTATATCCTGTCTAACGGGAAGTTGCTGGAGGCGATGGCTTCGGATAAGAAAAGCAACCTGGAGGTAGAGCTGCGTGACCACATTAAAGTGTTTCACGAGCGCTTTTTTAACCTGAGCCCGGACGATAAGGCAATCCACCAGAACGTGGAGAAGGCTTTGTACCTGGCGGATGAATCGGCAAAGAAGCAGTTTGATAACCTGAAAGAGTCGGGTTATTTCAACAACCTGATTGCGGCCAATATCTCCCAGCAGATCGAAATCGACAGTACGGTACTTGATGTCGGGGCTTATCCCTACCATTTTACCTGCTACGCCACCCAGCAATTGGTTCGCTCCAGCAGTACGACTTACCGTAAGCTGGTCACCAGGGGTGAGGTTCGGGATTTGAAGCAGAAAACGGACAACAACCCACACGGATTTCTGATCCAGCGCTGGGAGACTTTGGAGAACAGGGACAGTATTTTAAAGCCTTAGGTGATGGGACTGTTTAGGAAAAGAACGGTGCGGGAATCTGCTTCTGCTGATGGGGAAGGACTTGATCATTTGCGGGCAAAGATCAGTTTTTGGTTTAGAGCGAGGCAAAGAGCTCTGGCGGATTACCTGAACCAAAAAACAAAGTCATTCACTTTTCAGCAATGGCTGGTGCTGCTGGTCAGCTTTTGTGCCGGGGTAGGCGGGTATCTGCTGTACGTGCTGCTGGGGATATTCAATTAATTATTCACTAAAATTTTATCAATATGGAGACAAAAAACAAAGGGGATAAGCGCAAGCTATGGCTTTTGCTGCCGGTACTGGTACTGCCTTTCCTGGCTTTTGCTTTTTACAAAATGGACGGGGGAACAGATGAGGTTGCTGAGGATGCTGCCACTGCCAAGGGCATCAATACCGAACTGCCGGGTGCGGTGGTGAAAGATGATCAGCCGATCAGTAAGATCGGGTATTACCAGCGGGCAGACAGGGATTCTGCTAAGGCCGGCCGTTTGCCGGGGAATGAAGTAAGTAGCGGCCTTGCTTTTCGGAATGCCGGGGAAGATCAGCAGACCAGGGCGATCAATTCGCGGCTGGAAATGCTCAACCGGGAGATCAGCAGGCCGGTGGAGGAATATAAACCTTCGGCTGTCGCGGCCAAACCCGCTCCTTCAGGAATGAAAAATGATGTGGACAGGCTGGAGGCGCTGATGAAAACCATGCAGCAGGATAAGGGGGGTGATGATCCGGAGATGGCGCAGCTAACGGCGATGATGGATAAGCTCATCGCGGTGCAGAACCCGGAACTGGCGAAACAGTTGTATCAGAAGCCGGATGTCGCTGGGGCGCCGGACAGTTTGTTTAAGGCGATCCCGGCGGTGATCGCAGGTAGCCAGAAAGCTAGGCAGGGATCGGTGGTGGAGCTGCGCCTGTTGGATTCGGTGCTGCTCAGTGGGGTGATGATTCCCAAAGGGCATGCCTTGTTCGGGCTTGCCAGTTTTTCTAACCAGCGGTTGAACCTGGAGATCAAAAATATCCGTTTGGGCAACCAGGTGATCCCGGTGAATTTGACGGTTTATGACAGGCGGGATGCTATGGCGGGAATTAATGCACCGGAAGCTTTGTTGTCTGAGGCGATTGGTTCTGGTGCCAGCGATGCTATGGGCAGTGTGGGCATTTCGGGTTTTGATCTGACTACGCAGATTGCCGGGGCGGGGATTGATGCGGCACGCTCTCTGTTGACCAATAAGATCAGGCGGGTCAAGCAGAATCTGAAGGCGGGCTACCCGGTATTACTCCGTGACAACACCAAAAAGCTGAAATGATGGGGATCCAGGTTAACCGTGCTGCCCGGCTGTATGAGAACTGGGAAGCAAAGCAGTCGGAACTGGAGGCCATGGGTGGTATGAAGCCGGAAGGGCAAAATCTGGTTAAACTGAAGTTTGATTTTCTGCGTGAAGGGCTGTACCGTATAGGGGATGGTGCTAGGGAGCTGGAGCGGTTACACTTGTTCGCTGTTCGCACAATAGTGGGTAAGCTGGAAAAGCAGTTGTACCCTAACCGGCTGGTTCGCTTATTTCAGCGGTTGAAAGAATTGGTCTGGGATAAGCCCCGGTATATCCGGGCTTTTAATCAGCAGCGGGCGGAGAACATTGCTTCGCTGACGGAGATGATGAAAAAGGCGGGGATGGGCGGACTTACTGGTAAACTGGAGAATTCCCTGGATTATGAATCTGCGCGGCAGACCATTTCGGGGATGCACCTGATGGCTGATCAGGGAAAATTGATGGTGGCGCTGCAACTGGAAAAGGAGGGTGCTGGGGTACACCGTCCGCTGGAATACCAGGTGGTCTGGAATACGCCTGATCAGCAGGTACGCAGTTGCAGTATCCCTGTAGAAAGCGGGATCGAACTGTCGGAGGCTTTTAATATGCTTCAGGGCAGGGCGGTTTACAAGGGCTTTGAAAATGTGGAAGGTAAAGTGGTGCGGCAATGGGTGCAGCTGGATCCGAGGGCTGTGGGAACGGAGCAGCCGATTGTGACGTTTTTGCCGGATCATGGCTTTGATCTGAAGAAGGTCTTGCAGGAGGCCGGGGTGCAGCTGGAACGGTATGGGCTGCTGAAAGAGCACACGCTGCGGCAACTGGAAAGTGGCCATCAGGTGGGGTTTGAGCTTGGTGAAAAGGGGCAGTTTGTGTTAAAGGCGAATCCCGGCGCTAAATCGCTGGATTTTTTTGATAGTCAGGGAAAGCGGGTTGAGCTGGGGGAACTGATCGCAAAGGCACAGGAACCGGCGAGGGACTGGGGCAAGGAACTGACACTGATCCGGCAGGAGCATGTTGACCAGATGCTGGACCGGTATATCTATCGCTAATTATTTGTTTACTAAATATTTAAGACTATGAATTTAAACAATCTGGAAGACCGAAAGGCAGACATGACTGCTTTAGGGGTGGGTAAGAAAAACATTGAGCTGATGGAAAAGTACATGAAGGACAACGTGACTTCTTTTGTGTTGAAAGAGATCATTCCCGCGACCAGGGGACAGGTGGAGATCTCTATTCCTTTTAAGCAGTCGGGGCAATCGGAGTTTTATTATTTCAATAAGTTCACCGCTGCGCACAATAAGGCGAAACCGCTGGAAGAAGGTCAAAAGTATTTCGTGGTGATGCCTGACCTGCCGAAAGATGATGGTAAAACCCAATATAAAACTTTCGAGCATTCCAGTGATGCAATCAAGTTGTTCAACGATCTGACGAACGGCGAACTGAAAGCTGGGCCGAGCCTCGCTGCAAGCGGTCGTCTGGCGTTGATGGAAGAAGGGAAGCTGAACTATGTCAGTAAGGATTTCCGGGCGACGCTGTTTACCAAGCCGCTGGAGCAGAATTTCTGGATGGATAAGGGAAAGGGATTTTCGGTGAGCCAGGCGGCCAATATGATCCAGGGACGCAGTGTCTATAAGGATGATCTGGTGAATGCTGGTACCGGGGAGATCTATAAAGCCTGGGTGAAGCTGGATCTTGAAGGGGGTAAGGAAAATGGCAACTTTAAACTGAACCAGTTTCATGATCCGCAATATGGTTTTGATCTGAACAAGGTGCTGGAAAGCTATAAGATCAAAGAACTGGAAGACCCGGCAAAAAAGGAGGCTTTGGAAGTGAAGCTCCGCAATGGTGACCGTCCGGTTGTAACGGTAGAGAAAGAGGGGCAAACGGAAAAGGTCTTTATTGAAACCGCGGTGCGTTACGGTAAGCTCAATTTCTTTGCGTTGGACGGAAAGATGGAAAAACGGGAGCAGTTCGAGAAAAAGCAACCGGAGCTGGAAAAGACAATCAGCCAGACTGTGAAGAAAAGTAAGGAACAGTCTCAGGAAGCCGGCATAGGTATGTAACGGCGGTATGGAACAGTTAGCGCCACACCGGGCCCTGACCTACATGGTCATCAAGGACATCAGGGATGAACAGCACCTTTTTAGGGAAAGCCATCGCCACATGGAATACTTGATGAAGCTAGGTTTCCAGGGGCATGCGGGATACATCGACGAGGGGCAACGCGGTAAGGGCTGGGAGATGCTGGAAAAACACCTGGAGCATTCCAAAGGAAATATTGAACTGGTACTGGTCAGTGATTTTGAGCAGTTGTCCGGGGATGTAGGATGGGTGTTGCTAAAGCAAGCGGAACTGGAAGATAAGTACGGTGTCACGATCCACTCTCTTCGGGAAAACCAGCTCGGGGTAGACAAGGAGCAGGGGCTTTCCTTCCGATGATTATTTTGAATTCACCATTTTTTAACCTTAAAATCTAATAGTATGGAAACATTTCAAGCTTTGAAACAACTCGTTCTTTCCGCAGAGAAAGACGCTCAGAAGTTCTTTTTAAAAGGGAATAAGTCCGCCGGAGTAAGGCTCAGGACTACTGCGCAAAAGGCCAAGGTTATTGCGCAGGAAATTCGCAAAGAAGTCCTGCTGAAGAAAAACAAAAAATAGGTATTTTAGGTTTGTTGAGAAGTCGCCCCTGTGGGAGCGGCTTCTTTTTTTTAAAATTAAACAGATATGGTTAAATTATTTATTGTAGGTTATCCGCTGGATATGGCAGAGGCGGAGCTGATTGAGCTGGTGGCAACGTATGGGATGCTGCACAATATGGTCTTGATGAGAGATGAAGTCACCGGGAAGCCCAAGGGGTACGGATTTTTAGAGATGCTGGATAAGCAGGGGGCGGATCGAGTGATTGCAGCTTTGAACGGATATGTTTTTGGGGGCAGGACGCTGACTGTTAAATTTGCGGATAAGCCGATCAGGCAACGTGCTTCCCGTTCAGGTGGTATCGCAGCTTAATTTGTTGTTCATCTTAAGTCTAAGTTTCAGATTTTGTCTGTCCATATCTTTTGCCGCCACTCATAATGATATCAGCAAATTTCATGCTCGCAGAATCTGGCAGTCCGATGGCTTCCATTACAATTCTAGCAATGTTAAAAAATAGATTTTCATCACCTAATTTAATCTGATAATGATTTCCTTTAACAAATCTTGGAACCTCAAGATTGTTTTTGGGAGCAATTGGTAAATTGTATGTTTTTATTTTCTCTAGAAAGTCTTCGTTATCAAAGAATAAGAATTTTCTCCATGTGTTGGTTACCTTTGCCCGGAAACCTATTTCATCTGCATCTTCCAGTCCGGAGTGCTTCAATAAAGATTGGTATTTATTAGTGATAATCATCAAAATATAAATAAATTCCAGACCATCTATCATACTGATGTGGTTTAGAAAATCGGTTTCCCTACGCCTAGTCACCATTTTGCTTTCCATTTTGTAATTAAATGGCAATCCAGCATTATATTCTTCAACGGTTTCATAGGGTGTATATGTTTCTTCTAGGTACCTGATCACAGGTGATTCCTTGTAGAAGTCAGGGACATTTTTTAAATTGAATTCTGGAAGACGGACTAGAAACTTAAGACCACCATTTCTAAAGAGTTCTACAGTTGTCGTCTTGTAAATAATATTATCCTCGTTCAATGGTCTTATAATTAGCGAATCTTGGGAACTGTAAATGCTATTGAATCCCATATTTAATGGCACTTTCATTTCGCTATCATCAAAATCTGTAAGTGTATAATCTAGATTTTGATAGAAGTTAACAGCAATCTCATTGAAAAACTTCGTCGAAAAAAAATTCTGAAATGCGAATTCGTTGTATGGAAGGGGAAACAGATAAAGTTCTAAATAGGAAGCGTCAGATTCAGACTGTCCTTTAGTTTCTCCGTAATTCATTTGACAAAACCGTTCAATAGATTCGTAATACTCATTGGATTTCTCCGCGAGCTTTTCAATAATATAGCGGTCTTTTATAGGATTACTTTCATTGTTTTCTCTTTGGTAAATAACTCCTTGGCTAGTAATGTAGGGAGGGGTGGGTCCAGGTTCTATTTTTATCACTAAAACAACTTTCTCGTCATCGAGGGGGACTATTTTGAAATGGTAAATCGGTTTGGGCGCCAAATTACTGGCAATGATTTGAGACACCTGATCGCAGACGTTATTATACTCTTTCAGGTTAATACCACATAAGTGGGTAGCAATGTTCCTATCATTGGCTTCAACGCCGTAAAATAGCCATCCTCCTTTTGTGTTGGCGAAAGCGGACACAGATTTTGCGATTTTTATCCCCTCTATTTTTCCAGATTTTTTAGGAAGATCGGCTTTATATTCAATATACCACCCTTCACTAATCGAATTATTAATCAACTTTTGTAAATCGTTCAGATCAAGTGCTTCCAGTTCTTTCTCGAAGGGCGTGTAAATTTTCATATCTAGATCAAGTAATTTAAACGAAAATAAGGGAAAGTCGTCTATGATGGGGGATAAATGGAAAATTAAATTCTTCAGATATTTTGCTTTAAATTGATCTTGTGAAGGGTTTTTCGTTAGCTTAGCATTATAACATTTATAATTAATACTGAATATTTTCGAAAATTCTCTCCATCAATTGGACGGATTTTTAGATGATTATCTGATTCACCATACAAATTATGCTTTGCTGCTCGCAGGGGAATGGGGAGCGTGCAATGCTGGATAAGGCCGACAGCGAAGAGAAACGAACCAGAATTCATGAGCTGTATTCACATTTGAAAGACGCCACTAAAAATTAGACTTAGTTATTAATACAGGAGAAAAATTCCGATAATCAAATAAAAATTATGACGAGATATGATCAAATTAAAGAATTAATCGAATTCAATTTGAATACGACACTGACCGGTCTTGAAGTTGTTAGAGGCGGAATTGATGATGAAGGAGAACCAATTACCATTACCATTGAGGGAAAATATGGATTTGGAAAAGTGTACAGTTTAGTTTTCGAATACAAGTGGTTAACAGAAAAGCAGAACGCCGGTGAATTGAGCATGTATTTTCTGGAGGTTCGGGAAAATATCATTGCCGAGAATAATTAAATAGGTTTTTTACTCGGTTTGAAAACTAATATTTTATTGTCAAGCATACTATCGATAAGCCACTTCTTTTTGGTCTAGCCCAAACCGGTTATAGCTCATTTCCATTTGGTAAAGCTTTGGAGTTAGATTCGTCTGACGTAAAAAGCGCTTTATTTCTTCGCTATGTTCCATTGACATCTTACATCCTAGGTAGATTTCAGAAATAAGCTCTTTTGGATATGTGATGATATGGTCTGCCTTTTTATTTAAAACGACCCGGTATTCTTGTTCATAATCCCAACAGGTATGTTTGCTGAAACATCTTTGGATGGATGAGCCAACGTCTGGATCAATTTGAAAAACCAATTTTGGGTATTCATCGCGGTAATCAACCGGGCCAATTTTGCAGCCAAATTGCTGATAGTTATTTCCAAAAAACTCCATAAGACCGTTGGCATCCCAGCCAATACAATACCCTTTATGAAAGTTTGCGTAATGGCTCCACATCAGTAGGTTATCACTTTTTTTGGTAAGAGAAAGTATCCCATAAAAGTCATTGTCCATTTGATTGATCATCTCTTTATTTTCTTTCCAATGTCTTTCAGGATAACTTTTGATATAATTATACCGCTCTGTGGCATCCATTAATAAGTCTATATTGGGACGTCTACCTCGAAGTGGATGGTCCCTCAGGTATTTTTGTGTAAACAGGTCAAGCGTGAAGCTTTCTTCTGTATAAAGAAATGGCATTGAGTTATCAAACGGGTCGTTGAAATGCTGAGCTGATGAAGCATAAAGTTTGAATTCTGTTAGTGCCTGCGTACCGAAATTGTGTTCACGCTTTAATCCTTCATAGAACCGATATTTATAAAGTGTTTCTGGCAGGTTTAGATTGTTGCCGTTCATGATTAATGTTAGGTTTCTGTATTGGTGGCTGTTTTGAGAGTTGCTTGGCTAAACAATTGTCGCCAAACTGACTTCTTTTGTTGACCGAGTATCTGTTCAAGTCGATCTTCGTAAATGGGTAGCAAAGACTCCAGGAAACTATGTAATTGTTTGTCATTTTCCTTGATGATCAGGTCAATTAGTTCTACTTTTTGCTTTTTAAATTCAATCAGCTTATACCTGGTCAAGGCTGGTGGAAACATCTTTTTCAAATCTTGATCCATTTTTAATCCTTTGGCTTCCTCTTTATAGAAAAAGACGCCGTAGTATAGGTTAATTTTGTCTTTTTCTTCATCTTCATAATATCCCCGATGAGAATTCAAATGCCTGAGACCGATCAGGTTTTCAAATGTTTTAAAATATCTGTGAACAATTTTTAAAGGTTTTTCTGTTGAGGCTAATTTCTTTGTAATTGCGTTCCAGCGGCATTTGATTTCAGGAAGATTCAACCCATATACTTCATTGATCATCAACAACATAATCTCATGTATCGTGTGGACTTTATGGTATAATGCTTCCATGTGGTACTGGATGTATTCCAGTTGCGAAATTCCCTCGGATAAATAATGCTTTCGAAAAGGATACCTGTTTATGTATAACCTTATATGAAGCAGCTGTTCGCTGGTTGTAGACAATGCAGATTGGATGCGAGATACTCTGGAAGTATATTTTTCATCTTCTGTCAGCAAATGTTGATTGTTTTCCCCCTGAACAAAACCAGTTCTTTTGTCGAAATCCTTTAGGGCAGCTGATAAGTCTTCCTCAAGAATCTGGGAAAAATAATTCATCAGAAAGTCTTTCTTTCCGTAAGTAAAGGTTACTTTTTCTCCGCCACTGTTGATCTCTATCATTGTCTCAATTGAAATTTGAACGTTAATAACTTCCCGCTAGTAATTACTGATAAGGTTTTTGATGTTGTTCAAACTAAGATAGGCGTTTTATCCTAAATACTAATCCGCACGATAAATTCAGATATCTAATTGCGCAATTTAAAATCTAATCTTTAGTACTTTATATTGGTGATCGATTTAAATACAACTTGCGGATAATAAAGGCGTAATTGCTAAATTAGTTATCTTAAAAATATGGCTTATAATCTTCAACTAACAGATCGGATAAGAAATTTACTATCCCCTTTGGAAGATGTTACTGAAAAGGAAATGTTCAGCGGCATTTGTTTTATGGTAAATGGCAAAATGTGTATTTGTGTGGCTGGGGAAGAATTACTGTGCCGGATTGGTGCAGATCAGGTTTTGCTGGAACTGGAGAAAGGCAATGCACGCAATATGATGAGTAACGGAAGGCTGATGAAGGATTATGTTTATGTAGAGGATATTGGTTTTGACACACCGGGTAAATTGAAGGGCTGGGTTGAACTTTGCCTAGCCTTTAACCCCTTTGCTAAAGCTGCTACGCCGAAGACTAAATCGCCAAAGGGGGTCAAAGGTATATAGCCCTTGTTTTTCTGAATTGAAAGCCCTGATTTTTTGACATTAAACCTTATTATCAATAATATGGCAGAAGATAAAGTTCCTATGAACATACAAATCCCTAACCAGGGATGGAAAAACTTTCTAACCGGAAGGGATGAGATGCTTGCGGCTTATGACAGGGCCCGCATCCACAGCAGTAAAAGAACTGTTCAGGCAGGGCATGGAAACGTTGCGGAAGCGGAGTTCCGAAAGTGGTTGAGCGGTTTTTTGCCCAAAACGTATGGGGTTACCTCAGGTTTTATCATATCGCAGGGGGTCCCTAATTCGGAAGATTTTGTCCATTACGATGTGATCATTTATGACCAGCTCGAATCCCCGGTACTCTGGGTGGACGGGAGCGCCGATGCTTCTGCACAAGGAAGATCAATGGCTATTCCGGTTGAATATGTTTGTGGGGTGATTGAGGTAAAGTCGGTGTTCAACAGAAAGAATGTTAAAGAGGCAGTGCAGCATTTACGGAAATTGCGTCCCCTGATGGGTATCCGTAAACCTTCAATTCATGACTACAGGTTTTATTTGCCTAAGACTTTTTTTTGCGCCACCGTCTTTTATGAATTGCATAAAGCGGATGAACGGGATTTTGCGGCACTGGATGCTTTTCTGGATGGCTCTGATCTTAGCGGATTTTATGGTGGTTATATCCTCCGTCCTGAATCTCAGGAAAAATATTCCAGTGGTAAGATAACCTTTGAGTACCTTGATCAAGAGGACAAGCGGAGTAATAAGTCATTGCTTTTCTGGTCATATTCTAAATGTAAGAAGGTCAAGGAGCTTTATTTGAGGGCGAGGTTGTTGCATTCCGAAACTCATTTTTCAGAATTCTCATTCGACATCATTGCGCTGCTCAAGGGCACTTACAAGCCCTATGCTTTGTCCAGCATGTATGGTTTTGGTACTACTGACTGGGAGAATGGCAGCGCAGTCAGTGTGACTTATCATAATCCGGAGGATGTCAAAAAGTACAGGGAGGAAACCGATAAAATTCTCAGGCAATTTTATGGCAAGGAATAGTGAGGGTAGGATTGGAAGGAATAAAGTTTTAATGTAGCTGCTTGTGGTTATCTTTGCAAGGGAATGAAAAGACAGCTTATTCAGGATACTTTCGGAAATATTGATATTTATTTGTTCGATCAAATCCTCAAAGGGACTTATGATGATTGTGAGGTGATTTTGGACGCGGGTTGTGGAACAGGCAGGAACATTTTGTATGCGCTGAAAAGTGGGGCAAATGTTTTTGGTGTGGACCAGAACCCGGAAGCTATCGCTCAACTGAGAATTCTTGCAGGTGAATTCCCACAGGTTGAGCCGGAGAAAAATTTCCTGGCCGCTCCGGTGGAGCAGCTGCCGTTCGAGCCGGAAACTTTTGATCTGGTTATTAGCAGTGCAGTCTTGCATTTTGCAGAAAACCGTGATCATTTTGAAGCTATGCTGAACTCCATGTGGAGGGTTCTCAAACCTGGTGGGTACTTTTTCTGCCGGCTGGCCTCGGAAATCGGGATCGAATCCCTGGTGAGGTTTATTGGTAACGGAAGATATATTCTTCCTGATGGGTCAGAGCGGTTTTTAGTCAATCAGGAGATGTTGCTCAGGCTGGCCAAGAAAATTGGCGGTGAACTTCACGAGCCGATTAAAACTACTAATGTCCAAAATATGCGGAGTATGACTACCTGGTGCTTGCGCAAAACGCTGTCTTAGCCTTTTATTTTCTCGTAAGAACATAAGGGCGAATTGTTGCTGCTATCTACAGTATTAGCGAAAAGTTAAGGGTTAAAAGACACATATTTTAATTCAACATTAAAATTAGTACTTTGTCGTATAATAATATACGCAACCTTACCATCTATATTAATTAATCGCTATGAATGGATATACTGTAATTGACCATCTTCAGTTAGATACTCATATCACTTTTTTCAGGGTAGAACCGACCAATATTGAAATCACGCTTAAGGAGATACTTCAGTCACTTTCAAACATGGCCTGGATACATAATTTTGATCTTGGTTATCTTTCAGGAAGCTACCAGCAACGCGCTGAAGAGTCTGTCAAATACATCGCAAAAAACATCATTAAATCCACGGATAATGCTGTGACCAGCAGTTCAGGGGAATATGTGGTTTCTGAATTGGCCAGAGTGACTATCGTGGAAAACATGAAGTATTTAGATATCCCTCTTGCGGAACTATTTAAAGAAAAATCCGTGAAAAACCACGGATTTGATTTTTATACCAGAAACCTGCAAGAAATATTACTTTTCGGGGAGGCCAAATATAATTCCAGGGACAATTCCTATGGAGAATCCTTGAAACAGATCGTTGAGTTTATTGCAATCAAACAGGATAACAGTGATTTACCAGACATTGATCGTTTCTGTTGCGATAATTCCAAGAAGAATTTTATCGATGGTCACAAAGGTTATATTTCCGCATTCTCCGCCAAGAAAATTCCCACCGATCAACTTATTGAGAACATCAAAGCCAACGTCGATTTTGCGGCTGCAAGCTCGTTTCGGGAACTAATTTGTGTAGCTGTAAATATATGAAGGATGTAATAAAACAAGTTAAAAGTGACGGTAGTGTAGATGCACTTTTTAAATACGTCATTGCCAATTTATATAAAAATGGTCCGACTTCCATCACCGATATGGAAATCCTTTCCTATCTGGCCTGTCTCCGACCTACAGAATTTGAGCAATATAAGGTGGCAATTTTAAATTACATGGCTGTTTTTTATAAGGCAACGGAAGCTAATTCTTTGGAGGAGGTTATCTTCACTCAGTATAGAAAGTATATCCAGGATAATTTTCACGACAGATATACACCGGTTCAAGCTGATATTATAAAAGGAATTGCGGGACATAAATGCTTTAGTTTCTCTGCTCCTACCAGTACAGGTAAATCGTATGTCTTCATGAAACAAATTGCCCAAAGCAAAAATGATGTGGTGGTAGTCGTACCTTCCAGGGCATTGATCAATGAGTATTATTTAACACTCTCTCAAGGGATACAGGATAAAAATGTTAACATCCTAACTTTCATAGATAAGATCAACACCAAGCATTCCAATAAAAACATTTTCATTGTCACCCCAGAACGGTGCCGTGAATTATTTAAACTTAAGAATGAGTTTGAGATTAGCTTATTCTTGTTTGATGAAGCTCAGCTCAGTAGTGAAGATTCAAAAAGAGGCCTTTATTTTGACAGCATCGTCAGGCGCTGCATGAAAGCTTTTGAGAATGCCATATTTGTGTTCGCGCATCCGTTTGTGAAGAATCCGGAATCTCAAATTGAGAAAAACCATTTTGACGGGAAAAGTTCGAAGGCAATCCAGTATGTCCAGAAGAATGTTGGGCAGATGTTCATGTGTCACGACGGCCCAGGAAAATTCCATCATTTTGGTGTCAATACCGACATCATGGGTAAGACAAAGGTATTATCGAATTTCGACCCTATAGCGCAAGTGTTATCCAATCAAGGATCAGTTTTAATTTACATTCCTAAATCAAAAATATTAAATGGCAAATTCCTGAAAGAATTTCAAAGTTATGTTGATCTGTGTCCGATTCTGCCCGCAGACCAGGTAGATACGTATTTGCAAGCATTGAAGGAATATACCGGAGGAGAAACCGAAATCAATAACGAACACTACTCGCAAATGCTCGATCTGCTTAAACGGGGGATCGTGATTCATCATGGCTCGCTGCCGTTACAGACAAGGTTGATTATTGAACAATTTACTAAAGCAGGATTTTGCCGGATCTGTTTTGCTACGTCTACGCTAGAGCAAGGGATTAATATGCCGTTTGATCTGGTATATCTGGATCGATTGGAGGGAAGCAAGCCCCTTGCGGTAAAAAACCTTATTGGTAGGGCGGGAAGGTCGTCCCGCGAGTCAAAATTTGACTATGGATTTGTGGTGGTGAATTCTCCTCAGAGGATGTCTACTTTCAGAGGCATCATGTTACAGGATGAGATTTTGGATAACGTCTCCGCATTGGAGAAGGATGAGCAGCAGGATGAAGATTATAATGACTTTAAGGAGGCAATTCTGGAAGGCACATATTCAGATGAATTCAACCTTACCGAAAAGGATCTGGAAAAGCTATCGACAGATACTATAGATGGTATTATAGAGCTGATCTTGAATGCTGTATTTGTTGATGGAGATCTTATATCGTTGGAGAAAATCAGCGCTGATTTGGATTTCCGACTTTCTTTTTATGCTTACTTTAGAAATTTATATTCTCTCTTTTTAAGCAGGCCACTTGAGGACGGAGAAAATTCTGTGCTCAATACCGCAGTGAAGATCATTTTTTGGAGAGTTTATGGCAAAACTTTCAAACAAATCTGCTGGTATCGTTATGCTTATGCCAGTAAATCCCATGAACGAAGAAGGTTAAGAAAATCGCCAACGTTGGTTAATGATTTGCTGGCAGCCTTTGTAATGGGCTGCCATGACCTTCCTAATAAAAACCTTAATTCATTCAGCCTTTTGCCAAAAGGAACACGCGCAGTTGATGTCTCATATGACTTAATCATGTACGATACATATGATTACATCGACAAGCTAATTGGTTTCAAATTGAGTGACATCTTTTATGCTGCGTTTACTAAATATGCGGAGAAGTATAATGATTCAAGGGGCACCAAGCTTGCCATGTACATCAAATTTGGAACCGACGATGAAAGGACGATATGGATGCTCAGATATGGAATGTCTTTTGAGGATATTGAGCTATTGGGTCAGCATATTGAATCAATCGGTGAGGAGCAAATTGTTTTCGCAAGTTCAATCGAAGATGTTCCAGAGGCACAAAAAGCATCAGTCATCAGATTCATCCGGAATGATTGAGGGAATTAATGCGTCATGATTCATTAATTTTCAAATACTATAGTCTTTGTTTAAATCAGGTGAGTCAAACTGGTTTCATATCAACGAACAAATATTATGGGTTCTCAGCTAAAATCTCTTGGTAGACTTCTAAAAACAGATCACTATAGAAAATATCCAGATATGCCAAGAAAGCAGGAATATTGTCGTTGATAAATCGACCCCATAAGGTATATTCTTCAGAAGGAAGTGTTCTTTTTACCAGTTTCTTTGCAATTGCCCTAAATCTGAACCTTAGTGCTTGCTCATCTAAAAAATTGGCTTGATAACCAGCAATGTCTTCGTTAATGTCTTGCTTGATTTCGTCCCATACCTTTTTACGATTAATCAGCAGTTCATCGCGATTCAAACGATAAGTATCCTTGCTCACTTCGCCCCGTTCAAAGTCGTTTCCATAGCCACTTATATTGCTGTTAAGGTCAAAGGTAAGGTAGGTTTCGGGATGATCGATCTCCGGATTTAACAGGATGGGTAATTCACGCATCAACGGGTTGCCGTTGGCATAACATTGTGCACGGACCAATGAAAGGGTGCGGCCTCCTCGGCCTGATGAGATTATCGGATTAAGCGGCTGCGCCCTAACTCCACGGATCGGGAATTTGTTGCCCTTGGCATCTTTTCCATTGCATTTTGGGCATGCGAGCAGCAAGTTGGTCCATTCTAATCCCAACCAATAATATCCCTGAGTTTCAACATGGTCGTTTTCTCCCGATTCAACTTTCGCTTTTGGGCGATAGTGTTCAACCTGTAGTGTAGCGGCGTGTTCGATTCGCGATTCACAATAGTTGCATTTGGGCTGATCCCCAGGGGCAAGCTGTAATTTGTGAATGGAATATGCTCGTAATAAATTGATCACGTCATCGTGTGGATAATAGCTTTGGTTGTACTCGCCGCCACTAATACCTTCAATTGCACGTTTTATCTGGCGAAGAGCTCCGCTAACAGATAACCTACCGGGCGCTTGATCCCTTTGTTTAGTTGGTAGATGTATCATTGTCTTGTGGAGTTATTGTTCGTTCTCTTATCTTCTTTTCAAGAATCCGATAAAATATAGCCTCATTGTAATCATCTTCTGTCATTAGGCCTTCCTGCGGATCGTGGTTTTTGTTGATCAGCTCATCAAAACCAAAGATCGGCGAACTCAAAATTGAGTTGGGTAAAAGGTTTACAATTTCTATATCCAGTTTTTTAGCGCATATCCTATTCTCTTCGTCTCTCTGAACATTTACGAAAATGGAATTGGGCGGTGCGCCGAGCATTGGGATTGGACTATGCGTGGTTACGATGAACTGGATGTTAGGGAAGGTCTCGGAAAGCTGTACAATGATTTCCTTTTGCATTTTTGGGTGCAAGTGCAAATCGATTTCGTCGATTAATACGGTGCCAACAAAATCCGAAATATCTGAAACATCCTGCTGTTCTGTAAAACGCAACAAAAGGTCAAGGATTAGTGCGGCAAAGTTTCGAGTGCCCGATGGCAGTTGGTCAAACTCTACACCTTCGGTAATTTTTGTATCTGTCCTACCTGACTGATGGTAAAGTATTCGAGTTCCCTTTTCAGATCTTACGATGTTGACCTTTGTGATATTTGGAAGTATTAATTCTAGGTTGGCTTCTACATTTTCCAAAAAATCGTTAACCGTCATGTCGTAATCCTTTGGCTTAACGTTCAGAATATAATCACTGCTGATATCCCTGAGTATACTTATTGGATTAAAAAGTCCAAATGTGGTCCGTTGGCTAATCCTGTTTTTGTCTAGGTCGGTTAAGTCCCCGTTCAAACTCCCTTGACTTAACAGCCTCACCGGCCCGTAGGCAGCAAATCCTTTGGTTAGTTTAGTTTTTCCACTAAAATCATCTGTCCCTTTAACCGTTTTTCTTTCTATTCCAGAAATAGTCTCCAGACCGAGTTGGATGTTGAAGTTCTTATAATTGACGGCGACTTCCGTGCCATTATCGTTGTTCCTCGTGATTGCAGCAGCCAAAGCCCTAAGGATTGTTGTCTTGCCCGATCCGTTTTCACCCGTCAAGAAAACCCAGCGGCAACCTTGGGGGATATTGCTGACGGACAAGTTTTCAATACGACCAAATTTACGGATCTTTAAACTTCGTATATAGCCAGTTTTCCTTTCTTTTTCAGCGTGAATTTTCTTGTACTTATTTATAATCTTCAATTGATAGTTGAAAGTAGCTGGCCATATAAAGTCAATTCCCCCTTTTTCCAGAATATTCTCAGACGTTGAGTTTGCTTCCTGCGTGACAAATTCATCGATGACAAGTTTATCGCCGGATAGAAACGATTTTAAAGAACTCAAATAATCGGTACCGAAATCTGAATAATATTTTCTATTAATTTGTCCCAATGACAAAGTTTCAAAACCTAATTTTTTGAAAAGGTCAAGTGTGAAAAATGGTTTTTGAATTGTTTTGCTATTAATTTCTAGATATGTTGTGCCATCTTCGACTATTATAAATGTCGCTCGCGGAGATTTGGTCGCATTATCTCTCCCGGCCCAGAATGGAATTGAAATATAGTAATCATTCCCTAAAAACCAGTAACCTTTTTCTAGCCTGGCGTTTCTGTTGAGTTGACGTAAGCCGAAGAAAAAGTCCTCATTATTTTTACGGTAATCCATCAGGAAACTAAAAACATTTTGATGAATAGTTGAAATCGCCATATTTTAGATAAATTTAATAAAGCTAAAATAGCGAAATGAAGATTATGAAGAAAGCTTGCTTTTGTTTTTTCGCAATACCCTAATTATGGTATGGATAATGCTTAAATGTCAGTTAGCAATCTGTAAATAGTAAATAACTATGTCTGATCTTTAAATTCTACTTTGCTGTAAAGTGATTGATCCAGGTACTATTGCTATACAGGGTTGATTGGTACACTTTTCCCTTAAAACCAAGGCTTTTGATAACCGCTTTTATACTTTCAAAGATTGGTCTGGGAATTTTATTGGTGATGGTTATTTTTCTGATGAGATCCAGATCAATGGGGATTTCATAAGTCGGTTGTTGTTCCTGATTATTGGTCAGCAGGATTCTATATTCTTTTTCAGGTTTGTAGGGCAGTCGCTTGAGGTAGGGAGACAGTAGAGGATTGGTTCCAAGCTTCTTTAAGCTCAGGTATTCCGTTTTTCCGTGACCGATACCTGCATCTTCAAGGGTTTTGAAAAGTTTATCCTGACTAAATTCGATACAGCACCCGCTGGTACCGCTGGCAAAGGCATTCCAGTGGTGGATGGTTTCTCCATAGGATAGGCACAAAGCGTAGATACTTGACGCGTTCTGTTGTTTTTGATAGGCCTGCATGGTAGCACGGTCGTTAAAATCCTCCCAAGTTGCCGGGTTCAGTAAAACCAGCTTTTGCCGGCTAATCAGGTCTATCAAAAAAGGTAGGGTGGTAAAGCGATTCAGTTTTTTTATTTCCGGAGCCATAATTTTTAATCAGGATAAAATGCAACCGGCTACAATATAGCTTGTTCTGCGCGGTAAGTTAAAACGAAATTTTCATTTTGTTCAAGCCAGGCACAGTCAAAGCAGCAATGCCATATTTCGTCTTGCGCGTTGAAAGTACTGGTGTGGAATCTTTCGTCAAAGCCTTTGGAGATCAGCTCATCCTTTGACACCATAATCATAGCACCTTGATCCAGGGTGTCCAGTTGATAGCTGAGCAGGATTTTATAATTGTTTTTGATGATAGATAGTATGGCTGAGGTATTGGGGTGCTCTTTTGCCTTTAATTGGGAGCGTTGCCGGCTGTGGTGGTTGTTTTTGCAATCGACATTACAAAATATTTTATCTTCCCTGCCGACTAAAGGTTTTTGGCAGTATTGGCACTGTTTGATGTGTTTTACTTCCATAGCATATCTTACTTGATGTTTCCGTTTTTAACGATTGATAACCGATAAATGTTTTTGATAACGGTTAGTCGAATCTAGAAACGGCTGGTATGATAGCTGATCGGATAAGTGTATTTTTTCTGCTGGAAGGCGTTTTTGTGGTGTTCAATTTTGCTGCTGAACTTTAAATACGATCATCATGAAAAATTCACCTTTAGCTTCAGAATCGTTCTCACGTGGTAGGACCCGGTATTTTATCGATGTACGGGAGGCCAGTAACCATTCCAACTATTTTACGTTTACCAAAACCTGCTTGCTGCCTGATCAGTCCTACGAGCGGAATACTTTTTTTCTTTGGAATGAGGATATTCAAAATTTTATTGCGGGTCTGAGTTCGCTGCTGCATTCGATGGCTTATTTAAATCAGCAGGATGTGACCTTGCACCAGTTGCGGGAACAAAACAAGCAGAAACCGGCTTCGGGCATCAAAGCTTTGGAACCTTCCATGCGTCCAAGGGAAAAGTTGGTTTTGAATGGTTCCGGGGCGCTCAGTGATGCGGAATTGTTGGCGCTGTTGATTGGCTCTGGTTCAGCGGACGAGTCGGCGGTCGCACTGGGTGCCAGGATCATGGCGCTGGCGGATTTTGATCCAGCTAAGCTGGATAGCCTTGATTTCGCCCGGCTTTGCGCACTAAAAGGTATGGGGCTTGCAAAGTCCTCAGCCGTACTCTCGGCCATTGAACTTTCCCGCAGGATGGCGCGTGGTGGTTCGCAGCCTTTGTGGGTGTATACAAGGACTGACGGTCATTAGTGGTTTTTTCTTTTTTTGTTTTTGGGCGTTCCGCCTGTATGGGTGAGCTGAGAGGTGATGTGCTGGGTAGGTGTTTTTTGAAGTCAGTAAAAATTTCCCTCTATACCTTTTTGAATACAAATTTCTGAACAATCCTTTTTCCGTCAAGACCAAGCCCTTCGGGTTTGCTGAAAAAAAATCTCCACACCTCGCTGCGCTCGGGTCGTATTTTTTTTCGCAAAGTCTTGTCTTGAAAATGGATTGTGTTCAGGTGAGGGTATTATCAAAAAGGCAGGAGGCTCCTGCCGACTGATTTTTTAAGACTGATAGTCCCATGAATACAACAAACGGCCGTAGCCCACCCACCGACACCCTTTGCGCATTTGGCGCAGTACAAACCTTTGTGCCCCTTTGGGGCAAACTATCCAACTCAATCATTAAAACATTTAAAAAAAACATCATGAAAACAGCAGTAATCACTTCAGCAAAATCTAATGGTCTAAATACTAATCCTGCAATCACTGCAAAAGCAAATACGCCTGCTTTGGGTGGTAAAACCGACGAGGTCAAAGGAGCGGAAAAAGTTAACGGTTTGCCTTTGGGTAAAGAGATAGCGGGGGAGGCGTCGCTTGTTAGTCAGGCAAAACCGGAAAAGTCTGTGGTTGCGCCTGAAATTAAAAATGAGGTTAAGCCACTGGAGGAAAACCCAAGTAAATCAGAATTAAGGGATGGACTGGTAAAGCCTGCTTTGAATTTGGAAAGTACTTTAAAACTGGTGGAGGAATTGCACCGCAGGAAAATCCAAAGGGATAAGTTATTGTCTACCATTGGCACTTTGGAAGAGTTCGAAGTGGCGCAGAAAGATGATGCGGAGGAAACCGATAGCAATCATTATCAGGGTTGTGAACTGACCATCGAGGACGATAAACGCAGGTCTTTCAGTACTAAAAACCCTTTCATCATTAAAAAGGTAGCGGAGTATGTCAATACTTTATGTTTGGATAAGTTGGCTGAAATCGAGGGCGAAATCTTTTTGCCTGCCTGATCTATTCATCAGAGCGCCTTTTGATTTTTTCGGAAGGCGCTTTAAACCCATCCTATTATGAAATACGAAACTTTGTTTTTGATGGTGCGTGTGGTGGTGCATGCGGATCATACCCAAATTTCCGAGATCGTTCGGGAAGTAGAGCAGGAATCTAAAGTCATGCTGACCGACACGGCCAATGTCAATATTCTGGAAACAGAAATACTGGTCTCCCGAATCAGAAACCCTAAAGTCCACAAATACTAATGTTATGAAAAATTATCTTTTGTACCTGATGGTCAAAGTGGAGGTGGAAAGCAGTTGGCCGACCCTGTCCCAGACGATTCAAGAATTTGAAAAGCAGACTGATTACGGTTTCAGCGATACGGATCACGTCAAGGTGACCCGTACCGAACTGCTGGAAACAGAACCTTTTAACCCTTAAATCCTATTGTTATGTCACACAACATCAATTATAACCAGTTGACTGGTAAAGACAGCTTTTTTAGCGTGAAAGAAAAAGCATGGCATGGTCTGGGGCAGATCATTGAAGATTATCCGACCAGTAGCGAGGAGATCCAATACGCAGGTCTGGATTATTCTGTTGAAAAATGGCCGATGTATGCCTATGACCCTAAAAATGAGACGAGCGATGAACCGCATGTTCCGCATAATTTTGCGACGGTGAGAACCGATAACAATTGTGTTTTGGGTGTAGTGGGCAAGGATTACCAAATCGTGCAGAACACGGATGCTTTTTCCTTTTTCGATTCCATAGTGGGGGGTAAGTCCGGTATCTTATACGAGACTGCCGGGGCATTAGGCAAGGGGGAACGGATTTTTATTACCGCCAAATTGCCCGAGTACATCAAAGTGGGTAGGAATGACCTGATCGAAAATTATTTGTTTTTGACTTCTTCGCATGATGGTTTGGGCAGTATTACCATAGCCTTTACTCCCATAAGAATTGTGTGCAACAATACCCTAAATGCCGCTTTGCAGAACAATACGAACTGCATTAAAATCCGCCATACGGCAAGCGCAGGGGAAAAACTAAAACAAGCGCAGCACATGCTTGGTATCAGCAACCTGTTAACGGTAGAACTGGAGGCCATTTATAACCGCTGGTCAGGGTGCGGATCACTGATCCGCAGGTGAAACGGCTCATTCAAATGGCCATGGCACCCAACAGGGAAGTGCTGGATAACCTGAAAATGGGCAAGACCGATGAACTGAGTACCATGTATACCAATGTGGTGGATACGGTTTTGACTTATGCACAGAACAGCCCGACACAACTGATGGACACCACCAAAGGGACTTTGTTTGGCTGTTACAACGCCATTACGGGTTATTATCAGAATGTACGGAATTTCAGGGACGAGGAATCCAAGTTTAAATCCATCATGGATGGTACGGCCTTAAAGCGGACACAGACAGCTTTTGACCTATGTATGGATTTTGCCAAGCTGGGTGCAGGGGCACTGAACTAATTACTAACCAGGGGAGCAATCCCCCTAAAAAAAATGACTATGCCAAACTGGTGTTTAAATACGGTAGTTTTCCAAGGAGAAGACGACCGCATGGAAGAATTGCGCCTGCTCACCGAAAAACTGATTGAGCGGGAGACGCTGGAAAATAAAGGACAGTTGTATGATTTCATTGCACTGGAAAAGGGGTATTTCTTCAATACCCGATTTAAGGACGGTGTATTGGTGTATATGTCGAGGTGGTCACCCAACACAGAATCGCTGATTGCACTGGCCGATCACCTGAACCTTAGCTATACCCACGATTATGAAGAGCCGGGGATGATGATTTACGGCAGGGATATTTACAAATGTGGGGATCTGCGGGAGGTGATGCTGAATGACAGCGATTTTGACCTATACAAGTTCAATCCCGAGAATGAGTTGTACGAATTTGAAGGGCAGCGGTACTATGATGAGGATTCCATTATACAGATACTGTTACAACGCAAAATTGCGGTCTTTGAACTTTTAGCGGGGGAGGGGTCATGACTTGGCAAGGTGTAAACCCGGATTTGATTTATCCATCGATGGTCATTAACGGGTTGCGGGTGGTGTTATCGGTGAAAGACAACACCCTGCAAACATTCAAAGGGGCATTGGCTTTTTTAGATCATCATAATTTTGCGGCATGGCAGACCTTTTACCCGGTTGTGTATTACCTGCGGGGGCATCGCGAAAAAGCGGAATTTGAAGATGTACTGGTAGGCATGCAGGAGACCACAACCTTGCCCCCTGAATTGTATGAGATCATCCATTGCCTGCAATTTTGGAATCAGGAGGGGAGAAAATGCTACGAAATGAACAAGAAGCGGGACGAGGAGTACCGGGATTTTATTTTGGACGGCATCGCAGCGGATTGCCGGGTATGTGTCGAGCCCCATGCAGATAAATTTATCACGGGCAGGGGTAGCAGTCACGTATGGGTGACCGAGCAGTTCAGTAACCGAAGGATTTTATTGATTCATTTTTAAACGAGTGGGTTTTGGCATCTTACATCAAGGATTTGGAAGGTAGCTTAATCAAAGTGACCGACCTGAAAACCGCCATTTTACAAGTGGCGATGTAGATGTATATGGGCTACCTGTTTGACATCACAAACCCCAGCCAAAAGGCTTTTGCCGAAAAGCGGCAAAAGTACGGGAAAGACCTGTACCACAGGCTAGACGGGATCAGAGCCCTAAAAGCAACAAATTATGAAAAAGATTAAAGGATCAAATGTACTCCGCAGGGAACTGTGGGAATTTACAGCAGAGGCCCAAAAAAGTATAGCAACCGAATTGCTCCGAATTGGCCGTACCGTCAATATAAACGAATTCGAATATATACCTTTTAGTGGGGAAGTGGATATTTTCATCGAAGCGGTTCGCCTTGACAGGAAAATGAGGGTAATTATTGATACCAGTTTTGATGACGTTAAAGAAAAACTGCTGTCCGAGTTCATCAGTGACCGGGAGATCAGCCACGACCTGTTGATTGATCTGCTGGTTATGCTCAAAGGGATAACGGGAAAGCAGGAACCCTCTGTTTTGAAAGCCATAACGGGCGAACAGATTAATCATGACCAAGATCGGGACGACTGGATTTGTCTTTGCGGGAATTATCCCGCTATGAATGGTTTTTACTCTTGTGATGAAGACGGTAACTGGATTGAACCCGCTGAGGAATGGAACGATTTGTACCGCTGTCACCAGTGTGGCCGTGTCATCAACGATAGTGACCATACTGTAATAGGGATCAACTTACATCCAACAGGGGAGGCAAACCTATGAGTTTCCGTTTTGAAAATTCCAGATCTTTTATAGAGCAGATCAACCGGGAGGTTGATCTGCATTTCGAGGAGATGACCTGTGACATTGATTTGTTTGATACAGCGGTTGGGGAATATGACGGGATAATCCTGCAACTGTTATTTCCCAATCCGGAAGCGGGCTGCCCGAAATTCCAGCTTTTAAAAACAGATATTGCTTTACCCGAGTCGACCAGTTATTTTAAGGATGGGGCAGGGCAAACCGATTTAACTGTGCAAGAAGTCATATCGCTGATAAACAGTTACATTAAAGAGGCAGAAATGGCATATAAACGCAAATGGAATCCTTCGGATTAAAAACAGCTTGCCTATCAAACATTGAAACAGGAAGCACCTAAATGCGTTTAAAGGCATTTCCTGACTGGAAAAGGTCTTTATTTGTGGCGGCCTTAAGTGCTGATTAAGTGATTTTAAATTGTCTTTTATAACTTGATCTTATTTATTTAAAAATATGGACGACTACATATTCTCAACTTCGTTAATAAATATCGTGATATTAATTTTGGTGGACTAACCTTTGATAGGTTATTTGAATCAAAAACTTTGGCTTCCGTTATCAATGTTTTGCTGACAATGTATGTGCCATGAAGTCGCTGATTTCTTTCATGTCCTGAAAGGATAGCTTAAACCATTCTCCCCTGATTCTGGTCTGCCGATATTTTTCATGCAATGTCCTTTCGATTTGATCCTGAGCTTCCCAAACAGCGATTAATGTTACATCAGGGTCTTCTCCCTGTAATGTTTTCTCTCTAAATACCGGATTTTTACTCTTGCCTATCTTTACCAGATTGGTTCGTCCATTGTGCATGAGGTAGATGAAATTCTTGCCGGTTTGCGGTTGTATGGTAGGCAAGCTGCCGAATATGAACTCGTAAATATCCAGGCGCTTGAGCACGGGTGTTTGAACAAAACCTCGGATTCCTTTCGCCATCACAATGGGAGAAGGGTCGTCGGTCATTTTTTGCAAATCAATAGGGTCGTAACTCATAAACCCGAGTTGTTCAGCTATGGTGGAAGTTTTTTCCTGAAACGTATTGTGAACCGCAAGTATATCCAGGTTGTATGTTTCTGCCAGGTGTCTTGAAAATGCAAAAAGAATCTCATGTCTTTGAGGGTGATGTAAATCCATTTTTATTAACTGCCCCTTCAGTTCCGGCCCGCTGCCATTGAGGTAGAGCAGTTGGTAATCTATGGTGCTTTGATCATCTATTAGCCAAAGGCCATAGCAATGGTCATGTCTCCCGACAACCACATTATTGATGATGGGGTCATTCTTTTGTTTTGCAAGTTCCAGAACAGTTGCTTCATCTAAATCGTAAAAGTTCTTGTCGAAATATTCTTGGATAGGATTCATATTACAATCTTTATCTACAGGTTATAGTTTTGGTTCGTCAGTTTGGGTTTTATCAAACGAGTTAGCGACGAAACAGGAGAAATTAAAATATCAACCTTTAAGCAATAGTCCATTAGTATTGGTTTCAGCCTGATCGGGCAGCCAATTCACAAAAAAAATATGCCACAGATAGGTTGAATCAATATGAAAATGCAATATAACAACTCATTTTGGTCTTGAAAACTACTGGTATATAATTTGGGGTGAATCCTTTTTTAGTGATGTCTCGGTAATCAATAATTTTTGGTCAAGTGATAGATTAATAGATTATAATGTCAGTCAGGAATCGAAATCTATCTGATATAAAACTGACACTGTAAAACTAAATCTTCGCCAAAATCGTGCAGGCGCCCGCCAAAAATGAGCAAAATAGATTCGTAAAATTTTCAATTAAGAGAATATCAGGGTTAACACTGGCATTTTCTGCTTTAGTTAAATCAATTTGGCCTTTGTTTTTTGTTTTTTTTGACTGCGATTCTTTTAGCAACCTCTGTATGATGCCTATTTCACTGGGGTCTATGTTACTCTCCAGATTATGGGAATATCTATTTCTAATCTTATTAATGATGTTAATGCCCGTGTAAAAATCTATGGGCATGCTCGAAAAATCCTTTTTTAATATTTTGAGTTTTTGACTAAAAGTAAGGTTAGCACTGTCTAAATCAAAAGTCTTAGGTAGACGGAGTTCAATATATTTGTTGATATAAGTTTCTATGCATAAATGGGAGACCAATATTCTGCCAATGACATCATATTCTATTTTTTCCAATGGCTTCCAGGAGATGTCGTCGTTTGAGAACGTGGGACTAAATAACGGTGGTAAATGACTTAGTCTGGACGCAAACTCCTTAGCGATAGTATTGATATGTTTGTTTGAAGAATTATTTTCAATTTCCATAATAGCTTGATCTCGTTTCTAATGATTAAGTTCCTGGTTAAAATTAAACAGTTCACTGATTGATTTTAAATTAGCCTCCGGTATAATGTTCACATCGGGAATGATCAGGTCTTCTTTGGAGATTTTATCCAGTACGCCATAATGCAATAACAAAGCTTTCGATTCTGGAAAGAACAGGCAGTTATAATATAATAATAAGAGTTCATTTGCAGACATTTGAGCTTGAATGAACTGTGCATATCTTTTGAAATTCGCTTTGATTTTATCAACTTCACCGGCAACCTCAACAACTTTTATTTCTTCATCTTCAGAGGATTTCAGGAATTTGAAAATGTGATAGAGGTGGCGAAAATAATGCCCGATCACGGTATGGTGTTTGCGAAAGAAGAGGGCATAAGTTAGTTTGCTGAGATCCGGTATGGATGCGTCTTTCGCTTTCTGATGATCATCCGAGCTGATGGAATAGCGCGTGTTGGTGTAGGCGGAATCGACTTCTATCGAAAACGCTATATCTTCTTCCTCGTCAACGGGGGGTGGTATAGCGCTAAATATTTCATAGTCATAAGTTTGATATCCCGGACGCTGCAATGAGGTAATAATTGAATGCAGTTCTTTTTTTGCTTGTTTGAAAAAATCCAGCCCAGTGTATGTAGTAGTTTCAAAGGAAGTGGGGCTTCCGTCTACCGAAGAAAATTTTGCCTTTATCTTTGCGGTGATTTCCTGCTGGTTTTTCAAGAGGTTAAAAAAGGAAGTCTCAAAATTCTGTTGTGCAAATTCTTTACGGGTATCCGAAAGTTCCTGGCGTTGTAAAGCCAGTTCATTTTTCTGAAGGAAAATAGAATATATAATACCGGCGAATGCCAATGCTGAAAACAGCGAGTTTACAAAACCAAATTTGTCTCCGAAAGCACCTCTGTTGGCGGCAGGGTTGATCCAGTCAACTGTGATCCAGCCAATAATCCAAAGGACAACCACAATAGAAATTAACCAAGGGAGTTCAATGATTTTTGTTTGATTGTTTAAATTTTGAGGTTTATTCATTTGTATCAGAAAGGTGTTTTTAAATTTATTTAAGAAGATGGTGCTAAAGTGAATAAGGCTTGCAATTATCAGCTATGTGATCAAGAGCGGTTAATATCTCGTTTAGCTCGAGCGTTTCTCCACGAAATACTACAGTGTTGTTGAAGGAATTATAGCCCCTGTGTGCGTTGCTTGTCGGACTGGGAAAGAATGGGTCTCTCAGAGATGGATTCATTGCGAGATCAACATACAATCCACCTAAGGTATTGCTGAAATATTCTTCAATACGCTCATCGTAATGTTCAAAATGATTGCGGAATTCGCGACTGGAAAGGGGATTGTCTTTTTCAATTCCTAGAAATTCTCTTAGGCTCTCGCCACGATCTGCGTATTTCTTATTGGGCCAAAGTATTTTTGAGACATTTGCTGCTGCACCAAGAAAGGCTTGAATAGAACCCCATGTTTCGATGTGATCAAAATTGTCATGCGTGGCCCGCAAGCGTTCAGCTGCTCTTTTTGCAATTTTAGCTTGTAGGACTATTTCTCCTATCATTATCATTTCTTGAAAGCTTTTCATACGTTTGATTATTTTGATGCTCTGATCTTACGACAAATTAACCATGACATTTTTTAAATTTTTTACCGCTGCCGCATGGACAGGCATCGTTTCTCCCTGTTTTTGCATTTTCTTTTTTTACCTGATCTATTAATTTCTGATGTTGTTTCGAATCGATGCTCTGTCCATAATCAGGATCAATGTATATGTATTCATCTGTTTCGGGCTTTTCCATCCCATATTCCAGGTAGTACCCTAAATATTGCATCTCATTTGCACTTCTATATTGTTTACTGTATAACGTCCTACGGTGTATGTAGTCGACAAAGCGGTCGGGCGTTTTCAGATATTCAAATAAGGTTTCTAAATCGAATATGCTAAAGGCAATAGGGGTGTGATCAAGTTCCTCACCATATAATATATGCGTTAAATGGCAGATGGCTGGGTACTGATCCAATAATACGATCACTTTTTCATATTTAGGAACCTCTCTAGCGTGAAGACTACCTTGGTCACCGGTCTCGAATTTGTATGATGCCGGGTTCTTAAGGGCTATTATGGAAAGGTCAGCTTGATGCTGGGCATCCTTTACTGCCTTCTTGAAGTCTGATTGAATAGATTCCAGATTGCCCTGTCTTGATTTTTGTGTGAGCTTTTTTGATTTAATCTGAAAGATGATGGCCGTGTCACCTGTATAAGCGATCACATCAATGTCAGTGAGCGTAGTTGCGATATCTATTTTGATATTTACATTTCTCCATGTATTTCGTGTTCCAAATAATTTGGAAACGTAGGCATATACCAGGTCTTCTGCTGCCTGTCCACGATTTTTTGCCGCAATTGCTTTATAGCCTTTGTCTCCATACATCCAGTAAAAAGGGGATTCATAAAGTGCTTCTGCAACATAGTAGGGTACTGGAATAAAATACTTTCCATCTGGTAGAAATATTATTGGACGTTCTGTAAAACTATTAAAATCTGCAATGTCTTTATAGTCCGTGTTAAAGGCTCCAGATAGTGGGAGTGTAAGCAAATCTATTATCGCTTCAAACGAAGGCCGGCCAGCTGAAAGTTCCTCTTTGGTGAAAATGAAGACTGCTAGTTTGTGTTTTGAAGTGTATGCAGCCCTGCTGCTGTGCAGCATTTGTAGTTTGCCGTTTACCAACTTTTTGATCAAATTGAAGAATAGCGGTAAATCAGTTAAAGCAATTTGTTTCTTTTCCTTCAGCCAGGCTTCATCATAAGCATATTTTTGAGCGAGCAATCTAATGTATTGGTCATCGTAACCGGCAGTTGAAGAATAATATATTGCTTCTTTGTACGATGCGTTGTTGTGAAAATATTCATAAAGGTTTTGGCCTTCATCATGCGCAGGAATATTATTGTAGAACATGCTGTTATGATATTCTTTCAGCAGACGATCAGTTTGTTCTATTAAAATTTCTGGGTCGTTGGGAGAAGTTACACCTGTGTGGTTTTTAATCCATAGTCCGATCAGAAAGGCAAGCTCATTGTAGCTGAGGATATCATAGACATCTGAAGCCCTAATTTTTTCAGCAGAACCGCTAAAATCACGGATGACTAGTGATGCTAAAACTTCAATATAATTTTCAGCGCTGACTAAGTGGTTTAAGTCGGAGAGGACTTCACGTTCGTCCCGGAATTTTTTTGTTGCATTCATCTGGTACTGGGTTCTATATAGACTGAGAAAATAACCCCGAAAACATAATTACACGTTCCAGTTTTTCTTTCCAATGATCAAATGAACTGTGTGTAATATACGTTAAGCAATTCATTTCTGCTGCTTGCTCATCTTTTTTACGCAGTTTCATTCTTTTGGCCTTTTGGGCTGAGGCGATATAATCGTAAATCTGTTGAACTGTTTCTTCATAACTTTCAGCTGTGGCTGTAAATATGTAGGTTGCCCGCCCCGGTAGCGTGCTTTCCCAGATCAGGTAGTAAGTAGAGCCGATTCTGATGGTGAAAATAAAGGTGTCTTCAGAATGAAATGTTTGTCCGGTTGGAATAATTTCAAAGACAGGTATTGGCTTGTATTCCGGTGCCTGCTTTTCAGTCAGGTAGTCTATGAAATTGAAATCTTCAGTATTGGCCTTTGCCACTTCAACAAGGAAGTGAACTGATAGTGGTTCAATGATTTTCAGGATTGATTTAATGCTAACCGGGACACTCTTTTTAAATTGCTCTATAAATTCATTTCTGACTTTTAGTATAGTTACCAGGTCTTTGAGTTGTTCGAGGTTCTCAATGCTGATTATTTTATTGCCTATCATAATAACTTGCAATGGTTCCCGTTTCAAACCCAATATGTATTTCTTCAGGAATTTAAAGGACTTGCGGGCTTCCGAAAATGCAAAAGGCATTGAATAATTTATACCATCTTTTATGACAATTGCAAAATCTTCAAAGTGTACATTTTCCCAATTTACTAAGAGATTTTTTATTTCGATGACTGGAACATAACGTTGTTCCATCGGTTTTGCTCTCAGTACCTGGCCTTTTTTTTCGATCTTTGAACTACCGACATGAACGTGTTTATTATCTCTACTTGGTGGAGGGAGAAATTCTTTGAAATATTTAAGGTTTTGCTGGTAGAAGTCTGCTTTGAATCTTTTTATTAGTGGAATGTAGTCTTTTGTCGTTAGTTTCCTTCTTCTATTGATGGTAATACCCATCGACTTGAGCCTGTTGGCTAATACTATCGGCGAAAGCTCCAGTGCCACCGCTGCTTTTTCGACTGAACTTTTCATCCTTTTTTTGAATGTTTGCCATTCCTGGGGTGACATCGGCGGTGGAGGTTGGAAATTACCTTTGATTTCTGATAATTGGTCTTTCCAGTCAAGACGCTCATTTGTATTTTCTTTTAGTGTTCTTACAGTCATTTTGAGAGTTAAAATATTAGACGCTGATTATTATTAAATGAGGACTATTGATTACTCCTGAGGTATTTCTATATTCAGTCTGTGGGCGAGGTATCGTACAGCTTCGGAGAAATTCACTTTTTGTAACTCTTCTATAAATTTTACGGTGTCACCACCTTTACCGCATTTAAAGCACTTCCAGATATTCTTTTCTTGGGCAACTGTAAACGAGGAGGAGTAACGGAACGGGTAGACACCTTTTAAATGAATACCGTTCGGTGTAAGATCAACAAATTCGGAAATCAGATCCGCTATTTCAGTTTTTTTAATGATGCTCTCTACAAGTTGTTTCGGTATCATACGAACGTTTAAGATTTGGTTAATGCTAAATTTAAACATTATGAGAATAATAAACCAATTCTCATAGAGGAAATTCTCAGGAGCGAGCCTTAGTATATAGGAGTTGGGTTGTTGAATCCGTAATCTCTGTAATCTTTCAGCAAATACTTAGCTTCGTGGCAAGAACCTAGTATTTCTTATGGTATTTATATAGGTCCCCATCTCTGCTACTACCATGAAATCGTCGAAAACTGGTGTGTACAGATTATGTTTTTGGGGACAAACCGGAAAGATAGTTTTTCGAAACATTCTTTCCGGTTTTTTATGCTATAAATCCTTTTTTATCAGATAGATTAGCTTTGCTGCTTTGTTCAATACCGGTGGGATTCCAATATTGGATGTGTAAATTCTGGATATGTTCCATTACAGAATCTCAGCGCTGTTTAAGAGAATCTAAAATTGGTTGCTGGTTAATTTGCAAATTTTTCAGTTCGATATTTTTAAGTTAGAGTCGTTTGAACACCACGCATTTATTCTATTTTTTGATCAAAACTAAAGGAAACCTTTACTTCTTAAGTCGAGAATTATCGGCTCTAAAATCATGCAAAACCTTTGTAAATGTTCAAAGTAATCCGTAAATTCGGTACTTGCCGGAAAGATAGTTTTTCGAAACATTCTTTCCGGTTTTTTTATGATCTAAATCCTTGTTTATCAAATAGATTGGGTGTCATGCCTATTGTAGAGCAGGCGATAAAATATAGTTTTGTATTTCTATACAGTTTTATATTTATTTCATCAGCAACCGCATCCTTATTCAGATTATTTCGGATCATTAATAATATCGATAGTCTATAGACTACATACACGGATAACTAATAGCACATTTATCCTCCTTTTCCTTAGATTGAACTCTGTTAATTTCTATCTTTTTATTCCATTTGTTCAAATTAAATTGCAAATTTAACAATCTATGCTTCGCTACTCATTTTTGCTTACCTTTCTATTTGCTGCATTAAATATGAAAGCAGCTATTTTTACAGTTACAAGTGGTGCAGATAGCGGTTCAGGAACGTTAAGAGAAGCATTAAATTTGGCAGCTGCAAATGGCACTACAGAAACTGATTATGTTTATTTTGCGCTAACGGCTGGTAAAATTAGTACTACAAGTCCATTAATTTTATCCTCTTCTTTGGTGATAGATGGCACAAGTTTTCCTGGTGCCAAACTGGGTGTTTCCGATGCCAAAGTTACCATAGAAACCCTAAATGAATATCTTAGCAATCAGACGGGCGCCTTTAATGGTACAAACATCAATCATGTAGAAATTTACGGTCTTTGTTTTTCAAATTTCAACGCCGCCCAAAGAGGAATAAGAACAATCAACATCACAGGCAGTGCAGACATTACCATTGGGGGTGTAGGGAAAGGAAACATATTTCTTCTTTGCGACTATGATATCTATATGCTCAGAACCAATAGAATTAAAATTTCATCGAATTGGTTTGGTATTACGGCAGATAAAACCAATGTAGTGGGAACTGCTTTTGGCGGTACGGTTGATCTTCGCTTATGTGACAACATCATCTTAGGCGGAGAAACAAAGGCGGAAGGAAATTCATGGGGCTTCAGAAACTATGGTGTCCATATTTCTGGAGTTAACCCAGCTACGCAAGCTGTAGAAAGTGTAGGTGAGCTTTGTAAAGTTAAAAACAATAACTTCGGTACAGAGGGACTTCCTTCCGGAATAGGCAGCCCTAATAATTTTCAAGATTTTAAAAGAATCGAAATTGTTGGCAACAATGTAGTTTTGAGTGGTGGGTTCAGCTTGAAAAACATCTCCACGTCTGGGCTGATACAAGGCAATAGGTTAGGATTAAATAGTGACATGACCAAAGCGTATTGCTACTCAATGATTGAATTGCAAAATTGCAACAATATCAGAATTGGTGGTAAAAATCTAGGTGAGGCTAATGTAATGGCTTACCGCGTAAATTTTGGTTCTGGAACCAGTGGGATATATGCTAGTGATTGTGGCGATGTAGTGATAGAAAGAAACTCCATATATTGCGTTTCTACGGCACCCATTTTATACAGTTCGCTTAACTCAAGGGTAGAGATACCTAAAATAGAAATTTTAGGCTATAACAATGGCATTATAACAGGTACTGCAACCCCCAATGCCGAAATAGAAGTTTTTTCAGATGGAGAATGTTTGCAATGTGAAGCAAAAGCATACTTAGGTACTACCTTCGCTGCAGCGAATGGGACTTGGTCAATAGCGGTAGCCAATAGTACAGGTTTTACCGCTTCTGCAACCTTAAACAATAGAACTTCACAGTTTTTAGGCCTAAGCGTAAACTTTGGCAATGTAGTTACTAACAAATCCACATGTGGCCTAGCAAATGGGTCTATCACAGGTATTCAAGTTGCCGGAGCTACTAAATATGAATGGTTAGATGCGGATAATAACAACATTGGAGGCAACCTGGATATTTCAAATCTTAAAGCAGGTACATACGCTTTTACTGCTTATATGGGGCCTAATTGCAAGACGGAAAAACGTTTCTTTAACATTCTTGACGCACAACCCAAGATAGAAGATAGGTTCATTTCAAAGATAGACGCTAGTTGTAATGACGAAAATGGGTCTATCAACGGATTATCATTAATTAATGCAGGCAATTACGCCATCAGATCATTAACCTGGACAAATGAGCTAAACGAAGTAATGGGGAATACGCTGTCTATCGCAAAATTAAAGGCAGGCACTTACACTTTAAAAATCGTAACGACAGATGACTGTGAAATGGTTTATGGTCCGGTACAGATCAAAAGCATCGGCGCCCCATTTATAGATGATTCAGCAATTGAAGTTACTCATTCTAATTGTTCATCAGCCACAGGAAGTATTAAAAAAATTAGCGTAACAGGTATTGGAGCAATTAGCTATAAATGGAGAAACGAAAAACAAGATATAGTTGGTTATACTAAAGATCTTATAGGTATGCCTGCAGGTAAATATCAACTCGAAGTTAAGGATGAAAGTGTATGTACATCTATTACCACCTATTCTATTCCCGAATTAAATAGCATTGACCTTAATGAGGAAGCTGTACAAGTAAGCAATGCTAGCTGCGCAGAAAACGACGGTAAGATTGGCAACATTAGCGCTTTTTCTACAGACGCCAACTTCACTTACCAATGGTTTGATGAAACCAATACCCTCGTTGGCAATGCCCCGCAACTGCTTAACGCCAAACCAGGGATTTATCACCTAAGAGTAGCTAACAGTACCTGTTTTAAAGACAGCAAAAGATATATCATTAAAAATCAGGTGTCTACTGTTTATCCGGTTTTTGCCTTTTCAAAATCTTCTGCTTCTTGTAATTTGGATAATGGAAGCATCAGCATAATACCTGGACCAAATGCTCCATTCATCAAAGCCATGAAGTGGGTAGGGCCAACCGGATCAATAATTGGAGATACGCCCGAAATTACAGGTTTAAAAGATGGTGATTATGATTTATATCTTACAGATATTAATGGCTGCGAAAGTTTCTACCAAAAATATAGCATTGATCGAATAGAGCCGCTTGATGTCAGTATCAACAATGCTGGGATTGAAATGGATAAATGTGAAAGTGGAAAGGCCGCCGTAACCATGCTTACAGTTACTGGTGGGGTAAGACCCTATACTTATGAGTGGAAAAATGAATTTAACGTAAAGGTTAGTAATGAGTTGGTTTTAACTAAAGTGAAACAGGGCTCTTACACTTTAACGGTTACTGATGCCAGTGGCAATAACTGTAATACCGCAAGTGCAACGGTTGTTATTTCAAATATCAATGAAGCGCCACCTATGCCAATTGTAGAATCTGTAAATATTTGCGCATTAGGGGAGTCAACGATTATTGCCGCAAACATTACAACTGGAACTTATAGATTATATGATGACCTGTATGCCGTTAACCCAATCGCAATCAATAAAACAGGCGTGTTTAACTTAAATATTAAAGATAACAAAACACTGTACATGACTTATGCTTTTGCCGAGTGTGAGAGCGAAAGAACTCCCATACAAATTAAGCTAGTACAGGGTGGTATCGAGGCACCCAATGCCTTTAGCCCTAATGGCGATGGAATAAATGATAAATGGGTAATTAAAAACATAGAGAATTTTCCAAAAGCGAGGGTTACTATTTTTAATCGTTATGGTGCTGTGGTATTTACCGCTAACAACTATACTACTGCATTTGATGGAACAAAAGGTGGAGAACCTTTGCCCTTGGGTACTTACTATTATGTGATTAAACTAGGCGTTAATTGTCAAGAGATTAGTGGTAGTTTATTCTTGCTAAGGTAAATCTAAACATTAGATGAGTTAATATAGGCAACTTTATTGAAATCCAAATCATTAACAATGCAATTCCAATGGAGTTCGATATTTCAACGCTAAAGCCATTTGAACACTCCAATATAATGATAATTTTGCTTGACTTAAATCAAACTTTTGCAAATTAAGCACCTCATGAAAATCAGATTTTTCTTTGTTTCCTGTCTTTGATATTTCGGAGATCCTGGCTCAATATTAAATGTAGTGGAAGAAAAATGATCTGGTGTTGAGCCGTTTCCTTAAAGCATTGCATAATCTTAACATGATCGTAATGTCTTAGGATTATGTTTGTCGTTGAGACCTTATGGGTTTTTGACAACATAAAATGAAAAGAAGAGATTTTTTTAAGAACAGTAGTCTACTGGTAGCAGGCACTGCATTGGCTCCTGTAACTTCTATAGCGGGAGAGCTGAGTAATCATGAAGATTTTGCAGGTAAGACTGCTAAGAATATCATTTTTCTGGTGAGTGACGGAATGAGTACAGGAACCTTGAATATGGCCGATCTGTACCTGCGCCGGAAGGAGGGGCGGGTGAGCAATTGGATCTCATTGTACGAGCAGCAAAAAGGCAGGAGAGCATTTATGGATACCGCTTCTGCCAACGCCTTGGTTACCGACTCTGCTGCGGGCAGTTCAGCCTGGGGCGGTGGTGTTCGTGTCAATAATGGGGCATTAAACGTGGGACCAGATGGTACTTTGCATAAGCCCATTCTTCAAAAATTTAAAGCTGCGGGTAAATCGGTGGGTTGTGTGACAACAGTTCCCATTACACACGCCACACCTGCTGGCTTTTGTGTAAATAGTGATGCGAGAAGTGATCAGGATGGTATCGCGCTGCAGTACCTTGATTTGCGTTTTGATGTGATGATGGGAGGCGGATCGGAATTTTTCAGTGCGGCAAAAAGGAAAGATAAGAAGGATGTATTGGGTCTTTTCAATCAGAAAGGATTTGCAGTACTGACCGATGCCGAACAAATGAGAAAAGGCTTGCCGGCTGGCAAGCCGATATTGGGCATCTTTCATGAAGATGGTTTGCCATTTAGTCTGGACAGGTCACAGGATGCAGCCTTGGCAAAGAGTATCCCTTCATTGGCCGAAATGACTACCGCCGCAATTAACCAGATGAAGCGCAATTCAAATGGATTTGTATTGCAGGTAGAAGGAGGTAAGGTAGATTGGGCCGCTCATTCCAACGATACCGCCGGACTGATCTATGACCAAATCGCTTTTGACGAAGCGGTAGGAGTGGCTTTGAAATTTGCGGATCAAAATAAAGATACACTTGTGATTATTACGACCGATCATGGTAATGCCAATCCGGGGCTGTTTGGTGATGACGAGAACTTTGACAAGATTCAGTCCTTTAAACAAACCAACGACCGTGTTCTGAGGAGCATCTCTCCCGGCGATACGGCAAAACAAGTGGTAGAGAAAATTGAAGCTGCTCAGAAACTGGTGATCAAAGAAGCTGAGGCAGCCTCTTTGCTGGAGCACTTTGTGAAGTTAGACGGCGAAGGTTTATATAATCCGAAAAAGCTTCCATTCAAATTACTGGCTGAGATTCAATATAAGTATACCTCAGTTGGATTTGCTTCTATGGGACATTCTTCAGATTATGTGGAACTGGCAATGTATGGTCCGGGTAGCGAGCAGTTGAAGCCATTTGTAAAGAATACAGATTTACATCATATGATGTTACAGGCCTGCGGAATCTAAAATTCTGGTGTATCTTTTACGGATTGGCAAAAGCCTCTGATGGAAATCAGAGGCTTTTCTGATTTCTGGATTTGTGCCAAATTCCATTATCTTTGCCGCAAATTTAATACCTGCAATCGTGATCAATGTAAATAATATCTCCGTTTCATTCGGCGGAACCACCCTCTTCAGCGACGTTACCTTTTCCATCAACGAAAATGATAAGATTGCCCTAATGGGTAAAAATGGCGCGGGCAAGTCGACAATTTTGAAGATTATCGCAGATGTAGCAAAACCTACTTCTGGAAATGTAACGGGGCCTAAGGATGCTGTGATCGCGTATTTGCCCCAGCATTTACTGACCCAGGATAAGCTAACTGTGTTTGAAGAAACTATGAAAGCATTTGAAGAGGTAAATCAGATGCAGACGGAACTTGATGAGCTGAATGAGCAGTTGACCATCCGTACAGATTACGATAGTGACGATTACATGAAACTGATCGAACGAGTATCTGAACTGAGTGAGAAATTTTATTCGATTGAGGAAGTCAATTATGACGCAGAGGTCGAAAAGGTATTAAAGGGTTTAGGTTTTGAACGTAAGGATTTTAATCGGCAGACTTCTGAGTTTTCCGGTGGCTGGCGTATGCGGATAGAACTTGCGAAGATTTTATTAAAGAAGCCTGATCTTATTTTATTAGATGAGCCTACTAACCATATGGATATCGAGAGTATACAATGGTTGGAAGATTTTCTGATCAATTCTGCAAAGGCAGTAATGGTAATCTCTCACGACCGTGCTTTTGTAGACAATATCACCAACCGTACGATCGAGGTAACTATGGGCAGGATCTACGATTACAAAGCAAAATACAGTCATTACCTGCAATTGCGTGCAGATCGGCGTGTACACCAGTTGAAGGCATATGAGGAACAACAACGGTTCATTGCAGATAACCAAGAATTCATAGACCGTTTTAGAGGGACTTATTCCAAGACCCTGCAAGTGCAGTCGCGTGTGAAAATGCTTGAAAAGCTTGAAGTCATAGAGATTGATGAAGTAGATACATCAGCTTTGCGACTGAAGTTTCCACCTTCACCACGCTCAGGTCAATATCCTGTGATGGTAGAAGAGCTGACAAAAACCTATGGTGATCATGTCGTGTTTGAGAAAGCTTCCATGGTGATAGAGCGTGGAGAAAAGGTAGCTTTTGTTGGTAGAAATGGTGAAGGGAAATCGACCATGATCAAAGCCATTATGGGCGAGATTGATTTTGATGGAAGCCTGAAAGTAGGGCACAATTCTAAAATCGGCTATTTTGCTCAGAATCAGGCTGCCTTACTGGATGAGAATTTAACCGTATTTGAAACTATAGACCAGATTCCATTGAGTGATGGCACCATAAAGATCAAAGACCTTTTGGGAGCCTTTATGTTTAGCGGAGATGATACTACTAAAAAGGTTAAAGTACTTTCCGGGGGGGAGAAAACCCGTTTGGCAATGATCAAACTTTTGCTGGAGCCGGTAAATGTATTGATCCTCGATGAGCCAACCAACCATTTGGATATGAAAACCAAAGATATCATCAAGGATGCGCTTAAAGATTTTGATGGTACCTTGATTTTGGTATCTCACGATAGGGATTTCCTTGACGGATTGGCCCAAAAAGTATTTGAGTTTGGAAACAAGCGTGTGCGCGAGCACTTTGAGGATATTAAAGGCTTTCTGGCTTACAAGAAAATGGATAGCTTAAAAGAGATTGAACAAATCAAAAAGTAAAAAGCTATTTTTGAATAGATTTAAATGTTTAGCTATGAAAAAGTGTCTTTTCTTATTCCTTTTGTTGTGCTCTTTTTCGGGCTTTGCTCAAAATAGAATCCCTGTACCTAACTACAAATATGTGCTGGTGCCCGAAAGGTTTAGCTTCCTGAAGGAAAAGAACCAATATAATTTAAATAGCCGGCTCAGAAGTTTATTAGAGGAGAAAGGTTATATCGCTTACCTGGATGATACTGATTTGCCTTCGGAGATTGCAAATAATAAATGCATTGCTTTGAGCGCGGAGTTGCTGGAAAAAAATAGCATGTTCAGTACAAACCTCACACTTGTGCTGAAGGATTGCAAAGGAAATATCATCGTTAAAAGTAAGGAAGGTAAAAGTAGGGATAAGGAATACAAGCCCGCTTATACATTTGCGCTAATGGATGCTGTAGGTTCTTTAGATAAAATTAGCCCTGATACTGCTGCAGCCGTCGCTACAGTGGTGCAAAATACACCGGATGCCCCAGTGGCAACTACTTTGTATGCACAACCAACCGTTACTGGTTTTCAGTTGATTGACAATACACCGAAGATCGTTCTAAGCCTTTTCAAGACTTCTGTCGCAAATTATTTCATTGCAGAGAAAGACAGTACAAAAGGAATTGTTTTCAAGAAAGACAACAATTGGTTTTTCGAATATTACAAAGACAACAATTTAATCACAGAAAACCTTTCAATTAAGTTCTAAAGTTTAAAGCACATTTATTTTAAAAGTCCAGGAGTCTCCTGTGGTAGTTGATTTGTCCCAAGTGATAAGACAGGTGTCCGGCGAGGTGTATCAGCATAAAGCCAATTGAACTTCCACCCTCCACAACCTTGATCAGGGGGTAATCAGTCTCCAGGTCGGAATCTGTTAAGGCGTCAAATGCAGCGTTTACAACAAGAATGGTCAGTTCAATTTTGCTGATCAGTTCCGGCTTTGGAACATTTTTTAACGAAAACTCGAGTGGCCTGTCTCTTACATAACCGGTTTGGCCCAGCTCAGCCCCTATATAGGTATTCAGGTTACCAATGAGATGCAAACAAAGGTTCCCTGCAGAATTGGCTACGCTTTTTTCAATCAGCCAGAGATTTTGCTCGTTTTTATATTGTTCTATTTCTGACTTTAACTTATTCAGTTCTCTGGTAAAGATGGATTGTAAGGATTCTTTTAACATAAATAATGGTTTCTGAAAAGCAAAGTTAATCAGAAATTCGGGCAGCAGGGTAAAGGCATGGCTGTAATAGTTTTGGTGCATCGAAATATCCAATATAATTTGTATTTCTGAAACAATCAATTATATTTGTGTACGTACACGATAGATTTAAATGCCTCTTTTAACTAAGCCGTTAATTTTTTAGTAGAATTTCCCCTTTCCTGAACTTAATTTACGTGTACGCTAACGCAATACATTCATCCATTCACTAAACTAAAACAAGAAATGAAAAAATTGAAAAGCTTATTGGTTATTCTAACCGTATTCTCGGTACTCTCCTGCAGTAAACGAGAGGGGGCGGAAGTTATTTCCGAAGGAAGTTCGAACGCGGAAGTAGCAAACGCTTCAGGAAGCCTGCAATCGGTAGTGACAAATCCCAACAAGGTCGTAATCGGATACATACCAGGTTGGGCAAGTAGTGTGTCAACATTAACCAATTCGATAGATTTCGGTATTGTGACGCATGTTAATCTAGCTTTTTTTGCGCCAAGTTCATCAGGCAGTATGATGTCAAACGGACAACCGCTTTTCAGCGATTTTGATGCTGCAGAAATCAATTATGTTGTTGCCAAGGCGCATGCACAAGGCAGAAAGGTGCTAGCTTCTTTAGGTGGTGGAGATCCTGATCCAAACGCTGGAAGTATCGCAGTACAGTTTCGTGCAGCTAACCGTACCAATTTCATCAACAACCTTTCTGATTTTGTTATTTATTTTAACCTTGATGGTATAGACATCGATGTAGAGGGTGGAACTTTAGATCAGATTAAAGCAGAGCAAAATTATGCACCCTTTGTGTCGGCCTTGAGAAACAAGATCAATCCGTTGGGGAAATTGGTTACAGCTGCAACCGCAGCATTTAATGGTGGAGAGATTCCAGCATCTTCCTATTCCTACCTTGATTTGATCAGCATCATGTCTTATGATAATGGTTGGGGTGGTACGGCAAATCACTCTTCTTATGATGCCGCTATACAGCATATTAATAAGTTTTTGACCTCTGGTGTTCCTGCTTCGAAATTGGTATTGGGTGTTCCGTTCTATGGTTATAAACCTACGGTTGGAACGGGCTACAAAGCCTGGAAAGAATTGCTTGCCCAATATGGCTCTGCCGTAGCCTACGTAGATACCTATGACGGTTATAAATACAATTGCATTACGGCAATAGAGGCGAAGACAAAATATGCTGCGCAAAACATCAAAGGGGTGATGATCTGGGAGCTGTCTCAAGACGTCAGCGGAAGCTATAGCTTGTTGCAAGCGGTTGGGAGAAAGATTAACACTCCAGCACCATAAAAAATTGTCATCATCTTGTTACGCTGTGCCAATAAACCCTCCATTAAATTTTCAGTCTGAATTCAGACTAAGCAATTTATATGAAAGCATTTATACTCAGTTGTGTCACTGTGCTATTTTACAGCGTTATCGCGACAGGCCAAAGCAAGAGTTTGACTAAACTCCAGTCACAGGTTCAGGGTGCCATTGAAAAAGGGCACCCTGCAAGTGTGTTTATAGCTAATTACGATCCTCAGACAAAAAGGCCGTCTTCGGGACGTTTTAGCGGAGTGGTGATCGATGGCGAGGGCAGGATATTGACAGCTGCGCATGCCTGCTCCCCTGAAAAATATTATCAGGTGACCTTCCCTGATGGAAAACAGTATGTTGCAAGGGGGCTTGGTAGCATTAGCAGATTGGACGTCGCCATAATGAAAATCACCGAGGCTGGCAAATGGCCATATGCAGAAATGGGATGGTCCTCTTCGTTGAAGGTCAATGAACCTGTTGTGAGTATTGCTTACCCAGGTAGTTTTATACCACAACGGGAGGTGATTAGACTTGGCTATGTCGCACAGCTGGATGCTCAGCGCGGACGGAGGTTCAGAAGCACTTGTCTGATGGAGCCAGGTGATTCGGGAGGCCCTGTTTTTGATCTTTACGGTAGAGTTGTAGGCTTGCACAGCAGCATAGACAATTCTCTTGAAAACAATTATGAAATCCCGGTAGACTTTTACCGGAAATACTGGACAGCCTTACAAAAGCCTGTTGCCTATAAAGACTTGCCCTCAGAAGATGTCATTTCTGCGGATCCCTTGCTGGCCGGTAAAGCGGACATTGGGGATATGAAGCTCATCGCGGAAGGTATTCCAAAGTTAGAAACTAAGATGGAAGCAGCTGCCTTTAAAATCATTAGTGGTGATACACTTTCGGGTAAAACGATACTCGGTACGTTGATCTCACTTGATGGAATAAAGAGTAAGGATGACATTTTAGGCAAAAGTTATCTTTTAAGTAAGAATTCAATGGTTGCTGCAGACCCCAAAGTAGATTTAGGGAAGGGTAGGCTTATATCAGCAAAAATTGTGCATCGTGATCTGCAAAGTGACCTGGTATTGCTGGAATTGGGTGTGAAGCTAAAAAAAGGAATTAAGATTGGGAAGATTCCTACCGATACGCTAACCTTTAAGGATCTTGGTGCTCTACTGATTTCTCCACAGCCTGATAATGAGGGTGAATGGAGTGGTGTGTCCACTCAGCGATTCGACCTGAAAGGAATGTACAGTGCCGGTTATCTTGGTGCAGGAGTAGAGATCAAAGATGCCCGATTGGTATTGAGCATGGTTGCTCCGAACAGTCCTGCAAGTTTAGCAAAGCTGGAAGTCGGGGGACAGATTGTCAGTGTAAATGGCCTCTCCTTAGGCGATCCTGAGTCCTTTGTGAAAGCTGTTCAGAAGAACCAACCGGATGATATTTTGAAGTTAGTGGTCATGAAAAGCGACAAAGTAGATACATTAGCGATCAAATTGGGAAAGCGTCCGATGATAGCCTCTAATCACATTGCTGAAAAATTCACTGATGGAAAGAGTGAGCGTAGAGATGGCTTTGCCAATGCTTTTGTACATGACGCTAAGTTGAAGCCTACTGAGTGTGGAGGACCAGTTTTCGATATTTATGGTAAGTTTATGGGGATTAATATGGCCAGATATAGCAGAACGAGTAGTATTGCGGTAACTGTCGCAGAGATTAGAAAGTTTATTGAAGGTTGTGACGTAGAGAATTAGAACCTATATTTCTTCATAGAATATCATTCACAAACTAATTGCTAAATTTGTATCGATGATTTTTTATAAGACAGATGAAGAAGTAGCGCTGATGCAAATCAGTGCGCGTTTGGTGAGCGAGACGCTTTCTGAAATAGCGAAAATATTACGCCCGGGTTTGGCAACTATTGAAATTGATAAACTGGCCAATGAATTTATTTTAGATCATGGTGCAGTGCCGTCATTTTTTAATTATAATGGCTTTCCTCACCATATTATCACATCCGTAAATGATGTAGTTGTACATGGTTTCCCTGGTAGTGAAACATTGAAAGACGGTGATATCATTTCTGTTGATGTGGGGGTGATTAAAAATGGCTATCATGGCGATCATGCTTATACTTTTGTCATCGGTGATGCTAGTGAAGAAATTCTAAAGCTGGTTCGCACCACTAAAGAGTCGCTCTATGTTGGAATAAATGAAGCTATCGCCGGTAAGAGATTGGGAGATATTGGTTTTGCTATTCAGCATCACAATGAAAAACAGGGGTATGGTGTGGTTAGAGATTTTGTGGGCCATGGCCTTGGTAAAAGCATGCACGAAGATCCACAAGTTCCTAATTATGGAAAAAGAGGGAGTGGACTACTGCTCAAAGAAAATCTGGTATTGGCAATAGAGCCGATGATTAACCTGGGGAAAAAAGATGTGTTTATTGAAAAAGATGGCTGGACCGTTCGGACGATTGATGGTAAACCTTCAGTCCATTTTGAACATGATGTTTGCGTAAAGAAGGGGAAAGCATTTATTTTATCCGATTATGGAATCATAGAAGCAGCCGAGCAAAATAACGTTAATCTTAAATTTTGTGGTTAGTAGAGCCTGGCAGATTTTAATTGAAAGCCAGCGCTTAGCAGATTTGTTCCGGCAATTAACAAAAGCCGGATACTTTAATTCCTAAAAAAGATAAGTTTGTTCCGTATTGATTAGCAACGCAATCAAGCAGGACATTAACACGCTTTTACCGGGAGGGCACCAAAAGGTGTCCTCTTCTGTTTGGCTGAGTTAAGTATTCCTTTCCTGGAGGTACTGACTTGGTGTTTTACCAAATTCTTTTTTAAATGCTTTGCTGAAGTAAGATTGGGTCTGGATGCCGACCCGGTACATGACCTCTGTCAGCAGGACATCTTCCTGGGTCATGATTTCCACAGCTTTTCTTAGCCTGATTGAGCGAATGAATTCACCAATCGGCTGTCCGGTAATGGTCTTTATCTTCTGATAGAGTTTTGTCCGGCTCATACCGATTTCGGAACAGAGAAATTCTATATCCATTTCAGGATTGACCAGGTGATCGTTGATAATTCCCAGTAATTTTTCCATAAACTCTCTATCCTTCGTAGAATGTACAAGTTCTATAAGTTCTGCCTGGTGGTCTTTCGAATAATGGTCTCTTAATTTTTGACGCTGCTCGAAAATATTCCTGATGTTGACTTGCAGCAGATTGATGTTGATGGGCTTACTGAAATAAAGATCAGCGCCTGATTCAGCACCTTCTATTTCTGCTTCTACACTGTTCTTGGCAGTAAGCATGATGAAAGGAATGTGACTTGTATCAATGTCCTCTTTCAACGCTTTGCAAAATTGCGTGCCATTCATTCCGGGCATCATGACATCACTGATCACCAGGTCTGGAAATTCTTCTTTTGCTTTTTGCAGTCCTTCGTAACCGTCTGCTGCTTCAGAGATGTGATAAGCCGGACTGAGGGTATCCTTTAAAAATGAACGCAGTTCTTCATTATCGTCTACAATAAGTATATGTTTATTGATGGTTGACCCCTCATTTGTGACAGGTTGTTCTATAGTGAGGATTTGGTCAGATTTATAGCTGATGCTCTCCAAACGGGTTCCGCCCTGTTCGCTGCTCTGTCCCCAGAGTTCATGGGCCTGATAATCTTCCCGGCTACAAGGCAGGCCAATGGTGATCTCTGTGCCTTGGTGCCGCTCGCTGGATACCTTTATAATTCCTTTATGGAGCATGGTCAGGCTTTTCACAAAGGCCAGGCCTACACCCGAGCCAAGGTGCGACTCCGTAATGCGGTAGTACCGTTCAAATAGGTGATCTATAGACTCTTTAGAGATCCCGATGCCATTATCTGTAACGCGGATATAAACATATCGTTTACCCTGATATTGACTGTTGATGTGCATTTGGTTTGCAAACATAGGCGGCAACTCGTCCATATTGTCTGAAATCTCCAACACAACCTTACCTCCAGGTTTGGTATACTTCAGGGAGTTGTTGACCAGATTTAGGACGATTTTTTCGATCACTTGCCTGTCAAACCAGGTGTCAGCAGGTTGTAGGGTGTTATTGACTTTAAAATCAATGTGTTTTTCCTCTGCCATCTCCGTAAATTCTTCAGCGACTTCGTCAATGAACAGGTTGATGTTGCCCTGGATTACTTTCAATTGTAGCGCTCCTGATTCAATTTTCCTAAAATCCATCAGTTCATTGATGAGGCTCAGCAGGCGGTTCGCATTGCGGTGTATGGTTTTGTAATAATTGAGGAAAGCCGCCTTGGAGTCTTCTTTTAGCAAGCGGTCTATCGGTCCCAGGATTAAGGAGAGGGGTGTTCTGAATTCGTGAGATATGTTGGTGAAGAACTGCAATTGGATCTGGTGCATCTCTTCTCTTTTTTGCTCTTCAAGTGCGCGAAGTTCCATTTTTCTTTTAAAGCTCAACAGAGCGTAAGCAATGCTGATGACCGTGGCTGCGATGAACAGCCTAAACCACCAAGTGGCCCAGAATGGTGGTGAAATGTGGATGTTGATCGTGGTTCCCGTAGTATTCCAATTGTTATCGTTATTGGATGCTTTTACCCTAAATACATAATCGCCGGGGTCCAAATTGGTGTAGAATGCCTTTGTCGTATTGCCCGTATAGTTCCAGTCATTGTCTAAGCCCTCCAACTTATAAGCATACTTATTGTTCTCAGGAGCGGTATAATTTAGTCCTGCAAAACTGAAAGAGAAAGTCGACTGCCTATGTGTAAGTTCGATGTCTTTGGTAAAGCTGATGTCTTGATCCAACGGAGAATCCTTCGTGCCTGGAAGTATCTTGTTATTGAAGATTTGAAATTCTGTGATGTACACAGGAGGAATAAAGTGATTGGTCTTTATTGCGGCAGGGAAGAAATAATTGAAACCATTTACTCCGCCAAAGAACATTTCACCTCTTTTCGTTTTCAAGAAGGCGTTTGCTTCAAACTCTTGACCTTGCAAGCCGTCAGCCTGATTGTAGGAGCTTGATTTCAATGTTTCGGGATTAAATTTGGTAAGGCCTCTTGTGGTCGCTATCCAGAAGTTGCCTTGCTCATCTTCGGTAATGCCTTTAATGAAATCAGTGGACAGACCAGCTTTATCGCTATAGATCGAGAAGCTGTTTTTTACCGGATTGAATAGGTACAAGCCAGCTTGTCCAATCCATAATCTCTTTTTACTATCAATGAAAATAATACGTAGATCTGGTCGCTTTTCTTCATCCAGAAAGTAATGTTTGAAAACCTTGGTGTTCAAATTGTAACAGTTTAGTCCACCATCATCCGTCCCGATCCAGAGGTTCTGGGATTGATCTTCCACAATCGATATGATGTTTTCGCCACTTATTTTGGTATTGCCAGCGCCCTGAATCAGGCGTGTGAATTTTTTGCTGGCCCGGTCCAGCAGATTGAGCCCTCCGTAGTAGGTTCCTACCCATAGCTGGCCTTTGCTGTCTTCAAATGTCTTCTGTACATAATTGGAGGAGATAGAGAAGGGGTTTAAAGGATCATTGGTAAATCTGGTAAATGTCCCCGTTTGTCGGTTCATCAAATTTAGACCTCCTGCCCAGGTACCAATCCAAAGTTGTTGATACTGATCTTCGGTAATGTTTAATACAGCATTAGATCCCAGGCTTTCAGGTCGAAAGGGGTCAAATTTATAATGTTTGAATCGCTGACTGGTCCTGTTGTAGAAATTTAGTCCACCGCCATCTGTCCCGATCCAAAGGTTGCCATCCTTGTCTTCATGAAAGGCTTTTACATCATTGTAACTTAGGCTATTTTTATTGAGTTCCTGCTGGACCAGGTTGAAGCGTTCAGAACCGGGTGTATAAAGGTTCACGCCCCCACGGTGGGTGCCAACCCAAAGGTTATCCTGTCTATCCCGGAATATAGCCGACACGGTTCTCTGCGACAGACTCGATGAGTTACCGGGCTCATACTGGTAATTTTTAAACGTATTTGTACGGGTATTGAAATGGTCCAGCCCCCCGTTTATGCTACCAATCCAGAGGTTCTGTGCTTTATCTACAATGATCGACCGTACCAGGTCACTACCCAGACTATTGCTGTTTTTTTCCTGGTGTTTATATAAACGAATGTTATGCTCGGCAGGGTGGTAGGCAATCATGCCCTGTTCTTCGGTGCCCAACCATAAAGTACCATCAGTTGATTCTGCGATTACACGCAGGTTATAATTCGAAAGCCCTGAGATGCCAGAAAAGGCAGATTTTTTAGGATCAAGCCGGTACAGCCCCTTTTCTGTAGCAATCCACAAATTTCCTTTTTTGTCTGTATGAATATCATTAGCGTAATAGTTGAAATGACGGATGGCCCCCGTCTTTTCATTTACATAATCAAGCGGTCCACCTGCAGTTGCAATCCATAGTCCGTCTCCATATTCCTCTATCGCCCGAATGTCGTTGCTGCCCAATGACTTTTTATCATTGTTTTTCTGGGAATAGCGTTGAAATCTGTTGTTTTCCGGATCGAATCGGTTTAATCCATTTGAAGTGCCTATCCAAAGTTTTTTATTTTTATCTTCATAGATGTGGCGGATAAAGTTGTCAGACAAAGTGTTCGTATCTTTACTTGTTCTGTAGACTGTGATCTGTTCGCCATCGTACTTGTTTAAGCCATCGCGTGTACCAAACCAAATGAATCCCCGATGGTCTTGCAGTATGCATTCTATGGTACTGTTGGAAAGTCCGTTATTCAGACCGATGTGCTTAAATTTTAGATTCTGCGGATGAGCAGTCTTACAGGTAAGTACCAGTACAATTAACAGAACAGTTTTAAAGAATGAACTCATTAGATGTGCATACAGTTACTTGGTTGGATTTTCTATAAAGTTAGCAGAAATTGAGACTCAAGCGCCCTCCTCGGCCATTTTTTTACGTAGGTGGTACATTAAAATGATAAATAGAACAAAAAATAAACACGATAGCACAAATGAAAAAGAGGAATAAGCTTTTCATTTGTACCAGTAAATAAACAACCAAATACTGTATGCGAATTTCTACATTTAGTATTAAGCTCAGCTTATCGTTGATGCTTTTTCTTTTAACCACAGCAGCGCTTCAGGCACAACAACCGGTTACCGTTACAGGTACCGTAAAAGCCGTATCAGATAACCTGGGAATTCCAGGTGTCAGTGTAGTGCTTAAAGGCACTAAAATTGGTGCAGTGACCGGACCTGATGGCGGTTTCTCTCTTAAAGTTCCTGCCGGAACCGGGATTTTACAATTTAGTTTTGTAGGCTATAAAACTCAGGAAGTAAACATTCCAGCATCTCATGTTTTAAATATCTCGCTAGTCGATGATGCCGCAGCGTTAAGTGAAGTTGTGGTGGTCGGTTATGGTACCACCAGGAAGCAGGATCTCACAGGTTCCATCGCTGTAGTTTCTGCCAAAGACTTTCAAAAGGGCAGTATCACCACGCCCGAACAAATGCTTTCTGGTAAAGTATCGGGAGTATCCATTACTTCCAACAGTGGTCAGCCTGGTGCTGGAAGTACCATCCGCATCAGGGGAGGGGCGTCACTGAGTGCCAGTAATGATCCTCTGATCGTGATTGATGGAGTGCCATTGGACAATACAGCCATGTCTGGTGCTTCCAATCCCCTGAGTTTTATCAATCCAAATGACATAGAGTCCTTTACGGTATTGAAAGATGCGTCTGCCGCAGCTATTTATGGTGCACGAGCTGCAAACGGCGTTATTATCATCACAACTAAAAAAGGACTGAGTGGAGATCTGAAGGTTGGCTTCTCATCGGTGAATTCTTTATCGAGGATTATTGCGAAAGCGGATGTGCTTACTGCAAATCAGATTCGCGAAATTGTGAATGCCAGCGGCACTGCAGCTCAAAAAGCCCAATTGGGTACTTTCAATACAGACTGGCAAGACCTGATTTATCAGGATGGTTTGGCTACTGACAACAATTTAAGTTTCAGCGGCGGCGTAAAGGGCTTACCTTACCGTCTTTCCCTCGGCTATCAGAACCAAAGAGGTATCTTAAGAACTGATGAGTTGGAGAAAACTTCAGCTGCAATTGTATTAAATCCAACATTTTTCGATAAGCACCTGAAAGTAGATATCAACCTAAAAGGAAGTATGCAGCAAACCAGGTTTGCGAATACCGCTGCTATCGGCGCTGCACAGAGCTTTGATCCCACACAGGCAGTTTATACCAATAGACCCGATTATAACGGTTATTGGGAATGGTTGGACAATACCACGCCAAGTGGACTGGTCAATTTGGTGGGTAGAAATCCGGTAGGTCTCCTGGAGCAAACAGAGAACCGCTCTAATCCCTTGAGGAGTATCGGTAACATCCAGTTGGATTACAAATTCCACTTCCTTCCGGAACTGCGTGCAAACCTCAACGCTGGTTATGATATCGCCAATGGAAAAGGAACGACGTATGTCAACCCTACGGCGGCCATTAATTTCAATGAAAAAGGATATAATAACCAATACAGGCAAACCAGGAATAACACGGTACTCGATTTTTACCTAAATTATGTGAAGGAATTTCCTTCCTTCAAGAGCAGGATCGATGCAACGGCTGGTTACTCTTATAACAATTACCTGACCACTGCCTACAACTACGCCAGCTATAATGGCTACGGAGAGAAAGTGGTCAATTCTGATCCTGCCTTTCCATACAATAAACCTGAAAACCGGTTGATCTCATATTTCGGCCGCTTAAACTACAGTTACGATGACCGCTTCCTGTTAACGGCTACTGTACGTCGTGATGGTTCCTCCCGCTTTTCTTCTGAATTCAGAAATGCAGTATTTCCATCTGTAGCACTCGCCTGGACGCTAAAAAATGAAGCCTTTTTGAAGGATAGCAAAACGCTGTCTGCTTTAAAACTTAGGATCGGTTATGGCGTTACTGGTCAACAGGACGGAATAGATAATTATGGTTATCTGGCTACTTACGGCTACAGTACACCAACTACCTCGTATCAGTTTGGCAATACATTCTACCAGATGTACCGTCCTACGGCGTACATTTCCAATATTAAATGGGAGCAGACGGCGACAACGAATGTGGGTATTGATGCCGGATTTTTGGACAATAGAATTTCAGGAACCCTGGAACTGTATCAAAAGAAAACCAGCGATTTGTTGAACCGCGTGCCTCAGCCAGCGGGGACTAATTTCTCAGCCTCGGCTGTGGTCAACGTAGGTAGTATGGAAAATAAAGGTGTGGAGATGACACTAAATTTTGTGCCTTTGAAAAGTACAGATCTCAACTGGGATTTCAGTCTTAATGCCACATACAATAAAAATACCATCACAAACCTGACTGTAGTGCCTAACGATGCCAACTATATCGGCCTTCCCGGAGGAGGAATTGCCGGAGGTGTTGGCGGACAAAATGCATTGATCAGTTCAGTAGGAATGAGCAAAAATCTATTCTACCTTTTCGAACAGGTTTATGACCAGTCGGGCAAACCAATTGAAGGTGTATACGTAGATCAAAACGGTGATGGCATCATCAACGAAAATGACCTCAACAGGGGTAAACCTGCCGATCCCCAGCTTTTCCTGGGTTTCAGCAATAACCTAAGCTACAAACAGTGGAACCTTAGCTTTACGCTGAGGGCCAATCTGGGTAATTATGTATACAACAACGTAAGCAGTCAGACCGGAAACCTTGCGCAGATCAAAGGAGCAGCAAACCTGCTCAATGCCAATCCGAGCTATCTGACTACGAATTTCAATACACAACAGCTGTTTAGCGATTACTACGTTGAAAACGCTTCTTTCCTGAAAATGGACAACATCAACATAGGCTATCGCTTTGGTAAGGTCTTCAAAACGGCAGCGGCGCTTCAGTTGAACGCAAGTGTACAAAATGTCTTTACCGTCACGAAATATAGTGGACTGGACCCTGAAGTGGCAACTGGTATCGACAATAACATTTACCCAAGACCAAGGGTGTTTTCTCTCGGTTTAAACCTTAATTTTTAACCTTAGCGATCAAGAAGATGAAGGATTTTAAGACAACATACGGGACATTGAAAGTAGCTTTGCTTGCTTGCTTTGCGATGCTGGCAACAGCCTCCTGCAATAAATTAGATTTAACACCCACCAATGACCTCACTGCTCAGGATGTATTTGACAGTCCACAGGGCTACAAGCAGGCTTTGGCTAAAGTCTATGGCGCTTTTGCCTTAACCGGGAATGCGACTACGGGGCAGCAGGATATTCCGGTGGAAATCATCAAAGATGAAGGAAACTCCGATTTCCTCCGTTTGTACTGGAACTTGCAGGAACTTACTACTGACGAGGCAGCCTGGTCATGGCAAAGTGATGCCGGTATCCAGGGTTTACACGAGCTTAGCTGGGGATCAGTTAATTCCATTATCAACGGTCTCTACTACCGCTCTTATTACCAGATTACTGTATGCAACAATTTTATCAATGAGTCCTCGGACGCTAATCTCTCTAGGAGAGGAATTAGCGGCGCTGATGCCGATAATATACGTTTGTATCGTGCCGAAGCACGCTTTTTGAGGGCCTATCAATACTGGGTATTGATGGATTTGTATGCCAATCCACCGATGGTAACCGAAAATACGGTCATCGGAGGGAAGGACCTCCCAAAACAAATCCAGCGTAAGGACCTGTTCGTCTACATAGAATCGGAACTGAAAGCACTCGAAAACGACCTTGCTGCAGCAAAAACAAATGAATATGGTAGGGCCGATAGGGCAGCCGCCTGGGCTTTATTGTCGAGATTGTACCTGAATGCGGAGGTATATACAGGCACAGCCAGGTATACTGACGCCATTACCTATTGCAACAAAATCACCGCTGCAGGATATACGCTCCATAACAATTATAGGGAACTGACCATCGCAGACAATCACCTCAATACAGACGAAAATATCCTGACCATCAATTACGACGGTACAAGTACGCAGAATTTTGGTGGGACTACCTACTTAATGCATGGTCCAGCTGCTGTACCTGCTGATGTTTCCGGATCGAATGGAAACTGGGGCGGACTGAGGATCACACAGAACTTTGTCAACCTTTTTGCGGACAAAACAGGTGCTACAGATACCCGTGCGCAATTTTATACCACCGGACAGACTATGGAGATGACGGATTTGTATTTGTCTACTGCTGGCTACAGCACCACGAAATACAGGAATAAAACCAGGTCAGGTGGGCCGGCTCCGCATCAGGATGCCGCAAAGGATTTTTCAGATATCGATTTTCCATTGTTCCGTTTGGGAGAAACTTACCTCACTTACGCAGAAGCCGTATTGCGGGGAGGAACGGGTGGAAGCCTAAATGTTGCATTGGGATATATCAATTCATTGCGTACCCGTGCATACAATGGCAGTACCGCCGGAAATGTTGGAAGCACCGCGTTATCGCTTGATTTCATCCTGGATGAAAGAGGCCGGGAACTTTATTACGAAGCAGTAAGACGTACTGACCTGATCCGTTTTGGTAAATTTACCACCTCCGCCTATTTGTGGGCATGGAAAGGCGGTGTAAAGGCAGGTGCGTCGGTTGCAAACAAATACAACATATTTCCACTGCCACCATCGGATTTGTCGGCGAATCCAAACCTAATCCAAAATACTGGTTATTAATCTCATTAGATCATGAAACAATTCATCAATAGTTTTTTATTTCTCCTGATTAGCGTCTTTATCCTAAGTGGTTGTAAGAAGGAAGAAAGTCAGAACGTGATCGCTGTTCCATCGGCTTCCACATTAGCTTTTAAAAGCTCTGTGAGTACCGTCGCGCTCACAGAAGCCGTAGCAGCCAATAAGGTAGTTACTTTCAGCTTCAGTGCACCAAATTATGGGGTTCAAGTTGTACCCACCTATACCCTGCAATTTGATTTGCCTTCAGATACCTCGGGCGCCAATGCCTGGGCCAATGCGGTGGATATAAAATTGTCGGGTGACAGTCTGCATAGGGCGTTTCTCGGGAAGGAACTGAATACCATCCTTGCAGCACAACTATTGCTGCCAATAGGAGTGAACAGCACCATTGCCGTTCGCTTGAAAACCGATCTTAACCAGAATACCGGTTTAGCGACTAATGTGAAGCCTATTTATTCTACGCTGACCATGGTGGTAAATCCATATCGCTCTTATATCGAATATCCGGCATTGCTGGTAGAGGGTGCTAACTCCTGGAAGACACCAGCTACGCGTACCAACGGTTATTTGTTGGCCTCTTCAAAATTCAATGCCAAATATGAAGGCTTCCTGAATTTGCCGAATGCAGATGGTTGGGGCGGCGACGGATTTAAACTCGTTTCTACTACGGATGCTAAAAAATATGGCTGGGGAAGCAGTGCGACTACAATCAAGGTGGTAACAAGTGCCGGAGATGGTGGTTTATGGCTTACACCCGCACCAAACTATATGAAAGTCAATGTAGATCTGGATGCCCTTACAGTTGCTTATACGCCGGTTAAGTTTTATGTCACGGGTGAAGATAATGGATGGAGCGTATCAGCTACGCCGATGATTTACAATGCCGCGACCGGTGTTTGGGTAGCCTCAAATGTTGCACTAACGGCAGGTAAGTCTTTCCAATTTACCGCTAATGGTAGTTATGAGATTGGCTATAAGCTGGATAAAGAAGGTGGTGTGCTTGCGTTCGCCGGAGCGCCTACCTGGGGTGGAGTTAATATTCCCGTTGCCAAAACGGGAGTGTTTACCGTAACACTTGACATGAGCGGTGGAGAAGGAAATTATACGTATTCAGTTAAATAACATTTAAATATAAAGCGATGAGACAAACCAAGTGGTTCGCGATAATAGCGTTGCTGATAGCAATAAGTACTGGATGTAAGAAGACACCAACAGGGGAGACGATGTTTTATCCTGAACCTGATCCGATAGGCACTTATGCAAAAGGTGCAGATGTGAGCTGGGTCAGTGAAATGGAAGCTGGCGGAAAGAAGTTTTATAACAACGCTGGTGTAGAACAGGACCTGTTCAAAATCTTAAAAGACAAAGGGATCAATGCAGTAAGGCTAAGGGTCTGGGTAAACCCAGCTGCGGGCTACAACAATACCGCGGATGTGCTTACTAAAGCAAGAAGAGCCCGGGCTGCCAATATGCGCATTATGATCGATTTTCATTATAGCGATACCTGGGCGGATCCTGCCCATCAGGCTAAACCTGCGGCATGGGTTGGACAAGATATTACTGCCCTGAAGGCCTCTGTGTATAAACATACTACTGAAGTGCTTAATACCTTGAAAAACGCATACATCGTTCCGGAATGGGTACAGGTAGGTAATGAAACCAATAACGGCATGTTATGGGAGGAAGGAAAAGCGTCTGCAAATATGAAAAACTTTGCGGAGCTCGTGCTCTCGGGATACAGTGCTGTAAAAGCCGTGAACCCGACATCTAAGGTAATCGTTCACATTTCCAATGGGTATGATAATGCATTGTTCCGTTGGATGTTTGACGGCCTGAAGAACAATGGTGCGAAATGGGATGTGATCGGAATGTCACTGTATCCGAGTGTAAGCGACTGGGCTGCAAAAAATACGCAGTGCCTGGCCAATATGAACGACATGGTAAGCCGCTATGGATCCGAAGTGATGATCAGCGAGATCGGCATGCCTGCCTCGGAGCCTGTTGCGTCTAAAGCTTTTATTAGCGATCTTATCACCAAAAATAAATCACTGGCCAACAGCAAAGGACTTGGCGTTTTTTATTGGGAACCTCAGTCGTACGGCAGTTGGAACGGATATGGCCTCGCGGCTTTTGATGATACCGGCAAGCCGACTGTAGCGATGGATGCTTTTTTACCTTAATATATTACGAAGATGCTCAGAGCTGTATTGATATTCTTTTGGATGGCTGTGCTTAGCCTGTCCGCTTTCGCCCAAGCTAAAAAGGGGAAGACAGGTATTTTTGTCGACAAAAGCGGAATAATGCGATGGCAGAAAGACGGTAAAGAAGCCAGCTTTTTTGGAGTAAATTATACCGCTCCTTTCGCTTATGGCTACCGCTCCATTCAGCGAAGCGGAATATCCGTAGAACAGGCTATAAAGGATGATGTTTACCACTTTTCCCGGTTAGGGCTAGATGCTTTCCGTGTCCACGTCTGGGATGTGGAGATCTCCGATAGCTTAGGCAATTTGATCAATAACGAACACCTCAGGCTTTTTGATTTTCTGATCGCTGAGCTGAAGATGAGAAAGATCAAGACGCTCATTACCCCGATTGCTTTTTGGGGTAATGGATATCCTGAAAAAGACATCAATACCGGCAGCTTCTCCAGTAAATACGGGAAGCAGAGGGCGCTCCTAGAGGAGCCTGCATTTCTCGCGCAAGAGCGTTACTTAAGGCAATTCTTTCAACACAAGAATCCTTATACAGGATTGACCTACCAAAACGATCCGGATATCATAGCAGCGGAAGTAAACAATGAACCTCAGCATAGTGGTCCGGAGTCCTTGACTACCACTTACATCAATCGTATGGTTAAAGCCATCAGAGGAACGGGATGGACTAAGCCGATATTCTACAACATCAGCGAATCTCCAAAATATGCAGCTGCCATTGTTAAGGCAGATGTACAGGGGCATAGCTTTCAATGGTATCCTACGGGCCTTGTGTCTGGACATACATTAAATGGAAATTACCTTCCGCATGTATCTAAGTATGAGATTCCTTTTGATACCATTCCGGCCTTTAAAAATCGTGCAAAAATGGTCTATGAATTTGACGCGGCTGATGTCATGGCTTCCTATATGTATCCCGCAATGGCCAAAAGTTTTCGGGTAGCCGGTTTTCAATGGGCCACGCAGTTTGCCTATGATCCAATGGCTACCGCGCAGGGCAATACCGAGTATCAGACGCATTACCTGAACATGGCTTACACCCCATCTAAAGCCATCAGCCTACTGATCGCTTCTAAAGTATTTCACCGACTGCCGAGGGCAGAAGCCCAGGCTTCTGATACCGTATTTGGTGCATTTCGTCTGAGTGCTGCAGCTTCTCTGAGTGAGATGAATACGCCTAATGAATTTTATCATTCTAATGCTACCAGTTCCGAACCAGTTGATCCGCTCAAATTACAGCATATCGCAGGGCTAGGCAACTCTCCGATAGTCCACTATAACGGTAAAGGAGCTTACTTTTTAGATAAACTTACGGAGGGGGTTTGGCGTTTGGAAGTGATGCCCGATGCGATTTATTTAAGCGATCCATTCGAACGTACGAGCGCAGAAAAAACGGTCACGGCTGTTCGCTGGACCACTCAGGATATGCAGGTTAAAAATCTGCCCGATATTGGCCAGGCTTTCAGCATCAAAGCTCTGAACGCAGGGAATAGCTTCCATGCCACTGCGGCCGGAGGTGCATTTAAGATTAATCCAGGCACTTACCTGCTGACGCGAGCGGGGGTCAGCACTGACTTGAATGCAGAAAGTAAATTCGGAAACATTCAATTGTCTGAATTTGTGGCACCTAAAGAAAAACAGCATGTCGGGCTTCTCCTGTTCGATTCTCAAAGAGATGCCGATAGGATGATGCTCTACAAATTAGGTTGGGACAAAGATGCACCGACACTGGCTTTTCAAGCGTATTGCGGCGATCGGGTCGCCTCGCTAGGCTCCGCGGGTTTGATCCCAGATAGCCTGGTCATCCGCGCAAGAGTAGCAAAAGGCGAAGCTATCCGGGTCAAACTAGGGCTCATCGACCGTGAAAGTCATTTTTTTGCAACTGAACTGGATCTTTCTACAGAATTTAAATCAATTGCAATTCCTTTAAATTTGTTAAAGCCATCAGCTCAATTGTTGTTACCCAGACCATACCCTGGCTTTCAGCCACTCCATCATCAGCCCACAGACGAGAATCAGAGACTGAACATCCAGTTCCTTGAGAAGTTGGAACTCTGTTTTGAGCAGGCTATTGAGGTCTCATCTATTTATTTGAAATAAGTCTATACCACCCATATCCAAGCACATGAACATCCTTAAGAATATATTGCTGCTGAGCGCATTGTGTACTGTATTATCGGCAAATGCCCAAAGAGTAGATTTTCCCATTACGGAAAACTGGAAATTCTACCGAGGTAAAAACGACAATGCCTTTGAAAAAACGTACGATGACCGGACATGGAAAGCTGTCAAAGTTCCGCATGACTGGGCCATCTCAGGACCTTTCGATAAAGAAATTGATAAACAAATGGTAGCCATAACCCAAAATGGTGAAACCAAGCCAACTGAAAAAACCGGCCGCACGGGTGCCTTGCCATATACGGGCGAGGGTTGGTACCGTAACGATCTTAAAATACCTGCATTAAAGAAGGGGCAACGAAGTTTGTTGGTGTTTGACGGGGCGATGAGTGAGCCAAAGGTTTACCTTAACGGTAAGTTGGTCGGACAATGGAATTATGGTTACAATAGTTTTTACCTGGATGTCACGGAACAGGCTTTGCCCGGAGAAGTGAATAGGCTGGCAGTGCATTTGTCCAACCGGCCAAAATCTTCCCGTTGGTATCCCGGGGCAGGGCTCTACCGTAATGTACATCTGATCATTAAGGATCAGCAAAGCATTGAGCAATGGGGAGTGTCTATTACCACTCCAATGATTGATGCAAAACTCGCTAAAGTAAACATCAAGACGAAGGTAATAGGCGATAAGGTCCGTCTGGAGACGCACATACTAGACCAGCAGGGTAATGAACTGAGCGTATCAAGCACGGAGGAGCGCTTTGGACTGGAGTTCGAGCAGAATATTGGAGTTATGGATCCCAAACTTTGGAGCCCTGAAAGTCCATACCTGTACACCGCCGTTTCAAAAGTGTATGAAGGCAATGTGTTGAAGGATGAAGTGAAAACCCGCTTCGGTATCCGGGAGATCCGTTACGAAGCCAATAAAGGTTTTAGTCTAAACGGTAAAGTACGTAAATTCAAAGGTGTTTGTCTACACCATGACCTTGGCCCATTGGGTGCTGCGATCAATACAGCAGCGCTCAAACGGCAATTGACCATTCTGAAAGATATGGGGTGTGATGCGATCCGCAGTTCGCACAACATGCCTTCACCGGAACAGCTGGAGCTTTGCGATGAGATGGGTTTTATGTTCCTGGCTGAGAGTTTCGACGAATGGGCAAAGCCCAAAGTGGAAAATGGTTACCACCTCTATTTCGATACAGATGCGGAGAAAGATGTAGTAAATTTGGTGAGGGCCAATCGTAACCATCCAAGCATTGTGATGTGGAGTTCAGGTAATGAAGTTCCTGATCAATGGGGTGCTGAAGGCGTGAAACGTGCCAAATGGCTGCAGGACATCTTTCACAGAGAAGACCCTACGCGCCCGGTTACCGTCGGAATGGACCAGGTGAAGGCCACCATGCAGTCCGGATTTGGTGCCTTATTGGATGTGCCTGGATTGAACTACCGTGTGCACTTATATTCTGAAGCCTACCAGGCTTTTCCACAGGGATTTATCTTAGGTTCTGAAACTGCTTCCACAGTAAGCTCAAGAGGTATTTATAAATTCCCGGTAGTAAAAGGCAAAGACATACAGTATCCAGATTTGCAAAGTTCGTCGTATGACTTGGAATACTGTTCCTGGTCTAACCTGCCGGATGATGATTTCGTGTTGCAGGATGATAAGCCTTGGGTGATCGGCGAATTTGTCTGGACTGGTTTCGACTATCTTGGTGAGCCTACCCCTTATGATGAAATGTGGCCTTCCAGAAGTTCATATTTCGGAATCTGTGACCTGGCGGGGATACCGAAGGACAGGTACTATTTGTATCGCAGCCGATGGAACAAGGAACAACCGACGCTACACATCCTCCCCCATTGGAATTGGGAAGGTAGGGAAGGGCAGACAACACCTGTATTTGTCTACACCAGTTACGATAGTGCTGAACTGTTCCTTAACGGAAAAAGTCTGGGCATACAAAAAAAGAATAAAGACACACCGCAAAATCGCTACAGACTAATGTGGAATGATGTCAAATATGCACCTGGAACACTGAAAGTAGTGGCTTATGATAGTACAGGCAATGCAGTGGCAGAAGAAAAAGTGCTAACCGCCGGTAAGCCCCATCAGATTGTGCTGGAAGCAGACAGGAAGGAAATAGATGCTGATGGAAATGACATTTCCTATGTGACAGTATCTGTGGTGGATAAAGATGGGAACCCTTGTCCGACAGCAACTTTACCATTGGAATTCAATGTCAGGGGAGCGGGTGTATTTAAAGCAGTTTGCAACGGCGATGCGACCTCACTGGAAAGTTTCGAGCAGCCCAAAATGAAACTTTTTAGCGGGAAGCTTGTCGTACTGGTTCAGTCGAAGAAAAAATCCGGAGATATCGAACTCCGGGTGAGTGGATCTGCTGTAAAAGCGGCTCAACTTCATTTGGTATCTAAGACGAAACAACACTGAAAATAAACCCTTGGTATGTAAATTTTTGAACACCATAATGTTAAATTTAACAGCTATTGTTAACTTACTCCTGACTATCAGTCACAGATTATACGGAGCGAATATTTTTCATGCCAAAATTTAATTTCAATATCCTCACTGGCGCCAGTTTAAAGAAAGCATTAAATTTACCCCAAATAGCGGGCTGATTCATATTGAAGCTGAAGCTGTGTCCGGAACATGCAGGATTACTGTAAGCGACAGTGGTCAGGGAATTCCTGTAGAACAACAGGAACATATTTTTTCCATTAAAGCAGAGCCTTCCTTTGGTACTAATAATGAAAGAGGGGTGGGGCTTGGGCTTGTGCTTTGTAAAGAATTTACCGAGAGGCAGGGAGGTCATATCGCATTTAACAGTAATCCCGGAGAAGGTTCCCAATTTTCTATATTTTTGCCCTTAGTCGGGATCTACCCGAAAATGCCTTCCGCCGAATCGGGAAATGCTGTAGCTCAAGCTTAAATGAAAGGTCCTGGTCTGTTGCTGACTGCGATTGTCGATGATTGTATTGCCAGTTACGGTACGCGAGATATTGTTGCCTTGTGCCAATAGATCATTGGCCTGGAGGCTCATGCGTAAAGCTTGATTTTTGAAGAAATTTTTTGATAGGATTGCATTGATCAGCAATGGATTGGAATTGGCCAGGCTGTATCCATAATTTGTCGTTTTTGATGCATTAACATTGATGTGGTAGGATTTTCGGAAGGTTAATCTGCCAGATAAGTTCATATTAAGGGTGCTGGTGTTTCGGATCGGCTGTTCTACCTTGGCACTGTTGTGGTTGCTGCTGTAGCTAAGGCCACTACTAAAGTTCATACTCTTTAGCCTCAGCTCGCCGCTTAGTCCGCTGGAAAAATTGTTTGTCCGGAAAAAAGCCGGGGCGCTGATCTGTCCAATGCCTACTGGTAGTAGATTCGCGAAACTGTAGAGTGAACTGACGTCGTTATTATTCGTGACCGAGTAGTTGATATTGCCGTGCAGGAATAGCTTTTTGAATGAGAAGTTACCATTAAATCCCTGGGAAAAATTTGTCCCTTTTCCAAAGGCTTTTTGGTTATTAAAGAGCACCGCCCTGTTGGAGAAGCCAATGGATCCGGAATAGCTTAAGCCAAATTTGTTTTTTTTGAAGGGTAGATAGAGGGTGTAATTTCCATTGATCTGATAGTTGCCATTGACATTCTCGTACCGGGTAATTTGTTTTAGACTGCTCAGCGTGTCGGGTATCAATATCACGTGGCTCATGATTTCCCTTTGCGTTGCAGCCGTGCTGATGCCGGTTTGCAGGGAAATACCTGATTTAGTATGATTGTAGTTGAAGTTGGAACTCAGGTTGTGACTGAACGATGATTTCAGATCAGGGTTACCTACTACAATATTTTGCAGGTTTTGCGTATTTCTGATGGGCTGTAGTTGATTGATGGAGGGGTTATTGTTGGATCCCTGATAGTTGATTGAAATTGTCTTGGTTTTTGTTATCGTCCGGCTAAAGTTGACATTTGGTGAATAATTGAAGCTGTTGTTTACGGTAGTCTGGGCGAGTTTCAGGTCACGGTTGCTGAGCATCACCGGCCTCGCATTGATGCCGAGGTTGAACCTCATTTTATTGGAATTGTAATTGTAATTTCCACCAATAGACTGACTGAAAGAAATGCTGCTGAATGACGTACTTAGGGAATCAACAAATGAGCTTTCATTGCTTTTATTGTCGAGTGCAAAGGTTACGACATCGTTACTTGAGCTAGACAAGGCGGCATGATAACTTAAATTTAAACTCCGTCTGGCCAGCGTATCTTTGGGTTTTTTCAATCCAAGGCTATAGTTGAAACCGAAGTCGGCACTTTGATTTTTTACCATACTGCTAAGGTCCCTGTTCAGCAGGGAATCTTTCAGAAATGCCCCAGTTGTCTTGTCGTAGTAGATCGTATTGGTATTGATGTTTTGCTGGTTATTGTTGCTGGAAAGCCTGAATGAAGACCTGATGGAAAAAGAGTTTGTCTTATTCTTAAGCTTTTTAGATAAGGAGATGCTAGCACCTATATTGGGTGACGAGCCAGCAGATGCGTTACTGTTTTTTAAGTCCTGACGGAGTAGTCCGGACTGATTGCTCAGGGAGGTGTTTTGATTATCTGAGCTAGTGTAGCTGCCGCTGAGTTCAGAGTTGAGGTAGAATTTGTTGTTGGTGTAGTTCAGGCTGCTATTGACCCTGTGGTTCATTCCCCCATTTTTTCCCTGGTTCTGATTTTTACTATTGAAATTGCCTTGCGGATTGAGGGATTCAATCACCTGTTCGTTGGAGAATGCACTGCCATTGTTATTGAATCCGTAGCCAAATCCAGCACTCGCATTTTTACCTATTTTATCATTGTGGTTTAATCCAATGCCCATGCTTCTGCTATTGCCGGCACCGTTATTCTGGGTGTTGGCGTTTGCATTCGCCGAACTTTGCCTGCTTGCATTCCAAAGGTTGACATTTGCCTGGCTGCCGATCATATCATTGGTTCCCGTGTCGGCAGATGCACCGCCAAAGGCCCCTTTGTTCATTCCTGGTTTTGTAACGATATTGAGCATCTTGACCGGTTCACCAACTTTAATGCCTGTGAAGTTGGCTTCGTCTCCAAAATCATCGATGACCTGGATTTTGGATACTATACCTGCGGGGAGTCTACCGATGAAATCCTTGATGTTATTGGTGAAAAAATCCTTGCCATCTACGCGGAGTTTTACCATCTCTTTGCCCATCGTTTTGGTATTGTACTGTGCGTCTACCTCCATGCCTGGGAACTGTTTTATGAGATCGGCCACATTATCACCTTCATTGATGCGGTAGGCAGCAGCATCGTATTCTACGGTGTCCTGCATGAAGCGTACCGGATTGGGTTTAGCTTTGATGACCACCTCTTTCAGCATCTTACTAGAGGTTTTCAGGACAAATGTTTCCAGTTTTTTGTGTTTTTCTTTTTCTGCAAAACTATAGTCTGCATGCAGGCTGAAGTAGCCCATGCTTTCAATCTGTATAGAAAATTTTTCACCGCTGAGCTTGGAAACGCTGAAATTTCCTTCCTGGTCAGTAGTCGTTTTCAGGGTGTCCTTTCCTGAAATGACCATTATATTTACACCGGAGATAGATGAGCTGGTAGAATCAGTTACTGAACCCGAAATTCTTCGGTTTTGCGCAGATGACTGAAAGCAGCAATAGCACAGGAATAAGAGGGTGAAAGCGCAAAATTTTTCCAAAAGACAGGATTGTTTTACAAACTTATATTTTTTCCTGAACAATATATAGAAATTTCAGAAGCAAAATTGGCCATTTGACCACTTGTTTTGTACATCTTATCGTAAGAGATGCTGGTACTTAGGTTTAAGTGATTATTTTCGCGCATGTTTCAGTCATACCAGCTAAAGTCGTGTTTTCTTTTTACGGCATTTGTTGCATTCATTACTCTGGCCTTAAGAATAGGAGATACGGTGCTTCTGGACTTTTTTCAATGCCTGGGGCATTTGCTTTCCGTTATGATTTACGGAATTGTCGCATGGTTGATTCAGGGATACTTCCGATACCATCCCTTTTTGGGACTTGAAGGTAATTCCAGGATTGCTATTGCTCTTTTTTTTGGCATTTTAGCCATACTAATCTTGAATTACCTGTTTTCCTGGCTAGTGCCCCCTACAGTCCTCACCCCTCTGAGACATTTGGAGCCTGAATACCTGAATATGGTTCAAAGGCTGTTTCGAAGCTTTTTCTTGTGCATGGTCTGTAGCATAGCCTACAATACATTAGAAACCAGTGATTTTCTTCAGCGGAGTATGCTTGAGAACGAGCAGTTGAAACAGGAACACCTCCGTGCACAGTTGATTTCCTTACAAGAGCAGATCAGTCCGCATTTTTTATTCAATTCGCTCAGCATTTTGAAGACCATTGCCGCCGACAGGGACACTAAGGATTTTGTCCTTCAACTGTCTCACATCTATAGGTATGTTCTCAATCTGAAAGACAAGCAGGTGACCACTTTATCTGAAGAAATGGCTTTTGTGAATTCCTATCTCTACATCATGAGGCTTCGTTTTGAGGCTGCCCTCTTCGTAGAAATTGACGTGCCGGCGTTTTGTGAATCCATGCTGATTCCTCCTTTGTCAGTTCAGTTGCTGGTAGAAAATGCGATTAAACACAACGCCATCTCTGTTGATACCCCCATCCGGATCAGCATCACAACATTTGGGGATGTAGCCCTTCAGGTCTGCAATACCCGTAATGCGAAAAAGGTGCCAGTAGAAAGTACGAAGCTGGGTCTGCAGAATATAGGTGACAGGTTCCGTCTACTTTTTGGCAAGAGCATCACCATTAACCGTACTCCTGAACACTTTATTGTTATATTACCATTGACGAGTTATGAAAATTATCATCATTGAAGACGAATTGAGGACGGCAAATGAATTGAAGTCCATTATCGAAAGTGTGGATAAAGAGGCGAAGGTGGTCACAGTACTTTATTCTGTTTCGTCGGCAATTCAATGGTTAAAAGAAAATCCTGCACCAGAACTTATTTTTTCGGACATACAGTTGGGAGATGGCCTGAGTTTTGAAATATTTAGGGAAGTATCTATCAATGCTCCAATTATATTTTGTACAGCATATGATCAATATGCAATCCAGGCCTTTGAATCCAATAGTGTGGATTACCTATTGAAGCCTATAGAAGAGGCTATGGTGGAAAAAAGCATTAGGAAATACCGTGCTGTAAAAGGCCACTATGCCGATCCCGCAGTTGTTCAGAAAAATATAGGTAAGGTTTTGAAGCAGATGGATACAGGGTATCGACAGTCGATCCTAGTCTACTACCGGGAAAGTATGATCCCTGTAAAGGTGGTGGACATTTGTTTTGTATATGCAGCAAATGGCGTAGTCATGCTCTACAGTTTGGATAACCGGAGCTATGTAATTCCCCATACGATTGATCAAATGGAGGTTATGCTCAACCCGGAACTATTTTTTAAGACCAATAGACAGTTTATCGTCAACAAAAATGGCATTCGGTCCATTGAGCACTATTTTAACCGCAGACTTGTCCTGAAATTGCAGGTGGAGCCACCAGTAAAGATCATTGTAAGCAGATTGAGGTCTCCTGATTTTTTGTACTGGATCGAACATTAGTTGTCATTTCATTTGCTGAAATGGATGTTTCAACATGTAAATTGAATCATTCACTTAAATATCAGGAGCTAGGGGTGTTTTGAGGGTTAAATTTGTTTCATTACTCCGAATTTCCTTTTATTATAAGATAGTATGAGCGTAAACCAGACATCCCACGTCTCTCAAAGCTGTACGTGTAAGTATTGCAAAAGCCAGGATTTGGCTCGTATCCCGAGGCCGAAAGCCTTGAAAATATGGGCTCCCTGGCTTCGTTTAGGACGGTTTGTTTGCTATAGTTGTTTGCGAAAGCAGTATAGGTTTTTAAACTGAGTCTAACTGCATGCATTTAAATCATGATGGCATTATATTATACACAATAAAGTAAATGTTTGTGTTAGGAGTGGTCATCCCTTGCCGTTTAGCTGGAAGTAGCGTAAATTAGAGGTTTAAAAAAGGAAGATATTATGAATACTGAAAAAGCCATTTTGGCGGGCGGTTGTTTTTGGGGAGTAGAAGAATTGATCAGACACTATCCGGGAGTGATCTCAACAGTTGTGGGCTATACAGGCGGAGACGTACCGAATGCAACTTACCGGAATCATGGTACGCATGCAGAAGGAATTGAAGTCGTTTTCGATCCGGCTGTTTTATCCTATAGAAAATTATTGGAGTATTTTTTCCAGATACACAATCCAAGTACTGTCAACAGACAAGGTAATGATATCGGTACTTCTTACCGTTCGGCGGTATTTTTTCTAAATGAAGAACAAGAGGAAATAGCAAATCAGTTGATTGCCGAAATGGATGCATCCGGTATTTGGCCAGGAAAGATCGTTACAGCAGTAGTTCCCGCAGGAGATTTCTGGAATGCAGAAGAGGAGCACCAGGATTACCTGCAGAAAAACCCTTATGGATATACCTGTCACTTTGAGAGGCCGGAATGGAAATTGAGTTAGCCTGATAGCTTAGCCGAACAATGTCAAAATCTTCTGATACGAAAGCTCATTATAATCGTTGATATACAGATTGCAGGGTGGCAATTCTTCCCGGCTATGGGAGCTGAGCACACCTACGACCCGCATACCGGCATTGAGTGCTGCCGATACACCAGAGAAAGAATCTTCAAAGACCAGGCATTGATCGGGCTGAAGGCCAAGATTGGCCGCCGATTTCAGGTATACCTCCGGATCGGGTTTATGTTTACTTACGTTTTCGCTGGCCAGTATGGAGGCCATCTTTTTCCGGATATTCACTTTCGTCAAAATCAGATCCAGATTTGCACGTGGCGCAGAAGTGGCCACGCCAAGTTTGACATGATTTGCTTCCAGCTCATTGATAAAGGGCATGATTCCTGCAATTGGGTCGATGTGCGGTTCATAAATCTTTCTGAATAGACTTTCTTTTTCCTCTTCCAGTTGTAACAATTCTTCTCCAGTAACAGGACGTTTGAAAAAGTGACTTAAAATATAACTGTTACTTTTTCCAAACATATGGGCTGCAAATTCTTCATCGGTAGGGGCCAGGTTTCTGGCGGAAAAGAATTCACGGAAGGCAAGGGAATGGTAAGGGTTGGTATGGCAGATGACACCGTCCATATCGAAAATGACCGCTATTTCTTTGTTCATGCGGCAAAGTTAATGCTTCTGTGGTTCAGTTCTAAACCTGAAATACTATTGGTCTGTAAAATTATGGTATTTATCGATACATCTCTGGATCTGGACTGCTGCTATGTAGCTTTTTTTACCGGAAGAAATTGCTTATTCAGACAGGGGAAAGCACTTGCCTGGCTAAGAATAGCACTAGAAATGGAGTAAGGTTTTTATGAAATGAAATTTTACTCCTTGAAATTCAGGTTATTTCACATCTATTTGAAGTTAGAGTATGAAAATATCGAAACAAGCCCTATCTTCGCACAACTTAAAAGCGAAAGTAGCTCAGTTGGTAGAGCACGACCTTGCCAAGGTCGGGGTCGCGAGTTCGAATCTCGTCTTTCGCTCTTTTTGTTTTCAGACATTTCCAGTCATCATATATCCTCACTTAATCTTTCATTTTTATCCCGATTTTAATGCTATTTTTGTATGTTAGCAAGATGAGGTATCATTTAAGTTTTTTAATGATCTCCTTGGTTTTTCTTCAAGGTTGTGGGATAAGTGAACGTGAGAAGAATCTGAAGAAAGCACAGCAGGAGATGGTCCGCAAAGAACAGCAACTGCTCAAATGGGAGCAACAATTGAAGATAAGAGAAATGGCACTGGAGGAAGCAAATTCCGATGCGGACACCACGTTATCACATCATCCGGAAATCAGCGGTAGATGGGCCGTAAAGATGACCTGTATAGAAACCAATTGTGAAGGCTCTGCTTTGGGAGATACAAAAACTGAACAATGGGTTGTCAGTTTTAAAGGCAATGCCGTTGTTGTAAAGGCTTATTCTGGTGTGGTGCTCACCAGGGTTTATATCGGTGCTTACGAAAACAAGGTATTGAAAGTGGCAGATGATAATCCAGGTACCGATGCGGTCATTAGTGCCGATCTTAATTTCAGTACCTTAAAGCGTGTAGAGGGAACCCGGGAAGTCAAGCAAAAAGACTGTAAGATCACTTATTCAATCAGTGCTGAGCGGGCCAAATAAAATGCTTATGATCCTACTGAGTTCACTGGACTTTTCTTTACCACTAAGAAACCCCGTTGTCATTTTTTCATTGGTGCTTTTCATTATTTTATTTGCACCGATACTTTTTCATAAAATAAAAGTACCACACATCATCGGACTGATCATTGCTGGGGTAATTGTTGGACCTTATGGTTTGAACTTGTTGAAGCGGGATAGTAGCATTGTATTATTTGGAACTGTGGGATTACTTTATATCATGTTCCTGGCGGGACTGGAAATAGATCTGGCGGAATTTAAACGGAACCGGATGCGGATTTTCGTGTTTGGTATGCTAACCTTTCTGTTTCCGTTGCTGGTTGGCACATTGGCGAGTTATTACCTGCTGGGCTTTGGTTTTTTGTCTTCTTTGCTGCTGGCTAGCATGTTTTCTACACATACTTTAGTTTCTTACCCCCTTCTTAGTAAATATGGCGTGATCCGGAACCGGGCGGTGAGTATGACGGTAGGAGGGACTATGATTACTGATATCCTAGCACTTCTGATCCTGGCGGGAGTAGCCGGCATGACTAAGGAAAATGTGTCCACTGCCTTCTGGTTACAGCTGACCGTATCAACGATGGTATTTGTGATCATTGTGTTCGCTGTTTTTCCATTGGTCATCGAATGGTTTTTTAAACATTTTGAGGATGCTGTTTCACAATATATTTTCGTACTCGCTACGGTGTTTCTAGCCTCATTTATGGCGGAGGCAGCGGGATTGGAAGCGATCATTGGCGCTTTTTTCTCTGGACTGGTGCTCAATAAATTTGTTCCACATGAATCGCCCCTGATGGGCAGAATAGATTTCGTGGGGAATGCCTTATTTATTCCCTTTTTTCTGATCAGTGTAGGTATGCTAGTGGATATCACGGTATTGATTAAGGGCTGGGGGGCTTTGAAGGTTGCTGGTATCATACTTTTTGTGGCGTTGTTGACAAAATATCTGGCTGCCTGGTGCACACAGAAGATATTTAAGCTCAGTCCGGTGGAGGGAAAGATGATCTTTGGGTTGAGTTCTTCACATGCCGCTGCTACCCTGGCAATTATCCTGGTCGGCTATAACATCATAATTGGAGAGACTGCATCAGGTGAACCCATACGCTTGCTGAATGAAGATGTGCTCAATGGAACGATTTTGCTGATCCTGGTGAGTTGTGGTGTAAGTTCGTTTGTTGTGGAATCTGCAGCTAAAACGATGGCAATGAAGGAGGGGAGGGAAACGTAGATTATGCTTTTTTGAATACCCAGTATTTTTGCAGGACGTAATTAAAGCTAAGGGAAACGATGATGTCTACAAAGATTCTGCTAATCTTGTAATCGAGATGCAGGCCTGTAGTCATGAGGTAGGTTCCTCCAGACTTCAGCCCGATGCTTCCTGCGACTACGAAGATAAATTTCAGTAGCTGTTTTCCTACCGGCGACTGACTGGCCCTGTTATCATCAAATGTCCAGTAACGGTTTACCGAAAAATTGACTACCGCACCTATAATTCCGCCAATGGCGATGGAAATGGTATAATGGACGCCCAGCAATTCAGTGCAAAAGATCATGGTCAGATAATCGACAATGCCACCTGTGAAGGCAGACAACTGTGCTTTTGCAAAGATATAGACCGAATTCTTCTTGACCATTAGCTTGCCAGGTGTTCTTTTTCTGCTTTAGCCAAACGCTCAGCTCGTTCTGCATGGTCGCGGACATCTCCCATTTTTAGTAACTTGCGACTGTCGATGATGTTGATGATAAAAAGTACTGTACACAGTATAGCCCCGAAATACTCAATCACATGGCCAAAAGCTGCCTCTAATATGAGCATTATGGCAAGAATGATTCGGATTTCTGTAGGTCCAGCTACGCCCGAGTCAATACTGTAAACATCAGTTATTTTATAGCGAAGCTGTGAGATGATCATTGCCCAGCCATAAAGTACAACGAAAGCAAAGGCGATGAGTTCGTATTCATTTCTGGCATAAACGAGATAACCCATGCCGATTAAAACAGTACTCACCCAATCCATGATGATGTCCAGTGAAAAGCCATACCACTTGCGGGGAATGTTGCGGTAGTAGGCTATCCTGCCGTCAAGAGAATCTCCGAACCAGTTAATGGCCAAGCCCACTATTCCCAATAGAAGAAATGTTCGGTCGTAAAGAGTTGCGAGTAAAAAACCCAGCAGGACAATAAATGAACCGACGGTACCTAAAAAAGTAAGCATATCAGACGTAATGTAGGCGGGTACTCTTTTAACGAGGAAGGAAATCGTAGCCTGTTCAGCGCTCCTTAAAATGTTTGTCCTTTTTCTATCTTGAAATATTCTTTTTAGAGTTTTGCTGTCTTCCATTCAGGTGTGCAGATGCTGCATTTTATTATTGAGGTACAAAAGTAGGTATTTTAACTTATTCCAGAAGTTCTTTTCAATTCAATTACCGTTATTTCCGGCCATATGCCGATTCTTCCTGAGAAGCCAATGAAGCCAAAGCCCCTGTTGATATTCAGATAGACACCCTGGTCGCTGGTGATGCCGCCCCAATGTGCATATCGGTATTTTACAGGGCTCCATTTGATCCCGAAAGCCTCAATACCAAATTGCATCCCGTGTGTATGGCCGGATAAGGTCAGGTGGATTTTTGAAGGAGATTTGATGACCTCTGCAGCCCAATGTGTGGGATCATGAGAAAGCAATACCTTAAAATCGCTGGTGTTGGTATTCGCTATGGCCTTCTTCAAATTTCCACGTTCTCCAAAGCCTATACCCCAGTTTTCTACCCCTGCGAGGATGATCTTTTGACCATCTTTATGAATGGTCGCATGCTCGTCGAGCAAAAGATTATAACCCAGTTCTTTATGATAATCTTTTAGCTGCTGAAGATTCGCTTGTTTCGCTGTTTCAGTTTCCCATTTGATGTAGTCGCCGTAGTCGTGGTTACCAAGTACAGAAAACTGGCCATAAGGAGCTTTTACCTGACTGAATGTATTGATCCAGGGTTTGATTTCTTCAGCCTGATTATTGACAAGGTCGCCAGTAAAGACGAACAGGTCGGATTGCTGTTTTTTAATGAGGTCGACACCTCGTTGCACCGCTTTGGGATTGTTGAAACTTCCGGCATGCACATCGGAGATCTGTGTAATGGTAAAACCATCAAAGTTTTCCGGCAGGTCATCGAAATACAATGTATGCCTGATTACACGATAAGCATATTTTCCCTTCACTATACCGTAAATAAAAACTATAATGGTTAAGAAAAACATCAGCCAGGCAAATTCTAGCCAATACAAGTTACGCGGGACGCCGGCTGCAAGACGGTATAGGTCATTGGGCAACAGGATCAGGCTAAATATCAGTTCAGCTACGAATAGCACCAGGAAGGCATGGGTTGCAATCTTAAAAAAAAGATCCATACCCTTTTTCTGCATACGTCGTATGGCATAGAAAAGGCTGAAAGTAACGCCCAATATAAATAACCAAAAGAGTGGAGTGACGAGGGAGCTAGCGAGTAGGCTATGAATTCCGGAAAGCAGGTAACTGTTGATCAGGAAGAATAGGATAGCCATGATTGCGAAAGGCAACAAGTTTATTTTTCTTTTCATGTATATAAGTGAGCAAAATTACAGCTTGGAAAACAAAGTATAATCGCTGTTACATTATATGACATTCAGGCTATAATTTACTTGTTGCGCTTGTGAAAAGTCGATGACTAAATAATTACGTGATTATCGAGTATTCAAGTAGATGCTTAATTAGTTCTTATAGTGGTTTAATTTAGTGTTTTTAAATAGATTACATATTATTTACAAATAAATGTACTACTAGTCCTCTATACTTTATATATTTGCTTTATGAACAAAACGATCAATACTTGTAATTCCCTGAACATGCACTGCATGTACTGTTGATATTACGGCTGTTGAGATTAGATACACAGAACTTCTCCAGTCTCCCAGACAGAGGAGTTTTTTTTTAAACAAACAATTTGACATGCAAAGTTTTAGGACAGAGTTAGAGAATCCTGTTGTCGAAAAAGACATCATTGATCTGGAAAAGAAGATCAGGGAGTTCCGTGAAGGTAAAATCCACGACGAAAAATTCAGGAGCCTGCGTTTGGCGCGTGGTATTTATGGACAGCGACAGCCGGGTGTACAGATGATCCGCATTAAATTGCCTTTCGGGAAGGTAACCTTTAAGCAGATTCTTCGCATCTCTGATGTTTCCGACAAATATGCAAGCAGCAACCTGCACCTTACGACCCGCCAGGATATTCAGATTCATTATGTAAGCCTGGATAGGACGCCCGAACTTTGGGATGAGCTGGAGCAGGATGATGTGACCATTCGGGAGGCCTGTGGGAATACGGTGAGGAACGTCACCTCTTCTCCGGATGCTGGAATTAATCCGAATGAACTGTTTGATGTTTCTCCTTATGCACATGCATTTTTTCTTTATTTTCTGCGCAATCCGATTTGCCAGGAGATGGGAAGAAAGATCAAGTTTTCTTTTTCCGCCGATGACCGGGATACCGCATTCAGCTATATTCATGATTTGGGATTTATTCCCAAGATCAATGAGCAGGGGGAACGTGGATTTAAAGTGATGCTGGGAGGCGGACTTGGTGCGCAACCTTTTCTGGCTAATATCGTACATGAATTTCTGCATGAAGATCAAATCATTCCTTACGCGGAAGCGATGTTGCGTATATTTGACCGTTATGGTGAACGCAGTAACCGCAATAAGGCCCGCCTGAAATACCTGGTACAGAAACTGGGACTAGAGGAAGTATTAAGCCTGATCGAACAAGAACGTATGGCGAATAAGGTGAAATCTTTCAAGATTGACCGCGATGCTGTGCCCCAGCCGGAGCCACCAGCTTTGATTGATTACCCGGTACTTGATGTAATAGAGAGTTTAGATTATAGGCATTGGAGAGCGACTAACGTGGCTCCACAGAAGCAAGAGGGCTTCTTTTCCGTATATATTAAAGTGACCAAAGGTGATATTCCTACAGATCAGGCGCGTAAATTAGTAGCAGCAATCAGACCATACGTTGCAGATGAAATCCGTGTGACTCAGAATCAAGGCTTGATGCTCAAATTTGCCAGGGCGGAGGCTTTGCCAGGTTTATACGTAGCGCTTAAGGAATTGGGTTTTGCAAAACCAGGTTTTGACAGTGTGGCGGATGTAACCACTTGCCCGGGAACGGATACTTGTAACCTCGGGATTTCCAACTCCATGTCGCTTTCCGTAGCACTTGAGGAACTGATTTATGAAGAATATCCTGAGCTAGTTTATGAAAAAGACATTAAAATCAAGATCAGCGGTTGTATGAATTCATGCGGACAGCATGGACTCGCACATATTGGGTTTCATGGAAGTTCTGTCAAAGCCAATGGTAAAGTGGTGCCAGCAGTACAGGTTATGCTGGGCGGCGGTACGGTAGGCGATGGAGAAGGGAGAGTTGCAGAGCGTGTTATTAAGGCGCCGTCTAAACGTGCAACCGATGTATTGAGATCTTTATTAAATGATTATGCAGCAAACAGCTTGGAAAATGAAAGTTTTCATGCATACTACGACCGGCAGACTAAAGATTATTTCTATCAGTTGCTGAAGCCTCTGGCTGATCTGACTAATTTAAAAGATGAGGAATTTGTCGACTGGGGTCATGAGGAAACTTTTGTGACTGCAATTGGAGTGGGAGAATGTGCAGGTGTAGTGATCGATCTGGTAGCGACCTTGCTGCTGGAATCTGAAGAGAAGCTGGAATGGGCGAGGGCATCCTACGCAGCAGGGGCTTGGTCGGATGCGATCTATCACAGTTATGCAGTGTATGTGAGTGCCGCTAAAGCCTTGTTGCTGGATAAGGGAGTAAACAGTAGTACACAGATTGGTGTGATCCGGGAGTTTGACAATCATTATATACAAACCGGAGAACTGCAACTGGAAGGAAGTTTCAATGACCTTGTATTACAGATTAATAAGCATGAACCTACTGAGGAATTTGCAACTACGTATCTGAACTCAGTAGAGGTGTTTTATAATGGAATTAAATTGCAGAGAGAGGAGAGAATATCATGATCATAGATAAGAACAGGGTGGTAAGGGAACCTAGAATAACCTTAGTAGGTGCAGGGCCAGGAGATCCGGAATTACTGACGATTAAGGGAGCCAATGCCCTGAAAACAGCTGATGTAATTTTATATGATGCACTTGTCAATGAAGGGGTCTTGGATTATGCAGCTTCAGGTGCGATTAAGGTATATGTTGGCAAAAGGTCAGGAGAACACTCGTATGGTCAGGATGCGATTAATCAGCTGATGGTTGATTACGCGCTGAACTATGGACATGTGGTGAGGTTGAAAGGCGGTGACCCATTTGTGTTTGGCAGAGGATACGAAGAATTGGATTTCGCAGCTGGTTATAGCATTCCGGTAACTGTGATACCGGGCTTGTCCAGTTCGATATCTGTTCCAGGACTGCAACAAATCCCTGTAACCCACAGGGGCTTGAGTGAAAGTTTCTGGGTGGTAACTGGCACAACTTCGTCAGGTATGATTTCCAATGATCTTTATGAGGCAGCAAGGTCCAAAGCCACAGTTGTAGTGCTTATGGGGCTTGGGAAACTGAGGGAAATTGTACAGCTTTATCAGAATGAAGGAAAGCATCAGCTTCCAGTAGCGGCGATACAAAGCGGTTCCACGGAAAACGAAAAGCTTGCGATCGGCATCGTCGATACGATCGTCGAATTGGTAGAAGAGAAAGATATTAAGGCACCTGCATTGCTGGTGTTTGGAGAAGTGGTTTCTCTGCACCCTTCATTCCAGCCGATCCGGGAATTTTATGAGGCCCTGAAAGAAGAACTGTAGGTATATTCTGTATATTCAGACAAAAAAGTAGTATGGAAGGTAATCAACTGTTTCCGGTATTTATCAAACTCAATGACCTGAACACGGTGGTAATTGGGGGAGGGCCTGTGGGTCTGGAAAAATTGACAGCCATTTTGGCTAACAGTCATGCCGCCAGGATTACCTTGGTTGCGGAGCAGATTATTGATGCATTGAGGGATCTTGCAAAGGACTATCCGCAAGTTGAATTAAAAGAAAAGAGTTTTGAACCTTGTGATCTGAATGAGGCCAACTTAGTGGTAGCCGCTACCAATAACCATGAATTAAACCTGAAGATCAAAGCAGCTGCGAAACTGCGGGGTCTGTTGGTCAACGTAGCGGATAAGCCAGAACTCTGCGATTTTTATCTGGGTTCTATCGTGCAAAAGGGGGATTTGAAAATTGCGATCTCTACCAATGGTAAATCACCAACGGTGGCCAAAAGACTGAAAGAAGTGCTTAACGAAAGCATTCCAGCGGAACTGGACATTACCCTACAGCAAATGAGTGCCCTGAGAGAAACCCTTAGTGGAGATTTCAGCTCGAAAGTGAAGCAATTAAATGAAGTAACAGAAATCCTGACCAGGGATTTAAAAAAATAAGATGAAAGCGCAGTTGACATCAATAGCAGAAGACATTCAAGCACTGGAACCGGTGGCAGCATTAAGGTATTTTGCCAATGCGTATCCTGGGAAGGTTGTTTTTTCTACCAGTTTTGGTTGGGAGGATCAAGTGATTACACACATGATCTTTGCCAATGATATTCCTATAGACGTGTTTACACTGGAGACCGGAAGGTTGTTCCCAGAAACCTATTATGTATGGAACAGGACACTGGAAATCTACAAAAAACCTATTAAAGCCTATTTTCCCAATGCTAATGATTTACAGCAAATGGTAGATAGAAAAGGACCAAGCAGTTTCTATGAATCTGTGGAAAACCGTAAGGAATGTTGTGGAATCCGCAAGCTGGAACCGTTAAGACGTGCACTGTCCGGAAACGAGTTATGGGTTACCGGTATCAGATCAGAGCAGTCTATCAACAGGCATGACATGACTAATCTGGAGTGGGACGAGCAAAATCAAATGATCAAATTCCATCCGATCTTTTCCTGGTCGTTGGAAGAAGTGAAAGATTATATCAAAGCAAATAATATTGTATACAATACATTACATGACAAAGGATTCCCTAGTATCGGATGTGCGCCGTGCACCAGGGCTGTAAGGCCGGGAGAAGATTTCAGGGCCGGGAGATGGTGGTGGGAAGACCAGTCGAAAAAGGAATGTGGACTGCATGCCACAACGTAATTGCAACAAAACATGAGTAAGTACCAATTAGATTATTTAGACGAATTAGAAGCTGAAGCCATTCATATTTTACGTGAAGTAGCAGGACAGTTTGAGAAGCCAGCTTTGCTGTTTTCAGGAGGAAAGGATTCCATTACGCTTGTGAGGCTTGCTGAAAAAGCATTTAGGCCGGGTAAGTTCCCGTTTCCCCTGGTGCACATTGATACCGGACACAACTTTGAGGAAACCATCAGCTATCGCGACCGTATGGTGGAGCGAATCGGGGAGAAACTCATTATAGGCCGTGTACAGGATTCTATAGATCAAGGTAAAGTTGTAGAGCAGACTGGGAAAAATGCAAGTCGAAATGCTCTGCAGACCGTTACCTTGCTGGACACCATCGCCCTGCATGGCTTTGACGCCTGCATAGGCGGTGCACGGCGCGATGAGGAGAAGGCACGTGCCAAGGAACGTATCTTTTCCGTGCGTGATGAATTCGGACAATGGGATCCTAAACGCCAGCGTCCTGAACTATGGAACATTTACAATGGAAAAATCCATAAGGGAGAAAACGTTAGGGTATTCCCGATCAGTAACTGGACAGAGTTGGACGTTTGGAATTATATCAAACGTGAACAGATAGAACTTCCCTCTATCTATTTTGCGCACGATAGAGATGTAATTACACGCAATGGTCAGTTGATGGCTGCTTCGCCATTCCTCAATATGGATGAGGACGATATCGTCGAACATAAGAAAGTCCGGTTCCGCACTGTGGGTGACATGAGTTGCACCGCTGCGGTAGAATCTAATGCCGATCAGCTGGATGATATCATTGCAGAGATCAGTGATTCAAAAATTAGTGAACGTGGTGCCCGCATGGACGACAAAGTGTCTGAAGCTGCTATGGAAGACCGAAAAAAAGGAGGATACTTTTAATGAATATACTAAAGTTTTTTACAGCCGGGAGTGTTGATGATGGCAAAAGTACGCTGATTGGTAGGTTGTTATACGATACAGATTCCATTTTGGCTGATCAGCTGGAAGCTCTGCAACAGAGCAACCGTAAAAATGATGATGGTACGATTGATCTGGCTATCCTAACAGATGGACTTCGCGCAGAGCGTGAGCAGGGTATCACCATCGATGTGGCCTACAAATATTTTCAGACTGCTAATCGCAAATTCATCATAGCAGACACACCTGGACATATTCAGTATACCAGGAACATGGTGACCGGAGCCTCTACCGCAAAGCTGGCTATTATCCTAATCGATGCACGTAACGGTGTGGTAGAGCAAACCGTCAGGCATTCCTATCTGGTTTCCTTATTGGGTATAGAGCACGTGGTGGTCTGTTTGAATAAGATGGATATGGTAGACTATAGTGAAACCGTATTCGATGCAATCACAGATAAATATAAAGCCCTTGCTGCAGAACTGAAATTGAAGGATGTGACCTTCATTCCGGTGAGCGCACTTAAGGGAGATAATGTGGTCAATGAATCTGAACACATGACATGGTACCAGGGGCGTAGCCTGTTGCATTTTCTGGAGAGTGTAGATGTTGAATCCGGACCAGAATATAACCTGGCCAGGATGCCGATACAGTGGGTAGTACGTCCGCAAACAGATGAGCTGCACGACTACAGGGGGTATGCCGGAAGAGTACTAAGCGGTTCCTTTCAGTTGAATGACCGTGTGACAGTCTTACCTTCAGGAACCAGTTCCGTTATAGAGCGGATTGAGATTTTCGATCAGCGGCCCGAAGAAGTACATGCCGGACAATCTGTAACCCTCCATTTGAGGGACAATATAGACATTAGCAGAGGCGATGTACTGGTTAATTCCGATCATTTGCCACAAAGTTCACAGCTCATAGAGGCGGATTTATGCTGGATGGATTCGCGTCCTTTGGACGAGAATATTACCTATTTGCTGCAGCACAATAGCAAGGTGACTAAATGCAAAATCAGAGAGATTCTATATAAAGTAGACATTAATACGCTGGAAAAGCAGGACGCTTATGATTTCAGATTGAATGATATTGGCCGTGTGGTACTGAAAACCGCAGATGCTCTTGCTTTCGATTTTTATACCGAAAATAAGGCTAACGGCGCTGCGATTTTGATTGATAGCAGAACAAATCTGACTGCTGCTGCCCTGATGTTCAGGGCGGTTGCAGATTAGTCAAAATAGAGCTAACTACGGAAGCCCAATTGTCGCATAGTACTGCGATAATTGGGTTTCTTTTTTTTAAATTTTCTTTTCTAAAACATTTGCTTTACGTATTGTATTGCCTATTTTAAGACAATTTTTAAAAGCTTAACATATGGAGATTATACACCTTAGTGCAGAATGTTACCCCGTTGCTAAAGTCGGGGGCTTGGGCGATGTAGTTGGTGCTTTACCCAAGTATCAAAATAAGTTGGGACATTTCGCTAAGGTCGTGATGCCAGCCTACCAAAGTAAATTCTTAAGAGAAAATGAATTTGAAGCTGTATACGATGGTTGGAGCAAACTGGGTTTTCATAGTTTTCCAGTAAGGATCTTGCGTGAGAAAAACAACAAATTAGGTTTTGATCTTTTCCTGGTACACATACCTGGATTGATGGACCGGGACATGGTGTATGGTTATACTGATGATACTGAACGCTTTCTCGCTTATCAGATTGCTGTGCTGGATTGGATGGCCCAATGGGAACATCGTCCGGACGTAGTACACTGTCATGACCACCATACAGGTTTGGTACCTTTTATGATGGCCAATTGTCAGCAATTCCGGGTACTTAGCCAAATCCCCAGTGTACTCACTATACATAATGCCCAGTACCAGGGACAATTTGGCTGGGATAAATTACATTATATACCAGCTTTTGATTTGTGGCATGCGGGTCAGTTGGGCTGGACGGGTGCAATCAATCCATTGGCTGCCGCAATTAAAGCTTCATGGCGGGTAACTACCGTATCACCCAGTTACTTGGATGAAATCAGTTACCATGCAAATGGACTGGAAAGCTTGCTGGCACAAGAGCGCAGCAAATCAGTGGGAATCCTTAACGGGATAGACAATGAAGTCTGGAATCCGCATTCCGATCCGATGCTGGAGAAAAAATATGCGATTAGAACAGCAGATAGTGGAAAAAAGGCAAACAAAGAAGCCCTTTGTCGTGTTTTCAACCTGAATCCTGACAGACCACTCTTTACTTTTATAGGAAGGCTTGTTGGAGAGAAAGGAGCAGACCTGTTACCTGATATATTTTATAATGCACTGATGCAAGCAAATGGAGAAATGAATGTTTTGGTATTGGGATCTGGTGATCCACAGGTGGAAGGTAGGCTGAACCATTTGAAAGGACAGTTTCCGGGAAGTTACAATGTATTTATTGGTTACAATGAGCAACTTTCCCACCAAATCTATGCCGGAGCAGATTTCTTACTGATGCCAAGTCGGGTAGAGCCTTGTGGGCTGAACCAGATGTATGCCCTGAGGTATGGGACTATTCCGATTGTAAGAAGAATCGGTGGCTTAAAGGATACCGTAGTTGATATAGGTGATGGAGGATTTGGTATTTGTCATGACCAAACCAGTGTATGGGATGTAAACCATGCGATGGGGCGTGCTTTAGACCTTTACAGAGACAATAAAAGAATAAAAGAAATACGGAAGCTAATGATGCAACTGGACCATTCCTGGGATCAGGCAGCGCAACAATATATCGATCTGTACCAAATATAAAATTCAATAGACATGACTGACAAAGTATTAGGTGTAATTCTTGGCGGTGGCCAGGGCTCTAGATTAGCCCCTCTTACACAAACTCGCTCCAAACCTGCGGTTCCGATTGCAGGAAAGTACAGATTGGTAGATATACCAATTTCGAACTGTTTAAATTCAGGTATCCATCGGATGTTTGTCCTGACCCAATTCAATTCGGCTTCACTAAATAAGCACATTAAGAATACCTATCACTTTAGTCATTTCAGTTCGGCCTTCGTGGATATTCTTGCTGCAGAGCAGACACCAGAAAATCCAACCTGGTTTCAGGGGACAGCAGATGCGGTTAGGCAGACTATGCACCATTTGCTAAACCATGAATTTGAATATGTATTGATCCTTTCCGGAGATCAGTTATATCAAATGGATTTCAACGAAATGGTTAATGCACATATCGAAAGTGGTGTACAAATTACGCTGGCCACCATTCCGGTAAACGGAAAAGATGCGCCGAGTTTTGGAATCTTGAAATCTAATGAACACAATATTATTACCTCATTTATTGAGAAACCTAAATCGGAACTGCTGGCAGACTGGACCTCTGATACCGGACCCGATATGCAGGCAGAGGGTAGGGATTACCTTGCCTCCATGGGGATTTACATTTTTAACAAAGATTTGCTGATTAAGATCTTCTCGGAAAATGCAGATGAAAAGGATTTTGGTAAGGAGATTATTCCAAGAATGCTTCAAGAATACGATGTATTGAGTTTTCAATATGAGGGTTACTGGACAGACATAGGAAATATTTCGTCCTTCTTTGAAGCTAATCTCGGCCTTACCGACGATATTCCAAAGTTCAACCTTTTTGATCATAATCATAGTATTTTTACCCGTGCAAGAATGTTGCCGCCTTCGAAAATACTTGGAACTACTTTGGATAAAACCATTATAGCAGAAGGATGTATCCTGCAGGCAGAATCGATTAAACATGCGGTGATCGGTATCCGTTCCAGAATAGGTGTGGGTACTCATATAGAGAGCTGCTATATTATGGGCAGTGATAAATACCAGACCCTGGAAGAGATTGCAGAAGACAAGGAACATGGCAAGCCAATGATTGGTATTGGCGACAGGTGTAAGATTGTAAACGCTATTGTAGATAAGAACAGCCGTATCGGTGATGATGTACAAATCATCGGTGGATCACATCTGGAAGATGGAGATCATAGTTTGTATACCGTTAAAGATGGCATTGTAGTTGTCAAAAAAGGAGCGGTCATTCCAGATGGTACCGTGATCAATTAGTCATATTAAACACCAGGGAAAAAGTAGTTTTTTCAAAAGGAATTGAAACTACTTTTTCCCTGGTGCATTTTCATAATATTTCGGGTAATGGTCAATCCGATTCCTGAACCTTCTTTTTTTGTGCTGAAAAAAGGTACGGAAATCTTTTCCTTCGTTTCTGTACTTATGCCTTTTCCATTGTTGGAAACTTCCAGATATAATTTATGCTTGTCAAGCCCATAGTCAATCGCTATCATAGGTTGATTTATGTTTTCCAGGTCAGACATGCTATTGCTTATTAAATTAATAAATGCCTGTTCTATGAGTTTCAGGTCTATGCTGAGCATCAATTTGGTTGGAGTCTGTACTACCTTGAAGATGATTACAGAAATTTATTTGTAGCGCATGGGCGATTTGGAAAAATGGTATCAGTATTTTCGGTGCTCTCCATCTTCCTTTCATTGATTGGATTGTTTGCATTAAAGGCATATCACGTTTTTCATCTCCATGTTAGCGACGGCAATTACCGTAACTCTCCGGGTGCGCAATGCTGTAAAAGCAAGTGCTGTGGATGCCCTGAAGTACGAGTAGTCAGATTTCTTTTCAGAAGTCTATCTTTGTCTTATGCAGCACAGTTTCACAGACCAACTCGGCAGGGAAATCAGAATCAACTTCCCGCCTAAAAGGATTGTTTCCCTGGTTCCCTCACAAACGGAATTGTTATTCGAGCTCGGATTGGACGAGGAGGTTGTGGGCATCACGAAATTCTGTGTACATCCAATCGCTAAGTTTGCCTCGACAGCAAAAGTAGGGGGCACAAAGAAGTTAAACATAGATATGATCAGGGCGCTTCAGCCGGATCTGATCATCGGCAATAAGGAAGAAAATCAGCAGGATCAGATCGAGGAACTCATGGTGGAGTTTCCTGTATGGATGAGTGATATCTATACTCTGGAAGAGGCAAAAAAAATGATTCTCCAGGTGGGTGAACTGGTCGACCGTCAGCCGGAAGCAGCTTACCTCGTTCACCTCATTCATGGGGGGTTCACGGATCTTCAAAGTTTGTCTTTAAGGAATGGCATCGACAAGAAAGTGGCTTACATGATCTGGAGGAAACCCTTTATGCTTGCCGGAAAATCGACTTTTATAGATGATTTGTTAGCTATGAATGGTCTACGTAATGTAATTGAACAGGAGCGATACCCAGAGATTGGCCTGGAAACCCTTGTTGCTTTAAAACCGGATTTAGTTTTTTTGTCGTCAGAGCCTTATCCTTTTAAAACAAGGCATCTGCAACAGATTCAATCTGCACTACCCCAATCACATGTCATGTTGGTCGATGGGGAAATGTTCTCCTGGTATGGCAGTCGGCTGGTGAAAGCAGTTCAATATCTTTTTCAGCTCCAGAATGAAATTAGATCTTGATTGTATTTTTTTAGTACAATTTCAATACTGCTATTTATCCTGTCATGTAATGCAGTTGTTTTTGTTATAAGTAATTGTCTATTAGTTGATTAATGTATTGTTTTTCCGTGGGTGTTACTCCAGTTTCACAATGACGGATTGGTTTTTGCAGTAAACTCTCCACCTGGATTGGGATATCCGGATCTATCTTAAACCTATAAAAAACAGTAAAATGAAAACAAAATCTCTATTTAAAAGCCTGTTCGCAGGTGCATTTGTCGTGGCAATCGCTACGGGAATGACTTCATGTAAGAAGGACGACATCGATGAAACTGGATCTGCCAATGTGAAGGTTGTTAATGCTTCGACAACTTCTTCTCCACAAGGATTCTATCTAGCTAATAAAACAGTTGTTCAGGGAGGACTGGCATTTGGTAACGCTTCCGATGGATACGTTGTGGCTAATTCTGGTAATAATCTAACGCTTCAGTTTAGGAATGACGGCTCTAGTGCTGCTTACGCAAGCACCAATGCAAATTTCGACAAGGGTAAATACTATACCGTATTTCTGGCTGGTGACGGGCAATCAGCTAGGGTAAAAGTTTTTACTGATGACATGGCCGCACCATCTAGTGGTAAAGCAAAAGTAAGGTTTGTGCATCTAAGTGATGCGGCGCCTGCCAACGTAGATATCCGGACTGATGCCACTACGAACATCGCAGCAAATCTGGCACGTGATAATGCGAGCGGATATGTTGAGGTAAACCCTGGGTTTTCCTCACTGCAAGTATACCCTGCAGGAGGGACTACCAGTGCAGGATCTTTTAATCTATCTGCATTTGCCTCTGGGAAAATTTACACTGTCTATGTGACAGGTTCAACAACAAATAGCATCTCAGTAAGGCAAATTAGCCATAATTAGCAACAAGATAACTGAGCAAAAAAGCGGCCTGTGAAGACCGCTTTTTTTGTGTTCTGTTCGTGCGTAAATGGCATTCTGTTTGTATAATAGTATTAAAATAACTTTTAATATGGCTACTTTTTCAGAACTCTTTAAAGGAACTAAGCCCGTTTTGGTGGACTTTTATGCCACTTGGTGTGGACCCTGTCAAACCATGGCGCCGATGCTGGACCAATTAAAACATCAGGTTGGGGAAGCCGCCACAGTACTTAAAATTGATGTAGATAAAAATCAGTCTGCTGCTACCGCTTACAGCGTGCAAGGCGTACCGACTTTGATATTATTTAAACAAGGAAGGATTGTATGGCGACAATCTGGAGTTGTGCCAGTGTCTCAACTTAAGCAGTTGATTATGGAGCATACTTAAGCAGCTCCAAGTCTATCTGGGGTCAGACTATTGTCGAGGATTACGGTTTGGTAACCCTGTCCTCCAATTCTTTTTGTAAGTAGTTGTCTGCGATTGCTTTCATGGGCTATTTGTTTATTAACGAAATGCTTAGATGCCTGGATGTATTTGGGTTATTCTAAATTTACAGCGTTGACATCTAAAACCGAAGATTTACCTTTACTTTGGAGGTTGAGATTAACCGGAAAAATCATGACAGAAAAAGAATATTTGGCCTATTGTCAGTCACAGATTGCAGGGCCATTGAAGGAAGAGGATTTGATCACTATGTTGACGGCCTGGGGCACGCTCAATTACTCTCTGGGATATAAAACCGCTTTGGCCGATCACAAGATTAAAATAAGTGCGGAATCTCAATCGGAGACTAAAGGTTCGGCATAAATTAGTATTTGTACTATAGACTACCTTTTTTAGCATAAATATATATTAGTAATGATTTAACTGAATATTCGTTGGGAAAAAAGGGTGTCTTTCCTCCAGCAAATATGCAAGAATGCTGCTGTAATAGCACAAGTATGGCTCGCGTAGTTGGTCCGAATTAATAGATCCTGACTGATTGCGCCGAAAAACATTTCTCCTGTAAGCCAATTGTTTAAGCTGTTTTTGCCAAAATATTTTTAAAACAGTTTTGAGTTTTAGAAACAATGTCTATCTTTGCAATCCGAAACAAATACATCCTAACTGCGGAAGTGGCGTAATTGGTAGCCGCACCAGACTTAGGATCTGGCGCTTCACGGCGTGGGGGTTCGAGTCCCTTCTTCCGCACAATGACACGACAGCCTCTTATGAGGCTGTTTCTGTTTCTGGTCAGGCCAACCATATTTTTGATATAATATATAAAAAATACAATAAAAAAAACTAGTTTTGCGCCCTCTAAAGGAAATGGTAAAGAGTGATATACTCTTGCATCTTCCTAAAATGACGGTTATTAAAATTGATTCAGAAAAATGAACATTACACAGGAAAAAATTAACGACCTAAACGCAATTGTAAAAATCAAAATTGCACCTGAAGATTATACTGAAAAGGTTGATAAATCTATAAAAGAACAAGCGAAGAAAGCTAGCCTTCCGGGGTTCCGCAAAGGGATGGTTCCTGCAGCACACATCAAGAAGATGTATGGTCGCAGTATCCTGGTAGAAGAAATCAATAACCTCTTGAGTGAAACTTTAAATAAATATTTAACTGATAATAAAGTTGAAATCCTCGGTCAGCCTTTGCCTGTGATGGATGATACGAAAGAATTCAAATGGGATAATACAGACGAATTCGAATTCGATTACGAATTGGGATTAGCACCTGCTATTGACGTTGATATCACTTCAAAAGATAAATTTACACAATATGTAGTAAAAGCAGACGCTGAAACTTTGGCTGCAAGGATCAAAAACATCCGCAAAAGCTATGGCAAAATGACAAATCCTGAAGTTTCGGCAGAAGAAGATGTCCTTTATGCCGATTTAGCACAACTTTCTGCTGATGGTTCAGTTTTTGAAGGTGGCATTGCTGCAACAGGGTCTATTCGTTTGGATCAGGTAGCAGATAAAAAGGTTTTGAAAACCTTAATTGGTTTGAAAAAAGATGACGTAGTTGAATTGGATGTCCAGAAAGCTTTTGATAAAAATGAGGTGATCATCGCTAAATTATTAAACATCAGTGAAGAAGACGCTAAGGATCTAAAGTCAAAATTCCAGGTAACGGTTAAAAATGTAAACCGTTTAGAGGAAGCTGATTTAAACCAGGAGTTCTTTGATAAATTATTTGGTGCAGGTACAGTTACAGACGAGCCCGGTTTTACTGAAAAGATCACGGAAGAGATCGAAGGAATGTTCAATCAGGATGCTGACCGTAAGTTGCAGAACGACATATACACGCAATTGCTAGAGAGTGTAAAAATGGATTTGCCAGATGAATTTTTGCGCAAATGGTTAAAAGCAACGAATGAAAAGTTGACTGATGCAGAATTGGCTGAAGGTTACGATGACTTCGCTAAGAACCTGAAATGGACTTTGATTGAGAACAAACTGATCAAAGACAATAGCATCGAAATTAAGTATGAAGATGTTTTCCAGACTGCTAAGCAACGCCTAGATGCTCAGTTCAGAATGTATAGTCCAGCTCCAATGCCGGAAGATCAATTGGCTCAGTACACTGCAACTTTCCTCAAGGAGAAAGACAACGCCAACCGTATTTTTGACGAAGTAAAAGCGATCAAAGTTTTTGAACACATCAAGTCGGTTGCTACAATTGACCAAAAAGAGATCGAATACAATAAGTTTGTAGATCTTTTAAAGTAAACGCTAAGTAATATTTGGCATTACTTTAAGTATTCATATTGTTTAAGGCGGCTTTTGGGCCGCCTTACTTATATAAAAAGATCTATAGATTTTACAATACAATAATAAATTGCCAACTTAGTTTTATACATAAAAATAAAAAGCTCATGAAAATAGATAAAGACGAATTCAGAAAATACGCAGTTAAACATCACCGCATAAACGGATTGAATGTAGATCGTTATATAGGAGCTACGAATGTTTCTCCAAAAAGCATGACGCCCTACATTATTGAAGAACGTCAGCTGAACGTTGCTCAGATGGACGTGTTCTCCCGTTTGATGATGGATCGCATCATCTTTTTAGGGGATGCCATCTATGACGGAAATGCAAACATCATACAAGCACAGTTGTTGTTCCTGCAATCGGTAGATAACAACAGAGATATTCAAATTTACATCAACTCACCAGGTGGCTCAGTTTATGCGGGTCTGGGTATTTATGATACAATGCAGTACATCACTCCAGATGTAGCCACAATTTGTACAGGTATGGCAGCTTCTATGGGTGCTGTATTGTTAGTCGCCGGTGCTAAAGGCAAGCGTGCTGCGTTGCAGCATTCACGTGTGATGATTCACCAACCTTCAGGAGGTGCTCAAGGGGTAGCTTCTGATATGGAGATCAATCTGAGAGAAATGCTGAAATTGAAAAAAGAATTATATGACATCATCTCTAATCACTCAGGGCAGAGCTATGAATGGGTAGAGAAGGCGTCCGATCGTGACTACTGGATGAAAGCTGACGAAGCGAAAGAGTTTGGAATGATTGACGAGGTACTCGGTAGTACAAAGAAAGACTAAAAAATGGCTAAACAAAATAAAGATTCCCGTTGCTCCTTTTGTGGTTCTGGTAAACAGGATACATTGATGCTTATTGAAGGGCTTGATGCATACATTTGCGATAAGTGTGTGACCCAGGCCAACCAGCTCCTGGCGCAGGAACTGGGCAGTAAGAAATCAAAGCCCCTGGATACGTCAATCACTTTATTGAAGCCACAGGAAATTAAAGCGCATATTGATCAATATGTTATTGGTCAGGATGATGCGAAAAAAGTACTTTCTGTAGCGGTTTATAACCACTATAAGAGATTGGGACAAAAGGTCGACGTAGCGGATGAAGTGGAGATCGAGAAATCCAATATCATGCTTGTGGGGGAAACTGGTACGGGCAAAACACTCCTCGCTAAGACTATTGCCAAGATTCTGCATGTCCCGTTCTGTATTTGTGATGCTACAGTATTAACTGAAGCAGGATATGTTGGGGAAGATGTAGAAAGTATCCTGACACGTCTCTTGCAGGCTGCGGATTATGATGTCGCTTCTGCGGAAAGAGGTATTGTATATATAGATGAGGTAGACAAGGTAGCCCGTAAAAGCGACAATCCTTCAATCACCAGAGATGTTTCCGGAGAAGGTGTACAGCAAGCATTGCTAAAGATACTTGAAGGAACTGTAGTCAACGTACCCCCGCAGGGTGGGCGTAAGCATCCGGACCAGAAAATGATCCCAGTGAATACGAACAACATTCTTTTCATCTGTGGCGGTGCTTTTGATGGTATCGAAAGAAAGATTGCCAACCGGTTACGTACGCAGGCAGTGGGTTACAAGGTGAAAAAAGATGACGTGGATCTGGACCTGAAAAATCTTTACAAGTACATCACTCCTCAGGATTTGAAATCTTTTGGATTGATCCCTGAGTTGATCGGACGTGTTCCGGTACTGACCCACTTAAATCCTTTGGATAAAGCTGCTTTGCGCAACATACTCACGGAGCCTAAAAACTCATTGTTCCGTCAGTATGTGAAATTATTCGAATTGGAAAACGTTAAACTCGTTTTTGAAGATGAAGTGCTTGATTTTATTGTAGATAAAGCGATGGAATATAAGTTGGGGGCGAGGGGCTTGCGGTCGATTTGCGAAGCGATTATGTTGGATGCGATGTTCGACATTCCTTCCGATCCAACGGTCAAGGAGCTCGTGATCAACTTGGATTATGCCGTAGAGAAATTCGAAAAGGCTGACTTTAAGAAGTTGAAAGCTGCATAAAAATCTTATCCCCGGTAAATTACCGGGGATTTTTTTTAACTTAAAAAAAAGGAATACAATATGAATGAAGAAAAAGATGTAAAAAAAGATGTAGAAATCGTTGCAAAGGCAAAGAAGATCAAAGAGGTAAATTCCCCCATCAAAAAAGGACTGAAGACCAAGGAAGACATCGTTAAGAACTGGTTGCCGCGTTATACAGGTAGACCTTTAGAAGATTTCGGACAGTACATCCTACTAACCAATTTCAGTAAGTATGTACAAATGTTCTCTGAATGGAATGATGATGCGCCAATAATGGGGCTCGATAAGCCTATGCAAAGTGTGACAGCCAATGGAATCACAATCATCAACTTTGGTATGGGTAGTCCCCTCGCCGCGACGATGATGGATCTGCTGACTGCTATTGCACCAAAGGCAGTGTTGTTTTTGGGTAAATGCGGCGGTTTAAAGAAAAAAAATCAATTGGGTGACCTCATACTACCCATTGCAGCGATAAGAGGTGAGGGGACCTCTAATGACTATATGCCAGCAGAAGTGCCAGCTTTACCATCCTTTGCATTGCAGAAAGCAATTTCTACGACGATCCGTGATCATTCCAGAGATTATTGGACAGGTACCTGCTATACGACCAACCGCAGGGTATGGGAGCATGACAAGGAATTTAAGAAGTATTTGAAAACGCTGCGGGCAATGGCTGTAGATATGGAGACTGCGACGATTTTCACTACGGGTTTTGCAAACAAAATACCAACAGGTGCATTACTACTCGTGTCAGATCAGCCGATGATCCCGGAAGGTGTAAAAACTACAGAAAGCGACAGTTCAGTCACTACCAATTATGTAGAAACACATTTAAGAATTGGTGTTGATTCTCTGAAGCAGTTGATAAACAATGGCCTAACCGTAAAACACCTGCACTTTTAATCCTCATTTGCACTTTTTGGGTAATCAAATTCGATCAGTCTGCCGCTATGGAAGCTGATCTCAGACCATTTGTTTACATCAAATTCCATCAAAACGGTCCCTGACGTAGGAACGTTGTAGATATTGGCGTCACTAAGGTAATTGGCGAAATCCGTCAGTCCGGGGTTGTGGCCAAACAATGCAACATGGTCATATTTATCACTAAGTTCGTTTACAACTTTCAGCAGTGCAGTAGCATTTGCCTCATAAATGTCAAGTTCCAGCTGAATTTGTCCAGTAGATTTTCCCCATACCTGGGCAAAATGACGTGCGGTGAACAATGCCCTCAAAGCAGGGCTGCTGACGATCAATTGGGGGACGAGTTCTTTCTTTAGAATCCGTTCCGCCATTTCCGGAGCGTTTTTATTTCCTCTTGCATTAAGTGGCCTATCGAAGTCTGACAGTTGGATGTCAGCCCAATCAGATTTGCCATGTCTAATTAAAAATAGTTTTTTAGTCATCGTTTAATTTCTCTAATATCCGATCAACAATGTTCTCTTCCGGCAAATTATTCATACAGGCAAAATCTCCCCTATAGCAGGGAATATTGCCGTATACGGAACAGGGCCTGCAATATAAATCTATTTGTACAGTATCCGAAATAGATTGCCCGTAACCCATAAATCCGGCATAAGGATGTGTTGCTCCCCAGACCGATACCACAGGAATATTTTTGAGTGATGCCAGATGCATTCCCGAAGAATCCATACTCAGCATAACGTCAAGCTGGGAAATGAATTCCAATTCTTCATCCAATTTCATTTTTTTGACCATGGACTGGATATTTTCGTGTTTGGCAGCCCAGCTCTCAGCACTGATTTCTTCCTCCTGGCTTCCACCAAAAATGAAAAGCTGGTGACCATGGTTCGCAAGGCTGAGGAGCACTTTTTCCATTTTATGCAATGGATAGACCTTTTGTAAATGCTGAGCGAAGGGGCTGACCCCAATCCATTTAGATGTTCGTCTGACTTTTTTATCCGCGGGTTGCAATTGATTCTCCCAGGGAAAAGGGAATCCCAGTTTTTGAAAAACCTCCGCATATCTTTGTACTGTCAGTTTGAGCGGAACCAATATTTTGTGGTCCTTGCGCGTTAATTGTTTTTTTTCTTTCCGGCCTTTGTTGACGGAAATTGATCTGACACCTAAAAGAAAGAAAAGGAGGGTCAATATTTTGCTGCGCAGATTATTGTGCAAATCTGCGACAGCCGTGATTTTCTCCGCTTTAAGTTCAAAAAACAGTTTGATCAATCCGAGAAATCCCTTATGTTTTTGCCTGGGATCGAAGGCAAGAAACCCAGCATTTGGGAGCTGATTAAAAAATGGCTTAAAGGCTGCTCGACTGACGATGAGCAGTTCTGTATCCGGATAGTGCCTGCAAAAAGCTGTCAACACCGGTGCTGTCATGGCCACGTCGCCCATGGCTGAGAAGCGAATGACAAGTATTTTTGCGGTGTTGGGCATCCTTTATTTGGTATTGTACAGTACCGGATTCAGTGCCGGATCATTGTACATCTTCATTTGTTTGTATACTTTCATGTATTTGACACCATTTTCAATGTCGGTGATCAATTCGTCAAGACTATTGGAAAGGTCTGTTTGCTGGTTGAGTAGAATCCTGAGTTTGTCACTGCAATTCTGAATATGTTCTTCAGAAACGTTGTCACGTTGTGTTTCTTCCTTCATGTGAAATACCTTCAGGGCGAGGATAGAGAGTCTGTCCACAACCCAGGCAGGGCTTTCTGAATTGATTTTGGCATTGGAGAGCGGTACCACATCCTTATACTCTTCGAGAAAGTAGCTATCAATGTATTCGACTACATCGGTACGTTCCTGGTTTGAAGTATCAATTCGGCGTTTCCATTGCAAGCCTTCCACAGGATCTATATCCGGATTGCGCACTACATCTTCCATGTGCCATTGTACTGTATCGATCCAGCACTTCAGGTATAATAAATGTTCCAGTGTGCCAGTTCTATATGAGTTTTGAATGGCTTGATCAATGTTGTTGTGAATGTGATAGTCATTGATCGCATCCTGGAAAATTTTATTACAAAGCTTACTAATCATGGGGCAAAGGTAACTATTTTTTATTGGCGAAGTACTCGGTGATCTGTTGAACTGACATGGCATTTAGGCATTGTGCAGCAGTAAGCCCTCCCTTTCTGCCAATCAGAAGGCCAAATCGGGTGTCGTGAAATCCTTCGGTCCTGTGTGCGTCCGGGTTTATGGATAGCAGCACACCCTTTTCCAGGGCATAGCGGTGCCAGCGCCAGTCGAGATCCAAACGGAGTGGATTGGCGTTAATCTCAATGACTACTTTATTGGCGGCGCATGCATCTATAACTTTTGCATAATCTATAGGATATCCCTTTCTACTTAGCAGGAGTCGACCCGTCGGATGTCCGAGAATGGTCGTGTAAGGATTTTCTATCGCTTTGATCAACCGGGCAGTGGCTTTTTCTTCATCCATTCTGAGGTTGCTGTGTACCGAAGCAACAACGAAATCAAAGCTTTTGAGGATGTCATCGCTGTAGTCCAGTGCGCCATCGTTCAGAATGTCGCTTTCTATACCTTTAAAAATTTTAAACGGGGATAATCTGGCATTTAGCGCTGCTATTTCCTGATGTTGTGCATAGACCCGCTGCTCATTCAATCCATTGGCATAGAATGCAGAACGGGAGTGATCGCAGATCCCCAGATATTCGAGTTGAAGTGTATCTTTGCAATACAAGGCCATTTCCTCCAGGGTATGCACGCCATCACTCCAGGTTGAGTGATTGTGCAGACTACCTTTAAGGTCGTCATATTTAATCAGTTCGGGAAGTTGATTGTTTTTTGCAAGAGCGATTTCATCCAGTCCTTCCCTCAACTCCGGCGCCACGAATGCGAGGCCGGCTTTCTGATAAATGGCATATTCATCTTCGAAAGGACCCGTTCCTGCCAGGGAAAGTACTTCGCTTACATGGGCATCATTACCCGTAAGTTTGAACCAGCTGAGGTAAAAGTCTTTTTTCTCAACCAGACTCAGCTTGATCTTCAATCCAAATGGGCTCAAGGCCATGAATACATTCTCTGAAAATGCTTCGAAGGTCAGCGCTTCGAATTCAGTGATTCTTTCTTCGATTTCTGTAAGGTTTTCAGCCCCGAGCACCAGTTCAATTTCTTCAATGATTTCCAGGCAACGACGGTAATCACCTGCAACTCCCAGTAAAGGCTCGGCCAGGAAACCCTGCAGCCAAAGAGAGAGGTCTGCGTGCAATTTATTGACCAAAGGTTCTGTCTGCGCATAAAGAAATTTGCCATGGGCAGCCATTTGAAATTCGATTACTTTTTTAATCTCTTCCTGGGTCTTCAGGCCGAATCCCTTGGCTTCGATCAGACGGTTTTCATTACAGGCGTAATAGAGTTCGCCGATATTCTCTATACCAAGGTCTTTCCAGATTACTGCGATCTTTTTTGGGCCTATGCCTTTAATTCCCAGCATTTCTACGATCCCCTCAGGAGTATTGGCCAGTATTTCCTGCAATTCAGTCATGGTTCCGGTCTGGAGCAATTCCCAGACCTTTGCTGAAATGCTTTTCCCCAATCCATCCACCTGTCCGATTTCTTCGAGATTTTTTGTTTTGATTGGGAAGGGCAGTTTATCTATTTTAAATGCGGCATTTGCAACCGACTTGATTTTAAAAGGGTTTTCATTGTGCAGTTCCATCAACTGGGATAACAGTCTTAAGGTACGTGCAATCGCTTTATTTTCCATTATGAATGTAATGCTTTGACTATTTTACTTTGATCTCGAAAGGCATTCTTGCCTGCACACCAGATTTGGCTATGGCCGATTTCATTTGTTCGTAGATGTGGTACTGTTCGCCGAGTTCTTTTCTCGCGTAATAGGTTTTAACCTTATCTGAGCTATTTTCCATCAGCGATTTCAGTGGGTCGATCATTTCAGGATATTCCACAATTTTATAGTCCTTTATTTTCGCCTTTTTAGCTGCAGCAGTAATCGCATCGTTGAAGCTTCCGGTTCGGTCTGCCAGACCAATCTTAACGGCATCAGTACCGATCCAGACACGGCCTCCTCCAATGCTGTCTATATATGCTTTTGTTTTTTCACGTCCTTCCGCCACGCGGCTGATGAAACTATCGTATACACGGTTGACGTCAGTTTGAATGATGAGCCTTTCCCCATCGGTTAGGGGACGATTGACACTCATGATGTCTGCATATTTTCCTGTTTTAACACCGTCGAAGGTGATGCCCAGTTTGTTGTTGAGCAGATTTTGGAAATTGGGGATGACACCAAATACACCTATGGAACCGGTGATTGTATTGGGCTGTACAAAAATAGAATCTGCTGCACAAGCAATATAATAACCTCCTGAGGCGGCTACATCACCGAAAGAAGCGATAACGGGTTTTACTTTTTTGGTCAAAACTATTTCCCGCCAAATGACATCTGATGCCAGCGCACTACCACCGGGAGAGTTTACCCTCAGTACAATTGCTTTGATGTTTTTATCCAGGCGTGCCTTTCTGATCGTTCTGGAGATGCGCTCAGACCCTATGCTCTCATCGTTGCCTTCGCCGCCATTGATATCCCCGTTGGCAAAGATCACTGCAATTCTGGTATCGTTATCGATCGCCTTTTCTGCGTTCACGTTTTTGGCATAGGCGTTTATGGTAACCGTTTTGAGGTTATTCTTCTTTTCCGTGCCGCTCAGAGATTTTAGTTCGTCCAGTATTTCATCTTTATATTTAAGGCCATCGACCATCTTGTGGAACAGGGCATCTTTAGGTTGCTGGATTTTGTAATCGTCGGCAATGCGGTGGAGTGAATCTTTGGGGATCTTCCGGCTTTGTGCAATCCCGTCCAGGAAAGTATTGTACAAGCCATAAACATAGGCCGTTACCTGTTCCCGGTTCTTGTCACTCATTTTATCATTGATGAAAGGTTCCACTGCACTTTTATAGGTGCCGACCCGGATGATCTGTGCTTCTACTCCCAGTTTCTCCAAAGCACCTTTAAAGAACATCAGTTGAGAACTCAATCCTTTAAATTCGAGTGCCCCTTCCGGGTTCAGGTAAACTTTATCGGCTGCAGAAGCCAGGTAATAGGCCCCCTGAGTATATACCTCGCTATAGGCAATGATCTTTTTGCCGCCGCGTCTAAAATCCAACAGGGCATTTCTTACCTCACGCATAGTTGCGAAGCCGGCATTTGGGGAAGATACGCTGAGATATACACATTTAATTTTATCGTCTGTTTTTGCCTTTTTGAGTGATTTAATAATGTCATTGAAACCAATGCTCTTAGCTCCATCGGAACCGAGTATAGGCAGGTTGTCAAAAGTATCATCGGGAGTGCGTTCCGTGATCGCCTGGTCCAGGTTTAGGAAAAGTACCGAATTGTTGTCGACGATTACCGTTTTGTCGCCCTCGATTGAAGAAACGACCCCGACTACAATGACAACGAATAAAAGGACCAAAAGGACCGTAGATATTACAATTCCAATCACGGTAGCAAAAACATACTTGAAAAATTCTCTCATGTGGCAGTTTAATATTTAATTTGTAAATATAAGTAAACGATGCTGAGTTTACCCTGATAATTGATATGGTATTGGAGAAGAAAATAGTTTATTTGTTACTCGGAAGCAACATAGGAGATCGCATTGAAGTGATCAATGCAGCCGTCCGGGAAATCGAAAGTAAAGTGGGTAAGGTCTTGTCCAGCTCAGCTCCTTATGAGACTGCTGCCTGGGGAAAGGAAGACCAACCTTCATTTATCAACATGGCTTTGGCGGTAGAGACGATACAGAAGGCTGAGCAGGTTTTGGATACTGTCCTGGAGATAGAGCAGCAGCTGGGTAGGGTAAGGTTAGAGCGATGGGGGGCAAGGGTGATTGATATTGACCTGATTTTCTATCATAATGAAGTGATTGAAATCCCGGGAAAGCTCGTTATTCCACATCCGGAGCTGCAAAACCGGAAGTTCGTGCTGGAACCGCTTGCAGAGATTGCGCCAGATCATTTACACCCCATACTTAACAAAACAGTCTCAGATATATTGAGATCTTTAGCGGATAAATTATCAGTATCAAAAATTAATTTATAGTTTTGCTTAGATGATCAACCTGGATAAAAATAATGAACCCCTGGATCTTTCTTATTTAAGAGAAATGTCCGGTGACAGCGCAGAGTTTATTATAGAAATGATAGACTTATTCAAAAGTCAGACCCCGCTTTACATTGCGGAATTACAAGCGGCAGTCAATGAAAAGGACTGGGCTAAAACAGCGGGAGTTGCCCACAAAATAAAGCCAACTTTTGTCTATGTTGGGCGTGAAGATGCCAAAGCACATATGCAAATGATAGAAGACAATGCGAATGCATTGAAAGACCTGGAAACATTACCATGGGCCTGCAGTGAGATCACCGCCTTTACAGAAGTACTTTACCGGCAATTAGATACTGCAAGGGCAGAACTGGAAAAGCAATTATAGGTTAACGGGGAATCTGTCTGAAATGCAGAATGGATAATCCGATGTAAAGCATCAGTATAAAGGGCACTGCAACGAATTGAAGTGCAACAACTAAAACCACCGAAAGCAGCAGGAATAAGTACTTCAAACGGTTGTTTTTCCATCCTTTAGTGCCGAATTTCATAGAGAAGATCCTGATCTCGCTCACCAGCAATACACTTAATATAGCCGTAAGCCCGATTAACAAAGCCGAAGAACCCAGTATGGCCGGGTAGTCTGTTTTGATGAAAGGTAGGGACACGATGAATAACGTATTCATCGGCGTATTGAGGCCAATGAAATCTTCTGTTTGCCTGGTATCAATATTGAATTTGGCCAGTCGAAGCGCTGAAAATACGGTAATGATGAAGCCGAAATAAGGAGAATATTCTGAATTGTAATCACTTTGCGCCAGCAACTGAAACATCACCACACCAGGTAGAAAGCCAAAGCTCACCATATCTGCCAGTGAATCCAGTTCTTTTCCAATATTGGATTTTACATTTAAGAGCCGGGCGGCGAAACCATCAAAGAAATCAAAGATACCTGAAAGCAGCACAAAATACGCGGCGGCTTCCAGGTTTCCTTTAAATGCATAAACAATCCCTATACAACCTGAAAACAGATTTGCACAGGTAATGGCATTGGGGATATGTTTTCTGATCATAAAAAGCTATATGGATTAGCTGTTCATGGAAATCAAAAATTCTTCATTCGATTTGGTGCCCTTGATCTGACCTTGTACAAATTCCATGGCTTCCTGTGCATTCATATCCGCCAGGTGGTTACGCAAGATCCATACACGCTGTAAAGTATCTCTGTCGTGCAACAAGTCGTCCCTTCTGGTGCTTGAGGCTGTGATGTCAATGGCAGGGAAAATACGTTTATTCGATAATTTACGATCCAACTGGAGCTCCATGTTACCGGTACCTTTAAACTCTTCAAAGATCACCTCATCCATTTTCGAACCAGTGTCCGTAAGGGCGGTAGCTAGAATGGTCAATGAACCACCTTTTTCTATATTACGTGCAGCTCCGAAGAAACGCTTTGGTTTGTGTAGGGCATTTGCATCCACACCACCTGAAAGGATTTTACCCGATGCAGGAGCAGTAGTATTGTACGCCCTGGCCAGACGTGTAATGGAATCCAGTAAGATCACCACATCATGTCCACATTCTACCAATCTTTTGGCCTTTTCTAAAACGATATTGGCGATTTTAACGTGGCGCTCTGCCGGTTCGTCAAATGTAGAAGCGATTACTTCCGCTCTTACACTACGTGCCATATCGGTTACCTCTTCCGGACGCTCGTCGATCAATAAAATGATCAGGTATACTTCCGGGTGGTTTTTAGCGATTGCATTGGCTACTTCTTTCAGTAAGTTCGTTTTACCAGTTTTCGGCTGTGCAACGATCAAACCACGCTGACCTTTACCTATAGGCGTAAAGAGGTCAATGATGCGGGTAGAGTAGTTGTTGGTTTCCGTAAAAAGGTTCAATCTTTCCGTTGGGAACAACGGGGTCAGGTAATCGAAAGGTACGCGGTCCCTTACATCGGCAGGCAGACGTCCGTTGATCGTTTCTACCCTTACCAATGGGAAATATTTCTCACCTTCTTTAGGTGGACGTATGCTTCCTTTAACCGTATCACCGGTTTTTAATCCAAATAGCTTGATCTGTGACTGGGAAACATAGATGTCATCCGGAGAAGACAGGTAGTTGTAGTCGGCAGATCTTAGAAAACCATATCCGTCCGGCATAATTTCCAGCACACCTTCATTGGTAATGGTGTTGTCGAAATCCAGGTTCGAATAGCTATTTTCAATCTGCTGTTTGCTATTGGTATTGTTTCCGTTATTTTGATTCGGGTTTTTAGGTCTGTTTTCTTCCCTTAGCGGTTTATTCTTTTTATCGATGAAGGGTGCAGCAGGCGTTGACTGAGGTTTAGCGGGGGCCGCAACTGTTTCTGGTTGTGCAGTTTCTTCTGTTAAAACTTCAACAGGTTCTTCCGATTCAACTTGTACAGCACTTTCGTTCTTTTCGTATGCAGGTTGTGCATCAAATAATGAAGCCCTGTTAAAAGGCATGTTTTTCGGTGCTTCTTCCTCTTTTGCGGAGATACGAATACGTTTTCTTGTAGGTTTCTCTCCGTTAGTTTCTTTCGCGGCTTTAGCTTTAGCAGGTTTTACGGGGGTATCAGCTTTTACAGGCTCAGGATCAGTTGCTGCAGATGCTTCCTGTTCGGTGATCTGAGCAATTATTTCGACAAGTTCCGCTTTGCGTAACTCATCTGCATTTAGTATCCCTTGTGTTTTTGCAATCTCACGCAGTTCAGCAGTGAGTTTTTCATTCAATTCTGTTTTATTAAACATTATATAGATGTAGAGAAAATTTTAAAAATTTAACCAAGCAGAAAATGCAGCAATAAAAGATGGTGAATAACAAAATTTTATGAAGATATTCTGGAATGGTCAGATAAACTTTTAGAGAATTATGTTGCAATTGTATGTATTTGTAACTTAATCTCCAAGAAAAACTTCAAATTGTTTAAAATAAATTATAGTCAATTTTTCAAAAGCCATATTAAATCCCTGTTAAAATTGGCATCTTTGTGCCACAAATTTACCCCCTGATGAATAAAAACCAATTATTTGAGCAGATCAAAGTCAAGAAATCTTTTTTGTGTGTAGGGCTGGACCCTGTATTGGAAAATCTTCCAAAGCACCTGCTAAAATACGAAAATCCAGTGTTGGAATTCAATAAGCAAATCATAGACGCAACAAAAGACCTTTGCGTGGCTTATAAACCGAATACTGCTTTTTACGAATCTATGGGCTTAAAGGGCTGGGATACCCTCCTGAAAACCTGGGCATATTTACCAAAAGATACATTGAGCATTGCTGATGCGAAGCGAGGAGATATAGGGAATACTTCTGCTATGTACGCTGATGCTTTTTTTAATGAAGAAAAATCAGGAATGGGCTTTGACGCAGTTACTGTCGCGCCTTATATGGGAAGTGATTCTGTCGGACCTTTCCTGAATTACAAAGATAAATGGGTGATTCTGCTGGCCCTTACCTCCAATGCAGGACATAGTGATTTTCAGTTGCACCAGACCCCGGACGGAAAGCTGTATGAGGAGGTGATCCGTATTTCTTCCCAATGGGCAGATAGTGGCCAGTTGATGTACGTCGTTGGGGCAACCAGAGGGGCCGAATTCGAAAATATCAGAAGACTGGCTCCGGATCATTTTTTGTTGGTTCCCGGAATAGGTGCCCAGGGTGGGAGTTTGTCTGAAGTTTGTAAATATGGCCTCAATAAGGAATGCGGGTTGCTGGTCAATTCTGCGAGGGCCATTATTTATGCTGGCAATGGAGAAGATTTTGCAGAGAAAGCGCGTGAGGAAGCATTGAAAGTGCAGCAGGAGATGGAGCAGATCCTGACTGCCGCAAATCTGATATGAATAAAACCATAGATTTCAAACTGGTGGCTGCACTGGTTGCTGTAGCGCTGATCTGGGGTACTACCTACCTTGGCATCAGGATCGCGGTTGAGACCATTCCACCATGGTTTGTGGCGGCCATTCGTCAGAGCATCGCTTCACTGATCTTATTGGTCGTGTTGTTGCGAAAGGGAGAACTGGCCTGGAAAGGCTGGGCACACCTCAGGCGACAAGTGATCCTGTCTTCCCTGATGCTGGTGATCGCTAACGGAATGACTACCGTTGCGGAACAAAGTATTCCAAGCGGTTTGACTTCCCTGCTCAATGCGTTGAACCCGATATTCGTTTTCCTCGGTAGTGTAGTTATCGGAATCCAAAAGCCAACGCTTAAAGGCTTTTTGGGCGTAATCATCGGATTTCTAGGTGTTGCTTTTATTTTCAGGGATGGATTCAGTGCCTTACTGGATCCCAATTATAAAATGGGTATTGCCTTCTTATGCGTAGCCATCACGGGCTGGACTTTAGGTACACTCTATGTGAAAAAGAACAATCACAAGTCTGACCAGATCTTCTTAGATCTTTTTTATCAGTTTGTTTTTTCTGCATTGGCTCAGTTTGTACTTGCTTTCATTTTTTCAGATCAGGTAAATATACAGGCCTGGAGTGGAAAAAGCATGATGGCCGTAGTCTACCTTGCTCTTTTTGGTTCCGTGATCGCATTTTTCTGCTATCATTATGCCCTGAAGAAAGTTACGGCTACTGAAGTTTCGGTGCTTTCCTATTTCAACACCATCATTGCATTATTCCTGGGCTGGCTGATCCTTGATGAGATCATTACTTTTGATATTGTGATTGCTACGGGATTGATCATATTGGGTGTTTTCATTACCAACTATCAAAAGCAAAAAAAAATACAGCGCATTTAGTCGATTTGCTCCATTTCGGCTAGGTTCGCTGTAATGGTATTCACAGAGCAATTTTTATTTTTCATTTGGCAGTTCAGGTTGTTTGACTTTAAGGGACTTTCATGTGTGGGGGGAGAACTGCTGGAAGTAGTCAGTCCCGGCCTCCTGAATCAAAATGCAGGTCCTGATTTCAGTAAAGCAAAGCTGTTGATCGACGGGACATTATGGGTAGGCAATGTAGAAATTCACTTGCGGTCGTCGGACTGGTATCTTCATCACCATCAAAAAGATGCAGCCTTTGAATCGGTTATCTTACATGTCGTTTATGAGCACGACCGGGAAATCTGCCGCAAGGATGGGAGTTTGATCCCGGTATTGGTATTGAAGGAACGGTTTCCTGCCGGACTGTTAGCGCGTTATCAATTGCTCTTGAATGAAAAACAAGCCTTTCCCTGTGCAAATCAGCTTCAGATCGTCGATCCGATCATCGTGGAAAGCACACTAAGCAGGCTGATTGCCGAGCGTTTCGAAGACAAATCGAATGAAATTTTACACCGCTTAGACTTGCTGAAAGGCAATTGGGATGAGACATTTTATTTCTTCATTGCCCGGGCTTTTGGGTTTAACGTAAATGCGCAGCCCTTCGAAATGCTCGCAACATCTTTGCCCCAGCAAATTATGGCAAAACATAAAAACAGTCAATTTCAGATCGAAGCACTGACCTTCGGACAGTCGGGCCTTTTAAGATCAGATTTCACCGATACCTACCCCCGGGCATTATTCGCTGAGTATACTTTTTTACGTAAAAAATACCGCCTTCAGGAAATCAATGCGGAGGCCTGGAAATTTATGAGAATGCGGCCCCAGAATTTTCCTACCATACGTTTGGCCCAGTTCGCCTCGCTGATGGCGAATAGCAGCCATTTATTTTCCACCATATTGGAACTGGAGGAGCTGCCGGATGTTTGCCGCTTGTTCGAAAACCTCCCGGTCAACCCTTATTGGAAGCAGCATTATCATTTTAACAAAGCCACAAAGCAGGTGAGTTTGCAATTGGGGCGTTCTTCCATACACGGCATCGTGATCAATACCATCTGTCAGCTGCTGTTTAGCTATGGGAGGTATACCGGCAATGCAATGCTGTCCGACCGGGCCTTTTCTTTTTTAACATCTTTAGCCCCCGAGCACAATACAATTATAGCTCAATACGTTAGATCAGGATTGAAGCCGGAGAATGCGATGATGAGCCAAGCCATACTACAGCTAAATAAATACTACTGCAATCAAAAAAAATGCTTAAATTGTGGTGTCGGAGTTAAAATTTTAAATAGATAAGATGTTTCAGCGGATTGTTACCTTTTTTGAAAAGCAGAGTTTCGGAGTGTGTACCTATCTTGCGGTCCGATTAAATATGTCGATCAGCAAGATCAGGCTATTCTTTATTTATTCTTCATTTCTGGCGGTAGGTTTTCCGATCATCTTTTATGTGCTGGCGGCATTGGTGCTCGATGTCAGAAGGTATATGAAAAAAATCAGGATGCGGATCTGGGACGTCTAACCGTTATTCCCTCAAAATTGCCGCAATATCACTATAACCCTTTTCTTCTGCCAGGTCTGCCGGCAATTTGCCACCCTCCATTCTGATCGAGACATCAGCATTGTGTTCCAATAGCAGGATCAGGATTTCAATATCACCATACTGTGCAGCAGCGTGTAGGGGAGTGAAACCAGCCTGTTGTTTGACATTGACTTCCGCACCGGCATCAAGCAGCATTTTTGTGATGTTGTAGTGTTTTGCAGCTACAGCGGAGTGGATAGGGAACACGTTAAAGCCATTATTGGTTGGAACATTGACCTCCGCTCCCTTGTTGATGAGGATACGGACAATTTCCTCCCTGCCAAAATAAGCCGCGAGTCCCAGTGGTGTAAAACCATCGCTGGCAAAAGCATTCACCAGGGAGGGCTGTTCAGTAATCAGTTCCAGGGTATGTTCAGCCTGACCTAAAGCGCAGGCTTCAAACAAAGTAATTTCAGTGGAAAAACCAGCAATCATTGCGGCCATTTGCGGCTTTCTGTAGTAGCAAGCCAATAAAACCGGAGAGATGCCATGACTGGTTTGCTGGTCTGCCAGTTGAGGCATCTGGTTCAGAAGGTCATAGATTTCCTGAATTTTATTATCTTCTATTAGAGCCTCTAGGGTTGAAATGTCCATCCTGAAAGTTAGTTTGAATGGACAAACTTATGTAAATTTTTTTTAAAAAATGTTCATGAATGCTAGGCAGTTTATCTAAGTTTGTTAAATAAATACTTAGAGAAAATGTCGGTAAGGGGTAATCAATTCAAATCCAATTCTTTCAAAGGCGACTCAGATGAAAAGCAGGCTGGGAAATCCCCGGGAGCCAGAAAGTTTAAGGAACGTCAGGAGATACTGCCCCGTTTTGATTTTCAGGATGGGCGCTTCATTAAGATCATTGGTCTCGTTTTTATCGTCCTCACGTTATACTTCCTGGTTGCGTTTACTTCCTATTTATTCACCTGGCAGGACGACCATAGTTATGTAATTGATGCGAATGGGGGATGGTCTAATCTGTTCAAAAGCTACGAGGAACTTCAACAGGTCAATATCCCGCCGGTGGTGCAAAACTGGTTGGGCAAGTTTGGTGCTTTGTTATCGCACCAGTTCATTTACGAATGGTTTGGTGTTTCATCCTTTCTGTTTGTTTTTGTTTTTTTTGTAATCGGCTATCGTCTGTTGTTTAAGGTCAAGATCTTTGCGCTCGAGAAAACGCTGGGTTACAGCCTCTTCTTTTTGCTGTTTATTTCCCTGAGCTTGGGCTTTTTTCATGCATTCATTTCCGACGCCCCTCATTATCTTGAAGGTCAGTTTGGTTATTGGAGCAATAAATTGCTGACAGCACAGGTCGGCATTACAGGTGTTGGCGGTCTACTGGCCTTCTTGGCCTTAAGCGTCCTGGTTGTTGCCTACAATATTGATTTTAAAATACCGGAACGAAGGACCAGCAAGGAGGTTGTGCCCGAAGTACCGGAAAACATTGAACTGGAGAATGAAGTGCTTTCCGAGCCTGTTGAGTTTACCTTGAACGACAGGTTTGCCAATTCCCGTAAAAAGGAAAAAGAACAGCAGAATATTGTGATCAGTCCTTCCAGGTTTGAGGAGAAAGTAGAAGAAGAAGCGGTCATTCCGTCATTTACTCCGGCGGTGAATGTCATGCATACGCCAGCTGCGGTTGTTCCTCCTCTGGCGGTTACTCCTCCAATTGAACTTAACCCGGTCGTAGAGCTGTCCCATAAGCCAGAGCCTGAACTCACCATAGAGAAAACAGAGGAAGACAAAAAATCTGAAGAGCTTGTTGAGCAGTTTGGCACCTATGATCCTACATTGGACTTAGCCAGTTATAAGTATCCGCATTTGGATTTGCTGGAGAACCACGGTTCCAATAAGATCTCTGTGAATGCAGAAGAACTGGAGGCCAATAAGAATAAGATTGTCGAGACCCTGAACCATTACAATATAGAGATCGATAAGATCAAGGCGACGATTGGTCCGACTGTGACCTTATATGAGATCATTCCTGCGCCAGGCGTCAGGATTTCAAAAATAAAGAATCTGGAAGACGACATTGCTTTGAGTTTGGCCGCACTTGGGATCAGGATCATCGCACCGATGCCGGGTAAGGGAACTATCGGGATTGAGGTTCCGAACATGCATCCCGAGATGGTTTCTATGAGGAGCATACTGGCTACGGAGAAATTTCAGCAGACTACGATGGATCTGCCGATCGCCCTGGGTAAGACCATTTCCAATGAAGTGTATATTGCCGATCTGTCCAAAATGCCCCATTTACTGGTAGCGGGGGCCACGGGACAAGGTAAGTCTGTGGGGATCAATTCCATTCTTGTGTCTTTGTTGTACAAGAAACATCCTTCGCAGCTCAAATTTGTGCTGGTAGATCCTAAAAAGGTAGAGCTCACACTGTTCAATAAGATTGAGCGCCATTTTTTGGCTAAACTACCTGGAGAAGCAGATGCCATCATTACAGATACGAAGAAAGTGATCAACACGTTAAACTCGTTGTGTATTGAGATGGATCAGCGCTATGACCTTTTGAAAGATGCACAGGTTAGGAACCTGAAGGAATACAATGAGAAATTCATCAAGCGTAAGCTGAATCCAAATAATTCACACCGCTTCTTACCGTATATTGTTTTAATTGTCGACGAGTTTGCGGATTTGATGATGACAGCAGGTAAGGAAGTGGAAACACCGATCGCCCGTTTGGCACAATTGGCACGTGCCGTTGGAATCCACCTGGTACTGGCTACACAAAGGCCATCTGTAAATATCATTACGGGTACGATCAAGGCGAATTTTCCGGCCAGGCTTGCTTTTAGGGTATTGTCTAAGATCGATTCCAGGACGATTCTGGATAGCGGTGGTGCAGATCAGCTCATCGGTAGGGGAGATATGTTATTGTCTACAGGAAACGACCTGATTCGTTTGCAGTGTGCTTTTGTAGACACGCCGGAGGTTGACCGGATTTCCGAATTTATCGGTGTACAGCGTGGATACCCTGAAGCCTACCAGTTGCCGGAATACATTGACGAAGCAGCTGAGAACGCTAAGGTAGAATTTGACCCGAATGACCGTGATTCTATGTTTGAAGATGCTGCCAGACTGATCGTTATGCACCAGCAGGGCTCTACTTCACTGATCCAGCGCAAGTTGAAATTGGGTTACAACAGGGCTGGAAGGATCATCGATCAACTGGAGGCTGCGGGAGTGGTCGGACCTTTTGAGGGAAGTAAGGCGAGAGAGGTACTGATTCCCGATGATTACGCTTTGGAACAGTTCTTGAATGACTTAAACAACAATTGATAATTAAAAAGAGAAAGATGAAGAAGATCGTGTTGTTGTTAGTGATGATGGGCTTTGTAGTTACTGCTTACGCGCAGAATGATGCAAAAGCCAAAGCGATTTTAGCAGGGGTGAGTAAGAAATACCGTTCTTACGATATGGTAAAGGCAGATTTTACTTTTACGCTGGATAACCAGCAGGCAAAAATTAAAGAAAGTCAGCAAGGTACTTTACTCGTAAAAGCCAAGGCCAACAAGTATAAAGTGAGCATGACGGATCAGGAGTTGTTGAGTGACGGCAGGAGCCAATGGACCTATCTGAAAGATGATAATGAAGTTCAGGTGACCGATGTAGACAATGGCAGCGACGCGCTGAACCCGGCGAAGATCTTTACACTCTACGAGAGCGGATACAAGTACCTCTATACAGGTGATACCAAATCTGGTAATAAAACCTATCAGATGATCGACCTTTCGCCGCTGGATACCAAGAAGTCTTTTTTTAAGATCCGGCTGAGCATAGACAAGGCCGCAAAGCAAATCTCAAATGTGCTGATTTTCGATAAAAATGGCAACAAGTATACCTATAATGTAAAATCCTTTTCAGCTGCACCGAGGTTGCCTGAAAGCATATTTGTGTTTGATACTAAAAAATATCCTGGGGTTGAGGTTGTTGATTTGAGGTAGTTTGCTATTTTTGAAGATACGATCATAACTCCTCCATTTTGAAAATCACATTTTTAGGTACAGGTACTTCACAAGGCATTCCAGTTATTACATGCAATTGCATCGTTTGTAGGTCTACAGATCACAAAGACAAGCGTTTAAGGGTATCTATACTGCTTGAGACCGCCGATAAGACCATGGTGATCGACAGTGGTCCTGATTTTCGGTACCAGATGCTCCGTGCGGGTGTGAAGGACTTGGATGCGATCTTATATACCCATGAGCATAAAGACCATGTCGCGGGATTGGACGACATCAGGCCATTCAACTATCTCCTGAAAAAGAATATTGATATTTACGCTACTGAGCGGGTGCAACAGGCATTAAAGAAAGAATTTTCTTACATATTTTCCGATGTCAGGTATCCTGGTTTACCACAAATTGACATGCATACCATCGATGGGGATGTTTTCAACATTGGAGAAACACCGATCATCCCTTTAGAGATTATGCACTACAGATTGCCGATCCTTGGATTCAGAATTGGCGAATTTACCTACATCACGGATGCCAAGACCATCTCTGATGAAACAGTAGCCAAAGTTCGTGGGACTAAAATATTGGTTGTTAATGCCTTGCAGAAGGAAGAGCACATTTCTCATTTTACGTTGGACGAAGCCATAGCATTCGCTGCAAAAATTGGAGCTGAAACAACTTATCTAACTCACATTAGCCATAATATGGGTTTACATGAATCTGTGGAAAAAGATTTACCGCCAAATATAAAATTAGCGTATGATGACTTGACATTATACAGCGAATAGTTTATGTTTGCAACTCCAAATACCCGGGTGGCGAAATTGGTAGACGCACCAGCTTGAGGGGCTGGCGCTGGCAACGGCGTGGCAGTTCGAATCTGCTCTCGGGTACACTACCAATAAATTTATCCCTGTAAGTCAATCACTTACGGGGATTATTGTTTTATAGCATACGGTTTTACATACACTTTGTAAATAACTTTCTCGCGCACACGTAGAGACACCCTTTAATTCCAGACTGCGGTTCTTAGGAACATGGTCAGCATCTTGCGCGCGCCTGTGTCAAGACCGCCGTTAATTCAAAACAATCATTGCTCTTGCCTGTGATAGGATAGTCGACAACTCTTCGCAGACAGCCTTGCACGCCTGCGTTAAGATAGTTGATAACTCAAAACAGACCATACTGTCTCGCACACTCACATTGTGATGTTGGATAACTCAATCCTTATGTGCGTAGAGATAGTTGATAACACTTCCTATCTCTACCTAAGTCACTGTCAATCAGTATAAGCGCAAAATTGCGCTTTCGTTCATTATCAACCTTTTACTTACTGGGCTGAAATTTAAGCTTAGTGAAATACCCTCTCACAGGGGTTTGAAGGCGATAGGGGTAATTCCGGCATCGGTCACAATGATCATATGCGCGTAATGACTGTGAAAAAATCTTTAATGCCGCCGATTTTGGCGTTTTTGTATTTTGTATTTCTGATTTTATGTCAACTTGTTGACAACAATCCTGGGCATCGCGTACGCGTATTGACCGTATTAAAATCTTTATTTGGCTGCAATTGGGGTTTTATAGGACTGTCAGATATTGACGGGAAATGTTCAGGTTTTCTCAGGTTCACATCAAATATATCCACTCAAAAATGTTAAGTTTTGCTAAGTTCTCTCTTCCTGTTGATGTACGCTTTTGACAAGTTGTTCAGTTCTGACAGTCTGGCTTGAATGTTAGGTTTTGTTAGGTTCTCGCCTACGCATAGAGACCGACGATAATTATATCAATGTCAGGTTTTGTAAGGTTGTGACCATTGAGGTAATATTTCTTACCTCGCCTGCATTCCGCCTGTAAACGCCTATTCGTCGAACTGTATCGCAGTATAATTCCATTACCACCGGTAAGGCAGAAATCTGCCTTTGGCAGACATGTGCTGATTATGCTGATCAACTTTATTTGACTGGAAATCCTCCATCAACCTTTTTTATATGTTGGATTCTGTAGGATTTCCGCCTGTATGTCGCCTATAAATCGAATGTCAATTCCCCCAATATTCGTTGCTTTAGATTGAATCAGGGAAGTACGACCCGTTGAGCATTGCTGGTCATTTTCCGTGACGCCCCGCAGTTATGCGAGGCTAGAGTAACGTTGTGGTCGTATTAATATACTGGATTATCGGTGATATAGACCAATTTTACCTTGTTTGTTTTAAACCGATTTTTTGTTGTTGGTTCAACTACATACAGGTCATATTTATCGTTAAAATCTGGCCCATCCTTATGAACCAGTTGTATAAGTTGTTTTGTGTCGGTGTATTTGTAAGTTGGCTTTAAAGTATATTTTTTGCCGACTTGCTCATGGTATGTGAAAGAAATTTCTCTTTTAGATCCTGGAAATAATTTTTCGAAAATATGGTAATACGAAATTCTTCCGCCAGCTTCTGATCCTATATCTATCATTTTTTTGTTATTGACTTTTTGGGATGAGTCAGCGAGATAGTATATGCTCTGTTTTTGAGCGTTAGATGCTACTGAAATTAAGGAGATTGTGATTAATAGTAATAGATGTTTCATAAGGATATATTTTAGGTAAAGATGCTCTCCTTTATAATAATCCATAATCACTATCTTATTTAGTTTATTAAATTGCATTGGTAAAATAATTACTAATTTTGTTAGCAGAACAACGCACACATGGGACGACCACCAAAACCTTTCAGGCCATTATTAGGATATACTGGACGATTCGATGATGTTGTCCGCACTGCTGACCTATTGAGTGAAATACACAATCTACCAGCCGCTGTCAAGTTTTTTATAGGCTTTGGTAATTATATTACCGGGCGAGGAATTTTCAAACAAGTAATTTACCTTACCTAAGGTAAACGTTTTTGATTTTGAAGGCATATCCTCTTCCATCGTATTGATTATTTCCTCTTCTAATATTCCTCTGTTTAAGTCATAATTGAGGGAATGGTGGCTTCCTGCGCCCATGTTGTAGGTTTTGATATTGGTCAATATAAAATCCTTTCCAACGTATTTAAAAGTACTGGAAAGATTACCAGTCGGTCCAATGCCGGATAATCTAATATGCAATGTTCCACTATCGATACGTACCTGTTCATATTCATAAATTTTGATGTCATGTTCGTTATACGCGATGGGCATCGCATAGTTTGAGACTTTATCTAAGCGGTAGGTTTTGTTCTGATTTTGTAACACGATCAGCATTGGTCTGTCAGCGGTCCTAACTTTTTTATTACCCAACACAATTGCGATGTCAGACAAACCATCGTCATTCAAATCTCCTTCGGTTTCGTATTGAATTTCATAAACCCCTGTTTTAGGTAAGAAATCCTCCGGTTGATTGCCTGTTTGCGGATAAACAAACGTCTCTGTCTTATCAACCACATTGGTTGTATCTATAACGCTTTCTTTAAAAACGGTATCATTCGTAGGCGCTTGGGATTTCCTGTCTGTGCCGGTTTGGCAACATTCAAAAAGTAGTATCATTGCTGTAAATAGTGTGAGTAGATATTTCATGTGTGTGAGTTGGCTTTCTGTGGATAGATATTATTGGGCAAAGTCAATTAAAAACCATATCAAGGCATCCGGCCTAGAAATTCTGCAATAAAATCCATGCCCAAGTCCTTGCTGATCTTTTCAATATTGATCTGGAGACTATTGTTCAGGGAAAGCACTAAAATTGCATTAGCAGTTGGGGGAATCCCCATGCTATCCACCTTGAGGATCATTCGTTCAGCAAGATTTAGGTCCCCCAATCCGAGAATGATAGTTTCATCAATCCTCTTCTTCTCTTTGCTAGAGAGGAACTTCAGCTCACTGATCTCTTTGCTTTTCAGTCCGGTTTTTTTGATAATTTCAGCTTTAGAAAGCTGAACATTTCCGGTCCACAGATAGTGGGTCATTCCGCTTTTCGGATCAGTTGATGTTTCCGAATTATCTAATTTGCCCAGATATTTTAATAGGGTAGGGCGAGAAGACTTTTTAGGCTTTAGGCTATTGTCATCATAAGCAATCACGGCATTAAAGTTTTCGAGCTTGGTGTTCTTTAATAGTTTCCAAAGTTGAGCTGCATCTGCTGAAATATCTTTGGCTGTCGTCTCAAGGTCGGCCTGATAAGTATAGTATTTGAACGCCATCATATCTTCATCATAAATATCCATTCCTGTATCTTTACAGAATTGACATCTCAAATTTGGTGAGGGTTCGGCATCTTCTTCAGGGTTTCCGATTGGAGGTTCGTGATCATATTTCGCCCATGCCTTCAGGTATTTACTTTGATCGAGATAAGCCTCGAATAATTCTCGAGATGGGAAATTTCCGACCCATAGATGTTTGCTTTTCATCAGTGAATAAGGTTGTGAGCTAAAATTAGGAATAATAAATCACGTTGTTGTGATATTTTGCAATAATAGTTAACTTCGTTTTGATTTAAATGGTTATGGCGAGTTTAATTAATATTATCATCCCCTTAGAAATTTTTTTTGACGAGTTTAATAGTCTGATTAACAAATCGGGAATGCATGTTTATATCAAAATAAGAGCTGGAAAACGCCTTACCTTAAAGAAAGTCAACAGTAGAGAAGATTATTTGTTAAAGGTAGATGAACGCTATTACTCGGCCTATATCACTTCGGTGGAATTTCTTAAGGAGAGGGATGGCGATATATTTGATGAGGAGTTTTGCGTTCATGCCATTGAATTGCGTGGCGGAAGGTCGACACCAGATGAAGTCGAAAACCTGAGCTTAAGGGTGATCTCAAAAACACCGGATAAGAACATTAAGAGTTTCGCAAACAAATTACAGCAGCACCTTAAAAAAAGCGGCGACTATGGGGTTGGTGTGGGGGTTGGGTGGCTGTATAGCAGGACATTTTACAATCGGTCAGAAATTGCAGGCAAGACATTGTGGTTCGACTTTGAAAGGAAATCGAAGCCACTTTTAATTGATGCGCATTAGTATTTGTACTGGGTTGTAGGTCACAGTGCTGGATAGCTTACCAAAAGGCTCTGGTCAGCTTGCCTGGTATCTTTAGATTTTGTTAGTTTAGGTAATTGAATGGATCTTCCAATTTATATTTGGGGCTTCTTTTCAGAAAATCATTGAAAAACGCAGTATGTGTTCCACCCATCAGGATAGCCGATTTTATCGGAACAGAAAATCAATGTCAAAAGTAAAATGAGGGCCGCAATAGGGAGATTGCTTTTCATTGAATAGGAGAGGGATGTGTTTTGCTGATCTCAGGTTAGCTGAGCTCTTTTGATTTTATCTCGGTGTTCAATGTTTTAACCCGTAAATAGACTGGGATAAATCCTAAAATAATCGTAAGTGCTGGAAGAAACAATGCTATGTTACCTTTCTTGAAATAGAAGTAAATGGCGGCGGCGAGTATGCATGGCCAAAGGATACATACACCAATAAGGAGGCCTTTGAAAAAATCCCTTTGTTTGATCAGTGTTTTGAGATCTTGTGGGTTGGATGGGTTATTGGATATCATATTTTTTGGTATTAATGTTTGCATTTCAGCAGCAATATTAACTTTGCCCTAACTGCTGGGCAAGGGCAAAACTAACGAATATAATTTATATCACGAATATGTGATATAAATAGTGGTTTTTTTTATCAGGCAACGGTCTGATTATGTATAATTACAATACTCATGGCGTGCAACTCTACCGCCCCAATCAAATGCGAAAGACGTTTGTTTCTATGAGAGAATCTTTGACGGTGGCCCAAAAAATCGCAAATTGCACCAAAGTTAAACGAAATGGCAAGAAAAGTTACAGATGGCCCTGTTAGGAACAAGGAGCGTACTAAAACTAACCTGATCACCGCTTTGGGGAAAATCCTGAAAAAGGATGGTTTTTCCGGGCTTAGTATCAGTAGGGTTGCTGAGGTGGCCAAGGTAGATAGGAGGCTGATCTATGACTATTTCGGAAGCCTAGAAGGACTAGTTAAGGAGTATCTCAATACCAATGACTATTGGAAGATCAGTCCGGAGGAAGTCGGTGGTATCGTAGAGTCCAGTAGAGACGATGCCGGGAAGACGCTTGCCTACAATGTACTGGAGAACCAGTTTGACAGTCTGATCAAGAATGAGGAGATGCGTCGGATCATTACCTGGGGGCTTAGCGAGAAATTGCCGATCTTGAAAGAGCTTGATCTGAAGCGGGAGGACATCGGGAATCAGGTGCTGAGTGAGGTCTTCGACGGGCACTTTGAAGGCAGCGATAAAAACTTCAGGGCGATGTATGCGATATTGATGGGAGGGGTCTACTATCTAACCCTCCATGCCAAGATGCAGGAGAACCCTTTTTGCGGGATAGACTTGCAACAGTCTTCTGGTCAGGAAGAGATCAAGAAGGCGCTCAGACAATTTATTGAGCTTGCCTACTCTTAATCGGTCTATAAATGAAAATATAAGGCATCTTTTTCCATAGAGATATACTCATCCAGTCCAGCTGTTTGGAATTTCTGGTCTTCCAACTGATATTTAGAGGTGATGCTACTTTCCTTTACAGGAAGTACAATAGACGACAAATCGAAGTTTTGGGAATGACACGATTGTATGAACATATTCATTACTAGGAGGGACAAAATGATTAGGGATGAAGTTCCGCTTTTTAACATTGAAATATTTTTTAGGTTTTTGGGAACTTACCAATGGATGATAATTAGTAAATATATCACATAATTGTGATATTTGTCAATTTTGTTAGCTTTGCTTTAATGATAGCCAGGGCAACCGAAGTTGATGCAGAGATGTGGCCTACGCTTTTAATTGAAACAAAAAACAAACCAATGAAAGGTTAGGGGATTGCACGTTCTCGTGCTGTCCAAGATCCTGGAGGACAAAGGAAATGAAAAAAATGTGGATATGGATTTGTATAATGTTACTGGTTGCTGTTGGAATATATGTTTCTTTTCCAGCTGAAAAACTAATTGTAGAAAGGAATGATAAAGCTTTGTCGGCCAATTATTCAGCCTTCCAAGAAATTAATGAGCGATATAAATCGGATATTTTCGAAGTAAGTTTGGTTGCCCGGGTGGTGGTTTCCAGCGCTGCATCTCCGAATCCCATTCGTATTTTTTCTTCAGTCAATGACCAACTGATTTTGGATTGTGATGCAAACGTTGATGAAAATACAAAGTTTGATACGCGTTACTATAAAATTGATAAAGCAGGCTCAGTTACTGATTCTCTTTATGTTGCTTACCAGGGTTATTCGGAACAGTTTATTGACGGCTTTATGGTTTACACGAGTGGGAAGGACGCCTACTATAATACCTGGCCGCTTAATGGTGACACCACCAGGCAGAGGGTGGTTGAGCTGAATGATGATTTGAGCTGGGAGGATGAAAGGTTGGAAGCTAAGGTTAAAGCAGTAAAGGCAAGTGCGAAATATTATTTTTTCAGCACAGCATTAAAAGAAGATGTTTGGTACCGACAAGTTTACTTTTATGCTGATCAGAAATGGTACTTGCTATGGCAGAAAACGCCAGGTTACACTGAGGTGCTGGATGAGGATAGTGCTCGTAGATATCGTAACGTTGTTTTTCGCAGTGGGGAAGTAAGTTTTGAAATTCCCAAAAATGTAAAGCTTTTGTATTTTCATCAGCAGGAAAAAATTAAATATTATCACGTGGTTGGCGGTGGACATGGTGGTTTCAGTGTATACAATTGGCGAGGACTTGGATTTTTTGAAACTGGTATTGCAGGCAGGGTTTTTGAATTTATGGTTCCTAAACTGGTAGTGGAAAAGGAGAAGCATAATGGGTATAAACCAAGTTTGTACACCGTGAGTGAACCTGGTTCTTCTACTAATCTTTATCATCCCGCCTTCTATCACTCACCAAATGGTTTTTCATTCTATGCTCCACAGGCGAAGGAGTTATTTTTAATTAGGATAAAGTGATGGATATTGAAAATATCTATGGTAATGCCTAACACGGGAACCACCAATGCATAAAATAGAGCTTTCCGTTTCATTTGCTACATCTATCAATCCACTCTGGGAACATTCAAAACGGGATCCGTTCTTATATAAATATTTTGCCCCTGGATCAATGGAGCCATCATCTTCCTGAAAAATGTTAGTGCAGGATTCTACCTCACTCAATAGTTGAATGCTGTCGGGCTCAACAAGTATCGACTTAAATTCCTTAAAAGAGAAGTAACGTTTTAATTTTCCGTTCAGGAGGATATCTGTTTCAGCCATCACCTCTGTATCTGCATTCGTTTTTACGCTGTTGTCGGCAGATTTTGTGATTGGGACAATTGTGGAGGTTTCGGCAATACTGGTTCTTCCCCACTTTTGGTGGTCACATATTTTCAAACAGAAATTATCTTTTTAAAAAGATCCTTAGTTTTGGTTTTCTAGTGAGCTTTTTATCAGTTGGAATGTAAACATCTTTGATCAACCACCAAAAGTGGGGAAGAACCCAATACTGTCCACCTGATTTCGGAATCCGATACATATTACTGAAAAAATAGAGACATATTACTGATTGTCACCGTAGTTTTGGTAGATATATTCAGGTTTGATACCTTTAAAAAGATTTAGCTTTGATTTAAATAGCTTCCAACATCGGAGTTATTAAACAGATACTTTCGACCAATGAAAATTTATAAAGATTTCGCATCCTATAACCGAGCCATAGGACTTGCTCCGCCTTTAGATGAGGATATCGACCTTGGCTATTATGATCCCCCAAGTATAGTAATAGGCACGGAACCAGTGATGGTTAATTTTTACAGGATTTCAATCAAAATTAAATATAGGCTCAAATCTACCCCACTTGAAGCGCATAAAACGGCTATTTTTTTTAATAGTCCAGATCTTGTTATACCCCCAGGATGGGAAGCTGAGCCCACCTTTACCGGTATGTATCTTCAACTTTCTAAAAAAGTAATCGAAGAGCATAGGTTCTTGTTCAGGAACTACCTGGATTATGGTCAGCACGAAGCGCTATTGCTAAAGGACGAGGAAATAGAGGAAATCAGCGCAGTCTTTAAACTGATGCTCAATTACTACCAAAGTGAAAGGAAACATTTTGGCGTGCTGTTGTCATACGTAAACGTACTGACCTCTTTGGTGGAGGCATTTTATCAACGACAATTTTCGACCAACCCTAAACAATATAACCGGATCGTAGCCGACTTCCAACAGTGCCTGGTTGACTATTACAACAAACCAGTTGAGCAGCTTCCAAGTGTTCATTACTTTGCTGATCGCTTAGGTATGACTGCAAATTACCTTGGTGATATCATTAAACATTTCACCCAAAAATCGGCACTTGAAAATATCCATGAGTTTGTGATCAAGAAAGCGAAGGAAGTGCTTGAAAAGGATTCAGAAATGAATACCGCCGAAGTAGCTTATCAACTTGGCTTTGAATACCCTACTTACTTTTCCAAATTCTTCAAGAGAATGGTTGGATATAGTCCCAAGGAGTACCGGCTCCAGTATAATAAGAAAAAATAAATCAACAAAAAACACCTCCAAAAGAAGTGTTTTTTGTTGATAGGTAATTTGTTTCCGTTTTTCTGGTAATCTGTTTCAGTTGTCCTTTCCGTCAAGATCTAATTTTGTAGTCTAATCTTATGGATAACAAAATGGAATATAACGAAAGAAATATGGACGCCGGAAATTCGAGACGGAAATTTATTGGGCGATCTGCCATGGCCGGAATAGGGATTTTACTCGCACCAGCGGCGGCGACTGCTGCTGCCATTGAATTGCCCAATGAAGACATAGAGAATGCTAACCGAAACAAAATGAACACAAGAAAACTTGGGAAATTGGAGGTGTCGGCATTAGGCGCTGGCTGTATGAGTATCAGTGCCAATTATGGCGCTCCTGCAAAACCAGAAGAAGGCCTCAAAACCATTCGTAAAGCTTTTGAAAAAGGGGTTACATTTTTCGACACTGCTGAAGTTTACGTGGGGGTTTCGTCAATAGTGTCCAGTATTCGACGAAGTAAACTGTTCGCTTAATTCGTTTTAAATTGGCCATCTGGATTCAATCAAAGTGTTCGTTTGGTTTAATTTCCGCTTATTTTAAGGACTT